>Ga0209296_1000001_pt1 | contig 1008003 bp, 862 predicted proteins | sample S_130206_EF_Meta_FD_187319 | JGI IMG/M metagenome (GOLD analysis project Ga0209296, IMG submission 187319) | Freshwater microbial communities from Lake Simoncouche, Canada to study carbon cycling - S_130206_EF_MetaG (SPAdes) (version 2) | ecosystem: Environmental > Aquatic > Freshwater > Lake... | reverse complement strand
GACCGCGCTCAACGCCTATCATCCATCGAGGAAAATATGGCGGCTACCAAACAAACCATCTCTTATCTTAAAATCGTCGAAACAGACCGAGATAAAAGGCTGGCAGCCCTAGAAGCAGCCCTAGAAGCAGCCCTAGAAAACACCCAACGAATGGAGGCCTATATTCTTTCTATCGAGAAAGATCGCGAGGAGCGAGGAGCCTCAATCCATGTTTACCAAGAAAAACTGAAACAAGCCTATGCCGACCACGCGCATAATGTCGCCTACATTGAAAGACTGCATGGAGAGATTGCCGCTCACGTAAAAGTTGCGGATGATCATAATAGAATCATCGCAGAGCTAAACGAAAAGCTCCGGGCAACCTTGGCAGGCCGCTGAAGCGCTCGGCGGCAGGCGATCATCCCAGCATGCATTATTTTTGCACCCTTCTCGATTTGGACGACCGGCCTCAGGTGCAGGCTCTGCGCCAATCGTTGCAAACTTGGACTCCCCCCTTCCAACTTTTTGCACTCTGCCTCAACAAGGCGACTGAGCAAAGCCTACGCGAAGTAGGGCTAGCCCACATTCACGTGGTGTCGCTGGCAGAGCTCATTTCAAAATATCCCGCGCTCGCTGCCGCTCGCTCCGACCGAACCGCCTTGGAGTTCAGCCTCACCTGCAAATCTTGGCTAATGCGACACCTGCTGCCGCAAATTCCTGCTGGAGAATTGCTCACTTACCTTGATCCCAGCCTGTATTTCTTCAGCTCACCGCAAGTTATCTACGCTGAGATCGGGGAAGCTTCCGTCGCAATCACTCCTTTCTACTATCCCCACGCCCTCGCTCACCGCGAACGGCGCGGAAAATTCAGCACCAGCTGGATCTCGCTGCGTCATGATGCCACTGGCCTGGCCTGCGCCGCCGACTGGGCCGCGCGGTGCGCCGCGTGGTGCTTCACCCTCCTAGAGCCCGACCGCTGCACTGAGCAAAAATATCTAGACGCGTGGACTAATAAATTCCTAGGCACGATCAGTCTCTCCGTCCCTGGCTTGAATGTGGGCCCGTGGAATATCGCGGATCGAAGCATCACAACGACAAAACAGGGCCTGCTCATTAACGGACAACCTCTCATCTGCTACAATTTCCAGAATCTGGAGCACCTGACCGATCACCTCTACGATCCCGGTTTGGATGCTTACGGGGTAGCGCCATCGACCGCCTTGCGCGAACACGTTTACCTCCCATATCTACAAGTCCTCGACCTCCATCCCAAAGCCGCAAGCGAGTCTCCGGACATCGTGCCACCGATCCGCGCCGACGACCCACGCGCCGGCCCCGCGCTAGCTCGATTAATGGAAAAATTGCGCGTCGCCGAACGCGAATGCGCAGCGTGCCTCCAAGCTATGGACGTAAATCAAGCGGCCGCTCAGCGACTGCTCGACGACACGCGCGCTAAGCTGACGAGTACTGAGCTCTTCCTGCACGAAATCGAACAAGCCAGAAACGAGCAGCTTAAGTCCCTCGTCATCCACCAAGAAAAACTCAAGAAAGCCTACTCGGACCTCGTGCGTAACATCACTTACATCGAGAGCCTCCAAGCTGAAAACACCCTCCTTGCAGCCGACAAGGATGCCCAGATCGCAAGTCTCAATGAACAGCTATCCAGGCACGTTCACCAGAATGACGCGATCGAGCAGGAGAATTTTCGAGCCGCACTGGAACCGTATGCCCAACGCATTCACCGACTGCTAATCGTGCAGTATCATCCTCGCCTGCTTCCAGAAATCCTCTGGCTTTCGCTACTAGGCGTCAGCATCGAAATTCTATCTAGCCCACCAGAGTATGTTGCGGCTCCACGCGGCCTCGCGGCATTTCGGCAGGAATCTCTTTTTGAATGGCTCAGCCAAATCGATAGCTTGTTTAACGAACAGGCCTACCTACTAGCCAATCCGGATGTCGGTGATGCTGTGACCAAGGGGCTCTTACCCAGTGGTTGGCACCATTATTTGCTTTTCGGACAGCAGGAGCAAAGAAGTTCCGGCTCACTCGACTACTGCTCAGGTTTGGCGGAATTTGATGCGATCGCATTTGACGGCGCAGATGCTGTGTCGTTGCTCCCCGCACTCGTCGGACGGCTCCAACCTCATCATCAACTTTTCATCAGCGGTTACATCCCGCCCACAACCTGGCTGCCTGCTGGCGCCGACCGCACCTACCTGCTAGGCCATACCCTATTTTGCAAACAACCCCCGACCGCTTGGCTCGGGCCGCGGCTGCCGACTAATCATCTCGCAACCAAGCTTCCTGCGGTCAAAGCCGTGGAACTCTATCCGATTGCACCCGCGCAAAAAGGAGACTGGCCACTGATCTCGGTCGTCACGGTCAGCTACAATCAAGGCATCTATCTTGAGGAGACCATCCGCTCGGTGCTCGATCAAAATTATCCCAATCTCGAATACATCATCGTCGACGGCGGATCCACCGACGGCTCAGTCGATATCATCAAAAAATACGCCCATCGCCTAAAGTGGTGGGTGAGTGAAAAAGACCGCGGTCAATCCCATGCCCTCAACAAAGGCTTTCAAAAAGCCACGGGCCGGATCCTGACTTGGCTGAATAGCGATGATCGCCTCGCCCCAGGCAGCCTCTACACGGTGGGCCAAACCTATTTATTGCACGCCACTGACCTCGTCGTAGGCCGCTGTGCTCGCGTTCATGATCGCGATGCTCGGCCGCGCCACATCCATCGCAGTTCCCTGCCACTCGGACAAATTGGCACCCTTCGCCTCGACCAATTGCTCGAGCTGGATGGTTGCTGGCTCCAAGGCTGGTTTTTTCACCAGCCCGAGGTATTTTTCACCCGCGAAATATTCGATCGAGCTGGGGGCCAACTCCGCGAGGATCTTTACTTCAGCATGGACTACGATCTATGGGTCCGCATGGCCAAGACCGGTGCCAAGATTTTCGCGATCCCGGAAATTTTGGCCATCTTCCGCGAACACGAAAAACAAAAAACCGGCGGGCCAGATGTGCCCTACTTACCTGAACTCCGCGCCGTCAACGCCGCGCACCGCTCCTCATGATACCCGCCACCCATTCTTTTTCCGACTGGATCGATCGCCTCCCTAAGTGGCGCGGCTGGCTTCAGCTCTCCCCAGAACGGCTGTACATGCACACGGAAGAAAATTATAATTCCCAATACGGCATCACCGCCCCCGAACCCGAGGAAGGCCAAGGCTTGTGCAACTTGCTCAAAACACACGAGGTTGATACCGCTGGCCCGGCGCTAGAAATCGGCTGTGGCACCGGCTACCTCACCTACGGATTAGCGCGGCACTATCCCGGCTCAGATTTCCTGATCACGGATCCATCCCCAGCCTTTCTGCGTCTGACGCAAAATCAATTCGACCAGGCGGCCGTGTTCACCGCCCGCCGGCATTATGCGGTACTCAATGCTGATGATCTCGGGGGCCTACCTGCAGGCATGTTCTCCGTTATCGCTCTGCGCTCAACGCTGCACCATATCCTCAAGGTCGATGAATTTATCGCGGCCTGTGCGCGATGCCTTCGCCCCGGCGGAGCGCTGGTCATGGGCGCCGAACCGTGCGAGAGTGGCTACCTGCTCATGGCCGCGGTGGCACAATCCATCCCCAACGCGCTGAAGGCAGCCGGGGTAACGATGCGTCCAGAGTGGACGGAACGCCTCGATGATTTCACTAACACCGTAAAATTCTGCTGTCTGCGCGATATCGAGAAGGGCACCGCCGAGGATAAGCACTTCTTCAGTCCGCACCAAGTTTCTGGGCTGGGCGCCACGCACGGGCTACAGTTGACGTTCTTTCCGACTGCCTCTTTCCGCGACTTTGCGCCACCGTATATTCACAGCTTCCACTGCTTCAGCCATTTTTTCCTCCTCTACCTACAATTCTGCATGAGTTTTCCGGAAGATTTTATGGTTTTGATCCGCATGCATCTGAAGGATCAGCTTAAATTCATCGATGAATGTCATCGCAGTCACGCTGGCCCTGACATAACCGGAGTTTTTCTACTAAAGAAAACTGCTCGCTAGATCTGAAGTAGTTCGCGGCCCAGAGCCAATAATATGCTCCAGGCAATTGCCATAATCCCCTCTTTCTGGAAGCGAAGTGATGCCGCTTATTTGAAATGCCACACAATACCTCATCGGCTCGCGCGATGATGGGGGCTAATTCGAGTAGCCCTCCCGTGGAGCCTAGTTTTCAGCTGGCAATGTCCTGCACAATTCCTTTCTTTCGACTGAATCTGCCTGTCACTTTTCCCGCGACTTGACTGGACCTCTTTCGATGTCCTTGAGCCCAGCGGCAAGGCTCAGCATTTAAGCATATTCTATGCGATATTTTTGCACCTATCTTAATTCTTCTGCGCTGGCTGGGGGCCTAGCTTTGCACCAATCGCTGATGGCCCATGCAGGTCAATTTGAACTAGCGGTACTGTGTGTTGACGTGACGGTCGAAGCTGCCCTTCGGAAAAAATCATTGGCGCATGTCCGCTTGCTCTCACTTGCGGAATTAATTGCCGAAAACCCGAGCCTAACCACGGCCCGAGCCGACCGGACCGCTGAGGAATTTCAGCTAACTTGCAAATCTTGGTTGATGCACCACTTGCTGAAGAAGACGCCCGCTGGTGAACTTCTCACCTATCTCGATTCTGAGGTCTGCTTCTTCAACTCGCCCGATCCAGTTTATGAAGAGATCGGCGACGCCTCAATCGCGATCGCGCCGCACCGCTTTCCAGCAGCACTGACCCACCTTGAGCGTTACGGCCGGTTCTGCGCCGGCTGGGTCACACTCCGTCACGATGCCACCGGCCTGGCCTGCGCCGCCGACTGGGCAGCGAAGTGCGCCGCCTGGTGCTTCGCCTTCCTCGATGCCGACCGTTACGCGGAACAAAAATACCTTGAAGCTTGGGCGAAGAGATTCGGGCACACGGTTGCCCTTACCCATCCCGGCGTGCTGGCCGCTCCCTGGAACATCGCTGAGGCCAATCTCACTGCGTCGAAGCAGGGTCTCCGCCTCGGCAAGCAGCCACTGATCTGCTATCATTTTCACGGCCTCACCCACCTCGGCCGACAGCTCTATGATGCGGCCCTGTATCAATACGGCACCAGCCTGACTCCCGCGCTGCGGGAGCATATCTATTTGCCCTATCTGCATTCCTTGGCGGGCGGAACTACCCCCGACGGCGAGAGCCCCGACCTGCTGCCGCCTACACGCCCCGATGATCCCCGTGGCTCTCTGGGCCTCACCCATCTGCTCCAGCATCTGCAGGCGTCCGAACCGGCCCGCGGCAAGCGACTGCTTGCGATCGAGGAGAGTCGAGTGGCCGCCGAACGGGCCGTGGCGGAGTCTCGCGCAACGGCGCAGGAGGCCCGCCAGGCCACCAAGCGCCGGCTTGGAGATATCGAGGAGCTCAAGGCCGAAGCCGTCCAGGCCGATGAGACATTCCAGGAATTGCTGGCCGACAATACAGAGCGCCTCAAGTCGATCAGCTTCCTGCAAGGTAAACTCAAAGAGTCCTACTCCGACCTTGAGCGGAACGTGAAATACCTGAAGACCCTCGAGGCCGAGATCGCGGCGCATGTGAAAGTCGGCGCCGATCATGCCACCCTCATTGCGCAGCTCAACGAACAGCTGACCCAACAGGCTGCCGAACCTGTCGCCCCGAGCGCGGAGGAGGTCCGCCGACAGCTCCACCCCTTCGGCAGCCACCTCCGCAAGGTAATCATCGCTCAGTATCACCCAAAGTTGCTGCCCCACATTCTGTGGCTAGCGAGCACCGGGACCAACGTCGAAGTCTATCGCAGTCCGCCTGAATATGCAAAAGGCAGACAGGGGATGTGCCGCTTCTGGGAGGAATCTCTTTTTGAATGGCTCGGTCAAATTGATAGCCTCTTCAACGAACAGGCCTATTTGCTCGCCAATCCCGATGTCGGCGACGCCGTGAGCAAGGGGCTGCTGATCAGCGGCTGGGACCACTATCTCATGTTCGGCCAGCGCGAAGGCCGGGGCCCAGGCAGCGACCGCTATTGCACTGGCATCGCAGAATTTGACGCGATCGCCTTCGATTGCTCCGATGCAAGCGAAGTGCTGCCCTGCCTCATCGGCCGGCTCCAGCAACATCATAAACTTTTCCTGAGCAGCTACCAGTCTTCGATCGATTGGCTACCTGCGGACACCGCTAGGACTACGATTCTAAAGGATACTCTGGTTTGCTACCGACCACCTCAAATTTGGCAAGGGCCTCGCCTTCCGACCAATGCACTTGCCATCAATTGGCCGCTACCGCGGGTGCAGGATGTCTATCCACCATTGCCCGCGCAAAAAGGAGACTGGCCACTGATCTCGGTCGTCACGGTCAGCTACAATCAAGGCCTGTATCTTGAGGAGACCATCCGCTCGGTGCTCGATCAAAATTATCCCAACCTCGAATATATCATCGTCGACGGGGGATCGACTGACGGCTCAGTCGATATCATCAAAAAATACGCCCATCGCCTAAAATGGTGGGTGAGTGAAAAAGACCGCGGCCAATCCCATGCCCTCAACAAAGGCTTTCAAAAAGCCACTGGCCGGATCCTGACTTGGCTGAATAGCGATGACCGTCTCGCCCCAGGCAGCCTCTACACGGTCGGCCAAACCTATTTACTGCACGCCACTGACCTCGTCGTAGGCCGCTGTGCTCGCGTTCATGATCGCGATGCTCGGCCGCGCCACATCCATCGCAGCTCCCTGCCACTCGATCGAATAACTCATCTCTCGGTGAATGATCTGCTCGATCTCGACAGTTGCTGGCTACAAGGCTGGTTTTTTCACCAGCCTGAGGTGTTTTTCACCCGCGAAATATTCGATCGAGCTGGAGGCCAACTCCGCGAGGATCTTTACTTCAGCATGGACTACGATCTATGGGTCCGCATGGCCAAGACTGGGGCCAAAATTTTCGCGATCCCTGAAATTTTGGCCATCTTCCGCGAACACGAAAAACAAAAAACTGGCGGGCCGGATGTGCCCTACTTACCTGAACTCCGTGCCGTTAACACCGCGCACCGCTCCTCATGATACCCGCCACAAATTCTTTTTCCGACTGGATCGACCACCTCCCTAAGTGGCGCGGCTGGCTTCAGCTCTCACTAGAACGGCCCTACGCGCACGCCGAAGACCAATATGACAACCAATATGGCATCACTGCCCCTGAACCGGAAGCTGGCGAAGGACTTTGCAATTTACTCAAGACGCACGGGGTAAACACAACGGGACCAGCTTTAGAAATTGGCTGCGGTACTGGACGACTAACTTACGGTCTGGCGCGACATTACCCCGGCTCAGATTTGCTGATCACGGATCCATCGCAAACCTTTCTGCGCATCACGCAGACGCAGTTCAGCGAAGCTGACCGGCTACCAACCAAGCTGCATTTTGCCGTCTTGAATGCTGACGACCTCGGGTCGCTGCCAAAGGACATGTTTTCGATCATCGCGATGCGCTCTACGCTCCACCATATTCTGGACGTCAAGACCTTCATTGCAGCCTGCGGCCGCACGCTGCGACCCGGCGGAGCGCTCGTGATGGGCGCTGAACCGGTAGAAAGCGGCTACATTCTCATGGCGGCTGTTGCTCAGGGAATCGCGCCCGTACTGCAAGCCGCTGGAGTGGTCATAAAACCAGAGTGGATGCGACAGCTTAATGATTTTACCAACACCGTGAAATTTTACTGCCGACGAGACATCAATAAGAAGACAGCTGAGGATAAGCATCTCTTCCGCGAGCATGAACTTGCGGATCTTGGATACCAACATGGCTTGCACTTACATTTCTTCCCCAACGCAACGTTCGGTGATTTTGTCGCACCTAATCTGCCCGAATTTGAAAATTTCAGCCATTTCTTTCTGAATTATTTGCAGTACTGCATGCTTTTTGATGCCGAATTTCTAGCGCTGATACGTCGCCATTTAAAACCTCAGATGAAATATCTCGACGATTGCTACCGCAGTCATGTTGGACCTACGATCACTGGCGTTTTTTTGCTAAAAAAAGCCTCGGCCTGAAGCCATGAAGCTAATTTTTGATAAACGCCGCACGCCGGATCTGCCCAAGCGCGTGCTATTCCTCAATGACGTCAGTTTTCAATACGGAGCTGGTATCGCGCAAGCACGGCAAGTTGAAGCATTCCTCTCCCTTGGCATAGAGGTCGGCGTGCTCGCTTGGTCGCCAGGTGGCATTAATCTGGAAGCATTAGCCACCCGACCCATCGATCCCGATCTCTGGCTTGGCATACGCGAGGTAAACCATCTTGAGGGAGGAAAAATGTCCGACGAAGCCCTGCTCGCCGGCTTACTGATGGAGGTAGCACGCTTCAACCCCACGATCGTCCTTGTCGGCAATCTTCACGCCGCGCGCTGGCCGTTCTCGCTGCTAACCGCCTTACGCAGTAGTGGCTTTCGCGTCATTACCTTCGTGCACGATGCTTATCTTTACACTGGCCGCTGCGCCTACCCCGGCACTTGCGAGCTCTACCTCACGGGATGCAACGAGACCTGCCCCACCGCAACCCAGTATCCCGCGCTTGACCCAGCTTTGATCGCAGGCGCTTGGCGAACACGGCGTGAACTTTTCAACGGGCCAGCCGGTATTGAAGTAATTGCCAACAGCCGCTGGAGCAAAAAAATGTTTAAGTCCGCCTTACCGGACTGTCGCGAGGTGGAGACCATCGAGCTCGGTGCAGATGAGTTTGTCTTCAAGCCCGGTGATAAACACAGCGCGCGCCGCGAACTTGGCCTACCTGATAACAAACCTCTCGTCCTTTGCGCTGCCATTAATTTCCAGGAAGATCGTAAAGGCGGGCAACAGCTTCGTGATATTGTGGCGGCATTACAGGACGAGATGACTTTCGCGGCCTTCGGTCACAATGCCCACGAGATTCCTGGCCTCATTGGTCTAGGCTTTCACCTGCGCGCGGAAAAACTCGCCACCTGCTATCAAGCGGCAGATCTCTTCCTCGGCACAGCTACGCAGGAGGCCTTTGGCCAGACGGTCATGGAAGCCCAGCTCTGCGGCATACCAGCGATAGTCTTTCAGGCAGGAGGAGTCGTGGAAATTGTAAGAAATGAAATCACCGGCAAATTAGTGCGTAATGGCGATGCCATTGCCGCCATCGCCGCCCTGCGGGAGGCACTCGCCGACAAACGCTTCATGAAGGTAGCTGGCCCCTGGGCGAGGCAGTATGCCATCAGCCGCTTTTCAATGTGGGCGCACGAAGAACGCTGGCACATTTTTCTAAGCGGCCGGCTGCAACAAGGCACTGGCCGGCTATTACCCGACAAGGCCTACTCACGGGACGATCAAGCTGATGCCAAAAAATTTGAGCGCCACCGCCCCTCTTGGTCAGAAATTGAAAATGAACACGAAGGTTTTATTTCTGAAAAGCATCAGGCTATCTTTTCCCAGACCGCCCACTTGCCTGGCTGGCAAACCCCAGGCGATACCTATAAGCTCTATGAAATGGGTTTTCACGTTGGAGATCTGATGCTTGAGATTGGCCCCTTTGGTGGGCGCTCAGCCGCCGCTATGCTTTTTGGAGCACTGCATAACCCTAAGCGCACATCCCAGCCGGAGTATTATGGCATCGATATTAGTATGGATTCCATCTCCCGCTCGCGTGGCATGCTCGCCGAATTCAAGCTTGGTGATCGTTGCCATTTTTTCCACGGCGTCCTGCAAGATTTTGTGAAACGTTGGAATATCACACCAACCATGGTTTTTCTTGACGGTGACCACAGTTACGAGGGCGTCATGGCGGACCTCAAAACCCTCAGCGCCTACCTCAAGGTTGGTACGCCAATTCTAGTGCACGATTTCCTCAACTCCGAAAACGAAACAGGGAAATTAGGCGTCAAGCGGGCTGCGCTGGAATGGGAAGCAGCCGGCCACGGTCAGTTTATGGGCTGCTTCGGCTGCTGCGCGCTTTACCTCATCCAGCATCGCGTAAATTAGCATGGCTCTTCTGCTCGCTCATACAGCCATCTTACTCTTGGCGTCCTATGCGGCGGCGCGGCGCCTGCTCCGCGCGCCGCTCGACCAATTTCTGGTTACGGTACTGCTGGGCTGGGCGAATATTGTCGGAACAAGCCTGCTGCTTTCCTACCTCCACCGACTGGGTGATCCCGTCTGGTTTTTTCGCACCTCGCTGATCCTGGCCGGATTCACCTGGCTAGCGCTCGGCCGACTTCAGCCGGAGCCCAAACCGGCCACGGCAGGGCCATCAGCTGATCGCCCCAGTCCCCGCCTTTTGATCTTTTTCTGCTTAACACTCCTGCCGCTATTTTACGCCGGCGTTCGGATCGCAGCCACATACGAACCCAATAACTACGATTCGCTCGCTTACCATTTGCCTCGAGCAATGTATTATCTCGGGCAAAATAGCTTGGCGCATTTCGATACCGGCAACCCGCGGCAAATTTATTTCCCCTTCAACAGCAATCTGCTCCAATTATTCTGTCTGGTCTATGGGACTCCCGGGCAGAGCGTCAATTTCATCAACCTGATCCTATGGGCGAGCACCGGTGCAGCCCTTTACCGATTGAGTCGGCTGGCTAACTGTAGCGTTAACGCAGCGCTCATCGCCACCTGGCTCACCCTCACCGCGACACAAATTCTCGCTCAGGCCACGACGACAACCAACGATTTGCCCACGGCGATGGCGTTGCTCAGCGCGCTCCTGTTCGCCTTGCGCTGGCGACAGACCCGACTGATCCGCGATGCACTACTGGCTGGGCTCGCCGCTGGGCTCGCCGCCGGCTCCAAGCTCACCATCATATTTTTTGGACCAGCGGCGGGCTTGCTCGTGATTTATTTTGCATGGCAACACTGGCGCGCAGGGCAACTGCGCGCCTTTCTTAGCGGCGCGCGCTCCTGGATCGCACCTGGGGTCATCGCCTTCGCCCTCGCCTCACCCTTCGCCCTAATTAATCTGCAAGAAAAAGGCGAATGGATCAACAAGACCTACGACTTTACCCTCAATCGGCCGTTTACGATCGCCTGCGCCGCCCAAACCGCCAAGGCCTACCTCGTACAATTTTTTATTGAGCCGCTGCACCGGTTAACCTTCGACCCTCAGGTGACAGCGCAACTCAATACCTGGGGCGAACAATTTTTCTTTCCCCATTGGAATGGGGCCTATGCTTTCTCAGCGCTCTTTCTTTTTCCGCCGGATCTTAATGAGGATCACGTATGGTTCGGCTTCACGGGCCCGCTCATTCTGATCGCTGCTGTTTTCTGCCTGCTACGCTGCAAAAAAAATCATGCGCCCATCGCGTGGTTGGCCTGGATCGGCCTAGGCTGGTTCGCCACTTATTTCCTACTGAACAAGTGGTCTCTCTATAACCAGCGGTATTTCGTACTGCCGATCCTTGTGCTGGGGCCCAGCTTGGCTGTGGTGTTTGATGCCGGCAGGAGCCATCCGCATTTTCGCCGATTAACTGGCATTCTCACCGGGCTATTTGCCGCGTGCTCACTTTGGCTGGCGGTTCTTTATCTTTTCAAGAACACCAGCCGACCTTACGCCCCATTATGGTCGAGCCAGCGCCCCCCGGCAGCCCTGCCAGCCCTGCCGCCACTCATTGCACAGCGCATTTCTGCACAACCTTGGGTCAACATTGAATCGACCGATGGCAATGAACGCATCTTTCTGCTGATGACCCTAGGCAAGCACCAGCAATTTACCTCCTTTGATCGAACCCAACCTGATGCTTACAATATATTCTCGGAATGGGGGTTCCCGCGGAAGGTCGTCTATAGCAATATCGAGCAATTATCCTCCTACACCATGGTCGCGATTGCCGGGAAGCGCACCGCTGGGGTGGAATTTCTTGGCTCTTTTGGGACTGGGGTGCTGGTGCAGGACTACTACGGCCTTGTGCCCCATCCCGAAACCAAGCCTGCCGATGACGGCACGCGAAATGCGCTGGTCACTCTTTACTACGGCCCACGGGACCCAGGGCGCTTTGCCAAGCTGCGGATCAAAGTTGCTGGATTAAATCAGCCCGATCAGGCGCGTCTGCGGGTGGGGGTAGATTATGTCGACGGAACGAGCGATACCCTCGCCACTTTCGAAGACTCGGGTGAAGCGCACGCCTCGGTGATTAAGCCGATTCGGCGTTTCACTGTGCGCGTAGAAAATCAAGCTGATCGCAAGGAAATCGGGGCCATTGTTATTCCTTATTATGCGCGCGAAAATATAACGGATGATGCGGCTCCGCAGGATCCCATCTCACTTTTCTCAGATGAACTGATTACACGATCACTCAAATCGAGGGTGAAGGTCCAAGGCCTAGCCACCACCGAAGGCCCCTATCCGCAATGGGAATTACCTATGTTCTGCTGGGCCAACGCACCCATCGTCAGAATAGAAATCCCCCCTCAGAAAAATCTAGAAAGGCTCGATCTCGATTTTGAGCTCCGCCTGCACATACGTGATGCTGCGCAATTTGATCTTCGCTTCAATGGTGACTTGGTCGCCGGTTATGAATGGAACACTTCCACTGGCTGGTTTATTAAGCATGTCTCACTGAAGCCCAAGCCAGGCATCAATGTGATTGAATTTCGTAATGTAACCGTTGGCAACGAACCAGACTGGCTAGATTATCTCGAACGCCATCCTGATGTGAAGGCCTACGTGGAAAGCCAACGGATTCCATTAGCACAAGGCGCCCGCGAGCATTACGAGGCTTTTGGTAAAAAAGAAAAACGCACTCTCTATCTCAAGCGCCAAACTACGGCCGTCCCTGGGGATCAGCTCTATTATCTATTCCGCCGTTTAGAATTAAATGGATTTCGCTCCCCATGATTGCTCCTCGATTCACGCAACGACACCTACTTCTGTCTCCATATGGGCTAACCGAGCCAACGCGTGAATGGCCCACCAGCCCTGATTGCAGGGGCTAGGCACATGTATATTTTTCTACTTAATAGTTTTATTCTGCTAGGAACTTCCTTCGGTGCCGCCCGACACCTGACCAGATCTATGGTCGATCGCTGCCTCGCGGCCGTCATGCTCGCGTGGGGCAATATCGTGATCACGAGCTTGCTCCTTGCTGCTCTACACCAACTCGGTAATCCGACTTGGTTTTTCCGCACAACGCTGCTGCTGGCAACTGTGAGCTGGCTGCTGCTGCGCCGCCTCACTCCGCCACCCGTCGCTGCTGAACCCAGCGACAGCAAAATCTCGGGCCTGCTGATCGCTGGATTCATTTTGACGCTCACTCCGCTTGTCTATGCCAGCATCTGTATCGCCGGAACCTACGAGCCTAATAATTATGACTCTTTAGTTTACCACCTTCCTCGAGCGATGTTCTACATGGGGCAGGATACGCTTGCTCACTTCGCCACCGGTAATGAACGGCAAATATATTTCCCCTTTAACTACAACCTGCTGCAGCTTTTTAGCCTCATTTATAGTCCACCGCTACAGGCCCTTAATTTCATCAACCTCACGGCATGGGCGGTAGCTGGTGCCGCGATCTACCGACTCAGCCGTCTCTGCACCTGTTCAGCAAATGCCTCGCTGATCGCTACGTGGGTGGCACTCACCTCGACCCAAATCCTCGCTCAAGCCACTGCGACGACCAACGATCTGCCCACAGGCGCAGGGCTCCTCTGCATGTTGGTATTTGCGCTGCGCTGGCGACAATCGCGACTCACACGTGATGCGCTCCTGGCTGGCCTCGCCGCCGGACTAGTTGCTGGCGCGAAGCTAACCATTATTTTCTTCGTTCCCGCCGCCGGCCTGATTGTGGTGATTGCAGCTTGGCAGCACGGGCAGCGCGGCGGGCTGGGCGAATTCCTTAAGGGAGTACGGGCTTGGCTGGCATCTGCCGTGGTAGCCGGCCTCGTGGCGGCACCCTTCGCCCTGATCAATATTGCAGAGAAAGGCCAGTGGATGAACACGGCCTATGACTTCACGCTCAATCGGCCATTCACGTTTGCCTGCTTCGCGCAAACGTCGAAGGCCTACCTTATACAACTCTTCCTCGAACCGCTCCATCGCTTTACGTTCAATGTTAACATTAGCGCGCAACTGAATGCGTGGGGCCAACATACCTTTTTCCCACACTGGAATGAGGCCTACGCTTTTTCTCCCTTCTATCTTTTCCCACCCGACCTCAACGAGGACCATGTGTGGTTTGGATTTGCCGGCCCATTCATACTTCTGTGCGCCATATTTTGTTTTTTGCGGTTCCGTAAATCGTCAACCCCGATGGTCTGGCTTGCTGGGCTGGGGCTAGGCTGGTTTGCGGCCTATTTTCTGCTGAACAAGTGGTCCCTCTACAATCAGCGCTATTTCGTCCTGCCGATCCTTGTGCTGAGCCCATGCGTTGCCGCCTTCATCGACGTCGGCTTGGCCAGCAGCTTCTTTCGACGGATGACTCGCGATGTGCTGGTCGTGCTGGCCCTCACCGCCTGGTGGTTCGCGGGCAATTATCTCCTGATGAATACCAGTCGGCCCTATGCTCCGCTATGGGCGGGTGAACCTGCGCCACAAGCGCTGCCCACCCTGCCATCGCTTATGGTCGAGCGCCTGCGCGACCAGCCGAAAATCAATATCGACTCCGCCGCCACCAATGAGCGCATCTTCGCTCTCATGGCCCTAGGGAAGCATCAGCGCTTCACCTCATTCGACCGCTCGATCCCAAATGTTTACAATATTTATTCTAAGTGGGGCTTCGTACGAAAAGTAGCTTACAGCAACATCGAGCAACGCACTTCCTATACGATTGTTGAAATACCAACCAAGCACACTGCCGGTGTTGAATATTTAGGCACGATTGATTCCGGTCAGAGCGCGATTGATTATTATGGCCTAAGACCCCTTCCAGATCAGTGCGCCTCTTCTCATGGCGATCGGAAGGTATTGGTTTTGTTCAACTATGGCCCTCACGAGCCCGACCGCTATAAACATATGCTCATTAAAGTGGCAGGGCTAAATCTGCCCGACCACGCGCGTCTCTCTGTCGGAGTTGAGTACGAGGACCGAACCACCGCTATACTCGCTACCTTTACCCAGACAGGTGCCATCTCCACCTCTATCACCAAGCCATTTCGCCGATTCACCATCAAGGTGGAGGATCAGGCCAGTGGGGCAAAAATGGGAGAAACAGACGTACGCTATCTTGTCCGGACTTTGCCGCCCGAGGCCGAGGCCCCTCATAATGCTGCCTTACTGTTTGCCGATGAACTAATCAGCATAACCGCTCCTACTCTCATCACAGCCACCGGACTGGCTACACCCGAGGGACCCTATCCACAGTGGGATTTGCCGATTATTCGTTGGGCCAAGGCCGATGTGGTCCGAGTAGTGATACCGGCCATCGACCAGCTGGCTAAATTAGAGCTGAATTTTAGCGTGCGGCTGCAAGTGCGAGAAAGCGCACACCTTGACGTATTGTTTAACGGTCGGCGCGTTCATGATCTCAACTTAACAGGCAAATCTAAATGGTCTGACCAAATCGTACTACTAACCCCACAGCCCGGCCCCAATGTGCTGGAGTTTAGAAATGTTTCCCTCAGCCAGCAGCCCGACTGGCTAGAATATTTAGCAAATTATCCGGACGTAAAGGCCTACGTGGTCGCCCAGAATATTCCCCTCGAAAAGGGCGCTGAAGAGCACTACGTGGCCTTCGGCAAGAAGGAGCATCGCATCCTCAATTTTCTGCGGCAGCCAGAGTCACTGCCGAGCACATCGCCACTCTACTATCTTTTCCGTACGCTCAGCCTGAAAGGCTATCGTCTACCATAATTCTAGTCATGCCTATGCCTACCTCAATCAGTCTACCAGCCGCAGACCGCAACGCCTACATTGATACACTTCGCGGAGGCAGCATCCTCGGCGTTGTCTGCATCCACTTTGCGGGTAGCTTTGTAACGACAGATATTTTTGCCTGGAGCCCTTCCTTCTATCTCGGGCTTTTCTTAAATCAGATTTTTATTTTTGCAGTGCCACTGTTCATCTTTCTTTCCGGTCTGCTGGCCGGCTCATCCACCAAGAAACAACCCCTGAGCGATTATTATCGAGGACGACTTTGGCGCATCGGCTTACCCTACCTCCTGGCAAGCATTGCCTCCTTTTTTCTCCTCAACCACTACTCAACGTGGCTAGCCCTACCCGATGCCAGCAGCCGACTCGGTTGGCTCGCTAGTCGATTTTTCCTCTCCGGGATTGAGCCCACGCTCTACTTTATCCCGCTAATCATTTACTTATATTTTATACAGCCGGCACTCAAGCTCCTGCCAGCATGGCTCAACGGTCTAGTTCCAGCGGTCAGCATTGAGCGCAGTACCCTTCTGCTAACCACCTTGCTCCTCATTCTTCATGTAGCTCTTGGTCTGCTGTGTTTTCATGGTAACCTGAATTATTATGCGTGGGCCCGACCGAATCCCCTGTTTTGGATGTTTTATTTTTTTGCCGGCCTCCATTTTCGAAGCCTCACTGGATTGCTGTCTCAGCGCACCATTAAGACGGCTAGCTGGCTCGCGTTCATCATTGCGGCTGGCGTGATGGCTTGGAATTTCAACCACCTCACGAACCGTGCAATCGTCGGGGAACATTTTGAGCGCAACATCCTCGACTTCGCCTACGTGCGGCCAGAAATGCTGATTTTTGATCTGGCGATGGTGGTGGGCTTGGCCGCCGGCATCACCCTCAACTGGAGCCCGCAGACCAATCTTATTTCCTATCTCGGCCGCTACACTCTAGAAATATACATCTGGCACATTTTAATCCTCTATTATGGTGCTTGGCGTTACGCTGAGGCTTTAGCTTCATGCCGTCAGATACCCGAGCTCATCATTATCATCTGCGCGACTGTCGCTCTGTTGATCGCTAGCACCACCGATGGATTATCTCGGCTACGAATCTTCGCCCAACAACATCGGCTCGTGCTTGCTAAAATAAATTAGACGAGCCGGGGTAGCGCCACTGACCGCTGGCGAACACCTTAAATCGCTGTCGACATATCGAGCCAAACCATGCTTTTTTAAATTAAGCCCGATTCACTTTCCACTCACTTCACCCCGTCGCCCCATCGACCATGCTTAGCCCTCAATCAACTCCCAGTATTGCGATTGCGATCCCCTGTTATCAGGAAGAAAAAACGATCGCTCAGGTTGTCCGTGACTTCAAACGCGAACTCCCGCACGCCGCTGTTTATGTTTTTGATAATAATTGCACAGATCGCACGGCCGAGTTTGCGCGTGCGGCTGGAGCTACTGTCATTCGAGAGAAGCGACAAGGTAAGGGCTACGTCGTGGCCAGCATGTTTGAAATTATTTCGGAAGATATACTCGTCATGGTGGATGGAGACCACACCTATGATGCCAGTGCCGTTCACCGGCTTCTAGCGCCGATTCTAGCCGGAGATGCCGACATGACCGTTGCAGCTCGGCTGCAACAACACAGCGATAAGTCGTTTCGGAAATTTCATGTCGCCGGGAATCAACTCGTTTGTGGAATCATCAATCGAATTTTCGGCTCCGCTATTTCTGATATTTTTTCTGGCTACCGTGCGTTTACTCGAGAATGCGCATTAACTATTCCCATCACCTCACGCGGCTTCGATGTGGAAACAGAACTAATCGTGCAAAGTCTTTACCGCGGCATGGTCGTAAAAGAAATCGAGGCCCCCTATGGCGAACGCCCCGCCGGCAGCTTCTCTAAACTCCGGACCTTTCCAGATGGGTTCCGCGTGCTGCTCCGCCTGTTTCTGCTGCTCAGAGCCTACAAACCTCTGACTATGTTCGGTTCTGTTTTCATTGCCTTGCTGCTTGTGACGCTGTGTGCCGGCGCGATTCCGCTGAGCGAACTAGTGAGGCATCACATAGTAACCAGCCGAGCCACCGCGATTTTTGCTATCACCACTGGCTTACTAGCCTGCCTGAGCCTCGCTCTTGGGCTAGTCCTCAGTTCCGTTAATCAGCGATTCCTCGAACTTGAACGGGTAGTAATCAAGCGAATCAATCGTTCGCGCTCAGCTTAGTCTCGTTACGCAGGGTCACGCGAATGGGCACGAAAGATTTCAATGCGTTGGATCTGTTTATCTGCCGCTGGCGCTCGGGCGTCGTACGTCGACATCTCCGGTCCAACGCTACGGTACTCGATTTTGGCTGCGGCCATCAGGCGCTGTTTCTCCAATCAGTAAAAAAAACCCTCAAACTAGGCATTGGCCTCGATTACGATGCGACCCCCAGCCGGCCGGCATCTAATTTAGAAATTCAACAATTTCATTTCAAGGGGCGCTTCGAATTTCCGGACAATAGCTTCGATCAGATAACGATTCTCGCGGTGCTGGAACACATCCCACTCGATCAGGTATCAGTACTTTTTCGCGAGTTTCGCCGCATCCTTAAAAACGACGGCAACATCCTGCTAACCACGCCAACTCCGGCGTCGAGACCTTTGCTTGAATTTCTCGCCTTCAAATTGAAAATTATCTCCGGTCCGGAGATTGCGGACCATAAGCATTATTGGAACCGAACCGACATTGATGCTCTCGCCGCTCGAGAGGGTTTCAGTTGTCTCACTTATTCAGAATTTCAATTTGGCCTAAATTGCTTCGCCTCTCTCGTCAAAAATCCCATGCCGATAAGCCCAGCCCCGCCAATCTGATCGATGGAGCTTTTCCTCATTCACTGCTTGGGGTTATTTTGGCTATCCGTTGGCACCTCGAGGCAGTTGGTAAAGCGGGTAACGGATCAGCTAATAGCAGCGGCCTTGTTAGCATGGGGAAATATCACGGCCACCAGTCTTCTACTATCGTGGGCCCATAGGCTGAGTGACCCTAGGTGGTTTCTGGGCCTCTCGCTAATCATTGCTGCAATGACATGCTTGCTGCTGATCAGAACGAAGCCCGAGCTCAGCACGGCTTCGGCTAAACCTGCTGAAAGTCAGGCGAATGGGTGGCTGCTGCTCGCATTCGTTGCTACTATGGTGCCTATGGTGCTCGCCAATCTCGCGATCGCTTACACCTATCAGCCCAACCACCCGGATGCACTCAGCTGGCAACTGCCTCGAGCCCTATATTACCTCGGCCAGAATAGTCTCTGGCATTTCGATGCGGCCGACCTCCGCCAGATCTATCTCCCCTTTAACTTTAACCTGCTGCAGCTTTTTGGTCTTATTTATAGTCCTCCGCTGCAGTGTTTGAATTTCTTCAATCTGCTGGCCTGGATTATCAGCGGCCTAGCCATCTATCGGCTCTGCCGCCAATTAAGCGGTGGTGTCAACGTCTCACTATTGACGACCTGGCTGGCCCTCACCGCGCCCCTCATACTCACGGGAGCCACTTCCTCGATACCAGAATTAGCTAGCGGAGCCGCCCTTGCATGCGCCGGCGTCTTCACCCTGAAATGGCAGCGGTCCTGCCAGCAGCGACATGCCGTGCTGGCCGGACTCGCCTTAGGACTGGCGGCGGGCAGCAGCCTGCTGCTTTTTTTCCTCACACCGATTTTGATATTCGGAACAGGGTGGCTCTTGCGGAAACAAGTGAACCTCATGCGCAACTGGGTCCTGCCGATGACGCTCACCATGGGCATCAGTGCACCCTTTGCGGTCATCAATCTGGTGGAGACCGGAAAATTACTAGAACCGACGTTTATATTAGAACAATGCCGTTCAGCTGGCTGGAAAGAATTTCTGCCACTCCTACTGATTCTCAGCCCCAGTGTGGCTATGCTTTTCGAAATGCTCGCAGGCGGTTCGCGATTCAGGCGAGTCGCCTGCTGGACGGTTGGTCTGGCCTTAACCCTTGGCGCGTCCTGGGGCGGGGCAAATAATTTACTCCGCAATTCCAGCCAGCCATTGGCTCCCCTCCTACAGGGTGGCTTGGTGCCATCAGGACAGCCTACCTTACCGCTGCTCCTTGAATTTCGCATCAAAGACCAGCCACTGATTAATATTAATACTGATGGTGCTAACGAATGCATCTTCCCCATAATGGCGAAAGGGCATCAGCAACGGTTCACCTCACACAGCCAGGGAGTGCCCACAGCCTATAATATTTTTTCGCGAGCGCAGCTTTCACGCAATCTATCCTACAAGAATACCAGCAAGCTGCCCTCCTATATTTTATTACCCATCCCAGCTAAGCGCAGTGCCGGTGTGGAATTCCTTGGAGAGGTCGGTGGCGACCAGCAAGCCAGAGACTATTTTGGTCTGGCTGCAAAAGCTGGGAAACTAAAGCCCTTTGATGCCAATCGAAATTTACTCATCACTCTTTACAACATTTCCGAGCCAACAACTCAGACCACGAATACGCGCATCACGGTGGCTGGACTTAATCTCGAAGACCAGGCGCGCCTAATCGTGATCCAAGAAAATGCAGATGGTCGCACTGCCCCACTCGCCACCTTCTATAAGAGTGGCGAGACCCATGTTTTGATCGATCGACCGTTCGCTCGTCTATTTTTCAAGGTAGTCGATGATAGCAACAGTTCAGAAATTGGCATTGCGTCCCTTCCATTTCTACCGACTGCGGCTGAAAGCAGGGCGATGATCGATTCTCTACAGCTCACCAGCGCGAGTTCAATTTTTGTTGCCGATGCGATTGCCCTCAGAAATTCAAATATCATTGCGGACACAGGTTTGCTTCCCATCGAGGGTCCTTTCTTCCATTGGGACCTGCCCTACAGGTTCCGTTGGGCCAAGCAGCCTTCCGTACGCCTCACCATTCCCAAAATTCAAAATCTCGCTCGCTTGGTTCTGTCGTTTAGCGTGCAACCCCAAGTGCGGCATGAGGCCGAACTCGATGTGCTCTTCAACGGAAAGCTCGTCGGACATTACCAGCTTAAAGCACGGACCGTCTGGATGGATCAAACGCTGGAGCTCATCCCGCAGGCTGGCATAAACGTATTGGAATTGAATGATGCCACCTTCACCAAGGAGCCGGACTGGATTGATTACCTCGCGCGCTACCCAGATGTTAAAAACTACCTCGAGGCTAATAACCTCCCAATCGAGGCGGGTGCCCGAGATCACTTTGCATCCAAAGGCCAGGCCGAGGGCCGAACTCTGCGGATGCGCGCGACGAATCGGCTAGAGCCAGCCCCAGAGTCTTACTACTTTATCTACCGCAGTATCCGCTTGGAGGGATTCACCCACCCATGAGCTCGCCAACACTCGCCTGCATGGCGGATCGCGACGCCACGGCTGATGATGCCACACACAAACCTGGCAGACACCGGACTATCGTCCTAGCTCTAGCCTTAGGAGCTTTGGCTTTTGCCTGGGCGAACATGGCGTTCATCTCCCGCACTGTTCCTTGGTATCGTAATGCGGATATGAACATCCATAACATGGCCGATGCACTGGCGATCAACTCCAGCCACTCGCCCAATACGATCGACCAGCCAGGTCTTCCCCTGAAATTCCTCCTCGCCCTCGATTTTCGCATCCGGCATGAATTGGGATTGCTGCCGGTATGGAATCTAAAAAAATTCGCGAATAGCCCGGATCCTATACGTGAAATAGCCCCGTTGATCCATGCCGAGCGCGTGCATAGCCGAATTTTGGTGCTAACCCTGATCCTCGCCGCGGCCGGCTTCACTTATGCAGTCACTCGAGATATAGATGCAGCCTGCCTCACAGTGCTGCTGCTCTGTGGCAGTTCCGGCCTACTATTTCACGGACTGCTAATTCGCCCTGAACTACTCTGTGTCGGCTTGGGTAACGTGCTCGGCCTCCTGTGCGCGTGGCAGGCCACGAGTGCCCGCTCCTGGCAGGCGAAGTATAGCTGGCTGTTTGCCGCCGGCATGTTCGGTGGATTAGCCATGCTAGAGAAACTACCGGGCATAGGCTACCTCGCCCTTACTTACGCTTGGTGTTGGCTATCCGCCCTGCTAAAAATCTGGGATAAAAGCTCTCACCCTAAATCTCACCTCCCCTATTTAAATTCCTGGAGCAGCCTCGTCCCGATCATGGCAGGGGTTGCTGTCTTGTGGCTACTCTTCCAGCTGACTGATTATCAGGAGATGCTCGGCCCAGTGGTGGTGCAACGGCTGCGCTCGGCCGCCATCTTTATCGGACTGCTGCCACTTGTGAAACTCTGGCCTAAACCCAATCGGTTCAGACTGTTTTGGCTGGATCGCAGCCAAGAACTAGCCGCCTTGGTTGCCGGTGCGCTCGCGACTCTGCCGCTCGCTTATCTGCTGTTGCGCGGAGTCATGACGGAGCCCGCCGCCGCGAACTATTTTGCGCGAACCCTGCATCTTTTAATTAATCCAGAACCCGCGTTGAATCTCCTTCTATCTACGAAGCCGAATCTTGCGGTGGAATTCATGGCATTCCTTAAGGAGTCGCCGGTCCTCTTTATCGGAACCGTAGCCGCAAGCATTGCGGTTTTCAGTCTACGCGCTGTGCCGTTGCCGCTCAAGGCCCTGATATTTATTCTGCTGGCCGGGGCAATAAGTCTGACCGTGCTGCTGTGTCAGCGCTTTTTTGCCGGGCAATATAGTATATTTTTTCAAGTACCTTTGCTGTTAGCTCTAGCTTTGAGCGTTGCTGGATTTAGTACGAGTTGGCGCCAACGCCATCCGACAGCTGGTGTGCACTGGAGCACTCCCCTCGTGCTCGCTGCGACCATTACCTTCGCCATCACAATTTACGCCCGACTAGAACCGAAATTTACTGCATATCAAGATGATGCCAGTGTGCCAGTGAACGACCTCACCATCACTTTCATTTTTGACCATGACGCCCACCCCCAAGCCTACCTTCGGGCCATGAAGGATCATTACCACAGCCGCGCAAATTTCGCGAAGATCCTTAATGAATATCTCGCCGATCAGACTAACCGCTATTGATCTGATAGGCATTACTGCTTTCCCTTAGGGCAAGATATTCGACGCCGGTTTGCCTAAACCTCGCATCCCACTATTTCAGCCCCGCAGATCTTAGAGCATGACTCAAAATCCTAAATCAACTGAGGCAAAGCCCGCGTTGACCATAGCTTGTCTGCTAGTCCTCGTAACCTACGGGCTGATGATTGATCTAAAAGGAATTTGGACAGATGAGGGTATTCGCCTGGCCATCATCAACGGCGGAATGCCCTTCACTTTGCAAGCCCCCACCCACTCACCCACCTGGGGGATGGTTCTTCAGACCGGTGCACCCTACGCTTATCAGCCGCTCTATTATTTGATGCAAAATACGCTCATGCGCGTGGCCCAGTCGCATAATGTTATATTTTTCCGACTTGTGAATATTTTCTTCCTCTGGGTTTCGCTGCAGGGGCTGATCTCACTATCCAAAGGGTGGCGCACCGCACCTCAGCTATTTCTGATTGGGCTATTCTCCTTCAACGCTTATTTGATCATGCATGTGCTGCAGATACGCGAATACATCGTAGGAGTCGCCTTCTACATTTGGTCCACCTGGCTGGTCCTGCAACTGGACACTAGAACATTAGGCCGAGCCTGGGCAGATGTAGCGTGGTTCACTGCCTACGGAATTTTACTTACCATAGGATTTTATCTGCAAAGCTGGGTGGTTTTCCCGGTTATCGGCCAAGGCCTCTTCTTACTCTGGCGGCGCCGAGGCGACCAGTTGCGTTTCTATGCTCATCTAGCGCTCAGCTATATGATTGTGCTGTCCACCACCTGGCCCTACCTGCAATCACATCAGCAAAGAGCTAACGTCGGTCGCTGGGGTGCTGAGGGCACTAGCCTCTGGCCTCTACTCTCTGATGGATTTCATTTGGTGCTAACCGGCCACAGCACCGGCCACTCGCCGTTCACTGAATTTCTTTTCTGGTTTTGGATCGCCGTTCTTGCTGGCACAACCTGGCTACTCTTTATCCAAAAACCTCCCGCCCCCCGCGCGATCGCCCTAGAGGAATTCAAGAAGCAAGGTGTTTTAATGATTCTATGCAGTGGCATATCACTCGTGTTTCAGGTTGGGTATTTTTTTAAAGTAGAGAACCTCTCAGTCTGGCCGCGCTATTTTGTCATTCATTACTTTTTTTTGATCTGGTTCATTGCGCTCGGGTTCAAGTATCTCGACGATCTTCGCTCGGCTAGCATCGCTTCCGTCTGGCCACGGCGCGGCCTGACACTGACGGTTGCCGCGATTGCCATCGTCTCGATGGTTTCTGCTGTTTTTCAAATAAGCAGCTATTATAAAGCTCCGCTGCTGGACACCGGATTATCGCAAACCTCAAACTGGCGAACCGTGTCAACTGAACTAGCCCGCACAATCAGGCCTGATGACACGGTGGTTGCTCATGATTTCATCATCCGCGCTACGCTGACGTTCACCCGGCCCATACCCAACCCAGTTATTATGCTGCAAGATATGGAAATCAACGCTCTTCAGGCGGTCAAACGCATCGTCTATCTAGAATCAAGCGGATCCGTCTCTGAAAGAGAAAACATAATAACCCGCATGAGTACCCTCGGTTTCAAAAGCATGCAGGCGGTCAAAATGCATAGCCCAGATGGAATCGCTATCTTACCAGAGTGGCAGTTCTTAATTTTTCTTAGATAAAGGAGATTGGCCTGACCCATGGTCGGCCATAAGCAATCGGCTCGTTATTTTTACCCAAATGCGCCGCAGCAGGAAGCCAGCATTGCTTGCTCTTTCTAATCTTACACAAGTTATTCTGAAAAAATCTGATTGGTCTGCATAGCAAAAACTAATTTTCTAAATCCACATGATGCATGCATGATCGCGCTAGACCGCCCACTCATCTCCATAAATGATCCATCTTCTTTGATCGTACCGCTCCAATACTATATTGATCAACCCAGCGACTGGCATAACCCCTCCCGCTGCGTGATTATTCGCGGTTGGTGTTTTGCCGAGGACGGCCGGCAGGTCACGGGCATCCGCCTGCGCACGAAGGACCGCACCCTGCATGGCGTCGTCGGGTTGCCGCGTCCGGATGTGAAGGCCGTGCTGCCTGCCGCGCCAAGCGATAACACGGGCTTCGAAATTCGCGGCACGTTGCCTGCCGGCCGCATCAAGCTCATCATCGAGGCCCAGTTGGCCGACGGAGCCTGGGCGCCCATAATGCAGCGCGCCGTCCGCATCAAGCGCCAGCTCCTCCCCCTCTGGCTTGGCGGCGGTGAGTGGACGGAGCTAATGTTTTTCCAGATGCCAGCGCACATGGCGCATCCGCCGAGACCGATTAAAAACGAGAGCTTTCCCGCCCGACCGGCCGCACCAAATCGACCGAAGCTGTCCATCGTCACGCCCTCCTTCCAGCAGGCCGTATATCTGGAAAAAACCATGCGCAGCGTCCTCGAGCAGGACACCGCCGTGGAATACATCGTGCAGGACGGCGGCTCGACCGACGGCAGTCCCGCCCTGATAGAGCGCCTCGACCAACAGTTCGGTCCGACCTCACACCTTCCACCTCACACCCCAAGCCTCGTCTCGTGGGGCAGCGGGCCCGACGCCGGCCAAGCCGACGCCATAGCCCGCGGCTTCGCCCAGACCTCGGGTGGACCAGACGACATCATGGCCTGGATAAATTCCGACGATTTTTATCTACCGGGCACCCTTGCCTTTGTCGCAGATTATTTTGCTCGGCACCCCAAGGTCGATGTGGTCTACGGCAACCGCATCGTCGTCGACGAAGAGTCCCGCGAGATTGCCCGCTGGTTTCTGCCCTCACATGATGGTGAAGTGCTGAAGCTGAATGACTTTGTCCCACAGGAAACTCTTTTCTGGCGCCGGCGAATCTGGAACCGCGTCGGTGGACTTGATATCTCGTTTCAGTTCGCCATCGACTGGGACCTGCTTCTGCGATTCGAGGCCGCCGGCGCCAATATTGTGCGCGTGCCCTATTTCCTCGCCTGCTTCCGGGCCCACGCCGCCCAAAAAACTTCGGCCTTCATGCATAGCACAGGACAGCAAGAGATCAACCGCCTGCGGGAGCGCACGCACCAGCGCGGCTTTCCTGCCACAGAAATCGAGAGCCATCCGCAACTCATGCGCTACCTGCGAAAAAGCGCCCTAATCGAGTTTGCGTGGAAACTCGGGATCCGGTTGCCCTGAGCTTGCGTTATCTAACGAGGTAAGCGGCGCTTTACCTAAAAAGCTTAGCCGGCCTTCAGTTAGCTGAGTCAGCATTGGCCCGCGTCAGTATTGATTTTATTCCGACGCTCAGCAATAAATGACAAGTATGCTGCTTTCCATTGTCGCCCCAGTTTACAAAGAGGAAAAAAATATCCCGGAATTTCTCCGGCGGTTGCAGTCCATTCTCACCCCAATCACCGCGGACTATGAGATAATTTTCTCAATGGACCCATCCCCAGATTGCACCGAGAGGATCATTCTCGAGGCGCGCGCCGGTGATGAACGCATCAAATTATTAAAATTTTCGCGCCGATTTGGTCAACCGATGGCCACGCTGGCCGGCTTGGAATACTCCCGCGGAGATGCTGTCATCGTGATGGATGTGGATATGCAAGATCCACCTGAACTGATCACCGAGATGATGGCCCAGTGGCGTGCCGGTTTCGATGTGGCCCTGCCCCAGCGTCGTCAGCGCACGGGCGAGCCTTGGCTAAAGAAAGTCGTCTCCACTGTGGGCTATAGGGTAATCAATAAAATTGCCGACGTGAGCATTCCGCCTAACACCGGTGATTTTCGCCTCATGGCCCGACGCGTTGTGACTGAGGTGCTGCGCCTGAAGGAGTCCCACGGATTTCTGCGCGGCATGGTGGCTGTCGTTGGCTTCAGCCAAACAATCATTCCCTTTGATCGGCCAGCTCGTCATGCCGGCACGACCAACTACAACCGCTTCATAGGCTCACTGCGCATTGGATTTAATGGCATTTTCTGCTTCTCCACCTACGCGCTGCAGCTCTCGACGATCCTCGGGTTCATCATCGCCGGCGGTTCTTTCCTGCTCACCGCCATCTATCTTTTCTACAAGTTTATGGGTTGGACGATCCTCTGGGGCAACCCGACCCTGGTCATTCTTGTTTCGTTCCTCGGCGGCATTCAGCTCATCAGTGTCGGAATTTTAGGCGAATATATTGGTCGGATCTATGAGGAGGTGCGCGCTCGCCCCAAATTTATCGTGGAGCGCGCCGAAGGCTTCACGAACCCAAGATAAATCTATATGTACGCAAGCAAGTGGCCAAAAATCCTGCCCGCGCTTAGCCCGGAGCAGCAGGCACGGAGCGACCAATTCATGAAGCTTTGGCACGAGGAACTGGCGGGGCGATCCCGCTACGGACTCGTCGAGCGCTTCAATCATACCTTTCCCGTCAAACATTCGCCCACGGAGTTCCGCACCACGCTCGAGATCGGCGCCGGCCTCGGCGAGCATCTCGACTACGAACGACTCACGCCTGAGCAGGCTGCCGGTTACTACTGCAATGAGTACCGAGAGAACATGGCGGCGGCTATTCGCCAGCGCCACCCGCAGGTGCAGACAGTCGTGGGCGACTGCCAGCGCCGGATGGATTTTCCGAACGACTTTTTCGACCGCATTCTCGCGATCCACGTACTTGAGCACCTGCCGGACCTACCCGCTTGCATTGCCGAGCTGTATCGGCTGATCAACAAGCAAACGGGGCGACTCTTGATCGTGATCCCCACCGAGGGTAGCCCCGCTTATGCCCTCGCCCGCCGGCTCTCCGCTCAGCGTGTCTGGTATCGACATTTCACGGCGCCTTACGTCGAGTTCTATGGTCGTGAGCACATTAATCTTGTCCCCGAGATTTTGGCCGAACTACACCCCTGGTTCACCATCGAATACCGCACCTATTTTCCCCTGCCCGTACTTCCATTTGTGTCCTGCAACCTCGTCATCGGCTATTCGCTGAAGCCGCGCTCGCATCGACTTTCCGCCTGATTTCCCCATGCAACATGCCTTCATCACTGGCGCGGCCGGTTTCATCGGCTCATCCCTCGTCGACCGCCTACTGGCGAACGGCGTCGCCGTCACCGGCTGGGACAATTTCTCCACCGGGCAGATTCGCTTCCTGGATGGTGCAAAACAGCATCCGCATTTTCGACTAATCCGTGGAGACAATCTAGAACTACCCGCGCTGACTGCCGCGATGAAGGGAGCGGACTTCGTGTTTCACCTCGCAGCTAATGCCGATATCAAGGACGGCTGGTCGCACCCTCGGCGAGATCTCGAGCAAAACACGATTGCAACCTTCAACGTTCTAGAGGCCATGCGGGCCAACGGGATTCGTCGCATTGCCTTCTCTTCCACTGGCTCGACTTACGGCGAGGCGACGTTGATCCCTACGCCAGAGGATGCGCCATTTCCGGTACAGACCTCGCTTTACGCTGCGAGTAAAGTCGCCGGCGAAACTCTTATCTCATCGTATGCTGAAGGCGGGCAAATCGATGAGGCCTACATTTTCCGTTTCGTCTCAATTCTGGGCGAACGCTATACGCACGGTCATGTCTTTGATTTTTATCAACAGCTGATCGCCCACCCGGACCACCTGCGAGTGCTGGGGGATGGGAAACAGCGTAAAAGCTACCTCTACGTGCAGGACTGTATCGATGCTTTGCTCCATGTCACCCGCGCGCACACCGCGCGCGAGGCTAAGCACCACACCCAGATCTATAATCTGGGCACAGCAGAATACGTGCAAGTGAACGATAGCATCGGCTACCTCTGCGCCACGCTTGGGCTGAAACCGAAGCTTGAGTACACGGGGGGTGACCGCGGCTGGATCGGCGACAATCCTTTTATTTTCCTCGATACCAAAAAAATCTCAGCTGCTGGTTGGAAACCGAAGCTCACGATCCAGCAAGGCATCATGAAGACTCTTCGTTGGCTCGAGGCTAATCGCTGGGTTTATGCGGCCCGCAATTCTGGCCGTGAGCCGGCGACCTCAGTATGACATCTCGAATAGAAAATAAGCTCAGTGCTTGGATGTGGGTAGTCGCAGGCTTGCTCATGCTAGGCGAGTTTCTCCTGTTCGATGTGATGACCTCGCGTCATCACGCCTCCCTCTACCCACGCTGGAATGATCAGATCCAGTATCTGACTGAATCATACACTGCTTATCAACAACTGCAGGATCATGGGCTCAGCGCAGCGCTGCAATCTACGCTTAAAAAAACTGCCCTCCAAGGCACGCTTCATGATTTTTTTGCTGTCCTTATTTTTTGGATCACCGGCTCAGCTTCTCGCAGTGCCGCGCTGAGTCTTAACATGCTCGTTTTTCTAGCCTGGCAAATAGCCCTTCTGGCCATCATCCCGCGAGTAACTGGCTCCCGCACGCTCGCTTGGTTAGGTTTCAGCCTACTGCTTTGCTTAGCTTGGCCTTGGTCAGGCGAAGCCGGTTCAGCCGTAGATTTTCGCCTCGATCACGGCGCGATGTGCCTCATGGGCATTACCTCCACCTTAGCGTTATTGACGAAAGGATTTCGCGCCACCAAGTGGGCCATCGCCCTCGGCGCTGCGATCGGCTTCACTTTGTTAGAGCGCTTTTTGACCGGCGCTTATTTTGCCGCAATCTTTGTCGCTAGCGCCATCTGGATAAGTGGAGGCGATCAACGAGGTTTACGCTGGCGCAATCTAAGCCTCGCTGGACTCACGGCTGCGCTTATCGCACTTCCCATTTTTTGGCTGAACCGCGTGGCGATTTATACTTATTATTGGGTAGGACACGTAAGCGGAGCTGAAGGAGCGGCACGACTCCGGGGGCTCAATCTTTGGCATTCGCTCCAATTTGTTTTTGGACATCTCGGTGACATGATCCTGGGGTCATACTTTGGTTGGACCATCGCTGCCTTCACAGCGGCTTTACTCTTACTCATCCTTCTTTACCGCCAACAAGCCGATCGGCATTCACAACGCGATTGGCTCTTTCTCGGTCTTGCTTTTCTACTTATGCCCGCCGCCGTACTGACGATGCATCGGCAGAAATCAGAATTTGTACTTGGGGTGCTTGCTCCTGGCTTAGTTTTACTGGTGCTATGGGCTTGGGCGGCGCTTTGGCAGCGGATTGATTTTTCTCCAGCCAGTTACGGGCGACGCTTTGCTCCTCTCTTACTAGCCTTAGCCGCGCTTGGCACTGGAGGGAATTATTTCTACCAGCGCCAGTTATGGCAGCCCCACAACGAGGAATTCTTAGCCAGCGCCCGCAAAGTGAATCAAATTGCAGATCATATCTATAACAGCACTCGGTCGGCAGGATTAGCCTATCCCAATATAGCCGTTGATCAGGTCATTGATTTTTTTGATGCCCAAATCCTTCAGGTTATTTGCTATGAGCGGCATAAAACCAAGGTGCCCTTTGTAATCCAACTGCCGAACAGCATTCTAGCCGATAAAGACGAGGTGATGCTGTACCGCTTGCGACTCTGCGATTTTGTGCTGCTAACCGAGGAAATGCCTGGATCTGGTTACTGGCCCTACGACCAACAAATGCGGCGGCTATATCCCGAACTCAAAAGCTGGTGCATGAGTCAGCTCAAGCTCGTCGAGACTTTTACTGTTTTCGGCCGCCGGATGTCACTCTATCAACGGCCCAACCTTCCCTGACCCTTTGCGCGCCTTCTCTGTATGAACATTATCGTTCTTGGACTGTGGCACCTCGGCTCAGTTACGGCTGCCTGCACCGCCCGACATCATCGAGTAACTGGGCTCGATTTTGATGAATCGGTGCTAGCTCAGTTGCGCGTCGGTCACGCCCCCCTGCATGAACCTGGCCTAGACGATCTCATTACCGCGGGTTTGACGAGTGGCCGCCTCACATTCTCAAGCGATGCCAGCATTGTTCAACAAGCAGAAGTTCTCTGGATCTGCTACGACACCCCAGTGGATGTCGACGACCGCTCCGATCTCGACTGGGTGCATACCCGCCTCGCGCGCGTACTCCCGTACTTGCGGTCCGGCACCGTGGTACTCATCTCCGCTCAACTCCCCGTCGGCACCTGCGCCCAGCTCGCGAAACAGCATCCGGCGCTGCACTTCGCTTGCTCACCTGAAAATTTGCGGCTCGGCAAAGCGCTCGAGGCCTTCGAGAAACCAGCGCGCATTATCGTCGGCGTCTCATCGGCGGTCGCTCGCACCGTACTTGAAAAAATGCTGGCCCCGCTGGGCGCGCCGCTCGTGTGGATGCGCACCGAGTCCGCTGAAATGGTCAAGCATGCCCTCAATTCTTTTCTGGCGCTCTCCGTCGCCTACATCAACGAGATCGCAACCCTTTCCGAAATGGTCGGAGCTGACGCGCAGGAAGTCGCGGCCGGCCTCAAGAGTGACCCGCGCATTGGCGCGCGCGCCTACCTCGGGCCTGGTGGTCCGTTTGCCGGCGGCACACTGGCTCGCGATGTTGTCACCTTAAGCCAACTAGGGATCACTCAACACCTCCCCCTCGCCTTAATTCCAGCGATTAAAGAAAGTAACGATCGGCATCGCGGCTGGGCTTTTCGAAAAATCCAGCCAGCCCTCACGGAGATCAAGCAACCCATCGTTGCCGTCCTCGGCCTAGCTTACAAGCCCAACACCAGCACGCTCCGCCGCAGTGCGGCGGTCGAGCTGTGTCGCCAACTCCTCGCGGCCGGAATGAAAGTGCAGGCTTATGATCCCCTGATCCGCACCACTGATGCTGAGCACCGCGACCTTTCGCTCTCCCCATCCGCCGCTGATGCCATGCGGGGCGCACACGCGGTCGTCATCTGTACCGAGTGGCCCGAATTTCGAGACTATCCTTGGCCAACGCTCATCGCTAGCATGGCCCAGCCGGTAGTCATCGACGCCAACCGGCTCGTAGAAAAATCGGTCGCCTCCGTCGCAGGCCTTGTCTATCTCACTGTCGGACGCCCATGAAACTTTCCGGACGCAACACTCTGATCACCGGCGGAAGCCAAGGCCTTGGCCGGGTTATCGTCGAAGCCTTCCTCGCCGAGGGAGCCAACGTAGTTTTTTGTGCCCGAACAGCGGCCGACGTCGCCCAGACTCAGAGTGTACTCAACTCACAGCTGAAGACTGGCCAACAATTAATCGGCCTGACTTGCGACATCGCTGATCCCACGAGCGTAGCGGCCCTCTTCGCCCGCGCCGCTCAGCTCGGGCCACTCCACGTCGTCGTCAACAACGCCAGTATCTATGGCCCCATTGGCCCAACCGAAGAAGTCGCCCTCACCGACTGGACGCAGGCCTGGCAAGTCAATGTCACGGGCACCCTCTTGGTTTGCCAGCAGGCGATTCGCGCCATGAAACCTCGACGCGCCGGGAAAATTATTACCATCTCAGGCGGCGGCGCCACTAATCCCATGCCGCGGTTCGCTGCCTATGCGGCAACGAAAGCCGCCGTCGTGCGCCTCACCGAGACCCTCGCCGAAGAATATCGCGCGGATCACATCGATATCAACGCGGTGGCCCCCGGCGCTCTCCGCACTCGACTCACTGCGCAGGTACTCGCCGCGGGGCCGGAAAAAGCTGGGGTTGAATTTTTTGCTAAAAATAAAAAATGGTCTGAGGAAGGTGCGGTCGACCCCCAACTCGCCGCGGCCCTATGTGTATTTTTAGCCAGCGCCGCAAGCGACGGCATCACGGGTAAATTAATCAGCGCGCAGTGGGATCCATGGAAAGATCCAGAAAAATTCCGCGCCCTCGCCACCGGTGATATTTATACGTTGCGCCGCATTGTTCCAGAAGATCGTCCCAAAAAATCATCCCCCTAATGGCAGCGGTGATGCAGTATGCGATTATCGGCTGCGGCCTCATCGGCCGCAAGCGCGCGGCCAGCCTGTCACCAGGCCAGCTCCGTTATGCTTGCGATCTTGAGCTCAGTCGCGCGGCTGAGGTGGCGAAAATTTATCCTGGCTGCATCCCCACGGCGGACTACCAGGTGGCCCTCGCTGATGCTGCCGTGCAGGCCGTCATCATCTCCACCTTGAACAGCTCACTCGCGCCGCTCGCCCTTGCGGCGGTCCAAGCCGGCAAGCATGTGCTCGTTGAAAAACCTGGAGCACTCAATGCGGCGCAGCTTCGCACGATTCAAAGCGCCGCAACCAAGAGGGGGGTCAAGGTTCGCATCGGCTATAATCATCGTTTTCATCCTGCGCTGCAGCAAGCGCGCACGCTTGTCGATTCGGGCGCACTGGGTCCATTAATGTTTTTGCGCGGACGCTACGGCCACGGTGGGCGCGTTGGCTACGAACGCGAGTGGCGCGCTAATCCGCAGCTGTCAGGCGGCGGCGAACTGATCGATCAAGGGGTTCATCTCATCGATCTGGCGCATTGGTTTCTCGGTGAATTTCCGACGATCACAGGCCATGCAACGACGTCATTCTGGGCAATGCCAGTGGACGATAACGCTTTTCTTTCCCTCCGAACAGCAACGGGGCAGACGGCTTGGCTCCACGTCAGCTGCACGGAATGGAAAAATCTTTTTTCGCTCGAAATCTACGGCCGCGACGGGAAAATCGCGATCGATGGACTGGGCGGCAGTTACGGACCGGAGCGTTGCACTTACTACAAGATGCTGCCGCAGATGGGCCCACCTGAGAACACGACGTGGGATTACCCGACGGGAGATAACTCCTGGAAACTGGAACTAGCCGCGTTCGAAGAGGACATCCGCACCGACCGCGCCCCCAGTCCCGGCCTGAACGAAGGCATCCGCACCCTGGAAGTCGTCGAAGAGATTTACCGCACCAGCGGCTACCCCAGCAGCTAGTTAGAGTTTCCCCGTTTCATCTTTCCCGCTTTCCCAATTTTCTACTTTTCCTACCCATGATCATCACCCGTTCCCCCTTGCGCATCTCCCTCGGTGGCGGTGGCACTGACCTGCCCTCTTATTACCGTGAGCACGGTGGTTTTCTTGTCGCGGGCGCCCTCGATAAATATGTCTACCTGACACTGCATCGGACTTTCGTCCCTGATCTCATCGTAAAATACTCTAAGCTCGAGCGCGTCGCTACGGCCGACCAACTCGAACATCCCATTATTCGCGAAGCCTTCGGTCTGCTCAAAATGGATGGCCGCTCGTTGGAGCTGACCTCGATGGCGGACATCCCCGGCGGGACGGGGCTTGGTTCCTCCGGTAGTTTCACCACCGCGCTGCTGAAGCTGTTGCACGCCGCGAATAAAAATCTCATTTCTCCAGCCGAATTAGCCGAACAAGCGTGCCACATTGAGATTGACCGGCTGGGCGAGCCTATTGGAAAACAAGATCAATATATTGCCGCCGTGGGTGGCATCACCGCTTTCACTTTCCATAAAGATGGCAGGGTTGATTATCGACCGGCTAAAATTTCTGAAGAGGCCCTCTTTAATCTCGAAGACAATCTCCTGCTTTTCTTCACCGGTTATTCTCGAAGTGCCTCCGGCATTTTGAAGGATCAGAATGACAAGTCCAAAGCCAATGATCAGGCGATGCTCGATAATTTGCACTTCACCAAGGATCTCGGCTACCAGTCGCTGAGTGCACTCGAATCCGACAATCTGGAAGAATTTGCCCGCTTGATGGACGTACATTGGCAGCGAAAAAAAGTCCGCAGCTCGGGCATGAGCAATCAGCACATCAATGACTGGTATGATCACGCCATGGCCCATGGCGCCCTCGGCGGTAAACTGATTGGGGCAGGCGGCGGCGGCTTCCTGATGTTTTATGCGGCCGACAAAAAAATGCTCCGGCGCGCCATGCGCGAAAAAGGCCTGCAAGAAGTCCGCTTCCGCTTCGATTTTGAAGGGACCAAGGTGGTCGCGCAGAACTAGGCGGAAAAATGCTGAAACCTTGAAATCGGGAAATCGGAAAACACCAATGGGAACCGAGAGAACCGGCAGCGAACTTGAAGAACGCACGATCGCGTTCGCCATATCTACTATTGAGTTTGTGTCGTTGATGTCACGCGGTGAGGCGGCAAGCGTGGTCGGTAAGCAGCTACTTCGTTCCGCGACCGCGATCGGTGCAAACTACCGCGAGGCCAATCGCGCGGAATCCAAGGCCGATTTCATCCACAAGACTTCATTGGCCCAAAAAGAAGCGGCTGAAACCGACTACTGGCTGCAAATCTGCCTGCGGGCCAAACTCGGCCAATTGGGCATAGCTAATGTGCTGGCTACCGAAGCCCGAGAACTTTTGGCCATCTTAACCACCATCAACCGTAAAGCCAAAGGCCGCTAGGCCTCATCTGTTTCCCAATTTCACGCTTTTTCATTTTCCCACTTTTCCTTTTTTCCGCTTTTGCACCTTCCCACGTCTCCCAATTTGCCCGTCGCCCTTCTTGCCGGCGGCTTGGCTACCCGCCTCCGTCCTGTCACCGAGAAGGTGCCTAAGCTTCTGGTCGAAGTGGCGGGGGAGCCTTTCTTTTCTCACCAGCTCCGCCTCTTGAAGAAAAATGGACTCACGCGCATTGTTCTCTGCGTCGGCTATCTAGGTGAAATGATCGTTGAGCAGTACGGTGACGGCTCTCAATGGGGCGTCCAGATCGACTACTCTTTCGATGGCGATAAGCTGCTCGGAACTGGTGGGGCGCTCATACGGGCGCTGCCTAAACTCGGGGAGGCTTTTTATGTGCTCTATGGTGACAGCTACCTCCCCATTGATTATCAAGACGTAGGTCGCGCTTTTCTTGACTCAGGCAAACTCGGCCTAATGACGGTTTTTAAAAATAATGAGGCCTACGATGCCAGCAACGTCTGGTTCGAAGACGGCAGCATCAAGCTCTACTCGAAAACAGAAAAGCCCCCGCAGATGAAGCATATCGATTATGGGCTCGGAGTTTTTCGCCGCGATGCTTTCGCTAACTATCCGCGCGATGCAGTCGTTGATCTGGCGGCGATTCAGACGGAACTGTGCCGCCGCCAGGAACTCGCTGGCTACGAGATGACCGAGCGCTTTTACGAGATAGGTTCACCAGCAGGACTTCAGGAACTGGACGCGCGGTTGCGCGCAGGCCCGAGGCTTGAGCAGTGAGCCTTGAGGAAAGCCCCACTTGGCTTTCGCGCTCACCGTCCCCAATTTACTCAGGCCTCACATCTCACCCCTTCAGCCTCATCGTCACTTCCCAACCTGCTCATTTTCTCGTTTCCCAATTTCATCTTTTCCACTTTCCTCAATTTTACTCCCTCCACCATGTCCTACTCCATCCAGCATCTGAAAGAAACGGCTGAAATCATCGCGAAGATCAATCCGGCGGATTGCGAAAAATGCGTAGCGGAGCTTGTCGATGTGCGCACCCGCGGTGGTCGACTTTTCATTCTTGGCGTCGGGGGCAGCGCAGCCAACGCCTCGCACGCGGTGAATGATTTTAGAAAAATAGCCGGACTCGAGTGCTACGCCCCGACTGATAATGTCTCTGAGCTCACCGCGCGCACCAATGATGACGGCTGGGCTAGCGTATTTGTGGAGTGGCTTCGCGGTTCTAGGCTCAACGGCAAGGACGCCCTCCTCATCCTCTCGGTTGGCGGCGGCAACCTAGAAAAGAATGTCTCCCCTGGCTTTATTTCCGCGATCCAATTAGCGAAACAAGTCGGCGCTCGGGTGATCGGTATTGTCGGCAAAGACGGCGGTTACACTGCCACCCAGGCGGATGCCTGTGTAATTGTCCCCACCGTGAATCCAAACAATATCACACCCCATTCCGAAGCTTTCCAAGCCGTCGTTTGGCATCTCTTTGTGTCCCATCCAGCGCTCAAGGTAAATCAGACGAAATGGGAATCGGTGGTCGGAAAAATATGAAATCTTGAAATTGGGAAATTGAGAAACGGGAGCCCTCCTGCTCTAAATTTTACCCTATTTAGCGCTTTCCATTTATTCCCCTCTCCGTGCCTGACGCATCCCCCGCTTTTCCGATTACCCGCTCTCCCGCTCTTCGTTTGGCCGTGTTTCTCGACAGGGATGGCACGCTGAATGCACCGGTTGTGCGGGAGGGAAAGCCTTATCCTCCGAGCAGTGTGACGGAATTTCAGCTTCTGCCAGGAGTCGCGGAAGGTTGCCGCGCGCTGCATGCGGCTGGCTATGTGCTCGTCGTGGCGACGAATCAACCTGACGTCGGTCGCGGCACGCAGACCCAAGCCGCAGTCGAAGTGATGCATGACCTCCTTTTAAAACTTATTCCTGAAATCGCGCACATCGAGGTTTGTTATGAGCCAGGCAACACGAACCCGCCCTCCGAATTTCGCAAGCCTGCGCCCGGCATGCTGCACCGCGCGGCCAAAACACTCAATCTTGACCTCGCCCAAAGCTGGATGGTCGGCGACCGCTGGCGCGATGTGAATTGCGGCGCGAATGCCGGTTGTCGCACCATCTTCCTCGATTGGGGCTATGCAGAAAAACTGCAAACCCCACCTGATTTTACCGTCCGCTGCTTCGCCGAGGCGGCCGGCATTATTCTTGCCCAGACCCCGCGCGCTTAGCTGAATAGCACCATGCTGACCCTGAATAACTTCAAGATTCACATCTACGCCGATGGTGCAGACAAAGCTGGCATCCTAGATCTTTACGCGAAGCCCTATATCAAGGGCCTAACCACCAACCCGACCCTCATGAAGAAGGCGGGCATCACAGATTACGAAGCCTTTGCCCGTGACATCCTCACCACAGTCACCGCCAAGCCAATCTCGCTTGAAGTTTTCTCGGACGACTTCTCCGAGATGAAACGCCAGGCGCTGAAAATTGCTAGCTGGGGCAGTAATGTCTACGTCAAGATTCCTATAACGAACTCCCAAGGGGAATGCTCCGCACCGCTTATTCGCGAACTTTCGGCCCAAGGGGTGCAACTCAATGTCACCGCCATTCTAACCCTTGAACAGGTTCGCAAGATGGCGGCCGCGCTTAACCCGCAAGTGCCGTCGGTAGTCTCTATTTTCGCCGGTCGCATCGCCGACACCGGCATCGACCCGATGCCGATTATGCAGGAGAGCCGCCGCATTCTCATCGGCCAGCCCAAGGCCCAGCTGCTCTGGGCCAGCGTACGCGAGGTACTTAATATCGTACAGGCCGAGCAGAGTGGCTGCCATATCGTGACCGTGCAGCACGACATCCTCGCTAAGGCCGCTAAGCTTCTGAGCATGGACCTCACTGAGCTGTCCCTCGACACAGTAAAAATGTTTGCGAATGACGCCGCTTCAGCTGGCTACCGGCTCTAATTATTAACCGTGAGATTCACTTCCCAAAGAGCGATAAGTTGAGTTGGCTATAACGATGAAGCCTCTTCCTTCGGAGCCGTCCGACCCTGTGGCCCTCTTGCGCCAGCAATTAATTTTGGCCCAAGTCCGTATTATGGAGCTGGAGGACACGCGCGACAGCCTCGTACCACGCCTGACCGAGCTCGAGCAATTACTGCAATTGGCGCAAAGCCTCGCTGATCAGAAAATAAACGAGACAGTTCATCTTGAAAAAATCTTGGCTGAACTCAGAGCGCACTGCGATCAGCTGCTTCAAAATCAGCGGCTCAGTAACCAAGGCGCCACCACCAAGCGCCCAAGTGAGACTGAGAGTCTGGCTGAGGCGACTAAACATGATGAGACAATCTCACGCCTCGAGTCTTCGCTCAAAGAACTCGATAGAGAACTACGCACCGTAAAATCTTCACGTTGCTGGCGCTGGACCGCCTGGCTGAGAGAACTTGGTGGTCGGTCATGACAACCTTTCTGCTGCACGGTGAAATTGAAACACCTCGGCCATTACGTGCACCCAGCGGAAATGTTTATGTCACGGGCTGGTGTGTGATTGCCGGCGTATCGATCGCTCCGCCTGTCCGTCTCGTGACAGAGGCTGGCGTACTCCCCTTGTCGTCCTGCCACGAGCGGGCCGATGTGCAGCAATTACTCGCTAATGAACCAGCCGCAGCGCGGTGCGGGTTCACCATCAGCGGCCGGCTACCCACTGGCGTGCATCTCGCGCGCTTTGAAGCTCAGACCCCCAGCGGTCATTGGCAGATTTTTCGCCAATACACCCTCGCCGTTGAATCCGCTCCGTTCATTGCAGTGCTGGATGAACCGATCAGTGAAGGGACGTTGCGCGATCGCGTCAAAGTGGGCGGCTGGGCGCTCGACCTCACCCAGCCCGTTCGTGCACTGAGCCTGCGCTACGGTCATAGAGCCATCACCTGTGTGATTAACCAACAACGTCAGGATGTAGCAGGAGCCTTTCCTGTACCGCACGCCGGACGCGCAGGTTTTATAACTGAGGATTTTTTAGTGGCCGGCCACGGACCGGTTCGAGTACGCGCACAACTGGCGGATGGCCGTACTGTTATCGCTGCGACCAAAGTCAATTTTAGCGTAACTACGGATGAAAATCATGGACCAGAGCTTGATCTGACGGCGGCACGAATTGGTTTAGATGACTACCGAGTGGCACGGCTAATCGCCCCACCTGCCCCCACAATCCGGCCGCTTAATCTTCTATTTATCCTCCCCGGTAGCTTTACCTCAAATCACGCGCTTCATGTCGCTGCACTGGCTAACGAGCTCGTCGCTGCTGGCCATGCCTGCGCGGTCGCGGTCGCCCATGATCTCAAAACAATGGCGCACCTTGACCGCCCAGCTTTTCGCGGGCTGACCCACGCCATGGCGGAAAACGATCCGGATTTTGCCGACAAACGCGGACCGGATATAGTGCATGTTTGGACCACCTCTGAGAACGTGCGTATTCTTGCCGAAAAACTCCGCTCACGCCACCAATCGCGCATAGTAGTGCACCTTGAGGATAACGAACAACAAGTACTTGCCTTAGCGACAGGCCGGACGGCAGCAGAGTTGTTGCTCCTGCCCGACCGCGAACTCGACCACTTGGTGACGACTGATCGCTCCCACCCGCGTTTAAGCCGTGGCTTCCTCATTCGATGCGATGGAGTCTCCGTCATCACGAGTCGGCTGCGCGAATTTGTACCGATAGGAAAACCTTGCCTCAGCCTACCGCCGGCAGCGGACGAAAGACATTATTACCCTCGGCTAGTGCCTGAATCATTCCGCGCCGCCCTCCAGCTGGCCCCCGATACCACTTTGCTTTTATATCCAGGCAACGTGCACGCCTCAAACGCAGCTGAAGTAAGGGAACTTTATGCAGCCGTGCTAGAGCTTAATCGCACCGGGGTCCCTGTACTGCTGATCCGCGCCGGACAGGATGGTATAAATTTTCTAGGTGAGCTCGCCCATGCCGTCGCACCGTACGTACTCGAACTCGGACAGATTCTGCACCACCGCCACCTGCCACCGCTAATGGCACTTGCTGATATTTTTGTACAGCCAGGCTGGCCCGATGCTTTTAACGATTACCGCCTACCATCCAAATTACCGGAATTTTTCTCTATCGGCCGACCCGTCGTACTCCCGCGGACTAATCTCGGGACGACGCTGCGCCACGGCATCGACGCCTACGTGCTTGAGCAAGCGGATGCGGCGGGGATCGCGACGGCCGTACGCGAGTTACGCACCGACCGAGCGCTTTATGATCGACTCGCCCAAGGCGCCACCGCTTACGCTGCGCAGCACTTCAGCTGGCGGCGCAGCGCGGACAAGTTGGCAAAATTTTACCAAACGCTCGCCGGCGCGATCGCTCCGGTTACGTCCACACCGCCGCCACCCCGACTGCTGATCACGGGAGGACGGGGCCGGCTGGCAGCGCTCATCACGCAGCATTTTACCGCGCAAGGCTACCCGATCACCCGCTTCTCACGTCAAAGCGGTGACGACATGCACGCTTGGTCAACGCTCACCGAGCCAGCGCAACTGGCGGGGGCGGGCACCTTGCTGCATCTTGCTTGGAGCACTTTGCCCGCTACGTCGGAAAAAAGCGCCGGCGCGGAATGGCAAGATGACTTGCCCGCTTTGGAAAAAATTCTCCAAGCCCTCACGCAGCTGGCACCGGCCGAGCGTCCACATTTTATTTTCTTCTCTTCCGGCGGAGCGGTTTACGGCAACGCCCCCGGTCGGCCCAATTTGGAAACGGATCAATGCCAGCCCATCGGCTGGTACGGTAAAGCCAAGCGCGCAGCGGAGGAAGTCATTGAAGGTTACGTCGCGAGCCATGGACTCACTTGCACTTTACTCCGGATATCCAATCCCTACGGCTACCCCGTGCCAAAAAATCGGCTGCAAGGAATTATTCCCCACGCCATTCGCTGCGCCGCAGAAGGACAAACGCTCACGCTGTGGGGCGATGGCCATGCGCAAAAAGATTTTCTCCACTACACTGATTTCCTCGCAGCGCTGGAGCAGGTCATCACGCGACGCTTAACCGGAACTTTCAATCTGAGTGCCGGTGAGTCGCACACGGTGCGCGAAGTCATTGCGCTCGTCGAACAGCAGATGGGCAAAAAAATTGCGATTACCTATGAAGCCGCGCCCACTTGGGATGTGGGGGCGAGCCAACTCGATAATCACAAGATTATGACCGCCACCCACTGGCGGCCCCAAGTCCCCCTCGCCGAAGGCATTCGCCGTTCGGTCGCCGACTATCGCGCCTCCTAATAAGCCATGGCTGATAACCACACCCCTCAGGCAAATCACTCGAGACCCAGCACCCGCGGGCCTTGGATTGTTTTTAGTATTATTTTCTTCGGAGCGCTCTGGATGGTTTCGCACGCTTGGAACGCTTCCATTCTTGATCGCTATGAATTTCGGCAAGTGCAGACCGCGCTGAGCGCTTTTTGGGTAATCCAAGACGGATTTCGACTCGATTATCTTACGCCCATTTTCGGGCCACCGTGGTCGATTCCCATGGAATTTCCCATTTATCAATGGAGTATAGCGGCTCTCGTGGGTCTGACCCAGATGCCGCTCGAGCAAGCCGGCCGGCTTCTCAGTGTACTGTTTTTTGTAGCCACGCTGCCCGCAGTCTATGATTTGCTCGCCCTAGCTGGCTTGAATGCATCGCGGCGCTTACTGGCTCTGGCGCTTATCTTGAGCGCGCCGGTCTATCTTTTCTACACCCGCACGGTGATGATCGAGACGACGGCACTCTGCTTTTCGCTTTGGTTTCTTTGCTGCCTGCGGCGAGGACTCGACTCGCTACGCGTCAGTACTTTGTTTTTCACCTGCCTCTTTGCGTTATTAGCGGCACTCACAAAAATCACTACCTTTGCTGTTTATGGGATTCCGGCCGCGGTACTCACCCTAGCCGCTCTGCGGCGGGCCAACCAAGGCAGCGGCCCAACTCGCTGGGTGGAACTACGGCGGCGCGCGCTCTTTGCTTTTCTGCCTGCCGCGCTCAGTTTAGGTGTAGCGACTTGGTGGATCGCGCACGGAGACGGGCTTAAACACTCTAATCCTTATGCTGGATTTCTCGCCTCGACCGAGCTGCGTCACTGGAACTACGGCACGCTCGCGCTCCGGCTTGAGCCCTCCTTTTGGCAACGTATCTGGGAAACGATTACCCAAAATGTTCTGAGCGAAGGCGCGATGGCAGCTGCCTTGGTTTGTGGAACGCTGGCGACGGCCCGAGCGCGGCGCGTAGCGTTGGTCTGCTGGTTAGGCTTCCTCAGCGGCCCCCTTGTCTTTGCGAATCTCTACCACGTTCATGATTATTATTATACCGCCAACGCCCTCTTATTGACGGGTGCGGCTGGTCTGCTGCTTGCCTCCGCGTGGGATAATCCTCGGGTAAATCGCCGCACGCGCTGGGTGGCGCTCGCGGTTATGCTTATCCTGCAATACCACGCCTTTGATCGCAGCTATCATTATTATTACTGGAAGGAAGCCCCGCCGCCACCCGACCTAGCCAAGATTATGCGCGAGACGATTCCGGCCGATGGCGTCGTGCTGATTTCTGGCGCTAATTGGGATCCCGTGCTCACTTATTATTCGCAGCGCCGCTCATTGATGATCCCCGGTGATCGTGATGATGAAACCAAGGTGCTGGAAGACGTGCTCGCCAAGCTCCCCCCCCGTCGCATTGCGGCCATGGTGGTCGTGGGTAAACGCCTGCGACAAGCGGAAGATTTTATCAGCGCACGAGCGGCCCGTTTCGGCTTCTCCCCCCGTCCATTTGCTTCGAGTGATGATGCCGATCTCTATCTTACCTCTGATATTATTATTGCCGCTGCGCAGAAATTACAGGGACAACACTTCAACCATGCTCGTGTGTTGATGACATCTGCCACTGACACGAAAATTCCTGACGCATTGGAGCAAAACTTCACTGGCCTAATCTTTCCTATGTGCGCACCGGCCCCGCAACGCGCGCGGAGTCAATTCGGCGTCAGCCTTGAGGTAATTGCAAATCAGCCTCGCCTCAATGCTCACGCCCCATCGGAAATTATTTTTCAGCCCCCAGTGGGCGCACACAAAATTACCGCCACCGTTGGGTTAGCTCCCTCTGCTTACGCTAAGCCACTCCCCGAAGCGAGCGATGGCGTGGATATTGAAATCCTCACGGAACAACCCAATGGCCTACGATATTCACTCTACCGTCGACACCTTGCCCCAGCCACAAATCTAGCAGATCGCGGCCCACAAGAGATTATTTATCAGCAAGCCAATGCCCTGATCCATCCGATCATTTTTCTTATTACGCCTGGTCCCGCTGGCAACCAAGCTTACGATCAAGCGTACTGGAGTCAGATCACAATTCGCTAAGCTCGACCTAGCCGTGCGCCCATCTCTAGGTCGCACAGAATAATATCATTCAATTATTAAACGGCCTAACGATATCCAATCACGGGTATCCCGACCCTGCGCCCCAGGGCCAAAAAATAAATCAACGTCCGTAGTCCCGAGGAGCCTAAATGGAATATCAATTGCCTGCTCACCTCGGTCAGTAATCACCGAATAAGGTTGCAGGAGGCGCTGATACAGCACTCCCCCAAGACGAGCGGTCAGGCGGATTTCAACTCCGTCGGTAGCGGGCTCAGCCAGGGTGAAATTGCCGCGATAGGCGCTTTCGGCAACTGCTACGCGCATGCGCAATCGGTGCGATCCCGCAGACAGATTAAAGCGAAGGTGTGTTGTCGGATGGGCATTAAACCAGGGAATGCCGTCGCGCCATGCTAACTGGGGCCCAAAGCTAGAATAAAATCCAGTCGGTTGCGGCTTCATAGCCGAGAAAGGCTGCCTCTGCACTGCACTCAGATCATCGAGCAACCACCACTCCCCACTTAATATGCCCTGTGAAGGCAGCAATGCATCAGTTGCTAAATTAACATCATTAAATGTCGTTTGCTGCAGTTTGCGAATAGCATGAATCCTATTCTCAACCGGCATAAAAACAACCGCCTCGCGCCAATTAAAAACGGCCCGCCGATCGAGCCCGAAAGCCGTAATCAAGTGATCGCGCAGTTGATTATTCTCGCGAAGAGCGCCCTGCAAAACAACTGCCCCAACTTTTTCGCCAGCGAGAGCAGCAAAGGCTAACTGCAAATAGGCGGTCTGATCTTGCAGACCGTTGCGAATCATGAGGGCGCGGCGTTCGGCAAAAAAAGGCGTGATCGAACTCCAATCGTCTCCCGCTACCACCAAAACCTCACCCGGCGCGGTAACTTGTCGCAAGGCAGCGGTGAGCCCACTGCCACCTAGGCTGTGGCGGCTTTGGCCTGGATAATAGCCCCGTAAATAAAATTGCATTTGCGCTAGATAGACTCCGCTCAAGATGAGGATAGTTACCCAGCGCGGCAGGCGTGATTCTAACAAGCCGCCCAAAGCAATGCCGAGCGCCGCGAGTAAGAAAATAGCGTTCGCTACAATATAATATTCATGGCGCGCATAGAGCGTCGGAAATAATGCGAGGATTGCGATATAACAGCCTACGCACCATAAAATCTGCCGCCACCAACGCCGACTGACGGTGCAAGCTAAACATAACCCAAACACCAGCACCGGCAGCGACACCACGTCTTTTGTCAGATGCTGCCAGTGCTGCAGTAAGGTTTCCGCTGAAAAGCGGTCCGCGACTGTGCCGAAATTAAAGCCGCTCAGATTGCTAGACCGTATAAATTGGGCGCTGGAATTTAATTGCTTAATGGAGTCAGCGAAGCGGATCCACCAGAGCGTCGCAGCGAATGGTACCAGCGTGGCTGCCACGATCCAGATCGTCGCGGCAATTAAATGGAGCCGAGTCCGCCACAAATACAAAAGAGCCCACCCACTTGCGGGCAACAAAAACAGAATGAAAGTGGTGACTTTCACGAGGCCTGCACCCAATCCCATAAGATTGGCAAACAGCACCCAATTCCAGCTTCGCCGCTCTACCGCAAAAAGAAATGCCAGCAAGAACCAGGCGCTAAACATCAGCGCCATGGTCTCGATCAGAAAAGCCCGCGAGTAATATATATAAAGCGGGCACGTTAAGATTAAACCTAACACGACCCAGCGCGGCGATCGGGCCAAACCTAATCTACCGAGCAGCAAAAAAACAGCAGGCAAGGTGAGGTAAAAACAGCTTAGACTGATGACTCGGCCAATTTCAGTCAGCGACCGACCTGAAACCGTGCTAACTGCAGCTACGGTCCATTGGTAAAGCGGAAATTCCATCGGAATCGACCACGGTTTACCCAGTACCGGCGTAGGGTAAGCTAAACTGAAATTGTTTTCTTGCTGGATATAATAGGTAGAAATTGCGGTCTGTGCCTGCCTAAATTCTCCGCCCGGTAAATTGAGGCTATCCCATGCCACGGTGGCCCCCCAGAAATGGAAAAAGGCCGCTGCAATAAATAGCACAAGAAATTCGTGCCTTTGGGGAGACCTGCCGGCAGGAGCAATTCGATCGGGCATAGTCTTAGCCAGACTGGTTTCCGGTTCTTGCCAACCCACAACCGGCCCTCTCAGTCGAAACTAATTGGCCCCAGTAAGGCCCAATCGCGGGCCGTCGAACCATGTGCGCCAGATCCAATAAAAAGCTCTACCTCCGCCGCCTGCGCTAAATTAAAACTGAACTCAATAATTTGCGGACCGCGATCAGCGGGATGATTGCGTGGGTCTAAGGTGCGCGTAAGCAACTGACGAACACCTCTATTTGAGGATATTAAATTAAGATCAAAGTTCACCCCATCCGTCATATCTTGTGGCTTGAGCCCTCCATCGTAAGCCCCGGCATCTAACATAATCTCTGCTTTCAGCTTATGGGGTCCTGCGGCTAAGGCAAAACGCAAACGAGTATCTGGATGTGCATTATACCAAGTTCGGCCTAGACGTGATCCCAACCCGGGCCCAAAAGAACTAAAGAAACGGATAGGGCGAGGCACCATCAGCTGAAAACTAGCCCGCTGCTCAGGGCGCAAATGAACAAGCTCACACCATTCGCCTTTTAGTTGATCAATGCGAGGCTCTGAACCAACCATCCACTCAATTTCGTGAAAATTTGTCTGCCGAAGATTTTTCAGGACATGGGCTCGAGTTTCAGCGTTTAAATAAAGATACGCTTCGCGCCACTTTAGCACCGGCCGAGGATCAATTCCGAGCTCGGCTACTGCCTGGCTGATGATACCGGAAAAACCAGGCTGCTGCTGAGGAAGGATAATTGCGCCGATACGCTCCCCCTTAAGCGAAGCAAAAGCCGAAGTGATATACCCCTGATCTTGCTGCATACCGTTACGAATCATCAGCGCCCGACGTTGCGCATAATAAGGAATCATTGAACTCCAGTCCTCTCCCACAACGACAATAACCTCATCAGATCGCGTCACATAACGAAGGGCTTCAGTCAGCCCATTGCCACCCGGACTAATATTGCGCTGGCCTTGATAAAGATTGCCCCAATATAGCCAAATTTGCCCAGCATAGACCAAACCAATGAGCCCGTAGATTAAAAATCTCGATTGGCGGGACTCAAGTAATGCAATCAAACCAAAACCCATCGCCGCCATTAAAAGCAGTGCATTAGCGACAGAGTAATAATCGTGCCACGCATACAACTGAGGGAAAATCATTTGCACCCCCCAATAAATAACTAAGCAAATTGCTGTACGTAGCCACCACCGCCGACCGTAAAACACTAAAGCTAAACCGCAGATTATCAGACCCGGCGGCCAAGCAAGATTTTGCTTTAATATCACCCAAAAGCTCGACCAAATCTCCAACGAAAACCGAGACCCCAGCGAACCAAAATTAAAACCACGCAGATTAGTGGAGATCAAAAAAGCGCCGCTGGGGTTTAAGGCCTTTGTGGCGTCAGCAAAATGCAACCACCATAGAGTAACCGCAAAGGGCAAGCAGGTCGCGCTAGCGATCCACTGAATAAATAATAAAAATTTCCGCCAACTCGGCTCTAAAAGAGTCGCCCGTGAATGGTAGAGAATCCACAAGCCCCATGCACCTGCTGGCAGCAAATAAAGCATGAAAGTTGTTACTTTAACCAGGCCCGCCAGAGCGCCAGTGATATTAGCCAGCACTAGCCAGCGGCGATTGCCCTGCTCAATCGCATGAATAAAAGCCAAAAGAAACCAAACGCTCAGCATCAGCGCCATGGTCTCGATCAAAAAAGCCCGAGCGTAATAAATATATAGGGGACAAGTAAGAATCATCCCGATGGCCACCAATCGCCGAGAGGACGCTACATTTAAATGGCCCAATAAAAGATATACCGCCGGCAGCATGAGATAAAAGCACGCCAGACTCACCGCGCGGCCAGACTGAGTGAGGTCAGTTCCCGTACCATCGCTGACCCAGACGACGACCCATTGATAAAGGGGAAACTCCATCGGAATGGACCAGGGCTTGCCCAGCACTGGGGTAGGATAAGCGAGCGAAAAATTGTGCTCCTGCTGAATATAATAAGCCGAGATAGCTGTCTGCGCCTGCCGAAATTCTCCACCCGGCAGATTATTACTTCGCCAAGCCACTGTCGCCCCCCAGCCATGGAAAAAAACAAGTAGCGAAAAAATAAAAATCGTGATGCGATTTTCACGAGACTCTACAGCGGTTCCCAAGCGATCGGACATGGTTGAAAGCAGCGGGCATTTAACCAGCTGGCAATAAACATCGCTCGATTGAGCTAATCGATTTGAACTGCCCCCAAGAGCGCCCAATCGCGCGTGTAATTTTGTGCCGGGCCAGGTCCAGTCGAAATGACAAGATTAACAGCTTGAGGAAAATTAATCTTCACCTCCAGCCAATGCGAACCGCGATCGGCGACATGGCGGGCTGGATCAAGCCAAAGTGATCCTAAGCGCTCACGCCCGCCGGCCGCCGTTTCATAATCGACAAAAAATTCTACGCCATCGGTCCGATCTGCCGCGAGACCGGCATAGGCACCGGCCTGCACGGCGCACGAGACCCGCAAGACATGAGGGCCTGGAGGCACCTTAAACCATAAGCGAGTATCCGGATGCGCAAATAAACCAGGGGCATTTGATTCCTGCGCAAGATAAGCCCCAAATTGAGAATAAAATTTCCACGGCTGAGGCACACACAACGCGAACATCTTTTGATCTCTCATTAAACAGCTAGCCGTCAACACTTCCTGGCCAATCAGCGACCAATGGTCCGCTAAGGCACTGGCATCAAGTTTCACCCCAACAAGAGTGGTCCCCCTTCGAACAGCATCAAGCATGCGGCCGCGTAAATCCTTGCGCCCATACACGGTGCAATCCTCCCAATGGAAAAGTGGCCGAGGATCCAAATTGAAATAATTTTCCAACAACGTTAGCAGTAACTGATTTTGGCGCTGCTGCCCGTGAGCCACAAACACTGTAACCTGATTATGATCCTGCGCCTGAAAAGCAGCCGTGAGGTAAGCGCGGTCAGATTCTACCCCATTGCGAATCATCAGGGCCCGACGTTCACTATAAAAAGGCAAACTCGAGTCCCAATCATAACCTGCGACCACCATCACCTCATCAGGATCAGTCATCAGATTAATCGCATGCGTCATATCACTGCCGCCCGGACTAGGCGCTTTCTGCAAATCATAGTAAGTGCTGCGATAGGTCCACATCTGCGTCGCGTGCAATCCAACCAGCAAAATCCACGGCACCCAGCGTGGCCTTAAGTCCAAAGCTCCGGCCAAGGCCAAGCCCACGCAGCCGAGCAATAAGACGGCATTCGCTAGCGCATAATAATCATGAATGGCATAAAGCAGCGGAAAGGTAAGCAAACTGATACAATAACAACTAAGACAAAAAATGGCCTCGCGCCACCAACGCCGACTTACCGTACAAAGCAACCCACCCATGATCAGTAGCACGAGGGGGTTGGTCATACTATGACTAATATGATTCCAGTGTGCGTGCAGCGTATCTGCAGAAAGCCGATTAGCTCTAGTGCCAAAATTAAAATCCACCAAATTGGATGATTTTAAAAATACTGAGCTGATATTATAACTTTTCGTGAGATCAGCAAAATACGTCCAAGCTGCCGTAACCACGATGGCGGGAACGATTGCACTCAGCCCCCAACCACCGAGCCGCACTACCCGCGGCCAACCAGCAGCCAAACCCTGCCGATACATTGCCCAACAGGTCCATAGACCAGCCGGCACGAGATAAACGATTAATGTAGTCACTTTAATTAAGCCGGCCAATACCCCTAACCCAGCAACCACCAACCAACGACCCCAGGTTGGCGCAGTAATTAACCGGCCAAATGCCACCAAAAACCATAGCGCTAACATGAGCACCATGGTCTCGATCAAGAAGGCCCGCGCGTAAAAAATATATAGCGGACACGATAACAAAAAGCTCATCACCGCTAACCGTCGAATCGGCAATAGTCCGAATGCACCTAATAGCGGAAATAACGCGGCCAAAGCACCGTAAAAACAGAACAAACTAACGACACGTCCAGCTTGGATAAGGGATAATGAGGTGTGATTACTAACAGCAACCACCACCCACTGATAAAGAGGAAATTCCATCGGCACTGACCAAGGCCGACCTAAGACTGGCGTTGCATAAGCGAACGGATAACTCGCATCACGTTGCATGAACATGGCTGATAGCGCAGTCTGAGCCTGCCGAAATTCATTGCCCGGTAAATTACCATTCCCCCAACCAACGCCCACTGCCCAAAAGTGAAAAGCCAGGCACCCGATAAAAAGAGCTAAAATAAACCGAGTCTCCCCGCGGGCAGGCGCGGGAGTAAGGGAGGGCGCGGACATCGGCTGAAATAAGAGAAGGGCTATGGCGTTGCCAATCTCATTGTTCCTCTCCGCCAGCTGCTCCGGAACAAGCTTTACTGGCCACCACCATCACCACTTAATTCCGGCCTGATCCATGAGCCTGCCCTCGCCTAAGTTCCATATCGACAGCCCCATCCATTGGCGGCCCGAGGTCGCAGGCCTAGAAATAAATGGCTGGTTGTATCCCGGGGAAACAACCCTCTGCGTCGATCTCCGGGCTCGCGTGGATGCCTGCACGTTTCTCGGCATTTATGGCCTAGAGCGACCCGATACCCAACAGGCTTTTGGGGGCTCGCTGGCGGCCTTACGCACCGGCTTCACTCAGCGGGTACAAGTATGGCGCGGGGCCAAAAAAATTGCGCTCGATTATCATGATGGGACCCAGTGGCACGAATTTTTCCAGACGTCCCTCGATACGTCGGCCCTGCCCACGACGGCGACCCAACCCCAACCCATTTTACGGACGGTCATCGTCTACCAAACACTGCAATATCTTTACCGACATTTCCACCGAGAGTCATGGCGCGAACTTTGCCGAGCCACCGATGACGTGCTGCGTGACGTCCTTATTCCCACGAGTGATATTGCGATCGGCGATCGCTTCCTTGGGCATATTGAAAATCCTGGCTATTGGATTAACGCCGGCTACGGAAAATTTCGCATCACCGGATGGATTTTTGGCGTTGGTCGCACGATCAGCCAACTTAGCGCAACCACCGGAGTTTTAACGGAGAATCGCCTAGTTTATCCTAAGGATCGGCCTGATGTGGCGAGTCACCGCAGCGATCACGCGAACGCCCTAAAATCAGGCTACTACGGTCTCGTCGACATCCGCACGGATACGCCGAATCCAGCGAGCTTAAAAATCTTCGCTGAAACGGGCGATGGCACGCGACCCCTAGCCTTTGCTCGTCGCATGTATCTCGATCGTCGCGACGAAGGTTCGGGCCCTATTCCGATCTATCGACCATGGCTTTTTTATAAAGTCGTCGCAGCTTTTTTACGCGGTTGGGCCCTCGGTCGCTTCACCTTTGATAGTTGGGCGCAAACGCGCGCTGAGATCGGACGCCTCCAAGCTCAGCTCGCGGCTACTTTTAGCCATGGCGAAGCACCCAAAGTTCCCGCTGCGTTAATACGGCGCCGCGATCAGGATCCTTACACCCGCTGGTGCTGGCACAATCGCCTCACTCCACGGCTGCGCGCTATCCTGCAACAAGACGCCGATGCATTGGTAAAAAATAGCGGCCCCCTGATCAGCGTCGTCGTTCCAGCCTATAATACCCCCGAAAAATATCTGCGCGAATTGCTCGAATCACTCCAGCACCAGCTGTATCCGCGCTGGGAATTATGCATCGCGGATGATGCCTCAACCCAACCGCACGTCCGCCGGATGCTAGAAGCCGCGGCTCGCACCGATCGCCGCATCAAACCTGTTTTCCGCACCGAGAACGGCCACATTGCCCGCGCGACGAACTCCGCTCTCGAGGCAGCCTCCGGCGAATTCGTGGCACTGCTAGACCACGATGATCTGCTGCCGCACGATGCGCTGTTCCAAATCGCCGCAGCGATCGCGCGCCAACCAACGGCGGGTTATCTTTACACCGACGAAGACAAGATTGATGACACCGGCCGCCGTTACGATCCCCAGCTCAAAGGCAGCTGGAGCCCTGAAATGGCGATCACCCACAACTACACGCATCACCTCAGCGTGATCCGCCGGAGTATTGTTGAGCAAGCGGGCCGACTGCGTCCGGAATTTAACGGAGCCCAAGACATCGACCTCTTCCTGCGCTGCTGGGAATTGATTAAGCCCGAGGATGTCATTCATGTGCCTTTTATCGGCTACCACTGGCGCGCCCACGCCGAAAGCACCGCCACCCGCGGCGATCAGAAAGGCTATTTATTCGAAGCCGCCCGCCAAGGCATCGCGGAAGCCGTGCAACGACGCGGCCTTCGCGCCGAACCCATGCTGCCAGATTTCGCCAAGCACTACGCGCTTTGCCTCCACCAATTAAAATGGGATGCGACTCTCCTGCGGGACAACCCAGTCACCATTGTTATTCCGACTAAAAATCGCGTCGACCTACTCCGCCCGTGTCTGGATTCACTCGCCCGCACCACACCGCGAGAGTTTGTTAAGATCATAGTCGTCGACGATAATTCTGACGATGACGCCACCATCGCCTATCTTCGGACCCTGCCCGAGCGGACGGATCTGCGCTGCGTAGTTCTGCCCGCCGGATCGCTGCCTGAGCCCTTGGACTCAAAGCAGAAAGCCGCCGCAGCCACCGCCCGTTTCAACTATTCGCGACTCGTCAACCTAGGTACGGCACAAGCCGACACGCCGCTCGTTCTTCACCTCAATAATGACGTCGAGGCGCTCACGCCCGGCTGGCTTGAGGACATGATAGGCTGGCTCGGCATTCCCGGCGTGGGTGTCGTAGGGGCAAAATTACTCTACCCCGATGGGACCATTAATCATGCCGGCATTAGTCTGAGCCATGAAGATGGCCTCCCGCATGTCCTTTTCGAACGCGAGCCGGCCGAGGATTTAGGTTTTCTTTTTCTGCCTCACGCCGCGCGCAATGTCGCCGCCGTCACCGGCGCCTGTCTCCTCACGCGGACCGCGCTCTATCGCCAACTCCAAGGATTCGACGAAGCCCAGCTCGCCGTAGCTTACAACGATGTTGATTATTGTCTGCGCGCGGCCGCGATTGGTCAGCGCACCGTTTATACCCCGCAAGCAGTCCTGCGGCACTTCGGCAGCGCTTCCCGCGGCAACACTTACGCGGAACGCGAACACGTCGCGTATCTCGCTCGGCACGGCACTCACCGCGATCCCTACCACAGCCAGGCGCTCGACTTCCCCCCGCGCAATCTGCCGCTCAATCCTTATCAGCAACGTTACGCGCAGACGCCGCGGCCTTTTCACGCCATCGTCTTAACGCACAATCTGAATTACGAAGGCGCGCCTATTTTCATCTTCGAACTGGCGCGTTATCTTGCCGAGCAACCCGGGGTGCGCATCACGATCGCTTCACCGCAAGATGGTCCGCTGCGGGCGCGCTTCGAGCAACTCGGTTTGAAAGTAGAGCTGTGGGATGCGCGCGCGCTGACTGCCGCCCAGACGCCGACTGAATTTGCGGCGGCCCTAAAAAAATTTGCCGCCACGCGGACTTGGTCAGAGATCGATCTCTTCGTAACGAATACCATGCTCACGCACTGGGGCATTCACCTCGCGGCGCTGCTCGACAAGCCATCGGCGCTCTACATTCACGAAAGCAATACGGTGAAACGCTTCTTTGCGCCCCTGCTGCCACCGTTAATGCACGCGACGGTCGAAGCGGCTTTCTCACTCGCCACTCGCGTTATCTTCACGGCCCGCTCGACCCACGATATCCATCAGGAACATAACGCGAACGATAATTATCGCACCCTCCGCAGCTGGGTCGATTTTGGCCGCATCGAGCAATTTAAAGCAGCGCATGAGCGGACGGCGCTGCGGCGCAAACACGGACTCGATCCGGATGCGGTGCTAGTCGTTAACATCGGCTCCGTCTGCGAACGCAAGGGCCAGCATATTTATATTCGCGGCATTGATCTGCTCAGCAAGGAACTCGCAACGCTGCATCCTGGGAAAAAAATCCAGTGGGTGATGGTCGGTGCCCGCGAAGGACTCTACATGGAGACGCTGCTCGAGGACATCCAACTGATGGGTCTTCACGAGGTGAAGATTTTCCCCGAGACCGGAGAGATTTATGATTTCTATCAACTCGCGGACATTCTGGTCTGCACGAGCTTTGAAGAATCGTTTCCGCGGGTGCTTTTAGAGGCGATGGTGTTTGGCCCGCGGATTGTCAGCACCGATGTCAACGGCATCGCCGAAATGCTGACGAACACCGACGAGGCCTACCTCGTGCCTGCCGGTGATCCCTTTAAATTAGCCACGGCGCTCAAGGCGGCGCTCGCCGATCATTTTGCCGGTAATGAAAAAATGATCTCGATGGCCTACGCGCGCGCCGCCCGCAATTATCACCAGACCCGGGCACTGCCTCAGCATTTACAAGTAATCCGCGAAGCTTGGCTGGGTTAAGGATCATGTGATGCAAGAAACCCCCACCAGTTTCAGTCACCTAGAATCCCCGATCGCCGGAGCAACGCTCCCCGCAGGTCAGCACATGTTGCGCGGATGGGTTTGGCCCAAAGCAGGTGGGCTGTTTGTTGATGTTCGCGCCCGCCTCGGTGATCACATTTTCCCTGGTGTCCACGGTCTACCAAGGGCGGATCTCGCGCTGCACTTTCAGACAGGACGGGCGGTAGCGTTAGCGGAATTTTACGTGGTGGTTACGCTAACCGCGGGTGGCGCACAGCTCTTTCTCGAGGCGCTGAGCATCGAAGGCACGTGGTCAATTTTTCAAACGATCCACTACGATGTCACGACGACGCTGACCCCTCCAGCAGTTGCGATGCCCACGGGAGTATTGCGTTGGCACGAATATGGTCGCGCGCTGCAACTGCTGTTACGACAGCAGCGGCGCTTCCCCGCAGCGAGCCTCCGCGAATTAGCCCGCGAACTCGTCGCCGATATCCCCCATCCCCGCGACCTGCGCTATCCGCATCTCCCCTTTCATGGTCACCTCGATGAACCAGCGGCGATCACCCGCTGCGGATTTGGCCGCACGACGGTACTCGGTTATCTTTTCCACGAGATTCAACCGATCAAGCGCGTGCTGGCGACCTATGACCTACAGGCTTGGCAGACTATCGAGCACGACCAATCTTCGCCTGGGCCCGCGAGTTATTATCCGGCATTCACGACTGCTAAAACCTGCGGCCTCTTCGGCATTATTGATGTACCGGCCCAGTTACCCAACCCGGTTTGCCTGCGCCTTTATGCTGAGCTCAACGACGGCAGCCTGCACCTCTGCTCGGTACAACGGAGCCGCCTATATACCCATGAAGACGAGAAGGTACCTTATCCAGCACAGGACAACGCTAACTTTACCACAACACACGAGGCCTTAACGGCGGCCTTAGCTGAGCGGCACATTGAGGTGATGATTGATCAAGAAATGCAAAAAGAGTTGGCGCAGATCGAGACCGATTTCAAATCGCAGGCACTTCGCTCGCATCTGATAGTGAGCCCGCTCATCTCAGCCCCCACCAGCACCGCTCCGCTTCCGCGGCACATTTTGCTGGTCACGCACAATTTAAATCTAGAGGGAGCTCCGCTTTTTCTCATCGATTACGCTGAACACCTAGCCCAAACCGGTGCCGCCGTCACAATACTCAGCCCAATGGATGGGCCCTTGCGCAGTCGCTTCGAACAATTTGGCGCGCAAATAAAGTTGCTCGATGTCTCCGCTATCTTAGCCGCACCTACCGCTCAAGCGGCCCACGAAGCGATTCGCCAGCTCGGCCGAGTCTTCGATTTCACTGCTTTTGACCTCGTCGTCGGTAATACCTTCACCACTTTTTGGGCCGTGCATGCCGCCAAAGCCGCTCAGCGCCGCGTCTTGCTGTATGTGCACGAGAGCACAACCCCGGCTAGTTTCTACATTGGACGAATGTCACCGGAAGTCATTTCACTTGTGACAGACTCCTTCGCCTTAGCTGACTGCGTCTCTTTTACTACTGCCGCCACCCGAGCCTATCATCTCGATTATGGTCGCCCCTCCCAGCATCGCCTTACGCCGGGCTGGATAGATTTAGCCCGCATCGATGCCTGGCGGGCCAAACATCCCCGCGCTGCCCTGCGAGCAAAATTTGGGCTACAGCCCCACGAGCTGTTAGTAACCAACGTGGGCACAGTCTGTGATCGCAAGGGCCAGCATATCTTTGCCCGCGCCGTCGATTTACTCTGGCGACGCTACCCAGCATTAGCAGCCCGCACGCGTTTTATCATGCTCGGCGGCGGCAAGACCCCCTTCGATGCCGTGCTCGCTGATCTCTTAACTCACCTCAGGCGGACTAATCTCAACGTCCATCCCGGCACCTCTGATTATTTCCCGTATTATGCCGCGGCAGATCTTTTTGTCTGCTCTACTTACGAAGAGTCCTCGCCGCGCGTCATTCTAGAAGCCATGGCGTGTAGCACACCGATTTTGAGTTCAGACGTTCACGGCATCCCCGAACAAGTTCGGCCCAACCTAGAAGCTAAGCTAGTGCCACCTGGCGATACAGTCGCTTTGTGCGAGGGTATGGCAGAGCTTCTGCTGAACCCAAAAATGGGTAATGAATACGCGACTCGAGCACGCACGCGCATCGCAAATGAATTTGCCGCAACCATTGGACTACCCCGTCATGCTTGTCTCGCTCGAGCTGTTACGGCAGGGACATTATAATTATGAGCTCAGCAGTCACATGGCAATTTGCGGTAGAAGTTCACCCGCCCGATTGGCATTTTCCAGCCGGACCATCATGGTTGGCTGGATGGATTTTTGCGGGAGAAAATCGGCTCGTCACTGACTTGCGCGCGTGGATCGACGGCAGCCCTTTTCTGGGCTTTCATGGGCTCCCTAAACCCGGTCTAGATGAGAAATTTATTGGTCGACCCGGCCCACCCTATGCAGGTTTTGTTCTGCAAATTGAACCTCACCGTGGCGCTACTCTCTTGCGACTCGAAGCGCGGGATCCCACCGGAAACTGGATAGAATTTTTTCGCACGCCGATCACCGTTGCCGCCACCGCGGCCGCCGCCACTGCCGCTACTCCACTGAGTACCCGCATAGTCGACTTGCTTGATCCCTTACTCCGCCGGCATGCGCAGCGACCCCAAATCCCCTGGGCCACACTCGCAGATGACGTTTTATCAGCCGCTCTCTCGCATTCCTTAAATTCGCTACCCAATCCTCCCTTTCATGGAGCCCTGGAGGAACCCTGCGAATTTGGCTGGCTCCGTTATGGTCGCCTATCAGTCACTGGCTGGCTGGCCCACCGCACCGAAAAAATAAAACGCCTCACCGCCTTGGCTGATGCTGTCCAAGAATCGACATTATTATACGGACTCCCTCGCGAAGATATCGGCAGCGTCTTCGCTGATTTGCCAGGACGTGAACGCTCCCAATTTGTGGGCCATGTCGACTTGCCGGTTAATCAAAGTGCGCCAGCCCTGCTAAAAATTTTTGCGGAACTGGATAATGGAGAAAAGCATCTCGCTTTTGCCCAGCGCTTCACCCCGCGAGTAATCGCAGGTGCAGATACACCCCTGCCCCGGCTATCACGCTTAACCTTTAGCCGAGCACTTTGGGCATTGCGAAAATCAGCCCAACGGCACGGGTTGCCCATAGGATCATGGCGGGAGTTGGCGACTAATAGCCAAATTGCCTGGACGGCCTTTCGGGCAGAAGCACCAGCCAAATTTGTCCAACGAAAGATTCCTCATCGATTAAAGCTAGCAAGCCCCAGCCAAATCGCCCCGCCGCTACGCGTACTCATCGCTACTCATAATCTTAATTTTGAGGGAGCCCCTTGGTTCATTTTTGAGCTCGCGAACTATCTCGCCCGCCAACCACAAATTAGTGTGCGGGTGCTGGCCCCCCAAGATGGCCCGCTGCGCGAAGTATTCACGGCAGCAGGAATGCCCGTCGACATCATCAACTTAACGACCGTTCTGACCGCTCACACTCCGGAGGAATTTAGCCGCAATTTAGCAGCGGAGATTGCAGTCAACTGGGATGAAGTCGATTTAGTCATCGCTAACACGATGGTTTCATTTTGGGCAATCCAGCTCGCCGCTGCCGCCAAAAAACCGACGTTACTCTACGTTCATGAGAGCTCGCCGATTCGACGCTTTTTTGACCCGCTGGTTAAGCCGGCGCTCTTCGCAGTTATTGAGCAAGCCTTTCGCACCGCTACCCATGTAGTATTTACCGCAAATGCTTCCCGCACAACTTTTGATTATCTCGATACGCGCGCGCATTTTCGACTCCTCCCAAGCTGGGTAGACGTTGGCCGTATTGATGCCTTTATCGCCTCGCACGATAAAATCGCTCTCCGCCGCAAGCATGGACTCGACCCGGCAGCGGTGCTGCTCGTCAACATCGGCTCGATTTGCGAACGCAAGGGTCAGCATATTTATCTACGCGCGGCTGAATTACTTCAACAAGAGCTACGCTACACTTACCCGAACCAAAAAATTCAATTTGTCATGGTAGGCGCGCGCCCCGGCCTCTATCTTGATTCGCTAAAGCAAGAAGCTGCCCTCCATCAACTGTCGGATGTCATCTTCCTCCCCGAGAGCGGCGAGATCTATGATTTTTATCTCCTCGCAGATGTTTTTGTGTGCACAAGCTTCGAGGAATCTTTCCCGCGGGTGTTGTTAGAGTCTGCGGCGTTTCGCCTGCCCATTATCTCAACTAACGTTAATGGAATCGCCGAAATGCTCACGCCCGATGAAGCTTGGCTCATTCCGCCCGGTGATCGCTACCAGCTTGCCGAAGCTATCAAGGCAAGCCTTGCCGCTCATTTCTCCCATGATACCAGCCGAGCTGAAAAAGCCAGAGCAGCCATCACGAGCCGTTTTCACGAAAACTATTCATTACCCCAACACTTGATGCTATGCCAGCAGACCGTTCAGCAATTCTAAGCCGCCGCGCTGGGCTTGCACCCGCATAACCTCCCCGTAATTAATGCCTCAACCGTGAACGAAAACGACGCTTACATTTTTGATGTTGAGGAACCGGCTCAATGGGTTTTTGCGGGCGAGCCCGTCTGGATTGCTGGATGGTTTTTATCTAAAACTGGTGCAGTTTTTTCTGATATTCGTGCTGTAATCGATGGGGTCCCTCACCTCGGAATATTCGGGCTACCGCGCGAACAGATTGAACAAAAACACCGCAATTACTTCGGCCTGCCTCACGCCGGATTTCTTTTGCGCGTATGCCCGCCGCTTGGCGCCTGCTTGCTTCGCCTTGAAATCCTAGATGCTGGACAGCACTGGGTGGAAATTTGGCGCACCGACCTCAAGGTTAACAGCGGGCCAAAATCTGGAGTTTGCCTTCAGCGCGACCTCCTGCCCGCCCAAGTGGATCGCCTCCTCCAAGCACACCGCGCTAACCCATTGGCGAACTTAGCATCTACCGCCGATCAGCTGGTCGCAGAGATCGCGACAAGGCCGCTTGAGACTCTTCCCAATCCGCCTTTTTTTGGCGCCCTAGAAAATCCACTCACTTTTGGCGGCGCCCAGTTTGGCAAGGTCCGCGTTGAAGGCTGGATCATTCATCAAGAGCAGCGCATCACGCGATTGTTGGTGAGCACCCATCCGCTCGTCGAAAATGTAATGGATTATGGCAATCGCGAGCGGGCGGAAGCAGGACACCTTTTCCCCGATCATCCCTATGCCGCTCGCTCTCAATTTTTCGGTATGGCAGATATCAGTGAACAGGTGCCGAACCCGGTCTGCCTAAAAATTTTTGCTGAGCTGGAAGATGGCACTAAGCATTTAATTTTTGTGCGCCGTTTCCAGCAGCGCAGCTGTGGCCAGCTCGAACAGCCCCGGCCAGCATTTAGCCGGGCACTCTTCCTGACGGTAATGTGCAAATTATTCGCTGCCTGCAGACGGCAAAACATTAAGGTTGGGCCATTAGGCACTCTTTGGCCTGCCGTTTTGCGCGCCTATCGCAATTTCCACCGAGACGCCCCACCTCTTCTCCCCGCGCCAAAATCAGCGGAAGATTCCTACCGAGCATGGCAACACGCCAATCGCTTAACCCCTCGGCTCCGCCAAAAGCTGGAAAATCTCGCGAGCAATATCTTGGTCGGGCCGAGCTTTGCCCTACTCATCGATGTAACTGGCTGCACACCGGTGCATTTGTCAGAGCTAATCACATCACTGAAAGCACAGATCTATCCCCGCTGGGAAGTCTGGTTTATAGGTGGAAACAAGGAACTAAGTGCTGCGGATGTGCGCTGTAAAACAGAGCATTGCACCGGTCTGGATGATTTTACCCGCGCTCTTAACTCTGCCGCTGACCAAATCAGCGCCACCCACCTTACCTTGTTATCTGGTCACTCACGCTTAACGCCCGATGCGCTGCTGGAGATCGCCGAATGTCTCATCACAAAACGCGATCTGGCCCTCATATACACTGATGAAGATCGGATGGATAACCAGGGCCGGCAAACTGAGCCCCAATTCAAACCTAGCTGGAGCCCAGCTCTCGCCCTTTCAGGGCTTTTCCCCGGCCACCTAAGCTTCGTATGCCGAAAGCAGTTTATAGCCACTGGGGCATTTCGCTCAGCTTTTAATCGAGTGCCATGGTATGACGTACTCCTACGCATTAGCGATCGCCTCACTCCCGATAACGTAGCCCACGTACCACTTGTCTGCCACCATGCCCGCGCCGAGGTTGCCTCTCCAATCGAGGCAAGTAATCCCTGTATTGAGCAAGCTCGCCTCGCGCTCACTGAAACCATGATACGGCGCGGCTGGGCAGCAGCACCCTTTCGGCCAGAGACGGCCCACGACCGCCGACTGTGCTACCATCAATTGCGTTGGGACGGTTCTATTTTAGCGCAATTACCAGTGACGATTGTCATACCCACCCGCGATAAGCTGCACTTGCTGCAAGAATGCATTGAATTGCTGGATGAGACCGTGGACTGGCGTTATGTGAAATTGATCATCGTGGATGATCATTCCCGTGACGCCGATGCCGTGCGCTACCTTACGGAAATCCAACGCCGCACCGATCTGCGCTGCAGCGTGATCCGCCCCATAGATTACGCCGCACCGTTCAATTATGCGCACCTCGTCAACCTCGCATTACCACACATTGACACTCCACTCATCCTTCACCTGAACAATGACGTGAATGCCCTCGAACGAGGGTGGCTCGAGGAAATGGTCGGCTGGTTCACTCAACCTGACGTCGGTGTGGTTGGAGCCAAATTAGTCTACCCCGACAAGACGCTCAACCACACTGGCATTATCATAGGGCCACACGGAGGACTCGCTGATACACCCTATGCAAAAATAGATGAACATACCCTGCCCGCAGTTGAATGGTTCGCAGCCGCACGTGAGGTTTCGGCCGTTACTGGTGCATGCCTAATGACCCGCACCGCAATTTATAAAAAGCTTGATGGATTTGATGAGGTAAAGTTCAGCGTCTCATATAATGATGTAGACTATTGTCTACGCACTCGAATGGCAGGATATCGCGTGATTTACACGCCGCAGGCAAAACTCATGCACTGGGGCAGCGCAACGCGCGGGGTCACCTTTGACGACGCCGAACACATTGCCTTTATTCAACGTTATCCAGCGTACCGCGACCCTTATCTCAGCGCGCATCTGCACCTTGTTAAGGACCGTCTCTTCTGCAGCGGCGCAATCAATACGCGCACCCACCGAGCAGGGAACCTCAAGCTCTTATTGCTAACCCATAACCTCAACCTTGAGGGTGCGCCGTTATTTCTTCTCGAGTATGCAACCTATATGACCAAGGAAGCCGGCTGCAGCTTGCATATTTTGGCTTCTCAGGATGGCCCGCTCCGCTCCGCATATGAAAACCTCGGCGCGCAAATTACGATCGTAGATGCAGGTCCTCTTTATGCAGCTCCGGATCAATCAATATTCAACGAACGGTTATCTAACATCGCTCAGTCGATCGACTGGAAGCAAGTAGACTTGGTAATTTGTAACACTGTAGTCAGTTTTTGGGGAGTGCATCTTGCACGGCTTGCCGACAAACCTTCGCTTTTTTATATTCACGAAAGCACCTCTATTTTCCGATTCTTTGAGCAAATGCTGAGATTGGAATTACATCAGCTGGTTAGTGATGCGTTTAGCCAAACAACGAACGCCTTATTTCTCTGCGCAGCCACCCAAGCTTACTATGTTGATCACAACCGGAGCAACAATTTCCGCCTCGTGCCAAGCTGGATCCAAATTGAAAAAATAGAACAGTTCCGAAGCAGCCAGACGCGCGCTGCCTTACGCCGCAAACATGGCTTTCAAGACCATGAAACCATCATTGCAAATATTGGCACGGTTTGTGAGCGAAAAGGTCAGCATATTTTCGTTCGCGCTATCCAACATTTTAACCAAAAATATTCCTCCGATGCACCCGTTCGCTTTGTCATGGTTGGTGCGCGCCCGGGAATTTATCTCGATTTACTCAAAGGAGATATCGCCAATCTGAAGCTACCCAATGTAACTCTCGTGCCGGAAACGAGAGAGGTATTCGATTTCTTTTTGCTGGCAGATTTATTTGTCTGCTCGAGCTTTGAAGAATCATTCCCTCGCGTTATAATGGAAGCGATGGTTTTCCGCACGCCGATAATTACTACTGATGTTCATGGTATTGCTGACATACTAGGGCAAAGACAAGAAGGGTACCTCGTTAAACCCGGCGACGTTGCCGGACTCTCTCAAATGATGCACCTCTGCCTCACTAAAGAGCGCAGCGGCAGGTCCCTCACCCCAACCGCCTATTCAAAAGCGCTTCGCTTCTACGACTATCATAAAGTACTCCCGCACCATGTGGCGCTAGCCCGAGCTGCGGTGCTCGAATATCAATAAGCACACCATGCCTGTAGTTTTGGATAAAGCGTCGTTGCCCAGATTAAGCAGCAAGCCAGCGGCGCCTTACAGATTCTGCACTTAATCAGCCACTCTGAGCCGATCCCTCCATGACTAAATCTAAATTATTCGCTGCACCCGTTATTGCATTCGCGCTGACGGCTTTGGCTGCACTAATCTTTGCCTATTATACTCAGCATGCCTGGGAAGATTATTACATTACATACCGGTCGAGCAAAAATTTGGCTACTGGTCATGGCCTAGTATATAATACAGGGGATCGCTTACACACCTTTACCTCCCCACTCGGGGTTTTACTTCCAGCCTTAGCCAGCCTGCTTACTGCCAATTCCTCAGATCCAGCGGCCTTGTGGATATTTCGTATTATGTGCGCAACTGCTCTAGGGGGGGCTGCCATGCTGCTCATTCATACCGCCCGCCGCCTCAGCTACGGCCCCCTCGCCATTTTTTTTCTCATCGCCTGGCTCGTATCAGACGCAAAAATTCTCGATTTTACGATTAACGGTATGGAGACAGCATTCATGCTGTTATTTTTGGCCTATACTTTTTGGGCTCATATTCAGCGCGGCCCACGGCAGTCGCTCCATCTTGGCATAGCCTGGGCTGGCCTAATGTGGACGCGGCCGGACAGTTTCATCTACATCGGGCTAATCGCGGGTAGCTTCTGGATCTTTAATGACGTCCAGCAGAGCGAGACTACCCGGCCTAAACTTTTCTGGATTTTTCTCCGAGCAGGTGCAGTCACGACAGCACTTTATCTGCCCTGGCTGATTCTTGCCCACACCTATTACGGAACGGCAATTCCCCATACCATCACGGCAAAAAGCGGGTTTGGATCACCGCATACGATCCGTGGTTTGCTTGATGTAGCCCTCCACCTGCCGATCAACGCCTGGCAGGAGAGCGCCTCGATCAAAGGCACCTTCCTTCCAGCCTACTATATGATCGGAGGGTGGCCAGATTTACACGCGCAATTAGGGGCCGCCCTAGCCCTGTTCTGTTCACTCCTATGGCTCATGCCATTTTTGCGACTAGAAACTCGGGTTAGCTCATTTGCATTCTTTGGGGCGCACGCCTACTTAAGCTATTTTCCATATTTCCCCTTCCCTTGGTATCTCCCAAGCACCACATTTCTGGCTATCTTTGCCCTAAGCAGTGTGATGGCGCAGATCTTACAGGCCGCGAATCAATGGCGAGCCGGCGATCCACAGAGCAACCGCCCCCATCGTCTCAAGCTGTTCGTTATTTCAACTGCCGTCCTTTTATTAGCAGGAGCTAGCTGGACCACCTGGCAAGTCGCTCGCGAACTAGCTGCCCAACAGAAATATGTCGAAGAAGGTACTCGTCGAAAAATTGGCGAATGGCTGCGGGCCAATGCCAAACCTGATCAAACAGTTTTCATGGAGCCTCTCGGCTACATTGGTTTCTATTCTAGGCTGAAAACTTACGACTTCCCTGGTTTATCCTCGCGCGAAATGGTGCGAGCCCGTCAACAAGTGGGCAATGACTGGGCGGCCCTGATTGAATATCTCCAGCCCAGCTGGCTAGTTCTTAGACCCGCGGAAATTCGCCAACTCAACGAACGCTCCCCCAATTTGTTAGTCAGTTATTATACCGCCGCCAAAGAATTTACCGTGGCCGACTCAATTAATACATTAAATGTATTCGGCCGCCGCTACCTTGAGCATGATGCCCGATTTACAGTCTACCGATTCAATCGGCCAATGACTTACAAAACAGAACTCGCCGAAATCACGAGCCTGTTTGAGGTTTCACGCCAAACATTGGAGGGCGTGGGCGTCACCTTGGTCCATGCCCCCGGCCGCATGGTCATAAAAGTGCCGCTCCGAGCTGCGAGTATCGAGGTTGCCTACGGCTTTCCGGCGGGAGCCTATACCAACCAAGCGACCAAAACTGATGGCGCCACCTTCCAGATTGAGTGGCTAGGCGACGGCAAAAAAATCATCCTGCTCGAAGCCAAACTTAATCCAGCTGAAAATCTCCAACATCGAGGCTTGTTGCATTTTCATGGAATGCTGCCGCCCACTAAAGATGCTAATGCCCGTCTGGTTTTCCAGACCATTCCAGGCTTAACGGCAACCAGCGATTGGACTTGTTGGAGCCTGCCCGAATTTCAATAAACGCAATGTGTTCGCCCGCTCGGAAAAATGATTGGCGACCCTGGTTAGTTGCAATAATCCTAGCCATAGGCATTTTCACTCTTCGTTGGAGCACTTTTAATTTCCGAGTCTGGAATGTTGATGAAGCCATTCATGCAACAGTCGCACGCACTTTGCTCGATGGTGGGGTTCTTTATCGCGATGCGATTGATCAACGCACTCCTTTTTCTTACTATGCGGTAGCAGGCATTTTTTATTGCTGCGGTGAAAATAATATTTGGGCAATGCACGCATTAGCCTCCGGACTCATTGTCATCACTGCGCTCGGTTTATTCTTAGTCGCTACAAGCTGGCGCAACACCACTAATGGATTATGGGCCGCCGCATTTTTCGCGATATTTTCTACGACGTTATTATATCCGGGTGACGCCTATGCTCTCAACACCGAGTGGTTCGTAGCCTGCTTCACCACTTGGGCCGCCTGGGCGTTCTCGCGCGGAGCTGTCGTAACCACTGGGCTGCTTCTCAGCCTCGCTTTTCTATCCAAGCAACCCGCCCTGCTTGACCTAGGGGCACCCCTCATAGTTTTAATTTTTAGCGCATCACTCCATCGCAACCGAGGCCACCAAATCGCGGCGTTATTACTTGGTTTTATGGGGCCGATCTTGGCGACTCTGCTATACTTCGCAAACCACAAGGCTCTTCTGGATTTATATTTCTACACGTGGCGATATAATCTCCAATACTATGCGCCAGAAATTAGCACGCCGAGTCGTTTATTGTCTGCTCTTAAGCCCTTCCAGTTAATTGGGCAGCACATTCCTTTAGTGCTAATCGTGATCATGGTCGCCATCGGCCTCAGCGTATGGCGGCTCTGCTGGGGCGATTCCCATCAGAAGAGAGCAACGCCCCAACTTCAGCGCTTATATTTACTCACCTGGTTTACGACATCCCTCGCGGGGGCTGCGTCAGGCGGCCGGGGCTACGACCATTATTTTATCCAATTCTTACCTGCTTGTTGCCTAATGGCAGCCCAAGGCTTGACCGATATCTGGCACTGGAGCTGTGCGCATCGTTTTAAAAAAATTCTGCGCCCTATCGTTCTGCTCGGCAGTTGCTTAATTATTATTCAACTGAGTTATCGCTTTATTAAGGCCAGCCTGCCTCGGTCATGGCCGATCGACCCCTCTATTCGAACGGGTGAATTTATCAAAGCGCACACCTCCCCCGCAGAACGTATTTTTGTTTGGGGCTATCATCCCGATATTTATTTGTTCGCCGATCGCCACTCTGCCTCTCGCTTTATCTATGCTTCATTCCTCACAGGGCTAATCCCGTGGACCAACACCGCCCTGGGTAAAGATACCGCCTATGCCATTGTACCTGGTGCTCGCGAAACCTTGCTACGTGAATTAGATCACACGAGACCTGTCTTTATTGTAGATTGCAGTGCGGGGCCAAACCGCTCGTGGGATAAATATCCCCTAGAAACTTTCCCTCAATTGCGTGAATTTATTCAAAAAAACTATGTTCTAGCGGAACCCGCCCAATTTTCGGGACAAGGCTTCCAGCTTTATCTAATCCAGGATTCTGCACGGCTCACGCCCCGAACTTTCACCGGGGAAATCAGCTTTCTAAGCGTTCCACAGCTATTTGGCCCCCCCGGCATTGAAGCCCAGGTTCCTGCTGATGTAGCCTTTGCTGGGACTAGTCCTAACGGAACGCTGCAACGCCTTGAACTGCTCCACAACGGCACCGCTATTGCAGCAGCTAGCTTTCCTCCCACCGCAGGGCTGCTTCTAAAATGGAGGGGGCTCCTTGATCGCTTCGGCCCCGGCGATCATCGACTTTCGGTCAGAGCCACTGCCTCTAATGGCACAACCGCCACCAGCCCTGAACAAACTTTCAGCACTGATACAGGCAAACTTACTGCAGATCAATTAAGCAAATTTTCTCTTCGCGCCAATATCAAGTCGCTTACGCCCTACGCTGGACGAGCACCCCTAGGAGCCGATAGTGCGATGGAAAATAATCAGGCAATTTTTTACTTACACGCCCCCGCAACGCTAAGCTATCGGCTACCTTCAGAACCAACGCGACTCCGCGGGCAATTCGGACTTCGCCCAAGTTCTTATGCGGCGGCTAATCGCTCCCCAACCGACGGCGTCGAGTTTCAAATTGTCTTGATTAGACCCGATAACAGGAGGGAGGTGTTATTCCATCGGCAGCTTGACCCCGCACGCAACCAGACAGACCGCGGAAATCAATCATTCACCATTGAAATCCCGAGCAACCCTCAGGGCGCCCTTGAGTTGGTAATAACGAACGGCCCAGCTGGTAGCGCGACGAGCGACTGGAGCTATTGGGCCGATCTATACCTTGATACTTCCAGCTAGACGTAAGCGCCGGCAACATACAAATTGACGATCAAATGACCCGCCTTGCGCCTTCATCCTCGCCTTCTTCCCGCTCTTGGACCGGCCGAGCCTCATTATTTGCGCTGCTTTCAATCGTAATCTTTACCTTCCCCCACATGCCCACGCCAGGCCTCGATGCTTCTTGGCGCATGGCATTAGGTGATTTTTTCCTGAAGGGACTGCAATTCGGCCATGATGTAGTTTTTACTTACGGACCGCTCGGCTTCCTCATGGGTAAAACCTATTTTGGATCAACTGTGCTATTTCACAGCATGCTTATTTGGCAGCTCTTGGGAGCAACTATCTTTGCGAGCCTTATCATGCTGTGGGGCGAACGATTAGAAGGCCTTTCTCGTTTTTATTTCTATGCCTTCTTTTTGCTTTTTGGGGTCACTTATGAAGATGCGCTGCACATGCTGATGATCACTCTTGCTGGCTGCGAAATACTCAGGCGGAGCGGACAACCCCGATGGCGCAGCTCATTTCTTTTTGTCTTTCTGCTGGCCCTGCTCGGCATCATGAAATTCACCAACCTGATGCTCGGAACTTTTTTTGTTCTAGTCAGCATAGCTCACGAACTCTGGAGGCAACGCCAGCGCGAAGCGTTGTTTCTCGTCGTATCTTTTATAGGCAGCTATCTGGCTCTCTGGCTACTTTGTGGACAAAACATCCTCAACTTAACTACTTATTTTCTAAATTCTTGGAGCGTTAGCCAGGGCTATCAGGACGTCATGGGCATCACCACCCCAAGCGCGCCGCTCTGGAAAGCACTGATCGTGCTCTGCTTGATCGTCACCTACCTACTATTAAGTATTTACCGCGCACAAGATCGTGCGCGCGCCGTTGCCTCTGGTTTGGGGCTGGGGGCCGCTATTTATCTCAACTGGAAACATGGCTTTGTGCGAGCAGATGGCCATATGATTGGGTTTTTTTATTGCGCCCTGCTTCCCGTCGTGGCGCTGCCCGCGCTGCTGAACGATGCCCCAACCCATTTGCAGCTTAAACGATGGCTTCTCATTCCGGCAGCGGTACTTTGCTTGCTCGGCGTACGGGATGCGCTACCGCCAGTGATCGATCAAGCGCTCGAAATGTTCCAGGCAAAAATCTGGACCAACATTAGCCAAGTCTCACAACTTCCCTCACTTCAAAATCTGTATGAACATCGCCTGTCTGAGCAACAAAGAGGCGCCGATATGCCGCGCACCCGCACGATCGTAGGAAGTCAATCAGTCGGCATTATAGGCTACGACCAAGCAGAGCTTCTTTTCAATAAATTCAATTATACTCCTAGCCCAGTTTTTCAAAGCTACAGCGCTTATACCCCTAGACTCGCCCGACTAAATGCTGATTTCTATTTATCGGATCAGGCTCCTCATTTCGTATTACTCAGACTAAACTCCATTGATGAACGCCTCCCAGTAATGGATGATTCGGCGGTACTTTATATTATATCACATCGCTATACTTACGTGCATAGCGAGAAAGGCTTCCAATTGTGGAAAAAGAAAATTGGTCCATTTAATTATACAGCCGTCGCCCCGAAATCACTTCAATCGAATGAATTAGCTTTGAATCAGCCGTGGTTTATCGAGGAGTACGCTAATCAATATTTATGGATAAACGTCGACCTATCTCCATCATTACTCGGTCGCCTCCGCGCTTTCTTATATAAACCGCCCCACGTGTACCTTCAATTAGAAGATACGGCAGGAAACATGAGCAAGTATCGTATGGCGACTCCGATAGGCCAAGCCGGTTTCATTCTCAATCCAGTCGTCCAGGATCTCATGGCCTATATCAGCTTTGCTGCCGGTAAGACTGAACGCCGCGTCCGGCGCATCACCATTCAGGTAACCCCTGAAGATCAAAAATATTTTGCCCCAGTGGCCCAGATTAAACTATCCACCCTTACGCCTTCGCTCGGTGGGCTAGATTTTTTTACCCAAGTTAATCGAGAGCGCTTCAATATGTTCAAAGCAGTCCCAGTCGATTATGAAGCTCAAGCCACCCCTTCGACTGAAGAAATTGACGGAAAGCCTGTGATGGTGATGCACGCGCCTAGTACCATGACGTTTAATGTACCTGCCAATGCTCATGAAATCAACGGGCAGCATGGCTTTTTAACGGGAGCCTACACTAACGGTGGTGACACCAATGGCGCTGAATTTGTTATTGTGTGGTCGGATGGCAAAGAAGCGATCGAGCTCTACCGTAAATTCCTTTATCCTGTGAATCATCCGGAAGATCGTGGATTAAAAAATTTCCATGTTGATCTAAAAAATATCTCCGGTGGGCGCTTGTATTTTAAAACCCTACCCGGATTACAAAATAATTTCTCCTGGGATTGGACGGCCTGGACCGGTATTGAGATTAAATAACGCAACCCTCACTCCTTGAGCAAGAGAGCGGACGACGCAAATGCCTTGAGCATTAAATGCGTCTACTGGAGTAGCGAATAGCCATAGATTCATTAAAGCTTAATGACTGGATCTTCATAGAAATTTTCTGCAAAAAGATTGCTCGATTTTTGACTGGCTCCCTTAATCTACCCTGATGCCCAAGACAATTTTAGTCACCGGTTCTTCAGGTTTAATTGGTTCCGAGGTCTGCGTTTATTTCGCGGGGCAAGGCTACACTGTTCATGGCGTTGATAACAACCAGCGCGCCGTATTCTTTGGCCCACAAGGCGACACCCGCTGGAATCAGAGCCGACTCGCCTCTGAGCTGAAAGGTTTTGTCCACCACGAACTCGATATTCGGGACCGCGCTGGCGTTCTCGCCCTCGTAAAATCAGTGCAACCAGCCGTAATCGTCCACACCGCTGCCCAGCCTTCGCACGATCGCGCCGCCGCGATTCCTTTCGACGATTTCGATACGAATGCTGTTGGGACGCTTAACTTTCTTGAAGCCGCCCGCCAAGCCTGTCCCGAGTCGCCCTTCGTGCACATGAGCACGAATAAGGTTTATGGCGATGCCCCCAACCGTATCAAGTTGCTCGAGCAAGCGACTCGCTGGGACTACGCTGATCCGGCTTACGCCCACGGTATTCCAGAAACGTTCACCATCGACCAATCGAAGCACTCCCTCTTTGGCGCCTCCAAGGTTGCGGCTGATGTGATGGTGCAAGAATACGGGCGCTATTTTAATATGCCCACTTGCGCTTTGCGCGGCGGCTGCCTCACCGGACCCAATCACACGGGAGTAGAACTCCACGGGTTTCTTTCTTATCTGGTAAAATGCAATCTCGAGGGTCGCGAATATCGCGTGTTTGGTTATCAGGGTAAACAGGTGCGCGATAACATTCACTCGCTTGATGTCGCTCGTTTCATGGCCGCGTTCGTCGCTAATCCGCGCGCGGGCGAAGTCTATAATTTAGGCGGCGGCAAGGCGAACAGCACCTCCATTCTCGAAGCCTTTAAAATAACAGAAAAATTTACGGGTAAGGCCCAGATTCACACGTACGTTGATCAGAACCGCGCCGGGGACCACATCTGCTATTATTCTGATCTCCGCAAGATGCGCGCGCACTATCCGCAATGGGATATCACTCAGTCGCTCGAAGAAACTATTCGGCAAATTGTGGCTGCTTGGCGTACGCGCACCCACTCCGCCTGATGAAATCGCTCTTTGAGCCAAGAGCTCTGCAGCTCGATCCACGAGCAATTCTGCTGGCTCTAGTCCTCTCAGTTGCAGCCGCGCTCCCTTGGATCACCAACAGCGTGAACCGGCGTGATTATTATTTTTTCGATATCACCCTGACTTCTACTTCCCCAGGGACTACCCAATTTTTCTGGGATCTTGGCAACGGCTTCACCGAGTATGATTCGTCCCGCCAGCCCATCAAAATAGAACCCAACCCGGTGGTCTATCGTTTCATGATGCCGATGGGCGAGTTCCGCGCTTTTCGTTTTGATCCGATTGATGGCATTGGTCGCTTCACATTTTCCCACGCCCAAATCGTAGATTTAGAGGGTCACGTCGTGCGTCGCTTTGATCCGCCTGATTTACTCCCCGCCGCTAATATTCTTTACGCCAATCAACAAGGTCCGGAGCTCCTCGTTGAAACCAATCCTGCCTCCAATGATCCCATTATTAATTTGCGCCTTGAGTCACCACTCGTGTTGGGCAGCACGCCAAAAATATGGTGGGAGCTCGGTTGGCCGATAGCTCTGCCAGTTTTTCTCGCGGGCTGCTTCTTAGGTCTACCGGCGGTGGCGCGGCGGCTCTCACAAATCGCAGGCGCGCTGGCCACGGCTGGCCGCAGCCGGCCAGCTTCCGCAATCATCGCTGTGGCGGTGGCCGCCGTGGCATTGCAGTGTTATCCTGTGCTGTTTCTCGGTCGTAGCTTTGCTTCTCCGAACAACGGCGGGCACATGCTTTATGAAGGGTGGCCCACCCTCCCGGGCGATACCGACCGGATGTGCTCCAACACCGGAAGCTCCGATACCGGCGCGCTTCTTTTCCAGCATCTCTATTATCCCATGGTGCAGCGTGATGCGCTCCTCCAAGGCGAGTTGCCCCTCTGGAATCGTTATTCTCTCAGCGGTGAACCTCTCTTTGGCCAAGGCCAATCCATGTTTGGTGACCCATTTAATTTTCTCACCATTGCAGCTGATGGCGCTGCCTGGGCTTGGGATGTTCGCTTCTTGCTCGCCCATATTATCTTAGCGGCTGCTCTTGGCGGAATTGTTTGGCGGCTTACGCGCCACTTGGGCGCCGCGGTACTGACGACGACAAGCGCAGCCTTTCTAGCCTTCTTCACTTACCGCCTCACGCATCCAGCCAATTTTAGCGTCTGCTATTCACCGCTGATCCTTTTGGCTTGGACTGGCCTTCTTTCAGCCGCATCACCACGTCGGATCCTGGCTTGGCTAGTCGCTCTCGTAGGAGCCAACTGGCTCGTCCTGACTAGCGGCACGGTCAAAGAAGCGTACATGCTGATCGTTTGCCTCAATTTTGCCGGAACGGTACTTCTGTTTCGTCAGCCTGAAACAGTGGGCCGTCGCGGCTTCCTGCTCGCTCTCGCCAGTGCGGCAGGCGTGGGCTTCGTATTATTAGCAGCTCCCGCCTGGCTCTCTTTCCTAAGCGCCTGGCATCATTCTATGACTGGGTATGACACCCCGCATGCCTACACTCTTCCTTGGTCTCATTTTATTGGTTTCTTTGATGATATTTTCTACCGCCAAACCCAGAAAAGTGAAAACGTGGTCGCTCCTGCCCTGAATTTTATTTTTCTGCTCGGGTTTCTTTGGTGGATGATCCAACCGCGTTTGTGGCGCAGTGATCGCGCCGCCGGAGCACTTCTGCTGGCGGCGGTGCCGCCCTTGGCTCTTGCGTTCGGTTTAATTCCTCCGGCCATGATCGAAAAAATTCCCTTCGTAGGAAATATCGGCCACGTGGGGAACACTTTCTCCTGCGCCCTCTTAACTTTATTCACCGTGCTCGCCGGTTTTGGTTTTCGTGATGCTTGGGAAAAACTCAGCGCCCCCGCCGCTGGCGGAATCATTATACGACTCTGGCTCGCTGGCCTAGCGCTCGCGGCATTATATTTTTTCACGACTACCCAGTTTCCGAAAAGCCCATTTTTTACCGGCTATGCGGCCGCCCTCGGATTGGTCGCGCTGCTCCTGCCTCTCGGGCTGCACTGGGGCTTAACGAGACCTCAAGCCCCGGGATCACTTTGGGTAATGCTGGCCCTCGGCCTTCCCTTGCTCTGCTGGCGCCACGCCCAATACGGAGCCTCGCACTTTGACCGCTATACCTTCGTCCCCGGCCCTCGCTCCAATCTCCACGCGCCCTCGCCAGCAGTCGCCATCATCAATGCGGATCGCACGCAGCCCGGCCGAGTCGTCGGCTGGGGCTTAAGCTTGTACGCCTCCTACAATACCGTGTTGCGCTGGGAAGGCCTCTATGGCGTCGATGCCGTACGGAGCCGTTACTACCACGACTTAGCTGATGCCCTTGGCCTACAACGGGTATGGGATTGGGATTGGCCTAATCGCGAAACAGATTCTCGCGCCCTCATTACCAAATACGATTTGTATAACACCACCCATTATGTCGCGACCCATCAAGAGGGCGCCCATGATATTGCTGGCCTCAAGCGACTAGGCCAAGCGGACCTCGATGTGTATGCGAGCCCGACCGCCTGGCCTCGGGCTTTTTTCTGCGACCGAGTCCTGCGCTATAATTCGCCCAATGACTTCGCCGACCTACTGCTGGCTGGTGACGGCCGCCCCTTTGCGGCTATCCAAAAGGGAGAATCCTTTTCTCAGCCCATCGCCACTGCTACCGCCGGCCGAATTATTCGCCCAGCCCGCGACTACATCTTTACGGCTAATCGGACCTCATTCGTCGTCGAAGCGCCAACGCCAGGCATAGCCGTACTGGCTGAAACTTATTATCTGGATGATTTTCAAGTGACCGTGAATGGCCAGACCGCCAGCTATTTCCGAGTTAACCACGCCTTCCGCGGCATTGCCCTGCCGGCGGCCGGCACCTACGCCATCACCTACTCCTACTGGCCGCAATACTTCACGCTCTCTCTTTGGCTCAGTCTCGTTGGTGCGTTAGGCCTCAGTCTCGGCGCGCTTTGGTTGTGGCGACGACCCAGCCAGCCCGCAACAGGATTGCCCTCCTCATGAAATTTTCTGCGCCCAGCTTAGGCCCACTACCACTCCGACCAAAATTATCGGTCATCGTCCCAGTCTTTAACGAACAATCGACGGCCAAGGCCTCCCTCGACGCGATCACCGCTAAAAAAATCGAGGGCTGGGAGATCGAGATTATCATCGTCGAGAGCAACTCCACCGATGGCTCGCGAGCGATTGTGCTTAGCTATGAATCTCTGCCCCATGTAAAAATCGTCCTTGAAGATGTCCCGCGCGGCAAAGGTCATGCGGTCCGCAATGGCTTTAATCACGCATCGGGTGATGTCTTCCTGATACAAGATGCCGACCTCGAATATGATGTCGGTGACTACGAAGTGCTCCTCGCTCCGCTCCAAGCCGGCACTCACCACTTTGTCTTAGGTTCCCGCCATGCCGCCAATCGCTGGTTTATCCGAAAATTCGATGAGCAAGTTTTCCACGCTTTCTTACTCAATGCGGGCCACTGGTTCTTCACGGCACTCGTCGATATCTCGCTTGGCCTGACGCTCCGCGATCCTTTCACGATGTATAAGGTATTTCGGCGTGAGTGCTTGCACGGACTTACCCTGGAGAGCAACCGCTTCGACTTTGATTGGGAATTATTAATCAAATTAGTACGCAAAGGCTACCGTCCGCTAGAAATTCCGATTCGCTACAAATCACGCTCCTTTAAGGAAGGTAAAAAAGTATCCATGTTTCGAGACCCCCCCAATTGGATCATCGCCTGGGCTAAATACCGCTTTCAAAGGCTCTGAGCCCCCACCATATACTTTATACGAAAGTTCCTGTATTTAATTTTATGATTTTGTTCGGTTTTATATGCGTATCTTGATTTCTGGCATCTGCGGCTTCGTCGGGAGCACCGTTGCGCGCGAGCTGCTGGCGGCGGGACATCACGTCACGGGTTTTGACAATTACATCCGCGCCGGCAGCGAGACCAATCGGGAGCCGTTAGAAAAATTAGGGGCGAAAATCATTACAGCTGATCTGCGCTATGCTCGAGAAATCGATGCGTTGCCCGCGGCTGATTTCGTGATCGATGCCGCCGCCAATGCCAGCGTGCTCGCTGGCGTTGATGGGAAAACCAGCAGCCGTGAACTCGTCGACCACAATCTTGTAGGAACGATTAATCTCTTGGAGTACTGCAAAGCAAAACAAGCGGGCTTCATTCTCCTTTCGACGAGTCGAGTTTACTCCATTGCCGCGCTCACCGCCTTGCCCGTAACGCCAGTCCAAGGAGCCTTTCGCCTCGCTCCGAACGCTGGCGCCCTCGCGCCAGGGGTCAGCGCGGCCGGACTAGACGAAACCTTTGCCACCACAGCCCCCATTTCACTCTACGGCGCGACCAAACTTGCCTCAGAAGCACTCGCCCTAGAATACGGCGAAGCCTTCGACTTTCCCGTTTTCATCAATCGCTGCGGCGTGCTCGCGGGAGCTGGCCAATTTGGCCGCGCTGATCAAGGCATCTTCGCCTACTGGATCAATGCGTGGCTGCGCCAGCGCCCACTCAAATATCTCGGCTTCGGCGGCCACGGGTATCAAGTGCGCGATTGCCTGCATCCGCGTGATCTTGTCCCCGTCCTCGAAAAACAATTCCGGGCCCCCGCCCTAGTAGCCAGCGACCGGATCGCCAATTTCTCCGGCGGCGCAGAGTCAGCCATGTCACTTAAACAACTGAGCGACTGGTGCAGTCAGCGTTTTGGCCCGCAACCAGTCGTGGCTGACGGCTCCGCGCGACCCTTTGATATTCCCTGGATTGTGCTCGATCACTCCAAGGCCACCCGGTTGTGGCAATGGCGCCCCGTCACTTCTCCGACCAGCATTTTAGCTGAAATTGCTAGCCACGCGGAAAAAAATCCGGGCTGGCTTGAATTATCTGCTCCACGGTAAGGCCATCTAACCAGAGCACAGACTTGCCGATTAAGGCAAAATACCCCTAATTCAATCGATGTCTGTAGCCCAAACTGAACCGCTAAAACTTTACTCTGTTATCATCCCAGCTCGAGATGAACAGGATTCGTTGCCGGCAACAGTCACCGATATTTATCAAACTTTACGGCAGGCCAACATTCCGCATGAGATCGTCGTAGTGGATGACGGCAGCCGAGACCATACTTGGTCGGTACTCGCTGAATTAAAGCGTACCATACCCACCTTAGCCCCAGTCCAAAATCCCGGCCCTCATGGTTTTGGCCGCGCGGTTCTTTACGGGTTCAGCCACATGCAAGGGGATGCTTGCGTCGTGATGATGGCGGATGCCTCGGATGCACCCGACCATGCCGTGCGTTACTGGCACCTGTTAAACGAAGGCTGGGACTGCGTATTCGGCAGCCGCTTTATCAAGGGCGGAACCGTGATTGATTACCCCCGCGTTAAATTGCTGGTAAACCGTCTCGCTAACCTACTCGTGCGAATCGGCTTTAATATCGCGCTCAATGATACGACCAACGCCTTCAAGGCTTACCGCCGCACCGTCATTGCAGGCGGGCGTCCCTATTTAGCTCCTCATTTTAATCTGACGGTTGAACTCCCGCTCAAGGCCATCGTTCGCGGCTACACCTGGACCGTGATCCCCATCTCATGGCAAAATCGTAAATATGGTGAGGCCAAACTTAAAATCAAAGAAATGGGCAGCCGGTATTTTTTTATCTGCGCCTATGTTTGGTTAGAGAAATACTTCAGCCGCGGGGACTACAAAAAGCGCTAGGGCGACAGATTGCTCTTAGCCCCCCCGCATCATTGCCCATCTTGCTCGTTTCTATTTTATCTCACTCTTTATGATCTATCTCCTCGGCGGCTCTGGCTATGTAGGTTCGGCTTATCAAGCGTTACTCGAGCGCAAAGGCCTCGCTTTCCGCAATCTCCGGCGGGCCGATTTTGATTATACTAATCAAGCGGCCCTCACCACTCTACTCCGTCGCGAGCGACCGGACTTTCTAATCAATGCGGCCGGCTACACGGGCAAGCCCAACGTCGATGCCTGCGAATTACACAAGGCTGACTGCCTCATGGGCAACGCCGTCCTGCCGGGAATCGTCGCCCAGGCTTGTGCGGATGCCGAAGTTCCTTGGGGCCACGTCTCTTCAGGCTGCATTTATACCGGAGCCCGTCCTGACGGGTCAGGTTTCAGCGAAACCGATACCCCCAACTTCACCTTCCGCACTAATAATTGCAGCTTTTACTCAGGCACCAAAGCGCTCGGCGAAGAAATTTTAGCCAGCTTCCCCTCAACTTACATTTGGCGTCTGCGCATTCCCTTTAATGAGGTAGATGGCCCGCGCAATTACCTGACTAAGCTCCTGCGTTACACAACGCTCCTCCAAGCAGATAACTCCATTTCGCAGTTAGAGGAATTCGTCACCGCAACCTTCGCCTGCTGGGAAAAGCGGGTGCCCGGCGGCATTTATAATGTCACGAACCCCGGCCAAGTCACCACCCGCGAAGTGGTCGAGCTGATCAAAAAAGCCGGCATATCCAATAAGGATTTTAAATTCTTCCAGGACGAAGCTGAGTTTATGCGCACCGCCGCAAAAACCCCGCGCTCGAATTGCGTGATGACCTCCGCCAAATTAGCCGCCACCGGCATCAAAATGACCGAAGTCCACACCGCGATCGAACGCGATCTTCGACGCTGGGTCAGGGGCTAAGGAATTAACCGCGAAGAGCGCCAAGATTCGCGAAAGCCATGCCTGATGATCTGTTATACCGGGATGAGGCCTATCGTTTAATCGGCGCCTGCCTCGCGGTGCATAAAGACAAGGGCCATGGCTTCGTGGAAGCAATTTATCAGGACGCCCTAGAAATCGAACTCGAGCTCTCGGGCATTCCGTTTCAACGACAACGCAATTTCTCTATCTATTATCGAGATCGCCCACTTAAACACACTTACACCCCAGACCTCATTGGCTTCGATAAAATAATTATCGAATTGAAGGCCGCAAAAGCCCTCAATGACGAGCACCGAGCACAATTGCTCAATTACCTAAAAATAACTGGCCTCCAGCTTGGCTTATTGGTGAATTTTGGTTCCTATCCCCGCCTCGAATGGGAACGAATTATCCTAACCCAAACATAACCTTCGCGCAGGTTCGCGCCCTTCGCGGTTAATCTTTTTTATTTAAACATGAACTTACTCGTCACCGGCGGTTGCGGTTTTATCGGCTCTAATTTTATTCGGCAGCGTCTGGCCGAAAAAGGCTCGCCGCTCACCAAGCTGGTTAACCTCGATGCCCTCACCTACGCCGGCAATCCGGCGAACTTAACAGACCTAGCGGGTGATCCTCGCTACGTCTTCGCTCACGGCGATATTGGTGATGATGCGCTCGTCGCCCGCTTGCTGACCACCCATGCGATTGATGCGATCGTGAATTTTGCCGCCGAATCCCACGTCGATCGCTCGATCGATTCGCCGGAGCCGTTCATCCAAACCAATGTTGTCGGCACCCTGCGTCTCCTCAACAACGCTAAGAAGCATTGGAACAGTCTGCCGCCCACCCAAAAAAGCGCTTTCCGCTTTCTCCATGTCTCGACGGATGAAGTTTATGGCTCGCTGGCCCTCGGGGCGCCGGCCTTCACCGAACAGCATAATTTTGAGCCCAACAGTCCTTACGCCGCTTCGAAAGCGGCAAGCGATCACCTCGTACGCGCTTACCAACACACGTACGGCCTGCCCACACTTACGACGAACTGTTCTAATAATTACGGGCCCTATCATTTTCCCGAGAAATTGATCCCGCTGATTATCCTCAATGCTCTCGAGCAAAAACCCCTCCCTGTTTACGGCGATGGCATGCAAATTCGCGATTGGCTTTATGTAGAGGATCACGCGGCCGCCATCTGGCTCGTCTTGCAAAAAGGCCGAACCGGCGAGACCTACAATATTGGCGGGCTGAACGAACAACCCAATATCGCCATCGTTAAAAAAATCTGCGAACTCCTCGATCGCAAAGCCCCTCGACCCGACGGCAAGGGCTATGCGCAACAAATTGCCTATGTCGCCGACCGGCCTGGTCACGATCGTCGGTACGCCATCGATGCGACTAAGCTGCAATCCGAACTCGGGTGGGCCCCGCGCGAAAATTTCGCCAGTGGCATAGAAAAGACCGTCGACTGGTACCTAAAAAACCGCAACTGGGCGGCAGAGATAACGGACACGCGCTATGCGCGTGAAAGGCTAGGGGCAAAAGGCTAGAGGCGAAAGCCGATGAGCAACGGTGGCTTTAAGAGCTTACTGGTTTGGCAAAAAGCCCAAACCCTAGCAGTTGATATCTATCAGCTCTCAAAGAGCGCAGATTTCAGCCGCGAGTTTGCCTTGGCAGATCAGATGCGTCGGGCCGCTATCAGCATCCCCAGCAATATTGCCGAAGGTGACGAACGGGATACCGATAAGGACGCCGTGCGCTTCCTCTACATCGCTAAAGGCTCGGTTGCTGAGTTGCGCACTCAGCTAGACCTTGCCAATAAGGTAAGCCTTCTATCGAATACTTCATTTACTATTTTTGATCAGAAAGCCGAAGAAATCGCCCGAATGCTACGCGGGCTAATTAAAGCCCGTTCCCCCCATGTCTGACCCTCAAGCCTCTAGCCTTAAGCCTCTAGCCTCTTGTCGCCGCGGTATCATCCTCGCTGGCGGCTCGGGTACTCGCCTCTATCCTTTGACGATCGCCGTGAGCAAACAGCTCATGCCGGTCTACGATAAGCCGATGATTTATTATCCGCTTTCGGTGCTGATGCTCGCTGGCATTCGTGAGATCCTCATTATCTCCACGCCCACGGACCTCCCCCTGTTTCGCAAATTGCTCGGCGATGGCACCAATCTTGGCCTCACGCTAAGTTACGCCGAACAGCCGAGTCCAGATGGTCTGGCCCAAGCGTTTCACATCGCCGGTGATACCGGTTTCCTCACGGGCAAAGAAACCTCTGCCCTCGTGCTGGGCGACAATCTTTTCTATGGTGCGGAATTCGTTAACTCCCTCACCGAAGCAGCTGCCCGTACCGCTGGTTCCACCATTTTTGGCTATCATGTAGCTAATCCCACTGACTATGGCGTCGTAGAATTCGCCCCCGATGGCCGCGTCCTCTCACTCGAGGAAAAACCCCCGCAGCCAAAATCCAACTACGCGGTACCGGGCCTCTATTTCTACGATGCCGATGTAGTCACGCTTGCTCGCAGCCTCAAACCCTCTGCACGGGGTGAATTAGAAATCACCGATCTCAATCGCCTCTACCTCGAACGCGGTCGCCTCCATGTAGAAATTTTCGGCCGCGGCACCGCTTGGCTCGACACCGGTACGCATGATTCGCTGATTGAGGCGGCTCAATTTGTCCACGTCCTCGAAAATCGCACGGGCCTCAAAATTGCGTGCCTTGAGGAGATTGCCTATAAACAAGGCTGGATCGACCGCGCCGGCCTGGAAGCGAATATCAAGAAGCTCGGAAAATCAGCCTACGGCGCCTATTTAAAACGGCTACTGGCTTGAGATTCGGCGTGCGACGGAGCAGCCGTCTGCCCATACTGTGAACCACCTGACATGAAGGTATCGTTCATCATTCCCCTCTACAATGGCTTGGTCCTCACTCAGGCCATGTTGGCCAGTTTGCGCGCGACGGTGCCGGCTCATCTCATGCATGAGATTATTTTTGTTGATGACGGTTCTACCGATGGCACGCGCGACTGGCTCGCCAGCCTCCCGCCTCCTTGTCGCTTTTTACTTAACGAAAAAAATCTGGGCTTTGCTGGAACGTGCAACCGCGGCGCCGCAGCCGCTCAAGGCGAGCTGATTTTCTTGCTCAACAATGATCTCGTGCTGCTCCCTGGCTGGCTTGAACCCATGCAGGCTGCCCTGCACTCAAGTCAGCGACCGGGTATTGTCGGCAATATTCAAATCAATGCGGCCACTGGGTTGATCGATCACACCGGCATCGAAATTTCCTCGGCCGCCAAATTAGTTCACAGCCACTGGCAACCGTGGAGCCTCAGCCGTTTCATCTGCCCACAGCGAATGGTGCCCGCAGTAACCGCCGCTTGCTGCCTCCTCCAGCGTGAGACATTTTTACGCGAGGGCGGTTTTGATGAATCCTTTCATAATGGGGGTGAAGATATTGATCTCTGCTGGCGACTCGCCCAGCGCGGCTATGCCGTGGTCGTCGCGTTCAAATCGGTCGTGCGTCATCACATTCGCGCCTCACGCGGGCCCGTCAGCTTAGCGGATGAAGCCAACACCCAGCGCCTGTTTGCCCGCTGGCGAAAAGAGATTATCGCCTTGGGCGATCAATGCTGGGCTAAAAACACTATCCGCCAATTTTTTACTAACCCGAGCTCGGTTAATGGGTTCACTGTACTCAGCGCCCTAGCCTATCGGGCCGGTTGGCGCACCCGCCCACCGCGGGCCATCGCCTTGGCCTTCGACAGCGCGCTGCATTATGAAGAGCTTCATTGGCAGCAACGACTAGCTGGCACCATTAAGCCCGTGGTTTATCCACCCTCCGCTTATACCTTACGCGGCGTCTACCATGATTGGTCCAAGGCCAGTAATGCTGACAGCGTCTGGCTTCGCGACCGAGCCCAACTGACTCTGCCCGCAGGCACGCCCGCTCGTAATTTTTTCATTAATGGATTTCTGCTCCCGCCTTCGTGCGATGAACCGCCAGCGGCGGGCCAACTGGGTCTGCGCATTACGATCAACGGCGCCCAAAGCCGCGATTTCTTCCCGCTGCCCACTGGCCATTTTAATTGCGGGCTAGATCGCCCCCTGGTCACCCGCGAGGAGGAGACTAAAATTGAGATCACCCTCTTGGGCGTAAGACGCGCCAACGCTTTTGCTTGGCTAGCCCAGCGCATCACCCACTGGCCGCTGCCGCTAAAATGGCGGGCTTGGGCCGTGGCTTATCAATCGCGCCTACTCAATCGCCGACTACGCCTCGCTCAAATCGTCGGCGATAAGCAGCCCATCTTTGATTTCGCCTACGCCCATACCCATGAGATCAGACGCCGCCGCCAAGTGCCGCCAGCGACGCACTGCTTAGATAATCGACTGGATCGCCTGCGCTTTCCTGAACGCGAACTGACGACGCATGCCAGCCCTATTAATACCGGCCAACAGAGGCAACTTGCGCTCGATGAGCCAAAACTCATTAAATGCCCCCTTTATTATGAGGAATTACTTTGGTCACCACCACGAGAGACTACGATGAGCACTCCCGCGCAGATACTCGCAGCTTATTCGATCGATGGTCTATTTCGCGACCGACGTGGCATGGAAATCAATCCTGATACGGTCTGGCTGCGCGACCGTGCGCGCGTCCGCCTCCCAGCGGGAACCCCCATCCGCAATTTTTTTGTTAATGGCTTTTTGCTGCCAGAATCTACTGATCACCCAGAAGCGAATGGGCCACTAGGCCTGCGCCTGACGATCAATGGAAGTCAGCAAGCTGATTTCTTTCCGCTACCCATTGACCACTTTAATTGCGGAATAAGTGAACCATTTTCCGCCAGTGATCAGCCGACCGAAGTCGAAATTACGCTGCTTGGCGTCGAACGCTCCAATACCCTCGCCTGGCTAGGTCGTTTAACGGCGAAGTGGCCGCTGCCACGCCGTTGGCGCCAACGTCTTGAAGCCCATCGACCCCAGCGCTTAAATCAGCGCCTCCGTCTCTCTCAGATCATTGGCGATGATGAACCAATCTATGATTTCAAACATGCCACTCCGCTCGCTCTGGCCCGCCGCTGGCGTACTCCGCCGACCGGTGTCAACCTCATCGGCTGGTTCCGGGCGACCTTAGGTGTAGGGGAATCTGCTCGCTGCATGGCCCGAGCCTGCGATGCCGCCGCCTTACCCGCCGCGCTGATTGACCTTCGCCTCAACTGCCTCAACCCGCCGTCTGTTGATACCTTCGCTGCGCGCCTGCAAACCGCGAATCCTCACCCTGTTAATATTTTCCATGTCGATCCGCCTGCCTCCGAAGAAATCGACCACCACCACGGCGCGAACTTTCGCAAAGATAAATACAATATTGCTTACTGGGCCTGGGAATTACCGGAATTTCCTGATCATTGGGTAAAGCAAGCCGCTCATTTTCACGAGATCTGGTGTCCTTCTGCCTTCGTGCGTGATGCGATTGCCGCCAAAGTTTCTCGCCCCGTGCATGTCATGCCCCATGCCATTTCCTTCCCTACCCCAGCTGCCAACGGCCGCGAGCGTTTCAAATTACCCACGGATCGTTTTCTGTTTCTCTTCGCCTATGATCTCAACTCTTACCAAGAGAGAAAAAATCCGCTCGCGGTGGTCGCTGCTTATCGCCGCGCTTTTCCCGATGAACGCGGCGTGGGCTTAGTCATCAAAACCCAAAATCCCGAACGCAATACCGAAGCGTACGCTCGACTCCAAGCTGCTCTCACGGGCTTGCAGCATGCGCAAATCATCACGGAAGCACTCCCAAGCGGAGACGTCCATCTGCTGCAAGCCGCCTGCGATGCTTTCGTTTCACTTCACCGCGCAGAAGGTTTCGGTTTATCCGTGGCCGAATGCATGTATCTCGGTAAACCTGTGATTTCTACCGATTGGTCGGCGACCGCTGAGTTCGTTAACGCGCGCAATGGCTGCCCCGTAAAATGCACCTTGGTTAAATTGAAGGAGACCCACGGGCCTTACCAACAAGGTCAAATCTGGGCAGAGCCAAACGTCGAACATGCTGCTGAGTGGATGCAACGACTGGTGAATGAGCCAGCCCTCGCCCAAACTTTAGGCCAACAAGCCGCAGCGGATATGCGGGAGCGCTTCGCGCCGGCAGTGATCGGGGCACGCTATCGCCGCCGACTGGATGCATTTGCCCTCTGGGCGAGTGAAGCCTAGCACGACTAACAAGCGAGGCTCGCTCAGACAAATTTCAGCTTTCGCGCAGCGAACAGCACCATCCGCAGCAACAGCCAACCATGGCTCCAGCGCTGAATATTGGTCGTGCCATAGGTGCGCTCCCGATAGCGAATGGGCACGTCGGCAATTTTTAAATTTAATTTTGCCGCTCCAAAAAGGAGATCAAAATCACCGAAGGGGTCAAAATCACCGAAGTAAGCCCGGTTGGCGGCGATGCGTTCATAGTGCGCCCGACTGCAAACTTTGGTCCCACATAAGGTGTCCTTTACCGGTTGGCCGAGCAACCAAGTGAAGATAATACCAAAGGTCTTATTGGCACAAAGGTTGAGAAACTGCATCGCCTTTTCGTCCATCGGATAAACCAACCGCACCCCGTTAGCAAATTCCGCCCGACCATGGGCCAGCACGTCATAAAATTTAGGGAGCTCCTCCGGTGGCATGGTCAGATCAGCATCGAGAATCATCAGAATATCGCCGGTCGCAGTGGCAAAACCCAGACGCACCGCATCGCCCTTACCTTTGCCCGTCTGCTGCAAATATTTAATCCTCCGCTGGGGATAAGCTGCCGCCACCCGCTGAATTTCCGCCCAAGTGTCATCCCGGGAGTGGCCTTCGACAAAAATGAGCTCCGTGCCAGCCCCCATGTCAGGTGTGCGCTGAACCGCAGCTTCAATGTTACCCGATTCATTACGGGCCGGAATAATCACGGAAACCGTTCGGGCGGTGACCGGCGCAGCCCGCGAGGCGCGGGCTACACAAAACACGGTCAGACAAAAGCAGCTTAGCATTGGCGCGAGCCAGCGGTTGGCCAAAGACTCCAGGCCCAAACAGCGGATCGGAAGCAATAGTCGCGGTTGGAGAAAAAGCGGGCTCCAATCGGCTAACTGCAGGAGATTCTGGACATCACCGGTACTCAACCAGCTCGACTTGGGCTGAGCCGAACGAATCCCCAGCCACTGACCCAGCGAAAGCAAGGGCCGCCACAGCGAGGAATAATAATTAATGATCACCCGAGTGTCGGCATGAGCAACAGTATGGAGGCGTTCTAATAATTGCTGCACATCCGCCGCTATATTGAGGGTGTCAGAAATAACGATGTAATCAAATTTCTCGGTGAGCACGAGATCTTCACCGGCTTGCTGAAAAAATTCAGCTTGGGGCAAACGATTTCGCGCTGCCGCTAACTGGGTCGCTGAAAGATCGATGCCTACTTTCCGACCCGCATGCAGCCGAGCGAGCAACTCTCCCGAGCCACACCCAATCTCCAGCACAGAAGCCCCAGCCGGGATGAGGAGATTATAATAATGAGCTAGGAGCTGACGGTAGTAACGCACCGGGGTCTTAGGCGTAGTAACCGCGGTATTATAAAAGCCCTGCATCTTCTCTAGGTGCTGGCGAGTGAGTTCTGATGCGACGCTCATATTAGGTTTTATCTTTTTCCAAAACGACGAGGAGTCGAGCCGCGAACATCCGCGGAAATGGTCGTGCGATTATATCGAGACCGCGCATCAACCCATGCAGCAAACGCCCCCCCAAGGGCGGGCCCGAAAAACCGCCGGTCGCAAAATAATCAAACGAGGCCAGCGGTCGAACTTCGTGAAGCCGCCACCCCGTGAGGCGACTGTGACCCTCGCCCCACCAGAAGAGCCGACTCGCTGAGCCTTGCGCGGCATAATAATCTGCGTCCGCCGCGACAAAACCAACCGGCGCATCCCAAGTAATCGGATCGCGTACCGCCACCGGTTCATGATGGAAAAAATGATAAACCAACCGACCAATCCAGCTGGCCGCTGGCTCAAAAAGAATCAAACGACCACCGGGCGCCAGCACCCGGTGAAACTCGCGCAAAGCGGTACCGGGATAGCGCAAGTGATGCCAAACATCGAAAAGGAGTAGATGCGAGATCGCGCCATCGGCAAAATTGAGCTCATAGCAATTTTCCTGACGATCTAACCAAGGATTGGGAAAAAGATCAGTAGTAACACACTGCGGAATGATTTCTTTGATGCACCCCATGCCAGAACCAAGTTCGACGACTGGACCCACCACCTCGGGATTAATGCGTGCAGCGATTTGCCGATAAAAATCGCGATAGACGGTCCGCAGTTGAGGCTTCTGCGCCCATGCTTGGCGATTACGCTGGATTTCAATATTATGCTGCTCCAGCGGCAAATCACTGATGGCTTTCAGGCTGGCCATAATTATCCGCGAATCGATCGGCCGATGAGTTGCCTCGAAGATCGGTCGTTTGTTAGCAATTGAGGAGAAAGCATGTGATTCAATAGTGAAAGATAATGCCGAGATAAGCAGCAGGGTTTGTCCTTCGCGGTCGAGCTAATTGCTCACGCGAGTGAGCGCCAGCCACTCAGCTAGCTTAACCTCCCCGTTCCACCGAGCGCACGACCGATTGCGGGCGCCGATTAATCGTCAGAAACATTCGGCCTAAATATTCTCCGATCAGCCCGAGCATCACCAACTGGGTCCCTGAAAAAATTAAGAGCGCCCCCATCAAAGACCCCCAGCCGTAATCGGGCCCCTGCCCGGTTCTCCACCAGTAAAAAACCAAGCCCAATCCGATTAACCCACCCGCAGCCATCAGCAACCCCAGCAAGGTAGCCAACCGCAGCGGCATCACGGAAAAATTAACAAGCGTGCTGGACCAAAGCCGCACCAATCGACGCAGGGTGTAACCACTTTCTCCCGCCACTCGGTTAGCATGCTGCACCGCCAGCGAACCCACATTTTGAGTCACCTGTAAAATCAGGCCATCGATATACGGGTAAGGTCCATCATGAGCCGTGACCTCCTTCGCCACGAATGCGCTCACACAACGAAAGCTCGATAAATAAAAACCTCGCGGTTTATCGAGGACCCAATCGGTCATGCGATTGGTCAGCCAACTGCCTAAATTTCGCCACGCGGAATGCGCCTTGTGCGCGTAATGACCATAGACGACATCCAGCCCCTCCCGCTTCGCCTGCTGCCAAATGCGCACCGCTTCAGCCGGGGGATTCTGACCGTCATCATCTAAATTAACCACGTAAGCGCCCCGGGCATGGCGATAACCCGTCAGCACAGCGTTGTGTTCGCCAAAATTGCGCGCGTGGTTAATAAAAATAATTGGAATGCGGGCATCGCGCAGTAACTCCCGGCAAATCCCTGCCGTCGCATCGCGACTGCCATCGTTCACAAGAATTAATTCGTGCCCACCTTCGATCGTGAGCTGCTCAATCTCCTGCACCAAGGCGGTGATGGTATCCGCGCTATAATAAAGAGGGATAACGAAACTAAGAGCGGGGGTCATGAGGATAGTTTGTCACGACTTTCGGGCGACAGTCAGCACCGAATTACCAAAGGGTAGGCTCGCACCCAAACTGAGCCAGGCGTGCTCAAGGGCCATCAGGCCATTAAAAAAAGCCTCCAGTAACGGTGGATAACTACGCACGTCGCTCACGGACTGAGCGGGCGGCAATAGTTTCCTCCGCACGAACGCTAAAGGAAACAACAGCGTGTTCCAATAAGTGCTGGTCACCACCGTAAAGCCAGCGGCCCGCAAGAGGGCATTCACTTCGCCCCGATCATAACGCCGTAAATTACCAACCGCACGATCATGGTAAGAAAACATCCACGGATACGCCGGCATGGTCAGCACGAGCGTGCCGCCCGGCTTGAGACAGCGGTGAAATTCTTGGAGGGCCAGCTCCGCTGACGCAACTTGACAAACAACATCGCAGGAAACGATCGCCTCGAAGTGAGCATCAGCAAACGGCAGAGCCGTAATGCTGCCAGCGACAATTTCGCCTCCGCTGCGCTCGCGCGCCAAGGCGCAGGCCAGTGGAGAAAAATCAATACCCGCTAGGACCCACGCCGGCTGCTTCACTCGCAGATGCCGCAGCAGTCCCCCGGTGCCGCAACCCGCATCCAGGACCGGCGCAGCCGAAGCCCCCAGCGCACGAGTCAAACTACGCGCCACGTGCCGATGCAAAGCCCGATAATACCACATGGCATCCTCGACCGCGGCCATCTTGTGATATTCGTCGGGTTGCATCGAAAATTACGAGACGTTCAAGGAGTCGGCAACAAGCGCAGCTCTAATTGGTGTAACCCAATGCCTAATTTGCGCGGGTCATGCCCAGTCTTACGCTGATTCATCGGCGCTGGATTAAGCGATAAAATAGAAGCTCCCGGAGAAAGCGTAAAGACGACTGGCTTGGTCCAAGCCTCATCCGGACTAATGAAGGCCGTCTGCAGATGCTGTCCATTGCAGGCTATCTCGATCGCATCACCGGCCTGCACCCCCTCGACGAGGAGGCGTAAGCTGACCTGCACCGAGCGAAGCGCGCTATTTGTCATCAGGATCTGGCCAGCCCCTTGTGTCCAACGCCAGAGATCCATTCCAAAATTTTCCTGCGAATGCCAGCCGGAGCCAAAATTAAGCTGCACGTGATTAGTCGTACCTTTCCGAACCATGAGAAAATTACGACCTAACTCAATATGATCAACCGCGGCTATTGGCAGCACCCGCAACATGCGCAGCTGATTATAGATTAAATCCCATTCTCCACGCAGCGGGGTAACATTGCGACCCTCGTAGGTGGGCTCAGCGAAAAAATGGGGGGTGCGGAGTAAAAAAGCATCGGCCCAAAGTCGCGACCAGTAATGGCTAATCTTTAAATTAATAGACGCCACTTGAGCATGACTTTCCAACTTACCTAATTCAACAATGTGTTTATTTACGCGAAGCGGCGGATTGGTCATCACCTGACGATACTCATTGGCCCGCAGGAGATCGAAACCAAGCAACAGAACGATGAAGGCAATCGACAACGCCGATTTAACATTCCTTCCACTGAGTACTAAACCAGCACAGAGGCCGGCCAATAAACCGGGATAGAAAACTGAAATCACTTTGAAGGCATCATAACTCGCATTCGTCCGAGTCAGACTTTCCCATGCTAGAATTGTCCAACCGCCTACGATGGGCAGCACCAGAGCGGCCGCAGCTGCAAACCGCAGCGGTTCATGATGCCAAGCTCGCCACAGCCAGCCCAACCAACCAGCGCCGAGCCCGAGCATAAGCACGACCTGCCAAGATGAGCCCAACGGTTCCAGATAGACATCACTCACTAAACCCAACCAGCCATCCCAAGCCAACAGGGGCACTCTCCAGCCGTAATCATAGTCGGCAAATAATCGAAAACGCTCAACGATGCCGGAAAATCGCGGCCAAAAAAACAACATACAAAAAAACAAGGCCGCGCCCGTAACTATCGCCACACGCCCAAGGGATTGAGTTTGACCCTTAACTATGGCCCGCCCCAACACCCACGGCACCACTTGAGCTAAACAAACGATGAGAATAAAATTATAACTCCCCGCGAGCAGCCAAAAGGCCGCGAACAACATGAGCCCCCAGGGCCAGAGCGGGCGCCGCCCCCTCGCCTCGCGCAAAAGCAATGCGGTGATCACCACCAAGAGCGCGATGCCTTGCGCCGCGAGCAACTGACCCAGCGCACCCTGATGAACGGCATAGGCACTCAGGGGAGAGATTGCATAAAGTGCGGCCACAAATAAAGCGACGCCGACCCGCACCCCAGCGGCCACTCGCGCCAAAAAAAACGCCAAGGGAACATTCAGCAACAGTAGCACGACCGCCGTAACACTAATGAGCCGGTAGGGCTCTAGCCCGAAAATTGCGCTCTGGTGCGCAATTAAAGCAGATGGCGTGAAATGATTTAAGCGTAGCCAGAAATCAAAAAAATAGTTCGCAGACCCAATACGGGTAACCTCCGTTAAACCTAACATGCCGATGCGATCGTCTTTGGAAAACTCCAGCAATACTCGCGCCCCCGCCGCATAATCAGCGTGATCACAACTCCCGAGCGAACTGGAGGTCACCCCGCGACCTGCCGCCGCCATGGGACTCAGTAAAAACCAGGCCGCAATCGCTATCATTCCCACTAGGAGCACGGCCGGAGTCCGACAAAAATCTCGCGCCAAACTTCTGATATTCACCAGACCAAGCCGACGGCCACCGACCCAGAGCAGAATTAAAGGCAGCAACTCACTCCACCACGCATAACTGGCCGTGCCCGGTAAAGGAGTGTGGGCGCCAACCCACACCACGGCAGATTGTAGCGCCAGCCCCAAGCCCGGTGCAAAGGCCCACCACCAGCGCCGCCAACGCGCAGGCAAAATCAACCCAGTAACCCCCATTCCCCAAAAATAAATGTGCAGGCTTAATCCGGCAGCGATGAAGTAGTAAGGCATATCCTAGGACGCAGTCAGCACGGGTTTAGGCTACGCGTAAAAGGAAAAAGCAACCACCGACTCTTAAGGACAAACGCCCTTAAGGACTGCTGGCGGTAACAGATAAAGCGACCTGCAAGTCCTCCACCATAAAAGCGAGCTGCCGTTTATCATTATTGAGGCCGGGGGACGCGGGCGCTCCGGTTGTATCAAAATCGATGATAGTCTCTCCAGGGGGAACCCAGAAGGGGGCGATCTCAATTTTCCGATGAGCGTATAATCTGCGAGATGACCAGAGCGAGCGACCCAGCATGCTTATTTTAAAATCCCGTGGAGTGAGGCTTCTCGACATAAAAGAAAGCCTCACCTCCATCGCTTGAGCAGAGGAATTGGTAATAGTCATCGTCGCATGCTGTGCTGTGGCCCAGCGCCACTTATGCTGACGGGTTTGCTCGGCATCACCCCAGCCACTAGTAAAACTCAACTTCACCGCTTGGACCGCCGCATCTGTACCCACGCTACGATATTCTGCCGGCGGCTCTGCAGTTATAATTACCAAATCACGCAGGCCAAATTGATAGACCCCATAAGGCACAAAACAATTACCAAGGAGGAACCAAACCAACCAAGAGCGGCGCGGCCTGAGGGCTAGCATTAAATTAAAAGCCAAGGTAATCGCGAGCGCATGCCGGGTGACCGTAAAATGGTCCTCCCACGCAAAATAATTAATGCACAGAAAATAGGGGACAAAAATCGCCCCCACTCGCCAGATTCGATTGTTCCACTCACGATGCGTCAGCAGATAAATACACTGCGTTAGCGTCGCTACAATCGTGAGCAAAGCGTGCAGCGCATAATTAGTATAAAACTCGGTATACCATTCGCGCCAAATAATTTCTCCGCTAATGGCCTGAACACTAATCTCCCCCAGCTTCGCCATGATGCCAACGAGCGGCCACGAGAAATTGCCCCCTGCGAGCGTATTGTCGACCGGCGGGAAACGCATGGTCACATACACAAACCACAACGCGCAAGGCAGCCCCGCGATCAAAGCGAGCAGGATATTGCGTTTCGCGGTAGCTAACCACGGCGATCGGTAATCCCAAAGACCAAGTAACCCGATAATATTAGGCTCCCGGGCCAAGGCCGCCAAAGCGAGCACCCCGGCACCGCTCACTCCCTCGAGCATGAGACCCGCCGTCATCAGTACGAAGCCTGGAAAATCGGCCAGCGAGCCTTGCATCGATTCAATGATACCGCAGGTCATTAATAACGACGCCCACCCCGCTAAACCGCGCCAACCGTAAGGGCGAAAAAGGCGGCCAAGCAAAAAGGCATAGCCAATCCAAAAAATTAGATTCAAGGCGGTATAGACATTAAGAATCCAAAAGGGTCGGCCTAAACCACCTACCCAAGCCAACCACGGCAGCAAAATCCGTCGTGCTCGGTAGGGTGGATTATCGAGAGCGGTAGCCATTTGCGGGTCACGCAGCAGCGGATCAAGCGCGAGCTCCGCATAAAATTGGCCGTCAAAACCCCACTGACTTGCTGGGTCGATATATTTAGGCGTCGTCCGGTATATCACCAAGCCCCGATCATTAAATTCCCAACCGACTTGCAGCAGCTTGGTAATGCCAAAAGCGGATGAATAATTCCGCTGATATGCGCTGAAGATTAAAAAAAACGCGACGACCCCGAGCAAAATAAAGACCCAGCGGATGGGCTGAGCAAAAAACTGTTTGAGTGAAGACAAAATAAAAGCGGGATTAAATTATCCAGACATTGCGGCAGGAATTAAAATCAAGGCCGCGCAAAAAAATCGCCACCGGCGCGCAGTTACGTGATTTCATAGCGATGATATCAAGGCTCTTTACCCATTAAAGTTGCCTTTAAATCACCCAACTTAAAAGCGAGCAGGCGAGGGTCTGAACCTACGATCGCGCTGGGAATATCGGTAATAAACTCAAATTGGTTATTGCCGCTGGTTAATACGAGATTCGTTAAATTGGCCGATGCCGTACCTTGATCCTCTAGCACGGCATGCCAGATTTCATTGCCCTTAAAACGCACCCCGACTCGACGCGCGCCCACTGCTGAAATGTTAAAAGCAATCTGCACGCGAAGAGATTGCGCATGGGGATTACGGATCACAAATTTGTTATTCCCCGGAGACCACATCCAGTAGCGAGCCCCATCATGCTCAATTGCATACCATGCTGCCGGAAAATCGATGGTGGCAATTTGACCCGCCGAATTTTGCAGCAGGGCCGAGTCGCCATTCAATTCATAACCTTCATTAGCGATGGGGTCCAACGTGATGTAGCCCGTGAGTAAAGTGAGATTGCCGAGCAGTAATACCGGCACCCACCAGCGGCCCGACGGCACGAGTACATTAAAAGCAAATTGCATCGGGAGCAGCACCCGCGAAGCCGCACTCGGCTCCCCCTCCCACACCGCTTCACCAAGAAACATAAAAAGGACCACAAAGGTTGCCCCGACACGCCACCACGCCTGCTGCCACTGCGGCCGGAGCACCAGATAGATAAATTGCACCGCCACGGCTATCAACATGCTGAGATTAGCCAAGGGATGCAGATATTTAAGCGTAGTCCTAGGCAGAGCGGCGATGGTCTCCTGCCACTTGTGTCCATACGCGGAGAATGGCAGGGTAAAATTACGAGCCCCCACTGCCAGCACGGGGCCAAAGTGCACATAAAGATAGGCGACCCATAATAGTAGTGGAGCCGCAGTCAGACTACCCCGCAAAATCACCGCGCCCCACCCTTTCCACCCGAGTGGCTTCGCCGGCAATAAGGCGGACGACCCCAGAAGATTGGTTTCTTTGCCCAAACCACTCAGCGCAAATATGATTGCGGCCAACCAAGGCCGATTTTTTTCCACCAATAAAACTCCGAGCGCAATCAGCAGCAAACTGGGGCCATCTAAAAGCGCATTCCGCACGCTGGCACATAAACCCAACGAAAACATCACCCCCGCCCAGCGAATAAAATGAGACCAGCTCGTCGGCGGAAACCAACGCAGCGAAATCCAAGCCAGCAAAAACCAGCAAAGGGCATTCTGTAACGCGTAGGCCTGTAAGATCCAAGCGGAGTGACCGAGCCCCAAAACCCAAGCAGTCGCCGGCAAAAGAATGCGGCGCGCCCGGTAAGGCAAATCATCAACCGCGCGGCGCAATTGCGTATTCCGCAATGAAGGATCTAGGGCGATCTGCGCGTAATATTGCGCATCATAGCCGTCAGAATGCCGATCCACATAATGCTCCAACTTCTGAAGTTTGCTCAGACTCGCTTGTTCATTTCTGCTCCCGAAATTAATCAGGTAAGTAAATCCTTTGCCCGGCAGATAGAATTGGCAGAAAATCCAAATAAATATCGCGACCACTCCCAAGTAGCCCATCACGACTGGCCGGTTAATGGAGGGCCCAGCGGAAGTCTTTAACGAATTACCCACGCGTGGTTCAATCATGGCATCCACAGGAATGCCCGCCACGGCGGAGGTTTTTAGTTTGAGCCATCGGTGCAAATAATGGCAGCCTCGCGCGCCCGACAACGCTAAATAATGCCTATCACCTCGCCCACCTTGACTCCCGTTCAGCGACCCTCCCGCCTGCGGCGCTTAGGGATGAGCATTACTCTGCTCGGGATCGTGGCCTATCTTGGGTTCCTCGCGATTCACATTTCGCCTCACGCCGGGGGTTCCGACTCATCAGGCTATCTCAATAGCGCTCGACTCCTAGCTCAGGGTAAATTTTTTGCACCGGTCCGCAGCCTGCCAGAAAATTCATCCGTGGCATTTGGAGAGATGGCCTTCCAGCCTTTAGGCCTTCGTCTTCATCCCACAGGCGATCGCCTAGTCCCAACCTACCCGATTGGGTTACCCTTACACTTGGGCGCTGCGGCGCAAATCGTAGGTTGGAATTATACTGTTATCGCGGTTAATCTCCTCACCATTTTAGCTAGTGGAGGCTTGCTTTGGACCCTCGCGCGGCAACTCGGCTTATCGCCCCTTTGGTCGGCTACTGGGGTGCTTTGGCTCTGGCTGTGTCCCGTTTTTATTTTTTCAGCGCTACAACCGATGAGCGACCTGCTCGCCTTGGCTTGGTCCCTCGCTGTATTATCCAGCGCCCTGCGCGTTCGCGATGACTGGCGCTGGGGACTCGCCTGCGGTGCCGCTCTCAGCCTAGCCGTACTCGTACGACCCACGAGCGCTCTGCTAGTATTTCCCGTGTTAATCGCTTTGGGGTTTCAATGGCGAGCTTACCTAGCGGTTGGCGCAGGCGGCTTGCCCGGCGCCGCCCTCTTTGCGTTCTATAATTGGAAAGTTTATGGCTCTCCGCTGGTCACCGGTTACGGCGAAGTGTGGTCCGCCTTTAGCCGAGCTTATTTCGTGCCTAATCTACTCCAGTTCGCTCGCTGGATCCCTGTTTTATTCTCGCCTCTCATTATCCTGGCCCTGGCCGCACCGTTCCTCCCCACTGCTCGACTGCGTGGCTACAAAATGCTCGCTGGATGGTTTGTGATCCTCGTTGGCTTTTATGGCTTTTACTACTGCGCCGGTGAGACCTGGTGGTATCTGCGTTTTATTTTACCGGCCTTCCCCGCCTTAATTCTAGCTACTCTCAGGATACTCGCCGCAACCGAACAGGCGCTGCGGCTCACTTCTAAAAAAACTGTAATAGTTGCAGCAGGCCTCCTCACAATCTCTACCGCTTGGCAGCTGAGAGCAATCCAGCGCTTGGACGTGATGACCCTGGAGCAACGCGAACGCACTTATCCAGATTCCGCCCATTGGGCCCAAACCCACCTGCCGGCTAATGCCGCTATTTTTTGCCTACAAGTCAGCGGAGCTCTTTTCTATTATAACGATTTCTTGCTTATTCGCTGGGATCAAATCGCGCCAGATCGATCCAGCTCGCTCCTCACCACCCTCGCCGCGCAAAAGCGACCAATCTATGCCGCCCTCTTCCCCTTTGAGTCAGCGGAAGCCTTAAAAAAAATTGGTGGCCATTGGACCAAACTCAGCACGGTCGGTCAGGTAACCTTTTGGGAACGTCAGCCCTAAATCGTATGCTCCTCTTCGACGCCACCCATACCAGCCACACTTCCGCGCAGACGGGTATTCAACGCGTATGCCGCACCCTGTTTGCCGAACTGCAACTGCAAGGAGCCGTAACGCCCATCTGCTACGATCCCCACCTCATTGGCTGGCGAGCCCTCGCGCAGAGGGAAACGTCCATTCTCCTTGATCGCAGTGGTGGCACCGGCCGCTCACGCGGGGCCAAGTGGACACTTGCTCAAAAAATAGCTGGCGCCACCCAGCGATGGCTCGGAGCTAAAGCTTCACTACCCGCCGCGAATGGTCTCATTTGCCCAGAATTATTTTCGGCCAAAGTGGGGGCGCAATTGCCCAGTTTGTTATCCGCGGTTGCCGGCCCGCGCGTCGCCATTTTCTACGATGCGATTGCTTTAAAATTTCCTGAACTCACGCCGCCAGGAACGGTCGCCCGCTTTCCCGCCTATCTACGCGAATTGCTTTTATTTGATGGGGTCGTCGCCATCTCGGAAGATTCCGCGACTAGCCTACGCGACTATTGGCGCTGGCTGGGGATCGATCAACCACCTCCGGTCCACGCCATCCCCCTCGGCGTTGATCGGCCCACTCTGCTCTCAGCTAACGAAGCGAACCCATCCCCGACTATTCCCCGATTGCTTTGTGTCTGCACAATCGAAGGCCGCAAAAACCACCTCGCCTTACTGGAAGCTTGCGAAGCGCTCTGGCTCGAAGGCCTCGCCTTCGAATTACAGCTCATCGGGATGCCCCGAGCCGACACGGCCGGCCCAGCTCTAGCCCGAATTCAAGCCCTCCAGCAAGCGGGCCGCCCTCTTCTCTTTGCAGGATCAGTTTCCGACGCCACTCTCCACGCGGCCTACCAACAATGCAGCTTCACCGTCTACCCGTCATTGATCGAGGGCTTTGGCATGCCCGTGCTGGAAAGTCTCCACTACGGTAAACCCTGTGTCTGCTCGAGCCGCGGAGCCCTCGGCGAATCCGCCCACGGTGGTGGCTGTCTCACCTTGGCGTCAGTCGATGCCAACAATCTCGCCGCAACGTTAGGCCGATTGATTAAAAATCCAGTAGAAGTTGCGCAGCTCGCAGCTCAGGCCCGCAGCCGCCACCTGAAAACGTGGCCAGAGTACGCCACGGCGTTCACGACTTGGATGCGCGCCCTGCCGCGTCGTGCTTGAGCCAAGGCTTTGCGGTTGCTTAGAATCATCAACTGACCTCTAGTCCCACCCAATTTCCATGGCCCTGTCTCTGTTCACTTCCAAAACCAGCAAAGCCATCATTAGTCGCGCGCAAGATGACCACGCGACGAAGATGCGGCTAAAATATAAGCCTTACTATCATGCCATGGAGTCGCAACAGGGGACGAGGATCCAGTTGCAAGGACGCGAGATGGTCATGCTTTCAAGCAACGATTATCTTGGGCTTTCTTTTCACCCCAAAGTAATCGAAGCCTGCGCGCAGGGGGCCAAAACTTGGGGCTCCAGCCCGACCGGGGCGCGTATCTCCAATGGTTCCCGCGCCTATCATATCGCCCTCGAGGAAAAACTTGCCGCCTTCCTAGGTCAGGAGGCCTGCCACGTCAGTGTTGCCGGATACGTTTCTTGCCTCTCAGCAGTCGCAACTTTTGCCCAAAAAGGTGATACCATCCTCGCTGACAAAAACATCCACTCCTGCCTTTGGGACGGCGTGCGACTATCAACTGCAGCGGTTGAACGCTTTAGCCATAATAACCCCGAAGATCTTCGGCAAATCTTACAGTCTCTTGAGCCGAAGACGCCAAAAATGATCGTCGTAGAAGGCGTTTATTCAATGGAAGGACACATATGTCGCTTGCCCGAAATCGTGCGATCAAGCGAAGAGTCCGGTTCTTTCATGGTGGTTGATGACGCTCATGGTTTCGGCGTTCTGGGCCGCCAAGGCCGTGGAACCGTCGATCACTTTCAACTCAATGATAAGGTCGATATTATTTGTGGCTCGATGTCTAAATCTCTAGCGAGCACTGGAGGATTTATTGCGGGATCGCGCACTTTGATCGAATACTTAAGAACCAACTCCAAACAAACCCTTTTCAGCGCAGCACTCGCTCCGAGCCAAGCTGCCGCCGCGACTACCTCACTTGAGCTGATGCAATCAGAGCCTGAGCACTTAGCTCGCCTGTGGAAAAATACTAAACGCTATCGTGAGATGCTGAAAGGTCTTGGGCTTGATACCTGGGAGAGCGAAACCCCCGCCGTACCGATCGTGCTGGGCTCAAAAGAACTCGTCTATCGTTTCTGGCAAGCGCTGCTGGAGAAAGGCGTATTCACGGTTATGTCGATCGCGCCCGCAGTTCCGCCCGGTAAAGACCTCATTCGCACCGCCATCTCCGCACTGCATAGCGAGGAAGATTTAGATAAAATTGCCACCGCCATGGCCTATGCGGTGAAGCAAATGTAAGTTAGCGCAAAGCCTGCAATAACGCCCGCGCGGTATGGGCCCACCGGGGTAAAGGTCTCGCCATAGCTTCAGTTTGTAAGCGCTGATAATCTGCCTCATTCTTCAAAAGGCCGCGCAATTGTTTCTGCCAATCGAGATGATCATTAAGCCGGGCTAAAAGACAGCCACCCGCGGCGGCATTCTCGCGCAAGACCGGCAGATCACTGCACACACACGGCACGCCGCGCCATAAAGCTTCGAGCAGCGGCAAGCCACAGCCCTCCGCGATTGTCGGGAAAACGACGGCCCGCGCAGTCGCATAAAGCCGGCCCAATTCATGATCGCTCACTTGTGCATGAAAATGAAAAAGCTTCTGTCGATTTTCGAGGGACCGCATGCGTTTAAGTAACGGGCGACCAAAGTGAGGATTTACTCGACCCACGACGTGCAATTCAAAATTCACGCCCTCCCCCCATAAAGTCTCCGCCACATCCAGCAGAAAGCCTTGATTTTTTCGCGGTTCGACAATCCCCACGCATACCAGTGCTGGGCAGCCTTGCGCGGGTCGGGCGTCGCGCTGCACCCGCTTACTCCCATCAAAATCGGCACCAAGTTCGATGACCTCTACCGGGCCCTTTGACGCGACTCCCTGCCATTTCCAGAAACCGGTGAAATCTTGCCGAGTCGCCTCGGAGATACCCCAAGTCCGATCAAAACTCGCCAACAATTTCATGTACTCCGGATGCCGCTGAACGCTCTGCGGCCATGTAATATGGGGAAATTTAACCGGAATGGCATCATGGAACATCGCCGCTAATCGGCAAGGAGGGCGATAAACAAAATCAGAAAAACCCGGCCGCTCAGCCTCGCTGAACATCTCCACCGTTAAAAGCCAATCCGCTGAAGTAAAATTGACCAAAACTTTTTTGGCGTGAGTCAAAAAAGCCCGCCGCGAGTTATCCCAAACCACCGCAGTGACATTACCACCGAGCTCTTCCATCAACCGAGAAGTCAGCCGCATCAAGCCCGAGCGATGCTTCGCTGCGCCCATCTTGGTGATATCATAGTAGATCATAGCAGGGTTATGCGCCGGCGAAATTAAAGCATCGCGACAAGAGCGCACGACAGCAATGACCTCGGACCAATAGCCTCATAAAATTATTCATGCGGGTTAAAATCATCGCTCATTGCGCGCTGAAAACACTGCATCAATTTTGCAGTATTTTTATGCGCGTCATAGTGTTCCTCCACCCACTGGCGTGCCGCCACGCGCAAGCGCTCAGCCAACTCATCATCTTCACTTAATCGGCGCAGGGCATTTACCCAAACGAGCGGGGCATCGACGGCCGCTACCAATCCAGTGAGTTCGTGATGAATAGCCTCCGTCGTGGCTGAAACCGGCGATGTGACCACGAGCACACCCGCGGCCATTGCCTCTGGAATCACGTTCGGCAATCCATCCCGATCGCCACTCGAGGCAATGATCCCCGTATGCAGCAATCCATCAGCCCAAGCCAATTCCGACCAAACAGCAGCCGACAATTGATGGCCAATAAATTTCACCTCTGCGCCTAAATTAAGCTCCCGCACTGCTGCCTCGAGCGATGGACGGAGTGGGCCATCGCCCACCACCCGCGCCTCAAAGACTAGGCCCGCCTCCTTAAGCGCGGCGTAGATTTTTAGTTGGTGGAACAATCCTTTCTTCGGCACGAGTCGGGCAATACACAACAAGCGCAGCGGACGACGATTTAAACGGAGCGGCTTGCAAGGCGGGAAAGCCTCCAGCCCGCGACGGATGCAGACAATTTTATTGGTGGATATGCCGCGCGCAATTAATTCACGACGGCCCATTTCCGTTGAGGTATGAATAAATTGCGCGTGCTGTAATTTTTCCTGCAACCACCAATCACCACCGTGCTCATAAATATCATAGGCATGAGCCCCCGTGCTATAGCGCCAGCCAGCTATCCGACCGAGTAGCCAGCCGGCCGTGGCGGGCGCACCCGCCCAAGCTCCGTGCACCAAGGCCGGCGGATCCTGTCGGAACTGACGATAATAACAGCCTGCAAAACCGGCCCCGAGCATGTTTTCCCAAAAATTCAACCAAGAGGGAGCGCGACGCGTGAACACGCCGACAAAAAGATCACGCACGATCTGCGGTCGACGAAGGCAATTCCAGGGAATCGTAAAAATAATTAACGGCAGCAGCCGCCACTTAGGAAAACGCTGCACCGTCATACCGCTAAACTCACCGCCGCCGCCCCACAATGAATAGAGCTTGAGCCGCAATCCCTGAGCCTGGAGAGCCATGACGTCACGTTGCAAAAAGGTTTCGGAAACTTTTGGAAACGTCGTAAAAAGCAGGGCTATGTAAGGAGAACGAGACATCGCGCGGTGTGACCATCAGCCAACGCATAATGAGGGACGCAGGAAAGCAGGAAAATCAGCCGATCACACACCCCCCCTCGCTAGCTTAGCCCAGAACCCTGCGTATTTGTGATCAACCGCTGGCGCACTGCGCCCCATACGCAGGAGGAGAAAATAGCCCTGGCGTGATCGCAGTTCCCGCAGCCTGTTGGGCTAAATCAACTAGCTCTTTAATCAAAACCGTAGGATTTTCTTCGTAACGCAATTTAAGGAAATTGTTGCGTAAGTGATCGTAGATCGAGCGATCAGCCATCCATGCTTCGATAATCTTCTCAAAATCTGCGGCATTATTAATTCGTTCCACCCCGGCCCCCCGTTGAAAAAATTTCACCGTCAATTCTTCCTGTGGCATAATACCCCCGAGGGCGTTAAAAATGATGGGGCAGCGAAAATGCAGCGCCTTGGCGCAAGTTGTGGTCCCGCCCCGAGTAACGATGACATCACTGACTTGCATGAGCAGATGCACTTCCTCTGAAAAACCATCCACAAAACAATTGAGCTCAGGATGAACCGCCCGCCAATGCACTAATTGATTATAGGCTTCGCGATTATTACCACAAATTACGATCGCCTGAACTTTATCGGCATATGGCAGCAACTTGGTCAAAAGCTCCACGTGATTGTTGGCACCATTCCCACCCGTAGCGAGGAATACGGTAAATAAATCGGTCCGCAGATGCAGCGTCGCCGATAGATAGTCTGCTCGATTTTTAGCATTAAATACTTCAATCGATGAGCGCGGCTGCATCAAGTAGCCACGCACTTGCGTCCGCTCCATGGGCATACCGAGCTTGATGGCATAATCGCGAGCGGTGTCGGTGCGCGACACATAGAGGTCTGCGCTCGGTTCTACCCAATTGATACTATAACCAAAACCACCGGAAAATTCTCCGCAATAAGTGGCGCAGCGTACCCGCTCGGGGCCCAGAATCCTCTTGGCCATTTGAAAATACCCCCGATTCAAACAATCATGCACGCTGAACACGAGATGCGGCTGATATTCCCGCAGCACGGATTCATAATAAGCACGCCCAAAAGTAACCGTCCGTCGATTCAGCAAACTTAGTAGCTCTACAAAAAGATAAAATGCCTTATGCACCCAGGGTGATTTTTTCTGAATCCAATTATAGAAACGCACACCGGCACTAAAAAAACCGGAGGACTTCTCGAGCATCTGCTCAATCCGCACATCAACCTCGTGCCGATAAAGTTCAAAGCACCACTCCGCAAAAGCCTGCGCCCGCGTATCATGACCAGCGCCAGTGCTAGAGGTGAGAACAAGGATGCGTACGCGAGCCATGATTTATAAAAGCGAAATACTATCCAAGAAAGAGTGCCAGCGCATCAGCTAAAAAAAATTCCGCAACTTTAGAGTCCAAAATATTTTTCCTGCAATTTACGCCTAAAAGCCAGCGAACCGAAGCGGGCCAAAAAGGGCCCCAGCTGGGCCTGAAAAAAACGTCCAGTGCGCACAGTGCCACTCCGACCGCGCTGAAGGGCTCGCCGCAATGACTCGGCCGCATGGGCCGGCGCGGGACCGGAACGCATCAGTGCCACAAAAGAGGACCAGGCGCGGCTCATCCGAGCGGTGTTGATCGCGTCATGAGCCAAACCAGCCGCTTGCGCAGGGCGTCGGACCGAACCCTCAAAATCAGTCCGGTAATCACCTGGCCGAAAATCGATCATGATAACGCCAGTGCCGGCTAACTCATACATCAAGCTTTCGTTGAGAGCCGAGAGACCCGCCTTGGTCGTATTATAGATGGCCTGATAGGGCATCCCAAATTCACCCGCGATTGAAGAGATATTAACCAGCGCCCCACGCCGGCGCGCAAGCATACCGCGAAGCGCGACATGACTGAGCCGTGCCGTATTAACTAACATCAGCCGAAGTTGTTCTTCCCACACCGCAAACTCAGTGTGAGCGAAAGCCCCAAAAGCCCCAAACCCAGCATTGTTAATCACGATATCAAAGCCCCCCGCAGACTGTTCGGCCGCAAGAAATATCGCTTCAGCGGCGGAACCATCACCGAGCTCGAGCGCAACCGCATGAAAACCCGGCCGCGCTGGCAGACGAATCGTATCGCGCGCGGTACCCCAAACCGCAACGCCCTGCGCCAGTAACATCTCGGTAAAGGCCAAGCCTAGCCCAGTACTCGCCCCGGTCACAAAGGCGGTGCGATAGCGGGTCGAAAGATGAATGGCGCTCATGCGTTAGACCGCACGAAAGACCAAACTGACATTAGCTCCACCGAAGCCACAACTATTGCTCAGCACCACCTGAGGACGCTGCGGCAAAGTCGCCCGGATAATATTGAGGCCGGCGCAGGCTGGATCGATTTTTGTGATATGGGCCGATCCGGGCATAAACCCTTCCTTAATTGCCAGTGCACAAAAACCAGCCTCCATCGCGCCAGACAGTGAAAGCCCATGACCGGTGAGCGCTTTGGTGCTGCTGACGGCTGTGCGCGCTAAATTATTTTTGAAAATAGCTAGAATGGCTTTGGCCTCTGAAATATCTCCAATCGGGGTCGAAGTAGCGTGAGCATTAATATAATCTACCTCATCTGCCTCTACCCCAGAAGCACGGAGCGCATTCTCAATGGCGAGCTGAAGCCCAGCTCCCTCGGGGTGAGAAATAGCCACATTGTGTCCATCTGATCCTTGCCCCCAACCCGCGAGCTCACAGTAGATTTTGGCTCCGCGGCGCTCCACCTCTTCCTCGCTTTCAAGGACCAAGACAGCCCCGCCACCTGTGCCGACAAAACCATCACGCGCCGCATCAAAGGGCCGCGAGGCGAGAGCCGGATCAGCTTGCAGCGAGAGCGCGCGCATTCCCGCGAAAGGTAAAATGCTTTCCACGTTGCCGTCCTCCCCCCCCACCACAAACATACGCTTCTGCCGACCGAGCGCAATTTCATCGTAGGCAAAACCCATGGCATGAGCCGAAGAGGCGCAGGCTGATGAAAATCCCGTGGAAGCCCCCTTGATTTTAAATTGTGAAACGAGATTGAAATTAACGGTACCGGAAATCGAGGCGACAATCCCGAGCGGCTGACAGCGCATTACGCCATATTTCCGCATCCGCTCTAAATAATGACCTAACAAGAAAGGTGAGCCGCCCGAAGCCGCGTATAAGCCTGTTTGGGGATTAGAGTAATCAGCTTCCGATAATTTAGCATCCTCCACCGCTTGCTGCATCGCACAGTAAGCATAAACGCCATGGGGCGCCATGCCGCGAAGAACTTCCCGCCGAATGTTGTAGCGCGCAGGGAAAACCCAATCCTCCGCCTCAGTCGTATCTGTAATAAAATCGCGAATCGGCGCAGCCACTTTGACCGGCACATCGGCTTTTTGAAACGGCTGGTATTGAATCATCCCATGCCGCAACTCCCGTAAACTATCAGAAACAGCGACCGCATCATTGCCTATGCTGGTAATAAAGCCGACCCCAGTAATGTAAACTTTCCGCATATTAATTAAAACGCATCCGTCGCTCGGTTAGCCACGATTGCCTATCCGCGTATGAAAGCGCTTTTGCTCAGACGGTCAACCATCGCTACAGACCAGCCAAGGACGCGGTTCAGGCGTTAACTACTGCCTTATTAGGGGTCTCCAAAGCAGCAGCGGGCTCGACTTGCGGAACAGGCTGAGCAACGGCGTCGGCAAAGCCAAAGGTGAGCGTAATTTCTTCAGCAATCGCCGCCTTTTCCTGACCAACACGGATCTGGCCTTCAAAGGTGGCCAGTGGCGCCTTCAAGCGTTTTGGCTTAATTGATAAATTGAGAACATCACCAGGACGACACATCCGATGACAGCGCACGCCTTCACACGAGGTGAAGAAAATCATCTTTGGATCCACCACCTTGCCAGCTTCACCGACCTGTCCTTCGAGGAGAAAAAGTACGGCGAGTTGCCCAAGCGCCTCTAACATAATGGAGGCGGGTAATACCGGATTATCCTTAAAATGTCCTTGGAGGAAAAATTCCTGCCCACTGATCTTGTACTTAGCGTTAGCGCCATGCGCACCCACCGTAGCCTCCCCGAGAAAAAGAAACGGCGGCTGGATCGGCATAACCGTCATAATCTGCTCAATAGGAATGAATTTGGTAGGCTGCGGCAAGGGCAAGCCACGGACCTTACAATCCAAGAAAGTTTTAACATCACCGACCGACCGTAAGTGGCGCAATTCTTCATTATTGATCGTCATTTGCAGCACATCTTCCACCAAGATGACGACTTCCATCATCGTGAGTGAATCAATGCCCAGATCTTCAATGATACGGAGATCATCATCCGCATCTTTAAGTTTACCCCTAAGATCTGGCTCAATATAGCGCTCAATGATACCTAAAACTATGGCCGGTAAATGCTCCGTATTACCCGTCTTTCTAAATTGGGCTGCCGATTCATAAGTCGCAGCTGAACAACGCTTAAGAGCTTCGCGAAGATTCGCATCATCTTCAGATGTAAAAGGTTTTAGCTGAAACCCGCCAGCACTGTGTACAGTAGGAGCCATAGAGTGATGCAATGGCACAGGCGGGATTTTGTAAACCCCAAATATTCTATACCAGCCCAATGCGACCAAGCCAGTTTAGCCGATTGACTTGCTGATGGTTACGAGGCCACATCCGATTTCATTTTAGGGCCATCCCTCCTTAGTCGCACATTGATTTAATCATCCTCATTCGACTGATGTCGCTCCCCCTCTTTAGCCCCCGCCCTCAGCCTGGCCAGCCGCTGATTCTGGTTACCCATGAATTCTTTCCCCACCGTGGGGGTATCGCGGTCTATGCCACCGAGATGGCTCGGGCCGCCCAAGAGCTAGGTTATGCAGTCGAAGTTTGGGCCCCGGCCCTTCCGCCTGATGTACCGGAATTACCACGCAACTATCAAATCAAGCGTCTACCCATTGCCGGTGATCACAGTTTATTGAGCCAATGGCGTATGGCTCGCCGCCTCATTGCCGAACGTAAACGATTGCGAAGTGCTATTTTGTATGTGCCGGAGCCCGGCCCCCTGCTCGCCCTGCTTTTTTTACAATACTTTGATCGCCTCAAGCCGGCGCAACTCGTGCTCACCTTCCATGGATCAGAAATCCAATGGTTATCCTCCCGGCGGATCTTGCGCTGGAGCACCACCCATCTCCTACGCAAGGCTACACGGATTGGCGTTGTGAGCACCTTTGCGCTAGACCTCCTCCGCCAACATTTCCCAACGGCCGCGCCAAAAGCAGTCATCACACCAGGAGCCTTACGGACTGACCTAAACTCATGTGCTTTGGCGAGAATCCCCAAGCCTAAGTCCAAAACAATTATTCTGACAGTCGCGCGCCTCAACCCACGGAAAGGCCAACTGCAAGTAATCGCCGCACTCCAAGCGCTACCCGCCGATCAGCGCGCCTCACTTGAATACTGGCTGGTCGGATCTCACAGCAAAGACAACTACGAGGCCGCCCTGGAGACAGCCAGTCTCGAGGCAAATTTCCCAGTAAAATTTCTGGGCGATATTCCCGATGACCAACTAAGTGACATTTATGCTCAAGCTGATATTTTTGCGATGACGAGTATGCCGCATAAACAAAGCATCGAGGGGTTTGGACTCGTGTATCTCGAGGCTGGCGCGCACGGCCTTCCGATTATTGCACATGCGATCGGCGGCGTGCCCGAGGCCGTGGCGCATGGTGAAACTGGCTTGCTAGTCACCCCGGGCGACACGGTAGCGCTGACGGCAGCTTTTGCCCAACTCATCGCTGACCCCGCTCTTCGCCACCGCTTAGGCGAAGCCGGTCGCGTTCGAGCCATTCGCCATACGTGGACTGATGCCGTACAATCATTGCTAGACCAACCAGCAAACTTAAATCTCACCGCTTAAGCCCATGATCGAATCACGCACCCAGATCACTGTACGCTACGCTGAAACTGATATGATGGGCATCGTCTATCACGGAAATTATTTACCCTGGTTTGAAGTGGGTCGCACCACACTCCTCAAAGAATGCGGCCTGCCTTATCGTGAGCTGGAAACGCAGGGGTATCTCCTGCCAGTAGTTGAACTCGGAGTTAAATTCACCAAACCAGCACTCTACGATGATACTGTGACGATCATCACGCGACTGCATGAGCGTCCCCTCCTACGCATCAGGCTTGATTACGAAATCCGTCGAGGCGACGACCTCCTCGTCACTGGCTTCACGGTCCATGGATTCATTAATAAAGCCGGAGAACCCGTCCGACCGCCGGCGCTCTTTACCGAAAAAATGCGCGCTTACTTTCCGCCCGCCGCTTAAGTTTGGACAAGTGCGGCAGGATCACCGGCCACCTGATTATATTCCGCCAAAACGAGCGCATCAGTTTCACGTGATTGAGCAACTGTGAGCCTCGTTCGCGCCGAGGCTGCCCCGGCCAATTGTTGCACCGCCCAAACCGCATGGGCGCGAACGATCGGCGAGGCATGCTCAGCGAGTTGTTGGAGTATCGGCAATAAATCAGCCGCTCCCGTATTGGCAGCCACGATACAGGCATTACGCAACAGACCGGCCAGCTTGAGCCGCTTGATGGCAGTGCCTTTAAAAACTTCGGCGAAGCGCAGCGGGGTGAGGGCGAGAATCTCCCCCAGGGCGAGCTCGGCAATATCACCGCGCGCGCTGAGCAACATCCGCCGCCCCGCTTGGGCAAAACGATTCCACGGACAAACCTCTAAGCAAACATCACATCCATAAATGCGGGCGCCAATCCCGCGCCGCAATTCGCGAGGAATAATCCCCTTATTTTCAATCGTGTGATAGGAAATACAACGGCGCGCATCGACTATCCCTGGTTGCGAAAAAGCTTCCGTCGGACATGCGTCGAGGCAACGCGTACACTTACCGCACAGTAAACCGGTTGGCTCAAGTTGGTCAGGCGTTGGCAATTTCTTGCGGAGCGGCTCATCAGCCGTGATTTCCCAACGCGTCAGGATCGAAGCAAGAAAAAGCCAATTCCCATGCTGCTTGGATATCAGCATCGCATTTTTTCCTCGAAAACCCAAACCGCTGCGCGCGGCCCAACCACGTTCCAACACAGGACCCGTGTCGACATAGTAACGATAATCGGTCGCGGCCAGTCCACCCATCTCCTCGAGCACTCGCCCAGCCGCGGCTAACCCTGGCTTGATCGTATCATGATAATCAGCGTGCAGCGCATAACGCGCCCAAACGGGAGCACGCGCACGCTTTTCCCTTTCACCCGCGGCGGCCGCGAGCGCTTGTCCCACAGCGGGCGATCCATAATTCACCCCCAAAATAATAACGGTGCGCGCCCCCGCTAAGACGAGCTCAGGGTTTAATCGCTTTTCTTTGGTTCGCTCCATCCAGGCCATATCCGCCTGCAGCCCCTGATCTAACCATGGCGCCAGCCCAGCGCGCGCAACCGATGTCACGGCGGCAAAACGTACTTCATCAAAACCCACATCCCGCAACCGGCGACGCAATAACTCACGGCTCTCACCGGTTACAGCTGCGCCCAGGCTCGCGGTCATGATTTTGTCGACTGAGCTTCCTGACGATAAACCCGCAGGACGTGGGCTGCGATTTCCTTCATGGAGCGATGATCCGTCAGCACCATGGTCCCCGTTCCACGATAAATTTCTTCGCGCTGAGCATAAAGCGTGCGCACCCGTTCCACAGGATCCGCTACTTGCAGCAGCGGCCGGTGGTTGGCGTGCAAAGTCCGTTCCAAAATAGTCTCAACCGAAGCGTGTAAACAAATCACCACCCCACGACTCTTGAGTAATTCGCGCCGCCCCGGAGGCACGACCAAGCCACCTCCACAGGCGACCACACAACCCTGCCCAGGATGGCCGTGCTCAATAAAAGCCAGCTCTAACTCACGAAATTTAGACTCTCCTTCCTCTGCAAAAATCTGCGTCACCGCCTTGCCTTGTGTCCGTTCTATTTCGTGATCGCTGTCGAGAAATTGAAAATTGAGCTGCCGCGCCAGCAATCGGCCAATGGTACTTTTACCCGTACCCATAAACCCCACGAGGTAGAGATTGAGATCTGAGAGAGTCATTCGTCGAACCTAACGAACACCGCGAAAGTCACGGGTGCAAGAACGGGTTAAGGGCCCCGCCAGCTGCTTCGGTGCACATCGCTAGAGGATCAACGCACCGGCTCTGAATAAATTCACCCTGTTCAAGGCTAGATAATAATTCCATTCTGTGACGCCATGTCCTTCCCAGATAATGCAGTTCACCACGATTATAGTTTCGCGAGCGACAATACGGCTGGAATAACGCCGGAAGCCCTGAGCGCTCTTAATGCTGCCAATAAGGGAGCGGCCCCTTCCTACGGGCAGGATGACTGGACGCAGCGAGCGAAAATCCTCATCCGCGATATTTTTGAAACCGACTGCGATATTCATTTTATCTTTAACGGGACCGCCGCCAATGCCCTATCGCTCTCCGCATTATGTCGCAGCTACCACAGCGTCATCTGTCATGAATATTCTCATTTAGATAATGATGAATGCGCAGCGCCGGAATTTTTTACCGGCGGGGCCAAAATCATTTCCGTGGCTGGACCCCACGGAAAATTGCTGCCGGCTGATGTTGAACGCGCGGCGCTCAAACGCACCGATGTGCACTTCTCCAAGGCCGGCGCACTTTCGCTCACGCAGTCCACTGAGTGGGGCACACTTTACAACCCCGACGAAGTCAAGGCGCTCAGTGCTGTGGCTAAAAAACACCAGCTTACCCTGCAAATGGATGGCGCCCGCTTCGCCAACGCGGCCGCGACCTTAGCGACTCGCGGCATTAGCCCAGCCGACTTCACCTGGCGAGCAGGAGTGGATGTGCTCAGCTTTGGTGGCACTAAAAACGGCATGAACAGCACCGAAGCCGTGGTCTTCTTTAATCATGAGTTGAGCCGTGAATTTAATTACCGCGTGAAGCAAGCAGCTCAACTCGCTTCCAAACAGCGTTTCGCTAGCGCCCAATGGGTCGGCATGCTTGAGACAGGTGCATGGCTCAAGCACGCTGCGCACGCTAATGCGATGACGCAGCGTCTCGCCGCCGCGCTCCGCCCACTACCGCAATTAAAATTTATCACCGAACCCTCGGTCAACGGCCTGTTCGTCGAATTACCCACCGCTGCCGCTGAAACAATGTGGGCCCGCGGCTGGCACTTTTATCGTTTCATCGGCGAACACGGTTATCGGTTAATGTGTTCTTGGGCCACTTCGCCCGAAACGATAGACCAATTTGCAGCTGAATTACGCACCGTGCTCAGCCCAGCAGCAGCTTCAGCCAAACAATAAAAAGCGCCTCCCTTCCGGGAAGCGCTTGGACCGAAAAACTATTGCGCGATGCTTATTTAGCAGCCGGAGCAGGCGCCTTTGGTCCTTCCTTAGCGCTTAAGACTTCAATTTCGAAGATAAGGGTCGCGCCTGGAGGAATCACTTGGCTCCCCTGATCGCCGTAAGCCAGCGAGGGTGGAATGTAGAGCTTGATGGTGCCGCCGACACCGATCTTCTGCATGCCCTCGAACATGCCAGGAATGACGACGCCGTCTTGCAGGACCAGCTCAGCGGGTTGACCGCGTTCACGGGTGTTGTCGAAAATCTGACCAGAAACCAGCGACCCAGTATAATGCATGGACAGCAACTGACCAGGCTGCGGAACGACTCCCGTGCCAGGCTTCACGATTTCATAACGCAGCCCACTCGGAAGGGAGACGACGTTTTTGTTTTCCTTGAGCTTTTCGAAGAAAGCCGTGCTCGCTGCCATATTCTGGTAACGCAATTTGGTCATGAAGGCCTCGTTCTTCTTGCTCAAGAAAGCTTCAACCTCAGGCCCGATGGCTTTCGCGTCAAAAGAAGGCTGACCGCCAGCCGCTGCCCCAATCATACCGCGCGCCATGGCCTCAACCTGCGCCTGCGTGAACTCCATTTGGCGCAAGCCCATTTGTCCGCCCATATACCATCCATAGGCTTCAGCAATTTGCGCCTCGGTGAACTTGGGCGCCGCTGGTTTAGCCGCGGCGGTGGCACCGACGGCCACGCCTGGAACGTTAAATTTAACGGCATCTTCCGCGGAAGCAGCGTTGAGGAGAACGAGGCCGAACAGAGCGGCCGTGAGCTTGGATGGGAATTTCATATCGTATGGGTAAACTCAGTTGAGAAACGGCCTGAGTGATTTTGTGCCGTTAAAAACGTCGGAACTTGGAGTACCTGAGTTAAAAATCAACCCCTTTGGCTAGAAAAATCACGACTGGAACCACGCCAGCGCAAGCTTGTCAGTCAGCGCTCCCCTGCCTAAAGATAGCCAATCCCATGAACGAAAACCAATTCTGGCACAGTACGGATGGCCAGATCCTCACGGTTAAGAACCGCGGCGGCGACAAAGTTGCCCTGACCCTCGTCTTCTGGCCGCGCAACCTTACCGAAATGGCCTTTCTCCAGGCGCATCTCGCGGATCTCCATTTTACCGAACGCAGCTCACTCGCTCGCATCGGCATCGAGATGCATCTCCAAGGGCCACCCACCGTGGACGGTCATCGTCTCTTATTATCGGCTGACGCTTTTATTTACGACGCCAACTTTCCCAACGCCGCCTATTGGAAAAAACTCCTCCGCCCGGGAACACCCGTCGGCCGACTTTTTTACGCCCCAGCCGCCGCCAAACTTTCAAGTGCTGAGATTTGGGACGCGGTTAAAACCAATGGTCTTAAGCTACCCAATACGATCAGCATCGACTCGCGCGGTCGGGTCTTTCTTACCCCGCATCAAGTTAACTACACCCTCTCGCCGCGTCTGCAGCGGATCAATTTCGAGCTCATTGTCAGCGGCAATGCAGGGCGCAATTTTCTCGATAAGGTGCAGATACGCCATGATGCCTCCCCACTGACCATTCCGCCGCGCTCTGGTATTCTCACCAGCTGTTCCATGTACCTGAAGGAACACTATGTCGTCCTGAATCAGGGCGAAGGTAATTTCGGCCTGCATACCAGCGCGGTGCTCCTCGACCCCATCAAGACTTTCGGCACGAATATCATGCTGGAAATTTATAACACCGGCGACCAGCCCGTGGTAAATCCGATGGTCTCTGTGGATATTTTTCGGGCGCCACCGTTTACTGACCCCGAGGTCAAAACCCTGACCAAGAAACGCCAAAGACTGCTGTCTACAGCCAGCAGCCTTTACCAATGCCTTGATCGCAATCCGCCCCTCGACACTCCTGAGGCTCGCCCGAAAACCAAAATCACCGTGCGAGGCCAGAGCGCGACCATGGAAAATCGCAGCGTCCTCGTGCGCGCCAACGAAGATCTCAAAAAATTCCTAGCCAGTGCGGCCTGTCCCATTGGGAGTCGTACGATGATTCAAGCGCTCGATGCTGCCCCCAGCGATGCCGACACCTTAATCATCAATTATTTTCCGGATCTGCTGGAGCACATTGAGCTCCTCACCCGCATCGGTGATTTAAAACTTAAACGAATCATTTTCCGACAGGCCTCTCGCACCCACGGTTATTTCCTCTCCAGCAACGCCCACGCGCGCCTCGATACCTTTAACGCTATCGGAGTGCAGGTCTATTGGTACGACGAAGTCACCAAAGACCTCTACGTGCATACCTATAAAAAAGAGCATGGCTTCTTCGTGCGCGAAGAAATGGCGCGCAAATTTCAAGAAAGCACTATTCTCGCTTTTTATGGTTCAGCCGTGGGCATCGAACAGGCGGACACGGATCGGATTACTCGGCTGGTGGAACAACTCACCGGCTTTATCGGACCCAACGTCGGCGTACTGACAGGGGGTGGCGGCGGAGTCATGCGTCTAGCGACTGATCAGGCCCGCGGCAAAGGCGCGCTCACCGGAGCGTGCTTTCTCGAGCTGGAGGCTCAGCCGCCCGAACTCGGCGTAGATTTCTTTAACACCTTCCAAGAAACCTCGCGGCACTTTCGCCAAAAATGGTTCGAGGCAGCCGATTTTTGTATCTTCAACGTTGGCGGCGTCGGCACTCTCGAGGAAATTGGCATCGAAATGTGCAATCTCAAACTCGGTATCCGGCCGCGCGTGCCTTACGTTTTCTTTAATTCGAAATTCTGGGGCGACCTACGCCGTCAACTGCGAGAAATGATCCGGACAAAGCGGGCGCCTGCCTGGATTGCAGATTATATTCTCTTCACGGACGATCCCGACGAAGTGGTCAGATTTTATCGCAAGACCCTGCAAGTTCTTTAATCGATCGAGTGAGGCTGCCGCTGAAACCATCCCGCCTGGGCGATTATTTTATCCCCAATTTTTACCTACAGTAAGGTCTTGTTGCCCGAGAGCTAAATGCTAACACCTTCCTCATGCCTTTGCCTAAATCTGTTCTTGTTGTCGGCTCCGGCGGACGCGAACACGCACTCATCAAATCACTGGCCGCATCGCCGGCTCAGCCGCGGGTACTTTGCGCTCCAGGTAATGCGGGGATCGCGGAAGCGGTAACTTGTTTTGCGGTCGCGGTTGATGATATTACCGGCTTGGTTGCGCTGGCCCAACGCGAGCGCGTTGAATTAGTGGTCGTCGGCCCCGAAGTGCCGCTATCACTCGGGCTCGCTGATCAATTACTGGCCGCGGGCATTCCGGTTTACGGCCCAACCGCTGATGGAGCCCGTCTCGAAGCTTCCAAAACATTCACCAAAGAAATTCTCTTAAAATATAAAATCCCTACCGCGGCCGCGGGATTCTTTACTCAAGTTGGCCCTGCCCTAGACTATCTGCGCTCGCGTCCTGTGCCTATTGTGATCAAGGCGGATGGACTGGCTGCAGGAAAAGGCGTAGTTGTCGCCCAGTCATCGACTGAGGCGGAAGCCGCGGTTCATGATATGCTAGCGGGGAATAAATTCGGCGCGGCGGGTAGCCGTATTCTTATCGAAGACTGTCTCTTTGGCGAAGAAACCTCTCTGCTGGTGGTCGTCTCGGGACGAGATTACGTAATTTTACCTACCTCGCAGGATCACAAGCGAATTGGCGATGGCGACACCGGCCCCAACACCGGCGGCATGGGAACTTATTCTCCTGCGGAGGTAGTTACGCCGGCCCTGCTCACCCGAATCGAAAATGAAATCGTTCGCCCTTCCGTAAATGCTATTGCCGATGAAGGCATGCATTATCGCGGCACGCTTTTCATTGGCATCATGCTCACCCCTACGGGCCCCAGCGTGATCGAATATAACGCGCGCTTCGGCGACCCCGAAACTCAAGTCGTACTCCCGCGCCTCGCCACTGATTTACTCGCCCTCCTGTGGGCCGCAGCTACCCATCAACTGCGCAATTTCACCCTTGAGGTAAAATCGGACTATGCGCTGTGCGTCGTCATCGCGGCCCAAGGTTATCCCGAAAATTTCAATCGAGGCGATGTCATCACCCTTCCCTCCGAAGCGGATCTCGCTCCACAAACTTGCATTTATCATGCAGGCACAGCCAAAAGCCCTACCGGGCAAATTGTGACTAATGGCGGCCGCGTTCTTGGCGTTACATCCCTCGCGGCGACACTCCGCGAAGCAGCCGCGCGCGCTTACGCCACCTGCGAAAAAATCCAGTGCCGCTCTCGTTATTTTCGCCGCGATATTGGCGCCCGCCAGCTCAACCGCTCGTGAAGAATTTACTCCCGGCACTTTTTCTTTTTTTAGTACTGACGGGGGCCGCCCGCGCGGCCCAACCGGAGCCCATGGATCTCGGCGCCAATCTTGCCTATCTTCATATCAAAAGCCTAGCGGACGTCGCGCCCACCCTTCTCGTCACTTTATCCGCTCAGCGCCCCTTCGTACTCGATCTCCGCTACGCCACCAGTGATGCCGCCGCTCTTGCTGTTTTCCAAACGGCGCTGGCACGGCATCCCACCCCTCTTTTTATTTTATTCAGCGCAGCCACTCCCCATGAAATTATCGCCACAGTTAAACAAAGTACGGGAGCTATCATCACCGTCAGTGTAGCCAGCGCCGATGCTCCCGCGCAAATTCAAGTTAAAGCTGATCCCGCCATCGATCGATTAGCTTACGAAGCCTTAGGCCAAGGCAAGCTGCCGCTCACGCTTGTTTCAGGGAAAATCGAAAAAGAGCGTTTCGATGAAAAAACGCTCGTCCAAGAATTTAAGAACGGTAATCCCGACGCCGAGCCCCCGCCCCTCCCGGATCCCACTCAACCTAAATTGAATCAATCAGCGATCGTTAAAGCCCCCTTAATCGACCGCGTGCTGCAGCGAACCATCCAACTTCATCGGGCTTTGCTCGCTCTAGAACCCCGCCAGTAAGCAGCGCTAGCCGGAAGGGCGCCACGTGCTTGCTGGCCATGCAGAAAAGGAACTCGGCCTTTGCTTTTCACGAAAAATCGTGTCCATTCGGGCGGTACTCATCCATGTCTGAATCTGGTCATATTTTGATTCTTTGCACCGGTAATATCTGCCGCAGCCCCATGGCGGAAGGTTTGCTCAAGCACGCTTTGGCTGGTCAAACGGGCCCGCTAAAATCCCTTAAAGTCATCTCCGCTGGCGTCGCTGCTCGCCCCGGCGAAATCGTCTCAGAAAATTCTGTGCTCGCGCTAAAGAAAACCGGTATCGATATCAGCGGACACCGCAGTCGAGCCGCTACCCAAGATTTACTCGATGGGGCACTGGTCGTATTTGGCATGACCGAGTCGCATCGTGCGATTATCCAAGCGCAAGCCACCCCTGTGCCGCCGCAGCTTTACCTTTTTCGCGAATTCCTCCCTCCGAACGCCGATCATGAAATTGGCGATCCGTATGGCGGCCCATTAAAAATTTATGAAGCTAGCCGCGATGAAATGGTCGAGGCGATCCCCAGCCTCCTCGCCTTTCTTAAGACACTCGTGCGCGAAAAATAGACTCGTTCTCTTTTCTCCTTCCCTCTCTCGTTCTCTTCACCATGTCGCTTAATGCCACCCCGCTCGCCCAACTTGATCCCGCTGTCGCCGCTGCCATTGCGAGCGAATTTGCCCGACAGGCGCATCACCTCGAGCTGATTGCTTCAGAAAATTTCACCTATCCTGCGGTCATGGAAGCAGCTGGTAGTGTCCTGACGAATAAGTATGCCGAGGGCTACCCCGGCAAACGTTGGTACGGTGGCTGTGAATTTGTTGATCAAATCGAGACCCTCGCCATTGAACGCGCCAAGCAGCTCTTCAATGCAGAACACGCCAACGTTCAGCCCCACTCCGGCTCACAGGCTAATTTCGCGGTTTACACAGCCATGCTCCAACCCGGCGATAAAATCCTCGGCATGAATCTGAGCCATGGCGGTCATTTGACCCACGGCAATCCAGCTAATTTTTCCGGTAAACTTTATAAATTCTGCCAATATGGCGTGCGTGAGTCAGACGGGCGCATCGATTATGATGAACTCGCGGCGGTCGCCGCCCGTGAGCAGCCCAAAATGATCACCGTGGGCGCGTCGGCCTACTCTCGGATTATTGATTTCGCCCGCATGGGTGAAATTGCCCGCAGTGTCGGCGCATTGCTCTTTGCCGATATTGCCCACATTGCCGGACTTGTTGCCTCAGGGCATCACCCCTCTCCCTTTCCCCACGCAGATTTTGTTACTACGACGACGCACAAAACCCTGCGCGGCCCTCGCGGTGGCCTCACCATGTGCAAAGCCGCCCATGCGAAAGCTATTGATTCTGCCGTATTTCCCGGCGGGCAAGGTGGCCCGCTCATGCACATTATCGCGGCAAAGGCGGTGTGTTTTGGCGAATGCCTTAAACCAACTTTCCAAACGTATTCCGGCCAAGTCGTCAAAAATGCCCAAGCGCTAGCGGCTGGGATGCTGAAGCGGGGCTACAATATTGTGTCGGGCGGCACCGACAATCACCTGATGCTGGTCGACCTGCGCGCTAAATTACCGAATCTGACCGGTAAAGTCGCGCAAGAGACGCTCGATCGCGCAAATATTACCTGCAATAAGAACACGGTACCATTCGAAACCCGCTCGCCCTTTCAAGCTTCAGGCATTCGCTTAGGCTCACCCGCTATGACCACCCGCGGGATGCAAGTGGCCGAGATGGAAGAAATCGCCAGCTTGATCGACGGCGTCCTCGTAGCCATCGGCACCGAGCAGGAGGCCGCAGTTTTGGCCACCACGAAGGAACGCGTCATCAAGCTCACCGCACGGTTTCCGCTCCCTTACAAATTATAACCACACGCCTCAGCTGCCCTTAAGCAGCCCGCTCAATGAGCTGAGGAGTAATGGTGCGCAATTTCCGGAGACAGCTCAGCCAGCTAACCGTTAAGCCTGGGCTCACGAAAAAAGAACGGGCTTTGCTCGGGACTGTAGCCTCTGCTAAGTTATGATCTTTCGTGGTGCTCCTACGCATATCCTACCTTTGGCAGAATTAAACATATCGCCGATGACCACCCTCGTTGACGTTCAAACGCCAAAGACACCAATCGCTCCTTGGGGAGTCCGATCCTCGTTATGGGGAATGATGTTGGTTGTAGCAGGATCGGCCAGCGGTGCCTTTTTCGGGGACACCGTCTTAGGAGCGGCGCTTGGGCTCGTGGCCAGCTCAGCTGTGACGTCATACCTCAATCATAATGAAAAAAATAGCTCACGCGTTTGGATCGTCGTGGCCATGGTTTCAGCCGTATGGATGCTCGCCGCGAGCATCATTGCACAAAAATGAAGCGGCCGAACCAATCTCCCCGCCAACCCCACCTGAGGGCGGCTGAACTCAACGTTATTTTCTTCAATGAAGCCCGCTGCTGCCAGAATTAGCCGATCGCTTAAACTGCTTTCCGGTTTGGCTCTCGGGTTACTGCTGCTCGCGGGCTGCACCACGACGCCGCGCCACGAACCGAATAACCGGTGGGGCGCAACTGAGCGCATTATTATTCCAGCGCAGATTATTTCTAATTTCTTTGTCATCACCTGCTCGGGGAGCGATGGGACGACCCATCATTTTATCATCGATACCGGATCCACCGCCACGCTGATCTCGCCGGCCCTCGCCCAACGCTATCGCCAAAAAAATCCCGCAAACGAACCCTTGGCCAAGATTAAGGTACGCTCAGCTAACGGCGGCGAAATTGCCCTAGAGCCAGTTCGGTTGCGACGACTGCCCCTCGGCGCAACAGTTTTAGAAAACGTCCCCGCGCTGCTGTTTGATTTTGCTGATCTCTCAGCTCATCTCGGCGTCGTGATCGATGGCCTGATTGGTTTTCCTGTTTTTAACGATGTCCTGCTAACCCTCGATTACCCCAAGGCTCAACTCACCATTGCACCGCTGCCGCTGATCACTGCAGCACCGCCCAGCTCACCGCGGAGCTCGACGCTGAATTTTAGCCATGAGCACCCCACCCCGCTCATTTCCCTGCAGATGGGTAACGAATCGTTTATTGCCCAAATCGACACCGGCAGTGATGGCAGCCTGAATCTAAATCCGTCGGGACTGCATCCGCGATTTGTAAACGAGCCACGCGCCGGTACGCTCATTTCTTCACTGCAAGGGGATCGGCAGCAGCTGAGTGGGCGCCTAAATCAAAATGTACTCCTAGGGGACCACCTGATTGAACGCCCCATCATTGATCTTTCTGAGCAACTCTCCTCGATCGGCGGAGAATTTCTGCGACACTTCACCCTCACCTTTGATCAGCACCACCACCAAGTGACTTTCGTACGCGATACCCTGGGCCCGGTCACGATGGAACCGCGACGCAGTACCGGACTCTCCTTTTCCCGCGGACCAACCACCTGGCGCGTGCTGACGGTTATTCCCAATACACCAGCCGAGCAATTTTCTGTTAAAGCAGGCGACCTTTGCATTCGGATTAACGGTGAACTCGTCAAGGACTGGGATTTTATCCGTTATGCAGCGCTCATAAAATCGACTGCAAAAATTACGTACACCTTTCTCGCTGGGTCCAAGGAAATCGACCTCGAACTGCCGGTATTCGAACTCGTCCCCTAATCAGAAGGGCAACGAACAGCCCGAGCTCACGCGCTATCCCTTGATCAGCAAAAAGGACCCCGCGCCATCGTGCCCATCCACCCACGGATAAGCTTGCGCACTGCGCGCCAGCTTAAAAGGCCCGCCTGCTCGGCTATCGAAAAATGTCTTGATGACCTGTTCGTTCTCCGCGGCATCAACACTACATGTGCTATAAACAATTCTTCCGCCCACCTTCACGAGCCGAGCCGCAGCATGCAACAATTCCACCTGTTGTTCCGCGTGTCGGGCAAAATCACCATCTTGCAGCCGCCATTTGACATCGATGCGGTGACGCATCACCCCAGTATTCGAACAGGGCGCATCGAGCAGCACGGCATCATAACTTTCCGGAAGATTAAGGTTTTTATAAAATACGCTGCCCACCTTGGTGAGATCAGCCTCAATCATTGCCACCTCAACTCCCTGCGGTGAGCGCGCGAGATTTTCTTTTAACCGAAGCAGCCGGAGATCGATTTTGCCCGGCTCGGCCGGCTGATCGAGCGCCACGATTTTACCCGTCTTCATCACATCAGCGATAAAAAGACTTTTGCCCCCAGGGGCGGCACAAGCGTCCAAAATTACTTCGCCCGCCTGTGGCGCAAGCAAGTCGATAGACAATCGTGTTGAGGGGTCTTGCAAATAAATCACCCCCTCATTGGCCAACTGCCGAACTTCGGCCCACTTGCCCGCTTTCACTTCGTAAAACCCAGCCCAAGCGGTGGGCGCTAGAAATTCGGGAACCACACGCTCAGTTTGCCCCTCGGCCCCTCCAGCGAAAGCCGGACGCCAGCGCGCATAAACAGGCGCAGGCTGCTGATTCCAACTGAGAAGCTGGCGCGTTATCACCGGTCCGAATTGTCGCAACCAACGCGCCACCAGCCACTCCGGGTGGGCAAATTCGATGGCGAGATCCGTCGGCTTCACCGCTAAGCGTGCGGACATTTTCCGCATCACGGCATTAACTAATTTAGCCTCCTTAGGGCTAGCCACAGATTTGGCCTGCTCCACCGCATGATGGATGATTTTGGCAACGCCACCATCCCCCAGCGCCTGATTTTCTGCTGCGCTCTCTAATAATTCAAATCCAGCTACCAATAAGACTGCGCGCACTTTCGTGCGGGGCGGATGCATCATCAGTCCTTCCAAGGCAGCTTCGAGGCGACTCGACCAGCGAACTACCCCGTAAAATAAATGCTGAGCGCGCGCCCGCTCCTGCCCGGTGAGACCCGTGGCAAGTCCCTCCAGCAAAGCGTCCACCCTTTCTGATCGGGCGACCCAACGCTCCGCCAGACCAACCGCCGCGACCCAGCCGCTAAGCGTATGTTTGGCCCCTTCCGAGGCTTTCTCCAAACCCTGTTTGACATCATGGTCCATTGTCGCCTCTACTAATCGGTTCACTGACTCGATAAGCAATATATGAATTCTGAAGCCATCTCCGCAATCATTGCCAAACACGCCACCCTCAAGACCTCTAAAGCTAAATTAGAGGCCATGGAAGCAGGCACCTTTGTTGTCCACCGCAGCTGGGGATTCGGCCAAATCAAGGAATATGACGAGTCAGACATGAAGCTCGTCATCGATTTTAAGGGCAAGAAAAGCCACCGTATGGACCCTGCTTTTTGCGTCACGAGCATGGATGTTCTCCCTGCAAAGCACATTTTGGCCCGCAAAGAGACCGAACCTAAGGTAGTTAAGGCCCTCATTGAAGATGATCCCATGCAGTTGGTGATCGATACCCTTTCCGCTTATCCCAATAAAGCCGCTACGGCCATTGAATTAGAAATCGTTCTCACTCAAGTAGTAGGCGAGGAAAAATTCAAACGCTGGTACTCGAGCGTTAAAAAACAGCTTATTAAAGACCCCCGCGTCGGGGTCCCAGCTAAAAAAACCGACTGCTACATTGTCCGTGCCGAGCCCGTTTCCGCAGAGTCGGAAATCATGGAAGAATTCACCAATACTCGGTCCGCGCGTCGCCGTATCGCTCTCGCTGAGGATCTCCTCGCCGCCTCCATTAAAGAAGAGGCGAAGGCTTCTTTATCGAAGGTGCTCAACGGCATCACCGAAGCCGTACGCGACAGCAATCAGTTGGATGCCGCCGAGCGCCTCTACGGCGCCTTCGTGCGCGATGAACTCGCGAAAATCCTCGGCCACGAAAACTCTTCCGCTAACCCCAGCCAAACTGATTTGATCAAGGAAGTGCGTGGTCTTACCGCCATCGCGGAGAAAATTCCGGTCCACTTCCAGTCTCGCTTCCTCGATCTCGTCAAAGAAACCCACCCGCTAGAATGGCGTGAAATCGTTTTCGCCCTTCTAAAAACTTCGCAGGGGAAATTCACGACAGAGTGCATTAATTTCCTAATGGAGAATGGCCAAGCCGATGAACTCGCGGCCGCCCTGAAGCGCTGGAAGACCGAACAAAATCTCCGCGCCCCCGTCTTGCTCTGGGTAATCAAGAATCGCCATTCCAAGAAATTCAACAAACTCCTGAATGACTTGGTTACGCCCCGTCTACTCGGCGCCATTTTCTTCGCAATCGATTATGAGGCGCTAAAATCTGCCGGCACCCGCCGCATCCCACTCGGTGAAGTCTTGAGCGATGACCCCGATCTCATTTCCGACTTACTTTCGACTGCCGACACGGAAACTGCCCGCGACCTCGCTAATAGCCTTTTGCTCAACCAAGGCTTCGAGGAACTCACCAAAAAATCGCTGCTCGCTCGCTTCATCAAGCTGTTCCCTTCGCTCCAATCACTCGTCTCTGGCGACGCTGGCACCAAGGATGAACAGTTCCTAGTTTCTCGTGAAAGTTACGAGCACAAGCGGATAGAATACGAGGAGATCGTCTCTAAGCGTATCCCTGATAACTCTAAAGCAATCTCAGTCGCCCGCGAACACGGCGATCTCAAAGAAAATTCCGAGTTCAAGATGGCCAAGCAAGACCAGTCCGTGCTCATGGGCCAGAAAGCCCAGCTTGAGCGCGATCTAGCGCGCGCCCGAATCACGGACTTCACTGAAGCGAGCACCGATGCGGTCAGCGTTGGAACGATCGTTGACCTGCGCGATGTGGCTAGCGGCAAGGCTGTCCGTTACAGCGTGCTCGGGGCCTGGGATAGCGATCCAGACAAACATATCATCGCCTACAAAACCCCCCTTGGCCAAGCGGTCATGGGCAAAAAAGTTGGCGAACATGTGAAGCTCAAGATCGGCGCGACTAATCACGAATACCAGATCGCCGGCATCGTTCGTTACAACGATAGCAAGAAAGGCTAAGCGCCCGGGTGAGACCGTCAGCGATCTTGCCCTTGCTTCGTTTAACAACCTGCCCTGGGCTGGTTTTTCGCGTCTTGTCATTCTGCGCTACGCCCAGAATCTTCTCGGTGCTACCCTGACGTGAATTCTTCCTGGGAAACCCTTAAGATTCTTTCCGATTCCACTCGGCTGCGCCTGCTCGCGCTGCTGCTGAAGGAAGAATTGTCGGTCGCCGAATTGCAGGAAATTCTCGGCATGGCCCAATCGCGTATTTCATCCCAACTCGCGCTCCTGCGCCAAGCTGGTTTTGTCTCCGATCGGCGTGAAGGCAAAAAAGCCTTCTACTCACTCCGGCCCGACCTGCCCAATGGAACCGTGACGCTGCTCAAGGCCGCCTGTGAGTCAGTTGCTGACCTGCCAGAATCCACCGAGGACTCCAGCAACCTCAATCGCAGCCTGCAAAAACGCCGGCAGCTCTCGGAACAATATTTCAACCTCATCGCCGGTCGACTCGGGAAAAATCACTGCCCCGGACGCTCTTGGGAAGCCATTGGCCAACTCGCGCTTCGCTTAGTGCCTGCTATTACTGTGGCTGATCTCGGAGCTGGTGAGGGTCTCATCTCTCAGCTGCTCGCCCACCGCGCCGCGCGCGTCTGGTGCATTGATAATTCCGCCAAGATGGTCGCGGTCGGTTCACAGCTAGCGAAAAAAAACGGACTCGCTAATCTCACTTATAAACTCGGCGATATCGAACAAGTGCCGCTGCCCGATCAATCCGTTGATCTCGCCATTCTTTCGCAAGCTCTCCACCACGCCAGCCACCCGCAAACCGCAGTTAACGAGGCCCACCGCATCCTCAAACCGGGCGGTCAGTTACTCGTGCTTGATCTCAAAGCCCACAGCTTCGAAAAAGCCCATGAGCTCTACGGCGATCTCTGGCTAGGGTTCAAAGAAAGTACGCTTCATGGGTGGCTTAAAAAAGCCGGTTTTCAACAAGTCGAAGTAGAGACTGTTTCCCGCGAAGCCCATGAGCCTTATTTCGAAACGCTACTCGCGAGCGGCGTGAAGAGCAGCAAATAGGATTCCCAAAGGCGCGGTTCAGGGCAGTCGGAACCCTTGCTCCGACGGGTAAAAAATCACAGGCGTAGCTATTGGCAGGTGCCGCTAATAAAATTTATCGGTGTGAAATAAAAGCGCCTTGCCGAGGAGAATCCTCTTCTTCACAATTTTGTCGTTCGTGTTGGTTTTACCCCTCCCCTCAACCCCAATATACGATTATGAGTAACGAGCATGCTAATCTCGCGCCTGTCGCACCCAATGCGCAGCGCCTCCTCTGGGCCGGCTTTGCGGCAATTTTCGCCGCCGGCGTAGGTTTTGCCATCCGTGGCGGAATTTTTGATAACTGGGGCAAGGAGTTCGGCTTCACCGCCACCCAGCTCGGCGCGATCGGCGGAGCCGGTTTCACCGGATTTTGCTTCGGTATCATCAGCGGCGGTCTGATCGTCGACAAAGTCGGCTATGGTAAATTAGTACTCACCGCGTTCGTCCTCCACATCGTTTCGGCGTTCGTCACCTTTGGTGCGACGACCCCGGCGAATGCCTACCAGATGTTAACCATCGGGATGTTTATCTTCGCCTTCGCCAACGGAACTCTTGAAGCGGTGGCTAATCCACTCGTAGCAACCCTGTTTCCCCAAAATCGCACCCACTATCTCAATATTCTGCATGCCAGCTGGCCCGCCGGCTTGGTAGTCGGCAGCCTGCTGGGTTGGATCTTGGACGACAAGATGGGGCTCAATTGGAAAACGCAGCTCTCTCTCTATCTCATTCCAACCGTCGCCTATGGCTTGATGTTCATTGGCCAAAAAATGCCAAAATCAGAAGCCTCCCAAAATGGCGCGAAATTCAGCGAGATGTTTAAAGATGTCGGCCTGCTCGGCTCACTCGTAGGCTGCTACCTCGTGACACTTTTCTGCTCCGGACCATTGGGCTTACCAGCGTCAGTCGGCTACGGAATCGCCGGCGTCCTGATGATCGCGGTTGCGGTTATCACCAAATTCTCACTCGGCTCCATCTTGCTCTTTGTGCTTTTTGTAACCCATGCCTTGATTGGTGCGGTAGAGCTTGGAACCGACGGCTGGATCCAAAATATTACAGGCAATCTTTTCACCTCAGAGCAGGGCAAGTTCCTGTTTATCTGGACGTCCGCAATCATGTTCAGCCTGCGCTTCTGTGCTCACTGGATTGAAAAAAACCTCAAGCTCTCGCCGGTTGGATTGCTTGTCATCTGCTCCATTCTCGCCGTGGTCGGACTTCGCTTGGCCAGTGGAATGCAGACCTTCGTCATGGCCTTGATTGCACTCGGCATCTATGCCGTCGGCAAAACCTTCTTCTGGCCCACCATGCTGGCCGTGGTGTCAGATCGTTACCCACGCTCCGGCGCGATCGCTATCTCGATCATGGGCGGTATCGGGATGCTATCCGCTGGCCTCATCGGTGGTCCTGGCCTCGGCTACAGCAAGGATCGCTACGCCGCTGAATCCCTCCAGCAAACCAATCCAGCTGCCTACCAAACGGTGAAGGCAGCGGCCCCTTCAAAGTTCCTTTTCCTTGATTCAGTTAATGCCATCGACGGCACTAAACTTGCCGAGGCGAAGGAAGCGAAAACTCCCACGGTAGAACAAAAAGCTATCGTGCTGGCAGACCAAACGGGCGATCGCATGACCCTCAAGGCCGATTCGTTTATTCCGTTGGCCATGGCGGTTATCTTCCTCGGCGTGCTGCTCTACTTTAAGAGCATCGGCGGCTACAAAGTGCTGAAGCTTGAAGAGCAAGCGACGACTTAACGCTCCCCCATCACACCTAGATTCTCAAGCGGGCCTGCGGGCCCGCTTTTTTATGCTTTGCGAAAATCCGGCGGGGACAATTTCTCGGCGGCGGGTAGCCGCAACCAGCGCGCGCGGGCCAGGGGATGTGTTTCTAGTAGAATATCATAAATGCGCTGCCGCTCTGCTCCCGGCAAATAGGCATAACGATCAGCAGGATCACGGGAGAGCAAAGCCGATTGGAGACGATCAAGGATACCGCGCTGCAGAAGTTCCGGCAGGGCAAGAAAAGATTCTGAGTAGATCAGGTAACTACAACGCTGAGCAAAGAGCTGTTCACCAAGCTGCAGATCACGCAAGGAATGACCACCAGCCGTGCGCGGGGCCCCTGAGCTAAAGGCAACTTGGAAAGCAGCGTCCCCAGCAATGCCAGCGGGCAGCTGAGCGGCTTGGCGGAAAAGGAGGCGATCCACGACATCTTGCACCGAACTGCGCAAAACATTTTGGACGCTTTCGTAAGCCAGCTCGTCAGTTAGCGGCTTATTAAATGTTTTTTGCAGACTATGCTGGTAAGTAATTAGACGACGAATCGCGAAAGCAGCACTCGTAAAACTATTTTGCACCGACATCTGATGTTCGCAAATAAGGAGAGCTACAATGTCACTTGTGGCTTTCAAGTAGGGGCTGGAATCAAGGAAGGCTGCCAGGCCATCGGGGCGAGCTGCGGACGGCGTGAAATCAAGCTGGTCGGCTCGCTCCGTCGATATGACATTACCGCGGTGCGGAGTGGAACCGTGGTAACCGGTAACATACCAACCACCCCAGCGGTCCGTAAAAGGCGTCTCGTCGTCGACCAATAGCGTCCCGTAGTGCAGCAAAGGATCCCCCGCCGCATCGACGAATAATGAACGGACAAAGAGACCAGGAATCTCGCGCACAAAAACGCCCCCGTGACAACGCAGGCAATCAGCTTCGCGCACAATTTTAGGAGCCAAGCTTTCCCGATGCGGCAGCTCGAACGTATAAAAGATAGGGCCCAGCTGCGCATCAAGTGCGGTGATTTCGACCAAACCGCCTGGCACCCAACCGACATAAACCGCATCCGAAAAATAAAGGGCCCGTGGTTGATCAGGGCGAATGCGCGTGCGCTGAAAACTCGTGCGAGAAAAAACGAGCAGCTGACTGGCAATTGGGACATTCAGCTCGTTTAAAATCGCTCGAAGCATTTCTTGATCGGTCCCCACTAGCTTAAGGGCGCCAGTTGTGAGCCGAGCTTGCAGGCGAGTAACCGCATCCTGCGGAGTCGTGGCGGAATAGCTGATAGGGGGCCGCTCGTAATCAGGTTCGCTTTGAGCGCGAACCAGCATCGGCATCAAGGCCAAGCAACCGAGGTAAAGGCGGGAGAATAATCTACCGCGGAAGCAGTGCAAAAAATCCGCTCGGATAAATTCGCGGCCATGAGCTCCCGGCGGCTCAATTAGCCTGCATGCGGGCATGGTAAAAAGCCTCAATCAGCGCGTAAGTTTTCTTGGCATCGGTCTGCGCCAGCGCCGCTTGCGCCAGCTCTCTGGCGTCACTCATTTTTAAAGCACGGATAAGATATTTTGCCGTCGGCAATAACGAAGGGGTCATACTCAACTCATCAACCCCTAACCCCAGCAGCAAGGGAACATAGATGGCGTCTCCAGCCATTTCACCACATACGCTGACTTTAATTTTTCGCGCATGGCCCGCTGCAATGATCTGCTGCAAAACGCGCAACACCGCAGGATGGACCGGATCGTAAAGGGGAGCAACGCGACTATTACCTCGGTCGATGGCGAGGAGGTACTGGATTAAATCATTAGTCCCGATACTAAAAAAATCGCATTGACCCGCCAAGAGATCACTCGCGATAGCGGCACTCGGGATCTCAATCATCGCCCCAACACGTAACTGCGGATCAAAAGCTTGCTGGCGTTGTGTTAGCTCCGATCGCGCCTCTTGCAGCAAGCTATTCGCGCGGGCTAATTCATCCGGACCACTGATCATCGGGTACATGAGCTCTACCCGGCCATGCGCGCTGGCGCGCAGAATCGCGCGCAGCTGATCTTTGAAGAGTTCTGGATTCTCAAGACACATGCGAATAGCACGAAAGCCCATGAATGGATTCGCCTCGGGGCCAATCAGATCCGGCCGACCGGGCAATGGCTTATCTCCGCCGACATCGAGGGTCCGAATCGTCACGGGCGCGGGGGCGAGCCCGGCGACGATTTCCCGATAAGCGGCGTATTGCTGTTCCTCCGTAGGAATTTCCTCAGCTGCAAAAAAAAGATACTCCGTGCGGTAGAGCCCCACGCCCTGCGCACGATATTGCCGTACCAGCGCGACCTCATCCGGTTTTTCAATATTGGCGCGGAGGCTAACATGCACCCCATCTAATGTTTCAGCCGCGAGCTCATTAACCGCCAATAGGCGAGTTTCGAAAGTTTTCTTGGCCTGTTGAATTTTACCGTAACGAAACAAGGTCTGCTCCGTAGGATTAACAATGACCAAGCCATCGTACCCATCGACAATGAGCCAATCGCCATTCTTTAATTTGCTCGAAAGATCGCGCGTGCCCACCACCGCGGGAATTTTCATCGAACGCGCTACAATGACCGCGTGACTCGTATGACTACCAGCATCAGTGACGATGCCCAGCGCGGCACTTCGATCCACCCCGGCTGATTCTGAAGGTGAGATATCGGGCGCCACGATAATTCGTTGCTCCACCAACTTCGTCAGACTGCTAGCAGCTTGGCCCAGCAAAGCCTGCAAGACGCGCTTCGCGACATCTTTAATATCAGCCGCACGCTCGCGCAGATACTCATCATCGATTTCGGCAAAAGCCTGAATGTACCGCTGGGCAATATTATTAAAACAGGTTTCGATATTGAGCCCTGATTTCTCAAACTCGCGAATCGTCTCCCCGATCAAAGCTTGATCTTCGAGCACCAGCTGGTGGGCATCAAAAATTAAAGCCTCTTCCGGACTAAGATTTTTGGCTACTTGATCCTGAATTTCAGAAATCTGCTGACGCGTGACAACCAGCGCTTGCTCAAACCGCGCAACCTCGGCGCCGCGCTTGTCGGCATCCACAGTATAGAGCGGTAACTCTAATTCGCTCTGAAGGTAGAGGAATACTTGCCCATGAGCGATGCCCTTAGAGGCCGCGATACCCTGGATGACGAGTTCGCTTTTAGCTTGGGGATCCATGGGGTAAGCTTGGATTCATTAACCAAGCCCCGCGCGATGTGGTCAATGCGGAACTAGCTCAAGTGCGCTTCCTGTATAAACACCGCGGCACCCCAACAAGCGCGAATGCACTCAAGGAGCGGCGCACTGCTCTGCCTCTCTGATAGAAAAACAAAACACGCACTCCCGCTGCCGCTCATTCGTCCTTGAAGGCCAAATTTGACCTGTAATTTTTTGAGCAGGACCGGCAGGGCGATAAATTTATCAAACGCCAATGCTTCCATGTTATTAGCCAGCAACTGCTCCGCTGGCTCGGACCCAGCTAGCCAAGCAGTCAGCTGCTTTTCTGTTAATTCGACTGATACATAGTCGGTCGCACGCTGCCGCATCTGCTGATAAGCCCAGGCTGTGTTGATTGAAAAATGAGGCTTAAAGAGGAGCACCCGCCGACCACTGAGTCTTCTGCGCGCAGCGGCAGGCACCGCTTCAATTTTTTCGCCACGGCCGCGCATCAGTGCAGGTGCGGGCCTTACAAATAAGGCACAATCCGAACCCAGGGTCGCGGCCAACGCCGCTAATTGCTCAGTCGTGAGCAGACCGCCTGAAATTTTATGCAAAGCCCGCAGCGCCGCCACGGCATTGCTGCTGCCGCCGCCCAAACCAGCCCCGAGCGGAATCCGCTTCGTCAGCTTAAAATGCACCCCGCCCTGCCAGCCCGTTGCCCGCACAAAGGCGTGCGCAGCTTTAAAAATGAGATTAGAGTCATCAAGCGGCACCTCGGGTTGCGCACAGCTCAAGATAAACTGAGGTCCCGCGTCCCGCTCACGGCTTTCCGCCACTAATTCATCCCCAAAATCTAAAGGCGCGGCCACCGAGATCAAATCATGATAACCATCGGTCCGACAGCCAGTGACGGCGAGGAGCAGGTTGATCTTAGCCGGTGAAAATTCGGTTACAGAGTTCATGGCACATAAAATAGCATGGCGCAGACCACAATTTCCACTCACGGTACCTCCCCTCACCTATGGCTTGCGACCTAATTTTGGCTCTTGATGTTCCCACGCGCGAAGCAGCTGCTCCCATTCTTAATCAGCTGCGCGGTCAACTTCGCTGGGTGAAGATTGGCTTGCAGATGTTTACGGCCTACGGACCCGACTACGTCCGCGAGGTAGCGGGTCTGGGCTTTAATATTTTTCTCGACCTGAAACTCCACGACATCCCTAACACCGTCGCTAAAACTGTAGAATCGCTGGCGCCACTTCCGATCCAAATGCTGACCCTGCATTGCGCTGGAGGCAGCGAGATGATGCGCGCGGCCCTCGCCGCCCAACAAAAGCATAATCCTCAATTACTGCTGCTCGGCGTTACCGTGCTCACTTCCATGGATTCGCCTGGGCTCCAAGAAATTGGCGTCACCGCACCGTCCACGGAGCAAGTCACTCGGCTTGGTCAATTGGCTGCAACGGCCGGCCTTCGCGGACTGGTTTGCTCTCCGTTAGAAGTCGCTCTCCTGCGCCAGCAATTACCAGCAGCCATGCAGTTAATCACCCCCGGTATCCGGCCGGCTCACGAAGCGGGTACTGATGACCAGAAGCGGGTCATGACTCCAGCTAACGCAGCCCAAGCGGGCTCGAGCTATATCGTGGTGGGTCGTCCAATTTTACAAGCCGCCGATCCAGCGGCGGCGGCTCGCTCAATTTTAGCGGAACTTTCCCGGGCCTAATTTCATGCTTCCCGCTGCTCGTTCCATTCCATGAGTCGCACGGCTGCCATCCTCCTCGCGGCTGGGCGCGGTCAACGCATGGCCAACGCCGTGACGGACAAGATTCTAGCGCCCCTCGCGGGTAAGCCCGTTTTTGCCCATAGCGTGAGTGCTTTTTATCGCAGCGGTGTCGTCGACACCTTCATCGTCACTTACCGCGACCAAGCGCAACTACTTGAGCTCTCCGCGTACGCGCCGACCCCGACACTGTTTGTACCCGGGGGCAATGAACGGCAAGATTCGGTCAGCGCCGCTTTGGCGGAACTACCAGAAGATGTTAAATATGTTTTTATTCACGATTGCGCTCGTCCACTCGTCCGCCCGGAACAATTAGTTGCCCTGCACAAAATCGTGCGTCGCGAGAATGCGGTTGTGCTGGCTCATCGCGTCACCGACACCATCAAAGTCCATCGCGGCGAAGGCCAACTGCGCACTCTCCCGCGCCAGCATCTCTGGGCAATGGAAACACCCCAAGTTTTTGCGCGATCCTTAATCGACCGAGCCTACGCACGGGTAGCGACACGCCGATTGAGCATTACCGATGATGCGGCAGCGGTAGAGCTCCTTCACCACCCGATTGCCTTACTCGAGAATACTTATCCGAATCCCAAACTGACCACCCCAGCCGATCTGGCGTACTTAGAGTTCTTGGTCGCTGAACTTAAATCTTAAGGGAAATTATTTATGGCTCATTGGCGCATAGGTCACGGCTACGATATCCACCGCACCACGGTCGGCCGACCGCTGGTTCTGGGCGGAGTAACTTTCACGGCTGATTTCGGCCTCGACGGGCATTCGGACGCCGATGCCCTCACTCATGCAATCTGCGATGCCTTGCTCGGCGCTGCAGGGCTACCTGACATTGGCCATTTTTTCCCTAACACCGAGGCAACTTGGCAGAATATAAATTCGCAAGTACTCCTCCAGAAAGTCACGGCAACGCTGCTGACGCACGGGTGGACGCCGGTTAATATTGATGCCACGCTGGTCGCAGAAAAACCAAAAATTGCTCACCGTATCGCTGAGATGAAGGCGGTCCTCGCCGCATCGACTGGCTTACCCCCTGGGGCGATCGGCTTGAAGGCGACCACCAATGAAGGGTGCGACGATATTGGCCGCGGGCTGGCCATCGCCGCCCACGCCGTCGCCTTGATCCAGAAATCATCACCGTGAGAAGCATCGACGATTTCAGGCAACCGTTTCGCTTGGCGAGCGCACTCTTAGGTCTGATTGGTTTGCTCAACGGGAGCTGTGCTCGTCGAGCCACTACGGTTGACCAAGCTACCCAGGCTGGCATTTTACATTTAAGCGTGGGCTCGGAGCCGACTGATCTCGACCCCCAAACTGTCACGGGCCTCGGCGATGCGAAAATTATCGCCGCCCTCTTCGAACCCATCGTCACTTTTGATCCCGTCACCCTAGCCCCTCGGCCCGCGCTCGCTGAACATTGGGAAATATCTCCCGATGGACTGACTTATATTTTTCATCTTCGCCCGACTGCGCGCTGGAGCAATGGCGACCCGATCACCGCCGAGGACTGCATCGCTTCTTGGCGGCGAATACTCACGCCCACCCTCGCGGCCGACTACGCCTATTTTTTTTATATCATCCGCGGAGCCGAAGCGTTTCACAAAGGCCAAACCACCGATTTTTCTGCGGTCGGCTTAGCGGCGCCTGATCCTCGCACTCTGGTGGTTACGCTTGCTCATCCCGCGCCCTATTTTCTCCAGATTCTTCTCAACTCACCGTGGCGACCCTTGAACGTGCGCAGCATCACGGCGATTGGTGACGCTTACCATCGTGGCACACCGTGGACGCGACCAGGGAAACTCATTTCCAGCGGTCCGTTCACTTTAAAAGAATGGAAGCCTCACCAACATATTTTGGTCGAAAAATCCTTAACCTACTGGGACCAGGCGGCGGTTCGTCTGAATGCTATTCGATTTTATCCTATCGACAGCATGGATGCCGAAGAGCGCGCCTTTCGGGCTGGCCAACTCCATGGGACATGGGCGCTCCCGCTCTCTAAAATCATCCCACTTCAGCACGAAAAATCTCCCGCGCTCCGCATCGATCCCATTCTTGAAACCTATTTCTTCCGTCTAAACGTACACCGCGCGCCGCTGACCGATCAACGTATCCGCCGCGCGTTGTCGCTCGCGATTGACCGGGATGCGATTGCGCAAAAAATACTTCCCGGCGGACGTCAACCGGCGCCCACGCTCATCTCATCGGTTATCCCTGGCTATACGCCCCCGACCCGCCGCGCTTATGATCTGGCGGCAGCCCGAAAACTCCTCGCCGAAGCTGGACACGCCGGCGGCGCAGGCCTGCCGCCCATTGAGATTCTCTACAATAATTCTGAAATTCTCCGCCTCGTCGCGGAGGCGATTCAACAAATGTGGCGCCGCGACCTCGGTTTAGATATTCGCCTCGTGAATCAGGAATTTAAAGTCGTCTTCGCTAGCCGGCGCACGGGAGATTACCAAATCCTTTTGGGAAGCTGGACGGCTGATTACCTTGATGCGACGACCTTCCTCGATTTATGGCGGAGCGACTCAGGCAACAATCACACAGGTTGGTCTAACCCGGCGTATGATGCCCTGTCTGATCAGGCGAATCGCCTCGCTGATCCCGTGGCCCGCGGCGCGGTACTGACGGCGGCAGAGGCGCTGGTGCTCGAAGCCGCGCCCATTATTCCCATTTATTTTAATACGCACGTTTACCTCTTGCACCCGGCCGTCCACGGCTGGCAACCCACCCCGATGGATCACTCCGACTATCGCTATGTTTGGCTGGAGAAATAATTGCCCGTTAAGTTGCTGGGCATTGAGCGCGGTCAGTTTGCTGGGTGCCCTCAGCAGCTGCAAGAAACCCCCGGAGGCTCACCCCGCTGGTTCGATTTTACGCGTCAGCCAACGCAATGAGCCCGCGACGCTCGATCCGCAGCTGGCGACGCTGCCGGACGAATTTTTTATCATTCGTGCTCTCAGCGAAGGCTTACTTAGCCCCAGCCCAGATAACGGCGCACCCCAACCAGCGGTCGCAACCCATTGGACCATTTCGCCCGATGGTCGAATTTACACCTTCACGCTTAACCCCCAAGCTAGTTGGTCTGACGGCACACCGGTCGTCGCAGCTGATTTTGTCGCCTCACTCCAACGCGCCCTCACGCCGGCGACCGGAGCGCCTAAGGCCGCACTTTTCTTCCCATTAAAAAATGCGGAAGCTTTCTATGCGGGCCGCGAAAAAAATTTTCGGACGGTAGGCGTCCACGCTTTGCCTAACGGCCAACTGGAGTTTACCCTCGCCGAACCACAGGCTGATTTCCTGTCGCTCGTCGCCAGCGGCCCCTGGATTCCTGTCCATTCCTCTCAGATTGCGCCGGTCAGCCCCGCTGAGCAAAACTCAGCGAGCGGAGCCTCACCAAAAAATTATATTGGAAATGGCCCCTTCATGTTAAGCGCTTGGCGACCCCATCAAGCAATTATCGTTACCCGCAACCCTGCTTATCGCGCCGCGAGTTCTATTAAATTAACCGCCATTCATTTTTTGGCATTCGATAACGGCGAGAGCGAAGAACGCGCCTTCCGCGCTGGCCAGCTAGAGGTTACCATGTCAGTACCGTTCCATAAATTGCCCGCCTATCGCGCAATCCAGCCGCCAATTTTACGCTCAGTCCCGCAGCAGGAAACGCGCTACTTGGCACTCAACACCACAAAGCCACCCCTCACAGATCCGCGTGTGCGCCAAGCCCTCGCCCTCGCCCTCCAGCGCCGCACGCTTACGGCAAAGGTGCTCCAAGGCGGCCAAGTCCCCGCTTACACTTTTATTCCCCCCGGCCTTGGTCATTATGAAAGCGGCCTCGCGCTTCAGGAAAATATCCCCGCAGCGCGGCGCCTCTTGGCCGACGCCGGTTTTCCCGAGGGCCGAGGCTTTCCTCGACTTGAACTGACGACTTGGTATCCCGCGCCGGCGCTGGAGGTCATTCAACAAGTCTGGCGACGCGAACTCGGCATTGAAATTACCCTCGCCCAGCGCGAGGCGCGCACCCATCTGGCAGCCCTTGCAGCAGGCGACTATGATCTCGCCCTCATGACCGCGATTCCCGACTACCCCAGCGCCGCCGATTTATTAACGCAGCTCACGAGTGGCCACTCCGCTAACTATCCCCATTGGCGTAACGCGGAGTTTGATCGTTTAATCCGCTCGGCCAACCAGCAACCCTCGCTCGGCCTGCGCCACCAGGACTACGCGGCCGCAGAAAAAATCTTGCTCGAAGAAATGCCCGTCATTCCGCTTTATTTTAACGTACAAAATTTCCTCATCCGTCCCGCCGTTAAAAACTGGAATACGGATGGCCTCTGGACGCGATTCTTTGTTGGGCTTACGCTGGAGTAAGCCACCGGCACTCTCTTGGTCTCGTGAACGGCAGGCCCCGCACGCATAACTTATTTATCATGAAAATCACCCCATGGTTACTCCTCACGATCTTTGCTGCTCCCGCCCTAGCGTCTGCAAATCCGTCAGAAATTTCGGCGGCACAAATCTTAGCGCATACTAAAATCCTGGCCTCCGATGAATTTGAGGGCCGAGCCCCCGCCTCGGCTGGTGAAGAAAAAACTATTAATTACCTTATCAGTGAGCTGAAAAAAGTTGGCCTCCAGCCCGGCAATCCTGACGGCACCTATATCCAGCAGGTGCCAATGATCGGTATTACTTCTAAAGCAGCAGCCAATTTTACGGTGGGCGGCACTACGATCACTCCCGCCATCGTTAATGACTACATTGCTCTCTCGCGCCACCCGCGGCCCACGATCGAGGTCAAAGACAGTCCCTTGGTCTTTGTCGGCTATGGTGTGGTGGCCCCCGAGTTTGGATGGGATGATTTCAAGGACGTGGATGTGCGCGGCAAGACGGTGCTCATTCTTATTAATGATCCGCCCGTGCTGGAGCCCACCACTGGCCAACTCGATCAAAAAATATTTGGGGGAAAAGCGATGACCTATTACGGCCGCTGGACCTACAAATATGAAATCGCTTCGGCCCGCGGCGCGGCAGCCTGTCTTATTATTCACGAGACGGGGCCTGCGGGCTACCCCTTCGCCGTCGTCGGAGGCAGCTGGGGTCGGGAAAATTTTGATCTGGATAGCGCAAATCAAAATGCCCAACGCGTAGCGGTTGAAGGTTGGCTGACGCTCGAAGCCACCAAAAAACTTCTGGCGACGGCTGGGCAAGATTTCGCAACTCTGAAAGCCGCGGCGGCCCGCCGTGATTTTCGCCCAGTGGCAATCGCCGCTCACGCCAATTTCACGATTAATAATACGACCCGCCAAGTTGCTTCAAAAAATGTCCTCGCTCTGCTGCCCGGCACCGATCCGCAGCGCCGCAACGACTATTTAATTTACTCGGCCCACTGGGATGCTTTTGGCACAAATTTCAATCTCGTCGGGGATCAAATTCTCAATGGAGCCGCTGATAACGCGACCGCCGTTGGCATGTTGCTTGAGTTGGCGCGAGTTGCGGCAACACCATCAGCTGATCAACGCTGGCCGCGTTCGTGCCTATTCTTTTTTCCTACGGCTGAAGAAAAAGGCCTCCTCGGTTCACGCTATTATGCTGAGCACCCCTTGTATCCACTTTCGCAAACGCTCGCTAACATCAACCTTGAGCCACTCGATTCCAATAATGCGTACGGGCCGACCCGTGACATTGAGGTAGTCGGAAGTAATCCCTCCACCATCGATGATATCGGTCTCGCCGTAGCAGCAGAGCAAGGGCGCGTAATCCGCGCCGACACGGATGCTGAAAAAGGATATTATTACCGCAGCGACCATTTCGAATTTGCGAAGGTGGGTGTGCCCGCTTATTTCACTCGCTCCGGGCTCGACTTCATCGGCCAACCAGAGGGCTATGGCTTGAAACTGCGCGTAGCCTATCTAACCAATGACTATCATAAGGTAACTGATGCCGTACGACCGGACTGGACGATGGTCGGCGCTGCCCAAAACACGGCCTTCCTCTTTGAAGTAGGTCGACGCATCGCCACCGCCACCGTCTGGCCCGTTTGGAAATCTGGCACGGAGTTCAAAAGCCGGCGCGATGCCCTGCTGAAGAAATAGCTGCTCGCCCAGCAACTTTTTTCCGTCTGGCCACACGTCGGGGTCCTCTGTCAGCTATTGCCTGATTTCTCGCTATGTTTCGCTTTATCTTTCGCCGCCTACTGCAGGTCATCCCCGTGCTTTTTATTATTATCACGGCGACTTTTTTCATGGTGCGCTTTGTCCCCGGGGGGCCATTTACCGCCGAAAAAGCGATTCCCCCAGAAATTCTAAAAAATATTGAAGCGCACTACGGCCTCGATCAACCCCTCTGGCGCCAATATTTCACCTACCTCGGAAAAATTGCCCACGGCGATCTTGGGCCATCGTTCAAATACTCCAATCGCTCCGTCAACGAAATCATTGCAGATAAGCTGCCGGTGTCTTTGGAACTGGGGGCCCTCGCGCTGGCCTGCGCGCTTAGCATGGGACTCACCTTAGGGGTGCTGGCAGCGGTCCGTCGTAATAGTGGACTCGATTATCTGGCGAGTTCGCTGGGGATGCTGGGAATTTGTGTGCCGACTTTTGTCTTAGGCCCGCTGCTTGTGCTTTTTTTCGCCATCCACCTCGGTTGGGTCAACGCCTCGGGCTGGTACACCGCTGCAGACCGCGTGCTCCCCGCGCTTACTTTGGGTTTAGTTTATGCGGCTTATATTATGCGGCTCACGCGGGCCGGCATGCTCGAAGTGCTCCATCAAGATTACATTCGCACCGCTCGCGCGAAAGGCGCTTCGGAGTTTCATGTAATCACGCGCCACGCTCTGCGCGGGGGGTTACTGCCTGTCGTTTCATTTCTAGGACCCGCCACCGCAGGCATTCTCACCGGTTCATTTATCATTGAGACTATTTTTCAAATCCCTGGCCTCGGGCGCGAATTTGTGAACAGCGCTTTCAATCGGGACTACACCCTCGTGCTCGGCACCGTCATGCTGTATGCTGGACTCATCGTTCTGCTTAATCTCGCGGCTGATGTGCTGCAGGTGTGGCTTAATCCAAGACTAAAATTTGAATGAGCCCAGCCCAAACCCGCCTGGCTCCACTCGCTCCTTTTCTTAAATGAGTTCGGCCCGTCCTATTTCCGAGATTCGTCCGCCCCAAGCCCAGGCTCGCTCCTCGCTTTGGCGTGATGCCTGGCATCGTTTGCAAAAAAATCGGCTAGCTGTTATGGGCGGCACCCTCTTAAGCGCGCTCAGCATTCTTTGTATCGCGGGTCCTTGGTTGTTACGCATGAGCTATCAGGAGCAGAACTTGGACCTCGGGGCGTCCGCGCCCAGCGCAGCCCATTGGTTTGGGACCGATACTCTTGGTCGAGACCTTTTCGTCCGCTTGCTTTATGGCGGCCGCATTTCGTTAGGCGTTGGTCTATGCGCCACGTTTGTGGCGCTCACGATTGGCGTCATTTATGGAGCCATGGCTGGTTACCTTGGTGGTAAAATCGACGCGGCCATGATGCGGCTGGTTGATATTATTTACGCGCTACCTTTTACGATTTTCGTAATCCTGCTCATGGTCTTTTTTGGCCGGAATATTATTTTGCTATTTGTAGCCATCGGAGCGGTCGAATGGCTCACGATGGCCCGAATCGTGCGCAGCCAAATCATGGCGCTCAAGAAAATGGAATTCATCGAAGCCGCCCGCTCACTGGGGCTCAGCAATACCCGCATCATTTTTCGCCACCTGCTGCCCAATGCCCTCGGACCGATTATTGTCTACACCACCCTGACCATTCCTGCGGTCATGCTCCTAGAAGCGTTTCTGAGTTTTTTAGGCCTGGGCGTACAACCGCCCATGAGCTCTTGGGGCACCCTGATCAAAGATGGAGCCGAAAAAATGGAGGAGTTTCCGTGGCTGCTGATCTTCCCCGGCAGTATATTTTCGCTGACCCTTTTTTCGCTTAACTTTCTCGGCGATGGCTTGCGCGATGCCCTTGATGTTCGGGCCGCCAAAGATTAAATGGGAACCAAAGTCTGGCCTAGCTTTCAGCGTATTTCCTTCTGGCTTCTGATTTCTAGATTATAGATTCTGCCGCGTCCTCCGATGCTCCGTCGCTTCCGTCCTTATTTTCGTTACCTAGTCGCTACCCGCGGCACGCTATCTGCGGCGGTATTTTACGGACTACTCTTTGGCGCGACCAGCGGCCTGGGCCTGCCCACTCTGGTCAAATACGTTTTCCCGCCCATTTTTGACCAAAGCACTCCGCGTCTGCCGCTCGCGACGGTCATGCTGATCGCGGCATGCGTCCCCCTCGTCTTTTTGCTCCGGGCGGTAAGCGGCTATCTTAATAGCTATTATGTCCAACTCACCGGAGTCCGCGTACTTGAGGCTGTCCGCTTAGATTATTTCCGCCAACTCCAATTCTTGCCGCTTTCTTTTCTCCAGCGCAAAGCCAGCGGTGACCTCATCTCACGCGGTTTGGCTGACACCGCGCAATTGCAATTTACCTTATCCCTCATTGCGAACGATGGCGTCAAACAACCCATGGCTCTGCTAGGAGCACTCGGTTTTCTCATCTGGCAGGCACTGAGTACCGACGGGGCTCTGCTGGTGCTGGTCTGCCTTGCGGTCGTCCCGCTCACGGTGTTGCCCGTCCATTATGTCGGGAAAAAAATTATTCGCCGCGCGCAACAAATGCAGACCCAGCTCGGTGATGTTTCTACTCATTTTGTTGAAAATCTCTCCGCCGCGCGCGAGGTCAGGGCTTTCGGTCTCGAACAACGCGAACTCGCCCGTTTTGGCCGGGCAACGAACGGACTGGTTACTGCGCAAATGAAGATCGTAAAATATGCGCAGGCTCTCACTCCCGCGATTGAGATTCTCTCAGCGGTCGGTATTGCCGCGACGCTCATTTTTGCCTCCACCCATCATGTTAAGTGGGAAACTTTTATCGCCATCATCACGGCGCTTTATCTGTGTTATGAGCCGATCAAAAAAATTGGCTACCTGAACACCGAAATGAATCGGGGTGCGGCTTCGCTCGAGCGGCTCGAGCATGTGCTCCACGAGCCACTCACCATTACCGATCCGGTCGCACCCGTGACGGTCACGCAGCTGCAAGGCCATCTGGCTTTTCAACAGGTGAATTTTTCATACGGCGAAACGCCAGCTCTGCGGGATATCAATGTCACCATCCCCGCCGGCACGGTGTGTGCGCTTGTTGGTCCCAGCGGCGCCGGCAAAAGCACCTTAGCGAATCTTGTACCGCGCTTTTTTGAGGTCGCAGCCGGCAGCGTCAGCATCGACGGCATCGATGTTCGCGCCCTGCGCTTGGCTGATTTGCGACGCAATATCGCCCTCGTATCGCAAGAGCCCGTTTTGTTCAACGATACGATCTACAACAATCTCGCGCTGGGCACACCGAATGCGACGCGCGAGGCTATTATCGCCGCGGCCAAAAATGCCCACGCCCATGAGTTCATTACGCAACTACCGCTAGGCTACGACACGCTCGTCGGCGAACGCGGCGCTTTGCTCTCCGGCGGCCAGAAGCAACGGATCGCAATCGCCCGCGCTTTTCTCCGCCAGGCACCCATTCTGATTCTCGATGAAGCGACGAGCGCCCTCGACTCTGACAGCGAAGCGGCCGTCCAGGATGCCCTCAGGAAATTAGTCGTCGGAAAAACTGTCCTGATTATTGCACATCGCTTCAGCACCATTCGCGATGCCTCCATGATTTTGGTTTTTGATCAGGGCCGCATTGTGGCCCAAGGTGATCACGCCTCCCTTTATGCGGCTAACGCTCTCTACAAGTCGCTCTACGATCGCCAACAGGGCGCAGGTTAAGCGCCGCTGATGTCTGACGAGCCCAAAAAGTTTAGCCGAGCAGTCGAAAACCTCATTGCCGGCTTTCGCGTACTACCCGAGGACTCGAGCCGATCACAGCGACGTACGCCCACTGATCTCACTGCGCTGGTAGATGAGTTGCTCATTAAATATCGAATCAGCCACGATTCGCTCGAACACAGCATTCGTGAAAAATGGGTGGAGTTGGTCGGCGTGGCTAACGCGTCCTACTCTCATCCCGTCATTGTTGAAAAAGGCTTATTGGTGGTCTTGGTCTCCCACGCAGTCGTACGCAACGAACTGTTCCTGCACCGCCAGTCCATTCTCGAAAAACTGCGGAAAGTACCTGGCTGCACCGCTATCAAAGGATTAGCCCTGCGTACGGGTTAGTGAGTTATCGGCCAGAGACGTTTAATAGCCGAAGGGTCCGCTCCACCCTTTCTTATGGATAGTGCTTGGGATAAAACAGATTATCTTGATCATAATTATTTCATAAGAAAATGATCAATAGGTTTTTGTGATTAAATGAAGCTCGGGTCTCGGCAAGATTAGCCCGAGATAATTTACCGACTACCCCTCTAAACTACCGCCCCCAAGCACTCCTGATTGTAGCAAAAAAACGCTTGCAGGCGATGGGCGCGATTTAGTTAATGGGACCTTGCGTTAGTTGAAGCCTGCTGGTCGCAGACTTCAGCCACGGTCAGTCTGGGTAACCGGACGATAACGGTGCCGCCGGCCCTCCAAAAGCGGGTGGCACGAAGCCGCAAGGCCTCCAAACGATCGCGTAATCAACAATCCAAACCATGTCACAACCCGTTAAATCAGAAGTCATAGCCTTATATAAAACTCACGAAAAGGACACCGGCTCCAGCGACGTCCAGATCGCGCTGCTCACCGCTCGAATCAATCACTTGACCGAGCATCTGCGCACGCATCGCAAGGATTTCCATAGCCGCCGCGGCCTTCTTCAAATGGCCAGTCGCCGTCGCAAGCTTCTTGATTACGTCAAGAGCGAGGACCTCGCCAAATACAACGACCTGCTGCAGAAGCTCAGTCTGCGCAAGTAACCGATTTCACGAAGGGCAGTCCACCGACGGGCTGCCCTTCGTTTTAGCTCTCCTCACTAGAAGCAGCCGCCCGGGACATTTCCGTTTGCCGCCCCACTCCGCTGGGACCGCCAATAGAAATTTCTCGGAACTGATTCAGGGGAAGCGAAGGAAAAGGTAAATAAACCTGTAGCGCGGTCTTTGATCGTCGCCTACCTAACGGGCCTTGAGCGGCCCAACCTCCCATAATATGAATCAGAAACACAATGTTACCGTGCCCGGTCTCGGGCTCACGTTCTCTACCGGCTCCATCGCCCAACTCGCGGGCGGCGCCGTCAATGTCAATGTCGGCGAAACCAATGTCTTCGTCACCGCTTGCGTCGCTCAGACCATGCGCCCAGGCCAAGACTTTTTCCCACTCACCTGCGACTACCGCGACAAATACGCCGCCGCCGGCCGTTTCCCTGGTGGCTACTTCAAGCGCGAAGGCCGGCCCAGCGAGCGCGAAATCCTTATTTCTCGCCTCTGCGATCGCCCCTGCCGCCCGCTCTTCCCTGAGGGTTTCCTTAATGAAGTGCAGATCATTGGCCAGCTCATGTCGGCCGACCTGATCAACGATTCCGATATCGCCATGGTGAACGGCGCCAGCGCCGCGCTCGCGATCTCTGACATTCCGTGGAACGGGCCGATTGGCTGCGTGCGCGTGGCCCTCATTGACGACGTGTTTGTCGCCAACCCAACCATCGAGCAGATGTACTCATCCGCGCTCGATCTCATCTACGTCGGCAATACGAAGGACATGTTGATGATCGAAGGCTCGGCTGACCAAATCTCTGAGGAGAAATTTGTCGAAGCTCTGGCTTTTGGCCACCAAGCGATTCAGCCCATCATCGCAGCGATTAAGGAATTAGTCGTCCTGGCTGGCAAACCCAAGGCAACCTTCAAACTCGTCGGCGCTACCCCTGAGGCGCGTGCCATCATTGAGCGCGTCGTCCCAGCAGATCGGGTTTCCACCGCCATCTTCGGCTTTGAGAAAAATATCCGCTCGGCCAACGTCAAAAAATTAAAAGACGAGGCCAAGGCAGCCCTTCTCGCTGAGTTGGGCGAAGGCAAATTCACCGATGTCGACCTCAACGTCGTCTTCGAAGACCTCCAATACAAAGCTTACCGCGCGACCGTACTCGCTAAGGGCGTTCGCTCGGATCATCGCGATGCGAAGGCTCTGCGTCCGCTACAATCCAAAGTGGGCGTCCTCCCGCGCGTGCATGGTTCCGCCATGTTCCAGCGTGGTGACACCCAGAATATTGCCATCGTCACCCTTGGGCCGACGAAAGAAGCGCAGGACATGGACGGACTCACTGGCGGCGCTACATCGAAGAGTTTCATTCTTCATTATAATTTCCCGCCGTTCTCCGTGGGTGAAGCTGGTCGCTTCATCGGCCCAGGCCGCCGCGAAATTGGTCACGGTGCGCTGGCCGAGCGTTCGCTTGTGCCGATTCTTCCCCCAGAGGATGTCTTCCCCTACTCGATCCGCGTTGTGTCTGAAATCATGGCCTCCAATGGATCGACCTCGATGGCTTCCATCTGCGGCGGTTGCTTGGCGCTCATGGATGCGGGTGTACCAATCATCGCGCCAGTCGCCGGTATTTCCTGCGGTCTGATGACCGAAATGGATGCCAATGGCGGAATCACCAAGTGGACGACCATCACTGATATCCTCGGTGAGGAAGATCATTTCGGCGATATGGATTTCAAGATTGCTGGCACGACGAAGGGGATCACGGGCTTCCAGCTCGACCTCAAAATCAACGGCCTGCCTTTTGAAATCGCGAAGACCGCGGTGTATCAAGCGCGCGATGCTCGCATTGAGATTCTCAAGTCGATGCTCGCCTCGCTACCGGCCCCACGCAAAGACCTGTCCCCCTACGCGCCCCGAATCCAAACAATCCAGATTGATCCAGAGAAGATCGGTCTGCTCATCGGACCGGGCGGCAAGACGATCCGCCGCATCACCGAAACGACCGGCGCGCAGATCGATATCTCCGATGATGATTCCGGCAAGGTCTTCATTTATTCGAATAATGCCGACGCCATGAATCGCGCCGTGCAGGAAATCGACGCCCTCTGCGGCGGTGGTTCCCAAATCGAAATCGGTAAGATCTACACTGGTCGCGTCACCGGCGTTAAAGAATTCGGCGCATTCGTGGAGTGTATGCCGGGCAAAGAAGGCCTCGTGCACATTTCTGAATTGGCTGACTTCCGCGTGCGTCGCACGGAGGATGTCGTCAAGATGGGCGACTCTATTACCGTCAAATGTGTCGGCATCGACGAGCGTTCGGGCAAAGTCCGTCTCAGCCGCAAGGCCGCGATGGCTGAACTTGAGGCCCAAAAGCAGGCTGCCGGTGGTGGCGAAGCTGCCCCTGCTGCTGAAGCACCTGCGCCGGCCCAGTCATAAGGTCAGCCAAGTCCCCCGGGGACCAACTGCTCGGTTATTTTCAAGCCGCGACCCCCGTCGCGGCTTTTTTCTTTCCGTCAACCCAAAGGTACCTACGTTGATCGACTCGTGAAGACTGCCCACCACCAAGCTCTCCGTTCTGTCGCTTTAATCGAGGCCTTAAAGGGAATAGTTGTGCTAATTGCGGGCTTTGGACTGTTGAGCTTCCTCAATCGCGATAATGAATTATTCGCCGAGCAAATTATCCGACAGCTGCACCTGAACCCTGAGCATTATTACCCGCAAATCTTCATTAATGCGATGGCGCGACTAGAGGATTCTCACCTCTGGGCTCTCGCTGGCGTGGCGGCGATTTATGCAACCGTGCGCTTCGTGGAAGCTTATGGACTCTGGTACGAGCGCCGCTGGGCTGAGTGGCTCGCGGCCCTGAGCGGGGGCATTTATATCCCCTTTGAAATTTACGAACTATTCCACAATCCCTCCGGCCTGCTCATCGGCGCCCTCAGCCTAAATCTTGTGGTTGTTGGCTACATGGTCTGGTTGCTGACCGAGACGCGCCGCAAACGCGCCGCTGAAATCAAGCAAGCGGCGGCAGATCACCGCTGAAGGAGTCCATTATTTTATGAAACTTCTGGTCACTAACGACGACGGCATCGGTTCGGCGTTTCTGCATGAATTAATTTTTGCTCTTAAGGCTGCCGGCCATCAGCTCTACGTAGTCGCCCCAGCTACTGAACAAAGCTGGTCCGGCGCTTCCAAGACGCGCAACCGGCCAGTAAAATCGAGTGTCGTCGACCGCGGTTTCGGCTGCCCCACCTGGACCGTTGATGGAACGCCCTCTGATTGTGTGAATATTGCGATAGCCCACCTCTTGCCTGAACCGGTGGCGGGAGTGATCAGCGGCATTAACTTGGGCTTCAATTGCTCGCTCGGCTTCATCCTCGCCAGCGGCACCGTAGCTGGCGCATGGGAGGGCGCTCTGCATGGACTGCCCGCCATGGCGGTCTCGCAAGATATCGCAGAAACAGTCTATGCCCATCTGAAGGAACAAGGCGGGGCACCCGATGCCGCGCTGCTTGCTACGCTCAAAACTTCAGCAGCTCATGCCGCGCGCATGGCTCCAGAGCTTTTTGCCGTTACTCCCGTCGATAGCTTTACGGTACATAACGTAAATTTCCCCTACCCCTGTCTTCCGAATACCGCCATCCAGCGCACCGTCCCAGCTCACGTACACGTTCCTGGTCTCTTTAGCCCACAGGCCGACGATGGCTCGCACCGCCTCCTTTGGGGGAAAATCGAAGATGTCTCTCCGCCCACGCCCTTAACCGATGTCCGCTGCCTCGCCCAAGGTTTTATCAGTCACACCGTGCTCGATTATCGCCGGCTTGGTCATGCTTGAAAACGACGGTTACGATACATGCTTAATTCAACAGTGAAGTAATCAAATCAGGCATACATTCTACTGACCCTAAACCCATCGGCTACTTTCCGGCCACTCTTCGTCTCTCCCTTACCACACTTATGATCGAGGTTGAAAATCTTACCCGCGTCTTCCGCACTTATAAAAAAAAGCCGGGCTTCTGGGGCGGCGTACAGGGGCTGTTTCATCGCGAGTTTGAGGAAACCCGCGCTGCAGACCATATCAGTTTCTCGATCAAAGAAGGCGAGTTCGTCGGTTTTCTCGGGCCGAATGGCGCCGGCAAAACCACGACGCTCAAAATGCTCTCGGGGTTGATTTATCCGACCAGCGGCCGCGCTAGTGTCGCGGGCTTCGACCCGTCCAAACGCGAAAACGAATACCGTCGCCTCTTCGCCATTGTGCTCGGTCAAAAAAATCAACTCTGGTGGGACCTGCCGGCAATTGAGTCGTTCTATCTCCTCCGCGCCATCTATGGACTCGAACAGAAAGTTTATCAGGCCACGCTTGATGAACTCGTTTCCCTGCTCGGCGTCGGCGCGAAACTGAATGTTATGGTGCGTGAATTATCGCTCGGAGAGCGCATGAAGATGGAGCTGATCGCCGCTCTCCTGCATCGCCCGCGCGTGCTTTTTCTCGATGAACCCACCATCGGTCTCGATGTAGTCTCCCAAAAAGCGGTCCGCGAATTTTTGCGCGATTATAATCGACGCTACAAAACCACAATTTTACTCACCAGCCATTACATGGCCGACATCACCTCCTTGTGCGAGCGCGTGATCGTTATCGATCGTGGTAAAAAAATTTATGACGGGAACCTTGACCGGATCACGGGAGCAGGCGCCCAGCAGCGAATCATCAAGTTTAAACCCCGCGATGCGGCCTTGCCGCTCGGCTGGCAACCTGCCCATGGCACCGCAAAAGTCTGCGATGATGGCGAGATGCTGCTGCACGTGCCCAGTGAAGAGGTAGTCACGGTCTGCCAACAAATTTTAGGGCTTGGTCAGGTAGACGATCTGACGATTCAAGATGTCCCCCTCGAGGACATTATTACCGAACTATTTTCCCGCGGCGTAGCCGCCAAATAGTGGCAAGCTTGCGCGCGCGACGTTTCCTGTTATCACTGCCGATATGGACATGGTTATCGCGCTCCTCTGCCTCGCCTTCGGCGGCGCCTTAGGCTGGTTTATCGCCCAAGCCCGCGCCGCCGCCACCAATGAGCGCGCCCGGCTCTTGGCTCTTGATCTAGAGGCGGCGCGCCAGCGTCTCACTGACCTCGAGAGCCTAAAGTCGAAAATTGAAAATGAACTCTCCGCCGAGCGGGCAGCGGCGGTCGAAAAAATTGGCGCGCTCACCGATGCCCATGAGCGCCTGACCAATTCCTTCAAAGCTCTCGCGGCCGACGCGCTGCGCTCCAATAACCAATCTTTTCTCGACCTTGCCGGCGAAAAATTTGGCAAACTCCAGCAGCAATCTGCTGACGATCTGGGTAAACGCCAACAAGCGATCGATTCCCTCGTTAAACCGCTCAAGGAATCTCTCGAGAAAGTTGACGCCAAGATTGGCGAAATTGAAAAAGCCCGTGCGGGAGCTTACAGTGAACTTTCGACTCAGTTAAAATCACTCGGCTCGGCGCAATCCATCCTGCAAGCCGAGGCGGCCAAACTGACCACCGCCCTGCGCTCAACCACCACCGCCGGCACGTGGGGCGAATTGCAACTCAGACGCGTCGTCGAACTTTCCGGCATGAGTTCCTACTGTGATTTCACCGAGCAACAAACTTCAGGCAGCTTTCGGCCCGATCTGATCGTTCGGCTCCCCGGCGGCCAACAGGTGGTGATCGATGCTAAAGCGCCGAATGATGCTTATCGCGAGGCGGTTAATGCCTCGGATGATAGCATCCGCTCCGCGAAGCTAGCAGAGCACGCCGCCAAGGTTCGCGGCCACATTGATGCACTCGGTGCCAAAGATTATTGGGCGCAATTTCAGCCTTCCCCAGAATTTGTCGTTCTATTTCTTCCGGGCGATCAATTCCTCGCCGGCGCGCTACAAAGTGACCCCAACCTCATCGATCGAGCGATCGGCAAGAAAGTCCTGCTCGCCACCCCCGCTACCCTCATCGCGCTCCTCAAGGCCGCGGCTTATGGTTGGCGCCAAGAAGCGGTGTCAAAAAATGCCGACGAAATTGCTGACCTTGGACGTCAACTGCACGATCGCCTGGCTACGTTTTCTGAGCACTTTGACAAAATGGGTCGTAGCCTCGAGACCGCGAATAAATCATATAATTCGGCCTTGGGTTCTTTTGAAGGATCCCTCCTCCCAGGGGCTAGAAAATTTTCCGAACTCGGCGCCAAGGGCGTGAAAGAGATTATTGAGCCCAGCCTGATTGAAACGACTCCACGCGAAATTACTAAGCGCAGTTGAACGTGAAGCCGGCCGCTCGGGCCTAGCCCAACTTTCTGATCGTGACTTTCGCCGCTTTTTTATGGCCAATCATTCCATGCAATCACCCGAAGGGATCTGGCAACCCCTCTACGCCGAACTCGATGGCGAGGAGGCTCCCAAAATGATGCTCGATAAAATGGAGCTGGAACTTACCGGCGGGGAATATGCCGTGCGCTTTGGTGGCGTTACAGCTGACCAAGGTACTTATACGATCGAGCTAGACGGCTTAACATTACATGGCGTCACTGGCCCCAATGCCGGTCGAGATATTCCCGCTATTTTTAAGTTTGTTGGTAGCGCACTTTCCATTTGCTACGGACTCAGCGGCGTGCGCCCAGATAAATTCTCGACCGGCAAAGATCAGCAAATCTATCTCGTAAATTATCACCGCAAAGATCAGCCGGTTAACGCCTAATCCAGCACAGCCGCGACCGCGCCACCTGACTTTTTTGTATCTGTGCAGCTCTCTGCTCTCCATCTTTATCCGGTTAAGTCTTGCCGCGGACTCAGCGTGACCTCGGTTGACCTCGATGCTTTCGGCCTGGTGGGCGACCGGCGCTTCATGGTCGTGAATGCTGCCGATGGTCAATTTATTACCCAGCGCACGCATCCGCGCATGGCACTCATCGAAACGACGCTCAGCGTAGATACGCTGATTCTCTCATCGCCTAATCACGGCGATGTGAGCGTCTCCCGCCGCACGCATGGGCTGATCACCACACGACCAGTTACAGTCTGGCATCATGCGGCCATCGCGGATGATTGTGATGACGCTGCCGCCGAGTGGCTCACGCGATTCCTCGGGCAATCCGTGCGACTTGTGCGCATGGGAACCGCGTTTCATCGACCTATAAAATCCAAGCAAGCCTCAGCTAATGACGCCGTATCGTTTGCCGATGGCTATCCTGCGCTCATCATCAGCGAAGGGTCGCTCGCTCACCTTAATGATCGGCTCATCGCACAGCAGCATGAGACCCTACCCATGAATCGCTTTCGCCCTAATTTAGTGGTGAGTGGATGTGAGGCGTTTGCCGAAGATGGTTGGCTTCATCTGATGATCAACCAGGTCGTGCTGCGCCACGCAGGCCCCTGCGCACGCTGTGCGGTTACAACCATTGATCAGCTCACCGCCGACCGCGGCCTTGAACCGCTCCCCACGCTTGCCGCCTATCGGCGCGATCCAACGGATGCCACCAAGATTAATTTTGGCGTTAATCTCATTAATGAAACCAAGCAGGGGACTTTACGCATCGGTGACCGTGTAATAATTATACCGTAAAACTGACGCCAAGAGCCAAATTTTCCTCACGATGAATCAAAATTCTTGGTCCGATTTTACCAATGCCGAGAGTCTGCTCGCGATCGGTGTCGCCCTGATCATGATTGGCATCATTCTACGCGGCTTCGTGCGTAGCCATCGCCGTACGATTGCGCTACGCCACCAACATTGGCTCCATACGCGCCAACTCGGAGAGAGTGAACCTACGGCGCCAACCACCGATGGGTTGGAGCGAAGCCTTCCGCTCATCGCTAACCTCTCCGCGATCGCGGGCCTCGTTATCACGCTCGTTTCATTTTTCCGGAAATAATCAAGTGTCCACGGCCGATTAGCCGCTCATCGCGATATTTTACTGGCCTAATCCTCAGGCGGCCGGCCCCGGCGTGATTTTGTTTTTGCGCGATGCTTTTTCCCCTCAACCATCCGCGCCTTCTGGCCTCGGGATTTCTGCCGAAGCTGCCGCCGAATGAGTTCACGTGAGGCTCGCGCCTGTTGCCCAGCCGCCTCCTTAAGCGCAGCCAATTTCTCCGCTAATTCACTCCAGGCGAGCAGCTGATTAACACTTTGGCTGCGCTCACGCTGACACCGCACCACTATTCCAGTTGGCCGGTGCTGCAGGCAGACCGTCGATGAGGTTTTGTTAATTTTTTGCCCACCAGCCCCGGTGCCACGAATAAATTGCTCGGTCACTTCTTCCGCCCGCACCCCCAAGGCGGTCAAACGCGCCTGCACTGCTGCGCTTAAGCTGTCAGGGAAATTGCCCATCAAGGAGTTTACCCATAAATCGATCTAAAAAGATACGCTAATCCTTGGGCGACTGAGGCCGCTGTCGCCGGCGTGCCCCGCCCTTAATTTATCGTGCTTATTGGCAACTTTTCTCTGCCAAATCCTGCAACTCTTGGCGCTTTTGGCAGTCTGACCTTGATCGGCCACCCCCTCCTTGTTTCGCAAAAATCGCGCATCTTCACTTGTCACTTTTCCCCTCTCCCTGCTAACTCCTCTCCCATGATTAACGGTCCCGACTGGTCCCAGAAACTTCGCAATGAAATCAGCAAAGCCGTCATCGGCCAGAATGTCGTTATCGAACGCATGCTGGTCGCCCTGCTCGCCAACGGCCACGTCCTTCTCGAAGGCATGCCAGGGTTAGCCAAAACACTCCTCATTAAATCGCTCGGCTCGGCTCTCGGCGTTCAATTTGAGCGCGTTCAATTCACGCCAGACCTGCTCCCGAGTGATGTGGTCGGCACCATGATTTTCTCCCCCAAGGAAGGCGGCTTCGCCACCCACAAAGGCCCCATCTTTGCCAATCTAGTTTTGGCGGATGAAATCAATCGGGCGCCAGCTAAGGTGCAATCAGCTCTCCTCGAAGCCATGCAGGAACGGCAAGTTACCATCGGCGGTAATTCCCATAAACTTCCTCGGCCGTTTTTTGTTATGGCGACGCAAAATCCCGTTGAGCAGGAAGGCACCTACCCGCTGCCGGAAGCGCAAACGGATCGTTTTCTTTTTAAACTGCTCGTGGATTATCCTTCGGCTTCCGAGGAATCATCGATGATGCAAATGTGGGGGCAGGTGACTAAGCAGCCCGAAGTGACCGCTGTTTCGAGCGGCGCAGAACTCCTGGAGCTCCGCACGCAAGTTGACGCAATTCACGTTTCCCCCGCCGTGCAGGCTTATATTCTCGCTCTCGTGCGGGGCTCGCGCGACCTCGCCGCCCAAGCTGAAGGCGGGAGCAACAAACGATTACTCAATTTTGGCGCTTCCCCCCGCGCCTCGCTCGCCCTCTTTCAGGCAGGCCGAGGCCTCGCTTGGCTGCGCGGCGCTGATTATGTTTCACCTGATCTCATTCAGGAAATTTTCCACGACGCTCTTCGCCACCGCGTCGGCCTCACTTACGAAGCTGAAGCTGAAGGCCTGTCCGCCGATAAGATTCTTGATCAGGTTCTCAACCGCACAGCGGTTCCCGCCAAGGCCTGATCTTTAGCGCGGATGGCGAGTTATCCCTGACGAGCGGCGGCTCAGCAGAGAACTCGACCTCCCGACCCAGTCCGCTCCATGCCTGTTCCCACTCCTAATCCCACCTCGCTGGTTACCTCCCAGCTCGCACTGCTCAAGCAGCTCGAATGGCGCGTGCGTCATGCCGTGGAAAATGTACTCAGCGGGGAATATCGCTCTGCTTTTCGCGGCCGGGGTATGGAATTTGACCAAGTGGTTAAATATACCTTCGGCGACGATATTCGCGATATCGATTGGAACGTCACGGCTCGCCTCGGGGAGCCCTATCGCAAAAAATTTATTGAAGAACGCGAAGTGTCGCTGCTCCTCGTTTTTGAAGATAGCGTCAGTTTGCAATTTGGTTCTGGGGCCCAAACTAAACGCGAGGCCCTGCTCGAACTCGCTGGGCTCGTCATGATGTTAGGGGCCGTCAACCGCGACCGCGTAGGTTTCCTGTACGCATCGCCAGCGGGCTACACCTTGAAAGAGCCCGTTCGTGGCCGTGGACAAATCTTGCACGCCGCCGCCACCCTACTCGGCCAACCCGCTCCCGTGATCGAAAATCGGGAATTACAAATTGAAAACTCTTTCGTGCCTTGGCGACTCCTCGCCAAAGCGGCTCCACGGCATAGCATCATGATTTGGCTCGGCGATTTTCCACCGCGCAGCGAACCTGAGGGCTGGAGTGTTTTATCGCGGCGCTACCAAACGATGGGCTTCCGCGTGGATGACCCGTGGGAGCGCGAGCTACCCAGCGACCGGATCTTGACCACCTACGATCCGGTGGCCGGCCGGATCGTCACGCTTAATGGAGCGACGACCGCCCAACGCACCGCGCATGCAGCTTGGGGACAAGAACGCGACGCAGCCTTCCGGGCCACTTTTCCAGCGCCGCTGAGTCGGCTGGTAGTCGGCACCCATGAATCACGCCTCGACTCACTCGTTCGCTTTTTTCACGCCCGCATGGCTGCAGGCAAGAAACGCTGAAGTTAAAAACCCACTTCAGATGATGACCCGAACCCTCTTCACCGCACCCTTAGCTTTATTTGAAGGCTATACTTTTCACGATCCGCTCTGGCTGCTGGCCCTGCTCTTATTACCCTTACTGATCTGGGTGCGCGGCCGCCGCGGTGCACCGGTGCTCATCGTGCCTTTTGCGGCAGCTTGGCATCGTCCTTCTTTCATTCCGACCTCCCGCTGGCCAGCCGCTCTAGCCATGCTCGGACTCGTTCTACTGATCATCGCGCTCGCTCGACCACAAATCGTGGAAGACAAGCGGGAGGTCAAACAACAGGGCTATGATCTGATGCTGGCCATCGATCTTTCAGGCTCGATGTTGGCCGAAGATTACGAGCGGGATGGCAATCGACTTAATCGTCTGCAAGCGATCAAGCCGGTGATTCAGGCATTTATTTCTCAGCGAGCCAGCGATCGGATCGGCCTCGTGGTTTTCTCGGGGCGGGCCTATACGCTGGCTCCGCTGACCTTTGATCATGAGTGGCTCGCTCGACAAATTGAACGACTTAAAATTGGCCTAATTGAAGATGGTACCGCCATCGGTGATGGCCTCGGCGTGGCGTTAACGCGCCTCGAACAAGCGGGCCGTGAGGACGGCGCAAAACGCAAAGGGGCCTTTGTGGTGCTGCTCACTGACGGCGCTAATAATCGTGGACTCCTAACGCCAGAGCAGGCGACCAACATCGCGCAGTCGCGGGGTGTACCGGTCTACACGATTGGCGCAGGCCGCGATGGCTTAGTCCCCATGCCCGTTTTTGATGATAGCGGCAAAAAAGTGGGCTACCGGCGGGCGATCTCTGATCTCGATGAAAATCAGTTGCGCACAATTGCCGAATCAACGGGGGCAAAATTTTTTCGGGCCGCAGATTCTGATACGATCGAGAAATCTTTTGCCGCCATCGACCGCGCCCAAAAAATAGAATTTACCGCAAAATCCTACCTGCTCACCACGGAACTCTTTCATTGGTTCTCCATGCCGGGAGCAGCGCTCCTTTTTCTAGGGGCGCTCTTGGCTTTGCCTCCAGCTTGGCCCATCCGCCGGAAACCCCCAGCCCCAGGAGTCACCGCTTGAGCTTTCATTCGCCCCATCTCCTTTGGCTGCTCGTACCATTGCTGCTGCTTTTTTCTTGGGAACTCGCCCGACATACCGCACGCGCCGCCACCCATTGGCCCAATATTGCACGCGCCTGGGCCGGAGCCTTTGAGGTCTCGCTTGGGGCCAAACACACCACCGCCGAAACTCGCCCCCGCCTCTGGCTCTGGTTTGGTTTAACCCTTTGCCTCATCGCCTTGGCCCGGCCGCAATGGGGCCTAATCGAGGAACAAGTGTTCGATCAATCACGCGAAGTCTTAATCGCGGTCGACCTTTCCCGGTCGATGCTTGCCGCCGATGTTAAACCTTCCCGACTCGACCGCAGCAAATTACTCATTCAATCGCTACTCGACGGCCTCAAGGGCGAGCGGGTGGGGCTCGTGCTTTTTGCCGGCACCGCGTTTTTGCAAAGCCCGCTCAGCTCCGATTATGAAATTTTACGGGAATTTCTGCCCGCGATGAATCCCGATTATTTACCGGAAGGAGGCTCCAATTATAAAGCGATGCTGGAAACTTCGATACAGGCCTTTGGCACTTCTACCGCTGATCGCTACCTGATCGTCTTGAGTGATGGCGAAAGTACAGACGAAGATTGGAAAAGTTTAACCGATGGATTGAAGCAAAAAGGAATTCGCGTCATTGGCTTAGGCGTCGGCACCACCGCCGGATCTTTCATTACCGATGCTGCCGGCGGTTTTATCAAAGACGAACGGGGCGCCGTGGTTCTCTCCCGCTTGAACAGCGCCACTTTGCAAGAATTGGCCCAAGTAACGGGTGGTGCTTACACGGATGCCAGCGCGTGGGTTGATCTAGCAGGCTTGCTGAAAAAAACCGTTGAAGCGGGCCGCAAAGGCGAATTTTCAGAGAAAAATGCCGCTCGTCTCATGGAGCGCTATCAATGGTTTCTCGCCCCCGGGGTGCTCCTGCTCCTCATCAGCTTTTGGGCAGAATTCCCCGTGCGCCCCCGAGAGCGCGCCTTGCCGCTCGGCCCAACCCGAGGCCGATCGATCACTCAGGTCACAGCGGCCTTGCTTATAATTTTTCTGGTCATGGCCCCTTCGCCTTCAGCCGATGCAGCAGAGGGTAGTCAGGACACCTTGGCTAAACCGCTCGTCACCGCCGTGGCGCGTTTAGCCGAAAATAATGCCTTAGCAGCGAGTGATTGCGCCGAGCTAGCGCAGACCACCATCACCTACGGTCAACGCGTAAAAACTGCGCAACAACACCCCGCAGAAAATGTGGTGCGGGATGCACTGCAAGCGGTTGATCTTGGGGAAAAACTCGAGCGCAAAGCGGCTGACTGGCCCCACTTACGGCAAGAGCTTGAGGCGCTGCTTAAAAAAGAGGAACCGCCGCCGGAAGACAAAAAGCCACAAGACCAAGATAAGAAAAAACAGGACCAAACACAAAAGCAGGAGCAGCAAAAAGACCAATCATCGCAACAGGATCAGCAGAAATCTGATCAGCAAAAATCGGATCAATCACCGCCAGCCGAACCGCCACCGGCCAAAGACAAGGATGCATTTGGCAATATGCAGGAACAGAAAAATCAGCCACCAGAAAAGAAACCAACTCCGCCACCACCACCTCCCGGGACGCAAAAGGTCGGCGGCCAGCAGGACAAAAAACCTGATAATCAGCTCCAGGATCCCGAGCTCGCCATGCCGCTTCAGAAGCTCGAACAAGTCCGCAACCAAGATTCTCCCGCCAAGCTACAACAACTCATGCAAGGCCAACCGCAAAAGCCCAAAGCTAAGGGCAAGGATTGGTAATTCCCATGCGCCGTATCATCTCTCAATTTTTTCCTGCCTTGGTCGCCATCTGCTCGCGGGCGATTGCCCGCTCGGCTGGCCGTCAGCTGGTGCCAGCCACCCTGCTTATTTTTCTGGCCGTCACCAGCCCCACCTTAGCGCAATCCGTACGCTGGGATCCCCCCGGCGGACAACTTGGCTTCAACCAGGTTTCTCCAATCTCGCTAACGTTTGAAAATTGCGAGCCCGACGGCGACCCCCGTCTACCTAAAATGGATGGGCTTACTTTCGGTCAGCCTTCGCAAAGCACCGAAACGAGCGTGGTTAATTTCCATGTTACGAGTCACTTCTCCCTGACTTTTCCCGTGCGCCCCACAAAACGCACCACCGTCGTCATTCCAGCGTTTGAAATAAAAACCGACAAAGGAAACCTGCGCGTCAACGCCGCTACCTTTACCGTGGGCGATGCTACGGTAGGCAACGCTGGCACGGGCCCAGCACTGGATGAAGTCGCTAGCGCTAAACTTACCACCCCAAAAAATAATTTCTGGGTCGGCGAAGTATTTCCCATCACTTATAATCTCAACGTGGTTCGTCGTTACTTTCATTCACTCGCTACGAATGTTGAATGGCTCGCGGCGCCGCTGGTCGCGGAGGATTGGAGCAAGCCCGATCCGAGCGAGATGCTCATCCGGGGTGAACGGCGTGTGGTTTCTACCCAGACAACACGAGCGTATGCGAAGCAACCTGGCCTCAATACCCTCAAGCCAGCCACGCAAATGGTAAACTTGATGGTCGGCACCACTGGCTTTGGCCTTTTCTCGCAAGCCACCGTCGAACAACGCGCCCTCCAATCCAGCCCGCAGGATATTACAATCCAAGCGCTACCGCCGAGCCCCGCCCATTTTTCCGGCGCCGTTGGTCAATTTACCTTCACCTCTAAAGTCGTGCCTACCTCCGCTGCGGTTGGCGAGCCGGTTACCTGGACGATTGAATTAGCGGGAGTCGGTAATTGGCCCGATATCACCGGCCTGCCTTCTCGAGAAGTCTCCAATGAGTTTCAGGTAGTCCAACCGAAATCCAAGCGCACCATGAAAGAGGGAGCCTTGTTTGAAGGTGGGCTCAGTGAGGATGTCGTGCTCGTTCCGAGCCACCCGGGATCCTATAAATTGAAGCCAGTTCATTTCACCTACTTCGATCCCCAAGCTGGCAGCTACAAAACAATCACGAGCGAACCAGTGACCTTAACAATTACGACGGGAGCGACGGAGGCGCCTACGCGATCCAATCCAGGCGCGCCTGTCCAATTCTCCATCAACCCGGCAGTGGTGGCTACCCCAACCATGCCCACCGCGACACCGCCTGTACCGCCCGAGAATTTGCCTCGGGATCCGCTCGCAGGATCCCCCAAAGGCGGCGTCCCCTTCCGCCCTGACTATTTTTGGATGGTGGCCGCGGCTCCTGCGGCCGGCATCGTCTTGATTGCGTGGCTCATTCTAGCAGCTCTTCGCTCTCGGGCCACTGATCCGCAGCGTCATCGCCGCCAAGCGCGAGCTCAACTCGCCGCGGCATTAGCTGACCTTCGCAAAACGAACGGCCCGCTCCCAGACAGTACCGCACTACGCACTTGGCAACAACAGGCGGCCGCTTTGTGGGAAATCCCCCACGCGGCACCCGGCACGCCTCTCCTGCAAGCTTGCATCGTCGCCCACGCACAGGGCGGCGCGGCAGCTCCTGATTGGGCCTCTCTCTGGATTGAAGCTGATCGGGCTTTACACAGTCGCGAACCTGGCTTGCCCGCTGACTGGTTAACTCGAGCTGAAACTGCCCTCCAAAAAATTCGGGTGCCGGGCTGGGCGCCATTCTCCCTCTTCGGGCTGCGCAATTTATTACCTTTTGTTTTTAGTTTCACTCTCCTCTTCGTACCGCTCGCTGCTCAGGCTGACAGCGCGACTGATGCCTATAAGCAGGGCAATTTTACCGCTGCGGAAACCGGCTGGCGTCACACGATCGCATCCACGCCGAACGATTGGTCCGTACGCCATAATCTCGGTCTCGCCCTCGGCCAACAAGACCGCTGGGCTGAAGCTACCGCCCACTGGACCAGCGCATTTCTGCTGAATTCACGCGCGGAGATCACGCGCTGGGATCTAACGCTCGGACTACAACGCTCCGGTCTAGCCCCAGCGGAGCTCGTTAATCTCGCCCGCGGCGAAGGCCGCTCTCGTCTCGCTCGCTACGCCACTCCGGCCGAATGGCAACTCAGCCTCATCGGGGCCGCTCTATTACTCGCCGCGGCCCTCATCGGATTACTCCTGCAAGGTTATCAACGGATTGGTGCTTGGGCTAAACCCGCCGCGCTCACGGCCAGCTTATTGGCCGTGCTGCTAGCCGCTGCGGCCACTCTTAGCCTGCATACTTATGGTCCACTCGCTCATCCCGAAGTGACTTTTGTTTGGCAAGCCTCGGTACTTCGCAGCATTCCCACGGAAGCTGATACAACGCAAAAAACCTCGCCCCTTTCCGCTGGCTCGATTGCTGTCGCCGAAAAAACTTTCCTCGGCTGGACAAAACTCAATTTTCCCGGCGGACAAACAGGTTGGGTTCGCACGACTGATTTAATTTTCCTCTATCGGTAAAGTTACCCTCGAGGAGCCAGCTGGCCCGAGGATTCTTGCCACCCTGCGTGAAGCACCCGCTGCTCAGCGCGTGTTAAACCATTTGGCATCACCAGGCTGATGGCTCCAACCATCGAGCAGCGGAAAAATCTCTTCAACGGTACGAGCCACCGCATATTTACCCCGAATCGTAGCGTGCATAAATTTCTCTGCGACGATCCGCTCAAAGAGCCGGAGGAGATCATCATAATAGCCGCCTTGATTCAGAATAATAATCGGTTTCTGCAAGGTCTCAAGATGGGCCAGCGTGAGAATTTCTAGTAACTCCTCGAGCGTGCCCCATCCGCCAGGCAATGCCAGAAACGCATCAGCGCGTGTTTCCATCAGCAGCTTGCGCTCCCGCATGGTCGTTACAGAAATCAGCTCATCCGCTTCCGTAAAAGCCAGCTCCCGTTCTTTCATGAACTCAGGAATGACGCCGACCACTCGACCGCCCGCAGCTTTGACCGCCCGCGCCACCGTGCCCATTAAACCCGTCTTACCGCCCCCGTAAATTAACGTCCACTCGCGGAGCGCCATAGCTGCACCGAGCTCTGTTGCGGCTTTAAAATATTGAGGGTCCACGCGATCACTTGAAGCACAATAAACGCACAACGACTTTTGCATGCCCAATTTGACACCAGTCATTCACACTAATCAGCAAAAATTTTACCCCTCTGCGTCGCTTATTTTCTTTTGGTGATGGCTACACTTTTAGTGGCCAAACCATGATCGCAAATTAGTCTCGGGGCTCAGTGGTCACCCCATCCCCAGTCTACCGCGGGCGCCTCGCGCCCTCCCCCACTGGCTTGCTTCACCTAGGACACGCCAAAACTTTTTGGACCGCCCACGAACGGGCACAGGCAGCCGGGGGCCATCTCCTGTTGCGCAATGACGATCTCGATGCGGGGCGCTGTCGACCAGAGTTTGTCGAAGCTATGACCGAGGATCTCGCCTGGCTAGGCCTGCACTGGGTCGAGCCCATGATTACCCAAAGCCATCGTCTCTCGCTCTACCGCGCGGCGTTGGTCCAGTTGCATGCAGGCGGCTTCATTTATCCCTGCACCCGCTCACGCCGCGATGTCCTCGCGGCTATCAGCGCCCCCCACGAGGGGGATGAAACCGATGAGCCAGTTTTCCCGCGCGAATTTCGGCCCGCCGCGGACACACCGCTCCCGTCGCTGACGGAACCCATCACAGTCAATTGGCGTTACCGGGTTCCCGACGGCGAAGAATTAATTTTTACGGACGGCCAAAGCGGCGAACAACGCGCCATCGCTGGACGCGACTTCGGTGATTTTCTTGTGTGGCGAAAAGATGATCTCCCCAGCTACCAACTCGCGTGCGTGGTCGATGATGCCGCGCTGAATATTACCGAAGTCGTGCGAGGTGAGGACCTGCGCCAGTCTACTTTTCGCCAACTTTTAATTTATCGGGCATTAAAACTTAACGCCCCCGCCTTTTATCACTGCCCCTTACTCACCGATGAACGCGGCGTACGCTTAGCGAAACGCCACGACTCGCTCGCTCTGCGCACGCTGCGAGCCGCTGGCCGCACCGCAGCGGATGTTCGGACTGCTTGGTAACCAAACCTCACGAGATCCGGCCCCATCAACTTAATTAGCCGTTTACGAAAGGAATTCTTCCCTTTCGCCTGACTCTCACAAAATTATTTCCTATCAATTAAAAGACTGGAAGCGCAGAGGGAGAATGGCAAAGTACGCGCATCTCTCCTGTGCAATCCCATCCTTTCCTTTCTCCCACCGCAGCGTCCGCTATTGCCGCCGCTCAAGGCACTCCTTGCTACGTTTACGACCAAGCCACGCTCGAGGCTCAGGCCGATGCGATGCTGGCTTTCCCCAATGCCTTCGGACTGACCGTCCGGTTCGCCATGAAGGCCTGTCCGAACGCCTCGGTGCTTCGCCTCTTCGCCGCCAAGGGCCTCCACTTAGACGCCAGCTCTGGCTATGAAGTGCGCCGCGCGATCAAGGCCGGCGTCTCCGCCGAACGAATTTCCCTATCCTCCCAAGAACTCCCGATAGATTTCGCCGAACTTCTCCGCTTGGGCATCCATGTGAATGCCTGTTCGCTCCTGCAACTAGAGCGTATCGGCCAGGCGATGCCCGGCCAGCAAGTTGGCCTGCGCTTCAATCCCGGCCGTGGCTCGGGTGGCACGGGCAAGACCAACGTTGGCGGACCCAACTCCTCCTTTGGCATCTGGCATGAATGGGCCGATCAAGCTCAAGCCATCGCGACTCAATATAAACTCAAAGTCGTTCGTATTCACACGCACATCGGTTCCGGCAGTGATCCGGTCGTCTGGCAGGAAGTCTCCGCGGCGAGTCTCGCGCTTGTCCTGCGCTTTCCCGAAGTCGTCACGCTCAACCTCGGTGGTGGCTACAAGGTCGCGCGCGTCGCCAACGAAAAGGGCACGGACCCCCAAGTCGTAGGTGCGCCCGTGAAACTCGCATTCGAGAAATTTGCCGCCGAGCACGGTCGATCACTGCGACTCGAAATCGAGCCGGGCACCTTCTTGGTTGCCAACGCTGGCGCGGTGCTGTGTCGAGTCCAGGATGTCGTGTCCACTGGCACCCGCCAATTCCTCAAGCTCGATTCCGGCATGACGGAGATTCTGCGTCCATCTTTATACGGCTCACAGCACCCCGTGTATCTTTATCCGGCCAAGCCAACGGGGCGAACGCAGGATTATGTGGTGGTGGGACATTGCTGCGAATCTGGCGACCTCATTAGCTGTGCACCTGGTGAGCCCGAAACCTTGGCCGCACGAGCCTTGCCCGAAGCAGCGGCCAACGACCTCGTCGTCATTGGTGGTGCAGGGGCCTATTGCGCGGGGATGAGCACGAAGAACTATAACTCCTTTCCGGAAGCACCTGAAGTTCTCCTGCAAGCGCGCGGACAATTTCAGCTGATCCGCCGCCGCCAGACGCTTGAACAGATTTTGCAGAACGAAACCACCCCGACAGGTCTTTAAGCGTACCGTATAGCGGCCCGTGGAACGCGATGGTATTGACCAAGCCAAAGTCTGCTCGGCAATAAAGCGGTCAATTGAGCCGGACTCATTCTGCTCGCCCCGCACTCGTTAAACCGGATGCGCCTTCATGACTCTGGACGAAAACCCAGAGTCAAATTTAGCCCAATCATGTGGCCTTGATTTATCAGCAACGAGCGGCAGCCTTCTCACAACCCCTGACCCGGAAAACTAAATTTCCCTTCGGTTACCCTCTGTTTATCTATGCATATCACGCTGCTTGATTGGACCATTGTCGTCGCAACAATTTTAATTTGTTTCGTACCTGCTTTATTTTTTGCCAAACGCTCAAAGAGCAGCACCTCTGAGTTTTTCGCCTCTGGCCGCTCAGTCCCGTGGTGGCTGGCTGGCCTTTCCATGGTGGCGACAACTTTTTCTTCAGACACCCCTAATTGGGTGACCGAGCAGGTGCGTAAATATGGCGTAGCAGGCAATTGGCAGTGGTGGGCGTTTGTGCTGACAGGCGTCTCGACTGTTTTTTTCTTCGCGCGCCTGTGGCGTCGATCCGGCGTAATGACAGATTTGGAATTCTACGAACACCGTTATTCTGGCCAAGAAGCATCCGTGGTACGGGGGTTTCGGGCCGTCTACCTAGGGCTGTTTTTTAATTGTTTTATTATGGGGATGGTCACTCTCGCCGCCTGCAAAATTGCTAATATTCTTTTTGGAATGCCCGCCTGGCAGACGATTGTGCTCTGCGGCATTCTCAATGTGGTCTTTGCCGCTCACTCGGGACTCTGGGGGGTGCTGGTGATCGATATGGTGCAATTCTTTATTAAAATGACCGCCGTTTTTGCCGCTGCTTGGTTTTCACTGGTCGAAGTGGGCCGGCGCTTAGTAGGCGAAGCAAACGGGTGGGCCGGCTTGAAAGCCTTGGTTGCAAAACTCGCGACCCAACAAGTGGTGACCACCGGGGGCGTTCCGACAATGTCGACGGCCAATGGGACTGGGCAGCCCATCCTCGATCTGTTGCCCAATTTCACGATGTCAGAATTGGCTCTCATGATTTTCATCATGCCCATCGCTATTAGTTGGTGGGCAAATTGGTATCCCGGCTCTGAGCCCGGAGGCGGCTCATATGTCGCCCAGCGCATGTTAGCCTCGAAGTCAGAAAAGGACTCTCTGGGCGGAACGCTGTTCTTCAATATCGCCCACTACGTCCTGCGTCCATGGCCCTGGATCATCACTGCGCTTTGCTCGATCATCATCTACCCCGACTTAGCCTCAATCAAATCGGCCTTCCCGAACGCAGATGCCGCAATGATCGGGCATGATTCGGCTTTCCCAGCGATGCTGAAGTTCCTCCCCGTGGGCTTTGTGGGCTTGATGATCGGCGGATTACTGGCGGCTAATTCCTCGACGATCCTGACGCACCTCAATTGGGGTTCATCTTACTTAGTGCACGATTTCTATCGGCGCTTTATTAAAAAAACGGGCACCGAAGCGCATTACGTTAACGTAGGTCGGCTCTCAACCATCTTGCTCTATGTCGTCGCAGCGTTGCTTAGCTTGACCATGTCCTCGGCTCAGCAAGCTTTTCAAATCCTACTCTCAATTGGTGCGGGCACCGGCCTGATCTACATCGCTCGCTGGTTTTGGTGGCGGGTCACCGCCTGGTGCGAAATTGTGGCGATGGTGATGTCGCTGGTGACTTCGTTGGTCGTTCCTCTGGTGATGACCAAAGCGGATTTCGCCGCCGTCACGATGGTGCAAGTCGGCTTGACGACTCTCGCCTGGCTGATCACCGCATTTGTGGGACCCCAAACAGATCAAGCCACCTTGATTTCATTCTACCGCAAAGTGAAGCCAGCGGGTCCAGGTTGGACGGCCGTACGGGCCGCGGCCGGAGTCTCCGATGAAGAAGTTGCGATTGAAAATCGGAGTGGCGCAGCGTTCGTTGGTTGGCTTGCGGGCTGCGCTGTTATTTGGTCATCACTGTTTGCGATCGGAAACTTTTTGTACTCATCAGGCGACCCTTCGCGTTTGCGCATGGCCTGGATCCTGACGGTGACATTTATTGTGAGCGGTTATGTTTTACTTAAAGTGACACGCCAACTGTGGGCGGATAGCACCGCCTCGCAGGCGAGGAATGATGCGCGAGTAGAATCATAATCTTTCGAAAAAATCCTCGAGGGTTTAATAACCCGCGGGCTGGCGTGAGCCGCCGCGGGTTAATTATTTTATGCCGCCAAGCCTAAGCAAGTTGCGATGATCATGCCGGAGGCGGCCTTGCACGATCTCCTTCACCGGGGTGAGCGCCTGACCGATTCTTGACTCACGGTTTTAAATTCGTCTCGCTCCCTCTTACTCATGACGGGCAACCCCAAGCTCTTGCGACCGGCCGTGGCCCAGATGTGGCAGCAGGTAAAAGATTTCTCCGGCTGCGGAGGTGCAGCGACCTATCTTTGGCCACGGTGGATTTTATTGCGCGCAGTTGGCGTAGTTTTTATCATCATTTTTTCAGGCATCATTAATGAAAGTGCCGCGCTGATTGGCCCCCAGGGGCTCGTTCCTTTGCGCACTGTGATGGCCCAACTGCGCACCGCGCAGCCCACGACCATAGAATCTTTTCTCAAAGCGCCGACCCTCTTTTGGATCAGCACCAGCCCCAGTATACTGCAAATCGTGCAGTGGGGTGGTCTTTTTTCGGCCCTCGCCTTGCTCGCTAATATCCTTCCGCGGCTCGCGTTATTCGGATGCTGGCTGAGCTTACTTTCTTTTGCGCGCGGCTGGCTAATTTTCTCTGATCCCCAAGTTGATTGGCTAATGCTAGAGGTTGCGCTGCTCTGTATTCCCTTTGCCCCAGCAGGATTTCGCCCTGGAATTGGCGCGGCGTCGCCGCCGCGCCCGTTGGTGATTTTCATGGTTCGCTGGTTGTTGTTTCGCGTGATGTTTGAATCGGGCCTAGCGAAAATCCTGAGCGGCGATCCTCACTGGGCCAATCTCTCGGCCATGGATACGCTTTACGAGGTCGCCCCCTGCCCTACTATTTTGGGCTACCTTGACCATCAATTGCCACATTTCTGGCATGTGGGTGAAGCCGTACTAACGTTCGCCGCCGAATTAGTGGCCCCGCTTCTCGCAGTATTGGCCGGCCGGCGTGGACGGTGGTGGGCTTTCGGGCTTTGGTTCGCTCTGCAAGCGGGCATTCAGCTGACTTGTAATTTTGGTTGGCTCAACACGGCCTCGATCGCGCTCGGCCTGCTTCTTTTTGATGATCAAATGCTGACTACTGCCGCCCATTGGTTCCGGCGGCCGGCACTCGCGCAATATTTAGCCAACTCTGCAGCACGGCAAACCTGGCCAACCCCCGCGCCGGCCTGGCAACGACACTTTTTGAGTGTCGCACTGTGGGCTCATTTTTACCTATCTATTATCGCCTTTGGGAATGCGGCCTCCATGCCGCGGAATATAATACTGGATTCAATCTCGCGCCCGTTGAAATTTATTTTCGACGGCTTCGGCAGCGTCAATGCCTACCAACTCTACGCCCGCCTCGACCTTCAGCATGTCATTGCCGAATTTATCGGCTCCAATGATGGCGGCCAAACTTGGCGGCCCTATGAATTTCGTTACTTCCCTCAACGCCTTGACCATATCAGCTCATTTATTGCCCCACGCTTTCCGCGCTTTGAGGCCACGCTCCAGATCGAATTCGCAACCCGCGACAAGCCCGCGACTCTTTATCGCTTAGTCGCCACGCAACTCCTAGAGCAAAACCCGCAGGTGCTCAGCCTCTTTGCTGGTAATCCTTTCCTCGATCGACCACCGCAAATGATCCGCATCGCCGGCTATCGCTACACTTTCACAAATTTAGCAACCTATCGAGCCACCGGAAATTTTTGGCAGCGCGCTTATACGGGAGAATATATGCCGATGATTTATCAGCGGCCGATGGGTGAAATTGGAATCGCGGACACAGAATTTGATCAAATAGCAGCCAGAGCCTTTCACGGTAATCCCGCCGCCCAAAGCCATCTCGGCTTCCTTTTTGTCAGCGGCGAAGAAGGAGTGCAAAAAAATGGGGCCGAAGCGGCGCGCTGGTTAGGATTGGCCGCCGCGCAAGGCGTGGCCGCCGCGCAACTTAATCTCGCTCTCATTCTGGCTCAAGGCGACGGTGTCCCCAAAGATCTCGGGCAAGCCGCGCAATGGTGTCAGCGCGCCGCCCACCAAGGCTTAGCCGCCGCGCAAGATCGACTAGGAGTCATGTATGTCCAAGGTGAAGGCGTCACAAAAAATGACACCGAAGCGCTCGCCTGGTTTCAAATCGCTGCGCGGGCAGGCCATGCAGAAGCCAAATCGCATGCCGCTTACATCAAAACACGGGCCAGTCTTACCCTGATTCTGGCAGCCGAACGCCGCGCACAGGCCATCAGCGATGAAATTGCATCGACGGCTAAGAAAATCGGTAAAAATTAATTACGGCGGCCCCTGCTTACTCTTGTCATTCGATCCATGCTAAAATTCGTCATGAAGAAAATCAGGCGGCGATCAACCATCACTGGGTGGCTGCTCGTTAGTCTCACGACTATTCTCGGATACGCAGAACCTCCTTCACCTGACACCACCATCACTTTACCGAAATTTGAGGTAAAAAGTAACGCGGTGTGCAGTTACGGTATCGGGATTGTGGCCACTTGGAACAAGACCACCCAAAGCATCGACCATGTTTATATCGAAGAAGTCAGCCCAGACTCAACTGCCGCGGGCATGGGACTCGTCCGTGGCGATGAAATTCTTACCATCAATGGGCGCAAGGTGACTGCGATGAAAGGCGGCATGAAACGGGGCAGCGATTTATTCGAGCTGTTGGTAAACCAACCCGTGGGCCGGACCATCGTCCTAGAAGTCGCCGTCCGTGCGGTGAAGCGTTTTGAGCTGCCCGCGGGACTCTGATTTTCTGGTGCGACGCATAGCTCCCTTCGGCTAGTGGCTACCGTTCCGCCAAGCGGGTGGTAAGATACTTTGGGTTCCTAGAAGGTAGTTACGGTAATAAATCCAAAAAATAAGTGCGCCTAAACCAACAAGAAAGGCCGCTTCGCCGAGACTACCCGCTCTCGATCGGCTGGTGCGCCGAAGCGCATGCACCGCCCAAACCACACCGGGCGCAATTGCCAAAGCCACCAGCGATGAACCGAAGAGCACGAGCCCAATAATAAAAAGCGTACGCAGCATCGCATCGTCAATCAGGCGAGCCTTGTAGGCGATGATCTCGTTACAAAGATTCAACAACAACAGGCAGCACGGAAGCACATAAAATCGTTCGAGCGTCAGGGTCGTTTTCATTGATCCAAATTGCACGACTTGACGACCGACGACAATTGTTACGTAGGGTCCCCTTGCCTTTCCTCTATTATTACCTTTTCTGGGCCTCCACTCCGTCATGGCCACCTATGTTTATGAAACCATTAGCCAGCGGGAGGGCGAAGCCCCCCGTCGCTTTGAGTTGGTGCAGAGCATGAAGGACGCCCCACTGGCGCAACATCCCGACACCGGCGAACCGATTAAACGGGTGATTACTGGCGGGTATGGCCTGATGGGCATCAGCGAGAAAAAGCCCATCACCAATCCTGTGGCCGCCTGTCGGCCCGGTTGCGCTTGCCATCGCGGCGCACGTATCCCCTCTCTTTAATCCCACAACCTATGATTAACTATCGTAAACCTGACCTCACTGAACACCCGCCTCGCAGTCTCCGCGTTCGCCTTGGCGGCTACGCGCACCTCTGCCGTTTACTCGACAAGGCCCGCGCCGTTATCGCCAATAAAGGTGGCGAATATCACTACAACTGCCCACTCGATGAAGCCTTTTTTGGATTCACGGGCATCGATCATGCCGCGATGCTGGCCGAAATTAAGACCGGCAAAACTGACGTAGAAATTTTGGCTTGGGTCAGCACCCAAACCAAGCATCAGCCCCATGAGATCGCCGCCTGGTCTGCCTGGCTGGAACTCAATGGTCCCGGTGGTGCCGATGGCCATGAATGGGTCGCTAGCGTACTGAAGGGCCATAAATCTGCCCGCGATGATATTCGTTCGTTCGCGGATCTCTTAGATTTTGACGACTACGTCAGCTTCGGCGGCGCTGTTTAATCGGCGTTACTGATCCGTCGGCACCGACACGGCCGCCAAACCGTCGAGGTTCACTGAGCTCAAGCCAACCGGAAGGTTGGCTTTTTTTATTATTTAGCTGTTTTGCCAGCGGCCACGTACGCGAGCAAGCGGCTGAGCCTTCCGGCGTGGGCTAGCGGAGGCCAATTGATTCAGAGCTCCGTATATTTATCAGAGCGGCCGCGCGCTTTCTCGACCGGATATTTTTTCGCATTAGCAGCCATCTTAGTTTCGATCGCCGCCGCCAGATCGATGCCGCAGATATTGGCGAATTCCAGGGCATAAATTACCACATCGGCAATTTCGGCTTCAATAGCAGGGCGCTTTTTGGGATCCTGCGCTACCGCTTGCGAGGCAGGGGAGTCGCTCCAGAGAAAATGCTCCATTAATTCCCCCGACTCTGCCGCCAGCGCCATGCTGAGATTTTTAGGCGAGTGGAATTGCTCCCAGTCGCGCTCATGGACAAACGCTAGCACGCGGGCCCTCAATTCAGCTACGGTCGTCTTGGCATCAGTCATCGATTTCATCTGCGCAGCCTAGGTAAGACCACCAACCCCTGCAAGCGCCTCGAAGCCCGAGCGCCAATATTCTCGTTGGGCTAGAACCGTGAGCGCCTCGCAACGAAAGCTGTATAAACGATCGATTCACAATTTTCTTATTTTTCGCTGGAACAATCCGATCATTTATCGGCTCTGAATTAAGCTGGCTCTGACCCAGCCCACCAAGAACACCATGACCTATTTCCCCCATCCGCCGGCCCAGTACCCTGCGATCATCCCGACGGCGGCCACCAGCGCGCTCACCGCGAGCGTGCATCGCGATATTTTGTGGAATCAGCCTATCTTCAAGGCCCCCACCCTCACCAATCCCCGCGGGGCTTTAGATCCATTGCCCTTTACCGCCACCCGACTCGTGCGGCGGCGCAGCCCAGCCTGAATTAAGGCAACTTTGGCTTAATTTTAGAGCGCACGGCAGGGTTGTCCGTCAATCCGCTTCACTGCTCTGGCACCAGCCACCAACAGCGGGCCGCGCCGCCGGCCTCAACCATGAGCCGCTCAGCCAACTCAGGCAGCACTTCGCGGATCTCTGCTTCAATCTTCCAAGGGGGATTAAGCACCAATAGCCCGCAGCCTTTCATGCGCACATCTGAGCTTTCTCCGGCGATCATTAACTCAGCCACCAAGGCGGGCGTCGCGAAGGTCCGGACCGCATAATGAAATTCATCTGCCCGCGCTCGCTCGGTAATGGGATACCAAACCGCTAGCACCGCCCCGGGCATCCGACGCAGCGCATCACCGAGGCCGCGGATAATACCGACAAACTCTGCTTTGCTTTCAAATGGGGGATCGATGAGCACCAAGGCGCGTTTCTCTAACGGCGGGAGCATCGCCTTGAGCCCAGTATAACCATTAATCGCCTGCACCGTGACGCGGGACTCGCGCGCGAATTCAAAATCCAACGCCTCGGCATCATCAGGCCGCAATTCGCACAGCGCCATACGATCTTGGGGCCGCATCAGCAGCTTCGCGATCCAGGGCGAACCAGGATAAAATTTAAGCTCTGATCCCGTCGCCCCATGCCGATCATTAAAGCGACGCACTAACGCGACATAATCAGCCAGCGCTTCCGGGAGCGTTGCGGCAGCCCATAAGCGACCAATTCCTGCCGGATATTCCGGCTCACGCGAACGACCATCCGGCAAAAGTGAGGTCACAGATAAATCATACCCCCCCCGGCCAGCGTGGGTATCCAGGTAAAGCATTCCCTTATCCTTTCGCTGCATGGCGCGCACCAATTGCAGCAGCAAGACGTGCTTGAAGACATCCGCGTAATTCCCTGCGTGATAGTGGTGACGGTAGTTCATGCTTAATTTTTAAAGGCCAGTCCTCACGGTCATAAAAATTATTCTCTGGGTCGAGTAAAGATCCGCTCGCCCACGACACCCTTTCACTTGGCCCCCATCGTGCTTCTTGCCGCCCGTCAAATTACCGCTTTAATTGCCAGCATGTTCAGTCGTTTTTCCTCACTTATCCGCCTCTGTCTAGCGGGCGGCCGCTCAGCCATAGTCGCCTTGGGCTTCGCCGGCACCCTCCTTGCTCCGAGCTGTGCCCGCCACGAGTCCCTCGCCACGGCCGGCGTGAGCTCCGGCACGCTCCATCTTGGCAATGGCGCTGAACCACAAGATCTCGACCCCCAAACCATCACGGCATTCACCGACCAATGCATCGCCTTGGCTTTGTTTGAAGGCCTCTGCGCCCTCGATGAGAAAACCTCGCAAGCTGTACCCGCAGCCGCGGATCACTGGGAAGTTTCTGCGGATGGCCTGCAGTACACCTTTCATCTGCGCCCCAACCTGCAGTGGTCTAACGGCGAACCCCTCACCGCTGCTGATTTTCTGCTAGCGTGGCAACGGACCCTTACGCCCGCCCTCGGCGCTGAATATGCGTACCTGCTTTTCCCTGTTAAAAATGCGGCCGCCTTCAACGCAGGCCGGCTCACCGATCCCGCGGCCTTGGGCTTCGCGGCACCCGATGCCCACACCCTCGTCATCACTTTGGAACGCCCCACCCCTTTCCTGCCAGCTCTCACGGCGCAACCACCGTGGTTCCCCATCAACCCACGGGTCGTTCAGAAATTTGGCCGACTCGATCAGCGGGGCACCGCTTGGACACGTCCCGGCAATCTCGTTGGTAACGGACCTTTTGTCCTCAGTGCTTGGTCGCCTAACGCACGGCTCGTTACCACTAAAAATCCACGCTACTGGGACGCCGATCACACCCGCCTGAATAGCATCATTTTTTATCCTACCGAAAACATGGATGTGGATGAGCGCAATTTTCGCGCTGGGCAGCTGCACCTGAGTTACGAATTACCTTTGGCCAAAGTAGACGGCTATCGGCGCGATCATCCTGAACAACTACGCCTCGATCCGTTTTTGGAAACTTTTTTCCTGCGCTTCAATGTAACAAGGCCGCCCTTAGATCAGCCGATGGTGCGGGCCGCCCTTGCGCGGGCCCTCGATCGAGATTCCCTCACGCGCAATATTCTTCGCGGAAGTCGCCACCCCGCACATCATTACACCCCACCCAACTGCGCCGGCTACACCGCCCGCGCGCAAATCCCCGATAATTTTGCCGAAGCGCGTCGGCTCCTCGCCGCCGCCGGCTATCCGGGCGGTCAAGGCTTTCCCAAACTCGATGTGCAGATCCGGAACGATGAACTTCACGGCAAAATTCTCGAAGCTATTCAAGCCATGTGGCAACGTGAGCTCGGCATTACTATAACGATTACTCCCGTGGAACAGAAAACGTGGTTACAAAATCAACAGACTCTTAACTACGCTATTTCTACCGCGCGCTGGGTGGGTGATTTCGTCGATCCCATAACCTTTCTCGATATGTTTGTGGGGCACGGGAGTAATAACTGGACGGGCTGGGCCCAGCCCGCCTACGACCAACTCATCACCGCAGCCGCCCTCACGCCCGAGCCTTCAGCGCGCTATGAATTATTACAGCAGGCTGAAACTCTCCTGCTCGCAGAGGCGCCGATCGCCCCCATTTTTTTTGGCGTCCGCTCTTTTTTAATTCATCCCGCTGTGCAAGGCTGGGAGCCTGCCCTGCTGGGCTTTCACCAATACAAAAAGATTTACCTACAAAATCCCTAACCACACCCTGCTCGCGTGATTTCCCGCCTTCTTCTTTTGTTCGTAACGGCCCTTCTCGCCCACCCCACTAGCTTATCAGCCGCGACCAGCGCTGGACCCGCTGATGAGGTTAAGATTGTTCGCACCTTCATCGGTTGGCGCGAGGCGGCCTCATTCAAGCACATTTCGGAATATTTTGACCGCCAGGAAAACACCCATGGCGAAGTCATGATGCGCAGCCAACCTGACCAGCGCAGCGGCTATTATTTTCTGGTTCGCATTACCAACACCGGCGCGTCAGCGACGGTGCAGTGTCGGCTTCAGCTAATCATGCCAAGCGGCCAGCCCACGACTGAATTTACCTTCACCCCGGAATTAAAATCTGGCGCCACTGTCCTCAATCTTGGCCTCACCGGCCGCGACTGGCCTGGCCCTAAAATTAATCCGGTCGCGTGGAAACTCACGCTGACCGCTTCTGATGGTCGGGTACTCGCCACCGATAAAAGTTATCTCTGGGAAAAACCCCCGAGCCCTTAACTGCGCCCAACGCGCTGACGAACCTCCCGTGTCGCCCAAATTACTCTGGTCCGATTGGCAGGGCTTAACTGGCTGGCAACCATCGCCCGACGTTCTCGCCGAAACGCTAGATGGGGGGCAAGCATTTCGCTGGCGACGCGAGGCTGTGACTTCATCTCAAATTTCCGAAATTTGGACCGGCACCTGGTCCGAGCATGTCGCCCAATTACGGCTCAATAACAATCACCTCGAATGGCGCACCCCAGCCGCCCAGTATGCCGCCACCGCCGTGGCTTTGCCGCGTTATCTCGGCCTGGATCTTGACGGCGCCGCTCTCGTTGACTCGCTGCCGTGGCGCAGTGATCCGCATCTCGCCCGCTGCCTCGCGGCCTTCCCTGGTCTGCGCATCTTGCGCCAGCCTTTGGGCGAGACGCTGCTCGGCTTTCTCTGCAGCGCGACCAAGCAAATCGTACAAATAAAACAAATGGTTGCGCTGCTTGCGGAGCGCCATGGGGCCGCTTCACTGGTGGCGACCACGCTGCCGCACCGCCTCCCCACCTGGACAGAAATCGCGGCCGTTTCTGAAAATGACCTCAGGGCCTGCCTGCTTGGATTCCGCGCCAAATATATTCATGCCTCCGCCCACTATCTCGCCAGCCATCCTGGCTGGCTGGAAGAAACTGAGCAGCTCCCTTATGCCGCCGCGAAGGCCCGCCTGTTAACTCTGCCAGGAGTGGGCGAAAAAGTAGCAGACTGTGTGCTTTTATTCGGCGCAGGCCAACTTGCCGCCTTTCCCGTCGACACATGGATTCTCCAGTCACTCGAGCGTCGCTATCAACTCACCGGCTGGAAACCCGCGCAGATTGCCCATTTTGGCCGGTCCCATTTCGGCCCCCTCGCCGGCCTCGCTCAACAATACCTCTTTTCGTGGGAAAGAAAATTTGGCCGCCACCCTTCCACCGATACCGCAGCCAAATAAACTGGCGGGGCGCACGGTTGCCAGAGAGTACGGACCCGACCAATCAAGGTAACGGACAGAGCGTAGCGGTTAGATTTACCCCAGCGAAGCCGACTCAGCGAGCGCGCTCAATCAATTCGATCTCGTAGCCTTCGGGCGCATCAATGAATGCAATGATCGAGCCACTGCTCGTCCGCGTCGGGCCATCGCTTAGCGTATAGCCTTTCACCTTTAAAGTCGCTGCGAAGGCCATTAAATCGGCCACCTCAAAAGCGAGGTGCATTAAGTCAGGCTGGACTACCACCGGAACGGCACCGGCCGGCATTTGGCACAATTCAATTTCTTCATCACTATTCGGCGTCGCCAGAAATACTAATTGCGCGCCTCGGGGCGAAGTGTGCCGACGGGTCGCGATCAACCCAAGGGCCTGTTCATAAAATTTTACCGATTGCTCGATATCGTTAACCCGCAGTCGAGTGTGGAGAAGTTTAGTGACAGTCATTGGTGAAAATTAAAGGCCCGCGGTCACGAAAAGCAAATCGCATGTCAGCCATGATCCGCTGGCTTCATCAACGCGGATGAGATTTTTTCTTCGCCTCAACTTCCGGCAAGAACGCAGTGAGCAGTCCGAGCAGCGGGAAAAAAGCGCTCACGGCGAAAACATGACGAATGCTCGTGTGATCAGCTAAGCGCCCCAAGAGGGCGGACCCGATGCCCGCCGCGCCAAACGCCAAACCAAAAAACAGGCCGGCAATGAGCCCTACGTTGCCCGTTACTAATTCTTGCGCATAAACCAAAATCGCCGAGAAGGCGGAGGCAAGAATCAGCCCGATAAATATCGTCAGAATCACTGTTCCCGTGAGCCCCACATGCGGCAGCGCGAGAGAAAATGGAGCCACGCCTAAAATAGAAATCCAAATCACCCGCTTGCGCCCGATTCGATCGCCGACCGGCCCACCGATGATCGTCCCCGCCGCGACTGCGAATAAAAACACGAAAAGATAAACCTGCGCAGCCTGTACCGAGACCGCGAACTTATCCATTAAGTAGAACGTGTAGTAATTCGTAAGGCTGATGAGATAAAAATATTTAGAAAAGATAAGCACGATCAAGATACCGAGCGCGCAGATCACCTGACGCGAAGTAAGCCGCGGCAGCCCTGCGGCGTCCGTCGCCCGCGGCTTTGTCACTAACCGGGCCAGATTTCGCTGATACCAACCACCGATGCGGGTTAGCACCATAATCCCAATCAGGGCCAATCCGGTGAACCACAAAATGTGACCCTGCCCGCGCGGAATGATAATGGCGGCAGCTAACAGCGGTCCGAGTGACGTACCAAAATTACCTCCTACCTGAAAAAGTGATTGGGCAAAGCCATGTTGACCGCCCGAGGCCATGCGCGCCACGCGAGAGGCTTCCGGATGGAAGATCGAGGAGCCAATACCCACCGTCGCGGCGGAAGCGCAGAGCAGTCCAAAACTATTAGCCTGCGAGAGCACAATCAAACCGATCAACGTCACCGTCATGCCAATCGGCAATGAGTAAGGCTTGGGCCGACGATCAGTATAGAAGCCCACAACGGGCTGTAGCAACGACCCGGTTACTTGATAGGTAAGACTGATCAGCCCGATTTGAGTGAAGCTCAGGTGATAAGAATCTTTGAGCAGTGGATAAATAGCCGGCAGCAGAGCCTGCAAAATATCGTTGATCATGTGCGCCGCACTTAACGTCAGCAGCACCTGCAGAACCGCACCAGGAACGGGATCAGCTTGAGCAGGAGATTGGACGGACGTGGTCTGACTCATTGGCTAAGTATCGCGAGAGCCGCGGGTCCGGGTCAAGCCACCTGCCACCGCTCACTTCAGATCAAAAATTGGTGCTCGGGACAGGACTCGAACCTGCACGCCTTACGGCACGGGCTTCTAAGACCCGCATGTCTGCCATTCCATCACCCGAGCAATAGGTTGACCCAACTTGACTAATCCCCAGCGAACGGGCGAGCACGATTCTTAAGGCTGCCACAATTACCTCGGCATTTTTTTAGGGAAACCCCTTAGCCTATCGTTTAATCGCTGGCCCTTAGAATGGTGGACTCAACTGGACTCGAACCAGTGACCCCCTGCGTGTGAAGCAGGTGCTCTAACCAACTGAGCTATGAGTCCCCAAGGGGAGGCAGACGGTTAACGGCCCTCAGGCGCGAATCAACCATGTTTTATTTTTTCGTCCGCACCGCTCGTTTTCTCTCGGGGAAAAGCGTCTGACAAATTCCACAGACCGTTCCATCGCAACCGCGCGCGGTGCAGTGCTCCCGTCCGTAAAAAATCATTCTCAGATGCAACTGATTCCACTGCTCAGGTGGAAAGAGTTCCTTCAAATCAGCCTCCGTCTGCACCACGTTTCGTCCATTCGTTAATTTCCACCGTTGTGCCAGGCGGTGAATATGTGTGTCCACGGGAAAGGCCGGCACGCCGAAAGCCTGACTCATGACAACCGAGGCGGTCTTGTGCCCAACCCCCGGCAACTCCTCGAGCTCCGCAAAGGTTTGGGGCACGCGGCCGGCATATTGCTCGATCAAGATCCGCGAGAGGCCCGCAATCGCCTTCGCCTTTTGGGGTGACAACCCACACGGCCGAATGATCGCTTGGATTTTCTCGACCGCGACCTGCGCCATGGCCGCGGGCGTATCCGCCAGCGCCCAGAGCGACGGCGTAACTAAGTTAACGCGTTTATCTGTGCACTGCGCCGACAGTAGCACCGCGACCAAAAGGGTATAAGCATCGCGGTGATCAAGCGGGATGGGAGTCTCCGGATATAACGCCGCGAGTTGTCGACCAATGTAGGCCGCGCGGGTGGGCTTGGTGTTAAAATCAGGAAGTGCCATTATGAGAATTCTGCTCGCTGGAGATTAAGCATTAGCAAGTGCGGGCATCACCTGCAAGCCGGCTCCTCCCACCGACCTCAACAGAATAAGCCCTTCATGATCGCCGGCCCATCCGAGCTTATGTCTCCGCCGCGCGCCCAAATCGCAGTTGCGCCACTTCGGCCTACACCTACGGTTTAACGCATGGCTTTTCACCGTGATCTTCTCGCTCCGCTCGACACTTTTGAACGTCGCCACACTGGCTCACCCGCCGCAGAAATCGCCGAGATGCTCAAGATCGTTGGCTATGATTCCGTCGAGGCTCTCGCCGACGCCGCGGTTCCGTCGAAGATTCGACTCAAGCGTCCCTTGCGTCTGCCAGCCGCAGCAAGTGAAACTGAGGCCCTCAGCGAACTCCGCACGATCGGGAGTAAAAATAAAATTTTCCGCAGTTATATTGGCATGGGCTACTTTGATACCAAGGTGCCGGGTGTTATTCAGCGCAATATTCTAGAAAACCCCGGTTGGTACACGGCCTATACCCCCTACCAAGCAGAGATCGCCCAAGGCCGGCTGGAGGCCTTGCTCAATTTTCAAACCGTCGTCACTGATCTGACCGGCCTGCAGATCGCCAACGCCTCGATGCTGGATGAGGGCACTGCGGCCGCTGAAGCCATGATGATGTGTCATCGCCTAAAACTCGGCGATAGCCACGCTGGCTCACGTTTTTTTGTTTCGGAAAAATGCCACCCGCAAACCATCGATATCGTCCGCACTCGCGCGCAACCACTGGGCATTGAGATCATTCTCGGCGATCATCGGACATTTAATTTTTCCACCGCGGTCTTCGGCGTGCTTGTGCAGTACCCTGACACCACCGGCAGCATTCACGATTTCACCCAGTTTTTTGCTCAAGCTCACGCTGCCGGAGCACTGACCGTAGTGGCCACCGACTTGCTCGCCCTTACTCTCCTCCGAGCCCCTGGCGAATTCGGTGCTGATGTGGCCATCGGTTCCGCCCAACGCTTTGGTGTGCCCATGGGGTTTGGCGGACCGCACGCTGGTTTTCTGGCGACCAAGGATGAATATAAACGCCAAATGCCAGGTCGCTTGGTCGGCGTATCCAAGGATGTTCATGGCCATCCGGCTCTGCGACTTGCCCTCGGCACTCGCGAGCAACATATCCGCCGCGATAAGGCTACGTCGAATATCTGCACTGCGCAGGTTTTGCTGGCGGTCATGGCTTCAATGTATGCGGTCTATCACGGTCCCGCTGAATTGAAGCGCCTCGCTCAGCGCACCCGCTTGCTCACCCACTTGCTCGCCGCTGGCCTTAAAAATCTCGGAGCAATGATCAATGTTGAGCCGATTTTTGATACGGTCACCGTATCCGGAATCGATGCGGCCAAGGTGCACCGGGCGGCGCTCGCCGCTAAAATTAATCTACGCCCGATCGACGCCCACACAGTCGGGATCTCCCTTGATGAGACCACTAATCAAGCCGATGTCGTCACGCTGCTCAGCTTGTTTGGCTCCTCAACTCCCGCCGATTCCACGGAGCTTAACGACTATCCCACACCCCATGCGCGCACTTCGACATTCCTGACCGCGGCCGTTTTCAATCGCTACCATACGGAACACGAAATGCTCCGCTATATTCGGCGGCTAGAAGCCAAGGATCTGTCGCTGTGCCACTCGATGATCTCGTTGGGCTCGTGCACGATGAAACTCAACGCCACGAGTGAAATGTTTCCGGTCACTTGGCCGGAGTTTGGTCAATTACATCCCTTTGCCCCCGCCGATCAAACCAAGGGTTACGCCAAACTTTTTACCCAGCTCGAAAAATGGCTCACCGAGATCACGGGCTTTGCCGCCGTTTCGCTACAGCCTAACGCGGGGTCCCAAGGCGAATACGCCGGCTTACTCGTCATTCGGGCGTACCACACCTCGCGCGGCGAAGGGCACCGCAATATCTGCCTTATTCCGACCAGTGCGCATGGCACCAACCCCGCTAGCGCAGCCATGTGCGGCTATCAGGTCGTAGCCGTCGCCTGCGATGCCCATGGTAATATTGATGTCGCCGACCTCAAGGCCAAGGCCATCGAGCATGCCGCCAATCTTGCAGCCTTGATGGTAACTTATCCATCTACTCATGGCGTCTACGAAACTTCGATTCGTGATATTTGCCGCACCATCCACCAGTACGGCGGCCAAGTTTACATGGATGGCGCCAACATGAATGCCCAGGTCGGACTAACCTCGCCCGGTTTTATTGGCGCAGATGTCTGTCACCTTAATTTACACAAAACCTTTTGTATCCCGCACGGCGGCGGCGGCCCCGGCATGGGGCCCATCGGCGTCGCCAAACATCTCGTAGCCTACCTGCCCAGCCACGCGGTGGTGAAACCCTCGAGCCTTTCCCTGCAGAGCAAATCGTTGGGGGCGGTGTCCGCCGCCCCCTACGGCAGCGCCTCCATTCTCGTCATCACCTGGATGTACATTCGCATGATGGGACCAGACGGGCTCAAGCGCGCCACCCAGTTTGCCCTCCTCAATGCCAACTACACGGCACGACGGCTTGATGCTTATTTTCCGGTACTCTACAAAGGCGGCAGTGGCCTGGTAGCGCACGAGTGCATTTTAGAATTTCGCCCTTGGAAAAAGCAGGGGATCGAAGTCGAAGATGTGGCGAAGCGGCTCATAGATTATGGTTATCACGCCCCCACTATGTCATTTCCGGTGCCGGGAACTCTCATGATCGAACCGACCGAGAGCGAAGCTAAGGGAGAGCTCGATCGTTTCTGCGATGCCCTCATTGCCATTCACGGCGAGATGACCGCTGTCGCTGATGGCACGAGTGATCAGGTCAATAACCCCCTCAAGCACGCCCCGCATACCGCCGCGGCCGTGTGCGGCACAGCATGGAACCATCCGTACTCACGGGAGACGGCGGCGTTTCCTGATCGGCATACTCGCGCGAGCAAATTCTGGCCCGCGATTGGCCGAGTGGATAATGTTTATGGGGATCGGAATTTAATTTGTAGCTGCGTGGGGATGGAGGCTTATGCAGCAGCGCAAGCCTAAGGCTTATGCGACCGCGCAAGCCTAAGGCTTACGCAGCCACCCCAGCCTAAGCTCTGACCCACTCGCAACCCGCCAGCCGCTGACTTAAACCGCGACGGCCTCGGCGATCCCGAGCGGCTTGAGATCCGACCAGAGCCCGCGAGTGAAATCAGGGATTACAACCGGCATGCTGCCGGTTGCGACGGAATGCACCGAAAGCTCAATGAGACTACTCCAAGCAGCCGCATCATAAACCACGCTATCGGGGGTAATGCCTTGGCGCAGACAATCAAGGTGCCGCCAATTCATCACATAATCCATGCCATCATGTCCGCCGTCCTTCGCGCGCTCAGTCAGTTTACTCCAGAGCGGATGCGTAAATTGCCGGCGCATGGCGGCCAAATCTTTGGCGCTCAGCCATGCATGCGAAGTCTTCGCTTCGAGTCCGTACTGCTGAGGATCATTAAGCGCCAAGCGTGCGGGATAATCAAAAAAGGTCCCGCCGGTACCCGTCACCGCATTGATGCGGCTATAGGGCCGCGGACTCACCACATCATGCTGGATCATAATCGTGCGCCCACGCTCACTTTTCACGAGTGTGGTATTCATATCACCGCACACGTATTTTTCCGCTGCATGCCGGCCGCCATTGGGCTTAACTCGGTCGCGATATTGGGTCAGATTGCGCTCGGGTGAACTCATCGAAACCAGGTATTTAAATTGATCACCGCGACCCAGCCCCAGGGATTGAGCGACGGGCCCGAGGCCGTGCGTCGGGTAAAGATTACCATCGAGCTGCCAGTGATAATTACGCCGCCAATCCCCTTCGCTCTGTAATTCAAAGAGCACGGTGCGCAAATCATGGATGTAAGCGCATTCGGCGTGCGTCAGCTCACCCAACACTCCGGCCCGCGCCAGATTGAGCACCAAGAGCTCGTTTTCACCATAGCAGCAATTCTCTAACATGACACAATGCCGTTGCGTGCGCTCACTCGTATTCACCAAGCGCCAACAATCATCCACGGTTACGGCGGCCGCAACTTCCACAAAGGCGTGCTTGCCGAGTTCCATCGCCCGCAAGCACATCGGCACATGCCAATCCCACGGCGTCGCGATATAAATGACATCAAGATCAGCCCGCGCTACCATCTGCTCCCAAACATTTTCGTTACCGCTATACACGACCGGACGCTTGCCCCGCATTTTTTCACAGAGAGCCGCGGCCCGCTGGGCCCGCTCATCGACGATATCACACACCGCCACCACGTCTGCAAATTCAATCCCCAGCGCATCTTTCACGTGCCCCATCCCACGATGCAGACCGATGACCCCGACGCGCACCCGCGCGAGCGGTGCCGCCGCCAGATTATGCACCGGCTTTTGTCCAGCCGGACGAGGCAAGACCTCGCTCAAATTACCCGTGTTCTTTGAAGCAGCTGCCGACTGCGCGGCAGCCTGGGTTCCACTCAGCGCGAGCCCCGCGAGCGAGGCGCTCAGTCCAGCGAGCGTAGAAGTTTTTAAAAAATCACGACGAGATGAATGGGAGGGAGTCATAGGGGTAGACGATCAGAGGTTTACTGATCACGATAGCATGCTTGAAAGTTTGGGGTGAATATTTAAAATCTCCAGATTCTTTCTAGAGAATCGATCAACGCCTCGCCGTAACGTTTCACCGCCCTCTACCCCATGAAAATCATTCGCCACCTCACCCCAGCCGGCCCGGCTTATGCCGCCCTCCAACCTGACGGCACGGCCCGTGTAATCGTTGGCGATATTCTGAGCGACTACCGCATCACCGATCAAAGCGTCAGCCTCGGTCGACGCTTGGCCCCCCTCACCCCCACAAATTTACTTTGTATTGGGCTCAATTACCGCCGGCATGCCGCAGAGAGCAACAGCCCGCCACCGCCCCACCCAGTGCTGTTTATTAAAAATACCGCGAGCGTCCAAAACCCCGATGACCCCATTGAAATTCCCGTTAAACTGCCGAGCGTAAAAGTAGATTACGAATGCGAGCTCGCTGTCATCATCGGCCGGCGCTGCAAAAACGTTAGCAAGGCTGACGCCCTTAATTATGTTCTCGGCTATACTTGCGCCAATGATGTTAGCGCACGTGACTGGCAGCGCGATGGCGGTGGCGGTCAATGGTGTCAGGGCAAAAGCTTCGACACTTTCTGCCCACTTGGTCCCGTGCTTGTAACCAAAGATGAGATTCCCGCGCCCAATAATCTTCGCATTAAAACCATCCTCAACGGCGAGGTGATGCAGGACTGGAACACGAGTGACATGATCTTCGACATTCCCACTTTAATTGAATTTCTCAGCGCGAGCAAAACCCTGCTGCCCGGCACGGTCATCTTAACCGGCACGCCTCACGGCGTCGGCTTCGCGCGAACCCCACCGGTCTGGCTCAAAGCGGGCGACATCGTCAGTATTGAAATCGAAGCCCTCGGCACGCTGACCAATCCGGTGATCAACGAGCCGATTTGAAGCGATCGGTAGCGCGAAGAAATAATCTTAATTGTACTCCGCTCCTCACTCCCTCTTCGGCTGGAGCAATTTTTCGCGAGCGACAAGATAGAGGAAGCCGCAGATCGCGATAAAGGGAATCAGGGAGAGCAAGTCCGAGTGCGGTCCTTCAAAAAAGGGATTATGCGCCACCGACCATTGCGTAATCGCGAAGTCAAAATCACTCAATACCCCGGCGAAAAATGCAATAACGATGCCCGCAATCGCGCCGCCCGCTATATAGCCAGACGATAATAACACCCCGGGGCTCTTGTCACTCTCAGCGTTAAATTCATCGGGGGACAACTTGGCATGCGCGGGGTTTCGTTTTAATTTACGGTCCACTAACCAGCGAATCATGCCCCCGATAAAAATGGGCGAAGAAGAAGAGAGCGGCAGATAGACGCCCACCGCAAAGGCGAGGGCCGGAATAAATGACATCTGCAGACAAACCGCGATCATCACGCCAAGCAGCACGAGCGCCCACGGAAGTTTGCGATCGAGAATACCTTTAATGATATACGACATCAGCGTCGCTTTCGGTGCATCAAATTTGCGGACGTGGGAGCCATCAGGTCGCGTGTCGTAGGCCCCATTAATGCCGGGATCCACTAGCCACACCGCCGTACCCGCCGCGTTAACTAAATATTTTCCGGCAGGACCACCCACTGCATCGGTCTTGTGCCACGTTAAATAAGAGCCGCCATCGTCACGCGCCTGAGGTCCACGCAATGACTCATGGTTGGTCAACAAGGCTGGATCCGTGCGCAATCCCGCTGAAGCGATCTGGGCTACGGGTACATAAACGGTAGCCGCATCATTCAATTTTAATAAAATCGGGCCGAGCACCACAGCTGAGCCAAACGCCCCGAGGAGAATAGCGTACTGCTGCAGCTTCGGCGTCGAACCGAGCAGAAAACCCGTCTTGAGATCCTGCGAAGTCGTGCCGCCGTTGGAAGAGGCGATACAAACAATGGCGCCAATCGTGAGCGCGGTGACGTAATGCGCCCCGCCGGTCCAGCCCACGAGCAAGAAGATCAAGCAAGTGAATAACAGGGTCGCCACAGTCATGCCTGAAATAGGATTCGAGGTGGAACCGATCTCACCCGTTAAACGGGAGGAAACGGTGACGAACAAAAAGCCGAAGGCGATGATCAGTAAAGCGCCGAGAAAATTCATATGCAGCGACGGGGCGAGCATGATGGTGCCAATGAGCACAAAAATGCCGATCCCCACCCACTTCATCGAAATATCGCGATCAGTGCGCAGCGTAGGCCCCTGATCAACTTGACCACCCCAGCCTAAATCACGCAACCCGCCCTTGAAGCCATGCCAGATAGTCGGAAGGGCTTGGACTAAACTAATAATTCCCCCCGCGGCTACGGCCCCAGCGCCAATGTAGAGAATATAGGCGCTCCGAATTTGGCCAGGGCCCATCTCCGCAATCGGAATTAAGCCCGGCGCCAGCGGTCCGGGCAGGCCTTCCCCAAAAAATTTTATCAAGGGGATCAACAGTAAATAAGAAAGCACCCCGCCCGCGCACATAATCCCCCCGATATACGGGCCAATAATATAACCAACGCCGACGAGCTCCGGAGAAATCTCCGCGCTGATCGAACCAGCCTTGAAAGGTGCGCCGAAGATTTTTTCGGGAACGTCCTTCCAGCCCTTCAGCGCAACGTTAAGCGTCTTGTACAGCAACCCGAGGCCGAAGCCGGTGAAGATAATTTTTGCGCCGGGCGATTGACCAAGACCCGCCGCCTCGGCGGCGGCCATTTCTGCCTGGGCTGCGGGGGAAGCAGCGGCGCGAGAAACCCCATCGACCCCGGCTTTGAGCACCGCGGCACACGCCGTACCTTCCGGATATTTCAATACGCCGTGCTCCTTCACAATGAGCGCACGGCGCAAAGGAATCATCATTAAGATTCCCAGCAGTCCGCCTAAAACCGCCACAAGCATCACGCGTGTGAATTCGAGATCGAAACCTAAAATAAGAATGGCTGGCATCGTGACCCCGACCCCGAACGCGATCGACTCGCCCGCAGAGCCAGCCGTCTGAGTGATATTATGCTCGAGGATCGTAGCATCGCGCCCACCCGTCTTTGACCAAGCCCGGAACATCGCTAACGAAATCACGGCGACGGGAATCGATGCACTCACCGTCAAACCAACCTTAAGCACCAGATAAAGTGAGGAAGCCCCAAAAACAATTCCGAGCACAATGCCGGTCAACACGGCCCGAAAAGTAAATTCCCGGAGATTAACCGAGGCGGGAATGAAGGGTTCGAAGGGAGCAGACGGAGGGGTAGCCATGGGAATTTATTTTTTTCGCCAGCTTGCCGATGGACGACCGCGGGGCAATGCCCGAGTAGATGCTGGCTGAGTATCTTCCCGCACCCGACCGTCTGGATTAAGCTGGCGCGCCAGTGCAGACCCAAGCTCCTAAATTATTTTTTTCGCTTCGGCAATTTTCGTGCGGCCAGCATGCGCTTAATTAACCAGTAAAGCATTTCAAGGCGCGCCACGGAAACACCGACCGCTTTCGCCCGTCGCACGGGCTCGCCCCAAATTTCCTCGAGCTCAACTTCGCGCCCCTCCTCAAAATCAATGAGGCTGGATGGCCGATAAGCGCCCATTTTGGCGGTGCGCTCAAATTGCAAATCGACAAACGAACGGGGAATATCGTGCCCAAATTTGGCCGCCGCTTCGACGATCTCCTCCATCAAGCGCCGCGCCAAGGTCCGGAGGCCTTCGTCCGCCAAGAGCAGATCGGTGGTGAGTCCACCGGCAATGATGGCGAGCCCATTAAACGGCACATTCCAAACGAGTTTATGCCAACGCTGAGCTTCAAGGTTATCGAGGGCGGTACATTTTACGCCGGCTCGCCGCCACAAGGCCGCCAAAGCCTGCGTGCGCTCGCTGGCCGGCTTGCCAAATTTGCCAATCGTCATGAGTCCAGGAAAAGAACAATGCACGACGCCCGGCGCAGTCCGCGTGCAGCCAATATAACAAATTGCCCCCAACACTCGATGCGCCCCAGCGATATTAGCGACGGGCTCCTCGACCCCGAGACCATTTTGCAAAGTGAGCACCATGGTTTCAGCCCCGAGCAACGGCGGTAACAAATTTTTAAGCTCCGCATTAGCCGTCGCCTTGATCGCCACGATCACCAAATCACAGGGCCCAATCTCCGCGGCCGAACCATAGACCTGCACCTTGCGCACATGAATCCGCTCTGCGGGCATTTTGATCCGAATCCCTCGCGCCATCACGGCTGCCCGCCCACTGCGCACCAAAAAACGAACATCTAAGCCCGCCTTAACGAGCAACGCCCCATAATAACAACCTAGGGCGCCGGTACCGATAATCGCAATGCGGGGTTTAGCGGGAAAAGGTGTGCTCACAAGGCTGAGTACTCCAAAATATCACGAAAAAGACAATCCCGCAGTCCCAACCAGCCAAGGGAGAAAATCTCGCTTTCTTCACAGTCAAAATTCACCGGCCAGAGGCGCTCCAGAGGCACAGTTAATTGACCTGAGTTAATGACCTAAGTCACCGCGCTGCCGGCCATGAATATCAGCCCCGTTTTAGTACTTATAGGGTGATCACCTTAATTTCAGCAAAGAGTGAATCTTTCTAATTTACTAATGCTAATGCATTACGATTAGCGAATCGACCGTGGGCCATGTCAATTTGCCTTATATAATCCTCCCTCCACCCGCCACCCGGTCATCTTTTGGCTTACTCTTTACATAATATCCATGAGCTCACCGCCAGCGCAGGACTAGGCCAGCTTGCGAGGGACAATTTAACTGGGCTGACAAGTTATTCACAACCCCCAGCCGCCCTTACAGCGGTAAGTTATCCGTCAGCCTGACCTCATCTACCCAATAAGAAATAGCCAACAAACACTGGCCAGGAATGATCTCCCGCAACGGCTCCATCGTGTGCTGATCCACCACCGAAATATAGACTACCCGGAGTCGACGCTTGGCGGCAATGAGGTGAGTAACCTCGGCCACGAGTCGATCGGCACTTTTTACCCCACCGGCCACCATCTCTTGAGCGCGGCGCAAGGCACTGATGACCGCGAGGGCCTCCTCCCGCTGCGTCGGAGTAAGGTAACTGTTACGCGCACTCAGCGCGAGGCCATCAGGATCGCGGACCGTGGGCCCAACTATAATCTCAACCGGCAAACACAGATCGGTGACCATTTTGCGCACCACGGCTACTTGTTGAGCGTCCTTTGCACCCATCACGACTACCTCCGGCCGGATAATATTAAATAATTTCAACCAACACGTCAGGACCCCGCGAAACAAGGCAGGCCGCACTGTCCCACACAATGGCTTGCTGACCGCCTCTTCTTGGAGGTGGGAAGAAAATCCTCGTGGAAACATTTCCTCCGCTTGCGGGGTAAAAAATAAATCAACTCCCGCTTTTTCACTGAGAGCCGCATCCGCAGCGGGCGAACGAGGGTAGCGGGCAAAATCCTCACTTGGTCCAAATTGCAGCGGATTAACTAAGGCCGACACGATCACCGTGTCCGCTTTTTCCCGCGCGAGCTTCATCAAGCTGATGTGACCAGCATGCAGGGCGCCTAAGGTGGGAATCAAGGCAAGGCGCTGACCGCCGCGCTGCAGGGCGCCGGCCGCCAGATGCATCGCACTTATTTGATCGATTTTTTGCATGACCCGAATCGGACTTGATCTATCCAGAAGCCATTACCTTTATCAAGACTTCCTCGCCTCACTCGCGAGCTCAGTTTCTAAAAATTCAAGCGCTCAGCCCACCCATCACTCATGATTCGCATCAACGAACACTTCACCAAGCTCAAGGCTTCCTATCTTTTTGCCGACATCGCCAAGCGCGTGAACGCTTATGTCGCCGCCCATCCTGATCAGCCGATCATCCGTCTTGGCATCGGCGATGTGACCGAGCCACTGCCCCCTATTTGTATCACCGCACTCCACGCGGCCACCGAGGAGATGGCCAACCGCGCGACGTTCAAGGGCTATGGCCCAGAACAAGGCTACGCATTTCTTCGTGAAGCCATTGCCCAGCATGACTTCAAAGCCCACGGCGCTCACGTCGAAGCCGATGAGGTCTTCGTCAGCGATGGCTCTAAATGCGACGTCGCCAACATTCAGGAAATTTTCGCCGCCGATACGCGCCTCGCCATCCCCGATCCCGTCTATCCCGTTTATGTCGACACCAACGTCATGGCCGGCCGCACCGGGGTAAATGATGACGGACGCTACGCTGGGATCACCTACCTCGAATCCACTGCGGCGAACGGGTACGTCCCAGCCCCACCCGCCGTAGCGACTGACCTCATTTATCTCTGCTTCCCGAATAACCCAACCGGCGCCGTAGCCACACGGGCACAGCTGGCCGCGTGGGTGGCTTATGCGAAAAAAAATCACGCGATCATTCTGTTTGATGCCGCTTATGAAGCCTATGTGCGGACTCCGGGAATACCCCGCTCTATTTATGAGATCGAAGGCGCGCGGGATGTCGCCATTGAGTTTCGCAGTTTTTCAAAATTAGCCGGCTTCACGGGACTCCGCTGCGCCTACACCGTCATTCCAAAAAACCTCCAAGCCCGCGACGCAGCCGGCCAGGAACACTCCGTCCACGCTCTTTGGAATCGCCGACACACCACCAAATTTAATGGCGTATCGTACCCTGTGCAAAAAGCAGCCGCAGCCGTCTATACCCCCGAGGGACAGGCCCAGACCAAAGCCTTGACTGATTTTTATCTCGGTAATGCAAAACTCATCCGCGAAGCAGTGCAGCAACTCGGGATGACCTGTATCGGTGGCGATGACGCCCCTTATATCTGGGTTAACACCGGCCGCGACTCTTGGGAATTCTTTGATCTCCTCCTCAGTAAAGCCCAGGTGGTCTGCACCCCAGGCGCCGGCTTCGGCAAATGTGGCGAAGGCCACGTTCGCATCAGCGCCTTCAACTCTCGCAGCAACGTCACGACGGCTCTCGCCCGGATCGCAGCGGCCCTGCGTTGAGCGAGCTCGCTGCACGCATCAGCGGGCAACCGCTCGATCACACGACTAGCTAGCGCGACCATTTATATCGCGCTTTAGCTCACGGCCTGTGGCTATCTTGCCCCCTATGCTTACGCCTGCCCTCGAAAAACAGCGCCAGCAATTGTTCGCGCAAACCGTGACCGGCATGACGAGCAAATTGGCGACGGTGACGGACTCGGCCAGCATGTTCACCGCCCTGCGCTGGGGCATGGAGGAGCTCGATCAAGCTTACGCCACCACCCCCGCTAAAATTCGGGCGACCGTCGCTTGCCGCGCCGGCTGTGGCCATTGCTGCAGTGTGCCGGTAGAGGTGCAGGCCCATGAAGTTTTTTTCGCGGCGGAGTATATCCAGACCCATTTTACTCCGACCGACTTGGCTGCCGTCATCACGCGCGCAGCCGCGCATCGCACACGCGCTCTCAACCTCACCCACAAGGAGCGCACCCGCTTACAACAACCCTGCGCCTTGCTCCAAGATGATCGTTGCTCCATCTACGCGGGCCGACCCGAAGCCTGCCGAGCGCATCATACCAATAATGCCGCCGCCTGTGCAGCCCATGCCGCGGACTCCACCACGCCCATTGAGAAGAATTATATCCCCGCACTCCGCGCTCGATTATTTGCGGTCATGCTTGGCTTGGATGAATCTTTAGAAGCGGCAGGTTGGGATGATCGCGCCTACGATTTTGGCTCAGCCCTCCACGAAGCGCTGACCAACAGTCTTTGCCTCGTGCGCTGGCTGCAGCATCGGCCGGCTTTCCCCGATTCATGCCTCGCCCCGTAAACAAATTGACCGCAGAATATTATCTCGAAGTCCCCCTCGCTCAAACGATACTCGCCCCATGACCCAACCCCATATTCCTCAAAAATCCCCTATCCCTGTCGTCGTCGAAGCCGGTAAGACTTATTATTGGTGCACTTGCGGCCTAAGCAAAACCCAACCTTTTTGTGATGGCGCACACAAGGGATCGACATTTGCCCCGTCTCCCTACACCGCTGAAAAAGATGGCACCGTCTATTTTTGCGCATGCAAGCACAGCCAAAAAGGCGCGCTCTGCGACGGTAGCCATAAGGCACTATAAGTTGACAGATCGAGTGCGCGGAGTGGGCGGATTGAGCGGCCGCTCCGCCCTCTCACCAATTGCCGATATCGTCAGCAGTCTCGGCCGCCTTATCGGGCCCCTTGGAAAATAAATCATAGCTTCCGGTATTTTTTACCCCCGGGTAGCGGTATTCGTAAGGCTGCCCCCAAGGATCGACGGGCAATTTTCCGCCCGAAACATCTAAATAAGGGCCGCGCCACCGGTCGCTATTGTTAGCGGTTGAAACCAGCAGCGCCCCGAGGCCCTCGCTCGTCGTCGGATAATCTCCGAGATCAATTCGATAACGCACCAAGGGGGTTTTGAGCGAATCCCGCACAAAAATCCGCGTGATCGCTTCCTGACTTTGGCCAAAAATTTTATCGGTATTACTGACAACAAGCCCAACCAGCAGACCAATAATCGCTAAGACTACTAAGATCTCCAACAGCGTGAAGCCTGCCCCCCGTTTCTTCCGTCGCGCGCGGCCCCCCTGAGCTTTGTCGCTTAAACCGCCAGCCCCAGGGGCTAAAGATAACATCGGGTATTTCATGGGTGGAAGAGGAGCTGAATTCCATCAGTTCACACATAAGCGAGTGAACTTTACCAAATTCAGCTAAATCCCTAGGCTGACCGCGAGGAGAAAAAATCCGCGGCGCACCTCAATGAATGGGACTGGTAAGCTTTTGCCTCACGCCACCCACCCGCCCTCAAGTCGTCGACGGCGGAACGTCCTTGGCTTTGCGTTTGGCGAGCCGTTTTTGCCGCAACCGGAGCAACGCTAGCGCGCTCATGGCGCCGAGGAAAATCGGACTCGCGGCTCCACCGCCCCCACCGCCGCTGCTCGTGCCACCACTGCTTACAGGCGGGGTCGTAACCACCGTAGGTGCCACCGTGATCGGTGACGGAAAAAGCCCGAGGGCCTGGCGGCCGCTAAAGCGCGTGCTAAATGAGGGAAGCACATAATCCATATCTCCATTGGAAATACCAAACCAAGACAGCAAGTCGCGGGCGTATTCATCAACGGCGATGCCGGGGATAATGCGTCCGGCGCCCGTATCGAGCTCGGAGATTTTCTGGAAATCTGGATAATAACCATTGGCACTATCTCCAGCGACTTTGCCGCCATTCACTGCCCCACCCATGACGAGGTGATTAGCGCCCCACGCGTGGTCGGAACCCGTGCTATTGGAACTGAGTGTCCGGCCAAAATCTGAAGCAGTAAACAGGGTGACCTTATCAGCCATCCCGATCTCCGTCAGCGCCGAGGAAAAAGTGTCGATGGCTTTGCTGACCATGCCCAAATTATTCTGCTGATTGCTAAACAAGTCAGTGTGATTGTCCCATCCGCCGATCTGCACGAAGAAAATCTGCCGGCGAGCACCAAAGCCTTGATTGGATGAAATCACGCGGGCAATCGTCGCGAGATTAGTCGCCAAAGCATTGCCGGTGGGAATCGGCGTCTTGAGCGTGACGCCACTCAACGCGGCGGCAAAACTGTAGTAAGAATCAACCGCATCGCTGGTGCTCTGCGCGTAAGTTTGCTCGAAGAGATTGCGGTAGTTCTGATCAACAATACTGCTGACCCCTTTCGTGCGCAGCGCTGTTAGATTATTAACCGCGGTCGGACTATAACCGGTCAACGCCGTCGCCCCGTTAGCTCCGACCGCATAGGTGAAAGCTTGCTTGCCGGTTAGAAATACATTTTGCCCGGAGAGCGAAATATTCATCGAGACCAAACTCGGACTATTGAGCGATTTGATAATATCAGCCGCCCGTCCGCCCCAACCAATCGCCGTGCGTTGATCAGGCATGCAAGTTTGCCACTGCTTTACTTGATCAGCATGAGAATAAAGTGAGACCGGCAAGTAGCGACCAGCTTGGTAGTCAGTCAGCGTTAACGGGCGGACCAAGGAGCCTACGTTCGAAATAAAGGAGAGGCGACGCGCGTTAAAAAGATCTCTCACTTCAGGCATCGCTGGGTGAATACCGAGCGTGCGCCCCCCCAGATTACTCGGCGTAATCTCCAGTAACGTATCCTTCGTCAACGCAAGCAGCCCACGCTTCTTCGCGTAAGCCTCATACTCGCCCGACGTGGTCGGCACGAGCATGTTAAAAGAATCGTTACCACCCGCGAGAAAGAGACAAACCAAGGCACGGTAATCCCCACTGGTGGCAACCGTCTGCGCAGCCAATGAATTAGCTAACCGCAGAGTGAGCAACGTCGAGAAAAGGGCGCTCGAGCCGACCGCCGCGCAGCTAGCCTGGCTAATAAACTCGCGGCGATTCAAGGGGCGATCAGCGGAAGTGCTCATGACGTATAATTATTTAAGCACGGCACAATCAGGCGATACCGCGATCAGGTAGATCGCCTGCCTCACCTTAGTCAGCGCCAGCGTACTCCCCGTTGGAACCATGGCGGCAGTAATGCCATTAACCGCCGTGATAATTTGAGCCCGTGTTGCACTACTCAACATGCCATGCGTGAGTAAGAGGTCGATGTTGTCCACCATCGCCTCCGTGGTCAGCGCGGCCTGCGAGGTAAGATCGAGGCTGAAGCTACCCGCTGTTGTTGTGATTAAATTATAAATTACGTTAGGCGTCGTGATGCCATACACCGCATTCAAGATTTGAAACTCAGGTCCAACGAGACCGTAAGTGCTGATGACCCCCTGCGGCTCATAATCGGGGAGATAAAAATTAAAGACGGAGGGAGCCGACAGCGGATATTGCCCCAAAGTATTTTCGGTAACGGCGGTGGTGAAATCAAACGGCAACAGCGTGGTGGGCACTTTATAATTAAAGGCCCTCAGCAACCCAGTAACCCGCAAAAACGGCTCGTTGAGCTTACCATGCGCTGGATCCAAAATCATGCTTAGGCTGCGAGCTTCGGTATCGAGCAAGATCGCCTTGATCACCGCAGCTAAGTCGCCGCGCTGACCGCGGCCGTTATTCGCAAATATAGCAGCGACGCGCGTGATGTATCCATCGGAAGGATTAGAGGTCACTAAACGCTGAATGAGCAGACGCGCAATGTAAGGGCCCACTGTCGGGTGCTCGACCAGATTATCGATCGCATCACTCACATCCTGCATCCCCGTCTGGTTAGCTGGGAGATCGCGCTTTCGCACCCCTGGATAATCAAGCAGCGTCTTGGCGCCCATATCGTGCTGCTTATCCCACATCTTCATCGGGGCAGTATAATTCTGGGTCGTGATGCGGGGGAAATCGAGCAGGCCTGTACCCGTCCCGACCGCATTCGGATTAAAATCTTCGGTCGTAAATCCCGTGAACACCCGCGCCATTTCCATGATCTGCACATTAGTATAGGTTTCCAGGGGACGACCGGTGCTGTCGTTGATGTAATTCCCTGCAGCATCCAGCTGGTAAAGCCCAATGGTGAAAAGCTGCATGATCTCGCGAGCATAATTCTCATCGGGCCGCGTGCCCGTAGTAAGGTTTGCTTTGCGATTTTGATAATGCGTGAGGTAGCGACCCATCATCGGGTGATAAGTCACATCAAGCACGAGTTGACGAAAAGTCCCGAAGCTATCGCGCGCCAACATGTCATAGTAACTGCTGGAGCCTTCTTCCGCATTATAGATCGTCGAGGTATTGTCCGAAATGACAAAAATCTGACTCAGCGCATAAGCGACCCGCTGACGCAATTGGTCGCTTCCTGAGATCATCACCTGATTACGCGCCCGTCGATTGTAGGGCGCCGTAATCGAGGTAATTTGCCCCGAAGTTTTGGCGGCGACCGCCAGCGGCGTAGCGAGTGTCGCGGGTTTCGCCATCTCGCGATCAATCCACGTACTATAATTATAATTTAAAGCTCGGAGCTCGGCAATCGATTCAGCCGAAGGACCAAACGTGGCTTGTGCCAAAAAGCGCGAAGCCTGCTCATCGGCCGTCAACCCATTGTCCGGCGACACGGTCTGAGCAGCCAACTGCGCGACTAAACTAACGGCCAGACATACTAGTGTGAATTTGGGCAAACCCATGAAATCTATATTGGGGACCAATTAATTCTGCAACTGAGCTAATTATTTCGTCGAGTCTTAATTCAGCCTAAAAGCATAAATTAACAAAGCGGTCACATGCACGCACCGGACGGTCCGGGGACAGAATCATTCCTCGCCTGAGGCAGGGCGGTCCAAATAATCGGTTAACACCGGAAGCTCTTTCTCACGGCGACCACTGAGGTTGCGGATAAAATAAGGTTCTGGTGGCAGCAGGCCAGTATCCTCTTCGCTGTCCTCTTCATCATCCGTCTCGAGTCCCTCGATCACATAAGTTTCTCCTTCCTCAAAATATTGCGACACCCGCCGGGGCGTCGGGTCGAGCAACACTAGAGGATGCGCGAGCTCACCCTTAGTCTTCACTTGAACGAAGTGGCAAGGGAAGCACTCGTCTTTATAAGAATTAATAAAATCACTGAGCCACTTATTGGCCACGCCTTCGCGCTTGGTCAGGAAAACAACATCCGCAAAATGAATGCAGGCCGAAAACCATTGTTTCAGCACGGGGTGCTTTTCTGCTAACTGACAATCAACAAAGGATAAAATCCGCGCAAGTTCGGCTCCTTGGGACTCCAGCCAAGGCTTTAAAGCTTCCAACTGATCCATCGGACTAACACGAGAGTCGGCTAGAAAAAAAACGGTGGTCTCAGGAGCAATTTCCATAACCGGTAACTCCGGAGCGACCCACTCCCAGCGGCGCACTGTCAGATTTTTTAGCGCGGCCAACTTAGCATCGACGGGATCGGCGAGCTCGCTCGCAGCCAGCAGCACCAGCGCCGGCGCTTCCGCCGCGAGCCCATTCTCTACTAAATCGCGCACCACCGCCCGGCGTCCCGAGTTCGGCGAGCCAATTAAAAAATAAACTGAAATCATAGTTAAACGAAGATCACCGCCATGCTCAGTCCGTCAATCTGCCTACAAACGGCACCGGCTTGAGCTAAGCGCAGGTTGGATCAAAACTTGAAAGTTTGGGTTTGTGCATGGTGACGCATCCAGTGGTCAACCAGCACGAGCGCTGTCATGGCCTCAACAATGACCACCGCGCGCGGCACCACGCAGGGATCGTGGCGACCCCGGGCGTGCAAGTCAGTAGCGACTCCGTGAAGATCCACCGTTTTCTGAGATTGGAGGATTGTGGCAGTCGGCTTGAACGCGATGCGGAAGATAATTTCCTCACCATTACTAATGCCACCCTGCACTCCGCCGGAACGATTGGTCGCGGTGCCGATTCCTGCCGCGCGGGACACGAAAGCATCATTGTGTTCGGAGCCCTTCAGCTGAGCCCCTGCAAAACCACTGCCAATTTCAAAACCCTTCGTCGCCGGCAGCGAAAGCATCGCTTTAGCCAGATCAGCCTCGAGCCGATCAAAGACGGGTTCGCCCAGCCCAACCGGCACCCGTCGAGCACGACACTCGATGATGCCACCAACAGAGTCGCCCTCACTCCGCGCTTGTTTAATTCGCTCGACCATCTGGGCCGCGGTAGTCGCATGCGGACAACGCACCGCCGATGCTTCCACCTCAGCTAAACTGGGAAAATTGCTCATGGCCGGCGCGGCAAGATCATGAATCTGCGTAACGTAGGCGCGGATTTCTACTCCACCCGCCAAGAACAAGATTTTCTTAGCAACGGCCCCCGCGATAACGCGACCGATCGTTTCACGTGCAGAAGAACGTCCGCCGCCACGGTGGTCGCGATGACCATACTTAGCCTGATAAGTATAATCAGCGTGTGATGGGCGAAATTTCTCGCGCATCTCATCATAAGCCTCCGATCGTTGATCGCTATTGTGTACTAAAAATGAGAGCGGCGCTCCCGTTGTCAGGCCTTCAAAGACTCCGGCCAGGATCTCCACTTTATCAGACTCTTTTCGTGGAGTCGTGATGTCGCTCTGGCCTGGGCGACGACGATCAAGATCTGCTTGAAGATCAGCAACCGTTAGGGGGAGTCGTGGCGGGCAGCCATCGATCACCACGCCCACGGCCGAGCCATGGCTTTCGCCCCAAGTGGTTATCTGGAAAATTTTGCCGAAAGAATTAGGCACGGCGCAGAGAATTAAACCAACCCCGACCGCAGGCAAGCTCCTAGCGCGGGATCCTGAAGTCTCAGGAGTTAAGGCACTTTAAATGATTTCCTAATAAATTATCAGCAACTTTGGACTGTTGTTGTTCAAATGGATTAGGTGCAGGCTGCTAGTCTATCAACTAGCACGCGGGGCCCATCTTCTCGTGCAAACCAGCGCCAGGAAGACTCTGCGTCGCACACGATGAGGCGCGTATGAAAAAATAATCCCAAGTCGGGCTGACCCAATACCTCGGCCTTCCTAGGCTAGGACCCACAGGCTGGGCGACCGCTGGTGCCCCCGCCCGGAATTGAACCGGGATATGACGTTTAGGAAACGCCTGCTCTATCCATTTGAGCTACGGGGACTAAGCCGCTTTCCAGACATGCCTAGGCCTAGGCATTGGCAAATCAAAAATGCCCGTTGACAGAGGAGAGGGGAAACTCAACCTTCCGACTCCTTTTTCAACATGAGCACCACCGAAGCCAAGCAACAGACCCTTAAGCCGCAGGAAATTCCTTTCACCCAGCCGCAGCTGATGAGCCGTTACATCACCGACACGGGTAAAATTCTGCCCCGCAAATACACCCACCTCTCCGCTAAAGAGCAGCGGAATGTTACCTCCAAGATTAAAAGCGCGCGCAATTTGCTGACGATGCTCTAAGCGCTTGCTTAGTCCCCAATTTCAGCCGGAGCATCTGCTCCGGCTTTTTTGTCGCTGGATTTCATGCCTGCAAAAATTTACTCCCCCACTCCGATTAACCTCCGCCGTTTAGCGAAGGTCTTGCGTGATGGCGGACTTGTCGCCTTACCCACCGAAACGGTCTACGGCCTGGCTGCTAACGCCCTTGATACCCGAGCCTGCCGCGCCATCTTTAGCGCCAAAGGTCGGCCGACCCAAGATCCCTTAATCGTCCATGTGCTGGACCTCGCGCACGCCGAAGAACTCGCAACCTTTCACCCGCTGGCCCGGCGTCTCGCCCGCCGTTTTTGGCCCGGCCCGCTCACGCTAGTGCTGCCAAAAAAAATCTGCATTCCAGATATTGTGACGGCGGGCCGCGCCACCGTGGCGGTTCGCTCACCGGCGCATCCACTGACTCGCCAGTTGTTACGCCGCGCCGGCATCCCCCTAGCCGCACCAAGTGCAAATCCTTTTGGCTACATCAGCCCCACCACCGCCGCCCACGTCCGCGATAGTTTGGGGAAGAAAATTTCTTACATCCTTAATGGTGGCGCCTGTAGCGTCGGTGTGGAATCTACTATTCTCGATTTAACGAACCCGGCTGCGCTGAAAATCTTGCGCCCAGGGGCCATCACGGCGGCAGATATTCGCAAATTTATTGGTGCTAAAATTAGCCTCCAGACCGCGAAGCCAACCCACCAACCGCGATCGATCGGGCAACTTGCTCCGGGGTTATTGCCCCAACACTATAGTCCGCATACGCCCCTGCTGATTAAGTCAGCGTGGACCCTCCTGCCGCCCACCGTGGCGGGAATTTATGTGCAGCGCCCTAAGAAAATTCTGGGACCTAACTGCTTTTGGCTCAGCGAACGCGGCGCCGGCCAAGCTGTGGCCAAAAATCTTTACCAGGTCCTGCGCCAAGCGGATCAAGGAGGCTATCGGCAGATTTGGATAGAAGCCTTGCCCGCAAATGCTGACGGACTGACTGCCGCCATTAATGACCGACTGCAGCGCGCAGCGGCTAAGCGCTGACTGAGCAGATTTTAAAGCACGCTGGCCAATGTCGTCAGCAGCCGTTCATTTTGCATCTGTGTGCCGACGGTAATGCGCACCCACTCCGGTAGTCCATAGGGCTTAACGGGACGAACGATCAACCCGCGTTGCTGGAGTGCGCTAAAGATGCGCGCGCCATCACCGACCTTGACCAAGATAAAATTCCCGCGCCCTGGGACAAATTCCAGACCTTGCGCGCGGAAACCCGCGCTGAGCTGGATCAAGCCAGCCTGATTTTCACGAAAACAATGGGCCACAAATTCATGGTCATCTAAAGCGGCCGCCGCTGCGGCCGCCGCCACTCCACCGACATTAAAAGGCTGCCGCGCTCGCTGAATGATCGCGATCAATTCTGGCGCGGCATAACCATAACCCACCCGCAATGAGGCGAGGCCATATATTTTTGAAAAAGTCCGCAGACAGATAATTTTACGTCCTGCCGCGATCAAAGCCCGAAGATCGGGCGCAGCGGCCACGTATTCAGCGTAGGCCTCATCAAAGATTAATATCACGTGCGGAGGCAAAGCTTGCACCAGCGCATTAATTTCTTCCGCCGTGTTGGCACCGCCGAGGGGGTTAGCGGGGCTCGCGAGAAACACGAAGCGTGTTCGCGCGGTCACGGCGGCCGCGAGACTCGTTAAATCCTGCCGCATTTGCTGGAGCGGCACTTCGACTGGCGTGGCCCCAAACATCAGCGTGACCAATTTATACACGACAAAGGATGATTGGTGCATCACGCACTCCACGCCAGGAGCGAGAAAAGCATGACCCAACAGTTCCAAGATTTCATTGGAACCGTTTCCAATAATAAATTGATCCATCCCCAGATTCCATTTTTGGGCTAACTTCTGCCGCAGCAAAAAATAGCCACCATCAGGATATAAATGCGCCTCGCGTAAGGCGCGCTCACCAGCCGCTATGGCTAGTGGCGAGGGCCCCAAGGGATTTTCATTAGAGGCGAGCTTGCTGATACTGGCCGGATCGAGCCCCAACTCCCGCGCCACTTGGTCAATCGGCTTGCCCGCTTCGTAGATCGGCTGGGTTAATATTTTCTGATTCGCAAGGTCCGCAAAAGTCATGCGCCTAGCCCACGCGCTTGACGGCTTTGACTCAAATCAAAAGCAGCCTGCGTCAGCGCGGTCCGCGACTCGGGACATGCACCCATTGCATCCCCGCCGCCTCAGCCGCCTGGATGCCGGGTTCCGCATCCTCAAAGACTAAACACTGGGCTGGCGGCACTCCCATTTTTTTAGCGGCAAGTAAAAACATCTCTGGGGAGGGCTTGCCGTGGGTTACATCTTCAGGGGTTACGACCACTGAAAATAATCCGGCTAAACCGACCTGCTCTAACGTCCCTCGCACCACCACCCGCGGCCCTCCCGAGGCAACACTGACAGGGAATTGTGGAGCGACCCCCCGAGCAAAATTGACGACGGGCTCGATCAACTTCACCCCACCCTGCAACGCCACGAACCGCGCTTCTTTTTGGTGAAATACCTGATGGGGATCTAAAGCGATTCCATAGTGCCGGCCTAGTAATTCAGCTACCCGCAGCGTCGGAACTCCGCCGAGCGAATAAAATAAATCCTCACTCAGCGGCTCCTGTAAACCCGCGTGCTGCATCGCCTCATTCCAAGCCTGATAATGCAGCGGCATGGTATCAACGAGCGTACCGTCGAGATCAAAAATATAACCAGCAAAATTACCGTCAGGGATAACTAACTTCATGAGTCCGCTACGGTGCGAGTGCTCGCCAGTTTGGCAACCGAATCCTCTGTCACTAAACTACACCTCAACGCCGCCCGCCGCGCGTGAGCCGACTCTTCGGTTTTTCTGGGGCTAACTGGGGCATACCGCCACCATCAAAAATGCCAGAATAGGTATAATTAAATCCCGCAACTTTCTTCCACTCGATGCTCTGGCCAATAAAACGCTCAATACTACGGGCATCACGCCACGTCTCCTCCGTCACCAATGTGAAGGCATCGCCTGTCTTGTGCGCCCGACCCGTGCGCCCGATGCGATGAACGTAATCTTCTGGATTTTCGGGGACGTCAAAATTGATTACGTGCGACACATCTGCAATATCAAGACCACGTGCGACCAAGTCGGTAGCGACCAACACTTCATACTGACCTGACTTAAAGCCCTTGAGCGCATCCGTCCGTTCTTGCTGGCTGCGATCAGCGTGCATCACTGCACAGGTATGGCCTTCTTGCTTGAGTCGGCTAGCTACGTAGTCCGCCCCTGACTTAGTTCGTGAAAAAATAATGACGCTCTTATACTGAGTCTCTTCCAGCAGGTGCGCGAGGAGGTCAAATTTCTGCGCTTGGACCACCGGGTAAAAGGCGTGCGTGATCGTCTCGGCCGTAGAGCGCTGCCGGCCGATAGAAATAGTTTCGGGAGAGCGGAGCGCCCAGGCGGCGAGCTGCTCAATTTCGGGCGGGAGTGTCGCGGTAAAAAATAATGTCTGCCGCTCGCGCGGCACCTTGGCTACGATGCGCTTCACATCAGGCAGAAATCCCATATCGAGCATCCGATCGACCTCGTCGAGTACGAGGATATCAATGTTATCGAGACGGATTTCGCCTTGCTCCATGTAGTCGAGTAAACGTCCAGGAGTCGCCGCGAGGATATCCACTCCGTGGGAAAGATCTTCCCGCTGCTTACCGTAACCAACGCCGCCGTACACCACAGTCACGCGCAGATCGGTATATTTTGAAAAATTCTTAAAAGCCTCTTCTACCTGCACCGCTAGCTCGCGAGTGGGCTCCAAAATCAGGCACCGCATCTTACCATGCTGCTGCAGCCTATTTAAAATAGGTAAAGCAAAGGCAGCAGTTTTCCCGGTACCTGTCTGGGCTGAACCAATCACATCGCGACCGCTTAAAATAATAGGAATGGCCTGTGCTTGAATCGGCGTAGGCGCTTCGTAGCCCATGCTTTGTACGGCAAAGGCAATCCGATCACTCAGCCCCAATTGGGTGAAAGCCGTATCAAGCTTAGGCACCTCAGGCAGGGGCTTAGCAACTTGAGGAAGACGGGCCGCAACCGGAGCTTGGGCAGGTTTCGTTGAAGTCGATCGATGCTGAATCGGGGCCGATGGCCGCGTCGGACTAGAAGATCTCGCTGGATGAGCGGTCGGCCGCTTGTCATGGCGAGGTTCGCCACTTTTTAGAACGGGTCTCCCTGATTTATGAGCCGGCTTGTTCTCGGAACGCTGATCGTCCTTCGTAAAGGTCTGCCGGATTTTTGAAATGAGCTTACGGAGCATGAAAAAGTAGAGTGTTGGTATCGGGTCCCTCCGAGAGCATTGCAATCCCGCATCTCCAGTCAGCCCAGCCCGCGCCTATACATCAAGTCGGCCCGACTCATCATCTGGCCTCATCCAATCTTTGATCGGCTCTAGCTTCATCCCCCCATCTCTCAAAAATTAATCTGAAATCCATGCAATCAACTCTCTATCAATTAATTGCATTCGGGCAGTGAGTTTTGGTCATTCAATCTATTAACGCCGATGGGCACGCGTGGCGGCATACCACAAGGTTGGAAAACGTATGGGGAAATTACGACGGACCTCTTCATCCGCGGGATCAGCGGGCAAGCCTTTCCATAGAGTTAGCCAATCCTCTCGCCCCTCCGCCACCGCCCCGAATAAAAGCGCGGGCTGGCGTACAGGCCAATCGCTCCAATGGAGTACGTCCGGAGGGAGCGGCCATTTCGATTTGTCCGCAAGAAATGGAGCGAGAAACTCCACCCCTCGAACCATCGTGCGACCATCAGCGAGTTTAAATTTTATCAGATCTTCTCCCGGAGTGGAAAGCAGCACAGCGAGGCTCGTCATGATATCCAAATTAAAAATGGAATACCCGTAAGCTTTCGTCCGCGCGAGTTCGCGCGGGAAGCTGCCATTGGGCGCCATTTGCAGCGGCAAGATAATTTCCTTAAAACGCCGGCGACAATCAGTGAGCGTGCCCTGATCATCGAGCAGCAGCGCAAAAGCGGTCGCCTGTAATAACCAGCAGGTGCCATGGTTATTATCTGCTTTGCGTTCATCTAGACCGTAAGGATGCGTCTGCAGCCAATGGAGATAATCGCGAAACCAAGCATGCGCGGCCGCTTCCGTCGCCGCATCGAGTGCCTTCGCTCCGTGGAGTGCGCGCAAACCCAGGGCCACTTCGGCTAAATGCACCGTATCAATTAACCCAGTCCCCCGCCCCGTACAGACGCCTTGGATTGATTGCGCATATTGCAAATTGGGATTCAGGCGGGTTGTGGGATCGATGAACCACACTCTTAATTGCTGCACCGCGGCGACAGCGTAGCGCTCGTCGTGCGTAAGTTCATACGCGGCGGCCAGCGCACCCACGTCTCGCGCGAAGGCAAACATCAGCCGGCGATGAGCCACAAAATTATTCGGATTAGTCTCCCCATCACGGCGCACGTATGGCCCAGTCAGATTTTTAGGATCGGGCCACCAATAATCACCCTCCGAGGAGAAATCATGCACGCCACCAGGACTGCGTGGGTTCACGACCGCCGTAATAGAAATTGGCTGAACCCCCAACGCCGCGTCCGCTAGGGACACGACACGCGGCAACTCATAAGCGGATAAGTTAAATGAAAAAAGTGCGAGGGTAAGCAGCATAAGGAGAAAGTAGAATAAATTGAGCTGATCTAAAAAATTCGCCGATCCAAAAATTTAATTTCTAATCACAAGCAGGTCGAGGGAAACCCTCCACAGACGATCAATCCTTTTGAAAATAATCAGTCGCATAATTGCCGCCAACCCGATGCCATCTCTGCTCTTAAGCTAGGCCATTGGCCGAGACTTCATAACCTTTTAACCTGTGACCGCCCCTGATAAAATCCCGACCAAAGCTGCGCTGATCGCCGGTTTTACGACCATCTACCTCGTCTGGGGATCCACTTATCTCGGCATCAAGATTGCGGTAGAAACTTTGCCGCCTTTCCTGATGGCTAGTGCGCGTTTCCTCGTGGCTGGTGGCTTAATCGCCGGCTGGATTGCGTTCACCCGTGGCTTTCACACCACTCGTCGCCAATGGCTCGACAACGCCATCGTTGGCGGGCTGCTCTTGCTGGGTGGCAATGGTTTAGTTTCCTGGGCCGAACAGAAAATTCCCTCTGGTATCGCCACGCTCATCATTTCACTCGGGCCCCTTTTTATTGTGCTCCTCGATTGGGCGGTCCATGCCATCAGCGGCCATCAGAATCAGGGCACGAAACCGTCGCTGGCGACCTTCCTGGGAGTTGGCCTTGGCTTCATCGGCCTCCTCGTTCTCGTCGGCCCACAACTAGGTGAAGGCGCGACCCATCTTGATCCGTGGCGTGTCGGCGCTCTTGTGCTCGCCTGCTTCTCCTGGAGTGCGGGCTCACTCTATACGCGTTATGCACGTGACCCAGCCGATCCCTTCACCGCCTCCTCCATGCAAATGCTCGCGGGCAGCCTCTGGCTCTTTCTCGTCAGCGTACTCAATGGCGAACCTGCCCATTTTCATTTTGCGGATGTCTCCGCTCGTTCTTGGGGCGCCTGGGTTTACCTGATCATCGCAGGCTCACTGATCGGCTTCACCACCTTTGTCTGGCTCATGAAGCATTGCCCCCCAGCACGCGTCGCCACCTACGCCTACGTTAACCCAATTGTCGCAGTTTTTCTTGGTTGGTGGATTGCGCACGAACCGATTGGCCCGCGGCTTTTTGTCGCTGCGGCCATCATTATCGCTGGCGTCGCGATTATCACGGCCACCAAAAATAAAACTCCCGCAAGCGCTCTGCCACCACCCAATAAGCCCCACTCAGTTTGAGATCATGCCCCACCGCCACTCAGTCTGCTTACTACGGTTCCCTTTCCTGATGAAACATTCTATTCTTCCGCTGCTGACAGCCGCCCTAGTAATTTTATCTGGCTGCCAGTCGATCAACGATCGCATTAAACAAAAACCTGAAGTATTCGCGAAAGCCGACCAGGTGACTCAGGACAAAATTAAGCAGGGCATCATCGATCTCGGTTTCACCGAAGACCTTGTCTACTTAGCGCTGGGCCAGCCGGACCAAAAACGCGAGGCGCTCACCCCCACTGGACGCACCATCAGCTGGATCTATAATACGGACTACCAGCGCTATGACGGCACCGCCTTTATCGGCTATCAACGGCGCGTCTATTACGATCCCTACCTGAAAACATACCGAATTTATTATCAACCAGCTTACGCAGAAATCTATAAAAACAAAAAAGAAGAACGTATCCGGGTCGTCTTCAAAGACGGCAAGGCCGTGGTGATCGAGCAATCAAAAGACTAACTGCTGCCGGCAACAAAATCCTCCGGCCCAACGAGTCTAGAAATTTAGCGCAATACCTGTCGCAGCTTAGGCCCGATTCGCCGCGCTAAAGCTGAATTAGCATAACCCACCCAGGCTACGGGAGAAGTTGTATCAAGTACCGCGTAGAGTGGTTGGCCCTGAGGCGCAGTAATCACGCAGCCACACGCCTGCGCAATCAGCGCGGTACAAATATCGTAAGGATGACACAGCAGCGTCGTACGCTGGCGTAATGCAGCCATCGCGAGTGGACGTATATCCGCAATCAAGCGGTCATGTCCCATCAACAATTCATAAAGCTGACCCCCGCTGCTTAAATATTGATCATCAAAAATCTCGCCGCCATCGCCGAGCGCCCGCCAAAGCTGCTCTTCGCGTTCAGCCAACCAAGTCTTGCCTGCAGGAAAAAACTTAGCAAACGAGGCAAAACCGTGCGCCACGCTTTTTGCCCGTGACGGTTGCGGCGTAAATTTTGTGCGGCGGCCCGTGCGACCAACGATTCGTTCAGCGCAGACTCGCCCACCGCGCACCACACTGAGTTGATCCCCAATGTCCTGCTTGGTCGTCGGCAATTCAGTCATCGCTGCGACCATAATATCACGCAGATTCGTTTTTGCACCGCGCTGCGGCGCCAAGGCGGCGAGACTCCACGCCGAACGTTTTTCATACATTAACCCGCGCGTACCATCAATAGGATCAAGAATGCATTTAAAAATTGTCCGCTCCACCGGCGTGCCCTTTGGAAAAGTCACCGGCCCCGCCGATTCTTCCAAACCCTCCATCACTAATTCAACCGGCCAGCGTTGCGGCCAGTTTGTTTTAAACCAAGCCAGCACCGCCTGCTCGCTGATTTTATCGATGCCATAGATCGTATCTGCGGAAGTAACCACTACCGCCCGCGTCAACTTTCGGCCCCCGCGCTGCTGCGCCCTCCGCACCGAGCTGCGAATAGCATCCTGCAGTTGGCAGAGCAGTCGGCGGGCTCGATCAAGTTCAGCTGCTTTCACGAAATGAAATTAGCGTAAATATAATTACAATACCTTGACCGCTGCAGTGACCAAGCGCTCAAAGGCGGCCGCCCCCTTGGCAGCATTAGCGAGTGTATGGGCGTGCGTCAGATGCTCGTCTGATAAGCCTGCTCCCATATTAGTAATGCACGAAACGCCGACCACCTTGAGCCCGCAGTGACGCGCGATCAGGCAATCCGGCACGCTGGACATGCCCACCGCGTCGGCCCCCCATCCCTGCACCATACGAATTTCCGCCGGGGTTTCAAAAGAGGGGCCGCGAAAGGCCACATAGACCCCTGCGTGTAGGGTGATGCCCTCTTTTTTTGCGACTGCCTTGACGCGAGTAGCCAGCGCGGGATCCCAAGCATCGCTGACTGGGAAAAAACGCGGGCCAAAAGATTCGTCATTGGGACCCGTCAGCGGATTAAGCCCAAGAAAATTAATATGATCGGTGATCAGCATCAATTCGCTGACCTTAATTGATGCGCGTAGACTACCCGCGGCATTAGATAAAAACAAAGTATCTATGCCCACAGCCTTAAGCGTGCGAATCATGGTCCGGAGCGGATAAGCATCATCCGTTTCGTAAAAATGCTTGCGCCCCTTGAGCACAATTACAGGCACGCCATCGAGTTCGCCCGCGATCAACTCCCCGATGTGCCCCAAGACCGTGAGCAGGGGAAAGCCGGGGAGATCAGCATAGGCAATCGTGCGAGGCTGCTGAATCTGATTAGCCAAACCTCCCAAACCAGAACCTAAAATGATCGCAATCCGCGGCTGCACGCCAGCCAAAGTAGCCGTAATGATCGCCGCTGATTGCCGAACATTTTCAAGATGGGCTTGCTGCAGGGTCATGGCGTCAAGCTAGCGGAAACCCAGCCGCGGGAAAAGGCCGCATTTCAAGCACTCCAATTGTCGCCAAAAACTAGGCCGGCAGTTCGGATTCAGCCACTGGGGGCTTAGGCGGCAGCTTAGGCACTGGGATGTGCGCCGCTTGGCGCAAAAGCTCTTTATTAGAAATCTTAAGGCGCGCCGCGATGATGTTCAGCCGGACCGCCTCATTTTGCGTCAGCGTGGTTTGGCGATCGGTACCATCGCGATCAACCCACTTCACCGCATGAATTTTTTGCCGCGAGGCTTTGACTAGATCTCGCAAAAATAATTGTTCGTCATCAGGTAATTCCATACGGTCAGAGTTGGCGGAGCGGCTAGATGAAGGTCAACGCCCTTCCCCGCGTTTCAGAAAATTTCTAACGACACTGGAGCGGCACAACCGCTTTAAGTTTCGCGTTTCAATTCGCGGGTCATCAGCGCATGGAGCGCATCGGCCGGCTGCTTACTTTGATACAAAATTGCGTAAATTTCTCCGAGAATAGGAGCCGCAATCTTCCGCTCTTGGCACAAACCGTAAAGAGCCTCGGTAGTACGATGGCCTTCCACAATTGTCTTACGACTGGCGAGTAAAGCGGTGATAATTTTACCGGCGCCAATGTGTTCGCCAAACTCACGATTACGACTCCAAGCCCCATGACTGGTCGCCACCAAATCGCCAAAACCACTCAGACCATAAAAGGTTTCCGGCTTGGCCCCGAGGGCGACCCCGACGCGCAGCATTTCCGCCAAAGCCCGCGTGAGCAAAGCCGCCTTGGCATTATCCCCCAGCTTTAGTCCGTCGCAGAGACCCGCGGCGATGGCGTAAATATTTTTAAGTCCACCGCCATATTCTGCCCCGGCCAAATCAGGGCTAAGATAAATGCGTAACGTTGGCCCGCTCAGCGCGGCTGGGACACGTTCACTGAACGCATCATGACGCGCCACCGCCAAGACCATCGCGGCTGGCAAACCCCGCGCCACTTCAGCGGCATTCGTGGGTCCCGTGAGTGTGCCGACGTTGAGATCGGGCATGATCTGCGCCAGAATCTGGCTTGGTCGAAGGTGCGTGCCGAGCTCGAGTCCTTTCACCAAGCTAAGCAAAAGCTGCAAACGCGCAGTATCCTGCCGCGCGCCCCGAATCTTCTCGCTCCACTCACGCAATGATTGCGACGGACAGGCAAGCAACGCCACATCGGCCTCGAGGAGCGCAGCGCGCAAGTCCGAGGTAACTCGCAATGCAGTCGGCAGACTAATACCGGGAAGATAATCTCTATTCTCATGCGCTGCGCGCACCGCCACGGCATGCTCAGGCCGACGGGTAATCAGGGTTGTCCCTTGCCCACGCCGCACCAGATGTACCGCCATAGCAGTACCCCAAGCTCCTGCTCCAATGACCGCGAAATTAAGGGGACGCGACTCAGGCATGAAGAAAGTCGTCAAATTTTGAAGAAGCTGGGGATTTTTTCGCTAGCAATCACAGCATCAAAATTTTCGCGGGCATTGACCAGCTCGAATCGACTGCCGAACACAGGAACTTCCGCCGCCATCGAACGCGTATTATAGCGACTGGTCATAGTATAGCCATACGCACCGGCGCTCATTAAGGCGACCCGCTCGCCTTCCCCGAGCGTCTGCAGTTGCGCGATCACCGCGAGATCAACAGCTTCGCAATGAAGTTTTTGACCAGTGTAATGAAAATGATGCACGGAGATAAAGTTAGGGGGAAAGCAGTCGAGATAGCCAGAATCACCTTGAAAGAAAGCGCTATTTTTCCGGAGGTATTAAGCGTGTCCTACCGCTGGCGTCACTGGCTCAATCAATTACCACTTACCGCCGGTCGGCGCCTGAAAGTGGTATCGCTGAAGCATACGCAATTCGCGAGTTATCTGGAAGCATCCCATGCTCGCCTCCCCATCAATCAGCACGAGCGCCGCGAACGCCGATGGCGCTGGGCGCAGACGCTATTTTTTTTAGCGGCCGCAAGCGGGGTCGGCTGGATAATTTGGGAAAGCATTTGGGCTTTTGCTTCTTTTTGACTGCCCGCCTCCCCCCGCGAAGCCAGTTGCCAGCTCCGGCATAAACTTTATGAATATCCCCATGCATCCTTCGGCTGAACTTTATCCTTGGATCTCGGTCGGCGCCATCGCGTGGGGACTGTTAGATTGTTTTTTTGGCTATCGGGTTTTCAAAATAACGCTCGCCGTACTAGGCGGTCTGCTCGGCATGATTGGCGGTCACGCCGCAGGCACGGCACTTGATTTCGGCACCGCAGGAATTATCGGCAGCCTGATTTTAGGCGGCCTCCTCGGCGCAGGGTTGGCCTATCTTCTCTATATCGCCGCGGTGTTTGTCGCGGGCTTTGGCTTTGGGGCGACCCTTGGGCTGCTTGTGCTCAGTCACTACCACCACATGGTCGCACTGCTAAGCGGGGCCGTACTGGGTCTAATCGGCGGCTTTCTCGCCGTAAAAACTCAGCGTATTTTAATTATTCTTTCAACGGCCCTCCTCGGCTCATTTCGGGCCATGGTAGCGTTAGCGTATTTCACCCATCAAATTCCATGGTTGGATTTTTTCCAAAGGCCCCAGTTTATGCCGGAATTGCTGGATCATCACGCATGGCTTTTCCCCTCAATCTTGGTCTTGGCCGTCATCGGCGTCATCGCCCAGTTCGAACTAGGTGGGTCCGACCTGAAAAAGAAAACCAAATCTAAAGACGAGTAACCTTGCTGACTCTCAACCCAACTCCAGAGTAACCCCCAATGAAAAAAGCCTTTCTCCCCTTCTGCCTGCTGGCCCTTTTGGTCGCCCTCGTGAGCGGTTGCACCAATACCAGCAAATTAGTCTCTACAGGCCTGAAGGCCGAAGTGACTTCAATTACGCGAGGTCACGACGGCTCCGTCACGGCTTCTTGGCGCGTGACCAACGATAATGTCGTCGCCTATCTTTTCACCCGCGTCCGGGCTAAAATTTATCTCAATGGCTCTTACCTCGGTCTCATCACCAATAATACCCCCTTGGCTATTCCCGCCAACACCATGTCTGTCCGCTCAGGAAAAGTCATCGGCGGTGATGCAGGCGCCAGCCGCGCACTCGATACAGCTGTGGCCCAAGGCTCAGCAAGTTATCGTGTCGATTCACAGATTACTATCTGCATCTATGATGATTCATTCGAGGAATCTAAACTCACCGCTGCTGGTACCGTTGTGGTTAAAGCAGAGTAAATGCGGCCAAGTTGTGCGATGCCTGCAAACAAGCGCTTAGAATACGGTGGTCACGCCTTGGTCTGGGCCGGCGATTGGACGCCCGCCGGTGCTCGCCAGGCGATCAGTGGCGCGGCGCGCGCGGGCTATGATTATATTGAAATCGCCCTGCTGGATCCCTGGAAAGTAGATATCAGTCTGACGAAGAATTTACTGCAGGAATACGGACTCCGTGCCCACGCCTCCTTGGGCCTTTCCCCCATCACGGATGTCACGAGCCCGAATCCCGCCATCGTTGCGCAAGGCGATGCCCTGCTGCGCCAAGCCACAGACGTGCTCGCTGGCATCGGTGGGACCGAATTATGCGGCGTCATCTACTGCGCGCTCGGAAAATATGCTGGGCCAGCGACGCCTCAAAATCGTGCCAACGCAGTAGCGGCGATGCAACGCCTAGCTGACTATGCCGCCGCGAGGGGCATCAATATTAATCTCGAGGTCGTGAATCGCTACGAGACCAATATTATGAACTCTGCACGCGAGGGGCTAGAGTTTCTGGCCGCGGTTAATCGGCCCAATGCATTTCTTCATCTCGACACTTATCACATGAACATCGAGGAAGACGGTATGGAGCAAGCCGTGCTGGCAGTCGGCGCCCGCCTTGGTTACGTACATATCGGCGAAAGCCACCGGGGGTATCTCGGCACGGGGAATGTAAATTTTGACCCCTTCTTCAACGCCTTAAAAAAAATTAATTATCAAGGGCCGATCGCCTTCGAATCCTTTTCTTCCGCCGTAGTTGATCCAGCGCTCTCCAATGCGCTATGCGTCTGGCGCAACCTTTGGAGCGATTCTAACGACCTAGCGCGCCACGCCTTAAAATTTATACGCGCGCGCTACGATCGAAAAAGTTAAGCGCCACCCCCGGCACTCGTGGAGACCGGTTGCAGTTTTGAACGGAACAAAGCTCCAACATAATCACGATTTAAACGGGCGATAAAATCGTGGGTAATATTTTTCGGACAGACCGCGCTGCATTCGTATTGGTTGGTGCAATTACCGAAACCGGCCTCATCCATCGTCTGGACCATCGCTAAGACGCGTCGATCCCGCTCCGGTTGCCCCTGGGGCATCAAACCAAGATGGGAAACTTTGGCCGCCACAAAGAGCATGGCGCTCGCATTTTTACAGGCCGCGACACAAGCACCACAGCCAATGCAGGCCGCTGCATCCATGGCGAGATCAGCGTCGGCTTTCGATACTAAGATTGAATTGGCATCTGGCGCCGCACCGGTGCGCGCAGAAATGAACCCTCCAGCCTGTTGAATTTTATCAAAAGCAGAACGCTCGGTCACGAGATCCTTAATAATCGGAAAAGCCGTCGCCCGGAATGGTTCTACCACAATCACATCGCCCGCCTGAAAACTCCGCATGTAAACTTGGCAAGTCGCTACTCCCTTGCCAGGACCATGGGGCTTACCGTTGATCGTGCAGGAACAGGTTCCGCAGATTCCCTCACGGCAGTCGTGGGCGAAGGCGATGGGTTCTGCATTACTGACCGTTAGACCATCATTGACGACATCGAGGAGCTCGAGAAAAGACATGTCAGGGCTGACATTATGAGCGGGATAATCGACAAATTTACCGGGCTGATCAGGGTTAGCCTGCCGCCAGACGCGGAGGGTGACAGAGAAAAGTTTTTTTGAAGGAGTAGAGGCGACCATGGTGAATTGCTTAGGCTTACTTATAGGAGCGCACGGACATCTTAGTGAATTCGTAGTTGAGCGGCTCAACGTTGCGCAGCGGCGCTTGGCCAGGACCCTGGTATTCCCAAGCCGCGACATGGCCAAATTTCTCATCGTCGCGCTTACACTCTCCATCAGGATATTGATATTCCTCGCGGAAATGGCCACCGCAGCTTTCTTCCCGCGTGAGGGCGTCACGGCACATGAGCTCACCAAGATCGAGGAAATCGCCCACGCGTCCGGCCTGCTCCAAAGATTGATTCAGGGTCTCGGCAGAGCCCGGCACCTTGACGTTAGCAACAAACTCCTCCCGCAAGGCCGGAATTTTCTGCAAGGCAGTCTCCAACCCCTGCTTCGTCCGCGCCATACCGCAATGCTCCCACATGATTTTGCCGAGCCGCTTATGAAAGTGGCTCACCGGCTCTTTCCCGGGATTGTTGAGCAACTGCTTCGTCTGGGCGCTGACACTCTCCGCCGCTTGTTTAAACTCTGGTCGATCGACATTCGACCGGGCACTCGGCTTTTGCTGCGCGAGGTAGTCACCGATGGTATAGGGAATGACAAAATAGCCATCAGCTAAACCTTGCATCAGAGCGGAAGCCCCGAGGCGATTGGCGCCATGATCTGAGAAATTAGCCTCCCCGAGCACGAAGAGTCCGGGGACGTTCGACATGAGGTTATAGTCCACCCACAATCCGCCCATAGTATAATGCACTGCTGGAAAAATCCGCATGGGGGCCTGGTAGGCGTTCTCCGCGGTGATCTCGTGGTAAATATCAAAAAGATTACCGTAACGCTCGCGGACAGCCGGCTCGCCCAGCCGCTTAATCGCATCGGCAAAATCGAGATATACACCTAAACCCGTTTCGCCTACACCGCGTCCCTCATCGCACATGCGCATCGCAGCTCGTGAGGAAACATCGCGGGGTGCGAGATTGCCAAAGCTCGGATAAATTCGCTCGAGATAATAATCGCGATCAGACTCTGCAATCGCGCTCGGCTCTTTCTTAACGTCGGCTTTATTTTTTGGCACCCAGATGCGACCATCATTGCGCAACGACTCAGACATTAAAGTGAGTTTCGACTGGTAGTCCCCGCTCACGGGAATACAGGTCGGATGGATCTGAGTATAGCATGGATTCGCCATACACGCCCCGCGTTTGTAAGCTCGCCAGATGGCCGTGGCATTGGACTGCCGGGCATAGGTCGAAAGGTTAAACACGTTGCCGTAACCACCCGTGGCGAGAATAACGGCGTCCGCACTGTGGCGAGTGATCGCCCCCGTGTTGAGATCCCGCACGATCACGCCCTTGGCGTGGCCATCGACGATCACCAGATCAAGCATTTCAGAATTAGGATGCAGCTCGACGCCACCCTGTCCCACCATGCGCGAGAGCGCCGAATAAGCGCCTAGCAGCAATTGCTGACCGGTTTGGCCCCGAGCGTAAAAGGTTCGCGAAACTTGGGCTCCGCCAAATGAGCGATTCGCCAAATGCCCACTATACTCACGCGCAAAGGGCACGCCCTGCGCGGCGCATTGGTCGATGATGTTAGTGGAAACCTCAGCCAGGCGGTGCACATTCGCTTCACGCGCCCGATAATCACCACCCTTAAGCGTGTCGTAAAATAAGCGATGCACTGAGTCGCCGTCATTCTGATAATTTTTAGCGCCATTAATACCGCCCTGCGCCGCAATCGAGTGGGCACGACGCGGACTATCGTGGAACACAAAGCTTTTCACGCGGTAACCCAGCTCCGCTAGTGTGGCAGCTGCCGATGAGCCCGCGAGACCAGCCCCCACGACGATGATTTCGTATTTCCGCTTGTTAGCCGGATTTACGAGTTTGATCTGGGTCTTATGCTGCTGCCATTTATCGGCGAGCGGGCCGGAAGGAATCTTAGAATCAAGTTTGGCCATGGCGAAAAATATTAAACGTGGGCCTTAACCCAACCGCCAAGAATAGCGAGAGGGATGGCCGCATTAAGGAGAAAATAGCCCCAGCAATATACCCGAGCAAAGCACTCAAGGCCACGCGTCCAGCGTTCATTTTTGAAACCGAGGGTCTGCACCAAACTTACCACCCCATGGGCCAAATGATAGCTGAGTAAACCGACCGCGAGGATATAGAAAAGCGCAACGCCAGGGCGACTGAAACCTTGCACCATCATGGTATGGACATCGCGCACCAGCGTGCCATCCGCTAAGGCAAATGAACGCTGACTCCACTCGGGGTGCTGCACCCGCAAGGTAAAATCGAGCAAATGATAGATTAAGAATGCCAAGACGACGAGCCCCGTACGTGCCATGACCCGCGAAGCCAAGCTAGCTCGGTTGGTGTGATCCACGCCGTAATTCACGGGTCGTGCGGCGCTATTTTCCCGGGTCAGCTGAATGGCGACCCATACATGGATGAGCACACAAGCTAAGAGAAAAAGCCGCACCAACCAGAGCCCGGCCCCGAGCGACTCCAGCATATGGCCATAAGCATTAATTTTTTGCGGCGGCAGAAAAATCTGCAAATTACCCAGCAAGTGACCGGTCACAAACCCGAAGAGCACCAGTCCCGTTAGGGCCATTAAGAATTTCTTGCCGATGGAGGAATTAAAGAGGGAACCAAGGATATTCATTACAAATAAATGCGCAGGGGGAAACGGGCGAGCTGGGGTAGTTACAAGGGCCAAAGGTGAACCAACTAACCTTAATGATGTAAATGTAACATCATCCAGCCTATTTCTTTATTAGCGAACCTACCGAGGGGGAGAAGTTAATGTGCACCCTCAGCGGACTAGCGGCTTAAGCAGGGAAAACTTACCGCTTGCGGCCGGCTGAATGAATTTGCGTCGAAAGAGATTCACGCGGACCCCCGCACCTAACGCACTGGCGATTGCCTCCGCCATGCCTCGCGGCGCGCTGACGTCAGCTACATACTGAAAATCCCAGCGCAGGTCGGATACTTGGACTAAACTCCAGTGCCAGCATGCGAAGACCTCGGGTAAAGCCGCATCAATATCGCTTGAGGAAATAATCTGCCCAGCAGCATTAAAATATAAATCCCGTTCACGGCCAAGAATTCGATAGCCGGTGGGGGTGCGCTGCACGATATCCCCTGTGAAATATCGCAACAGCGGCATGGCCTCGCGATCCCGCGTCGTGACGTTGATTTGAAAAATATCTGGCACCTGCGCCCGCCAAGGCACCAGCTCGACGAACGCGTTATCGTCAATGACCCGCAGATTATCACCAAAAGCATCGCCGACAAAAATATAGCCCGCCTCCGTCGACCCATAAAGATCGACTTGCACCGCCGGGAAAGCTTCGGCAATCCGCCGGCTGTGCTGGCGACTGGCCTTGCCGTAAGTGAGAATGATTGTACGCACGCTGGGCACGACGACTCGCCGTTTCTGCACCGCGCGCGCTAGCATCGAGAGATAAACTGGCTCACCTTCCAAGACCTCGGGCTGGAGCGCCTGTAACTCTAAGACGATACGATCCCATTCCGCTTCCGCGAAAACAAAAGGATCACTGGAGAGATTCAAATAGACAGTCCCATCAAAATAGCGGTGCGGGAAAGGGTGATCCTCATAGGGGCATAGATTACTTGAACAGCCGATCGGCGCGAGCACGGCCTTACGATAAGGGCGGCTAGCGTAAGGAGCGAGCTGCGGATGAGCGAGATAAGCCCGCCGCATTTGAGCATTCCACCAACCCTCCTCCATTACCACCGTCATCGGCTGAGCGGTTGAACCCGAGGTGTGCTCGTATTCGTATTTTTTCTCCTGCAAGCCACGCTCAATAATAGTGTAATCAGCAAAAAAAGCCGTATGCCCGCGATTTAAAATCTCTTGCTTCGTCAGAATAGGCAGCTCGCGATAACAAGACCACTGCAACGCCGCCGGATGCAGCGGAAAGCGTTCGCCATAGAGCGGGCTGCGACGATATATTGCGCGAATTTCCTGCTCCAAGGCTGTCGGTAGATTTCCATGGCTCCCTGCGCCCAAGGCCGCGGGGGCGTTGGCAAACAAGGATGCGACGGCCGTAGTTTTCATGCGAAACCTGAGTGAAATTCCAGCGAGGGTAAAGTCAAACGCCGCTCGTTAATTTGGCCTGTTTTAATTCGGCCCAAACGGGGGTAAACAATAAGAGCGCGTCAAGCACGAGGGCGTGAGTAATCCCGCCCCGATAAGCGAGCGCATAGACTTCATCAACGGCCTGGGTGGTGATGGCGAATTCCTCATCAGCATCCCACGCCAGTTCAGCTGAACGCTGCGCGGCCTCCACCAGCACTAAATGGCAGTAATTATTTTGCATCGCAGGATTAGGCCGCACGCTGCCGAGTAAGCGCGCCCGGGCCCCCACATAGCCAGACTCTTCGCGCAATTCACGGAGCCCCGCTGCCACAGGATCCTCACCAGGCTCCATCACCCCCCCAGGAATTTCTAGAGAAAAATCATTAGTCCCAAAACGAAACTGTCGCACCAGCACCAATTGTTGATCAGGGGTCAGCGCGAGTACATTAACCCAATCAGGGGCTTGAATCACAAAAAAATCCTGCTCTCGAGGGCGTTGTGGATGTTGGAAGATGGCGCGCGTAACATCAAAAATTCGAGTCGTCGCATGCGGCTCCGTGCGAATTTTTCGCCAACGCTGCGGCTCAGGAGGAACAGAGGTCATGCGCAGTGAACGGGACTCATGGGCAAAGCCAGTGAAACAAATGGGATTAGCCAAAAAAAATGCCTCCAGGACACAAGGTCTTGGAGGCAAGAATTTTTGAAAGTAAAATTACTTCTTAGGAATCTTGATCTTCTGACCTACCCGCAACTTAGCGGCATCAAGACCAGGATTCTCGGCGAGAATATGATCGGGCTTGGTGGCGAATTTCTTGGCGATCTTCGAAATCGTGTCACCAGGAGCGACAGCATAATTACCGTTGGCATCAACCGTGCCGGTAGCCACGCCGGCACCCTTGCCAGCAGGGCCGGCAACGCGAGCCTTGAGGGACTCTTCAATTTTGGTGATCTTGCCGTTGATGGTACCGATCTCAGCGCCGACTTGGTCCAGAGCGCCTTGGATACCCGTGCGGATACCCTTGATATCAGTTTCAGATTTTGCAGCGGCAGTACGCACCTCGGCTTCGATGGTGGCGATTTTGGCGACTTCGTCGCCTTGCGCGGCCACAGTCTTTTGGAGCGTGGAAAGTTTAACGAGTGCCACGATCGAGAGGACCAGGGCGAGACCGCCGGCGATCACGCCGACGAGAGGCAAAATGCTGCCGGAGTTATTACTATCGCGAGAAAGAGTATCCATTTGTTTAAGAGTTTGAGGAGAAGTATGTAGTGGAGGCTCCACTAGTGAGGCAAGCAGGATTTTAAATCCTTTTAGCGACTGAGTTTACAGCCAATTTCACCTTTTCCGCCTGAGAGGTTGACTCGCCGCCGAAAAGACCATGCCATGACCTTTCGATTTGGCAACGGGGTGTAGCTTAGTCTGGTAGAGCGCCTGGTTTGGGACCAGGAGGTCGTAGGTTCGAATCCTATCGCCCCGACCAATCAAAAAAAACCACCTATTCGCATAGGTGGTTTTTTATTTTTCAGATTGGCCGAGCGCGCTTATTTTCCGGCTTTAAAATTAAGCTCGGCCGCGGGACTAGCAGGGCTGCCCGCAGCGGGAGCGGGGAGCGTGCTCAAGAGCATCATCGCGCGCTGCGCCCAAGCGCCAGTAGCATCGATCTGGCTAATCTGTTCAGCGAGTTGCTTCACCTCAACAGCCTTGCCAGCAGCTGAGGCGATGGAGGCGAGGTGATAAGTAGCCTCGGCCCGCACGCTCTTCAATAAAGTCGCATCCGCGCTCAATTTCTTAAGTGCAGCTTCGCCCGCAGTTTTGTCAGCACCACTGAATTGGCTAATGGCAGCGCCGAGTTGAGCACGACCAACGAGGGCTTCATTTTTGAGTTGGCCAGCGGCTTTAACGTATGTCGATGCGGCACCGGCGAAATCACCCGTAGAGAATTTATCATCGGCCAGTTTGAGATAAGCCACTCCAGCCAGCGCGTGCCCAGCATGGGCTTCCGCAAAGGCAGTCAAACGAGTCGGTTGCTCGGCAATCCGAGCATATTCTGCCTGCACCTCAGCCTCATGTTGGGCCGCAAAATATTGCCAACCCTCTTTCACCACAATGGCGACCAAGGCAGCGGCGCATACCCCAAAGATGAAATTACGATTCTTCTCCCAAAAGGCATGCACGATAACTTCGAAGCTGGGCGCAGCCACGGGAGCGGTTGCAGCATCAGCATGAGGAGAATCTGGAGTGGTCGGGGGAAGTTGACTCATAGAGCCATGAAAGAGAGCAAATGCTCCGCCGCCTGTAAATGCCTGAAATAGGCCCGCTTCGCCCGAACCCATAGCCTGGCGGCGACTTTAATCGAAGACCACGGTCTTGTGACCGTAGACCAAAATACGATTTTCCAAATGCCAGCGCACGGCTTGAGCTAAAACTGATTTCTCCAAATCACGGCCTTTGCGAATCAGATCATCAACGTTATGCCGGTGAGTAATGCGCGCCACATCTTGCTGAATAATCGGGCCATCATCGAGTATGGCGGTCGCATAATGGGCCGTCGCGCCGATCAATTTGACCCCCCGTTCGTGGGCTTGGTGATAGGGTCGACCACCGGCAAACGCAGGCAAAAAAGAATGATGAATATTGATCACCGGCCGGCCAAAATTTTTCAGGAAATCAGCCGACAAGACCTGCATATAACGGGCGAGCACTACAAATTCTACGCCCGCCGCACGGAGGATTTCTAGTTGTTGTGCTTCGGCGCGAGCCTTGGTTTCGGCCGTCACTGGCACGTGATGAAAAGCGAGCCCGTAATGCTGCGCCGCGGAGGCGAGCTCAGCATGATTGGAAAGCACGCACGTGAAGTCGCCCGCAAATTCCCCGGCGACCCCGCGCAAGAGCAGATCATGAAAACAATGTGTGGCCCGAGACACAAATAAAGCCCCGCGGGGGCGATGCGACGAGCGGGCGACTTGCGCAACCATTCCAAGAGTCGCGGCAAAGGCTTTAAATTCAGCTGGCTCCGCGGCAGCACTGTCGGCCGCAGGCACCCACTCGATGCGCTGAAAGAATTCACCCGCCTCCATGTCACGGTGTTGATCAGCGTGCAGAATGTTGCCGCGGCGAGCAAAAATCCAACTCGCCGTCTTGGCGACGAGCCCGGCCTGATCAGGACCGTGCAAGAGAGCGACGAGCGTAGCGGGCGTCGACATAAGCCTACTCACATCGGCACGACATTGCCGCGATATTGCTGCAATGGGCGCACATCGACGCGTTTCTGCTTCATCGCTCGAATACCGCCGAGCGCTGCTTGGGCGCCCGTGAGGGTCGTCATAATACAAACTGAGTTAGCCACCGCGGCCGCGCGGATGGCGTTCTCATCCAAGCGTGGGATCATCCCCTTTGGGGTGTTGATGACCATCTGAATTTCACCGTTCTTGATCATATCCACACTGTTTGGACGACCTTCGAGGAGTTTATTAACAAATTGCACCGGCACACCACTCTGTTGCAGCAGTCGGGCCGTGCCGCCCGTTGCAACAATTGCGAAGCCCAGCTCGACAAAATTCTTAGCAAGCTCCACCGCGCTCGGTTTATCAGAATCTTTAACGCTCAAGAAGATTTTCCCGCTCAGTGGTAAACCCGGTTTGGCTGCCATCTGAGTTTTAGCAAAAGCGATGCCGAGATCGTCATCCATCCCCATGACCTCGCCGGTGGAGCGCATTTCAGGTCCAATGACGATCATCGCGCCGGGAAAACGCGCGAAGGGAAAGACGGCTTCCTTTACACACCAATGCTTTGGTTTCACTTCTTGCGTGAAGCCAAGTTCCGCCAATTTTTTGCCCGCCATGACCTTGGCCGCTAATTTTGCGAGAGGTACCCCAATCGCCTTAGCCACAAACGGCACGGTGCGCGAGGCGCGCGGGTTCACTTCGAGCACGAAGAGCTGCTGATCTTTAATCGCAAATTGAATGTTCATGAGCCCCACCACCTTCAGCGCCTTCGCCAAAGCATACGTCGCCTGTCGCACCGTCTGCAACATTGCAGCCGATAGCGTGTGGGGAGGCATCACCATGGCCGCATCACCGGAATGCACCCCAGCAAACTCAATGTGCTCCAACATGCCGCCAATCAGGGCCGTCTCGCCATCGCAGATACAATCCACATCCAGCTCAATGGCGTCCTCGAGGAATTTATCGATGAGCACGGGCTTATCAGGCATAACCTCAAACGCTTGGCGAATGACGGCTTTAAATTCTTCTTCGCTGTAGACGATAAACATGCCGCGCCCGCCCAATACAAAAGAGGGCCGCAGCAACACGGGAAAACCAATCTCATGCGCGAAGGCGAGCGCTTCGGTCTCGTTCATCGCCGTGCGATTGGGCGGTTGCCTAATTTGCAACTGCTCAAGAATTGCCGCGAATAACTTGCGGTCTTCGGCGACTTCAATGCTTTCCGGCGTGGTGCCAATAACATTGACCCCACGCGCCTTGAGCGGAGCGGCGAGATTGAGCGGAGTCTGTCCGCCAAATTGCACAATGGCGCCATCGCATTTCTCCTGCTCATAAACCTCGAGCACGTCTTCCAACGTCAGAGGCTCAAAATAAAGTCGGTCGCTGGTATCATAATCGGTCGAAACCGTCTCCGGATTCGAATTAATCATTACCGTCTCATACCCGATCTCGCGCAGAGCGAATGAGGCGTGCACGCAGCAATAATCAAACTCGATGCCTTGGCCGATGCGGTTAGGGCCGCCGCCAATAATCATAATTTTCTTTTTCCGCGATGGGATGACCTCATTTTCATCGCCGTAGCTAGAATAATAATACGGCGTGAAAGCCTCAAATTCAGCCGCGCAGGTATCGACCAAGCGGAACGTGGTGTTGACACCCGCTTTTTTACGGAGGGCGCGCATGGTATCGAAATCGATCTTCAACAAATGCGCCAACTGAGCGTCGGCAAAGCCGAATTGTTTAGCGCGGCGCAACGTCGCTACCGGGAGGGTCTGCGCCGTGAATTGGCGCAAGGCTTCCTCCATCAAATAAATTTCGTGGAGCTGATGGAGAAACCACCGATCAATTTTAGTGAGATCAAAAACCTGATCGATCGTGTAACCCGCGCGAAAAGCATGCCGGATAAAATAAACGCGCTCCGCATTAGGCGTGCCTAATTTTTGCCGAATAGTCGCATCATCGACGGCCTCATCGCCGCCAAATTTACCACCCCCACCAAAGCCGCGCGCCCCGGTCTCGAGTGAGCGCAGACATTTCTGAAAAGATTCCTTAAAAGTGCGCCCGATTGCCATGGCCTCGCCGACGGACTTCATCGCAGAGGTCAGCGTCGTGTTGGCTCCAGGAAATTTTTCAAAAGTAAAACGAGGAATCTTGGTAACGACATAATCAATGGTCGGCTCAAAGCTCGCTGGCGTGAGCCGCGTGATATCGTTGCGCAATTCGTCAAGGGTATAGCCGATGGCTAATTTTGCGGCAATTTTGGCGATCGGAAAACCCGTGGCCTTCGAGGCCAGTGCCGAGGAACGCGATACGCGCGGATTCATTTCGATCACCACTTGGCGGCCGGTCTGGGGATCGATCGAAAACTGAATATTGGAACCGCCGGTCGCGACGCCGATTTCTCTAATGACCGCAAACGACGCATCCCGCATCACCTGAAATTCTTTATCAGTCAGCGTCATCGCCGGCGCGACCGTGATCGAATCACCCGTGTGTACGCCCATGGGGTCGAAGTTCTCGATGGAGCAAATGACCACACATTGGTCCTGATGGTCGCGCATGACCTCCATTTCATATTCCTTCCAACCGAGGAGGCATTCCTCAACCAGCACCTCATGGACCGGAGAAATTTCCAAGCCGCCGTGCACAATCTGCTCAAATTCTTCCCGATTGTAGGCGATCCCCCCACCAGAGCCGCCGAGCGTAAAGCTGGGGCGAATAATGAGCGGCATCGTCCCGATATAATCCGCGGCTTGGCGGGCTTCCTCGAGCGTATGCACCGTTTTTGACTTAGCCACATCGAGACCAATCTTGAGCATGCACTGCTTGAAGAGCTCGCGATCCTCCCCCTTCTTGATAGCGTCAGGTTTCGCGCCGATCATTTCGACCTGATATTTATCGAGAATGCCGGCCTTATATAGTTCGAGGGAAAGATTAAGGGCGGTCTGCCCACCCAGCGTCGGCAACAGTGCCGAAGGACGTTCCTTGGCGATAATTTTCTCCAGAATATCAACTGTGAGTGGCTCGATGTAAGTGACATCGGCAAACTCCGGATCCGTCATGATGGTCGCCGGATTCGAGTTAACGAGGATGACCTTGTAACCCTCTTCACGCAGCGCTTTGCAGGCTTGGGTGCCAGAATAATCAAATTCGCAGGCTTGGCCAATAATAATAGGCCCAGCGCCGATGATCAGAATGGATTCGAGGTCAGTGCGTTTTGGCATGAGCGTAAGCTTCCGGAGATTTGCTTTGCCCTTATGGTGGAGCAAGAGGGAATTAAAAAAATCCCGAAACTCCTAAAAAGATGTCGGCGAGCGGGAGCTAGGGCATCAACCCCAGCAAGCCATGGCCACCGGCACGGATTAGCTTAGCTCTTTATCCAGAACAGCTCACCAGATGAGGATCATTACTGATAATGACCGCATGAGCTCCAGGTCGCATGCAGTCGCCTTAACCCAGGCGGCTAACGTCGATTCCGAGGATTTCGGCAGCACGCACTTTATCGCCGCCACTCGCATTAAGCAGACGGGCGATGTACTGTTTCTCGTGGACAGCGAGGTGGGCGGCGAGCGTAGGCCAGTGCTTCAGCTCATGGATGCGCAGGGGCAACTGCGCTGCGCCGATCAACCGGGTTTCGGTTGTCGTGAGCAGAGAAGCGATGACTTGCCGGAATTCCGTGAGGTTGCCTGGCCAACCGTAGTTAGCTAAAACCTGCAGAGCCTCCTCAGAAAATTCCACTTGGCGGGCATCGAATTGCGGGTTGGTGGTCTGGTTAGCTGCATCCTTGATCAAAGCAGGGATATCCTCAACTCGCTCTCTCAGGGCAGGCAACTGGACCAAGAGGGCAGCGATTCGATAAAAAAGCTCTTCGTTAAAGCGGCCATCCTCAGCTAATTTCTCCAAGTCGACCTCCGTAGCACATAGCAGGTGAAAATTATGAGCATTGTTCCGGATGACAGAAACCAGCTCTGCTTGAGCCTCAGCGGGCAAAGCCTGCAAGTGCTGGAGAAAAAGCGTGCCGCCCTTAGCTTGCTGGACCCAAGTACCACCTAGGCCATTTTCCCCAAGCAGGCCAGAGCGGAGACTGGCCATCGAACTGAGCTGGCATCGTTAGTCGGCATGAGCCGGGCGCGAAAATTATTATAATAAATCTGGGGGGCTGGGTTTAGCAAAGGAGGATCAGGCCACGCCAATGTCTTACGGTTAGCCTTCCCAAGGCACCAACATCGGATCAAAGCAGGCCAACTTTAACGCAAGCTGATGCCCTCGCTGATAAAAAGCTGTCCCCAAAGAGAATAAGTGATGCCAGCAGTATCCGAGTCCATCAGAGAAGGGTGCAACTGTAACGGCGACTCGATTGTCATTGGCCGTGGCGGCCTCTGAGATTTTGAACAAAAGCTTGAATGCTCGCTCACCAGCGGCACTCTGCCCCAAAGAAATCGCGGCTATAGTTTAATGGTAAAACCTCTGCCTTCCAAGCAGGTGTCGTCGGTTCGATTCCGACTAGCCGCTCCAGTCTCCAGATGCGCCGCCCGCTCGTTAACAAGTCAGCGGCCCTCATAAAGAAGCACCGCCACCGGGCCGAATCTTACATTTGCCTCCAGCCCCCCGGTCCGCTTCCCTGCAGAAAACATCATCTCATGACACGCACTCTCGTCAAAGCCGCCCTCAATGCCACTGCACCCATCGACGCTCTATTTTTACAGGGCTGGGTAAGAACCCGCCGCGATGCCAAAGCGTTCTCGTTCATTGAGCTTAATGATGGCTCGTGCCTCAAGGGCCTGCAGATTATTATCGATGCCACGCTTCCGGACTACGCGCAAGTAGCCCGCGCGGGCACGGGCGCCGCCGTCGAAATTCACGGCAAACTCGTGGCCTCAAAAGGCGGCGGCCAGAAATGGGAAGTGGTGGCAGATAAATTCACTGTTCTCGGCGAAGCTGATGCCACCTACCCACTCCAAAAGAAAGGCCACACGCTAGAATTTCTCCGCGAAATCGCCCATTTGCGACCACGATCTAATCTCTTCGGCGCCGTCTTTCGCGTGCGCAGCCGTTTAGCCTATGCCGTGCACCAATTTTTTCAGGCCAAAGAGTTTTGTTATGTCCATACGCCCATCATCACCGCCAGTGACGCAGAGGGCGCCGGGGATATGTTTCGTGTCACCACCCTCGATCTCGCCACGCCTCCTAAAAATGAGCAGGGCGAAATCGACAACCGGCAGGATTTTTTTGGGAAAAAAACTTTCCTCACTGTCTCCGGGCAACTCGAAGCAGAAATTTTTGCTACGGCGCTATCCAACGTCTATACTTTTGGGCCTACTTTCCGTGCAGAAAATTCTCATACCTCCCGCCACGCCTCTGAATTTTGGATGATCGAACCCGAAGTGGCCTTCTGCGATCTGGCCGGGAACATGGACCTCGCCGAAGAGTTTGTGAAATATCTCATTCGCGATGCCACCCAACATTGCGCGGAAGATCTCGAATTTTTCAGCAAATTCGTCGATCCCGAGTTGCTCACCCGGCTCAACTTTGTCCTCGAGCGACCCTTCCAGCGCTGCAGTTATACTGCGGCAGTAGAAATCCTAAATAACAGCGGGAAAACGTGGGAGCATCCCGTGGCCTGGGGCGACAACCTCCAATCGGAACATGAACGCTATCTCACAGAAGAGCATTTCAAGTGCCCGGTGACGGTCTATAATTATCCGCGCGCGATTAAGGCTTTTTATATGCGCCAAAATGAGGACTGCGCCGTCGGCCGCGAAACTGTGGCTGCCATGGATTTGCTGGTTCCCGGGATTGGTGAAATCATCGGCGGCAGTCAGCGCGAAGAGCGACTCGAGCAACTTCGCGCGGGGATGATGCTGCATCATCTTGAGGAGAAAAATTATTGGTGGTATCTCGATTTGCGACGCTATGGCACCGTCCCGCACGCCGGCTTCGGCCTCGGTTTCGAACGCATGCTAATGTTTATAACCGGCGTCGCCAACATTCGTGATGTTATCCCCTTTGCCCGCACGCCTGGCACCGCGGAATTTTAAGTGGCGCCACGCCGCCTAGAAATATTGTCCGCACCCAATTCACTCTAGCACACCGTCCCGCAATGTCCGATACCCCCCTCAGTCCTCTGCCGCCGAGCGCAGGCCTGAAGACAATTCTACTCATCGACGATGACAGTCGCCTGCGGACAGTGCTCAGTGAAGGCTTGGAGGCGTATGGCTACCGCACCCTACAGGCCACGGACGCCAAACACGGCAGCGAACTTGCCCACACGCATCTCCCTGATGTCATTATTTGCGATATCGATATGCCCGGTCAGGACGGCAAAGGCTTTCTCAAGCAGCTCCGTCTCGATCCCGAATTAGCTGATCGGCAGTTTGTCTTGATGACTGGCGATCCTACTTATGCCAATCCGCGCGCTGGCATGGAACTCGGAGCTGATGATTTTCTGCTCAAGCCATTCTCCCTTAGCGACCTGACCCGCTGTGTCGCGGCCCGCCTGAAGCGAGCGGAGCTGAGTCGCCACCTCGAGACGCGCATCATTGAGCAATTACTCAGCAGCCTGCACTCGACACTACCCCATGAATTCTTCACCCCACTCGCCGGCATTTTTGGTCTGACCGAAATGCTAGAAGAGGAACTGGATGATTTGTCTAAGGATGAAATTCGCCCGGTTTTAAGGGATATTTTAACCTCCGCACGGCGGTTGCACCACACGCTTAAAAATTACCTGCATATCATTGAACTCGATTCCCCTTCTCGCGCTGGGTTAGCGACCGTTCTGCCCGCCGAAGCGGTCGCGCAAGCGGCGATTACCGGTATTAAGTCAGCCGCGGATCGCCACCTGCGCACAGCAGATATCACCACCCACCTCACCGGGGCCCCCTTGCGCACAACGCCGATGGATTTCACCGCACTCCTCGAGGAACTGGTGGATAACGCCCTCAGTTTTTCCCGCAAAGAGTCGCCCGTGCAGGTTACGCTGGCCGCCGATAAAGGCGAATTACGACTTACCATTTGTGACCACGGGCGAGGCATGACACCGAAGCAACTGCAGCAGCTCGGGCTTTTTCAGCAACATGAGCGTAAAAAATTTGAACAGCAGGGTCTGGGTCTCGGCTTAGCCCTCACGCGTCGCATTGTGCATCGCTTAGGTGGCAATTTACGGTTCGATAGCGAACCGGCCCAAGGCACAACGGTTCACGTTGTTCTGCCCATCGCGGCCACTTGAAACAGCGCTCGGCCTAGGCCTTGACGACCACCCGCTGACCGCCGGCCGCCATCGAGGCATAAATAGCTTCAATAATAGTTAGGTCACGCCGACCCATTTCACCTGGCGCGGGCGTTGGAGTGCCTGTGAGCACGCTCTGAGCAAAGGCATCCATCTGCAATGCTTGTTGATTCGGCGGCGTAAATTTGAGCGGGCCGCGACTGGTCTCAACCACCATGCCCCGATAAGTAAAGGCGTGTTCCTTAAAATGAATCCAGCCCCGCGCGCCGTCGGCGCGAAAGCGATCAGCGCTCTGTTGGTAACTCGCCATTAAATTCGCCTGGGCCCCATCGGCAAATTCCATCCTCCAGCGCAGCGCCTCCTCCGTATCGCGAGAAATATCAGGACGTGTTTTTGGCAATTCCTGTGCGGTCACCGCTACCGGCTTCGCCCCATTTTTCGCCATGCAGGCGCCCTGAATAAGATAAACTCCCAAATCCATGAGCGGCCCACCACCGGCCAATACCCGATCGGCCCGCCACTGCCACGTAGACATGACAAAGCCACGTTCACCTGACATTTGGTTGAAAGCGCCAAAATCCTCGTCCCGCGCTAACCGCCGTAACTCCGCATGGTGAGGATCAAAAAATAACCGATAGCCAATTGTCAGTTGCACCCCCGCGACGCGGCAGGCGGTGATAATAGCATCACATTCAGCGACCGTATTCGCCATAGGCTTTTCACAAATGACATGCTTGCCCGCCTTAGCAGCGGCGATGCAATGCTCCGCATGGAGGCCATTGGGCGTAACGACATATACAATATCAATCGCGGGATTATTCGCGAGCTGGGCCATCGTGCTGTAATTATAAATATTTGCGGCCGGAAAACCGTAATCCTGCGCCCATTTTAATCCCTTAGCGTGATCACCCGTTACCACGCCAGCGAGCTGGCAATATTGTGTTTGGCGCAGAGCTGGCCCCAGCTGCCCACGACTGTAACCACCCAAACCAACCAAGGCCACGCCGAGCTTGCGCCCGACTGGCGGGGGCTCAGCGCCCCAACTCAGGCGCGGAGCCAACGTCAAGGCAGCGAGGGTTGAAACATTACCGAGAAAAAGGCGCCGAGTGAGAGGTGACACGGAGTGGAGGGGTGGATAAAAAATAAATGACTCCGGTGCTGAATGCTCCCTACCCAGAATCAGCTGGGGCCCAGCCTCGATAGACTCAACGAGGTAACTGGAAGTTCTCTAATTGGCTTTTAACTTCCTGCATGAATGCGGCCGCCCCAGCGCCGTTAACGACGCGATGATCAAAAGTGAGCGACAACGTAATCACCTCGGCGGGATGAATGACTCCTTCATCGTTGATCAAGCGCTCGTGAGCCGCGCCGATGAAGACCGTGGCCATGGATGGCGGGACGACAATCGGAGTCGCGCTCTCAATGCCAAAAGCCCCGAGGCTAGTAATATTTAGCGGTGCTTGCACCTCGATGAGTTTACCGCTGCGCGTTTCCTCGAGTGCTCGTTGATAGGCAACTTTGAAGTCGGCCCAAGATAGTAAATTGGCGCGGGCAATTGAAGCAGTCGCCAATCGATCGCCCGGCAACGCCACCGCTACCCCAACGTCGAAATCGATGCTCTCATGAATCGCGCCTTCTTTATCGACCAGACAACGAAACGCCGCGTGCTTTTCCTGAGCACGCGTCAGCCCCCAAGCCATCATGACCGAAGGCGAAGGTGCCGCCGCACCCTCTTTTTGCTTAGCAACTTCCCGCGCGCGACGGAGTCCGTCCCAACGGACATCCATCAACATGTTCGTCGCGACTACAGATTGCAGACGCTTCGTGATAGCGGGATTAAGAGCCGGCGGGCGAAGATTTCCTGTCATGGATGGAGGGGGAGTAGAAATTACCGAGGTCACGACCGGAGTCTGCTTTACCACCGGTGCGACGACCGGACTGCGGGCGACTGATGGAGAAGCGGGTGCCCGCGGGCTAGCGACTGCTGGCGTGGCAGCTTCGCCTTCGACTGGTAGGGCCGCGATACTAGCCGTATCTCCCGTGACAATGGCGATGGCTTGGCCAATGAGCACGGTGTCATCGAGCTTGATTTGCCAGCCCTTGAATCGACCGGCAAAGGATGCCTCGATGGGATACACCGCTTTATCGGTCTCAACTTCGCACAAGACATCGTCGTGCTGCACGACATCCCCTGGCTGCTTCGCTAGGCTCACGACCCGAGCGGAACGCAGCCCCTCACCCATAATCGGGACGCGGACAATAATATCGTTGGTTCCAGCAATGACCGTGTTTTGCGGGCCATGAGTCTGAGCGGCGGGGGGAACGGTAAGCTGATGCACGGCGGCGGCGGGGACTGCCAAGGCTTGACCGCGGGTGAGATCCAAGCCGACGGTCTGCTCAATTGCCGCGATAATTCGCTGAGCATCGGGCAATGCGGCATATTCATAGATAGGATTATAGCCGATCATCACATTAGGCTTCGCGACGAGAAGAGGCGGGGCCTTAAGTGCGGCCCATAAATCAGGCTGCCCCAAAATATGGGTGATGATCATCTGACCGACTGAGCAGGCCTCGCCATCTTCTTGGACCACAATTAATCGGCCCGTTTTCCGCACCGAAGCCTCAATCGTGGCGCGATCCCACGGCGCAATTGAGCGAAGATCGATGAGGTCAATATTCACCTCACCCTTGAATGCCGCAATTGCCTCGTACGCTTTCTCCATGGTGTTACCCCAAGCGACTAAGGTGAGATCGTTACCCTCTAAACAGCGGCGCGCCAAACCAAGGGGGATGGGCACCACCGTTTCCACCGTTTCTTTTTCTGCCCAGAGCATATGCTTCGGGGCCAAAAATAGCGTGATATCTTCTCCCTGCATCGCAGTCCACAGGAGACCAGCCGCATCTTCAGGGGTAGAGGGAATGACAATATTGATGCCTGGAAAATGGGCGAACACTGCTTCATTAGCCTGCGAATGCCACAGCCCACCGCCGGGTAAATAGGCGCCGTAGGGTGCGTACAACACGATGGGTGTTTTCCAGGCCGAATGGGAACGCCAGCGTAAGTTAGCTAAATTTGACACCAGCTGATTAAAGCCTGGGTAAATAAAATCGATAAACTGCAACTCAAACACCGGTCGGCGGCCGTAAAGCGCCAAACCACCAGCGACGCCAATAATGGTCGACTCTGCTAATGGCGAATTGAAGACCTGTGCGGGAAAATCAGTAGATAGTTTTTGGGTGAGCCGAAAAACTCCTCCTTTGGGATCCTCAACGTCCTGCCCAAAAATCATCCGCTTAGACTCGGCGGCGAGTCCGGCCCGCAAGGTCCGGTTAATCAGATCACCCATGCGGTACTTGCCGGGCTGAAACAGTTCCTCGGTTAAATGAGGGGCCGGTCCCGTAATATCAGCCATCAGTTCTGCCGCGTGCGGATTTTCAGCCTGTTCCGCCGCGGCGTATTCGCGACGTACCAACTCTTTGGCCGTCGCCTCCATTTGCGCAAATTCTGCGACAGTAATTTCTCCTGCGGCCAACATCCTATCCTTTAACACCCGCACGGGATCCGCTGCCTCCATCGCGGCGATATCTTCCTTGGAGCGGTAGAGAGTGTGGTCGTCCGAACTTGTATGACTAGCGAGCCGTACCATTTTAGTCCAAAGGAGCACCGGCCCTTCGCCCGCGCGCAATTTGGCCAAAGCAGCCTGACCAGCGGCATGGACGGCAATGGTATCAGCTCCGTCGAGACCGACCCACTGGGCGCGATCCAATACACCCAAGACCAGCGGATTGGTTTTTCGCGTGGGCGTGGAGATGCCATAGCCATTATCCTCTACGATAAATAAAATCGGCAGCCGCCGCTCAGCCGCAAAACTGATCGCTTCAAAAAAATCCCCCTGCCGCGTCGCGGCATCACCAATAGTGGTAACGACGACTCCATCTGTGCCATCAAGCTGTAAGCCCCAGGCGATACCACAGGCGGGCAGTAATTGCGCGCCGAGAGGAGTGGGGACACTCACAATATTCAGCTCGCGCGAGGAAAAGTGCGAAGGCATCATACGCCCGCGAGACGCCGAATCGCGCTTCGCAAAATATTCTAGAGCCAGGTGGCGCAGGGTCAGGCCGCGCCCCGAGCACAGCCCACGGTCGCGGTAGTAAGGTAAAATAAAATCCCCCTCCCGTAACTGCGCGCCGATGGCCGCCAGCGCCTCGTGACCACGACCGGAAACGTGAAAATGCCCCTTGCCCTGCCGATTCAAGCTCTCCTCACGCAGGTCACCGTGACGGCTTTCCAGCATCGTCAGCAGCAAGTGGCGCTTCTGTTCTTTATTGAGAGGGGCGACGGGGGCCATGGCTTATTTACAGCTCAAATTTCCCAGAAAATATCCCCAAACGGCAACGCATTTCGTGCCGGCTAATGGGGGGATATTTTATTTTATTTTCTTTCAATTAACCTAGGCCTCTTAGACCCGCGCCGAGTAATCAAAATAGCGTCGGTTCTTTTCACCCGAAAAGCTTCAGCGACCGCTAACGCATAAGCCCACCCTGAAAAGCAGGCAAGGCAGCTCCCAAAATGAGGGCTAAATCAGCTTCAGCCGCCGTCTTAAGCACCCCTTCGGCTAGCACCCGTTGCATTTCTGCCTGCAGCACGCCATTGAGCTGAGCAACAATAACCGCCGCCTCTCGGGTAATGGAATGACTGGGTGCAAAAACGGCCATCGCGGGATTCGGGACTTCGACCCCGTCACTATAAATATAAAAGCCCCCACCCGGCCGGCCCGTAAGGCCCGCTGCCAGCATGCGCGACCCCAGAGTAGTCAGGGCCAGTCGCTCAGGAAAATAATCACTAAGCTGACCCATCATTTGATCAACCGTAGCGATGCCCCAATCATCGATCAGCTGAAGCGGCCCGCGAGGCCAACCCCATGCTTGCATGGCGCCATCAATCGCCTCGGTCGATATCCCTTGCTGCCACAAATGACACGCTGCTTGGAGATAAAAAAATAAAGGGCGGGTTACAAAACCACCCGGTGATGATCGCCCGATAACCGGCGTCTTGCCCAAAGTTTTAATAAAAGCGAGCGCCCGATCCGCGGCTGCCCGCGTGGTCACCTGACCCAACGCCAGCTCTACGAGCGGTCCTTGGCCAGTCGGCAATGAAAAATGCAAACCGAGCAACTGAGGTGCCGCCCCCGCCAAATCCTCGATAGGAAAAACCGCCGTCGTAGTCGCCCACACGCAGTCGGAGCGAGTAAATTTAGCGAGCTCAGTAAATAACCGCTGCTTCGCTGCCAGATGATCAGGCGTGGTTTCAATCACCAAATCACAAAGATCAAAATCTTGTAGATCAGTCGTGATCCCAATGGCCCCAGTCAGTTTGTGCGCAGCCTCAGACGTGAGCCGGCCCGCTTGCACAAGTTCGCTAAAAAAACCACGCACCGTCGTCACACTGCGCGCGAGGTCGTCTTTACTCGGATCGCAAAGAATCACTCCACAACCATGCAGCGCGCACTCAAACATGAGCCTGACCCCAAGATCACTGGCGCCCACAATCCCAATCGTGCGGCTCGGCGGCGGGAGCTCGGCAGCTGGACCCGCCGGAAACCAAGGATCTGTCGTGGCCTTGCGCCCGGCGGCCTTGAGTAAAAAAACCTGCAGGAGATTTTGCGCAATTTTTCCTGTCACCCCATGGCCAAATAAGGCCGCCTCCAGATCGAGCGCGGTGGCCAAAGGCAAATCTAACCCTTTTTCAACAACATCCAAAACGGCCAGCGCGGCCGGTCGATCGCGATATCGCGCTAACGCCAGCGTGCGTTGATTCGTAAAAAAATCTGCCGACGGGGCCGGCGGCTCCAGCCGGCGCGGTAAATCTTCTGCCGCCAAGCGCAACGCAGTGGCTTTCGCGCGGGACGACAACTCATCAGCCGCGACGAGTTCATCCACCAAGCCAATCGCATAAGCGTCAACCACGGGTACGAGTTCAGCTTTATTCATATGCTCAACTGCGGCCGACACCCCGATCAAGCGCGCGAGCCGAGCCGTCCCGCCCCAACCGGGAATCAAACCGAAACTGACCTCCGCTAAACCGATCACCGTGACCGGCGCGTCGCTGGCCAGTCGCCAGTGACAAGCAAGCGCCAGCTCAAAGCCACCGCCCGCACAGGCCCCGTGAATTGCGCAGACCACCGGCACCTTCAGACTGGCTAATTCCGCCAACATGGCTTGGCCATCGCGCGCAAACTGCGTCGCGTGCTGACTATCGGTCATTTGGACCAACTCCTTCACGTCGGCCCCAGCGATAAATATTTTTTTATGGGTACTCTGAACGATGACCGCGCGCAACGGTTGCTCAGCCAAAGCAGCGATCGCGACCCGCAAGGCGCTACAGGTCTCTCGATTGAAAATATTAGCCCGTTCTGCGGGGGCGTCGAAACTGATCCAGCCGATGCCTTCTGCATCAACCCTGTGCGTAACCGGAGAGAGATTGCTCATGAACCTGAGTTAGCGATCAACATAACGGCGCTCGTTGGGTGAAGTAAAGCTAAGGCACCATCCGGCGCGGCGCCGATGAAAATTTTCGCAAATACTTCAAGGCCACGGCAAAATCATTCGGTAACGGCGCCGCCAAGGTTAATTTTGTGCGGCTCAGCGGATGCGTAAAGGTCAACCCACTCGCGTGAAGAGCAAGGTGCGCAATCAAGGCTTTCTCGTCGGCGCGGCCTTTATAGCCGCGCTTTAATGCAGAAAGCATCAGCACGGCCTCTGTTCCATAAAGCCGATCATTCAAAATAGGGGTGCCCTGCTCCGCCAGATGAAGCCGCATCTGGTGGGGGCGGCTCGTCTGGGGGCGACACTCAACGTGGGCAAAACTCTCCCGTCCAGCTGGAGCAGGAAATTTCTCGAGCACGGTAAATTCCGTTAAACTGATCTGACCGTGTTTCTTGACGACACACATCCGCCCAGGCCGGCCTTCATCCTCCTTCATCACAAGATCAACGGTGAATTTATCATTCAGGGGCACGCCCACTGTAATCACCTGATAACTTTTCTCCACGGTCTTGGACTGAAACTGTCCGCTCAGGAAATCGAGGGCTAATTTATTTTTGGCAAAAAGCACCAGGCCACTCGTATCAGCATCAAGTCGATGCACCGTCGCCACCTCCGCGCCCCGATGGGCCCGCACCAGCTCAAGGAGATTTTCTCCCTCCGGGGCCCGCCGATCGGGCGCGATAAGCATGGCGCTGGGCTTGTCGAAAGCGATTAACGCATCGTCTTCAAAAATGATCGGCGGCAGCGGCATAGGGTGCTTTTTTACCGGGGAAGCCCTCGGCGCAATCCAATACGACAAATAGGTAACGCCAAGGTTAAGCTTCGATGACAAAGAGAAATTCTCTTTGTGACGAGGGCCCGCGAGCTTGAACGATAACGGCATCCCTCATGCCCGCATTAAATTTGAGCCCCATGCTGTCACTGGTGGCGCAGCTTCGCCACAATCCGGCCGCGCCACTGCGGATGTGGTTGCGCACGACCGATCATAAAATTCGCCCACCCAACGCTCAGCCCCATCGGCCCCGCATTCAATCTCGCCAAGCGGCGGTCCTCGCGGGCGGGCTCGCCCGGCCGCAGCAACTGGCGCAGATTTTATCTGAACCCGCCATGGGCGCACAACCGACCATCGTCGTAGGCGGGTTTGTCCCCGACGCGATGGATGCTCTTTATCTCCTCCGCGGAAGTTTGCGCCGGCAAGGCAGCCTTTACACTCTGAATCATCCCCCCGAGGGTTTCTCGACAGATTTATTTCTAGCGCAGCTTGCTGATCTCATTGAAGAAGTAACCGCCGCCCACCATCGACCGCCGGTCGTGATTGGCATCAGTTTTGGCGGGGGACTGGTGTTGGAATTACTGCGGCGGGCCACGGCATATGAGACGGCTCCGGCCTTGGCGGGACTCATCCTGATCAGTCCGGTGGCCTGCGTGGCTGATCTGCTTGATCCCACTGCGCCTAAGGCCACCACGCTCCTGGGCCGCGTCATCAAACCATATGTTGAGGTCGAAGGTCCCGCGGATGGGGTCATCATCGAGCGTTCTCGCGCCGTCTTTTTAAAAATGTTTGAAGCCGGCGCGCAAAATCGCGCGGCCCTTGGTCTGCTGCTCACGCGCCAAGAAACCCAGCGCTTGCGCGCCGCGGTCCTGGCAACGATCAATGCCATCACCCCCACCGGCGTGCTCGAACGCGTGCGGGCCCTTTGCGAATTTTCCCTGCCTGGTGAAACGCGCTGTCTCAGCCGGGCGCCTACGCTGATTCTCTACGCAGAGAAAGAAAGTGCGGTGCTGGTGGATAATTCGCCGACGGAACAAATCTTGCGCCAGCAAACGCTGAAATGTTTTCCCCTCGGGCACTGTTTGACCGTAAGAAATACTCCTGAAAATCCCGTCCAGCACGCTTCGCTAATTTTCCACGCGCAAAATTTTGAACCATTGCTTAGCAGCTTTTATCGCCGGATTAAACCGACCCAATATCGGGCGGCCTGAGGAGGCCTAATGCCGATCGATCCGACCATCCCGCGGCCCGCGCCCCCTCGGCTTCCGGCGGTCTCGCGCGCTTGTCTCAACCTTATCAGCGCGCCGCTGACCAGCCACACCGCGCGCCGCCTGCGTCGCCTCGGTAACGGGGTCGGCGCCCAAGAGACAATTTATAAATCGCTCGTCACCACGCTAGCCCGACCCTCCTTTGGCCGCGCGGCTGGGCTGGAGCCCCATTTGCCCTATCGCACTTTCTGCGACCGCCTCCCCGCGCGCCACTATGAGGATTTTTCGCCCTACATCGAACAGATGAAGCAGGGCCAAGCCGACGTGCTTTGCCCCGGCCGATGCGAATATTTCGCCGTCTCCTCGGGCACCACGGCGGGTCCCTCCAAATGGCTACCGGTCAACCGCGCCATGCTCGCGCACTTTCGGGAGGCGGGACTCGACACCCTATTTTATTATGCGCTGCGGGCTGGCAAAAATTCCATATTCCACGGTCGCCATTTATTTCTAGGGGGTAGTAGCGCTCTGGTGGCGTTGCCCGAAATTCAACCGCCTATTTATTATGGCGATCTTAGCGGCATCACCGCGCAACACATGCCCGATTGGGTGGCGCGCTGGCTTTATGAACCAGGCCTCGCCATCGCGCAGCTTTCCGATTGGCCGGCCAAGCTCGCCGCGATTGCCCAGCGCACCTGGCGCGCTGATCTCACGATGGTGGCCGGGATTCCGAGTTGGTTGCTCGTGCTCGCCGCCACGATGCGCGCTCATGCCGAAGCGGCCTCCGGCCAGCGGCCGTCAACGCTCCAAGCTCTTTGGCCTAACTTGGAATGCCTCGTTCATGGCGGCGTGCCAGTCGCCCCATTTGCTGATGAATTGCGCGCGGCCTATGGCGCCAGCATCCAGCTCCATGAAGTTTATCCGGCGTCGGAAGCCTTTATCGCGATTCAAGACGCTGAGCCCGAAGCTGGCCTGCGCCTGCTAGTAGATCGCGGGATATTTTTTGAATTTCTACCCAGCGCCGATTACGACCCGAAAAACCCCGCCGCGGCCGCCGGCCGGGCGGTGCCACTTGAAGGGGTGCAGATCAATGTTGATTATGTGCTGCTGCTCACCACCCCCGCTGGCTTGGTGCGCTACATTATTGGCGATCTGGTGCGCTTCATCAGTGTCTCTCCGCCTCGCTTGGTTTACGTCGGACGGACCAAACTCCAACTCAGTGCTTTCGGCGAACATGTCATTGAGAAAGAATTGACTGATGCCCTCACGGCGGTCTGCCGACAGCACGAGGTTCTCTTAACCAACTTTCATGTAGCCCCGCTTTTCCCCGATCCGGCCGCCCAGCGCCCGCTCGGCTGCCACGAATGGTGGATTGAACTGCGTCACCCGATCACGGCGAGCCACGCTGAGCAATTTGCCGCTGATCTCGACCGCGCCCTCGCCGCCCGCAACGATGACTACGCCGCCAAACGCGCGGGGCAAGGCCTCACCCTGCCACTCGTGCGACTGGTGACAGCAGGCGGCTTCGAGCAATGGCAGCGCCGATCCGGCAAATGGGGCGGCCAAAATAAAACTCCGCGGTGTCGTTCGGATCGACAAATCGCTGACCAACTCAAACTTTGCCCCCTTTTAGACTAGAGGCCGGCGAGGGTGGCCAATTTTAGCGACGCACCGTTTCGGATATAGCCAAGCCGCCGGCACTCATTATACAGGGGAGTGATGCCACCCGTCCCGCGATTTTTAGTGAACCTCTGGGCGGGCTACGGCGTGACAAAATTTATTCGCCGCCGGCAATCAATCGGCCGGGGCCTCCAAGCGCAACAAGCGGCCTTCCGCCAACTCATGGGGCGCTATGCGAACACCGAGTTCGGTCGACTCCATAATCTTACGGCGCGCACCACGTACGCGGAATTTTGCGAAAAAGTACCGCCGCGCTCGCACGATTATTTTGCGCCGCTCATCGCGCGCATGGCGGCCGGCGAGCCGGATGTTCTAATCCCGGGAAAATGTCAGTTGTTTGTTGAAACCGCCGGCACGACCAACTTCTCGCCCAAACTGCTACCGGTACCCGCGCCCATGCTGGCTCATTTTCGGCAAGGCCTGCGTGATGCCCTCTACTTTTATTCAGCCCGGGTTGGTCACGCCGGCATTTTTCTAGGGCGTCACCTGCACGTTGGCGCGAGCACCGCGGTAGTTGAACATTCAGGCCATCATCGTACTGGGCTCGATGGCTTGCTAAAGCTCTGCTTAACTCCCTGGGCCGAAGCTAATCTTTACGCCCCGCCACCAACCATCGCCCAACTCCCGAGCGGGCCAGCGAAAATCGCGGCTACCCGACAAGCGATGCTGCCGCAGGATGTCACTTTACTCGGCGGCAACCCCGCGGCCCTGAACGCCCTGGCCTTGGCAGTGAGTCAATCATCACCGCGCATTCCACCGACTATTCAGCCCCTGGCCACCTTCTGGCCTAATCTAGAATGCTGCGCCTTTACGGGATCTGCCTTGGGCTTACACGCCGAGCCGCTCCGAGCCGCCCTCGGCGCCACGGTTAATTTCCACGAAATCTACGCCGCCGCAGAGGGGATGATCGCCGCCCAAGATGATCGGAGCCCCGCCGGCCTGAGCTTGCTGACCGATGCCGGTTTATTTTTTGAATTTATTCCTGCCCATCGTTTCAACGAGAACACCCTCCCGTCTGCCAGTGCTGATTGCCTGCCATTGGCGCACGTTGCAGTTGATCTCGACTACGAACTTCTTGTCACCACCCCCGCCGGTCTCTGCCGTTACGCGACCGGCGATATCGTGCGCTTTTTATCACTGGATCCCCCGCGCTTGCAATGGGCTGGCCGCACCAAGGGCCAACTCAACACCTTTAGCGAACGAGTTACTGAGCAAGATATCACCGCCAGCCTCCTCGCCGTCTGCACGCGCAATGGGTGGCAACCGATTAATTTTCACGTTGCGCCGTCAAGTAACCGCATCGCGGCGGGCCAAGTCATCAGCAACCATGAGTGGTGGCTTGAACTGGGTACGCACACGATAAAAACCCCTACCGCCAATGTGCTGGCCCCTGAGCTCGATGCCGAGCTGGCGCGGCGCAATCGTGAATACGCTGCCCAACGCACGGCCGGCCGCCTGTTCTTGCCGACGGTATGGCTCGTCATGCCAGGCGTATTTGCCCAGTGGCGCCAGACGCATGAGCAACCTGGCTTTGCGGGAAAAATGCCGCCCTGTCGCCCCGATCGTCTCATCGCTGATCAACTCGCGGCTCTCACGCATTTCCATCAAGCCCCCGTGCCTAGCTTTCCCCTGGCTGCGCCTTCGCCGCTGTACTAATCAGGAGAGTCGACGCCGTCGCGTTCAGTTTACGCGGGCAAATTGTGCTGCAGAAAACGCAGGAAATTGCCGTGCATGATCCCAGCAATATCGTTGGGTTGATACCCCCGTTGCGCCAGCAGGAGCGGCACTTTTTGTAAGTCTGCAATGGTATCAAGATCTTCCGGCGATTGTTCATGACCAAAACCGCCATCTAAATCGGTGCCAATGCCGGCGTGCCGCGCATTGCCCGCGAGTTGGCACACGTGATCAATCTGCTCCACCATGTGCGCTAATTTTACGCCGACATCACTGGGACGAGTTTTATTTTTCACCCAACCCGGCACGAGCATCCACGCATCCAGCGCCGTGCCCAACACCCCACCCCGCTCGATCACGGTCTTAATCTGCGCATCATCGAATTGTCGTACCCCCGGCACCAAGGCTCGGCAATTTTGATGACTAGCCCACAGCGGACCGTGGAAAAGTGTGGTCGCTTCCCAAAAGGCTTCATCGCTCAAATGCGTGCAGTCGAGGATCAGGCCTAAACGATTCATTTCTTTAATCAGCTCGCGCCCAGCCGGGCTCAGGGGCCCCGTCGCTTCCGTGCCGGGGGCATAAGTGCCGGGGCCGTAATGCGCCGGACCAATGGCGCGCAACCCTTGCGCAAAGGAACGTTCCAAATGTTGCAACGTCACCATCGAATCAGCGCCTTCTAAACTCAGGACATACCCAATCGGCCGCGGCGTGGCGGACTCCGCCCCAGCTGCTGGAGTGGGTTGCCACAATTTAATCATCTTTGCCAAACCAGCCTGGTTGGTGATCTGAAACATTTCGCCGCGCTCTTCCATCGCCCGATACCAAGCCAACTGGCCCTGCGTTTGCGCCCAGGCTTGTGACGGGGAATGCCAACCGGACAACGGGTGAGTGGGTTTTACGTAACGCGCAATCTGCGTCGCCACACAAATACCCACCTGACCACGGCGCATTTCAGGCAGACAGACCGTCCCGTGCCCGCGATCCGCTTTATCGTGCTGACCTTTTTCTCGCGCGCGAATTTCTGCAATGGGCCGCGTCAGATCGCGGTTCCACTCCAACGCGTTCATACTCAAATCAAGGTGGGCATCAAAAATAAGCATCGGGTAGATAGGTTTTTAATATAAAATTAATGCGGCAATCTCAGGGTGTCTTCAAATCGTGATCTGGCGAGCGCGCCCCGTAATTGGCCAACACTCCCCTGCCACGCCTGCGTTCACCGTTACGGCTTGGGCGTAGAGCGCGACGGTCGGACAGATGTGCCACGGTATCCCATACAGACAATCGCCCACTGCAAAATTGGCTGCATGAGCGGTGGCGACCACTAAATGCTCTTCGCTATGTAACACCGCGGTGGCATCCGGGAGATTGAGAAAAATCACCCGAGGATGAGGATTCTCCGCGGCAATCGCTTTATGGCCTAAGTCCAACGTCAAATGATTCGCCTGCGGCTTACTGACGACGCGCGTCAGCACTAAGGCCGCCTGTAGAAAATCTAAATCCGGACAGAGTTGCGCGTAGCCCGCGTCCCAAAAAATGCAGGTGCCTGGACTGCACTCTACTTCGCCGCGCTGCGCGTGAATCGGGAAAGTCGGGGTACCACTGGCGATGTAACGCCGCACGGCGAGTCCCTGTGCAATGAGCGTTTGGCGAAATTCATTTACGGGGGCATACGCTGCCGCCACCCGCTGAGTACGCACCGCTAAATCACGATCGTGAATATGGCCGTCGTAAGCGTGCAAGCCCTCGAACCGCAAGGCGGGCAAGCTCGCAATGAGTTGGGCCAACGCTAACGCCTCGGGTCCCGGCTTAATGCCGGTGCGTCCCATGCCGCAGTTGAGATCGATTAACACCGCTAACACCTGCTGCGCAGCATTGGCCGCCTCGGCCAGCGCGCGCGTAGCCGTGGCATCATCAACCACCGCGGCAAATTGAGTCGCCGGAAATTTTTTGATTAACTGCAGCCAGCGCCCAAGATTGGGGCCGACGAGCGGATACGAGAGCAACACTTCGGCCGCGCCGGCGCCAGCGGTAACTTCAGCCTCAGCAATGGTTGCGCATTTAAATTTAGTAATCCCTGCCGCGCGCTGCAGCGCAATAATTGGCGCGAGCTTGTGCGTTTTCATATGCGGCCGCAAACGCTCGACCCCACCCGCCAACGCAATCATCTGCCGAATATTTTCGCGCACCCGGTCAGGATAAACCAACAGCGCCGGCGAGGCCACAGTGTGATGGTTGGTAAGCTCAAACCAGTTTTTCACAGGAGGGCGCAGGCAGATTTGCGTAAGTAACAACGACCGAGGTCGTCTCACCCCAATTCAAACATTGCCTCAATTTCGACGGCAATATTACCCGGCAGCGAGCCCGCGCCGACCGCGCTGCGGGCGCCGATCCCTTGCTCCGGCCCGAATACTTCAACCATCAACTCACTATAGCCGTTAATCACCTGCGGATGCTGGGTGAAATCAGCGGCGGCATTAACGAGGCCCAATGTTTTCACGAGACGCTTAATTCGATCCAATGAACCGAGCTCTTGGCGCAAGGTGGCGAGCATGGTCAGCCCAACTTGGCGCGCGGCAAATTTCCCCTGAGCGAGTGTTAAATCAGCTCCCACGCGGCCGGTCAGCATCGTCCCATCACGCTGCAATGGGCCGTGACCAGAAACATAAGCCAGCGAACCCACGATGACTACCGGGCGATAAATACCCCCCAACGGCGGCGGTGGGGGTAGGGCTAAATTTAAGGCAGCAAACCGTTTTTCGTGGCTCATAAATAAAATAACCGAACCACAAGCCTAAGCGTTTGCGGCGCCGAGGCAAGCTTGGCGGCACCGCGCGGACTGACTAATCAGCTTTTTTGGCGCGAGATTTTTTAGCGGCCGTCTGCTTAGCATTCAGCCAAACTTGCCCCTTGGCATTAACGTTCAGCCAATAAATTTCTCCGCCGTGCTCGGCAAAAGTGGGTTTAGCTTTGGGCGAACTAGGCCGCTCGAGTCCCGCGGTCACTAAGATCGCCTGTAATTGCGCCTCAGTTTTTTCTAATTTTTTAGCCAAGTCTTTAACGAGCGCGGTGACGCCTTCGCCGCGTTTCTTGGGCTCCATCATGAGCCGCATTGCAGTGAGAGTATTTTCTGGCGGCAAGACTTTCGCCGCCGACCGTCCTTTAGTGGGCACAAAAGCATCACGCGAATCTTCCGAGCCGCGCGCCGACCCGGCTGTCCGCGGAACAGCCGCCACCGGTGCTGGCGCCGGCGCGTCCGCACCGAGCGGTTTTTCTTCAGCATTAATCCAAATCTCTCCGCGCTGATTGCGGTTGAGGTAATATTCAAAATTACCTTCCCGCGCCAAGACGGGCTCATCGCCCCCCGATAAACGCAGCCCAAATTCGCTCAACTTTTCTAGCAACTGCGCGTCATCAAGTTTCAACGCTTTGGTAAGATAAGGGAAGCTACCGGACCAGCCGTGGCCGCGCCGATTGCGCCGCATCATAGTGCGAATGCGACCGAGGAAAGAATCCGATCCGGCAAAAACAGCCTCAATAGGCCGAATCGGTTGTTCCACCCGGGACTCCGAACGCGGTGCAGCCACAGGAGCGGCAGGGCGCGCGGGTTGCTGTTCAGCGGGGACGGGGGTCGTCTGCGCGATCTTAAATTTCTTATCCCGTGTATTGACCCAGATGCGGCCGTTTTGATCGCGCTCCAACCAATAAAGCGACCCGTCATAATCAACCACGTCGCCTTTAGCCTCACCCGTGGCTGGTAGCGGTAAACCGCATTCCTCAAAGGCAGTGAGCACTTCCCGCGCATCCTGTTCAAATTTCTTGGCGAGGAAATCCAACTCTACGGTGCGGTCCCCATGAGAGTTTTTTCTCAAAAATGGCTGCAGAGCTTCAAAGAGTGTCGGTAAGTCTTCCTCACTGCCACCAAGGTCATCAAAATTGCCGAGACCTAAATCAATGGGGAGCGGCGCATTGACCGGCCGCGTGGGCGGCAAGTCGTCGGCAAAGGAGCGCTCATCTTTTCCGTCATCTTCCTCAGCGGGAAGCGGCGGGGGCGTATAAGCGGGCTTGGCCGTGGCGGGCGGAAACCAATCGCGAGCGACGGGCCGACGAGCCAGACCATTAAAGACAAGAGGATTATCCGGCTTCGCGGTAAAATTGATGATCTCCCATTCATCCTTACCCAACTGCCCAAGGTGTTGCTCGAGCAATTGCATGTTCGCAAAACCCAGTGGTCCACTGGAGATCAATTTATATTCCCAAGATGACATATGAACTCAACGCATCCTGCATCACCCCGTCTGACGCCAGCTTATATTTTTCGGCGGCGCTCAGAAAATTTCTGGCTCTAAATAGCCGCCCCGATCCTGCTTCCCAATTTCGCTAATTCTGTCCAAACACTGCGCATGCGCCGCCTTGACCAACTGCTCGCCAATCTCGGCTACTGCTCACGCCGTGAGGCTCGCGGCTGGATTCAAGCTGGCCGTGTTACCGTGCGTGGCGTGACTGAAAAAGATTTTGGTGCCAAAGCGAATCCCGCTGAGGTCCAGGTAGACGGTGCCCCACTGGATCATCCGGATGGTTTACTGCTCTTGCTCCATAAACCCGTGGGCTTGGTCTGTTCGCACGATGAGCGTGAAGGTCCGAATATTTACAGCTTACTCCCGCCGCGTTGGCGCGAACGCAATCCTGGGATCACCAGTATTGGTCGGCTCGACAAAGACACGAGCGGACTGCTGCTGCTCACAGATCAGACCGAACTCGTGCACCAACTCACCTCGCCCAAGCACAAGGTGCCTAAGGTTTATCGCGCCACGCTCGCTAGTGATTTACCAGCTGGCCTTGCCGCCATTTTTGCCAGCGGCACGCTCTTGCTTAAAGACGAAGTCAAACCATGCGCTCCCGCCGATTTAAAAGTGATCACTCCGCGCTCAGCTGAGCTCACCTTGACTGAAGGCCGCTACCACCAAGTTCGCCGCATGTTTGCCAGTCAAGGATGTGAAGTGCTCACTCTGCATCGCGCCCAATTTGGCCCACTGAGCCTAACTGATCTGCCGGTCGGGCAGTGGCGCACGCTGCCTTCGGAGACCTTTGCCAGCCGTTAGGGCTCGCGGCTGGCTCGCCCGATTTTCAGACCGGAAGGCTATTTTCCGTCATTGATGCTAAAATCAAGTGGCTGGATTACGCGGGTATTGACCTTCCGGCCCAATTTCATGCCCGGTTTAAATTTCCATTTTATAACACCATCAAGCGCAGGGCGCTCAAAGCCTCGATGGGTGCTAGAAATAATGTAAGGGAAAATGACATCTCCGCCGGCGGTCACAATAAATCCTACCCGCACGTGGGCATAAGATACATCGGCCTTCAATTCATAAGGAAATACGGGGGGCGGCTGGATGATGGGCTCGGGGGGACGGTCTAAATCAGAAATATTGAAAAGATCTTTAATGCTGCTCGTATCCGGTCGACCCCGCTGAATATTGAGCGGAATTGCGGTTAGACTGTTCGGCGCACTTTCGATTTTAGCGGGAATAGTATAATCGACCAGCTGCGTAAAACTAGCGTCTAAGGGCACCTGCACAGGGATATCCTGGAGCATGGGCACTTGCACACTCGGTTCAGCCAGGGGCTCATCATCCGATAATATCTTGGGCTTCTCCTCGTCTTCTTTCAGATCTGGCATCACCAACATCTCAATTGCCGCCTCCGCTACAATCGGGGCTTTCTTAACGACCGCATGGTGATTCCACCCCAACAGTAAAACGGCATGGAAGCTCGCTGAAATCACTAAGGCCAACCACGGAATCCGTGGCGGTGGCGGAATACCGTAATAGTGAAAAGTGCTCGTTGTTAGCGCCGTGCGCATCACGGCCTGAGCCCCGGGAGAAAAACGAACCTGCGTGGCTCGCGTCTGAGTCGGGCTAATAGCCAACACCGGTATAGGGTGATGGGAATGGAGGATCATTCCTTAGAATATTCCCTTCCACCCCACTGCTCTCGTCATTCTTTGGCTTTAGTCGTGCATGGCTTGCTGCGATAAAAACACTATTTTTCAAGTCTTCCCCCTGCCCGTCGCACGTGTCATGTCTAGAACTATGTCTCCTGCTTCCCTCACTGGCGCCCAACGCACCCAACTCCGCGGCCTCGGCCAAACGATGCCCGATTCCCTCCAAGTCGGCCGAGAAGGGGCCACTGCGACCCTGATCGCCCAACTCGAACGCGTGCTTACTCAACGCGAATTAGTAAAAATCCGCATTACCGGTGGCCAAGATCGCCATGCGCGCGCCGCTTTACACACCGCACTCGCTCTGGCCACCCAAAGCGAGTGCGTCGGAGCCGTCGGCCACACCGCGCTTTTTTGGCGCACGGGCCCAGAAGGTTCTAAATTGCTGAACGCCACTCATGACGCTGGCTGAACTAGGCTGGACAGATTTTTTCGCGCAAGCCTTCGCACCCTACGCGGCCGAGGGTTGCCAGCCCGGGCGCGTCACGCTTGAGCTCAAAGGCTATTTTGAGGTTACCGGCGAGTTCGGGGCTAAGCTTGGTGCATGCTCCGGCAAATTTATTAACACCGCTGCGGCGCAGTCTGCCTTTCCAGCTATTGGCGACTGGGTGGCCGTCACCCCGCAAACCGGCGAAGAAGCCCGCGTCCATATCCACGCGATTCTCCCCCGCCGGACGAAATTCTCCCGCCAAGCCGCCGGCCAAGATATTATTGAGCAGATCGTCGCCGCTAACATCGATACCGTGTTTCTCGTCAGCGCTCTCGATGGCAACTACCACCTACACCGCCTTGAACGCTATCTCGCCGCAGCTTGGGCCAGCGGAGCCCAACCCGTCATTTTACTAAACAAGGCCGATCTCGCTGATGATAACTCAGCCGCTTTATCCGCTGAAATCGCCACCGTCGCGCCGCAGGTACCAGTGTTTATCGTCAGTGCACAAACTCGCCGCGGCCTGAAAGCCCTCGCGCCCTACCTTACGCCGGGCGCCACCATTGCTCTACTTGGCTCGTCCGGCGTCGGCAAATCTACCCTAATAAATCGCATCGTTGGCGAAAATTTACAGGACACCCAAGCGGTGCGGGATGTCGATGGCAAGGGGCGCCACACCACGACCCAGCGCGAACTGCTCGTCGCCCCCAACGGCGTAATCGTGATCGATACCCCTGGTATGCGTGAAATCCAACCATGGGAGGCGGAGGCAGGCATTGAAACTGCTTTTGCTGATGTCGTTACCCTGACCAGCCAATGCCGTTTTGGTGATTGCAGCCACACGGTAGAGCCCGGCTGCGCCCTCCAAGCTGCCCTCACCGACGGCACGCTCACCCTTGCTCGTTGGCAAAGCTACCAGCGCCTGGGCCGCGCGACTGCTCATGAAGTTCGCCGCACCGATCGGTCTGCCCAGCAACAACACAAATCTCATCATAAAAAACTAACCAAGAGCCTTCGCCAACGCGTGCAGGAAAAATCAGGAGAGGAATGAGGGCTATTTTCACCTGCGGAGCCAGCGCGCCATTGACGCCTCGCTGCTTTTACTGAGAGTCATTTCTTTATGTTCATCATCTTGGGCTCAGACGGAAAAGAATATGGCCCGGTCACTGTGGGAAATGTGATCGAGTGGATTCGTGATGGCCGCGCTAACTTGGCCACCAAAGCCAAGCGCGACCGCGATGATGAATGGAAGACCTTGGGAGATTTCACCGAATTCAGCAGTCGAGCCCCCGAGCCAGCGACGCTACCACCCCCGGTGACTGACGAACCAGAGAGCATGACGCCGGTGATCGCCGGTGATCCTGAGGCAGCCAGCCGCTGGCTGCGCCTGCCGGCCGCTTTAATCGATGGAGTCCTCAAGACCTTGTGCTACCTACCGATCAGCATCCCTTTAGTGCGCACCATTTTTGCCGAAGCTATCAGCGGCGAGCAGCGTTCGTTCAGCGAAATAACTGAGCTCACCAGCAATATCGTCAACGAGCACCTCGCCCAAGCGCTCCCCTTTCTCGGCGGCCTGTTACTCATCCAATTTTTTCTGCTCGCAAGCCGCGGTCAAACGATTGGCAAATGGCTACTCCGGCTCCGCATCGTCCGCCACGATGATAGTTCAGCCGCCGGCTGGTATCGCGCTTTTCTGTTACGCGCTAATTTGCCTTTCATGATCGAGCAAATCCCCGTCTTCGGGTTTATTTTTTGGGTTGTCGATTCGACCTTCATCTTCCGTGCAGACCGCCGATGCCTGCATGATCATATCGCCGGCACTAAGGTGATCACGGCTTAGCCGGCGGTAAGATTTTTTAAGTGAGCCGTAAAACCGTGCTCACATGACTTGGTCGATCAGCGGATCCCCTTTGATAAAGCGGTGCAAGTTCGCCAAAAAATGCTGCACAAGTTTTTCATCTTGATCACGCGTACCGCCGCCAAGGTGGCAGGTAATAAAACAATTTGGCGCCTGCCAGAGCGGATGCTCGGGCGGGAGTGGCTCCGGTTCCATCACATCTAAGTAGGCGCCGCTAATCTGCCCAGCCGTGAGCGCCGCGATGAGCGCTGTTTGGTCGACGGTCGTGCCGCGACCAATATTATAAAAACGCGCGCTCGATGCCATCTGGGCGAAGCGGCCCGCAGCCATAAAATTCCGCGTCGCCTCGGAGTCGGGCAATAAATTAACTACGTGATCCGCTGCCCCTAACGCCGCGCCTAAGCCAGCGTCAGTGACGACCTCAATCCCTTCGTCACCCCGCGGCGTGCGTCGATAAGCAATCACGCGACCGCCAAACGGAGCCAGCAAAGCGGCCAACCGCCGGCCAATGGCGCCAAACCCCAGCAACAAGACGGTCTGCCCCGTCAATACTGACGCCGAATAGCGATCTTCCAAATAGCGCCAAGCGCGTACCCCATCTTGATTGCGCAACTGCGTGGGTAAATTACGGGCTAAGGCTAACATGGCCGCTAGAATTTGCTGAGCACAAGGATCCGCAAACACCGCCGAGGCGTTAGTGACCTTGGTCCCGCGTGTTTGCATCGCCGCCCGAAAATCCGCTCGCTCATAGCGAGTGTAACCCGCTGAAGAGAGCGCCAGCCAGCGCACGCGCTGATGCGCGATCACTTCCGCCGGCGTAGGCTGCCCATACGCAATGTCCGCTTCCGCCAAGGCGGGGTCTGGCTCGGCTTCGACTAACACCGAACGGGTGGAGCTCGCGGACTGCAGCAAGCGGCAACCGGCCGCGGCCAAGCCGGTGGTAAACAGTTTATGGGCCTCAGGCCGCAGATTATAATTGGTCCAAATTGTCAGACTCATAAAATCATCACACTCATGGAAAACGTCCGCGACAAGCCAAACTGCGAACGCACCATGGCGGCCGTTACTGCATCACACTGAAGGGGGCCCCCGTTTTGGCGCGCACTTCCTCGAGCGTCACTCCGGGGTGCAGCTCCTTGAGCTGCAAGCCGCGGACTGAAGATACTTCGAAAACCGCGAGATCAGTAATAATCAGACTGACCACCCCCTGCCCAGTGATCGGCAAAGTGCATTGGGGCAAAATCTTTGGGCTGCCATCTTTAGCGCAATGCTCCATCACGACCACAACGCGCTTTACTCCGGCGACAAGATCCATCGCACCGCCCGGGCCTTTCACCATTTTTCCAGGCACCATCCAATTAGCGATATCACCATTAGCGGCCACTTCGAGTGCGCCGAGAATAGATAAATCGATATGCCCGCCACGGATCATCGCAAAGGAGTCCGCACTCGAGAAAAAAGCAGAACCGGGAATAGTGGTGATGGTTTGCTTGCCCGCATTAATAAGATCTGGATCCACGGCCTCTTCGGTAGGGAATGGCCCGATTCCGAGTAAACCATTTTCAGACTGCAGGGTGACATTCATACCTGCAGGGATAAAATTAGCCACCAGCGTGGGAATGCCGATGCCCAGATTAACGTGATAACCATCACGTAACTCCTGCGCCGCACGCCGTGCCATTAATTCGCGGACCGGAGATTCTTTTTTGGCAGCGGCACTCCCTCGAACCGTGCGAAACTCGATGCGTTTCTCATAATTGCTCCCTTGAAAAATTCGGTCTACATAAATGCCTGGGGTGTGAATTTCATCCGGAGCCAAGACGCCAATCTCAACCAGCTCTTCGACTTCTGCGATGCACACTTGGCCGCAAGTCGCGATCATTGGATTAAAATTACGGGCAGTTTTTCGATAAATAAGATTACCCGCTTTGTCCCCGCGCCACGCCTTAACCAAAGCCACATCCGCTTTAATGCTGGGCTCGAGCACATATTCTTGGCCGTCAAATAACTTAGTCTCTTTGCCCTCGGCCAATTTCGTGCCCACCGCGGTTCGCGTATAGAAGCCAGGAATCCCAGCTCCGCCCGCGCGGAGTCGCTCGGCCAATGTGCCCTGAGGAATCAACTCCAGCTCCAGTTCGCCCGCGAGTACCTGCCGCTCGAATTCCTTGTTCTCGCCCACATAGGAGGCCAACACTTTTTTAATTTGCCGCGTCGCAAGCAACAAGCCCATGCCGAAGCCGTCAACGCCAGCATTGTTCCCCACAATCGTCAGGCCTTGCACCCCACTATCGCGCAAGGCCGTGATAAGATTTTCTGGAATACCACAGAGCCCGAAGCCGCCGGCCGCGATGGTTTGATGATCTTGCAAGAGGCCGGCGAGTGCGGTGACGGCATTGGGGTAAACTTTACTCATGAGGGTAAGCGATTTCTTAAAAGATTAAATAGTTACAGCCGTTCGACGCATACCGCGAGACCTTCGCCACCGCCGATGCAAATGGTCGCGACGCCGCGCCGCGCGCCGCGTTCTTGGAGAGCAGCGAGGAGGGTCACGATAATGCGCGCGCCACTGGCGCCAATCGGATGACCGAGCGCAATCGCGCCGCCGCGCACATTAAGTTTATCCGCAGGTACTCCGAGTTCCTGTTGCAGCGCGAGCGGCACCACCGCAAACGCTTCGTTTACTTCCCACAGATCAACGTCCGCCACTTGCCAACCAGCAGCGGCGAGGGCCGCTTGGGTGGCTTGCACAGGAGCCGTTGTAAACCACAAGGGATCCTGGGCCTGACTGCCAAACGAAACGATGCGCGCGATGGGCTTCAAACCACGCGCCTCCGCCAGGGCCGCGGTCGTGAGTACAAGTGCCGCGGCCCCATCGTTAAGACTAGAAGCATTCGCCGGGGTAATCGTGCCATCTTTTTGAAAAGCGGGCTTCAAGGCGGGGATTTTATCGTACTTAACCCGTGCCGGACTTTCGTCCTGATTCACAAGCGTGATGTTGCCCTTGGCATCACTGAGTTCGACGGGCGTAATTTCAGCAACAAATTGCCCCGCTTGCTGCGTAGCATTGGCGCGCTGAAAGCTCGTAATGGCGAAGGCATCTTGTTGCGCCCGGGTGAATTTATATTTGGCCGCACATTGCTCCGCACAATTCCCCATATGAATATTGTTATAGGGATCCCACAGCCCATCCGTGATTACTGAATCAACCACTTGTTGATGACCCAACCGATAGCCATCACGAGCCTTCGGTAACAGGTAAGGCGCGAGCGACATATTTTCCATGCCCCCCGCAATGTACATTGCGCCCACGCCGGCCTGCAGCGCATGCGCCGCCTGCATGACGGCCTGCAACCCCGAGCCACACACTTTATTAATCGTCACGCAGCGCACGGACGCAAGTAAGCCCGCCTGCAAGGCCGCTTGGCGGGCCGGCGCCTGCCCTTGACCAGCAGACAAGACATTACCCATGAGACAGTCGGTGATATCCGCCGCCGCGACGCCTGCCTGAGCCACTGCGCCTTTAATCGCCGCTGCCCCCAGCCGTGGAGCTGGCACCGTAGAAAGAGCGCCCTGAAAAGCACCCAGGGGAGTTCGCGTAGCTGAAAGGATCACGATGGAGTTCATACAAAAATCAGCAGGATTAGGGGGTTAACTCTGAAAGCAATTTTGGCCGAGATCGTTTAAACGTTACCGACCGCCTCAACTCGGGCGGGGAATGGTAAATAATTCGGTCGTGCGGGTATAATAATCGCTACCCATGCGGCCGATCGTATCCAGCAAGCGTGGATCGATCTGTCCATCCGCTCCCAACACCTGCTCGCTGACGTGCATGCAGACGACGGTCCCGAATACGACGTTAGCGGAAAGCGGTCCGGTCCCGATGTTAACGATGCGATCGAGTCGACACTCCAAAGATACCGGCGACGACGCCACCCGAGGGGGGCGAATTTTAAGCGATGGCGCGGTCGCAATCTTGAAATGATCAAATTCACTTTCACCGTGTGGTAGCGGCGCCGCGGTCGCGTTCATGGACTCACGCAACGCATAAGGGACGATGTTGATCACAAATTCAGGGACTTGTTCCACGTTGATCACGCTGTCCTTCTTCTTGCCCTGACGATCGACCGCCCCCGTGAAAAGCAATGTCGGGGGACTGGCGCAGACTCCCTGAAAAAATGAGAAGGGCGCTAAATTAGTGTGGCCGGCCGCGGAAATGGTCGAGACCCACGCAATCGGCCGCGGATTAATGGCGTTAATTAACCACGGATAAGCTTCGCGTGGGGAAATTTTTTCGAAATCGATCAGCATAAGTAACGCAATGAAGGACGAAGATTTTTTATGATAACAGTGCGCAGTAATTTCATGAGCGTTTCCGAAGCTTAAGGCGAGGCTTCTCCCGATCGAATAAATTTTTCCGGAAAAATTTTCCAGCGCCACCCACCTGGCAGACTAATCCAAAAGGAGTAATGCGCTTGCGGTGCCCGCCGCTGTCTGCCAAGTCACCCCTCCGAGAGATGACACCTGACCGTGTCGCTCTTGCCTCGTTACTTATTTCGCCGATGACTCCACTTAATCCTGATCGTTCAGTTCTCTTGGTTCACTATGCGGCGATGATGGAAGAGGTTCCGGTCGGACTGCTTCTGTTAAATTGGGCCATCGAGCCCCAGTGGTTTAATGCTGAAGCGGCCCGCGCTTGTGCGGTTTGGAATCATGGCGAGCGGCGTGCCGCGGCCCTGCGTGCGCGCCGCGCCTTTCGTCTTCCAGCCGCGCTGATTGAAGCCTGTCAACGTCTGCGCGCTCAATGGAATCAAGGCATAACCCTCAGCCAACCTCACATGGTGAGTGATCACACTCGCGGCTTACATGCGCGGATTAAGCTCCATGCCCCCGCTGGAGGTCAGCTGCCCGCCTTTCATCTTCAACTCGACTATCGCCGGCCCCGCGGTGATCGCGAGCGCGCCCTATCGCCCGGAGCGGTCGCGCTGCTGGCGCGCCTCACCGAGCGCGAACGCGAGGTGGCCATGCGGGTGCGCGAAGGTCTGCGCACCCGCGAAATTGCCACTGAGCTTCACCGGAGCCCGCTCACCATCAAAACGCAGCTCGCCGCAATTTTTGATAAACTAAACGTTCGCAGTCGCACCCGAGTTGCCGCACTCCTCAATCGCTAACGAGGTGCGCGCAATGGCGCCGACGATCGCTTGACGCAGGTCAAGGCGGGAACGACGAGTTTATCGATAATGCGAGGATGCATCCTCTGACGGTAACGCAGCGACCCGTTATTTTAGCGTCGCCTAAGAATTTTTATTCCGGCTCCACTCTTTTTCTGCCGCGGGAACATGGCGCTTGGTCGCTGGCGCTTGAACCGCTCGCGCTAGGTCTGCTCGTGGCACCCTCGGCGGCAGCCTAGTTTAACTCGCGTAAGGCGCCGCTAGTTCGAGGCGGAAATAGTCGCGCGCGTTGCTGAAGCAAACTTCGCGAACCAGCGCACCCACGAGCGCTTGATCAGCCGGTAATTCACCGCGCTCCATTTCGGCACCAAGCAGATTGCACAAGACGCGCCGGAAATATTCGTGACGTGTATAGGAAAGAAAACTGCGTGAATCGGTCAGCATGCCCACGAAACGACGCAAGAGACCATTATTGGAAAGCGCATTGAGCTGCCATTCCATCGCTTCCTTTTGATCGAGAAACCACCAGCCGCTGCCAAATTGCAGCTTACCCGCAATGGAGCCGTCCTGGAAATTACCGATCATCGTCGCGAAAACATAATTATCCGCCGGATTAAGATTATAGAGCACGGTCCGCGGAAGTTCGTCGGTGGAATCCAGGGTGTCGAGATACCGACTCAGCCCGCGCGCCTGCCCAAAATCACCGATCGAATCGAAGCCCGTATCAGGCCCGAGCTTTTGGAGCTGTCGCGTACTATTCCCCCGCAGTGCGCCGAGGTGTAATTGCTTCGTCCAACCGCGGGCCGCATCCCACCGGCCGAGCACGAGCATTAAATAGGAACTAAACCGCGCCCCCTCTTCCCGCGTGGCCGCGCGCCCCTGACGAGCCGCCGCAAAAATTGTCTCGGCTTCTGTAGCCGTACAGGGCTCGGCCCAAGCATTCTCTAATCCGTGATCAGACAACCGAGCGCCGATCGCATGAAAGTCGTCGTGACGTCGCTTGAGCGTGGCGAGAAAATCATCGAATGATTTAATGGTCCCAGCTCCCGCCGCACCGGCTAATTTCTCAAGATAGGGATTAAAGATCGCCGGCTGGTGCACCAAGAAAGCTTTGTCTGGCCGGAAGGTCGGATAAACCCGCGTCGTCAGCCCAGATTTTCTAATCCGCCTATGCGTCTCGAGAGAATCTGCAGGGTCGTCCGTCGTGCAGATGACCGCGACCCGATTCGCCGCGAGGATGTCATGGACGCGCAGGGTCGGAAGCTTCGCGTTAGCCTGCTGCCATATTTCATGCGCAGAACTTGGATTGATCGTGGCGTCCACCCCGAAGTAGCGCTTCAGCTCAAGGTGCGACCAATGATACAACGGATTACGGAGAGTGTATGGCATGGTCGCACACCAAGCCTCATGCTTTTCCCGCGGCGTAGCATCACCTGTACAAAAGCGCTCGGCCACGCCATTCGCGCGGAGCGCTCGCCACTTATAATGATCTCCCCCGAGCCAGATTTCGCTGAGATCTGAAAACTGATGATTGTCGGCTATCTGTGACGGCGGCAAATGGCAGTGGTAATCGTAAATCGGTTCAGCTGCCGCGTAGGTGTGATACAATTCGCGCGCCGCGTCAGACTGCAGGAGAAAATCGTCGTGAATGAAGGGCTTGGTCATTTTTAATTTTGGTTCGCAATTTTTTATCAAAGCAATCGACAGCACGCAGACCCTACGCTGCTGGCAGCAGCGATGGGATCCGACGCGCTATCTTGAAATGTCGTTCATCATTGCACTGAGCGAGGGGTAACTTGCGAGCAGTTTGGCGGTCGCAGCGCAGGCCAATCGAGGCAGAAATCAGGGCTGATGCACAGATTCTGGGCGATCCGAAGATTGTGCTGCAGGAGAAAGGCATTGATCGCGGACATGAAATAACGAGTTGAAGTCAGGAATTAAAATTGAAGTAACCGATAGCAGGTGCGGATACAGGCTCTTCAATTTAAACTTGAGGCTCACCCGGCGCGGCGAAACCGCGGTCAGATCGTCATCGCATGATACCCACCATCGACGATGAGCTCGTCGCCAGTGATGAAGGAGCCGGCCGCATCACTCGCCAGAAGCAACGTCGCCCCGATGAGCTCGCGGGCCTCACCGAAGCGTTTCATCGGGGTGTGACCCATGATGTGCGTAACGCGCTCGGGCGTGAGCACTTTTTTGTTCTGCTCCGCGGGGAAAAAGCCGGGAACCAAAACATTCACCCTCACTTTGTGCGGCGCCCACTCGCGGGCGAGGTTGAGCGAGAGATTATGCACGGCGCCTTTGGTGGCCGAGTAGGTAAAAACCCGCGACAACGGCACGACGCCCGACATCGAGCCAAGATTAATAATCGAGCCCCCCTGCCCTCGGTCGACGAGATATTTACCAAAAACCTGACAACCAAGAAAGACTCCCTTGAGGTTGACCCGCACAATGCGATCGAACTCTTCTTCAGTAATATCAAAAAACGGCGTCGCTGAATTGATGCCCGCACCGTTGACCACGATGTCGACTCGACCGCTCCGCGCCAACACCGCCGCGAGCAAGCCCTCGACCTCCGCCTTGCTCGTGGCTTCCGCCGCGTGAAACCACGCGCGGCCACCCGCCGCGCTGATCTGGGCGATTCGTGCCGCGGCTTTTTCCGCATTTCTTCCGACAATCACCACCTCGGCGCCGGCCCCAGCCAAGCCGGCCGCCATCGCGCCACATAGTTCACCCGTGCCTCCAATGACGACGGCAACTTTGCCGGTGAGACCAAATAGTTCGTTAAGGTAAGTGCTCATAGGTTATTAAGAATCTGTGGGATCAGCCCGTAGCATAACGGGAACACCCCCGACCGTATATATGATATTGCGAAAAAGAGTTTATATTTTACGAATAGATACTTTAAATGGCATTGCTCGCCATGACCCCACCCCGCCGGATTGCTGTCTACCTCTCGCTCGAGACGGAGCATGGTCGGGGTATTTTGCGCGGAATCGCAAAATTTTTCCACCAACGAGCAGATATTACCGTATTAAAATTTACGGATCCCCATTCATACGACCGTGCGGCCCTCCGCCGATTGCGGTTAGATGGCATCATCGCCCGAGTGGCCACTCGGCGCCATGAGCGTGAATTAGCAGAGCTCCGTTGCCCCGTGGTAAATGTTTCTGGCCAAATTGCGACCCCCAGCCTGTCGCTCATCAACACCGACGACCTCCGGGTCGGGCAATTAGCTCTAGGTCATTTGTATGGCCGCGGGTATCGGCACTTTGCCTACTGCGGTAACAATACTCACCTTGGCTCGATCCTACGCTACCGCGGCTTTCGCACGGAGGCGCGCAGCCGCGGCGTGGTCACCGCAATCCCGCGACACATTTTGCCGCAAGGTGATCAAAATTCGCCTTATCCCGATGCGACGCGCGCTCGCCTCGCCGCTTGGCTAAAAACCCTTCCGCGGCCGGTCGGAATTCTCGGCTTCACGGATCGAGTGGCTCTTGAACTCGATGAAGCCTGTGCGCGCTGCGGACTCCGCGTGCCGGCAGATGTAGCAATTCTTGGAGTGGGTAATGATTTAGCGCGTATCGAATTTGCCCATGTCGCCCTCTCTAGCATTCAACTTAACACCCAGCAAATTGGCTGGCTCGCAGCGGAAAAACTTTATGCCCTGATGACCGGAGCGCGTGGAGCGCCCCAAGAAATTCTCGTCAGTCCTCAGAAAATAGTAACGCGACTTTCCACCGATCGCTGGGCAGTTAATGATGAGATCATCACGCTCGCACTCGACTATCTCCGCGAACATGTCGGCAATACCATTTATGTTGAAGAGGTCGCCCGTGCGGCTGGCGTCACGCGGCGAGTGCTCGAGTTGCGCTTCCGCGCGGCACTCGGCACTTCAGTTTATGCGGAAGCTCAACGACTGCATTTTGAGCGCGCGCTCGAGCTCATGCCTGAGTCGACGTTAACCTTGAGTGAAATCGGAGATGCTTCTGGTTTTGAAAGTCCTTCCGTTTTTGCTTCTGCCTTTCGGCGGCGCTATGGAGTCGCCCCCTCTGAATATCGGCGACGCTTAGTCGGCCCGCGCTAAACATGCCCGCCTCAGCACTAGAATAAAACTCGCAGCGAACCCCCGAGCTCACGAGGAGCGCCCACCCGCGCGTTACTCGAGACTAAATCACGCGCCAGGGCATTGCGAAGACTCAGCCCCAAGGTGCAGCGCCGCGGGCCAATTTTCCAAGTGTAGCCACCGGTGAGCGAAAGCAGCCCATAACCCGGCCAAGCGAGATAAGCGTGCTTGGCATCACCGTAACTAGCCACGTAAGGCCCAATATAACTGCAGCTCGCACTGCTGCTAAATCCCGCTGCCCCGAGCACGGGAAAATAGCGCAATTGCACCGTAGCGCTATCAACGGGCAAACGCGTCAGTTGCTGACCAACCTCAAGATCTATGGCCGGCGACTTTGTGGTGATGGCAGCCAGATGCACCGCGCGCAGCGCCGCGGTCAGCCGTGGCGTAAGTTTATAACGGAGATCAACCCGCGCTCCACTAAAACGCTCCTCGCCGGCTGCCACCAACTGTGGCTGCGTTTGGGCGGCGTCTAAAATGGGATCATCGTAAAGTGGATTACGACGAGCAATATGCTGATTATAGAGCACAAATAATGAAGCGGAGTAATCAAACTTGCCCGCGAGCGCCCGTCCCTTGAGCCCACTCTCATACCCCAAGGTTGTTTCGTTCTGCTGAATTCTTCCGGTGCGGGCATCCACCGGCGTGGAGGGGTCAAAGGCCGTACTGGCGCTGGCGAAGAGCAAAACTCGGCTAGGAATCCACTGATAATTCACGCCCGTGTGATAACTCAATTGTCCCGTGTGATCGCTGAGCTGAGGCCAGAGCGCATTTGGTTTATGATCCTGCACCGCTAAGTTTACTTGATCGAGCCGGAGCCCCGCTGTGACCACCGTCCGGCCACGATCAAAGGCCGCGCGATCGGTGAGTTCCCACGAAGTATAACGGGCGGCCTCCTGTCGATCGGTCAAGAGACGCGCGTAAAGATCGGGAGTATAGGCGGGGAAATCATAATCAGGGGCCCATGGGTTAAAGGCGCGGACCGAGAGTGGCAGCGCCGCCCGATCGGCGAGACTTAACGCGCGATCCACCCGATCATACTCACCCCACGTCACCCCAGCGTAACTGAGTAGTTTATGTTCGATCCCTGCGGTGCGAAAACGGCCAGTAAATTCAAGATGAGTGGCCAAAGCCTGCTGGCGCTGCTCGATATGGCGCGGTTCGCGCGTCCCTTCAAATAATCCCGTCGCTAGAACCAACTGCGCGGCCGTGAAACGATCTTGATCGATCGCCCGCCACCAACCTTCAACCGCGGCTCGTAACGCCCACGCGCGATTAATTTGGCCTTCAAATTGAGCCCCAACGACGAGGCTTTGCCGCAAAATGCCCGCATTCGGTCCATTATTATTAAAATACGCCAAAGGTAAATATGGCCCGAGCACCAACTGCCCAGCCGCTAATTTATATTCCGGGATGCCCGCGGTTGGGTTTCCTTCGTAATGACGATAATCAATGCTAATCAAGCTACTCGCCGCGCGTGTATGCTTGAGGGTCAAAGCGCCACTTACGGTGAGATCATTTTCACGCACAAATTCTTCGGGGCCAAGCTTGCGGGACCAATCAACCGCCCAGCGCTGCCAGATTTTTTTAGGCACGAGCGTGCCCGTTGATTCCCAACTCGCCCGCTGGCGATTCGCGGTACTTGTCCCGGTTTCAAATTTATTGCGCTCCTTCGCAGACGGTCGCGTGGTCAAGAAGTTCTGGATGCCTCCGGGGGCGGCGCGACCCAACACCGGCACGAGCGGACCTTGTATCACAATGGTTTCATTAACATTGAGCGTTTCCAGAATACCCAGCTGCGTGAAGCCATTGCGCAATATTGGCGTAGGAAATCCCCGCAAATTAAGCCGTTCCTCGCCGGCCGCCGCGGCCGCAGGCGAAGCACTACTGATGGCGGCTAGTTCCGCCGAGACTTCTATGCCAAGCCCCTCTTCCCGGGAAAAATCCACCTCGGTCAGGTCATTAGAAAAGGGCGCACTGCGTAACTCTTCTTCCACCGCCCCCAGGCCGGTAGCATCAAACTGATCATCCCCCGCGTGCTCCACGACGGATAGTTTTGGCAGAGCAACTGCCCGCTCAACGGGATGCACAGCCGGCGTCTGCGCTCCAGCGGCAAGATAGATCACACCCCAGAGTGCAACCAACCCGCAGAGTCGCTGGAGTGATCGACGGAAACGCTGGGCGATATGAATAAGAGTCACGTCGTCTATACCTGCCTAACCGCCAGCCGAGGTCAGCACATAATTAACAAACTGAGATAATTTAATCTATGCGCTGACGCCGCTCCCCAGCGCAGCGCCTAGCTAGCATACCAAGCCGCGGGTTGGTGATTAATATCAGCCCAACGCACTTGCGCGCAGGCTGTCGTGACGACACCGATCGCCAGCAGACAGAGAGCGCCGCACCGCTGCATCAGACTCCCTTTAGCTCAATCAGTTTAAATTTAGGGGCGAGTACGTGCATGATAATCCACGCGACCAAATAAGCTGAACCGCAGATTATAAATAAAACACCATACCCTGCTTCAATCCGACCTAGCGCTGTAAAATGCTTCAATAACAGACCCGCGGCTCGGGCGATTAAAATACCGCCGACCGCCCCAGCCATTCCGCCGATGCCCGTCACTGAAGCAACGGCCTGCTTAGGAAACATGTCCGAGACCGTCGTGAAAATATTAGCCGACCAAGCTTGATGCGCCGCACAGGCAATCGCGATGGTTGCTACCGCAAACCAAGTATTAATTTCGCCTAAGCGCGAAGCCCCAAGCACCGTGAGCGGACAGAGCGCAAAAATGAACATCGCAAGCTTGCGCGCCTTACTGGCGTCCATGCCGCCCGTGATAAATTGCTTCGGCAACCAACCACCAAAAATAGAGCCCGCTGTCGAAACCGTATAAACCACCGCGACGGCAAACGGCCAGCTGATCACCCCGGGAAGATCCGCCTGGTTACCCGTATAATTTGGGTGCGCTGCAAGATAAGCACTCACCTTCCGCGCATTTTCTCCTGTCAGAAATGCCGGCAGCCAAAAAAGAAAAAACCACCAAATCGGATCCGTCAAAAATTTGCCGAGCGCAAAAGCCCAGGTTTGCCGAAAGCCGATTAAGCGGGCCCACGTGATCTTCTCTGCGGTCGGCTGGGCCGACCCCTCGGCCGCTTCGGCCTGATCGCTATGAATATAATCATATTCGGCCTGTTGGAGCTGACCCGTTTTCAGCTTTGCCGCCGGCGAGGCATAGATGCGGTACCAAAAAAACAACCAGAGCAAACCGACGACCCCCGTCAGAATAAACGCCCACTCCCAACCCCAAGCATTAGCAATCGCGGGCACACAGAGGGGCGCCACAATCGCCCCGACATTAGCGCCGGAATTATACAAGCCGGTCGCAAAAGCGCGTTCTTTTTTAGGAAACCATTCCGCCATGGTTTTATTGGCGGCCGGAAAATTGCCCGCTTCTGTAAAGCCCAGCGCGGCGCGCCAAAAACCAAACGTCGCCGTGGTATGTCCAAAAGCGTGCCCTATCGCCGCCACGCTCCACCCAATGAGTGAATAAGCATAACCCGACTTAGTTCCGACCCGATCAATCAATCGTCCCGCCGCCAACATGCCCAGCGCATACGCAACCTGAAAACAAATCACGACCGTGGAATAATTAAGCTCCTGATTAGCCTTGTCGGCGCCAAAAACACCGTGATCGGCGAGCGTAGACTTTAACAGTCCCAGCACATTGCGATCGAGGTAGTTGATCGTCGTCGCGAAAAAAACGAGGGCGCAAATCGTCCAACGATAGCGTCCAATCCGGGCATTGATTTGGGACAGTTGGCTCATGGGGTAATTTTTAGTTGGATTTTAAAAAAGGTTAATTACGGCGTGGCCGCCCAGCTAATATGCACGGGCTCAGCTAAGCGCGCGGCGCAAATGGCAACATAATCGTTCCAAGCCTGTTGCGTGGTAAATTCCCCTGCTTTCGACCAGCCTGCCCCCGCATAGTAGCGGAGCGGCTGACCGGCGGAGACCTTAGCCAAGAGGAGATGATTACGATCATCCTCAGTAAATCCTTGAAAATTCGCCGGCACAATCACGGCCGTCCCGAGCGACCCATTTGTTTTTTGCACCGCCCACTGCGTCAACGAACCCGCGGCTGGATTAGCGGTGAGGGCGATCTTAGCCTCCTGCCCTTTATCCGTGGGCGTTTTATTTAAACCCAGGCCGACGATGATATCCGCAACTCCGCTAAAAGAGAAAGTGCTCTCGATTTGATCGAGATTATGGCCGGCATCGATGGTGAAGCGTTTAACCTCAGAAACCATCAAGCCTGCCGCGGGCCATGCCTCATAAGTTAATTCGAAAATTGCCCGGATCGGACCATTGGCGATGACCTTCCACGATTTATAATTACGGCTGACGTATAACTGCTGACCCACCCAGACCCCCGTGCCGCCGCAACCGCGAGAAGGGCCCACTTGATACATGTCCATGCCTTCGCCCTCATCTTTATGATAGTGATCGTGGCCTTTATTGTACCAGCGATCGACAACGGGATAGCTGACCCGCTTGCACCAAACATCGAGGCCGCTCGTCACTAAAACCTCTTTACTGATTCCCGGCAGCGCGGGCGCCGCGAGCGCGGGACCGTACGTGCGATGCCCGATTTTGTCATTCTCCCAGCCAAAGTCATCGAGCCGCTCCGGTACATAACGTGCAAAAACCTGCGCCGGAAACACGGGGGCAACCGTAGAAATTTTTTCGATCGTGAAGGTGGCAGATTTTTCGCCCGCCGCAAAATCATGTTGGAAAATTAATTCCCCGTAAGCGCCGCCGGTGCCACTAGGGTCCTTGGCTTGAGGCGCAATATTCGTCACTTGATAAGGCAAGCTACGACCAGTCGCATCCTTAACGGCGAGCTGCTGCAACAAGGCGCCGGGCAAGGCGCGCGCCACGGCAGCCCAAGGGACCGTAATTGTTTCCGCGGGGCGCGACACCGGGAGTTGCTGCGTGACCGTGACCGTCAGAGCACTCGCGGCGACCGCCAGCGTCATTGCAAAAATACAGGACGCCCAGCGACAGAATATTTTTTTCATAAAAAATTAACGCGCCAACCAGCCCCCATCCACCGCCAGCGTATGGCCGTGCATATAATCGGCCGCCGGTGAGGCTAGAAAAACGACTGCTCCAGCTAAATCAGCCGGAGCCCCCCAGCGCGCGGCGGGAATGCGATCAAGAATAGACTGATTGCGGGCGGCATCAGCGCGAATGGCTGCCGTGTTGTCCGTGATCATATAACCGGGGGCAATGGCGTTAACGTTAATGCCTAAGGGCGCGAGCTCGTTGGCCATCAATTTAGTCAGACCATTCAGACCACTTTTCGAGGCCGTATAAGAAGCTACGCGCAGCCCACCTTGGAATGACAGCATGGAAGCGAGGTGGATAATTTTGCCCGTGCCTTTTCGCGCTACAATCGCGCGCGCAAAATGCTGACTCAGTCGAAAGGCTCCACTTAAATTAACATCGAGCACTTCCTGCCAATCTTGTTCGGTAAAATCAAGGAAGCCGGCGCGGCGAATAATCCCAGCATTGTTCACCAAAATATCCGCCCGCCCAAAAGCGGCCACTGCGGCGGCCATAATTTTAGCGGCCGCAGTCGGCGTCGCGACATCTGCCGCGACCGTGATACTCCGGCGGCCGAGCGCGGTAATTGATTTTTCAAGTGCAGCCATATCCCCGCGGGCAACGAGAACTAAGTCGGCCCCCGCTTCCGCTAGCGCTTGCGCCATGGCCGCGCCGAGACCACGGGAGGCCCCCGTCACAATCGCAACTTTACCGTCGAGACGAAACCGATCGAGAATCGAGCTCATGCGTTAGCTTAGGCTAGCCACCGGGGCCGGATCCATATCGGCAAATTCTTGATTTTCACCGCCCATGCCCCAAACGAAGCTATAAGCGGCAGTCCCGACGCCACTGTGAATCGACCATGGCGGTGAAAGGACCGCCTCGAGATCGCGCACGACCAAGTGGCGCGTCGTGGCCGGCGCGCCCATAAAATGGAAGACGGCCTGAGCCGCCGGCACCTGGAAATAACAATAAACCTCAGAGCGCCGCAGGTGAGTGTGTGGCGGCATCGTGTTCCAAACACTGCCCGACTCGAGTCGCGTGAAACCCATGACCAATTGACAGGTCGGGAAGGCGCCCGGATGAAAATATTTATAAATCGTACGATCATTCGCCGTAGCGACGGCTCCAAGACGAGCGGGAGTCGCATCCTGAAAGGCCACGTGTCTGACCGGATAAACCGCGTGGGCCGGATAGGAGAGGAAATAGAAACGAGCCGGCTGCTCAGCCGAGCGTGAAGCAAAAGAAACGCTCTTAGTCCCGCGCCCGAGATAAAGACCATCGAACGAGGCGAGCGTCTGGACGACCCCGTCGACTGTAATCGTGCCCGGGCCACCGAGATTGATCACGCCAGCTTCTCGTCGCTCGAGAAAAAAGGCGCTCCGCACCTCGGGAGGATTAGGCAGCTCGAGCGCCGACGCGCCCGGCACAATTGCCCCTACAATGGTGCGATCCGTCGTCCAATAATGAAAATTGGCTGCGCCCACCTGAAACAAATTGCTGAGAAGAAATTCGGCGCGCAATGCCTCCGTGGGCAAGGTAGCGGCGATGCTCGCGGTACTAGTATCATGAATATGCATAAAATATGCCTTTCAACATAAGACAAATGAGCCCGCCGGAAAGGATCCTTTTGCTTAACACGATAACGCTGCCCGAGCTCCATGTTGGATAGCAACGGATCTTTGAGCCCGTAACCTCAGCAGAAATTTTAAAGTGAGCGTAGTCATTACGCCGCTAGCGACTGGCCACTTAATGCTAATGAACTTGTAATCCAGATTTGATATTGCAGGGATGGCGCTACGGTAGGTTTCCTGAAAGCTGTTGCGCTGACGCCGATCAGGCCACCGACCGAACTCACTCCTTTTTTGCCCATGGCCCTCGCCCCCTATCGCTCCCTCGCGCCGACCGGCCAAGCGCTCACCGCTGAGCAAGTGCGCGCCTTCGTCCAATCGGCCTGTCCGCCAGCAAATTATCGCGGCCAACGAATTGTCCTCATTATTCCCGATGCCACCCGCACGGCCCCCGTTGGGTTAATGTTCAAGACGCTCTTTGCGCAAATCGCCAGCGTCGCCAAAAAATTTGATGTCATGCTCGCGCTCGGCACCCACCCCGCCATGACCGAGGACGCCATCAATGAACGCGTGGAAATTACCGCGGCGGAACGCACCTCTACCTATCAAAATGTAGAATTTATTAATCACGAATGGGACAACCCGGCGGCTCTTCGTGACCTCGGCTCAATCCCCGCCGAGGACATTAAGACTCTCTCCGGTGGCCTCTTCGCCATGGATGTACCGGTGCACATCAACCGACGTCTTTTCGACTACGATCAAATCATTATTTGCGGTCCCGTCTTCCCCCACGAAGTTGTCGGTTTTTCGGGCGGCAATAAATATCTTTTCCCGGGCGTGGCGGGACCCGGCATTTTAAATTTCTTCCATTGGCTCGGCGCCGTCGTCACCAACCCGATGATTATCGGCAATAAATGGACTGCCGTGCGCAAAGTAGTCGATCGCGCCGGCGCCATGGTCACGGTTCCCAAACTCTGCTTCTGCTTGGTTGTGCACGGCCACGGCGAACTCGCGGGCCTCTTCGCGGGGACACCAGAACAAGCCTGGGACGATGCCAGTGAACTTTCTCGTGAACTACACATCACTTATAAAGACCGCCCCTTTCATACCGTGCTATCCTGCGCTCCGAAAATGTATGATGAGCTCTGGGTGGGCGGAAAATGCATGTACAAACTCGAGCCCATCGTAGCGGACGGTGGGGAGTTGATCATTTATGCGCCGCATATCCACGAGATCTCGCTTGTTCATGGCAAGATGATCGAGCGCCTCGGCTACCACTGCGTGCAATATTTCCTCAAACAGTGGGATAAATTTAAGACTGAACCGTGGGGCACCATGGCTCACTCCACCCACGTGCATGGCATCGGAACCTACGATGAAAAGACGGGCCGCGAGACCCCACGCGTCCGCGTGACCCTCGCCACTGGGATCCCCGAAGCGACGTGTAAAAAAATTAATCTCGGCTACCGCGACTGGCGCACGATCAACCCAGCTGACTACGCCAATCGTGAGGCCGAAGGAATTTTCTACGAGCCCAAGGCCGGTGAACGCCTCTACCATCTGCGCCAGAAACCGAAGTGGGCAGGTGGAGCCTGATATGACAGGCGCAAATATTGAGTAACGCGCCGTTAACATGATCAAACTCGCGCCGCCCGCGCTTTTGTGGTCGCGGCCATTATTTTAAACCACCACCCAATTTTCGCAACCCGCACCCTCTCTCTTCCATGAACAAAACTGAAATCCTCGCTAAAATTAAGGCTGAAAAAGTCATCGCGCTCATTCGGGCCGATAGCCCAGCTAGTCTGCTCGACTGCGCCCGCGCGCTCTCGGCCGGTGGGCTCAATTGCTTGGAGCTCACCATGACCACGCCGGGAGCGCTCGAACTGTGCGCCCAAGTTTCCCATGAGCTGCCGCATATTCTACTCGGTCTGGGCACCGTGCTCGACGCGGCAACCGCCCGCGCCGGCATCGCTGCTGGCGCCAAATTTATTGTCACCCCCGCCGTGCGTCCCGAAGTGATCGCTGTCTGCAAGGAGCTGGGCGTACCGGTCCTGGGTGGCGCGCTCACGCCGACCGAAGTTTATACCTCGTGGGAACTCGGCGTCGATGTCGTGAAAATTTTCCCCGCAGAATTTTTTGGCCCTGCTTATATTAAATCGGTGAAAGCCCCGTTCCCCAAAATCGAGGTTATGCCCACGGGCGGCGTTACGCCTGAAACCGTTGGTGAATTTCTCAAAGCAGGCGCCTTCGCCACTGCCGCCGGCAGCGCCCTCGTCTCAGCGGCCGCACTCAAGGCCCGCGATTGGCCGGCGATTACTGCTCGGGCCCAGCAATTTGTCGCCGCCGCTAAAGCTTAAAAAGCTAATGATTAAGTCGCTCTGCTAGCGGCCCTCCATCGCTGATATTTTCTGATGCAAACTTCCTTTCGCTGGTATGGCCATTCCGACCGCGTTCCGCTGGTGTGGCTTCGCCAAATGATGCCTCGTCCCCTCGTTGTGACTCATCTGGGGCATGTCCCCCCAGGAGAAGTCTGGCCTCGCGAGGACCTGCAGTTACTCCGCACCGAGCTCACTGAACACGGCTTAGGGCTCGGGCCGATTGAGAGTGTTTTTTGGACTGATGCGATGAAGCTAGGTCGCCCCGAGCGTGATGAGCACATCGAAAATTATATCAAAACCCTCGATCACCTCCGGGAAGTTTTCCCCGAGGAGCCCGAGATCATCATCACCTATAATCTCATGCCGCTTGACTGGGGGCGGACCGCCGTCGCCCATCTACATGCGAACGGCACGCGGGGCCTTGCCTATGATCACGCCGCGATGGACCGGATTGATTTATCGCGCGGACTTTTTCTGCCGGGCTGGTCGAAACGTTACAGCGCAGAAGATTTTCACGCATTGCAACAGGCCTACGCGGAATGCGGCGAAGAGGGTTTCTGGAAAAATGCCCGCTACGTCCTCGATGCCCTCGTGCCCGCCGCGGCTGCGCGGAGCATGCGCTTAGCCGCCCACCCCAATGATCCGCCATGGGGTTATTTGGGCCTACCCGCGTACCTCGGCAACGCCGCGCAGATTCGGCGACTCCTCGCGCTGCATCCGCACCGAGCGAATGCGCTGTGCTTCTGCACCGGCAGCTACGGCGCCGAGCCGAGTAACGATATCATTGGCATGATTCGTGAATTTAAAGATTCAATTGCGTGGATGCATTTGCGCAGCGTTAAAACCACGGGTGAAAAACGCTTCCACGAAGCGGATCATGCCGATCCAACGGGTAACGTTAATTTACTCCAGGTCATGCGCACCCTCGTCGCCATCGGCTGGGATGGAGTTTTTCGCTCTGACCACGGCCTCGAGCTGCTCCATGAAAGTGACACTGTCACGAACGGCTATCCCGCCATCGACCGCTACGTCGCCAACAAGATGCTCTGGGCCTACCAGCAAGCTTTGACCGCAGCTTCGTAAGTGCCGCCCATGCTCGTTCCAAACTTGGCTTTGGCCGTGACTCCCTTACCAATCGTGCTCGCCTCACCGACTTTTACTCCCGTCTACCATGTCACTAAAAATTCGCCCCGCTAGTTCTTGCCGCTGGGATCAGCTCTCTCTCGGTGAAGTCATGCTTCGCCTCGATCCCGGCGAAGGCCGCGTCCGCACCGCCCGCGCGTTTACCGCCTGGGAGGGTGGCGGCGAATACAATACGTCTCGCGGCCTCCGGAAGTGTTTTAATCTAAAAACCGCGGTCTGCACTGCCTTCGTCGACAACGAAGTCGGTCATCTGGTTGAGGATTTTATTATGCAAGGGGGCGTGGCCACCGATTTTATCAAGTGGCGCGAGGATGACGGCATCGGCCGCACCGTGCGCAACGGCCTTAACTTTACTGAGCGGGGCTTCGGCGTGCGAGGCGCGGTTGGCGTGCCTGATCGCGGCAACACCGCTGCCTCACAACTTAAACCGGGCGACTTCGACTGGGATGATATTTTTGGTCAGCAAGGCGTGCGCTGGTTTCATACGGGTGGGATTTTTGCGGCGCTCTCTCCCTCAACTGCGGCTCTTACGGTCGAAGCGGTTAAGGCCGCGAATAAATACGGCACCATTGTCAGCTATGATCTGAATTACCGCCCTTCCCTCTGGAAATCGATTGGCGGTCTCAAGAAGGCGCAAGAGGTCAATCGCGAGATCGCTCGCTATGTTGATGTCATGATCGGCAACGAAGAAGATTTCACCGCATCACTTGGCTTCGCGGTCAAAGGAGCCGAAACGCTGGCGCACCTCGAGACAGATGCCTTCAAGGCGATGATTAAAACTGCCGTGGCAGAATTTCCTAATTTCAAAGTGGCCGCCACCACCTTACGCCACGTGATCACTGCGACCAAAAATGATTGGGGCGCGATTCTTTATCATGACGGCAAATTCTACGACAGCCGCGCTTATCCTGGACTCGAAATCCTAGACCGCGTTGGCGGTGGCGACTCCTTTGCCTCCGGACTGCAGTTTGGCTTTCTGGCTAAGAATGATCCTCAACTAGCCGTTGATTATGGCGCAGCGCACGGAGCTTTTGCCTCGACGACGCCGGGGGACACTTCGATGGCGACCCAGAAGGAAGTGGAGAAACTCATGCAGGGCGGCGGCGCCCGCGTGGTGCGGTAACATTAAATGAGACGGCCTAGAATCTGAGCCCGACGGGCTCAGATTTCTTTTTCCCATCCATCCGCTTGCGGATAAAAAACAACGAGCAGGATATTAATCGCGGCGAGCACCGCTAGGCCTGCGCCGCCATTCTGCATCGAACGAGCGAGATGCTGCCAAGGATATTCCGTCTCCATAAAAGCCGGAATGAAATATTGCACACTAACGGCTAGGCCCTTCGCGGCCACCCAAGCGAGCGGTGCCGCCCAACGGAATCGCGGCCACTGCGCGGCTACTATCACAAAAAATGCAATTTCCAGACTCATGGCCATGAGGCTCGTCGAAACCGGCAGTCCGGTAATCAGCAAGTTAATCACGGGAGTGACTAACCCCACGAGCAAACCGATGAATGGGCCCCGAAAATAAACCGCCACAAAAGTTGTCCAAAATACGGGCAATAAATAAACGCCGAGCGGTCGATGCCCTGACCACGGCAGGAGGTGAACTAAAAATGGCACCAGCCCGGCGACTGCCAGCAAGACCGTGGTTTCACGCCACCCGGCGCGGGATAAAATAAAGGCTGGCCGAACAACGTTGCTCATAACCACTAAGGTAGGGCCCAGCCGGCAACAGCGGAAGCCGAAATTCTTAGTAAAAAAGGGGGCGACCTGCCGATGCCTATTCCCCCTTGCCTCATCGCTTCCCCGCTCCCAAATGAGCCGATGCTCATGGTTCCACTACGCAACCGCGCCGTCGGTCGACAAAAAATCCCCCATTCGGTGGCGGGCATGGGCTTAGTCGAATTGATGATCGTGGTTCTCATCATCAGCCTATTGCTAGCCATGGGCGTCCCTTCGTATCAGCGCGTGCAACGAAAAGCGAAAGCAGCCACCCTCGTAAATGATTTCCGCGTGTTCGCGACTGCCTTGCAATCGGTCGCCCATGAGACGGGCGCGTGGCCCACTGAGACCACGGCTGGCGTTATTCCTCCTAGCATGACCAACGACCAACTAAAAATTTCCTCTTTGACCAAGCCCACGCTGCTCGGTGGTAACTACGATTGGGAAAATAATCAGCTACACGGAGGCATTAAATATCGCGCCGCGCTCACCATTACCGGCACAGATCTGACCGTCGATCTACCGATCCTTCTGCTCATGGACGAGGCCCTTGACGACGGCAACCTCAGCACTGGCGTTTTTCGCTTAGGGGCTAGTAACGGCCCACTCTACATTTTAGAACCCTAATGACTGATCCTGCTTACAGTGTGACCTTGCACCACCTAGCTCCTGATTTAAAGGCGGCTGGTCTCGCGTATCCTGATGTGGTGCTGGCTCAGGTAAGCCCGGAAGTGCTGCGGGAACTTCTCTACCTGTTGGCCGAGTTATCAGCCGAGTTATCCATTTACGAACCCTCCACCCCTGAAATTAGAGTTAAGACCGAGCAAAATACTTTTGTTGTGCGCACTCGCTACCGCCGGCTGTGCTTAGTGGGCTGGGAAAGCAGCCTCCGCGGTGAAGAGCATTCGATTAAATTCATCCGCACGACCATCACCGGCTTGGATGGTTACTCTAAAACGGGATCTAAATTAGGCGCAACCCAGTCGACGCAGTCAGCCAGCCCACTCCCCCCGCCCAAGCCTGCCAAGCGTGGGCGCAGCTGGCTTAAATTAGTCATGCTCGGACTACTCACTCTTACCATAAATGGCTTCACCGCCTGGCAGCTCTGGCGGCCGAAGCCATCGCTGCTGCCTGCCTATACGCTGTTACCCCAGAGTGCGACCCAAGCTCTGTTGACTCATTCAGCTGGCGAATATGCAACTGGCCACGAGGCCGGTGATCGCCGGCTCAGCCTCGATGCTACGGGCACCCTGCGGTTAGGAAAATTAAATACCCAACACGTCTTAATCGAAGAAGAGCTTAAGGCGGTTCGGGGCGCGACCATCAACGGCCGCGCCGTGCTCATCACTACAGACGCAGTATTGAATGGGGTGTCTCCTGATACCATCGTGCTCTACGGAACCACTTACTATCGCACGAAGCGGTAAGTCTCCGCTCTCTTTAACGCTGGATTCGCGCCGAACCACCTTGGGCAAAGGCGCGCACCTGCTCAACCGTTGCCATGCTAGTATCCCCAGGGAAAGTGGTAAGCAGCGCTCCATGCGCCCAACCAAGATTAACGGCCTCTTGCTCGGAGGCGCCGGTCAATAACCCATAAATAAAGCCGGCCGCATAACCGTCGCCGCCGCCAACGCGGTCCACGACGTCGAGTTCACACATGGGGGACTGATAGGTTTGCCCCTTGATCCAAGCCACCGCCCCCCACGTATGCCGATTCGTAGAATGCACTTCACGCAACGTGGTAGCGACCGCTTTAACTTTAGGAAATTTCTTCACTGCCTTATCAATGACCGCATAAAAAGCGGAAGGGTCGAGCTTACCCTTGCTCTCTACATCCTGACCCTCGATGCCGAGGCCCTTCTGTAAATCTTCTTCATTGCCAACCAAGACATCGACGTGCTCGACAATCCGACCCAGCACGTTGAGCGCCTTGGTCTGGCCACCCCAGATATCCCACAATTTCTGGCGATAATTTAAATCAAAGGAGGTTACGGCGCCGGCCGCCTTCGCGGCTTGCATCGCCTCGACGATCAGCTCGCCCGTGGTATCCGAGAGTGCAGCAAAAATGCCCCCGCTGTGAAACCAACGAACCCCGCCACCAAAAATTTCCGCCCAATTAAAATCTCCGGCCTTGAGCTGGGCGGCGGCTTCATTGCTGCGATTATAAAAAACGACCGGACCGCGCACGCCTTGGCCCCGATCAGAATAAACCGTAGCCATGTTCGGACCACGCACGCCGTCATGTTTAAATTTTTTGTAAAAAGGTGTTACCCCCATCGCACGCACCCGTTCAGCAATTAAATCACCCACCGGATAATCGACCATTGCTGAGGCCACCCCGGTCTTCAGGCGAAAACAATCAGAGAGATTGGCGGATACATTAAACTCCCCGCCGCTCACATGGATATCGCAGTGCTGCGCCTTGCGAAACGGAATGATGCCAGGATCCAGACGGTGCACGAGCGCCCCCAGAGATAAAAAGTCGAGAGCCCCAGTGGGACGAATAGCGAGTGGGTTAGCCATGGGAGAAAAAGATTAGACGCAGGAAAAGTTATGAAATTTTTAAATCAGCTTGGCCGCGGACCGAACGCAATATTTAAGCGAGCGATCACTCAAGCCAGCCTGAACTTTATGGGCTGACTGAGGTTTGCGCGGCGAGTTTTTTACGGCTTTCGAACGCTTATGGCGTTAACTGCCAGCGCAATCGAACCGATTGCTTATATCTTGTCCACTGCCGGACCCACCCTAGTTTCCGCTCGACCATCGGCCTGCCCTTTTGTTTTGCCCACCAGCAACACACTCCTCCGCCGCACCACTGCCTTTACTTTAGTCGAGGTCATGATGGCTGCGACTATTTTGGTCGTAGGACTCATTGGCCTGATTCAAGCCATCACCATTGGAAGCCAAATGCTCGCCACCGCTCGCAAACAGCAAATCGCGACCCAGATCGTGACTGGAGAGATCGATAGTCTGCGGGCTAGCAGCGTGGCCGCGATCACAAATCTAGCGGTTGGCACGACCTATAAAATTACGGTTAACCCCACCGGGACAGCGGTCACCGAAAATTACGCAGGGGCCGCCACCCAATTTAATTTAGACAACAATTCTATTTTATTAGCCCAAGCCGGCGGTTTTTCTCTCTCCGCGGTGAGATCAAATATTCGCCCTGATTATCAAAAAATTATCTACACCGTAACGTGGACCGATAACCTAGGTCGACCTTATGTCCGCTCGACAGAAATCTATTTTGGACGGAATGGGCTGCAACTATCCTACCAAAAATCCTAATGCACCCGTCTTCGGCCCGCTCAGGATTTACGCTGAGCGAATTACTCATTAGTTTAAGTTTGGGGTCACTGCTCATGGCTGCAGTCTTGAGCACCTATCTTTTTATGGGGCGCAGCATGACCCGCACGGCTAACTTCCAAATCCTAGAAAACAAAAGCCGCCTCGCGCTTAATTAGCTGCGCCAAGATATTCAGCTCGCCAGCGCCGTGACCACCTCAACGAATACCAGCCTCACGCTCACTCTTCCCAGCGGCACGGTTAGTTATACCTATAGCGGCCGGACCCTCACCCGCACCGCGACCTTTGGCCCAGCGCCGACGATTTATTTACTGATGGGTGATTGTACGGCCTTTGACTTCAATTATTATTCCACTCTGGGCACGGGGCTGACCGCCACTGCGCTCGTCCCCCTGAGTATTAAATTAATCGACTGTACCTTTACCCTCCAACGCGGCCCTACGATTAACGGCCCCTCGACTCAGGATGGTACAGCCGTCACCCTGGCAACGGTTTCACCCCGCCTCCTGCTTCGCAACAAGCAGGGCCCCAACGGTACCTGAATGACGACTATTTCAGGGCAGCATTCTCGGGGCTCCCTCACCCTCGTCGCGCTTTGCTTTACCGCCGTGATTGCGGTCGCACTCGCCAGTTATCTCATGGTTTGTTATCGTTCTTTAGATCTCAGCTTCCGTGATTTGCATCGAAGCCGAGCCCGCATTCTCGCAGAAATTGGCCTCGAGGAGGCCCTCTGGTCGCTCAACCAAAAACCAGCTCAGTGGACATCGCCAGCTTGGACTACAGTCGGGACAGCTATGACCCGCACTTTTACCGGCTATAATCTAGGTCAGAGTGCGACCGGTCAAATCACGGTCACCGTCGCCAATTATACCGGGAATACGCCGACGATCACTTCGGTCGGAACCGTCAGCCTGCCCGCCGGAGGAATTTTTATAAAAACCCTCGTCGCCACGACTAAGCCGGCGCCACTTTTTGGCAATGCGATCGCCGTCTCAGCTGGCACCGTAAATTTTTCCAGTGGCGGGACAGTCGACAGCTATGATTCTCGCCTCGGTCCGTACGGCGGCAGCAACATCAGTGCGGCGGCGATCCTAGCCGGAACCAATGTTATCATCACCAACGCAACCATCCAGGGCTACGCCGCCACGTATGGCACCGCCCTTTCCCGCAGCGCGGGCTTAGTTAAATCTCTCACGGGCACCAGTCATGATGCGAATCGCCTTAGCCAGAGTGCTTTTATTCCTCTTTTCACGGTAAATACTCCTCTCGCCATCAACAACTACACCGGGACCGTCACCGGCGGCTCCCAAACCATCGGCACCGCCGGTGGCCCCACCGAATACTGGTATACCTCACCTTGGTGGGGATGGCCTGTTGATTTGAATCTCAGCAGTGGCGATACCCTGCAAATTAATGGCCCGGTTAAGTTGATTGTAACCCAAGATTTAATTTTAAGTAGTAGCGGAAAAATCCAGATCAATGCGAATGGGCGGCTCGAGATTTTTGTGGCGAACAATGTCGATATCACGGGCACCGGCGGTATCATTAATAATTCCACCTCCAACTTGCCGAAAAATCTGGCGCTCTTTAGCACCGGCATGGCCCGCAGCTTCACTTTTAGACCCAGTGGGGCTGGCGCCGTTTTTCGTGGAGTGATCTATTCAGCTGAAACTAACGCTGCCATAAATTTTACATCTAATAACCCCACCTTCTATGGGGCTATCCTGGCCCAGTTTGATGTTAATTTTAGCACGCCCAGTCCGATCCTTCATTATGATGTGGCCTTGCAAAATCTCTCCCGCGACTGGTTTACAGATATCGCCACTCCTTTTATTATTAATCAGCAGACGGAATATTGAAATTCTACCAGAAGTAGCCTTAGCCAATGGAGGCGGGGTTGCGGCCCGCCTCAACGCAGGACCGGCCGCAGAATTTTCACCCTCCGCTTCACCCAGCCTTGATAATCGGCGGACCCCTTGACGCCAGCAACGCAGCCTCAATACTCATCCTAGTGTCAGCCTTCTTTTCTCTCTCTCGCTTCCTGCCACCGCGGCCTGCTGTGGCTACGGCTATCTAGATTGTGTTGCCTGTGAAATTTCCTGATTTCTTCCAACGCAAGATTCGGCGCGGACTGCTGATCGAGATTAATCCTTATCAGATTTTAGTCGCTGGCATTAGCCGCCTCGATGAAAGCCCAGCGGTCCTCGATTGCGCTGCCGAATTTGACCGTGAAGATGATGCCGGTCTACGCAAGTGGCTGGACGAGCATTTCGATCAAAAAAAAGGCTGGCTCCCCGCCATCAGCAGCTTCAGCACCCCTGACCTTTTGCTCCACCGCGAAAGCGTGTTTCCGCGCAAACTAGCTGAACCGAGTTACCTGCCCGCTCTCGTTAAAGAACAATTCAAAATCGAAAAGCCTGAGCAGTGGAAATTACAAACCATCAGTCCGACCGAGGGCCTTGCGCTCCTACCTGAAGGCACTTCTCGCCCCGCCCTGATCTGCGGGGTCTCACATCACGACGTTCACCAAATCCAGCAGCGCCTCCTTGATTTTCGGCTATTACCCTATCGGCTAGAAATGAGTATTCTGCCGCTGCTCGGCACAATCGCTGATTACCGGACTAGCCGTAACGATAAGCGCGCGGTCGTAGTTATCGTCATCGAGCAAGAGCATACTGTGGCCTATATCATAGGCAAAGAGGGGGTGCACAGCCCGGCACCGGTCCGTCACGGCTTCAGCTCAATTGTCCAAGCTACCAGCAAAGAATTTGGCCTCCTCGAGGCTGCTTCCATCAGCGACCGCTTGAATCATGCGGACGAAGATTTATTGCTGCGCGCCTCTAAACTTGTCCGCGCCATCGGTCGTGATCTTAAGCCGCTGGTCGACTCTTATGAAATGACTACCGGCCAACCGGTGGGCGAAATTTACTGCGCCTACCTGCCACCTGCGCTGGCTTGGATTACCGAGCCACTGGCTCAAGTCGTCGGCCGCACGCCCTTAATTATCGATAGCACCGCCTGGATGCAGACGGTCAATTTACAGATACGTGATATCCCTACGGCTTTCGGCGCTCATTGGCTCGGCGTCCTCAGCCTATTGGCGGAATTACCAAATTTATCGACAACCGCGGGGCGCGACGACGCGCACCAAGCCCCTTGGCGCATCGACTGCCGACTCTCCACTCACCTTCCCAGCGAAGATATCGTTCGGCAGCGATTCCTAACCAACACCATCGCCGTCGCTGTCGCCGCTAGCCTGCTGATGGTGACTACTTGGCAGCTCTATCTCAGTAGCACCCTGCAAACCGATATCACTTACTGGCAAAGCCAGATTGCCGAGCACACGAAAGATTTTGATGCCCTGAATGCGGATATTCGCCACATGAATCAACAGGCGGTCCAGCTTGATAACGCCTATGCGCTGATGGGGGCGCCCTACTCAGTGGCTACGCTCATTCCTCATTTTGGTCGCACTCGGCTAGCTAAAATGAAAATCGAAAGTCTCAACGGCACCCCGAGCGGCGTGCTTTTACGAGGTTCCTTACATGAACCATCCGAGCAAGCCGCGCGCACATTACAGCGCTACGTAAATGGTCTGCGCAGTGATGCCATCATCGGGCCCATTTTTACTAGCATCGTGCTCACCTCTCTCGAACGCCATGCGCAGACCGAAATGCTCACCTTTGAAATTACCTGCAAGCTGGCAGGCGGCCAACCGTGAATATTTTCTTCCAGCAATGCTTGGCCTATAGTCGACGTAACGTGCTGCTGACTGTCTGCCTAAGCCTGATCTTAATAACGAGCCTATCGACTTATGTGCTGTGGCAATACGATCAGGCGCTCGTTCGCGAGCATGCGAGCATCCGCTACCGCAGCGAAAGTATGCTCCGCGCACTGGTTCAACAGCCCCGCATCACAACGGAAATCGCCAAGATAACCACTGCGCTGCAAGCGATTGATCAACACCTCATCAAGGAAGAGGATCTTGCAGATAACCTCGGTTATTTCTACCAAGCTGAAACCGCGAGCGGGATTCATCTCACCCAGCTCAATCAACTCAGCGCCCAACCTCAACCGCTCGACAGCCTCTACAAATCGATTCCTTTCACGCTGCAAGCGGCGGGCTCCTACACCCAGATCATCCATTTTCTGCGCGAACTCGAAACCGGACCGCGCCAGCTCAAAATCCGCACCTACACCTTAAGTCGGGCGCCGAGCAACGGCGATGCCCTAAAGCCAGAAACCGGCACCCCCGACCTGTTGATCCTTGAGAGCACCTTAGAACTGCTTGGCCGCCCATGAAATTTCCGCCGCTTTTGCTGCTCTTTGTTGTCACCGGCTGGTACTTAACTGCCAGCGTATTGCTAGCGGCTGATCCTGTGGATTCAGTCAGCACGTTGAAAAAAGTGTCCGAACGCTACGCGCTCACCCAGTCGCGCATTAATCTCCTCCTCGCGCAACGCTTGCGGCCACCACTCGCGCCGAATCATTTAGCCAACCCCTTCGAAGAGAATAACTCGACCGTGCCAATCTCGCCAGCGGATGCAGGGGCGGCCACCACCCTAGCCACAAGCGCCGCCTACGAAGCTGAAATGCTCGCGCGCTACGCCGCGAATCTGAAAATTAGCGGAGGGGTTTTGATCAACGACCAGCCCCACCTCGCGATCAATCAAATCTTATATAAAGCCGGTGATATGATCCCAGTTGGCACCAAAGAACAGCCGCTGAGTCTGCAAATTTTGCACATCACCTCGGACGAGCTCACGCTTGGCCTCAATCAAGCCGAGCAAATCATCTCGTTAAAGAAACCCGCCCCGGGGAAATAGGGCTCGCTACGGGGCGCTGATTTAAAAAAGCCCTAAGCCAAGCTCGCGAGCCGGCCCCACCAACTAAACCAGCCAGTGGCTCACTCGGTTTGTAATATAATATATTACAAACGAACGGATGGTGGAGCTGAGGGGAGCTCGCGTTGTAATTGCTCGAGAAAATTCCGCAGGTAAACCGTGCGGGTTTGCGCCTCGCGCCGACCGCTCGCGGTTTGCATCGTGTGCTCTAGTGTGAGCAATTTGGTATAAAAATGATCAACCGTGGCGGCGCGGTCGTCGGGCTCGCGGTTCGTACAAAAAGGATCTTCCGCTGTGTAGAGCGGCCGGCCCATTGCCCCACCCAACATCAAGCAACGCGCTAACCCGATGGCCCCGAGCGCTTCGAGGCGATCAGCATCTTGGACGATTTTTGCCTCCAGCGTCCGCGGAATAATTTCTGCACTAAAACTGTGCGCTTCGATCGCGTGCGCAATGTCCGCCATAAAAACTTCCGGATAATGCCACTCGCGCAACCAAACCACAGCTTGCTGCGCGGCCAGCTGCGACGCGCGGCCCCGTTGGCGCGAATCTTTAGGCACCACCACGCAATCATGGAGCCACGCGGCTGGAAGGATAACCTCAAGTTGCGCCGACTCACTCGCAGCCAGCATCTGAGCGTTGGCGACTACTCGGCGAACGTGTGCGAGATCGTGCGCAGCATCACCGCCTTGCGCCGTGAGGGCCGTGACACAGCGCTCTTCCCATTTAGAAAAATCAACCACCATGGAATGAGCAAAAGCTTCGCCCTTCTACGCACAACTAGAATCAAAGAGCGCCTTAACCGCTAGGTGGCTTCCTTGGCCCAGCCACTCCGCCTGGCTAGAGCTCGGGGCGAGCCAACCCCACCACCCAGCTGGGTTTAGGGGTGAGCACCAGCAGGAGCGCCGGGCCCTAAATTTACGGACTAGCGGGAGTTTTTACCCCGACAGCTGGCAGTATTTTTACCCGCGAGGCACGGTCAGCGCTGAGATAAGTTTTGGCGAGCACGCTTAACTCTGCCGCCGTAATAGCTTCTAGATCGGGCAAGCGCGTGCGGGCCCACTCTAAGGCCTCGGGCTTCTCTTGCGCGCGGGCCAACACTGTGCCGCCCCAATAACCGTTGGTCCGCAATGACTCTTTTACCGCCGTTAGTGCAGGCTGACGCGCCCGATTCAGTTCTTCGTTCGTCACCCCGTGCTGCGCGAGGTCATCCCCAAGCGCAATAATCACTGCCGTAATTTTATCCGCCTGCGCCGGATCTACGACGCAACCAGCCTGAATGTAGCCGTAGCCAGGGAAGATATCACTGGCGTTGCTACCGGCATTCGGGCTGTAAGTGCCACCGATCTCTTCGCGAACTTTAACGCGCAAGCGGTCGTTAAGAACGCTCGCCAGCAAGTTAAGCCGGCGGGCGCGCTTGACCTCAAACCCATCGGTCGTTGGCCAATAAATCACCACGTTGCCCTTAGAGATTTCTGTCGCAATAGTGTAACTGTGATTAAACGGCACGCGGGGAAAAGTGAGCTGCTTTAACTCCGTTAACATCGGCTTTGCCGCCCGCTTGGGCAACGTACCGAGCGTTTGCGCTACGGCTGAAATCGCCGCTTCAAGATCGAGATCACCGACGAGTGATATTTCCAACGCGCCTTCGGCGAGTTGTGGAGCAAGCCAAGCTTTAGCTTCATTAAAATTTCTCGCCAGCATGACTTCCTTCGCCGGTAAACCGAATCGAGAATCACCACTCGCAAGTATATTCGCCACCGCTGTGGCCATGGGACCGTTTGCGGTGTGCGCAAAACCCAAATACATTTGCTCAAGACTTTTGCGTGACTGCCGCAGTGCCTCCGGCCGCCAACCAGCATCAGTCAAATAGGCTGATGCCACTTGCAACTGAAGCAGCAGATCGTCGCGCGTTGTTCCACCAGCAATATTAAAAGCATCCGCCGCCACCTGAAACTGAGCGCCAACATTTTTCCCAGCCATAATCCGACGGAGCTCATCGACGCTATGCCGACCAAGGCCGCCCGCACTAAAAGTGCCGCCCACCAAAGCCGCGAGTCCTCGCTGCCCACTCGGCTCGGTGATCATACCATTACCGACGCGAAGGTTAGTCCGAATCCGACCCGCTTCAAAATCAGTTTTCTTCAGATTTAGTTTTACGCCATTAGCAAAGGCGACGAGCTCGACATCGAGATCAGCAATATGTGTGCGCTGCACCACTTTCCCTGGCACGCCCCATTGCGCATAAGCCCAGGCCACTTCGGCGTGACCAGCGGGCGCCACTACTGCGGTATCTTGAGATTTTTTATAAGCTGCGGCAATGGCCTCGTCGGCCGCAGCGGGGAGTAGTGCATTGCCGCTCACCAGTACAAAGCGACCAGGAGCATGATAGGCGCTGCGTAATGCGGCCAAGCAGGCCGTCACAGTGAGTTGATCAAGCGCCGGTTGATAAAGGGCCCGCTCGACCACCGGGTGCGTGAAAACCTCATGATCCATGAGCCCATCCAAAATTTCAGCAGCCAATTCCCCGGAATGTCGGGTCGCGACCGTCTTGACGGCTTGATCTAGGCTATTCGTAAAATTAGCGACGACCTCCTTTAATTCACCTGGCTGAAAACCATAAGTGAGTGCGCGGCGTAATTCTTGTTCGCCAACCGCAAGAGCGGCTGCCCATTGCTCAGGCTTACAGGTGATATCAATACCCGCCTCGCGCATAAATTGAAAGGCATCAGAAATATTGCCGCGAGCGCTACTGAAGGGAGCGCCCTCCAGCTTGGCCAATTCACTGAATCGCCGATTCAGCATCGCGATGGCTACTTGCTGGGGAAGCTCTTTAAGCCGATTGGCTGCCGTATCCGGCCGCGCGACAAATGGGGACAGGCTAGTGATACTAATGCTCGTAGCCGGCGATTCTGGTTCCGCATGATAGTGAGCTCGTACGCCTGCAAAAGTTGGCACTACGCCGATCTCCGGTGCCGGCACAGCGGGGGCCCGCGCAACGAGTGGAGCAAAGGCCGTGCTGATCAGGGAGGTTAATACCGCCGGATCAAAATCGCCAACCGCCACAACGGTCATCCGCTCAGGCCGGTACCAGGTATTCCAAAAATCGGTAAAGCGAGCCCGAGGAGCCTGCTCGATCACCGCAGGCAAACCGATTGGCATGCGCTGGGGCAAGCGCGTCTGGCCGAGCATAAATGTAAATTGCGCAAGGAAGGTGCGAGCCCCTACATTGTCGCGCGTCCGTTTCTCACTCATAATAATACCGCGCTCCTTGTTAATCTCTTCCTCGAGGAGCAAGAGGCCGCTCGCGTAATCAGCAAACACCCGCACCCCTTCTGTTAACGTCGCGACATCCGTATGGGGGAGTTCCAGCAAATATTGCGTGCGATCAAACCCAGTGGAAGCGTTCGTGTCGCCCCCAAAGCTCATGCCCATGCGCTGAAAAAACTCCACCAGCGTACCTGGCGCATAGTGCTGGCTACCGTTAAAGGCCATGTGCTCGAGAAAATGGGCAACCCCGCGCTGATCTTCATTCTCCATCAACGAGCCTGCCTCGACAAGTAAGCGCAGTGACGCTCGACCTCGCGGTTCGTGATTGGGATAAATCACATACCGCACGCCATTGGGGAGTGCGCCAAAATGCGCAGCCGGATCAACCGGCAGATCGCTCATCGCTTGAGCAAAAGGTCGCGCTGGGGTGGCTGCGACCAGTACCGATAGGCCCAATTGAAAAGCAACGAGGAGCGATAATTTAATTTTCATAGAATAAATAAACCGAACGAAATGACGGCGCGAATTGAGATAGCACAGCTAACCCGACTCAGGCTTGCTCGCGCAAGGCCGCGATCAGCCGCATCCGGGAAGATAGCCCGAATTTTCGCAAGCATGCGCTGACCTGGTGCTTCACCGTGGGCTCAGCTTTACCGAGAAACCAGGCAATTTCTTTGTTACTATAACCGACACCCAAATAGGAAAGCACGCGCTGCTCAGCCACAGTTAAGGGTTCCTGAGTCAGAGCTGACGTGACAGGACGCGGCAAGAAACAATAACGCTCAGCGACCATGAAAAAATTAGATTAACTACGCATCAAAACCGATTGCGCCCTCAGGCAACTTAGTCGCGACCAAATAGTGGCCGGCCGCACTGATTGGTGATGAAGAACGTTTTAAAATCAACGGCCCCATTCAGCGCATGGATTCACGCTGCTTTAAGTCTTCGGCCCCTTTAGCGATGAGGGCTGCATCAACCTTAATACCGGCCTTGGCTAAGGCAGCATCGAGGATTGCTTCCCCCTTGAGGTAGCCGGTCACGAGCGCCGCGACCTTGCCGTCACGATCGATGATAAACTGCTGCGGAATGCCGCCGACACCGTAGAGTTTATGCGATGCCCGATTAGGCCCACGCTCCTGCGGATCATGCGAAAAATTAATATCGGGATATTGTTCCTGATTCCGCTTCACCCATGTATCGAATTTCTTGCGATCATCGGAAGTGCAGGAAGCCAACACCACGACTCCTTGATTTTTGTAATGAGCCGCCACCTCTTGCGTGTGCGGCATTGAAGCGATACATGGTCCGCACCAAGTAGCCCAAAAATCAAGAATCACCACTTTGCCACGATAATCAGAAAGCTTCACGGCCTTGCCGCTAGCGTTCGTCGCTAGAAAATCAGGAGCTGCCGCCCCAATTTTTAACAGGGAAACTTTGGCTTCGGGTGGCTCAGCCTTCGACTCTTCAGCCGTGAATATTTTACGAGGCATATCGCTGGGCACGAGCTTCACTCCTGCGCGTAACAAGAGATTACCCAACGAGTCAGCGGCTGACGGACCGGCCCCCACATAAAATCCGAGAAATTTTCCCTGCGCATCAATCACTACATTATTTGGTACCGGCGCCATCGCGCCACCAGTGAAGGCCATCGGGATTACCTTGCTGTAATGAGCGCGATTAGCCGCCGAGAAAGCTTTTTTCTCATCTGCGGTCATTTCACTGAGCGTTTCTTTACTAGGCCGTGGCGCCGGACCTGCTGGGTCAAACAACACCGGGAAGGACAGTTTAGCGGCATTAGCGGCGTGCCATTTGGCAAAGTCTTCCCGAGGACCATAAGCCCCCAAGCCGACGAATAATACCCCTTGATCAGCATAACGACGGGCCCACGCATCCTGGAAGGCGAGCATGTCTGCCGGGATACCGTGCCCAGCCGACCAAACCATGAACACCACGATCTTGCCTTGAGTGAGTTCAGAAAATTTCACTGCAGTACCGTCGGCAGCCTGCGCCGTAAAATCAGGCACGGCAGCCCCTTTCTTTAATTGGCCAAAGGCTTCCCGAAAGCGTGGCTTAGGATTTTTTTCTTCTTCCTTAGCAGCGGCCAGACGGTCGGCCTCTTCCTCGGCGGCAGCCTTGAGCTGCCGTTCACCCGCCACGACGCGGGCGGCCTCAACCTTGACGCCGGCCTTAGCCAGCGCGGCTTCGGTGCGAGCATCTTCTGCACCGCCGTTGCCGACGATGGTCGCCGTGATGACGCCATCGCGACCGATGACAAACTGCGTAGGAATGCCCGTGACGCCGTAAAGCTTGCTGGAGGCGCGCTGCTCGAACGTGGTGGAGCCGCGCTCATGACGATCAAAAACGAATTTTAGTTTGGGGTATTTTGCTTGGTTCGCAGGAATCCACTTCTTGAACATAGCAATGGTGTCGCTCGTACCGGAAGCCACGACGACGACATCTTGATCAGCATATTTGGTGGCAATGGCATTGGTGTGCGGCATCGAGGCAATGCACGGTCCGCACCAGGTAGCCCAGAAATCGAGAATGACAACCTTACCCTTGAAGGACGAGAGGCGGACCTCCTGATCGTGAATATCATGCATCACGAAATCTGGCGCCACCGCTCCAGCCGCGAGCGTAGCGATTGGTTGGTTAACTGCTTTTGCCATTTGCATCTGGGCACATGCCAAAGTGGCAACGCAGCTGAAAACACCAACGATGAGTGAGTGGATTGATTTCATGATAGAGTGAAAAAGGGTTAAACGATGTAAAAAAATTAATTGGCGACAGCAGCCGGCGTGACCGCTGGCTTGGCAGTGTAGCCAGCTGGGAAAAAGATCTTCGGCTTATCCTCGTAAGCGAGCTCGACGCCAGCGATCATCAGTAAATTAGCCAAGCCATCATGGGTAGCCTCGCCGTAGCCAACATAAGACCCGACCAGCTTCCCCGCAGAATTGATGACGAGGGTCGTTGGCAACGGCGTGACTGCACCGCGAGTCAGCTGCATCATAATCGTCTTACGCATTGCCTCCTTGTCACCTGAAGTCGGTTTGCCGACCGGATCAAAGGCGGTAGCGAAAGTGTATTTATTTTTATTTTCGATTAGCCACTTGTCGTAGTTCGCGCGGGTGTCGAAACCGCAGACCCCAAGGATGACCACACCCTTAGCGCCATACTTGCGGTGGATCTCCTCGTAATGTGGCATCGCCTTTTGGCACGGCCCGCACCACGTTGCCCAGAAATCAAGAATGACCGTTTTGCCTTTGGCGTAGTCGGAAAATTTTGCTTCTTTGCCTTCAGGGGTAAGCACGGTAAAATCGGGTACTAATTCACCCGCCTTGAGTTTGCCGTAACTTTCATAAAAGGGAGCCTTAGGTTTCTTGACCGCCGCCGTTGTGGTCGCCGCGCGAGCTTGTTCCTGCTTAGCCACCTGCTCCCTGCCCTGCGCGAGAGTCACGTCGTTTACTTTTACCCCAGCCGCGGCCAGCGCAAATTCGGTCCGAGCATCCCCCGCTCCGCCGTTACCCACCACTACACCGGTGATCTTGCCATCGCGGCCGATAACGAACTGCGTCGGAATGCCCACCACATGATAGAGCTTCGCAGAAGCGCGTTCTTCAAAATTGAGCGATTCGCGTTCATTCAAATCGTACGCAAAATGAATGTCCGGATATTTTGACTGATTCTTAGGAATCCATTCCTGGAATTTCGCAATCGAATCGCTTGTCCCTGCACCCAGCACAATGACATCCTGGTCTTTATATTTTGCGGCGATCTCCTGCGTATGCGGAAACGAGCTAATGCACGGCCCACACCAAGTGGCCCAAAAATCGAGGATCACTACCTTGCCTTTAAAATCGCTAAGTCGGACATCTTTGCCCGCAACATCCTTCATCAGGAAATCTGGAGCGAGCGCGCCGACGGCGAGCAGCGCGGCTTTTGGCGCCGCAGGCGGATTATTAGGCATGGGTACGATTGTAGCTGCGGACATCACACCGCCGGCGGTAACCGCTGCAGATTTTTCGCGAGCGGCAAAAATTTCGGCCATAACTTTGTCCGCCGCCGCCTTATCTTCGGCCGTGAGCTTAAGATCGGCGACCTGCAAACTAGCGCGTATCCAGCCGGCAATCTTCGGGCCCATACCAATGAGGCCGCCGCGAAAATAGCCGCCGGCATTCACCACCATGAACGCGGGGTACATGCCGATGCCAAATTTCATGTAGGAAAGGGATTCCATAACGGCCTTACCTGACGGATCCCAAGCGACAGCGTAACCGAGGCCAGCCGCATTAGCTTTTGCCCAAGTGTCGAATTCAGCCCGATCCGTAGCCACGTTGATGGCCCAGACGACTAAACCCTGATCTTTATAGTTTGCCGCGAGCTTAGCGAAATCTTCATTGGGCGAACGCGCGCCGGTCCAAAAGGAAATAAGCACCGGCTTACCCTTGAAAGAGGAGAGTTTCACTTCCTTGCCGTCCACGCCGATCGCGGTGAAATCGGCCACCGTATCGTCAAATTTAAGTGAGCCTAACCGAATGGTTGGCGGGCGCGCGGCTGTGCCCTTAGCACTGGCCGGAATAGCCCCAATCGGCATTGCCGCCGTCTTGCCTATCATGGGAATGGACTGACGCTCACGCTTTTCCTCCGGAGGCAGATGCGAGGTATCGACCGGCACGCCGCCTTTGGCCAGCAGGCGCGTGACGTGCGGATTTTCGCCCGGGCCACCGCCGGAGGTGGAGCCGACCACCTTCCCGTCTTTGTCGATCAGGAAAAGCGTGGGGAAGCCACTGACACCATACTGAGTATTAAAAACAGATTTATCCCAACCGTCTTTGCCGGCCGGGTCATGCGCGGTGAGGAATTTATATTTGGCGGCATTACGCTTCACCCAGCCATCATAGTTGCTGCGGGCATCATCAGCGCAGACCGCCAGGATCACGAGGCCGTCTTTGGCATGCTTCTCGGCTAGTTCGCTGTTATGGGGCATGGAGGCCACGCACGGCCCGCACCAGGTGGCCCAAATATCAATTAAGACGGTCCGGCCACGAAAATCAGATAGCTTGATCGCTTGGCCATCAGGGCCCACGACGGTAAAATCAGGGGCGAGCTCGCCCACCTTTGGTCCAAAATTATGAGCGCTCGGCGTAGAAGTCGGCACGATGGCAGGCTCCGCAGCTGCATGCATCACCGTTAAAAAAACCAAGCTAATTGCAACCGACCAGAGGGATTTTTTCATAACTAAAATAAAATAGACACGCCGCCGTGCGAAGAGTTGCACGGCGGCGCATAAAACTAATCACTGAATAATTAAAGCGGCAGAATGAAGGCGAACTCGTAACTGCGCCCGAGAATAAACTGACTATGTAAGCCCGCGTTGAAACCCCACATGGTATCAGAGAATGGCGGCTCTTGATCGAAAACATTATTTACGCCCAAGGTGACGCGCAGACCCTTGCCATAACTGCGCCACAGACCTTTGCGAAATTCATAACCGCCACGGATATCAAGTTTGGTCACAGCCGGCGTGGGATAAAAAATAACCGCCGTGCTGTTAGCCACTAAATTGCTGCCAGCACTATTGGAGGCAAACCCGTCTAGATAGGAAACAAAGGCTGAGGCATTCCAATCACCCTTATTCCAAAAAATGGCTGCATTCATGCGCCACTTGGGTGGTGCCGCGGTATCGTCGTCGAGAATAACGGCTGGCTGACCCGGGGCCACTTGACGCGTTGCTTCGAGCGTACGGCTCGCCGCAAGATTCAAGCGCCAGCGACCCAATTGCTCACCAGGCAAACGGTAGTCTACCACGAAATCCATGCTGCGATTAACCACTCGGCCGAAGTTTACGAACACGCGACTGATGGACGTGATTTGTCCGGGCTGATTAAGTGCAGTATCGGCCGGCGTGGCCGCGGCCCGCGTGATGCGATCAGTGAAGAGCGCCTCATTGTTAATGATCGTCTGTGCCGTGATCAACTGCAGCACGTCCTTCTGCACAGTATCATAATAATTAACCTGCAGGCTGAGCCCCTTAACCCAGGAGGGCTCATAAACGATGCCTGCAAAAGTATTTTTCGAAAGCTCAGGCTGAGGATTCAGATTAGAACCCCGTGATTCTATAATCCCAGTGGTCGATGTTGGCGTGCGCCGTGGATCGAGCAAGGTGGAGGTCACGATTGATGGCGCGACCATGTACTCCGTAATACCCGGGGCCCGGAAGCCCTCGCTCCAATTTGCGCGCACTAACAACGACTGCACGGGAGTCCAGGAGACCCCATACTTCGGCACCGTTTTGGAGAAGCGGCCGTTATCTTCATAACGTTCCGCCAAATTTAAATCTAAACGACGCAGCAGCGGCTGTGCATTGGGCTTGCCCACGATCGGCACAAGCAACTCGGCAAACATGGCCTTCGTCGTTTGCTCGCCGGTGACAGTCGTCATGGTCGCGACGGGAATCAGCACAGAAGAATAATTGACCGCGGTGCTCTCCATCTCGCCCTTCAAATTAGAGCCACCGAAAGCCATTTTCATCGAGCCGCCCCAGAGGTCGACCAGATTACCGTTGGCGGAAAAATCTAATCCGGTCTGCTTGGAAACTGAGGCCAACGACGGATAAAGCGCAAGCGTCTCGAGCAAGGCCGCCTGGGAGGGTGCCCCGGGGGCACTGGAATCGATAAAGGGATTAAAACGCTGGGCCGGATCGGCAGCGATTAACAATGCGGCAAACGGGGCCGGATTAAAATTACGCGAGATCTGCCGAACTTTTTGCTCTTCCCAATTGGTGCCGAGCTCCCATTCCCACGTCTGGCCAAACTTACCCCGCAAACCAGCCGTAATCGCGTCATCTAAAGTCCGGACGCGCTGGGATTGCGAACCCCACTCGGGGAGAATCATGCCGATGGTCACATTTTGATTAAATGGATTATAAGCGGCCGGCAAAACCACCGCAGAGCCGAAACCACCCGTGATCGAATTCGCGCCGGGTTGCGCCGTATAAAAACTGCGCGCTTCACTGGTGCGGAGACTGGTGAAAACATCCAAATGATCATTGACGCTGTAATTGAAATTACCGCTCAAGCCCTTCCGTTTTGATTCTGGGATCAAATCGAGATATTCCGCCGTATTGGCTCGGCGCTGTTGCGAGGCATTCACTACGGTAGCACCGGGGGCCGGCGTCAGCACCGTCTGAAATTGCGCTAAGGTGGGGGTGCTCGTAGCTCCCACGGGAACCATGACGACGCGCACGCCAGGGAGCGCATTAAATTCTCCGGAGACAGTCCCGCCGGATGCTTGGATTACAGCTGGAAAACCCCAATTAAGTCGCCAATCGACGCCGTATTTAGGCAAGCCGGTTGCCGTCAGCGTGCCCGCTTGAATGCCGGTGTGATTTTGGTTTTTAGAGAAAGAACGCTGAGAAGCTTTGAGATCTTCTCGGTCATAATACTCGATCGCTACCGAGCCGCTCAATTTTCCATAGGAAAATCCACTAATGACGGAAACATTCCGCTCCGCGCCGCCACCATGCTGGGAGACTTTATAGCCGCCCGATAATTCGGTGCCGGTGAAATTCTTTTTGAGAATGATGTTAATAACACCCGCCACGGCATCAGCGCCATAAATGGCCGAGGCCCCATCAGTGATGACCTCAATGCGATCAACCATGCCTAACGGGATCGTGTTCAAATCAACGAAACCCTGCCGCGTGTCCGTCGAGCGATTGCCGTTGCCGGATTGCGCCGCCCGCCGACCGTCAACCAACACGAGGGTCGAGCCAGAACCGAGGCCGCGCAAGCTGACGCCGGATACACCCGTCTGCCCTGGAGGAGCGGCGGAAGAGCCTAAGACCAAATTGAATGCCGGATTGCTCGTCTCCGTCCGCTGCCCGAATTCAGGATTCAATTCGTTCGGCGCGCTCCCGCGACCGGAGGCAATACCCGCATAGGTTTGCGGGATTTGATTAAGAAAATCTGACAACGTCATCGAGCCAGTAGCCCGAATATATTCTTTATCATATGAACTAACGGGGGAAGGGCCAGCGGTCTCGGTCTGCCGAATGCGGGAACCGAGGACCGAATAAGTCTCGAGCTTAAGGGCGCCCGTTTCGCTTTTTGTGACCTTGGCCGTCGAGACCGTGGCCTGACGGCTCTCGGCGTTTTTTTCGCGAGCAGCATTAAGCCGTAGACCAAGCGCCCCCGTTTTTTCATCCTGAATCACAACCAAATCTGTGCCAGCAACCATCTGCTCTAATGCTTGGCGCGCGGTCATATCGCCTTTTACCGCCTGTGTATTAATGCCAGTGACCGCATCTGTGGGTACCAAGACTTCACTGCCCGATTGGCTAGAAAAATCTTTGATAGCTGCTGTCGCGGAGGCAGCCGAGATGCTAAAATGCTTAACATCAGCTGCATGGGATACTAGCGTGAACGCCAGAGCGCACAGCGCAGCTAACGCGTAATGATTTCGAAGACGATGAAACGAGCCTAGTTTGGTCATGGTGTGTTGTTATTGGCCGCCACAAAATGGGGATGACGGAGTTTATCTAAGGTTAACTAAATTTAATCTTTAGTTGTTGAGTAAAGATAACATATATATCCTTGCCCGTGGGTCGCGAATCTTTTCTTAAATATGACAGGGGTAAGCATTCGACTGTAAGGATCTTCGAGAGGAAGACCGCGGGGGTTTCCTACACCACGCCCCAGCAGGCAAAATCTGTTACAATTATTTTTGCTCCCCTGGATTCAGCCTAAATTCAGGGCGCACGCCGTAATAGGAGCAAATGCTCACCTCGCCGCTCGGCTTGCAGGTCAAAACTCGCCCCAACGATCCGCGCAAATCCCTCCGGGTTATCCGAGCGAAAACTCCCGCTGACGCGCAAGCCCCCCACCATCGGATCTTCAATCAGTAGCTGGGTTAAATTATGCCGATTTAATAGCGCTACCGCTTCGCTCAAGGTGGTGCCGCTGAAATCTTGCCGAGTATCACGCCACGCAAGCTGGTGATTCATCTCAGCCTCAGATACCGGCTGGGGCTCTGCGAATGATTCAAGGTGAACGGGCGCCGTTCCTTTAACCGATCGAGGTAACCTTAATTTAGTCAGAGCGACAAATCGCTTCCCGGCATTGACCCGCACTATGCGGCGATCGCCGCCGGCAAGGGCTTGTCCGACCACGGCGTGGTCAACATCAACCGCTCCTTCTTTCACAAAAATCTCAACGGCGGTCGGTCGCAGCTGCACCGAGAAAGCCGTCCCAACGGCGCGGACCGCAATACCGTTAGCTTCCACATAAAATGGGCGAGTCGCATCCTTCATTACGCGGAAATAAGCCTCTCCTTTGAGGAGCGTTACGCGGCGCGCAGCCACTGCATAATGCACCGAGATTTCTGCCCCCACTTTCAGCTCTACGATCGATCCATCCGGCAACTGGCGAATAGCATTATTAGCCACAATCGAAGCTTCCTCAACCTGACCGTTCACCGCCAAGCGACTCATCGGCCCTGGATCGCTAGGAATCGAGCGCAGTAAAAATAATCCGCTACCTAAAAGGATCATCGCCGCAACCGCTCCTTGCAGCTGGCGCCGACGCCGGTGTTTAGCCCGCACCGCCAATCCAGCCAGCACCGCGCTGATCGCCCCACCGCCTTGGACGCGATCAAAAACAGACCAAGCCTCCGTTAGCCGATCAAAGGCATCCGCATGACGGGCATCCGCACCCAACCAATCTTGAAAAATCTGCTGCTCGGCGGAGGTCAGACCCGCATCACAGCGCGTCACCCAATCAGCGGCCGCCGCTTCAATCGCCGGCGGTGAAATTTGCGCAGAGGTCGAGGTGCTCATGGTTGGCTCAGTTGCCGGCGGAGTGAATCGGCCACACGCCGCAACCCACGGGCCGCTTGCACTTGGACCGTTTGCTCGGAAAGCCCGAGCCGGGCGGCAATATCTTTTTGGGAGACCCCACGAAGTTTACGGAGAATAAAAATTTCACGACAGCGAGCCGGCAGCGCATCGATCGCATCCACCAGCAGGGCAATTTCCTGCTGACGAGAAGCGGCCGCCGCGGCATCCGGTCTATCATCTATGACGAATAGGTGAGATAAATCTGTTACGACCTTAATCGGTGAACGGCGATCGTGCCGGACGATGTCGAGTGCCAGATTGCGGGCGATGCGGAATAAAAAAGCCCGCGCCGACTGAATAGGGTGCCGCGCCCGCGCCTGCCAAATGCGCAGATAAGATTCCTGCACCACATCGTCCACATCCCGCACTGCCGGGAAGCGCCCGCGAACATAGGCCCGTAGCGAGGTGTCGTGCGGCTGCACTTCATCTTTGAACCATTGCTCAGGCGGCGCCGGGGGTTTAGGGGGCAAGTTCACAAATAGAAAAACTAGGTTCTAGCTTTCCCGCTCGCCCCAAACCAGCCCAAATAAATCTACGGTATTGCGCTGACTTTGCAAAGCCATCCCCGCTTAAACGGAAGCAAACTCTTGTTAATCCGATCGGCCTATCGGCAGAGCCTTGTCTTTAGAGCCGACTCGCGCATCTTAGCAACCACTCTTCACTATAGTATTTTTGTCGCCTGCCACTCGCCACTCACTCGATGAACCTTCTTCGCCACTTCTCTGTCTTGCTTGCATTGCCCGCGCTCCTTTGGGCCGCAGAATCCCCAGGAGTTAAAAATGGTTCCGTTCGTGTCTCCCTTGTATCTGCGAATGCTGCTATCGAAGCGGGCAAGCCTTTTACGATTGCCCTGCGGATGCAACACGACCCGCACTGGCACAGCTACTGGATCGCCGCGGGCACCGGCTATCCCACTTCTATTAACTGGACCTTACCGACTGGTTTTAAGGCCGGCGAAATTCAATGGCCGACCCCGACCATTTTGCGCGACTCCACTGGGAAAATTGTGGGCAATGGCTACAGCGAAGAATCATTCCTCCTCGTAGAAATCACCCCACCTGCTTTTCGCGCCAGCGAAAATCCCAGACAAATATCGGGCGACCAAGAGATCGCGACAGTGCCTTTTGCGCCCGGCTCTAAAATTAAACTAGCCGCCGCCACCGAGTGGCTCATGTGCCAAGACGTTTGCATGCCGGGCGAGGCGAAACTAGAAATTGCTCTCGACGTCGCCGCCGCCGCCCAACCTGACGCCCGATGGGCCCAGCCGATTACTCAGGCCCGCGCGCAATTACCCATCGCCGCGACCGAGTGGAATCTCACGGCCACACACGATGAGAAAAACGTAACCCTCCGGCTTATCCCAAAATCGGGTAATACACATAAGCCGACGAACCTACATTTCTTCGCAACGGATGCCTTCACCGATTATACTCAGCTCGCGAAAGTGACGGCTGAAAATGATGGTTGGGTATTAGTCCTGCCGCTTGATGCCGTTGCCGATAAAACGACGAAGCGCCTGACCGGAGTGCTCGCCTCAGCCAACGGCTGGACGGCTGGTGCCAGCTACGGCGGTCTAGCAATCGATGTGGCCTTTAGTGCTGATGAAGTGCCGACCCTCCCTACGGTCACGCACCAAACTTCCAACCCGACCCCGCCGTCTACTTCACTCGCCGCTCCCAGCAGTTTGCTCGCCACGCTCGGCTTGGCTTTCATTGGGGGCTTAATTCTGAATCTGATGCCGTGCGTTTTCCCCGTGCTCGGAATCAAGATTCTCGGTTTTGTTAACCAATCCGGTAATGACCGTAAAAAAATCACCGCGCATGGTCTGACTTTTACGCTCGGCGTGCTGGTTTCATTTTGGGCGCTGGCGGGCGCGCTCCTCATCCTCCGCGCTGGTGGCGCTCAACTCGGCTGGGGCTTCCAACTCCAATCGCCTGTTTTTGTTTTTGGCATGGCCGTATTCCTCCTGATTTTTGCTCTCAACTTAAGTGGACTTTTTGAGGTAGGGCTGTCCGCCACCAGTGTCGGCGGCAATCTGCAGATGCAGGATGGTTTTGCTGGGTCTTTTTTCACCGGCGCTTTAGCCACCCTCGTCGCGACCCCCTGCAGTGCACCCTTTCTGGCGCCAGCTTTGGGCGCGGCTCTATCTCTCTCCGCGGGACAAGCTTTCCTAATTTTTACCGCAATCGCCCTGGGGCTCGCCCTGCCCTACCTGCTTTTTTCAATTTTTCCGCAGGCGATCAAACTGCTCCCAAAACCCGGCGCATGGATGGAAACGTTTAAACAATTTATGGCCTTCCCACTTTATGCGACCGTCGGCTGGTTGTTGTGGGTACTCGCTGGCCAGACTAAGGATGATGACAATGCCCTGTTATTAATTTCCTTCGGCTTCGTGCTCGTCGCGATGGCCGCATGGGCGTACGGCCGTTTTGGTCAGGCATCAGGAAAACCTCAGCGCCAATTAGCCGGTCGGATCGGCGCTGCGCTCCTTCTCGCGAGCGGTCTTTATACGGGTTGGCCCAAAACAAGCGCAGCCCCCACGACGGCCGACAGCTACCAAGTCACTTGGGAGAAATGGAGTCCCGCGGCCATTGCTGCAGCGCAAGCCGCTGGCAAATTTGTCTATGTAGATTTCACCGCTCGCTGGTGCGCCACTTGCCAAACGAATAAGGCGACCGTGTTTCACCACGACGCGGTGCTCGCCTCGCTGGCCCAGCACCAAACGGTGTTACTCCGTGGCGATTGGACGAATCGTGATCCCCTCATCACCGCCGAGCTCGCCCGCTGGAATCGCTCCGCGGTGCCTTTCAATTTGATTTATGCTCCGGGTAAACCCCAACCGATTATTCTCCCCGAATTGCTAACACCTCAGATTGTACTCGATGCTTTAGCTCAGGCTGGAAAATAATTGCCCTCGGCTAACCGTTAACGTCCTGGCGTGCGGGAGTGAGCGCAGAGTGCCCCGAAACAGCGGTGCTGCTGATCTCATTTTTCAGAGTTCCCTCGCCGCCTTCCTTTCGTCATGAGTGGCCCCGAGTGAATGATCCTGTCCATCGAAAATCTGTCGGCCTCTTATTGTTGGCCGCCCTCTGTTGGAGCCTCGGTGGAGTGCTGCTCAAATCAGTCGCCTGGCCGAGTCTCGCGGTGGCTGGTGGTCGCGGGGGCATTGCGGCCATATTTTTGCTCGTGGTCTGTCGGCGGACCTTGCGCTTCACCTGGTCACCCCTGCAACTTGGCGCAGCGGTAGCTTTTGCGGGCTGCACCGTACTTTTTGCGGCGGCCAATAAACTCACGACGGCGGCCAACGCTATTCTTCTGCAATATACCGCTCCCGTTTGGGTCGCACTTTTAGGTACCTGGCTGCTTGGTGAACGCGCCTCGCGGGCCGACTGGCTGACGATTCTGGCCACCTTTAGCGGTATGGGAATTTTTCTGTTCGATGGCCTCCGCCTCCATGATCTTACCGGAATCGCCGTCTCAATCGCGAGCGGCCTCTGCTTCGGACTCATGATTCTGCTCCTCCGCAAACAGAAAAACGGCTCCTCCATTGAGTCTATTATTTTAGGCAATGGGCTCGCCTTGCTGATTGGATTGCCCGCGCTGCATTCTGCGCCACCCCTCGCCCCGAGTGGGATTGTGGCGTTACTCTTACTCGGCTTGGTTCAACTCGGTCTGGCGTATCTCTTTTACGCTCGTGCGCTCAAGCATGTTACCGCTCTCGAAGCCGTCCTGATCCCAGTCATCGAGCCAATCTTGAATCCGCTCTGGGTCTTGCTCTTCATCGGCGAACAGCCCAGCCCGCTGGCCCTTGTCGGCGGAGCCATCGTCGTAGGCGCTGTCACCTGGCGCGCGATCTCCTCCTTACGACGCGTAGCCGTGTTACCTTCGTTAACCACCTGAGAGCCCCTTTAAAATCCTAAGCTTTCGCGGGAGGGTTGAGCTGCAGGAGCACGTTGGCCAGAGTGATGAGCCCGCCGCCAAGCAACAGATGCCAGGTCAATTGCTCGTTCGCGTAGGTGAACCCAGCCCAGGCGGCAAAAATCGCCGGTAAAAATAACGCCATGATCGAAGCAAAGATCGGCTCGAAACAATAAATGAGCCCGGCCTCCGTCGCCGTGATTTTTGGCTGCCAGGTATTCATTAAAATGAAAGAGCCCAAGGTGCAAAATACGGTTAACAGTCCGGTGAATACGAGCCAGGGACCGTTGGTCCACGGCGTCAGCAAATCGCTGAGCTGTGGGGCGGTCACTCCCGACACGATTGAAAACACCCCCGCTTCCACGACAAACATAACTAAGGTAATAGGGAGCGCCCGATTAGCCGAGTACCGCTTCCGCTCGAGCAGCAGAATTTGCGCCATGAAAAACCCTGAACAGAGCAGGGTTTCGAATTCGCCACGCCCAATCTGCATCTCCCGAAAATCAAATCGGCCGAGTACCGCGACCCCAACAAAAACTAATGCCGCACAACCCAAGACCAAGGGGGCCGGCCAACGCCGCACCTGCAGCGCAAAATAAAAGGGAATCATGATCGCATAGAGCTGCGTCAGAAATGAAGAAACGGATACTGAAGTAAATTGAAGCCCATCATTTTGTAACAGCATCCCGCCGCCCGCGAGCAACCCGAGCCACCAGCCTTGCTCAATTTCTAGCCGCGTAATGCTCGCGATTTTTTTTCTGAGAACCAAACCGAGGACCAGGGTTGCGAGCAAAAACCGCGGCGCGATCGTATAGGCCGCGATAAACCAAGTGCTACTCGCCGGTACAAGTTGAGCATGGACCAAGGCAATCGATTTAACTAACGGAAAACTCAGCCCCCAATATAAATTGGCTAGCAAGAGCATCCCAAGAGCTCTGCGATGCAGAGCAGGATCAGCGACCATAGAATTAAAAACCGTAGAGTTAAAGCCGCCCAGGAGCGGAGTCAAAAATCACCGTAGCCCACGCCGCCGCTTAGGCGGCCCAGCTTAATCACAAAACCACGCGAGCTGTCTCAGCCGGGCCAAAACAAAACCGCCGCGGATTACTCCGCGGCGGTTTCTTAAATTTCGCTAAAAAGCAAAAGACTTACGAGACGTGCTTGCTGACCAATTTGGTCATGTCGAACATGCTCACTTGAGTCTTGCCATTGAAAACTGCCTTGAGGGCGTCATCGGCATTGATCATGCGGCGGTTCTTTTTGTCCTGGAGGCCATTCTTCTTAATGTAGGCCCAGAGTTTCTTGGTCATTTCCGTGCGGGGCAGCGGATTGGAACCAACGACAAGCGCGAGCTTGGCATCGGGAGTTACCGGCTTCATGAAAGCGGCGTTTGGTTTACGAGTGGATTTTTTTGCCATAGTGATACTCTTGATAGTGGTGGTTTAGGGCAATGCAACGATTTTCTAGAGGAGAATCATCTTTTTTCAGAGGAGAAACTAAGGGTTTCTGCCCAACTTATTTTCAACCGACCGCTATCGCTCGTCTGCGACGACTCACCCTTGATCATCAACCTGCACAAATTGACGATAAAGCGCCGCGTAATGTCCGCGCCGCGTGAGCAGCTCGTGATGCGAACCGCGTTCGATAATTCTTCCTTGGTCAAGCACGAGCACAAGATCCGCATGCCGAATCGTACTGAGCCGATGCGCGACCACTAAACTCGTGCGCCCTACCAATAATTTTTGGAGCGCCTGCTGAAGGCGCGCCTCGGTGAGGGCATCGATGGAACTCGTCGCCTCGTCGAGCAAGAGAATCCGCGGATCAGCCAGCAGTGCTCGGGTAAAGCAGATTAACTGGCGCTGACCAACGGATAACCCAGCCCCCTTTTCCCCAACCTCCGTTTGCAGGCCCAGCGGCAAGGCCTCCAGCAGATCAAGACAATCGAGCGAAGCCGCCGCCGCGCGAATTTCCTGATCCGTGGCCTCCGGTCGACTCAGTCGAATATTTTCCATCACGGTTCCGCTAAAAAGCACATTCTGTTGCTGAACCATGCCCATCTGCAGATGTAGCGATTTACCAGTCAAAGTCCGGAGGTCGCGGTCATCGACTAGCACCTGTCCATCGGTAGGCAGATAAAACTTGGCCACCAAATTAATGATCGAGCTCTTACCGCTCCCAGTATGACCGACCAGCGCAATCGTTTGCCCAGCTTCGGCAATAAAATTTACCTCGTGCAACACCGACCGAGTAGGATCATAACCAAAAGTCACATCGCGAAACTCGACTCGGGCCCCACTCGCCACCGCCCCGCTCGGTTGGTTAAATAAGCGTTGGTCAGGTAAATCAACCGCGGTCGGTTCATCAACCCAATCTGGCACGACATCAATTAAGCGAAAAACTCGCTCGGCCCCCGCCATCGCGATGAGGGCCTGATTGTATTGATTCCCAATAATTGCGATGGGCGCGAAAAACTGATTGGCCAATAGAAAAAAGGTAATGAGGCTGCCCATCGACATATCGCCGTGAAACACGCGGCCGCCGCCAACCAAAAGAAGAATGGCGACAAAAAATTGACTATTCAACTCCAAGAGCGGCGTCAGAATGGCCGAGGTACGGGCTAGGGCGATATTGTAGCGCGCATGGTCAGCTAACAAACTGCGAAACAGGCCGGCGTTGGTTTCTTGCCGGACAAAGCCTTGTGTCACCCGAATGCCGTTCACGGACTCAGCTAAAGTCGCCGTGACCCGACTAAAGCTTTCCTGCGAAGCCCGCGAGTATTGACTCAGCCGCGAACGAAAATGCCGACTGATGAGCCACAAGACTGGAGCTAGGGCGAGCACGACGAGAAAGAGCACCCAGTCACTCCACGCCATCACAACGGCGGAAAATATCATCGAGCCGAATTGAATCACGCTGACAAAAAGCACATCTTGAATCCCAGTCCGCACCGCCTCCACATCGCTGGTGACCCGGCCAATAATGCGCCCCAGCTTGATGCGATGGAAAAAACTCATCGGCTGGCGCAGTAACTTTGTAAAAATCTCCGCGCGCAAACCATTCACCACGGTCTCGCCTATCTCTAAAGCAAAACGCTGCCGGAAGTGAAAAAGCCCATCGGTTGTCAGCGCGAGGAGCCCGTATCCGGCCACTCCCCAAGCGAGGCCAACAAAATCTCGCCCCGTAATGGGTCCTTTAATAATTAGCGCCATGAGCCAGCCGAGCGCCGGCAATTGCGCCGAGCGCACAATCGTCATAATCACCAAGATGATGACCTTACTCTTAATCGGAGCAGTATAAGTAAAGAGGCGGCGAATCAGGCCCCATTCGAGCGGCTTGAATTGCTCATCATCAGCATCTTCATCCCGCGGATGCTGGACTAGGGTCATCGCCCGAGCGAGTGGCTTGGGCGAACTCATGGGGTGCCCTCCCCGCCGGCTAAGCCGAGCAGTTGCAAATCACGCCCATCAACTAACTGCAGATTGGCCACTCGCAGATAGGGACCGGGGCGCTGCATTAATTCTTCATGCGTGCCGCGCTGCACAATGCGCCCGGCTTCCATCACAATAATAAAATCAGCCCGCCGCAAGGTGCTCAGGCGATGCGCCACGATAAAAGTGGTCCGGCCCGCAATCGCTCGATCAAGCGCCTCAAAAATCTCATGCTCGGTTTCGCTGTCGATCGCGGCGGTCGGATCATCAAGCAATAAAATTGCTGGCTCTAGCAAGACGGCCCGCGCGATGGCCAGCCGCTGCCGTTGCCCACCCGAAAGGCTATTACCACTCTCTCCCAACACCGTATCGTAACCCTGCGGGAGAGCCGTGATAAAATCATGGGCCGCGGCAATTTTTGCGGCTCGCTCAATTTGCTCACGAGTCGCGCGCGGATGACCGAAGGCAATATTGGCTCCTATGGTATTAGAGAACAGGAAGCTTTCTTGAAAAACTAAACCGATATTACGCCGCAAGTCCTCGAGGTTAAGCCGGCGAACATCGACTCCATCGATTAAAATCTGACCGGCTGTGGGATCGAAAAAGCGGGGAATCAAGCTCATCAACACGCTCTTCCCGGCTCCAGTTTCCCCCAGAATAGCGACGCACTGACCGGGCTGCACGGCCAAATTAAGATCGCGCACCACCGCTTCCGCGCCGTCGTAAGCAAAAGAAACATTCACAAATTCGATGGCGCCATTGAATCGCGCTTGTCGGACTGCATCAGTCGCACTCTTTACCTCCACAGGAGCGTCGAGGATTTCAAACACCCGCCGAGCGCCAATCAGCGATTGTTGCACGCTGTTAACGATGCTCGCGACGTTATTGACCTGACCAGAGAACTGCTCAAGGAGACCGGCAAAAACGACAAGCCCAGTCCCGAGGGGCAGGCGATCATGGGCCACCAGCCAGCCACCATAGCCCAGCAAAACCATCATATTAATGCGCGTCAGGAAGCCGACGGCTGGTGAAAACAAACTCATATGCCAAAAAATATCTCGCTGTTGCTCGAGCACGGCATTGTTTGCCGCCGCAAATTTCTCACGGGCCTCCTCCTCACGCCCAAACCCTTTGGTAACAGCAATACCCTGGATGCTCTCGGCCAAAATCTGGACCATTCGCTCAACTAATGTCCGATTATGCAGCATCTCGGGCTGCACTTTGCGCGAGAACCACGCTGACAATACCCACAAGACCGGCGTAGTTGCCAAGCAAACGAGGGTAAGACTAGGGCTCAGACTGACCATATAAAAAACATAAGCCGTCAACGAAATCGCCATGATCACACTCTGGATCAGCACTTGATCAACGAACATGCGCACTGACTGCACATCACCGGTTACTCGGGTAATAATTGAGCCGGTCGTGTTCGCGTCAAAGAAGCGAAAACTTAGCTGCTGGAGCTTATCATAAACTTCTCCGCGCAGATCGACGACGAGTTTTTGCTGAACCAGTTGGTTCACCGAAACCGCGTAGATATAATTGAGCCCCGCGCGCACGAGAGCGAAAAGTAAAATAAGCCCCGCCAAGAGAGCCAGCACGTGCATGGGCGGCCAGTCAGAGGGCAGCACTCTGGGCAGCACGCCAACCACGGGCGTGTGATCAAGTTGGTGTCGGATATAATCGATCCCTACTCCCGTGAAGCTCAGACCGCCGATTCCGAGGGTAAGTAAAATCAACTGAATCCCGAGCACTTGCAGACAATGGAGACGATAACGCCACGCTAAGCCGAAAAGCCGTCGCACCAAAACTCCGTTCCCTGAAACAAGGAGCGGCATGGGGTTAGGGCGGGACATGGGAAAATCGATTCTATGCAAACTGCGGTGCGGTGCACGAAATATTTATTAATCGGGCCCGCTCCCGTCTCAATTTTACGACGCTAGGCGCCAGCGACGCATTGGAAAATCGCTTGCCTAAAACGTCTAAATCTTCAGCCTGCGCATCGTTGAGTTGGTTTTTTGTTAAATTCTATCGCTACGGAGAATTGTCAGGTGAGCACTGCGTTCAGTGATGATTTGAAATCCGAGTTTCGGGGACGAGCGATCGGGCGACATCATCAGCTCTCATTATTCCATGGAAAACAGTAAGCTCTACGTCGGGAATTTGCCCTTCGCTAGTACCGCCCAGGACCTCGAAGCCCTGTTTGGCCAAGTTGGTACCGTCAACGTCGTCGAAATTATCTTCGACAAATTCACTGGCCGCTCGCGCGGTTTTGCCTTCGTTACAATGGGTAACGGCGACGAAGCACAGAAAGCAGTTGAACAATTTCACGGCCACGAAATCGAAGGCCGCGCCTTATCCGTTAATATCGCTCGTCCCCGCGAAGAGCGCGCCCCCCGTTCGTTCGGCGAAGGTGGTGGTGGCGGCGGTGGTTATCGCGGTGGTGGTCGCGGCGGCCGTGGTGGTCGCGGCGGTGGCGGTGGTTACCGCGGTGGTCGCGGTGAAGGCGGCGGCGAACGCGATGGCGGCGGCTACGGTCGCGAATAACTGTTCGCACCACGGCAAGGCTCTTTGCCTCTAAGGACTTTCAAAAGCCGGACTTAGTCCGGCTTTTTTATTGAATCATTTTCCCAAGACTTTTGGGCGCACAGGCCACCCGCCAAAAAGCTTTTAGACTTGGGAAGGCTTCGGCTCGTGCCATGCTGCCGCCATGAAAGCTTGTCATGTGAAAAAATATGCGGCCGCACTCCTGGCAGGACTAGCGCTGGTCGCTTCTGGTTGTCACCGCCCACCGACCACGAGTTGGCAAGGTTACTTAGAAGGAGAATTTATCTACGTGGCCGCGCCCCTGGCGGGCCAATTACAAAAACTCGCCGTGCAAAAAGGCGCGCGGGTTGAGGCCGGTGCGCCCCTCTTTACCCTCGAACAGAGCGCCGAACTGGCGTCCCTGCGCGAAATGGCCGAACGCCTGCGCCAAGCGCAGGCCAAACTGGCCGACCTCAAGAAAGGGCAACGCCCCAGTGAACTCGCCGCACTGGAAGCGCGCTTGGCCCAAGCGCGCACCGCCGCCGAACTTTCCGCTCGCGAATTAGAGCGCGCCACTAAATTGCACCAAACTACGGTACTATCTGACGACAATTATGATCGCGCCCGGCTTAATCATGAAGCCAATCAAGCGATCATTGCACAAACGGGGGCCCAACTCATAACGGCGCAACTGGGGAGCCGCGTCGATGCCATTGCCGCAGCAGAAGCTGAGGTCGCCGCCACCCAAGCTCTCCTCGATCGCGCCGGCTGGAGCGTTGCTCAAAAGGCCCAAACCGCACCGCGCGCCGCTCTGGTCTACGATACTCTGTATCGCGAAGGCGAATTTGTGGCTGCGGCTGCCCCCGTCGTCGCGCTGCTGCCCTCGGAAAATATCAAGGTCCGCTTCTTTGTACCTGAAACAGAATTTGCTACCCTACAAGCCGGTGATCGCCTCCAGATCACCATCAATGGGCGCCCGACCCTCGCGGCGCATATCAGTTATCTTTCACCGCAACCTGAATACACTCCTCCGGTACTCTATAATCGGGAGAATCGCTCGAAACTGGTTTTTCTGGTGGAGGCTCTTTTTGACCGTAGCTCAACCCGCGATCTTCATCCCGGCCAACCGGTAGACGTTACTGTCGTTTCGACTCATCCCTGAGCGCTCTCATTATTCTGCAAATTATAAAATTCATATGATGAACCCGTGCCCAGGTACTGATGGATATCGCGCTCAACCCAGGCTAACCACGGCGAGAATCTTGCTGGCCCGAGCACCCCAAATCAGCCGGCGCGCTTTTTCAGAAGCCGGTTAAAAAGGAACGTTATGGCCGCTCACCTTCCCTCCGCCCCAGCTGACGACTTTGTCATTGATGTTGCAGGCGTCACCAAGCGGTTTGGCGACAAGACAGTTGTGAACGGGATCAATCTTCAAGTGCGACGTGGTGAAATCTATGGTTTTCTTGGACCAAATGGCTCCGGAAAAACCACATTTATCCGCATGCTCTGCGGCCTGCTCACGCCCGACGCAGGCACCGGCACCTGTCTCGGTTATGATGTACGCACCCAACAAGCTGAAATTAAACGGCATGTCGGGTACATGACTCAAAAATTTAGCTACTACGAAGATTTGAGCATCCGGGAAAATCTCGATTTTATCGCGAGGATTTATGCGATTCCCGATCGCGCGACCGTCGTTGAGAAAAGTCTCGAGCGATTAGGTTTACAAAATCGCAGTCACCAACTCGCCGGCCAACTTTCTGGCGGCTGGAAACAACGACTCGCCCTCGCCGCCTGCCTGATTCATGCGCCCCAATTACTCCTCTTGGATGAACCAACCGCTGGGGTAGACCCCAAGGCGCGCCGAGAATTTTGGGATCACATTCACCAACTGACGGCCGATGGACTAACGGTACTCATCACGACCCATTATATGGACGAAGCGGAACGTTGCCACCGCTTGGCCTATCTCGCGTACGGCAATCTTCTTACCCGAGGGACCCTTGATGAAGTTCTCACTGCGGCTAAACTTTCCACTTGGACAGTCGTAGGACCCAACCTGCGCGTGCTTGCAGACCAACTCCGCCGTCAACCTGGCATCGAGCAGGTGGTAGCCTTTGGGACGACTTTGCATGTGAGCGGACGAGACGCCATCCAGCTCGAAGCAAGGATTGCGCAGATCCGCACCCCTGCCCACCAATGGACGCGAGTGCGCTCAGGATTAGAAGATGTATTCATCAGTTTAATGGATGACGCTCAGGATAATTTCTCGTGAGCACTACTCGCCCATGAATCCACCGCGTTTCACCTTCCATCGCTTCTGGGCCATCGTGCTGAAGGAATTCATTCAGATGAAACGCGATCGCGTTACTTTTGGCATGATGATCGGCATTCCGCTGATGCAGCTCATCATTTTCGGGTTTGCGATTAACGCTGACCCCAAACATCTCCCCGCGGCTATTCGCAGTGCAGATCAGGGACCCTTCGCCCGCACGCTCATTGTCGCGCTAAAAAATAGCGGCTACTTTAATTTAGTGCGGGAAGCCCCCACTGAAAGTGAAGCCCAACGCCTGCTGCAATTGGGCGATGTGCAGTTTATCATTAATATTCCTGAAGACTTTTCCCGCCGGTTATTGCGGGGCGAGCGTCCCACGGTGCTCATTGAGGCTGATGCCACTGATCCCGCCGCCGTAGGGCCGGCCGTTTCCGCGACCCGCGCCCTGGCCGAAAGCGTCTTTAACCGCGATCTGCCAGGCCCCCTGAGTCGACTGCGCGCCAAACCAGGCCCCGTTGATTTTCGCATCCACGCCCACTATAATCCGGAAAATATCACCCAATACAATATTGTCCCAGGCTTGATGGGTGTGGTCCTCACGATGACCATGGTGGTGATCACCGCCCTAGCGATCACGCGCGAACGCGAACGCGGCACGATGGAAAATTTGCTCGCTACTCCCGTTCGCCCCTTCGAGGTCATGACTGGGAAAATTTTGCCCTACATTGCCGTGGGTTACGTGCAAGTAACCCTGATATTATTAGCCGCACATTTTATTTTTCATGTGCCAATGGTGGGCAGCTTTATGCTGCTTTACGGAGTCTCGCTCTTTTTTATCGCGGCTAACCTCGCGATGGGAATCACTTTTTCTACGCTAGCAAAAAACCAACTCCAAGCCGTGCAGATGGCGTTTTTCTTTTTCCTCCCTTCGATTTTACTTTCCGGTTTTATGTTTCCCTTTCGAGGGATGCCGGAGTGGGCCCAGTGGATCGGGACTTGTTTACCTAACACTCACTTCCTTCGTATTGCGCGGGGGATTTTATTGAAAGGCAACGGCATCGCAGAGATTATTCCTGAGCTTTGGCCGCTGCTGCTTTTTCTTACTGTAGCGATGACCATCGGCGTCAAACGCTACCGCCAAACGCTCGATTAAGAATCGCGCCTGGGGCGGCCGTCGTCCCCAGGCAATGAGCGCCCCGCTTTACTTTCGTTCGGTCGGTAACGTTGCAGCGTAAACCGTCTGCGATGGCAATGCGAAGGCCAATCCTTTGGCTTCGACTGCGCGCATGAAGGCCAAATTTAACCGCTGCCGTAACGCCATGTGTTTCTGAAAGTCAGCATCTTTGGCGACATAAACCAACCAAAGATCCAGCGATGAAGGATTCAAATCCCGAAAATAAACCATGACCGAAGTTGGATTCACCTCCGCTTCGCGCCGAATGAGATCACCTATTTCCTGCACCAGCGCCTCTAATTGGACCGGCTTTGTGGCATAGGTAAGCGCCAGCACTTGCTCTACACGGCGACCCGTAAAACGAGAAAGATTTACGATGGCCTCGGAAGAAACCGTTTTATTCGGAATAATGATGAGCGATTTATCGGCTAAGCGCAGCTTGGTGGAACGGAGCCCGATATCCTCAACAGTTCCCACATGCGCGCCAATTTTTACCGTCTCCCCTAACTTAAAAGGCTGATCGATCGCGACGACGATGGAGCCAAAAAGATTTGCGATCGTATCCTGTGCGGCGAGGGCGAAGGCCAAACCACCGATCCCGAGACCAGACAGGATCGCGGAAACATTATAACCCAAACTTTGGACCGTCAGCAGCAGCCCCAATACCACAAACATGGCGACCAGGGATTTTTTAATCCACGGCATGAAAGCCGCCACGCTCATCTGCCGCTCCAAGGCAACCTCGTGCGCGTGATCGAGCAGCGCATCCAGGGCGCACAACAAGCCCCAAAAAATGGCGAGTGAGAAAGAGACGGTGGCACCATAGCCGATATAAAGATCAGTGTGCTCGGAAAGCTTGAGCACTTTGAGCGCGCTGAAGATACCCACCAGCATGATAAAGGTCGCCACCGGGGCTTCCAGCGCGGGAAACAATTTATCGTCGAGCGTCGTTTCAGTTTTCGCCGCCAGTTTCTTTAATTGATTAAAAATAATGGTGGTCGCAACCCGGCGCAACAGGATGGCACCGATTAAAAATAAAGCCGCGATGCCGTAGTGAGCGGCGGTATTTTCGCCGCTCCGGACTGAAAATTTCTCAAGAACCGCGTCTACTAAATGCTCGAGCAGATCAGGCGCAGCCGCTTTGGCGGTGCCTGCAGGGACGGCGATGCCGGACGCTGCTTCCGCGGTGGCCTCACCCCGCGCCAAAGGGCTAAGCCCTAAGCTCAGCATTAAACTAACCCAGGCAATATAAGTACGGAGATTCATAAATTTATAAATTCAGAAAAGCTGCCGCGAGTCGTTGGTCAATGATTTGCTGAACGACGGGTCCGCCGCCAGCCCAGTGCCACTAAAATTACCCCGAGCGCGAGTAAGCCCTCAACCGCGTGGGTCAACCACCGCGCCGGATGAAAAACTTCCTCGACCAATCGATCCGTCATGATCATCTCACCGCCCACCTTACCCAAAATGGCTGCGCCGACGTAAATAATCGCCGGATAACGATCCATGAGCTTGGCCAATAAATTACTGGTGAATACGACCAGAGGAATACTTAAGCCCAACCCAAAGAGGAGTAAGGGGAAATGGCCTTTGGAAGCGCCTGCCACCGTCAGCACGTTGTCGATCGACATAGTAATATCAGCTACGAGAATAAGCCAGACCGCTTGCCCGATACCGCCCGCCGCTTGTCCGTGTGTTTTATCCCCGGTGTTATCCAACAGGAGTTTTACCGCGATCCACAGAATGAGCCCGCCGCCGATCAGCTTGATATAATTCATGGCGAGCAATTGCGCGGCAATAAAAGCCAACCCCACCCGCAAAACGACCGCAACGCCTGAGCCCAGCAAAAGACCCAGCAACCGCTGCTTCGGCGGGAGCGTTCGCACCGCGAGAGCAATGACCACGGCATTGTCACCCGCTAGCACAATATCGATCAACACGATGCTGAGCACCGCCCAAGCAAACTCCCAAGGAGTGTTAAATGCGCCGTAAGGAAAAGAAAGGGACATAATAGATAGCCCCGATGTTTCTGGCCCACCCGCGAGCGTCAATCCATTCTTCTGCAACGAGCACTCGCTTTAACCCCGCCCACTGGGTTATACGAACGGCCTACACTCCAATTAAAATTTCCATGGCGTCCTCGCGGTCGGTGGTTTTACTCACTCACTTTACTCATGACCTTTGATTTCGAACACGTTCCTCAGCGCCTAAACACCGACTCCCAGAAATGGCAGAAATATGCTGGCCGCGACATCCTTCCCTTGTGGGTAGCTGATATGGACTTCAAGTCCTCCCCCGCCATCGTGGCCGCCTTGCAGCATCGTGTCGCCGAAGGCATTTATGGCTACGCGCGACCAGTCGCTTCAACTGTTGATGCCTTTGTGAGCGCCATGGCCGAACATTACGGTTGGACGATCGATCCTACCTGGATCGTATGGCTACCGGGCTTAGTTGCTGGGCTCAATTTGACTGCGCAAGCTTACGCCGAACCCGGCGAAGAAGTCCTGACGCTGACGCCGGTTTATCCGCCCTTTATTTCAGGGCCAAAAAATAGCGGAAGAATTTCTACGCAGGTGCCACTGCGCCTAGTAGCCCATCGCTGGGAAATTGACTGGGTGGCTCTCGAACGAGCCGTCACGCCAAGCACCAAGCTATTTTTTCTCTGTAATCCACACAATCCCATCGGCCGCGTCTGGCGACGCCCAGAGCTCGAGCGCCTCGGCGAATTCTGTATCCGCCATAATCTGATACTCTGTTCTGATGAAATCCATTGCGGTCTGATTCTGGACGACCTCCCTCATATCCCTGCGGCAGCCTTAGGAACTGCCATAGCCCAACGCACCATCACGCTGATGGCGCCGAGTAAGACGTATAATGTTCCCGGCCTTGGTACTTCGATGGCCATTATTCCTGATGCTACCCTGCGCGCCAAATTTGTCCGCGCGTCGGCCGGCATTATGGCCGAAGTCAACGCCTTGGGCTTTACTGCATGCGAGGCTGCTTATCGTGATAGCGAGCCTTGGCGCCAAGCTTTACTCCAAACGCTCCGGAGCAATCGCGATCTCATTCTTGATTTTGTCGCGCGCGAGCTCCCCGGCATCACCATCGAGGCGCCCATTGAGGCGACTTACCTTGCTTGGCTTAATGTCGCGGCGCTCAACCTCGCTGATCCCATTGCCCATTTTGAACAACACGGCGTCGGTTTAAGTGAAGGCTCTTTTTTTGGAGAACCGCGCGGCACGCACGTTCGCCTTAACTTCGGCTGCCCCTCCGTAACCCTGCGGGAAGCGCTGCAGCGCATGAAGCGAGCCGTCGCGGCCATCGCCCCACCGTTGCGCTGAAAATGCGCCCCGCGGCGCATTTTCTTTAAATAAACAGCAAGATACCTCCGACTATAATCATGGGCACTCCGATGATTAAGCCGAAGAAAGTAAGGCACGCGATCGCCCCCAAAATCACCAGCAACAGGCCCATGGTTTTTCTGAGTGGCTTAAAAGTTAAAGCCGCCACCGCTAATAGCCCGAGCAAGATTAGCGCTAAAATAATAGTTCCGTTCATGCCGGCAATTTTGACCAAAGAATTTCTTCGGTCAATGGCCGGATTCAGCACCCCGCCCATCCTTGCATCTACGGCCACCTGCGGTAACGACTGGAGCTGACTATGCGTATTGGGCCTTACGAATTCGGGTCAAATCTCTTTCTCTCGCCTCTTGCGGGCTACACCAATCTGCCCTTCCGGCTGGCAGTGCGTGAAATTGGCGGACTGGATTGGACCACGACCGATCTGGTTAATGCCCGTTCTCTGATCGAAAAAAGCCCGCGCGCGCTGCAAATGATCCGCACCGCTCCAGCCGAGCAACGGCTTGCGGTGCAACTCTTCGGCGCCGTGCCAGAAGAAATGCGCGACGCCGCTCTGATCGTGGAGTCGCTAGGCATTGCCTCCGTAGATATCAACATGGGGTGTCCGGTAAAAAAAGTAACTGGCATCGGCGGTGGTTCCGCGATGATGACGGAGCTAGCCAAGACCGCGCGGCTCGTGCGCGGGATGGTCGACGCCGTTAAAATCCCGATCACGGCTAAGATGCGACTGGGCTGGGATGAAAATAACCTAACCGCCCCAGATCTAGCTCGCGTCCTAGAAGACACCGGCGTGGCCGCAATTTTTGTGCATGGCAGAACCCGCGCACAGGGTTTTAGCGGAACTGTCAATTTAGCTGGCATTCGCGCGGTGGTGGCTGCGGTGAAAAATATTCCGGTGATTGGCAACGGCGATGTCACCACACCGGCAGCCGCTCGCCATATGTTCAATGAAACCGGTTGCGCCGGCGTGAGTATTGGCCGCGGGGCATTTTATAATCCCTGGATTTTTACTCACACCCAGCACTACCTGAAAACCGGCGAGCTCCGACCAGAAGCTGGCTACCGGGAGCGGGTGCACGTTATGCGCCGCCACCTTGACCTGATGATCGAAATTTTTGGCGAAGATCATGGCTGTCGCCTCTTCCGCAAACCCGCGAGCTGGTATGCAAAACGATTCGGTCCCGCTAAAGAATTTAAAAAGGGCATTACCCAATTTTGCACCCGAGCAGAATTTGAAACCCTCCTTGTGAATTATGAAAAGTGGCGCGCGCCTTTCCTAGACGCTGCGGGTGAGCTGCTCCCGCGCTTTCAGCCAGAACCCATGATGGCGTCATTTATGCTCAGTCCCGATGAACTCGCACGCCGACGCCATGAATCGATTCCTGTTCCGAAAGGGCCCGTTGATGTTTGGTGAAATTAATATGATGGTTGCCCCTTAATTTTAAATCTCATGTCGAACGTTATTCACCTCTGGGCAATTTTTCTGGGAACTTTCATCGGGCTTCTGCCCATCATTAATCCCCTCGCTGCTGCTCCGACTTTTCTGGCCATTACGGAAGGCGACAGCGATGCCCGCCGCCGCGAGCAGGCCCGCAAAGGCTGCTTCTATATGATCTGTATTCTGGTGGGTGCACTCACTGGCGGCACCTTTATCATGAATTTTTTCGGCATCTCGATTCCTGGCCTACGCATTGCTGGGGGAATTCTAATGACCGGCATCGGCATGGGCATGCTTACGAATCACCATAGTCCCGGCAAACCCGATGACGAAGAACGCGAGGCCGCTCGCAAGAAAACCGATATTTCTTTTTCCCCGCTAGCAATGCCGATGCTCAGTGGGCCTGGCTCGATTGCGGTCACGCTCGGCTTCACCTCACTGGCGACTCATTGGACTGACTACCTAGCGATCATCGCCGGAATTATTTCGATCGCCGCACTCACCTACGCGATGCTTCGTATATCGGGGAAGATCGTAGCGCTCATTGGTCCGGTGGGAGTTAATGCGATCACGAAGATCATGGGGTTTCTGATTATGTGCATCGGGGTGCAATTCGTGGTCAATGGGGTGCTGGGAATCGCGACCGATCCCGAGCTATTGCGAAGCATCAAAGAAGTGCTCGCTGCACATTAAACGCTGAGCCAGAAGCCACTTCAATTTGTGTGGGTCGATCGGATCGACCCCATCAGCGCAGTATTGACACGCATGACCTGCCTAACGGGTTCGATGTTTAACCGTGGCGCCGGTCTTATCCTTAAAAATGAGCAGGCGAGTCGCCGACTCATAGCCGACGAAACTAATGCCGAGTCGGGGATTAACTAACTCTCCAGCAGCATAGGCCATTCCCCCAATCAAAATCCGCGGACGATCAGTGGCAATGACTCCACTGATCTTGAGACTCTCTACCCAGGCTTTAAAAATAGCCGAGGCTACCGGGGGCCCGACAGGCGCAGGCGGCAGGGGCGTCACGACCGGCACGGGTGCAATGGGACCGACCGCTGTAATCGCCACCGCCACCGGCGGCAGCCGCTTCAAATCTGTTACCCGACTAGGCGGGGTCACCGACTTGACTACCAGCAGGGGTGGTGGGAGCGGCCGAGTTTTCCCCAGCAAAACAAAATAAATCCCGTAGCTCAGCGCACCTAACCAAACCACTCCGGCAAAAATTAAAATAGGTTTTTTGATTGATCGCGGTGCCACCTGATCGGGATTAAGTGTGCTCATCAGCGGAGCAGAAATTTCTACAGCTGCCCTCGATGATTTTGCCGCCAACGGGAGTGCCGGAGGCCCCGCGGGCGCCGAATCAACTACCGGCAATTCATTCATAACATCCCCCGAGAGCTTCGGCCGCAAACGAAGCTTGGGGACAATGGCGGCACACATGCCTCATGGGTAGCAGTTCCTCTGCGCAGCGAAATCAAAAAGTTGTGTCGATCATGACCATCAGGCTTGAGCCCCTGAGCCGACCTGACAGCCTAGTTTCTTCATGAAGCGCCCCGCTTTCCCTCTTAGCGGCCAGCCCTCGCCCGCGATGAAACCAGAGTTGATTCGCGCGCTGGGCCGGTGGTCTTTAACCGCTCTCGTGGTTAATGCAGTCATCGGCAGCGGCGTCTTTGGGCTGCCAGATGATCTGGTTCGATTTGTAGGCGAGGCGGCTCCTTGGGCCTATGTACTCGCGGCAGCCGGTATCGCTATCTTTATGGCCGTGTTTGCAGAACTTGGTTCGCAATTCAAGCAAGCGGGGGGCCCGTATCTTTTTGCTCGGGAGGCCTGCGGTCAATTTTGGGGAATTCAAATGGGGTGGTTTATTTGGTTAGTTCGGCTGACGGCTGCGGCCGCTAACACCAACCTGTTTGTTGTGTATCTCGGCGAATTTTGGCCCGGAGCTACGGCGCCTATCCCGCGCATTGTTATCATGGCCAGCTTACTCAGTACCCTGACCTTGACGAACATTCGCGGCGTCGATCAAGGGGCCCGGCTCGCTAATCTGCTCACTGCTGCCAAACTACTCCCGCTGGCCCTGCTGATTGTGATGGGGTTTTGGTGGTCGGGACCGAGTTGGTCCCAACCTAGCGTAACGGCCACAACGACTGGCTGGCTCAACGCCGTGCTCGTCCTGTTATTTGCCTTCGGCGGCTTTGAAGCCGCCTTGATGCCGCTGGCCGAAGGAAAAAATCCGCGACGCGACATCCCTTTCGCGCTTTTCACTGGGCTCCTCGTGATCGCAGCCTGCTATTTTCTCACGCAGATTGTGGCCATGCGCACGGTGCCCAATCTCGCGGGAAGTGAACGCCCTTTGGCGGATGCCGCCCGCACCTTACTCGGCCCGATCGGGGCTGCCTTCATCGCCCTCGGCGCCATGATCTCCACTTCTGGTTATCTGAGTGCGCAGATTATTGGCGTACCGCGCCAGACCTATGCCATGGCCGAACGCGGTGACTTCCCGCCAGTCTTCGCAAACGTCCATCCTCGATTTCGCACGCCGTATATTTCCATTCTAGTATGGTGTCTCCTCGTGTTGGCTCTCGCCATTTACGGAAACTTTATTTGGAACGCCGTAATCTCAGCGGGCGCCCGCCTCGTCACCTACGCGCTCGCCTGTATTTCCCTCATCCGCTTGCGTCAGCAGCGGCCTCAAGCGGAAGCCTTCCGCTTGCCGGCCGGTGAAATAATCGCTCTCGCCGGCCTAGCCCTGTGCGGGGCGCTGCTCGCCCAGATGAACCTCACCCATGCAGTGGTCATCAGCACGATTGCCGCAATCGCTAGCCTCAATTGGCTCTTGGTACGACGCCCGCCGGCCGATTAAGCCGCCATTGCCATCGGTCTTACCCACTGCCTTGCTGCGACCATGCCCTTGACCAAAGCTGAACTCTCCCGTCTCCGTGACTTGCGCGAGAAAAAAAATCGTGAGCGCACGGAGCTTTTTGTCATCGAAGGAGAAAAAGTAATCAGCGAATTATTGGCCGCCCATTATCCCTTTTTAGAAATTTATGCGACGGCGGCCTGGTTTAACGCAGCCCCTCCCACGGAAGCAGCCGCCCGCTCAGTTCAGCTAATCACCCCAGAGGAGATGGCCCGCGCGAGTCATTTCCCGACGCCCGCCACTATTTTAGCCATCGGTAAAATTACGCGCCCCCCACTCATTCAAGGCACGCTTAACCACGGCCTGACTCTTGCTCTCGACGGAATTCAAGATCCGGGAAATGTTGGCACGCTCTTACGCCTAGCCGATTGGTACGGATTAGATCGCGTCGTGCTATCACCCGATAGCGCTGATCTTTTTTCCCAAAAAGTTATTAACGCAAGTATGGGCTCGTTTGCGCGGGTAACTGTCCACACCCAGCTGCTCGCGGAGGCGCTAGCGGGATGCACCGCGGCTGTGCTCGGCTGCGATCTGCAGGGTGCGCCCATTCATGCTCTCGCAGCTCAACGCCATGCGGTGATTGTGATCGGCAGCGAAGGTCGCGGCTTGTCTCCAGCCGTGCAGGCGTGCGTAACCCAACGCGTCACGATTCCTCGCTATGGCCACGCAGAATCACTGAATGCCGCCGTGGCGGCTGCGATTGTTTGCGACAATCTCCGCCGCGTCACGCCGACCCCCTAAAGTTTCCGCTTTAGTTTTTTTTATGCGCAATCCAGGCGCGCACATTTTCTTCTAAGAGATCCATCGGGACGGCCCCATTTTTTAACACCAGGTCGTGGTACTCACGCAAGTCAAAGGCTGACCCCAATTGTTTTTTAGCGAGCTCCCGCAATTCCAGAATCTTGAGCATGCCGATTTTATAGGCAGTCGCCTGACCCGGCCAGACGATGTAACGATTGGTCTCCGTAAAAATATCTCGCTCAGGATTGGGAGTGTTCTGTCGAAAATATTCCATGACCTGGGCGCGCGACCATTTTTTTGCATGCAACCCCGTATCAACCACTAGGCGCACGGCCCGCAACAATTCATCATAGAGTCGGCCAAAATCTTGATACGGGTCTTGGTAATAACCGAATTCCTTCGGGAAATATTCCGCGTAAAGCGCCCAACCCTCCGCGTACGCTGTATTGCCGCCATACATCCGAAATTTAGGCATGTTTTTTAACTCCTGCGCGATGGCGATCTGCATGTGATGACCCGGAATGGCTTCGTGGTGAGCCAACGTTTCCATTTCAAAAATGGGTACGCCGCGCATATCGATGGTATTGACGTAATACATGCCGGGCCGCGTGCCATCGGCGGAAGGCTGCTCGTAGAAAGCACCCGCCGAACCCTGTTCACGAAAAGGCTCCACCGGCTTCACCACCAACGGCGCCTGCGGCTTGGTAATAAAAAACTCATCCAAACGAACCCGCATGTCATCAATGATTTGATTCGCGCGTTTAAGATAGGCGGCCTTTCCAGCCGGAGTCGTGGGATAATAAAATTGTGGGTCCTCTTTGATAAATTTAAAAAAAGCCTGCAGGTCTCCTTTGAAACCAACCTGTTGCATGATCGCCGCCATATCATGATGAATGCGCGCCACCTCACGCAGCCCTAATTGATGAATCTCCGCCGCAGTTAATTGCGTGGTGGTCGACCCACGCAGCGCGAAAGCGTAATACTCAAGACCGTCCGCAAATTTCCAAACCCCATCATCGTCGGTCGCAAGCTGTTGCTGCGCGCTCAGCGCTTCGAGTAATTTTTGGTAGGCCGGCCCCACCGCTTCCAGGAGCGCCGCCCGCGCCTCAGCCAATAAACTGGCCCGAGTGGCCGCATCAATCGAGGTCAAGGCGCCGACTTTAGTGGAGAAATCTTCCCACAGGGCGCTGGATTTTGCGGTCTGCTCAAAGGGCTGACCACTGATCACCTCTTTGATCGAATCGATCACCAACGGAAACACGAAGCGCGGTGGAATAATATTTTTTGTCTCCCGGAGCTTCACGCCCGCAATGAGCTGATCAAATAACCCAGCCAACCCCCGCAGGCGTGCAATGTAAGCCCGCGCCTCGGCTACAGTGGTAATCGGATGATAATTAATTAAAAAAGCCGGCGCCTCCGAATGCAGTCCCGACATCTGGTTAAGTGGATAATTATAATGCCGCCACTTCCAGCCTTCGATACTCCGCTCCGCCTCATTAACAAACATTCGGTAGCTTACCTTGGCTTGATCATCAAGGAGTTCAAAATTGATCCGCTGCTTTAATTCAGCGAAATGCTGTACCGTCAGGGCAAAATCTTCGAGCGCGCGCGCCTCGGAAATATCATCCCATCGATCCATGTCTTTTTTAATCCCCAAAGTCCCCATCAACATCGGACTGCGGGCGACAGCCTCATCAAAGACTTGATCGAAAAAAGCATTAGCCTTCGCAGATTCGGCCGCCACCGCCGCCGCGGGCAGTGGCCCGGCAGTGTGAGCGGTGGATGCTGCCGTAATTTCCTGGGCCAGCAGTAAAACTAAAAGTGCACACCGCAGCAGCCAACCATAAATATTTTTCATATAAAATTATTAAGTCTTTTTTTAATTACTCGCGAGGACCGCGACCCGGCGACAGCGAATACATTCAAATCAGTGTTCCCAAGAATTCTGCGCATCGTTAACCATCTGCTGCAGCACCGGAAAGCGAACTTCCCCATAATTAAAAGCCACACGCAGTTTACCATCGCGAAAAATCCAAGTAGTCGGAATCCAGGTCACGGGCAGGCCCAGAAAAGTATTAAGCCGATCAGCAACCAAACGCGAAGCGTTAGGATGAGTGCGCAGCAATAAATTCGGCTGGGCGCTCAAACCGGCGGCCGCAAGGACGGGGAGTGGGCTCTGGCCTTTATGCCAAATATTTAGGAAAACAAATTTCACCTGCGGGTTAGCCGCGACGAACTGAGCCCAGCCCTCGGATTTAAGCTCGGCCTGGCAATTTGAACACCACGGCGCCCAAAAATGCACTACCGTCACCGTCGGACTGGCCACCAACGCCGCGATTTCTTTTTCGAAATCAACGGCAGGATTCTGGGCCGCAAGCCAAGGCGCGAGTGCCAACGCTCCCCATAACATAAAATATTTCATGCTGATAAGGTGCCCACCGACCACGATTTTTCCAACTCCAATTACCCCCGATTACTTACGGTGCCCCATCGCGCAGAATTACGGGAGCCGATTTCTTGCGCAGTTTTAGATTGAGCAGCTCCACCCCGAAGGAGAAGGCCATCGCAAAGTAAATATAGCCTTTGTTGACGTGCTGATGAGTCCCCTCGGCCACCAGCGTCACGCCGATCAATAATAGAAAAGACAGCGCGAGCATTTTCAGCGTGGGGTGCTCGTGCACAAAATCACTAATGGCCCCCGCATACCGCAGCATAACCCCGAGCGCGATCACGACCGCTGTAATCATTACCCAAAGCGTGTTGGCCATGCCAATCGCCGTAATCACCGAATCGAGGGAGAAGACAATATCAAGTAGCAGAATTTGCGCGATGACCGCATTGAATTTTACGGGGCCTTTTTTCTGCGTAGCGGCCTCTCTACCTTCTAATTTTTCGTGAATCTCCATGGTACTTTTCACCATGAGAAAAAGCCCCCCGCCGAGCAAAATCAGGTCGCGACCCGAAACGCTAAACTCACCCACCGAAAAAATTGGCGCCGTTAATTTGACCATCCACGCCAAGCTGCAGAGAAGCAAGAAGCGGGTGACCAATGCGAGCATGAGTCCAGTCTGCCGCGCCTTCGCTTGCTGATCGGCGGGGAGTTTGCCCGCCAGAATCGAAATAAAGATAACATTGTCGATGCCGAGTACGATCTCGAGAGCCGTCAAGGTGATGAGGCTAATCCAAATTTGCGGGTTAGTGATCCAGTCCATAATGTGGCGAGTCAGGTCGCCCGACGCACCCGCGTCAAGTGGCGCTGGACGGTAATTTCGAGCTTTTTTTCCACCCCCGCTGGCCCCGATATTTTAACCTAACTCACGGCGCGAGCCCGGCAAAGCTCAGGCCAAAGCGCAACCAAAACGGAATGGTAAAGAGCGCCAAGATCGTTGTACCAAGCACAATCTGCACCGCAATCAGGGGCTGACCGCCATAGACTCGGGCAATAATCACTGAGACCACTGCTGCCGGCATTGCGGCTTGAACTACCAACACGCGCTTGAGCTCGACCGAGCATGGCGCCCACCGGGCCACGCTGAGCAACAAAAACGGCAGCACGACCAAGCGAAGCAACCAAGCGATGAGGGTCACGCGAGGATTAACTAATTGCTTAGGGTCGGCGAGGTGAGGCTCCAAACTCACCCCGGACATAAGCAAGCCAAGCGGAACCGCACACACGGCCAAGGCGTGTACAAAATTCATCACCCATGCGGGCAGATAACTAGCAACGCCCGTAACGTTAGTCACCACCGCCAGCAAAAGCGCTATCACGGGGGCATTGATTAATTTCCGCCACCCGGCGAGCGGCGATAAACCACTGACGACCAAAACACCGCCCGTCCAAATTGCGGCCTCTAGGCCAACGTTATGAATCAACAATACGGCGCGACTTTCTGGACCAAACAGAGCGTCCATAAGTGGCAGCGGCAAATAACCGTAATTAGTTAGGCCAACTGTCAGCGCGAAAGTCCGGAGCCCGTGGCCAATCGTTAACCCGAGCGCCCGGGCCACGTACCAACCAATAATCATCGATAACAGCGTCAGCCCAAACCCAAGTAATGGCGGCAATAATAAGTTACCCGGATGCCGCAGCGCCGGATTGAGCGCCACTGATTCAAAAATAAGACAGGGCGTTGTGACCATGACGACCAAGTTAAACAGACTCGACTCAGCCGCTTCACTGATCAGCCGCGTGCGCCGCAATCCAACTCCCAAAGCGATCATAGCGAAGACCGGTATAATGGTAAGAAACAACTGACCGTAAGACATCATAGGGCGGGCGGCCAGATTGGTGACACCCGCTCGTGCAAAGCCAGAATAAATCGTGCTTACCGCGCCATCGCTTGACCCGCTAGCCAACCACCGGTCCAAGCAGCCTGGAAATTAAAGCCCCCGGTCACTCCATCGATATCCAAAACTTCTCCCGCAAAATGTAACCCGGGCGCGAGACGACTTTCCATCGTCTTAAAGTCTACCTCACTCAATTTCACCCCACCGCAGGTCACGAACTCTTCCTTAAAAGCGCTCTTGCCTGTGACCGCAAACTCACCCGCACCCACTTGGGCAGCCAACGATCGCAACGCCGTCCCTGACACCTGCGCCCACTGGGTCTCAGGGGTGATGCCGGCAGCAATTAATAATTTTTCCCATAAGCGCAGCGGCAAACCCACCGGACACCATGTCGCCACCTGCTTTTTCGGATGCATGCTGCGGGCTTGCTCCAAAGCCTCCAGCAACGTGGCCGCACTGAACGTCGGTGCCCAATTGACGAGCAAAGTAAATTGATAACCACAATCATGGAGGAGGCGCGCCCCCCACGATGAAAGTTTAAGAATGGCGGGACCGCTTTGCCCCCAGTGCGTAACCAGCAACGGTCCGCTGGCCTGCAAATTTGTTCCCTGGACCGCAGTCAGGGCTTCTTCCACGGCGACTCCCGCGAGGCCTTCTAAACGCGGGTCCTTAATGTGAAACGTAAACAACGAAGGCACAGGTAACTCAATGGTGTGCCCAAATTGCCGAGCCACCGTGAAGCCAAGATTAGTTTGGTTACCGCCCGTCGCGAGTAAGAGCCGATCACTTGTTACGACTTCCCCGGTTGTTAAGGTGCTCTGAAAAAGGCCAACCGCACCGGGCGCAGACGGAGCGAGCCGCAGCACTGATTTAATTCCAGTCTGCAAGACGAGCGACACGCCGGCCTGCTCAGCAGCGCCGCGCAAGCAATCGATAATTGTCTGCGAATTATCCGTCACTGGAAACATGCGACCATCGGGCTCAATTTTTAGCGCTACACCCCGTTGCTCAAACCAGTTGATCGTATCACGCGGCTGCCAACGATGAAATGCGCCCAGCAGTTCCCGTGAACCGCGCGGGTATCGTTTTACCAATTCACGGGGGTCAAAACATGCATGGGTCACATTACAACGCCCCCCACCCGATATCTTCACCTTGGCTAACGGGTGCGCCGTCGCCTCATAAATGGTCACACGACAATGCGGATTGGATTCCGCACAAGCAATGGCTGCAAAAAATCCTGCGGCCCCACCCCCGGCGATTATTATTTTTTTCGGCTGCATCCAGCGGCAGCGTGAGCCGGCGCTAAGCCGTTGTCCAAAAATAAAAGTGCCGCGCCCTACGGCGCGGCACTTCCCAATAAAACCTGCTAATTTAAGTCTTAAATTTGCTAGTGGCTAAGACGCTGAGCCATTATTTGTCTTTTTTGTCTTTCTTTGGCCCACGGGGGCCGGCTTTACGCATTTCGTCGAATTTTTTCTGCTGCTCGGGATTTAAAACTGCCCGGCGTTGATCGGCGAAAGGCTTATTGGCTTCGCGCAGCTTAGCGCGCTTATCCTCAGGAGCGATGGTGTTGTCATTACGGATCGCGTCAGCCGCAGCTTTTTCCTGCTGATTAATGGCTTCCCATTTAGCCTGCTGGTCAGCGTTTAGGCCGAGTTCTTGAGCGGCGCGCTTCATCATTTGACCGGGACCACCAGGACCGCGGCCATGTTCGGCGTGACCCGCCGGCGGGGCCGGCGGCGCTTCAGCCCGCAGCGCTGGTGCGGCAAGCAAGAGGAGACCAATCAATGCAACGATAAGTTTAAGGAAGTTTTTCATTGTGGGGATTAATAGTTACTCGATCTAAGACGCCCAGAAACAAGCCTGGTTTCATCACTGCGTTAGATCGCACATTAAAAACACTTCCGATTCTCGCCAGCGGCCGCACCGAGCTGCGCCGCTTTACTCCTCGAAAGATTACCCCACCATTGTCTCTCATTATTCACTCTGAACCATGAACTTAATCCTACGCGTACAGATCGCCGAACAAGAGGTGGCAGCCGCGCAGAATCGGTTACCGGCGACCGTTCAGGCCGTCGCTCGCGACGTGCCGGTATGCTATGAATCCCGCCCTCAGGCTGCCCTCATTGCGGATGGACTGGAGGCTGATCTGCTTGGCTTATTTATTGGGCATGAGCACGGGGCTGAACACAGCAGCGCGCAACCCTTGCCCCCGCAGATTTTGCTATTTCTTGATAATATTTGGGACTTAGCGGAAGCGGATGAGTCGAATTATCGCGATGAAGTGCGCCTCACCTACCTGCATGAACTCGGCCATTATTTAGGCTGGAACGAAGAGGAAATCGCCCAACGCGGGCTAGACTAACCGCGCCACCCCACCTCGCCAGAGCGTACTCATGAGAAGCCCCTGGTGAAGTAGGGCTTTCATTTACCTGCTAAATCTGCTTACTCCGTTCTCAAAAACAGCTTTGCGCTGACCGCGCACTCGCCTATTATCTCACTATTATGAAGAAGCTCCTCACCGCCATTTTCTGTGCCACCGCCCTTGCGGGCGCCATGTCCGCTGCCGGCGAATTAACCCGCGCGTCCGTCATTGAGCGCCTCGATAGCTGCGAAGCAATTTTGCAGTCCGTCCAAGGCAACTATAAGACCGCCATCCCGACGGACATTCTTCGTCGCGCCAGGGGCATCGTCATCGTCAACCAATTCCAGGCCGGTTTTATCTTCGGCATCAAAGATGGTTACGCGGTTGCCTTAGTGCGCCGCCCCAATGGCAAATGGTCAGTCCCCGCCTTTCTGCGCGCCGGCGAGCTCAGCCTCGGCCTGCAAGCGGGCGGCAAATCAATCAATGCGGTTTATGTTTTAATGGACGATGCCACCGCCCGCCTCCTCTTCAAAAACCGCATGAATCTCGGAGCGGAAGCCAAAGTCTTGGCCGGCATTCGCTCAGCGGAGAGCGAAAAAATCACCTCGGCTCTTCAAACCGAGGCAAACGTCTTAGTGTATTCTAATAACGAAGGCCTCTATCTCGGCGCCGCCGTTAAAACCGGCTACATGTCACCCCATGATGAAGCCAATCGCCTATTCTACAGCAGCACCAATCGTCTGCCAGAATTACTGTTTAGTGATTGGGTCACGCCGCCCACTGAAGCCCACTTCTTGATCGATCACGTGACGCGCATCACTCAATAAACGCACCGTTAGCCGCGACTAACCCGCCTTAGCTGGCGGGTTTTTTTATGCCCTCATCCTAGGTCGGCTGAGCCGCCGGAACTCTTGCAGATAAATCACCAGCGCGGCCATCACCTCAGTCACGACTCGCGCCTGCGCCGTCGCGCGGTCTGCTCCCGGCATTTCCACCTGCCCAGAAATAACCACGTGCTTACCGCCAGGCCGCCGATGACACAACGCCCACCAAGCCATCGGCACCGCAATACCGTGCTCAACACTCGGCTCGGCGTAACCGGTTGTCGCCAGTGCCAAATCAGCCCCAAATAAAGCGCCGGCACCCTGAGCCATTTCGACGGCGACGCGTTGCGAGACGCTATTAACCCGCTGCGCATGAGTTCGGTTAACCCCGAGCTGGCGGACTTTTTGCGCAAGTGAGTAGGTCGTGATCCCGCCCAAAAAATAATTTGAAGCTCCCGCCACCGCCCCAATTTTTGCCTGCACTTGGCCACAAGTCAGACTCTCCGCAACCGTGAGCGTTAAACGCGGTTTACCTAAAAACAAAGGGGCAAGGTCCGTACTTATTTTCATCGCCGCCAGCATGGGTTCTGCGGCCAAAAAGGAAAGGTTGCTTAACAAGCAAGCTCCGCCGCGGTCAGCGATCAGCTATTTTCAGCCGCCTGACGGCGCCGCGCCCGCCACCGCTGTGCAGAATTAATAATATGCCCGACGCACTCCGTGGCCCCGCAACGACAGGGATGATCCCGCCACTCGGTATAAGAAAATCCGTAATCATAGGTCAGCTCTTCTCCCGGCGCAATATCGCGGCACGCGACCACCCAAATATGGCCCCCAATATTTTGTGTTTCGCAATTCGGCCCACAGGAATGATTGATACGCCGCGCTAGATTCCAAGCGACGTCCCCATCAATATCGTACCGTTGATTTAATTCGAAAATATAAACGCACCCATCCCCACCCGCCGCGCGCCGCGCTAGCCGACGGTCCTCGCGCCGCTGCGCCTCAGCCTTGGTGATTCGTTCACCAACATATTCAATCACGCGCTCGCCCTGTGGCACAAAATCGCGCGCAAATAAACCATAACCGTGCACGCCGGAGCGGCGCAGCTGGATCGAGCGAGTGGCCATGATTTTGCGAGCGCCTTTCATCGGCAGGCGAGCTCCAGCCCAACGGGGCAATGATCACTGCCCATTACCTGGGGTTCAATCCAAGCGCACTGCAGCTGTGACTTGAGCCCTGCTGAAGCCATGAGGTAGTCGATGCGCCAGCCAATGTTGCGCTCGCGAGCCCCCGCCCGATACGTCCACCAACTATAATGATTAGGCCCCGACTCGAAATGCCGAAAGGTATCAATATAGCCGGCCGCTAAATAATCCCGAAACCCCGCCCGCTCTTGATCAGAAAATCCTGGGCTACCCACATTTTCTTTTGGTCGAGCAAGATCGATCGCTTCATGGGCCACGTTAAGATCGCCACAGAAAACAACCGGTTTTTTCTTTTCCAATTTTTTCACATAAGCCAGCAAAGCGCGATCCCAAGCTTGGCGAAAGCTGAGCCGCGCCAACTCCGGCTGGGCATTCGGTACATAGACCCCCACCACATAACAATCGGCAAACTCCGCTGTCATCGCGCGGCCTTCGGCGTCATGCAGCGGTGAACCAATCCCCATGGTCACCGCGAGCGGCGGCCGTCGCAAAAAGAAGGCTGTCCCGCTATACCCTTTTTTCTCTGCTGCATTCCAATGCACCGTGTAGCCCGCTGGCCAAACCACGCCCTGCACGTCACCTGGCAAGGCTTTTACTTCTTGGAGGCAAATGACATCAGCCTGCGCCGCCGTCATCCAATCCAGCAAACCCTTACCAAGAGCTGCCCGCACGCCGTTCACATTCCAGGAAAGTATTTTCATGAGCCCCCACTGCTTCGTGGTTTCCCGCTCCCGGTGCAACACGTTTTGCCTTTCGCGCGATAAAACTCTGGCTCAAGCTCACGGCCATGCCCGCCTGTACATTGGAACTGAAGACCATCCCTCGCGCCCCCCGCGACGAGATTGTTGGTTGGCTGGGTACTGCGTTGAAAATTAAAGTACATGCGCCTGCCGTCGACGGCCGCGCTAACGATGCCCTGCTCCAGTTTCTCGCCGAACGCTTAGCGCTCCCGCGTCGCGCCGTCCGCCTCATTCGAGGTGAAAAATCACCGCACAAAGCCGTCGCCATTGATGGGCTCAACTTGGCGGCCGTCCAAGCTCGCCTCACCCCACCTTCGGCTTAAATAATCGACCCCGACCCTGCCCCCGCTGCTTATTTATATCAATTTATGACGTCTCTAGCCGCATGACACACCGCCCGATTGCTTCTCCGGCCGACGAGGAATGAACTAAGCTTTCTTTTGCTATGTCCGTCTTTTCTCCCATTCCTCTGGGTCAACGTATTCCAGGCAGCCCCCACTCGGTAGCCTGCAGCCTGCCAACCTTAGCAGACGTCATTGGCTACGAAGAAGGCCGAACCGAGACCACGCAGCACATCTCTTCCGGTTATCCACGCTTTGTTGTGCATACGTACGCTAAGCAACTGTGTGAGCTACTACAACAGCAGCCTAAATTTTCGGGCCGCTCGCTATGGCTAGTGACCTCAGCTAAGATGGCGGCGGCGCTCGCTGACCATTTGGGTCGAGCGGGAACCGCCGGCGCTAGGCCCTTTCTCGAGGCGGGGATCAATGGCGTTGCCCATACCGACACCCCCGAACTCAACACGCGCGGTAAACAATTTCTACAGCATTTAGGTGGTTTTCTCTCTACCCGCGCCGCGGAGGATCAGCTCGTCGCACGGGGCCTGCGCCCAGGAGCGGCCGCGGAAACTCTTTTTGCTGGTGACGCTACAGCTGAAATCAAGCGCTGCCTCCACCGAGTTTACTCTGGGCTCAGCGACCCTGATCTCATGCTGGCCCCGAGCGGCATGAATGCCCTGCACGCCGCCTTCCGCGCGATTAGCACGTTGCAAGCGGCCCGCGGCCGCACGGCTTGGATTCAGCTCGGCTGGCTTTATCTCGATACGATCGCGCTGCTAAAAAAATTCACCCCGGACCCGGCGCGTGATTATTTACGCCACAGTGAAGTGGCTGATCTCAAGGGGCTCGAACGCTTGTTGGCGAGCGACGGCGCACGCATCGCGGGAATCATTATTGAGGCGCCCACGAATCCGCTCATTCAGACGCCAGATCTTGCGGCCGTCTCCGCCTTAGCTCGCCGACATGGAGTGCGGCTCATTTTAGATCCAGCCATCAGCTCACCTTACAACGTTGATCTGCTTCCAGCGGCTGATCTTGTAGCGCAAAGTCTCACTAAATACACTGCGCACGAAGGCGACGTCATCGCGGGAGCGGTTGTCGTCAATCCCCAAGGTCCTGATGCGGCTGAACTGCGGCGGCTCGTCGGTGAATACCTTGAGCCAGTCCATCCACGAGATCTGGCCCGGCTCGCCGCTCAGATTGGCGCCACCGAAGACGTCGTGCAGAAAATCAATACGAGCACGATGCAAGTAGCGGCCTTGCTCGAAAACCATCCGGCGGTGCAGCAAGTGTGGTGGGCGCTGCAGCCCGATTCCCGTGCTAATTATCTAAAAATTGCCCGCTCCCCAACGGCCGTCGGCAGCATGATCTCATTCACACTCAAGGGCCCCATGAAAGATTTTTACGATCGCGTGCGACTGCCTAAGGGCCCGAGTTTCGGCATGCGCACGACTTTAATCTCACCTTTCATTTACCTCGCCCACTACGATCTAGTGACCTCACCTGAGGGCCGGGCAGAATTAGCGGCTCATGGCCTCTCGCCTGATTTAATCCGCCTGTCAGTCGGCTTAGAGCCCATCGAGGATATCTTGGCGACCCTCCGCGAAGCGCTGGCCTGAGATTCGCCAACTGCCGGCGGGCACTTGAAGTCCAGACCCCTGGCTGAGTTTTACCTGTCTAGCGCGGCGCACGGCTAAACTCACCATTACCTGCGTCTAAGTAGCGTACGCCGTTAACTTCACTGATCTGGAGATACTGCGTCCAACGCCCACCGTTAATCTCCTGCTGAGCGTTGAGCCGCTTCAGCTCATAGGATTGCAACGGCGGCGCCGGCTGATTCAGGGCCTCGCTTAGCACACGACCATCCATTTTCTGGGCAGCATCCTTTAGTCCCAACAGCCAAAGAATCGTCGGGGCGACATCGAGGTTTCCCGACGGCAATGTACTGATAACGCCGGCCCGAATATCAGGCCCAACCGCAATTAAAGTATTGTGCATATCGAACGGGCTGAGGCTCGCATGATTGGCTAATTTAGGGCTGGTTGCCGCTAAGTCAGAAATTTGCAGCCCCGGCACGCCCGCGGCATTTTTACCATCCTGCCATTTAAAAGAAACTACCAGATCCGGAGCTTCTGGGGCATCGATGTTGGCCGCTGCCAGCGGGAAGGCGCCGGCCTGAGGTGAGCGAGAGAAAATAACACCCGTCCACGCTTGCTGCTGCAGGAAGGCAAGAACGCGCTCGATTGTGGCCTCATCGTGTCCCCCTACATAAATGAGCGAACTGCCGCCATTCCCCACCACGAGTACCTCGCTTTGTTTTAGCCCTCCAAGCGCCACCCGTTTGGCCGAGAAGCCGGCGACCGAAAGCTCGACCGCGAGATCAACTTTTTCCGCAATGGTGGAAAAGCCATGATCGGATACGATAAAAATATTGGTCGTGGCGAGCTCACTGCGTCGCGTCAATTCTGCTACGAGCAGCCCGAGTTTCTCATCGCTCTTTTTAATGGCCGCCAGCGATTGCGCCGAGCCCAAGCCTGACGCATGTTGTGAACTATCGGGCTCCGCCAACCACAGCAATGAGTAGGGTGGCACGCCCTTGCTCCAGAGAGTCCCGAGGAGCGCTTGCGTGGTCCAATCATCACGGGCCGTTTTATCGTCGCGCTCTGTTGCCTTAGGCAACAACCCTTGGGCCGCCTTGAGCGCGGTCGTCACAGAAGCAGGGCGAGACTCACCTTGATGCACCAGCTCAGAAACTTCTGGGGTAGCGGATGGGAGGGCGCGGTCGTGTAATAAGGCAACGTGCTTGGTCCCCGCGATTGCCGTCGCCAAACCTTGCGCGTGGAGAATTTCTGCAACCGTGGGCCGGGCGAGATAATGACCCCCGCTGATCTCATCGCCGCGGTGGACTAAGCCGGGGGCTTGGGTTTCGATCGGGCTTTGTGGATCGAGCCGTGGCCGAAAATCATTATTCGCAATGATGCCGCTATGGGCAGGATAAGTTCCCGTGGCGAGAGCCGTGCCATTTACTTCAGTGGAACTGAGATAAACGGGATGATGATGAGCAAAAAATACTCCCGTACCAGCGAGCTTCGCCAAGTGCGGAGTGGTCTCAGGTGAAACAAAGTCTGGCCGCAAGCCATCGAATACCACGACTACGACGTGGCGCGCCAGGGGACGTTCCGCCACCGAGGCAGCCCAGCTGGGGAGGAGGGACAAGCCGAAGCTAATCAATATTCTAACATGCATGGAGACGGTAAATAAAAGGCCCCTCTCTAAGACAATATGAGAGGGGCCTATCAGCCTAAGTTGCTAAGAAGTTTTCCGAACGGGATAGATTAAAATTCAGCCGAAAGCGTTAGGAAATAATTTCTCCCGGGCAAAACGTTGAAAACGTCTCCCGTGTAAGCACTCGCGGCACTCGAAGTGATGCCGTCGAGAACCTGAATCTTGCGATCGAAAATATTACCCACCTGAAAACGCACCTTGAAGCTACGGATAAAGCCGTGCGTATATTTTTGGCCATACCCAATCGAAACATCGTCGAGCCAATAATAGTTGCTGTAAGCTACACGGGACGCGCCGGCCCCAATGACATCGGGATTGGTAATTTTATCATAGACCGCCCAATTCCCGACGTACTTTTTAGTGTAGGAACCAAAGAACCCGCCTTGATCAAAAATTAACCCAAGAGCCGCGGTTGTCGTTGGCACTGTCGGCACATCCAATTTTGAGCCCTTGAAAACGGCGTTGTTGATGGAGCCATTTGCATAAGCACTCATGCCACTACCGACATAGAACGTAGCCTGAGCTTCGGCCCCGCTGTAATATGCTCCCTGCGCAATGCCATAATAGGTCGGATCACCCGAGCTATCGCTGGGACCGCTGTAGGCATAATTTTTGAAATCGATATAATAGAGGTTAAAATCAGCATTGAACCGATCTTGCTTAAACACCGTGCCGATCTGGTAGTTGGTCGATAATTGGGGCTGAATATTAATTTTACCTAAATTGCTATTATCGACATAAAATGAATTTGCCTCAGACGGTGACTGAAACCCTTGCGCGATTTCAGCGTAGGCGGACCAGTCTTTGGTCAGCGTATAATGACCGGTGAGCGAAGGGGTGGCCTTCTTATCCGTGCGCGTGGCAATGAGCGCCTGCCGGCCAGACGTCTGGTTGACGATGGCATCAATATCGCGGGTAAATTTTTGGTACTTAACTCCGGCATTAAGATTAAATTCAGCCGTTACTTGCCAAAGATATTCCGCAAAAGCCTGGAAGGTCGTATTTTGGTCTAAGAGTAAATATTTATAATTATAACCGGCCTGGCCTGGCAGCGTCAGCGGATTGCCGCCGGGCGCCGCGGCCTTGTAGAGCGCATCGGCGGTAAGATCAATCGCATCGGCTCCGGTCGTATCGTAATTAACGCCATACGTGTGCCGATGGTTTTTTGTTTTATCATACCAGAAGCCAGTCTTAAAAATACCCATGGCCGATTCATGCGTGAGCAAGAAGCTGTCGCCGTAAGTCCGGTATTCATTTAATTTCACCGAGCCTAACATCTTGCCGGCCGCGCCACCGCTACCCACTTTCGGCTTCTCGTGGGAATTATTGTTATAAGAGTAAGTGTAGACCTTGTTTTCTAAATGCCACCCACTGCTCAAATTGCTCTCGAGCCCGATATATTCAAAATCAGCTTTTTTGTCCTGATAATTATATTTACGATTCAGAAGATCCATCTTGTTGGCTTCATTATTTTCTTTGAGCCCAAAATTGCGTCCAAATAAATCGATTTGGGACTGCGTGACGGTGCCGGGATTACCAAAGCTGATTCTATTGATGCTGCTTAGGAGGGTGAGCGTCGTATCACGACCGATGGGCTGCAGATATTTGACGTTGTATGTATCCCGCGCCATGTCGCCGCCGGTCCGAAAACCATCGGTCGTCATCCGCTGATAACTGAAAATGGCGGAGCCACCACCGAGTGCGGCTAGGTCGCCCGTGTTGGCCTCAAAGTGGGCCAGTTGGGTGTGATAGCTGCCTTGACTCAGCGTTGGGACAAATGACTGCACCGTGCGCGGGTCCTTAGAGTAAAGCGCCATCGTGCCACCGAAAGTAGCATTACCAATGGTGCTCGCTGTACCCGGACCACGATCGACCACGATTTTACCAATTAACTTAGCAGGAAAGTAGCTCGTGGTGTGATGCGTAAAAGTATTGTAGTCGCCAAAGGGTATGCCGTCATACGTGACGTTATAACCTCCATCATCAATGCCGCGAATGGTCGTGTGCTTGGCTTCGCTCAAACCAGGACCGTTGGTCTCAATATTGACCACGCTAGGCGCCAACGCGGCGATCGTCGCATAATCAGCCGTCGGTGCGACGTTGTTAGAAATATACTCGAGCGTCAGCACGGACTGCGGTTGCCGGGCGGCGAGACTGCTGTCCGTCAACGCTTGGGTCAGAGCCGATAAGCGCTGGGCGCGTACTTCAAAATCTTCGAGGCGAACTGCTGTAGAATTTGTGCTACTGCCGGCATCTGCCGCTTGAAGAGACAGCGCTAAAAGAGCTGTCAGCATTAATTGAAAAAGAATTCGGTGCTTTCTAGGTTGGGTGTTCATGCATCCATAAAATCCCCAACTTTCCGCCAGCCTGACAAGCTGACAGAGGGCACTTTTATGGCGAACCGGTGATAATTGGGTGACGGCCGTGTAAACCACCGTCGATGAGGTCTAGCCAGGGCCCCGCGCGAGCTTCACCCGCGACTCGATGACGAATCGATTAATGCTAGCTCCGAGAACGGACAAACCAACGTTACCCAACTTTTGCTGGCTGGCGCCGCTGATCTAGCCAGTGCGCAAAGCGATCGAGGTAAATATAAATTACTGGCGTGATATAGAGAGTGAGCATTTGGGAAACGATCAACCCGCCGACAACAGCCAGCCCGAGGGAACGGCGCGAATCAGCTCCGGCGCCAAGCCCCAGCGCGATGGGAATGGCCCCCGCGAGCGCAGCGAAGGTAGTCATCATAATCGGACGAAAGCGCACCAAGCAGGCCTCAACAATGGCGTGCTCCGCATTAAAGCCCGCCGCTTGCTCGCGCTTTTTCGCGAGCGCAAAATCGATCATCATAATCGCGTTTTTCTTCACAATCCCGATGAGCAGAATCACCCCGACATAGCCCATAATATTAAGTTCCTGCCGAAAGGCCCAAAGTGTTACTAACGCGCCAAAGCTCGCGGCGGGCAAACCGGATAAAATCGTAAGCGGGTGAATAAAATTTTCGTAGAGTACTCCTAAGACAATATAGATCACGACAATCGCCGCGAGAATCAGCAGACCCATGCCAGCCAGGGAGGAGGCGAACGCCTGCGCTGAACCCACAAAACTATAACTGACTGTTGGCGGCAAAGCTTCGCGCGCTAACGCCGTAATCGCGGTCGTGGCATCACCTAGCGAAACATTAGGGCGAAGATTAAAGGAAATTGTGACCGCTGGTAATTGACCCAGATGATTCACACTTAAAGGGCCCACCGAGCGCCGGAGGCTGGCCACCGTATCGAGGGACACCAGCTTCCCACCCTTACTGCGCAAATAAATCAAAGAGAGCCCACCGACTTCCCGTTGAAACTCCTGCGCAACCTCCATGATCACAAAATATTGGTTGGTCGGCGTGTAGATGGTGGAAACTTGGCGCGAGCCAAACGCGCTATAGAGTGCGTCCTCAATTTGCTGCGGTGTAATCCCCAGTGCCGCGGCGCGATCGCGCTGAATCTCTACGCGCAGCTGGGGACTAGTAATTTGCAAATCAGAATTTACGTCCACCAACTGCGGGAGCGCCCGAATTTTTTGCTCCAGATCACCGGCAACTTTATAGAGCTCCTGCAGATCGCCGCCAAATAAAGTAAATTGATACAGCGCTTTAGTAAGCTGACCGCCAATGCGGATAGAGGGAGGAATTTGCGGGAAAGCGCGAATGCCAGGTACCACGGAAAGTTTTTTCCGCAAATCACCCAAAATAACATCGATCGGGGGCCGCTCCGCCCGCGACTTCAGTCGCATAAACACGCGGCCTTGATTCGAGGTCGCGTTGACGGAACCACTGGAGCCAAGGGAAGACATCATCGCATCGACATACGGCTGCTCGGCCACAATGGCGGCAACCGCCTGCTGATGCCGCGTCATCTCCTCGAAAGAAATATCCTGAGCCGCTTCTGTAAAAACTAAAATTAAGCCCGTGTCATCCGTTGGAATAAAGCCCTGCGGCAGTGTTTTGACCAAACCGACCGTCAACACAGCCATCAATCCAGCGACACTAACGATGGCTAACCGATGCCGCAAACTTGCCGCGAGCGTCCGCGCATAAAAAGCATGCAAGCCTGCAAACATCCGCTCGCTCCATTCATAAATTTTACCGTGCGCCGTGCCTCCTGCGTGAGCGCTTCCCACTTGGGGTTTAAGAAACCGGCTGCATAACATGGGGGTCAAAGTCAGCGACACCACCCCAGACACGAGAATAGCGGATGTAATGGTCACCGCGAATTCATGCAAGAGTCGCCCCAAAATGCCGCCCATGAACATCAGCGGAATGAATACCGCGACCAAGGACAGCGTCATGGAGATAATCGTGAAGCCAATTTCACTCGAGCCCACAAAGGCGGCTTCACGCACGGGCATACCCGCTTCAATATGGCGGACAATATTTTCCAACATCACAATCGCATCATCGACGACAAACCCCACCGAGAGGGTCAGGGCCAACAAGGACAGGTTATCCACCGAGTAACCAAAAATATACATCACGACGAACGTGCCCAAGAGCGCCATAGGAATGGCTAAGCTTGGAATCAGCGTCGCGGCGAGGGAGCGCAGAAAGAGAAAAATAACCAACACCACGAGAAAGATCGAAAGCAGTAACGTGGTTTGCACATCGTGAACAGAGTCGCGCACCACTTCAGAAGTATCCCTCAATACACTAAAGGTAACTGACGCCGGCAATTGCTGCTGAATTTGCGGCATCAGCGCTTTCACGCGATTCGCTACTTCCACCGTGTTAACACCAGGTTGCTTTTGTACGGCCAACACCATCGCACGCGACAGATTCAAAGCACCGCCATTGCGCTCGGCAAACCAGGTTGCGAGCCGAATGTCCTGCACACTATCAATGACCTGGGCCAATTCTCCCAAACGGACCGGGGCCCCACGTCGATAGGCTACCACCAGATTAGTAAACTCGGTCGCATTGGCGAGCTGCCCACTCGCGAGAATCTGCATCGATTGACGATAGCCGTCCAACAAGCCCGTCGGCTGATTCACATTATGGGCGCTGAGGGCCGAGCGCACTTCGTCCAAAGTGATGCCTCGACTAGCGAGCAACCGCGGATCCAGTCGCACCCGCAACGCGTATTTCTGCGCACCAAAAACTTGGACCTGCGAAACCCCAGCCACGGTCGAAATTCGCTGCGCCATCGTGGTCTCCGCGTATTCATCAACAACAGAAAGCGGCAGCGTCGGTGAACTAACCGCCAAATACATAATCGGCTGGTCCGCCGGATTAGTTTTCCGCAACGAGGGCGGCGACGGCATGTCAGTTGGTAAGCGGCGCTGCACCGCGGCGATGGCGGCCTGCACATCTTGCGCCGCCGCGTCGATGTTACGCTCCAAAGCAAATTGCAGGGTGATCTGCGTGCTGCCAGTTCCACTCGTCGACGTCATCGAATCCACTCCCGCAATCGTCGAGAACTGTTGCTCTAGAATTGTGGCCACGGCGCTGGCCATGGTCTCCGGAGTGGCACCGGGCAGTGAGGCGCTGACCACAATCGTCGGAAAGTCGACATTGGGCAAATCGCTCACGGGGAGGAGGCGATAAGCCATAGTCCCAAAGATAACGAGGGCGGCCGTCAACAACGTCGTCATCACCGGCCGACGAATACAAAAAGCAGGGAGATTCATCACGGCAGGATCAGGGAGTTTTAACGGCATTAACTGGACGACCCGCGAGCGTGCGCGCCTCGGCCTTCATACCGGGCAGCAAGCGAATTTGCCCATCGATGATCACGGTTTCACCGGCTTTGATGCCTTCCGCCAATAAAGTATTTTCTCCGGCGACTCGCAGGACTTTAACCGGCCGCAGCGCTACCGTTTGATTAGGGAGCAATACATAAACGGTCGAACCGTTCTGACTATTCTGCACCGCAGTAGAAGGCACGACCAGCGCTCCCCGATCGATCCCGACCTGAGTGATGGTATAAATAAACCGCCCCGGCCACAGGGCTTGGTCCTCGTTAGAAAAAACTGCCTTCAGGGTAATCATCCCCGTGGTGGCATCGACGGTGTTGTCGATAAAGTCCAAGCGGCCATTTTCGCGCGTCAAGCCAGTGGTACGATCCAGCGCGGATACGGTGACGGTCCCCGCAGCAAAAGCGCGCCTAATTTCTTCGAGAGTCCCTTCCGGGACAGCGTAAGCAACCGCAACGGGCGCTAGTTGGTTTACAGTTACGAGCGGAAAATTATTATCATTCGCCTTCACCAAGGCACCCTCATGAAGCAACAATTGCCCCGTCCGGCCGGCGATCGGGGAGCGGATTTGGGTATACCCTAATTGCAATTCAGCATTCGCAGCTACGGCCTCTTTGGCCTGCATTAAGGCCCGCGTTGTTTCCGCCTTAGTGGTTAGAATAGCGTATTGCTCCTTCGAAACAGCGTCTTGCTGATCAAGCCGCGTGTAACGCTCCGCATCCGATTGCGCGCGAGTGGCCTCGGCTTGCGCATTAACGAGGTCGGCGCGGGCAATCCGTAGACTGTTTTCAAAAGGTCGCCGATCCAGCGTTACGAGGAGATCGCCGGCCGAGACATTATCACCTTCCCGAAAATGCACCTGCGCAATAATACCGTCCACCTGAGATTTAACACTCACCGTGCGCAAGGCCTGCACGGTGCCGATGGACTCAATGCGCCGCGGCACATCCTCTTGACGAGCGATCGCGACCTGCACGGGCACCACGGGCGCCAATCCAGCTCCCGGAGTGGCCGAGCGGCTACAGCCCAAGGTGAAGACCAAACTTAACCCCACGATAAAAATAAGTGAACGAAGACAGGAGTGCATAGAAATATTTTAAGGATAAAAGCGCTGAAGCTTAAGACTTAAACAGCGACGGCTTTTGCTGAGCAGAAGTTACGTCTAAGTTAGCGGAGCTTAGTTAGCAAGGCCAGCGGCAATCAAGAATCGGTCTTCAGCCGCGCGCTGGACGGTAATTTATTTTGAAGACTGCAGCGCCCTAAGCTTGCAGCGAAGCCATAACCAAAGCAGATAAACCTGATCATCGATCGCCTCCTCTTCATGAAAAGTACCCATCTCCTTTCCGTATTAGTCCTTGCGTTAATCGTGAGCCTAAACGCCCGCGCAGAAGTAGGCACGGTGCCCAGTCCGGCACCCGCAGTCACTCCCGCGCCCATCGCGCCTGCCCCAGAAAATTCCAGCGACTTAGCTCCGCGCCTCAATGAAGCCGAAAGCAAATTGGAAATCGCCCTGAGCAGTTATGGTCTTTTGCAGAAAGAATTTGATGCACTCACTGAAAATTCGAACAAAGCGGCCGCGGCTAGCCTCAGCGAAAAAAACACCTTAACGGCCCAAGTCGCTGTCGCGGAAAGTCGTATCGCGACGGCTCAAGCGGAAGCTACGCGGGCTAATGAAGCCCTCGCCTCTCTCCAGCGGGCATCGGCGCAGTACGCCAGCGATCTCGCCACGGCCCGCGCTTTGATCAGACAGCTGCAAGGCACCAACACCATTATTGTCACTGAAAACTACCAACTGAAAACTCGCCTCGCGGGTATCGCGAACTCCGCGGTCAGTCTCACCCCGCCCGCGACAAGCCCTGGTGAGAAATCTCATTTAGTGGTAGCGGGCGATTCACTCGCCCGCATCAGCCAACGCTACTATGGGACCGCTAATCGTTGGCAGGATATTTACTTGGCCAACCCTGATAAAATCGGCTTGGACGGCGTGCTTCGCCTCGGCACGCAATTGCGCATCCCTTAAGCGACCGCTTCTGTCGGCGGCTCACCCTCCCAACGCCACGGCTTCCGTTAGCTCGCGCCGTTCTGAAAGGGGCGAGCCGCGCGCTTACCGTAGCAGGAGTCAGCTCACCCCGACGATAATAGCTAACGCGGCGAGTGACGTCAGCACGCTCAGAGCGATGGTGCCGGAAGCTAAAGTCGCATCACCCTTCATTTCGACCGCCATCGTGTAGGAAATAATCGCGGTGGGACATGCCATAAAAATCATCACCATTTGCAATTCACTCGCACCCAGCCCTAGCCCGCGCCCAACCATCCAGCCTAGCCCAGGGGAGATTACACTTTTAAGTAAACTTGCCGACAAAGGCAGCCGCCATACTCCCACTAATTGTACGGTCATCAGCGAGCCGCCGACACTGAGCAAACCGAGCGGCAGCGCCATCTCTCCCAAGGAGGCGAAGGTCTTATCAATTGCTGGTGGCAGCGACCAACCCGCTAGCGCGAATGTTATGCCGGCAACCGTCGCCAATAGCGGTGGCGTCATCGCGAGTTGTTTCGCGAGCGGGCCCAGCATGCGCCAACCTAGATTATGCTGGCTCACCAGCAATACGACGACGCCCACTACATTATATATCACCATCATGGGAGCCACGGTCAGGATGGCGGCGGTGCGCACCGAAAGACCACCCGCGAGTGGCGTATCAGGTAAAGAGTAAATAATCGGCAATCCCACAAAGGCCAGATTGCCACGGAAACCGCCCTGAACAAAAGTACCCACGGCCGGCGCCGGCACCCGACTAAGCCAGGCGATTAAATACCCAACAACCAGCACCAACCCAGTCGCTACCACCATGGTGCTGAGCATCAACTTGGCGCCCCCGACTTGATGGAATGAACTCGCTAACTGCGAAAAGAGGAGTGCCGGCAAACCAAGCCAGTAGGTTACTCGGTTGGTTTCTTTAAGAAAATTACCCGAGACAAATCCGCTGCGCTGCAGGCCTGCGCCCAGTGCAATTAATAAAAAAACAGGCGCTAACACATTGAGAATTTGAACCACCGTGCGACGATGGCCAGTGCGCTTGGGGGCGTCTAGCTCCGATATTTTTAACAGGGGCTGCGATAATATTTGCGCGAAGCCTAAGCAGTCCGCGGCAAATATTGCTTCGCCTCGCTTCAGCAAATTAGTTTCGTTGGGGCTATGTCTCAATCTATCGCCTTCATCGGTACCGGCGTCATGGGTCGCAGCATGGCAGGGCATCTCCTCGCCGCGGGCCACCAACTGCATATTTTTAATCGCACCAAAGCAAATGCGCAGGCCTTGCTGGAGCGCGGCGCTCAGTGGCACGAGTCGGCGGGGGCCGCGGCAGCGCAGGCCAATTTTGTGTTCACCATCGTCGGCTTTCCTACAGATGTGGAGCAGACTTACTTTGGCCCGACGGGCGTCTTAGCTCAGGCTAAGCCCGGCACGGTGCTCGTTGATATGACGACCTCGAGTCCGTTGCTGGCCCAACGCATCGCTACCGCGGCAACTACGCGCGGTTTAGCCGCGCTGGATGCCCCTGTCTCCGGGGGTGATATTGGGGCGAAAGAAGCGCGCCTCGTGATTATGGTCGGGGGCGAGGAGCCGGCCTTCCAACAGGCGCGGCCATTATTAGAATGTATGGGTAAAAATATCATCCGCCAAGGCGGACCCGGCGCTGGCCAACACTGCAAAATGGCCAATCAAATTTCCATTGCTTCGATTATGATGTCTTGGTGCGAAGCGATCACCTACGCGCAGAAAGCTGGCCTTGATCCCAGTCGCGTCATCGAGAGCATCGGGGGCGGCGCCGCCGCAAGCTGGTCGCTCAATAATTTGGCCCCACGCGCCCTCCGCGGTGATTTTACGCCTGGTTTTTACGTGAAACATTTCCTCAAAGATATGCGCATCGCTCTAGACTCAGCCCGCGCGATGCAGCTCGACCTTCCGGGCTTGCAACAGGCGAACAAACTCTACGAAGAAGTAGCTGCGCGTGGTTGGTCCGAAAACGGGACCCAAGTTCTGTTAAAATGGTATCAAGCTCAGGGCTAAATCACCGGCGCGCGGCCACCCTTTCATGATCTCTACCTAACCATTATCAATCCCATGTCTCTGCCCTCCTCCTTTACTGGCGTCACCGTACACTCCAAAGCTAATATTTATTTCGACGGCCGCGTCGTCAGCCACACCGTCCTGATGCCTGATGGGGCGAAAAAAACCCTCGGGTTAATTTACCCAGGCAGCTATCATTTTGGCACCGGTGCTCCAGAGCGGATGGAAATTGTCGCGGGAAGCTGCCACGTGATTCTTGATGGTCAAACTGGCCTAAAAAATTATGCGGAAAGCACGGCATTTGATGTACCGGGCAAAAGCGGTTTCACGATCGAGGTAAAAACGGGGATCTGCGAATACATCTGCTCATTCCTCTAAGCGGTGCGCGGTGCGGCCAGCACTCGCGACAAGCTGAGCTACTTTAGTGCGCAAACTTGCTCGCGCGAGGGCGCGATCCTGCTAGGTTGCAGAGATGCGCTTCCTTTCGATTGCAGTTTTGGCCGCAAGCTTGGCTCTGCTCGCTTCCCCGTTAGCGGCGGAGCAACTCCCCGATGGACTGTACGCGGATTTTATCACGCCGCACGGTGTGATTACCGCCGAACTCTATTACACCCAAGCCCCCCTCACTTGTGTTAATTTCACCGGCCTCGCGGAAGGCACCCTTGCTCCGAAAAATGGGCAACCCTTTTACACCGGACTCACTTTTTACCGCGTTGTTCCGGGTTTTGTTATCCAAAGCGGCAACCCCGGCCTCAAGGACACTGATGATGAAAAAGTCCCGCGCCCGCACCAATTTGCGGATGAGTTTGTGCCCGGTCTGCGGCACGACGCGGCGGGCGTTCTATCAATGGCCAACGCCGGGCCGGATACCAATAGTTGCGAATTTTTTCTCACCTTAGCCCCAACAGACCGGCTTAATTATTTACACAGCGTGTTTGGTCGCGTGGTGCGAGGCTTAGCCATTCTTCCGCAAATTAAACCCAATGAAGCTTTCACGATTAAGATTCAACGAGTGGGCCCCGCGGCGCAGGCCTTTAAAAATGATGGCGCTACCTTTCGAGCGTTAGCGGCGGCGGCTAAAAAATACGCAGGGACGCTCGCCCCGAGCCCGACCGCACATTTTGACGATCCCGCCCATCTCTTACCGCAAGAAATTCCCCGGGCCAAAAATTTTAATTTCAAGCTGGCGAATTTCGAACGCGTTACGGGGTTGAAAATTGCCGCCCGGTTATTTGCAAAATCCCCGACTGCCGCCGAAGATAATGCTCCAGGCGCTTTCATGCAGGCGCTTGCCCAAAAACTTGGCACCGCGCAACGCGGCGCGGTCGCGGCTTATTTTGCTGATGAAGATGACTGGCGCGTCTGGATCGGCACCGAGTCCACGCCTACTTTTTTTGGCCAACCCACGACGCCGGCTGATCTAAAACCCGAAGGGGCTTTTCATCAGCAAAAGGAAATTTTCTTGGCGCAAGCCGCTGCCGCGGGCGACACTGCTTTTGCGCAGCAGAAAAAAAATGCGCCGGCTGATCAGCCGCCGCCGGCCGCGCAACACCTCAAGCTCCGCACCGACGCGTTGCTCGATAGTCTAATCTTTAAACTCGAACCTAGCATTAAATTTCCCTCAAAAAAATGAAATTCCCTCCTCGTGTTTTTCTCGCCGCGCTCCTCTTAGCCTCCAGCTCGCTCTTGTGCGCGGCGGATGGCCTGCATAGCCTCGTAGCTAATAAAGTAGCGGCCGAATATCCTTCGCTCGAGCGGCTCTATCAAGACCTACACGCGCACCCTGAGCTCTCGCTGATGGAGGAAAAAACTTCGGCCAAAATCGCGGCCGAGCTTCGCCAGGCAGGTTTCGAGGTTACCGAAAAGTTTGGCGGCTACGGAATTGTCGGCGTGCTCAAAAATGGCCCTGGACCTACCTTGCTGATACGTACCGATCTCGACGGCCTTCCCGTCACTGAAGAAACTGGTCTCGCCTACGCGAGCCAAACCCGCGCCACCAACTTGGCTGGCCAGACTGTCGGAGTTATGCAGGCCTGCGGACACGATATTCACATGACGGTATTCACCGGCACGGCGCGAACTCTCGCGGCCCTCAAGGACCACTGGTCTGGCACCTTAGTGTTGATCGGCCAGCCGGCCGAAGAGCTCGGCGTCGGCGCTCGTGCGATGCTCGCGGCCGGACTTTACCGAAAATTCCCCGCACCAGATTTTGCCATCGCGGTGCATGATAGCGCCACCCTGCCAGCGGGTACGGTCGGCACGGTCGAAGGCTATGTTATGGCTAACGTCGATTCGATGGACATCACCGTGCACGGTATTGGTGGCCATGGCGCGTATCCCCACACAACCAAAGATCCCATTGTGCTGGCTGCGCGCATCATCGGAGCACTTCAGACGATTATCAGTCGCGAAACCCGTCCTATTGATCCCGCCGTGATTACCGTGGGCTCCATTCACAGCGGGACTAAGCACAACATCATTCCCAATGAAGTGAAACTGCAGCTCACGCTTCGTTCCTATTCTGATGCCGTGCGGCTCCACACCATCGAAGCGATCAAGCGTATCTGTCGGGGTGAAGCGATCGCGGCCGGTCTACCAGACGACCTGATGCCAACCATCACTCTCGTTGGGGAGCAATTCACTCCTGCAACCTATAACGACCCTCAGCTCACCCGAAGAATCCGCGGCGCGCTCAACAACTGGCTCGGGGCTGAGCAGGTGAAGACGATTGAAGCAGAAATGGGCGGAGAAGATTTCAGCGAGTTTGGTCGCACGACGGAGAAAGTACCGCTCTGCCTTTTCCGCATTGGGGCAGTGGCCCCCGAGAAAGTTGCCGAAAGCGCGCGTACCGGGGTGGCGTTGCCCTCCTTACATTCCAGTAAGTTTGCGCCCGTACCGGAGCCAACAATCAAAACAGGAATCACCGCAGTCACCGCGGCCGCCCTCGACTTGCTGGCTAAAAAATAGTCCGCTCTGTATCTCATGCGCAAATTTGGCATCCTTCTCATTCTTGGCCTGCTCCTAAGCTTCATCGCTTTTCAGGCCCGCACCGGCATCCTCCGCCGAAAAAACTCAGGGGAGCCGATGAATATTTACATGCGGCAAGTGCTCGAAAATCCCCAACTTGGCACGGGTGATGCGGCGATCCTGCGCGAACAATACGGGACCGCCCATCCCAAGCCGTCAGGCCTTCGCTATTTAATACGTCAACCTGGCACCGGTCCTGCGCCCACACTCGGCGCGGAAGTTGTGATGCACTATGATGGCTATTTACTCGATGGCACTAAATTTGACAGCTCCCGCGATCGGGGCACGCCGTTTATTTTTCGCGTTGGCACTGGCCGCGTCATTAAAGGCTGGGATGAGGCGGTCGGCACCATGAAAAAAGGTGAGAAACGGACCCTCTTGATTCCGTGGTGGCTAGCCTATGGCGAAGGGGGCAAAGGCGTGATCCCCGGTCGGGCTACCCTCCGCTTTGAGGTCGAGCTGCTCGAAATTAAGTAAAGCAGCCTTCGCCGAAAAGGGCCTAAGCCCCACCGGGCGATTTACTTTTTAGGCGAAGCCCACCCCTTCGGCGCCGCTGAGAGATTTTCCACCGGCAGCGCCGTAACGCGACTGAGGCTGGCGATCAGATAATTATCCAGCTCGAGGAGGCTGTTAGACTGACGCTTATTTTCCGTCATTTTCTGGTGTAACGCCGCCACCGCTAAAAGTAATTTTTTATACCGCTCCACGTGGACCGGTTTATGGAGCGGGCCCAATGCTTGAGCGTCAGGCCATGCAGCCTTGTTAACCTTATAACCGGCCGGATCGTCGCGATATTCAGTGAGCGCATCCGCAATTAAATTCTCGGTTTGACCCCGCGCTAAGCGCGCGCGGCCGATGAGCAAAATAGCCGTCGTAGCCCCGCGCACGCGATCATCGTTCCACTTAATCTTTAACTGCATAAAATTATTTTTTATTGCGTACTGTTTAGGGCGTTAACCGACGCGCGGCGGCTTGCGCCTTTAAGCAGAGTTCAGCGGCCTTGAAAGCATGCGCTTGGCTCATCGCTTGTTCGGTTCGATTGAGGCAATCGAGAATCAATTCTCCAAAAAAGCGGTACCCAACTTGACCCGTTACACTCAAGTGCTGCTCTCCTTTATCATCCACGAGGTAGAGTTGATCCCCGACCGCCGCGCGGCCGACGTCGACATATTTACGCAATTCAATGTACCCCTTGGTCCCGAGAATAACTGTGCGCCCGTCACCCCAAGTGCTGAGACCGCGCGGCGTGAACCAATCGACGCGAAAATAGTTACTGGTCGCATTGTTTCCGACCAAGGAAGCCTCGCCAAAATCTTCAAACTCCGGCGTGTCCGCATTGCCGTAATTAGCGATGGCCGCCTGCGTCACGGTCGCATCCGTAGCCCCACTATAAAAAAGATACTGTTCAATCTGATGACTGCCGATGTCGCACAAAATACCGCCATAGCGGAGGTGTTCGTAAAACCAAGGAGGCCGGCCCGCTTTATCGCCGACACGGTGTGGCCCGAGTCCGAGTACCTGAATAACTTTCCCGATTGCGCCGCCATGCACGAGATCGCCTGCATGCATCGCGCACTCCACGTGGAGTCGCTCGCTAAAATAAACCATGTATTTACGACCCGTGTCGGCCACGACCCGCCGCGCCTGCGCCAATTGTTCGAGTGTGGTGAAAGGGGTTTTGTCCGTAAAATAATCTTTGCCGGCAGCCATCACTCGGCAACCGATTCCACCCCGAACATTAGGAATGGCGGCCGCGGCCACTAGCTTAACCGCGGGATCGTCAAGGATTTCATCAAAAGAACGCGCGACCTGCACCGTTGGGTATTTAGCGCGAAAGGCTTCTACTTTTTTGGCATCGGGATCATACACCCATTTGAGCTCAGCCCCGGCTTCAATAAGACCATTACATTGACCATAGATATGGCCGTGCTCGAGATAAGCGGCCGCAAAAATAAATTCCCTAGCTTTAACGACGGGATGCACTTTGCCTTGGGGCGCGTAATTCATGCCATCTGCTTTTTGGGCCATGGCGCGAGAAAGGCGGTCACCCCGCGTGATGGCAATGCCATTGGCAAATGGTTGGGCAAAAAACCCTAGGGGGATTAGGATACGCAACGCCGATCAATCGATTTCGCGATTGCTCCAAGCGGGATCTCGGGGCTTGTTGGCGGCGAGTCGCGTTATTAATTACCCATGAAAATTCCCGCCTGGTTGCGTATTGTGCTTTGGAGCTTGGTCGCGGTGCTTGGTGCACTGGCGATCGGTGTGTTGGCTTGGTCGCGCGGCGAGCCGGTCAACGCCCTCTGGATGGTCGTAGCGACCGGGTGCGTTTTTGCGGTGAGCTATCGTTTTCATTCGGCCTGGCTCATGGCCAAGGTGTTAACCCTCGATGAGCAGCGGGCGACTCCGGCGGAAGTTAATGCAGACGGCAAAGATTACGTGAAGACCAATAAGTGGGTGGTGTTTGGTCACCACTTTGCAGCTATTGCGGGACCCGGGCCTCTAGTGGGACCTGTGCTCGCGGCGCAATTTGGTTTTTTGCCAGGCCTCTTGTGGATGCTCGTTGGCGCGACCCTCGGGGGCGCTGTGCATGATTCCGTTATTTTATTTTGCTCTATTCGGCGCCGCGGAAAATCACTCAGTCAAATGGTACGCGAGGAGGTCGGCACCTTTGCGGGCGGGGTGGCGTCTATTAGCATTTTGGCCATTATGGTTATTTTGCTCGCCGTGCTGGCGCTCGTGGTCGTGAAGGCCCTCGCCGAAAGCCCGTGGGGATTGTTTACGATTGCGGCAACCATGCCCATCGCGGTGGTGATGGGGCTCGGCATGAAGGCCGTCGGTCAAAGTTCGCGGGGCTTAGCCATCATCAGCATCTTCGGAGTCATGGCCCTGCTCGCTGCCGTCTGGGGTGGACAATTTCTGCACGGCTCAATGTTTGAAAGCAGCTTCACGCTATCCGGGACCGCGATTGCGTGGTGGATTATGGGCTACGGCTTACTGGCTTCCATCTTGCCAGTATGGCTGCTGCTCGCGCCGCGAGATTATCTCAGCACCTTCATGAAAATTGGAACGGTGGCAGCGCTGGCCATCGCGGTCGTGATGCTGGCACCGATGCTGAAAATGCCATCGGTAACAAAATTTATCGACGGCACGGGTCCCGTGTTTGCCGGACCGGTGTTTCCTTTCTGCTTTATCACGATCGCTTGCGCCGCCATCTCGGGCTTTCACTCGCTGATTGCCAGCGGGGTTACGCCTAAATTGCTCGCCAGCGAGTCACATATTCGGGTCGTCGGTTACGGTGCGATGGTGACGGAGATGTGTGTAGGTGTAATGGCACTCATCGCGGCGTGCGCAATGGAACCGGGGCAATATTTTGCAATTAATATGGCTGGGACAGCGGAAGTAGTAACAGCCAAAGTAACGGCCCTCGGGTTTCCCGTTTCAACCGCCCAGATGGCTGATCTCGCCGCGAGTGTGGGCGAAAAAACTATGGTGGGTCGCACCGGCGGCGCGCCCACTTTTGCGGTGGGGATGGCCCACATGTTTGCTGGCGTCGTGGGCAGCCGAGCGGCGCTCGCGCTCTGGTATCATTTCGCGATCATGTTTGAGGCCTTATTTATTTTAACGACCATCGACGCCGGCACGCGCGTCGGGCGTTTCTTAATGCAGGATTTACTCGGCACGCTCTGGGCCCCACTCGGCGATACGCGTTCACTCGGGGCAGGCACGCTAGCCACTGCACTTTTTGTCGGTCTCTGGGGCTGGTTTCTCTATCAAGGGGTGGTGGATCCCCTCGGCGGAATCAATTCGTTGTGGCCGATTTTTGGCATCGCGAACCAGCTGCTCGCTGTCCTGGCACTCGCGCTAGGAACAACCGTACTGATCAAGATGGGTCGGGTGCGCTACCTCTGGGTCACGGTGGGGCCGCTCCTGTGGTTATTGGCGGTCACCCTGACGGCCGGCCTGATGAAAATTTTCAGCCCGGCCCCACTCGGATTTCTAGCTACAGCTCGGGCGCTCGAGGCTAAGCTGGCCGCAGGCGGCAAGACCGCGGAACTCATCACCTGGCAAGCGCAGCTGTTCAATAATCGTGTGGATGCAGTCGTCACAGGGATTTTCCTCATTCTTGTGAGTACCGTTGTGGTGGCGAATGCACGAGTGTGGTGGAAATTACTGGTGCACCAGACCCCGGCGGTGCTGCGCGAAGAACCTTACGTCTCTATTTCAGGAGCCCCCACTCAATGATGCGCATCGCGGTCATTGCCGATACTCACGATCAGTTTCCGTCAAATTTACCGGCACGACTGGCCGGAGCCGATGAAATTTGGCATCTCGGCGATGTCTGTGATCCAGCTACGCTCATGGCTTTCGAAGCATTGGGTAAACCGCTCTTTGTGGTGCTCGGCAACAATGAGACCCATGATCTCTGGCCCTTGGATCTTCACTTAGAAAGGGCGGGGTGGAAATTTTTCCTCACGCATATTCCACCCGAGCAAGTTCCACCGGAAACCAAGGTGGTGCTCCATGGGCACACGCACATACCGCGTGATGAGACCGATGCGGCGGGCATCCGTTGGCTCAACCCCGGCTGTATCTCCCGACCCAAACGGGGAGACCGCGCCAGTTTTGCTTGGCTCACCGTGTCGCCCGGACGACCGCTCGATTGGCGGCTAGAATTACTCTAAACGCAGGATCCTAGTTTAGCACTTTGCGCCAACGCGAATTGCCTGAACCAACATTGACTGCATCCGGGGGCAGTTCCGCAATCACCCCGACAGCCGGCACTAGCACGGCCGCGAGACCACCCCGGCGAGCGGCCTGCGCTTGTGCCTCGAGCCGCGGCTTGCTGACTTTGCCATCCTTACCGATCGCGCCGATGGTAACGCGCCCCTGCGGGGAAATGGTTACGATACTATCGCCCGGCTTTTTACCGGTCGCATAACTGCCGGCCACCGCCTTAAAAATCGCATTTATTTCCTGACTCGATTTAACGACGACTACATCCGCTGGAAGATCGCTCAGTTTTTTGTGTGGCAAGCCATACCAAAATCCCAGCGCGATCAGCGCGAGCCCCAAGGTAAAGAGGCCTGCTAATTCAGCAACGGTGCGGGTGCTCGACCAAGGCGTCGCGGTGGTACCAACTAGCTGCGGCGCCGGCCGCGTCACTGGAGCGGAAGTGCGAAAGGGGGGCAAACTAGCGAGCTCTTTAACTTTTTCCACGGCCCAATGCTCATCCAGCCGAGAAGTAGTATGGTATAAACAAAGCCGCCCCCCGTGCATACTAATGCGCCAGCCTTTATCACCGCGACGCACGATGATGCCGGGCTCATCGGTCAGCGGAGTGATCGCATTGAGCAGAAGGAGATTTTCAGCCAGCCGATAAATTTCTTCAGCCGAAAGATAACCGAGCTCTATTTTTTCATCAGCGGCAGCTAGCCCCAAGACGTTCGCTTTGAGCTGCAGCAACGTAACTTTATATTCGCCGCTCATTGGATAATAATAAGCCCCAAGGGAAGCCGAGCGTGGTTCGCACGGCCAACGCGCAAATTAAAATTTCGTCGGGGAAGCGCACTCATTGCTGGCGGAGGGAGAGGCATAACCCCCTCAGAAGGCTCAATGATGAACACCAAGGAATTCGTGGAGCCAACTTGAATTAAGCCAGTGTGCAAATCACCGTCATCCAACTGTTGATCGATGAGCAAGCGGAGGTCTTCGTCATCGCTTAACGGATTCGACATATCGCTTTCAATGATGAGCGCAGCATTCGCATCAATGCCATCCGCGCTCGCGCCGGCACACCATTTGTAATATCCCCCGATAGGGGATTTGAGCTCGAAACTCGCACCTAAGGAACCCGTCATCTCCGCAGGAATCACGCGCGCAGCTTCGTCCGCCGGCCATTGGCCATTTTGCAGGTTGTAAGTGATGAAGGCGGTTGAAAAAGCGCGTAAATCATTAACGACCGCAGTGGCTTTAGCCCGCATCGTGATGCGCCGGTAAGTGGGTAATGCTAGCGCCGTCAGCAGGCCAATGATGACCACCGCAATCATAATTTCAACCAGGCTGAAAGCGCGGAGGGGGCGACCGAGAGGGGGCGACAAAACAGGCATGAAGATTAAGGATGTCATCTGGAATCGCATCGGAGTGCAAGAATGCAACCACTGGGGTAAGCTCCTCAGCGGTGGTAAATAAATTCTCGACTGGCTTTGCGAGATATCTCCCTTTAGCCCCAGTCTAAGTGAGCGATGAACAGCAGGAGTTTTTCTCCCCCCAGACAGTCATAGCGGCACCCGATTTGGTTTTTGTGCGCAGCAGCCGTGCGCGTAATTACCGACTTACCTTGCGGCGTAATGGCGTCGCCGTGGCGACGATTCCCGCGCGGGGCACGGAACGAGAAGCCCAGCGTTTTGTGACCGAACACCGCGATTGGCTCGAGCGAGCGCGAGCGCGTCAGGCCAAGAAGCCCCGCGGCGCGGACATTTGGTCCCTGGGCACCGCGGTGTTATGGCGCGGATTAATGACGGAAATTCGCGGGACCAATACCAGCGCGAAGCCAGTGGTTAGTCTCGCAGCGGATACTTTTCGCGTCGCCACCTTGGAGCGAGATTTACGCCCGACGCTCGAGGCACATTTTGCGCGCCGCGCTCGCTTGGAATTACCAGGACGCACCTGGGAGCTAGCGGCGGAAACCGGGGTAGAAGTAAAACAGGTTACCGTGCGCAATCAACGGTCGCGCTGGGGCTCCTGTTCGGCGAGTGGCACCATTTCCCTCAATTGGCGGCTCATGCAAGCCCCCGACACGGTGCGTGATTATATTATTTTACATGAACTGATGCATTTACGGGAAATGAATCATTCTGCCCGCTTTTGGGCGCGCGTCGAAGAAGTATGTCCGTGGTGGCGCGAGGCTGAGCAATGGCTCAAGCGCAACGGCAGCCTTTTGGGCTTGTAAGTGGAGTGAATAAATAACCTGAAGGCGGCCAGCGCGCGGTCGGAGATTTTTCGGGCCACTTCGCTGTCTCAGATGAACCTCTCGGCGCGGCGCTCGGTTGATGCTTTAATTTCTCCATCCAAAGGCAGCGCTCGACATCATTCGGCCGCCCTCAAAGCTAACTCCGCAAACTAACTCTTTTTCGCGGCACTCCCCTCCTCCCATGGCAGCAGCACCTCTTGGCTTTGGTATCATCGGCACCGGCATGATCGCCGGCTTTCACGCTCAAGCGATCGCCGCCGCGCAAGGCGCTAAACTCATCGGCGTCGCCGGTCGTTCTGAAAAAAATGTCGCGGCCTTCACCGCGAAACATCCCGTAGCCTTCGCCACCACCGATGTCGCCGCCTTGCTCGCTCGATCTGATATTCAGGTCGTCTGCATCACGACCCCCAGCGGAGCTCACCTCGCTCCGGCCCTCGCCGCCATCCGCGCGGGCAAACATGTGATCATTGAAAAACCGCTCGAAGTAACCACGGCGCGAGTTGACGAAATTATCCAAGCCGCCGCTGTCGCCGGCGTGCGCCTCGCTCCCATCTTCCAAGCTCGCTTCGGCGTGGGCGCCCAAACCGTGAAAGCTGCCTTGGATGCAGGTCGCTTCGGCCGACTCGTACTCGCAAGCGCCTATGTTAAGTGGCATCGTCCCGCCACCTATTATACTGGCTGGAAAGGCACCCTGGCGCTCGACGGCGGCGGCGCCGTCATCAATCAGGCCATTCATGGCCTCGATTTACTGCAGTGGTTTGCTGGTCTGCCCAGTGAAGTTTTTGCCTGGACTGCCCGGCGCGTGCATACCGCCATTGAAGCGGAAGACACCGCCTGCGCGGCCCTCCGATTTCCCAGCGGCGCCCTCGGGACAATCGAAGCGACCACTGCATTGTGGCCGGGTTGGTCACGGCGAATCGAATTGGGCGGAGAACACGGTTCGATTTGCTTGGAAGATGATCACATCGCGCGCTGGGATTTCGCGCAGGCAGAGCCAGGAGATGCGGCCATTCGCAATGCCAAGTTAGACAACACCCTGGGCTCCGGCGCCAGTGCCCCCAATGCCATTTCCTTCGCCGGCCATTTGCGCCAGATTCAAGATTTGATTGATGCCGTTAAAGAAAATCGCCCGCTGGCCATCGACGGTCACGAAGGCCGCAAAGCCGTCGCGCTCGTTAACGCCATCTACGCCTCCGCTCAAACGGGCGCGCCGGTGAGATTATGACCCCAGGCCTGCTGGGGTTGCGCGACGGCCTCGGCGGTGATATCGAAGGCTTCCGCACGGCCGGCATGTGGGTCAGTCTCGTCCTACTCATCGGCCTCGCTGTGTTGCCCTTTCTTCCTGAGACCAAAGATCAACCCCTACCGGAAGAGTGAGGTCAATTTGCGGCAACCCGGGTAATCGAATAATTTCTTACTGGCCCTGTATTTATCATTCTGATCATGAACCAAAATTACGTCATCACTCATCTCAACGAGGTCGCCCCGGTCACTTGCCCGTGCGGCTTGACGCGCCGCGCGTTTACGACGCCTGATAATCCCGTCGCGACGATTCACCTCGTCGATATCCAAGTGGACGCGCGGACGCACTATCATAAAAAGCTCACGGAGATTTATCTTATTCTCGAAGGCGAAGGTCACATGGAGCTGGATGGAGTCCTCCATCCCGTAAGGCCGATGAGCAGTATTTTAATTAAACCAGGCTGCCGCCATCGCGCGGTGGGCAAGCTGCGCATCATCAACGTACCCATTCCGGCCTTCGACCCGCACGATGAATGGTTTGACTAATAGCGGCAGTCTTTAATGCGAAACACCTATTCGGAACTGCTATATTTTTCATGCGAATTTCTACTCTCTTGTTCAACACCATGCTGACCGGACCACTCCTTGCGCAGCATGGTGATAAAGCGGGCGAAACTCAACCCCAGCTCCCCGCACACATCGCGGTGCCGCCTGCAGCCATCCTCACTACAATGGGATTTTCAAACGACCCCTGGCGCTAACAGCGGCGTAAAATATTTTCTTAATCCTGTATCTGCCGTTTACACGGGGCTGGAGTATCAGCTGCTCGACGATGAACGACATCCTAACGCCAAACTTGGTGTTAATGGCAATCGGACGCTCGGCTCACTTTACGATTTAATCCCCCGCGGTAAAGTGCCGGGCGGGCTGGCCATTGTTCCCCGCGGTGGCGAGTGGCAGCACGCCCGTATTGTCGTAACCAAAAAAAATCACGCGGATCGCTGGCTTAATGGCATTAAAATGATCGACTATGAACGCGAATCACCTGCTTGGGCCGCTTGAGTCGCCCGCAGTAAGTACGCGAAAATGCTCGGCTTTGGGTTGGCGGAAAAAAGCCCGATTTTGCTGTAAGACCACGGCCATCAGGTACACTTCCGCAGCCTAAAAATCCATCCGCCCTAAACCTAGCCGCCCGCGAAGCGCCCCCCTCACTTGCCCCCCCAACGCCTGCCTGAGCCCGACTACGCAAAAAGACCCAAGCCAGATTAACTCGGTTTGTAATATAATATATTACAAACCGAGCGCTGTCGCCGCGCTCTGCGTGAGTTCCCCTCAAGACTTGGGTGATTGCAGCGGGGGGTAAATTAAATCGGGGTTTGTTTTCGCGGGAGCGGGCTGGTTGAACTTTCCTGATCCCGACTCCCCTTTGTATATGGCCGCATCCTCTCCGTCCGCTGGTTCGCCTGATATGCGAGCTCTCTTCGAACAAGCCTACGGATCCGCCCCGTCGATCGTCGCCCGAGCGCCAGGCCGGGTGGAATTTATCGGCAACCACACCGACTATAATGGTGGCGCCGTATTAGGCGCCGCGATCAACCGCTTTGTCTGGGTGGCCGCGGCGCCCAATTCGGTCGGACGTTTCCGGCTGCGGAGCACTCGCGGAACAACGGCACTGGAACTGATGGCAATCCCGACGACGCGCTTAACAGGAACTGATGCCTGGGCCAATTATCCCCTCGGGGTCTGGCAAAGTTTGCGCGATTTTAATCTCCCTCAGCCCACAGGCTTTGATTTGCTGGTGGAGGCTGATCTTCCCGCCGGCGCTGGACTCAGCAGCAGTGCAGCCCTCGAACTCGCCACCGCCCTCGCCTTACTTAATCTAGCTCGCCCCACGGCCCTCGCCCCCGAGCAACTGGCCGCGCTGGCGCGCCACGCGGAAAACAAATATGTCGGCGTGCCCTGCGGCATCCTCGATCAGGGCACCAGCGCGTTGGGCCGCGCGGGTCAACTCGTGCAAATTGACTGTAGGACCCCTGCTTTCTCGCTCGTCCCGCTGCCCACCGCCGCCCACCTGTGGGTTTTTAACACTCGAGAAAAACACGCGCTGATCGATGGCCTGTACGCCACGCGCCATCAGGAATGCCACTCCGCCGCAAACGCTCTCGGAGTTAAATGGCTAGCTGATCTCACCCCTGAGCAATTGGCACCGCTCAAACCAAAACTTTTCCCCGTGCTTGCGCGACGGGCCGAGCATATTGTCGCTGAACACGCGCGGGTCCACGCCACGGTCGTTGCTTTGCAACAAAATGATCTCGCGGCCGTCGGTCGTTTATTAACCGCCTCCCACCGCAGCTCACAGCTACTCTTCGAAAATAGCACCGCCCGCTTAGACCAACTGGTCGATTTGCTCACGGCGCATCCGGCAATCTACGGCGCACGCTTAACCGGAGGTGGTTTCGGCGGCGCCGTGCTCGCGCTCACACGAGCTGATTTCACCGCCACGCAGGCGGCTAAAATTCTGGCGCCTTATGCCGCCACCCACGGGACTCCGGCGGAGGGGCTGCATTTACAGAGTGCGGATGGCGCCAGCATTGAAAGGCTCGATTAATCTACCGACTAGGACGCACGCCACGCTTTACGTTCTAGCTCAAGCTGTCCAATGTTAGGGAGCTCATAACCCTAACGGCCCGCCCTCTTATTTTATGCCTAACCCTTGGACTGGAAAAGGAAATCCCTACACGCGTGAAGAAGTCCGCGAACGTCTCCGCACCACTCTCGCCAAGGGCGATGCCATTATCGCCGCCGGCGCCGGTACCGGTATCAGCGCTAAGTTCATCGAACAGGGCGGCGCTGATCTCATCATTATCTATAATAGCGGTCGCTTCCGCATGATGGGCCATGGCTCAACCGCAGGGATGATGGCTTACGGCGATGCCAATGCCATCGCTATGGAGATCGGCGAATACGAAGTGCTCCCCGTGGTCGAAGAATGCCCAGTAATCTGCGGCGTCCATGCGACTGATCCGCGGCGCCGGATGTGGCACTGGCTGGGCCAAGTAAAAGAAATGGGCTTCTCCGGTGTAAATAATTTTCCCACACATACCATCGTCGATGGCCATTTTCGCCACGTCCTCGAAGAAACCGGCATGTCTGTGAAAAAAGAATACGAAATGGTCGCGCTCGCTCGGCGCATGGATCTTTTTTCTATCGTCTACGTTGGGACACCAGAAGAAGCCATCGAGATGGCCAAGGCAGGCGCTGACGCCATCATCGCGCATGTCGGCACCACTGTCGGCGGAAGCATCGGTGTAAAAAACGCCCTCGTGAGTTGGGACCATACTATCAAAACGACCCAAGCGATTATCGATGCCGCCTCCACTATTCGGAAAGATATTTTCTTCCTCTGTCATGGTGGCCCGATCAATACCCCAGAAGATGCGGCCCGGGTCCTCGCCGGCACCTCGGCCGATGGGTTCGTCGGCGCGAGCAGCCTGGAGCGCATGGGGGTTGAACAATCACTGACCAACCTGACCCGTAAATTTAAAACCCTGAAGCGGGGCGCTAAAAAGTAAGCGCGGCGCCGCTTACTCCCCGAGTCGCAATCTGCCGAAACATTTTTGCGCAGAAATTATCATTCATGATCTGAGCAGCCTTGAGCCCAAAACTAAGCCTAGCCCAAATCAGTAACGCCTGCTGCTGACTACTGCTCCCCTCGACTCATTTCCCCTATGAATCCTGCCGAACGTCGCTTTGTCCCTACCGCCGATGCCATCCGCGAAACCAGCGCTTGGACGAAGAGCGAATGGCTCTGTCGCCCCGATCTGGTGGCGGCCGATAAGCTCCTAATGGTTCGCGCGACAATGGATCCGTTTCACTCGCACCCGTTTCACCAACACCCTCATCGCGAAGAAATTATTTATATTATCTCTGGACGCGCTGAACAATGGGTCGGCACCGAGTATCGGATCCTCGGCGCCGGCGATACCGCGCACATCCCCACCGGCATGGTGCACGCGACCTACAATCCCCATCCTGAGCCGCTCGTCTTTCTGGCCATTCTCTCGCCAGCGCAACTCCCCGCCGATCTCGCCGCTGCGCCTGATCCTTGCGATGTCTCGACACAAGCCCCGTGGTCTGGACTCCGGAAAAATCTGCTGCCCTGTGGCACCCGCGAATAAATTTACCGCTACCCCCCCTTAACTTACCTCGCATGTCCCGCTTACTCGCCCTCGTTACACTCTGCGCCCTGGCCTTCACGTCTTCGCTAGCTGCCGGCGAGGCTCCATTGCGCATCTTTATTCGCTCTGGCCCCAAAACCCACGGTCCCGGCGCCCACGACCACCCGCGCTTTCTCGCCGAGTGGACCAGCCTCCTCAACGCTCGCGGAGCCGCCACGACCGGGGGCGATTATTTTCCTACCGCTGCCCAGCTCGCAGCCACCGATGTCCTCGTGCTTAACGCCCCGAACGCCGGCGACATTTCAACGGCCGAGCGTGCGGCCCTCGAACCGTTCCTCGCTCGGGGCGGCGGCCTCGTCGTCATCCATGCTGCGGCCGTCTCCCATGATCCCGATTGGTATAAATCAATTATCGGGGGCTCATGGCGCTACGGCACTACCAAATGGCTCGAAGCGCCGATGCATCTGTATTTTGCCGATCACACGCACCCGATCACTCATGGCGTCTCTAATTGGCAAATGGATGATGAAATTTATTACGACATGGACCTCCTGCCTGAGGCTCAAGTGCTCGCTACCGCCTACACCCCTAAGTCCCGCGATACCGGCGGCAAAGGCGACAAGGCGGCTCAAGCGCGCGCGGCGGAAGCCGTCGCCAAACACAAGGGCGTCAATGTCTACGACCACCAACCGCAGCTCTGGACCTATGAGCGTCAGCTCGCCGGCGGAAGTAAACCCTACCGCGCGTTCGTTTCGATTCCCGGACATTTCTCAGAAAATTTTAACCGCGCGAATTACCGCGCCATCCTCCTCCGCGGCATCGCTTGGGCCGGCCAGCGGACCAATGTTAATGAATTTTGCCTGCCCAGTGAACTCGGCGATACTCTTCGCTATCCCGAGGGTGGACCGACGGCTCCTGCCAAAGCCGCCGCTAAAATCGAACTTCATCCCGATTTTAATCTGAGCCTCGTCGCTGCCGAACCCCTCATTAATAAAGTCATGGGAATCGACTGGGATGAACGTGGCCGCCTGTGGGTTTGCGAGACCCCAGAATATCCCAATGGCCGCCGTCCGCTCAACACGAACGCTCGCTGGCAAGATTCCGGTGCCCTCACCCCCACTGGAGCAGACCGCCCAGCCGCCGATAGCATCTCAGTACTAACTGATACCGACGGCGACGGCGTCATGGATCATAAAAAAGTTTTTGCCGATCAACTTGAACTCGTCACCAGCTTTGTCCTCTACCGACATGGAGTGATTGCGGCGGCCGCCCCAGATATTTGGTATCTCGAGGACACGAATGGCGATGGCGTCGCTGATCGCCGCACCAAACTTTACACGGGCCTTGGCATTAATGATACCCATGCCGTCATCAATAATCTGCGCTGGGGGCGCGATGGCTGGATTTACGCCACGCATGGCTATTCTCAGGGCAATGTTACCTCAGGTGACGGCACCAAAAAATTTGGCCCAGATGGGTCGGGGGTAGTTCGCTTCAAGGCCGATGGCTCGGCCTTCGAACAATATAGCAGCCGCACCGCCAACACCTGGGGCCTGACGCTCACGTGGGATGGCCAGGTTTTTTGGACGCAGCCGACGAGCGGCACGGTTTTTTTCCACACGCTGCTCTCGGAAAAAATTCTCGCCCTCGGCAAAATCCCCGGCACGACATCCGCCAAGGGGATGATCATCAATCAGCGCACGTTCCCCGCGATGACCTGGCCTGAGCAGGCGTACGCGCAGATTGACCAAGTGGGTCGCTTCACCGCGGCCGCGGGCTGCGCCATCTATGAAGGAGGCGCCTGGCCAGCCCAATGGAATTACAGTTACTTCACGACTGAGCCCACGCTCAACATCGTCCATCATGAGTTTGTAACTCCCGATGGCGTCAGTTATGCCGTGGCCAAAGAAAAGGGTCGCGAGGAAACCGAGTTTATCCGCAGCACCGATCTCTGGTTTCGCCCGATCGAGAATCGCGTCGGGCCCGATGGCGCGTTGTACATCGTCGATTTCTATAACCAAGCAGTCATCCACAACGACACCCGCGGCCCCATTCACAGCAAAGCTAATTCGGCCTTCCGGCCCGATCGCGACCACTACTTTTCGCGCATCTGGCGCGTACAACATAAAGCCGCCAGGGTGCTTCCGGCCGTCGCCCTCAACCCGAATGACCTCCCCGGTCTTCTCCGGACAATCGCGACTAGTCCCAATGCCCACGTAAAGCTAACCGCGCTCCGCCTCGCGCAAGAAAACTTTCCGAACGCGCCCGAACTCGTGGCCTTATCCCAACCGTTAGGTAGCCGAGCCTTTCTACGGTATGAGGCCGCCCGGGCCGCGAGTACGCCCGCCGAACGCGCGGCCGTACTCGCGGAATTTGTCGCCGCAACGGATGATTGGACTAAGTCCGCTTTGATTGCCGCCGCCAACCAACAGGCCTTGGCGTATATCGCTGATGCCCTCGCCAGTAAAAACCCCGCCTTTGGTTCCTTCGTTCAAGCACTGACCCCTGCGGTAGCTTTAGCGCAAGCTCCGCAACTTATCCAAGCGAGCATTCAATCGACCCACTTACTTGCGGCAAATCTCCTGCGCGGCCTCAGTCAATCGACCAATCCACCACCGCCACTTGATGCGACCACCGCGGCCGCATTGCAAAAAGCTTTAGCCATCAATGAAACCGCTCCGGCTGCTCTCGTCGTGGTGCTCAAATGGGATCCCGCCGGCCAGCTCGCGGCCACCGTTGCCGCTACCGCGGAACGCCTGCTGACCGAATTGGCCGCCCCGCAAATCTCTGACGACCGTCGCGCAGAAATTGCCACGGCGCTCGTGGCCCTGCCGCCTTACCGGACCGCGGCTCTCAGTAAAATTGGGGCCTTGCTCAGCGATCCCGCCACGGCCGACGCCATCAAAATTCCTCTCCTTGCCACAATTGGTGAACTCACCACCAGCCCGGAAGCCATCGAGACGCTGGTCGGAGCTTACGTCCAATCGAAGTCGCCCCTGATTTTCGAACAATTATTCCGACGCAAAGAATTCGCGGTCGCGCTCCTCCGCGCCATCAGCGCCAACCGAATCTCACCCTCAGCACTCGGCTCAGCTAACATCGATCGTCTCCGGAAGCATCCCGCTAACGTGGTTTCAATGGAAGCCGCCACCGCCTTGGGTGCCGCTAATCTTTCGAGCAAAGAAAAGTCTGCTATTATTGCGGCACTCCTTCCCGAAATTCAAAAGCCTGGAAACCCCGAAGCCGGCCGCGTCCTCTTTGCGGGCGCTTGCGCAATCTGCCATAAATTGGGAGCGGTCGGCCTCCGCGATGTCGGCCCCCCGCTATCGGGCATTGGCGCTCAAGGTCCGACTGAGTTGCTGACGCACATCGTTGATCCCAATCGGCAAGTGGAACCCAATTATTGGCAATGGAATGTTACGACTAAAAAAGGCGACATCGCCGCCGGCGTAATCACCAATGAAAATGCCGCGAGCCTCACGATTAGAAATCAAGTTAATGATACCGAAATTAAATTAACAGATATTGCCACCCGCGAAAATACTCGACGCTCACTCATGCCCGAAGGCTTCGAAGGGATCGGCGCGGAAGGCCTCCGCGATCTCATTGCCTACCTCGTCGCCTCCGCGGCTCCGATCAAGGCGGTGGGTACGCCCATAGCGCCCCCCATCGACGTCTCCCCCAAGTCGGGCGGCAAAGGCGACGCGCCCCTCCCTCCGCTTACCCCAATCACATGGGTCGCCGGTAAAACCAAAGTCCTCCTGATTGGTGGCGGCAGTTCCCATAAATTTTCTGATTACTTCGGTTTAACCGATCGCGCCACCCTCCAAGCGGCGGGCTACAGCGTTAATTATACCGAAGATCGCGACCAAGCCACCTCCGCCCTCGCCGAAGCCGATGTCGTCATCATCAGCGTAAATCGGAAATTTTTTGACTCCCCTGCTTATCGCCAAGCCCTCTTTGCCTTCGCGGCTGCCGGTAAGGGCATCATCATGCACCATCCTGGCACTTGGTACGGCTACGTCGATTGGCCGGAACTCAACGCACAAATCGTCGGCGGCGGTGCCCGCGGCCATGATAAAATTGCGCCCTACTCAGTGAACGTGCGTCAACCCACCCATCCCATCATGAGAGGCGTACCCGCGAGCTTCCTCGTCGAAGATGAACTCTATCACTTTAATGCCGAGGCCGCGAAAATTCCGGCCGGCACCGCCGCGATTCAAGTTCTCGCAGAATCATCGCCTTCCATAAAATTTAAAGCCGCGCACCCCGTCGTGTGGATTACCGCGCACCCAACAGCGCGCATCGTTGGCTTAACTATTGGTCATGATAACCGCGTCCACGACCTTCCTGCTTTTAAAACTCTCCTCACGAACGCCGTGCAATGGGCGAGCCGGAAATAATTACCCACGCCGGCCCGCTCTTCGCTTCTATTTTACCCCATGACTACGATCGCCGTTCTCGGTACCTTTGACACCAAGGGCCCCGAACATGCCTTTATTGCGGCGGCGATCCGCGCGGCAGGCTTAACGCCGCTTTTGATCAATGTCGGCACTGGCGCCAACCCGAGCATCACCCCCGACCTCTCCAGCGACACGGTCGCCCGCGCGGCCGGTGAACCTGATTATCTCGCCCTCCTCGCGCGACGCGATCGGGGTGAAGCCGTCACTTTTATGGGGCGCGCAGCCGCGAAACTGGTTAGTCAACTCGCCGCAGCCGGTAAAATTCATGGGATTATTTCTCTCGGCGGCGGCGGCGGCACGGCCATCGCCACGGCCGCCATGCGCGCGCTGCCCATCGGCTTTCCTAAGTTGATGGTATCAACCCTCGCGAGCGGTCAGACCGCGCCTTACGTCGGCACTAGCGATATCACCATGATGCCTGCCATCGTGGATGTCGCGGGGATCAATCGCGTCTCACGCGTAATTTTTACCAACGCCGCGGCCGCAATCTGCGGCATGGTCAACGCCGCGGTTGCCCGCCAAGCCGCCCCTGTAGCCGCCGGCGAAAAACCACTTATTGTCGCCAGTATGTTTGGCAACACGACCGCTTGCGTCACCGAAGCCCAACGCATCATGGAAGCCGCCGGCTATGAGGTCCTCGTCTTTGCTGCTACCGGCAACGGTGGTCGCGCGATGGAAGCTCTCATCGCCAGCGGGCTGGTTGCGGGCGTGCTCGACCTCACCACCACCGAATGGGCCGATGAACTCGTCGGCGGAGTCCTGACGGCTGGACCAGAACGACTCGATGCTACTGCCCGCGCTAAAATTCCCGCAGTCATCGCGCCGGGTTGTCTCGATATGGTTAATTTTGGCGAACGGGCCAGCGTGCCCGCCAAGTTTTCCGCCCGCACTTTTTATCAACACAATCCGCAAGTCACGCTGATGCGGACTACGCCCGCTGAATGCACCGAACTCGGCCGCATCATCGCCGAAAAAATTAACCGCTACCCCGCGCCCGTTACGGTGCTGCTGCCCCGTCGCGCCATCAGTATCATTAGCGCGCCCGGCCAGCCATTTCACGATCCGGCAGCAGACACGGCCCTCTTCACCTCATTGCGCGCCCACCTTCGCCCAGATTTACCGGTGCGCGAATACGATGTCGTGATCAACGATCCACTCTTTGCCCGCGCCTGCGCGGAAACTCTCCTCGCTCATCTTGCGGCCTCGGCTCCCTCTCGCTAAGGCCTAGGTCAGTGGTGTATTGAGAATTTCCCTGATCTTGGCTTAACCGCACCCGTAGCATTTTTATTTTTTCTTCCCCTAGCTTATGTCTACCCTCCCCCGTCTCCTCGCCGCCTTGCTCGTCATTAGCCTTACTCCGCTCACGCAGGGTGCGACGGGTACGACCGAACTCTTCGATGGCAAAACTCTGACGGGGTGGGAAGGCGACCTGCAATGGTGGCGCGTCCAAGACGGCGTCATCACCGGTGGGTCAACGTCCTCTAAAATTCCGGAGAATCAATTTCTCGCGACCACGCGTTCGTTTCAAAATTTTGAATTACGCTTACAGCTTAAACTAACGGGTGATCCGAAAGTTGGCTTTATTAACAGCGGCGTGCAGTTGCGGAGCTTGCGCGTGCCGCAATCCACTGAGATGTCCGGCTACCAAGTTGATGCGGGCGATCCGTGGTGGGGAAAACTTTACGACGAATCCCGTCGCAATAAAGTCATCGCCGAATCTGCTAACCTCGCCGCCGTCGCGGCAGCCGTGCAGGTTAATGATTGGAATGACTACCGCATCCGCGTCGAGGGTCCACGTTTGCGCTCCTGGATCAATGGCGTCGCCGCCCTCGATTACACCGAAACAGATCCAACGGTCGCGCTCGATGGTCACATCGGTCTGCAAATTCACAGCGGCGGCCCCGCCCTCGCGCAATTCAGGGCGATCATAATTGAAGAACTTCCACCCACCCCCGGCGCCCCGACCTGGGATAAAGTGGGGCACCCCCAACCGCGTGCGCCGCGCGCCGCGCCAGCCACCCCGATTCCCGCCACGGGCCGCGATCTGAGCTACAATACGGTCGGCACCGGCCCACGCTTACCCGAGGAAGAACGCCTCACTTTCAAATTACCCCCGGGGTTTGAAATTGAACTCGTCGCCGCGGAATCACCGGGCTTGGGTAAATTTATCACCGTGGATTGGGATGCGCGCATGCGGCTCTGGTCCATGACCGCCCTCGAATATCCGGTCGACGGCAACGAACAGAAAGTAGCCTCCGATGCCCTCTTTGCCGCCGGCGGTCGTGATAAAGTAGTCGTCTTCGATGCTCCCTACGCCATCCCCGCCCCCGGCCGTGCTGCGGTCACGGTGCCGCCGCGAATTTTTGCCGACAATCTCGTGATGCCATTGGGCATTTTGCCTTATCAAGATGGCGCGTTAATTCAATACGGCCCCGATATTCGTTTCTATCACGACACCAATCGCGATGGTCGCGCCGATCACCATGAGGTAATCCTGACGGGCTTTGGCACCGAAGACTCGCACTTATTTCCTCACCAATTTCTGCGCCAACCCGGCGGCCAGATTTTTGCGGCGCAAGGGCTCTTTAATTATTCAAAGGTACGCCGCCCCGGGAACCGCGCCTTCGCGAATGGCGCCACGGAAATTCCTTTCAACCAATGTAAGCTTGGCCGCTTCACTCCCGATGGCGCAAATTTTGAAAGTCTCACCGCCGGACCCAATAATATTTGGGGTCTGGTCAGCTCGCGTGAAGGCGAAATCTTTATGCAGGAAGCCAACGATCTCGGCTATCCCGTCATTCCTTTTGAGCCGGGCATTTGGGTGTCCACGGGATCGAAAGATCGTCTGCGCCCTTATCAACCGCTGATGCCACCGCCGCTCCCGCCCGCGCAGATGGGTGGCACGGGGTTGAGCGGACTCGCGCTCGCCGAGGATGCGGACGGACTTTTCCGCAGCTTTGGCGCCACGGCGGCTGATGGCTCTAAGATTTTCTTCTTGGCCAACCCAATCACCAACACGATCAACACGGTTAAGGCGACGCCCGAGGGCCCGCGCTACCGTTACGAAAAACTGCCCGACTTTCTCACCACCGAGGATAAGTGGTTTCGCCCCGTTTCCATTCACTTTGGCCCCGATGGCGCGCTCTACATCGTCGATTGGTATAATAAAATTATTTCGCACAACGAAGTGCCGCGCGCTCACCCCGATCGCGATAAATCACGCGGCCGCATCTGGCGCGTGCGCCATGTTGCACAACCGCGAACGACCCCTCCCGACCTCACTGCGCTCAAGGATCGAGACCTGCTCGCTCATCTCGGCGATGCGAATGCGCGCATCGCGCATCTCGCCTGGCTCGAACTGGTCGACCGCCATGCGATCGGGCTCATTCCTGATTTAGAAAAAATTGTCAGCGATCGCACGGCCGCGCGCGACCGTCGCCTCGCGGCTCTTTGGGTGCTTGAAAGTTTTGCCCCCATTTCAAATCACCTCTTACAGCAGCTCGCTGCCGACCCGGCCCCCACCCTTCGTCACCAAGCAGCGCGCTTAACGGCGACGGGGACGCGCTCGGAGGCAGAATTTCTCGCGCTTGCCTCGCCGCTCATCACCGATCCGAGTCCGGCCGTGCGCGCCGCGATGGGTGACGCGCTGCGCCGCCTGCCAGCTCCGAGCCCCCGGGTGTTGGCCCTCGCAGCGCAACTTGGCGGGGCCTCCCTCACCAGCGGTGGCGACTGGGCACGCTATGACCGCGAGTTCGAACGTTACTTAGCCCGTTGGGCCATGGAATTAAATCCCGCCGCCACGGTAGCCTTGCTCGCCTCACCTTTAGGCCAAGCACTGCCTTTGGAAAATCGCCTCCTCGCCACCCTCGCGCTTGGAGGTAAAACAGCCGCGCTTGGTCTAGCGCAACTTGCCCCGCAACTTAATCGGCTACTCAGCGATGAAGAAGTCCGCACGCTAGCGGCAGATTTGGCTGACCCCAGTGTGCGTGCAGCGCTCACCACCGCGCTCGCTCAGCCCGGTTCACGCGCGGCGGTCTTACGAGCCTTGCTCGCACTGCGCACGAGTCTTGATGTGAGCTCGCTCACGTCTGAACTCACGACGGCAGCTCGCCTGCTTATTGCGAGTCCTCTCGCAACTGACGTGTTACTGGGTGCACAAGTGGCCGGAGCCTTCAAACTCACCGGCAACGAACCCGAGCTAACTGTCGTATTAAAACGCCCCGCGACTGAGGCTAACCTGCCCACGGCGCTGGCGGCACTGCGGGCCTTGCGGGAAAATCGGGTTGGCCCGAGCGCCGTGTTTGCCCAACTGGTACGGGAATCGTTGGAGCCGACGATTCGCGATGAAGCTTTAACCGCGTTAGCTGTTTCTGAAACCGCCGGCGCCCCAGCCCAGCTCGTGGCTTTACTGCCCGCTTTGACGCCAGCGCAGCGGAGCGCCGCCCTCGATCGACTCGCCGGCCGCCCAATTGGCGCCAGGGCGATCATCACTGGTCTGCATACTGGCACCGTGGCGCGCACGGATATTAGCGTAAGCGCGGCCGAAAAATTACGGCTCCTTTTCCCCGCTGACCCCACAGTCGCAGCGCGCTGGCAAGAACTGGGCGGCGATGCCCAACGGGCGCTTCGCCTGCCCGGCGGTCCAGGTAATTACGCTGACACCCAAATTGCCCTCATCGGCCCTTTCACGATCGAATGTTGGGCGAAGCTAGATCCAGAGATCGATCACCGCGACGGTCTGCTCGGGCTCTCCGGCACGATTGATTTTAATTTTTATGAAGGCCGTTTCCGCGTTTGGCTGGCCGAAGCCAATGACGTCGTCATAGCGCAGAAAAAAGCCGTCCCCAATGTGTGGACGCATTATGCCATCACGCGTGATGCCGGTGGATTTTTTCGCCTCTTTATAAATGGAGAGCTTGAAGCCACCAGCGCTGGCACCAGCCCGACCGCTTTCACCGGCGTTAATCTCGGCCGGAGCCGGCTGAATCCGACGATCGGTACCACAGCCGGTTGGCTTGCCGAATATCGCGTGTGGAGTGTCGCCCGCACCGCGCAGGAGATTCGTGATCATTTTGATCGCAGCTTGGCCGGCAGTGACGCCGGTCCGCGCCCCGCTGGCTTAGTCGAGGTTTTCGCCGGTGCAGGCTGGGGACCGCTGAAAGGCGCGGTGCGAGTCGAAGTCACCGATGACGCTCCCGTCTTGCTGACCGCGGCCCAAGCGGCCGCCCAGACCGAGAAATTTGCGCACTTCCGCACGCTCGCCAACGCCAACGGCCAAGCGGAACGCGGCCGACAAACTTTCACCACGCTCTGTCTCGCGTGTCATCAACAAGGCGGCCAAGGCGGCCAAATCGCGCCGCCACTCGACGGTCTCGGCAACACCAACGTTGAAGCGCTCCTCAGAAATATTCTTACGCCCAGCGCCGCTATGCAAAGCGCGTATCGCACGTTTCGAGTTATGCTCAAAGATGGCAGCGTGCGTGACGGCTTCCTCGCCGAAGAAACGGCCGACGCGATCATTCTGCGGGTACCAGGGGCTGAGGATAGCCGGATCGCCCGCGCGGATATTCGCCAGACCAGTTATTTGAATCGCTCGCTCATGCCCGAAGGATTGTTGGAAGCGATGTCCCCAGCCCAAGTCAGCGATCTTTTTGCTTATCTGCGGGCCTTAAAATAACCGAGCGACCGACGCTTTCTAGCCCTATGCCAAAATTTATCTTCATTATGGCCGTCCTGCTGGTGATTTTCATTTTACTCGCAGTACTGAAAGATCGGTGGTCGTCGTAAGGGCTCGCGGGGGTCCTCTTTGGTGTTTTTTGGGTTTCTTTGTTTGCGGTGAGCGCGGCGTTGCAGTCGTCACCACTTTTAGTTTTTTTCCGCGCCGCTGCCATGAAACACACTTACTATCCTAGCTTAGATGGATTACGCGCGATTGCCGTGGGCATCGTCTTGGCCGCCCACGGCGGCGTGCCTTACTTTCGCAGCGGCGGAGTCGGCGTGGATACGTTCTTTGTCCTGAGCGGATTTCTTATCACCACGATTCTCAGCACCGAGTGGGCGCGGACTGGGACGATCAATTTTAGGAATTTTTATGCGCGGCGATTTTTGCGCCTCGCGCCTGCCCTCTTGCTGACCTGTGCTTTTGTGGCGGCGGGCATGCTCTGGCTGGAAAATCGTTTCCCGAGCACCGAAATCGCCCTCGTTTTAAGCTACACCTCAAATTGGGCACAGGCGCTTTATAAGCTTCATTTGACGTGGTTGAACCACTGCTGGTCCTTATCGATTGAGGAGCAGTTTTATCTGCTTTGGCCGTTGGTCATTGTGGGGCTGGAGCGACTAGAACGCTCGCCAGCGACGAAGGTAAAAATGCTGCTCGGCGGCGCTTTGCTCGTGGCGATTTACCGCGCGAGCCGTGTGGGAATTTATTCGGATGAGCGGATAAATTTTGGGCTCGATACCCGCATGGACACCTTAATGGCAGGCGCGGCGCTGGCCTATTTTGTGCAAAATTTACCTATGCGCCGCTTATCCGAAGGCGTGAGTTGGTGGTTAGGTCGCCTCGTGGCGCCCCTCGCGCTCGCCGGCATTTTTGGGATTATTCATTTTGTGACCTGGTACAGCCCATGGATGGGCTGGGTTGGTTACATCTTGGTAGCCGGCGCCGCGGTCTTGGTCGTAATGGATCTCGTCGTAGGTGGGCATTCGTGGCTAGCGCGGGTCTTAGCCTGGCAGCCATTGGTTTTTATCGGTAAGATTTCCTACGGGATCTATCTGCTGCATCTGCCTGTCTATTATATCATCGAAAAACTGATGCCCACCGCCGCTCTGCCCGTACGACTTGGAATCAAGCTGGCGATCAGTCTGAGCCTCGCGACTGCTTCCTATTACCTCATCGAACAGCGATTTTTGCGCTTGAAAGGGCGATTTGAGACCCCCCAAGGCTCAAGCAAGGTTTAGCCTGCACCCCGCCCGATTATCACGGGTCCGAAAAGACCCTAAGCCTTGGGGCATAATTGTATAATCGGGGAGGACTAGAAAATCCTTGCGCGGTCAGATTCAGTCCGTAGCTTCCCCGATTCCGCGCTGGGTCCCCATCGTCTAGCCCGGTTAGGACGCCTCCCTTTCACGGAGAGAACCGGGGTTCGAATCCCCGTGGGGACGCCATCGGCGGCTGAAGCGGAGCTTCAGGTTCGAACAAAGTTCGACAAAGCGCGGCGTAAAAGGATGCCCGCAGCACTGAGGCTCGTCCTTAAAACCTGAGACGGTGGCTTCGCTGGCTTAGCACTCTAAGCATTATCTCCTGCACTTAACAAAGCATGCGTAGCTTCTACCAAAAAAATCCTTGGTTTCTGCGTTGAGTCGCAAAACTCCGCGCGCAGTGTAAGTTTTTGTAAATCCACGCATGCACGATCACCCTTACGCTTTCCTCGCCTTGTTTCTCGGGGTCGCGATTGCCTTTCCCTTAATCATGCTCGGCGTAGCAGGACTCTGGGTTAAATGTTTTCAGCCGGCGAAACCAGGCGTGCTAAAAAATGCCACCTATGAATGCGGTCTGGAAGCAACCGGTGACTCATGGATCCAGTTCAAGGCGCACTATTACCTCTACGCCATTCTCTTTCTGATTTTTGACGTAGAAGTGCTGTTCCTCCTCCCCTTTGCGGTCGCCTTCACGAGTTTGTCGGCGAGCGCCCTCTTTGCGATGTTGGTCTTTATCCTCTTGCTCGCTGAGGGCCTGGTGTGGTCCTGGCAGCGCGGTTATCTCGCTTGGAAATGAGTGATCCCGTGACATCGCCCACCCCTTTCCCCGCCGCCGGCAACATCTCTGATGCCGAACGCGAAGATCTTCGCCGGCATGGGATTTTAATGACGAGTCTCGAGGAACTCCACAACTGGGGCCGCAGTAATTCGATCTGGCCGCTCCAATTTGGCCTCGCCTGCTGCGCCATCGAGATGATCGCCGCTGCCACTGCGCGTTTTGATATCGCCCGTTTTGGCGCAGAGATTTTCCGCCCCTCGCCCCGCCAAGCCGATCTCATGATTGTGTCTGGCACGGTCACCAAAAAAATGGCGCCGCAAGTGATCCGTCTGTGGAACCAGATGCCGGAACCCAAATACTGCATCGCGATGGGCGCTTGCGCGATTTCTGGGGGACCTTTCAAACAAGGTTATAACGTCCTCAAGGGCATCGATCGTTTTATTCCCGTCGATATCTACATTCCCGGCTGCCCGCCACGCCCCGAGGCGCTGCTCAACGGCCTCATCCAGCTCCAAAAGCAAATCAAGGCGGAGCAACTTACCGGACCAAACGCCGCCCGCTTCACTCGGCCGGAGGAGCCCAGCGAATTTCCCGTTCCCGCCTACGGGGCGCACGACCTCGTGCCGACAAAAAATGACGCCCTCTGGTCGCCGCCGACTCCGGAGGCGAAAGCTTAGGTCATGGAGACGCTCGAACAAATCCGCGCCCGCCTTCTCCTGGCTTACCCCGCCGCGCAGATCACCTTCGTCACTAATCCGGGCCCGGCCGCGGAGCACTCCTTGCTCATCGAGGCAACCCACGCAGTCGAAATCGCCCGCTGGCTGCGCGATGATACCGCGCTCCGCTTAGATTATTGCTCGAACGCCACCGGCGTGGACTGGCCGGATAAAACCATCACGGATGTCACCACGACCACCGAGCCCGATCCCGCGGGCGGCCCGGCCAAGACGGTTGAAACCAAGACCACGCGCCTGCAACCGGGTTACCTCGAGGCCATCTATCACCTTTACTCCATCGCGTTGAAACAAGGGCCCGTCGTGATTCGACTGCGCACCGCCAATCGCACCGATGCGGTCACCCTTCCTTCGCTCACCCCGATTTGGCGATCCTGCGATTTTCAGGAGCGGGAAATTTTTGACCTCTACGGAATTATTTTTTCGGGCCACCCTGATCTGCGCCGCTTGTTGATGTGGGATGAATTCAAAGATCACCCGATGCGCAAAGATTACGTCGAGCCCGACGATTATGAATGGGAGCCCACCGCTCACGGGGCCGTGTTAGAGCGAGCGAAGCCTCATCAATCGGCGGCCGCCGCCCCTGCGCCAAAAACGGGAGGAACACCATGAACCCGTCCACGCCGAGCGCGCCCGCGCCGTTTACCTCTGCGCCTGGCCCCACGGTGCGGGCCGTTCATGATGAATTTCACGGCGACCTCCTCGAGGTCTCGATGGGGCCGCAGCATCCTTCGACCCACGGCGTTTTCCGCATGGTCGCAACGCTCGATGGCGAGCAGCTCGTTAAACTTAAACCGATTTTTGGTTACCTGCACCGCAATCACGAGAAGATCGCCGAGAACACCACGTACCTCGGTTCGATGCCCTACACAGATCGCCTCGACTACCTGTGTTCCATGTCGACCAATTGGGCCTACGCCCTCGCGGTGGAAAAACTTGCCGGCCAGGCCGTACCCGAGCGCGCCCAGTATCTGCGCATTATTATGGCCGAGCTTACGCGGCTCGTGAATCACTCGTGCCTCGTTGGCTTTCTCTTTAACGATCTCGGCACTTCGTTCACGCCGCTGCTCTATGCGTTCCGCGAGCGCGAAAAAATTATCGATTTGTTCGAGGCCCTCAGTGGTTCGCGCATGATGTGCAATTATCAGCGCTTCGGCGGCTGCCGCGTCGATCCTACGCCAGAGTGGCTCGCGGCTGCCCAGCAGCTCGTGGATAATTTTCCGCGCTTTCTGGATGAGTATGAACGCATGCTCACCGGCAATGAAATCATGCTGGCCCGCACGCAAGGCGTCGGCCGCCTCGATGCCACCCATGCCATCAATGCCGGGATCACCGGCCCCGTGCTGCGCGCCAGCGGCGTCGATTACGACCTGCGCAAAGTTGATGCTTACGGTTTTTATGCCCAATTTGATTTCCGCGTCCCCCTCGGCGCACACGGCGATACCTATGATCGCTACATGATGCGGATTCTGGAAATGCGTGAGTCCGTAAAAATTCTGCAACAAGCTTTCAAGCGACTCCCCGCCGGCCCGATCATGGACCCCAAGGCTAAACTCCGCGGCTTTCGCCCCAAAGCCGGCGAAGCCTACGGCCGACTCGAAGGCCCGAAGGGCGAACTCGGCTTTTTCCTGATCAGCGATGGCTCACCCAATCCCTACCGGTACCGCGTTCGCCCGCCGTCGCTGATTAATCTCACCTTGCTCGAGGAAATGTGCCTCGGCCACACCATCGCCGATGCCGTCGTCATCCTCGGCAGCATCGACATCGTCCTCGGCGAAGTAGACCGCTAAACTACCCATGCTCGGCTCCGGCATCATCAATGGTCTCATCGTCACGGCGAAAAACTTCGCCGGGAGCTACCACGATCCTGAGCGCATGGTGACGGTAGAGTACCCAGAGCAAAAGACGGTCCTCCCAGAAAATTATCGCAACTTTCCTTTTCTCATCACCGAGAATGCGACTGATCCCATGGGTACGCTCCGGTGCGTCGCTTGCCAAATTTGCGAAAAAGAATGCCCGCCGCAGTGCATCATCATCGAGAAGAGCAAGGACAAGAAACCTGATGCCACCGGCAAACTCCAGCTCTACCCCGCCATCTTTGGCATCGATACTTCCGTCTGCATGAGCTGCCAAATCTGCGTCGAGGTTTGTCCGTTCGATGCGATCAAGATGGATAAAGTCTTCGAGATCGCGACGACTGATCGCTTTCAGGATCTCTTCCTCGATCGTGAACGCTTGGCGAAGCCCAATAGCTATTATCACGAGATCCATCCGGTGGAGGCCGCGGAGGTCGATGGCCGCCTGCTCGCCGAGCGCAAAGCCGCCGAAGAAAAAGCTAAAGCGGCGGCCGCTGCCGCTAAACCGGTGGTCACCCCGCCGCCGGCCACCCCATGAGCGCCGCCGCACTCACTGATTCATTCCTGGAACGCGCGCCTTTGGTATTGCGCGACTGGGTTGTTAATTTTCTGCCCGCCCCGCTGCAATGGCTGGGCCATCATCTGATCACGATCATCGCCGTGCTCGCCGTCTTCGGGACCTTCTTTGCCTTCACGACGATTGCCGAACGCAAGCTCTTGGCTCGCCTACAAAATCGCCTCGGGCCCAATCGCTCCGGCCTGCCGTGGATTAAAGGGCTCACCCTCTTCGGACTCAGCCAGCCTTTTGCTGATGCCATTAAAACTCTCACGAAGGAAGACATCGTGCCCGCCGCCGCCGATAAATGTCTGCACTTTCTAGCGCCAGTGATCGTGGTGGCCTTCTCGTTGATGACTTTTGCTGTGCTGCCTTTTGGGCGTCACCTCATCCCCGTCGAACTTGATGCTGCGCTGCTTTATTTCTTCGCCGCCGGCGCCGCCACGGAGCTCGCCATTTTTATGGCGGGCTGGTCGAGCCGGAATAAATACTCCCTCCTCGCCGCCATGCGGGCCTTGGCTCAGCTCATTAGCTATGAGCTGCCCCTCATCCTCTCGGTTGTACCCATTGTCCTCGTGACGAGCACCCTCTCCACCCAAGGCATCGTCCTGGCGCAAGGCGGCTGGACCTTTGGTTTTCTCCCGCACTGGTTTGTCTTCACGCCTTGGGGCTTCCCAGGTTTTATTATTTTCCTCGTCGCCGCCTTAGCGGAATCCAATCGTTCACCCTTTGATTTGCCCGAAGCGGAAAGCGAACTCATCGCGGGGCACCTGACGGAATATTCTGGATTTAAATACGCCCTGTTCTTCATGGCAGAATATTTTGGCCTCACGGCTCTCAGCGGTTTGGGTGTAACGCTCTTCCTGGGCGGCTGGCAGGCCCCGATCGCCGCGCTGCAATTTATTCCTTCGTACGCTTGGTTCATGCTGAAATTGATCGGCATGCTGGTCTTCTTTATCTGGATCCGCGGCACCTTGCTCCGCCTGCGCATCGATCAACTGACCCGGCTCGCTTGGCAATTTCTGGTGCCGCTGGCACTACTCAATGTCGGCAATGCGGCCTTTTGGATTCTCACGTCATCATGGAGTGGCCCACTGCAACTGATCCGCTGGGCTGTTTCTTTAGCGATCATTGTCATCCCTTTCATTCTGCTCGGCCGCACCCTCACCGCTGGTTACGCCCCGCGCACCTATCGCTACGCCCCATGAACAGGAATGCATCAACGATCATCACCTGCTTAATCACCTCGTGACCTTCGCCTTAATCATCATCGCGATCATTATGCTCGGCTCAGCGGCCGCCGCGATGCTGCTGCGCAATTTGATCCATAGCGCGCTGCTCCTGATTTTAAGCTGGGCCAGCGTCGCGGCATTCTACCTCTGGGCCGGCGCGGAGTTCGCCGCCTTCGCGCAAATCCTCGTCTACGTTGGCGCGATCTCGATGGTCGTATTATTTGCGGTTCTCTTGACCCGGCAAAATCAAGTCGCCGATGTAGTCATCGAACCCGCTTCACGGCAGCGCGCGACCACCGCCCTGACCGTTGGCGCCTGCTTGGCCGGCATCTTGTCTGCCGCGGTCGTAGCTTCACAATTCCCCGCCGCCGCGCTCACCGCTCCCGCCACGACGGTTAAATTAATTGGCCTCGAGTTGATGTACCGCCATGGGGCGGCACTCCTGATTATCGGCGTCATTCTCACCGTCGCGCTCATCGGCGCGACGCTGCTCGCCGCGACTGAAGCCAAGCGCAACCCGGAGGATGCTCCATGACGCCGCTCCACCTCTGCCTCCTGATTTCTTCGGGACTATTCTGTATCGGCCTCACCGGCGCACTGGCCCGCAGCAATACCATTCTCGTCCTGCTCGGGATCGAACTGATGCTGAACGCGGCAAATCTTAACTTCATTGCCTTCTGGCGCTTCGGGCCCGCCCCCAGCCCAGCGAATGGGATGATTTTTGTCCTTTTCGCTATCGCGGTAGCCGCCGCCGAAGCCGCTGTCGGTCTCGCGCTGATCATCGCGGTTTATCGTCATCAGAAAAATATCCGCCTGCAGGAAGCCAACACCCTCCGGGGGTAACGCCGCCAGCCGCCGCCATGACTTTCACTGCAAATCATCTCTGGCTCATCCCCACGCTGCCGCTGCTCGCCGCGGGGCTGGGCGCGCTGGCTCCCAGCAAAGACCGCCGGCTGGCCGCGGGCAGTGCCATTGTCGCGATGGCGGCCTCGTTCATTCTGGCCTGCCTCGCCTTACAAAGCGCCTTGCAGGCTCCCGCCACTCACGCAGTCGCCAACTTTGCTTGGTTTGATCTCGGCGCTAGCCCGATGCGGTTGGGCTTTTTACTCGATCCCCTCACCGCCTTCATGTGCGTGATGGTAACCTTCGTAGGTTTGCTGATTTTTATCTTCAGCCTCGGTTACATGAAGACCGACGCGAATTTCAAACAGTTCTTCTGTTTCCTCAGTCTCTTTGCTGCCGCCATGCTCGGCGTGTTAGTAGCCAACAGCCTGCTCTTGTTATTTATCTGCTGGGAGCTCGTCGGCCTCGCCTCGTACCTGCTCATCGGGTTCTGGTTTCATAAACCGTCCGCCGCCGCCGCCGCTAAGAAGGCTTTTATCACCACCCGCATCGGTGATCTCGGCCTGTTGCTCGGACTCCTGTGGTTATATGATGCAACCGGTTCGTTGCTATTTTATGATGGTGGCCAAGGCGTATTAGAAAACGCCGCGCTCGCGTCACTGGCCGGCCAAACCCTCTGCGGTGGTCTCGCCCTCTCCACCGCGATTGGCCTGCTGATTTTCTGCGGCGCGATTGGTAAATCGGGGCAATTTCCCCTGCATGTCTGGCTGCCCGATGCGATGGAAGGCCCGACTCCCGTCAGCGCGCTGATCCATGCCGCCACCATGGTAGCAGCCGGCGTCTTTCTGGTCGCCCGCGTTTATCCGCTAATGCAGATCGATGCCGCCCTCGCCGCCGTACCCGTCCATGCTTTAACCGTGGTCGCATTCATCGGCGCAATCACCGCCTTGCTGGGCGCCTTCATTGCTTGCGGACAAAACGACATCAAACGCGTCCTCGCCTTTTCTACAGTCTCCCAACTCGGCTACATGATGCTCGCGCTGGGGGTGGGTTCGTGGACGGCCGCAATCTTTCACTTACTGACGCATGCCTTTTTTAAGGCGCTGCTTTTCCTCGGCGCCGGCTCGGTCATCCACGCCGCGCACCACGAGCAAGATATTCGTTTGCTCGGCGGTTTACGCCCCAAGATGAAGATCACCTTCGCGACCTTCGCTATCGGCATGATGGCGCTCTCGGGGGTGCCGTTTCTTTTTTCAGGATTTTGGAGCAAAGAAGCGATTCTCCACGCCGCGCATGCTTGGAATGTTTCCCACTTACCGCTCTACGCTGGTCTCGCCGCGGTCGTGCTAACCGCTTTCTACATGACTCGCTTAGTGGCGGAGACATTTTTGGGCCAACCGCGTTCAGCCGCGGCTGAGCACGCGCATGAGAATTCGGCCGTCATGACGATTCCGTTAATCTTACTCGCGCTCGGCGCGATTGTGTTGGGCTTCCTCGGAACTCCCGCCTGTCCGTGGCTCCAAGCGCGGCTCAGTGGGACCGAACTGCACAGCAGCTTACACCATCTGGTGGAAGGGAGTGGCTTGATGCTTCTTTCTATCGGTTTGGTCGGCGTCGGTCTCGGCCTTGGTTGGTGGCTGTACGGCCGCCAGCTCCGGACTACGGCTGAAGCGCGCGATCCTTTAGTTGTGGCGGCTCCTCGGGTTATGGCCGCTTTGGCTAATCGGCTCGGCTTCGATGAACTCTACGCTGCCACCGTCGGTCGATTGAATCATTTTACCGCAACGCTCGCCCAAGGCATTGATCGTTGGGTTTTGGGCGGACTAGTTAACTTTCTTGCCCAGCTCGGTATTTTTTCCGGCACGGTGAATCGGCAACTTGATGAAGACGGGCTCAATGGCGGCTTTGACCAGATCAGCGCGAGTGTTCGCGGCTCCGGCCAGCGTTATTCTCAAGCGCAGACCGGCGAAGCTCATGGTTATCTGCGCGTCATGGCGGTGGCCTTCATCGTCCTCGCTCTCGTGTTAGTCTTAGGAGGTGCCCGATGAAATGCTTACTCTCCACATTGATTTTTACGCCGTGGCTCGGCGCTTTACTCCTGGCCCTCATTCCACGACTGAGCCCCAAGACCAGTCGCGTGCTCGCGCTGCTCTTTAGTCTTTCCACGCTCGGACTCGCCGCGCTCGCCTGGGCTAATTTTAATCCGGCGGCTATCAGCTATCAGTTCACCGAACAGCACGGTTGGATTAGCGGATTGCAGGTCTCTTACCATTTAGGATTGGACGGCCTAAGCCTAACGCTCGTGCTGCTCACCGGTCTGATTGCGCCAACCGCTTTGCTGGCCTCTTGGAAAATTGAGCGTGATCCGCGCCTTTTCAGTTTATTATTTTTGTTTCTGCAAGGTGCGGCTTTAGGGGTCTTCCTCGCTTTAGATTTCTTCCCTTGGTTTATTTTCTGGGAGCTCAGCCTCGTCCCAGCATTTTTCCTGATTAAACTCTGGGGTGGTCCAGGCGCCGGACGTGCGGCCTATCAGTTTGTCGTCTATACCATCGGCGGCAGTGCTTTCATGCTGCTGGCTTTCGCGGCGCTCTTCGCCACGGCCGGGACTTTTGATTTTGTGGAGCTCGCCGCCCTCGCTCATAATGGAAGCCTCGCCGCGAAAATTGGCGGTCCCGCCCTCGGCGTAATTTTCCTCGGGGTGCTGCTAGGTCTCGCCGTGAAAGTTCCCCTGTACCCTTTCCATACTTGGCTGCCCTCCGCGTATGCCGAAGCCCCGACGGGTGCTTCAATGTTCCTAACGGGCGTCATGTCCAAAATGGGCGTCTACGGTTTCCTCCGCATCCTCTGGCCGCTTTTCCCCGCGCAACTCTCAGCCGCAGCGCCGGTGCTGAGTGCTTTGGCGGTAGCGGGTATCGTGCTCGGTGCTTTTGCCGCCATGGCGCAAACGGACCTGAAGCGCATGGTCGCCTATTCTTCCATTAATCACGTGAGCTATTGCCTGCTCGCGCTCTTCGCCGTCGCAGGGTCTGGGCTCTTACATCCAGCGGCCGCCACCGCCGCCCTCAGCGGCGCGGTCCTGCAGATGTTTAATCACGGGCTCTCAGCGTCCGCGCTTTTCTTTTGTGTCGGGATTTTAGAAAACCGCTCCGGCGGCCTTCGTGGCCTCCATGATTTCGGCGGCGTGCGGACCGCTGCCCCCATCTTCGCCGGCTTCTGCGGAGTCGCCCTCTTTTCCTCGCTGGGCTTACCCGGACTCAATGGTTTCGTCGGTGAATTCCTCGTCTTCCGAGGAGTCTTTGGCCTCGCGCCGTGGGCTGCCGCCATCAGCTGCTTGGGTTTATTTGCCACCGCCTATTTCTTGCTGACCTTCTGGCAACGCGTCTTCCACGGGCCCCAAGGAGCGAGCGTTACCCGCTTCCGTGATCTCAATGCTTTAGAAATTGCTACGCTCGTCCCGACGATTGCCTTGATGTTTATTCTCGGCGTATGGCCGCAAGCCCTCGTGAGTCTCTTCAACCCGTTGGTCACCGCGTGGACTGTTCTCCTGCCATGAACCTGCTGCCTTTTACCATCTACCTGTCGTTCGCCGGGGCCGGGTTGGCCTTGGTGGCGGGCCAGCGGTCAGCAGCCACGGCGCGGATGGTCGCCTTGCTCACTGCGGCGACGACCTGGGGCCTGACTTTATATGCGGCCGCCGGCTTCACACCTTCTGCGTCTGTCTTAACGCTGATCAATCTGCCTTGGATTCCCCAAATGGGAATCAACTACCACCTCGCCGTCGATGGCATCAGCCTCACGTTGCTGGTGCTCACTGGCTTGGCGGCGACCGCAGGGGTGCTGTTCTCATGGAATATCGAGGAGCGCACCGGCGAATTTTTTGCCTTCTACCTAGCACTGATCGGCGGAGTTTACGGCGTCTTTCTCAGCGCGGATGCTTTTCTGTTTTTTGTTTTCTACGAAATCGCGATCGTCCCAAAATATTTTCTCATCGCGAACTGGGGCTCCACCAACCGGCAGTATGGGGCGATGAAGCTCGCGCTCTATTCTTTCGCGGGCAGCGCTCTGGTACTCGCGGGCTTGCTGTGGATTTACGCGACGGGCCACGCCGCTGGTTTTGGCTTAACCCAATTAGCCCAAGCCGTAACGAGCCTCAGTCATACTGAGCAAATCATGATCTTCGCGCTTATCTTCACGGGCTTTGCCGTATTGGCCGGCATGTTTCCCTTTCACACGTGGGCCCCGACCGGCCACGTCGCGGCCCCCACCGGGGCATCAATGCTACTTGCCGGTGTCGTGATGAAGCTCGGCGCCTACGGCTGCCTGCGCGTCGCCATGGGGCTCATTCCCGCTGGCTTGACGTATTGGCAACCGGTCATCGCTTGGCTCGCGGTGGCGGGCATTATTTACGCGGGGCTCGTCGCGTTGGTGCAAAATGATTTTAAATTCGTCATCGGCTACTCCAGCGTCAGCCACATGGGCTTTGTGCTGCTGGGCCTCGCCGCCGCCAATCCCCAAGCCGCCGCCGGTGCCGTGCTCCAAATGTTTTCCCATGGCGTAATCGCCGGACTGCTCTTCGCCGTTGTCGGGCGCATGGTTTACGAGCGCACCCACACTCGTCAGCTAGAAGCCCTCCGGAAAATTCCCCTGCATCGGCTCATGCCTTTTGCCACCGTGGTCTTTGTGGTGGCGGGTCTCGCTTCGATGGGCATGCCGGGCTTTAGCGGATTCCCCGCTGAGCTGACTATCTTGAGCGGTACCTGGCAGGTTTCAAAAATCTGGGCCGTGAGCGCTGCCCTCGGCGTGCTCATCGCTGCCGCCTTCACCTTGCGCGTGATGCAAATTTCTTTTTTTGGTCAGGTATCACCCGCGAGCGAAGCCCCGCTCGATACGACTCACTACGCTCCGATCACGTGGGCGGAACGCACCGGGGCCATTTTATTACTGACGGCAACTTTGTTGATTGGGCTGCAACCTGATCTGCTGCTCAACTGGATCGTCCCCAGTCTGCATTCTCCACTCCTGCAGGCCATCTGGCACGGAGGTACCCCATGAATTATAGCTACGCTCTGCTCGCCCGGGGGCTATTGCCCGAAATTTCTCTGATTGTCGGGGCCCTCTTAGTCCTCACTTATGATCTCATTCGCGGTCGCCAACACACCCTGGCCGAACGACGCACCGCCGCTTTGTGGATCGCAGCCACGGCACTCATCGCCGCGATTTTTGACTCCGTATCGGTGGGCGCGCTCGGCCCAATTTATGGGCATAATTTCATCTTGGACCAACTTGCCCTGGCTACCCGCACCGGCGTCCTGGGACTCGCCTTGCTTACCCTCGGAGTAACCGCTGGCGCCAAACTCCTCCGCCATCCGGCTGAATACGTTGCGATCATTTTATTTGCGACCGCCGGGTTTACCCTCATGGCCGCGGCTCATCATCTCTTGGTGGCTTTCGTCGCCCTCGAATTAGCGAGTCTTTCTCTTTATGTGCTAGCTGGTTTTGACAAAGACCGCCGCGCCTCGGCTGAGGCGGCTTTAAAATATTTTCTGTTTGGCGGCATGGCGACCGCCTTTCTGCTCTTTGGCTTTAGCCTCATTTATGGCGTCACGGGCGAGCTCGAGTTCTCGCGGATCGCCTCGAGCTTAGCTCATGGGCACATGACTCCGCTGCTCGCGCTGGCCCTCGTCATGGTGTTGGTCGCTTTCGGCTTCAAAGCGGCGGCGGCGCCTTTTCATCTCTGGGCCCCCGATGCCTACGAAGGCGCCCCCACCCCCTCCACCGCGCTAATCGCCTCGGCCTCCAAACTCGCCGGCTTTACCCTTTTCCTGCGCCTCTTGTGGCCGGGTCTGAGCACCCTCGCTGGTGACGTATCTACCGCCGGTAACTCTGGCGGCTGGTTAATTCTCGTCGCCCTCCTCGCAGGAGCCTCCCTCCTGCTCGGTAATCTAGCCGCCTTGGCGCAGGGCAATCTTCGGCGCCTGCTAGCCTACTCGGCTATTGCGCATACAGGTGCGATGCTGCTCGGCGTCATCGCGGCCGGCAGCGCAGGCGCGGGGCCCCTGTTTTATTATCTAGCGACCTACGGGGTCGCTACCATCGGGGCCTTCGGCGTCATCGCCGTGCTCGAACAACAGGGCCGCTGCCAAAAAATATCCGACGTGGCCGGTTTGTATCAGCGTTCACCATTATTGGCTGGCTGCTTGACGGTCTTTATTCTTTCGCTCGCAGGCATCCCTCCGCTGGCTGGTTTCTTTGGTAAATTCGCCGTGTTTGCGGCCGCCTTACAAATTGGCGGCGTCGCGGGCCCCGCGGGTTGGCTCACCTTGCTCGCCATCGCCCTCAGCGCGGTCGCCCTTTATTATTATCTCCTCGTCTTAAAACAGGCTTTGGTGGTCGCCCCCACGGCGGAAAATTCCGCGAGGATCCACGTACCGATCACCACGGCACTCACCTTGCTGATTGCGGCCGGCCTCCTCCTGGGACTTGGATTATTTCCATCGCTAGTGTTGGGGCTATTCTAACGCCGGTGTTTGGTTCGCGGCTAAAAGGGCCAACCGATTATAATCAATCGGCGCTTTTCTTTTTCGGCTATCGCAGACTTGCCAGCCCCCCTTGGATTATGCGTTGGTGGCGACCTTCCCTTATGAATTCCGCCAAAATCTCTACCGCCCTGCCCCCTGCTGCTGTCACCCGTTTCGATTCAGTGCCCTTTCCTCTGCTCGCCTCGGGAAAGGTCCGCGAAATTTTCGACCTCGGTGATGCCCTCTTGTTGGTCGCGAGCGATCGCCTGTCGGCCTTCGATGTGATTTTGCCCGACGGCATCCCCGGCAAAGGGATTATCCTGACCCAGATGAGCAACTGGTGGTTCGCGCAAACGCAGCACCTCATTGCCAATCACCTCCTCCCCGATCAGGCCGGCGAATTCGCTCGCCGGGGGATCACCGATCGAGATCTCCAATTGCGTAGCATGATTGTGCGCAAGCTCACCCCCCTGACTATTGAATGCGTCGCCCGCGGCTATCTCATCGGCAGCGGCTGGAGCAGCTACCAAAAAACGGGCACCGTCTGCGGCCTGCGTCTCCCCGCCGGCTTACGCCAAGCTGATCAATTAGCCGCGCCTATCTTCACCCCAACGACGAAGGCGCCCAAGGGCCAACATGATGAACCCATCGACGATGCTCAAGGGGCCGCCACGATTGGGGCGGCACTCTATGAAAAAGTAAAGTCACTGAGCCTGACGCTTTATCAATTTGGACATGACCGCGCTAAAAAAGCCGGGATGATTCTAGCGGACACTAAATTTGAATTCGGCACTGATGCCGCCGGTAATTTATTTTTAATCGATGAAGTCCTCACCCCTGATTCATCGCGCTACTGGCCAGCTGACAGCTACACCCCTGGCATCTCACCGCCAAGTTTTGATAAACAATTTGTTCGGGATCATTTAGTGGCCTTAAAGTGGAATCAGACGCCGCCTGCGCCGCGTTTGCCCACTGAAGTAATTACGCGCACTCAGGAAAAATATCTGGCCGCTTTGCGCAATTTACTGGGCTGATCAAACTGCGAGTCAGCGGCCAGTGAACTACCGCTGGCGAGTCAGCTCAACTTCGCGAGATGGAGGTTGAGCGGATCGGGCGCACCCTGCTATTGATCGATGATGTCTCCTCGCTTGTTTTTCACGCCCGGCGTTTTTCTGCTCGCCACTCTTGTTTTGGGTACAGCGCATACCCCTGCTTTCGCGCGCGTCGGTGAACCCCTGGCCAAACTTAAAAAGCATTTTAACGCATCTCCGGAACGCGAGTCGCCCAAAAATATGGCGATCTGGTTCATTGAGTCGATCGATGGTGCGCTGGTTTACACCGCCACGTTTAATGCGCAGGGCCTTTCTATCTCCGAGGGCATCAAGCCGCTCAAACGCGCGGTGCTCACTGCGAAAATTGCCGAAGATTTTATCCGCGATCAGATGGTGCCGCTTCAAGGCTCCCCGACTTCACGCGTCGTTCCTCCGGGCCAAGCCTACTTTTTTGCCGGCCAGTCATTTGTCTGCGGCGAAAGTGAATTTGTGATGGTTGATGATGGGCGCGGTCTACTCCTCATCTGGTCACGCAGCGGCATTCCCTCCGTCATGGCCGTTAGCCGCGAAATGCTGCTCACGCCAAATCACTGAGCATTATTTGCGCTGGATCAGGTAGACACGCGCCGTAATTTACATGAGTGCGGCGGTGCCACTCGCCGCACTGCGCTCGATGCGCACCCGCCGAGCGCGCTCCGCATTGGCTTCAAGAATAGTTAGGCGATATTCCCCCGTGACGAGACTCTCATCGCGCTTCGGGACGTGACCAAATACCCGCTGACACCAATGCGAGACGGTTTCCCGCGGTTGCCACTCGAGTGGCCAGCCCGTCTCGGCCTGCAATTCTCGCATAGTAAAAGTGCCGCTGACCACAATGAGACTCTCCGTCCGCTTATACACCGGACCATGCTCGATATCGAATTCGTCCCGGATATCGCCGACAATTTCTTCGAGCACATCTTCAAAAGTCACGATCCCCGCGAGAGCCTTTTTTTCGTCGAGCACCACCGCCAGATGGCTACGTGCCGAGCGGAAACTTTCGATCATGCTATGCAGCGGAGTAGTTAGTTCAAATTCCACGGCTGGTCGGATGAGCGGCTCAAAAGGCGTGTCTGGCCCGAGCGCCTGAATCTGCCAGAGCCATTCACGCACTAAAACCAGTCCCTCCACTTTATCGAGCGAACCCGAACAGACGGGAAAACGACTATGCCCACTAATTTGCGCCGTGCGCAAATTTTCCTCGAGCGGCTTATCTAGCCAGAGGGCGATCACTTGATCGCGCGGTCGCATAATGTGCTGGGCGCGAGTTTGCCGGGCCCGGAGTGATTGCACCATGAGCTTGTTGATGAGGGCATCACCCGGATGGACATGCCGCGCATGACTAAAAACATATTCTAGTTCCTCCGCCCCTAATGAATGATCGCCGGCATGAGCTGGCTGCAATCCCACCCAGCGCAAGAGCTGGTTTGCCGTAATGTTGAGAATCCAGATTAAGGGATAAAAACAGTAATAAAAAATCACGAGCGGCGCTGATACCCATAGGCTCACTTGCGTGGGCCGCTGGATCGCAATGGCCTTGGGGCCTAGCTCGCCAAAAATAATATGAAAAAAAGTGATGACCGTAAACGCCGCGGCAAAAGAGATCGAAGAAATCGCGGCCGGATCAGTCACCCCTAACTTACTCAGCACGGGAGCTAACCGATGCGCGATAAAAGGCTCGCCCACCCAGCCCAGGCCGAGACTGGCCAACGTTACACCCAACTGGGTCGCCGATAAAATCGCCCCAAAATGCGTTGAAGCCCACAAAGCCATCTTCACCCGCCAGCCCCCCGTCTTGGCCAACGGTTGCAACTGACTCGCGCGCACCTTCACCAGCGCGAATTCAGCTGCCACGAAAAACCCATTGGCAAGCACGAGCCCAATGATGATGACCACCTCCAGCGTAATACCAAAAAATTGATTCATGAAAACGACACCCTAACGCTTCAGCTCAAACCGGCAAATGATAAGCCACCGGCCAACGGTAAACCCGCGCGGACAAAGCAGTTAACTGATCAAGATTTTGCCTCTTCCCCAAGGCCGAAGCCGGCCGCCTTCTGATCATCGAACTCCCCTTCCCACCGCGCCACGACGGCACTAGCGAGACAGTTACCCAACACATTAACCGAGGTGCGGGCCATATCCATCAAGGCATCGACGCCCAAAATCATCGCGGCGCCCTCGAGCGGCAGCCCAAAGGACTGTAACGCTGCAATCAAGACGACGAGCGACGCACGCGGCACCGCCGCCACGCCTTTTGAGGTAATCATGAGCGTGAGCATCATGGTAATTTGTTGGCCAAGCCCAAAATGAATCCCCGTGGTCGCTTCCGCCGCCTGCGCCACAAAGACCGAGGCCACCGCTAAGTGCAAAGTGGAGCCATCCAGATTAAACGTATAACCCGCGGGCAAGACAAACCCGACAATGCCTCGGGGCACGCCAACTTTTTCCATATTTTCAAAAGCCTTGGGCAACGCTGACTCACTGTTCGCCGTAGCAAAGGCGACGGTAAACGGCTCCCGCACCGCGCGGATAAAAGGCCGCAACGGAATTTTTGCGATCCAGATGACCGCGCCAAAAACCAAGACCACAAATACAATCAATGAGGCATAAAGCGTCAGCACCAACTTGCCCAAACTAAGTAAGACCTCGAGCCCTTGATGGCCCACCGTCACTGCCATGGCGGCGCCCACTCCATAGGGCGCAAATTTCATGATGATGCCCGCAAACTTAAACATCACTTGCGTCAAACTATCGCACCACACCAAGACCGGCTTGCCCGCTTCCCCCGCCGCAATCACCGCCATCGCAAACAGCAACGAGAAGCAGACGATCTGCAGCACGTCCCCCCGGGCCATCGCATCTAGCAAGCTGGTCGGGAAAGTGTGGAGAATGGTTTCAATTAAAGTGAGCGGCTTGGCCTGCGCGGCGGCGCCCAACGAGCCCACGCTGCCACTGAGAATAACCCCCGCGCCGGGTTTCACCCAGTTAACCATCAATAAACCGACGGCTAATGCGAAGGTCGTGACAACTTCGAAATATAACAGCGCCTTCGCTCCCATCCGCCCAACTTTTTTTAAGTCCCCAGTGCCAGCAATCCCTTGCACGATGCTAGCGAACACCAGCGGGGCGATCATCGCTTTAATTAAATGCAGGAAAATATCGCGAATCAGCGCCGACCACGTTTCCCAGTTTACGCGGCGATCCGCAGGCATCTGACTCATCCACCAGCCAAGCAACACCCCCACGACCAGACCAATCATGATCTGCTGCGTGAGAGAAAACTGATACCATTTGCGCGACGGGACAGATTCGGCGGAGGCAGACATATAAATGTACGAGGAATCTATAACTACCTCCTCCCGTGGCGAGTGAAACTTATGCGCACGGCACAACCCGACCACTCCCGCAATAGGAGCAACGCTTGAGTTTCTAGCCTACGTGGCCTTTAATTTTACCGCTCATGAAATTGCCCCTACGCTCAAATCAGACCTTACCGAGTTGGTCGCTCGGTCCTCGGCTTCATTTAATGCCTAGGCATCTTGAATTTTGCTGAGCATGAAAGTTTCCCTCGCTTATGGACAGGGTCACCTGGAGGTCGAATTACCGGACCAGACGGAAGTCCTGCGGCCACGACCCTCGCCAGGCTTACCCGATGAGCGGGCCGCGCTCTTAGCCGCGCTCGAATCGCCAATTGGCTGCGAGCCGCTGCGTCACTGGCTGCGCCCTCAGGCTAAAATTTGTATTATTTTCCCCGACATCACTCGCGCGATGCCCAATGCGCGCGTGCTGCCGTGGCTCCTCGACTATTTGCATCAACACGGGGTCACTCCGGAGCAAATCGTTTTGCTTAATTCCACCGGCACCCATCGACCAAATACTCCGGCGGAACTCGAGACCATGCTGGGCCCAGCCATCACTGCCCGCTACCGCGTTATCAACCATTACTGTGAACACGACGAGGACCTTGTCGCCTTCGGCACCACCCGCACAGGCGTACCGGCTCTCATTAATCGCCACGCGGCGGAAGCCGATGTGCGTATTTTAACGGGTTATATTGAACCTCATTTTTTTGCAGGCTTCAGCGGTGGCCCCAAAGCGCTCATGCCCGGTGTCGCCGGCCTTAAAACAATCATGAGTAATCATGGCTCCGCTAATATCAGTAGCCCCCAAGCCACCTTCGGAATCAATGCGGGTAATCCGATCTGGGATGAAATGCTCGAAATTTCCCAGCGGGTTGGAAAAAGTTTTTTGCTTAATGTTAGTCTCAACGAAGCCAAGGCTATCACCGGTTGGTTTGCCGGCGAACTGGCCGCAGCGCATCGCTGCGGCTGTGCTTTTGTTCGGGAATCCGCGATGACGCGCGTCGAGGCGCCTTTCGATCTCGTGGTCACCACGAACAGTGGCTACCCGCTCGACATGAATCTTTATCAAGGAGTCAAAGGGATGAGCGCCGCCGCCACCATTATTAAACCAGGCGGCACCATTATTCTCGCCGCCGAATGTCGCGAAGGCTTACCGGCCGGCAGCCCCTGTGATCGCTTGCTGCGCACCGCGAAAACGCCGGCTGAATTACTCGCTCGCATCGCCTCCCCAGGCTTTGCGTGGCCCGAGCAATGGCAGGCACAAATCCAAACCCTTATTCAAACCCGCGCCCGCGTGCTCCTGCACAGCGCCATGGCCGATGATTTGGTCCGCGCTGCCTTGCTCGAACCATGTCCCGATATCAGTGCGCAGGTCCGCGCCGAGCTCCAACGCCTCGGCCCCGCTGCCCGTATCGCCGCCTTACCTTGGGGCCCTTTGACAATTCCTTACATCGCCGCGTAGCCACAGGCTAATCAATCTTGGCGTCGCTGAGCCCCGCGAAAAAAGCGCGGCGGAAAACCTGAGGCAACACACGCGCTTTAACGAGTGTCTGTCTTTAGCCAGCCATTCCTTTTTAACCAATGCTGCAAGTACTCATAAGCTTCGTGGCGAATGGCTTCATTGCGAAAAGCATGCTCGCCTTGCGATAGAACATGCAGCTCCACGCTTACCCCAGCGCGCCGACATGCCGCGGCAAATAACATCGAATTTTCCGGCGGCACGTCGGTGTCCATTCCGCCGTGCACCAAGAAAACTGGCGGTGTGGCTGCAGACACGTGTCGTTCGTTAGATAATTCCGGCCACAGTTCTGTCTGACCTGCCGTCAAATTTGTGCGCGACCCTTGGTGCACAAAAGCGGAGTCGCTAAAGGTGATGACGGGGTAGATCAAAATTGCGAAATCGGGACGCGCGGACACCTGCGCGAGTGGATCGACTGCCGTCGCCTGACCCAACTCCAGATGCGTGATCACCGTCGAGGCTAAATGCCCGCCAGCAGAAAATCCCATGAGGCCCAACCGCTGCGGGGATACCTGAAACTCCGCCGCCCGTGCCCGCACGAGCTGCATCGCGCGCTGCGCGTCCTGCAATGGCACCGGATGATGAAAACGAGGAGCATGCCGATACCGCACCACGAAAGCAGCGATCCCATTATCGGTCAGAAATTTTGCGGCATGGACCCCTTCAAATTCCATCGAGACCCCACCGTAGCCCCCACCCGGCAAGACCACAACTCCCGTGCCCGTTGCCTTGCCAGGAGCCGGTAAATGCACATCAATCGTCGGAATAGCGGGATCCCGTTCCGTCTCAACCCCGGCCGCGATGCTGCCCTCCGGCCACAAGAGCAAGCGAGGCACCTGGTGCGCTAAAACCTTGGCCGAACTCAGCGTGAACCCGCTCAGGGTCAAAGCGGCGAGACTAAGAATCTGAAAAATAGCTAGAGGCTGTTTCATGGTATTAATAGATGTAAGGATGAACACCCCGAGGCGGATGCTCAGAAATCTTTTATTTCAGCGACAAAAATGCGCCAGCCTCCGCGCCAGGTCAGCGCAAATCTATCATCAAGCCAATCATTTTACCCTGGAGGTTGGCTCACTCCCGCCGCTCTTTATTAGAGCGAATGTGAGCGGCTGTTTTTACTAACGTAGCTGACAACCAAACAGATCGCCTTGCGGCAGCCCATGACTCGTGAGTAGATCCTGAAACCCTGATTTTATTTACCCCGCATTTATGAATTTTTATCTAACGAATCTCCGTTTCAGTTTTATCTTCACCGCCCTATTTATTTTTGGCTACAGCGAAGACGTTCTCAAATCTCGCCCTTATCGCCAGCCGCTCGAAAATTTTCCGGCCTTCGCCGTTCCCGGACAAGAAAAGGCGATGACCGCTTTAAATGCCCTACACCGACTCCACTATCCTCCCCTCTGGCTTGATTACCCGCACCGTGATCCCGCGGCAGGACTGTGCACCCTCTGGGACGAATGGCTGACCGGGCCCTGCCTCTGGGCTGATACCTCCGGACTGCTGGTATGCGACCACCAGGTCACCATCTCTGACCGTCTAAAAAATTCTTTCCTTAACAAAATAATTGATGCGGAAGGTTACGTAGCCACGCATCAACATGAAGGCATTGGCCATCTGCTCGGTTGGCCATTTCCCTATTGGGTGAGATCGCAGGGTGTCATCGGCGCACATTTTTCCCAAAAAGGAACCGTCTCGGCCGTGTTGCCCCGCGGCGCACCCTTAACCACTGAGGTTAAAGATTGGATTATAACCAATGGTCAAAGCGGAGCGCTCACCCCAGATGGCTGGTTAATTAAATTCACCGCCCCTCAAGCCACCCTCACCCCGCCGCTACCTTTAGGCCCTATTGATCCCCGCCGCTCGCCCTTCATTCAGATTCGTTGGGCCTCGCAAGATTTCGATGGAGCCGGGGCATTTCTCGAATGGGAAATTGCCGGCCAGCCTGGCTTTCGTCCTGAACAACGAATGTCAATTCCCGCCGCCGCCGCCCACGATGGAGCGATGAGTTATCACATGATTCCGCTGTACCAACACCCCTTGTGGCAGGGTGCGATCACGGCTGTGAGAATTAATTTTGGCAATCAGCGCCCCACCGGTGCCGTCACGCTGCAGGCAATCTTTTCGCACTACGACACCCGGCATAATATTAATAATTTCGATTTTATTCGCGGGGCGATTGATACATTTCTGTGGACCGGCGATGTGGCGTTTCTGCGCACCAGTATGCCGCGGCTCCGCCAAGCCCTCCGCTTTGCCCAAACTGAATTTAAAACTCTGGAGAATAATTGCGTTCTGACGCCTTGGGTCGGCCACGAGGGCACTTCCGGACTACAACTCGATGCCGTCGGCGCTAAAACCATTCTCAATGGTACGGGCATCGGTAATAATTACTGGGACCTCCTGCCTTTTGGCTACCGTGATAGCTACGCGACCATTCGCTACTATGATACTCTCTTGCGCCTAGCCTCCCTCGAACGGGAAATTAAAAATCATCCAGCCTGGGACATTCCGCTCGATAAAAATGCCTTTGATCCGGCGGCGCTAGAAAATCATGCCGCGCAAGTAAAGGCTCACGGTAATCAACTTTTTTGGAGCGACGTCACGGGGCGTTTTGTCGCCGGTCCTGATCGCAACGGGCAACGCCATGACTATGGATTTACTTTTTTGAATACCGACGCCATTCACTATGGCTTCGCCACTGATGAGCACGCCCGCTCCATTATGGCATGGCTCGATGGGAAACGCCTCATCCCAACCGATACCTCCCAAGGCGCGGATATCTATCACTTCCGTTTTGGCCCGCGCAGTACAACCAAGCGCAATATCGAATATTATTTCTGGGGCTGGTCTAATCCCGAAAAAATTTCCTTCGGTAATCAAGTCCAAGATGGCGGCGCCGTACTCGGTTGGTCCTACATGGATCTTTCTGCACGCTTAAAAGTAAATGGTCCTGATGACGCTTGGGCGCGCCTTAAAGCCATCGCAGAGTGGTTCGCTGAAGTAGAAGCCGCTGGCGGCTACCAAGCTTATTACAAAAAACAAGGCACCGTTCTCCAGGGATCCGGCGCGGCCGGTGGCCTCGGCCTGGATCAAGAATTCTTTGAGTCGCTCCTCGTGCCACAAATTTTGCTGCGCGGCTTTCTAGGCCTGAGCCCCACCGCCGACGGATTTAACTTGGCGCCAAAATTACCCTCGGCTTTCCCCGCTCTGAGCATTGGACCGATCCGGCTTAAAAATATTACTCTAAAGATTACGGTCAGCCGACAAGAAATTGTTATCGAACATCTATCCGGTAAAGCCACCCAGCTATTTATCATTTCTGCCCCAGGTTATTCAGCGGTGAGTCCGATTGACTGGGATAAAACTCCCGTGGTTCGTCTTAAGAAAATATAAGTTTTTGACGACCGACTCCCTCACCGCTCGGCCGCCCTGACCAACCACCACTCTTTTTAATCTCGGCCACCCCCTCGGTTTTCTTATTCGGTTTTACCCTGTATGAATAATTTTCCCCGCCGCACTTTTTTAGCCGCTCTGCCAGCAGCGCTCGCTTGGCCCTACCTCGCAGCCGCCACGCCGCCCAACCCCGCCCCGGCGGGAATCAAGCCGCTGAAGAATGCCATCGTCTATCGCTTCACGATTGGTGACATCGAGGCTTTCTCGATCAGCGACGGCACGCTGCGCTTCGGGTCACCTGCCGTCATGATGTATCCCGAAGATCAGCGCGCCGCGATGCAGGCGGCGCTTGCCCATGAATCTGAACCGACTGATTCCATTCCCTGTTATATCAACGTCCTCGTGCTGCGCTGGGGCCGCGAAGTCGTCGTGATCGATCCTGGTTTTGGGGCAGCTAGCCGGCCCCGCTTTGGCTGGCTAGAAGATGGCCTTGCCCAGATCGGCATCACGCACGAACAAGTAACGGCCACTTTTTTGAGCCACGCTCATATCGATCATATCGGTGGCTTGGTGGCTGCCGGTAAGCCGGCTTTCCCTAATGCGGCGGTTTATGTTTTACAGACGGAGCTCGATTTTTGGTTCACACCTGCGCCGGATTTTTCTCAATCACACCGCAATCCGGCAGAATTGCCGGGACTCATCAGCGGCAATCGCGAGAAATTTGAAATTCTTAAAAGCCAGACGCAAACGCTCTCTGCTGGTGCCGCGCTCTTTGGTGGCCGCATTGTCGTAGAAGCCGCCCCTGGGCATACGGCGGGACACGCCATCTTCCGCATCACGGCCCAAGGCGAGTCGCTCCTGCACATCAGCGACCTCGTGCATCATCCGATTCTGATGTTTCACGATCCCAGCTGGGTAATTGGCCTCGATCATCACCCGGCCGCCTCCGTGGTAACTCGGAAAAAAGTTTTTGCTGAAGCCGCCGCGGCCCGCACCCGCATCTACGCTTTTCATTTACCGTGGCCCGGTCTTGGCCACATCGCCCGCTTCGGCCCCGGCTACCGCTGGCTCCCCGAAGCCCTGCGCTGGGATCGCGCTTGAATTTAAAGTGGTGGGCCCACTCGGACTTGAACCGAGAACCAAAGGATTATGAGTCCTCTGCTCTAACCATTGAGCTATAGGCCCAGACTAATGGAGCGAAGCATGGAGCAGGGAGCACGGCGCGGGGAAGTCCAAACTTACAAGGAAACTCAGCCTCGCGCCCACAAATCTTATTTTTTACGGGGTCTTTCCTGTTGCTCTTTGTTTAACCGATTGACGAACATTCCACGTCTCTTCCCCACAGCCTGTTTGGTTCATTATTTATGCCTACTCAAACTTATGATGCGATCGTGGTTGGCTCTGGCATCAGCGGCGGCTGGGCCGCCAAGGAACTGACCGAAAAAGGCCTCAAGGTTTTACTGCTCGAGCGCGGTCGCAATATTGAGCACATCAAAGATTATCCGAGCGCCCTCAAAGCCCCTTGGGAACTGCCGCACCGAGGCAAAAGCTCGTTAGCGCTGCGCGAAGCTCATCCCGTTCTACGCCGCGATTATATTCTCAATGAATCGAATGTGAATTACTGGGCCGATGAAACCACCTGCCCGTATCGTGAAGACAAACCCTTTGACTGGTTTCGGGGTTATCACGTCGGGGGCCGCTCACTTTTATGGGGACGACAAAGCTACCGCTGGAGCGACCTCGATTTTGCGGCGAACCTCCAAGAGGGGATCGCAGTCGACTGGCCACTGCGTTACGCCGAAATGGCGCCGTGGTACGATCACGTTGAGCGCTACGCTGGGATTAGCGGCTCCCTCGAAGGCCTACCGCAATTACCCGATGGCCAATTCTTGCCCCCCATGGAACTCAACTGCGTGGAGCAGGAAGTTGCCCGGCGAATCAAGACTCACTACACCGACCAACGCCGGCTCATTATCGGCCGCGTTGCCAACCTAACTGCCCCCCACGCCGATCGCGTTAACTGCCAGTATCGCGACAAATGCTGGCAGGGCTGTCCCTTCGGCGCCTACTTCAGCACGCAGTCTTCGACCCTACCCGCTGCAGTAAAAACCGGTAACCTTACCCTCCGGCCTTTTTCGATCGTCACAAAATTGCTGTACGACCGCAATGCTCACCAAGCAACGGGGGTCGAAATTATCGATGCCGAGACTAAGCAAGTGCGTGAATTCAAAGCGCGTATTATTTTTCTCTGTGCCTCCACTTTTCACTCCACATCTATCTTGATGAACTCGGCCACCGAGACCTGGCCGGGCGGACTCGGCAGCAGCAGCGGGGAACTAGGGCACAATGTCATGGACCATCACTTTCGCGCCGGCGCCTCCGGAACGATGGAAGGCTTCGATGACAAATATATTTTTGGTCGCCGCCCAAATGGTTTTTATATTCCCCGTTTTCAAAACTTATTAAAAGACCGTCGTGATTATCGACGCGGCTTCGGTTACCAAGGATCTGCGGGGCGACTCGGCTGGGAGCGCGAAATTGCCGAATTAGGCATCGGCGCAGAACTCAAGGCGGCGCTGACCGAGCCAGGCCCGTGGAAAATCGGCATGACCGGCTTTGGTGAAATCCTGCCTGATCACGCCAACCGAATGTATCTTGATCGCAGCAACCATGATGCCTGGGGGCTCCCAATTCTCGCGTTCGATTGCGAACTCAAAGCTAACGAACGCCAAATGCGGCCCGACATGGTAAACGAAGCGGCCGAAATGTTAATCGCGGCCGGCGCAAAAAATGTCGAGGGGCGCGATAGCGGCTACACCTTCGGCCGTGGGATTCATGAAATGGGTACGGCCCGGATGGGCCGCGATCCGAAGACCTCGGTGCTTAATGCGCACAACCAAGTGTGGGAGGCGAAAAATGTTTTTGTGACCGACGGGGCCTGCATGACCTCCGCCGCCTGCGTTAATCCCTCGCTCACTTACATGGCCCTTACCGCTCGCGCTGCCAGTTTTGCCACGGACGAAATGAAAAAAGGAAATTTATGAACCCCGGCCTGTTAACCCCTATCCTGATGCACCGCCGGGAAGCGCTCGCTCGCCTCGCGCTCGTCTTGGGCAGTACCATGGTGGGTGCCGAATTTTTTCTTAACGGCACGCGCGCGGTGGGCCAGGAACTTAGTCCACGGTTTTCCGCGGCCGACCAAACCCTGCTCGATGCCATCGGCGAAACGATCATTCCCGCAACCGACACTCCCGGCGCCGAAGCCGTGCAGATTGGCGCGTTTATGATTATGATAGCTGGGGAATGCTACACCCTCACGCAGCAGCAAATCTTTCATGCAGGTCTCACCGCGGTGAATGCGGCCGCGAAAAAATTAACAGGGAAGACTTTTCTAGCGGCCTCGGCGACCGAGCGCACCACGCTGCTCAACCAATTGGATGCGGAGGCTCGTTTATCCTCCAAAGAAAATTCTGCAGAGGCCCCGCCGCACTATTTTAAGCTCTACAAGCAGCTCACTTTGCTGGGTTATTTTACTTCGGAAATCGGGGCTACCCAAGCGCTGCGTTATCTCGAAGTGCCGGGTGCATATCGCGGCAATGATCCCTACCGCAAAGGCGACCGAGCCTGGTACACGCCCACTGGCGCGAGCCTTTGAGGGGGGCGAGGGAGAGACCTGAGCTGCCGAAACAAAATCGGCAAACCACCAAGCCGCGAGCCGCCGTGGAAAGACAAAAAAAGAGCCGGTCAAATTGACCGGCTCTGCTTTTAAACTGTTTAGCTAACTTAAGCCTCGTGGCTAGGGAGCATCTTATCGACCCGCGACTTGGCGAGCCGCACGTAGGAGGGCAGCCCATTGTCGTAAGGCACGGCAACTTCGCCTTGGATTAACGGCGTAGCATAGCGGAAGAACTGGAAGTTCAAGCTAACCCCGTCTTCGTTAACCCACTCGGCTGGAAGCTTCTTCAAATTACCCACGACATCGCTCAACGCAGAGAGTCCGGTCTCACAGGTGTAGATTTCGCCGTCACCACGCACCAAGGTGACCAGCTTATCGCTCTCCCCATTCACCGCGGCCTTCACGGCAGCTTGGCCCACGAGGAAAGCCTCGTCCGTATCGGTCTTAGAAACCAGATGAGCGGCGGCGCGCTGCGCGACCCCGAGACGAGCAACCCGGGTCTTAGCGGCGAGCTGGGACTCAACGAGATCTTTCATGAACTCGCCGACGCCACCGAGCTGCGCTTCCGTGGTGCCACTCTCAACGGCGACGTAATTGCTATCCTTGTCGATCAGCCCTTCGCTGGCGACAACCACGCAATGCTTTTCCCGTTTGAGAACCTTGCGGACATCTTCAATGAATTTTTCGCTGCTGAAGGGAACCTCTGGCAGATAAACTAAATGCGGCGGGTCATTGGGATGATCGCGGCGCTTAGCGAGCGAAGACCCCGCTGCGAGCCAGCCTGTATTGCGGCCCATAACCTCAATGATGGTAACGAGATCGCCTTGGCCCATAGCATCGGCATCGAGCGAGAGCTCTTTAACCGTAGCTCCAATAAATTTTAGGGCGCTGCCATAACCAGGGCAGTGGTCGGTCGCTGGCATATCATTCTCTACCGTCTTAGGTAAACCCATGACGCGCAGATCGTAGCCCTGTTCTTTGGCTAGCTCGCTGATCTTAACCGCAGTTTCCAAAGAGTCGGCATCACCGATATGAAAATAAAAGCGGATATTGTGTTCCTTGAAGACCGCGAGCACGCGCTCAACATCTTGGGTTTTCTTCAATTTAGTCCGGCAAGTACCCAACGCCGCACCAGGCGTAAAGCGCAGCCCACGAATGACCTGCTGTGACTCAGCGGCGAGATCGATGAAATCCTCGTTAAGGAGGCCAAGCACGCCATTCAGCGAGCCGTACACTTCCTCAATACAGGAATGATTAAGCGCTTCGGCGACAACACCGGCAACGCTAGCGTTGATGACGGCGGTGGGGCCGCCTGATTGGCCGATCAAACAATTACCGACTAATTCTTCTGCCATGATATAGGTTGGTTTAAAGCTGGGAAAGAAACGAAACGAACGGTCAAAAAAGGCTGCCGTCCGAGTGCTGGCAAATCAAATCTCCCTAAATAATAGCGCCCGCGCTGACGGGTCAGATCCGAGCTAGGTAGTTTCGCGAGGCCCGATCCCCCAAGTCTAGCTCATCAAGAGGATGCGTCTCACCTTCTGCTGAAAGGATTTACGCGGGCGGCGGATATGGCGGCGACGGGGTTGGGCCGAGCGAGTTTCTCTCTTTTAACTCACAACAACTTGGCTGGCTGGTAGTCAGCGGCGCCTTTGTGTTTTTTTGCGAACGGCTGCACCGCAGCCACAAAAGCATCAACTTGATGAGGAGCGGCCCCCACAAAGCGTTCATTCTGGGCTAAGACCTCCAATAGTTTCTTTTTGCCCAGCCCAACGCGTTTATCGCCAGCTAGCCGGCCGAGCAAATCAACATCGCCACCAGAACGCAGCGCCTTGGCCGCGGCTAAAGCATGTTCCTTGATCGCTTCGTGCGCGGTCTCGCGGCCGGCTCCCGCCTTCACCGCTTCCATTAAAATCGTGGTGGTCGCCAAGAAAGGGAGATTGCGCTCGTTTTCTGCAATGATGGCCGCAGGAAAAACCTCCATCTGCCGCAGCACTGTCAGGAAAGTCTCCAGCAATCCATCAATTGCGTAAAATGCATCGGGCAATGCCACGCGACGCACCACCGAACAAGACACATCCCCCTCGTTCCACTGATGCCCAGCCAAGTTAGCTGTCATCGTTACATAGCCTGCAATGATCGTAGAAAATCCACAGATTCGTTCGCAGTTCCGCGCATTTACTTTGTGCGGCATCGCAGAAGAACCAACCTGCCCCGCCTGAAAACCTTCCGTGAGCAGACCGGCCCCAGCCATTAAACGTAAGGTCATCGCGCAACTCGCCGCCGCGGCCCCTGCTTGGTGCAGGGCACTCACAACATCAAAATCAAGCGACCGGGGATAAACCTGCCCAACCGCTCCCAGTGATTGCCGAAAGCCCAGATGCTTTACGATCCGCGCTTCCAATTGGTCCACCTTGGTTGTGTCACCACCCAACAGCGTGAGCTGATCTAATTGCGTCCCGACCGCGCCTTTAAGTCCGCGGACCGGATAACGCACTAATAAGTCGGTGATCCGAGCCTGCGCAATTAATAGCTCCTCTCCAAACATCGCCAGCCGCTTACCGAGTGTCGTGGGCTGAGCGGGCACGTTATGCGTACGACCAGTGATCATCACATCGCGATGCAGCGCGGCTTGCCGACCCAACGCGAGCAGCACCGCCGCCACTTTAAATTGCACCAACTGCAACGAACGGGCGACCTGCAACTGCTCAACATTTTCGGTTAAATCCCGACTCGTGAGCCCTAAATGAATAAACTGACGCTTAGCCAAATCTGAAAATTCCTCGATGCGGGCTTTCACATCATGCAGGGTCACCCGCTCCCGCTCCTTGATATGGGCCACATCAACGTCGCTCCGGACGCGTTCATAATCCTTAATCGCCTCACTGGGAATAGCGACGCCGAGATCTTTCTGGGCCTTCATTACGGCGATCCAAAAATCGCGCTCTAATAAGATGCGGCCGTGGGCCGACCAGGTCTCTTTCATCGCCGCCGAAGCATAGCGTTCGGCAAGCACATTGGGCGTAGTTTCAGGGGCGGAGACGTTCGGCTTCACGCCGGTAACCGTTAGGCAGCGCCTCGTCGTTGCCAATGGAAAAGCGTGTCACCACACCAATGTCGGCCAACCCCCAACGTCGATTAAGTCAGGCAGCGCACCGCCATATCGCGCAAGACCGCTTCTTGCTCATGGGGCCGGCGGATAATTTCTTCAAAGACGCGCACTAACTCCTGCTGATTATCAATCAACCGCCGGAGTGGTGGAAGTTTGGCGTTACTCACCAACTTGCCCACGTACCATTGGTTCTGCGTAAAGAAATTGTAGGAGCTTTTTTCGGCATCCCCACCAAAATGTTTCGCGTAAGCCGCCTGGGTTCGCGCCCACGCAGCTTTATCAAAACCGTACGGCCCAGGTGCGCGCAAATCGCCCGCATCGAGCAAGACCCGGCACTGCAGTAAAATGCGGTTCCGATTTTGAAAGGCGCTAATGATGGGCCGCGCATCCCCGCCGGCAAAAAAATGCCGCTGGAGTTCGACCAGTGTGCCGGGAAGATCACCCGCAAAAAACCGATCGGCCGCGGCAAAAAAATCTCCTTCCGCAAAATTAGGCGTCAATTCCTCCACGTGCGCTTCTTCAATCACTGCAGCTGTAGCTCCACCGCCCGCATAAGTTGCCAGCTTGCGAGTCTCTTCGGTTAACAGCCGCGTATTCGGACCCACTTTTTGCAGGAGCAACTCCATCGCACCGGATGCGAAATTAGCGCCAAAACTACGCGCCTCATCTTGCACAATAGCCGCCAACGTTGCGCCCGCCTCCTCGCTATCTCCACCCGCTAAAGTAAAATCAGCCTGCGCTTCGCACCATTTAGCAAAAGCCCGGCGCCGATCAACCGGCGCCGCGGTGACGATTACCGCTACCTCAGCCGGATTAATTTGCGTCAGCAATTCCTGCAGCGCGGCCACTTGCTGCAGCGTGCCTTCCGCGCGACCGGTGATACTATCCGCCAGAAAATTCACATCCTTAAACCAGATGATCCGTTGCCCACCAAACATGGGCATCGTCTGCACCACCTCGCGAAAACGAGCGACCGCCGTCTCTACTTCCGCAACGTTGCCGGCAAATCCACTAATAATTTCTCGCGAAAATTCGTCCGCCTTCGTCGCCAACGCCAAAGCCTCAAAGCGCTCCCTCCCGAGCCGGTTAACAATAAAGTCGTCCGGCCCGCAGATGAACGTGAAGTTTTTCTCAGCAGTGGGCATCAAGGGGATTTGCCCACGAAACGAACGAAAGCGCACGAAAAAAGTTACCGCTAATAACTGGGGTGATACACCCCGGCTTTGCCAGCGATCAATTAGCCAGCGGCGCCGGCGCCTGCGAGGCCTCGCGCGCGAGTTCCCGCCGCAACCAATCAATCGCCGCGGTCACAGCCCGCTGCTTCACGGCACCCCGCGGGCCAGGATAACTCAACTTGCGCGACCAACTCCCGCCAGGACCATGTAATCCAAGATAAATCGTGCCAATCGGGTTTTCCCCCGTCCCACCAGCGGGCCCCGCAAACCCAGTGACGGCCACGCCGTAATCAGCACTCAACTTCTCGGCTACTCCCGTCGCCATCGCGACTGCACATTCCGCACTCACCGCCCCGTGCTGCGACAGCAAACACTCCGGGCAATCGAGCAGCAGCATCTTCGCATCGTTGCTATAGGAGACGATGCCGCCGTGAAAAAATTTAGAGGCCCCGCAAATATCGGTAAAATTATTAGATAATAATCCCCCAGTACAGGACTCCGCCACCGCCAGCGTGCGACCCGCGGCCCGCAACTGATCGGCAACTACTTTGGTCAGCGTATCGTGGCCAAAGCAGACAAAATTATCCCCCAACAGCACCGCACATTCTTGCGCGATCGCTTGTAACTGCGTCATCGAATAGGTCTGATCCGGCGAACTCACGCGACAATCGACCTGCCCTTGGTGCGCGCAATAAGCGATGCTGAGTGCAGGGTAACGTTGGAAAATAGCCTGAAATTGCGTCTCCAATAGTGACTCCCCTACTCCAGCTGTCCGAATTTGCACATAAGCCTCACGCGCACTTAATAATCCTAATTGGGCTAAGCGCGGCACTACTTGCTCAATAAACATGGGCTGCAATTCATTCGGGGGCCCCGGTAACATAATAAGGACCTTACCCGCTTGCTCCACCCACAGACCGGGCGCAGTGCCATTTGCATTAGGCAGCACCTCGCCGTGCTCAAAACGATAAGCCTGCTTAAGATTATTGGCCGTCATCGGACGATTCAGCCGCGCGAACCGTTGCGCGATGGCTTGCTCGGTCGCCGCATCTAAAATCAATTGCTGCCCGAGCGCCTGCGCAAGCACCTCCCGCGTGCGATCATCACACGTCGGCCCCAATCCCCCCGTCGTAATAATAACATCAGCCTGCGCCCAACTCTCGCGAAATTGCGCGGCGATAGCGTCCGCCTCATCAGTAATCGTGATATTACGCTGCAATAAAACTCCCCGCCGACCGAGCTGTGCACCGATAAAAGTTAAATGGCCATTGGCGGTCAACCCAAGCAGCAACTCATCTCCCAGCGTGAGTAATTCATAACGGAGGGCGCGCGGTGAAGAAGATGTTTCCGAAGTGACCATGCAAAGGGAGGTCGCGCAACCTACCTCGTTTTTATTAAAATGCCAGCTTCTCGCTTATTATGGTGATTTTTCTATCGTTGCGGGAAGCCGACAACCCCGCAATTCAGCTAGCCGCAGTCGCTCATCCGTTATTCTGTTAAGGGCGGCTCAACTCCATGTCTGCTTCTGCCCACTCCGATGATCTCAAGGCCAAGGTCCGCGCCCTGCCGGACGGCCCGGGCGTTTATTTAATGAAAGACCGCCTCGGCCGAATCATTTACGTCGGCAAGGCGAAGAATTTAAAAAAACGCGTCGCCTCCTATTTTCAGCCAGGCCGCGCTCGTGCCCTCAGATATCAGCCGAAAATTCGGACCCTGATCGAAATGATCGCTGATTTAGAAATCCTCGAAGTAAAATCTGAACCTGAAGCCCTGCTTCTCGAAGGTAAATTAATCAAGCAGTGGCGGCCGAAATATAACACCGATTTCACGGATGATAAACGCTTCCTCCTCGTCCGCCTCGACCTGGAGGCCTCCCTACCTCGCTTCGTGCTCACTCGTTTCCGCAAGGACACGCGCTCGCGGTACTTCGGCCCTTTCGTACATTCCGGCCTCCTGCGCAAAACCCTAACCTCGATGCGCCAACGCTTCGGGATTATGCTTGCTGATGCTACGCCAAAAAAAATAACCCCCGACACCTGGGAGCTCTATGGTGACGTCCGCGCCGAACTGACGCCTTGGCCTAATGTGGTCACCGCGACAGAATACCACGCCCGCGTGGATGCCGCCGCTGAGTTTCTCGACGGCAAAAGCCGTGAATGGCTAGCAACGCTGCGGAGCGAAATGAGCGCCCGCGCGGCTAAACAAGAATACGAAAGAGCCGCCGAGTTACGCGATGTGGTCTTGGCACTCGAACAAACTTTAGCGCGCACCCGAAAATTTACCCGTGACCTGACCCAACTACGGTCCGACGACGCGGGGCTCAAACAATTACAAACAGCTCTTGGGCTATCCACTCCCCCCACCCATATTGAGTGTTTTGATATCTCGCATATATCGGGAACTTTTGTCGTCGCGTCGCTGGTGCATTTCACGAATGGCCGACCCGACCGCGATCAGTATCGCCGATTTGCGATTAAAAGTTTTATCGGCAATGATGACTTTAAGGCGATGGAAGAAGTGGTCGCGCGGCGTTACCGCCGCTTGCTCAAGGAACAAAAAGCTTTCCCTGATTTAGTCGTAATTGATGGCGGCCGCGGACAAATTGGGGCGGCTCTCAAGGCATTCGTAGGGCTCGCTTGCCCGGCGCCGCCCCTGATCGGCCTCGCGAAAAAAATGGAGACAATCATTTTTCCGGACGCCCGTCCGCCGCTGAATTTACCCCTGAATCACGCCGGCTTGAATATCCTCCAACGCCTACGGGATGAAGCGCATCGCTTCGCCAACACCTACAACGCTGACCTCCGCTCGCGGAAAATTAAAGAAAGCATCCTCGATGATTTTCCGGGGCTCGGTCCCGTGCGCCGTCGCGCGTTGCTTGCCCACTTTACGTCTCTCGCTAAATTGCGCGCAGCCACCTCCGCAGAAATTGGTGCGGTGCCCGGCTTCGGGGGGAAAATTGCCGCAGAATTGCACCAATTCCTGCAAACGAGCTGAAGCCAAACCGATCTGGCAGAGCCGCCCACCCGCGACTGAACGGGATCCTAATTCAGCCACACAATCGCAAAATTAAGCGCCGTGGCAAAACTGACCCACAGCAGATACGGTAGCCACAACCAACCGGCCAACTGATCCGCTCGCCGTAAATCGATCTGCAGCGCAACCAGTAACCCCCAGAGCACCATAATATCAACGAGCGCCCAAGCCGGCTGCTTGAGTCCAAAGAAAATAATAGACCACCCAGCGTTTAAGGCCAGCTGTCCAAAATATTTGAGAATTAGTTGTGCCCGCACCGCGTCATGTGAACTTGCACGCCAGGCCCGCCATAGCGCGACCGCCATCAGCACATACAAGATCGTCCAGACTGGACCAAAAATCCAGCTCGGCGGATTCCAGGATGGTTTGTGCAGCAGCGGATACCAGGTTCGGACATTTGCAAATGTAGCCAGAGAACCGATCGCTCCCGCGGTGAAACTCGCCGCTATAAAACCAACGAGGCTTAACCCTGTTCGCGATGCCTTGATGCTGCTCATAAAAACGGTGGGGAGGCTAACGCCGTAGACGAAGGATTAAATCCATAACTCGCTCCGGCAGGATCCATTTTAAAAACAAAAAAACCTTGGCGTGAAACGGACCGCTATAACGCGGCGCGGGATGATCACTGGCGAGCGCCCGGGCAATGAGCCGGGCAATATCATCAGGCACCCCCGCAACCCGGCGCAATTTTTTATACCCGCCGCGGAACCCAGCCATAAAAGGCGCATAAGGGCCCGGGTGATCAGTGTATTGATCCGAAGCTTTATCCGCGGCCGTAATAAATTCTGTGACAATAAAACCCGGCTGAATCAACGCGACGCGAATGCCAAAAGGCTTCAACTCACCGCGCAGTCCATCAGTCATCGCTTCTAGCGCATGCTTAGTGGCGTCGTAAATTGATGAGAGTGGGCGCGCTATCCGCCCCGCCACTGAGCCAATATTAACAATGCAACCACTGCCCTGCACTCGCATCACGGGTACCACCAACTGGGTCAAAGCAATGAGGGCGAAAACATTGGTCTCAAAATTTTTTCGCATTGCCTCTACCGGCACAATTTCGAGCGGGCCGCGCGTGGCGTAACCAGCATTATTAACTAATCCGTCGATTCGTCCGAATTTTTTTAAAGTCTCTTCGATTAAGCGCCCCCGATCGAGGCCACTGGTCACATCACTGGCCACGGCTAACACCCGCGTCCCCGTCGAATCAAGCTCGGCGGCAAGCGCGGCTAAGCGATCAGCGCGGCGCGCGGATAACACGACCCGCGCCCCGGCCTTCACTAGCCGCCGCGCGGTCGCCTCCCCAATACCAGAGGAAGCGCCCGTGATGATGATCACTTGCTGGGCGAGATCGGGCACCGTAATTACTGAGAATCGTAGATTTGTACGCGCGTCCAGTGGGACTTAAATTGCGCGACAAACGCCAAATGAATGGGATCAATTTGGTAAGCAGCCTCCGCCGCCACATCACGACACTGCACGATCAAGGCGAGATCAAAGCTATGATCAATGATCGGGCGCGCCGTCGTTGGCGCCGGACTCCCGATCGAGGTGGTCACAACAGATTTAATCGCCGCCAAACTTTCTACTCCACGACGAAAATCCGCCCGCTGGGCAGCCGTCAGGTCGGGTTTCAGCCAAAAATAAACACAATGGAAGAGCATGGTCCGCCTAAAGAATCATTCTAGGCGTCTGAGGCAAATACTGATTAGCAGCCGAGCACTCCCCCAGTGCTCGGCCACCAATCAATAACCCAATAACCACCCAATTGTTCTCGCCCTCAGAAACCGTAACGAACCCCCACCGCGTAAAGCCAAGGATTGAGTCGCGCCTCGGTCAGAGTCGCTGTCGCTGTAGACACACTTGAGCTGAGGGCCGCTTTCTTCACATCGATATTAAACGCCCAGCGCTCATCGATTTTCCAATCCACTCCAAACTGAGCCGCCAGACCGAGGCTATAATGATCAAGATGAAGGGGAATGCCCGCTACCATCAGTTCATTGCCCCAAATCAGGGTGAAATTTACCCCCAAACCAATATAGGGGCGAATAGCACCACCCGGATTAGTCTGGTACTGCACAAATAAAGTCGGCGGAAGATGCTTAAATGTTCCTAATTTGCCGACCCCGGCGAGCGTCACCTCTTGGGTCTGTGGAATAGTCAAAACGAGCTCGGCATTGATCGTATCACTGAACGCATAATCGATATCAATTTCGGGAATTAGTTTGTCGTTCACTGAGATGGCATCTTTGGCAAAATTAATTCCCAGTGCACTGAAGGCGTCAGACTGATCGACGGTTTCAAGATAAGTTGCCCGCAAGCGGGCTGACCAAGGACTGGCAGCTTGAAGGGCCGCCACCGAGAAAAAGAGCAGCGTGGCACGCGTAATAAGTTGGGATAGTTTCATGATCGTTGATTTTTTGTTAGAATTTTCGCCAACAGTTTTAACTAGCAATTAGCCTACGTTAAAAAGCCCCTCCTTAGCTCAGCATGATTTGTCGGAGGCTGCGCATCCTTTGCGCGCTGGCTTTCTAGAATTTACCCCAACCCTATCCCGTAACCCCCAGCGCAGCCTACCCTCACCCAAAAAGGTTGCTCGACCCGCTCTCGCTGCTAATCTGCAACTGCTAATGAAAATTTCCGTCAAAATTGATTACGCTTGTCGCGTCATGGCTGAACTGGCTCGCCTCCATGGCTCGGGAACCCTCGCGCAGATCGATCACCTTGCTCAAACGGAAGCAGTGCCTGCTAATTTTCTCGCGCAAATTCTAGGTAAACTCCGCACGCATGGCCTCATCACTAGCCGCCGCGGCAACCAAGGCGGCTATGTCCTCGCCCGCGCCCCTGAAGAAATTTCTATCTACGATATCCTGATGGCAGTCGAAGGCGAGTGCCTCCATCTTAGTGGCAACTTCCAAGGCCGGAGTGGCCGCCGCCTCAAGCAAGTCTGGGGTGAAATCAGTACTGATTTGGTCAAAAAAACCAAAAGCTACACCCTAAACCAGCTCGCCACCAAGAACCCGACTGAGATGTATTATATTTGAGCGACCGGGCGCAGGGCCCTGCGCCCACTTGCCAACTCACTCAACTTGAGTAATCTGCCACCCATGAAACTAACCGCTGTCCTCCTCTTCTCTTCAATGATCCTTTTCTCCAAAGCCTCGGCCGAACCGCTTAAAGTTGGCGACCAAGCCCCCGTGGTCTCAGCTCTCACTGATGCCGGAACAACCCTCAACCTCGGCGAGGTCTATCAGGCTAATCGTTACACTGTGGTCTGGTTTTATCCGCGTGCGCTCACGGGTGGCTGTACCGCGCAAGGTTGCTCATTACGCGATGCCAGCACGGAACTCACCCAACTCGGCGCCGCCGTGATTGGCGTGAGCACCGACTCCATCGAAAAACAAAAAGAGTTTAAAGCGGTGAACCATTTTCCTTTTCCGCTGTTGGCTGACACCGACAAACTCGTCGTCAAAGCCTTCGGTCAATCTGTAATGATGATGGCCTCACGCGAGTGCTATGTGATTAAGGACGGCAAGGTGGTCTACAAAGATACTGGGGTCACCAGTCGGCAGGCCGCCAACGTTCTGGCTTTTTTGGCCAGCGATAAAAATTGAAATACCGGCGGCTAGCGCGCCGCTTAATGTTATAACTCGTCGTCATTCACCGCAGCCAGGGCCTCCGCGCGTGGATCGAGCCGCGCGCGCTCAATCCAATCACGAAAGAGTGCTAATTCAGCAATCCACTCTCTCGGCAATGGAGCCGCGACCAAATCAATTACCCGCCAGGCGCCATTTTCATCGATCACAACATTGCGATCATGCGTGTCGGCCACCAACCAGGGTACCCCAGCTAAAAAAGCGAGTCGTGGATGATCGCGATCAGCTCGCAAAAAACGGGATGGAATGGGAATAAGATTAGCGGGGTCGAGGCCAGAGACGTCGGTTTTTTCGGGCAACATCCGCCCAAAAGTCTGCTTCGCCACGATAATACCTTCCGGCGTAATTCCGATTATTTCAGTGGGAATTCCAAATTGATGGGTAAGCTCAAGTTTAGCCAAAAGCATTCGGTAGCTACCAGGTACCGCAGTTGCGTTAAGCAAATCGCTTTCGCCGCGTTGAAAAGCAAAAGTTGCCCCGACGTCGCCCCCTTCGCGAAATAGGAAAAATTTATAAACCGAATGGTGGTCATCAACAAAAGCTAAAGCTTCCACCCCACCGCCAATCCGCCGCAATTTTGGGCTATCAACCTCAAAGGGGTCTTCCACCTCAGAACTAAAGCCAAACACCTCAAACGGTATAATAGGCAAATGCTGCCGAAACGCCCGAATGGCGTCACCTAAGGCTGCCCATTCTCCCCCCGTTGCTTCTAAAAGGCTTACTTCGTCTTCGGGGACGAGGACGAGAGCGCGGTCTTTATCTGCTCGGATACCGCATTGGGCTGCTGCTTGGCCCAGCTGATCGAGCGCCCGAAGTCGTTGCCGGTGACCGTCCAAAATAACGGACCACCCTTCCGCGCTGGGGAGGCGGGAGCCGGTGAGGCAGGTTGATCTGCCGGAGAAGGGGTCGGTTGGTTGCATGCCTCGGCCATGCGCTCAAGGTCACGTTTCCGTCCCTGAACGCAAAAACTATTTGCGCGCAGGTTGTTCACAGGAGAAACCCAAAGCGAGAAAGTAACCGTCCTAGGCTTGCCGCCGGCCTTTTTTACCGGAAACCTCTCGCTTGACACCCCCCACCCCCATCAATGACTTTGGACCTCTTTTTCTTATAACACCATGGAACCTACATTTCGCCCACATCGCAAGAAACGCGCCCGTAAGATCGGTTTCCGCGCCCGCAAGGCCACCCGCGGTGGCCGTAAAGTCCTCGCTGCCCGTCGCCGCAAGGGCCGCAAACGCCTCACGGTCGTCTAAAATGAACCTGCGCGCCGGGCAACGCCTGCGGCGCAACGACGACTTCCGCACCGTCCGTGAGCAGGGCCGCCGCACCGATTGCGGAGCTTTCCTCCTGACTTGGCGGACGCGTCCCGCTGAAACTGCACTCACGCCTGCTCGCTTAGGAGTGGTCGCCTCGCGCGCCTCAGTTGGTAATGCGGTCCATCGCAACCGCGCTAAACGACGTATGCGCGAAATCTACCGTCGCCATCAGTCCCTCGTGCCGGCCGGTCTCGATCTTGTCCTGACCGCGCGCCCGGCTCTCCTCCGACTCGAGTTTGCTGATGTAGAACAACGTTTTACCCAAGCTTGCCAAAAATTTAAGCCCAGCAAGCCCGCGCCCCATGTCTGATTCCCGCGCTCGATTTATTACCCGACTTCTCTCGCTCCCAGCCAGAGCAGCCAGTGGCCTTATCTGGCTCTATCAGCGCTCAGTTTCACCTGCCCTGACCGCGCTCAATCCAGCGATGGGGTGCCGCTTCAGCCCCACCTGTTCGCATTATGCCCGCGGCGCCTTCCAGACCCACGGTTTATTTTTGGGCTTCTTTCTTACCTTGCGGCGGCTCGTAAAATGCGGGCCTTGGCATGCCGGAGGTGAAGATCTGGTCCCAGCCACTAAACTTTCCTGCGTTCGCACCGGGCACCTGAGCGCCCGATCATGCTGCGCTCCTCTCGTCCCTCATCGTTAAGCTCCGTTTTTCCCATGGATAAAAAGAATACAGTGATCGGTGTGCTGCTCCTCATCGCCGCGATGGCGAGCTTCTACTTTAGCGCTCGCTTGGCCCCGCCCGTGGCCCCTTCCGGTAATCCCCCAGCAGGAACCTCCATCCAGCCCACAGGCCTACCGACGACCGCGAGCGCCAGAACTCAGTCGATCACTTCGCCAAATGACGCTGTATTATCAGCCGCCAAAGTCGGCCCCGCCGAGTACGTTACCCTCTCGAACGATTTCATTACCGTGCAATTCACCAATCGAGGTGGAGCGATCCATCAGGTTGGTCTGAAAAAATATCCTGAGGCCAAAGGCCAGGCCGCCCTTTACACCCTTAATTCTCCGCAAGCTGCCCCGGCTCTAAGCCTCACTGATTTCCCTGGGGTTGACCGCTTCACTTCATACACGCTGATTTCGCAAACCGCCACTGAGCTCGTCTACCGCACCCTCGCAGATGGCCTAGAAGTTACGCGCCGCTACTCCCTCGCGAAAGCCACTGGCCAAGATGATTATCAAATCCGCCATGAAACGACCTTCCGTAACCTAACCAATAAGGTCCTCCTCCTCCCCCGCGCCTCGTTCAATCTCGGGACCGCCGCCCCGCTCAATGAAAACGATCTCGGGATCTATCTTAATGTGGGCTACTCTGATGGCAGCGATGCCAGCTTTATTGGCCGGAGCGACCTGCAAGGCGGTGGTTTTTTAGCAATGGTTGGCTTAAAGGACGGCACCCCGCCGCCTTATCTAGAGCGCTCCGCCGCCATCCACTGGGCCGCCGTGAAGAATCAGTTCTTCACGATGATTCTCACCCCCGATCAACCAGGCACCGGCATTCGCATTGAACGCACCAAGCTCGTGCCCACCGCCCCCGATGCTGACGTCAAAGCCTACGGCATCACGGGCTATGCGCGCTTCGAACTTAAACCGCTCGCCGCCGGCGCATCGTCCACTTTTGGCGCTCTATTATTTGCCGGACCTAAAGAATATAAACGTGTTTCGAATGCCGATATTTTTAAACAGGGCGAAGAGAAGATCATGCAATTTTCGTCGGGCTTCGGGAAAATCTTCTTCTCTGGTTTTTTTGCCCCGCTGCTCCTGACCATCATGACTTGGGTCCACTCCCTTGTCCCAAATTGGGGCTGGGCTATTATAATCACGACTCTGCTGCTCAAAACTTTCTTCCTTCCTTTCACGCTCGCCGCCTCGAAGTCCAGTAAGCGTATGGCCAAATTAAATCCGCTCATGCAGGCCATGCGGGAGAAGTATAAAGACAACCCGCAGAAAATTCAGACGGAAACTCTTAAATTATTTAAGGAAAATAAAGTTAATCCCCTCGGCGGCTGTATTCCGATTCTGATCACGATTCCGTTTTTTATCGGCTTTTTTACCATGTTGCAAAGCGCCTCCGAATTGCGCTTCGCGTCCTTTCTCTGGGCCACTGATTTATCCGCGCCTGATACGATCGGTCATATCTTTGGCCTGCCGATCAATATCATGCCTTTGTTCATGGGGGCGACGATGATCATTCAAATGCGCCTCACCCCGACGCCCACTACGGATAACGCCCAAGCCACCATGATGAAAATCATGCCCTGGATGTTCACCTTATTCTGCTATAATTTCGCGTCAGGGCTCGCTCTTTATTCCACGATCAACGGCCTCTTCACGATTGGACAGCAACTTGTAATTAATCGCCTGCCTGAACCTGATCTCCCTGCAGTTACATCCGCTGACGGACTGAAGAATGTGACGCCGCCAAAAAAGCGCGGTAAATAATAGTTTAGTTGCCGATTGCAGCGCCGATGGTGGCTAAAATTTTCCGCCAGCAGAACACTCGAGCGCTTATTGCGCTGATCATAACAGCTGCGGAGAATGCTAGCTGATTCGTTATTGCGATTATCTTGCCTTAGCGGTCGCTGAGTTATTCCTTTTTTGCTTTATCTGCCTTTATGCGCACATATTGCTATGGGGCTATTTACCCTGATTTATGCTTACCTCCTCCACTCGCCTTGTTGTTTGTTGTGTAGCAGCTGCTGTTGCTGCCGTTACTGCTGCTGCGGTGGAGCAAATCACCCCTAAACAAGCGGCCGAACTGCTGATCGAGCATAAAGCCATTCTGATCGATGCACGCGAGGCTTCGGCTTGGACCAAAGCTCCGGTTGCAGCTCCCGCCATCCTATTATCCGTTCACGATTTTGAGGCCGGCCTCATTGGCGGATGGAAGCCTGTTCTTAATGCAGCTGAAGGTAAATTAGTTGTGATTCAGTGCGACGATAACACCCAATGCGATAAAATCACTGGGATGATCAAGGCGATCGGCCTCGTGTCTGCTTGTGGTGGTAGCTTGCAAGACTGGGTTAAGGCCGGACTAGCTACGCGAAACTGTCAGGATAAGCCCACGATTTAGTCGTTGCACAGTGGAGTTCAGTGGCGCGCGCCGCTTCTGATTTTTAATGATGCTGGAAGTGAAGGCGGACCAAAATCTGTAATCGATTATCTTACAATCGAGCTACTCAGTGACCTGTGCACGCTTAGTCCATCTGGCCTAAAAAATCATTGGGGGTTGAAAGTCGGCGGGTAACGAAGAAGGTAGCAAACGTACCCGCTATGTCACTCGAGTCTTACTTTGCTCCTTTCCGCTCGAATATTATTGGGATTGAGCAGGACTTCGAGACCCCCTTTGGGCCGCAAAAAATCTTGTATGCTGACTGGATGGCCAGTGGCCGCCTCTACGGTCCCATTGAAAAATTAATCAGCGAGACGGTCGCTCCCTTTATCGGTAATACGCACACCGAAACATCGGTGACGGGTAGCACCATGACCCAGGCCTATCATGAGGCGCTGCGGCTCATCAAAAATCACGTTCACGCCTCTCCCGATGATGCCATTATTTGCTATGGCGCCGGCATGACGGCCGTGGTCAACAAATTCCAAAGAATCCTCGGGCTGCGCGTTCATGAGAAATATTTAGCAGCGGTGCAAAGCGCGCCGAACCATCGGCCGATTGTTTTTGTCACGCACATGGAGCATCACTCCAACCAAACCTCTTGGCTCGAAAGCCTGGCGGAGGTCCGCGTCATTCAAGCAGATGCAACCGGCCGCGTCGACCTGAGCCATCTCGCTGCGCTCCTGCATGAATACCGTGATCGCCGGGTGAAAATCGCGGCCGTCACTAGTTGTTCTAATGTAACGGGACTCCTCACACCTTATCACGAAATTGCCACGCTGCTCCATCGAGCCGGCGGTCTCTGTTTTGTAGATTTTGCCGCAAGTGCGCCCTATATTTTCATTGATATGCATCCCTCGAATCAGCCTGAGGGTTGGCTCGATGCTATTTATTTTTCCCCGCATAAATTTCTCGGCGGGCCCGGTAGTAGCGGCGTTCTTATTTTTAATAAAAAACTCTACACCAATCGCATCCCTGATAACCCCGGCGGCGGTACCGTCGATTGGACGAACCCATGGGGCGGACACAAATACTACGATGACATTGAAGCCCGCGAGGATGGTGGCACGCCTGGTTTTATCCAAGCGATCCGCGCAGCTCTTTGCATTCGCCTGAAGGAAGCCATGGGAGTAGAAAATATTTTACGGCGTGAACATGAACTGCTCGCCCTGATCTGGGCCCGCCTCTGCGCTATTCCCGGCGTCCATGTACTTGCCGATCAACACGGTGACCGTCTCGGGATTATTTCTTTCTACATCGAAGGCCTTCATTATAATCTCGCGGTCCGTTTACTCAACGACCGCTACGGGATTCAAACGCGCGGCGGCTGCTCCTGCGCTGGCACCTATGGCCATTATTTATTGCACGTTTCCCGCGCGCATTCTCGGACGATTACAGACCAGATTAACCGCGGTGATAATTCAGAAAAGCCTGGCTGGGTGCGCCTCTCGCTCCACCCGACGACGACTGACGCTGAAGCGCACCGCCTCGTTGAGGCGATCACCGCGCTGGCGCAGCACCACGCCAGTTGGGCGAACGACTACACGCATCACACCAGCACGAATGAATTTACGCACCGCCATGAAAGCGGCGCCGTAGGCCGGCGAGTCGGCGCTTGGTTTAACACTTTCGAACCGCGCACTCCGTGAACGGCCCAGCCTGAACTTAGCTGTTTTTTACAGAAAAATGGCCGGCCTGACGAGTGAGTTGCTTTTCAATTGCCCCGCACACGACTTCGCAGAGTCGAGGGATCGTCGGATCGCTAATGCGGTAATAGACCTGTAGCCCTTCTTTGCGCCGGGCTAAAATGTGCGCGGCGGTTAAGGTCTGCAGATGACGCGAGACATTTGCCTGCGTTCCAGCAGTCACCGCTACCAGTTCACTCACGTTTTTTTCCCCAGCAAATAAAGCCTGAATCAAGCGTAACCGCATCGGCTCTGCCAAGACGGCGAAACGCTGAGCCACTAACTGGAGCGCATTCTCACTGAGGGCACGATGTTTAGGCATACGCCGGAGAAAACAGAGGCTTGACATGATTGCAACTATATGCGTATATACTCATATAAGTCAATTAAAACCCATGTCCATCGATCAACTCATTCGTCTCTTGGCCGGTTTGGTCACTCTCGTGGGCGTCGTGCTCACGCACTGGTTTAGCCCTTGGGGTTTACTGCTTCCGGCTTTTGTCGGGCTTAACTTAATTCAATCTGTCTTCACCGGTTTCTGTCTACCGAGTCTAATTCTTCACCGGTTGGGGTGGATCGATGAAGCCGGTATTATCCATTGGGGTGGCCGCGCCTAAATCTATGCCAACCCTCTCGGCCATTATTCGCTTCGCCGCCCCCCTCCTAATCGGCGGGCTCCTAGGCGCGGCCTTAGGTTATTTTGGTCAATGCACTTCGGGTACTTGCCCCCTCACTTCGACTTGGTGGCGCGGGGCGCTCTACGGGGCTAGCCTTGGCCTCTTCATTGCAATGAGTGGTCGCTCTTCCTAACCCCTTTATGATCCCCTTTTCCCGTAGCTGGTCTCTCGTTCTTCTTGGTTGTCTCTGCGCCCTCCCGCTTTCAGCCGAACCATGGACCATCGATCGCGCTCTAGCGGCCGCGTTGCGGGATAATCCTGATGCTCGGCTTGCCCTGCAACGCGCCGCCGCCGCTGATGCCTTGATCACGCAAGCCCAGTCCGCTTGGTCGCCTCAGCTCTCGCTTCAGGGCCGTTACACCCAAACGAATAGCCCTATGATGGCTTTTGGTTCCATCTTGAATCAACGCGCTTTCAACTTTGGCCTCGATTTTAATCATCCCGGACAAATCGATAACCTGAACGCCACGGCAACGCTGGCGTATAATCTTTATAGTGGTGGTCGCCCTACGGCCGGCTTGGCCGCCGCGCGGGCGGGGGCCCGTGCCGCGACCCAAGATATTCACGCTGCGCACAATCAATTGAGCGCCAGCGTTGTTAAGAGTTATCTCGATATCCGCAAAGCCCGGGCGGCCGTGGGCGCACTTGAATCTGGCGTTAAAGCCTACGCCGCCGCCTCAACCGTGGCCCATCTGCGTTTTACGGCCGGCCAAATGCTGCGCGCTGATTTACTAAATATTGAAGTCCAACTAGCGCAAACTCGCGAACAGCTGGCGGCGGCGCGCCATGGCGCCGCTCTTGCTGAGCGCGCTTTTAATTTTGTGCTCGGCACCGAAAATCCTGCGGACCCGGTCGAATTAGCGGAAGATGATCCGGCTTTAAGGGCGCTCGCCGCGCCCGACCTTATAGATTTTTCACAGCGGCCTGAATTACTTGGTTTGCAAGCTCGTCTCCAGGCGGCGGAAGCGATGACCCGCGTTGCCCGCGGCAGTCGCCAACCCACGGTAAACGCTTTTGCTAGTTACCAATATGATCATGGCTGGAAACTAGACCGCCAGGGAGATAGCTGGTTGGCTGGAGTTACCTTTGACCTTAATCTTTTTGATGGCGGCCAGACTTCAGCTAAAATCCGCCAAAGCTCCGCTGAACTTGCCCAAGTTAAAGAGCTGCTCCGCAAAGCCACGCTCGGCATCGGCCTCGAGGTTGAACAAGCTCGTTTAGCCCTGACCGATGCCCGCGAACGCCTCGCGGTAACCGATCAAGCGGTTGCCCAAGCTGAAGAAAGCGCCGCCCTGACTCGCGCCCGTTTTAGCCAAGGCCTCTTACTCACCGCTGATCTTATCAGCGTGGAAAGTCGCCTGATCGAAGTGGGCATGCGTCACGCTTTTGCTCTCGCCGATGAACGTATCGCCCTAGCCGATTACCGGCGGGCTCTCGGCCAGCCCCTCTTTGTTCAACCCTGATTAATTTTTTCATGAAACGATCTCTTCTATCTCTCGCCTTAGCGGCTCTCACTATTTCCATGGGTTGCTCGCGTCACGAAAGAGCGTCAGCCAACTCAGCTGCGCTTCCTGCAGTTCGGGTAAAAATAACCCAAGCCCATTTTGAGTTAATCCCTGAATTAACAGAGATTACCGGTCTCGTTCGTCCGCTGCACCGCGCCACCCTCGCCGCTAAGTTGATGGGATCTATCGAAGCCCTTCCTGTTACCTTAGGGCAGCGTGTCCAAGCTGGCGATATTCTCGCAAAAATTTCTGCCGGTGAAATTTCTGCCCGCCTAGCCCAAGCCCAAGCGCAACGCGATCAGGCCAACCACGATCTCACGAGGGAACGCGACTTGCTGCCGCAGCACGCCAGCACAGCGGATCTCGTTCATAGCCTCACCACCCGCGTTGCCCTTGCCGATGCCATAGTCCGCGAGGCCGAAATTATGCTGAGTTACGCGATCATCCGCGCTCCTTTTGATGGCGTGATTGCCCATAAGTTTGTCGAAGTGGGCGACCTCGCCGCACCGGGGGCTCCTTTGATCGAAATTGAAGGGGCGTCCGCTTTTCAAATCGAAGCGGGGATTCCTGACTCCCTCCTCGGGACGTTAACCCCGGGGACCTTAGCTAATATTGCGATTCCTTCCGCCCACTTAACTTTTACCGCGGCGCTGACCGAGTTGTCTTCAGCCGCTGATGCGCAGGCGCATACGGTTACCGCGAAATTTGCCGTGCCGACGCAATCCGCCGTGCGCTCTGGCCAATTTACCCGCGTCCAACTGCCCGGCGCTCCCGTGCGCAGCCTGCTTGTCCCCAGTTCCGCCGTTACGGCCCTTGGACAAATGGAGCGGATTTTTGTCATGAATCCCGACCACCGCGCGGTCTTACGCCTTGTTAAAACAGGCGCCGTTCACGGGGCTCGCCAAGAAATCTTAGCCGGGCTTGATGAAGGTGAATTCGTTGTGCTCAACCCGCCCACTGGCTTGCGCGAGGGACAATCTTTGGAGGTTCAACCGTGAGCCAGCGTTCTTCTGCTGCATTCACTGCACCGACGCCGCGAGGGATCGCGGGCCGCATGGCAGCGCTCTTCATTGATTCCAAACTGACGCCCATCATCGTCGCCGCGTCACTCTTACTGGGCGCCTTCTCTATTTTAATGCTCCCGCGAGAGGAGGAGCCGCAGATTAAAGTGCCCATGATTGATGTGCTCGTGGCTATGCCCGGAGCCACCGCCGCGGAAGTTGAAAATCGCGTAACCCGCCCCATGGAAAAGCTGCTCTGGGAGATTGCCGACGTGGAATACCTCTATTCCACCGCCAGCCCCGGCGGGAATATGACGGTGGTCCGTTTCAAAGTGGGCACTGATCTAGAAAACGCTCTCGTCCGATTGAATCAGAAACTACAAACCAATGTAGCCCTCATGCCGCTCGGCGTTACGCCGCCCCTGGTCAAGTCGCGCACAATTGATGACGTCCCCATTCTCGGCCTTACTTTGCATAGTGCTCGCTACGATCATGCCACGCTCCATCGGCTGGCTACGCAAATTGATGATGTCGTAAAACAAATTTCTCAAGTCGCCGAAACCACAGTTATTGGCGGTCAGCACCGTAGCGTCCAAGTCCAACTCGATCCCGCTAAACTGGCTTCGCGCAATCTCAGCCCTAGTTTAATTATCCCCCTACTCCAACAAGCGAACGCCCAAACTCATGTCGGCGCCCAGGCTTATGCTAATCAAGAGACCCTTTTACAGGTAGGGACTTTCTTTCGTGATGCGCGTGATGTGGGGAATGTTGTGCTCGGGGTATTTCATGGGCGGCCTATTTACCTGCGTGATGTCGCCACTATTCTTGATACCCAAGCCGAGCCGATTGATTACGTTCTCTTTGGCCGTGGCGCGAGCACCCCCGAAGAGGCTGCGGTAACCCTGAGTATCGCCAAGCGCCCAGGGGCTAATGCCGTCGATGTGGTCCACGATATTCTCCAACGGGTTGAGGGGCTTAAAGGTACCCTCATCCCCGCTGATATTGAAGTCGCTATCTCCCGCAACTACGGGGCGACCGCGGCAGAAAAATCGAATGAGTTGCTCCTGCATATGGGCATCGCGATTTTTGGCGTCGCGGTCCTGATCTTATTGTTTCTCGGTTGGCGCGAATCACTCGTCGTGCTGTTGGCGATCCCCGTGACGCTGGGACTCACGCTGCTCGTGTTTTATCTTTATGGTTACACGCTCAATCGGATCACGCTGTTTGCGCTGATATTCTCGATCGGTATTTTGGTCGATGACGCTATTGTTGTCGTAGAAAATATTGTGCGGCATATGGGCCTACCGAGTTGCCGGCGCAAACGACTCCTCCAGATCGCGGTGGAAGCGGTGGATGAAGTGGGCAATCCAACGATTCTGGCGACTTGGGCGGTGATTGCCGCGGTACTGCCAATGGCTTTTGTCAGCGGACTCATGGGACCCTACATGCGCCCCATTCCTATAGGCTCGAGTGCGGCGATGCTTTTTTCGCTGCTCGTGGCTTTTGCTGTTACCCCTTGGGCCGCGCTTAAAATTCTCCGCGGCCACGCCCGCCCCGTTGGTGATGCCGCTGCTTTTGTGGATGCGCCGCTTACCGAAGAAGAAGAGGCCGCTGATGAAACCATGCCGGATACCGCTTTTACGCGCCTTTACCAACGGGTGATGCGACCACTCATTGCGCACCGCGCTTGGCGTTGGACTTTTCTTGGCGTGGTCGCTGGGGCCACCGTTGGGGCGATGGGTTTGGTCGGTTTAGGCGCCGTTAAAGTCAAAATGCTGCCCTTCGATAATAAATCTGAATTTCAGATTATTTTGAATATGCCAGAAGGCAGCACCCTTGAGCAGACCGCGCGGGTGGCCCGTGAAATGGCAGCCGCGATTCGCACAGAGCCAGAAGTAAGTGACTACCAAATCTACGCGGGCACGGCTTCACCTTTTAATTTCAACGGACTGGTTCGTCACTACTTCATGCGGCGTGGAGCTAATGTCGCCGACCTACAAGTAAACTTGCTCCCCAAGCATGAACGTCAGGCCCAGAGCCACGACATCGCTAAGCGCGTCCGCCCCCGTCTCACGGCCATTGCTGAAAAATATGGTGCAGCCGTCGCGGTCGCGGAAGTTCCGCCGGGACCACCTGTGTTACAAACGATTGTCGCAGAAATTTACGGACCGACGGAGGCTGATCGCCTTAAGCTCGCGACCCAAGTTCGCGCGATCTATCGCGCAAGTCCGGGGGTCGTGGACATCGATTGGTACCTCGAAGAACTACAGCCAAAAACGGTGCTGCGCATCGATACGGAAAAAGCAGCCCTCTTGGGTATAACGGAGGCCGCAATTACGCGTACCGTGCAAATGGCCGTCCAAGGCTACCCAGTTACTTTGCTGCACACACCGCAAGCACGGGAAGCTGTTACCATTGTATTAGAGCTACCCCGTACCTCGCGGGCACGACCGGATGACCTTTTGGCTTTATTCGTGCGTTCTGAGATGAACCCGCAAGCCCCCCTCGTCCCGTTGCGCGAGTTGGTTACTTTAGTTCCAACGCAGGGGGAGAGAAATATCTATCATAAAAATCTTCAGAATGTCACCTACGTGACGGCTGATGTGGCCGGTGTTGTTGAGAGCCCGGTTTATGCCATTCTCGCGATGAATCGCGCCTTAGCTAAACTGGATGGACGCGACTTTGGGGGGACAACCTCCTCAGTGAAAATCTATAACGCTACGATGCCTTTTGATGATCATGAGCCCGCGATGAAATGGGATGGGGAATGGCAAGTTACGCTCGAAGTTTTTCGTGACCTCGGCTTAGCCTTCGGCGCCGTCTGCATTTTAATTTATATGTTAATGGTCGGCTGGTTTAAAAATTATTCTACCCCGCTTATCGTAATGACGGTCATCCCATTTTCACTCGTGGGAATTTTACCCGCCCACGCAGCGCTCGGAGCATTTTTTACGGCCACCTCCATGATTGGTTTCATGGCTGGCGCGGGGATTGTGGTTCGCAATTCCATCATCTTGGTCGACTTCATTGAATTGCGCCTGAGCGCCGGTCGCTCTTTGAGTGAGGCTTGCATTGAATCTGGGGCCGTCCGCTTTCGCCCCATGATGCTCACGGCCTTCGCTGTCATTGTGGGCGGCATTGTTATTCTCGCCGACCCTATCTTCCAAGGCTTGGCGATTTCTTTACTCTTTGGCGCCATCGCCTCCTTAGTAATCAGTCCTCTCGCCGTGCCCTTGATCTACTACATGACGCATGCTAGGGCTGCCACCACGCCCCACCACACATCCACCGACGCCCCGTGCGTTATCCAGCCATGAGCTCGTGGCTACTGCTCGGCGGGGGCTTCGCCGCTTTTTTTCTGATGCGCACGCTCTGGCTAGCGCGGCCCGGCTTGCCCATTACAACTGCTATCCAAGAATTAAATTTGAACTCCGCTGTCTTGGTCGATGTGCGTGAACCGAGCGAGTGGACCAGTGGCGTGGCCCACCAAGCGGCTTTGCTTCCACTCAGCGACCTGGCAGGTGCCCGGCAGCAGTGGGAAGATTTTCTAACCAAACACCGGTCTAAAAAAATTCTTTTGTACTGTCATTCTGGTAGCCGCTCTGGCCAAGCCGCCGCGCAGTTGCGCCGAGAAGGCTACGATGCGATCAATACCGGATCGCTCCACGCTTGGCGCCAAGCGCGCTGGCCAATTAATTTACCCCGCTCATCGCATTAATTTTCCTCTGCTCTTTATGAATTCATTTCTGCTAATATTTATTATCGTAGTTTTATTTGTGTGTGCGGCCTACCTGCTACGCTGGGCGGTGCCACGCCTCATGCTTCCCGAATGGCGGAGCGCTTACGCTTTTGAAGAAACTGTTACGCGCTTAACCGAGGCGGTAAAAGCCGGCGGCTGGGTGGTGCAATCGCTGGTGGAATTAGAGAAATCGATCGAAAAAAATGGCGGGGGCATCGTGCGCCCCGTCCGGCTGATTAATATCTGCCAAGCCAAGCATGCGGCGCGCATCATGAATGACGACACCGCGCGCCGCGTCTCGGTGTTGATGCCATGCACGATTACCGTGTACGAAAAAAGCGATGGCTCTATTTGGATTGGCGCTATGAATCCTGGTTTAATCGCGCCGCTTTTTGGTGGCGTCGTTGCAGCCGTGATGGGCGGACCGGTGGCGCGCGAACAAGCCGCCTTTATTCGCACGGTCTGCCAATAAGTCTCTTCGGGCGAACGCAGCGCTTGGACCGACCGAAAGCAGGTGGTGCGCATTTGTTGTCATTTCCTAACCCTGATGACTTTGCCCTCTTTCAAGTGTATATTACGGCATGAAAACATGCGCAGGCTTAGGACTCTTCATTGGGTTAATTGTTGCCCGGGCAGCCACGGATTCTAGCCCGCTTCCGTTTACTTGGATTGATCCGGCGGATCCCACTGTACTAGCAATTCGCGAAAGTGGCGAACGAGTGATGGATCGTGTTGGCCATACTATGGTCTATGAAGTTGAACGAGCCGTAATGGAACAGGGGCTTAGTCATGCCATCGCCATTTCCCACTTAAAGGATCTTGTTTTGCCGCGCCCTGAAGCAGGCCAACCGCGCATCACAGCCATCAGGCATACCAGTTTAATCCTGCGCAATCCCGCCAATCAGCCCGACCAAGCAGAACAAGCCGCGCTCGAAATTATTAACTCTGCCATTCATGGTGGTTTAGACGTGCCGGCTATTTTGGTGCAACGCCTTGGCCCACCCAACGGACCGAGTGAATGGCGCGTCTATCGAGCAATCACCACTAAGCCGATCTGCCTCCAATGCCATGGTCCTTTGGAAGAGCTGCTGCCGGCGGTTCGCTCAATTCTTAATTCAAAATATCCTGAGGATAAAGCCATTAGCTATACCGCGTACCAATGGCGTGGCGTGCTCCGGGTATCTTTTGAGAAACCCTAAAACCTCTGGTAGGATTCTTGTTGATAGTGTCGTTATGCAGCGGAATCGCCGACCCTGCGCGTCACGGTCGCGGCCGCTCCTGTCAAAGCCCCTTTACCAAAACTTCCGGCTCGCCGCTAAATCACCCCCACGCGGTTACTAATATAGTAAGTTATAAATCAGCCGCCCGCAATCGGGCTGCATGAATCGCACAGACGCAATCTTCGCCGTCCTCGGTATGCAGCCAGTGTAAATCGAGCGCGGGGAAAGCCCGATCCATCGCCGCGCGCAGACCACCTACTTCTAACACCACCACGCCATGAGCCTGCAACCGCTGACGAGATTGCCGAAGTAATTTTCGAATAATAGCTAAGCCATCTTTACCCCCATCGAGAGCCATTGCGGGCTCATTTTTAAATTCAAGGGGAAGGTGACGCAATTCCTTCGTAGGCACATACGGAGGATTGCTCAGAATAATATCATATTTCCTCTGAGGAACCGCATCAAAGACATCGGACTGGTACAATTTAATCCGTGAACTGAGTCGATGGGTGGCAATATTCAACTGAGCGACAGCGAGTGCATCGGCGGATAATTCAATCGCATCAACCTTAGCCTTAGGAAATTGATGGGCCAGCAAGACCGCCAAACAGCCCGAACCCGTGCAAACATCCACCACCCGCTGCACCGGCTGATTAGCCGGCAACCAATGCGGGAGTTGCTCAGGGATAATTTCTAAAAAATAAGACCGCGGAATAATTACCCGCTCATCCACATAAAAACGATGCGCCCCGAGCCAAGCTTCGCGTGTGAGGTAAGCCGCGGGCACGTGTTCTTCTAAACGGCGGCGTAAATAATCTGATAGCTTACTGGCCTGAGTGATCGTTACTTTGCGCCGCAAAACCGCGGCAGAACTATCCAACGGTAAACCGAGCGCATGCAGCAAAAGATAAAGTGCTTCATCGTGGGCGGTGACCGCAACTTGGCCGAGCGCGACGGGATGCTGAGCATAAAGTTTCTCCGCATACCCTAGCCAATCTCCAAGGGTAGCACCAGTAGAAGGAATCGCTAAAGGCATGGGCTATTTTTTCGCCGAGGGATCACCCACGACATGGAGATGGGTGAAAATATGGTCGCTGCAATAACACTGGTCGCCCGCGCACTTGGAGCAGTAACGGAAATCAAGTTGTGGATGCGAGAGATCAGTGCGGTTGCACAAATGGCACCGATGCCGAGGCTCTCGTTCATTATTAGCCTCGGTAAAATTACGCGCCTGCCAGGCTTGCCGGCGCTGACCAGAGCCTACCGAGCGCACGAGATCGCGCGCAAAAAACACCAAAAAATTACCCGTCGAAGCGAGAATCATTAAACGTTCCGCCCAGGTGCCGATGATTAGAACAAAGCCATAACCCAACCATTGAATGAGCGCTAACCACTTGATCTTTACCGGCAGGAAAAAGAAAATATACATCACAAAATCTGGATTCAAATACGCGAACGCCAAAAACACGGTCGCCGCCATATAAGCGTTGGTCGCATACAGGGCCGGCGTGACAAAAGCCGCCCCGACCGTCAGCAGCCACCCCAGTAAAATAAATCCATTAAAACGTAAGGCCCCCCAATGCTGCTCCAACGCACTGCCCATGAGGTAAAAAAGATACCACCCAAAGGCGAGGAAGAGCGCACTCGTCAGCGTTAAAGTCGTAACTGGCGGGACTAATAAAAAAGTGCCCAAGCGCCAAAATTCGCCCGCGCGCACCGCTGCCGGAAGTAACATAATCCGCCCCACGTCAAATTGCCCCAAAAGCGCGAACCCCAAAATCATCGCCTGCCCGATAATCAGGTAGAGCGAAAGATCAGGAATGGCGTAGCGACCTAAGTTACGTTCCAGACGGGAAAGGAGCGACATGCGGGCTTACTTCTCAGCTTTGCTCGGCAACTGGTCGAGCAAAGTTTTTTTCTGTTTCAATAATACCGGAGCACTTACTCGCGCTAGCAATATCTGAGCGCGATCAATTTGCTTAAGCTTAAGCAGTACATTCGCCGCTTGAAGAAAAATAGTTTCCTGCTCGATGCCCGGTTGGGCGCGACTCTCCAGCGCACTCCATGCCTGCAAAGCTTGCTCCCACTGCGGCTTTTCTAAATCGGCATAAGCCTCAGCATGCCGGTAAACATAAGCAAAATTGTCCGGCGCCAACTCCGCAGCGTGCTGAAAAGCACCTAACATGGTTTGATCCAGAGCGAGCCGAGTAAATTGTCCCGTGCGAATAAAGTCATCACGCCCTTCAATTAACAAACATCCTAAGTGATAATGATAAAGAGGTTCTTTGGGCTCTAAATCGATAGCCGCCATAATCCACGGCAACGCCTCCACTGGCCGGCCGTCTTCCGCAAGATGCTTCGCCATTTGATTTTTTACGACGGGAATATTGGGATCAAGCTTGTTAGCCTTAAGTAAAATACCCACGGCCTCACGCGTCATCCCCACCTGTCCAAGCAACATCCCGTAAGTCACATAAGCGGGGGCAAAATCCGGACTTTTTTGAATTAAGATATCATAACTGTTAATCACGCTCTGTAATTCGCCCCGTAGCCAGGCTTGGTCGAGTTGCTCCCCTTCTTTTTCGGCGCGGGAAAAAACATTTCGCTGCCGAGCGACAATTTCTTTCAAGGTTTTTTCGCTCATGCTCTCAGCAGCGGCCGGCGGTAGTAACCCAACGAGGCCGCTCAACAATAAAACCCCTTTGCAGATAAATTTTTCGATATTGCGCATGCCTGTACGACACTAACTTACCCTATTCGTTCAAGGTTTTACAGCTCTCCTGCTTCGCCACCCCAATTAATCCCCCAATAACGACTCGGCGAATGCTGCCTAACGGTTCTGCTCAACCCTTAACTTGCTGAATTCGGGCCAATCCTAATAGCTGGCGCCAAACGATAATCACCAACCATGCGACCAACATTGTGGTAACGGTGTGACTCAGGTAATGCGCACCTTTCAACATCTGATACCCACCCATCCACCAGCCTAAAATCAGCCCGAAAGTAACGGTGTTTAGCCGCCAACGCCGCGTCGGCCGCACCAGCAATAAACCCATCAAGGCAAAGCCGCCACTCGCATGACCCGCGGGAAAACACCCGCCGCGCCGCGCCGGCCGATCCTCTGCAGGAAAAGGCTCACAGAGTTTTACGTAAGCCACGTCGCCGCCATACCGACGTACCTCAGAGGGGCAGAAAGTGTTGGTATATTCTTTTCCGATCCCAGCCAAAAGCGGGACCGTGGCCAACACGAGCACCGCCAACCATAGTCCACGGCGATTGAGCTGCCATTTTTCCCGCCACCGCGCCGGCCCAAGCGCGAGCGTGAGTACGCCCAAACCAATAACCCAGACGAGCCCCTTGGGTCCGTTGTAAAAAAAGAGCCGCCCGAGCGGCGCTTGTTGGTCAACCAGCCACGTCTTACTGGTGGGATTATAAAATAAATCCTGCACCCATAAATCAATCGCCGTGTATTCTAGTAATAATCCCGCGCCAACTAAAAGCAGCAGCGCGAGCCACAATTGACGATCTACACGCAAACGACTCATGGGTGGACTGGCGCGGACAATAAGCGAACGAAGTCTGCAGCACTCAGCTCACGGTAACGTTGGTTTTGATATAGCTCACTCGCGGTTTGATAATAACTCACCGCTTCATTTTGAAAAGCCGCGCTAAGCGGTTGCTGAGTTAGGGCATAACTAGCGCGATCATAACGGTACTGCGCCTGCCGCCGCACTGGGGTCAGCACTAAGAAATTGTCTGCCTTCAGCAGGCCTAGTTTTTGATAAGTGCCGACTAAAATCCGACCTTCTGATGAATCCGTTTGTCGAATATCTCGCCCAAAAAACCGGCTAGGATAACTCCAGTTTAATAAGCCTAGTAAAGTCGGCGCATAATCGACTTGGCTCATTAAGGCCCGAACATGGCCCGGGGCAATTTGCCCACCAGGAGCATAAATAATCAGGGGAATATGGTAATTTTGCACAGGCAACTCCGTCTTACCCGCACTAGAAGCGCAGTGATCTGCTACGATCACAAATAGGGTATTTTTAAACCAAGGCTTTTGCCGCGCCGCGCGCAAAAACTGTCCAATCGAAAAATCGGTGTACTTCACTGCCCCCGCTCGGCCAGAAATTTTAGAAGGTAAATCAATCCGGCCCTCGGGAAAAGTATAGGGACGATGATTAGAGGTCGTCATCACAAAATAATGAAAGGGTTGCCCCGTGGCATGGCTCGCATCCGCCTCACGCAAGGTCCAACGGAAAAGGTCTTCATCACAAACCCCCCACACGTTGGCGAACGTGATATCTTCTTTCGGTACCCCCGTCCGATCGATCACCCGATAACCGTTGTTACCGAAGAAATAGTTCATGTTGTCGAAATAACCAAAGCCGCCGTAAATAAAGGCCGTCGTATAACCCTTCGCCCGAAAAACTGAGCCAAGGGTAAACATATTTTCATTATGTGGGCGCTTAACAATCGATCGCCCTGGCGTCGGCGGCACCGCTAAGGTTAAGGCCTCCATGCCCCGATCGGTCCGGGTGCCAGTGGCATAAAAATTATCAAAAACGAGGCTTTGCCCGGCGATTTCCTCTAGGTTGGGAGTTAATTGCGAAGCCCGATTAAAGATACTCAAAAAATCAGCGCTCAAACTTTCCACTGTGATTTGAATCACATTCGGCCGCAACTCCTCGCCCGTATGCCGTACTAACCGCAAGGTATCCTGAGGATCGGCTCCGAGGGTAACCGAGTGATCTTTGGCTAATTGCTGCCGCATCAGCTGAAAAGCCTCAGCCGCCGGCAGGGTCGTATAAAATTTATCGTACTCAAGTTCGTTATTTTTGAAAGCTGCACAGAGCGACCAAAGTCCGTTTTTTGCCAACTCCCGATTAAAATTATTCCGAAAGGTTGGCAGCCAATCGCCACTCAGGATCGAACCAAAAATAAGCGCCCCACTCAACCAAAGCGCCCCCGCTTTAAAACGAACTCGCGGAGACTCTAGCGGTGCCGCGAACCACTGCGCATACCAGCCCGTCCGGTAAAGCAAGCCACCCACCCCAAGAGTCCCCGCTAACACTCCTCCGATAATTAACGGTAAGTTATACGACTCCCGAATGTTTCCTATGACCTCCGTGGTGTAGACCAGATAATCCACCGCGATGAAGTTAAACCTCACCCCGAACTCATCCCAAAAAGTCCATTCCGAAACCAAGCCAAATAGGAGTAAATAAATAAACCCTAATCCCAGTAACTGCGCGCCAATCTGGAGCCAACGATACGTCAACCAACGACCTGGCAACAACGTCAACACGACTATCAACGGCAAGGAAGCAAAAGCCGCGGCGCCAAGATCATAGATCAACCCCCAAAAGAAAACTGCTCCGAGACTTAGCGTCCAAGTAACGTCGTGGGCCGCTTTAATTAAAAGCGCTAATCGGGTTAATCCTGATAACGCCAAAAAAATAGCGAAGAAAATAACCACGCCGCCATGCCGACGATTAAGTTGGCGCCGTAAGGCAGTAGCGAAAAAACCAAAAACGATATTCAAGGGAAGAAGGGGCTAAGGTTATTGTTTCGTCGGCAGCGTCTGCAGATAAATAGCCAAAGACAAGACCACGTCCAAGGGACCCATTAGCTTTAGCAGAAAAGCAACCATTCGGGAGGTTTTTTTCTAGTTTTAACACCTGAAGAACTGCACGGGTGCTTATAATTCATCAAGTTGCGCAGCCTACTCAAAATCGCTAGCGAAAAAATCTTGCACGCCGTCAGCCGCGCCCCCATCACATCGGCCCTCAGCCCATGGTTTCCTACCACCACCACCACGTGTGCTAGCCTTCCCAACGCGGGAAGGCCGGAAGCGCCTTGCCCGTGGCTAATGGATCTCTTTCCAAAACCCCGGCAGGTTAATCCAGCCGGGGTTTCCTTTTGGGCAACCCTCCCGCTGAAACGAGGCCTGCTTGCTTAAACCTTTCTCTTCCAAAAAATTCCTGCTTAATTTTTCTCCCATGCCCGCCACCTCCGCCCCCAACCGCCTCCGCCTCGCCGTCCAAAAAAGCGGCCGGCTCTCCACCGACTCGCTCGAACTGCTCGCCAGCTGCGGCATCCGCGTTAAGTCACCCAAAGAGCGCCTGCTGCTACACTCAGATAATTTTCCGATCGATCTGCTTTTTGTCCGCGATGACGATATCCCTCAGCTCGTCATGGACGGCGTCTGCGATCTCGGTATTGTCGGGACAAATGTGCTTGAAGAAGCCGCCCTCGAGCGCCGCACCCAAGGCACCGCGAGCGGTTATTTTGTCGAGCGCCCGCTAGATTTCGGCGGCTGCCGTCTCGCCATCGCCCTGCCGGAAGAAAAACCCTACACCAGCGCCAAAGATCTTCAAGGATTACGCATCGCCACTTCTTATCCGCAGCTAACCAAGCGCTTCCTTGCTGAACAAAAAATCTCTGCCGAAGTCGTGTACTTAAGTGGCTCCGTGGAAATTGCTCCGCGCCTCGGTTTGGCTGAGGTTATCTGTGATCTCGTGGCCAGCGGCTCAACTCTCGAAGCCAATAAGCTCCGCGCGGTTGAGACGATCTTCAAAAGTACCGCTGTCCTGCTCCGCAGCGCCCATCAGCTCCCGGCCGAAAAAACGCACACCTTGGAGATTCTTCTTCGTCGGATTGACGGCGTTCAAAAAGCTGCCGGGGCAAAGTACATTATGCTGCACGCTCCAAAGTCTGCGTTGGCAGAAATTAAAAAACTCCTCCCGGGCTCGGAAAATCCTACCGTCCTTCCCCTTGCTGGCGATGAATCCAAGGTAGCCCTTCATGCCGTGTGTTCCGAAGCGGTTTTTTGGGAAACCATGGAGTCATTGAAAAAAGCCGGCGCCAGTAGCATTCTCGTGCTACCGATCGAAAAGATGATGCTCTGATGATTGATAGGGGCGACCTAACCGCGCCCCCCTCTTGGCTATGCAACCCCTCTTTTGGAAAAACCTTACTGCGCCCCAGCGCACTGCCGCCCTCCGCCGGCCAGCGCAAGTTGCGCAACCCTCGGTTGCTGCCGCCGTGCGGGTGATCGTCGCGGCCGTTCGCCGCGATGGCGATGTCGCGCTGCGTCGCCTCACCAAGCAGTTTGATGGGGTTACCCTGCGCTCTTTGCGTGTTACCCCCACCGAATTTATCACCGCTGAAGCCAGCTTAAGCCGTGCGGACAAAGCGGCTCTGCGCACCGCATATCGTAATATTCGCACCTTTCACGCTGCCCAAAAAAATCGTGATCTGCGGATTGAGACGCAATCTGGCATGGTCTGCGAAAAAACCGTGCGCCCTATTAACCGCGTCGGACTCTACGTCCCTGGCGGTAGCGCTCCCTTACCATCTACCGCGCTGATGCTCGGGGTTCCTTCACAGCTTGCTGGCGGCAGCGTCCGCGCCCTCTGCACTCCGCCCAATAGATCTGGCGGGGTTAATTCGTGGATCCTCTATGCCGCTCAGCTCTGCGGCATCACCGAAGTTTATAAAGTGGGGGGCGCCCAAGCGATCGCGGCGCTGGCTTACGGCACAAACAGTATTCCCAAGTGCGACAAACTCTTCGGTCCCGGGAACGCCTTCGTGACTGAAGCTAAACAGCAAGTCTCCCGTAATGCCGATGGTGCGGCCATCGACCTCCCCGCCGGCCCATCTGAGGTATTAGTTATCGCTGATAATCGTGCCAACCCAGCCTTTGTTGCCGCTGACCTCCTCTCTCAGGCCGAACATGGCCCAGACTCTCAAGTGGTACTGGTCGCTTTTTCGGCCGCGTTCGCTCAACGCGTCCTTAGCGAACTCGAAAAACAATTAGCTGACTTGCCGCGCGCTAAGATTGCCCGACGCGCATTAGGTCGCAGTCGGATTTTTTTGACGACCAACCGAGCTGAAGCCGTAGAAATTGCTAACCGCTACGCGCCCGAGCATCTGATTCTACAAGTAGCCCGGCCGCGTGATCTCCTCGCGCGAATCACTACCGCCGGCTCAGTATTTTTGGGCGACTTAACCCCTGAATCGCTCGGCGACTACGCGAGTGGCACTAATCATGTCTTGCCTACTTATGGGTGGGCCCGCGCGTGCAGCGGACTAGGGCTGGCTGATTTTCAGCGCACGATGACAGTCCAGGCTGCCACTCGAGCCGGCTTAGAAAAACTTGGCCCAGTCGTTGAACGCCTCGCTCTTGCCGAGGGCTTGGCCGCCCACCAGCGCGCGGTGCGCGTGCGCCTAACCAATCAAGCTTCATGAGCGCCGATCCTGTCCTCTCTCTACTCCGGCCAGAAATTCTTGCCCTGTCCCCTTATAGCTCGGCGCGCAAAGAATCCTCCGGCGGCCGCATTTGGCTAGACGCCAATGAAAACCCGCTAACTCCCTCAACAGGGAAACCACTCCTCAACCGCTACCCTGAGCCGCAACCCGCGGATCTCATCGCCCGCCTTGCCGCCTATTACGCCGTCGCTGAAAACAATATTCTCGTAACCCGCGGCTCAGATGAAGGCATTGATCTTCTGCTTCGCGCCTTCTGTCGCGCGGGCCAGGACGCTATCCTGATCACGCCACCCACTTATGGCATGTATGCTGTTTCCGCTGCGATTCAAAATGCCCGCGTGGTGGCGGTGCCGCTTCTTGCTGATAAAAATTTCGCGCTAAACCCGGAAGCCGTCTTAGCGGCCATCACCCCTAGCGTTAAGCTCGTTTTTCTTTGTTCGCCCAACAACCCAACTGGCGCACTGCTAGCCCGCCGTGATGTACTGCAGCTTGTTCAAGAGCTTCTAAGCAAAGCTATCGTGGTGGTGGATGAGGCCTATCTAGAATTTGCCGGTACCCCGAGTTTAACTCAGGAGCTCGCAGGGAATCCCAATCTCGTTGTTTTACGCACCCTCTCAAAAGCCTTTGGTCTCGCCGGTATTCGTTGTGGGGTAACCATCGCCAGTCCGACGCTTATCAGCGTGCTGCAAAAAATTATCGCTCCCTACCCTGTGCCGACTCCTGTGCTTGAAGCCGCTTTGGCGGCGATAACCACTGATGGGATAACTGCGGCGCAGCGCTCAGTGCAGGGTCTAATCGCCGAACGTATCCGCGTAACAGCTCGTTTAGCGACGCTGCCCTGCGTACGCCGACTTTGGCCAAGTGATAGTAATTTTATTTTATTTGAAGTAACCGATTCTGCGCGGGTCATGTCGGCAACCCGCGCCGTTGGCGTCGTCCTGCGCGATCGCAGTCGCGACTACGGCCTCACCAACTGCGTACGCATGACCATGGGTACGCCAGACGAAAACAACGCCGCCTTGGAGGCAATTGCCCGTGTCTAAAAAAATCTTATTCATCGACCGTGATGGCACCCTGATCACTGAACCGTTTGATCAGCAAATTGACCGCCTCGAAAAATTTGCGCTCGAGCCCGAGACAATCCCAGCCCTGCTTCGCCTGCGCGACGCCGGCTGGACCTTTGTCATGGTCACTAATCAAGACGGTCTCGGCACCCCTAGTTTTCGTGAAGAAGAATTTAAGCCGCTGCAAAAGCTGCTGATTGATATTCTTTTTTCCCAAGGTATTTCCTTCGAAGCGGTGCGGGTCTGCCCACATACGGCCGCGGATAAATGCGACTGTCGCAAGCCCAAGCTGGGCCTACTGCCAGACTACGTGAAGTCGACCGACTGGGCGCGGGAACAATCTTACGTCATCGGCGACCGCGAAACCGATGAGCAACTCGCGCAAAATCTCGGCTGCCGCGGCTTACGCTATGCCCGCAAAACGCTTGGTTGGGCGGAAATCGCCCGCCAATTAGTCGACGCCCCGCGACGCGCCACCATTGTACGCCACACTAAAGAAACGAAGATCACTGTTTCGGTCGACCTCGATCAGGCTGGTCCAGCCCAACTATCCACCGGGCTTGGCTTTTTTGATCATATGCTTGAGCAGATCGCGAAGAATGCTGGCATCACCCTCGCCATCACCTGTGCCGGTGACCTTGAGATCGATGAGCACCACACCATCGAAGATGTCGGGATCGCGCTGGGTCAGGCTTTAAAACAGGCGATTGGTGATAAACGCGGGCTTGGGCGTTATGGTTTTGTTCTACCCATGGATGAAGCTCAAGCTCACGTGGCACTCGATCTTAGTGGCCGCGCCTACTTTACTTTTGAAGGTAAATTCCCGCGTGAATTTGTTGGGGAAATGCCAACTGAGCTCGTGGCCCACTTCTTTCGCTCGGTGAGTGATGCGCTACTCGCCACGCTGCAAATGAGTGTCACGGGCGATAATACGCATCACATGGTCGAGACGCTCTTCAAGGGCTTCGGGCGGGCACTTCGGCCCGCCATCGCGCGCGGCACCAGTCATGATATCCCTAGCACCAAAGGCATTCTCTAATGTTAGCCATCGTCGACAGTGGCGGCGCTAACATCGCCTCCGTGCGTTTCGCCCTCGATCGACTCGGTATTCAGAGCGAGCTCACGGCAGATCCAGCTATAATTCGCTCGGCGGATAGGGTAATTTTACCGGGTGTCGGCGCCGCCAATGAAGGCATGCGCAAACTCCACGAGCGCGGCCTTGTGGACTGTGTGCGTCGCCTGACTCAGCCCGTCCTTGGGGTTTGTTTAGGCATGCAACTCCTGTTCGAATCTTCCGCCGAAGGTCCCACCGAAACCCTTGGTCTAATTCCAGGCCGTGTAGACCTGCTCCCTTGCGCCCCGGGAGTTCAAGTGCCCCACATGGGCTGGAATACGATTCTCTCAGGGAAAAATGCCCCCCTGCTCGAAGGAATTGATGCGGAAGCCCGCTTCTATTTTGTGCACAGCTACGCGGGGCCCGTTAATGCATTCACGGTGGCCAGTTGTGATCATGGCACCCCTTTCGCTGCCGTCGTTCAGCGCGGTAATTTTTGTGGAGTTCAATTTCATCCGGAGCGTTCCGGAGTGGCGGGCGCCCGGCTGCTTAAAAACTTCGTGGAGGGTCGTGTATGAGTTTTCCCAAACCGGTCCCACCGCGACCGAACATGATTATCTATCCCGCTATTGATTTACGCGGCGGACGTGTCGTGCGCTTGACCGAAGGTAAATTCGATCAAGAAAAAACCTATGGCCATGATCCGGTCGCCGTCGCGCAAGACTTTGCCGCGGCCGGCGCTACATGGCTACACGTCGTTGATCTCGATGGCGCAAAAGACCCCGCCAAACGCCAAACGGCCCTCGTGGAGCAACTCGCCCAAGGGAGTAAGCTTAAAGTGCAAACCGGCGGCGGGATTCGCGAAGCCGCCCAAATTACCGCCTTACTCAGCGCGGGTGCACACCGTGTCATTATTGGTAGCCTCGCCGCCAAACAACCAGAACGAGTGACTGAATGGCTCCAACAATTTGGACCTGAGCAAATTATTTTAGCGCCTGATGTACGCCTTGATGAAGCCGGCATCCCCCGCGTGGCAGCAGCAGGTTGGCAAGAAAGCACGGGGTTGGCGCTGGATGATTTCATCAACCGATTCCTCCCCACTGGGCTCCGGCACATTCTCTGCACGGATATCAGCCGCGACGGGAAATTATCTGGCCCCAACTCCGCCCTCTATGCACAGCTTGTGAAAAAATTTCCGTCCCTGCATATTCAAGCCTCCGGCGGAGTGGCTTCTTTAGAGGATTTGCGGCTACTAAAAACCACCGGCAGTGCTGGGGCCATTGTGGGCCGCGCACTTTATGAGCATAAATTTACTTTAGCGGAGGCCCTCGCATGCTAGCCCGGCGAATTATTCCCTGTTTAGATGTACGCGCCGGTCAAGTGGTCAAAGGCACCCAATTTCGCGATCATGAGGTCGTCGGCGATATTATTGAGCTCGCCCAACGTTACCGTGATGAAGGCGCAGATGAATTGGTTTTTTATGATATTACCGCAAGCAGTGACGGGCGAACTGTCTCCACTGATTGGGTCACCCGCGTCGCGCGTGTCCTTGATATTCCTTTTTGTGTTGCGGGAGGTATTCGCTCCCTTGAAGGCGCCCGCCAAATTCTCCACGGCGGTGCCGATAAAATTTCGATCAACTCGCCGGCTTTAGAAAGCCCGGCCTTAATTACAGAACTAGCCCACGAATTCGGATCCCAATGCGTCGTGGTTGGCATCGATAGCCGCCAAGAAACGGGTGATTACTTTGTGAAACAGTACACGGGAGACCCTGACAAGACACAGGCTACCCGCTGGCGCACCGTCGACTGGGCCCGTGAAGCGCAACGGCTCGGCGCCGGCGAAGTCGTTCTGAATTGCATGAACCAAGACGGCATGCGCCAGGGTTATGATCTCGCCCAATTGAAGCTCGTGCGGGCTGTCCTAACTATTCCGCTCGTCGCGTCCGGCGGCGCCGGTACTCCGGAACATTTCCGAGATGTTTTTCGCGAAGCTGGTGTCGATGGCGCTCTGGCCGCGTCCGTTTTCCATAAAGGCACCATCAAAATTTCCCACTTAAAAAAGCAACTGATCACTGACAACCTCTCTATCCGCCCATGAAACTCCCTAAGATTGACTGGAAAAAAGACGCCGGACTCGTGCCCGCCATCGTGCAAGACGCCGCTACTCTGCAAGTACTCATGTTGGGCTACATGAACGCAGCGGCTCTGAAAAAAACAATAAAGACCAAACGCGTCACTTTCTTCAGTCGCAGTAAGCAACGGCTCTGGACCAAGGGCGAGTCGTCAAAAAACTTTCTCCACCTCGTCAGCCTTCAGGTCGACTGCGATCATGACACTATCCTTATCGCCGCCCGTCCCGATGGCCCCACCTGCCACCGCGACACGCCCAGTTGCTTCGGCGACCACGGGGCTACCGGCATTGGATTTCTGGCGCACCTCGACCAACTAGTGGCCGATCGAATTAAGAGCGGTGATAAACAAAGTTATACGGTCCGCTTAGCAAAAGAAGGCGTAACGCGTTGCGCGCAAAAAGTGGGTGAAGAAGGCGTCGAAACCGCTTTAGCCGCGCTCGGGACTAATCAAAAAGAATTCACCGGCGAAGCGGCGGACCTGCTTTATCATCTGATTGTTTTGCTGCGTGTTAAAAAACTTTCACTTAATGCAGCAGTGGCTGTTCTTGAAAAGCGCCACGCACCAAAGAAATAATTCAGTCCGGGTCCCTTCCCCGAAGTGAGACTGCGGCCGTAAGCCGGCCGAGGATCACCGCGTGAAGTCCGCTGGCTATGCCTTAGCCGCACGAACCGATTAAACGGTTATTCGTTTAATAAAAAAGCGCCCCGCCGAAGCAACCACCCCTGGGTTAAGGCCAAACCAAAATCGGTAAGGGTGACACTTGCCCAAGCAGGCACCAACCAACCACGTAAGATAGCCCAAGCGGCAAATGTGCCAGCCGCTAACCGAAAGATGATGGTTATTTCTAGCGTGGCGCGGAGCAGCGTCGCCTTTCCGGTCAATCGCCAACCTCGCCAAGCCCACAAATAACTCGTGCCGACGGCAAAAACAAAGGCGCCCACAAAGCGGAGATAAACCAAATCTCCATAAACTTCCTTAACCCCCATCAAGTGTAACATCAGCGCAGGAGCCACGACTAAGACGAACCCTGTGCAAAAATCGAGCGCCCCCGCTATCAAGGATAGCCCAGCCGCCAATTGATTAATGGTTTTGGTCTGCATCGCTTTTTAAACCAGCGTGGCAATTATTTTTTCGCCCCGGCAACCACCTGCCCAGTAAGTTTGAAGCGCACCTTTATCTCTGGATCAACTTTGGCCACATAAGCTAACCGGATAACTTTTAAATTCCACGCGCGATGATCAAGTGTGGTTTGACCCGTTAGCGTGTAAGTATCACCGACCTTCGTTAAATTAATTGGAAATTCGATGCGCTCCGTAACTCCATGCAAAGTGAGGCGACCGGAGCATTGCCCCTGCCCATCAGGCATCAGCGCTATATTACCCACTTCAAAGCGGCCTTCGAGCAAACTCCCGCCCAGCCATTTTAACATCGCGGCGTCGCGATCAGTCTGGCCAGTTTTGAGCTCGGCAAAATTAAAACTAAAAATAGCCCCCTTAATTTTTCCGTTTGGCTCGACCTTAATCTTCGCATCATAGCGATCTAGGTGCCCGGTAAAAGAGCCCGCCGTGGCCTTAACATCGATATCAATAAAGGAGCGCGCCGGATCTATTTTTAACATCTGCTCCACGGCTCCGCCGGCCAGCGTCAGCCATAAAGTGGCTATTAAATAAACGATGTTTTTCATAATTTAAGAATGAGAAAATTCTACTCCGACCGCAATCTTGTCATTTAGTGCCGCCTTATCCGCGCCCCCCGCGTAAAACCACTAAGCTGGCTAGATCATTTTTCTCAAATTCCTTCCAGTAACGGTCTTCAATTTTTTTTAAGCGTTCATCGATGGAGAGCGGCGGCTCAACCCCTGGTGTCTCGATCGTCCGCTTGGCTTGATCTCCCGCCAAATCACGGTCGGCTAAACGCGCTACGATTTCGTGCCAAAAAGCATCATTTTGAAATTCACTCTGAATTTCTCGAATCCGTTCATCTTCCGCGAGTTTAGGGGCGGGCTGTAAGGTGCCGTCGGTGTTTTTCTCTACGAGGTCGGCACAACCTTGCTCGGCCGCTAATTCGAGAAGTTTTTGGTCAAAATTAAAATACCGCTTTGCTGCTGCGGTGTCTTCGCCCTGATAACCCGTCACCGCCCACATCCCGAGGTGGACGAGCTCAAGGAGTTGCCGATATTCTTTAGGCGTAAAAGAAACTTTCATCACTTGTCACGGTTACCCGCCCACCTCGCCCCGCAAGCGTGAAGTTAGCCGCGTAACGCGGCATTGACCACCTTCCCTTAGCGTGGCAACGGTTGCCTCTCTCATGTCTAGCTCTGTCGAACCCACTAACCTCATGGAAGCCATCGTCTCGCTCGCGAAACGCCGGGGCTTTATTTATTCGTCCTCCGAAATTTACGGCGGCTTTAACGGTTTCTTCGACTACGGTCCCCTCGGGGCTGAACTTAAGAAAAATATTCGCGACTGCTGGTGGAATGACATGGTGCGCCGCCGCGAAGATATTGTGGGCTTGGAATCCTCTATTATTATGCACCCCAAAGTTTGGGAGGCTTCTGGCCACGTCGCTGGCTTTACTGATCCTCTCGTTGATTGTAAGGTTTCCAAGATGCGCTACCGCGCAGATCAACTCTTTTTCTCTCCAGTAATCGTTGATGGAAAAATAGTCGGTTATGTCTCTGCTTTGGAGAGCGAAAAGACCACGGAAGACCTGCAGTCAGCTGCTGAATCCTTTAAACGGAAAAAAGCCCTTCAAGGCACGCTCACCCCCGTCACCCCAAAGGATTTTACCGAGGCGCAAGAAGCTGAAATTGCTCTAATTCCCTCTCCCGCCACTGGCGAGCCCGGGAGCCTCACCGCGCCGCGCGCGTTTAACATGATGTTCCAAACGAATGTTGGCGCGATGAGCGACGCCTCTTCCGTTGCTTACCTGCGGCCTGAGACAGCCCAAGGTATGTTTGTTGATTTTAAGAACGTCGTTGATACGACGCGCGTAAAATTACCATTTGGTATCGCCCAAATTGGTAAGTCATTTCGCAATGAGATCACCCCGCGTAATTTCATTTTCCGCTCGCGAGAGTTTGAGCAAATGGAAATGGAATATTTCATTCACGAGGATGCCGACTGGGCTAAATGTCACGAAGAGTGGATTGTCTGGTGTGAAACCTGGCTAAAAAGTGTTGGCCTCCCTGATAGCCACCTCTCTCGCTACACTCACCCGAAGGAAAAGTTGGCGTTCTATTCTCGGGGCACCGTAGACATCATGTTTAAATATCCCTTCGGTGTGCAGGAGCTTTGGGGGATCGCCGCCCGCGGCAATTACGACCTAACCCAACACGCCACCGCGTCCGGTAAGCCCCAGGAGATTTTTGATGAAACAACGAAGAAAAAGTTTGTTCCCCACGTAATTGAGCCAGCCGTGGGTGTAGATCGCATCCTTTTGGCTGTGCTTTGTGCCGCTTATGCGGTCGAAGACGTACCGGATGAAAAGGGTAACATTGAACAACGGACCGTGCTGCGCCTCTCGCCCCGACTTGCTCCCTTTAAAGTGGCTGTCCTTCCGCTCATTAAAAATAAAGAGCTTCTCGTGGGCCGCGCACGCGACTTGTACACCAAGTTGAAGCGAAAATATGCGGTTTTCTACGACGATGGGGGGGCGATCGGTAAACGCTACCGGCGCCAAGATGAAGCGGGCACCCCTTGGTGTGTTACCATCGATTTTGATACGATCGAAAAACCTGGCGACACCTTTACCTTGCGTGAGCGTGATACGATGCAGCAAAGGCGCATTACTGAGGCCGAATTATTTGCGCTTCTGGACGAACACGTCTATTAAGCCAACCCGCTAAGGGTTTTTTGATTGGTGGGCGCCGCGGTCATGATGACCCAGCGCAACTTTCTGTAATAATCGCAGGTCAAGCTGGCGCTTTGTCACTTTATTGTCTTGGTTCTCACCCTTGTCCTCCTCCAGTCATCCTCTTCACACTACGGATAGTGCACTCGCCCGCCACGCTGACGAATTAACGGCTTGGCTTGGCACCTTTGCTTCCGCCCAACGACAACGCGGTAAAACTTATCAACGGGAAGGTCGGGTTCGCGCGCTGCGCATCATTAACACCCGCGCCCTCGCTAAAGTTCAGGGCACTGAGCTGTATTCTATTCGTTTTGATCACGACGCCGCCCATGGTTGGGCTTCTGTTTGCACCTGTACGGTCGAAGTTAATTGTAAACACGTTTATGCCGCGGGCTTAGCACTCCTTGATCGCTTACGGGAAGCTCCAGCTGAGGAAGCTTTATCTGCTGCCGCCCCCGCAGTCAGTGAATCACTAACTGCTCATGTCGCTAAAGTGCTTGGGCGCGCGCTCAAACGGACCGAGCAAACCTGGCTACGTCGGCTCGCGGAAACCCACGCCTTACTGTTACAGGGTGGTCAGCTTGATCCCTATTCACTCAGCTGGTTACTACCCCCTTCGCACCGGCATTTAGCTTATGGTTATAATGAGCAACCCTGGTGTGAAGGCTGGTGGGAACGCGACCAACCCCCAGCCACGCCGCTTGAGTTGTGGTCTTTTCTCGCAGTGGCCTTGCAGCGGCGGCAACTACCCTTACCCGAGTTTATTCTCCCCTTGGCAGATCAAGCGGCCACCGAAGCGCAAATTGCGGCGAGAGAAAATGCCCAAAGCCGCCAGGAGTGGACGCGCCGTTTTGAACAACTTCAAGCCGCCTTGCCGGCCGCCGTTGCTGCCGATGAATTACCTCGCCCCCCCCAACATGAATTACGTTTACGCTTAAACGATCGCGCTTGGCGCTGGGAAACACGCATCACCGCCCTGACCGTTTGGGAAGAATTACATCCTGAGACTCTCCGCCAATGGCTGAGTGATTCTCGCCAACTGCCTCTGTTTTTTGCGGAACCTGCTCTGCGGCTGGCCTTAGCTTTTCGGGATGCGGTTTTTCAGCATGGATCTGTTCAACCCACCCCTAAAGCACGCGAGTTTCGCGCCGCCCTGCACGCCGCCCTAACAGATCCTTTAGCCCGCAGTTGCCTCGTGGGCTCAGACCGCAGCGCGCTCACCCTTTCCCCAACAGCCTTTGTTTGGACCCTGCGCGCGCGCGCGGGCGAACCCACCGAGCTTGAAGCTATCTTAACGTGTGCTGATGGCTCCCCGACCCCAAGCGCTTTAATCCTTCTCGAGGGATTACCCACACCGCTTTATTTACATGACTCGACGGTTTATCGCGGCCCGCTGCCACTCGCAGAAAAAAAAGGCCCCACCGATCCCGATGCGGTACCCGATCCCACTCTTCCTGTAGCTTTACCGCGCACGCTACTCACCTTACCCGCGGCGATGAGTTTTTTCCTGCGCTCGGGTACACGCGTTCCTGCGGAATTTCAGCGCCCTGTACGCGAAGAGCCATTGCGCCCTCACCTTCGCTTATCTTTAGAATTCCGCCCAGGGGCGGTTGGCAAATACGACGAAGCTGAATCACAAGAGCTCCTTAATGTGGATTTCACCACGCTCACGCCTGACGGCACCCACCGCGAACGCTACACCCCGACTGGTTGGCGCGAAATTACTGCCTTACCAACCCCGACGCCGGGCGAAGGAGAATCTCTGGTTAGTTATGACCACGCTCCTGCTCAAGCCGCGGTAGCACCTTTCTTGCACTTTGGTTTGCAATGGACCGCTGAACACCCCCAGCAGCCTTGCTGGCAACGCCCGGTTACCACGACCTTTGCTGATGATCTTTCGGATTGGATCGCCACCCTGCCTGCCAACACCGTGTTAGAGGCTACCGACGAACTCGCTGGATTGGTGCGCGCTGCTGATGCGGCTATTTTTGCCCTCGAGGTTGAACCCGATAGCCACGCACGTGACTGGTTTGATGTCCGATTAGTCGTGCGGGCCGCTGACACCACTCTCACAAAAAATGAAGTGGCCTTACTCTTGGCGGCTCGTGGTGGCTTTGTCCGTCTTGAAGGTAAAGGTTGGCGCCGCCTGGCGATCGGAACCGATGAAGCCCAGCAAGCCCGCCTACTCGCGCTCGGTCTCGCAGAAAACCCTACAGCCGGTGAACATCATCGTTATCACGCCTTACAGCTGGCTGGTGATGAAAGCTTGCGCCAAGTCTTTGACACACGGGCATGGGAGCAATTGCGGCAGCGGGCGATTGAGCTACGTGCCGTGCCGCCACCCGCAGTACCGACAACCATCACCGCCACGCTTCGCCCTTATCAACGCGAAGGTTTTGAATTTCTCGCTTGGCTTTCGGTCCATGGCTTAGGCGGCGTCCTCGCTGATGATATGGGCCTTGGTAAAACGGTGCAGGCCTTAACCTGGCTCGTTTGGCTCGCGGCGCGCGACCCTGAAAAGCCCTTTCGCGCTCTCGTCGTCTGTCCAAAATCAGTCACCACTAACTGGCCACTCGAAGCCGCCCGTTTTGCGCCTACGCTGCACCCCACGGTATTCAACCCCGCGCTCCCACAGATTCTAACCAATAAACAAGGGAGCCAGCTCATCATCGCAAATTACGCTCAATTACGACTCAACGCCGATAATTTTGCCGCCGGCCATTGGGATGCTGTCATTCTTGATGAGGGTCAAAATATTAAGAATCCTGGAAGCGCTACCGCCCAAGCCGCGCGCGCCCTGCGCGCTTCTCACCGCGTTGTTTTAACTGGTACCCCGGTTGAAAACCGGTTGCTCGATCTTTGGAGTTTATTTGCTTTTGCAATGCCTGGTTTGCTCGGAACCCAAAGCGCCTTTAAACGCCTGTATGATGAACGTGTGGATCCGACCAGCGTACGCACCCGCCTCGCCGCGCGCGTGCGCCACTTCCTCCTCCGCCGCGCTAAATCTCAGGTAGCGCGAGACCTACCCCCGCGGATTGAAGAAGAGATTGTCTGTGAGCTCGAAGGGACTCAGCGGACTTTATATGATGCGGAATTAAAACGCGCGCGCCAAATTCTGCTGGGTGTTCAAGGGTCGCGTGAGTTTGAAGCCCAACGTTTCAATATTCTTCAGTCGCTACTCCGCCTTCGCCAAATTTGTTGCGATCCTCGCCTCCTCGCTGGGGGCGCCACCAGTGGTCAGGCTCCCTCGAGCGCCAAACTCGATGCGCTCCTCGAAACCCTAGAGCCACTCGTTGCTGAAGGGCATAAAGTTTTAGTGTTCTCCCAGTTTGTCTCTATGCTCGAGTTAATTCAGAATGAGCTTACCACGCGGGAAATTCCTCACCTCATACTCACCGGCCAGACCGAAAACCGCCAAGCACTCGTCGACCGTTTTCAAACCGATCCAACGATCCCTGTGTTTTTACTTTCGCTTAAGGCGGCAGGCTCAGGCCTCAACCTTACCGCAGCGAGCTATGTCGTGCTTTACGATCCCTGGTGGAATCCCGCGGTGGAAGCTCAAGCGATTGACCGCACCCATCGAATTGGCCAACGCAATCAAGTGATCGCGTACCGCTTGTTGGCGCGCGGCACTGTGGAAGAAAAAATCCGCGCCTTGCAACGGGATAAGGCCACGATGGCCGCCGCGGTTATTCAGGAAGAATCTCTCGCCACCACTCTCGACCTAGAAAGCCTCCGCCAAATCTTAAGTTAAACGGCGCGGGTTGCTTGCCCCCCACTAAAATCTCGCCTAGTTTGTTCCTGTGGAAAACGAGTGTCTTTTCTCTGCTGATCGGCGCCATCGCTACCGCTTGATTCATCGCTGGAACCCAAGTCCACAGGAAAAATTAATTTTGTGGATTGGTTTAAATCCCAGCACCGCAGATGAAGCCCGCCTCGATCCCACCCTCACGCGCATTGCCGCTTTCTCCCGCCGCGAAGGTTTTGATGGATTTTGGATGGCTAATCTTTTTGCGCTCCGGACCCCCCACCCCAAAGTTATGATGACTGCGGCTGATCCCATTGGTCCGGCCACAGACGCAGAATTGTTAATTGCCGCTGCGCGTTGCACCCAAATTGTTGCTGCTTGGGGGGTCGGCGGAGAGTTTTGTGAACGAGGCTCCGCAGTTGCCCGTTTGTTTGCAGGAAAAAAACTATGGTGTCTTGGCTCTACTCAAGCTGGCCACCCTCGCCACCCTCTTTACGTTGCAGGAGAACAACCCCTCATACACTGGAGCCCACCCTAAGAACCCCTAGTGTTTTCTTGGTTACGGAAACCTTATTCGCAAAAGCCTAACCGGTAGTTTATCATGAAAAAAACTTTTTTTTGTTTCGCCGCCCTTTTATGCTTAGCCTTTGGCCTCTTGCAATTTTGGCGTCCCGCTAGAAATGAGTCTTTAACGCTAAGCCCCACCGATCTGTCGGTGCTACACCCCGTGCCTGCGCCTGTGCAGGCGCTTTTAAAACGCGCCTGTTACGATTGTCACTCAAACTATACCCATTACCCTTGGTATGCGAATATTCAGCCGGTGAGTTGGTGGTTAACCAAGCATATCGATGAGGGTAAACAGCACTTAAACTTCTCTGTTTATGGAACTTATTCTGCCAAGCGCGCCCTAAAAAAGGCAGAGGAAATTGCGGATGAAGTGACTCATCGCGACATGCCTTTGCCCTCCTATACTTGGCTCCACCCAGAGGCCCGTCTCTCTTCAGCAGAAATCAAACTAATCGTTGATTGGGCGAATGCGTTAAGTGATCAATTGGGATCAAATTAAGGCCCACCGAAACAACCTTACTGTTTTTATTGAGCCAACCTTAGGCCGCTCGCCCAGCCTGACTGTATTTGGCTATTTATGATGATTTTACCCCCGATCATCGCTTGGGTTATCGAAAAGCCTCGGCCTATTATCACGGTGATGTTGCCTAGACATAAGTCCCGTTTTCCCAATAGTTACCTCGCCGTACCATTGCCTCTCTTGTGATTTAAACCTTCGCTGGCGCGCACTCTTCATCGGTCTATTTTTATTTTATGTATCAGGTAACTTTTTCTGAGCAAAGCATGCGTGAGCTTAATCGCTTAGATAAATTGGCCCAATTAACCGCCATTGAGCCCATTTGTCAGATTCAGCCGCGCGACCTCGCTAACCCGCGCGAGCCTCTTGGTTGTTTTCAGCGGGCTGGTAAAAGCCTTTTTCGCCTTCGGGCTGGAGAATTTCGTTTTTATTTCGAAGTGCGGGAGGCGACCCTACACACACTTTATATCCTCCATAAGTCTTCCTTGGAGGACTGGTTATTTCGGATGAAATTACCTGTTTCCGAACAACAACTTGTCGAGCAGGATTCTAAGTTTTGGAAGTATCTCGAAAGCCTTACTAAATAACTCGGCATGTCTGATCTCGAACAACGCGATAATCCCTACAACGTCACCCAGGCGAGCCGGATTTATTTCCTGCCGAATTTAATGACGGCTGGGAACCTCCTCTGTGGTTTTTTAGCTATCATCCGCTGTATTCAGGCCCGCTTGATTACCGACGCTGGGGATTATGCCGCGCTCCACGCCGCAGGCGATGCCCTCCACGCTTCAAGTGCTCTCTATACTCAAGCGGTGTGGCTTATTTTAGCTGCGGTGGTGTTTGATTCTTTAGACGGCCGTTTAGCGCGTATGGGCGGTCGCACCTCTCTATTTGGCGCAGAATTTGATTCGTTAGCTGATGTCGTTTCTTTCGGCGTCGCTCCTGCTTTAATGGTGTTTTTTTTAATTCTGACTCCACGCGAAGAATACCCTTGGTTTCGGGAATTGGGCTGGATCATCGCCTTTGTTTATTTGTTATGCGGTGCCGTGCGATTAGCGCGTTTTAATGTCATTACCAACCCGCTGCTTCATCGTGGCGACCCTGAGTCCAATAAGGATTTTCTTGGTCTGCCCGTTCCGGCCGCTGCCGGCACCATCGCCTCTTTGGTTTTATTACTGCTCAACATGGTGGTTAATGCCCGCGAATTGCGTCAATTAACGATCATTCTCCCCTTATTGCTTATCCTGGTTTCTTTTTTGATGGTTAGCACCGTCCGTTACCCCAGTTTTAAGCAAATTAACTGGGAGCTAAAAACCCGTTTTCGTACTTTTGTTGGGTTAATTATTGGTGGCGTGATAATTTGGCGATTACAAGAAATTGCCTTTTTCTTTCTTTTTCTGGCCTATATCTTTTACGGTCTTTTTTCTCATTATCAAAAAGGGGTTCGCCACGTACAGAGACGTGCCTTGCGGCGTAAAATAGTGAAGATGAAGCAAGAAACTTCCGAATAACTTTTTTTTGTGAACAAACCTCGTCTTATTCGCTATTATTCAGATAACGTTCACTGGTCCTGTTCTTTTGTCTTCGGTGGAGAAAATGGAGTTATCACCAAATTCACCCCCCATAATAATACGAATAATTCCTTATTGAATACCTCTCTAATCATCCTTTGTTAGTTAAAAGCCTTTTAACGCCTTCCGCCCGATGAAATTTAAGATTAACCGTGATCATTTTAGCAACGGCCTTGCCCAAGTTCTCAATGTTGTTGGGTCTAAGGCAGCGATGCCTATTTTAAGTAATGTTTTAATCGAAGCCGAAAAAGACTGTATTTCGCTTACCACCACTAATCTAGATTTAGGGATTCGCTGCAAAATTAAGGCAGAAGTAAAAGAAGGCGGGTCGGTTACTTTGCCAGTTAAACGGCTTGCCACCATCGTCCGTGAATTACCTAACGTAGATGTCGCCTTCGATTCCACCGCTAATCACCAGGTTAAAATAGCGTCAGGCGGATCTAATTTTAGGATTATGGGAATAGGCGCAGAAGAATTTCCTAAGCTGCCCGATTCTACCGACGACAAAACATATACGCTCGAGCAAAGTGAAATCGCGACGATGTTGAGTAATGTTTCTTACGCTCAATCTACCGACGAAACGCGGTTTATTTTGAACGGCGTTTATTTTAATTTTAAGGATGAAAAACTAACCCTTGTCGCGACAGATGGCCGCCGCCTCGCCTTGGTGAGTAAAGAACTAGCGGTGCCAGCGACGAGCGCAGGGGCAATTATTTTGCCCGCTAAAACGGTCGCAGAACTTTTACGACTGCTTGGAAAAGGTGATAAATTAAAAATTGCTTTTAATGAGCGTCGGGCGGCTTTCCAAATAGATACCGGAAAAGACACGAGCGGCTTGATCGATAGCATTTATTTATTTTCTAAAGTCGTTGAGGGAAACTACCCCAATTATCAGCAAGTTATTCCCAAGGAAACGCATCAACGCATCAAACTAGAGCGGGAACTCTTTTTGCAATGCGTTCACCGCGCCGCCTTGGTTACTTCCGAGAAATCTAATTCGGTTAAAATTAAGCTCTCCAGTAATTTACTAGAAATCACGGCTTCATCCCCGGATTTTGGCGAATCCCATGAATCAATGGCGATCGCTTATAGCGGCGCAGATTTACAGGTAGCTTTTAATCCGCAGTTTGTGATGGATCCCTTGCGCGCGCTGACGAAAGACGAGGTGTTTTTTGAGCTTAAAGATGAGGTAAGCCCAGGGGTTTTTAAGACGCTAGAGAGCTTTGTTTGCGTCATTATGCCGGTACGCTTAAGTTAAAAACACGGCCTTTCGCAACGCGCGTGCGGGTAATAGTCGTGTTAATCACTCGCTAACCCGAAGGCGAAGAGGATCTCTTTTCGGTAATCATGTCTGAAGAAATTGTGTTTTTTATTACGCCGGCTTTGGTGGCCCTGTTATTGCTGTATTATATCAACCAGCGGGTGGCTTCGCCAATCTTGGCGATTCCTATTCGTTGGCTGCGTTGGATTCTTTTCGCTATTTTCGCCGCTCAAGCAAACGAACAGGCGGATTTTATTGATCGGCCTATTGGTATCATGGTGGGCATTTTTTTCATCACCTGGTTTTTATGTGAAGCGGGCTTTAATTGGTTAAAAGTTAGCGCAATCAGCCTAAGCCCATTACCACTTTTTCCGCGCTCTGTAATTAATACAGGTGGCGACGAGTGGCCGACCCAAAAGCGATTACTCCGGGTGCGTGATTGGCTGCGAATAAATCAGTTTACCCATCAACAGGCACTCAAGGCGGAAATTGGGGGGGGGATTTGGCTGCGTACCTCAGTTTATCATAATATTGATAATACCATTCGGCTCCATGTGTTGTTTATACCCCAAGAAAATGGAGCAATTACGGTTTGTTTCAGTTTAGCCACTCTCACTACGGGGACACGGCGTTACGTAACCGATAATCTTTATATCCCGTTTGGGGGTTTTTATCCAGAAAGCTGGAATGTGGAGAGGCATCCTTGGCGGCGAAGCCTTCCGCGCTTAGTCGCACTGCATACCAAGCGGGTAAAAAAATCAGGGCAGAGTGCGATCACTTGGGAAATCAGTCCAAGTGAAGACAGCCAGCAGATGCAGCAGCACATGGAAGTGATTAACCTAGAACTTGGTTATTTAATGCCCCATGCCGACCGAGAAGAGTTCGGAAAAATTACCGCGGAGGGGCGTTTCCGAATTTGGAAAGAAGCCTGGCTCCTTGATTATTTTGGGCGCGCCTCGCGGTATCATTAAAAAGGAAAGCTTAAGGACGGGTGATCCCAGTTCCTTTTGCAGATAGAACTCGTCTCGGTCTTTATTCCAGCTAAAGACAGGGTATGTTGTTATTTGCTGTTACCGCTTTAGAAAAATTAAAAGCCCAACCAACCGAGGTTTGGCTCAAACTTGGAATCGCCGCTTTGGCGATACTCGTAGCTGTGTTTGTTGTTCGCCGGATCCTGCAAATGAACAAGATCATTGCGGGAGTTTTAATTTTCGTTGTAGGGGTCGTTGTTTTCTTTTCCTGGGTCTATAATCGAAACGAGCCCAAATTCCTCACCCCAATCGTCCGTTTGGTTGCGCCATTTTTCCCGAGCGCAGGGTCTTATGCTGCTAAGCAGCAACGGACGCCCTAGTCCTGATTAAGTCCATCAGTTGGGTTTATTACACAACTTAGCTGAAAATCAGATTGGTGTTCGGGTGGGTGGCACTAATGATGTAACTCTTATGAGTAAAAAACACTCTGACATTGGGCTGATTGGTTTGGCTGTTATGGGGCAAAATCTAGCCCTCAATATTGCCGACCACGGCTTTCAAATCTCTGTCTTTAATCGGACTGTAGAGAAAACAGAAAAATTTGTGGCCGAAAACCCTGCCACCCCTGGTGGCGTTATTGGCACTAAGACACTCACGGAGTTTGTGGCTTCCTTGGCCAAGCCGCGCAAGATGATCATCTTGGTTCAGGCGGGTAAGGCAACGGATGCGGTTATTGATGGACTGGTTCCACTCTTAGAGCAAAACGACATTATTATCGACGGCGGTAACGCGCTTTGGACTGATACAATTCGGCGCGAGAAAACCCTAAAAGATAAAGGACTTCGGTTTATTGGTTCTGGCGTCTCTGGCGGAGAGGAAGGCGCTCGCTTTGGTCCAGCGCTCATGCCCGGTGGTGACGCCGCAGCCTATAAGGAACTTGCTCCAATTTGGAACGCCGTCGCAGCAAAGGTAGATGCCAAGACAGGCAAACCGCTTACAGGCGCTAGTGCTGGTCGGCCGATCGTGGGTGGCGTGCCATGCGCCACTTATATCGGTGAGAACGGCGCGGGTCATTACGTTAAGATGGTCCACAACGGAATCGAATACGGTGACATGCAAATGATCTGCGAGGCGTACGCTTTAATGCAGGGATTGCTTGGGCTCAAAGCCCTGGAAATGGGGACAATCTTTTCTGAATGGAACGCGGGCGCGCTCGACTCATTCTTGATCGAGATCACCGCGGACATTCTTAAACAGAAAGATCCACTCACTAAGAAAAAAGCATTTGTCGACATCGTCCTTGATACGGCCGGCCAAAAAGGCACCGGTAAGTGGACCTCAACCAATGCACTCGATATGGGTGTTCCCGCGCCGACGATCGCTGAATCGGTCTTTGCTCGCTGCCTTTCAGCAATTAAAGAAGAGCGCGTGGCGGCTTCAAAGATTTTGAAGGGACCAAGTAAAAAATACCGCGGTTCTAAGAAGGCGCTCATCCAGGCTATTCATGATGCCCTTTACTGCGCTAAAATCTGTTCGTATGCACAGGGTTTCCAGCTCATGCGCACCGCACAGAAGGAATATGGTTGGACGCTTAACTTTGGGGAGATCGCCCAGATTTGGCGTGGCGGCTGCATTATCCGCGCCGCCTTCTTGCAAAAGATCACCGAGGCTTACGCTCGCAATCCAAACTTGGCGAACTTGTTGCTTGATCCATATTTTAACAAGATCGTTAAGAAAGCGCAGGAAAATTGGCGCAAGGTTGTTTCACTCGCGGCTGAATGTGGTGTTGCTGCACCCACGTTCAGTTCCGCTTTAGCTTATTACGATAGTTATCGTTCTGCCCGGCTGCCGGCTAATTTGCTGCAAGCACAGCGTGATTATTTTGGGGCACATACTTACGAGCGGACAGATAAGCCTCGGGGTAAGTTCTACCATATTGATTGGCCGGAGCCTACCCGTCCCCAAAACGAGGCTTAAGCGTTAGGCTAATTTTGCCTGCAAAGCTTTAACCTGACAGGCTGCAGCCTCGGCTGAGTTTAGCCATTTTTTCGCATGCTGGTAGGCCTCGGGTTCGCCTTTAATCCCAAGATCGGGATGTCGAAGTAAACTAGCAATGAGCGCAAATTGCGCAGGCGGATTAGGATAATTCACCTGCGCTGCCCGCAACAAAGCAGAGAGGTTCTCGGGCTGTTGGTTGCTCGCCAAAACACCTTTGTCGCTTAAGAAAAAAGAAAGCGAAGCGCCTAAACTCAAGATATAGGACAAAGGAGCCGGAGATACAGAGTAAGTTAGGCCTGCTTGCGCAGGAAGCGCAGTCCATTCCATATATTTACAAAGCTGCTCGCGGAGTTGCAACAAGGCGCTATCGCCTGAAGCGGGAGTCCACTGGGCAGAGAAAGATTTCAGCTCACGGAATTTTTTAACCTCCCAAATACGAACGATTAATTCGAAGTCATCGTTCCGATTCCGGAGCGTACCTGTAACAACATAATCAAGGCCCCCCTCGGTGCTATCATTGAATTGGCGCAGATTTTCTGCGGTCCACTCCATAGGAAAAACTGCGTACTGATCACCAAATGTTCCAATGGCCGCCACAGGAGCATATCCAGCGCTATAGCTAAAAGTTTCTGCTAACCATAAAGGAAGGCCGCGACAAAGTTGTCCGGTTTCGTTTTCTGGTTGTCCGGCTAGGGCAAGCGGATTTTCTAAGCCCAATAAAGCGCACTGAGCAAAAGCAACCCGGCGCGGTTTCCCGGATGGGCGGGTCCAGAGGTGGGGCGTAAGGGGCTCTAGCCCATAAAACCAAATTGGTTTACTAATACTAACCAGGCTAATTTTTTTCCCAGGCTCAGCGGTGTGAACGGCTTCTGTTTCGCTAATAAAAAGCTCAGCAACCGCATTAGAAAATCCCACTAAGCGAGCTTCAAGCTCTGGCCGGCCGAGTGAAAATAAAAGATCAAGAAGGTGCTGTGCAGCTTCGGCATTTCGAGTAACTAAGTAAGCCTGCAGCAGATTAATACCGGCTGGGGCACCATGTTTTTCGACATCATAGCGCGGAGCGAGTACTTCGATAATTTCCTGCACATAGCCATTAGTCCCCAGATCGGCAGAAATAGTCATGAGGACATCGCTGCGGTCACTGGCGCTGGCCAAAATAGATTCATAGATGGCGAGCGCCGCCGGGAGGTCTTTTAATTTTAATTTTTCTCGGGCCGTGGCGAGTAGTGGCATGAGACCGCCGGCTACCGACGTTTTTTCTGGAGCAGCTGCGGGGGGGTGATCTCCAGAACGATTAGAAAGTTCCATTACGGCAGCAAAGCACGGGCCAGCGCGCTGGCGAATAGAAAGCTGCTGATAATATCAAGAAACCACGGATTACCGGCACGAGTTAAGTGCGGTGTTATTAGGGTAATTTTTACCGCGTTGACCAGACCAACGAGACCGGTAGTTAACCCCAGCTCCCTTGCGTTAGCTTTTCATGGCCAAGGGGGCCTTTAGTTTGATGAATCGAGTCCACATAAAAACCTATGGTTGCCAGATGAATGAACGCGATAGCGAAGCTGTTGCGGCTTTGTTACGGGCGCGTGGCTATCGGCTGGTGGGAGCGGCAGATGACTGTGATATATTATTACTCAATACTTGCAGTGTTCGGGATGCCGCAGAACAAAAAGCTATTGGCAAGGCAGCGAATGTAGCGAATCGGAAGAAAAAGAACCCTGATTTTATTTTAGGTATCCTTGGCTGCATGGCGCAGAATCGCGGAACGGAGTTACTCGATCAACTTCCTGATCTCGATCTCATTGTAGGTACGCAAAAATTTCATCAAGTACCCGATTATCTTGATAATTTGCGCGCGGCCCAGGCCGCTGGGATCCCAATCGGAGCTACGATTGTGGATATCGAGGCAGAAAGTGGTTCACAGAATACGATTCGCGATCACGTGTTGGTTGAAAAACAAGTCACGGCCTTTGTTTCAATTCAACAAGGGTGTAACATGGATTGCTCGTTTTGCATTGTACCCAAAACCCGCGGAGATGAGCGCTCGCGGCCGATGGAGGAGATCATTCAAGAATGTGAAAAACTCGTTACGGGAGGAGTTAAAGAAATCACCTTGCTGGGGCAGATTGTGACGAGCTATGGCCGACGCGATTATGAGCATACCGGCGGAGTCACCCCGTTTGTTCAGTTGCTGGAGCGGGTAAATAATATTCCTGGATTGCAGCGCATTCGTTTTACCTCCCCCCACCCGCGTGGGTTTAAAGATGATTTAATCGCCGCTTACGGGCGCTTGGATAAACTTTGTGCCTATGTGCATTTGCCCCTGCAATCGGGGTCTAACCGAATTTTGAAGGCCATGAATCGGCCTTATACTCGGGAACGTTACAGTCAGATTGTTGATCACCTGCGAGCGGTGCAGCCAGCGATGTTTTTTTCTACGGACGTGATCGTTGGTTTTCCTGGCGAAACGGCGGAAGATTTTGAGCAAACCCGTGAGCTGTTTGAGCGAGGGAACTACGATATGGCCTATATTTTTAAATATTCTATCCGCACCGGAACCCCAGCCGCGACGTTGGGAGAACAAGTTCCCGAGCACATTAAAGAGGAACGCAACCAGGTGTTACTAAAAATTCTTGCCGCTAATTCCAACCGACGGAATAGCCAGTTAATAGGGACGAACCAAGAGGTGCTGGTGGAGGGGCGGGACAAGAAGGGGTTACGTTATATTGGTCGGACGCGGGGTAATCGGGTCGTTCATTTTGAAGCTAATGATCGGTTAATTGGTGAATTAGTAATGGTTAAGATCGAGCGCGCGACGACTGCGGTGCTGTATGGGACCCTTCGTTTGGTCGGGGTTTAAGTGTTAGTCTTTGTGCAGGGTTCAGAAAAAAGAGTTCTGAGCTTGTGGAGAAAGCGAACGAGTAAGAGAAAGAGGGAGCATTTATGTCTCTTTTCCTCGCCACGCTTTTAGCCGGACTGTTTCTCGTCTTTGTGGGCGGTTTACTGGTTTGGAGTCATCCAGTGATTGGTTTAGGTGCTCGCGCCCTACCCAGATCAAGCTTTGCCGCGGGGTTACTATTTGGCTCAGCCGCCGGCTGGTTTATTTGGAGAATTTCTCAACTCAGCGAATCCGATCTTATTTTTGTTCAGACCCCGCAACCCATCATGGTGGGTTTTGCGATCTTAGCAGTGTTGGCTTTTATTTATACTCCCGAGTTTCTTGCCGTGCGTGGAGGTAGTGCGCTGATATTATTGAGTGCCGAGCCGTTGCTTAATTCTGCCTACATGGAGTATCAGTACCCGCAGCGACTTTTAATGGTTGGCGCAGTTTACCTGGGGGTGTGTCTTGGCCTTTATCTCGCAGCGGCCCCTTATCGCGTGCGGGATTTCTTTGGCTGGCTTTTTGAAAAATCCGCCCGCCCGCGGTGGCTGGGCAGTGGTTTGCTCTTTTACGGCGTCGCAACGGTGATCGCAGCTTTTACCTATTAAGCTATGGCTAAGCCTGATTCGACCCCCACCGTGCTTCTTATTTTAGCGGGTCCTGCTGGAGTGGGTAAAAGCACGCTGTGCGATCGGCTTGTGGCGGAGGTGCCTGGCTTTGAGCGAGTCGTTACTGCTACGACTCGACCTGCGCGGGCGAATGAAGTTAATGGACGAGATTATCACTTTCTCACGGAAACAGAATTTGATGCGCGCCTCGCTGGGGGGCAGTTTTTAGAGTGGGCTTGGGTCCATCGCAAATATCGCTATGGCACACTTAAGTCAGCGGTCTTGGATCGCTTAGCGCAGACTAACTTAACGGCGAATGTTGATGTTCAGGGAGTGCGCAATATCCGGGCAGCCGCAGAAAGCCTGCCTTTATTAAAAACTCGGCTCGTTACCATTTTCGTTGCGCCCGATTCTTTTGATGTCCTCCGGGAGCGATTGCAGGGTCGCGGACCGGTCAGTGGGGAGGAACTTGAGCGGCGTTTACAAAGTGCCGAACTAGAAATGGCAGAACGAAATTCCTACGACTATGTTATTCATAGCGGGAGTAAGGAACAGGACTTTCGCGCTTTATTAGCTTTTTGGGAACAAGCACGTCGCAAAGTGGCTAGCGCAAACACTTGATTTATGGCGCCGGCGTTGCGCTTTCCGGTAAGTGATCATTCCGACGGGCGCCGTTTTTTTAACCCCAGTGGACAGCGCCAGGCGGCGGCTTTTTCAGCCTTACTTAAATGGAGCTACCAGCGCTTAGTTTTGCGGCGTAAAATTAATTGGCCTAAAGAAATTCCGGCGAACTTGGGGGTGAAAATACCCCAGCAAATCTCACCAGGAAAGACGGCCGTCACTTTTATAGGCCACTCCACTTTTTTACTCCAGCAGGCTAATCTGAATTTATTAACGGACCCTATTTTTTCTGAGCGAGCCAGTCCTTTATCATGGGCGGGACCTAAGCGGGTACGCCCGCCAGCTTTAAAATTAACAGAATTACCACGGGTCCAGGTTGTTCTGATCAGCCACAATCATTACGATCACCTTGATCTTCCTACACTGCGCTGGTTGGCGCGTGAGCATCAGCCGCAGTTTATTACGACACTCGGCAATAAGGCATGGTTAAATAAGCACGGACTAAAGAATGTTATTGAACTCGATTGGTGGCAAACCCACCCAGCCACTGCCGAGCTCGAGGTAATCGGGACCCCCGCGCAGCATTTTTCTGCCCGCTGGCCATGGGATCGTTGCCAAACGCTGTGGGGTGGCTTTGCACTTAAGACAGCGGCAAAAAGTTTTTATTTCACCGGAGATTCTGGCTATAATCACACCTTTAAGGAAATAGGCGCACGCTTAGGCCCTTTTGATTTGGCGCTTATTCCGATTGGGGCTTACGAGCCCCGCTGGTTTATGCAGCCGGTGCATTGTACACCCGAAGAGGCTGTGAGGATTCACCAGGATGTCGGTTCTCGGCAAAGTTGGGCAATGCACTTTGGCACCTTTCAATTAACAGATGAAGGGATTAACGATCCCGCGGTTGCCTTGGCCGCCGCGCGAATTGCGCATAATTTAAATCCGACAGATTTTACGGTGCCTAATTTTGGAGAAACAAAATGGGTAGATTAGTTTTTCGGTGGAAATAGACATAAAAAAGCCCAGCACTCGGGCTGGGCTTAAGAATTAAATTAATCTGTAAGATTATTTGTGACGGTCGTTATAGAAGCTAACAAAATCAGTGGTTAGATCGAGCTCTGGCTTAGCGTTCAGCACGGCTTCACCCAGTTTAGCCAAATCAAGCAAGAGATCGATGTTGTGCTCTTTGGAGAACGCGCGGATCTCTTTGCCGATTTCAGCGGCAATCGGAGCCTGGAGCTCTTGGACGCGCTTATTATAAGCTTCTTGAGCCGCTTGTTGTTTACCTTGCAGTTCCTGCTGTAATTTTTGTCCAGCCGCTTGCTGCTCTGCCATGGCTTTAGCGTTAGCCTTTGGATCGACGTTGAGCTTGGTGAGTTCTCCAACGATGGTCCGCAGCTTTTCGTTTAGTAAAGACAGCTCGCTTTGCGTGCCGCTAAACTCGAGTTCGAGGCCTTGGGCAACTTTCACGAGTTGTTTGATACCAGCCTTCTCATCAAGAAAGGCTGAGCTATTGATGTAAGCCAGACGGACAGGCTCAACAGTCTTAACCGCGGCTGCGGGTTGGGTTTGGGCCGTGAGAGGAGCTGCTAACGCAAGTGTGAGCAGGGCCGTAAGGAAGGGGATAGATGATTTCATGGGTGTTCAGACCTAGCGCCTGCTCGCCCTTTGGCAAAGTCAAAAAGCTACTTTATGGACGCCAGCTGGCCGCAACCAGCGGCGATATCAATGCCTCGACGCTGGCGCACGGTGCTAGGCAACCCATAATCAGCAAGAATTTGCTGAAAGCGTCGAGCGGCCTCTTGTCCAGTTGGTACACCACTATAGCCCGAGGTGGGATTTAGCGGGATAAGATTAACTTGGGCTGGTTGACCCTCCAGAAGCTGTCCGACAGCGTGGGCGTTCACGGCGGAGTCGTTTTGGCCTTCAATAAGAGTCCATTCGTAAAATATTTTACGTTGGAGTTTTGCACTGTAATAACGACAGGCCTCCATCAAAGCGTCGAGGGGCCACTTGGTCGCCACGGGGACGAGAGCTGCCCGTTCGGCTTGCGTGGCGCCGTGTAATGAGACGGCGAGGCTGATCGGGCGAGCTTCATCCGCGAGGCGAATAATGCCGGGGATAACTCCTACAGTACTGAGGGTTATTTTTTTTGCGCCCAGGGCTAAGCCGGTCTGATCACATAAAATATCAACGGCCTTTAGCACCGCGTCATAATTATGGAGCGGCTCTCCCATCCCCATTAGGACAATGTTGCGGAGGCGTTCATGGCGTTCGTGGGGCGAGGCTCCCTGTGGATTAGCAAGTGGTGGTGATAGGCTGGGTAAGTGTTTAGAATCACCTAAATTTGAGTCAGGTGTGACGAAGCCAAGCCGGCTTTTTTTAGGCGAGGTTATCCGCAGCGCTTGGTCGACATGGAGGGCTTGAGCGACGATTTCACCTGCGCTGAGGTGTCGCGCAAATCCTGTTTGTCCGGTAGCGCAGAATACGCAGCCCATAGCGCAACCAGCCTGACTACTAATACAAGCAGTGACCCGACCAGTATAACGCATGAGTACCGTTTCAATTTTTCGCTCATCCTCGAGCGCGAGTAAATATTTTCGGGTGAATCCATCAGCACTTTGGGTTTCGATGGCGACCGGCAGACGAGAAAAAAGTAAGCGGCTTTCCGCTTGGATGCGGAAACGCGTGGGCAGCTCCGTCATTTGGGCCCAATCGCTCAATCCTTCATGGTAGCCATAGCGCCAAAGACGCGCGGCATGAACCGGGCTAAAATCCCAGCGGATTACCCATTGGCGTAATTCTTCACGGGTTAAATCATAGAAATTTATAGGAGCAGAAGACATGGGACGTCCTTGTCATTGCGTGGAGCAGCGCGATGAGGCAATCCATCTTGCGAGATTATCGTCCAACTCGGCCTTATCTCGTCCAGATGAAGAGATATTTGCCTAAAAAAAGAAGCGGCATTTAGTTATTAAGCATGAGGAGCAAAGTTATTTTAGCTGGTGGAAGTGGGTTGCTCGGCCGAGCCTTGGCTCTGCACATGGTATCGATGGGTTGGGAGGTGGTTATTTTAACCCGTGAGCCTCAAAAATCGCTAGCGATCGATTGCCTGGGCGCAGCTTCAATCCGATTGGTTTATTGGGACGGAGTAGAAATTGGCCCCTGGGCCACAGAGCTGGAAGGCGCCGCAGCTCTCGTGAATTTAGTTGGTCGGAGTATTGATTGTGTTTTTACCCTAAAAAATAAGGAGGCTATCCGCGAATCTCGTCTGCAGTCAGTGGTGACTCTTGGGCGGGCTGCGGCTAAATGCCACCAACCGCCAGCAGTATGGGTACAAGCGAGTGCTGTTGGTTTTTATGGAATAGAGGGCGTAACCCAGTGCGATGAGGCGGCTCCTAGCGGCACAGATTTTTTGGCGGACGTGTGCCGTGAATGGGAGGCTGCTTTTGAAGCCGCTTGCCCGGCCCAAACCCGCCCAGTAATTCTACGACTAGGGGTGGTGCTTGATTCTCAGGGTGGGGCCTATCCAACGCTGGCGCGATTAACTCGTTTTTATCTAGGCGGGTCTGCTGGTTCTGGGCTTCAGGGTTTTTCTTGGATTCATTATCATGATGTCCGGCAGGCTTTTCAGCAGGCTATTTTGCATTCAGAATTTACAGGGATTTACAATCTATGCGCCCCCAATGCTGTTACCAATGCTACTTTAATGACCGCTTTGCGTCGATCGCTGCATCGCCCTTGGGCCCCGGCAGCGCCGGCCTTGTTGATAAAAATAGCCGCCACTTATTTAATTAACACTGATCCCTCGCTAATTCTTGGGGGGCGGGTCTGTGCACCGCGCCGGTTGTTGGCGCAGGGTTTTTCGTTTAAATTTCCAGAAATTGAGGCCGCTTTACGCGATCTTGCCTCATGATCGCGCATAGCCATCAGACTGAATATTTACTCTTTTCGGGTTCGCAAGGGGACAAGCCCTCGTAGTTGTGCACGGATCCAGCAGTATCAGCCCAGAGCGGCAAGTTATTGTCCCGCGCGCGGTGGGTTTGCCTAATTTCTTGCTGAATAGCTTGGTCGCGGGCTTGTAACATTAAGCGATTAAGAGCGGTGTAGAGGACGTCTTCTGGTTTTAAATTTAAGGCCTCCGCTAAACGAATAACAGGGGCAGATTCAGCTTCATCCAGACGGAGTTTAATATTCATAGGGGCTTCTTAGAAGCAGGTTTAGCATAACTTAATTAACGGATATCGTCTGCGCAGATATTGTTTTATCTGTGGCGTGCGCGACGTTGCCTTTTCATGGGAACAAACTAAATCAAACGTATGATAGAAGCGCTGGCCAAATTTCTACAGGCGTTTATTCCCTTATTTGTGGCAATCGATCCGATTGGGTTGGTGGCAATTTTTCTTGGGTTAGGTAAAAATGTTGCGCCCGCGCAGCGGCAGAAAATTGCTGATCAAGCAACTTGGACGGGCGGACTCGTCGCCCTAGGGTTTCTTTTTCTTGGGCAAAATGTATTTAAAGCGGTAGGGATTTCAGTGAGTGATTTTCAAATCGCGGGGGGGCTTATATTGTTTATCCTTGCGGCTAAGGATTTAATTCAATCGGCGGCAGAGCCCGAAAAACTGCCCGAAGATTTTGGGGTGGTTCCATTGGGCATGCCGCTGATCGCAGGACCCGCCTCGATCACCACCTTACTGGTGTTAGCGCAAACCCAAGCAATTGGCTTAGGGGTTACGCTCGTAGCCTTGGTGGTTAATCTTGGGATCGTAGTTTTTGCATTCCATTACAGTGTTTGGTTGGGCCGAAAAATTAGCGCCACCGGGCTAAGGGCGATTTCAAAAATTGTTTCTATGCTTCTGGCCGCGATTGCGGTGAATATGATTCGGCGGGGTTGGAGTAGTTAAACTTTAGTGGTCAATTTTTTACCCATGAAAGTCACGTTGGTCTTTTTATTTTTGGCCGGAGTTTTGTCGGCGGCGACTTCCGCAGACTGGGCTTTACGGCTAGATCGCACGGTGCGCGCAGTGCAGGCAGAGTTCTCTGCGCCCCAACTTAAATCTGAGCAGCTGGCTATTACGGTGATCGATTTGCGCCAACCCCAGGCGCCCCTAATGGCAAATTATCGCGGTGGAGAGCGATTTTACCCCGCCAGTGTGATTAAAATCTTCTTTCTAGCCTACACGCATCACTTGTTAGCTGAGGGGCGCTTAGCGGATACGCTCGAGCTGCGCCGAGGATTACGTGATATGATCGTGGAATCTTTTAATGAGGCTACCAGTTACGTGGTCGATGCCATCACCGGCACCACCAGTGGTCCGGAAATGGCGGCAGCAGATTTAGCTGTTTGGAGTAAACAGCGCAGTGTGATTACGCATTATTTTCAGAGCTTAGGTTACGCTGATGTAAATGCCCAGCGTAAGCCTTGGGGTGAAGGTCCTTACGGTCGTGAAAAACAAGACATGGTCGCCCATGAGCCGGCTCGAAATTTTCTTTCGACGAATGATACTGCTCACCTCCTACAAGAAATTGCTTTGGGCCGCTGGATATCGCCGGCGCACTCCGCAGAAATGTTGGCACTGCTGCAGCGCGATTTAACAAAATCACCCACTCAAGGAGCAGAAGAGGAAGGGATTGGTTTTACTGGTCCGGCGCTAGCACCAGAAATGAAATTATGGTCTAAGGCAGGCTGGGTAAGTTGGGCTCGGCATGATGCGGCGCTGATTGGTTTACCCGATGGGGGGCGCATAATTATTGTCACTTTTACGGAGGGGCGTGAACACGCGAGTAATCGAGCGATTATTCCGGCCGTGGCGCGACACCTACTCGCGAACTTACCGCCAGTAACGCCGTAAGCACGCAGACTAAGACGAATGGCTGAGTCTGCCGATTTCCGCCGCACGCCTACCCTTGAAAAGTGGTTAGCAGGTCCGCGTAAATCTTAGCAGAGTCGACCAAGTCTTTGATCCGGACCCGCTCGTTAACGCCATGATAGTCCACACCTCCAGGGCCATAACCAAGGGTGGGTATATTTTTTACCTGGGCAAAAAAGTGCATATCATTAAAGCCGGTTGAAACCATTGCCTGAGTTGGTTGACGGCGAATGCGGGTCACGCTCGCTTGCAGGGCAATGAATAGCGGGTGCGTGGGTGACCGGTAGCAAGAAAAGTTGTCGGAGATTTTACTCACAGTAATCCGGCATTGGGGTATTTTTTTCGCCGCCATTTTTAGAAACGTAGTCAACTCACGCTCAGCGGCGCCGACATTTTCATTAGGCAGTACGCGGCGATCGATGGTAAAGCTGGCCGTAGCGGGTACGGTATTAATTTTGCCGCCCTCGCCTGCCGAGAAAACGCCGCCTATATTAATGGTTGGGTGAAGGCGCTCGCCATTGGGGGCGCGAAAAGTTCGGCGCGCTAATTGTCGCTTGTAGCCGCTGAGGGCCAGAACGAGCGCGGACATTTTTTCTAGAGCGTTGATGCCTTTAGCGGGGAGTGAACCATGCGCCGCTTTGCCGTGGATTTGAACATTCAACCACACAACCCCATTATGCCCGCAGCAGATGGCATTTCCTTCGCCACCCTCGCCGACCACGGCATAATCGGCGCGAAGTTTACCGTATTGAGTGATCCAGCCGGTTCCGAGAGCACTATCGGTTTCTTCATCAGCGACGAAAGAGACCTCGATATTAAAATTGGGGCGAACGGCGGATTGCTGGAGCGCTTGCAGCGCAAAAACAATACTAGTGATTGCGCCTTTCATGTCAGCGGTACCCCGACCATACATCCAACCACGTTCAATTATAGGATTAAAAGCGGAGCTATAGCGCCAGTTCCCAGAGACGGGAACCACGTCGTAGTGGGCATTAAAGTGGAGAGTTTTTTTTGCGCCGGTATTCCAAAAGCCAATGACATTGTAGCGCGGGTAACTGAGCAGGTCGGGTAGAGTTTTCTTTTGGAGCGCGCGCGGAATGGGGATACGGCGAACCTCAAAGCCGAGGTTTTTCAACGTAGATGCTAATAGTAACGTGAGGGCCCCGTAGTTTTCACCCGGGGGGTTAACCGTTCGTAGCCGAATGATTTTTTGTAGAAAAGCAGTTAGCTCAGCGGTATGCCGGTCAAGATAAAGACTCGGCGTTAAATTGCGGGGTAATTGACTAGCCATGGTTAAAATGAGCAAAAACAAGTTTTAGGGCCACAAGGGATGCCATAAAAAGAAAAAGAGGGCGGACAAAGCGTGCGCCACGCGTCATGGCTAAATGTGCGCCGAGGCGTCCACCCAACAACTGGCCTGCGCCCATTGTTAGGCCCGGTAGCCAAAGAATGGAACCCGCAATGGAAAAATAAATGAGCGAGGCAATATTACTCGCAAAATTCATAACCTTGGTGTGGCCCGCAGCGCGGATAAAATCATGGCCTAGTAAGGTAACGAAGGCGATGGTCCAAAAAGAGCCAACGCCTGGCCCAAAGAACCCATCATAAAAGCCTAAGCCTAATCCAAAAATTAAATAAAAAGTGGGTGCCTCCATGCGATGATGGCGGCTGCTTTCTCCGAGTTGCGGACGAAAAATCATATAAAGGACGATCGCCGCCAGTAACCAAGGGATGAGCGTGCTAAGGAAATGAGGATCGAGCAGCCGCATCGCGCCAGCCCCGCCTAATCCGCCGAGGGCGGTGACGGTAAAACCAAGGCGACATTCGCGGAGGTTTACCACCCCACGACGAGCAAAACTCCACGTCGCTGAAGCCGACCCAAAAGTTCCTTGCAGCTTGGAGGTTGCTAGTGCGAGCGGTGCTGGGATGCCTAGGCCGAGCAAGGCTGGTAGGGCAATGAGGCCACCGCCGCCGGCAATAGCGTCAACGGTACCTGCAATTAAGCCGGTGGCAAAAAGCGCTGGATAAGCCCAAAGGGGAATTTCGGGGACGGAGAGCATACAGGAAACCCTAGACTGCATAGCGCGGTTAATTTTGACAGCGTGGAGTGCGGACTCAGCATACTTAGCCATGGCCTTGGCTGAGTTGAGTAATTTATTTTGGTTAGCGCGGATGGGAAAAAAAATCTGCCCAATCTCCGGGCGGCGATCAGTTTGGGATAAGATTGCCAAGTGCACGCTTTAGTTATCCCGCACATGGTTCCACCGCCGACAGAGTTCCCGCTGGGTGATTATGATTCAGCTAATACCTGGGAGGTAGTTAACTTTAATTCTCTATTACGATCCCTTGCCCCCATTCTTCGCCAAGTAGCCGGTAATAAAATTTCACTGGAACTGCGGCTCGCTTCAGATTTAGGACAAACGCGCATCACGCCGTCGCAATTTCAAGAGGCTTTATTAAAGCTTTGTGCGTATGCGAAAAAAAATCTGCCGGCGGGCGGGAAAATTATTATTCGGACGGCTAATCATGTGGTCGCGCGCCCTGCTGATCACAGCGCCGTGTTCATGCAAGCGGGGCGCTATATCACGCTCACGATCAGCGATCCCCTCCAAGGGTTAACCCCCAGTGTGGTCGAAAATCTTTTAAAACTTATCCATGCGGGGCGTGATCAAGGCGCAGATTTGGCTCACCCTTACGGTCATATCCAGCGCATCGCGGAAGGGTCGGGGTTTATACTTTATTTGCCCGAGACGATGGAGGTAGTGGTGACGGCGCGAAACCGGCAAGGGGTATCACTTCTTTCACGCGGGCCGGAATTGTTACTTATTATAGAACCGGATGGGGTTTTACAGAAAATGATCACCGGCTTGCTGACATTCGACGGCTATGAGGTGATGGCGGTGGCTACTGCCGCTGAGGCGCAGGGGGCAGCTCGCTGGCAAGGTTCAACAACCCCAACTGGTATTCATGGCGTGCGGCGGTAAGGCTGAGGCAAAGCTTGTTGGGCAACTTTATGAGGCGAATAAACAGCTGTGCTTAATAAATGCGGCCACCGAACATCCGTGGCGGGGAATTGTTGATTTTCCAGCGCCGCGCATGATGCATTTGCCTAAGCCCTTTACGCTGAAAGTTCTTTCTGAGCAGATTCGGATATTATTAGATCGGCCGACCTAATCCTGGGCTGTGCAAAAAATTCATTTGGCCTCGGCGAAATAGCGGTAAATCTAAGTGGCGTGCATCTTCTTCCTGTTCGGACCGCTGGGGCTGCGGAAAACATGGCCATCGATTTTCTGTTATTACAGCGCTACCCCACGGTTAGCGTGCCGCGCTTTCGGCATTATGAATGGCGAGGGCCCGCCTGTACTTTTGGTTACAGCCAAAAAATAGATTTTGTTCGCGCTCATCTGCCCGCCCCTGAAACGTTCGACCTTTGCCGTCGGCCGACCGGCGGTGGCATTGTTGATCATCGCACAGATTGGACTTACGCGTTGGTGATCCCGCGTGGCCATGAACTTTACGACGCTCGGGCCGCGCTATCGTATCGCATCGTGCATGAATGTTTAGCGGCTGCCTTAGTTGCTTTAGGCCAGCCAGCGGAGGTGAAAAGTCAAAGCGCCAGCTTGCCTGATGAAGGGGGCGCTCTCGCTGGCTCGGGACAGCCGCTTATCGACATAGCACAGCCTGGGGTATGCTTTCAGCGCGCAGAACTTTACGATGTCGTCCAGGCGAGCGGTGGAGTTAAAATTGCCGGCGCAGCGCAGAAACGTAATAAGCACGGCTTGCTCTTTCAGGGCTCAATTGAAAAAGGGAGCCTTGGCCTGATTGATTGGGATTTATTTTCAGAAAAATTTACCACTGGGATAGCCCGAGCACTGGGCGCAACCGCGCAGCGCACGCCTTGGCCTGAGTTGCATGAAGACGAAGTGATGGGCCTTACGGAGCAATATGCTGCCGTAGAATGGACCGAATCACGTTAGCAGATACTTAAAAAAATAATTTAGACGGGTGGTATTGCCTGCCCCCTCCGTCTTTGACTAAGTGCGAGGGTCAGCTATTCTTATCGGCTTATGAAATTTTATCGTGCGATGGCTTTAATCCTAACGGCGGTAACGGCAGCGCAAGCTTACGCCGCCAATTTGCGTCCAATCACCCCGCAAGATCTATGGGCGATGAAGCGGCTGGGTGCACCAGCGCTATCGCCGAATGGGCAGATGGTCGTATTAAGTGTGGCTGACTGGTCTATTGAGAAAAATAAGAGCACCGCGAGCTTATGGTTAGTGCCGGTGGCGGGTGGTGCGGTGCGCCGCCTCACAACGGTGACAGCGAATGATAGTGCCCCAACCTGGAGCCCTGATGGACAGCGGATCGCTTTTATTTCTAAACGGGGTGATGATGAAAATACTTCGCTCTATGTATTGCGGATGGATGGTGGTGAACCCGAGAAAATCCTTGAGCTCCCCTTTGGTGTCTCAAGCCCTCAATGGCTGCCTGATGGGCAAAGTATAATTGTGGCGACGACCGTAATTCCGGAGCTGGCCGGTACTTTGGCCAGCACTGATTTAGCCGCGATGAAGAAAGAGATTAAACAGCGAAAAGATTCAAAAATGACCGCGAAGGTTACGGAAGATCGGCAATATCGTTATTTTGATCACTACCTCACAGATAATTTAGCCAACCGGCTGGTCCGCGTAGATCTCACGACCAAGGCTGTGCAGGATCTTACTCCTCAATGGAGCCGTCTGTTTACGGTGAGCGGCGAAATTGGCTACGATCTTTCTCCTGATGGGAAAAGAATCGCGCTGACGATTAATACTACTCCGCCTCCTTATCAGGCGTTCCCTAATCATGATATTTATTTGTTATGCGCCGATGGCTCGGGGGCCATGAAGAACTTAACCTCTGAAAATAAAGCGGATGATAGTAACGCAGTTTTTTCCCCGGATGGTCAGTCGCTCGTTTTTAGCCGGCAAAAAATTCCTTATTACAGTGGGGAGTTTGCCAAGCTCTGGCGATACAGTCTGGCGACGGGTAAAAGCAATCCGCTGACAGAAGCTTTAGACTACGGTATTGAGAGCGCTAATTTTTCTGCCGATGGGCAAACCCTCTGGATCACGGCGGAAGAAAAAGGTGTTTTGCCAATTTTCCGGATGAACGCAGACGGAACGGGCCTAACCCCAGTCTATTCCGCGGGCACGTCTACAGCGGTTGATACTAAAGCCAGCACCTTGGTATTTCTGAATGATAATACGAGTCGTCCAGCTGAACTTTTTATGCTCGATCCAGCCACAGGGCAGACGCGGCAACTTACCCATTTTAATGATGCCGTAGTCGCACAGCTCGACCTGGGTCGGGTTGAAGGCTACTGGTTTACAGGCGCGAATGCAGAACAAATCCAAGGTTGGTTAGTCTACCCTCCTGGCTACGACGCTAAGAAAACTTATCCCCTGCTTCAGTTAATGCATGGAGGCCCCCACACGATGTGTCGCGACAGTTGGAGCTACCGTTGGAATACGCACGTTTTCGCGGCGCCTGGTTATGTGGTCACTTGGGTTAACCGTCATGGCTCAACCGGTTTTTCAGAAAAATTCTCTAGAAGCATACTCAACCAGTGGGGCGAAATGCCGTTTGAGGATATTATGAAAAGCACAGACTTCCTTTTAAAGAAGTTACCCAATCTTGATGCTACGCGAATGGCGGCGGCGGGAGCGAGTTACGGCGGTTACATGGCGGCGTGGGTGCTTGGGCATACAGATCGATTTAAAGCCATCATCGATCACGCGGGGGTGAATAGTTCTTACGCACAATATGCCACTGATGTGCCGCACGGCTTTCCTGAGGTAATGGGTGGTAAGCCTTGGGTTAATGTCGAGGGCCTGCAGAAAGAGAACCCGATGTTCTACGCAAAAAATTTTAAGACCCCGACCCTCGTGCTTCATGGAGAGTTAGATTATCGCGTTCCTTATGGTAATGGGCTCGAGCTTTATGGGGTGCTGCAGGCGATGATCGTGCCGTCACGGCTCGTTATTTTTCCTAATGAAAATCATTGGGTGCTCTCACCGCAGAATGCGATTTACTGGCACTGGGAAATGCAAAACTGGCTCAGTCGTTACATCGGAGGTAAGCCCGCGCTAGCAAAGCCGGTATTCGAGAGCTCAGCAGTAAAGTAACCAGCGTTACGTTGGTTTTGTGGTCGGAGGGTTAAACCCCCTCTTACCGTTTCGGTGCGGCTAGGCTGTAAATGTAATGATCCACATGGTGATCATACAGCCACTCCGCTTTCTTGAGGGTACTTATTTTAGTGAAGCCTAAGCGCTCGGGGATTTTCTGTGCGCGCAGATTGCTCGTGGCAACGGCAACGATGACGCGACTGACCTTTAACTCTCGAAAGGCATGATCAATGACCGCGCGGCAGCAGGCCGTCATAATCCCCTGCCCTTGGCTATCAGGGACAATCCAGTAAGCGGGAAAGCCAATTCGATTAGCCCAATCGATCCGGTTGTGGCCAATCACTCCGACGAGTCTGCCCATTGACCAAATACCACAAGTAAAAGCGCGCGATTCTTTAAAATCCCGCAGCGTGTCTTTAATATACTTCTGCGAATCTTCTAGCCGGTTGGTGGCGTCAACCCAGGGCAGCCACTCGCGCAACGCGATGCGGTTGGTGTTAACCAAAGCAAATAATCCTGAGGCATCGGCCAGTTGAAGTTGCCGTAATTCTAGTCCGGGATTGATCAGGTGGCGTTGCACAGCAAAAAATCTATAAGGTCGAACAAGCGAAATTGCTAAGCAGAATTAAGCTTAACAGACCCGCTTAAACTGGAGGTGGGCCTCAATGCGCTGCTCAAAAATAGCCCGCTCACTTTCAGTGAGGTTGGCGGGGGATTTTGAGATGCTGCGCCGCCAGCGTCCTAGCCATTCTGCTCCAAGGAGCTCAGGCTGGCTCGGATGATCAAGCGCACCAGCGAGCTGCGTGAAGGCGACCGTGGTATCCGCTTTGGGGCCTGTGCCGACTCCAGTGGCGACAAAAAATCCAGCAGCCAAGAGAGCGACGCGAACCGCCGTAGCGGAAGAGTACGTATAAAGAGCCGCTGATTTTGGACCGCAATGCTGATGGAGACGGCTAAATACCTCAGTCGTCCAAAGGGCGGTATCGGTTTTAGCGGAAAAAGGATCATAGTAAATATCATCAGGGGCTTTTGATGATTCCAGGAATGTTAAAAAATCACCCAAGCGCAGTTCCCATGACAATAAACCAGACGGATGTGACCAGCGGCCCTCTTCCAAAATTGCATGCGGGGCGCCGTGGCGCAGATGGGGAAAATGGCTGGCGAATTTTGCAGCGAGTTTCAGGGGATCGAGATCAATTTCAAAACTGATTATCCGCATGGGTCGGAGGGCCGCGGCGCCATGCTCCGCTAATACTTTTTCAAAACACTCTAATGCCGCCATCGCATTAGACGCCGCTCCGAGCCCGACGTCCCAGATGATGAGCTCACCTTCGTCACGTGGTTGTTTTAACAGGCGCGCGGCTAAGCCCGATTGCTCCACATAAAGTTTTTGGGCTTCATCACTTGGCCGGTTCACGGAGTGCATCACTTCACCGGAGCTAATCTGCCGAATGCTCGAGTAGCCGGCTGAACCAGTTACAATATCATAGTTACCCAGATGTTTAGCCCGGGCTAATCCGCGCTTTTTTATAGGGTGAATAACATTTTCTTCGTCACTCCGGCCGAGTTGTAGCCGGTTGTTTTCGTAAAAGGCGGCGAATTCGTTCCGAAGAATAGCGGTGCGCATATCGCGCATTAGCCGATGATAAAAAGCAAAATTATGAATTCCGAGTAAATGCCAGCCGAGCATCTCGTCAGCTTTGACGAGATGGTGTAAGTAAGCCCGGGAGTAATTTTGACAAGTGGCGCAAGCGCAGCCGGCTTCAAGTGGTGCCTCCGCCAGTTTATGGGTGATCCGGCGAAGTTGAACCTTGCCGCGCGCCGTGAAAGCCACGCCACGTTGGGCGAGTTGACCCGGAATGATGCAATCAAACATGTCTACCCCGCGGTGCACCGCTTCGAGAATATCAATTGGCGTACCGACGCCCATTAAGTAGCGCGGGAGGTTTTTAGGTAATTCATCGGTGACAGCTCCAGTAAATTCATACCGCTCTGCATGGGTTTCACCTACGGCTAGGCCGCCGATGGCGAGCCCGTCAAAGGGCAGTTCGCGCAGAAAGGCTGCGCTCTTCTTGCGGAGATCGTGGTGACAGGCGCCTTGAACAATTCCGAAAAGCGCCGCCGGCGAGTCGCCACGAGCGACTAAAGAGCGGTGCGCCCAGCGGTGGGTGAGTTCCATGGCGGCTTCCGCTTGTGCATAAGGCGCGGTGGAAGGGATGCATTGGTCCAGCACCATCATAATATCGCTGCCAATGGTCTTCTGCATTTCGATGCTCGATTCAGGAGAAAGCAGGTAGAAGTCACCGTTCACATAACTCTGAAAACGCGCGCCCTCTTCCTTCATGGCCCGTTCGGCGGGCAGGGAAAATATTTGAAAACCACCCGAATCGGTTAACACCGGGCCGTCCCAATTCATGAAGCGATGAATACCGCCAAATTTTTTAAAAACCTCCGGGCCGGGCCGCAGGAGTAAATGATAGGTATTCGCCAAGAGCACGGATGCCCCCGTTGCTTTCATTGTCTCAACGGTCTGGGCTTTGACGGTCGCTTGGGTGCCCACGGGCATAAAGACCGGCGTTTGCACGGGACCATGCAGGGTTTGAAACGTAGCCGCCCGGGCGCGCGAGTTCGCGCAGGTTTTTTCGAGATTAAAATTTAGGCGAGACATAGCGAAGCTGGGCGATCGGTGTTAATCTGGCCAGTAGGGGGAAGATTTCACGCGATGCGAAGTCCTTTTATTGCAGAATAAATCCGCATTTTAAGGAAAGCTAACCTCACGTTGGGTGGGTGCTAAGCCCAAGCCCAACGTCGCATAGCCGCGGACGTGATAAATACCCCGCCTAGCTTATTTGCCGGCAGCGTATTCGGCCGCAATCAGTTCCCGTAGGCGGGTTTTGGCGTCAGCGAGCGGTATTTCGCCTTTATCAAGTTTCGCCAAGAAGGCTTTTTGCGCCATGTAATCTTTATTAATTACCCCCGCTTTGCTCTGCAGCATACGCCAAGCTTTCCGGCGTTCGACGCCAAAGAGCACCATCTGGCGAGTGACGGCATAAAATTTCATTTTCCCTTCTGCTTCTGACTTAATATAGCAGCCAAAGTTTTTAACGAAGCTCCGGTGCTGTTCATCAAAGACCCGGCGATGAATAACGTCATCTTGGGTGATAAAAAACAGTTGTTCATCTAACAACATTAGGCCGGCCGCCTCCGTTTCTTTGATGGGCTTGATATGCTTACGGAAGCGTCCTTCGGTGATCGCCCAATGCGCGACCCCAAATGCGTAGTCCTCACCAGTGCTCGCATATTTGGTCTGCCACCAGTCGCGATCGATGCTCGGGTTGCCCTTGAGATCGAAAGCTTCCTGCGAGGATTCACCGCGCCGGGGATTGAAGATAAACTCTGGCATGCCACGCGCATCGCGGACTAATTTTGCCTGCTCGGCGCTCATGTTGTCGCCCACGCCGTGTTCGGGTTGGCAAGTGGTGTAGGCTTGGAAGAAGGCGGTGCCGCGGTATGCAAGACCATCCAAAATCGCCTTAAAGAGCTTGGCTGAATTAGCCATCGATACTTGGGCGACAAATGGTGAGCCGTGACCGCTGGTGAAAGCTTCTGCGACGTTTTTCTTTTCGATCAGCTTACCCTGAGAGGCGACCCCGAACTGGTTCATATCATAGCCGCCCAGCATGGTGGAAGAATCAGAGTTCTGGCCGCCCGTGTTGGAGTAAACCTGGGTGTCAAGCATGAGCATCTTCACATTAGGCCGGTTCTGGAGAATTACCTTCGAGACATTTTGAAAGCCGATATCACCGAGGGCGCCATCGCCCCCGACCACCCACACTTTTGGTAGTTCACGGATTTCTTGTTCAGTCATCAACGCATCATCAAGGTGAGTGAGCGTAAAATAATCTGCCTCGGTAGCGACGTTAACGGTGCGGCTGAGGAGCGCGTCAACTAAGCGTTCTGGTGAAACTGAGCGGCGCGCATGATCAACAATGAGCGATTCCGCCATCAGCCATGAGATGGTGGCACCGTCTTGAAAGAGAGAATTCATCCATGGATAGGGATGGGGATTTCCCGGCGGGGTTGAGCCATATACGGTATTACAACCAGTGCTCGCGCCCATCATCATGACCGACATGCCGTTGGCGCGGCGGCCGTCGACGGACTGAAGCTCTTTATGGTTAAACGCGTCTTGTTCGAGCACAGTGATTAAGCCACCTAAGAGTTGCGCATCAGTAATCGCTCCCTGCGCGGCTTCATAGCGGGTAATTCGCTGAGCGGTATCGGCTTCATTTTCACCGCCGAGACCGATGATCACATGGGCGTAGGTTTTCCTGAATAGTTCGTACTCAGATTTGCTGCGGGCTTTGAGGGCCGCTAGTTTCTCTGTCCCTTCCTTTTTTAATTGCGCCGCTTTGGTGCGGAGCCGATCCGCTTTTTTATGATAGAGCGGCCGCATGTAGGCCTCGGTGACCGAGGCAATGGAGCGAAGAATGCTTTTCTCGCCGCAACCAGCGCAGGCGCCATCGCCCGAAACGAGCGCTTCGTAATTACGGCGCACCATCAGATGATTGCGCAATGCCGCTTCGCGGGAACCGGCGGCGTCATTATCATCATATAGGCCCAAGAATTTCTGTGGAGTATCAGGTAATAATCGGGAGAAGACTTGGGCGGTGGTCAGCTCGGCATTCAGTTCTTCTGTCTCGCGTGTCATGCGCAAAGCATCGTGATCACCGCAGACTTGCACGCATTCACCGCACCCTTTGCAAAGATCGGAGACGTAGATTGAGAATAAGCCGCCTGCGCCGGGGGTCTTAGACTCAAGAGAGCGGAAGATTGCGGGGACGTTATTATAGGCCAGCGGGAGTTTCGCGATGATGTTGCTGAACTCCGTTTTGGCTTGGGGGGAGATCGTGGTCAGGGCGGTCACCTCTTCGCTGATGATCGTTTTAAACGGCACGCCTGACTTAGCCTTGACCGATTCATTCATCCGCACGCGGGCCCGCTGTTCGAGCCCGCCAATCTCGAGACCAAAAGCGCGGCGGTCCGCGATTGCGGTAACGTAATTATTTACAGCGGTCTTAAGGACCGTGGTCACCTCCTGCGCCATATTGGGTAGGGCGGTATCCGGGCATGCGGTAATACAGGCCATACACTGCGTGCAGTTTTCAGCGATGAAGACGGGAGTTTCGCGTCGCGCGACGTACTTAGATTGGGTCGCGCCTGTGCCGGCACCCATTACGCCGATGGAGGCGAGCGCTCCGGCGGGTTGGTGGTAACCGAGACCAGCGCGGAATTCTGAATCAAATTTTGCGATCGTTTGGAAGGGCGCTCGGGCGGCTTGGGCCGCCGGCATTGCAATACTGCCACAACCAGCGGGGCCGCACCCAGCCGTCGGCGGAAATTGATGATCGCCGAGCGGGGCGAGTAGCGGGTTCCGCATCGAGGACCGATCGGGATCTTCACGTTGGCCAATCTTAATTTCCTGCACGAGGGAAAATCCCTCTGTCATCACCGTCATATTTGAAGCGACCACAGCGTCGCCAAAGCGGGCAAATTTCTTTTCGTATTGTTTGCGGACAACTTTATGGAATTGCTCCTCAGAAATCCCGAAGGTTTTTAAGAAAGGGGAGACGCGGAAAAATGCGCCCAGGAAGGAATTACCCTGCATCCGCAATTGAAGCTCGGTTTGATTCGTCGCTTTGCGAGCGATGTTGAAGCCAGGCAGAATAAACACGCGGATTTTATGATCCTGCACAAATTGGCGGTATTTAGCAGGAATCCGCTGCCACGCAATTTCGGGTGATTCGCTAGATTCCCAAACGAGGGAGCCGCCCTTTTTTAAGCCTTCCAGTGGGTTGGTGTGGGTAAAGGCTTTCGGGTCACAGCAGAGGACGACGTCAACGTGATTAAGCTCACAGTTAACTTTAATCTGCGAGGGAGCGACGGTTAGATAGTAGTTTGTTGGTGCCCCTTTTTTCTCTGAGCCATATTTGGGATTGGCCATGACGAAGAGCTTATCCTCGAGGGTGCCGTCACTGGCATAGGTGGGTTTTTGTTCGGAAATAAAACTACCAAAGTCGCCGATTATAGACCCAAGATTTTTCCCAGTGGTGATCATACCCCAGCCACCGATGGAGTGAAAACGAACCGCAATGGCGCCTTCAGGGAGTAACGAGGGGGTGTCTTTACTGATGACGGCCGAGGGGTGATTAACTCCTAGCACAAAGAAAGATTCACCGGTGGCGGCAGTGCGGCCGTCTTGGCGCGCCGCTCCGCCGGAGGCGAATTCATAAGCACCGAGGGTGTGTTCAGGGCGGAAGTCGCGAGAACCGATACCGTAAGCACCACGGAAAAGGCGGGGGGTTTCCGTTGGGGTAATTTTCGGTAGAGGTCCGCCAAAATTGGCCGCCTCTTGGGCTTTGCTGAGGGCGACGCGAATATCGCGTGCCAGTGGGTTGTCTCCAGCGAGACCTTCGTCGGTTCGCTCGAGAATAATTACATTTTTCTTGCCGCGCAGGGCATGGATAACGGCGGCCTCTGGGAAGGGCCGGATGACATTGATGTGGATTGAGCCGACCTTGGCGTTGCGCTGTTCGCGCAGATAATCGCAAGCCGCCTCAATATTTTCTGCCGCGCAGCCAAGCGAAACAAATACGGTATCGGCATCAGCGGTCTTGTATTCAGTAACAAAGCCGTAGTAACGGCCGGTGAGCTGGCCAAACTCTGTGTAGCACTGTTGGAGAAAGCCTAAAATATATTCGTTAAAATTATTCCGGCGCGCGACCACCCCGTTCATATGGTGCTCTTGATTTTGGACTGGCCCGAGGAGAATGGGATTTTTTAAATCCATCATTTTGGGAACGCGGCGGCGGCGGGGGCCAAAGATTTCTTGCTGAGCGGGCGTCGGACAGTCGATCTGATCATCAGGGGCGCCGAGGAACTCGCGCAGGAGCTCAGCCTCAGGAGCGTAATACATACGCTCGGAGTGCGTAGTCAGCATGCCATCCTGGATGTTCATGCCCGGATTGAGTGACAGCTCGTTGGTTTTCCGCAGAATAATTGCCTGGTCAGCAGCTTGCTGGGCATCTTTTGCCATCAGCATGGTCCAGCCAACATCGAGCGCGGCATAAAAGTCGTCGTGGCCGCAATGAACATTGAGCGCGTGTTTCGTCAGCGCGCGGGCCCCGACTTCTAGGACCATGGTCGAAAGCTTTCCTGGTGCGTGGAAATATTGCTCCATCGCATAAACAAGCCCCTGACCAGAGGTGAAATTAACCGTGCGTCGGCCTTGCACCGCATAGGCGGTCGCGCCGCCTTGCGCGGCGTGCTCTCCTTCGGTTTCCGCCGCTACTTTTTGCTGACCCCAAACATTAAGCTCTCCTTGAGCAAACGACTGCTGGTAAATTTCTCCACCTTCCGTGGAAGGCGTAATCGGGTAAAAGACCCCGCCTTCGGTGATGCGGGTCTCAACATATTGCGTAACTAACTGGTTGCCATTGCAGGTGACTCGAAACCCGGGGTAGCGCGGCGGGGTGCCGGAAGGAGTAGCAGCGGGTGAAGGAGTGCGAGGGGTACCAGCAGCGGGATTACTCATAGTTGGGATAAACGAAGTGTAATTAATGATCGATAAACTTGGAGGTAGTCCAAGGGCTCAGTCCGCTGACGATCAGTAAATGTTTTAGCAGCATACACAAAGAAAAAGAATAACTAATAGTTAGTTCGCCAATTTTTCCCGACGAGAGGGCCTTCGTGTGAAGCACTTGGTCCAGCTTCTTGATCGCATTTGATCGCATTGGGTAACACTGGTTACCCGCCGGACTTTATTTAACAGCGCGAATCAGCGTGATTACACATTCGAGATGACGCGTCTGAGGAAATAAATCAAAAGGCTGCACGGCGCTTAGCGTATAGCCGGCCGCAAGAAAGCCTTTGAGGTCGCGCATTTGCGTAGCGGGGTCGCACGATACGTAAACCACCGCCCGTGGGCCATAGGCGAAAAGCTGCGCGAGGAATTGCTCATCACAGCCCTTGCGCGGTGGATCGATGACAACGGCCGTATCGGCGGCGGGAAAAGTTAGGCCCGCAAAAATTTGGGACGCATCGCCAGCTTGGAAGAGGGTATTAGTGATGCCGTTAGCCGCCGCATTTTCTGTGGCAAATTTAATGGAAGTCGCGCTGATCTCGACTCCGGTGACTTTTTCGAAGGCAGGGGCGCAGCTCAGCGCGAACAATCCGCTCCCACAATAGGCATCGACGAGGAATCTTGCCCCACTGCTGGCAGCTTGAGCACGAACATAACCCGTAAACGCCGGCAAAATAAATGGGTTATTCTGGAAGAAGTCACGGGCGAGAAAGTGGAGTTTGAGTGCGCCCACTTGTTCGTGGACGACGGCGTCGTAGTCAGTGGTGACGCCCTCAATGGCGTGACGCAGCAGCAGCGTCGCATCGCGTTTATATTCACCGGCGGCTAGCCGTTGGTGGGTCTTGGCGCGGACTTCAGGTAATTTGGCGTTGATTTCGGCTGTAGCAATAGGGCACGTCGGCACGTCAATCAGCGCAAAGCGATTGCCGGTCTTAAGAAAGCCGATCGGGGGTAAATTAACTCCTGGTACTGGGAGATCGTGACTATTCTGACCACTGGTGGCGCCCAAGGGGGCAACGGGTTCCCTGGTATTTTCCTGAGCGTGAAAATGGGGGGTTATTTTAGAGCGATAACCAAACTCTTTGGGCGAGGCGATCACCGGAGCCACTGGAAATTCGACACCCACCATATACTTGAGCAGCTCGGTTACTTGCTGCTGTTTCCATTTTAACTGCTCGGCATAGACGAGGTGTTGATATTGGCATCCTCCGCAGCGACCGAAGAGTGCACATCGTGCCTCTTGGCGGTGCGGCGAAGGGGTTAGCACTTCGAGCAAATCTGCTTCAGAGTAATTCTTATGGTTGCGATAGATGCGGACGCGTACTTTTTCGCCAGGTAAGGTAAAAGGCACCATGACCACCCAACCGCTGGGGGGCGCGCCCGTTGCTGAATCGGGCAGCGGGACACGGCCTAGGCCGACGCCGAGGTTAGTCAATGTGGCCACTTCCAGTTCTAAGGTCTGGTGATAAGAGAAGGGTTGGTCGTTGAATTTCTTTTTGCCCACCCCCTACACAGAACACACCCCGAGGGTCGGTAAAAGGAAATTGCTGAGTTTGCTTTCCGTGTATTCCGTATCGCCTGTGGTTAACCTTCCCGAAAAAATCACCAGCCTCCAGAATCCGCGCGTTAAACAGCTCGTGAAATTACGCGATCGGCGTGATCGCGATGAGGCTGGTTTATTTCTGGTGGAAGGGTATCGCGAAGTTCGGAGGGCTTTGGAAAAGAACATTCGCCTCCTTGAGCTCTACTTTTGTCCTGACTGGTTCCTGGGGGAAAATGAACCGGTTTTGATTGAGCAGGCCCGCCAGGCAGGCGCGCAACTTTTTGAATTATCTAAGGAAGCTTTTGCTAAATGTGCGTACCGCGATCGGCCTGATGGGCTGTTGGCTGTGGCGCCACAATGGAAACACAGCCTCACAGATCTTAAGCTCAGTGCCGCCCCTTTTCTCCTTGTGGTGGAGTCTATCGAAAAGCCGGGTAATCTCGGAACAATTTTGCGTAGCGCAGATGCTGCGGGGGTTGATGGGGTTATCGTCTGTGATGCCGTCACCGATGTTTTTAATCCTAACGTGGTACGTTCATCGACCGGCGTGCTGTTCTCCGTACCGATCGTAGTCGCTGATAGCGCTTCGGTTCATACTTGGCTGAAGCAGCAGGGGGTCCGGATTGTGGCAACGACGCCTGATACGCCGAGCCTTTATACCCAAGTGGAGCTGCGTGGCCCGTTGGCTATTGTCATGGGGAGTGAGCAATATGGGCTGAGCGATTTTTGGCTCAAGCAAAGCGATTTGCTTGTACGCATTCCTATGGCCGGCCAAGCGGATTCATTGAATGTCGCTATGGCGACCATCATTACGCTCTTCGAAGCGGTGCGACAGAGAAATGGCTAGGGATAGCGGCCAAATTTTAGGCCAAAGCGATAGGGGTTAGCCCACGAAGGTCATTACACGCGGCGTTGAAGATGAGCAATCAGTTCGGCGGTGCCAACGGTCATGCTTACTCGTGGGCGGTAGCCAAGATTGCGGCGCGCGGCATCGATCTTGAACCAGTGGTCGGTGGCCATTTCTTCTGCCACAAACCGCGTCATCGGAGGCTCCCCTTTCAGTAGGAGTAACTGCCAAACAATTTCTAAGATGCCGCCGATCCGACGAGCCGCCGGGAGGGAAATGCGCTTTTTAATTTCCGGGATGCCCACCCCCCGTAAGAGCTCATTGATCCAGTCCCACAACACCACTGGCTCTCCATTAGTGATAAAGTAAGCTTGCCCGCCTGGATCTTGCCGCTCTCCCCCAGCCTGTGCGCTCATGATAGCAGCGCCCGCGTTATGGCTTAGGTGATATTGGACCAAGGCTTGTTCGGCGAGAAGGTGGGCGTCGATGACATTAGTGATGTGGGTGACATCTACGCGATTTTGGCCGGATCCGATAATACGGAGGCGACCTTGCCGTGCGAGGGCGAGAACGCGTGGCACCACATTTTTATCTCCCGGCCCCCAGACCAGATGAGGTCGCAGCGAGAGCGTGGCTAACGCGTCGGAATGAGCTCGGTGAACAAGTTGTTCGGCCGCGGCCTTGCTGGTGGGGTAAGCGCAAGGTGCGGATGTGCAAAGCGCCGCCGATTCATCAACACCGGCCAGATTACCGCCATGGTACACAACGCTCGGTGAACTGGTATAAACGAGGCGCGGCACACCAACGGCGCGGCAGGCGGCAATTATTTGGGCGGTGCCAGCGACATTAACTTTAAAAAAATCTGCCGCGGGGCCCCAAACACCAACACGGCCGGCGACATGAAAGACAGTTCCACAATTTTCGCAGCCACGGCGGAGGGCGGACTCATCGGCTAAATCTCCCGTAATAATTTCTGCGCCCAGGTTGGCCAAAACGGGAAGCGGGCGGCGGGCGAGAACCTTAACCTGACGGCCCTCCGCCAGTAAACGTTCGGCGAGTTTTCCACCGATAAAGCCACTGGCTCCGGTAATAAAAACGGCGCGATTCATGACGGCAGGCATAGAGAATAGCTCGGTTGATGAGCGGCCCATTGGGTTAAGCTTAGGCGGTGAATTTTGGCATTATGGCGAACATCCACGGGAAAATTCGGATGAAAGTAGGCGCGAGTGATGGGACGCGTATGGGCGTGAGCGGCCCCCATAATCTGCAATTCTCTCAGTAATTTTTGGCGCATGGGTACGGAGGCCACAATCGCTTGAGTGGTTGGTTCGATCACAAGGGCTGGTTGATCGCGGTTAGGACCAAGGCCAATGAGGGCGCAGCGGGCGATGTCAGGGTGCTGATTAAAAATAGGCTCAACTTGTTCGGTGTAGAGCGTTCCGGCTGGTGTGATAACGCGCTCGGCTAAGCGGCCGCAAAACCAGAGTTGGCCGTGGGCATCTAAGTAGCCGGCATCACCGAGTCGGTGCCAAGGGCCGCTCGGCAAACCTTGAGCTATTTTTAGTGGGCTGATTTTAGCCAATGCGGTAGCCGCTGCTAACTGATCATAGGTTTTTGTAACCATAGGCCCCTGGACAATAATTTCGCCGATTTGACCCACCGGCATTTCGCAAATTTCTGCTGCAGAAACAATCGCCGTCGTGCTCGGCGCAATAATTTTAATAGTTACCTCATCGACCCGCTCGCCTACGCAGGTGCCTTCGCCGGCGGCAGTCGCCTTGGCTGTGGTGGTGATAACGTGCAGCCCAGAAATACTGGCAACCGGTAATGCTTCCGTAGCGCCATAAGGACTATAGGCCATCCCGTTAGGTAAAATTTTTATTAAATCAGCAAATAGTTCTGGTGGGACAGGAGCCCCGGCCATCAGCACCCGCTTAATTGAGGGTAACGTGAGATTATTTTTCAGGCAGTAGCGGGCAATTATCCGCCAAAGGGTCGGCGAGCCGAATGAGTTAGTGACGCCCTCCTGTTGAATCGCGCGAACAATTTTTGCGGGGTCTATGTTGGCAGGTTGGCGTGGGTCGATGTCTGGAACAATGGTGGTCATCCCTAGCGCGGGATTAAATAGCGCAAAAATAGGGAGCAGCGGTAGATCGATTTCACCCGGGGTAATTCCGTAGGTCGTGCGGACGAGCCGCACTTGGGCCGCAAACATGCCATGCTCATAGCAAACTCCTTTAGGCGCACCGGTGGAGCCGGAGGTAAAAAGAATCGCCGCCAGGTCGGTCGCTGCGCAGTCCGCGGCGGGGGTAATGGGTGTGTTGCTTGGGGGGGCGCTCGCAAGTTGGGCGGTCGGCGAACTGCTGGCCCAGATACGAATTTTTACCGCCGCAAACGTGTTCCGGAAAATATAGCTGGTGATTTGTGCAAGAGGAATGCCCAGTAACACGCGCGGTTGGGACCGAGCGACGCAGGCTAAAAAGTTTTTTCGGCCCATGCCCGGGTCGATAATGATCGGGATCGCTCCTATTTTAAAGAGGCCAAAGGCCGCGGCGATTAACGGCAGGCCTTGGCGTACCATCACAAGCACTCGATCGCCGCGGCTGACGCCGGCGGCCCGGAGTTTGTCCGCCCACGCCTCAACTTCATACTCGAGGGTGCTGAACGAGAGGGTGAGGTAATCAATCTCGCCGGAAATTTTTTGGCCCCGGGCAATTTTCACAGCAGCCTGCGTCGGCTGACGCGTGGCCATCAGGGAAAGATGGTGGGCAATGTTGGCAGGCTCAGCCACGGTGCGGGGCTAGCTTTTCCAAGCGGGTTCAGCCTTGAGCAATTGCGCCTGCCAGGGGAGCAGCACCGTATCGATGCATTGGGGATCCCGGGCAATCAAGACGAGTTGCGAGCGAGTGGCGATGAGTGTGGGATCAAGCTGTAAGCCTTGGGCTAGCCGATCTCGGTCCGCTTTAATCCGATCTTGTCGGGCAAGTTCGGCGGGTGACATCGGCGAAAATTCTCGCCGGCGTTCACGGCGTGGCAGCGTTTGCGGATCAGTGGCGTAGCCTTGATGGACTGCTTCCACGAGACTGGGGTAGAGTCGGTCGTGGCGGCGGCCCAGATGAACTCGCAAGACCTCCTCGATCGGATATTCATCTTCAGCGGCGCTTGCTATGCGGCCGAGCATTTCATTGCCGACGACTTTAAAGGGTGGCGTGTTAATTGCTTCTGCCCAGCTTTCGCGCCAAAACCAGAGGGCGTGCAAGACAGCTAGGCCGCGCCCGCGCAATTTTTCTGAGCCATTAATGCGCCAGGCATTTTCATCAGGGGCAGCAAAGCCCGCGCGCCCCACTTCGATTTGCCAGCGACATTTCTGTTCCATCCAGTCGCCTCGACCAAGGCGGGTGAGTTCAGCTTTCAAGCGATCACGCAGTTCAGGTAGATAATAAACATCAGTCGCGGCGTAATCCAGCATGTCGCGGTCCAGCGGGCGCTGTGACCAATTGGCTTTTTGATGATCTTTATCAACATGCGCCCCAAAGTTTTGTTCTAATAGAGCGGCGAGACCAAAGCGGGGAATGCTCAGCAACTGGGCAGCAAACATCGTATCAAATAAGCTCAGTGGTTGAAAGCGGCAGAACTCCCACAGCAGGCGGAGATCATAATCGCTGCCGTGCATGATTAAAGGCTTAGCGGCTAGTCGCGTCCAGAGCCCGTCAAGTGGTAGGTCGGCGAGGAGATCGACCAAATAAATTTCGCCGGCAGCTAGGATTTGCAGTAAGCAAACCCGCGTTCGGTAGCGGAAGAGGTTGTCCGCTTCTGTATCGAGCGAAATTTCAGTGCAGCGGTCGAGGGCAGCATAGAGCGGCGGCAACTGGGCGGGCTGATCAATAAATTGGTAATGGAGGGACAGGCTCAAGGGAGGGGAAAATTATGGGTTTCGTGCGGCAGAGTTGGCGTTAATGCGTGCCCTTAGTCGATTGGTCCGTGCCGTGCGGTCATGATTACCGTTGAGAGGACTTTGCTGATTCTGCGCCACAAATATTGCCATGAGATTGATAAATGAGATCCGCCTACGGACCGAAGGGAGGCCAAGAAAAAACCTAAACGATGCTTTGCAGCAAGGCGGGATTATCCGGCCAACGGCGCTCGATGCCCACCCCTGCTGGCTCGGGGGGGTTTTCGCAAAATGAAGCTCGTTACGCAGAGGGATTATTTACTTCTGTGCCTTTTGCGCCTTTTGTGGCCAATTCATCAGTCATGAAAGTTGTTGTGCTTTGCTCTGGTGGTATGGATTCGGTGACTGCGCTCTATTGGGCGCGGGCTCACCATACTGTGACCGCTGCTCTTAGTTTCGATTATGGGGCTAAACATAATCACCGAGAGATTCCCTTGGCGGTGAAACATGCAGCTCAGCTTGGGGTGACCCACCGGATCATCTCCTTAGATTTCATTGGCCAGCTTTTCGCCTCGGACTTGCTTAAGTCGGGCGGAGAAATTCCCGACGGTCACTATGCGGCTGACACGATGAAGCTCACCGTCGTGCCCTTCCGTAATGGTATCATGTTGGCGGCAGCCGCGGGTTTTTCAGAAAGTGCGGGAGCAGAGGCGCTCGTCATTGCGGCTCATGCTGGCGACCACACCATTTACCCTGATTGTCGCGAAGATTTTATGACGGCCATGGGCAACGCTTTGCGGTTGGGGACTTATGCGGGCATTCAGTTGCTGCGACCTTTTATTACTCAGACGAAAGGCCAGATTGCCGCCGAGGGCGGGAGGCTAGGGGTTGATTTTTCGCAAACTTGGTCATGTTACAAAGGCGGGCTGATGCACTGCGGTCAGTGTGGCACTTGTGTCGAACGTCGCGAGGCCTTCACTCAAGCAGGATTGGTTGATCCGACCGTCTACGCGTCGCAACTGCCCTTGCCGGCCAAGCCCACCAAGGATTAAATCTTCACAAAAGTTTTTTGCGCTTAGCTTCGCACCGGCGCATTTTTTCAACCTCCTTTAATGTTAATTTCTGAAATATTTTATTCACTCCAAGGCGAAGGCGAATTAACCGGCGTGCCTTCAGTTTTTGTCCGCACGAGCGGATGTAACCTGCGCTGCAATTGGTGTGATACGCCTTATGCTTCATGGCAGCCGGAAGGAAGGCAGATGACGGTAAGCGAGATTGTAGCGGCTGTCCGGCTGCATCCGGCGCGGCATGTTGTGCTGACCGGAGGTGAACCGATGATTGCCAAAGACATTCATGCGCTCGCGGCCGCCTTGAAAGACTTAGCTTATCATATCACGATTGAGACTGCGGCAACCATAGCTCCAGCGGGCATCGCGTGTGATCTCGCCTCGTTAAGTCCAAAGCTAAAAAATTCCACTCCCGATGAGCGGCTTGATGACACCTGGCGCATAAAACATGAAAACCTGCGCTGGCAGCCAGCCGTGGTGCAGGCTTGGCTCGATCGTGGAGGCTATCAACTTAAGTTCGTGGTCGCTCACGAAACCGATCTTACAGAAATCGAAACGCAGTTGGTTTCCCTAGAGCGGGAGATTCCACGAGCCAAAGTATTGCTGATGCCGGAGGGAACCACGGTCGAGGTTTTACGGACGCGTGCGGTTTGGTTAGGTGAATTATGCAAAACGCGTGGCTATCGTTACGCCCCGCGCCTGCACGTGGAACTTTATGGGAATAAACGCGGCACATGAAAATGCGCGCGTCGACTAATGTAATCCCCCCACGTAAGCTTTCGGAAGAGCTGGCTGATTTGCGCGATCGTTCCGCGTTGGGAGCCTTAACGCTGCGCGAGGTTATCTACACCCTCGGAGGGCGCGCTTATACTCTATTGGTACTATTGTTGGCCTTGCCATTTATTACGCCCATTCCCCTGCCGGGTTTATCGACGCCCTTTGGCTTGGCTATTGGCCTGATCGCCTTTCGGTTGATGTTAGGTCAGCGCCCATGGCTGCCGATGAAACTTCAGCGCAAGGTATTGCCGCCGGGCTTCTTTAGTCGGCTGTTTTTGGTCGCTGAGAAAAGTATCCGGTTGATCGAGAAATTACTGCGCCCCCGATTAATTTTTTTAACAAGGACGCCAGCGTTAGTTCAACTGCACGCATTCTTGTTGTTGATCGCCGCTTTGGTGTTGCTGTTACCAATCCCGATTCCCTTCACAAATTCTTTTCCAGCTTGGGCCATTTTATTGGTGGCAGCAGGACTACTGGAGCGCGACGGCCTCTTTATTCTCGCTGGATATTTCGTGTTCGCGGTCGGCGTGCTTTATTTTATTTTTCTTGGTGAGGCAGCGACGCTGTTACTCCAGGAATTTGTGCGCTGGGCGCGGGCTTAGCTGCCAAGTCTAGCGAAAGCTAGATCGCCAACGCAATTTTTCCAAACTGCTCTCCGGCGGCCATGCGGCGGAAGGCGGCGTCGGTTTCAGCGAGTGGAAATACTTGATCTACTACAGGGGTAATTTTATGGGCAGCGACAAAGGCCATGAGGTTGCCGAAATCTTCCGGCGAGCCCATCGTGGTGCCCAGAATATTGATCTGCCGAAAAAAACATTTACGGAGATCGAGGCTGGTGGGGTTACCTAGGGTAGCGCCAAAGAATACAAGGCGCCCTCCTGGCGTGGTGAGATCAATGAGTTGGGCAAAACTCTCGCCGCCGGCGCTATCCACGATCACATCAAATCGCCCGGCTTGTTGCTGCAAAGTATCAGTCCAATTAGCCTCACGATAATTGACCCCGCCTAAAGCCCCAAGGGTGATAGCGCGCGCGATTTTCTCGGCCGAACTAGAGGTAACCCAGACTTGAGCGCCAGCGGCCACCGCCAATTGCAGCGCGATGAGGGCAGCCCCACCACCAATTCCAGTTATAAGCACGCGCTCACCCCGTTGTAGCTGGGCTCGCGTAAATAAAGCGCGCCAAGACGTTAGTCCAGTGAGCGGCAGAGCGGCGGCTTGCTCCCAGGATAAGTGGCTGGGTTTGGGTACCAGGTTAGCAGCTGGGATGGCGCATTGCTCTGCAAAGGTGCCTGCGTCGGGTAAACCGAGAATGCGAAACTGTGATCCCTGCGCGCGGGGATTTATCCCCCAGTCCAAGGCCGGGTTAATAATGACTTCACGACTCACCCAAGCTGCATCTTTTGGCGAACCAACAGATAGCACCGTGCCTGCGCCATCTGAGCCAAGAATCATCGGGGTCTTGATGCCTGCATATTGCCCTTGTTGAATCCAGAGGTCGCGGTGGTTAAGGGCAGCGGCCTTCAGCTGCACGATGGCCTCACCCGGTGTGGCTTGTGGATTCGTCACTTCGTGGAACGCCAATGGCTTTTTAACTTCGGTAAAGACAGCGGCTTTCATAAAATTAAAATCAACCGGCGCGAATGGAAGGCAATCTATCAGTCCTGATTGGCTTTAGTGCGCACCATCGGCAAAGATCATCCCACCCACAATTGTGCCGGTGCAGTGGCTCGTATATTCAAAGGGGTCGCCGTCATAGAGTGCCAGGTCGGCATCTTTTCCCGGGACGAGCGATCCCGTGCGGTCAGCGATCCCGAGTAATGTGGCAGCGCCACTCGTAATGCTGGCGAGGGCGGCCTCAAAACTGAGGCCATGGGCGGCGGCGATCGCCGCTTCAAATAACACCACTCGGGTTTTAGGAACATAGGCTTCATAACTGCTTTGTAAGGCAATCGGGATACCCGCTGCGTGAAGTTTTCCTGCGGTTTCTACGCTCAGGTTTTCCATATCCTCGTAACTACGTTGCATCGTTGGGTGCACGATAACGGAAAATCCGCTGGCTTTAATTTGGTCGAGGACCATCGGCGCATCGGCGCAGCCATCGAGGACAATCTTGAGATTAAATTCTTTGGCGATGCGCAGTGCAGAAATAATATCTTGCTGGCGATTAGCTGTAATTAACAGCGGTTGCACCCCGGTGAGAGCCCGGAGCAGCGTTTCTACTTTTAAATCGCGGCCGGGGCGCTTGCTCTCGTCTTTAGCCGCGCGCTTCTTGGCGTACTCTTGAGCTTTGATCAGTTCAGCGCGCAACATCGCAACCGCTTTGGAGCGGTTGCCTGGTGATTTGCTCGCCGCGGGCCCACCTTCGGTATTAGTCAGACCATTCCGACCTAGCGTGACGGCTGTCATCGCGGCGGGATTAATCACATCCTCATCGGCCGTCCGACCGAATGTTTTTACAATCATGGTTTGCCCAGAGATCAGAGCAGCGGGGGCATGACCGGTATTGACGGTGGTGACGCCATAAGAGCGGACCCAACCGACCAAGGGATCTTTAGCGTTGTAGGCATCTAGCGCGCGGAGCTCCGGTTGCACCGCGGAAGATTTTTCTAACATGTCTTGATCCTGAGCTTGGTTGAGTAAGCCCGAGAGACCGACCGTAGCGTGGGCATCGATCAATCCAGGTGTAACGACAACGGCTTTAAGAATGCGGTAGCCATCGGGAATATTGATAGATGCCTTCGGGCCAATCGCGGCGATCTTCCCATTACTGATGAGAATAACGCCAGCTTTGAGCGGCTCACCGGCCATCGTGTAAACAGTTTCGCCCATGACGGCGATATTTTCTGCGTGCCCAACGCCCAGTGCGATGAGCGAACTAACCAGTAAGCTTAAGCGGGTAATTGTTTTCATTGTTCACCTCCATTATTGGCGTTCGCTATTAGATCCCACGCGCTGGTGAAACAGCAGAGTTGGGCCCGACGAGAATCACCGGCGCCCGCCCCACCGACTGCGTAAAGATGATCCGCTGGGCGGGAGAGATCAAAAACTTTGGTTCCTTCAACCCACGTTTGTTCGATATGGGCATAGACACTCAACGGATCGGCTGAGAGCACAATGAAATCGGCATCTTTGCCGGGTTCCAGTGAGCCAACGCGGTCGTCCAGCCCGAGAATTTTAGCATTCGCGATCGTGACCGCTGCGAGAGCCCCTGGGCGCGTCATCCCTGCCCGAACGGCTAACGCAGCAGAGCGGAGGAAGCGCCGTGAATCGCAAATGGGGTCGTCTGTGTGAAAACCCACCAGCACGCCGGCTTGTTCTAAGATGGCTGGCGTGCGCCAGTCGGCATCTTTGGTTTCCAATTTACCACCGGGTGAATCAATCATGATTACAGAGCAGGGCGCGTGGGCAGCGGCAATCTCGGGGGCAACTTTCCAGCCTTCGCTGACGTGGTGTAAAACAACCTTGAATCCAAATTCTTGAGAGAGGCGCAGAACTGTAAGAATATCGTCGTGGCGGTGCGTGTGATTCTGGACGATGCGCTGGCCGGCGAGAACTTCGCCTATTTCCTCGAGCGCGAGGTCGCGCGGGGGAAGTTTTTCAGCGTCACCAGCGACGCGTTTAATTTTGTCCCGATATTCTTGGGCTTTAATATATTCTTCACGAACTAATGCTGCGGATTTAGCACGGGTCCCAGGAAAGCCATTGGCTCCGCGCATAGAATTAGTGCCATTCGCCATCTTGAGGCCGCCAGCGTTCGTGCCATCAGGTAGCTTGATGAGTAAATCATCAACAGTCCGAGCCGTTCGCAGTTTCAGGTAAAGGGTTTGACCGCTGATTAGGTGGCCGGAGCCCGGCATAACATTAACCGTAGTGATGCCACCAGCCCGAGCTTTTTGAATCGAGGCATCGCGCGCATCGAGTGAGTCGAGCACACGCGCTTCTGGCTGGATGGGGCCTGAGCCATCACCGCCGCTGCCGGAGCCAATGTGGCTATGGGAATCCACGAGTCCTGGCATGAGCACTTTGCCGGTCACGTCATGAATTTCAGCACCTACGGGGAGGCTAATTTTATCAACGGGACCGACGGCGATAATTTTACCACCTGCGACGATCAGCACGCCGTGGGCGATGGGTGCACCGCTGATTGGGATAATTTGGGCGCCGGTAAAGACCTGCGGTTTCTCTTGGGCGCTAACACCGGCGGCTACTCCGAGCAGTGCCGCGAGGCATAACAGAGGTCTATTAGGCATAGCTTGTAACCATACGCGACCGTAAGGTTTCGGCAAATGCAAAGCGCGGTTGCGATTTGACACTTTCGCTCGCGCTTCAACGGTGCGGGCTGTCTATGACGACGCTCGCACCCAGCAAAAAATTTCATTATGCTTGGATCACCGCAGGGGTAACTTTTTGCACGTTGTTGGCGGCGGCTGGAGCTCGGGCTGCGCCGGGAGTCCTTTTGCTGCCATTGGCTAATGAATTTCAATGGAGCCGCGCCACGGTGTCGTCGATCGTTTCGATCAATATTTTTCTTTATGGTTTGATTGGCCCATTCGCAGCCGCGCTTTATCAGCGCTTTGGACTCCGGCGCACGATGATGGCGGCGATGACTTTGCTCGCAGTGGGTTACGGGCTATCGACGCAGGCTACTCGTTATTGGCAGTTTGTCGTGCTGTGGGGCGTGGTCGTCGGCATTGGCTCTGGGATGGCGGCGACAGTTCTCGGGGCAGCGGTTGCTAATCGCTGGTTCACGCATCGGCGCGGCCTCGTCATGGGATTACTTACGGCCAGCACCGCCACTGGGCAGTTAATATTTCTCCCCAATCTAGCTGCGGTGGTAACCGCGTATGGCTGGCGCGGAGCTCCTCTGCTCGTAGCCGCTGCGGCCCTGCTGGTGATTCCGCTTATCTGGTGGTTGATGCGCAATGATCCGCGGGATGTTGGCTTGCGGCCTTATGGTGAGACGGGGCCCGTGGATTTGGAGCCCCCTGTGATCGGCAATCCGGTGAAGCGCGCGATCGATGCTTTGCTCGAAGCAATGCGGCGGCGTGATTTTTGGTTATTGGCGGGTTCTTTTTTTGTCTGTGGAGCAAGCACTAATGGTTTGATTGGGACGCATCTTATTTCGGCCGCTTTTGACTGCGGTATTCCGACGGTGCGCGCGGCGGGGCTGTTGGCGATGATGGGCCTATTTGATCTTGGTGGGACGATGGCCTCGGGTTGGTTAAGCGATCGCTACAACTGTCGCTACCTTTTGTTTGTTTATTATGGGTTGCGCGGCATCTCGCTATTATTTTTACCGATGGCGCTGCTCGGCCCGGTGGCTGGGTTGGGGGTGTTCGCCGTTTTTTACGGTTTGGACTGGATCGCAACAGTGCCGCCAACCGTAAAGCTAACTGGCGAGGTTTTTGGGCGTGAGAAGGCCAGCATCGTCTTTGGTTGGGTGGTAGCAGCCCATCAAGTAGGGGCGGCGTGTGCATCGTATGCGGCCGGGGTGCTGCGAACAGCGACGGGGACTTACACCCTCGCCTTCTTTAGCGCAGGTGCACTCTGTGTGATCGCGGCGCTCGTCGTACTCCCGATCGGCCGGGGTCAACGCGCCACCACGCGTCCGGTCTCAGCTTAGCGTTTTAACTTGGCGCGAAGTTTTTTAACTTCCGGACTGACTGCGCTACAACCTTCCTGACTGCAACCAGCCCCCGGGCTTTTTTTTAGCCAAGACCGCACGAGGAGGGCGACGGCAATTCCAACTATTGCGCAAGCGACGAAAGTTTGGGTGGCGGCGGACATTAATAATATTCAGCTCTTAATAACCGAGGACGCGTCCCATTTGATAAATGGCGAAGCAGACGAGCCACGCGGTGCCCGTCATGTAAGCGATTTGAAAGAGGGGCCAGCGCCATGAATTGGTCTCGCGTTTTACTACTGCGACCGTGCTCATGCACTGCATCGCAAAAACATAATAAACCATGAGGGTGAAGCAAACGAGTGGCGTGAATAAGATGGCCCCATTCGGCCAGCGGGCCGCGCGTAAAGCGTCGCGGACCGGCAAAGCGTGCTCAGCGTTATCCTGTACTCCAAAAATGACACCCATGGAGCTGACAAAAACTTCGCGAGCAGCAAATGATGTCACCAAGCCGACCCCAATACGCCAGTCAAAGCCAAGTGGCTTGATAACTGGTTCAAGGAGGTGGCCAGCTTGCCCAGCAAAACTGACGGCGATCTGCGCATCGGCCGAGGCTTGAGGATCTGGATGTTTGGGGTAAGTAGTCAGAAACCACAGGACGATCGAGATGCCGAGGATGATGGTGCCGGCATTTTTTAGAAACAGCCAGCTGCGCTCTACCATTTGGCGTATAATCTCTCTCAGGCGCGGCGGCTGGTAAGCCGGCAATTCCATAATCATAAGTGGACGGGCGCTCTTGAAGAGGGTGCGCTTAAAAAGCCAAGCAAAGCCAAAAGCTCCGAGCGTACCCAAGAGATACATGAGCAGCATGAGACCAGCCTTCCACGTAGCCGGTAGGGTGGCGGCAGGCAGAAGAGTCGCAATCATGAGGAGATAGACCGGGAGTCGAGCGGAGCAACTCATCAGTGGGGCAATTAAAATTGTGACGAGTCGATCTTTGGCGTTTTCGATGGTGCGGGTGGCCATGATTCCCGGAATAGCACAAGCGTAGGAGCCCAAGAGCGGGATAAACGATTTTCCGTGCAGCCCTACTTTGCTCATGGGGCGGTCCATCAGAAAAGCGGCACGCGCCATATAACCCGTACTTTCGAGTAACCCGACAAAGAAAAATAAAATCAGAATTTGCGGAAGAAAAACGATGATGCCACCGACCCCGCCGATTACGCCATCTGTTAAGAGGTCACGCAAATCACCTGGCGGGAGCATGGTTTTAATCCCGCTGCTTAGCGCGGCGATATGAGTATCGATCCAGTTCATCGGGTATTCCGCTAGGTAAAAAATAGAGAAAAAAAGCGCGGCCATGATGAAGCCAAAAAATAACCAACCCCAAACAGAGTGCACGAGGATGGCGTCGAGGCGGTCTGACCCGGATAATTCTTGGGGACGGGTGCGGCGAAGAACCTCGCGGCAGAGCGTATCGATCGCGTCGTAACGGCTACGAATGAGCGTGCCGGACCAATTATTTTCCTCACGGGCACAGCGTTGTTGCCAAGTGGTGAGCACGGCAGCGGTGCGTGCACTGAGGGGTTTAGACCCCGCAATTCGTACGCTTTCGAAATCGGTGAGAAGTAGCAGGGCTTCCGCGCGTGCGATGAGGGGTGGTTGCGCATCAGCATCGCTGAGGGATGCTTGCAATTCAGCGACTGCCGGCGCGATCGGCGCGGGCACATCCCAGCGGTGACGGGCTAGTGGTAGATCGCTACGACTCATCGCGAGCTTAAGTTCAACTAAGCCCTCCCCTGTGATTGCGGAGCAGGCAACGACCACAACCCCAAGGGCGGCCGCAAGTTTGTGGGTATCAATTCGCAGGCCGGTTTTAACCGCCACATCCATCATATTAAGCACCACAATGACGGGCCGACCTAAGTCGAGAATCTGGTGTACGAGGTAGAGGTTGCGTTCAAGATTTGCTGCATCGAGCACACAGATAATTCGATCGGGCTGCGGCGTATCTTCACGTCGGCCAAATAAAACATCTCGCAAAACCGCTTCATCAGGCGAGCGCGCGGCCAACGAGTAAGCGCCGGGAAGATCGATGATCTTCATGGGACGGCCGTGCTGCGAGTAGCACTCTCCAATTTTTTTCTCTACGGTTACGCCTGGATAGTTGCCGACTTTTTGCCGCAACCCCGTGAGGGCGTTGAATAGCGTGGTCTTACCGCAGTTGGGATTACCCACCATCGCATAAATCGGCGTACGGTCGGATGACGCGAAGCGCCTTTTCCCTAGCGGCGTGATGTGCGGTGGCAGAATCACAGTGAGGAATTAACGCAATCGTGGACCCAGTTCGCCATAATCTGGCGCCATCGACTTAACGAACTCCGGCGGGCAAGGCTTCCACCAGAATAGCCATCGCGGCGTCATGGTTAAGGGCGATGCGCGTGCCGTTTACTTGGCAAAGACTCGTCGTGCGGCCAGAGATTTTGGTTACTAAGGCAGCTTCGCCAAAGCCCATTTCACGCAGTCGCTGGGCAAAGCTGTCATCCCCGTTAATCACGCAGATCCGCGCGGTGGCTCCAGCACTAAGCTGGCAAAGCGGCAAAAGGTTAAGCGGGGATGGCACGGCAGGTGAGACTAAGTATCAGGAGAGAAGCAGAAAAAAGCCCTAGGTCAAACTACTCGTGGCGAGCAGGCCTAGGGCAAAAGGTTAGCGCCGCCGACGTTTGACCGCGAGCTGAACCCCAGAATAGCGAACCAGACTCTGCAAGTGCTCGTATTGCTGCGGATCCATATCGTTGGCGGCCTTAAGCTCTTGCTCGGCACGCTTCATCGCTGCCTCAACCGCATTTTCATCAATTTTCTCTTCCGTGATAGCATTCTCGGCGAGCACGCGAACGGTGTCGCCATCGATTTGGGCAAAGCCCCCGCCCACCGCCAACCACTGAATAGAGTTACCTTTTGTGACGCGTAATTCGCCGCTCTCAATCTGGGTGAGCAAGGGAATGTGACCAGGGAGAATGCCAATTTCACCTTCAACGGTCGGGATCACAACGCTGTCGATCGTATCGGCGTAAACCTTGGCTTCGGGCGTGACGATTTCGAGGATGAGCGACATGTTTAAAGCGAGTATTAAGTAACGAGGATTAAGCGCGAGCAGGTCTCGTTACTTTTTCGCGGAAGCCGCGAGCACTTCATCAATGCCGCCCTTCATGTAGAAGTCACCTTCGGCGACATGATCAAGCTCGCCATCGAGAATCATCTTAAAGCCGCGGACCGTCTCTTTGACGGGAACGTATTTACCAGGCGTACCGGTAAATACTTCAGCGACTGCGAACGGTTGTGAGAGTAAGCGTTGGATTTTGCGAGCACGGTAGACCATGAGCTTATCCTCAGGGGGAAGTTCATCGAGACCGAGAATGGCAATAATGTCCTGGAGATCCTTGTAGCGTTGTAGTACGCGCTGGACTTCACGGGCGACGCGATAGTGCTCTTCGCCGACGATGTCAGCTTGCAAAGCTTTTGAAACGGAGGCCAGGGGATCAACGGCTGGATAAATACCGAGTTCGGCGATCGAGCGCTCGAGTACGATCGTGGAGTCTAAGTGGGCGAAAGTATTAGCCGGCGCCGGGTCGGTTAAATCGTCCGCTGGTACGTAGACCGCTTGCACGGATGTGATCGAACCTTTTTTGGTTGAAGTGATGCGCTCTTGGAGGAGGCCCATTTCGTTCGCGAGAGTTGGTTGGTAACCGACCGCTGAAGGTGAACGACCGAGTAGCGCCGACACTTCCGAGCCGGCTTGCGAGAAGCGGAAGATATTATCGACGAACAGCAGCACGTCCTGATTTTTTTCGTCACGGAAATATTCTGTCATCGCGAGCGCGGAGAGCGCGACGCGCATACGCGCCCCTGGAGGCTCATTCATTTGGCCGAAGACTAAAGCAACTTTTGATTTACTCAGATCTTTTTGGTCGATGACGCCTGCATCCGACATTTCGTGATAAAGGTCATTACCTTCACGTGAACGTTCGCCGACGCCGGCGAATACCGAATAACCGCCGTGGGCTTTCGCAATATTGTTAATGAGCTCGAGAATGACGACCGTCTTGCCGACGCCAGCGCCGCCGAAGGCACCCGCTTTACCCCCTTTAATAAACGGGCAGATCAGATCGATCACCTTGATCCCTGTTTCTAGAATTTCCGCCTTGGTGTTTTGGTCAACGAGCGAGGGGGCGGGCCGGTGAATGGGGTAGCGCTTGGTGTAGGCCACGGGGCCTTTACCATCTACGGCATTGCCGGTGACGTCGAAGATACGACCGAGCACGCCGTCACCTACTGGGACCGTGATCGGTCCGCCGGTGTCAGCGACTTCCATGCCGCGCACGAGTCCCTCAGATGAAGACATGGCGATTGCGCGCACGATGCCTTCGCCAAGATGCTGCTGCACTTCGAGGGTCAGGATCTCTTTTTTGCCAGAGACCGTGAAGCTAATAGTGAGCGCCTGATAAATGGGCGGGATGGAGTTCTCGGCGAACTGCACGTCGACGACGGCGCCGATAACTTGGACGATTTTGCCGGTATTGCTCATGTCTTAAACGGGTGGGGGGTGATTATAAAAGTTAGGCCGCGCTGAAAGCCGCGGCGGAGATTTCGAGGATTTCTTGGGTGATGGCAGCTTGCCGCGCCTTGTTGTATTCGAGGGTGAGGTCGCCGAGGAGGCTCGTGGCGTTATCCTTAGCGGTCTTCATTGCGACCATCCGGGCGCTGTGCTCGGATGCTTTGGCGGAGAGCACGAGCTGGTAGACGTAGCGATTGACGTAGAACGGCAGCAGGGCGGCAAGAACAGCATCAGCGTTAGGTTCGAAAAGCATGTCCCGCGTGTCGAGGGCTTGGCTATGCCCGCTCTCGGCGCGGAGGTGAGCCACAAAGTCAGCTACATTAGAAAGCGGGAGTACGGGGCGGATGATTGCTTCCTGAACCAACGTATTTTTATAGCGCGAGTAGATAACTTCGACGGTGTCGACCTTACCTTCGAGAAAAAGATTAACTAAAAACTCTACGGGTGTTTTGATTTCACCAAACGGTACGCGGTCGTTGACACTAAAATCCGCGAGTACAGTTCGTTTCGTGCGGGCCAGAAATTGGGCACCTTTGCGACCGATAGTCACATAGTTGACGGGTGTTTTAATTTCGGAAACGAGCTTGAAGAGATTAGCGTTCAGCGGCCCGCACAGACCTTTATCAGTCGTAACCAAAATGATCCCGCGAACCTTGACCTCGCGCCGGCTGAGCAACGGATGTTGGGTTTCGCTCGCTCGTGGAGCGAGGGCGGCGAGCATATTTGCCATTAATTGTGCATAAGGCCGACCGGCAAGCGCAACTTGTTGCGCTTTCTTCATCTTGGAAGCCGCCACCAGTTCCATTGCCTTGGTGATTTGGCGGGTATTCTTGACCGACTTAATGCGTCGGCGGATGTCGCGGGTGGAAGCCATGAAGATCTACGATTAGGGATTTACGATTTCAGAATGAGCACCTGGGCACAGCGTGAGTTAACCAGTGGGTTGAATCGTAATATTCGTTTTTAAATTACTGAGCGGCGAAAGTGCTCTTCCATTCGTCAGCCGCCGTCTTGAGGCCGGCTTCAATTTCGTCCGAGAGTTTAGCCTCGTTGCGGATTTTTGTCAGCAGCGCGTCTTTGCGGCTAGTGAGATAATCTTTCAGCGAGTTAGCCGCGCTCACAACATTCTTCACATCAATTGAATCGAAGTAAGTTTTTTGGAGCGCCCACAAAACAGCCGCCTGCAGCTCGATGGATAGCGGGTTGAGTTGGGGTTGTTTGAAAAGCTCTACGATGCGCGAGCCGCGTTCGAGTTGGGCTTTAGTTTTTGCATCGAGGTCGGAGCCGAATTGCGCGAAGGCAGCTAGTTCACGGAACTGCGCAAGCTCACCCTTAAGTTTGCCGCCGACTTGTTTGGTGACCTTGATTTGCGCAGAGGAACCAACGCGGGAGACGGATAGACCGACTGACACGGCCGGGCGAATGCCTTGGTTAAAAAGATCGGTCTCCAAGAAAATCTGGCCATCGGTGATGGAGATAACGTTGGTTGGAATGTAGGCAGACACGTCACCGGCTTGGGTCTCGATGACTGGCAACGCGGTGAGCGAACCTTTGCCATCAAGGCGGGCGGCCCGCTCGAGCAGACGGCTGTGTAGATAAAATACATCGCCCGGATACGCTTCGCGGCCGGAAGGACGTTTGAGGATCAACGAAATTTGGCGGTAGGCGACAGCGTGTTTGGAAAGGTCATCGTAAACAATGAGCGCATCCATGCCGTTTTCCATGAACCATTCGCCAATCGAGGCGCCCGAGAACGGAGCGAGGTATTGGTTGGCCGGATTATCTCCTGCGGTGGCAGCGACGATGACGGTGTATTCCAGCGCGCCAGCGGCTTCGAGCGCAGCGATAGTCCGCACGACATTAGACTGCTTCTGGCCGATCGCGACGTAGATCGAGTAGACGGGGCGGAAGCTCTTATCGCCTGAGGCCAGGCCAACTTTATTAATGCGGCCTTGGTTGATGATGGTGTCGATACAGATCGTAGTTTTACCGGTGCCGCGATCGCCGATGATCAATTCACGTTGGCCGCGGCCGATCGGAATCATGGAATCAATGGCCATGATGCCGGTGAAGAGCGGCTGGTTCACCGATTTGCGAACCATGATCCCTGGGGCAATTTTCTCCACCGGGTAAAATTCTTTAGCATCAATCGGGCCTTTGCCATCAACAGGCCGGCCAAGAGCATCGACGACCCGCCCGAGCAAGGCGCGGCCGACGGGTACGGAGAGAAGTTTGCCGGTGGTCTGAACTTCGTCGCCTTCTTTAAGTTGCGACACGTCACCTAGGACGACGCAGCCTACTTCATCAGCTTCAAGATTGAGGGCGATACCGATGGCCCCACCCGGGAACTGCACCATCTCATTATACATGACGTCGGAAAGACCGTCGAGTTTGGCGACGCCATCAGCGACCGCGCGGATGGTGCCAGTGTTCTTCTTGACGGCCTTGCTGGAAAGCTTGGCGATCTGCTGTTCGATTTGTTCAACGACGGTGCTCATCTGGAGGAGGAATTAAAAGGAAACGGGGTTAGACTGCGTGGGAAAGAGTAGTGAGTTGGCCCGCGACGGACGACTCATAGAGATCGGAGCCAATGCGCACGCGCAGGCCGGCCAACAATCGCGGGTTCGATTGCGCGGTGGCGGTGACCGGGCGCGCATATTTTTTGGTCATCGCGCTGGCGATTAATTGTAAGGTGGCGGCGCTGATGGGACCCGCGTGTTCCACGCGCGCGTGGGACTTGGCCAATTCTGTGACGATGGCTTGTTGGTAAAGTTTGAGCAACGCGAGGGCGTGGCGGGGGGCGGCTTGCTCAATATAACCTAACACGCCAGCGACTTGCTCGGAAGACACTTGGCCATCACGCAGGCTCAGCTTGAAAAGCTGCTTAGCCAAAAGCTTGGTTTTTTTATCGCCGCGCATAGATCAAATTTAAACTGAGGTGAGTTCTTTGCTGGCGGCTTCATTATAGGCCGCGCGGTCAGCCTCAGAAAGTTTCTTAGCCAAAACTTGTTCGGTTGTTTTGACGACCAGCCGCGCAATTTCACTGCGAGCTTCATTGAGCATTTTCTTGTGCTCGAGCTCAATGGCCTGTTGCGCTTTCACGAGGGTATCAGCCGCGCGTGCGGTGGCTTCGGTATTTTGCTTGTCGGCAAATTCCTTCGCGGACTTGCGGGCTTCATCAATTACTTTAGACGCTTCGAGTTGGGCGGTCTTAATGAGTTGAGCGCTCTCTTGAGCGGCGGCGGCGAGGCGGATGGCGGTTTCTTCCGCGTGCTTAAGTCCGTCGGCGATCTTCTGATTGCGCTCCGCCATCGTGGTGATGGTCGGCTTAATGCCAAATTGGTAGAGAACGCCAAAGAGGATCAGGAAGCTGACCACCTGCATGATCACGAATTTCGGCTCGAGACCGAATTGCTGAACGATGCCAGATTCGTGGGCGGATTCTGTGACAGCGAGGAGAGTAGTCAGCATGACGAGAAAGGGACTGGCGGTCGCAGCGCTTGGCTGCGCACCGCCAGTGAAGAGGGTTGATTACTTGGCGAGGAACAGCGCGAGAATGCCGAGACCTTCGGCGAGCGCCATGCCGATGATGGCCTGGACGAGAATCTTGCCGGACGCACCGGGGTTGCGACCGACGGCTTCGGCGGCTTTATTGCCGATGAGGCCGACGCCGATGGCGGCACCGAGTAGACCGAAAGCGCTGGCGATATTACCGGTAATTTCAGCGAGGAGGAGGTTCATATGTATATATTTAGTTGTGGTTGCAGTTGTCGCCGTGCGCACGCGAGGTACGCTCCCAGCGATAAATTATTAATGGTGAGCTTCAGCGGCGTGGCCTTCTTCGTGATCATCGCCGTGGTTGCAGATGAGGCCGATATAGACCGAAGTGAGGAGCGTAAAGACAGTGGCTTGAATGAGACCCACGAGCAATTCCATGAAATAAAAAATAAAGATGAACCCTGTTCCATGCAGGAGGTTCTCGCCGCCAAAGACGTTGCCGAATAGCCGCACTGAAAGCGTGAAGGGTCGGATGACGATGGAGAAAACCTCAATGCAGCCGACGAGCAGAAAGACCAAAGTCAAAAAAGGGTAAAGCCAACCTGGAGTTTCCTTTTTATCGGCTTTATTGCCAAATAAATCCCACAGAATGAGTTTCGGTCCGGCATACTTGAAGATGATGATGAGGTAGGCCCCAAAGGAAACGAGCGCTAGCGCGATCGTGCTATTAAAGTCGGCGGTAAAAGGACGGATCCACGGCGAGGTGATATGAAAATCTCCGTCCACCTCATGTCCCCAGCCGATCGTCCCGACACCGGGAAGCAACCCCATCCAATTTTGAATAAGAATGAAGATAAAAAAGGTAACGAGTAACGGGAATGTGGCGGGGAACGCTTTTTTACCCACAATCGGCTCGAAGAGATCACGCAAGCCTTCAAGCAGAGACTCAAAGACGGCCTGACTCTTGGTGGGTAGCACCTTGGGTTTACGCACTGCGAATAAAATGAGAGCGATGAGCACTGCCGATACAGTCCATCCCGTTGCCATGCTATTAGTGATAGCCCAGCCGTTACCAAAGTCATACAATTTCGCGGCGGCTGGAGCAACCCCCTGCCCCTCATTGGCGACCATGGCTACCGCGCCCATAAGAGCGGCGAAGACAGCGATAATATTTTTGGCGAGGCGCATGAGTGTTCTCAGGAAGACAAAATAGCGATGAGAGAGCGATTAGGTAGGTTTCTGCGCGGAGCAGCGTCAACCCTCTAAATATAAAAAGCCGGTTAATTAGGTGGAATTAGATCCAGCCAGAAAAGCATCTACAAAAACTTATGCCGGCTGAGGCTTGCACTGATGGCAACAAAGCTTGATTGGTGAAATATGGAACCAGCTACTCGCGCATTACTCGATCGGACCGAGCCGCGCCGTCGCGGCAACGGCGAGCGTCAGTTGGCGCATAATATCCTCATGCAAATCACTTGGAGTCTGCTGGCGGCGGCACTTCTGGGGCAATTATTTTTGCTGGGGTGGCTGGATGTGATGTCCTGACTAAGATCAGCGATTGGTAACTCTCTGCACGGGCCTGAAAGACAGTTTCATGTTCTAGAGGCCACGGCTCCCCTATTTCGGTGGTTTTCCATGTTTTTAACGCAGGCAGGAATGCCTGCACGGCCTTGAAATAGTCGGTCGAATCAGTGCGAAAATACAAGCGAGCCTCAGTCGTTGCGTAGGCAGCAAGAGCTTCAAAAAAAGCAGGCTGCAGGATGCGGTTCTTGTGGTGGCGTTTTTTGGGCCAGGGATCGGGAAAAAGCACCCAAATCTCGTCAAGCGTAACGCCTTCGGGGAGAGCGCGGAGAAATTCGACTGCCTCCGCCCGGATAAAGTGGCAATTCAGTAGCATGCCACGCTCGGATTTACGTAAGGCTCGAGTAATCCGCTCGCTCGCTAAATCTACCCCAACGCAAAGACGTTGGGGGAATTCGGCGGCATAGCGTTCGAGGAAGTGACCATGACCGCACCCAATTTCCCACACAATCCCTCGTGGGGCCGGAAAAATTGGGGTGAGTTTAGCGCGCAGATCGGCGCGCCGTTGCGCCATTAGCTCGACAAATTCTGGTTTAATAGACACGGAGTTAATTTATGTAAGATAAACCTAGAAAGCGATTTACGCGTATATAAATCACGAATTATTCGTTGCCCGGCGTTGCGCCGCAATTTGAATCATAAGGATACTAATATCAGCAGGGTTGACCCCACTAATCCGGCTCGCTTGGCCGAGGTTTTGGGGGCGGAACTGGGCCAACTTCAGGGCGCTTTCCCGCCGCATACCAGGAATGGCGGCATAATCCATCTCAACAGGGATGCGGATTTTTTCGACATGCTTAAGTTTTTCAATCTGGCGCAATTCACGCTCGAGATAGCCGGAGTATATAACACGGTAGAGTACTTCTTCGCGAATTTCTGGAGATTCCGCCGCCAGGTCTGTAGGCAGAAGTGCGACCTCTTTATCACGACGGATTGCCTCAGCCCACAGCCCCCTACTCGAGCGGGTGTTTTCTAAATAGTTTTGCCAATAAATTACCTGATCTAATTTTTTAGATATATTGCACAATCTGTTGTCAGAAATTAACTTATGTAATTTTGAATGTTCAAGTAGGCGCAGCTCAGAGCTCCCGTGATTAAATAGTAAACGATGCTCGGCTCGGCTGGTAAACATACGGTACGGCTCAATGGTCCCTTTGGTAACTAAGTCATCAATGAGAACGCCAATATAACCTTCATGGCGTTGAATAATCAGGGGGTCTTCTCCCCTCCCCTTGAGGACTGCATTGACGCCGGCGATTAGGCCTTGGGCAGCAGCTTCCTCATAGCCAGAGGTGCCATTGATTTGTCCGGCTAAAAAAAGATTCTCGGCCTTGCGCGATTCAAGCGATGGAAATAGTTGCGTGGGCGGAGCAAAATCATATTCCACGGCGTACGCTGGCCGAAGTAGGACCGCCTGCTCAAGGCCAGGGATACTATGGACGAGATCAAGTTGTACATCAAAGGGCAGGCTCGTAGATAGGCCATTAATGTAATACTCATTGGTGCTTCTTCCCTCTGGCTCCAGGAAGAGCAAATGACGGGGTTTATCGGCGAATCGCACGAATTTATCCTCGATACTCGGGCAGTAGCGCGGCCCCACCCCCTCAATTTCGCCGGAGTACATTGCGGATTTATGCAGGTTATCACGAACAATCTTTGCTGAAGCTGGAGTCGTGTAAGTCATCCAGCAGGATGCTTGTTCGCTCCCAGGGCTCCAGCCCAGTCGGCGCTCGCCGGTCTGTTCCACGTGGAACAAGTCTTCGTGGTCACGAGTATCGTGGAAGGCAAACAGGGTTGGTTTCGGATCCCCTTTTTGTTCCTGAAGCCCGGTAAAATTGATGCTGCGGCCTAACAGTCGCGGAGGGGTGCCTGTTTTGAGTCGCTGGAGCTCAATACCTGCTTCCATCAGGCTTGCCGAGAGGGTTTTTGCGCTAAAGTCCCCTAGCCGCCCGCCTTCATTCTTGTTTTGGCCAACATGCATCAGCCCGCGTAAAAAAGTGCCTGTAGTTACGACCACCGTTCGGCCCATAAACTCAATATCCAGGTTGGTTTGGCAGCCAATAACGCGTCCATTTTTGTAGATCAGGCCAGTAACGGTTGCCTGAAAGATCTGTAGGTTTTTTTGTAACTCGAGGGTGTGCTTGAGTCGGAATTGGTAAGCTTTTTTGTCACACTGGGCTCGAGGCGAGCGGACCGCCGGACCTTTGGATTCATTGAGGAGTCGAAACTGGATTGCGGTCAGGTCGGTATTAATGGCCATTTCTCCTCCAAGGGCATCAATTTCCCGCACCATTTGGCCTTTGGCCTGCCCGCCAATGGCTGGATTGCAGCTCATTTGAGCAATGGTGTCGATGTTACCGGTAAGGAGGAGGGTGGAGGCACCCATTCGCGCTGCCGCGAGGCATGCTTCCACTCCAGCATGTCCCGCTCCGCAGATAATTACATCAAATGGATTTTTATTATATATCACGATTTAAACATCATTATCAAAATAAATATTTTGATGTCTTATTATTTACCTATACAGAAGGAGGCGAACAATTCGTCCAGTACTCGTTCATGATCAATTTTTCCTGATATTTGTGCAAATGATTCGAGGGCAGATCGTAAGTCACTTGATAATAGCTCGCTATAACTATTTTCAGCTAATTTTACTTTAGCCGCTTGAAGGCATTTCTTGGCCTGTTCCAGGGCTTGGGCATGCCGGGCGTTAATCGCAATTACCTCGGATCCTATGTTTACCTGAAATGATGCGGCCATTTCCACGAGGACGTCTTGAAGCGCTGTTAGGCCAGTTGCATTAAGCGCTGAAATTCTTACGAATGGAAAAGTCTGGGGCAGGGGGCTAGGCGCAATTACGGATAGGTCACACTTATTATACACAACCAGCGTGTTTTTCACTGTAAGGCGCTGGCTAAATGCGCTGGGCAGATCTAAGTGCGGGCGAGTGGCATCGATAACCCACAGGAACAGATCGGCTTGCGTGGTTTGCTCGAGCGATTTTTCGATACCGCGTTTCTCGAGGGGAGCAGGCACAGGGTTCAGCCCAGCTGTATCGATGAGCCGCAAGCAATAGGGACCTATGATGATCGGCTCTTCTAGATAGTCGCGGGTAGTCCCAGGCTCTGAACTAACTAAAGCGCGTTCACGTCCCACTAGGCAGTTCAGTAGGCTGCTTTTTCCGGCATTCGGTTCACCTAAAATAACCGTTTTAATACCTTCGCGTAAAAGGGCTCCATAATAGCTCGTAGCCAATAACCGGCTCGTGTCTTTTATTAGTATATCAATTTCTCTATCAATGCTTTGTCGATTTTCATCCGGTAGATCTTCATCCGGGAAATCAATGTAAGCCTCAATCTGGGCAAGCGTTTTAATCAAGCGGGTCGTCAGCTCAGCCATGTGTCGACCAAGTGAGCCGCGCAGTTGCTGATTAGCTGCCGCGAGGGCCTGGTCGCTCCGTGCGTGAATAAGGTCCATGACGGCTTCGGCCTGGCTTAAATCCATCCGGCCATTGAGAAAGGCGCGTTTACTAAATTCGCCAGGTTCGGCCGATCGACAGCCTTGGGTGAGAAGGTCGGCTAAAATCTTTTGAGCGATGAAGGGGTTGCCGTGGCAGGAAATCTCTAAGCAATCTTCGCCGGTAAATGAATTTGGGCCGGAAAAAAAAGTGAAGAGCACATCATCAATTAAAATTCCCTGAGCGTCGCGATAGTCGGCATGCTGTGCCGTGCGGGGCAGGGGTGGGCGCGCAAATATTTTTTCAACGAGCGTGCTCGCGGCAGGCCCACTGGCGCGAATGAGGGCAAGTGCGGAGGTGCCGACCGGAGTCGCGAGCGCCACAATGGTATCCGAAGGAAATAACATTCGCCCCACGCAAGCGAACGTGGCGGCGAAGGCAAAGTGAAAGCAACGAAGCGCCGGCTACTTTTTTTTAGGAAAAATTTTCGCCACCTGTTGTGCGCGGTAATTAAAAATCTGGGTCAGCTGCCGGTTAACCCATAGTTTTTCAGCTAACCAACCGCAGAGACCCCACCCAACTTGGTAAGTTACCTGATCAAACATCCGCACCCCGCCCGCTTCTGGGACGAAGCGGTGTTCGTGACGCCATAATTTGTAGGGACCCTTTCGCTGAATATCGACGAAGCTTGTTCCGACCTGCACTTCACTAATTTCCGTAATCCAATTTAACCAGAGCCCTGGGAGCGGCGAAATGCGATAGGTGATAATTTGACCAGCGAACATTCGCGTCGGAGCTTCCCCGATAATTTTAAAACGCACGCTCGGCGGGGTTAGTTCATTAAGATTTTTTGGGGTCGCAAAATAATCCCAGACCACAGCGGGTGGACAGGGGATAAATTGTTCGCGGCGTAGATAATGAATCATGAGAAGAGTTTAGTCGAAAAATTCACTCGCTTCACGGTCAGTAATAATTGCGAGCCCTGTTCTTATTATTTGTGCGGCGCTTCGGGCTGTACCGGGATGGGTGGCAAAGAAATTTTAAATAAATCAGGCGCCTCAAGTTTCGGTGGGCTGATCGTGGTTGCGGGGCTGGGGGCTAAAATGACTGGTGAAATTGTTTCAGGATGAGGCGCAACCACGGGAGCGGTTTTTACCAAGAGAATTGCGCGCACGGTCGCTTGCGATAGATCTTTGAGGAGTTCGGCGGCGCGGGCTTCGGCGACTTGAATATCGGCCGGTCGTTGGGCTAAGCGGGTACGTACTTGCGTATCGGCGCCAGAGGCATCGCCAAATTTATTCGCCACCAATAACCAGGCGAGGCCCTCAACTAAATCGCGTTTTACGCCGCGGGCGCTGGCCAACATTGCTCCGATATTATGCTGGGCTTCCATAACACCGGCTTGTGCCGCTCTCGTGTAATATTCAAGCGCGCGGGGGTAATCAACCGGCACACCGAGCCCGTCGTGGTAAATTTTACCGAGTCGAAAGGTTGCATTGGTGACTCCGCCTTGGGCGGCTTGGGTCAATAGCAGGATCGCCTGAGGCGTATCTTGCGTTAGGCCATCCGCCTCTAAGCAGCGAACGCCTAGCTCAAAACAAGCAGCCGGATTGCCCTGAGCGGCAAAATGCTGGAGTTCGCTCAAGCTCTTCCATGCGGGTTGATTGCTCTTCGTAGAGATTAAGACCGGCAGCGCTTCTTGGGGTAGCGCCGGTTTGGCGGCTAATGCTCCCGCCGTCACCAGCAGAGTGACGGCGGTTCGGTAGACCGATAATGCGCGCCAGAGCAGGGTTAGCTGAGCGAAGCGCGCCACGACGATTACTCCGGCGTTCCAACCGTAGCGACGGCCCCGCCTTTAACCTTTTCGATAATACCAGCCTTTACCTTAGCCGCGAGATCAGGATTGGTCCGAAGCGCTTCTTTTGCGGCTTCGCGACCCTGGCCGACCAAATCACCATTATAAGCGATCCAGGCGCCTTTCTTTTCGAGCACCTTATGTTCAACGCCGAGATCGACGAGTGAACCGCTCGCAGAAATGCCTTCATCATACATAATGTCGAATTCTACCTCAGTAAATGGCGGGGCAACTTTGTTTTTTACAGCCTTCAACTTTGTGCGATTGCCAATGACTTTACCATCCGGCGTCTTGAGCTGATCTTTGCGGCGAATATCGAGACGAACTGAAGCGAAAAATTTAAGCGCGCGACCCCCGGAAGTGGTCTCTGGGCTTCCGAACATAACGCCAATTTTTTCGCGGATTTGATTGGTAAAAATACAAACACAATTCGTCTTGCTGACGACCGCGGTGAGGCGGCGCATGGCTTGCGACATCAAGCGGGCTTGGCTACCCATGGTCATGTCGCCCATTTGGCCATCAAGTTCCGCCTTCGTGATCAGTGCAGCGACAGAGTCGAGAATGATTACATCAATGGAGTTTGAACGAATGAGCGTCTCCATGATGTTGAGCGCGTCTTCGCCAGAATCGGGTTGAGATACGAGCAGATCATCGAGGCTGACCCCAACGACGCGGGCATACTTTGGGTCGAGCGCGTGTTCGACATCGATAAAGGCGGCGAGGCCGCCTTGCCGCTGAGCTTCGGCGATAACACTTAAGCAAAAGGTAGTTTTACCGGAAGATTCCGGTCCATAGATCTCGATGATACGACCGCGGGGCAGGCCGCCGACGCCGAGCATGAGGTCGATGGCAAGCGAGCCCGTCGAAAGTGTGTCGACCTTCATCTTAGCATTACTGCCAAGGCGCATGATGGAGCCTTCGCCGAATTGTTTGGTGATCGAGGAGAGAGCGAGATCGATGTTTTTCTCGCGAGCGGCGTTGGCCGATTTTTCAGCAGGGGCGAGGCGGGATTCGGCAGACTTTGATTTATCAGCTTTGGACATGGGGGGGGTTATGGTTTAAAAAGTTATTTTGACGGTGTGCGCGTAACGCAATTCGGCAAGCGCGGAGTAGGGTGGAAAAAGCCTAAAATTAGGCCCGGGAGAGCTTCAAATAGCGGTGGTGGCCGATTTATTGAACGCGAAAGCAAAATAAGCGGCGAGGGCCATGAAGAATAGGCTGACCGCATAATTCCAGCGAAGTTTTTCACCAAGGGCTAGCGAGGCAAAGCCCACAAAAATGACTAAAGTGATAATTTCTTGGATAATTTTTAATTGGTAGCCGGTGAACTGGCGGTACCCCAAGCGATTTGCTGGTACCATGAGACAATATTCAAAAAATGCGATGCCCCACGAGAGGAGGATCGCCGCCCACAGCGGTTTCGCCCCAGCGTATTTTAAATGACCATACCAAGCATAGGTCATAAAAATATTGGAGAGGCAGAGTAGTAAAATGGTGCGCATGGGCTCCATTGTGCGTAGCCCAGCTTTTCGTGCTAGGCGAAAATCATTCCGTTAGTGCATAAACCGCAAAAGAGGCTAACCAATGGGCGCGGTTAAAATCCTCTGCGCTCAGTAAAGGAATAGCAGCTTCCAAATGGCGCCTAGCGGCTTCCCTCGCTCTATTTTGGCGAGGATCTGATTCTGGTAAGGCTAGCGCAATGCGGCGCCAGCACCATGCACGATTTAAATTAAGACCGATCAGGTGAGCAATTTTGGGATCGTTTGGATTGCTGACGCGGACGGGAGTGAATAATCGGATGGGCTCTCCCGTATGAAGATTAGGCAAGAAACGCCCAAGCCAGCGGCTAAAATTTTCCGGGGGGAGCACCGAAGCCATGACTTCTGCTTCAGTGAGAGCTGGGGAGAGAAAGTCTTCTCCCGAGGGTTCCCATTCCGCGGAGTAGTTGGCATCGTGTCCAAACCAATAAGCCATGCGACTGGTGCAAAATAGTTTGAGCTCTTGATCATCAGCCGCACGCGTGTAGTCGATGGCGAGCTTGACCGCGAAGGCCGTGTTGTTGTGCACGCCGTGTCGTACGGGGTGGTTGAGCGAATTGAGGTAAGTGAGTAACCCTTCGCGGATGACGGCAACGAGGGGAGTGAGATTATGGGCTAACTTGGCATCATAATGGAGTAATTCCTCCGCTAACTTTAACAACCAAGCCCAGCCGTAGGGTCGTTCGTAAAATTCTCTGCCTGGGGAGCGAAAATAGGCGGTCTCGACCGCTAAATTTTCAGCGGTCAGATGTTCGTGCAAGACACGGTCAATTTCGGCACGTTCTGGTAACGAGGGGAAAAGCCGCGCCAGGCGCGCGAGCATGCAATGTTGGTGGACGCAGGAGTGCCAATCATAGCTGCCGTAAAATGCTGGATGCAGTGCGCGTGGGGCACGGACATCGTCGGCGCCATTTAATACGTGCTGCAAAAGGTGGGGATATTCACGGCGAATATTCCGTAGGCCAAGCTGGGCAAATTCCGAAGCTTGCGCGGGGGCGAGAAGAGGGAAGGCGGGCGACACGAGCGTAAGGGTGAGGAGGGAGAAAGTTTAAGTTGAAGTAGCACTACTGACGCATAAGTTGTGCCGTCTCAACATCTCGACGACCTTATGAAAATCAAAGCCTATCTTAAACCTCATTGCGGCTGGTCCAACGGCGTTCGCGCTATTATGGCCAAACACCAGCTGGCTTTTGAGGATATCGACATCATCAATCATCGCGCTCATTATGAGGAAATGGTCCGTAAATCCGGGCAGCCGCTATCGCCCTGCGTCGAGATCGATGGCGTCATGCTCGCTGATATTTCCGGGGAGGAAGTTGAAAATTACATGCTAGCCAACAATTTGGTGAATCCGAGTGGGGCGCCATTAGATGTTCCTACTAATGCCGGTTGCTCCCAAGAAGAGCATGAGCGCATGGCTGCTAAGCCGGTGCGTTTCTTCTGAGCCCTTGTTTTCGCGTTAAGCCTGCGCCGGACTCACGCGAGTCCGGCGTTTTGCTGAACGGTGGGCTAGTTTACTTAATAAAGAATCCGCGCTCGCAGGGTTCCGGGGACATTTTGCAGCTCATCAATCGCAATTTTGCCGGCGGCGGTATCCACATCCATCACGCAGTAACCAATATGCTCAGTTGTTTGCAGATATTGGGCGGAGATATTTACTTTATGCCGACTGAAGCGCTCGTTGATATGCGCCAGCACCCCAGGAATATTTCGGTGGATATGTAACAGGCGGGTTTTACCGGTGCCGGCATGTTCGGGCAGATTAACCTCAGGAAAATTAACCGCTGTCATCGTAGAGCCATTGTCTGAATAGCGGATTAATTTTTCGGCAACTTCCGTGCCGATGTTGGCCTGAGCCTCCACGGTGGAGCCACCGATGTGTGGGGTGAGGATGACGTTATCAAATTTTCGTAGTGGTGACAGGAACTCCTCGTCATTACCCGTGGGTTCGATGGGGAAAACATCGAGGGCGGCGCCGGCGAGATGATTATGCTCTAAAGCTTCAGCGAGTGCAGGAATATCCACAATCGTTCCGCGAGCTGCGTTGATTAGGTGGGCCCCTTTTTTCATCAGGGCAAGCTGAGCGCGCCCAATAAGATTTTTAGTGGCAGCCGTTTCTGGCACGTGCAGCGAGACGATATCACTTTCGGCTAGCAGGCGGGCGAGTTTCGGGACCGAGCGGGCGTTTCCGAGAGGAAGCTTACCGACAATATCATAATACAGCACACGCATCCCGAGGTGTTCGGCGAGCACTCCTAATTGGGTGCCGATATGGCCGTAGCCGACAATACCGAGCGTCTTGCCCCGCACTTCCACGCTACCTTCGGCGCTCTTGGTCTAGCCGCCGCGATGGACGAGCGCATTTTTTTCGGGAATGCCGCGCAAGAGCATGATAATTTCCCCGAGGACTAATTCGGCGACACTGCGGGTATTAGAGTACGGGGCGTTGAAAACTGGGATGCCGCGTTTGGCCGCGGCCGCTAGATCGACTTGATTTGTGCCGATGCAAAAACAGCCAATGGCCGTGAGTTTGGGCGCAGCGGCGAGAATTTCATCAGTTAATTCGGTCCGCGAACGGATACCAAGAAAGTGCACATCCTTAAGGGCAGCTTTGAGCGCATCTTCAGCTAACGACTTGGGTAGGTTGCGGACAGCGGGGTAACCCGCTTGGGCGAGAGCCGCGGTGGCGTGAGCGTGGACGCCTTCCAGGAAAAGAAATTTAATGCGCCGTTTATCAAAAGAGAGCTTTTGCATGCTGCCGGCACTTTTACTTTATTTGGTAAGCGAGCAAGTCTGGGCTCTGCGCGAGAGGCGGGCTTGCCACAGAGGCGACACTGTATTCGATTGTGGGCGCAATGTTATCTCAACCCATTCCTGGCTCTTCCGGAGAAGTGTTGCGTAGTTTGCCGTCGGCTTATCAGCCGCATGCGGCCACTGGGCTTCTTCATTTGCCCCGCTTTCTCGCGAAATGTAAGTATATCAAGGAGCATGGCGCTTTGCCGGCGAGTTATGCAAAAAATTTTAAACGGGGAATGGATCGTTTCCTTTGCTTGCATCTTGGGATCGATCCGGCCGCTGTGGAAAAAATTGTCCTAACCTCAACCACTGAGGCTGAAATAGAGGCGCAGTTAAAAGAATTGCTGCCGGCCGATCTTCGGGTCGCCAAATGGAACCGTAATTATGTGCAAAAAGGCATGACGCCCAGTGGTCGAGAATTCCTCAAAGAAGCACTCACCAATATGGGATGTGCTGATCGCGTGGACCAGATTGTCAGCGTCGTCGACCTCATGGAGTTCGATGAGGGGCGGATCGAATAGCGCTTGGGCTACGACTTTCGGCAGCGGTTATCCTGCTTGCAGATAACTGACCTTGGAAAGGCTCCAAAAGCAGGTTGGCGGCGCTTAAAATTGAAAGCCTAATATTTTGTATATTATTAATAATCAGTAATTTAAAATATAATTACTGCGATAGACTAGAGGGGGATAAATTCTAGAATTGCAATAATGCTAACATGAGTAAAGATGTTATGTTATTACCGATAGCGGCCTTGATCCATCTGGTGCAAGCCTGCCGGTAAAAGATCTGCTCCGCAAAAAAATTAACCCATTCAACTCAAATGAAATTTGAAACACTCTGTCTGCATGGTGGCCAAGTAGCTGATCCCACTACGGGGGCTTGTGCGGTGCCGATTTATCGGACCACGGCATTTGTTTTCAAAAACACGGAGCACGCCGCCAACCTTTTCGCGCTCAAGGAGCTGGGGAATATTTACACGCGTTTGATGAATCCGACGACCGATGTACTTGAGAAGCGCGTATGCTTGTTGGAAGGCGCTCATCCGATGGCGGGTTTAGGGCTAGCTTCCGGCACGAGCGCGGTTTTCTACGCGATCATCAATTTGGCGCAGGCCGGGGATAATATTGTTTCTGCGCGCAATCTTTACGGCGGCACGTACACGCAATTTGCCAATATTTTACCTGCTTTAGGGATTACGGTGCGATTTGTAGATTCAAACGATCCGGCGAATTATGCTAAAGCAATCGATGGTAAAACCCGCGCTCTTTTTTGCGAAACTGTCAGCAATCCAGCTTTGGAAGTGACGGATTTAAAAGCCGTCGCTGATATTGCGCATGCGCATGGGCTGCCGCTGATCGTCGATAGTACTTTCAGCACACCCTATTTGACGCGACCACTGGAGCACGGCGCTGATATCGTCGTCCATTCATTGACTAAGTGGTTTGGGGGCCATGGTACGGGCCTGGGTGGTGTCGTTGTAGATAGCGGCAAATTTAATTGGGCCGGAGGAAAACATCCCCTGTATGATCAACCGGATGCTTCCTATCATGGCTTGCGCTGGGGTCATGATCTCCCGGCGGGTTTAGCGCCGCTCGCTTATATTCTGCGGATGCGGACGGTGCCGCTGCGTAATCTGGGGGCGTGCATAGCGCCGGATAACGCGTGGCTCTTCCTCCAGGGCATTGAGACTTTGCCGCTGCGAATGGAGCGGCATTGCAGTAATTCACTCGCGGTCGCGCAGCATTTGCAGTCACACCCTGGGGTTACGTGGGTGCGTTATCCCGGATTAAAAAATGATCCTGAGTACGCCAAAAATCAGCGCTACCTCGCGGGGAAAGGGGGCGGCATGGTGGTCTTCGGCATTAAGGGCGGAAAGTCAGCCGGCCAGAAATTCATCGATCATCTAAAACTTTTTTCACATGTGGCTAATGTCGGTGATGCTCGCAGTCTCGCGATTCATAGCGCGACGACGACGCACAGCCAGCTGAGTGAGTCAGCGCAAATTGCCGGCGGGATAACCGCGGACCTCGTCCGTCTCAGTATCGGCCTAGAAAATATCGCCGATATAATTGCTGATCTTGACCAAGCCCTCGCGGCGGCCACGCAGTAAAAGGTGGGCGGTCGGCTATGCTGCCCGTGGGGCGCTTGGCTGGCTGCCGCCGACGTTGGGCATCAAGCCGCTGTGATCAAACACAGGCTGACGCTTAGAATTAGCATCACCAAAGCGGGTAAATTCTTTTTAAGCGGATCGCGGATTTTGAAATGCATAAAAAGTGCGCCTAACATGAGGCCGACGATCAACAGCGCAGCAGGCAGCACCCAGTGTGGGTGCCATAGTCCGATGATCAGGGCTAGGCCGGCACCGAGTTTCAAGAGTCCGACCAAATAAGTGGACCACCTCGGGAGGCCGTACGCCAAAAACTCTTCGGGCATCGTCGCGGCGGCGCCGCCGCGGTACGGAGTTGATCGGGAGAAGCGCAAGAGCCAGACGTTAAATAAGCCGAGCGCGATGCCAACCTGGAGAATAGGGGTGATAGTTTGCATTTATAGAAGATTAGAATTTACCCATGGGACGTAGTGAGCAACCGCCCGACCTAAAAAGCAAAGTGCATTTTTTTATTAACCTCGCCCAGGGAATTTCTATTATCTCTTTCGGCTGTTATGGGCTCAGTTGCTGGCGATCGAGCCGGATGGTCTTAGAATTTGAGCGTTACGGCATGGCGCGTTGGCGTCGTCTGACCGGCGCGCTGCAACTGCTCGCCAGCCTTGGTCTGAGTGCGGGCTATTTCTATCCAATGCTTTTATTCGCGGCGGCGGCCGGACTGAGCGGGATGATGTTTTTTGCGGTGCTCGTGCGCTGGCGAATTCGCGACTCGGTGGCGGCTACGCTGCCCGCGTTAATTTTCTTGGGGCTCAATCTTTGGTTAGCCGCTACCGCATGGCCCTCAGGGGTTGTACTGTCCACGCTAAGACCTTAATTCCGCAGGGTGCACCGCCACGCTTAAAGCGAGGTGCGCGCTCGGTCGTCTGAGCCGATGGTGCGACGAAGCGACGCAAGATTTTCTTGGACGAGTGCACCCATCGATTCACAGCGAAGATAACTAGCCGACTGGAAATGCTCCGCTAGTTCGGCTCGCAGGGTTTGCATATGTTCGAGTGGGGCAATGGTGTCATGTGCCATCACCGTGAGCAACGGGTTCAAGCGACCGGTGGCAAGCTCGGCCCGATGTAACATGACCGACTGTTCTTCGCGTTGATACTGTAACGCCGTTTGGCGGTGAATATGTTTATCGCAGAAACGAACCAGGGTTGCATTTTCTTTAAAAAATTGGGGCAGGTAAAAATTCTTTTTTCCGCTGTAACTTTGCTGGTCAAAATCCATGGCGCGGATACGAATCTGCGAATCTTCAAAGTCGGGAGTAATCACCACGACGAAATTATAGCTGCGCATATCGCCTAAGAGGCGGATGAAGCAGCGCTCGTTGAACTTCACGAGTTCTTTAGCAATGCGGATGGGTTTTAATTCTGGGCGATCGAGCCAGCGCTCGCTGAAGGTATCGGCTGGGATGCCGGCAACGTGCTCTTCCACCAGCGTGCATTGGTGCGTCAAAAAATTTAGCCGATTGGGGGAGAGAAGATGTTCGAGCTCCAATCCATAGACGCGGGAAGCATCGGCTTTTTTAATATAAAAATAGTCCTGATTGTCGTTGTAAGCATTAACGATGCGGATGCGAAACGGCGTCGAATTACCAAAGCTGCAAAAATCCACCCGATCGATATAAAGATGCTCCATGACGGAAAAATCTCCATCCACACGGAGCAGGGCATAAATTAATTTCAAACCCTCATTTAGTGCTGGCATGTCTTCGGCGCGATAGGCCACCGTTTCCCACAGGGTGTTACGGCCAGCAGTATCGAGCAGTGGCACCGAGGCGTGAAAGTCGCGGAGGCGTTCATACGTAACAGGTAACTCCCGTTCGCGCCGAAACTTTTTTAAATAATGACGGAGTTCCTGCCCAATGGGGTAGCTAGGTTTTTTCAGCGTCCGCACTCGGAGAGAATCTAGCGCTTCGTCCATGCGGCTCAGATTATGACGAGAGGTCAGCGTGGCAAGGGTCTGTCTTGGGACTTTCGCTCAGGACGCGGCGCGACCTTGGCGTAAACGATCAAGGAATACGGCAACGATGATTACCAAACCGATGATAATTTCCTGGAAATACGTGGGCCAGCCCATCTGCTGCGAGCCGTTGCGCAGCACGGCCATGATGAGAGCTCCGATCATGGACCCTAAAATAGTCCCGACGCCGCCGCTGAGACTTGCGCCGCCGATGATGACGGAAGCAATGATATCGAGTTCAAGACCGACGGCAACCGTCGGGTCGCCTTGGCGCAAGCGGGAGAGTTGGAATAATCCTGCGAGGCCAAAAAAACAGCCCGCGAGAACATAAATTAAAATTTTAAGGCGCTTGGTCGCGATGCCGCACAACCGTGCGGTGGCTTCATTTGATCCCAGCGCAAAAATATGGCGACCAAAGACCGTCTGCCGGAGCAGGAGAGAAGTGAGTAGCGCCAGCACAAGAGCAACCCAGACACCCGTAGGCAGCGTGTGGCTGAATGGATTCGCTGTGGTCATCCAACTATTAAGCGGCGAGCTATCGTAATTCACCGTTTGGTTATCAGCTAACCACTTGGCTGAACCGCGCGCTACGCCGAGGGTGCCAAGTGTGATGATAAAGGGAGTCATGCGCAGACCTGCAATGGCTGAGCCGTTAAGCAGGCCAATCAGCCCACCGGAAGCGACGACGGCCAAGAGGACAGCGACTGGGCCCCAGCCATGTTGGATGAGTAAGGCACCGACGACACTCGTGAGGGCAATGGTCGAGCCGACGGATAGATCAATGCCACCACTGACGATAATCATGGTCATGCCCAGAGCGCCAATAGCGACAATCACCGTCTGGGTAAAAATAATCTTAAAATTATTATAGGTCAGGAAATATTCTCGGGTTTCCGTTGGCAGAGAGAAAAAAGCAATAACCAGAATGAGCCCAATGAAGGGGCCGCTCTTGGCGAGGATAGTTTTTAAGGTAGCGTGCATGGCAGTCAAAAATGGGCTAAGGTGGGGATGGGTATCTTAGGTGCAGAAGCGATTACGTGCTGCCAGTGGCCGCGCGCATGATGTCAGCTTCACTCCAGTCGGCGCAGGGGCGGATGGCAGTGAGTTCGCCGCGACACATGACCCCGATGGTATCGCAGAGACCGAGAAGTTCGGGTAAGTAGGAGCTAACAATCACCACCGCTTTGCCCGCGGCAGCGAGTTCACTCACGAGCTGGTAAATTTGTGCCTTGCTGCCGACATCAATTCCACGGGTGGGTTCATCGAGCAAAAAAATTTCGGCGGGGTGCTCGAGTAAGCGAGCGAGGGCGACCTTTTGCTGATTGCCGCCGGAAAGTTCGCCGATGGTTTGAGCCGAGTCGCGGCACTTTACTCGTAAGGCATTCACCCAGTGCTGGGCGGCGCGTTGTTGCCGACTTTGCTGAACCCAGCCGCCGCGGCCGAAGGTATTCATTTTGGTTAACGTTAAGTTGTCCGCGATCGATTGATTGAGCATGAGACCTTCCTCTTTGCGATTTTCGCTCAAAAATCCGACGCCTTGTAGCCAGCGGTCGCGGGGCGTCGCGGCATGGGCAGGCGCCCCGATCAGACAGACCTCCCCGCGGGTGAGCGCATCGAGACCAAAGATTGCTCGGAGTAAATCGGTACGACCGGCCCCGATGAGACCAGCTAAACCAAAAATTTCTCCCGCGCGTACTTCTAGACTACAGGTAGGTTGGACGGATGCACCGTGTCCTGAGGATACATTTCTGCCGGCAAAACGTGCCAGTACGGCCGTCTTCACGGCGAGCACGACGGCTCCTGGCTGATGCGGGGTGCGCGGATAAAGATCTTTGACCTCGCGGCCGGTCATTAAGGTGACGAGGTGATCAAGGCTGGCCTCTTTCATCGCGCCAGAGCCGACCGTCTCACCATCTTTTAAAACAGTGTAACGATCAGCGATACGACTGCACTCCTCGAGAAAATGACTAATATAGATAATACTGACGCCTTGCGCGCGAAGTCGGCTAATAGTTGAAAATAATTTTTCGGTGTCCGCTTGGGTCAGGCTGCTCGTCGGTTCGTCCATGATAAGGACTTGCGGTTGCAGTAGCAGCGCCCGGGCGATTTCGATAATCTGTTGTTCGGCGATCGAAAAATCTCCCGCTTTCTGATCGAGCGCGAGGCCGCCATGACCTAATTGTTCCAGGGCGGTTTGAGCGCGGGCGCGGGAAGTGGCCTGATCAACGCAACCCCAGCGTGTGGATTCGGCGCCGAGGAGGATATTTTCTTGCGCAGTCAGGTGGAGCGCGAGATTGAGCTCTTGATAGATCATCGCGACGCCCTTGAGGCGGGCATCGTGGGGATTTTCAGGCTGATAATGCTGACCGCTCAGCTCCATCGTGCCGGCATCAGCGGCATGCGCGCCGCTGAGAATCTTCATTAAAGTGCTTTTACCCGCCCCATTTTCACCAATGAGGGCGTGGACTTCGCCGGGCGCAATCGCGAGCGAAACGCTTCGGAGCGCGCGCGTGGCACCGAAGCTTTTCTGGAGGCCAGAAAGGCGCAGCCGGACAGCAGGAGTCATTTCAGATACTTATCGAGTGGCGGATGGACGATGTCCGCCATGGAGGGGTCATCAAAATTAGCGAGGGTCACAAAGCCCACCCCTGTGTCGATTTGGGCCGGCACTTTTTCACCGCGCAGGGCAGCGACGACCGTTTTGACGCCGAGATAACCCATATTGAGGGGATTCTGGACGACGAGACCATCGAGGTGGCCAGCCTTGAGTCCGGCGTTGAGCGTTTCGCCGGAGTCGAAACCCACAAATTTTACTTTACCGGCCAGGCCCGCGTCGCGGAGGGCGAGGAGGAGGCCGGCGGTGGTGGATTCATTGCAGCCATAAACGCCGGTAACTTCGCGCCCAAAGCGGCTCAAGAGATTTTCGGCGGCGCTCTTGGCGGTATCGCGGGTGGCACCGGCGTGTTGATCCGTGGAGAGCAGGTGAATAGCGGGGAAATCTTTTTTCATAACCTCAAGAAATCCTTCTTCGCGTTCCTCGGTGCTAGCGGAGCCGACCTGGAGGCGGAGCATAATCACCTTGCCCTTGCCCTCGAGGAGCCGGCCGAGGTTGCGCGCCGCGATGCGGCCGCCCTCGCGATTGTCGGTGGAGACATAGCTCGTAATGGTCTTCGTCAGGAGAGCGGAGTCGATGATGACTACGGGGATTTTACCGCGCGCGGCGGTCTCGACCGGAGCGACGAGCGCTTTATTATCGAGTGGGGCAAGGACGATTCCATCGACGTGGCGGCCGATAAAGTTTTCTACGACTTGGATTTGTTGTTCGCGGTCATCTTCCTTAAGCGGACCTTTCCAGATAATATTTACCGTGATGCCTTGGGCGGCCAGCTCGAGCTTAGCCTTTTCAGCACCGGCATGAATGGATTTCCAAAATTCATGCGTCGTGCCCTTAGGGATGACGGCGATGGTGTAGGTATCAGCCGCCCAAATGGCAGCGGTAGAGCAGGCAAGGAGCAGGAGATTTTTATACCAGCAATTCTTCATGGGGAGGGAGGGGCAGGGGTTATAAAATAAATAAAAGAGAAATAGCTGAGCGAGTTCCACCTTTTTTGTGAAAGGAGGTGTATCAAATTTGGGCCGGGGGGTAAAATTCGGGGAATTTATTGTGGTCCTCGTGCCGGGTGATGGGCTTCGGCTAAACATTCACCTATTGCGATCAGCCGCGCCCGGAGCGGTTGGCTGCGGGTGGCGAAATCACGCTGGTGGGTCTCGTATTCGGTCCGGCCATTCGGTGTTTCAATGCGGATAGGGGGGAACCCGAGTGGGGCAAGGTCGTAGGGGCTGGCGCGCATATCGATTTCGCGGATGTCGCGCGCGAGAGCAAAGCAGTCAGCGATCAGTTCGCTCGGAATAAACGGAGAAAATTTAAAGGCCCATTTATAAAGATCCATATTCGCATGCAGACAGCCCCGCTGTTCGAATGCCGAAGTATCCGCGCGCGTTGGCTGTAATTTATTAAGGGTGCGCGCTGGAGTGGTAAAAAAACGAAAGGCATCGTAATGGGAGCAGCAGATCGGTTGAGCTTGAACGAAGCGGGCGAGTTCGTCGGGTGGAAAGCGCAAGGGCCAGGCATTGTGCCGCACTTCGTCAGGGGTCTGTCGATATACCATCGCCCATTCATGCAGGCCGTAACAGGCAAATTGCGGCGGGCGTTCCGCTGTGAGCCGCAGTAGGTTAAGCATCCAAATTAAGCTCTCGCGGCGGTGTGGCTCAAGGGCGGCGGTATTGAGGGATACCCCTCCCTCGACTTCGTGATATTCTGGCCAGCGGAGAAATTCTCTCGCGGCTTCCCCGGCAAGGATGAAGTGAGGTCCCGGATGCCAGCGACGAAGCCAGCTGGCGCGGAATCGATAATATTCGAAAAGGAAATCGTAGACCGGATGTTTTTCACCGCGCGCGGTGCGAGCTTGGTGGGGGTCAGTCCACGCCCGCACCCGCTGCTCGTGTATGGCGCGGCGCTCGCACCAGTCGGCTTCTGCGAGGACCGGGTAACTGGCGGTGAGTGAGTTCACGGCCACACCACCAGGGCGGTGCCGAGCAAAATTAAGCCGCAGCCCGCCGTCGCGCGCAGGCTCAGGGGTTCCTTAAAAATTAATACGGCGAAAAGTAGGACAAATGCTAAGCTCAGTTTATCTACAGCGCTGACGAGCGAAACGGGTCCGAGTTGCAGGGCGCGGAAATAAAATAACCAAGAAACCCCGGTAGCGGCGCCGGAAAAAATGAGCATCCAAAGAGAGGTCCGCGAAAGGCTAGTGACTAAGCTAAGATTTCCTTGCAGCGCAACGAGACCCCAGGCGAGCACGAGCACAACAGTCGTCCGGACGGCGGTGGCTACGTGAGAATCAATGCCGCGTACGCCTGATTTAGCCAAGAGGGCGGTGAGGGCAGCGAACCCCGCCGAAAGAAGTGCATAGAGCCACCACATGCGATCAGGATGATAAGAAATTAGCGTCCGGCCAGCAGCATCCGCCGCACGCCTTCGATCGGGGCGGTCGTGATAAATTGTAATTCAACTGGCCAATTAAGTTTACTGGCGAGTGAACGCAGCGCGAAGCTGGCGGGTGCGCTGTTGAGGATGCGGCCACTGACCCCGCAAGGTAGTTTAGTAAATGGTTGCGGAAAAAGTCGGTGAATCACGGCATCAGCTTGCCGCGCAAGATCAGTGAGGGAGTCAGCGAGCACTTGTTGAGCGGGTCCACAATCTTGGGTGGCTAGCTCGATGACCATCGGAGCGAAAGCGGCAATTTGGGCATTGGCCGCAGAATCATTGTAAAAGAAAAGCGAATGAGCAGAGGCTGTGGTTAATCCAGTGTGCGCCTGTAAGGCCGTGACGAGTGGTGAATATTTAAGTCCGGCGGCCAGTGGGGAATTTTGTAGTTCCAGCATGGCTAAAGCGATCGCTCGGCGACCGAGATCATAGCCACTACTGGGGTCGCCTAATTTCCAACCGAGGCCACCTGCATAGTGAACTGACCCATCGGGGGCGCGGGCGGCAATAAAAGAACCAGTGCCGGCGTGGAGGACGAGCCCCGGCGCGCCGTGGGTGGCGAGTTCAAGCACTGGCAGCGAATCATCACAGGTGGTGATTACCCCAAAATTGGTCAAGGCGTCAGCTGTCTCTCGCCAGAAAGTTCGATTTCCGGCCATACAAAGTAATGTGCTCGTGACAATAAGCGGGGCGTGCTCGGCTTTTGCTTTTAGCAAAAGGGCGGCGAGGGCTTCGGCTAAGATCGCCCGCGCGGATGCCGGGCCAATTTGGCTGGGGTTACAACCTGGCGCAAGATGCTGGGCAATGATGACCCCTTCCGCATTAAGCAGAATGCACTCGGTCTTAGTGCCACCACCATCTACGCCGATTTTGCAATGTGCGCTCACTGGGCTGACCAGCGGCCGAAGATACCGCAGGGCAAAATTTTCTTATCCTGCTGAACAGGTAGGCCAACTTCGCCACCTGAGAGATGGCCGCCGGCCCCTGCCAGCAAGGCGGCGAGCAGATTAACCACCACCGTTGGGGAGAGACGCGCGGTGTAGGCGTTGATCAAAAAGAAAACCGGTTGGTCACTGAGAACTTGTTTACACTCATTGAGCAATTCCCAGAGATGATCCTCCAGTTTCCACATTTCTCCCGTGCTGCCGCGGCCGTAAGTAGGTGGATCCATAATGATCGCATCGTATTTGCGGCCACGTTTAATTTCGCGACGGACAAATTTGAGACAATCATCCGTTATGTAGCGGATGGGCGCATCCGCGAGGCCCGAGAGCACCGCATTTTCTTTGCACCATTTAACCATGCCTTCAGCCGCATCGACGTGGCAGACGCTGGCACCAGCCGCCGCCGCAGCAATCGTGGCGGCCCCGGTATAACCAAAAAGATTGAGAACGTTTACTTCGCGACCGGCGGCGCGCGCCGCTTTAATTTTTGCGGTGAACCAGTCCCAGTTAACGGCCTGTTCTGGGAAAAGGCCGGTGTGTTTAAAGCTAGTGGGATGAATTTTAAAAGTCAGGGCGCCGTAGCGAATACTCCAGTGATCGGGTAATTTCTGCCGAAATTCCCATTTGCCGCCGCCCGTTTCGCTGCGGTGGTAAAAGCCGTCCCAATTTTCCCAGCGAGCTTGTTTGCTCGGGCGCGGCCAGATAATTTGCGGATCGGGACGCACCAGAGTATAAGGACCCCACTTCTCGTGTTTCATCCCTTGGCCACAATCAAGCAATTGGTAGTCTTTCCAGCCGTCAGCAACGATTAGACCTGGGCGCTCAATAATCATGTGAGAAGGATTTGCCTATGAATTGCCCCGTTGAACACGAAAAAATGGAAGGCCTCGATGAATTGCGGCTAGGCCGTTGTAACGCTTGCGGCGCTTTGCCGTTGCGGCGTAGGTCGACGCGCATTTGCGTGAACCGATGAAACACTGGTTACCCCTGCTTGTGTTGCCACTCGTTGGGTTGAGTTTGCTGCCTCCTCCCTTGTTGAGCGCAGAGTCGGCGTCAGCTGTGACGCTCACCGCTTTGCCTGATCGCGTGCGGGTCGAAGTAGCCGGTCAGCTTTTCACCGAGTATGTTCACGGTGATGGGGCCTCGCGGCCCTATTGTTACCCCATCCTGGCGGCTGATGGCCAGGGACTGACGCGAGATTTTCCTATGAAACAAACTCCGGGGGAGGATCATGATCACCCGTGGCACCGTTCCTTGTGGTTTGCACATAGTATGGTCAATGGAGTTGATTTTTGGAATGAAACGGGGGGCGATATAGGTAAATCACCCAAAGAAAAAGGTCGGACGGTGCAGGCTTCTCTCGTTGCAATGACCAGCGGGAAAGTTGGCGTATTGCGGACTCGGGATCGTTTAGTGGCGCCCGATGGCCGGTTAATCTGCCTCGATGAGCGAACGTTCCGTTTTCACGGCACGGCGACGGGAAGATTTATCGACTGCGAAGTCACCTTGCAGGCCCTGCCGGATGCGCCGCTGTTATTGGGTGATAACAAAGACGGCACCATGGCCATTCGGCTCGCCCAATGGATGACGCTGCCGCATCAGTATGAGAAGCGTGCGCTACCCGGTAATGGCCACATTGTCACGGCGACAGGCGCGCGGGATGCAGCAGCGTGGGGCCAGCGCGCGACGTGGTGTGATTTTTACGCACCGCATGCGGGCAAGGTCTATGGCGTCGCCATCTTTGATCACCCGGGAAATTTGCGTCACCCTACGTGGTGGATGGCGCGGGGCTACGGTTTGTTTGCGGCTAATCCTTTCGGCCAACACGATTTTGAGGGGCGTAAAGATCAACCCCATCTTGGTGATTATATCATCCCCGCAGGCGGCCACTTAACATTACGATATCGTTTTTATTTTCATCTCGGCAATGAAACCGACGCCCAAGTTGCGGCGCATTATGCAGACTATGTAGCCGGCAAATAATTTTTTAAATTCAACTCTATGCCTCTTCTCACTCGGCGTAATTTTCTAAAAACCACCACCCTAGCCGCTACCAGTGCCGCCTTGTTCGCCCGCTCATGGGGTCAAGTTGTCGGTGCGAATCATACAATTCGCGCGGCAGTGGTGGGGCTGAACGGCCGCGGCCGCACGCACCTAAAAAACCTAAACGCTGTTCCCGGAGTGCGGGTCGTAGCACTTTGCGATGTTGATGAAATCGTTCTGAGAAAAAACGCGCAGGAATTAGGTGCGGGCGTTAAGACTTACACAGATATTCGTGAGTTACTCGCGGCGCCTGATATCGATGTTATTTCAGTGGCGACGCCTAATCACTGGCATGCCCTGATGGGCATCTGGGCCTGCCAAGCCGGCAAAGATGTGTATATGGAAAAACCCATTTCACATAATCTCTGGGAGGGACGACAATTCGTGGCCACCGCCACTCAATCTCGGCGGGTGGTGCAAGCGGGCACACAGATTCGCTCGAGTGAGGGCCTCATCGAAGCCGTCGCCTATGTGCGGTCGGGTCAGTTGGGTAAGGTTACCGCCGCGCGAGGCTTTTGTTACAAGCGCCGCCCGAGTATTGGCCAGGTGACGGGGCCACAAGCCGTGCCTGCTAATATCAACTATGATCTTTGGTCTGGTCCGGCGCCAGTGATCGCCCCGCATCGTAATTCGGCAAAAAATGGTCCCGTGCACTATGACTGGCATTGGTTTTGGGCCTACGGCAACGGCGATGTCGGTAATCAGGGCATTCATCAAATGGACGTAGCGCGCTGGTTCCTCGGCGAAGCTGGGTTGCCGCAACATACCCTCAGCGTGGGCGGGCGGCTTGGTTACGTCGATGACGGGCAGACACCCAATACCCAAATTGTTATTCACGATTATGCAGCGGCCCCGCTGATTTTTGAGGTGCGCGGCTTGCCGGGGGCAGATGGCACCGCGATGGATAAATATCGGGGAGTTTCAATCGGCAACGTGATCGATTGTGAACACGGCTACATTGTTAGTGACTCCTATTTTACCGCCTCGGCCTATGATTTGAAGGGTCGTTTACTCAAAGAGTTTAAGGGTACAGATCGCTTGATGCAGAATTTTATCGATGTCGTGCGCAGTCGCAAAACTGCCGAACTTTATGGCCCCCTCGAGGAAGCGCATGTTTCTAGTTCGCTTTGTCATCTCGGTAATATTTCTCACCAACTCGGCCAGAGCGTCGTCGCCGGCGAGGCGCGCGCTAAGCTACAAGGCCAGCCGTTGCTCGCGGAAGCTCACGGTCGAATGGTTGAGCATTTGGCGACCAACCAAGTCGACCTAGCTAAAGCATCACTTACGCTCGGGGTGCCGCTTGCCCTTGATCCGCTCAGGGAGCGTTTCATCGGCTCCGATGCTGCTCAAGCCAATGCGCTCCTGACGCGCCATTATCGCGCTCCATTTGTTGTGCCAACGGTGGTGGCGTAAATTTATTCAATCCAACGGCGCCTTAAGTGCCGTAGAGGCGATCGCCAAAATCTCCTAAGCCTGGAAGAATATATTTTTTTTGATTCAACTCGCGATCAAGAGCGCCGGCATGAATCGGAATCTCTGGGTGGGCTTTTTGTAAAGTGGCGACCCCTTCGGGTGAAGCGACGATGCAGACAAAAATAATTTCAGTTCCGCCGGCGGCCTTGATGATATCGATTGCTTGGACTGCGGAACCACCCGTGGCGAGCATGGGATCAACGACGAGCACGCGTCCGGCGGTGAGCGGCGGTAACTTGCAATAATAACTGCGCGCCACCGCGGTGTGATGATCTCGCTCTAAGCCAACATAGCCAACCGAGACATCAGGGAAAATGTCGTGAAACGGCTGCAACATACCGAGGCCAGCACGCAAAATAGGCACAATCACAAGTGGCTTGGCGAGCACGCGGCTAGTGGTGGACTCCATCGGGGTTGCGATCTGCTTATCTATAGTTGCGAGATCCCGGGTGGCTTCGAGCGCGAGCAGGAGAGAGATTTGATAACTGAGGGTGCGGAAAAGGGCGGGCTTAGTTGTCTGGTCGCGCAAATGCGTCAGCACATGTGCGCCGAGCGGGTGAGTCAGGAGGTGGAGGGACATATTTTAGAGGGGGGAATGGCGCCGCAATTGGGCGATAGCTCTGATATGGTCCGATAAATATCAGGGCTGCAGGATTAAGGTGTGTTGTGCGGGACCAGGCAGCAAAGGGGTGGGTTTGCCTAGCACCCACGCCTCATGACCGGCGCGGTAGTAGGGAGAGAGCGGATGGCCGCTCTGGCCGCCGGGCATCGTAAAAATCCCCTCGGCTTCGTGACCGGGGGATACCACAAGACGTTCAGATTGGCCGGCGCGGGGACTTTGCACGCGCGGCATATCGTTGTCACCTGGCAGAGCCTGGGCTGGGAGATTGAGAAAACGAGCGAGCCACTCCGGAAAAATACGGCTAAAGGGATGTTGCATGGCGAGGGCGTTGCGTTCGCCCCAGGTGAAATCTGCCGGAGTCTGGCCGGCCGCTTGCGTATCAGCGAGGACGTCATTCGCGGCCGCCAGCAGCAGAGCTGACCAGGAAGCATGCGCGGGATTGAGTAAGCGGGCCGGCTGCTCATGCACTAATTGCCAGAGCGCATCTTCAAACATGAAGTTGCGGTAATTAAACGGCGCATCACTGGCTTCAGCGAGTTCGGTGAATGGGGCTAACGTGCGTTCGGCTACGTGGCCGCGAAAATTTTTAACTAACCGGTAAGCCGCCGAGTCAATGCTCGCATGCCCCTGCCATTGGCGCACGGTGGTGCGCAGTTGGGCGAGGGCGGGATTGGTGACAATCACCGCATCAGTTAACACCTCATTAAAAAATTTCTGCCAGCGTTCCAAGAAGACCGCGCGATCATCGAGTTGCACCGCGTGCAGATCGGCGGGGGTCGCTTTTTTTCCTGAGGCCAGGAGCGCTCGGAGATCATCCCGAATCTGGCGAGCGCGGGGACCATCATCATATCCGCTGTCGCCTAGTTGCGCGTAAGCCGCGCCGCCCACCGCGCGATTATTGCCCGACCATAAAATCCCCTCGGTTGCCAAGGTAGCCGCGGCGTGACCTTGGGGTTGTGTTGTGATGACCGGGATTTCCTCGGGCTTGAGCCAGCCGTCCCAGCGGCGGTCCCCATAAGCCCAAGAGACCGGCAAGCGGCCATCGTAGCCCACGCGCCGAGGAACCCGACCGATAATGGTCCAGGCAATTTGGCCGTCAGCGTCAGCGATCAGGATATTTTCATTGGGTAAACCAGCTTGGTGCGCCACGGCCAGTGCTTCGGTTGTCGTGCGCACTGTTTCCATATCGCGTAGGCGGAGGTTGGTCGCCTCGGCGTCGTGGGCCGTCCAACGCAAGACGTGGTACCGGCCCTCTTTGGGCCCCGCAATAATTGGGCCCCACTCGGTCCAACGGGCAATAAACGGTACCGGTTTTTCGCCCTTCACTTTAATTTCCTCCGGCCGGTCTTGGATTTCGGCCCAACCCTGCGGGGTGCGGTAGTAGGTTTGCGCTACGGCTTCAGTTTCCGTTACGATAACATCCGTCGTATCGGCGTAGGCATCGGTGAAGCCCCAAGCTACATGGCCATTGCTGCCGATAGTCATGATTGGGGTCCCGGGTAAAGTGACCCCGACGAGGCGATGCGGACCGGTTGCATCCGTCCACTGTAATACCGCGCGATACCAAATGTGCGGCACGGCGAGGCCGAGGTGCATATCGTTCGCGAGCAGGGCGGCGCCGGTGGCGGTGTGGGCGCCACTGACGGCAAAGGCATTAGAACCGAGAACGAAACGCGATTCAGGTTCGGGCGCCAGACGGGCGCTTCGCGGCGGCGTCCCATTAGGTTTAAAACCAAATTTCGGTAGCGGCGCTACGGGGAATACGCTCCCATCCAAGGCCGCATCCCATGAGTTGCCGCGCGGGGCGAGAAAATCAAGGGCACCTTGGCCGAAGGTCCGGCGCAACGCTTCGCGGTTCAGCTCGAAAGATCCTTTGTGGTCTTGGAGATCGAACCACATGGCGTAAATGCAAAGCACAGAATCTTCTTCGCGCCAGGGTTGTGGGGTAAGCCGTAGGGCCAGATATTCCCAGGGTGTTTTAGCCAGCGTTGCTAGGCCGGCATTTACGCCGGCGGTATAGGCAGTCAGTAGGTCACGCTCGGCGGGATTGGCCTGGCTTAATACTTGTTTGGCGGTCCGACGAAATCCATGGCGCCGAGCATCTTGATCTAAGGGAAGAGCCGCGCGGCCAAAAAGCTCAGCTAATTCCCCAGCGCTCCGGCGGCGCAGGAGATCCATTTGGAAAAAACGATCCTGAGCGTGAATAAAGCCGGTGGCGCGGGCGACATCAAGGCGCGTGGCGCCGGTAATTGTCGGGGCGCCCAGCGCATCTCGCGTGATCGAGACCGACGCCGTGAGTCCAGGCACCGACTGAACGCCATCGAGTTGCGCGAGACTGCCTCGCAGCTGTCCCCAGGCCCACGCGAGCGCGGCTAAAGCCAGCAGCAGCGTGCCGACAAATAGACTGAGCCAAGTGCGCAGATGGGGACGGAAGCGGGCCATAGAGTTAAGTTAACCAAGCTTGGGTGGTAACGGGATCACGGCCTTCATCAAATTCGTTGAGGTCGAAAAAAGTTTCAATTGGTTTCCCCTCGAGACCAAATTCTTTGATCCGCGTTTTGAGGGTTGCGCTCCCATCATCGCGCCAGCCGCGCTTCATCAGAAATGAATTCCAGGCGAGGCATTCTTCATCCGTGCGAGCGCCGCCGATCGTGAAGGCCCAAGCCAGAATAGCTTCATCCGTACCGCCGGCAAGGGTGCGCGTTTGCAGGGCAGGATACGGCACGCGCAGGAAATTACAGCAGCGCAGATCGAATCCTTGGCTGAGATTGCTAACGTAATCGGCGGGCAATTGGCCAGTGGCATGCAATCTGATTTTGTCGAGCATGCGGCCGAAATAAACGAGTGGACCCGTTTTTTGGTAATTACTGCGAAGACCAGGAACAGCGGGCATAATAATGATAGGTTAAGGGAATGATTTATTTTCCTCGCAAAGAAGCGGAGGGGCGAGCGCAACAGTCAGCAGCGAAAAACAAAAATCCCCAATCAAAAACTCTGCTTACTCTGGTCGATAATAAGCGACCGTAGCGAGAAGCCCGAGGAAAAAGGTAGGGGCATTAATCCAGAGTGGGTGAAAGGGTACTGCATAATGCGACACAGCCCAGATAACCGCGATCTGCTTTACGGCGATGAGACCCCAGCACCCGAGAATCACCTTTTCAACGCGGCGACTGCGTGGCTCGGGTGGTCGAATTACGGCCGAGGCGATGAACGTCTGGTTATAATCGGTCGGCCCCCGCCGAGATTTAAAATGGAAGAAATCAGCAAACACAGTGAGAGACTTTAGTTAATTTAAGGCTAAAAGCAAAGCCGCTTGATTAAAGGCGCGTAGGTTAATCTCGCAAAAATTCTTCGACCTTGCCCGCGACCGAAGGATCCGCTAACTCTGGCTGCCTTATGGGACGTCAATGGCTGCATGCAAAACGCGCGATCGTTAATTTAAGAAAAGGACAAACGGTCGGTAAATTAGTCAAAGAAATCACGGTCGCCGCAAAATTAGGCGGCGGTGATCCTGAAGGTAACGCACGGCTGCATGCGGCCGTTGAAAAAGCAAAAAAAGCGAGCGTGACGCGTGATGTGATTGAACGGGGCATCGCTAAGGGCGCCGGCACCGGCAGCGATAAAATGCATCTCGATCATGTTGTCTTCGAGGGCTACGCGCCGCACAAAGTTGCGGTGATTGTCGAGTGCATGACGGATAATCATCAGCGCATTACCCCTGAGATTCGGTATCTCTTTAAGCAGGGCGTGCTCGGGACGGCCGGAAGTAATAAATTTCTTTTTGATCACGTTGGCTTAGTGGAAGCGCACCATGCCGATCGCAGTATCGACCTCGAAGGCGTGGCCATTGAAGCGGGGGCCAATGATTTTGAGCCTTTAGCGCACGCCCAGAATGATGACATTCCTGAGGGGACCAATGGCGCACGTTTTATTACCGAGCGGACCGCGGTGCATGCAGTCTCCGTATGGTTGAAGGAGCATGGCTGGTCAGTGGTCACTAGCGAAATTGGGTACACCGCCAAAACTTTCCCAGAACTGGATGAAGCTGCCCGGGCACAGGTGGGCGAATTTTTGCAAGCGCTCGAGGATCACGACGACGTGCAACGCGTCTGGGCGGCAGTCAAATAAAGCGGGCGCCGCCGAGATCGGGGCATAAAAAAACGCCGGCTTATTAGGCCGGCGTTGAGGGGAGGAAAAAGCAACGCAAGCGTTACTTCTTCTTCTTCTTCGTAGCTTTCTTAGCAGGTTTCTTTTTGGCCATGCAGTCAGTATCAGTAATGTTCCACTGAGTTGCACTAATAATTTTTCAATCTGCGCAGATTTATTTTGCCCAGAAAATCCGCCAAAAAATTAAATATTTATGTGCAATAAAATATCAGCGGAGAAAAAGTTTGGCGAGTTCGCGCAAATAAGGGGCCGTGTTAATATTTAATTTTTCCAGCGCAGCAGCGCGATAACGCCACTGCCAATTACCGGTGGCGCGAGCGGGAGTATTAAAACGAGCGCCTGTTCCCAGAGCGAAAATGTCTGTGAGCGGAATAATCGCGAGTCGCGCGACATTCGCATAGCAGGTGCGGATAAAATCCCAGGAGATGTCAGTGCCCGCGATGCGGAGATAGCGGCGGACGTGATCGCGCTCTACTTCACTTGCTGATTCATACCAGCCGCGGGTCGTGTCATTATCATGCGTGCCGGAGTAAATCACCGCATTGGGCTCAGCATTATGTGGCAGGTAAGTGTTTTGGGCGTCGCTGCCCCAGGCGAATTGCAAGACAAGCATTCCCGGCAAGCCGGTTGCTTGACGCAGTTGTACTACTGCCGGAGAAAGGGCGCCGAGATCTTCCGCGATAATACGAGCCGTGGGTAATTCGCGTTGGAAAGCACGGAAAAGATCAAGTCCCGGTCCTGCGACCCATGCACCGATACGGGCATTTTGCGCGGGGAGCGGAATCCGCCAGTAGGCTTCAAAGCCGCGAAAATGATCAATCCGAATAATATCACAGCAAGCGAAAGCAGCGCGCAGCCGAGCAAGCCACCAGCGATAGCCATCCGCCTGATGTGCCGCCCACCGATAAAGGGGGTTGCCCCAAAATTGTCCGTCGGCGGCAAAATAATCTGGCGGCACACCCGCCACGGCGAGCGGGAGAAATGTTTTTGGATCAAGTTCGAAAAGCTCTGGGTGGGACCAAGCATCCGCGGAATCACCCGCTACAAAAATCGGCAAATCACCAATGATCTCGATATCGCGATCTCGACCGGCCGCCCGAATCAGGGCCCATTGGCCAAAAAAAAGATATTGGGTGAACTGACAGGCGGCTTGAGCCTCGGCGAGGGCTTGGCGCAGCGGAGATTTTAAGGCGCGCTGATAATCGCGAGTTTCGGCCGGCCATTCCCACCAAGGCAGTCCGCCATGATGATCCTTCAGCGCGTGGAAGTAAGCATAAGCATCGAGCCACGCCGCATTTTTTTTACAAAATGTGGGCAAATTGCCATACGGGAGGGCCGGCTGTTTAATTTGGTATTGGCGGTGCGCCTGCTGCAATAGTCGTGGCTTAAGCTGATAGAGCGCGCCGTAGTCCGTGCATTCAGTAGCCAGCGCTGCGAGGGGGGCGAGATCCGCCGCGGTTAATAAGCCAGCCGGAATGAGGGCTGCTAGATCCACGAGGTAGGGATTACCGGCGAAAGCCGAGAAGCATTGGTAGGGTGAGTCGCCGTAGCCCGTGGGACCGAGTGGGCAAATCTGCCAGTACTTCATGCCAGCCCCTTGTAGGAAATCGAGAAACTGGATCGCGTGGTGGTCTAACACGCCGCAACCCTGCTCACTGGGCAGACAAGTCGGATGCAGGAGGACGCCAGCGGCACGGGTCTGAAGCCAGTTAAATAATGGTGGGGTGGCCGCGAGAGGTGCAGGCGTTATATTTTTTGGTGAGACCATTGTGCGAAAAGAGTAACTAACCCTTGCCGCTAAAGTCGTCCACCCCTGTTTAGATGGGCTAGCCAGCTGGCGACCCAATTTGCAAATTTGGCGCGGTGAGAAGACGAGTTGCCTGACTGGTGGGAAGTCTGCAGGCTGGCTCGGTCGCTATTCATTGAACGAAGTTGCGGCTCTTGAGCGTTAACCCCTAAAATTCTTCTTATGGCCCTGCATCAACTGAATGATGAGCAAATTAAAACGTGGTCGCGGGCGCAAAAAGATGAGTGGTGGTTAAAAAATATTTATCGCGGCGATATGCCGCAACTCACGCTTCGGTCCGCCCTCACGGGCTTTCTTCTCGGAGGAATTTTGGCCGCGACCAATCTGTATATCGGCGGAAAGACGGGCATCACCACCGGTGTGGGGTTAACATCCGTGATACTGGCTTTCGCTTTTTACCGGATTTTAGCGCAGAGCGGTTTCGCCAAAGATTTTACGATTTTAGAAAACAATTGCACGCAGTCGATTGCGACCGCTGCAGGGTACATGACTTCGCCACTCATCTCCGCCTTGGCGGCATACATGATGGTGACCGGAAGAATTATTCCCGCGTGGCATATTCTGGCCTGGTTGGTGGTGGTATCAATTTTGGGCGTGTTGTTGGCCTTCCCGCTGAAGCGCCGCTTTATTAATGACGAACAGTTGCCCTTTCCGGAAGGACGGGCGGCGGGCGTGGTGCTCGATGCGCTCTATCACGGACAGGGTGATACAGGAATGTTGAAGGCAAAATTGCTCGGCGTGACCGCTCTTTTCACAGGATTCTACCAATTCTTGACCAGCGATGGTTGGATGAAGGTGCTGCAGTTTAAAATTCTGCGTTTAGATCGATGGGCCGGACTGCGGGAGCCTTGGACTTTGCATGAGCGCCTCGATACATATTACTACAACTTCGCCGTAAAATACCCCGCCATGATCCCGCGCATTCTGGGCACAGATATTCGCCAGCTCGGGCTGCGCGTGACTCTTGATGCCGCCATGTTGGGCGTCGGTGGCTTAATGGGGATACGCATCGCCTCAAGCGTCATGCTCGGAGCTTTTATTAATTTTTTCATTCTCGCCCCCATCATGATTCAACGGGGTGATATTAAAGCATACACGGCGCCGAGTGGGGCGCTCGTGCAGATAACACGGGGAGAAATTGTTAATCAATGGGCCCTGTGGTGGGGCGTTTCCTTGATGGTCGTTGGCTCCCTGGTCAGTTTACTGGGTAGACCTGAATTGATCCGGGGCCTCTTTAAGTCGAAGCCAGCCGTCGTGGCCGGCTCGCCGGGTGTTGATGTGCTGAAAAAAATTGAACTCCCTCTATGGCTATCGGCCGTAGGGGTACCAATTTTCTGCGTATTAGGCGCGGGCGTTTCGCATTGGTTTTTCGGAGTGCCTTGGTTTCTCGCCTTCATTTCCTTTCCGCTGATCGCTATTCTTGCGGTCATTGCGACGAATTCGATGGCGCTCACTTCGTGGACCCCGACAGGATCTCTGGCTAAAATCACCCAATTTTCAATGGGCGCCATTGATCGGACCAATCCGGCGAGTAATTTGATTCCAGCGGGAATGACGTCAGAGATAGCGGCGAATGCGGCTAATTTACTTTCTGATATCAAACCGGGATACATGCTCGGGGCCAAGCCGCGGCAGCAGGCAATTGGTCATGTGATTGGGATTTTTGCGGGCGCACTCTCGGCGGTGCCACTTTTCTATCTATTGTTTCTGCCGAAGGCAGCTGATGGAACCCGTTCAGTTTCGACGCTAGTCTCAGATCAATTTGCGATGCCGGCCGCATTGCAATGGAAGGGCGTAGCCGACCTCATTGCGAATGGGCTAAAAACCCTGCCGTCTTCAGCCGTTATCGCGATGGCGGTCGCCGCGGTGGCGGCCTTGTTGATTGAGGTCGCCCGGATGGTAACTAAAGGTCGCTTTCCCCTGTCAGCGGTTTCGATCGGGCTCGGCGTGGTACTGCCGCCCGATGCCAGTTTTGCGATGTGGGTCGGGGCCTTGATTTTCTGGTGGTATGGCCGGAAAAATTCCACGCCCGGGACGAAGGGCCACACTTTCTGGGTCGAAGGCTGCGAACCGATCTGCGCTGGGCTCATTGCCGGCGCGGCTTTAGTCGGCATCGGCAACGCCATCGTTAATGTCATGTTGAATTAATAAAATGGTGGAGGTGAGGGGAGTTGAACCCCTGTGTCCCTGGCCTTCACGCGCCGCATCTACCTGTGTAGCGTCTGATTGGATCTCACCTCAGGGGCGCGATGACGCACGCTCCTCCCTCGGCCAGTCATGGTTTGAAGATACCACGGCGACGTCATGACGGCCGTCACCGTTATTCCTGCTGTCGATGCTCTTATCCCCTAGCAGGTGTCAGGGTAAGAACATGGCTGCAATTTTTAGGCAGCCAGAGGCATTTCTTCGAATGTGCCGTTTGTTTGTTTTGAAGGGGGATTAACGAGAGTCCTTCGCTCTCGACAGGCAGCTGCGCGCTCTAACCAAGGGTCGAATCCGGAACACCCCCATGAAAAATCAAGGGTCTGGTAACTAAGTAACAAGTGCAGGAGACCATTTTGTGGAGCACACCGTCAAAGAACACGTTCCGACCAACTCACCCAGCATTAAGGGTTCGTCGAGGGAGGAGCGGCAACGTGCCACAATGCAGATCGAATGCAAGCAGTCCGATGCTTGCGCTTAGGGCTAAAGCCTTGAGCGAATAACCTGCAGGTAACTTGCGGCTGCTGGCCAATCGGCAGCGGCTAGATCATAACTGCGTAACTCCGCAAGAGTTACCCAAGCAAGAGCTTGATGCTCGTTGAGCTGCGGCGCCGGCGAGTCCGGAGTGAGTTCACAGATAAAAGGAATCATTTTGATGACGACCGTCTGGTAGTCGTGCAAAAAAATGGGCAGCGGGTGAAGCCCGGTGATTTGGCAGCCGAGCTCTTCACAAATTTCGCGAATAATCGCGTCAGAAGGATTTTCGCCAGGCTCGACTTTCCCGCCGGGAAACTCCCATTTCAGCGGCAGGTGTTTATGGGCTGGTCGTTGAGCGATGAGCAGGCGGCCATTTTTTTCGAGAAGGGCGCAAACTACGGGAATTGGGGGCGAGGCAGTCATGCTATCAGGGGTGCCAAGTGTTAGTGACGGTAACTCAATAGGCAGCTTTTTTTAGCTAAAATATTGCGCCGTTTCTTGCATCGCAGTGGAGAGCCTGCCTCCATCTTGGCATGGCAAAGTCGGCCGATGCTTCATCTCAATTTGTCGCCAGGGTTAGTTTCGTTGGACATGGTCAAGGATTGGTAAAAAATTTAGCGGGTTTCAAAAAAAAACACCACACAGTGCCCGATGCGGTGAATGCAGCCACTGGCGCATTTCTGGGAAAGCTTTGCGTCAGTGAATTAACGACTGAAGCGGAGCAGCTTTTTCAACGCGCTAAGGTCGCGCTCAACTATAAACGGGCCGATCTGACGCTAGCGATCACGAGCCCCACCGCCGTATTGTCAGCTAAAGACTTTACCTGGGAGCTGACCTATGCGCTCGAGGCGGAATCACCAGCGAGCTATGGCGTTACCCGTACGTTGCACAGTGTGGCCAGTGGTGACTTAGTGGAACTTGCGGAATTTAATGAATTGTTCGCAGGTATGTTTGGTGGGATTGTGTTTACCTTAACTAAGAACGTTTCCGTTGAAGCCGTGATCGATGCGGTCGAGGCCTGTGCGAGTGAGGGTGGGCTCACGGTTCACTATCCCTCAGATTGTCGGCACTGTGTACTCTCGGTCGATCAAGTCGCCGCCGAAGTCATCTGCGATGGAGCTACCTTGGAATTAAGTTTCCCGCAGTCCGGTTCGCCGGCGGAATTGGTGGCCGCGTTTATCGCGGTGCGGGCGGCTTTCGCGCTGACTAAAAATCGCGTGTTGGCCGGTTTGTTATAAATAAAAAAGCGGCGGTGGTTAGCCGCCGCCAGTTTGCCGTGTAAATGAACCGGCAGTTTTAGGCAATCATGTCGGCGACAAAGGCCCGTTCCTCCACGAGCTCTTTATTAGTAGCGGCGATCTTTGATTGTGCAAAAGCATCCATGGTGTAGCCCGTAATCACTTCATAGCTGCCGGGGGTGGTCGTGCGGACGGGCATACCGGCCCACACATTAGTATCAAAGCCGTAGAGGCCTTGCGATTTTACGGCGACGGAGTGAATGGCCCCTGGTGTGACGAGACTCCGGACATGATCGACGAGGGCATTAGCGGCGGAAGCGGCGGAGGAAGCGCCGCGAGCGGCGATAATCGCGGCGCCGCGCTTGCCGACCGTCTCGCAGAAAGGGCCCTGCAGCCACGTGTCATCATTGATAATTTTTGCGGCCGATTGGCCCCCAATCGTGGCATGGGCAAAGGCTGGGAACATGGTGGGGCTATGATTGCCGTAGATAAAAATATCCTTCACTGCGGTGAGATCGACGCCGGCTTTTTTTGCAAGTTGGCTTTGGGCGCGATTTTGATCGAGGCGGACCATGGCGGTGAAGCGCTCGGCGGGGAGCCGTTTGGCCTGACTCGCGGCGATCATGCAATTGGTGTTGGCTGGATTGCCTACGACAGCGATCCGCGCATCGGCGGCGGCAACGGCGTCAATAATCTGACCCTGGCCAATAAAAATTTTTCCGTTATCTTTGAGGAGGTCGGCGCGTTCCATCCCTGGGCCGCGGGGTTTGGCGCCCACGAGCAAGCACCAGTTAGCATCTTTAAAACCGATGCTGGCATCAGAGGTTTGTACGATGCCCTTTAGGAGCGGGAAAGCGCAGTCATCGAGTTCCATCGCAACGCCCTCGAGCGCCTTGAGGGCCTTTTCAATGGGCGCCTCGATCAGTTGAAGAATAACGGGTTGGTCGGGTCCGAACATCGCCCCAGAGGCGATACGAAAGAGGAGCGAATAACCGATCTGGCCGGCGGCGCCAGTGACTGCGACACGAATAGGGGATTTCATAGAAGTCATTATTTTACGAATAGGAGGCTTGAGCGCACGGTCGAAATAGACACGGGCGAAAGATTAAGCAGAAGCAGTTATCATCGATAGGGCGGCTAATTTTAGAGCTGCAACATTTAGGTAAAACGAGGGGCAAGTGCGGCGTGGATTTCGCGGACCAATTTTTCAGTGGTCGACCAGTCGATGCACGCATCGGTAATAGATACGCCGTAACGTAACTGTTCTTTAGGTTGAGGAAAGGGCTGGCTGCCTGCTTCGAGGTTACTCTCGATCATGGCGCCGATGATCGAGGTATTGCCCGCCTGCAGTTGCGTCAGGAGTTCGCGCATGACTTCGGGCTGACGCTCAGGTTGCTTGGCCGAATTATCGTGAGAGCAGTCAACCAAGATGGCTTGGCGGAGGCTAGCCTTGCTCAGCAATTGTTCGGTTTGGGTAATGTGGGCGGGAGAGTAATTAGGGCCAGTGGCGCCACCACGTAGGACGACATGACAGTCGGGGTTACCCCGCGTGACGATGGCTGAGGCTGAACCATCGAGGTTGATGCCCAGGAAAGTGTGCGGCTGACCGGCGGCCTTAATGGCATTGATGGCAGTCGTGATCGAACCATCAGTGCCATTTTTAAAGCCAAGTGGCATTGAGAGACCGGAGGCCATTTGGCGGTGGGTTTGTGATTCAGCCGTGCGCGCGCCGATAGCCGACCAACAAATAAGGTCGGCGATGTATTGTGGTGTGATCGGATCAAGCAGTTCGGTGGCAGTCGCTAGGCCAAGATCGAGGACGTCGCGTAAAAAAGTACGGGCAAGGCGCAGGCCTGTGGCGATGTCATGGGAGCCGTCCAAATGGGGATCCATGACGAGTCCTTTCCAGCCCACCGTGGTGCGGGGTTTTTCAAAATAAACTCGCATGACAATGAGCACGCGATCCGCGACTTCATTTTTGAGGGCAGCTAATCGGCGAGCGTAAGCCCGACCAGCTTCGAGATCGTGGATTGAGCATGGTCCTATAATCAGCAGGAAGCGCTGATCATCGGTGAAAATTAAGCGATGAATCTCGCGGCGTGTGCGCGCTACAAATTCAGCCTGGACTTCGGTTTTTGGTAACTCGGCTAAGAGCGCAGCGGGCGAGGGCAGCGCGCGAGTTTCGACAACATTGATGTCAGAAGTTTTCTGCATGAACGCTGAGCTTGGGGTGGAGAGGGTCGCTTGATCAAGTTCTCGCTGTGTGCTAAGAATTTTGGCCAAGAAAAGGCCGGTCGCCTACCCCTAAGCGACCGGCCATTGCTTTCTTAGTTACCCCAAAACTCCCCGCTAGGCGGGGAGAAGTGTTACTTGACTGCGTTACGAATGTTTAGTTTCATAATTCCGTCAACTAAAAGATTATAAGTTTTTTAAATCCTGTGCTATTTATTGCTATACAGATGTTTAGTGGATGTAAAAAATGATTTCAGGCAGTAAATTTTTTTGCAACAGGCAGGCAAAAGCGGTGATTAAAATCACCGGGGATGACGCTTTTTCGTTTTTACAGGGTCAATTCACCAATGATTTGCGAAAACCAGTAGGCGGGGCGACTTATGGGTTATGGCTCAATCAAAAAGGGAAAATAGTGGCCGACAGTGTCCTCCTAAGAATAGCCGAGAATGAATTTTTAGCAGTTAGTAGCCATTCGCCGGCAAGTGTGATTCAGCAGCGATTACAGGAGAATCTGGTGGCTGATGAGGTGGTTTTGAGCGACGAAACTCTGGCTTTCGATAGCCTGATCATCGGTGGAGAGGGGTGCAGAAGTTTGCTCAAGGATTTTGGCCAAAATGAATTAGTCGTTGGGCAATTTATTCGCAGGGGCGATTTATTCGTCATTCCTGGAACCCAGCTGCCATTTGAAAACTACACGGTGATCGGTCCGCAAAAATTATTAGCGAGTTGGCGAGAGCAATGGTCGGCTCACGACTGGGTTGAGCTGAGCGAGTTGACTTGGAATTTTGCGCGCATTGCAGCGGGTGTGCCGGCCATTCCCGACGATTTAGGGCCAACTGATTTGCCTAATGAAGGTGGCTTAGAGGCGGGAGCGATTTCGTACAACAAAGGTTGTTATTTGGGTCAAGAGGTCATGGCGCGGTTAAAAAACTTCGGTCAAGTGCGGCGTCGCTTGCACGTGGTGCGAGGTCGGGGTTCGCCGCCTGAGCGCTTAGCGGTTCTTTATCAGGGCGGACAAAAAACAGGGGAGCTGCGCTCAGTCGCCCATAATCAAGAAGGCTTTGTTGCCTTGGCCATGCTATCCTTAATCAATTTGAATCCGCAGGTGGGCTTTGGGCTGACGCCCACGGGGCCGGAAACGATTTGGCTTGGTGCCCATGAGTGAGCTCGTTGCTTTAGAAAAAATTTGTCTCCGCTGGGGTGCACCGCCGGCTGCTGCGGCGACGATGGCGCGCCAATTGTTAAAGCGGGCTGAGCAATTGATGCGCGAGCGCGGGTGGTCCCAGGAGCAAGCGTTGACTTATCTGCTTAATCTTATGGCGCAGGGGCAAGCAGGCAACGTAGCGCCAGAGTTTCAGCCGCCAGCGGCCTCCAGTCCGCCTTAGAATAAAAAAGCGAGATGATCGAAGTAGGCGTTTACCCAGTGATGGGCGCTAAAAAAATAAATCAGCGCCGCTACCCCGAGCATCGGGCCAAACGGCACGTGGACACCTAGCGTGATTTCAGCTGGTTGCCCAGTGGCGGAGGTGGCGGGCAAGCCGAGTGCGGGTGCACTGCCAGATATTTTTTTCCATAGATAAGTTCCGACGAGCCAAACACAGCCGAGGAGAGCACCGCCAAACAAACTGAACACTGCGCCTTGCCAGCCGATAAAAGCACCGAGGGCGCCTAGATATTTTACATCACCAAAGCCCATCGCTTCTTTGCGTAAAATAGCTTCGGCAAAAAGAGCGACCCACAAGACCAGGGCAGAGCCGATTAATAAACCCATCGTCGCGGAGCGGACTGCTTGTAAACTAGCGATGGCAAATAAGGGGTGGCTGTGGCCATGTAAGCTGGGAACCGCGAGCGATAAAATGAGTCCAGTGGCTGCTCCGCCAATGGTGAAGACATCGGGAATAATTAAGTGATCGAGATCGATAAACCACGCGCAGATCACGATCGCACAGAGTATCATGCCCGCGACGGCTTTGGCAGGAGTGAATTGGATCCAGCAAAGGAGAAACAGTGCGGCGGTGAGCATTTCGATGGCGGGGTAGCGAAAGCTAAAAGGCCGGCGACAGCAGCGGGCGCGGCCTCGCAGCAAGAACCAGCTGAACACGGGAAGATTATCATACCAAGCAATCGATTGTCCGCAGCCACAGTGAGATCCCGGTCGGACAATCGATTCATTCTTGGGGATGCGATAGATGCAGACGTTAAGAAAGCTACCGATGCATGCGCCAAACAGCGTGACGGCGAGCGGGAAAAACCATGGAAAGAGGTGGGCGATCTCAATCAAGGATGACATAATTATTGGGCGGCGTTCAGCGCGACTTGCATGGTGGACGTTGGTACGGGGCTTTGCGTCCAGAGTTCAAGGGCGCGCGCTCCTTGATGGACAAGCATCGTGAGTCCATTGGTGTGCGCTAGCCCTAGCTCAGCGGCTTGGTGTAAAAGGGGGGTTTGTGGTGGGCGATAAATCATATCGTACACGGCAGCGGGTCGCGGAATTTTACACAAGTTGATGGGGGCTGTATCGCCCGGCGCTAAGCCCAAGGAAGTGGCGTTGATGACAATCGCGTTCGCGGGTAGGGAGGTCGGCGGAGCGGCGAGATCAAACCCTTGAACCGGAATCGACGGGTCGGGCCGCACTAATCCTGTCAGCAGTTTATCTAAAGTGCTGGCGGTGCGGTTGCCGATCCAGAGTGAGGCACAGCGTTGGTGTAAACTTTCAGCCGCGGCGGCGCGGGCGGCGCCACCTGCGCCAAGTAAAATGATGTGCGCGCCGGCCAGGGTGAGTTGCAAATCTTGCTGTAAGGCGGCGGCTAAGCCAAAGCCATCCGTGTTGGCCCCCCGCCAGCCCGTGGGGGTGGCGGTGAGCGTATTAGCAGCTCCGGCCGCGCGGACGAAATCATCACTCGATTCGAGCTGACTGACGACGAGGGCTTTATGGGGGACGGTTAGGTTCAGGCCGTAAAATTTTTTCTGATGAAAGAGGGTGAGAGCGCGCGGTAAGGTTTCCGGCGCGATATCAAATTTAAAATAATGCCAATCGTGAAAGCGGGGCTGCGTTTTGGTCAGTTGAGCCAATGCCGCATTGTGCATGGCTGGGCTGAGAGAGTGCGCGATAGGCCGGCCGATGACCGCAAGGGCTGTACCCGCGAACGACCATTGTTCCAGATCGGCTAGGGTATGAATAGGCTCAGGGGCGGTGCTCATGGACGGGTTCAGCAAAGCTCACTGACCGGACGAGAACGAGCCCGATTTTATGGCTGAGCCTGGCGTTCGTGGGTCGATTCAAATTCTGCGACAAAATCAGCGAAGAGTCGCGCGGTGGCGAGTTGCTCGCTGGCCGCGTAGTGATGAGCGAGGTTGCGGCAGCATCGGCAAAGGACTTCTCGCACTGGGGTCGGGGCTAGATCAGCCAAGGTAGGCTCATGGTCGTTTAAGCGAGCCAGCAAAAGGACTTCCGGAGCGCTCAAAAAAACGCCGGCATGGAATGGGTCCAGAAAGAAAGGCGGAGTTTCTTCATAGCAGCCGACAATAAAATGACCGGGCAAGGCAACGGGTTCGAGCGGCAGGCCGATTCGCTCGGCGATGAGTAGATAAACGATGGATAGCGAAAGCGGCAGGCCTTTACGCCGAATGAGCACTTGATCGAGAAAGCTGTTGAGCGGATCGGTATAATGCTCGGTGTTGCCGCGTAAGCCAAATTCCTGGAGCAGTACGTGATTGAGGATGCGGCATTGCTCGCGTGGGGTGCTGGTCGGAGTGATGAGTTCACGGCAACGCGCGGCAAGGGCATCTAATTGCGTGCAACACGAACCGACATCCAAGTCTGCATTAACCGTGCGACTTAAGAGGAGAGCGCCCGTTTCTAGTTCGTAATTAAGCGAGCGAATAAAACGGCGAAAATCACCCACCGGATCAGAAGAATTCAGCTGGCCAAGGTAGCGGGCCGCATGGGCGGCCAGCGTTTGGTTGGGCTGGCTGGCGACGGCGCGCAATAGCTCAACACTTTCATCGCCGTGGGCTAAAAATAATTCCAGTAAGGCCTGTTGCACAACCGGGGAAGGATCATCCAGCAACTGCGGTAGGGCTTTTTGTTGAGAGATTGTGAAGGGCAGCACTGCCATCAATTTAGCCAAGGGGGTGCCTCGCGCGGCGCAATCGGGAAATAAATGTTCGGTCGATCCCGGCATTTATTCGCGAGGGCCGTACAGAGCTGTGCCGACGCGCACGACCGTGCTTCCCTCACTGATTGCCGCTGCAAGATCGCCACTCATCCCCATCGATAGCTCCTTGAGCGGTACCCCGAAGCGGCCGGCGAGTTCGTCACGTATGTTGCGCAGATTGGCAAAAGTGCGGCGAGCGACATCGGTATCATCAGAAAGCGGCGCGATCGTCATTAAGCCATCCACCTGCAGGTGGGGTTGTTGAAGGGCGTATTCCAGCAGGTGAGGCGCATCAATGGGCTCGATCCCAAATTTAGCCGGATCGTGGCCCGCATTGATCTGTAATAATATGGGTAGCTTCTTATGCAGCTCTCCTCCGGAGCGATTGAGAGCGGCGAGTATTTTTTCGCTATCGACGCTCTGAATTCGGGAAAAATGAGCAGCGGCGAGCTTCGCTTTGTTGGATTGGAGATGACCAATCAGTTCCCAGCGCAGGTTAGGGGGCGCTAAACTTATTTTATCGATGGCCTCTTGAACTCGATTTTCTCCCACTGATTTAAGTCCATAACGGACAGCATATTCGGCTGCTGCTGCTGGGTGATTTTTTGTCACAGGCAAGAGGGTTACCTCACTCGGTAGCCGACCTGCTGAGCGGCAGAGCTCAGCTATTCGAAGAACGAGGGCATTGGCTCGTTGGCAAAAAGTATCATATTCGATAAACATCTCTTGGTATGTCTTTTAGATTGGCCTGCTGATAAGTTATATTTATACTGAGCGTAACAATACCAATGTATGCAAATTGAGAATTTTAAAATCTTCGCCGATTTGGTGGAAACCAAGAGTTTCTCCAAGGCAGCTAAGTTGAATGGAATTACCCAGTCCGCTGTTAGTCAGCAGGCCCGTTCCATGGAGCGCAACTTTAAGACGCTCATGGTCGACCGGAGCCAAAAGCAGTTTAATCTTACCCGCGAAGGGCAGCGTATTTATGAGGCCGCCAAAGAAATTCTCCACGGCTACGAGAAGCTGGAGAGTGATTTGCAGGAAATGAAGAAGGTCATTAGTGGCACGATTCGAATTTCTACGATTTACTCGATTGGGCTGCATGAATTGCCGCCTTATATTAAAAAATTCCTGCACGATTACCCTTCGGTCAACGTTCGGGTGGAGTATCGGCGGTCTAATCTTGTTTACGAAGATATCTTACATAATTCCGTAGATTTTGGCTTAGTCGCTTTTCCGCAGAAAGTACGGCAAATTGAGATGCTGCCCTTCCGCAACGATCGGCTGATTTTAATTGCGCACCCTAATCATCCTTTGGCGAAAGCCGCCGAAGTAGAAATGAAGGCGCTTTCCTCGCATAAATTTATTGGCTTTGATCCAGATATTCCGACTCGGAAAGCGGTTGATCAGATTTTCCGCGATTTCAAATTAGAGATCACACCGGTGATGGAATTTGATAATATTGAGACGGTAAAGCGCGCGGTGGAGATTGATCATGGCGTAGCTATTGTGCCGCAAGCGACCGTCTTGCAGGAGGTCCGGCAGGGGACGCTCGTGACCATCGCCTTCAAGGGTCGGGAGTTTACTCGGCCGCTCGCTATTTTGCATCGCAAAGGTCGGGTGCTGACGCCCGCGATGAAAAAATTTATTGAGATTCTCGGCGTAGAACCCGCTGAGACAGTTGCTAAAATCTAATCCTAGATTCGTTTAGCGGTGCCGCATTTGTTGCCGGTTTTTTTAAAGTTTTATATTATGCAGCTCTTTATTCATTTGATTGGTCGCTATTCTCTGCTGGGGGTGGTGTTGAGTGGTTTACTCGGCGGCGCGGCGTTGATCGCTGCACCGGACACCAAGCCGGCGCTCGCTTTGCCGGCGCCGACGTGGCAACTCTTTGACCTAGCCGGACAGGCCGTCAGTTCCGATCAATTTAAGGGCAAGGTAGTGGTAGTCGATTTCTGGGCGACATGGTGTCCGCCGTGCGTTGCAGAAATTCCGGGCTATATCGCCCTGCAAAAAAAATATGCGGCGCAAGGCTTAGTGATTATTGGGGTTTCCTTAGATCGCAAAGGGCCGTCTGCGGTTCGCGAGTTTGCGATCGCGCGGGGAATGAATTACACGATTGTAATGGGAGATGACGCTAGTGTTGAGGCCTTCGGCGGCATTGATGCTATACCAACGACCTTTTTAATTAATCGCCGTGGTGTTATTGTGCATAAAAAAATTGGCGCACTTTCATCTGAAGAATACGAAAAATTGGTGCAGCAAGCGCTGCAGTGAGCAGCAACTCAAGCGCGGGGTGGCGGCGCGAGTTCGCGGTCGGTAGTAGCGCTTTTTATGAAATTCCAAATCAGCCTGTTGCTACCCCTCACGTGCGCGCTCCTTTATGTGGTGGCCGCTTTGACGGTGAAGCGCGCGGCTGCTCTTGGAGCTGGGATCTGGCGTACCGGGTTTTTATCAAATTGGGCGATCGCCTTATTATTTCTTCCATTATGGTTCGGCTCGGCGGAACAGCCTCAGCCCAATCTTGATTATTGGCAGCCGGCGGTGACGGCTTTGCTTTTCTTTGCAGGCCAAGCTTTTACTTTTTGGGCCTTAAGCCACGGCGATGTTTCGGTGGTGACCCCAGTCATGGGGACCAAAGTAATTTTGGTCGCGCTGTTCAGCAGCTTGCTTCGCGTCGGGCTGGTCCCATGGCAATGGTGGGTTGGGGCTGCTCTGAGCACGGCGGCGATCATCCTCCTGCACCAAGGTAGCGGGGCAATCCGACCGCGGGTTGGGCGGACGGTGCTACTCGCTTTTTGCAGCGCGACCGCTTTTGGGCTGGGAGACGTGTTGGTGCAAAAATGGCTACCGCACTGGGGGGCGCGGCAGTTTTTCCCGCCGATGTTTGCGCTCGTCGGTTTGTTTTCTTTTAGCTTCATGCCTTTTTTCAAGGCGCCCCTGCGGTCTATGAATGCGGCCATGTGGCGCTGGGTCGGCGCAGCGGCGCTCCTCTTGGCCATAAATAATGCCGGGGTACTTTGGTCTATCGGTTTGGTCGGCAGTGCAACGGCTGTAAATATCGTCTACAGTTTGCGCGGACTATTCAGCGTGCTGCTCGTATGGGGGATTGGGCACTGGTTTATGAGTACGGAACAGCATCTCGATGCAAGCGTCTTGCGCGCTCGACTATTCGGCGCTGGCCTCATGATCGCCGCGATTGGGCTGGTATTAATTTAAAGCTTCGAGCGCTGCCTGGGCGCGTAACTTAGCCGGCTTATCATATTTTTTTAAAGCCGGCATCGTGAGTCCGCGTTGCCATTCAATTTTGGCGAGCGCAAGTTGTCCTGCGGCAGCATAAGCGAAGCCTAGTTCAAGCGGATGGGCCAATGCCTTGGGCTCAAGGGCAATCGCTTGGTGGAGATGCCGCTGACTTTCCTCAAAAGAGGCTGCTGGTAGGCCCCCGTACCATAAGCGTACGAGCAATCGAGCCGAGAAGCCAAGGGAGGCTATTTCGTAATGCCAGCGCCCGAGTACGTGGTGGGCCCAAGCATAATCTGGATTTAGGCGGAGCGCTCGCTCTGCCTCGGACCGTACCAAGCGCGAGTACTGAATCTTTTTGGAAGTATCACTATAAGCAGCGAGGGAGCCGTAGGCCACCGCGACGGAAAGTACGTTGATTGCATTCGCATCCAGGGCGGTGGCGCGCTGTGCATAGGCGAGCGCAGCTTGGGCGAAATCTTGCCGCGTGTCATTTGTCGATTGGTCCGCTATAAGATCCGCGTATTGCTGGGCGATCTTTTGTAAAATATACGGGTCATTAGGCTTTGCTCGGTCTGCGGCGAGAAAAAGTTCGAGGGCGATGGGGGAATTCCAGTTAGCCTCAGCAGCAAGCGCTGCCTCGACGGAGGCCTGCGCACTGCTTGAACCTAAGAGCAGGAGAGCGCCCAGTATCTTACTAAACATAAAAGCTAAACTCTCAGGGCTTACGCATGAGGTAATGGCTGACGTGCCACTCTTCACCGGCGCGGAAATTCCACAATTCGGCGCACGCGAGATAGAAAATGCGCCAGTAGGCCCACCACTTTACTGCGTGAGCCGCTCCATAGGTGGTGCGAAATAGCGGCATGATTTCAGCTTGGTGAGCATCCATATTTTGCAGCCAATGCTCAGCAGTTTTTGCGTAGTGGGTGCCGTTGACGCGCCAGGATTCTACGAGCGTGAGGTCGGTTTGGCATAAGCTAAATAAATCATGGGCGGGCATCATGCCACCGGTGAAGAAATATTTACTCATCCAGTCAGTTTGATCCCGCGCCACAAAATGATAAGCGAGTTGGGCGTGGACAAAAACGTGCGCAAAAAACTTTCCTGCAGGTTTGAGCCACTGCGCGATGTTGGCGAGCAGGCGGGGCCAGTTTTTCATGTGCTCAAACATCTCAACCGAGACCACGCGATCAAACTGGTTGGGGGCAAGCTGAAGATCATTCATGTCGCAGGTGATCACCGTAATGTTGGTGAACCCCCGGGCCAGAGCTTCACGAGTGATGTGCTCGCGCTGCGTGCGGGAATGCGAAACGGCAGTTATCCGGGCGGTAGGATATTTTTCGGCCATCCAAAGGGTTAGTGAGCCCCAGCCGCAACCGAGCTCAAGGATCTGCTGGCCGTCGGCCAGTTGAGCGCGGGTGCAGGTGAGGGCGAGCATTGCGACCTCCGCCTGCGCGAGCGATTCGTGCCCGGTAGGGTAGAATCCACTGGAGTATTTAAGCCGCGGCCCAAGGCATTTTTGATAAAATAGAGTAGGCACTTCGTAGTGCTGCTCTTTCGATTCCGTCGTGTTAACTGCAATGGGCTGGTCGGCAAGGCCGGCTGCAAAGCGCCGCAATTGGGCGGCGGGATCGGCGCAATGTTCCTCTCGCAAGCGCTGGCGGAGTAAGCGGCGAATCCCAATTCGGATCAACCAGTCGGGTAAAAGATTTTTTTCGAGCAAGGAATCGATCATGGTAGTTTTTTAGGGAACCAGGGAAGAAAGGCACTCGTGGTTGCTTGGTAGCGCTGATAAGCCTCGCCCTTGGAGCGAAGGGCTTGCTGTTCAGTGAGGGGAATGCCGCTCACACGGAGGAGGAGAAATAAAATGCTAAGCGGCCCAATCACCGCGCACCAGCCAAACGGAGAAGCGAGGGCAAAAACAAAATAGGCTACCCAGATCAGCCATTCGAAAAAATAATTTGGATGGCGGCTATACCGCCAAAGACCGCGAGTGCAAACGGCCCCACGGTTAGCGGGGTTACGTTTAAAGGCTGCAAGCTGGGCATCGGCAAAAGCCTCCCCGGCGAAGGCGAGCAGCCAGAGAACCGCGCCAGCCACTTCTAGGGGTTGCCAGGTCGGCGTAGTATTGAGGCAGGCTACCGCAAAAGCCGGGGTGAGGAGAACGATGGAAATCGCTTGGAATTGAAAAAAACCAAACATCTTTGGCTGGAAATTTGCGGCCCAGTCTTGGCGCAATTGTCGATAGCGGCCGTCTTCCACCGGGTGGTGTTGCATCACTCGAGAATAAAGATGAGTGCCCAAGCGGAGACTCCAGATTAAAGCCATGGTGGCGATTAAGCCACGGCGCCATGGCCAGCCAGAACTGCCGACCGCATAATAAACAGCTAACACCGCAAACGAATAGGCCCAGACTATATCGACAATGCCGTAATTATTAATGCGCGCCGCAACAAAATAGCAGAAAGCAAAAATGAAACAGAGGCCGATGAGGGCGCTGAGAATCAGTAGCAATGTGGTCATGGCTCGCGAAAAGAATCTCAGGCCAGAAATAAAATCGCCACCCCCGCCGCGGCGAGGGCAAGGCCGAGCCAGTTGGGGCCAGCCCGACGAGTGGTGAGTACGGCTGCAAGTGGGCCTGAAGCGGGAACCGAGAATAAAGCTTGGAGGCAGTAAGCGGCCATCGCGATATTACCCAGCAGCATGATAGCAATGAACCAGCTCAGACGGGCTCGCCACGCAGTGTGTTGATAAGCAACCCAAACATAAAAAGTAAGAAAGCCCGCGTAAGCATCAAAGAGAGTCGCGATGAACCACGGATGGGTGAAGACCTCGCGGGGTACTGCAAATAGCGCGCAGTGGTAACTAGCCCATGAGGTGACGCCCAGCATGGCGGCGAGGATTAAACTAAAAAGGAGACGGAGCAGCCAGAGCATCAGATTTTAAAGTGCGAGGTTGTTGGGACGCGTGTACACCGCTTGGACCACCGAAATATTGCGCAGGGCAAAAGCGGTTTCACAGTAACACAGGTAGTAATGCCACTTTCGGATGAAGTGGTCATTGAAACCAAGGGCGCGCACTTGGTCGAGTTGCGCGTGAAACGACTCCCGCCAATGCCACAGCGTGCGTGCGTAATCTCGACCGAGGTCTTCCAAGCCGTGCAAAACAAAATTACCTTGGGCCGCGAGCTGCTGGTTAACGCGGTTGAGCGAGAGTAAAAGTGAACCGGGGAAAATGTGCTTTTGAATAAAATCTACCCCAGAACGTAATTGCGGGTAGCGAGCGTCGGGGCAGGTAATAAATTGGAGCGCGATCAATCCGTCCGGTTTAAGGACACGGCTACATACGGCCGCATATTCCTTGAGGTAGTGGTGCCCGACTGCTTCCAGCATTTCAATGGAGACAATTTTATCAAATTGGCCGGTGAGTTCTCGATAGTCTTGTAGGCAGACCGTGATGCGATCGCTGAGACCAGCCGCCGCGATACGCTGAACCGCGAGGTCGCGCTGTTGCGGTGAGATGGTCAGAGTTGTAACGCGGCAGCCATAATTTTTAGCGGCGTGAAGGCTCCAGGCGCCCCAGCCTGTGCCAATTTCGAGAACATGGTCGTTCGGTTGGAGGCGTAACTTTTGACACAGGGCATCGTTCTTCGCACTTTGCGCTTCGGCAAGGGTGGTTGCCCCATTCCAGCGAGCGGCCGAATACATCATTGAAGGATCAAGCCAGAGCGCGAAAAATTCATTCGAGAGATCGTAATGAGCGCGGATGTTGCGTTGCGCATTAGCGCGAGTGTTGGGTCGCAGTAGGTGGAAGAGCCGATTGCTCACGCGGAGTAAATTGAGAGCGAGCGATTGGGCGTGTTGGGAGCCTGATAGCGTAGGGGCTGTTTCAAGGTTCAGGACAAACCATCCGAGCAGTGCGGTGAGATCGGGGGTTTCCCAATCGCCATCCATGTAGGCTTCCGCAAAGCCAATATCCCCATAAAGAGCAGTCTTGGTAAATAAAGCAGCGCGGCGCACCCGCAAGGTGGCGCAGTTGTAAACACCCGGTGCGATGAGCTGCTTCGTTACGATTGGTTCGCCGAAGATTTGCACAGTCCCATCGGGTAACTCGAGGCGGAGTTGGCCGCGTTTCATTGCGGCAAATGCTTGAAGCACCGCGCGCTGAAAAAATGACCCTCCGCGAGGTGTCTCGTTGGTCGTCGCTGAGCTGATGGTTGGCACGGGCTGGTTCATGCGGAAAGGAGGGCAATGGAGTGATGCGGGCGATAGAGATCCCGTTGGGCCTCGGGGCGGGCGGCTTTAGCAAACCACGGCACGCGTTTTATAAAAAGCCGCAGCGCTTGCCAGTGGATGAGGGCCATCACTCGCAAAGTGATGAAGGGGTATTTAAAGGTAAACCAAGTCAGCCGTCCGCTAGTCAACTCCGTGCGGGTGCCGGTCAAGACACTGGTCAGCGTGCGCTTTCCGTCGGCATAATCATCGATCTGAATCGCTAATTTATCTCCTGGGGTGCGCAGCGTGAAATCAAAAGCCACGTCGAGATCAGAGAAAGGCGATACATAAAAATATTTTGGCGTGCGCAGGGAAAAAGCGGCTCCGTGGGCGGTGGCTAAATGGGTGGTGGGTCCGAGCACAAAGGGCTTCATTTCCTTAAACGTATTACTGACCTCGGCAATCGAGGCGAGGGGGCGCCCCTGTTGATCATAGCAAAAATAAAAAGAGACGGGATTAAATTGATAACCAAATACCCGCGGTAAGGTGACCAGCATGATGCGGCCACCGGTTAAGTCGATGCCTTGGGTCGCGAGGTGGGCGATCACACGATGCTTTAACCCAGCCAGCGGGGGGCGGGCAGTTGCCGGGGAGCTTGGTTGGTGGACAGTTTCTGTAGTCGGTAGAAATTCACGTTCGCAAAAATTATAAATATTACGGCGATCGTTAGAAAATAGAGCCAGCTGCGTGGGTAACGCTGGGAGCTCATCCAGATCGAATGCAAACATGAAGATGCGATACACAAAGCGATGCGGCTTCGGCGTAAATCGCTCGTGTAATATCTGACATTCGTAGAGACAGGAATTCACTCGAAGGAGGTACGTTTAAGCTGGGCATTAAGATGCCCTTAGAATCACGATTTTGAGTCAATCCACGGGTCGTGCCCGAGAAGTTGTTGGCTCACGTTCACGGCGGAAAGCAGGCCATCTTCATGAAATCCATGGCGCTGCCAAGCGCCGGCGAAATAGGTCTCGGTATGACCGCGCGCACTTTGGTTCAGCTGCGGTAACTCCGCTTGGGCCTGCACGGCGCCTTGGCTAAATAACGGATGGGCGTAGGCGATCGTTTTAATAATTTTATCGGGGGCAATGCCGGCGGAACCGTTGATCGAGACAAAATAATTCTCTCGATCGGAGACTCCCTGTAAGCAGTTCATCCAGTAATGGGTTGCCGGCGAGATTACGCCGTGCGCGTCGCGGGTAATCGAGTAATTCCAGGCCGACCAGGCGAGGGGCGTGCGCGGCATCACAGTGGCATCCGTGTGGAGCGTGGCAATATTGGCCTGGTAGTGAAATTCGCTGAGTAAGCGGATTTCGTCTGCGGTGGGGTCAGCGAGCAAGCGTAAGGCTTCATCAGGATGACAGGCAACGATGGCGTGGTCAAAATGCTGGGGCGCGCCCGTGGCGGTGGTGATGGTAACCCCACGAGCCTCACGCTGCAGGCGAATCACTTTGGTTTGATGGCGAATGCGATCGCGCCAAGGCAGGGTGAGTCGTTTGACATATTCTTGGGCGCCGCCGGCAACGGTCCACCATTGATGCTGCGTATCTAGACCGAGAAAGCCGTGATTATGAAAAAACCGCAGCAAGGTGGTCGCGGGAAAGGCCAGCATTTTATCCGGAGGCGTTGACCAGACCGCCGAGCTCATCGGGACTAGATAGAGGTTGAAAAAATCCTCACCGTAGCCCCGCTGTTTAACATAATTGCCCAGGGTTATTTTGCCCCAGGCGGGATCATCAAGAGCGGCGATGGCTTCACGATTGAAGCGGGCGATTGCCACCAGCATGCGGATAAACCGTGGGCGTAAAATATTTCGTCGCTGGGCAAAGAGGTGATTGAGCGAAGATCCGGCAAACTCGAGGCCGGTGTCCTCGTGGCGGACACTGAAAGACATGGCCGTTTTTTTAACAGGCACCTCGAGTTGGGCAAAGAGTCGGGTTAGCTGGGGGTACGTGGCATAATTAAATACCATAAACCCGGTGTCGATGGGTACGGGGCGGCCGGTGCCTTGCTCGGGAATGGTGACAGTGTTCGTATGGCCGCCGGTGTAATCATTCTGCTCAAACAAGGTCAGGTCAAAGTGTCGGTGCAAAAAATGCGCCGAGCCCATCCCCGCGATACCGGTTCCAATAATGGCAAGTGAGGCCATAAAAATACACCTCGCGGTGTTTTCAGTATTTTTTAGATATCGGACTTAGGCTCGGGGGCCGTTTGGTTTAATGGCACAATGAGCTCGCCAATGTTTTTATGGACGGCAGGGCCGTCCACTTTTTTCATTTGGGCGGCGACTTCCGTACTATGAACGGTTGCCAGCGCGATAGCTGCAGCCGTCGGCACCGCGCGACGCAAGAGATCAATTTCATGTTGCACGGAAGAGATCGAAAAGCGGGCGAGGGTGTCTTGATGGTTGCGTAGCTCAGCTTCGCGATAAATCGAAGCTGGCACCGGTTTAAGATCCCAGATGAAACCCGTCCACGAAAGGGCTTTCAGGATATAGTAAGTGATATCAAGCTCCCACCAATAGAAGCCTTGGCGGGTAGACGACATGTAGCGGTGGTGATTATTATGCCAACCTTCGCCCAGTGTGATAAGGGAGAGAATAAAGCTATTTCGAGAATCATCACTGGTGGCGAAGCGTCGGCCGCCCATCAGATGGGCCAGCGAATTGATGCAAGAGGTACCGTGGAACAGCGCGGTGGTGCTGATGAAAAATCCCCAGACAAGCAGTTGGGGGCCGCTCGTGTGCCAAGCGGGTAAAGCTTGCTCTAGGCTATGGCCGAGAACGAAGAGGGTGGTCGCAAACAGAACCGGCACGATAACATCGAAGCGGTTAAGAAAAACGAGCTCGGGGTATTTAGCGAGGTCACGGATTTTGGTATAATCAGTGGGAAAGTTACGGCGGCTGGTGATCCAGCCAATATGCGACCACCAGAAACCATGCACATGCGGGGAGTGAGCATCGCTTGGTTCATCGGAGTGCTGGTGATGGTGACGGTGATGGTAAGCCCACCAAAGGCCGCCTCGTTGCACACAGGTCGCACCGAGGAGGGCTAAAAGAAACTGACCAAAGCGGGAGGTGCTATAAGTTTTGTGCGAGAAATAGCGGTGATAAATCCCGGTGACCGCGAACATCCGGATAAAGTAGAGCCCGATCGCTAAACTAACTGCGAGCCAGCTCCACCCAGTCCAGATCACCCCAAGGCAGCCAAGGTGCAGAATCAAAAAGGGGATACAGCGAACAAGATTTACCCCGTCGGGTTGAGCCCGAATAGCCTCAGGTGGCTCTGCTGAATAATCAGAATCGATCCATTGGAACAGAGAGCCGAGCAGGCGGGGTTTAGACATAAAATAAGCTGGGGTCGTAAAAATTGAAGCGGGAGAAAAACTATCTGGAGACAACGGTGCAAGCTGAGTTTAATGGCATTCTATACAGGGTGTTTAGAATGTTCTAAAGCACAAGGGGTGGCTGCTGGTTAGGGGTTATGAATCAACAGCTTTCCTTCGTCGCTCGGGTGGGGATTGATCTCCTCAAGGCCGGGAAGGGCTCGGGCGAGGGTAGTCGATATGCCCCTCATTTCATGGAACTGGGCCAAGGAGGGGCCTTTTCCTTTTGACTGAGTAGTTGAGCTATCAGCATTTTGATCGGCGTGACTGGTGCAGATCCCAATCCAGCAGATTCCTCTTCCCAGGGACCGCAGCTGATCTACGCAAAATTTGAAACGGAGCTACAGGTGCGGCCCGATGATATCGATATGTATCAGCATGTTCACAGTAGCCGTTATATGGATTACGTATTAGCCGCGCGGTTCGATCAGATGGAGCGCTGCTATAAGATGCCCATGGCTGATTTTCAGAAACAGGGGTATGGCTGGTTTATGGCGACCGCCCAGATGAATTTTAAGCGTCCTTTAGGGCTTGGGGATCGCTTCATAGTCAGAACTTGGATCGAAAGATTCACGCTCATTGGGGTTAAGGTGCAGTTTCAGATTATTCGTACTTTAGACAATAAGCTCAGTTGCGATGGCTGGTTTGACTACGTGATGGTCTCAATGGAGACCTCTCGAGCGGTGCGTTTGCCGGCAGATATTAAGGCGAAATACGAGATTTAGGCAATAGGGTTGCGATTCCATAAATAACTATATAATATTTACTTGCGAATTTAAAAGCCAGATTACGCTTGCATTATAGCCGAAGCTGAGTGTCTTAGCGGCCTCGTTAGAGATAGCGTTTGATGACAGGATCTGGTGAGTCGTTGGCTGAGCATTGGCTCAAGTGATGATTTCGAAACCCACAGTGGGAACGGACTGGCAGATGGCGAAGGATCTACGAATTATCACATGAGCAATTCCAAACTATACGTTGGAAATTTATCGTTTAATACCACTGAGGGCGAACTCCGCTCTCATTTTGAGCAGTTCGGCTCGGTTACCGACACCTACGTCGCTATGGACAAAATGACGGGCCGCCCACGCGGTTTCGCCTTCGTTACCATGGGCACAGCTGATGAGGCCAAGATGGCTATCGAGAAGACCAATGGTGTCGATCTCGGCGGTCGCGCCCTCCAAGTCAATGAGGCCCGTCCTAAGGAAGAGCGTCCTTCTGGTGGCTTCGGCGGCGGCGGTCGCGGTGGCTTCGGCGGCGAACGTCGTGGCTTCGGCGGCGGCGGTCGCGGTGGTCGCAGCGGCGGCGGCGGCGGTTACGGCGGCGGCGGCGGCGGTGGTGGCGGCGGCGGTCGCTACTAATCAACCGTTCGCTTTCGCGAACTTTACTTTCAAGGCGGAGCCCAAGTGGCTCCGCCTTTTTTTGGCCGCTAGCGGCATTCTGGTCCGGTTGAGCAAGGCACGGTCCGATATGCGAAAGGGGCATTGCCTGGCTTAGGCTAGAAATTGAGTTGCACGGCCCCGTGGGCGTCGCTCCTTTGGCCTTTCATTTTTCATGACCAAGTTTCATCGGTTTCTTGCGCTCCTTTGTTTTTTACTGAGCTGCCTCTATGGGCAGGTGCTTGGTAAAGCTTCATCGTCAACTCAGTCTGTTTATAGCGGGCTGATCGTGATCGACGCGGCTACGGGGCGAGTGCTCGTAGAAGATAATGCTGACGATGTTAGCCCGCCGGCTAGCATGACGAAGTTAATGACCTTTGCCGTGGTCGCCGATAAGATCGCTAGTGGGGCGCTTACGCGTGAGACCTTGGTGAAAATAACGAATGAGGATTCTAAAATAGGCGGGACGCAGGTTTACCTCGATGCCCGTGAGACTTTTTCGCTCGATGAGTTGCTTTACGCGATGATGATCCAATCCGCCAATGATGCGGCGCATGCGGTCGCGCGAATTTCGGCTGGCTCGGTAGAGGCGTTCGTTGGGCTCATGAATGCCAAGGCTCAAGAATTAGGCATGACGCATACAACATTCCGCTCACCGCACGGTCTGCCGCCATCAAGTCGGCATAAAGCTGATGGCGATTTAACGACCCCACGGGATTATGCGCTCCTGTGTCGCTACCTGCTGGGTCATACTAACGTCCTGCAATATTCATCAGTTCAGCACCGCGATTTTGGATTAAATCGTAAGCAGGGGTCTCAGCACATGAAGAACCACAATAACCTGCTTGGGAAAGTCGCGGGAGTTGATGGACTAAAGACAGGATACACCGCGAGTGCCGGTTATTGCTTGAGCGCCACCGCTGAGCGCCGCGGTCGGCGGGTAATTGTGGTTATCATGGGTTCATTTGGTCCGAACGGTCAGCGCGATCTTGGTAAAACACGCGACCTTAAAGCGATTGAGTTAATCGAACGCGGCTTCACCGCCTTGGCCTCTAGCCTGCCAAATAATTTGCCGACGACTGTGAACTCACCCACCGCGGTGATCCCCACCGTGAAAACGCTTGAATCTGCTGGATCTGCGCCCGAACAATCCTCGACGCCGCCGGCTGATGGCTTCACCTTTCGCGTCGGTCCTCTTGTCAAAAAACCATGAATAATGCTGCCATTCGTCGATTTGTTTTTCTGGTCTGCTCTGGATTTTTACTCAGCGCTGGTCCGCTCCACGCGCAACGGGAAAAATTGCCACCGGAAGATATTGAATTCGTTGAGCAGAAATGGCCCGACGCCAAGCGGACTTATACTGGTCTGCGCTACATAGTGCTTAAAGCGGGCCAGCCCGATGGACCCATGCCGAAAGCGGGTTCACTGGTTAAGGTACTCTACAAAGGGATGCTGCTCAACGGCACAGTTTTCGACCAATCGGCCGATGCCGCGCACCCCTTGGAAGCGCGGATTGGGCGCAGTGAATTAATTGAAGGCTGGGATGAGGCGGTGCAGAAAATGCGCCGTGGGGATAAATGGCTACTGATTGTACCGCCTGAGATGGCTTATGGGGCCCGGGGTAAGCCGCCGGCTATTCCGCGTAGCGCGACGCTAATTTTTGAAATGGAGCTAGTCGATTTTTCTCAAGAATAAGGTCTCTGCCTGGGTCTAAATGTTCGCTCGAAGATGATGGCGCTGAGTCCAGAAGCCGTCGCCAGTATAAAGTATTAGTCCAGTCCAGATGCACGCGTAAGCTTGCAGGTGGACCAAATCGAAGGGCTCATGATAGAGAAAATAGCCCAGCAAGAATTGTACGCTCGGCGCTACATATTGCAGTAGGCCGAGCGTTGTTAACGGGATGCGCTGGGCGCCGTACGCAAATAAGAGCAGGGGAATTGCTGTCACAATACCCACGCTCAGAACTAAAATATGCTGCCACCAATCTACGCGGCCAAGGGCGCCTATTCCTGTGTGGTGCCACCAGGCCAGCAATCCGAGAGCAAGTGGAAGCAGCATGAGCGTCTCAGCGGTTAGCCCAGGAATCGCACCCAGGGCGGATTTTTTCTTAAGCAACCCATATCCTGACCAAGTGCCGGCGATCGCTAAAGCGATCCAAGGGATATGACCTAAGCGGGTGAGAAGAGTAATGACGCCACCCGCCGCCAGACTAATCGCTAGCCACTGCAAGGTGCGTAATCGCTCGTGCAAAAGCAGTGAACCGAGCGCTACATTGACGAGTGGAACGAGAAAATATCCGAGACTAGATTCAATAATCTGCCCATGATTTACGGCCCAAACATAGACCGTCCAATTAGCTGCTAGCAATAAGCTGCTGAGTAGATTCAGCCCAATCAGTCGTGGGTGGGCAAAAGCGGCGCGCAACGCTCGCAAATTATTTTGCCAAGCGAGGATGCCGATTAAAAATAATAATGACCAGACTATGCGATGCATAATGAGCTCGATCGAGGCGATCGAGCTCATCTGTTTCCAATACAGAGGGACGAGGCCCCAAAAAAGAAAACTAGCCGTGGCCGCGAGCGCGCCGCGAGCGGCGTTAGCAGGAGAAGTCATAAAAAAGTGAGTCCGTTAAAAGCGGGCTGCGCTGAGTGATTAATGCTCAGAGTGACCTTAGGCTGGACGATGCACGGGCTGAGGCCGCCCGTGATCATCGATCGCAACATAAGTGTACATCCCTTTGGTGACACGTAGTAATCGCCCATCACGGCCGCGTTGGACCCAGGCCTCGACCGCAATTTGCATAGAGGTCCGGCCAGTTTTTAGGAGCGAAGCGTGACAGTTAACGATGTCGCCTACATTTACCGGGTGCAGAAAAGCCATACCATCTACCGCGACCGTCGTGACGCGACTGCGGGCCAGGTTCTGGGCATAAATAGCAGCCCCTAAATCCATTTGTGACATTAACCAGCCGCCAAAAATATCGCCGCTTGCATTAGTATCAGCCGGCATGGCGATCGTGCGAATCACTAGCTCACCGTGTGGCGCTGTTGGGGAAAGAGGATCACTCATAGGTTGAGCCTAGGCGTACCCGTGACTGACTAGCAAGTACGCTGGCGATAGCAGGCGGGCCGGATCGTTGGGTCCAAAGATGCCGCCATGGGCGGGCGAGTTTTGGCGTTGTTTTCAGAGGAGATGAGCGGGATAGTGCGGAAAATATGGCCGCCCTCGCTCAGATTGCTGTTCGCCGTTTGTTTAATGCCATCGGTCCAGTTGATTATGTTGGTCTTGAGGAACGCGTCGCCAAATACGGGACGAGGAGTCTCAAGAAAAATGCTAAACAGTTTGGGTTAAAGCTGGCGGTGTCTATGATCGACCTCACCACGCTCGAAGGCAAAGATACCCGCAGTAAAGTTGAGGCTTTGTGTCAGAAGGCTCGCCAGCCCCATGACAATCTTGTCACTCCCGCGGTCGCCGCCGTCTGTGTTTATCCGGCTATGGTGCGGCATGCGCGGCGCGCGCTGGGGCCGCATTCATCGGTGCGCATCGCGTCAGTTGCCACGGCTTTCCCCTCTGGACAGACTGCACTTAAAACTCGTTTAGCGGAGGTGAAATGGGCGGTGGCGGAAGGAGCCGATGAGATCGACATGGTTATTAACCGTGGGGCCTTTCTCGCGGGGGAATTTTCTTTGGTGCAAGATGAAATTGCCGCCGTCCGCGCCACTTGCGGCGCCGCGACGCTCAAGGTCATTCTCGAGGTCAGCGAGTTAGAGACCTATGACAATATTCGGGCTGCCTCATTTTTGGCGATGCGCGTGTTGCGGCCAGGAGATTTTATTAAAACGAGCACTGGTAAAACCACCCTCAACGCGACTTTGGGGAATAATCAAGTTATGCTCGAAGCGATTCGCGATTATTACCTTGAGACGGGCATTCCTATTTCGATGAAGCCCGCTGGCGGGATTCGCACGGCAAAGCAGGCGCTCACTTTCTTGGTGGCCGTCAAAGAGACGCTCGGCGACGCCTGGCTTAATAATGTGCGTTATCGTTTTGGTGCCTCTGCGCTTCTTAACGATCTGCTGCGTCAGCTGGAGAAAGAAAAAACCGGCGCTTACCCCGCGCCGTATTATTTTAGCGAAGCGACTGAAAGTTATTAAATTTTTGCCACTGCTACATCTATCCTACGGCCAACCGTGATCAAAAATCATGCCAACTTTGCTTAATAAAAAACGTTCCGCCTCCTCCCTTCGTCGTCAGGCTGCGCCGGCGCTCATTTTTGGTGACCTTTGGGCTTATGATCCCGCGCCTGAGACTGCCGACCCCAAACTCAAGACGCGCTATGAGCTTTTTATTGGCGGTAAATTTGTAGCCCCCGCCTCGGGTCAGTATTTTGACTCAATCAACCCGGCTAACGAACAAAAGCTCGCAGAGATTGCGCATGCCAATACCGCGGATGTAGCCGCGGCTTATCGAGCTGCGAAAAAAGCCTATGAGCAAACCTGGAGCCGGTTGCCTGGTCGGGAGCGCGCCAAATATCTTTTTCGAATCGCTCGATTGCTCCAGGATCGAGCGCGCGAATTTGCGGTGGCGGAAACAATGGATGGCGGGAAGCCAATCAAGGAGTCGCGCGATTTTGATGTGCCCATGGCCGCGGCGCATTTTTTCTATCACGCCGGCTGGGCGGATAAACTTGAGTATGTGGCGCCGGGCCGTCGGGTTGCCCCTCTCGGGGTAGTGGGCCAAGTTATACCCTGGAATTTTCCTTTGCTGATGCTGGCCTGGAAAATTGCGCCTGCGCTCGCGATGGGTAATTGCGTCGTGATCAAGCCAGCCGAGACGACCAGTATTACAGCCCTCAAACTCGCGGAAATCTTCCAAGATGCCGGTTTGCCGGCCGGGGTAGTTAACATTGTCACTGGTTTTGGTGATACCGGCGCAGCCGTCATGGCGCACCCTCTTGCAGCCAAGGTTGCCTTCACCGGCTCGACCGAGGTTGGAAAGATCATCATGCGCTCGCTCGCTGGTACGAATAAAAAAATGACGATGGAGCTAGGTGGCAAAGCGGCCAATATCATTTTTGATGATGCGCCGCTCGATCAGGCAATTGAGGGAATCGTTAACGGAATCTTTTTCAATCAGGGCCACGTGTGTTGTGCCGGCTCACGCCTTTTAGTGCACGAGCCTATCGCAGCTACGGTGCTCGCCAAACTGAAGCAGCGCATGCGTACCCTGCGGGTGGGTGATCCGCTTGATAAGAATACGGATATCGGCGCAATTAATTCGAAGGCTCAGCTCGCTACCATCAAGCGCCTGGTCGCTGTCGGGGTCAAAGAGGGGGCTGCCCTGTACCAGCCAGACTGTGTGTTGCCGGCCAAGGGATTTTATTTTCGACCGACAGTTTTCTCGGGTGTCTCCATGAGCCACCGCATCGCCCGCGAGGAAATTTTCGGGCCGGTCTTAAGCGTGCTGACGTTTCGGACGGTAGATGAGGCGATTGAAAAGGCGAACAACACTGCCTACGGCTTGAGTGCTGGTGTCTGGACGGACAAAGGTTCGCGCATTTTAAAATTAGCTGCTGAGCTCAAAGCGGGAGTTGTTTGGGCCAATACTTACAATAAATTTGATCCGGCCTCGCCCTTTGGCGGTTATAAGGAATCTGGTTTCGGCCGCGAAGGTGGTCGGCAAGGACTTCTCGATTATTGCCAGTTCGTCTAAAAATTAACCCTTCCTTTTCATTATGGCCACGCGCCCTTATCTTACAGCTCCGCTCAAGACTGATCAGATGCCGCCAGGTATCCCCTACATCATCGGTAATGAAGCGGCGGAGCGGTTTAATTTCTATGGGATGCGCGCTGTGCTGACGGTATTCATGACGCAATACCTAGTGAACCGGGCGGGCGGGCGTGATCTGATGAGCGAGAATGAGGCCAATCAGTGGTATCATTGGTTTGTCGCCTCTAATTATTTTTTCCCTATGCTAGGCGCGATTCTCTCTGATGCTTTCTGGGGAAAATATCGGACAATTTTTTGGGTATCGCTGATCTATTGTGCCGGAAGTTTGGTGCTCGCTTTTGACCACACCCGGCTCGGTCTCGGTCTAGGGTTGGGCCTGATTGCCTTGGGTTCTGGCGGCATCAAGCCATGCGTATCCTCGCATGTGGGTGATCAGTTTGGGCCCGCCAATCAGCAACTGCTGTCGCGCGCTTTTAGCTGGTTTTATTTCTCGGTGAATTTCGGCTCTTTTTTCTCCATTTTGCTGATCCCTTGGTTATTGGCGCACTACGGACCAGGCTTAGCTTTTGGCGTACCTGCCGGATTGATGCTGTTAGCCGCTTTTGTCTTTTGGCAGGGCCGCTACAAATTTGCGCATATTCCACCTGGTGGGAAAACATTTCTGCGCGATACCTTCAATCGCGCGGGCTACGCGGCGATTGGTCGACTCGCGGTGCTTTTTTCTTTTGTCGCCATTTTTTGGTCGCTCTGGGATCAAAGCGGCGGGGAGTGGGTATTGCAGGCGCAAAAAATGGACCTGCACTTTTTAGGGATTACGTGGCTCGCATCCCAAATCCAAGCGCTTAACGCCATTATGATTTTGGCATTTATTCCGCTCTTTCAATTTTTAATCTATCCCGCGATTAATCGAATTTTCCCCTTAACTCCGCTCAGGAAAATTGGGCTGGGTCTGATCGTGACGGGCTTTTCCTTTATGGTCAGCGCGTGGATTGAGACGAAAATTGCGATGGGGCTTACGCCCAGCATCGGCTGGCAATTACCTGCCTATGCCTTGCTTTCGGCAGGTGAGGTCATGGTCTCGATTACGGCGCTTGAGTTTGCTTACACCCAAGCCCCGGCGCATATGAAATCTATTATTATGGCCTGTTACTTATTGTCGGTTTCAGCCGGGAATGCCTTTACCGCACTCGTGCACTATTTTATCGCGAATCCGGACGGCACGGTGAAATTGCAAGGCGCGGCTTATTATAATTTCTATGCTGCGCTCGCCATCGGTTGCGTCGGCATTTTTATTTTTGTAGCGCGGCGGTATCAGGAGAAAAGCTATCTCCAAGGGGAGGCCGCGGCCATCACGCCGCTGAGCTAAATTGATATTTCCGGCCTAAATATTTTAACCCCCTGCCCTTAACATGACTCGTCTCCCCATCACCAAAACACCCAAGGTTTACGTGGGCGGTGCGTTCATTCGCTCGGAAAGTGCGCGCACTTTTCCGCTAACCAATCCGGCCGGTGATTTTATCGCCAATATTCCCCAGTGTTCGCGCAAGGATTTGCGTAATGCGGTGGAGGCGGCCGCCAAGGCTGGCCCTGGTTGGGCGAAGCGCACCGCTTATAATCGTGGACAGATTATTTATCGTTTAGGTGAAATGCTGGAGGCTCGCCGGGTCGAGCTGGCGGAAGCTTTGCGACTCGGCGGTAGCTCTGCCGCGGCGGCCGCTAAGGAAGTTACCGCAACCATTGATCGACTTATCTATTACGCCGGTTGGGCGGATAAGTATGAGCAAGTGCTCAGCAGTGTTAATCCCGTGGCTTCCCCTTATTTTAATTTTACGGTGTCTGAGCCGATGGGTATCATTGGCTTACTCGCTCCCCAAGAAGCCCCGTTGCTCGCGCTTATTTCTCTGTTAGCTCCCGCCATTACGAGCGGCAATACGGTGGTTATGCTCGCTTCATCAACGCAGCCCTATCCCGCAATCATCTTGGGCGAAATGCTCGCGACGAGTGATTTACCTGGCGGGGTGGTTAACTTGCTCACTGGTTTGCGGGCGGAGCTCATCCCCACTTTTGCTACACATACGCATTTGCGGGCCCTCGGCGGGGTGGCGAATCGGGTCGAGCAGGCCGCGCTTAAGTTGGGCGCGGCGGAGAGTGTGAAACGGGTGGGGCTTTTTTCTGCGGAGCAGCCTATTAATTGGTTTTCAAGCGAACATCAAAGCGTGGATGCCTTGCGGGCCTATCTTGAGTTCAAGACGGTCTGGCATCCAATGGGAGGCTAGCCTGATGATCGGTCCCGAAGCTCAACGCGCGCGCGCGCAATTAAAATTTTGGTGGCTGGCGTGGGTTTTCGTCGGGGTCAGCCTGCTGACTATTTATTCTAGCTTCAGCCAGCCGCCGAGTGTGGTCAGATCTTCGGGAAGCCATCCGCTCACTGGTCTCACCGGGCTGCTGCCCTTGTTTTTAAGTATTATTATCCGCTGGCTGGTATTGCCACGCTGTACGCACCTTAAGGCAGCGCTTCCATGGTTTATCGTGGGGTTGGCCTTGGCCGAAGCGGCCGGTTTATTAGGCGCATTGTTGGGCGGTGTTTATCGAGCAAATCTCTGCTTATTAGGGCTGCTTGGCTTCCTCCAATATGCACCAACTTTTGCTCGACAATATCTCGATCCTAAGCCGACGGGGTATATTCCCAATAATTAGCGCGACGGGTGCAGTAAGTGCTCGGCTTACCGATGGTCGCGCTTTTTTAAAAAGCGGGCAATTTCTCGAGCGATCGGCATCGCGGGGGCAGTACCTGGTTGCATGACCGCAAGCGCCGCGACCGCATTGGCGTAATGCGCGGCTTCAAAGATATCGTGCTTAAATTTGATGAGGCCAGCAGCGAAGCCGCCCACAAAGGCATCGCCGGCGCCAGCAGTGTCGACCACTTCCACTTCATGGGCGCGGATGCTGAGAAAGACGTCAGGCTGGGAGACAAAGCAGCCGCGGGATCCCAGCGTGATAATAACTACAGGGACCTTGAGGCACCGGCAGAGTCGATGGAGCGCCTCAGGCGAGAGGGTGGCGAGAGTCGCTTCCGTAAAAGTGCCCCGTGCGTTAAAGGGTGCCGTGCGCAATAGATTGGCGCCCGCGGAGGTTTTTTTAATGAGGGCGACAAATTCATTCTCATTGGGAATGAGCACCTCCGTATGTCGGAGTAAGGTGAGATCACATTGGGGCCCCATGGGTGCGGGGTTAAAAACAGTAATCGCGCCGTTGCGATGGGCGGTGCGCAGAGCAAACGCGATGGTGCGGGGGTCCGATTCGCCTTGGCAAACGACTACTTGGGCGGGCGCGAGAAGGGCTAAGGGCAAATCGCGCGGGCGCAGACCGAGGTTGGCCCCAAGCGAGATGATGATTTGATTTTGTCCGGCGGCATTGACCGTGATAACTGCGGTCCCCGTGGCATGCTTAGGTTTTTCAATAAAATGGGCATCAAGGCCAATTTCCCGAGCAAACTTGCGGGCGTTGAGTCCAAATGCATCTCGGCCGATTGCGCCAATAAAAAGAGTTGCCCCGCCTGCGCGCAAGGCCGCGACCGCTTGGTTGAAGCCTTTCCCGCCAGGCCCGAGACGGAAATCACCAATGGTCGACTCGCCAGGCTGGGGGAAATGTTCGGTATAGAACGCGAGGTCCTGATTAAAACTGCCAATGACAACTACCGAGTGCTTCACAGCGGCAGACGCTAAAAGGGGCGAGCCTGCGGTGGCGACTAATTTTATAACGCTGGAGGATTTAATTTTACTGAGTTGCCGGAGTATCGCACCCGGTGTTTTTCAGCGCCGAGGTTGCCAGTGAGATTGGCTTTGCCCTCCGCCTATCCAGTGACTGGTCCGTTGATCCTTTTCCCTCTGCCATAAAGTCTGGCTAGGTCTTGTTGGTGGATCATGGCAATAGCCCAAGCCACCAGAGAATATACCACGCGGCATATAGACGAGCTTGCGACGGCGAGCGTCCCGCTGTTTTATAATTCCATGCGTACCTTTCCTGCGTTTGATACGGCCGCTAAATTGCAGCATGCGAAGGAACGACTGTATGTGCTTTGTCAGCTCAGCGGCTGGGGTCTTTTTTTGATAATCCAATTTGGATTTGCGCGCGCAGCCGCTTTGGTGAATTCGCCTCAATTAGGTCACGATCAGATGCTAGAAGCAGCCTCGATGGTAATGGTGGTGCTCTTAGGCTTGGTTCTCACTCACTATGCGCGACCGTTGATCATGAGGTGGGGCTGGAAACAGCTCGGTTGGCGGCCCCTCTTGCCGCGCATTGTGCTGATGGCAGCGATATTATCCCTGCTTTGGATGGCCGCGGGGTTTGGTTATTCTTATGGGGTGCTGCAGTTGCCGTGGACTTATAAAAGCAATCCTGCGATCGTGATTATTGCCTCTTGGCTTAATGGCATGGGCCTCTTGGTGGGTTGGCTCTGCATTTATTTTTTCTATCACATCTATGAGCAATTGCAGCGGCTCCAGGTCGAACAATTGCGTTTGGTCGCAAATATTAAAGAAGCCGAGCTGCGCGCGCTCAAAGCTCAAGTTAATCCCCATTTTCTTTTTAATTCTCTCAATAGTCTCCGCGCTTTGATTGATGAGGATGCGCCGCAGGCTCGTGAGGTCGTGACGCGGTTAGCTAACATGCTGCGCTATTCGCTCCAATCAGGTCAGTTGGAGACCGTTACTCTCGCGGAGGAGTTGCGCACCGTTGAAGATTATCTCGCGCTCGAACAGATTCGTCACGAAAACCGTTTGCGGGTGAGTTGGCAGATTGCGGCCACGACCCGAACGCAAATTGTGCCGCCCATGTTGTTGCAGACACTAGTAGAAAATGCCGTCAAGTACGGGGTTTCGATTCGGCGCGAGGGCGGGGAAGTGATGATCTCTGCGCAAATTAAAAATCAGATTCTGGTAATTAGTGTGGTTAATCCAGGTGAACTGGCTGCGCCCAGTAACGCCGCTTCAGCCTTGGCGGGTTCCTCGACCGGCGTGGGGTTGCGCAATGCTTCTGAGCGCCTTAAATTGCTTTATGGAGAGCGCGCCACGCTCCAGCTGTTCTCCGCTCCGCCCGGGTGTGTGTCGGCGGTCGTTTCAATTCCCCTGCCAGCCAGCGGCCTATGAAAGCGTTGCTCATCGATGACGAACGACTCGCGCGCAATGAACTGCGTCGATTGCTAAAGACTCACTCAGAAATTGAAATTATTGGCGAAGCGGTCGATGCCGCAGATGCGCTTAGCAAAGTGGAGGCGTTGAAGCCCGATCTGCTATTTCTCGATATTCAGATGCCGGGTGATGATGGTTTTATGTTACTTGAGCAACTGGAGCCCCCCTTGCCCTTAGTTATTTTTACCACGGCTTACGATCAATTTGCGGTTAAGGCCTTTGAATTTAATGCGCTCGATTATCTGCTCAAGCCGGTCGATCCGCATCGGCTGACCGGGGCGTTAGATAAATTGCGAGCGAATCGGTTCATAGCCACGCCGCGCGTGGCGCCGGCTGGCCTGCGTCGTTTGGCTCCCGAGGATAAGGTATTTGTCCGCGAAGGGGAACATTGTTGGTTTGTCGCGGTAAAAAATATCCGCTTGTTGGAGTCAGAAGGTAATTACACGCGGCTCTATTTTGAGGAGCAGAAGCCACAATTATTCCGATCCCTGACGGCCATGGAAGAGCGGCTTGATCCGCAACATTTTTTCCGAGCAAATCGCAAACAAGTCATCAATCTTGCCTGGGTGGAGGGCATCGAACCCTGGTTCAGTGGTGGGTTACTGGTAAAATTAAAGGGTGGCATGAAGGTCGAGCTCTCCCGCCGACAGGCTCAGGATTTTCGCGAACGCTTAAGCCTGTAAGGAATTCTTATCAAACCGGAGCTCATAAAAGTAGCAACAAGCAGTGGCAGGATATTCTGATTTCTTAATTTTTTTTAACCCTCTCCAGCGATGATCGAAGCCCGCAGCCTGACCAAGACCTTTAAGGACAAGAAACGCGGTGTCATCACCGCCGTGAACGACGTTTCCTTCACCTGCCGGCCCGGCCAGATCTACGGGCTGCTCGGGGCCAACGGTGCGGGCAAGACCACCACGCTGCGTCTGCTAGCCACGCTGCTGCAACCCACGAGTGGCGTGGTCCGGCTCGCGGGCTTTGATGCGGCGACGGAGGCGAATCAAGTGCGGGCTCATGTCGGGTTTCTCGCCGCCAGCACGGCGCTCTATGGGCGGCTCACGGCGCGCGAGATGATTACGTATTTCGGCCGGCTCAACGGACTGGCCGATGCGACCATCAAGGAACGGCTCAACCGGCTCGCGGCCGAGCTCGATATGCGGGACTTTCTCGACCGGCGCTGCGAGAAATTTTCCACAGGCATGAAGCAGAAGACATCCATCGCCCGCACCCTGATCCACGATCCGGCGGTGATGATTTTCGACGAGCCCACTCTCGGTCTCGACGTGATGACCGCTCGTTCCATCGTCAAATTTGTGCGGGATTGCCGGAATCGCGGCAAGACCGTCATCTATTCCACTCATGTTATGAGCGAGGTAGAGAGGCTTTGCGATGTCGTCGGAATCATCCATGACGGGCGGCTCGTGGCCGAGGGCACGCTGGCTGAGTTGCAGCAGCGATTCGGCGAGACCGACATGGAGGAGATTTTCGTCAAGGCCGTTGGCGGCGAGGCCGTCTTGGCGGCGGCGTTAAAAAATCAAGAAACCATTCCATGAACTGGCAAAATATTCTCACGGTTTACCTGAAGGAGCTGAAGGATTCGCTGCGCGACCGCCGCACTCTCATCTCCATGATTGTCGTTCCCACGCTGATCATGCCCATCATCATGTTTGGTGTCGGCACCATCATGACTAAGATCATGAAGCAGGCTCAAAGTGAGACCGTGTCGGTAATGATTTTGGGCGCCGCCGACTCGCCAGGCGTAGTCGCCACCTTGAAAGCGGACAGGAAGTTTCGGCTCGTGCCGGAGTCCGCTGACTACCAGCAGCTGATCTCAGACAAGAAGGTGCGGGTGGCTGTGGCGCTTCCTGCCGGATTCGAGGCGGGCCTCAAGAGCGGCGAAGTACAGACCGTGTCCCTCTATTATTATGAAGGAGAGCTAAAATCAGGCTTCGGCCTGAAAGCCGTGCAGGACTTCTTCACGTCCCTGAAGGAAAAGACGATTGAAACCCGTCTGGCCGACCGGGGTTTGCCAGCGGCCGTCATCAAACCCTTTGTGATCCGGAAGCAGAATGTGGCGCCCCCGGAAAAAGTTGGCGGCAATGCGATCGGCGGTTTTATTCCCTATTTAATCATCATCCTGTGCTTCACTGGAGCGATGTATCCGGCGATGGATCTCACGGCGGGGGAAAAAGAGCGCGGCACGATGGAGACGCTGCTGTGTAGTCCGGTTCATCGCATCAATATCGTGGTGGGCAAATTTCTGATGGTGCTTACCGCGTCCCTGACCACCGTGTTGCTGTCGATTGTTTCCATGGGCGTCAGCGCCGCCATCGGGGTGATGTATTTTGGCGGCACCGCCACGTCGCAAAGCGCGACGGCGGCTATGGTCGGCAAGGCGGCGGAAGGTAGTAGCATCCCCCTCATCGACCCGGTGGGTTTGATCGGGGTCGCGACCCTGGTCCTGCCGGTCGCAGTGTTCTTTGCGGCCATGTTGCTCGCCATTTCCCTTTTCGCGAAGAGCTACAAGGAGGCGCAGAGCTACATCTCACCCCTCATCGTCGTAGTCATCATGCCGGCGGTGATCGGCATGCTGCCCGGGGTAGAGCTAAACGCAAAGCTGGCCCTGGTGCCAATTCTCAATCTTTCGCTGGTGTGCAAAGAGATGCTCTCGGGCGTGTGGCACTGGCCCTACATCGCCTTGATCTTTGGCTCCTCCTGCCTCTATGCCGCCATCGCGCTCGGGTTCGCTGTTAAAATGTTTAATCGCGAAGACGTCATATTTCGCGCCTAGCCGCCCGCGTTATTCTTTTTCTAACTCTGTCAACTGACTGGCAGCTGATTCCCACGCCGTAGTTGCGGCTTGGAGTTGGTCGACTAGCACGCTGAGTTCGCGATTTAAATGCTGAGCCTTGCCCGGTGAGTTATAGGTCTCAGGAGCTTCGAGCTCAGCCGTTAATTCATTTTGCTTGGTCTCGAGTTGGGAGACTTTTTCTTCTAAATGGCCAACCTCGGTGCGAAGTTTTTTCACATCAGCTGGGTTAGCCTTTTTCGCCGCGGGGGGCTTGGTTGTTACGGCTACAGTCTGTTTAGGGCGCGCATCAGTGAAGCCGGCGGTGAGGGCGGCGCGCGCGTTGCTGGCCTTAGATTTTTCTAAGTAATAATCGTAATTACCCGAATAAGGCGTGAGCCGGCCACTATGCACGTGCAGCACCATTTGCGCTAGTTGTCGGATAAAATAGACGTCGTGACTGATGAAGATGAAAGTCCCTTCATAGTTTTTCAGCGCATTTACCAGTGCGTCGATCGAGGGGATGTCAAGATGGGTCGTTGGCTCGTCCATCAACAGGAGGTTCGGTGGATTGACGAGCAGACGAGCGAGGGCAAGACGGGACTTTTCTCCGCCGGAGAGGACCGAGACTTTTTTATGTACATCATCCTTGCGGAAGAGAAAGCCGCCTAGCACCGCGCGGGCCTGCTGTTCGGTGAGTTGATTCTCGTTGGTGCGGAGCTCCATCACGTTTTCAAACACGGTGAGGTCCAGCTTAAGATTGTCGGCGCGGTTCTGGGCGAAATAGCCCGGCACCACATTGCTCCCAAGGTTAATTTCGCCGCCTTGGATCGGGATGACGCTAGCCAGAATCTTTAAAAGCGTGGACTTACCGGCGCCGTTCGGGCCGACGAGCACGATTTTTTGGGCCCGCTCAGCTTCAAAATTTAAATCGGTGTAGACGACATGATCACCATAAGCCTGCCGCACTTTTTTCAAGTTTACCACTTTGAGTCCGGAGCGCGGGGGTTGCGGGAAGCGGAAATTAATTTTCTTCAGATCTTCCCACGGCTCTTCCACGGCGACGTCCTTGAGCCGCTCGATCTGCTTCTCTTTGGACTTGGCGCGGGAGGCCATGGAGGCCTTAGCGCCAAAGCGATCAACGAATTTCTGGAGATGGGCAATTTCGCGCTGCTGATTTTTGAACTGGGCCGCTTGCTGCTCTTTGCGAGCATCTTTCTCGTTGAGATAATCGTCGTAGTTGCCGGTGTACTTGTTGAGGGTGCCACTCCGCAGTTCGAGAATGCCGTTACACAGTGAGTTTAAAAATTCACGGTCGTGAGAAATGAGCACTAGACCGCCGGGATAGCGGGTCAGATAATCCTGAAACCACAGTAGCGCCTCGAGATCGAGATGGTTCGTGGGCTCATCGAGTAACAGGAGCGCCGGCTCACTGACTAATAAACGGGCAAGGTGGGCGCGCATAACCCATCCGCCAGAAAAAGATTTGGCCTGCTTGTCGTGATCGCTTTCGCGAAAGCCAAGGCCCGCAAGAATTTTTTTGGCGCGGGGCTCGAGCGTCCAATCGATGTCGTAGTCATCGTCATTTTCCGGCACCAGTTTCTTACCACTGGTCGCGATGGCTAAAATTGTTTCGTCGCGGACGGGAGCGCTTTCCTGTGGTAGATAACCAAAATCAGCGCCGCGCTCCCATTCAATCGTTCCTTCATCGGGGGTTTCCTCGCCTAAAATCAGGTTGAAGAGGGTGGATTTGCCTGCGCCATTGGGCCCAACGAGGCCGAAGCGATCCGTGCGCGCAACGAAAAGCGATACGTCCGAGAAAAGCTCTCGGGTACCGTAGGATTTGGCGACATCGGCTATGGTTAACATGGAAAACCCGCGAGTCAGCCGTGTCCTTTAGCCGCGGTCAATCGCACACTTGCGGGCTTAAATAATCTTCTGGAAGCTAATGATCGGCAGTAATCTGTGGCTTTGGGATCATAAAAATAACATCATGAGGTTAAGCGATTAGTCTCACGGCACCTTTACGCGCACTTTGCATCTTAAGTTTTTATGCTATAGCCTCGGCGGGAATGTTTAACCGTCTTGCAGCTGAAAAATCTCCGTACCTCCGCCAACACGCGGACAATCCCGTGCATTGGCAGCCATGGGGTGAAGCCGCACTGGCTCAAGCTAAGGCGGAGCAGAAACCAATTTTTCTTAGTATTGGGTACTCAACGTGTCACTGGTGTCACGTGATGGCGCACGAGTCCTTTGAAAATCCGGCTGTCGCTGCCGTGTTAAATCAAGATTTTGTGCCGATCAAAGTAGATCGTGAAGAACGGCCTGATCTCGACCGAATTTACATGGCCTATGTGCAGCAGACGACGGGACACGGTGGTTGGCCGATGAGCGTGTGGCTTACACCTGAGGGAAAGCCTTTTTTTGGCGGGACTTATTTTTCGCCAGACGATCGGCAAGGCCGCGCTGGGTTTGTGACGGTGCTACGCGCGATCACGCGGCATTGGGTGGAGCAGCGGGCTAAAATTCTAAAGGGTGCTGATGAGGTGGTCAGCGGTCTGCAGCGGGCGAGCCTAGTCAGTGGCCAAAGCGAAGGCCGCGATGAGCCTACGCCAGCGGTCCCGTTGTTCGAAGTTGCCGAGCAGGCTTTTGAACAAGGCTATCACTATTTTAAGGACGCGCATGATGAGCAGTGGGGTGGTTTTGGGGGTGCCCCAAAATTTCCCCGTGCTTCAGTCATTAATTTTTTATTTCGGAGTGCTGCACTGCAAGGAGGGGAGTCGGCTTTTGGAAGAGAGGCCGTGCATTTAGCGACGCATACTTTACAGAAAATGGCTGAGGGTGGTCTCCATGATCACGTGGGTGGCGGTTTCCATCGTTACTCGGTCGATGAAAAATGGTTCGTCCCGCATTTTGAAAAAATGCTCTACGACCAAGCGCAAATGGCCGTCAACTATTTGGAGGCTAAGCAGGCCACTGGCCAAGAGGCTTTTGCCTGGGTCGCCCGAGGAATATTTGCGTATGTTGGGCGAGATTTAAGTAGCCCCACCGGCGGATTTTATTCAGCAGAGGATGCGGATAGCGCCGTAGTCCTGCCGGCCGGGCATGCTGATGCCGCGACTAAATCAGCTCACCTAGAAGGGGCTTTCTACGTTTGGTCGCAGGCAGAAATCATCCAGGAGCTCGCCGACGATGCGCCATTTTTTTGCGCGCACTATGGAATTAAGGATGGCGGTAATGTTGCGCATGATCCTCACGGTGAATTTAGCGGGAAAAATGTTTTAATGCAGCAGCAGTCGCTGGCTCTAACTGCCCGCGCATTTCAGCTCGAGGTGGGAGCTGCGAGCGAGAAATTGTTGCGCTGCTTAGAAAAATTGCGGGGAGCGCGCGGTCGGCGGCCCCGGCCCTCGCTAGATGATAAAATCATTACAGCATGGAATGGGCTGATGATTTCTGCGTTTGCCAAGGGGCATCAGGTGCTCGGGGGAGCCTGGTCCGCTCAGCCTGAGGACGCGCTCTATTTGCAGGCAGCGACGCGGGCGGCAGAATTTATTGAGCGGGAGCTCTACGATGCGGCGACCGGCGTGTTGTATCGCAGTTGGCGAGAGGGCCGAAGTGATATTGCCGGATTTGCGGAAGACTATGCTTATCTCATCCAAGGGTTGCTTGATCTCTATGAAGCGGGCTTCGAGCTCCGTTGGTTGCGATGGGCTAAAAAACTTCAAGCCAAGATGGACCAATTGTTTTGGGATGAGTCCCGGCCTCTTGGTGGCGGTTATTTCAATTCACGAGCGGATGACGCGACGGTAATTGTGCGCTTGAAGGAGGATTATGATGGAGCGGAGCCGGCTCCTAACTCAGTGGCTGCGATGAATCTGGTTCGGCTAGATGGGATGCTTGGTTCGGCGGCGGAGCCTGTAGCCACCGGTAGCGTTAACTTGGCTTTTGCCGAGCGAGCTCGCCTGATTACACAGGCTTTTCAAGCCCACTGGAGTCGGGCGCCCCATGCCTTGCCTCAGATGTTATGCTCCTTGGGGTTGACGCTCGCGGAGCCGCGCACCGTCGTCTTGGTCGGTGATCCTCAGGCGCTAGACTTTAAAATACTGGCCGCCGTTTTACACGAGAGGTTGGGGCCACGGTGCGTAATGCTTTGGGCTGAAGGCGGCTCAGGGCAGGCCTGGTTGGCTACGGGTCAACCGCACTTACTGGAGTTGCCGGCCAAGATAAAGCAGGCGGCGGCCTATGTATGCGCAGACCGTACCTGCCAAGCACCGGTCACCACCCCGGAAGCATTGCGGAGATTACTTGGCTAGCACGGCGCGAACGAGACGATCGTCGCCATCATTGGTTGCAGGTTGCAGGCTGAGTGCAGCGCAGAGCAGATTATAAACGTGAATGTTATCAAAGGCCTTGAGAAGCACGCCTTGGCGAAAAGCCGGTCCTTGCGCCAAAAATAATGCGCCCATGTCGGAGGTCGCGGGATCCCAGCCATGGGAGCCGCGGGAGTAAGTACGACTCCGAAACGACCAGCCAACGCGGCTCTCAATATTCCAATGGTCATCAGCAATCAACATAACGGGGGGGATGCGGGGGTTGTCGCGGTAATGTAAATCAGCCGGCACTTCTTCGCGCAGGTGGACTTGTACATGCGCCGGTTTTTTTGCGCGGATGCTTGCTACTAATTCAGCGGCGGTACCCGTCTTGGGGCGCACGCCCCCGTTGGGCCCGAGTGACTCCACTTGGACGGTGGCTGTATCCATGAGATCCTCTAGGAAAATAATTTTATCTGGTCCGCAGGCGGCCATGCCGTGGTCGGCGACAATCACAAGGTTGGTGTGTTCGCGAATCCCGCGGGCCGTAAGCCCGGTGAGTAATCGGTCCACGGCGGCATCCACGGCGGCTACCGCGGCCTGAGTTTCAGGGGCATCGGGCCCGAAGGTGTGGCCAGCATGATCGACGATATCAAAATAAAGCGTGGCTAGTTGAGGGCGTTGGCCGGCAGGTAAATCAAGCCATGCGAGGAGTCCATCCACGCGATCATTGCTCGGTAATTTGCCGTTAAAGGGTTTATAATAACTTGGTCGAAGACCGTGGCTCGTGGTTTCTGAGCCCGGCCAGAAAAAACAAGCGCTACGGACGCCCTGTTTTTCTGCAGTAATCCAGATCGGCTCGCCACCCCACCAGCGCGGATTGGCGTTACTCTCTGGTTTGCTCATGCCGAAGGTTTCCTGGAGCGCCGGGTCGAAAAACCAATTAGAAACAATGCCGTGATGCGATGGGTACAAGCCGGTGACTAACGTGTAGTGATTAGGGAAGGTCTTGGAGGGAAAGGCCGGATTCATTCGCTCTGCCCGTACGCCTTGTGCGGCGAGTTTTTGCAACACGGGGGCCGGATAGCGCTCAAGGTAGTCCCAGCGAAAGCCATCAATGGAGATTAAGATGAGCAGATTCGGTGCCGGCGGCAGGCTGGCAGGCTCGAGAGCAGCACCCGGCAGCGCGCCGGCGAGCAGTAAGCAAAGTGAAGTCAAAAACCCCTGACGCAGTGCGCCAAGCGGCCTAAATTTTACGGGCAATAAGCGGCCATTTCTTAGTAATAAATTATACCTAGACTTCATATCGGCAGTGTTGGTGGGTTGCCTCGCTTCCCGCAATCTGCATTCTGCAGGATATGAATGATGCTGAGCGATTGACCCATTTAGAGGAACGTTATGCGCACCTGCAGCGGCACAGTTTAGAGCAAGACAAGGTCATGCTTGGTTTAAGCGAGGCGCTGACCAAATTACAGCAAGACCTGGCCGCACTTCGGGGGCAACGCGCAGGCGGCTCTGAGGGTGATGATTTACCCGCGGAGCGCCCGCCGCACTATTAATCAGAACAGTGCGGTGATCTCAACGTGCTTGCCGGGCTCTAGCGAAACTTCCCCGGTGAGAGCTTCCGTCTCGTCGTTTTTATATAGCTTGCAGGTGATGGTCTCGGTCGCGTCATTCGTCGACCAGCCCCACTTGCCGATAGAAACAAATTGCATCGGCGTGCCTTGATCCCAGCTCAGGCCTGGACCGTCGCCACGAATAAATAGTTTATTGCCAATGCCAATATAGGCTGTGGCGAGCAAGCGAGTCGCGCCGTCGGACGAAGAGGCTGATTCCGCGGGTTCACGATTGACCGCTTCGGCGGGGGCGCTCGATTCTTCGCTCGCAAGTATTTCGCGGGAAATTTCCGTTCGGGCTAATTCCTCTCCAGGATTTTCAATGAGGTCGGCCAGAGCTTCGACCTTAGGTTTCCGGGGTGCGCGGGGCTTTTTCAGCTTGGGCTCGATCTCCTCCAGGGCAGTCTGCGGCGCACTGACGTCCACGGCGGGCGTGACTAATTCGGTGGGTGCAGCGGTAACGATTGCGGAACTCGGGTGGATGTTCTCGGGAGTCGGCGGCGCGCTAGGAGTTTCTGTTTTAGGGTGGGTAGCGGTACCCGCGGCGTGGAGGTGGGCTAGGGCAGCTTCCGCCGCGGCTAAATGTTTGCGACTGGTGGCTTCAAGCTTGGTCCAATCAGCAACCGCGAGATGGATTTTGTCGGCGACGGCTTTAAGTTGGGCACTATTAGCTGCCCGTAATTCCACCAACTCTTGCTCGAGAGCTTCGCGGTCATCTTCTTCTTTGCCCGCGAGGGCCTCGTTAAATTCCGCGAGCTTTTCTTGCATGCGGTACGGTAAATTTTCAGCCGCGTGGGCAGTTTTGTGCACCGCTTCTTCCACCGCTTTGATTTGGGCCGCGGCGCGAGCGAGACTTTCGCCGGCCGCGTGCAAACGCTGGACTTGCTCGCTGACGCGTTCGCGTTCGGCTTGGACGTATTCAGCGGAGTCAGCAGAAAAATCGATGAGAAAAGGAATCAGGCCAATAATTGCTGCCACGACTACGCAGAGTACGGCACTCACGAAGGGCAGCGGCGCGTAGGGATTCTTTGTGTTAAAATAAACAATCAAAAAAGCCGTTAATAAAAGAACGGCATCAATGATCAAAAAGATCGATTTGGAGAGGCGCGGAGCAGGTTCGAGATTCATGGGTGATTAGCTCGACTGCTGTTTTCGCTCGGCGGGGTCAGTTTCTCAAGGCTAAAGCAAGGCGGCCGAGTCGCTCGGCGTCTTAGATCATCAGCTGCCGCCACGACATGCCGAGCAAGGAGAGGAGCATGCCAATACGGATGGCGCCCTCGAAAGTCAGAATCACGAGAATCCACTTAAGCCCGCACGTGCTACGCAGAGCGTAGCCGAGGCCGGTGACGAGCAGTAAGATGATGCCCTGCGCCCGCCCAACCGAGTGCAAAAGGAGAGTCGGCATCCAGAGAAAGTATGCGATGAGGCCGCTTGCCCAGAGGGTCGCGATCCAGTTGGCCATGGGTAATTCGCGAGGATCAGCATTAACACGAATCTGTTTAATGCCCAAGTAACGTTCGCTTAGAAATAGCTGCCAGAGTTCGAGGCCCAAAAAAATCGGGGCGAGCAGAACAAGCGGATTCATAGCCGCAGAATACATAAATTATTTACCGCCGTACCAGACGCCCCGGCGCCAGTTGTGGCGGTGTAACTTCTGGAGTAGAGAAGTTGGCATAGTCGGCAAATCGCTGACGCTGCAATTGGCGTCGGCTTGGGCCACAGTGCGGATGCCGGGAATGACGGTTGATACCGCGGGATGAGCTAAGACGAATTTCAGCGCCGCTTGCGGTAGCGAGTAGCCACTCCCAGCGAGATCTAATCTAATGGCCTCAGTGTGAGCAACGGCTCGCTCCATTCGATCGCCAGCAAAATAAAGGGCGCGAAAATCGTCTGCCGCAAATTTTGTTTCCGCAGTAAATTTTCCAGTGAGAACGCCCTCATCAAAAGCTACGCGTACAATAATACCGACGCCGCATTCTTGGGCAACTTGCAGCAATTCAGCTGCAGGCTCTTGGTCAAAAATATTATAAATTACCTGCACGCTATCGACCCAGCCCGCGCGCATGAGATCAATCACGCTATTTTGATCACATTCCGGCGTGGAAACACCGATCAAGCCGATCAGGCCCTCGTGTTGTAGCTGGCGGAGAATTTTGAAAGGGGTGGGATTGCGATTCCAGGCACGGGTCCAGGTGTGAAGCTGGAGCAAATCGAGGCGATCAGTGCCGAGCGTTGTGAGCCGGGTAGCAATATTCTCGCGAAGATAGTCCTCTGCGTAACGTTCCTCAGCGCGACAGTAAGGGGAGGGCGGCCAGATGCCGGGTGCCGGCGGGGTTTTGGTGGCGACGAATATATTTTCTTTTTTCCCGGCGGCGGCCCGTTCGCGTAAAACTTGGCCAATTAAGCGTTCGCTGCGGCCGTTGCCGTACCCGGCAGCGGTATCAATAAAATTAACCCCAAGATCGAGTGCGCGGTGCAGAGCGGCCAGGGAGTCGCTGTCCGCTTGGGCGCCCCACGCACCTCCAATCGCCCACGCGCCAAAGCCAATTTCTGAACAACGAAAGTTTTGCTTACCAAAGGGACGATATTGCATGGGGGGAAATTGGTCAGTAGCCGATCGCCTTGCTGTCAGCCTTGCGGGGATCAGCTGCACCGTATCTTAAGCCGGTTTTAGGATCAATGGCGATGCTCTCACCGTCACCTTGATATCCGCCCTCATAAGAAGCGCGCTCTTTGATGTTTTGGCCTTTCGCTTTGAGAGCGACCGCGGTGTCAGCGCTGAGACCGTGATGTTCGAATGAGATGATGTCAGGCATCCATTGTTGGTGAATGCGTGGAGCCTCGACTGCCTGCGCGACTGACATGTTGAAATCGATGACGTTCGTAATGATTTGGAGGACGGTATTAATAATGGTGGGACCGCCGGGACTGCCGGTGACGAGAACGAGGGCGCCATTTTTAAAAACAAAGGTTGGCGTCATTGACGAGAGGGGGCGCTTACCCGGGACGATCGCGTTCGCTTCACCTTGAATGAGGCCGAACATATTAGCCGTGCCGACCTGAGAGGTGAAATCATCCATCTCGTTATTCATTAAGATGCCCGTGCCGGGAATGGTGACGCCCGAGCCATAGGCGCCATTCAGGGTGTAGGTATTGCTGACGGCATTGCCGGCCGCATCGACGATCGAAAAGTGGGTAGTTTCGGTAGATTCAGCAATCGGGCGTACCATAAATTTGCCGAGACCCGGCTGGATGGCGGTAGCGGGGGTCGCCTGATTGGGGGAGAAGTCTGCCATGCGGCCTTTGATATAGGCAGGATCGAGGAGTTGGCTGACGGGCACCTGGATGAAGGCGGGATCGCCTAAATATTCCGCGCGGTCGCGGAAGGCGCGTTTCATCACTTCCGCAAAGAGGTGATATTTAGCGGCAGAGTTTGAGCCCATGGCGGTGACGTCAAAAGGTTCCAGCATGCCCAGCATTTGCAGAATCGCGATACTGCCTGAACTGGGCGGCGGCATGAGCACGATATCGTAGCCGCGATATTTTCCGCGGAGGGGGGTGCGTTCTACCGCTTGATAGTTTTTCAGATCAGTTAAGGTTATATTACCACCATGGGCGGACATCGCAGCGGCAATTTTTTTGGCAGTCTCGCCTTCATAAAATTCCCGGGGGCCATTTTTTTGTAAGCGAGCCATGGTGGCCCCGAGATCGGCTTGCACCCAGTGTTCGCCAGCTTTCCAGAAAGCTCCCTGTTTGAGGTAGATTTTTTTTGAGTCAGCGAACGGGGCGAGCAGTTTAGCAAAAGTATGGAAGGAGGCGGCGCTCGCTTGCGACACGATGTGTCCTTCGGTGGCCAGACGGCGGGCGGGCTCGACTACCTGGGCCCAAGTGACTTTGCCGGAACCATATTTTTGCATCGCTAAAGCGAAGCCAGCGACAGAGCCGGGCACGCCACTCGCTTGCCAGCCCACGGTGGATGAACCGACGCCTTGGCGTAATTTACCATCGTTACCGACATACATATCCCGGGTGGCTCCTGCTGGCGCCGTCTCGCGATAATCAATCGCGATATCCCGGCTGGCTCCTGGAGTAGCGCCCGCTAAATGAATCATCATGAAGCCACCGCCGCCAATGTTGCCGGCAAAAGGATAGACCACTGTCAATGCTAGGCCAGTGGCGACGGCCGCATCAACCGCGTTGCCCCCTTTCTGTAAAATTTCTACGCCTGCTTGCGAGGCGAGTTCGTGGACGGAGACGACCATGCCGTGTTCAGCTTCAATCGGGGCTCGTTGGGCAGCTAGCGGTAAAGGCGCGGTCAATAATGCTAACGCGGCAATTAAAGGCGCAGTAATTAAGCGTCGGGTAGTAAGCATGTGAAAGGCTTTCCCTGATGCCGCAGTGCCACAAGACGCAAATCCTCGGGTGCGTTCCGCCATGGCTGCGGTCTGTTTTTGTTGGTGTAGCAATCTTGTCCTCGAAAATACGCTCAATCTGCGGCTAAGCAGTTTTTCTTGAAAATATTTTATCCAAAAAGCTTGCCTCCAACCCCAAAGGGTAAAGTCTATATCTTGCTATCTTTACTATATTACTAATGTTTAGTTTAATTTACTCTTTTGCCTCTGTTTATTGATAAAAACGTGAACCGGCGCGCTGCTTAAGCGGGCTAATGAGCAGTTGTGATTCGAGTAACGATAACTACATTTAATCCAGACTTTGAGGCTTAAAAACTCAAAATAATCAGACACACCACCTATGAATAATAAAAACCAAGTATCATCGATCTCGTATTCTACAGGATCGCGGCGAATGGGCTCAGTCGCACTTTTCGCCTTTTTAGTGCTGGCGGTTAATTCAACCGTCTTCGGGCAAACAGTCGCCCCGCAAGCAGCAAAAAAGAGTGACGCCATTCAGTTAGAGAAGTTCGTCACCACGGGGTCACGTTTTAATGACCGCTCAGTAACGCAATCCCCGGTGCCAATTGATGTCATTAGTGGCACTGAGTTGAAGCAAGGTGGCTATAATGAAACGAGCCAGATGCTACAGGCGAACATTCCGTCGTTCAACTTCCCGCGTCCATCGTTGACGGATGGGACCGACCATATTCGTCCTGCCACGCTACGTGGATTGGCGCCGGACCAGACCCTCGTGCTCATCAATGGCAAACGTCGCCACACCAGCGCGCTCGTTAACCTCAACGGTTCAATTGGTCGCGGTTCGGTCTCCACGGATTTTAATGCGATTCCGGCCGCGATGATCGAGCGCATCGAAGTGTTGCGCGACGGTGCCTCGGCTCAATACGGCTCCGACGCTATTGCTGGCGTGATCAATGTTATCCTGCGTAAGGATGCTGGCTGGGGCTTGACGCTCGGTTACGGCGTTACGGGTGTCGGTGATGGCGAGGACTACAAACTTGATGCCTTCACTGGGGTTGCCCTGGGCGATAAGGGCTCGCTTTTCGTTGATGTTTATCTGCGCGATCATGCGCCCACCAATCGGAGTTTAGCTGATACTCGGCAGCAATATTTTGGTATCAGCCCCACCACCGGGCTCCCCGTTGCGTTTTCTGGTAATTATGGTTCGGGCACCGGCCTCAGCCCAGCAAATGGCACGCTCGATCCGCGCGAAGCGACGGTCAATCGCATCAACCACCGTTTTGGTGATCCCATGACGAAGGACAAAGGGCTTTGGCTAAACGGTGATTATCCGTTGGCTGACAATCTTGATCTTTATTTCTACGGTGGCACCAGCATTCGTCACGCGAATGGCGCGGGTTTTGCGCGTCGCGCCGGCGACGATCGTACTGTTCGCACCATTTGGCCTAACGGCTTTCTGCCGTACATCGATAGCGTTGTGGAGGATTTCTCTTTCGGCAGTGGCATTAAAGGCAAGTCGTCTAACTGGAGTTACGACCTCAGCACTACCTATGGCACTAACGCGCTTGATTATCGCACCTCAAATTCCGCCAACGTTACACTGGGCGGCGCGAGCAACACCGCGTTCTACGATGGCCAGCTAAAATTTGGTCAATGGACGACCAACCTCGATCTCGCGACGTCATTTAACGCGGGCCTAGCGACACCGCTGAAGTTCGCCGTTGGCGCTGAGGTTCGCTCAGAAAAATATACCATCGCGGCGGGTGAGGCTGACTCCTACCGCAACGGTGGTATCACCATTATTGGTGGCCCAAGCAATGGCGGCCTCGCCGCGGTCGGTGCTCAGGTGTTTCCTGGCTTCAAGCCTTCAGATGCCGGCTCCCATACCCGCAGCGCCAAGTCCGTCTATCTCGACCTCGAGCAAAATCTGACGGAGCGCTGGTTGGTTTCCCTCGCCGCTCGCTTCGAAGATTATACTGACTTCGGCAACAATAGTACCGTCAAGCTCGCCTCTCGCGTAGAGCTGACCAATGAATTCGCGCTGCGCGGCTCACTCAGCACTGGCTTCCGCGCGCCGCACTTAGCGCAAGAATGGTTCAGCGCTACTTCCACTAATTTCATCGGTGGTGTCCCATACGATATTCTTACCTTCCCCGTCGGAAATGCGGCGGCTAAAGCTTTAGGCGCCACGAGCCTGACGCCGGAAAAATCGACTAACACCAGCGGTGGCATCACTTGGAATTCCAAAAAATCCGGATTCTCTGCCTCCGTTGATTTATACAATATCGCCATCAAGGATCGCATCGTTCTTTCCTCTAACTTCACGGGGGCTCCGATCATTGCCTTGTTGGCCACCCAAGGGATTAGCGGCGTGGGCGGTGGCCGTTATTTCACCAATGCAGTCGATACCACCACCAAGGGCATTGATGTAAGTGGTCGCTATGTCTGGACTACCAGCGCGTCGGGTAAGCTTACCTTCACCGGTGGCTTTAATCACAACACGACGAAGGCCAGCCGGATCAAGCAGGCGCCCGCTAATCTCGCGGCGATCACCACTACCCCGCTCTTTGATCTCACGGAAACCATTCGTCTAGAAAAGGGTCAGCCACGCGATAATATCAATCTCTCCGCTGGCTGGGAATACGGTAAATTCTCCTTCCTCGCTCGCCAAGTGCGCTACGGCGAAGTTTCGGCGGTCGCTTTTGCGAGCACCACGCAAGCTAACATCGATGTGTTAACGCCAGGTTATAATGTCGAGTTTGCCGCGGCGGTCCCCGGTTCCGTGGGTGGCACGACCACTAATAAACAAGTCATCCAAACTTGGGGCGCTAAGTGGCTCACCGACCTTGATGTGACTTATCATTATACGAAGAACATTACGATCTCCGTTGGCGCGAATAACCTCCTCGATGTCTATCCTGACGAGAATATTCGTTCGAAGATTTCTAATGGCGTGGCCTATAGCGGCACGGACAACGTTGGGATCTTCCCTTATAGCAGTATTTCACCGTTCGGCTTTAACGGCGTATTTTATTACACCAAGCTAAGCCTGAAATTCTAGGACGGCGTCTTAGTTTAGTCTTCACTTGGCGCGGGCAAGCTAGCCCGCGCCTTTTTTATGGGTCGATGAAAACGCCGGCGTGCGTTTCTTCATGAGCGCTGATGAAATATCATCGCATTGCAGCTTGAAGCAACCGATGGACTGCGGCGCACTCTCATCTTATGGAATCGCACGCGGTGGTCTTTACGGGCCCCAATCAAGTCGCTTACCAGAAAATCACCTCTCCTGAGCCGGGGCCGGAGGATGTCGTGGTCGACGTGCATCATTCATGGATTAGCAATGGCACGGAGGGATCGTTTCTTCGCGGCGAGCGAATTTCTGGCGATGTCGCTTGGAGGTCGGGTGATCCCGCGCCTTTTCCCATGATTGCCGGTTATCAAAAAGTTGGCCGGGTCCGGCAGGTCGGTGCCGCAGTCCAGCGTTTTGCCCCGGGGGATTGGGTGTTCGCTTCGATGAGTAAAGTTTGCGGCATGTTTGATAATCAATTTGCCGGACACGTTTCGCCTGCTGTTTGCGCGCAGGGCGCATTGCTAGCTTTGCCGGCAGGGATTGATCCTTTGGCTTTTGCCGGACTCGTATTGACGCAGGTGGGTTATAATTGCGGCACCCGCTCTCCGATTCAGTCGGGGCAACTTGCCGTCGTCCTCGGCGATGGTCTCGTGGGGCAATGGGCAGGACAGACCCTAGCGCAGCTCGGGGCAAAAGTAGTGTTGGTGGGCCGACACCCAGATCGCTTAGCGCGGTTTTCTCGTTTTGGGTCCACTGTTTTGAGTGGCACTGATAACGGTCTGGCCGCGGTCCGCGCACTCGGCAGTGAGCGAGTGCAAGTGTTGGTGGAAACCGTGGGCAGCACACGCGGGTTGAAAGACTATCTCCCCCAAATGGCGCGGGGTGGCCATATGGTAATCGCGGGTTTTTATTCGCCGGCGGGCGCCGTTAATTTACAGGAAAGTCTTCAAGAATTTCGTAATGCCGAGATTTCTTTCGACCTCGCCTCAGGTGCAACTGCGTCACGATTACAGACCACGCTCGAGTGGATCGCAGCGGGTCGGTTGGATTCACTTGGCTGTTTGACGCATCGCTTCCCGGTAGAACAAGCGGCTGAAGCTTGGGCTTTAATTGAAAGTAAGCGCGCGCCCGTCTTGGGAGTGGTGCTCGACTGGCCGGCTTCGCGAATTAAGCTTTAAATTCTCGATGATCATTCCCGCCACCATGAAGCTATTGCAAATTGAGGCGCCCGGTCGTGCTGTGTGGCGTGATGCCGCGGTGCCAACCCCTGGGGCTGGGGAAGTCTTGGTGCGGATTCTCGCCATCGCGACTTGTCCTCACTGGGATCTGCATATTCTCGGCGGTCAGCCCATGTTTCCCGGGATGAAATTAAATTATCCCTATCTGCCAGGCCAGCCGGGGCACGAGGCGGTCGGCGAAGTCGCGGCGCTCGGCGCCGGCGTGAGCACCGTGAGCGTGGGTGCCCGTGTGGCGGTTTGGCGTGATACCGGTCGGCGGCCGCAGGGTTGTTACGCGCAGTTTAATATTTTACGCGCAGAAGATTTACTCGAGGTGCCCACGACGCTCAGCGCCGCGGCGATCGCTTCGCTAGAATTAGCGATGTGCGTAGAAGTATCCTTTCAGCAACTAGCGCGCTTAGGGGGGATTGCCGGTCGGCGCATCGGGTTGAGTGGATTGGGGCCCGCCGGTTTAGTGGCGGTGCAATTAGCGCGCGCCCACGGCGCCGCCGAAGTCATCGGAATTGATCCCGTCGCTGAACGCCGGGAATTAGCCAGCGCTCTTGGCGCGCATCGCACCGCTGAGCCTGATGCTACGGCGTGGCCAGCAACGCGAGGGGCCGGCGCCTTCGATGATGCGATTGATCTCACGGGTGTACCCGCCTCCATTGAATTTCTTTTAGACCGCACCCAACGTTGCGTTACTTTATTTGGCGTGCTCCGCGAAGAGGTGCGCTATGGTGGTCGGCACATGTTCGGTCCGGGTCTGCTTCTCATGGGCTATGGTGATCATAATCGGGTCGCTGCTGAGACGGCGTTGCGGTTTATCATCGAGGGAAAATTGCGCTTGGCTCCCTTGATTACGCACACCTTGCCATTTTCTCAGTACGCCGCCGGGGTAGAATTGCTGCGCACCAAGCAGGCTATCAAAATCCTTTTCGACCCGTGGCTTTAAGCACATCTCGATGCCGCGCCGTCGTGCCCTCCGCCCGCAGCGGAGGCGAGGGCCGTGCTCCCAATTAGCTCGCCCCTTGCCGCCCAGGTCCCGCGCCACGGCACTCGGTTTGTAACATAATATATTACAAACTGAGCGAGAATCGGGTGGTGGAAGGACGGCTTGTGTTGGGCAGGAGAGGCGGGGTATGTGTGGGGGGCAGGCTAATTCATTTCTTTTTTTATGTTCACTCCTTTGCCGTTAAGTCGCCGACAGTGGTTAATTTCTAATGGAGCTACGCTGGCGGGGCTTGCGCTGACGTCGCGGTTAATGAATTTCGAAATGGCGGCGCAAATGACGCCGGAGCGCCTTGCGGCCACGTTGCCGGTGCGTGCTCGGCTATCGCTCAATGAAAATCCCTTTGGTCCCTCACCCGCTGCGCTCGAGGCGATGCTGCGGAATCTTTCGGCGGGGAAGGCGGCCCGTTATCCTTATGGCGAAGTGAATGAGTTGATCGCGCTCATTGCAAAAAAAGAAGGCGTTACGCCCGATCACATCGTCTTGAGCGTTGGCTCAGGCGAACTGCTGGAGACGGTTGGCGTGCAATTTGGTTTGCAGAAAGGCGAGGCGATCTACGCGTCGCCAGGTTATCTGCAGCTCCCGCGGGCGGTGGAGGCTCTCGGCGGTCGGGGTATTCCTGTTCCCGTTAATGCGCAGCTTGAGCACGATCTCGATGCGATGGCGGCGAAGATCAGAGACCGGCCTACGGTGATCTATATCGCTAACCCTAATAATCCAACCAGCACAGTCGTTGATCCGAGCGCGCTGGCCACTTTCATTAAAGAAGTTTCGCCTAAGGCATTGGTCTTCTTGGACGAAGCCTATCTGGATCTCGCCGATAACTATGCGGGACGTACGCTGGTCGGTCTTGTTCACGCTGATCGTAATCTGATCGTCGCCCGGACCTTTTCGAAAATTTATGGCCTGGCGGGGATGCGCATCGGCTACGGGGTTACTTCGCCCAAGATCGCGGCTCAGTTGCGGAATTATGGTTTGGGTTCGCTGACAGGCCCGAGTATTACTGCGGCAGTTGCTAGCTTGCGCGATGACGGTTATGTCGCTGCCACCCGAGCGAAGATTGTTGCCGAGAAAGAAAAATTACTAGCTCTGCTGCGCGAGTTGGGCCGACCATATGCGGCGTCGCAGACTAATTTTGTATTTTTCCAGACAGGTCGCGAGCACGCGAAAGTAGCGGCGGCGATGTTAGCGGAGAGTGTTTCGATCGCCCGGGCTTTTCCGCCGATGACAGATTGGGCGCGTATTTCTATCGGATTGCCTGAGGAAAATGCGTTAGCGCGCGCCGCTTTGCGGAAAATTTTTAGCTAAAAACAGCCGCGGCAAACAGCCGCGGCTTTGAGAGTTAAACGAGCCTGCCGCCAAAAGGGCAGGGTCTGGTTGAATCGATTAGATTCCTGCGCTGTTGTCCTCTGGAATGCGCATGCAGTAGAAGCTGCGATACACAAAGACGAGGGCCACCGCGAAGAAGAACAGGCCGATGCCAGTTTTGAGGTTTTGATTGGTCATCGTTACCGCAATCTCGACGGCGAGAAGGCCGAAGAGGGTGGTGAACTTGATCACAGGATTCATGGCGACCGAAGAAGTGTCTTTGAACGGATCGCCAACGGTATCACCGACCACCGTCGCCGCGTGCAGGTCGGTGCCTTTTTGGCGAAGTTCAACTTCGACGATCTTCTTGGCGTTATCCCAAGCTCCGCCGGCATTCGCCATGAAGATGGCTTGGAATAGACCGAAGAAGGCAATGCCGATTAGGTAGCCGATAAAGAAGTAGGCATTGAAGAACGGCAGGGCTAAAGCGAAGCAGAATACTACGATGAAGATATTCCACATGCCTTTTTGGGCATAGACCGTGCAGATGCGAACGACTTCCTTGGAATCTTTCTCAGAGGCAGTCGTAGCGTCGAGCTTCATGTGCTCCTTGATGTAGACTACGGCGCTGTAAGCCCCAGTCACGACGGCCTGCATCGAGGCGCCGGTGAACCAGTAGATGACCGAGCCGCCCATGATGAGGCCAAGAATAATCTCCGGCTGCACGATGCTCAGTGCGCCGATGACTTCCTTGAAGGGTCCCGCCACGCCAGACGCGACTTGAATTTCATACAATTTTTGCAGCAGCATGATAATGCCGAACACCATCGTGGTCGCACCGACTACGGCAGTACCGATGAGGACAGGTTTAGCAGTGGCCTTGAAGGTATTGCCGGCGCCATCACCCTTTTCGAGTTGGTATTTGGCGTTGTGGAAGTCGGGCTTGAAACCGAAATCTTTTTCGATTTCAGCGGCGATGCCGGGGCGACCTTCGATTTGCGAGAGTTCGTAAACAGATTGTGCATTATCGGTCACGGGGCCGTAGCTATCGACGGCGATTGTGACAGGACCCATGCCGAGGAAGCCGAAGGCCACCAGGCCGAAGGCGAAGATCGGCGCAGCGAACAAGAACTTAGTCGGCATCAGCGCCAGCAGCGCGGCGTTTTGGGAGAAGTAATACGAGGCCGCCATCAGCAGCATGATGACGAGACCCATCCAGAAGGCGGACATGTTGCCGGCGACGAGGCCGGACAAAATGTTGAGGGACGCGCCGCCGTGCTTTGAGCAGTTGGTGACTTCTTTGACGTGACGGGAATTCGTGCTGACGAACACTTTGGTGAATTCCGGAATCAGTGCACCGGCGACGGTGCCGCAGCTGATAATGACGGAAAGCACCCACCAGAGAGCTGGGTTAATGCCGGCTTGGTGAGCAAGCAGGTAGTAAGAGGCGACGAAAGTGATGCCGATTGAAACAGCCGAGGTGATCCAGACGAGGTGCGTTAACGGAGCCTCGTAATCAAAATCCTTCAAGCTGCCGTACTTGGCTTTCGAGAAGGCATCGTTGATGAAATAAGAGACGAGTGAGGTGACGATCATCAGGGCGCGCATCACAAAGAGCCAGACGATGAGCATGGCGCAGAGCTCTTGGCTATCGACCAGCGCAAGGGCGAGGAACGAGATAAGCGCGACACCGGTCACGCCGTAGGTTTCGAAACCATCGGCCGTTGGCCCGACGGAGTCACCGGCATTGTCGCCGGTGCAGTCTGCGATGACGCCAGGATTTTTTGGGTCATCTTCGGGCAGTTTGAAAACAATCTTCATTAAATCGGAGCCGATATCGGCGATCTTGGTGAAGATACCGCCGCAGATGCGGAGAACGGAGGCGCCGAGGGATTCGCCGATGGCGAAGCCGATAAAGCAAGGTCCGACGAGTTCCCGGGGTAAGAACACCAGGATGCAAATCATGAAGAACAATTCGACGCAGACTAAGAGCAAGCCGACGCTCATGCCGGAGCGAAGTGGGATGAAGAGCGTGTTAAGCGCGTTGCCCTTAAGAGCAGAGAAGGCGGTACGCGAGTTGGCTACGGTGTTAATGCGAATGCCGAACCAAGCTACGCCGTAAGAGCCCAAGATGCCCAGAATGGACGCGAGCAGAATGACCACGACGTGAGCGGCAGTATTGTGCGACAAGACGCCGAAGTAATAGATCATGCAGGCGCCAATCAGCACCCAGAGAATAGCGAGAAACTTACCCTGGGTGAATAAATAGGTTTTGCAGGTCTCCCAAATCATGTGGGAGACGCTTGCCATCGAGGAATGTACCTGGAGGGCTTTGGTCTGCGTGTATTGGATAAGGCCAAATGCGGCCCCGAGTGCGCAGATCACGATCCCCCAGTACATCAGCGTGAGACCGCTGACACCACCGAGGCCATCGAAGTGCACATGAGTAAGATCAGGGATCTTAATGTCAGCTTCGCCGGCGAAGGCGGGAGTTGCTAAAGTGGCTAGCGCTAAAATCAGCGCTCCCGTTTGTTTCCAAACATTAGATTTAAGCATAACTAAGGGTAAGGGTACTGAACGCGGGCAACCTGCCAAGTGGCGGCGAGTGAGGCCAGTTTAATCTGACTTCAAACCGCCGCGGCATTGACCTGTTAGGGAGTTTAATTTTACCTGTGAAGACTGTTAATTCCGCTTATGCCCCTGCTCGAAGTTAAAAATCTTATTAAGACCTACGCGGCGCCTGGGGGTAATCGGGACGGTGCTAGCGCTATTCATCGGGTGGTGGAGGTGGCTTCATTCAACTTAGAAGCCGGTGAGCAGCGTGCGCTGCGCGGCGAAAGTGGCTCGGGGAAAACCACGTTTCTCCATTTGATCGCGGGCATCCTTGCTCCTGATAGCGGGTCTATCTTGCTCGCCGGAAGAGAAATAACGCAACTAAGCGAGGCGGGGCGTGATCGGCAACGAGCGGAGAGCCTGGGGTATATTTTTCAGACCTTTAATTTGCTCCAGGGGCATACGGCTTTAGAAAATGTGGAACTCGGCATGGCCTTTGGCCATGGCGTGGACCGTGCTCAAGCCGGAGCCTTATTACAGCGGGTGGGGCTGGGCGATAAACTTGGTCATTATCCGCGCCAGCTTTCGACGGGTCAGCAGCAGCGGGTGGCGGTCGCCCGAGCCTTGGCTAATCGCCCCAAGCTAGTCCTCGCAGATGAACCCACGGGCAATCTTGATCGTCGCAACGCTCGGGAAGCGCTCCAACTCATTCGCGAGGTATGTCGCGAATCCGGTGCGGCTTTATTGTTGGTGAGTCACGATGAGCGCGTGCTCGCCCAGTTTGAACAGATGCAAGATTTTATGACGATCAATCGGGCGCTCGTCACAACAGCTGCGCAGAACTAAAGACAGCCAATCTGCCCATGTTCAACTCAGCGCACCGCTCAGCTCCTTTTGAGTATTTGTTGGAATTGAGTGACGCCGTAGTGGGCATTTTTTGAAATGATCTTCAACCTTATCTATCGTTCATTGCGGCAGCACTTGCTGGCGACGTTGGTGACCGCGGGTAGCATTGCGTTGGCGAGCGGTTTATTACTGACAGTATGGGTGGTGAAAACGCAATCGCAGGCGGTGTTTGCGGCGACCAATTCTGGCTTCGATGCGGTGCTCGGGGCGCGCGGGTCGAAGTTGCAACTGGTCCTGAACGCAATTTTTCATCTTGAGGCATCGCCAGGTAATCTCACGGCAGCTGATTTTGAAATGATCAGGCATCAGCGCGAGGTGAAGACAGCGATTCCGTTGGCGGTCGGGGATAATTATCAAGGGTGGCGCATCGCGGGTACGACTGAATCGTTATTTACGGACGTGGAATATATGCCGGGCCATCGTTATCAAGTCGGTCGCGGCGAGCGCTTTTTTCAAATCGGCAAACTTGAAGCCGTGGTCGGAAGTTATGCTGCCAAAAAACTTGGCTGGCAGGTTGGGACTACTTTTCATCCCTCGCATGGCCTTATTTTTAATCCTCAGTCAGAGCACCATGAGGAGACTTACACGGTGGTCGGAGTTTTAGCTCCGACCAACACGCCGGTTGATCGCGTGATATGGATTCCACTAGAGGGAGTGCAAACCATGAAGGGCCATAATCCTTTGGCGGCGACTGAGCTGAGTGCGGTGCTGGTGCAATTGCGGGCCCCGGAGGCCGGTATGATGCTTAATTTGCGGCTCAATAGCCAGGGCAGTCGGCTGACCTTTGCTTATCCCATTGGCACAATCGTAGCGGAATTATTTAACAAGATTGCCTGGTTTGATCAGGTGCTGACGTTGGTCGCCTGGCTGGTGGCTGTGGTGGCCTCGGGTTCTGTTTTGGTTAGTATTTACAATTCCATGAGTGCACGTGCGCGGGATATCGCTATTTTGCGCGCACTGGGGGCGCGCCGGCGTACCGTATTTGGGGCAGTGGTGGGTGAGGCCGCCGTGATTGGTCTGCTTGGAGCCACCGCGGGTTTCGCCGTCTTCGCTGGACTCGCTTGGTCGGTGGCCGCGCTCATTCAGGCTCAGACCGGGGTCGCACTCAACCCACTGCAATGGAATCCCGTTTTTTGTTGGGGCCCCGCTGTTTTTGTCGGGCTGTGTATTCTCGGTGGGTGTGTGCCGGCGTTTAAGGCATATCGGGTATCCGTAGCCGAGGCGATCGCTCCGGTGTCGTGAGCAGCGCCTGATGATCTATTGATCTACACGAAAGAGTCAGGGTCACGGCCAAATCCTTTGACGCGGCTAAGATCCTGGCTACCTTGCCGACATGAAGCGTTCTTGGCGTCTCCTCGGTTTATGGTTTAGTCTCTGCGTGGTTAGTTTGCCTGTCATCGGCATAGCCGCGGTCGAATATGAGTTGGTTGGCTTCGATCGCTTGGCCTCCTATACGTTCACCGCGCCAGAGTTTAATAATGCGGATCCTAAAGCGCAGCCACCGTCAGGCGCTGATCAAATCCCGGCCAAGATCAAGGCCCTCGATCAGCAAAAAGTAGCCGTCACCGGTTATATGTTGCCGGTTCGTATGGAGGCTGGGTTGGTTAAGGAACTGCTTTTAGTCAAAGACCCCATGATGTGTTGCTATGGGGTCATGCCGAAAATCAATGAGTGGGTGGTCGTCAAAATGGTCGGCGCAGGCGTGAAGCCGCTCATGGATGTGCCGATCACTTTTGAGGGCAAACTTCGCGTGGGCGAAATGTACGAGAACGGTTATCTGACCGGCGTCTATTTGTTGGAAGGCGACCAATTGGTTGGGGTGAAAGGCTGAGCCTCATGGCTCAGCCGGCCTGTCGGCGGCCGGGAGCAACCACTGGCCTTTAGCGCGAAATATCTCGCTGAGTTAGCACTTTGTAGCCGCGCGTATTGAGCGCGCTCGCGGCGAGATCATTATCTTCTACACTCAGTGCGAGGGCCGATTTTCCCTCTGGTCTCATAAAAAATGAATACAAGTAGTGGATGTTAATTTCCACCGTGAGCAGAGCGTTCAACACGCCTTGGAGTTGCGATTCATCAGAAATCTCCACGGCGAGGACTTCGCACTCGGTATAAGCAAATTGAGTGGCCGCCATCAATTCGCGGGCGCGGTCAGGGTCATCCACAATTAATCGATCGATGGCGCAGTCAGTCGTGTCGAGGGTGGTCATCGCCATCACGTGCACGTTATGCTTCGCGAGCAAGGCCGTCAGGTCATAAAGTTGGCCGACGCGATTGGGTAAGAAAACCGAGAATTGCTTAACGGGATCAGTGGCGATCGGAGTGGCAGTGTCAGACATAAACAGCGACCCCTGTATGGCGCGGTGGCGCGTGGCGGTCAATGTCGGCGTGAGTCAATTGACAGGAGGCTTGAGTGTCGTGAGCGCAGCAATCAGCGTGCGGCATGATTATTTATCAGGTGGCCCGCACCTTAAAATGAAGTCCTCGAATGTTCATCAAGCCGTCGCGCAGCGCGCTAACGCCAGTGCTCGCTTGGTGCTGCGCGGGATCGGGCTAAACGCTTTACTGGCGGTGGTGAAATTGGCGGGGGGTATATTCGGGCACACTTATGCGCTGATTGCGGATGCAGCGGAGTCCATGCTCGATATTTTATCTTCGACGCTGGTCTGGGCGGGCTTTCGGGTGGCGGCGCGTCCGCCAGATGCCAATCATCCATACGGGCACGGTAAGGCGGAGCCGCTGGTTGGGCTGGTAGTCGCCTTATTTATTTTTGTCATGGCGGGATGGGTCGCCTCACATGCCGTCCATGAAATTCGGACGCCCCATCAAGGTCCGGCTTGGTGGACATTATTGGTGCTCGCTGGAGTAATCATTGCTAAAACTTGGTTCTCTCGGCGGATGGGGATGGCGGGGGAAGAAGTGGGGAGCACTACGCTGGGAATTGAGGCCATGCACCATTGGTCGGATGCCATCACTTCGGGCGCTGCCTTTGTGGGTATTAGTATCGCGCTTTGGGGCGGTGCTGGTTGGGAAACAGCCGATGATTGGGCTGCTTTATTTGGTTGTGTCATCATTGCCTTCAATGGCTTTGGCATGTTTATGCAGGCCCTCGGCGATGTCATGGATACAGCCGCGCCGCAAAATTTTGAAAATGAGGTTCGCGCGCTCGCGCTCGCGGTACCCGGGGTGCAAGCGCTCGACAAAGTGCGGATGCGCAAAAGTGGGCTCAGTCACCTTGTGGATATTCAGGTGCGGGTGGATGGTGATTTAACGGTGCGCGAAGGCCACGGCATCGCGCACGACGTCAAAGATGCGCTCATTGCTTCGGCAAGTCATCGTATCAGCGATGTGAGCGTGCATATTGAGCCCGCGCTGGAGTAGCGTCGCTCGGTTTTAAGAAACAGCCATTGGGGGTTGAACTGCCGGTGACACTCTGGCCGATTGTTCCGGTGCGAAGGATAACGCTACAATTGCTCCTCGGGGTTTTGGCTTTGGGCGGGTGGGTGGCCAGTAGCTGGGGCCAGCCAGTGCCCCCGCGGCCGTTGCGTGATGTGGGGCCGTCGTTGGCGAGTGCGGCGGAGCTTGAACTCCTTGATGGCGATGAAGTGTGGGCTACCGCTCAGCAGACGCTCGCTAAGGCGAGCTCAGAGCGAGAGGCCTTACACGCGTTGGTGACGGTCGTAAATTTACAACGCCGCCGTGGTGATTATCCAGCTGGTCTCGCTGGGGCACGTGATGGCCTTGGGCGCGCGCGCGCGCTGGGGGAAGTGCGCTTGCAGGTCGATTTTCTCTACCTCTTGGGGCGCTTGTATTGGAATTTAACAGATTACCCGCAGTCCTTAGAAAATCATTTAGCCGAGCTTCGGCTCACGCAGTCCTTAGGCGATGCCTCGGTGCTTGCGCGCACGCACGGGGGCTTAGGATTAACTTATCAACGTTACGGTCGCAATGAGGATGCCTTGCAGCATTTTAAACTTGGGTTAGCCGCGGCCACCAAAGCGGGTGATGATCGGATCCGCTCAAGTCTCTTAAATAGTTTAGGTAATTATCATCTTAGTTCAGGGCATTATGATCAAGCCGCGGTGATCCATCAAGAGGCGCTGCATATCCGCGAGGGCTATGGCAACCGGCGGGCAATCGCGGAGTCATTAACTAATATCGGGCTGATTGCGGATGCTCGCGGCGATACTTCTCAAGCCTTAGATTATCTCGGGCGCGCCCTCGGGACCTTCGAGGCGCTCAAATATCGTCGCTATATCGTCAACACGCATCGCCGCTTGGGGTTGGTATTGCGCAAGGCTGGGCGTTTAGATGAGGCTTTGGCGCATTTGCGTACGGCCCTGCAGATTGCCGGTACGCTAGAGAGCGCAGAAGTATTGGCGGATCTTTATCAGGAATTTGCGCTCACCAGTGAAGCGCGGGGTGAGACCGCAGTGGCCCTTGATTATCAACGCAAGCTAGCTGCCGCGACGGAACAAATGCGCGGTGAGCAAGATCGACAACGCATGAGTGAATTGCGCGCGCGGTACGGTGCTGAACAGCGTGACTTAGAGATCGCCTTGCTCAAGCGCGAGCAGGAGTTGCAAAAAGCCGAGCTGGGTCGTCGACGTTCGCAAACTTTAGCGCTCGTCGCCAGCTTGGGTGGTGGTGGCCTCTTGCTGGGTGCCATCATCATGCTGCAACGTTATCGTTTGCGTACCGAGCGACGGCTGCGCGCAGCTACCGAGCACGCGCGGCAGCGCGCAGAAGTTGCGGAGCGCCTCAAGTCACGCCTGCTGCAAATCGCCTCGCATGATTTAAAGGTGCCGCTGACCGCGCTCAACGCTACAGCTAGTTTAATTGGGCGTAATCCGAGTGATGAAGTTGCGGTGCGTCGATTAGCAGGAGGCATTCAAGCGGACACTGCCCGGATGCGTAGTCTCGTGCGTGATTTTCTGGATGCCGCTGCGATGGAGGAAGGAAATTTGCAGCTGAACACCACCGAGCATGATTTAGCGATCATTGCGCAGAGTGCGGCAGAAGGTTTGGCCATCGTGGCGCTGAACAAACAGCAACGGCTCATTTTTGAGCCCGCCACCAAGTCATTGCCGCTTGTTAACGCGGATGGTGATCGCTTGCGTCAAGTATTCGACAACTTGATCGGCAACGCGCTCAAATTCTCTCCCCCGAGCGGGACAGTGACGGTCGCGATGGGTACGACCGCCGGATGGGTCTATGCTGAGGTCCGCGATAGTGGGCCGGGTTTGGGGCCGGCTGATTTCGCAAAAATTTTTGCTCCCTTTCAGAAATTATCGGCAAAGCCTACTGGGGTCGATGAGGACTCTACCGGCCTTGGTCTCTTCATCGCACGGGAATTACTTACTCTTCAGGGTGGTCGACTTGAAGTGCAGTCGCAGCCGGGTCACGGCGCGGTTTTTCGGGTGCTCTTGCCGGTCGCGCAACCCGCGACCGCTAGCTGAGCCTCGTCCCATCATCGTCGAGTTAAATGATTAGCTTAACCCAGCCCGTTGCGTAGGCACCAACGGACTAGCGTTGGGATGTCGTGTAGATCGAGTTTAGCCAGAATCCGGGCGCGATGTTTTTCCACGGTGCGAGGGCTGAGGCCAAGTTGATTGGCGACTTCCTTGGAGACGAGGCCGCGCGCCACCAGGCGCACCACTTCTTGTTCACGTTCGGAGAGCAGGCTGGCTCCGGCTCGAGGTAAGGCGGGTTCACTGGCGAGCGACGAAGGGACGGGCGGGGGCACCGTGGCCGAGAAAAACATGCCGCCTTCTAGGACGCATTGGACAGCGCGATCGATTTGTTCCAGCGGTGAATTTTTATCCACGAAGCCGGCTACCCCCAGCGACACTAATTCTGCAGGGAGCTGCGCTTCAGGATGAGCTGTTAAAATAACTACTTTAGTGGAGAGGCCATGCTCGCGCAGGGCGCGAACGATGTCGCGCCCATCCATGTCGCGTAAGTAAAGGTCGGCAATGAGAAGATCGGGTGGCGTCGCGAGACACGCGGCCAGCGCATCGCGACCGTCGCTAAAATCAAGGAGCGCGCTCGGCTGGAAGCGGCGCTGCAACGCATCTTTGAGCAGACCACGAAAAGTTGCGGTGTCATCGACGAGGATGAACCGCAACGCAGCAGCGGAGAAGGGCGGGGTGGTCATGACTACTATGAGCAGAGGGATGTCCGTTCACACTGCAAGACCGCGCTGGCCTGTGGGTCGGGGCGTGCCTTTGCCCAGACTTATTGCACGACCCTAGGCGGGTTTTATCTTTATTGGACAATTTTACGTAGAACTACGCCATAGCTACGGCGAAGCGACCCTCTAGCCAGGAGGGGGCTTAGTGATTAAAGTATAGATTCCTGCGCGTTAACCCCACGCAGATATTTTGGCTGATCACTCGATGCATTGGCCTATTGCCCTTTTATTCTTACCTATTTCGCATGCGATTTTTTCGCTTAGTTTTAATTCTACTGGGTCTAGCTAGTCTGAGTCTAACGACGCGGGGCGGTGAGCTGGCGACGCGGGGTAGTTTCCTTTTCACTGGTGGCGGCCATAAATTAACCGTGTGGCATTATCGGCCGGCCGGAGCCGCTGCAGACGCACCGGTACTTTTTGTTATTCATGGCGTAGGGCGCAACGCCGAGGAATATTTGAATGATTGGGTGGCGCTGGCTGAGCAGAAAAAAATCTGGTTGGTGGTGCCGGAGTTTTCGAAAACTGAATTTCCCGGCGAGGAGGCTTTTAATTCCGGCAATTTATTTGATGCCACCGGTCAGCCGGTGCCACGGGCTCAATGGTCTTATAGCATGATCGAGCCCATCTTCGACGCCGTTCGTCAACAATTAGGCAGTCAGCGTAATGATTACCTGATCTATGGCCATTCGGCAGGAGCGCAATTCGTCCAGCGGTTTTTGTATTTTATTCCAGAGGCACGGGTGACTCGTCTCGTCGCGGCTAATGCGGGTTGGTATATGCTGCCCGAATTGACCACCCCTTTTCCGTACGGACTTAAAGGGACTGTTTTAAACGCAGCGGCCCTCCGGACGGCATTTGCGCGTCCGCTGGTTGTGCTTTTGGGCGAAGCAGATATTGATCCGCAGCATAAAAGTCTTCGTCATACACCGGAAGCTGATGCGCAAGGACTCTATCGTTTTGCGCGTGGCCACTATTTCTTTGCCCACGCGCAGGCGGTGGCGGTGGCGCTGAAGGTTCCTTTTAATTGGACGTTAGCCACCGTGCCTAACGTTGAGCACTCGAACAAGGGGATGGCCCCTGCGGCGCTGCAACACCTCTTGCCACTCTCCGGTTTTTACCTTAATTAACCCTGATACCTATGAACCTAACATCCTATTCACTTCGTCGCGCGAGCAACCTCGCCCTGCTGGCTTTTGCAACCAGCTTTTCTTTGGCCCAGGCTCAATTGAGCCCCACGGCTTCCGCGCCAGCGGCCCAGAATCCCAAAGAAGAGACGGTGGTGCTGCAGACTTTTACCGTCACGGGTTCTAATATTAAGCGCCTCGACGCAGAAAAGAGTCTGCCGGTTACCGTCCTCAATCGTGAAGCGATGGAAGTGCGTGATGCCTCGCAAGCTTCGGACCTGCTCACTTCGTTGCCTCAGGTCACGGGTTTGCCTGGTAACGAAACGGCTACGCTCGGCGCTACTGCTCGCGGCGATAACGCTACCGTCTCGCTGCGCGGAATCTCTTCGAGCAACACGCTCGTCTTATTAAATGGCCGCCGCCTAGCTCCGCACCCCATTAGTCAATCAGAGGCGGGCGTTCCGACTCTCTCGACCAATGTCAATCAGCTGCCAAACCGCGGCCTTGATCATATCGATGTGCTGCGCGATGGCGCCTCTTCAATTTATGGCACCGATGCAGTGGCTGGCGTCATTAACTATGTTACCCGCCATGATTATAACGGCACCGAGCTGCAATTGCGTTATGGGGAGACTAATTATCGCGATGGGGCAGAATTCCGTTCCACCCTCACGCATGGCTTTGATTTTTCCAATGGGAAGGGCCGCGGCATGATCGTGGCTGATTACTATACGCGCCAAGCGATGTTTGCGCGGGATCGGGAATTTTCAGCCGAGGCGGATAATAGCTACCGCGCCCCAGCTCCCTGGAATGTTTCCACTAACACCACGTTTAATTTACGTTCTGCCACCACTGAATACGGTAATTATTTACTCGGCACGATCACCGCTACCAACGCCTTTGGTGCTGTAACCGGCTTTACCGGCGCTCGGCCGACGGGCGTACCGGCCACATTGGCCTCCTCGACTGGCGTATTCTATCTCGCGCCCAACGGTGCCGGTGGCGCGCAATTTCTAACAGCCTCGCCTTCTCGCGCCGGTCTCACGCACGATTATTATTGGAATAATAACGCCTACCGCGTGATCCAGCCGCAGTCCAAGCGCTACAATGTTTTCGCTAGCGGCGAGTATGATCTGAATAGCCGCGTTACTTTTTTCTCTGATCTGAGTTTCTATCGCGCTGACTCGCTGACCTATCGTGAGCCGGATGGGATCACGCAGAGCACCGACGGATTCATTATCGTGCCGGCCAGTAATCCGTGGAATCCCTTTGGTACACGTTTTTGGTCGACCACAGGTGCGGCTAATACCGATGGCACGCCGCGTCTCACCGGCACGCCTTCCGCTGTTTCGATCACGAATAAGCGTCTGACCGATTTGATGGATCGCACCGCGACCGTTACCGATACCGTTTATCGCGGCGTGGCTGGCTTGCGGGGTAAACTTTTCAATAACTGGACCTGGGAGAGCGCGGTGCTTTATTCGCAAGCTCACGTCACCGATGAAGAGGAAGGCCCGAGCCGGAAGAGCCTGCTCATCGCCGCAATCAATCAGACCGATCCGTTAAAGGCTTTTAATCCTTTTACTCGGACCTTTGCCGTTCAGAACGGCGCCCTCGTCGTAACGGGTCCATACGTTAATTCTTCGATGGTACAGTCGGGCTTCCGTTCGAAATTTATTCGTGAGGGCATCACAAAATTGGCAAGCGGTGACGTCCGTGCGGCCGGCGATGTGCTCTCGATCTGGGGCGGCAATGCGATCGGCGCGGCGGTCGGTGGCGAATGGCGCTACGAAGGTTATGACGATTTGCGTCCTGCTTACGCCGGTCTAAATCCGGCCGGTTCTGGCTTGGATGAAACTTCGAATGATTTTCTCGGGTTCTCGCCCAACTCTGATACCCATGGCACGCGCCATGTAGAAGCGGCTTACGTTGAGACAAGCATTCCGCTCGTTGGTAATAAATTCCGCTTGCCGCTCGTGCGCTCATTGGAGCTGTCGGCATCGGCGCGTTTTGAAAGTTATTCTGATTTTGGTGATACCACGAAGCCCAAGCTCGGGGTTAACTGGCGGCCGTTCTCTTGGGCCATGGTGCGCAGTTCCTACAACGAGGGCTTTCATGCACCTAACTTAGCGCAGCTTTTCACCGGTACCTTGATTCGTACGGTGACGGGCAGCACGGATACTTACCGTAGCGGAGTCACTGGTCTGACCACCGACGGTCCTTCGAATCGTCGCAGCATAGCCGCGGGCAATCCGAATCTTCAGCCTGAAGAATCCAAGGGCAAGTCCGCTGGAATCGTGATCGAGGTGCCGATGGTTAAGGGCCTCTCCTTCGGGGTTGATTACTGGGAGATCGCGCAAACCAATGTGATCGCTGCTTCCGGCTCCATTACCGATGACAATTTAGCGCTCAACGTCGCCACGCAGGCTGCGCTCGCGGCTGGCCAGTCGATCGGGTCCATCGATTTGGGCTCCGGCACTGCTAATTACAAAGGTGACGGCTCCGTCGTGCGCTTAGCAGTCACGCAAGCCGATCGTGATTTCTTCACGCTCTACAATTCCACCCGGACCGCTGGTAATCAAAAAGCAGTCGTCGGCGCGATCGATATTCTACGCACGACTTACTTTAATAAATCATCGGAATTTGTGAACGGCGTGGATTTTGATTTGAACTACCGTTTTCCGGTTACCGCCCTCGGCAATTTCACGTTTAACACAACCTGGACGAAGCTCATCGACTTCCACGCTTATAACAACGCAGGGGCCTCGCGCACTAATTTGCTCTGGACCAATTCGGCCAGTGTCGGCGGCGCCACTCCGGTCTGGCGCGGCAGCGCTACTATCGGCTGGCGGCGTGATGCTTGGAGCGCAGGGCTCTCGGCGTACTACATCGGCGACTATAGCGATAGTGGAGCCACTACCACCCAAGCGATCTACGATTCGCTCGGCGCGCCAAATTACATTGTCCCCGTGGTTACTAACAGCGCCACGGTCTATCGTTACCGCGTCAGTGATTCGCTTACCTACAACGCGAATATTTCCTATCGCTTGCGCACAAATAACAAGTGGACCAACGACACGACGATTCGCCTCGGGGTTATTAATCTGCGCAACAGCAAGCCACCGCTCTCCAGCGATTCACGCGGCTATGATCCGGCGATCTATAACTTGATGGCCCGCGGCCAGTCCTGGTCGCTCCAATTAACCAAGAAGCTCTAACGCAGCAAATTCTGCTGGGCAGGGGGCGTGATTAAATCACGCGGCGGGGCGCTACGATTATATGAGTAGCGGCCCCTCCGGCTGTGACCCTGCCCGCTTTTTTGCGGAACGTAGGTTAATTGAGTAAAATTGAGTTCGTTACTATGATGTCTGATGCTTCGCCGTTTAGCGTGCCCATCTCGGGTGGAACCAGCCGAAGCCAAAAGCAGCTGCTGGCTTGTTTCATTGTGGTGGTCGTGGCCAGTTTGCTAGCGGCGCTGATTCAAAATTCTGGTGGGCGCGTGCAGGTCATCGATCTTAAGATTCCTACGCAGAATGGCCAGTGGTTGGCTGCCGATCTTTTTCGACCACGATCAGCCACCCGGGAGCAACCAGCTCCGCTGGTTATTGTCGTACCTGGCTTTCAGCGCTCCAAAGAATCATTAGCCAATATTTCCCTCGAACTCGCGCGGCGCGGTATCGTGGTGATCGCTCTCGATCCGTACGCCCAAGGGGGCTCAAGCTCCTCCGCTACGGCCCAGTCCGCCACCACCGAAGGTTATGGGTTATTCGCGGTGGTGAACTATGCCGCCAACACGGAAAATCTTAATTACATCGACCCAACTAAAATTGGCGCGACCGGTCATTCGGCTGGAGGTAATGCGGTCTTACAAGGCGCTAGTTATTTTGGCCAAGAGGCTTTGCGATTAGGTCGCCCGAGTAAATTGCATGCCGTGTACGTCTCAGGTTACGCGCTTTCGTTCACCGCTAAAATACTCAAACCCGTCCGTTCGCACGTCGGGTTTAGTTATGCTTATTTTGATGAAGGCGCGTATCGCAACGAATTACAAAATGGCGATATGCGCCACGCTCCAGAGGCGCTGCGCTTAATTAATTCAGCGCTCGATCCGGCTGAACTCGCACACACTGAGGTGACGCTAAATCGTTATTACGGGACGGCTGCGGCGCGCAATTTACGTGTGGTACATAATGAGCGGACGCTACATCCCTTCCAGCCGTACAGTCGCGAAGCCACGGCGCACCAGATCGATTATTTTACGCAGGTCTTTGGTCTTACCAGTGACCTCGCGAGCCACGATCAAATGTGGATGTGGAAAGAATTACTAACCTTGGCGTCGCTGGTCGCTGCGTTTCTCGGCTTGGTCCCCCTGGCGCATTTACTGCTCACGCATCTGCCGTATTTTCAAAAACTTGTTCAGCCACTGCCAGTAGCCGTACCGGCTCCGCAGGGTTCCGGGCGGTATTTATTTTGGAGCCTGCTCATCTCGGGGGCTTTGGTGGCGTGTTTTTCTTATATTCCCCTGACCGAGTTGTCGCAAAAAATATTTGTCGCAGCCTCGGGTCGCGCCCAGACGTGGTTTTTCCCACAACGCATGAACAACGGCGTCATGCTGTGGGCCCTCCTCAATGGACTGGTTGGCTTTCTGCTTTATTTCTTGGGCTCATGGAGATTTGGCAAAAAATTCCAGCCTCGTGCGATTTTTGCTGGCTGCAAGATTAGCGCGCGCGCCTTGGGGCGAACGGGGCTATTGGCCTTGACGCTGTACGCAGTTTTTTTCCTGCAGCTCTTCGCGGTCTATTATTTTTTCCACGTTGATTATCGTTTTATTTTTATTGGAGTGCGCGTCTTTCAGCCGACTGTTTTGCTTTTGCTGCTGATGTACGCGCCTGCTTTTTTTATTTTCTTTCTTTCGAATTCACTCCGCGTGAATCGCGCGCTGTGCTGGGCCGGTCAAGCGGAGTGGAAGAATATGCTCATGGCTGGCCTAGCTAATTCGCTGGGTCTTCTGCTCATTGTGCTGGTCCAATACTTAACCTTTGCGGTGCGCGGTACGGTTCACTGGACGGAGGGTTGGCTTTACATCAACCTCCTGTTTGCAGTCGTCCCGATCATGTTCGTGCTCCCTTATTTTAATCGTTATTTTTACCGTTTAACCGGGCAAATTTATTTAGGGCCGATGACAACCTGCCTCGTGTTCATCACGATCATGTTATCAAACACCGTGAGCTATACCCCGTTATGAGCGCTTCTTTTTTGTTATTTCGCCTGCGGCGTTCTTTCGCGGTCACGCTGGTTTTTACCATCTTAACCGTTGTTGCTGGGGCCAACGTACCGGTGTCGGTCGAGATGGTGAAGGCTGCGCATGGGATGGTCGTAGCCGGACATCCTCAGGCGGCCCAAGCGGGGGTAGATATTTTGCAGGCTGGCGGTAACGCCATCGACGCCGCTGTGGCGGTGTCTCTCGCTCTCGGCGTGGCTGAACCTTACAGCTCTGGTCTGGGCGGGAAGCTCATGCTGCTTTATTATGAGGCCGCCTCGGGGCGAACCTACGCCTTGGATGCGATGGATGCGGCGGGCTCGTTGGACGTGACGGCCTATCTACGCCGCCCCGAAGAAGATCACAGCTACGGTTATGGTTCGGCTTGTGTGCCAGGATTAGCGGCTGGTCTTTGGACGGCGCACCAAAAATGGGGCCGCCAGCCGTGGGCTGATGATATTGCCCCTGCGCTCAAGTTGGCCCGCGTTGGCTTTGAGGTCTTACCTAAGACGCGCATTTTTTTTGCCGAGCAGGAGAAAAAACTTCGGCGCGGTGATGCTGAAATCGCGCGGCTTTATTTACCCGAGGGGAAGTTGCCGGTCGTCGGCTCGCATTTAGCCAACGCGGACTTGGCGCGTACTTTAGAATTATTAGCGCAGCACGGTCGCGATGGATTCTATCGTGGGCCGGTGGCGGCTGCGATCGTAGCCGCCTCCGCGCAAGGTGGGGGCGCCCTGACCTTGGATGATCTCGCTCACTATGAAGCACGATTAGTCGAGCCCATCAGTTTAGATTTTCGGGGCTATCATTTGATGGCCAGCCCGCCGCCGACGAGTGGCGCGCCTTTGTTTTTAACGATCATGAAAGCGCTCGAGGCCGAGACATTTGCGAGTGGGCCACTCCGTTCCGCGACGCATCTCGATTTGTTGGGGCGAGTTTGGCGTGAAGTGCAGCCGCTCGTGCAGCGGAGTATCGGGGATGCGCCTGAGGCTTATTTTAATTACGAAAAAATGATCGCCCCCGATTCGATCGCCGCGATCCGTCGGCGCGCGCGCGCCTCCACCGTCACCGTTCCCGCCGTGGCCTGGCAGGATGACAGTGGCGCCTCAGAGAGCGCGATGGCGGCCACCACGCATTTTCTCGTCGCGGATGCCGCGGGTAATATTGTGTGCGCCACCCAATCGCAAAGTTTGCATTTTGGCGCTGGGGTAGTGCCGCCTGGGACGGGCGTCGTGCTGAATGATTCGATGAGTAATTTTGCGTACTCCGATCCGCAGAGTATTAATTATGTCGCGCCCGGTAAGCGTCCGCGCAGCACGATCGCGCCAACGATGGTCTTTCGTGCAGGGCGGCCGATTTTTGCGATTGGTATTCCGGGGGCGGCGCGGATTCCCACGGCGCTCTTGCAAGCCTTGCTCGATCGGTTGGCGTTTGACCGCCCATTGAGCGAGGCCATCGGTGACACCCGCATTCATTTTGAGCTGAATTGGCGAAAAGATAATCAGGAGTCGCTGCAGGCGGAAGCTTCCTTACCCGCCGCCGATATTGCGGCCCTGAGCCGCCTCGGCTGGAAAGTTGAATTAGCTGAGCCCGCCGGCGCCGGCCAAATTTTTGGCGGCATCAATGCGATCGAGGTCAACGCCGCCGGTGGTTACACCGGCTACGCCGACCCCCGCCGCACTAACGCCGCTCGCGGTTATTAATAGAAGATAGTCTCTAGCTGGGTGGAGTTCGACCTTGGGGGCTGCCTAATATTATTTCAGGGCAGCTTCATGCTCGCATCAGGCAGGTTGGTTATGGTTAACCTTCACATTACTCTATGCGTATCGCTTGTACTCCAACTGCCTTATTGAAATTATTTATTGTCGGGGGCTTTCTGGCCTTAAGTGCCTCGGCGGCGGTGAGCGTCGAGGATCGTTTGGCTCGCTTGGAGCAACGCGTCGAAGCCTTGGTTAAAGAGAATGGCGATTTGAAAAAGCAATTGGGTTGGAAAGGCTCCGGGCCGGCTTTGCTGCCTTCCGTTGATGGAAAAGAGAGCAAATTAAGCATCGGCGGTTTTTTACAGGGCCAGGCTGAATTTGGTCATCCTGCAGATCCTCGCTGGGCTGGGGTCCGCGATCGGTTCTTTTTTCGCCGCGCCCGCCTTCATATGGCCGGCACTTTTGCGGAAGACTTTGATTTCAAAGCGGAACTTGATTTGCAGGGTAATACCCTGAGCGCGGGGACGGGTCAATTAGCGCGGGCTAATGAAATTTTTATCAACTGGCATAAATATGATTTCGCGAACGTTCGCTTTGGTCAGCTCAAGCCAGCGTTTGGCGGCGAGGCGCTCGCGAGCGACACCAAAATTTTCACGATCGAACGATCATTGTCTAGCGATCGCTTGGCGGATGGTCGCCAGCTCGCCGTGGGCGTGATGGGTGATTTGGTGGGCAAAAAACTGAGCTATTTGGCGGTCGTGGCAGAAGGCAACGGCGCCAATGTGAGCGCTAATGATAACAGTCATTTTCAAAAATCAGTGCGGGTCGCTTATACGCCCATCGCGACAGCCAGCGATAAGTTAACGTTGGCGCTGGATGGACTTTGGTCTACCGACGCCGGCGTGGCGAAGAGTGATTTTGGCTTTAGCGGAAACTTATTTTCAGGACAGCGCACCATGCAGGGCGTTGACTTTGGTTGGACTCATGGGCTCGGAGAATTAAATTTTGAATTACTCCAGGGAACTTTTCAGCCGACCTCAGCCATTCCTTTCAAGAAATTTCAGGCAGAGGGCTGGCAGGCGACCGCAGCCTATTACCTGGTCCCAGCTGTCTTGCAGGCGGTGGTGCGGCAGGAGGAGTTTCAGCCTAACACTGCATTGGAGAATAACGTAATCCGCACCTCAACTTTTGGTTTAAATTATTATCTCAAGGGGCAGGACATTAAATTCATGCTCGATTATCTCGATGGTCATGTGCCCGGTTCGACGACGGACGGCGGGCGCCTGCTCTCGCGCGTGCAGATTATTTTCTAAAGTGGCGGCCGCCTATTGATAATAGTGGCCAACTTTCCAGCCGGCATAAACGCCGAGCACTCCGCCAACTCCACTCAGCATAAATGACCAGAGAAAGCTGAGGCCGAGCGCATCACCTGCGTAACCAAAGGCGCAACTGCCGACGGTCGTGCCGACGAAAATGCATAATTTAACCATCGTGATCTTAGCCTGTGCTGAACTGATAGTAAGGCGATCGTAAATCGGTGAATACGGCCGCCGGTATTAAATACTAAGCAATGATCGGGCGCATGTTTTTCGGCGAATGCGTAGAAGTACTTATCGTCAGGTTAAAAGCTACGCGGATAATTTTTGCGCAGTCCTTTCCCGTTTACTCGGTGGGAGATTTTTCCTAAATTTCTCCCATGAAAATATCTGCCGCCCCGCTGACCAGCAATCCGCACTTGATTCAGTGGGTGAAAAAAATGGCCGTCCTTTGTCAGCCTAAGGCCATTCATTGGGTGAATGGTTCGAAGGCTGAGTATGATGCCCTCTGTGCGCAGATGGTGAAGTCAGGTACTTTCATTAAATTAAATCAGAAAAAATGGCCGGGCTGCTACTACGCGCGCTCCGACGCGACCGATGTCGCGCGCGTCGAAGATCGTACTTTTATTTGCAGTCAGTCGAAGGATGCGGCCGGTCCGACGAATAATTGGATTAATCCTTATGAGATGAAGAAAACTCTCCGCGGGGTTTTCAATGGGTGCATGCGAGGTCGCACCATGTACGTACTCGCCTACAGCATGGGCCCGATCGGTTCGCCGATGTCGCAGATCGGCGTCCAGCTGACCGACTCGCCTTACGCCGTCGTCAACATGCGCATCATGGCCCGCATCGGCACGCGGGTATTTAAGCTGATTGATCAAGACTTTAAGCGCGTAGTGCCGTGTATTCATTCGGTCGGGGCTCCGCTCAAACCAGGGCAAAAAGATGTGGCTTGGCCGTGTAACCAAGAGAAATACATCGTCCACTTTCCCGAGACGCGCGAAATCTGGTCTTACGGTTCCGGCTACGGCGGTAATGCTTTGTTGGGGAAGAAATGTTTCGCCCTCCGAATCGCTAGTGCCATGGCTCGCGATGAAGGCTGGATGGCGGAACACATGTTGATCTTGGGCGTCGAAAATCCCCAAGGCAAAAAATCCTATGTGGCGGCCGCTTTCCCGAGCGCGTGTGGTAAGACAAATTTTGCTATGCTCATACCGCCGCCCGCTTTCGCTAAGAAGGGCTGGAAGGTTTGGACGGTCGGCGACGATATCGCCTGGATTAAGCCGGATGCTAACGGCCGCTTGCGCGCGATTAATCCTGAGGCCGGTTTCTTTGGCGTCGCGCCCGGCACCGGGAATAGCACCAATCCCAACGCCATGAAGGCGCTGGCGAAGAATACAGTTTTTACCAATGTTGCTTTGACGGATGACGGCGGTGTCTGGTGGGAAGGGATGACGGATAAGCCGCCGGCACATGCGCTCGATTGGCAGGGCAATGATTGGACGCCGGCCCTAGCCAAGGAGAAAGGGGTCAAGGCAGCGCACCCGAACTCGCGTTTTACCGCGCCCGCGTCGCAGTGTCCGACGATGGACGCCGACTGGGAGAGTCCCGCTGGCGTGCCGATCAGTGCATTTATTTTTGGCGGTCGGCGCGCGACCACGATGCCGCTCGTTTATCAGGCGTTTAACTGGAGTAGCGGCGTTTATGTCGGCGCGACCATGGGCTCAGAAATGACCGCCGCCGCGGCGGGGACGGTTGGTAAGGTGCGCCGCGATCCGATGGCGATGTTGCCATTCTGCGGTTACAACATGGGCGATTATTTCCGGCACTGGATTAATATGCAGCGCAATCTCACCGAGACGCCGCGCATTTTCCATGTGAACTGGTTTCGTAAGGATAAAGCCGGCAATTTTGCGTGGCCGGGCTTTAGTGAAAATATGCGCGTGTTGAAATGGATCTTCGATCGCGTACGCGGAGGTGGGCGGGCCAAAGAAACCCCCATCGGTTGGATGCCCCGTTATAAAGACATCGACTGGGAGGGGTTAGATTTTTCCCGCGAAAAATTCGAAGAGCTACAAGCCTTCGACCGCGCCGCATGGCGCGCCGAAGTACTCGGACACGAAGAGCTTTTCCTCGATGTTCACTCGCATCTTCCGAAAGAGCTTATGTTCGAGCGTGAGCTCTTAATCTGCCGCATGTAAGCAGCGTTCTGGCGCAGGCGGGTCGCCGCGGATGAGGTGGCCCATCCTGCAAACTTGCGGAATTAAATCTATGGCGCATGCTGCATGGAATGATGAGATTTATTGTTCTGGTGAGCATGCTGTTGGCGCTGGCGACCTTGCGGGGCGAGGAACCCATTAAGGATTCTGCGCTGAGCGAGGCGAAGGATTCAGTTTTGAGTCAGACGCCACCGCTGCTAGCTGAGGCTATTAAAAAATCTTCCCTAGATAGCGAACGGTGGGCTTACACCCAAACCACCGTGAGCAAGGATCGAGCGGGCCAAGCTAAGGAAGAACTGGTCGTTCGTTTTGATCCCTCGTTGCCGTATGAGGAACAGTGGACGCCGCTCACCATAGATGGGCGGCAGCCGACGGCTCGGCAAATTAAGCAGCGCCGGGCTGAACATGAAAAGCGCCGCCAGACTCGCCGAGCACTCGGCGAGCTGCTCAACCTCACCCAGGCGACCATCGCAGCCGAGACGGCTACCACCATCACTTACGAGGTACCGCTGATCAAAGATGACAATCAGCGTCTGCCGCCCGAAAAATTTCGGGTTACAGTTGATGTTAATAAAGCCCAGCAGACCCTGGAGCACGTTGGCGTGCGGTTGCGAGCGGCGCTGCGGATGATGGTCATTTTTAAATTAAAATCAGGTGAGGCTGATCTCAATTTCGCCACGGTGGATCCGTCATTTGCGCCGCCCATCATGGCGCTGAGAGCAGAGGGTGAGGGTTCGGTCTTGTTTGTAAAGGTGGGCGGAAATTACACGGCCACCCGCACGGACTTTAAGCGAGTGACGCCTTACCAGGAGCGTTTTAAGGTCAAGCTTGGTGAGATGAAATTCATCGATTACTGAGCGGGATGGTTGGTGAGTGAACGGATCAAGATCAGCTACGGCTGGCAAAAATCCCTGTTGCCTGCAGCCTGCTGACCGCCATCTTGCAGGCCAATGTCTCCGTCTCCCTCGCCCCAGGAACGCGTCCACAGCGAAGAGTTTTTGCATACGCTGATGCGCCGCCAATTAAAACTGTCAGTAATCTGTGCCGCCACTTTTCTCGTGGTTTTGCTCGGACTACCTCTCGCTAATTATTGGGCGCCGGCTTTGATGGCCACCCGCATCGCCGGCTTCACGCTGAGCTGGCTAATTCTTGGCGTGCTCTTTTTCCCTGCGGTGTGGGCGATCTCGTGGTATTTTATTCGCCGCTCGATTTGGTTAGAAAATGACGAAGTGGCTCAGGTGCAAGCCGCCCAGCCGGAGGTCAAGCAATGAGCGCCCCCGCCTTACCCCTCGCTTTATTTGCCGGCGTCGATCCGTGGATTTTCGCCTGCTCATTTGTTACCGTGATCATCACGATCTGGATGGGCTTCCGCTCAGCCCGCACCTCTAAGACCGCGAGCGATTTTTTTGTTGCGGGTCGTTCGGTTTCAGTCGGCTGGAATGCCTCCGCCATCTCCGGCGAATATCTTTCGGCGGCTTCTTTCATGGGTGTGGCCGGCATGGTGATGTCGAGCGGCTATGATGCGCTGTGGTATCCAGTCTGCTACGCCTGCGGTTATTTGTTCTTATTACTATTTATCGCCGGACCACTGCGTCGATTTGGTGCTTACACGATTCCCGATTTTGCTGAGGGCCGTTATGATTCGCCAGTCTTCCGAAAAATTGCGGTCTGCTTCGTGCTGTTTATCGGGTTTTTCTATACAATGCCTCAGATGAAAGGCGCGGGGACAACGCTCGCTTATGTTTTCCCCGGACTCCCTTACTGGGTGGGCGTGGTGTTGGTCGGCGCGGTGATCACGCTGAATGTTGCTCTCGGCGGCATGAAGGGGATTACGCTGGTGCAAGCGGTCCAGTATTGGATTAAACTATTCGCAATCTGTGTGCCCGTGTTTGTCCTGATGTCGGTGTATGGTTTTTATGGCCGGCATGTGGAGGTTAATGATGGTCGGTCAATCGCGCCTGCTGTCGGGCTAAGTGCGCCCCTCGCTGCTGCTGGTGGCCCTGAAGCACCGATCGCGATTCTGCGAAAACCGCTGGGCGAAAAAGCGCCAGCTGACCTCGCGTGGGTTTCCCCCTTTGGCCCACTCACTACGAAAGCGGCCAAGACCGCTGGTTTGAGCGCCGAGCAGGCTCGACCCTATTCACTGCTCTACACGTATTCACTGATTATTGCGCTCGTCTGTGGGACGGCAGGTTTGCCGCATATTTTGGTGCGCTTTTATACTAACCCGGATGGGGTCGCGGCGAAGAAGACCACGATGTGGGTGATGATTCTCATCGGGGTTTTTTATGTTTTCCCGCCCGTCTTTGGCGTGCTCGGGCGCGATTTATTGCCGGAGCTTTACGCGGCGACTGGCGCGAAAGGTACGGACAAGATCGTCTTGGAATTACCGCGGGTGTTAAACGAGCACGGCGGGGTTTGGGGCAGCGTGTTGAGTGGCATTACCTGCGCCGGGGCTTTTGCTGCATTCATGAGCACGTTCAGCGGATTGCTGGTTTCCATGACGGGAGCCCTGGCGCATGATGTGTATGGTCGTATGTTGCGGCCGAAATCTTCCGCGGCTGAACGGATGTTTGCTTTCAAGATTTCTGCGGTGGTGATTGGGGCAATCGCCATTGGGCTGGGCGCTCAGGTCGAGCAGCTGCAGATTAATTTTATGGTCGGTCAGGCATTCGCCATTGCCGCCGCAAGTTATTTTCCGCTGCTCTTTATGAGCGTGTGGTGGCGCGGTATGACTATGCAGGGGGCCGCGACCGGCATGCTCGGTGGCGGACTCGCGGCCTTGGCCTGCACGACCATTATCAATCTGAGCGATCTTAAGATCGTGGACTTAGCTGCTTTTTGGAAAGTAAACCCGCTGCTCCGCATCTTGTGCGAGCAACCGGCGATTTGGACTGTTCCCCTCGCCATCGGACTGATGATCGGAGTCTCCAAGCTCACCGCGGCCACGATCCCTGCAGATATTCGCATGAAAATGCTCGTCCTCCACGCGCCGGAGAAACTCGGCCTTAAGCAGGAATATATTCAGGAGCATTCGGCTGGGGCTGGACATTAAGTTTATGGCAGGCGCCTTTACCTCAGATCGAGGGCCACTGCCGAGGTGAGGCTTGCCGGCTTTGCTCCGCTGTTAACGCCTTCTGTAGATTTTTTTCACCTTTATAGATTTGTTTATGAAAATCATCCGCCATCTTTATGTCCAAGTGCTCATCGCTATCGTGCTGGGAGTAATCCTCGGTTATACGGAGCCTACTTGGGGCGCGGCCATGAAGCCGCTGGGTGATGCTTTCATCAAGTTGATCAAAATGCTGATCGCCCCCATTATTTTTACGACCGTCGTCTCCGGAATCGCGGGCATGGGTGATCTCAAGAAAATTGGCCGCGTTGGGCTGAAGGCGTTATTTTATTTTGAAGTCGTCTCCACTCTCGCGCTCGTCATCGGCTTGCTGGTTGTGAATTGGATCCAGCCGGGCGTCGGCATTAATGCAGATGTGGCCTCGCTCGATACTAAGGCCGTTGCGCAGTACACGACTGCCGCGCAGCATAGTTCCACGGTCGATTTTCTGCTCCATGTGATTCCCGATACCTTTGTCGGTGCTTTTGCTCAGGGGGAAATCCTTCAAGTATTGCTGATCTCACTATTGTTTGGCTTTGCCCTCGCGGGTTTGGGTGATCACGCCCGCCCAGTTGTAAATTTACTTCACGATGTGGCGCGGGCTTTTTTCGGCATCGTGAGCATCGTCACAAAAATAGCGCCGGTCGCCGCGTTCGGGGCAATGGCCTTCACGATAGGTAAGTACGGTCTCAGTTCGCTGATTTCTCTGGGCCAATTAATGCTCTGCGTTTATATTACCTGCGCGCTTTTTGTTTTTGTCGTCCTCGGGGCCATTGCGCGCTGGCATGGCTTTAGTATTTTCCGACTGCTCGCCTACATTAAAGAGGAACTCTTGATTGTTTTGGGCACCTCCTCTTCGGAAACCGTCTTACCGCGCATGATTCAGCGCATGGAAGATGTCGGCTGCGCTCGCTCGGTGGTCGGGATCGTCTTGCCGGCAGGCTATTCTTTTAATCTCGATGGGACTTCGATCTATCTGACGATGGCAGCAATCTTCGTGGCCCAAGCCACTAACACTCCACTGACGCTTACCCAGCAACTCACGATCCTAGGCGTGCTACTATTAACTTCAAAAGGCGCGGCTGGCGTCACGGGCAGTGGCTTTATTACGCTCGCCGCTACGCTGGGCTCGGTGAGTCACATTCCGATTGCTGGTCTCGCGCTCTTGATCGGAGTCGATCGTTTTATGTCTGAGGCCCGCGCCCTCACTAATCTTTGCGGCAATGCTGTTGCGATGGTGGTCATCGCCATGTGGGAGGGGGCTTTTGATCGAACTAAAGCGGGGGCCATTCTGCTTAAGCCGGTCCCGCCGCTTTAATTAATAAAAATAGGGTGCGACCTGCCGGCTTATTTAGCCGACGGGGTGAATCCCCGGCGCATAACATTCTCGGCGATGAGTCGCGGGAAGAGAAAATTTTCAAGATAGGCTTTGCCGCCGGCTTTAGTGCCGCCGCCTGACATCTTAAAGCCACCAAAGGGATGGCGTTCGACAATCGCCCCAGTGCAGCCGCGGTTGAGATAAAGATTTCCCGTAAAAATTTCCTGCTGGGCGCGTTCGAGGGCGCGTGGGCTGCGCGAGAAGAACCCAGCCGTCAGCGCGTAGTCGCTGGCGTTCACCACGGCGAACGCCTCGTCCAGATCCTTCGCCTTCATGATGGCGAGGACGGGGCCGAAGATTTCCTCGCGCACGATCGTGTGTTCGACCTTGCAGCCGGTGAAAACAGTGGGGGGCACGAAAAAGCCGCCGCTAGCGAGGACCTCGGGCGAAAGCTTGGCTTGCCAAGCGAGTTGGCACTCCTTTTTGCCGATCTCAATGTAAGCGAGAATAGATTTTTGCGCGGCCTCATCGATGACAGGATTAACGATGGTGCCGGGCAGGGCGGGGTCGCCGATCGGGAAGCTCGGGCAGGCCGAGAGGAAGCGTTCGACAAATTTGTCGTAGACATCCTCAAGCACGATGAGACGGGAAAGAGCGGAGCATTTCTGGCCGGCGTAGCCAAACGCGCTGTAGAGTGCGGCGGGGATGGCCTCGTCGAGGTCGGCATCGTTGTCGATGATCATGGCATTCTTGCCACCCATTTCGCAGACTACCTTTTTGAGATTCAGCTGACCGGGGAGAATTTTGCCAGCGGTCTCATAGATATCGCAGCCGACAGCGCGCGAACCGGTGAATGCAATAAAATCGATCTGCGGGTGCGCGACCAGATGGGCGCCGGCGTCGGCCCCAGAGCAGGGGAGAAAGTGCAGTGCACCAGCGGGCACGCCGGCCTCCATCATCACTTCCATCAGCAGGGCGCCGATGATTGAGGTTTGGCGTGCCGGCTTGATGATGACGCAATTTCCAGCTACGAGCGGCGCAACCGTTAGCCCGGTCAGAATCGCGAGAGGGAAATTCCACGGAGCGACTGCGACGCCGACGCCGCGCGGAGTCCAAGTCTGCACGCAGCGTTCACCGGGCACGGCTTGGGTGACGACAGGCTGAGCGAGTTTAGCCATCTCGATCGCATAGAAGCGTAGGAAATCAATAGCCTCCGAAAGATCGCCGTCGGCTTCGACCCACGGTTTGCCGGCTTCGAGAATGAGAAGCGCATTAATTTCAAAGCGGCGAGCTTCCATCAGATCGGCCGCGCGGAGCAAAATGGCGGCACGCTCTTCAACCGGAGTGGCGCGCCATTGAGGAAAATAGGCGACGGAAGCAGCGACGGCGTCATCGGCGTCTTGCACCGTGCCTTTGGCCCAGTAGCCGACGATTTGCGTAGGGCGCGCTGGATTAACCGAAGGGAGGTAGGGTCGGTCGGTTATTTTTTCTCCATTAATAATTACGGGCCATTTTTTACCCAATTTCGTCGCGGTATAATTTTTCAGGGCAGCGCGCTGCTGCTCGCGGTGAGCGGCGATCGTGAAGTCAGTGTTGGCTGCGTTCGCAAAAATGCCGGGCGCCTGGGGTGGCCGGGCGAGCGGTTCGGCCGCGGCGGCGATGGCGTTAACCGGATTGTCGAGGAGCTGGCCTTGGGTGGCTTCACCTCTGTTTTTCAGGCGCAGAAAACCTTCATTGGAAGTGTTCTCGAGTAAGCGGCGCACCAGATAAGCCATCCCGGGAAGTAATTCGCCGATCGCACAATATTCGCGCACGCGGTGGCCCATTTGGAGGAGAGATAATTTTAATTCATCAGCCATGCCGTACAGCGCTTGGAATTCGTAGGCGCATGGGTTGATGCCCAGTCGCTCAGCCTGCGCGATCGCGTGGGCGACGGAGCGAACATTATGCGAGGCAAAATTAGGAGTGATCAGGTCGATGTTCTCGAGCAGGAGGAGCGTGAGTTTTTCGTAATTGGCATCGGACTCCGGTTTTTTTTGCCAGACCGGGATCGGCCAGTTGCGCTGCTGGGCCGTAATGGTTTCGTAATCCCAGTAAGCTCCTTTGACGAGGCGGACGGAGAGCGGCCGATTATTTTTGCGCGCCCAAGCGATCAGATCGCGGAGATCAGTTTCGCTATCACGGAGGTAGGCCTGCAGGGCGATGCCGATAGCGGGCTGCTGGGCGAACTCGGCTTCCTCGAATATAGATTTGAAGAGCTGCAGCGTGAGATCCTTCAGCTTGTAGCTCTCCATATCGAAGTTGATGAGCGCGCCGACAGCCGTCGCCCGGCGCAAAATTGGTCGCAGGCGCTGCTTCAGTGCCGCGATCGAGTTTTCTGGATCAGCCGGATGCACATCCGGAGTGAGGGCAGAAATTTTGACAGAGAGATTGAGGCGCGGGAGTGGACCCTTCGGCCCGACATCGCTGAAGCTGGGCGCGGGTTCCTTCGCGAAATATTTCGAGACGGAATCGAGGATCTCAAGGTTGCGCTGGAGGAAAGCGTCGGCCTCGGCCTCGTTGACGACCGCCTCACCAAGCAAATCGATGGTAGTAGCGAGGCCCGCTTTTATATTTTTTTTGATCTGCTTGAGTAGATCTTCACTCGTGGCGCCCGCCACGAACTGGCCAGCCATATCGACAATCTGCGCCTTAACTGGTCCGGCGACTAGCGCCGGGGCAAAAGAGGATGCGGCGAGGCCAACCTTGAGCGCTGGATTGAGCGCAACCGCCTGGTCGCCGAGATATTCTTGAAGATGACGAACTATTTCCGCGGAGCTGTTCAGGGAAGGCAGGACGTCGACAAAACGAAAGAGCTGCGTTTTAAAAGCGGGGTCCTGCATCGACCACTCCATAAGACGAGCGTACGCGCCTTTTTTAGAAAATAGCGCGGGTGGGGGCTGTTGATCCATACGAGCGAAAAGCTCTTCACCTTTGGCGCGAATCGCCGTTTCCAGAGTTAAGTCAGGCGTAAGAAAGGCAGACATGGCAGCGATTTTTGAGCAAATCTCTGCTTGGTGTCATAAATTGGCAAGGGCTGTCCCGTAGGCCAAAAGGAGTAAACTCCCTGCTGTCGGCGGCAATTGTCGACGGAAGCTTGGCGGGGCTGACGAATTTTGTAACTTATCGGTACCCACCGGGGTTTTTAGCGTGAATGAATCTTTGCCCATGCCTGCCTGCCCTCCGGGGATGATGCCGTCCACTGACTTCACGGTGTTCATGCATAATTACCAAGATATGGTATACGCCACCGCAGTGCGGCTTACGGGTAATCCGACCTCAGCTGAAGATATCGCCCAAGAGGTATTTCTAAAAGCCTACGCGCATTTTGAAAACTTGCGCACCAGTCCTACCGCGGGTGGCTGGTTAAAGACAGTCGCGACGAATCTTTCGCTGAATCATCTTTCGCGGTATCGGCAGCGGTGGCGTTTTTTCTCCGAGCTGGTACGACCAACCAGTGAAGGCGGCGAAGCGGCCATCGAATTTGCCGCTCCCGAGATATTTTTTAATGACCTAGATACGGCGGAACGGCGCGCCTGGGTCGAGCGCGCTTTGGCTCAGTTGCCTGATCACCAGCGAGTCCCATTAGTGCTCTATCATTTCGATGATCTCCCTTACGAGTCGATCGCTCAGCAGCTTCACATTTCACTCAGCAAAGTAAAAACAGACATTCTGCGCGCGCGCGAGGCACTCGCTAAAATCCTGCTCCGCAGCGGTCGCCCCCATGAACACTTTCAACCTTAAGGAGCGCTATGAAAAAAATGACGCCCGCTGAACTGGAAGATTTTATTGATCAAAATTTACGCACGTTGCCAGTGCCGTGCGCACCGCGCACATTGGAGGCGCGCGTCTGGGCGCAGCTTCAGCGCCAGGCTCCCTTGGCCTGGTATCAGCAATCGTGGACTTACTGGCCAATAGTCGCACGGATTAGCTTTTTAATTTTAGTGGTCAGTATGACCGCCGCGATGCTCGTGGGATTTTATTTCTGGTTTGTTTCACTTCAGGTCAGCGCGTGGGCGATTCCCGTGAGCCAGTATTTGAGCATTTTCGCCCGACTCTATCATGGGTCTGTATGGTTCGCGCAATTTAGCGGCGCTCAAGCCTGCACGATTCCGAGTTTATGGCTTTATGGCAGTCTGACAATTATCAGCGGACTTTACGCTGCTTTTTGTGGGCTCAGTACGGCCGCTTACCGCTTACTTTATCATAATCATTAATCAGCTATTTTCATGAAATCTAAATCCATCCGTAAAATTTTTGCGCTCAGCTTAATGGCCACGCTGACTACGTGGCCCGTACTCCGCGCAGCAGAGATTGCTCCGGAAGCAACGCCCCTCGCCGCGTCCGCAGAACAGCCAGTCGCTGCCATCTCGGTGGCGCCAGATACCGCGCCGAAGAACGAGGCCACCGAGCAATTGGTAAAACCTAAAAAACATGGGGCGAAGGGGAAACATAAAATATCCGCCGCCTCCAGGAGTGAGAACAAATCTGCCGCGGGGCAGGCCAACGATGCCCTTGTTTCGGTCTTCGGCTCCGCGAGCACCTTGGCCGCTGGGGAGATTGCTGAAGCCGTGGTTTCTATATTTGGATCTTCCACTTCCGCGGGGCAGGTGGGCGATGCGGTTGTTTCTGTGTTCGGCTCCTCGACATCATCAGGTGCGGTGGGTGATGCGGTCGTTTCAATTTTTGGCCATACGCGCGTGACGGGCGGCACCGTGGGCGGAGATGCCGTGGCGATTTTAGGTAATAATTATGTGAATGGTCACGTGAAGGGTGAGGTGGTCGCAATCCTGGGGGATGTTGATCTCGGGCCGGCGGCCATCGTGGATGGCGATATCACTTGTATTGGTGGAGTCGTCACGCGCGACGCGCACGCGGTCCTGAATGGTAATGTTGAGAATCTCACAATCGGGAGCCAGGCGGCTGGCTTTGCGGGTCTGCACGCTTGGCTGAAGCAATGCTTGCTCTACGCGCGCCCCTTAGCCTTTGGGCCAAACTTGCTTTGGGCGTGGTGGCTCGCGCTCGCGGCTTTAGGTTGCTACGCTCTGGTGGCCTTGGTTGCGCCAAATGCGGTCGAGCAATGTGTGCAGACGCTCGAGAATCAGCCGGGCAAATCTTTGCTGGCTGGCGTATTGGCTTGGTTGCTCACACCCGTCGCCTTCGTGTTGATCGCCCTCACGATACTGATCGTCATCGGCTTAGCTCTATTGCCGCTGTTTGCGCTCGCGGTATTTTTCTTCAGTCTCTTCGGGAGAGTTGTCATGTTGGCGTGGCTGGGTCGTCAGCTGAATAAGTTTTTTCAGCAGCGCGCGCTGGATCGCCCCGTGGTCGCTGTCTTGATTGGCGGAATAATTATCCTCGGACTTTATACGGTGCCGGTAATTGGATTTATCATCTATCAACTGATTGGGTTGGTGGGATTTGGTGTGGTCGTCTACACGGTCTTGCTCGCTTACCGGCAGAATAAAAAAATAGCCGCAGCGATGGACTCACCGCTGGTGGGTGAAGCCTCTGGCTTAACCGTGCCAGTGGTTGCCTCTTTGCCTTTAATTATTTCCGCTGCCACTCTTCCGCGCGCTGGTTTTTGGCAGCGCCTCCTCGCGACTTTACTCGATGCGGTGGTCGTCAGTCTCGCCCTTGGTCTGCTGCATCGCGTGTGGCCGGGTCTCGGTGGGGTTTTCCCGTTCTGGTTAGCGGTTTATTGCATTAGCTTGTGGGCCACGAAAGGAGCCACGATCGGCGGCATTATTTGCGGGCTTAAAGTTGTGCGGTTGGACGATCGGCCGGTCAGTTGGAGCGTGGCTGGGGTGCGCGGGCTGAGTGCCTTTCTGTCTTTGGCCATCGCCGGGCTCGGATTTATCTGGGTGGCCTTCGATGACGACAAACAGTCGTGGCACGATAAGATTGCCGGCACCACGATTGTTAAAGTGCCGAAGGGCACGCCGTTGATTTAGAAAAATATTTAAAAATAATAACCTGAGCAACTATGACTTGCGCCGCTTGTTTTTTTGATTTGTTTTTCGGCTATGTCAAAACCAGCAGTTGGAATCATTATGGGCAGCGCCTCGGATTGGGCCACAATGCAGCATTGTGCGGAGACGCTCGATCAATTGGGCGTGGTCTATGAGAAGCGCGTCATTAGTGCGCACCGCACGCCTCAGTTGGCTTTCGAGTGGTGCACCAGCGCGGAAGCCCGCGGGCTGAAGGTGATCATTGCGGCAGCGGGTGGGGCCGCCCACCTGGCTGGAGTCGCCGCGGCTTTGACCCCGCTCCCGGTGCTCGGCGTGCCGATGGAATCAGCTTCGCTTAAAGGCATGGATTCATTGCTCTCTATGGTGCAAATGCCCGGCGGGATTCCGGTCGCAACATTAGCGATTGGTAAACCTGGCGCGATTAATGCCGCTCTTTTTGCCGGCGCAATTCTCGCCTTAGGTGACGCTAAGACCAAAAAAGCGGTCGATGATTATCGCACCGCCCAAACCAAGAAAGTCGCCGAGACTCAATTGCCCTGAGCGATTCGCCGCCGATTATGCGCGGCGTTTTGACTCAGACGTGAATCGGTAAATTTGGTCAAAGCTTAGCGAGCCGGCAGCTCGAGAATTTTCATTGGGGCCAGTCGAGTGGTCGGATTTTTCCCATCCATATATTTGCTGAGGAAAGCTTCGAGTTTCGCGTAGTAGCCAATGCGGCCGGCTTCGTTGCGGAAGCCATGACCCTCGTTATCTTTGATGATGATTTCGTACGTCTTGCCGTACTGCTTCAGCTTAGCTTCTAGCCGAGTCCAATTTTCAATGACTACGCGCGGATCATTAAAACCGTAAGCATGCAAGGTGGGGACGCGGATTTTTTCGACAAAGTTAACCGGTGAGCGGTCGTGCTTGTAGGTCGGATCATCACCCACCCACTCGCGGTAAAACATATCGCTGTCTCGGCCCTGCCGACCGCGCGCCCAACTGGTGATCAGGTTGAGATCAGAAACACCTACATAGTTGATCGCGCAACAATAGAGCTCGGGCGTAAACGTGGCTCCCGCCAGCGCGGCATAGCCACCATAACTGGCGCCATAAATAGCGACTCGATTGGGATCGGCAATGCCCTGCGCAATGGCCCAGGCCACCCCATCACTTAGGTCATCTTGCATTTTGCCGCCCCATTCCCGTTGGCCAGCTTTTTGAAATGAATAACCGTAGCCACCCGAACCGCGGAAATTAACCTGCAAGACACTGTAGCCACGATTTGCGAGCAATTGCACTTCGGGATTGAAGCCCCATTCGTCGCGCGGTCCATACGGCCCGCCGTGGGGATGAATAATGAGCGGGCCTGCTTTGCCCTCAACTCCGGCTGGGCGGGTAAGGTAACCGTGGAGCTTCAAGCCATCGCGGGCCTGATAGGTGATCGGTTCCATCGGCCGCATCTGTGCGGGGTTGATGCGGGCATTGATTTTACCAATCATTTTCAGCGAGGGCTGGCGCAGATTGAGTATATAAAAAGTCCCCGGATCGCGGTCGCTGGCTGCTAGTACCACCATAATTTTCTCATCCGCCGAAATACTGCGGATTGTATTATGGGTCCCCGGGAGCGACGCATCAATGATACGCTGCAGATCAGCGCGGCCTTGGTCGGCAAAACTGTAATAGAGTTTGTCGGTATCGTAGCTAACGCCGTAAAATTTACTCCGGTCCCACGAAGTCAGCACGCTGCTGATTTCACCAGCGGGGGTGTGAAACAGGACTGGGCTGAGTTGTTGCGTGCGGACGTTGAAAGTATGGAGCGCGCCGGTGTCGGTTTGATCAGTGGTGATCACATAGAGGGTTTCATTATCGGCTGCAAAACCTCGAAAGGACCATTTTGGATCATTAGCGGGAAATTCCGCGACCTTAACAAAACTGCTTTCGGGGTTGGGGCGGACTTCGAAGATAGTTTTATCACCCAAGAGGTAGCTGCGCGCGCGGATAACCCCGTTACTATCGATCGCCATATCATTGGTGTCATCTTTGGGTTCATACCCAGCGGCGGCGCGGCGCTCGCCCGTGCGAATATCTAATTTCCAGAGACCATAATTAGAGCTCCCGTGGGTTTTAGGGCCAGAAACCAGCAAGCGGTAAGGATCAAACTTAAGATCATCGAGCACTCCAGCGGTGTTAGCGTCTTCAGCAGTGCGTTCATCATAAGAATCAGCTAATGCAATAACTTTGCGCTTACTTAGGCTGATAGATCGGAGGGCGCTCGATTCATTGCCGCCAAGATCACCGCTGAAAACGATCCAATCATTACCTTTCCAAAAAAAGCTCTTATAATTTTCATCTTTTCCTCCCACCAGCGGCTCAACCTTGCCTGTATCTAGATGCATGAGAGCGATGCCGACCTTGCCTGTAGCTAAAGTAGTGAGAAAGGCCGCTTTGCTGCCATCAGGTGAAACTTGTAGACCCCTAATATCTGGCTCAGCAAAAAACGCTTCCACCGTCACTAGGGGAGGCGTTTGTGCAGACTGGCAGGGGGCGGCCCAGACTGCTAGTGCTAGAATCAATGCACGCCATGAAATGAGGGTGATAAGGCTTTGATTTTGCATGAATAGAGCCAAGGAGTTTCAGGTTTAGAGTCAACAGGACTTTATAAACTATCTATTGGGTAGATAGTTCCATAACTATGGACGGACATGTAACAGTTCACCTAAACGTCACAATAGTTATTGATAAGTTAGGCAAATAAGGCACAATAACGCCTTAGAAATTAACCGTTACGGATAGTTTCCTTCCTAATACAACAAACCTAGAACTATGAATCATAGCTTCGTAAATTACGTACGGAAGTCTTTGGCGCTACTTGGCGTCGGGCTTTCCTTGTTCGCGGCTAATGCCGCTTTTGCGCAGACTGCCACCAAGACGGCTGCCAGCACCGACGAAACGGTTAAACTTGAGAAGGTTACCGTCACCGGCTCCTACATTCCTATGGCGGGTATTGCTACGGCGATTCCCGTGACGGTGCTCGACGCCAAGGCGATCGAAAACACCGGCGTTTCCTCTAACGTCATGGAAATCTTGCGCAAAGCGGCTCCACAATTCACCGGCAGCGGTAATTTGGGCGCATCTAACGCCAATACTAGCTCGGGTTCCACCGGTGGTGGCTCCATGGTTATGTTTCGAAACACGCAGACCCTGGTCCTCCTGAACGGTCGGCGCGTGGCTTATGCCCCGATTTTGTCCTCGGGCGGCTATCAATATGTCGACGTTAACCTTTTCCCGGTTGGCGCGATTGAGCGCATCGAAATTTTGCAAGATGGCGCTTCTGCTCTCTACGGCACAGATGCTATCTCCGGCGTAGTAAACATCATTCTAAAGTCTGATTATAAGGGCTTTGAGGTTTCTGGCCACTACGGCTTCTCTGACAATAAGGGAAAGTGGGCTGAGCGTAAGTTCTCCCTCGTGGGCGGCACGGGTACCGACAAAACAGGTATCACGGTCGCTGCGGAGTGGTTCATGCAGGACCCTTTGAAGCAATTTGAGCGCAGCTACAGCTCGCCTATTTATGGCACCGGCACTTTTGCTGGTATCGTTAGCATCGGCAGCGCGTTTTACGTCTTAAATCCCTCCTTGAATGCTCCGCCGACTGGCCAGCATCGCTCGGCCGCGGAGTTGGTTGCGGCGGGTATTTATATTCCGATCGCAAATTCCAGCAATCTCATCTCGGGCCTGGGCTCTGATGCGAAGTACTCCTTCGACCTATCAGCTTACCCAACTTTGCTTATCGGCAGCGAGCGTAAGGCAGTTACCTTGAATTTTGACCACAAGGCATCCGATACGATCACCGTGTTCGGCGATATGCTTTATACGCTGACCAGCTCATTCTCCCAGCTGAATGCTCAGCCTACCAGCTATAGCGCTCCAGCTACTAATCCTAATAATCCTTTCAATGTTACGGTTACCGCGCGTAACCGCTTCCTGTCAAATCCCCGTCAGTATTTCTACGACACGAGCAGCATTCGCGGCGTTCTCGGCCTAAAAGGCACCGTCGGTGATGGCATGCAATGGGAAATGGCAGCCAACAAGAACATCATCATGCAGCAATATCGCAACGAGGGCGTAGTAGATACCGCCACTCGCGGCGTCGTGACTGCTGATGGTTCGATTAATTATTTTGCGCGTCAGCAAGCGGCTGGGGCGGTTGAGGCTTCAGGTCTCTTTGGTACTGCACTCGGTACCGCGACCTCAACCCTCACCACTTACGATGTGCGTTTGGTAGGTAAATTAGCTGATCTGCCTGGTGGTGAGCTCGGCGTCGCCGTCGGTTCAGAGTACCGGACTGAAACCTTGAATCAGACTTCGGACCGTAACAGTCAGGACGCCACGTTTGGTTGGGACTCAGCCACTACGCTGGATCCTTTCAATTCCGGCCGTAACGTTAAGTCGATGTTTGCGGAAGTCCGCATCCCAGTCTTTGCGGCACAAAACCACCAAGCCTTCGCGCATTTGCTCGAGTTCACGGCTGCTGGTCGCAAAGAAATCTATAGCGATACGGAAGACCCATTGGTACCAAAATTCTCGGTTCGCTGGCTGCCGGTCGACGATCAATTCGCAGTTCGCGGGACATATTCGAAGTCCTTCTCGGCTCCTTCGTTATTCAATCTCTTCGGACCGGGCGGCGTCGGTTACACGAGCTCGCTCAGCTTGAATCGTTTTGGTGGCGGCTCCAAAATCTCGGGTCAGGCTAACGCTAAGTCTGGTTCCAATCCGAACCTCGCCCCTGGCAACGCCAAGAGCTACACCTTCGGCTTTGTGTATTCGCCTAAGGCGATCAAGGGGTTCTCCGTCACTGCTGATTATTTCGACATCAAGCAGACCGACCTGATCTCTTCGATTGGCACCAGCACGATTCTGCAGAGCGTAGAGTTGCTGGGCGCCGCTTCGCCTTACGCGAGCTATGTACGCCGTGGCGCCACCGCAGGTGTTAACTCAAACTTCACCAATGGTTCACCCATCACCGCCGCCGGTCAGATTGGTAACATTGCCATCGATCAAATCTACGTAACGGATACCTTGACCAATATTGCTGCGGTCAATCTTTCGGGCGTCGATCTTAAGGTCGCTTATGTTTGGAATTCAGATGCGCTTGGCCGCTTTGACGCCACCGTGTCTGGTGACTGGTATAACACTTATCAGTTCCAAGATCTTCCTGACAGTGATCCCTATGATACGGTCGGCCAAACCAGTGGTAACGGCACGATGCCAACTTGGCAGACCTACACCAGCGTGGCTTGGAGCCGCGGTAAGTGGGGTGCAACCCTCGGCTGGCAGCTGATCCCTTCTACTTATATTGACGGGGGTGATGAGCCAGCGGCTGATATTCCCAAAGCAGAAGACAACTACGTCGAAACTTACAACTCCTTCGACGTCTCTGTGCGCTATAGCTTTGGCTCAGAGTACAAGTGGTTGAAGGGCCTGACCCTCCGCGTCGGTGCTCAGAATGTGCTCAACGAGGGCCTGCCCATGGAGAAGTACTACAATACCAGCACGAACGGCGACATCGCCACCTTCGGTGCGGTTGGCCGTGTAATCTATGTTGAAGGCAAGTACCGCTTCTAAGCATTAGTATCAGCTAACTTCTGATTAACTTCCTAGGCGGCCCGGATATCCGGGCCGCCTTTTTTATGATAGATAATATCCTTAGTTATTGATCATTATATGTTTATATTAAATGAATAATAACCGCTTGTCATAAATAAAAAAATTAACTTCGTTGTAACCTTAACGTATTGCGCGGCGGTTCTGCCGTAGATGCCTAACACCTAACAGTAGTATAAACAGAAACACTATGAACGTACGCTCCTTGTGGAATTTGCGGACCCTTCTCGCGCTGCTTGCCAGTGCCAGCATGGTTTCCGCTCTCGTGGCTCAACCTGCCGCTCCGAAAGATGAAGAAAAGAAAGAAGAGACGGTTAAACTCGAGAAATACGAAGTTACCGGCTCACGTATCAAACGCGCTGAATTCGAGGGGCCATCCCCAGTTCGTATTATCGGTCGCGCTGATATCGAAGCTGCCGGCCGCAGTAATTTGACCGAGCTTTTGCGCGAATTGCCGGAAGCTGGCGCCATCGGTATCAATGAAGGCGGCACCACCGCTGCCGTTCGTGGTTCTACTGCTTTGAATCTTCGCGATCTTGGGGCTAACAACACCCTCGTCATCGTGAATGGCCGTCGGCAAGTGCTGACCGGCTCCAACAGCGGTGGGACAACTTTCGTGGACCTCAATCGTTTCCCTGTGGCGATGATCGAGCGCATCGAAATTTTGAAGGATGGCGCCTCCGCTGTCTATGGTGCTGATGCCACCGCCGGCGTCGTGAACATCATCACGCGCAAAGATTACAATGGTTTCGAGGTGAGTGCTACCTATGGTAACACTTTTGATAAAGACTCCAACGAGAAGAGCATTTCGATTCTCGGTGGCGCTGCTAACGGCAAAGCCAGCATCAATGTGGGCTTGACCTACTTTGAGCGCGGCGCCTTGACCGCTAATGATCGTGACTTTTCAAATAATGCCGACCTCTCGGCCCGCTATTTGGCTCGTGGTGATGCCTATATTGCTAACGGAGCTGCCGCTTACGACCTGCGCTCTGGTACAGGCAATCAAGCCCGCGTTACCATCAATCCTGGTCAGGTTAACGGCGTTAATGGCGTCAACATTCCCGGCGTAGCGGTTGGTACTTCTCTGACTCGTTTGCCTGGTACCGGTGGCGTAATTCCTTCTGGCGGCGCCGCTCTCCTTGGCACTTTGGCTTCAGCTACTCCTTCCTTCACGGCTCCTCCGGCCACGGGTTCTGGTGGTGTGTTTAATGCGGCCTTGGCCGCAAGCTACGAGGCTCAGCGTCTGACCGCGGGGCAAGCTGTTTCCAATTTGTTCAACTTCCAGCCTTTCGTCTGGTTGGTGCCTTCGACTGAGCGCACGGGCATGATTACCGATTTCAATTATCGGATCACCGATTCGATGACGGCTTACATGAGCCTCAACTATCAGCACAATCATTCGCACACGGAATTGGCGCCTTCGCCTATTTCGACGGCCGGTGATAACTTGATTTTAGTACCAAAAACTAATTTCTACAACCCCTTCGGTGTTGATCTGCAGTTCAACTATCGCCCGACCGAAGTCGGCGCGCGTAAGGCTGATATCACCTCTAATACCTACAGCATGCTGACTGGCGTTAAGGGTACGATCATGGATAAATTTGATTGGGACGTTGGCTACACTTACGGTCGGGATGAGACCGTGGATACGACCACCAATGCGCTCAGCGAGAGCCGGGTAAAAGCGGCGTTGGCTCGCACCGATTCTACCGCCTTCAATATTTTTGGCGGCCCGAATTTCAAGAATAACTCCGATACGATTAATTCGATGAAGGTCACCTCACAGAAGGGTGGCAGTGCCGAATTAAATCTTTTTGATGCGAAGGTGTCGGGTCCGCTTTTTGATCTCCCCACGGGTGAGTTGAGAGGCGCCGTCTACACCGAATATCGCACGGAGAATTTTAACGAAGAAAACGACGCGGTTTCCACCACCTTGGATGATATTATCGGCCAAGTAAAATTGGCTTCGTCGACTCGCGCACTGCGCAACGTCAAGTCGGTGGCGGCAGAAGTTGGCCTACCGCTCGTTAAGGCAAAAACCATTCCTTATGTTTTCGACCTGAGCCTCAACGTAGCCGCTCGGTATGAATCCTTCAGCGATGGCTACAACTCTGGGGTGAAGCCTTACTACGGGCTGCGCTATCAGCCAATCAAGAGCCTGTTGATTCGTGGTTCTTACACGGAGGCCTTCCGCGCGCCGACACTGCCTCAGTTGTTCGGTGGAGTTCGTGAATCGTTACCCAGTGGTTTGGCTGACTACGCGCGCCCTCAAGCGCTCACTGGCGACCCATTTGACGGTACGGCTACACAGCGTCTCGTGAAGGCTGGTGGTAACCCTAATTTGACGCCCGAGACTGCCGAGAGCTACCAAGTCGGCGCAGTGTGGGAATTGCCGTACAAGGCGCTTAAAGGTCTGTCGATCGAAGCGACGATTGGCGAAATCGCCCAAAATAATATCATCACTACCACCGGCACGAGCTTCCTGCGGAGCAATGAATTCGGTGATGCCGCTGGTTTGATTGTGCGCCTTCCCGGTACCCAGACCTACACCAACAACACCGCTAGCGCGATCACCGTCTATAAAGGACCAGGCGCTCGCCTTTCGTCCGGTGCAGATGTCGTGGTGCAACCAGGTCAATCGATTGTGGTTCCTGGCCAGATTCTCTATCTGAGCGATACCACGGTTAACTTGGCTTATCAGCGTGTGCGCTACCTCGATATCGCTCTGCGTTACACGATCAAGACCACGAATTGGGGCCGCTTCACGGCTGATAGTTCGCTCACCTACACTCGCGAATATACCTTCACGAAGACTCCTGGTGGCGCGCTAACAAACTACGTGGACCGAGACGGTTATCCCCGTTATCGCGTACAGAGCCATATTGGTTGGAAGCTCCGTTCTTATGAAGCCGGCTTGATTAATAATTTCATGCCTAGCTATGGTAAGGTCGATTACGATGGTTACCGCACGGCCCAATATTCAACCTTCAATGCTTTTGTCTCCCATCAGTTCTCGAGCAAGAGCCTCCTCCTTGCTGGGACAAAGTTGACCCTCGGTATGGACAACCTGCTCGATCAAGATCCTCCGCTTTACTATAACGCGGTTGGTTATGACCAAAGCTATGTTGGCCGTCCACAAGGTCGCTTCGGCTACATCACGCTCAAGAAGGAATTCTGAGTTAATTAATCGCTTAATCAGCGCTTAAGATTTTCAAGGCGCGCCCCTAAAAGGGCGCGCCTTTTTTAATGTTCGTCTAGCGTATTCTTGCCCTAGGGGCAGGTGATCGTACCATTGTCGTTACTCTTTAATGCCATGATTATTCGCCGTTTTAGATTACTGACTGTCTTGCTTTTAACCGCGGCCGCTCATGCAGCGCCCCCGCTCCTGCCGTTAGAGGTTTTTTTTGGGAATTCGCAAATTTCCCAATTACAAATTTCGCCAGATGGGCGTTACCTCGCGATGCTGCAGCCGGTTAATAACCGGATGAATATTACGGTAGTCGATCGCCACCAGGGAACGAAGCGTCGGTTGACGAACATGCGCGAAGAAAATGTCGTGAGTATTTCTTGGTTGAATAACCACCGTCTGGGTTTTCGTCAGCAGGTTAACGGGCAGGAGTCTTTCGGGTTTTATGCGATAGAGGCCGATGGCTCAAAGCTCAGTGTGCTCCAGCAGCTTGTCGCCCTAGAGGGTGAGACCGTCGTCAATCAACCGGAACAGCAATACAGCCTAGTCGATTCGCTGCCGGATGACGCTGATCATATTTTGGTTAGTATTAATCGGGGGCGTTCAGGGCTTGGGGATTTGTATCGGCAAAATATTATAACCGAGAAATTCACCAAGGTGATGACGAACCCCGGTTCCGTGCGCAGTTGGGTGACCGATCGAACTGGCGTGGCCCGGGTAGGCATATCGCAAGTAGATAAAGCCCCCACCACCGAAGTGCTTTATCGTGCTAGCGCCAAATCGCCTTGGGTGACAATTCATACCGGCGCCGTTGATGGAGATGAGTGGACGCCGCTGGGCTTTGATGGGGATAATAAAACTCTTTATGTGCGTTCCAATCAGGGGCGATCAACCGCCGCGATTTATACGTACGATCCCGTCGCTCAGAAAATAACTGGGACCGTGTTTGCTGATGATACATATGATGCGGGGGATATTATTTATAGTCGGCATTTGCAGAAAGTAGTCGGCGTAAGTTACGAAGGCGAAAAGCCCAGCATTTATTGGATCGACCCGACGATGAAACAGTTGGCCGCCGACATTGATGCCGCGCTGCCTGGAATGCATAATGATATTGTCAGCGCGACGCGCGATTACGCTACCCTGATTATTAATTCTCGGAGTGACCGAGATCCTGGAACCTTTTTCTTATTGGATACGGTTAAAATGGAGTTGAGTACGCTGATACGCGTGAGTGAGCGGGTTGATCCAGCGCAGATGGCGGTGATGCGGCCCATTGAGTTCAAGGCCCGCGATGGCCTCTTGCTTCACGGCTACCTTACCTTGCCGGTGGGCCGCGAGCCCCGTGGTCTTCCTTTGATTATCAATCCTCATGGCGGGCCCTATGGGCCGCGTGATTCTTGGCGCTTTAATCCAGAGATTCAGTTTCTGGCAAATCGTGGTTACGCTGTTCTCCAAATTAACTATCGTGGTTCGGGTGGTTATGGGGCGCGCTTCGAGGAAGCAGGTTATCGGCAATGGGGTCGCAAAATGCAGGATGATCTAACGGATGGAGTCCAGTGGGCGGTGGCACAGGGTTACGCGGATGCTGCCCGGGTCGGTATTTATGGAGCGAGTTACGGCGGGTATGCTGCCCTAGCTGGGCTCGTTTATACCCCAGAGCTTTATCAAATTGGGATTAATTATGTCGGCGTATCGGATATTAGTCGGCTTGGGCTCATGATGGGCTTCCGATCAGCCGATACCATCAGACAGAAATTTATTGCTCGGCGTTGGCTCAATCCTGATGTCGATGGGGCGGAAATCAAAGCGGTCTCCCCCGTTAATTTTATCCAGAATATCCGAGTCCCAAGTTTACACGCTTATGGTCGCTATGATCCGCGGGTCACTAAAGATCAGGGGGAGGCTCTGGAGGCTCGTCTTAAGGCAACCGGTAAGAAATATCAGTATATTTTCGTGGAGAATGAAGGCCACGGCTTCAATAAATTTGAAAACCGCATGGCTTTTTATGGAACGATGGACGCCTTCCTGCGACAGTATCTGCCGGCCGAAAAAATCGGGAATGTGATTATTGCTCCTATGAAGATTTTGCAGCTACCGGCCCAAAATCCTTGATGAGTCCTTGGCAATCTGCCGCCAGCGGAGAGCTAGCTTATTCGAGTCTGACTGGCTTAATGCGGCAGCGGGGATTTACGCCTTCGACTTCGAGCCAGAAAGTGCCGACTGAGGCAGGGTAGATCTTGACCGGGACTTGGGGGAGGATCGCCGAATGTTCGTAGCGTTCATTATTCACCTGCACCCATACCTGGCCATTTTCTAAGCGAAAGATCGTCCGCCCATTCCAGCCGTCAAAGTCATTGATGAGGTGGCTGACTAAGACTTCTGGCTGATCAGTTTTTTGACTCATTCGCTCGAGTGTTAACAAAGCGCCCACCCACGAGGGCGTCGGGTTGACGGCATGCGGGGCTGCGGTTGCCGCGCGCGGTGCGACTGCTGGAGTAACGCTTTTAAAATTTTGTACGAGGGTCTCAAGTTCGGCGAGCTCAGGGCCGGTTAATTTATCTAAGCCCGCGGCTTTTCTTTTCTCTGCGGTGAGCGTCTGCGTAAAATTTCCCGCCACCATGCTGGTTATGGCAATAAAGACGCAAAAGCAGAGAGTGGCAGCTGATTTAATAACGGTAATCGTGTGGGCCAAAACGTGGCCGGCAACGATTTTTCCCTGATGACTGATTGGTGCGTTGGTTTGGGGGCTGCGCTGTGAGCAGCCAGCTGTCTTTAGAGACTGATGAGCAAGGCTGCTTGATTTAGCAGCGGGTCAAAAACGGGAAAACCACGGCGAGTGAGGGGGCCCCTTAGAATTTTTTTGCGGCTAAAATCACGGCGCCGTTGGATCACAATTCCATCGGTCACCGTGATATGGCTGATCGCTACCGCGCCAATGCCGCGGAGCGCGATGCGAAGGGATGAAGTGGGGGTAGTTAAGGGCACTGTGAATTCACGTTTGCACTTTGAGTGTGGCCGAGCGGCTTGGGCGCGGAATTCCATCGTAAATCGGCTGGCTAATTCGCGCCAGAGGCCGTCGGTACCCAGTTGCTCAACAACAATTTTTTGCCCCGCGGGCGCAAAATTATGGACCATGAATTGTAACTGCCACGCGCCACAAACGGGGGTGTCCTCTGTGATGATGGCGGGGTTTCGGCGAGCCGCTTGTAACCACTCCCTCCAGGCCTTGAGGCGATGGGCATCTGATTGGAGCATTTTTTCATTGGGCCCGCCCAGCTCTGGTGAGCGCGTCCGTACCCACATAGCGCGGGCTGCTGTGCGACCTGCTTGGAGGGCTTGGGCAAACTCGGTGGCGGTAATCTTAAGCTGCTCGAGGTAAGCCGCCGCCGTTTCTCCGAGATGGGGCGCGTCGGCTTGGGGCGAGCGATCTTTTGCGATAATTCGCCGTAATTTAAATACGGTGCGCGCTGCGGCGCGTACAAACGCATCGCGCTGCGCGAGATATAATCTAAAAGCGAGACTCGCGGCTAAAGCCTTGGGCCAGACTATAGATTGCTGACAGAGACGGCGAAAGAATCGCTCTTCAACTTGGTAAGACTTGAGGCTCTCGTTACCAGCGAAGACATCCCAGCGATCATTGATTTGCCAACGGGCATAACCCGTAAACGCATATTCATCTGCGGCCAACAGTGAACGCGCTAAGGTACGGGAGTGATCGGATTTGAATACTCGCTCAAGTCCAGTCGCTAGCATCGTGGTAGCGTCATTTATTTCAGGTTTTAGCCAGAGAGTGGCGGTCGCGGCATCGACGATCATGGTGGTTTCCAGAGCCAGTCGGCTAGGTTCCCACGCCGTCAGCAGGAAACCGGTTGCGTTGATCGCTCTACAGCGCTGCCACCAAGAGCCAATATTTGCCAATCGATCGCCTAATACGGGCAGCGGTTCATGACGAAAGGCACCGTTCATCGGGCACCCGTAATAGGCGATGCCCTGTTTTTTTAACGCAGGATATAGATCACGTTCGGCGAAATTGAAAAATTCTACCCGTGGTTTTTTCGCGAAAGGATAATAATACCAATCGTAAGCAATGATACCGCGAGGGAGCTGCGGAATGGCCTCAGGCACAAAATAAAGCATATCGGCCCAAAGGCCCATCGTAAGACCAAGGTGGGCGCAGAGCGCATGCAGCCGATTAACGTGTCCGGCGAAATGCCCAGCGATCCCGATGCGCGCGACTTCATCTTGGCAGCGGGGGCACTTTCCGAGGTGAAAAGATTCATCAAGCCCAACGTGAACTTTGCCGGCGGTGCAATAAGGAGAGATATCGCGCAAAAGTTTTTCCGCTACCTCGCGAGTGCGCGGATGGAGTGGGCAGAGTTGGCCATGCTCGCGGGCTTGGCCGTGCTCATCACGAATTTCGTTCAGATCGCGCCATTCAGGATGCTTGATGAGATACTGCGTATGCCCTAGCAGATTGATAATGGGCACGACCCGAATTCCGTTGCGGGCCGCCGTGAGGACGAGTTCGCCCAATTCTTCATACGTGTAAGCATCGTCGCGGCCTATTCCAGGTAGGCTAGGGTAGTGCACCGCATCTTCCAGATGCAGGTAAAGCTCTTGATAACCCCACGCGGCATAACGGGGCAGTTGAGCCTTCAGAAAATCCAGCCGCTCTATTTGGCGCGCTAGGTCCCACTGAAAGGCGCGAATCATGACGGCGCGAGCGGGGTGGGCGAGTTGGTCGGGGGGTGGGCGCGCAAATAATTGCTCATCCATTCCACGCCGCCGGCTTCGTCGCTGAAGGCGCCGTCGAGTTGGGATTCAAAAGCCGCGTCGAGGGTCTTTTTAAATTGCGGGCCAGGGGCATAGCCGAGGGCAATCAAATGCCGGCCGAGCACGAGGGCTTTAGGCGCCTCATGTTCTAAGGCTAAGCGTTGGGCAGCGGTGCGCAGTTGGCTGATGCGGCGGACAGTTTCCTGCGGAATAAGTGGGGGCCGGCCGAGATGATCCGACTCCATGACGGCGAGTAATTCATCAAGGGTTGCGGGAGAAATTTTTCGCGCGAGCCTTCGCACCGTGGTATCACGAAATGCGGGCTGTTGATCATGGTGCAGTAAATGATTAACCACGAGCGGTCGGACCGATTCAATTAAGTCGAGCGGGGCGCCGATGCGTTGCAAAAATGTTTCCGCCAGCGGACCCCCAGCGGCTTCATGTTCTGGGCTGGTCCAACGTAATTTGCCGCGGCGCTCGGCTTGTTTGGTGGTATGGGCTTTTCCGAAATCGTGACCGAGTACACTCAGAGATAAAATACGCCGCGTGCGGAGAGTCCCATTGCGCCAGGTTGCGAGTCCGACTAAGGCATCGAGACAGTGACCCGTATGAATAAAGACATCGCCTTCGGGGTGCCATTCCGGTTCTTGGGGGACCCCATCCAGCGCTGCAATTTCTGGAAAATGGTGTAGCCAACCGGCCTGCTTGAGCGCGACCAAACCTTGCGATGGTTTACTCGCTTTAGTTGCCCATTTGTCCCACTCACCCCAGATGCGCTCGACGGGCAACTCTGGATAAGTGTCGCTGATCGTACGGCACAACGCGGCCGTTGCTGGAGCCAGCGTAAATTCAAAACGCGCCGCGAGTTGAAAAGCGCGCAGCACTCGGAGGGGGTCTTCAGCAAAAGCTGCGCTCGTGTGCCTTAGAATTTTATTTTTCAGATCGTCGACGCCTCCGTGAAAATCAAGCAAGCGATCAGCTAATGGATCATAAGCAATCGCGTTGACCGTGAAGTCGCGTCGTGCCGCCGCCTCGGTTTCTGTTAGCTCAGGATCAGGAGCAACGATGAAGCCGCGATGGCCTGCGCCCATTTTCGATTCTCGCCGCGGTAGGCTGAAATCGTATTCGCTGCCCTCGAGGCGAATTTTGAGCACCCCAAAGCTTCGGCCGACAAGATCAGTTGGCCCGAAGGGCGTGAGGGCTCGGCCCATGGCCTCGTAATCGAGGCCATAAACCTCGACATCAAAATCTTTGGGTTCGAGGCCGAGGAGCCAATCGCGAACGCACCCTCCCACTAAGCGTGGCCGGCCGCCTACAGAGCGCAGGGCGGTTAGGGTCGCGAGCAAGGGTGGGGGAAGTTTCATCGGGTCGGTAGCTGCCATCCCTGCCACGCGATGATCAGCCAGCCCGATAATAAGGCGAGGCCGCCGAGCGGAGTGATCGGGCCAAGAAATTTTGGACCACCCAAGGCTAACCAGTAAAGTGAACCAGAAAAAAGCACGACCCCGAGACTCCAACATAAGACAATCCAGCGGGGGTTAATTGATCCACCGGTCCAGCTAGCCAATACTAGTAGGGCTACGGCGTGGATCAAATGATAGAGCACGGCCGTCTGCCACGTTTGCATCGAGCCGCGTACCGTTAAAATTTCCTTAAGGGCGTGAGCACCAAATGCGCCTAGGGCAATGCCGGTGAAGCCAAGCAGGCCAGCAGTGATCATAATAAATCGGGAGGAGGGATGCATGACGAAATCAGTGTATGGACAACAGCGTCGAAAACAAACACATCCATGGCCAGCGGTTTCATGTCATTTATCTCTTCAGTTTCAGCTTGTCTGCGCGCAACTCTTTGCGTGATCCCTTTGGGATTATGGGCCAATGAGTTGCCCGAGTGGCAGGTGGATGCGCATTATGCTTCGCGAGTTGTTTTTCGAGGGATTGAGCAGGCCGGTCCATCGGCCCAAGGCGAAGTGAAATTTACTCGAGAAAATTTTAGCGTAGGCTGGCAAGCGAGCCAGCCGCTTAAGCGTCGTGAGACCCGCTTGGCGAATTTGCATCTCGCCTACGATTGGCAGTCGGCCAGCGGGTTTAATTTAGAAATTTCGATGGTCAATCGTTGGTTCAGCGGAGTCCCAAGTGACGAGGTGCACCGTGCTTTAGAGATAGGGTTAGCCGCCATATTTTCTCCCATTGAGGGGTTTACGCCCAGTGTCATGTATAGTCATGACGCCTCCTTGTGCGCAGATACAGCTCAGGTCGGGGTAGCGCGCAGCATCGCCCTGACTCAGCTGGGGACTTTCATTGAGTTAGCGGCGGTGGCCGGTCTGGTGAGCGGGGATAATTGGCGGCCTGGCGCGCTCGGGACCCAGCGTCATGATAATTACGGTTATTGGGGTGGTTCGGCGCAGGTGCCGTACCGAATTGGGCTACACACGACGGTTGCTGTTGGCGTGCACTATGCCGATACCACAGGACGATCAGCGTTAAATGGGCCGTTTGGGCGCGCCAATCAGCATAATTTGTGGATAACTTGTGGCGTAAACCTCGATTTTTGAGGGGTTAAGCTCCTCCGCGAGTAGTTTCTTAAAATGTGCAGGGTTCGGGGTTGACAGCCTATGGTGAAATCCTTCCCTTTGGCCCCTTTCCGCAAATGAAAACCTATCTGGCCAAGAATGAGACGCTGCAGCCCCCCAAGTGGCATTTGATCGATGCTGAGGGGAAAGTACTCGGCCGTCTCGCCGTTAAAGCCGCCAATATCCTGCGCGGCCGTCATAAGCCCACTTACACGCCCCACGTCGACACCGGAGATTTCGTTGTCGTCATTAACGCGAGCAAGGTTGTCCTCACCGGCAAAAAAGAAGAAGCGACTGAGTACATGTCCTTCTCTGGTTACGTCGGTGGCGAAAAATACCGCAAGCTCGCCGAGGTGCGTCTCCAGAAACCCGAATTTATCGTGATGCAGGCCGTCAAAGGCATGCTGCCCAAGAATCGTCTCGCCCGCACGATGCTGACGAAGCTCCGGGTATTTCCTGGTGCGACCCACGACCACGCGGCCCAGAACCCAGTAGTTTTAAAGTAATCCATGAGCGCTGAATCCTCCGTCTATCTCGGCACGGGCCGTCGCAAGTCCTCTACCGCCCGCGTTCGTATCGTGGCCGGCACAGGCGCCACCACGGTCAATGACCGTAAGTTCGAAGTGTATTTCACCCACGATAATTTCGTGCGTCGCGCCTTAGCTCCGCTTGTTACTGCGGATAGTAAGGACAAATTCGACGTTATGGTAAATGTTGCCGGCGGCGGCATCAGCAGTCAGTCCGGCGCTGTTGCGCATGGTATTGCCCGCGCCTTGTTAAAATTTAATCCCGAGCTTCGCGTCACCTTGAAGAAGGCCGGTCACCTTACCCGTGACCCTCGCGAGAAAGAGCGCAAAAAGCCTGGGCAGCCAGGCGCCCGCAAGCGCTTCCAGTTCTCCAAGCGTTAATCGCTTGGGCTGGAGTCAGTTTTCACCCGAAGCGGAGTGCCCCCCTGGCCTCCGCTTCTTTTTTGCTGGGTCACGAAACTTCTCGATTACCCGCCTAGGTTTTCATAATTTCCTACTTACTTAAATGAATGTCGGCGTCGTTGGTGCGTCGGGTTATTCCGGCGAAGTTCTGGTTAAGCTGCTCCTCGGTCATCCGCAGGCCAAACTGGCAGCGGTCACTTCGCGTCAGCACGCTGGTAAAGCGGTCTCGGCGCTCATCCCCGCTTTGCGCAATACGCCGGCGGATCAGCTTAAATTTAGCGATTCGGATCCTGCTGCCCTGGCGGCTCGGACTGATATTGATCTATGGTTCTTGGCGCTACCGCATGGGACGGCCGCAGAGTTTGCCCGAGCCTTAGTGCCTGCTGGCCGTAAGGTGATTGATTTGAGTGCGGACTTCCGCGTGGCGAATCTTGCGACGTACGAGCGTTATTATGGCGTTCATCACGCTCCAGAGTTATTGGCGGTTGCGCGATTTGTTCTGCCTGAATTAACGGCCGCCGGTTGGTCAAAGAGTATTCAATTAGCGGCCGCTCCAGGCTGCTATCCAACAAGTACCTTAGTGCCGCTGATGCCGTTACTCCAGGCTGGGCTAGTGAGTCGCGACCACATCGTGGTGAACTCTTTTAGTGGAGTGAGTGGGGCCGGCAAAAAAGCCGAAGAACAATATCTTTTTGTCGAGAGGGCAGAAAGCGCCAAGGCCTATGGCTTGACGCAGCATCGGCATCTCGCCGAAATTGAGGAGCAATTGACCGGCGCAGCGGGCGCTAAGGTCGTGGTGCAGTTTAATCCCCATCTCGCGCCGATGCGGCGAGGTATTGCGACTACCATCACGGTTCCGGCCGCCTCCGGTGCGAGCCTTGATCAGCTTTATGCAGCGTGGCAGGCCGCTTACGCTGGGCGGCCTTTTGTGGCTATTTTACCCAAGGGTACGACGCCGGATACCGCTCATGTGACTGGCAGTAATCGGGTCGATATTTCTGCGGTGCACGATGCCCGCACCGGTAATTTTATTTTAACCTCTGCGCTCGATAATCTCGTCAAGGGCGCTAGCGGTCAGGCTGTGCAGATCATGAACCTTTGGTGCGGTTTTACGGAAACCGCCGGCCTTATTTAATTATCCCCTGTTTCCATGACCCCACTGATCGTTACTCTAGATACCCCTGGCATTACTGACGTTCCTGGCTTTGAGGTTGCGGGTGTACCCTGCGACATACGTGAGAAGCAAGATCTCAAGCGGCTCGATCTCGCGCTGCTTTTTTCTCTGCGTCCTTGCACGGCCGCTGGCACATTTACTAAAAATGCCGTCAAGGCACCGCCGGTGCTGCTTTGTCAAAAGCATCTGGCCGAGGGGGGGCCCTTTCATGGAATTATTGCCAATTCAGGTAATGCCAATGCCTGTACTGGTGCAGAAGGTTTGGCTGATGCCCAAGCGACTGCCCAGCGCGCCGCTGCCTCACTCAACTTAAAGCCCACGTCTTTTTTTGTCTGTTCCACTGGCCGGATCGGCCAACCGCTGCCCATGCCGCGTTTGCTTAAAGGGCTCGAGCGTGCCGTCACTGAAAAGGGGCGCACGCCTGAGCACGGGAATAAGGGCGCTAGCGCCATTCTCACTTCTGATACACGGGCGAAGACCGTCACCGTTAGCTTCACTTACGATGGAAAAAAGCATTTTGTGGCCGGCATAGCCAAGGGTGCAGGTATGATTCAGCCCAACATGGCGACGATGCTGGCCTTTCTAGCGACTGACTTTTCTGTACCTCGTAGTTTTTTGCAAAAAACGCTCTCCGAGGCAGTGGCGGGCACCTTTAATTGCATTACCGTTGATGGGGATATGAGTACTAATGACACGGTACTCATTTTAGCTAACGGCCATTCGGGGGTTAGTGTTGGGGATAAAAGTCCGCGTGAATTACGGGTGCTTTTTGCCGAAGCGGTCTGGAAGGCGTGCGAGGCCCTAGCCGATAAAATTGTATCTGATGGCGAGAAGATAACCAAGGTGGTTGAAGTGAAGGTGGTCGGGGCGGCTTCATCGGAGGACGCGGAAAAGGTGGCCCGTGCGATCGGTAATTCACTGCTCGTGAAATCATCATGGTTTGGGGAAGACCCCAATTGGGGTCGGTTGGCTGATGCGGCGGGTTATGCGGGGGCTAAGCTAATTGAAGCGAAGCTCGATATTTCTTATAATGATACTCCCGCCATGATCGCCGGAAAGCCCCAGCCTGAATTGAAGCCACAATGGAAAGAAATTGTCCGCGCTCGGCGCTTTACCGTTACGCTCAATTTGCATCTGGGCAAAGCCACCTTCCGTCTGCTGGCGACCGATTTGACCGACGGTTACGTGAATTATAACAAGAGTGAGTGAGTTGGCCTCAGTTGGCGGGGTGCGTAACATTTTTGCTGGGCCCCGAAAAATTCTTGCACTGTCGCGCCACGCTCAAACAAAGTGCAGGTCACTTTATTGCTGCGAGCCCAGTGCTAACCTAAAATTTGGGCCAACGCCCATCACCAGCCCTCACGGCGACAAAGTACCGACCAATGACTACCTTCAAAAATAAAATCCTCTTCGTGGGCTACGGCGCGGTGGCCGAGTGCACGCTCCCCATTCTCTTCAAGCACATCAAGGTGCCGGCGAAAAATGTCACGATCATGGATTTCGAAAATCGCACGGCTAAATTAAAGCCATGGACTTCGAAAGGGGTGCGCTTTGTGCGCGATCGCGTTACCGAGGATAACATGGGCACGCTGCTCGCTAAGCATGTGGGCCCAGGCGATTTGTTGATCGACTTGGCTTGGAACATCGACGCTCTCGAGATCCTGCAATGGTGCCGTGACCACGGCGTCATGTATATCAATACTTCCACTGAGTTGTGGGATCCCTACGCGGGCGGTAAGCATCCAACCGAGAAAACGCTCTACTGGCGCCATATGAATCTCCGTCGCATGACGGCAAAGTGGAAAACCAAGGGCGCGACCGCCGTTATTGAGCATGGCGCTAACCCAGGTTTAATTTCTCATTTCACCAAACAGGGCTTAATCGACATTGGTCAGAGCTTACTGGCCGACAAGAAGCGCAAGGGTCGCTCCGCAGAAAATATTAAAGAGTTTACTGCGACCGGTCAGTTCAATCGCTTGGCCCAAGAATTAGGGGTTAAGGTTATTCATTGCAGCGAGCGCGACACGCAAATTACCAATCGGCCGAAACAGGTCGATGAATTCGTCAATACCTGGAGCATCGAGGGTTTCCGCGAGGAAGGCACCACGACTTCTGAGTTGGGCTGGGGCACACATGAGAAACAATTGCCGCAATACGCGTATCAGCATAAAACCGGTCCTAAGAACCAGATCTGTATCGCCCGGATGGGGATTAACATGTGGGTGCGTACTTGGGTGCCCAATTACAGCATCCAGGGTATGGTGGTCCGCCACGGTGAAGCCTTCACGATCTCTGATAAATTAACGGTCTGGAAAAATGGGAAAGCAGTTTATCGGCCAACGATGCACTACGCTTATTGCCCCTGTGATATGGCGATCGCCTCGCTCAATGAAATGCGCGGCTACAATTACCGTTTAGTTGAAAATCAACGCATCATGAATGATGAGATCACGACCGGGTCCGATATCTTGGGCTCCTTGATCATGGGCCATGATTATAATTCTTGGTGGATCGGTAGTGATTTGAGCATCCAACAGTCGCGGGCGTTAGTGCCCCACCAAAATGCGACGACCATGCAGGTAGCCATTTCAGTCGTGGCAGCCTCCATGTGGATGATGGAAAACCCGACCCAAGGTGTCTGTATTCCTGATGATCTACCGCATGATTTCGTCTTGAAAATTGCCAAACCCTATCTGGGGAAATTTATTTCTACTAAATCTGATTGGACGCCACTAAAAGATTATACAAATACCTTTAAGGGCTACAATAAGCCCGACCTCGACCCGAAGGATCCTTGGCAGTTTAAAAACTTCCTGGTCCAGACGGCTGACTGATTAGCGCTGATATGATCGCAAAATCCCTGCTGCAGAAACTAGCCAGAAAACACGGCACACCGCTCTTCGTCATTGATCATGACGAGTTGCGGAAAAACTACCGGGCTTTCCGGCGGCATCTGCCGCGGGTGCAGGTTTATTTTGCCGTCAAGGCCAACTCCGATCCCGCCATTGTGCGGACTCTCTTTAAGGAGGGGGCTAGCTTCGACGTCGCCTCGATGCCGGAGTTCATGATTGTCCATGAAAATATTAAGCACCTGTCGGCGAAAAAACGGCAGGACTGGATTTGGGACAAAATTATCTACGCCAATCCGACCAAGCCCACGGAAACGCTGGAGAAGTTAAATCGCTATAAGCCTCTCGTTACTTTCGATAATCGCGAAGAGATTTACAAAATTAAGCAACACGCGCCCGATGCCGGCTTAGCGCTACGGCTTAAAGTCCCCAATACGGGTGCGATGGTAGAGTTATCTTCGAAATTTGGCGCCACTCCTGGCGAAGCCGTGGATTTAATCCTCGAAGCCGATAAGAACGGATTGGTCGTCGAGGGCATAAGCTTTCACGTCGGTAGCCAGACCACCAATTTTGAAAATTATGTGCAGGCGCTTAGTTTGACCGCCGCTATTTTCAAGGAAGCGCAGGATCGCGGTTATACGAAAATGAATTTGCTGGATATTGGCGGGGGTTTTCCGGCGCCTTATGATGCCACGGTTAAGCCGCTCAAGGATTTGGCCAAGATCATCAATTCTGAAATTGAACGGCTTTTTCCGAAGAATATCCAAGTCCTCGCTGAACCTGGACGGTTCTTAGTCGCCTCGGCTGGTTACGCGGTTTCTAAAATTATTGGTAAGGCCGTGCGCGATGGCAAAACGAGCTACTATATTAACGACGGTGTTTACCACACATACTCGGGGGTCATTTTTGACCACTGCCATTATCCTATTCGGTCGTTTAAGAAGGGACGAACTTCTTTGTGCTCTGTTTTCGGACCAACTTGCGACGCGTTGGATGTTATCTCGATGGCAGAAAATTTGCCTAATCTCGAGCGAGACGATTTTGTTTATAGCACAAATATCGGTGCTTACAGCAATGCCTCCGCTACTTATTTCAATGGTTTCCCGCCAGCAAAGGTAGTGCACGTTAATCAGTGAGTGCCGCTTTTCGCGTGGCAGGACTGACTATTTTATATGGAAATCCCTGACATTATTGCCAAGGCCAAGGTTTTGTTAGAAGCCCTTCCTTATATTCAGGATTTCCACGGCTCTATTTTTGTCGTGAAGTACGGCGGTAGTTTCATGGATGACCCCGATCCGACGGTGCGAATAAGCGTCGCCACCGATATTGCTTTTTTGGCTGCGGTGGGAATTAACGTGGTCGTAGTTCATGGTGGCGGGAAAGCGATCAACCGCGCGATGGACGAGGCCGGGCTTAAGGCCAATTTTATCAACGGGCTGCGCGTCACCGATGAAGCGACCATTGCCATCGTCAAAAAAACGCTGGACGAGGTCGTTAACCAGGATGTGTGTGCGACGCTGGTAGCCGTACGGGCGCGAGCGAAAGGCATGCCTGGTGACAGTGTAATCGTATGCGATAAGTTAGGCGTCGATGATGAGGGCAATCCTTGTGATCTAGGATTTGTGGGGGATGTAACCGAAGTTAAGGTGAAATTGATTAAAAAAGAAATCGCGGACGGTTTTATGCCGGTGATTTCGCCTGTGGCGGAGGGGCTCGATGGCAAGCCTTACAATGTGAATGCCGATACAGTTGCCGGGCGGGTGGCCAGTGCGTTGCGTGCGCGCCGCTTAGTTTATATGAGCGACGTGCCTGGCTTGCTTGCTGATCCCAAGGATCCGGCTAGCTTGATTTCTAGCGTCAAAGTCGGCGAAGTAGAGGGCCTGAAAAAGAAAGGGATTATTGGGAAAGGTATGCGGCCTAAGGTCCAAAGCGCCGTGCGCGCTTTGCAGGAAGGCGTGCAGCGGGTTCATTTTGTTGATGGCCGGATGCCCCATAGTTTGTTACTCGAGATCTTCACTGATCAGGGCGTTGGCACAGAAATTGTGCATGATTGAATTTGGGGTAGTTGCGGTTGATTAATAATTGTCAGCGCAAAATTATATTAAAATGAATCAACCCACAATCGTTCGCTCCAATGCTGCTGAGCTTTATGATGCTTATGTTATGAAGAATTATGGCCGGCCACCTTTGACGCTCGTCCGGGGGCAGGGGGTGACGGTGTGGGATGACACCGGTCGGGAGTACCTTGATTTTACTTCGGGCGTTGCGGTATCAGCTTTGGGGCATTGCCATCCTGTGTGGGTGGAGGCGATTCGGAGACAGGCGGGAGAATTGATTCACGTCAGCAATCTTTTCCGTCATCCTAATCAGGGGGAATTGGCGCGGCGGCTCGTACAGCAAGCTGGGCCTGGACGGGTCTTTTTTTGTAACAGTGGTGCCGAGGCTAATGAAGGTCTCATAAAATTAGCTCGTTTGCATGGCCTTCGCAAATCAGGCGAAGAAGGTAAGTGCATTAAGATTATTTGCGCTAAAAATGCTTTTCATGGTCGTACGTTCGGGGGAATGAGCGCTACGCCCCAAGAGAAGATCCAAAAAGGCTTTCGGCCGCTTGTGCCCGGTTTTGTATTTGGCGACCTTAATAATTTAGCGAGTTTTCGCGACCTAATCGATGAGCAGACGGCGGCTATTTTTGTTGAAACTATCCAAGGCGAGGGTGGGGTGACGCCATGTACGGATGAATTTCTGATCGGCCTGCGTCAGCTATGTGATCAGCACAATTTGTTACTGATGCTTGATGAGGTTCAGTGTGGGCTCGGGCGGACTGGCGCTTTTTTTGCATTTCAGCATACAGGGGTACGGGCTGATGCCATTGGCATGGCGAAAGGGCTGGGGGGTGGTTATCCGATCGGAGCGATCTGGGCTGCTGATAAATATGCGGATCTCTTTACGCCTGGCTCACACGGCTCAACTTTTGGGGGTACACCGTTAGCCTGTGCGGCAGGGCTAGCGGTGCTTGATGTATTGGAGCGCGACAATTTGTTGTCAAAAATTCAAGTTCACGGTGCGGCGTGGCGGATTGAGCTAGAAAAGCTCATCATTGAGTTTCCGGCCCAAGTTAAAGCCGTCACAGGTCGTGGCTTTATGTTAGGTCTGCTCTTAGTCGGGGAACCGGGTCCCTACGTGGCGGCACTCCGTGAAGCTGGCTTGCTGGCACCGCAAGCGGGCACAAATACGGTCCGGCTTTTGCCACCGTTGATTGCCACGCCCGAAGAGCTCAATCGGGCCACGGCAATTATCCGGTCAGTGCTAGCCAAGAAAGCCTAAGCTGGCGACTGCTGCGCCCTGGAGTGTTTAAGGGGCGCCGCTATTAACTTAATCGGTGTCTCTAACAAACGATCCCAGTCGTAGAGGCGGATTATTTCACTCTCGCCGCTACTGGATCTAGGACTTAGATACCGCTGTTTCCATGAGACACTTTCTTCAAGAAACTGATTTTTCTCGCGCTGAGGTAGCGGGAATATTTGCGCTGGCGCGGCACTTTAAGCAGGAGCGCGGCCGGCATGAGCAGCCGCTAGCGGGCCAAACCTGGGCGATGATTTTTGCCAAATCAAGTACGCGTACTCGCGTGTCGTTTGAAGTCGGTGTGCACGAGCTTGGCGGTAATCCGCTTTTTCTTAATAAAAATGATATCCAGATTGGCCGGGGCGAGACCATCGCGGACACGGCAAAGGTATTGTCCCGGTTTGTGCATGGCCTGATCGTCCGGACGCATGCCCAAAATGAGCTCGCTGAGTTGGCCGCCCATGGCGGATTGCCGGTAGTTAATGCGCTAACTGATTTTCTGCATCCCTGCCAAATTTACGCAGATGCTTTTACCGCTGCGGAGCGTTGGGCTGGGCCACGGGGTGATTTATTGGCGTCACTCGCCGGTCGCAAGGTAGCCTTCCTCGGCGACACGGCTTTTAATATGGCCAACTCTTGGATTTTAGGGGCTCATTTATTTGGAATGAAAATTTCTTTAGGCGGACCCGCGAGTGATGCGCCGACGCCTAAAATTCGGGCATTGGCCGCACAGTTGGGAGCGAATTTTCATTTTACTTCCGACCCTTACGAGGCAGTGGCCGGCGCGGATATCGTTTATACCGACGTCTGGGCAAGTATGGGGCAAGAAGCAGAAGCGGTTGAGCGGCGGCAACGCATGTTACCCTTTCAGGTGAATCAGAAATTATTTGCTGCGGCCAAACCAGATGCGTTGTTCATGCATTGCCTGCCGGCTCATGCGGGCGATGAGGTCACGCAAGCGGTGCTCAATGATCCGCGGTGTGTGATATTTGATGAAGCGGAAAATCGCCTGCACGTACAGAAGGCCATTCTCGCCACGCTCGTCAGCAGTCGCTGAAGGTCGTCGTCACCACGTTGAGCTGATCCAGCTGGATCGAGTCGCATTTTTACTTTGCGCGGACCGAACGATTTCTAACACTTCTCATTTAATATGAAAATCGTGCTCGCCTACTCAGGAGGTCTGGACACCTCCGTTATCGTCAAATGGCTTAAAGAAACATACGACGCGGAGATCGTGACGTTTGCGGCTGATGTTGGCCAAGAAGAGGAGCTTAAAGGCTTAGATAAAAAAGCGCTGAAGACGGGGGCTTCGAAGCATTATACCCTAGATCTCGTTGAGGAATTTGCTCGGGATTTTATTTATCCAATGATTCGCGCGAATGCGATTTATGAGGGACAGTATTATCTCGGAACCTCCATTGCTCGGCCGCTCATTGCTAAGGCTCAAGTCGCGATCGCCAAAAAAGAAAAAGCTGACACCGTCGCGCACGGCGCTACCGGTAAGGGCAACGATCAATGCCGCTTTGAGCTGACTTATATGGCGCTGGCGCCTCAGTTACAAATTATCGCCCCGTGGAAAATAGAAGCTTATCGTGAGCTGTTTCCGGGGCGCGCTGAAATGATCGCCTATTGTGCACAGCACCGCATTCCCGTGGAGGCTTCGCTCAAGAAGCCTTATTCTATGGATCGTAATTTGCTGCATATTTCCTATGAAGCCGGCATTTTAGAGGATCCATGGTTTGATCCCACAACCACTGCGAATAAGGGCATGTTTAAGCTTTCGGTTTCACCGGAAGATGCTCCGAACAAAGCCGAATATGTTGAGCTTGATTTTGTGCATGGCGATTGCGTGGCCGTAAATGGCAAGAAACTCACGCCCGGTGGGGTGCTGAAAGTTTTAAATAAACTGGGCGGCCGGCATGGTATTGGGCGCGTTGATTTAGTAGAAAATCGTTTCGTCGGGATGAAATCACGCGGCGTCTATGAGACGCCCGGTGGTACTATTTTAATGCAAGCTCACCGCCAGGTCGAGTCACTCACGCTTGATCGCGAGGTTCTCCATCTGCGGGACGGTTTTATTCCCAAGTACGCGGAGCTCGTTTATAATGGCTTCTGGTTCGCCCCCGAGCGTGAGATGTTGCAGGCTATGGTTGATGAGAGTCAGCGTTTTGTGACAGGCACGGTCCGACTCAAGCTTTACAAGGGCAATATCATCACCTGTGGACGTAAATCGAAGTACTCCCTCTACGACGACAAGATCGCTTCGATGGAAGGAGTGAAGAGCTGGTATAATCAAAGTGATGCTACCGGCTTCATCCGGCTCAACGGCCTGCGTTTGCGCGCGCGCAATCTCGCGCAAGGTGGGCCGAAGCTCTAAGGCCCTTGTGGGGTGGCCACGCATTTTGTATATGTCGCAGTTGAGGTAGAATTCGTTATGTCACTCTCGTTGTCAGAAGAGGTTTCTGCTCTGAGTCGCGATTCCGTCATGATTCTTGATCGGCAGCGATTCGCTCAATCAATGCGGGGGCAGAAATGCGCATAACCGGAGGTTTAGCGCGCGGCATTCCACTCACTTTACCGAAGGGGGACGCGGTGCGTCCGGCAACTGATGCACTGCGGCAGGCGGTGTTTTCCAGTCTGGCTGCTCGTGTGCCAGATGCACGCTTCTTGGATTTATTTGCCGGGAGTGGGGCTTATGGCTTGGAAGCGTTAAGTCGTGGCGCTCGTGGTGGCGTTTGGGTGGAAAAAAATGCTCAGACGGCAGCTTTTATTCATCAGAATATTGTGGCGGTTTGTAAAAGTCTTGGGCGGGACCAGCATGATCTTCAGGTTATCACAGCGGATGCTGTTGCGGCACCTTGGGGTGTCGTACCCGATCTTATTTTTATTGATCCTCCCTATGAAATTATTCGCGAAATTGCTCCGCCAGTTTTTGCGCGACTAACGACTTGTTTGGCGGCGATCGCCGATCCGGTGGTAGTCTTTGAGATGCCTGGTGAAATTGAATTACTACTGGAGGGCTGGACGTGTGTGAAGCGACTCGGCAGAGGGGCCCGCCAGCCGACAGCGAGTATTTTTAGAGCCACCCGCGCCGTGCTTTGATTAAGGTGATGGCCGCGAGACAGGCGGTCTCAACCCGTAGCACGCGAGCCCCGAGGTGAACTAAAGTGAAGCCCTCGTTGCGGAGTAAATTGCGCTCGGTAGCGGTCCAGCCGCGTTCTGCGCCGATGGCTAGCGCGGTTGGCAGTGGATTCGGCAGCGAGTGGGTTGCGAGGGCGGCGGTGGATTCATAATTATCCAGCGCCAGTCGAGTGAGCTCGGTGGGCAGCGCGGCGAGCGCGGTCGCGAGGCTGTGGCCATGGGTGATCTCCGGTAGGCGGGTGCAGAAGGCTTGCGCGGCGCCTTGAAGTAGGGATTCGCGCCAAGTCCCATTTTGCCAGAGTGCGCTATTGGCATAGCTCGCCTCGCCGCGCTCAGTGCGAATAAAGTGCATCGCGGTTACTCCGAGGCTAGTGGCTTCACGAAGAATATCGCGCGCCGTTTGCGGACGAGGTAAGCCAATCAGTAAATGAATCGGACTCAGTGGTGGCGGCGGTTCCTGCCAGTTGAAAGCGAGTGTAACCGCCTCCGCGTTGATGGCCGCAATTGTTCCGCGGCCGCGGGCGCCATTGATGATCCCGCAGTCAAAAGAGTCGCCGACCTGACGGCGCAGCACTTGAAGCAGATGTTGGCTGCGCGGGTCATGAAGAACGAGGGGAAGCTCGACTTCAGCGGGGTTAAACAGAATAATATTCACAGGTTCAAAGGGAGCCTACGGTATCATGGGCCAGTGGTACTGAGCGAAACGTTATTCGAGTGACTGCGCAGTAGAAATCCTCAACCCGATCCACGATTATGAAAAAGGCCAAATCCGTTGCTGTTCCCCCGCATTTCTCCACCCCTCAACGACGGGTTATTATCGTCGAGGACCAGCGACTTATCGCTGAGTTTTTAACCCTGCATTGTGCTGCGTTGGGTTTGCACATGGTTCAGCATTGCGTGACTTGCCATGAAGGTCTGGCCGCGATTCGGGCGCATCAGCCCGATTTAGTATTATTAGATATTTCGCTCCCGGATAGTGATGGCCTGATGCTCGCTAAAGCGGTGCTGAATGAACTGCCGCAGGTTAGAATGCTGGCCATCTCATCGCATCGCGACCCGTGGACCATGCTGCAGGTGCAGCGGATTGGGCTGCATGGATTCATCGATAAAAATGAACAAAATCCCACCGTGCTTTCACAAGCGATTCTCGCGGTGCTCGCGGGGCGGGTCCACTACGCACCGATTGTGAATGAATCGAGCGCGAGGATCCGTCGTGACCCTAAGGCTTTCATTCGCGTGCTTTCGGATTATCAGATTCAGATTTTAACGATGATCGGGGCCTCTCAATCTGATCAAGAAATAGCGGACGCACTTGGGATCAGTGCAACAACGGTACAATCGCGGCGCCGTGATATCATGCGTAACCTTGAAATTCATTCAACGCCGAAGCTGATCCACTACGCGCTGGTTAATGGTCTCACTCGAGCGGAGCAATTGGTCGCTCGTCGTTCAGACTAAGGCGCCAAGCTGCGAGCGCGGGCGCTACTTTGCAGCGTAGCCGCTGGGCTTCTCCCCATTGCGCGGTGGTGCTAGTAATTTCTATTTCTCGAAAAATCTCATCTAATTCTACGGCAGCGACAAAGGCGGAACGGCCATAGAGAAGGTGAGCACAGCGGCCGGCCTGCATGACATTAGTCTGCCGTAAGGCCGTATCAAGTTGGGTGAGCTCATGGGCAAACTCAGTGAGAAAAAGTGCGAGTTCGGCCTCGTGCGTGGTGCCCTTGAGCGCGGCGATGTGCTCGAATTTAATTCGTGAGTGCGTGTGTTCGCGGGTAACCGGATGGGCTGACTGGTTGGGGCAAATTGAGTGGGACTGCACTGGCGCTAGCTCGCGACATAGTCTTTCCATCGAGACTGGTTTACTCAGAAAGGCATTCATGCCTGCCGTGGTGCATTCGATGCGTTTTTCTAGATTCGTATAAGCGGTGGTTGCGATCACGCGGGCAGCGGCTGATGCATTCGGCAAGAGTCGAATTCCGCGACTTACTTCTAGTCCACTCATGCCTGGTAGATTATAGTCGAGAAAGATTACTTGATAATCTTGCTGCCGCGCGAGTGTGAGTGCCGTCTCGCCTTCGGCGGCGCTGTGAACGGTAAAACCTAAGGCCTCGAGTAGGTCAGTCAGCACGATGCGATTGTAAGCTTCGTCATCGATGATGAGGGCGTATTGTCCACGAGCATCGAGTGGGGCTGCTGCCGCCACGAGAGCAGGCGCGGCGCCAATGTTGAGCAAGGGGGCGCGGAAATGAAAAGAAGAGCCCTGCTCCGAGGTGCTATCTAGCCAGAGGCGTCCAGCCATTTGTTCGGCTAGGCACTTGGAGAGGGCCAACCCCAGGCCGGTACCGGGAATTTGATGGTGTCGTGCCGTCGCTCCGCGGGTGAAGCGAGTGAATAATCGATTTTGCTCTACGAGGGAAATGCCGCGGCCGTCGTCCGACACCGTAAAGATAACATCGGTTGGTTTTGGGCCAGAAGGATGATTTCCCACGGTGATGTGTACTTCTCCGTGGCTGGAAAATTTCAAAGCGTTATCGACCAAGTTCAGTAGAATTTGCTGAACACGGGGCGCATCACCCCACAACACATTCGGCAAGTTCGGGGCAATCGTAACTTTGATGGCAATGCCCAGTTGTTCGCTTCGCGAGTGGGCGAGCGCTAAAACCGTATCGATTAATTTGCTCAGGATAAAAGGTTGATGCGCAAATTTAAAATCGCCGGCCTGAATGCGGGAGAAATCCAGCATGTTATCCGCTAAAGCTGCGAGGTGCCGCGCGCACTGCTGCAGTAAGTTGAATTTGTATTGGCTGGCCGCGTCGAGCTGATCAGTGCGTAAGCTTTCGGCGATACCGATTATGCCATTCATCGGGTTGCGCATCTCATGGCTGAGATTCGCGAGCAGTTCATCTTTCGCGGCAATGACCTGAATAAGCTCGGCGGTGCGAAGCGCGACCTGCTGCGTTAACTGCTGGGCCCGAATGCTGAGCTGGTAAAGACGCCCGCGAATAAAGCCAAAAATAAGCAAACTGCCTGCGGCTAGGTAGCCAGCTCCTGTCAGGACATAGTCGAGCCACGGGATAGGGGGCGCGGTCACAAGGAATTGTTCTGAGTCAGACTGATTAATGAGCTGACTCCCGCCAAGTGCGGCGCTGATGATCAAGAGCACGCCTCGAGCTGCGCCGATGGATTTTCTGCGCAAGATATTCAAGCGAGTGCGGTAAGTGACACTGCGGCGAGATTGTCATTACCGCAATCGCCGACTGCACCTTATTATTGGGATGCTCCCTGCCTTAATGCTCGGGTGCAGGCACCTAAAAATAGGTGCTATTTAAAATAGCGACCAATCGAAGCCACACCGCTATGGTGCCCGGGGTGGGACTCGAACCCACACATCTTTACAGATCACAGATTTTAAGTCTGTTGCGTATACCATTCCGCCACCCGGGCGAGGTTTGGGATTGCTGAATTCAGATTGCGGAATGAAGTGGGGCGCGTGGCAAGCGAGTTTCCAGTCCAACTGCATAGTTCCCTCATCCGTCGCTGGGTGGGGTGTTGCGTATGAAGATCGGTTTTTTGGGCGGGAGCTTTGATCCGGTTCACTTCGGGCACTTGATTGCCGCGCAAGATGTGTATGAACAATACCACTTCGATCGCCTGTTTTTGGTGCCGGCAGCGCAGGCACCGTTAAAAGCCCAAGATATGCAATCGGTTACAGAGGATCGGTTGGCCATGTTGCGGGCGGCTTGCGAATGGGACCATCGCCTTGAAATCGCTGATTATGAATTAAATAAGGGCGGGGTTAGCTACACCATCGATTCAGTTCGGCATTTCCGACAACAGTTTCCCCGCGATGAGCTTTTTTGGATTATCGGTGGCGACCAACTCCCTTTATTGCACAAGTGGAAAGATATCAGCCAGTTGGCCGCCATGGTTGAGTTCATTTTTCTCGAACGACCGGGGCACCCGAGCAAGCCTCATACCGACATCCCTGGCCTGCGCTTGCACCGCTGCGATGGGCATTTGATCGAGATCAGCTCCAGTGAGCTGCGTCAGCGGGTGAGGCATGGGCGTTCCCTGAATTATTTTTGTCCGCAAAAAGTTATCGCCTATATCGAGAGCAAGAAGCTCTATCGCCAATGATGAAGAAGACTCTGGTTACTAAAAAAGCGGTTAAAGCGGCCAAGCCTGCAAGCAAGGCTGCGCCAAAGGCTAAGCCATCGATTCGGCTGCTTAAGCTGATTGTGACGGCATTAGCTGATAAAAAGGCCGAGGATCTCCGCGTGCTCGATGTCAGCAAGGCTTCAAGTATTACTGACTATCTTGTGCTGGCGACCGGCAACTCTGAACCGCACCTGCGCGCTCTCCGCATCGAGATCGAGCGGGTATTGGATGATGAAAAGGCCCGTATTCTCGGGGTTGATACGAGCAAGGGCAGCGGTTGGACGGTGGTGGATGCCTTTGAAGTAATGATTCATGTTTTTACGCCAGAAAATCGCGGCAAGTATCGGATGGAGCAGCTTTGGAAAGATGCCAGCGACTTGCCGCTATCTAAGTTGCTCTAATATAGATATTAACATATAGATTTAAGGCGAATACGGTTTTGAGATCGAGTATTCATTGGGTGTCGCAGATCGGCTGATGTCACGGGGCTGTTTTATTTCAAAATGCATCAGCCTTGCATTCACTTATTATGCATGATTTGGCTCGTCTACTCGCCAGCGTATACACAATGGCGTAGAACTTAAAATTAACATAATAAATATAATGAATACCCGTTCTAAGTCAGCTTTCACGCTCGTTGAAATCATGATCGTTGTGGTCATCATCGGCCTCTTGGCCGCCATGGCTATTCCCGCGTTCCAGAAGGTTCGCCAGTCCTCCCAAGATAAAGCGGTCCTCAACAATGCGCGCAAGCTCTCCGAGGCCGCCGACCAATTCTTCCTAGATAATAGTGTCACCAGTGCTGCTTCTACTTCGCTCGTTGGCGCCACCAACTATGTGAAAGCCATTAACACGGTCGCCAGCGAGACCTATCCTCTTGGTTACACGCAAGGCATCACGATCACCATCGGCGGTGTCGCTGGTTCCCGCACGATTACCTACGCTCCTTAAGCTTTGAGCGGTTGATTTATTAACCGGAGCTATAACGGTATAGCTCCGGTTTTTTTATAATATTTTCTTTCTGACGCGTATGAATACCCGCTCGAAGTCAGGTTTTACGCTCGTTGAAATCATGATCGTGGTGGTCATTATCGGCCTCTTGGCCGCCATGGCCATTCCCGCATTCCAGAAGGTTCGCCAGTCCTCCCAAGATAAAACGGTGCTCAATAATGCGCGCCAGCTCTCTGCGGCCGCTGACCAATACTTCCTGGAGAACGGTGTCACGACTGCTGCTTCTATTTCACTGATTGGCGCTACCAACTACGTGAAGGCCGTTAACACGGTGGCTCGAGAGACCTATCCCACGAATTACACGCAGGGTGTACAATCACTATCAGTGGTTTGGCTGGTGCTCGCACGATCACCTACGCGCCGTAATTAAACAGGCCTAGGACAGCCCAAGGCCGCCCTCAATTGAGGCGGCTTTTTTATGTTCCATTAGGGCGATTTTAATTGTCCGGCATTGGGCAGATACGAATCCAACGTTAGGGTGAAAGCGGAAATACTACCGCAGCTGCTCGTGTGGAAAGAGGTCTTTTGTTTTACCAGTGATTCGTTCACGCTTGCGGCAGCAGCCTATTCTGGGTTTTCGAAACATATTTTATGGATCGTCGCTTCGTTTTATTTATTCTGATCTCGGCCTTGGCCGTAATGCTAGGTTTCTTCACCTTAAGCGCTGAGCAGTCGCTCAGCGCCGTGATTTACGGTGGGTATTGGGCGATGTTGGGGCTGACCTTATTGTTCGGTTGGTCGCTTTTCCGCATCAGCCGTGACTCGTTAGCAGGCTGCATTGCGTGGCGCCAGCATCCGCGCTGGCCGGTTGCGCTGGTGATCGGGTGTGGGTTACTCCTCTTGGTCCACGAGAGCTATGGATTTAAAATATTGATGGATGAAGTGATGCTCCTCGGCACGTCGATGAGCATGCATTTAGATAAAACAGCGCTCGTGCCGATGCGCGGCCATGATATCCAAGGCGCCTTCCAAGTGCTCGCAGGGCAAATTGATAAACGGCCCTTATTTCAGCCCTTTTTGGTGTCCGTCTTGCATGATCTGACCGGCTATCGGCCGGAAAATGTTTTCGCGCTTAACACCGTCCTGACCTTTGTCTTGTTAGGACTCGCGTATTTAACCGGCCGAAACATTGGCGGACGCGGCGCGGGCGCAGTGGCGGTATTGCTGCTCACCAGCCTGCCTTTATTAGCGCAAAACGCGACCGGGGGAGGGTTTGAATTATTAAATTTGGTGATGATCCTGAGCACCCTATTGCTGGCAATGCGTTATCTGCGCCGACGCGACGGGCCGTCGCTTGATGCCTTGGGCTTGTCCGGGCTTTTACTGACCCAGACGCGTTATGAGTCAGTGATTTTCTTGTTACCGGTCGGGCTAACGGTGCTCTGGGTTTGGTGGGACGAGCGGCGACCAACCCTGACCGGGCTCGTCTTGATCATGCCGCTGCTTTTGCTCCCTTATGCGTTCCACCAAAAAGTTTTTAGCGCGCGGGCTTCAGCTTGGGAGATGGCGAGCCAGCCTGGTTTTGATCGGCCCTTCTCCTTGGCCTATCTGCCGGACAATCTCGCGCATGATCTCAATTTTTTCTTTAACTCGACGGGGGAGCATTCGAATTCGCTCGTGCTATCAATGCTGGGCTTTGGCGCGCTAATTTTTTTCGGACTGTGGTGTTTTAAGACGCTCCGCCAATTGCGCACCGCATCGCCGGAGCGGGCGGCTTTGGCTATTTTTTCTTTGGGTTTTGCGGCGCACGCCTTGTTGTTGCTTTGTTATTTCTGGGGCAAATTTGACGATCCAGTCATTCGCCGACTCAGTTTGCCGTTTAATCTCACGCTCGTCTTGGCCGTGGTGACGGTGGCCGCAGAAATGAATTGGCGCGGGCAGGTTTGGCGTATTTTGGCGGTGGTGATTGGGGCCGGATTTTTCGCGCACTCGCTCCCAGCGATGGCACGGCACGGGTATTCCATCGAATATTATGTCGGCCGCGAAATGGATTGGCGCCGCGCTTTTATCAAAGCCCACCCGGAACGGGATTATTTGGTCATCGATAATAATTCGATTATTTGGATTACGCACCTCGTCTCCAGCACGCCTGTCCGGCAGGCGCTCGACCATAAAGAAAATATTGTTTTTAACCTGCGCAACCGCACTTTCACCGCCACTTATGTCTTTCAACGTTACACGGTGGAGCCGGCGACCGGTCGCTTAATTTTGCCCGTGGAGGATGATCTCGGGGCGGATTATCAACTTGAGACGGTCTGGGAAAAGCGCTTCACCCCGCTCACCGTGAGTCGGATCAGTCGGATTCTGTCGGTCCGCGAAGGCCCGACCGCCCGGCCGTTAATTGCGCCGCCGGTTTTGGACAAGCTGACACCATTGGAGCAGGAAAAAGCGCGGGATCAGTATCTCGAGCGTTTTATTAAGCGCCTGCCGTGAGCAGATTTTCCGTGCTAAATATTAAACCAGCTTTCTGGTCACGGCCTGAATTTCGGTTGGGACTATTTGGGCTGACGGCCGTAGCGGCGGTTTATTTTGGCTTTATTGGTTGGGCCCCTGAAACCGGGGGAATGTTGGTGAAGCGCTTTGGTTACTATGTACTCGGGTTAACTTTTGGGCTCTGGCTGGTCGCGCTATGGCAGTTGAGTCAGCAGCGCCGCGGGGCGATTGGGATCAGTCGTCGTGAGAGTTGGGGGGCGGGGATCGCGATTGGCCTGTTTACGCTGCTGGCGTTTAATGCAGAACCGTTTCGCAGCAAGGTGCTCTTCGATGAATTCGTGCTGCAGTCGACCGCTTTTAATATGCATTATTTCCGCGACACAGCGACGATGGTGCGGGGCTACGATATTTTGGGGGTATTTGTTTCCACGGATAATTTTCTCGATAAGCGGCCGAATTTTTATCCTTTCTTGGTCTCGCTGGTGCATGATTTTACGGGTTATCGCACCGCCAATGCCTATTGGTTAAACGCCGCGCTTTTACCCATGACTCTCGCGCTGGCCTATTATCAGGGTCGGCGATTAGCGGGCCAATGGGGCGCGTGGTTGGCCCTATTGTTATTAGGCTCTCTCCCTTTGCTGGGGCAAAATGCCACGGGCTCGGGCATGGAGTTGCTTAATTTTTTTATGATTCTCGCCGTGATTGCGCTCGGCGGGGCTTACTTGCGGCAACCTGATTGCGTTCGGCTATCGGCGCTGGTGTTGGGCACACTTCTATTAGCTCAGTCGCGCTATGAATCAGCGGTCTATGTATTGCCGGTCGCCGTTTTGATCGGGCTGGGCTGGTGGCGGCAAGGAACGGTTATCATTTCTTGGCCAACGGTGCTCGCGCCGCTCCTGCTGGTGCCTTGTGCGCTGCAAAATAAAGTGCTCAATAACACGCGCTGGATGTGGGAGCTAAAAGCCGATCAGGAATCTCGCTTTAGCCTAGATTACCTGAATAAAAACTGGGCTGGGGCGATTGATTTTCTTTTTAGCACGACCCAGCGCTATGCCAATTCTCTGACGCTCTCATGGCTAGGTTGCGCAGCTTTGGTTGGGCTAATTGGGTACAGCCTGCGGCAGCGGGCCGTGCTGCGTACGCTCGCGGAAGATCAGCTGGCGCTGGTTTTGCTGGGGTTGGGGGTTATCGGAAATACCGGGTTAACTTTTTTTTATTACTGGGCGAGTTTCAATGACCCCATGGCTTCGCGGCTGAGTTTGCCGCTGCATTTAGTTTTTGCTTTTGCCGTCGTCGCCGCCGGTGGGCTTCTCGCTCAGCGGTGGTCCGGGGTGCGGACAATTTTAATCGGCTTGGCCTGTCTCGCCGTCGTCACGGCGACGAGTCGGTTCGCGCAGCCGCTTTATTCGCATACTGGCATTGATGAAATTGAATGGGAGAAAAGATTCGTGCTCGCGCGGCCACCAGGGGATCGGCTCATTCTGACTAATAAATCTACGCTGCCTTGGCTCTTGTTGAAAACCCCCTCAATTTTAGTCGGGCGGGGTCAGCTCATGGCGGAGCGCTTGCAATATAATTTAGCGGCTGGGACCTTTCAGGAAGTTCTCGTCATGCAGACTTTTCGGCCGACGACGGCGGAGGGCGATCATCAGCTACCGCTCGCCGATCGGTTACCAAAAAATTTCACGCTCGAATTTTTAGCTGAGCGCAGATTTGGCACTCGGATTACACGTATCAGTCGGTTAACAGCGGTGGAGTTGCCGGTCGGTGTGGGTCCCAGCGGAGCAGCCATTCAGGGGAAATCGGCCGGCGCTCCTTAATAATTATACAATGACAAGAGTGGATATGATTGATTTGCGAGGTGGGGAGTTTTTGATTTTTTTGCATGACCGGTAGTAATAATCCTCGTGTTCAGCTTGCCGGATTTTTCTCGGCGCGACCGGTTGCCTTGCTCGTCCTATTGACCATGAGTGGATGGATAGCTGGTGGTTTCTGGCCTAGCGTGCTGAGGACCTTGGGTATTTTAGGGTATGGAAACACGCAATTTCTAGATTCGTATGCAGTGTTGGCCGCGGTAGATGCTGTGCGCGCAGGAGGTGATCCTCATGGAGTTAATCCGCTCGATCCGCTCATGCGTGGGCATGTCTATTCGGATTGGTGGTTGGCGCTACGTTGGCTCGGGCTGACCCGTGCGCATAATTTTCTGGTCGGTCTTACTTGGATTGCCGGCTTTGCGCTAACAGCTTGGGCGACCGCCCGCCCGCGGCGCATGCTCGAGTCCATTTGGTTAGGGGCAGTACTGCTTTCCCCGCCTTTTTTTCTAGCCCTCGATCGCGCAAATAATGATTTGGTAATTTTTATCCTACTCGCGGGCTGCGGTTGGGCGGTAAGTTCGCCGGCGCGGTGGCCGCAATGGGTCGCGCTTGGTTGTCTTGGCTTGGCGACGGGGTTAAAATATTTTCCGGCTGCGGCTGCGCTGGGTTTTTTGTGGGTCCGGCCGGTGCGCCGCATGCCTGCGATGTTTTTAGCGGCGCTGGTCGTCGTGGCTTTAGCGTTGGTGAGCGTCTGGCCAGATATTAATCGAAGCCGATTTATCATCCCCTCGACCGTGCATGCGATGGGGGCGCCGTTGTGGTGGCGGGAATTTGGCTGGGCGGATGCAGCTTCGGCCATGCCGAGTCTGATACTTATTGTGGGGGGAGCGCTGATCTTGGCTTTAGCTCGGGTGACGGTCGGCTTATTAAGTGAAGGAAGTCCGCCCGAACGCCTCCGAGCTGCGCTGGGAGCGATCGTATTACTGACCTGTTTTATATCGGGCGTAAATTACGCTTATCGTTGGATTTTTATTATCTGGCCGGCGATTTGGCTTTGGCGGCAGGCGATCGATCCGGCCTTGGCGGTACGCGCGCGTTGGGTGGCGCGGGTAGCCTGTGCACTCATATTGCTGTGTCTCTGGCTGGATGGGCTCCTGTGCCTCATCATTAATCAAGGGATTCTCGTTATGAGCCAAACACAGCTGAACCAATTCGATATTGTTTGGCGGCGTTCGACCCAGCCATTGCCCTGGTTGCTGATGATGCTTTTCGCGGGTTGGCTGCTCGAGGCCGGACTGACCACCGTCAAAGAGTGGTGGAGTTTGCGTCATGAGCCTTGAGGCGGCTGGCGCTCAGTTTAATTTAGTTCGGAAGGCTACTAATCGCCTGGAGCCAATCGCGATAAGGACGATGTAAAACACTCGTTATCTCATCTTCGCTCAGGCGGTAGATTAAAATAGAATAACCAATTGAGGCCTCAGGTTTTTTTGCTCGGAGATAGTGGCACAGGCGAGCGAAGCGCAGGATATCGTAGTCCTTCCAGGTTTTTTCGAAGGCCGCGTCTTGTCCGAGCTGCTTTAATTCAGCGCGGATCGCTGCATTGTTCCAGTATTCACGAAAGAGCGGTTCTTTGGCGCGACCAATTTGATAAGCTTTTTCCTGCTCAGCTGTCCAAGGACCTCGGTAAGGACTGTAAACCTGCTGGAGCATCGTGGCGCTGATGCAGTAGAGTCCGCCGTGGGGCTCATACCAAGGAGGCATCTGGGCAAAGCCGTTGAGAAAAGGCAGGCGGGTCGCATTAATATGATAGTAGGCGGGCTCACCAGTACCGAAGTATGAAAGATAAATTTTCGCCCCGCGACGTTGGGGGGACTCCAACCATGTTTTTAAGGCAGGCAGGTCTTGACCCCAGTCTAGGGAGCTATCGACGAGATGGCGGTAGCCTTCCGCAGGGCCGCCAGCGAGTGGGCTAAAATAAGCGAGATAGTGCGGGGAAATTTCCGCAGAAATTTTAATATGCCAGCCGAGCAAGAGAGTTAACCCGGCCAAAGCGGTGAAGCCACCAGCGCGCGTTTGCTGCAGGGCGCGCTGCACGGCCCAGCCGAGGAGGCCGCAAAAAATATAGAGCACGGCATAAGTGGGTAAAATATGGCGCTGGCCGATATTTAAGTGGCTGCTGAGAGAAAAAAGCCAATAGACCGCAAAGAAAACAAGGAGTGGGGTCGTGCGATAAAACCAAATCTTGACGGTCGTAATTTTTGGCCAGCACAAAGTGGCCAGCAATATCGCGCCGGCGATGGCTACCAGCAGCGAAAGGGGCGTTTTGTAGAGAAAGGCTTTGGGGAAAAAGCTGACCCAGCCAAAAATGCTGTAAGCCCCATCAAGAAAGGCGCCGCGGGCTTCAGCGTGTTTGAGCACGAAGGCCAACCCGTAGAGCCATCCTTCTGGCAGCAAATGGGCGTCGCGGAAAAATGCGATGACCTGCGCTGGTCGGCCCCCAAAGCTCAGCACAAAATCCCACGGCAGCGAAAAATCACCGGCGGGTAAAGTGGGGTTAAAGGCGCTGTAGCGAAAACCACAGAAGGCCCAGATGGTGATCATGGCGGCCAGGCCGTGCGTACTGAGAGAGATGATCAGGCCTATCCATTTAGCGCGGCGACGCAGCAGTGAGCGACCAGCGAGCATGAGCGGTTGCGGACTAAGCGCGCGCACGAGCACAAGCAGGCCGAAGATCGGTAGGAGAAGCACGGCCGTATATTTCGCAACGCAGGCTAGTCCAAATGCGGTTAGACTGAGCCACCACCACTGGGGACGATGATCGTGCAAGTGGCGCCAGTAAGCGCCGGTACTAGCTAGCAGGAAAAATGCAGCGGCCAGGTCAGATGTAGCGAGGCCGCTATGCGCCAGCAGCGTAGGGCAGAAGGCACAAAAAATAGCAGAGCTCATGGCTCCGACTGTACCCCAAATTTTTCGTGACCAGAAAAAAACCAACAAAGTGAGTGCCGCGCCAAAAAATGAGTTCATCGCGCGAGCCTGGCGCAACAGGGGGGCGTGGTCGTTGCCCGCCTCATAGAAAAAATGATGCCCTAGTTTCCAGACGTTCGCTTCGCGCCAATCCGTCGAGTCAAGCGAGGGGAAAATTGGCGCGGTACCCAAGCTGAGCGGCAGGGCCTGCCAACGTTGAGGCAAAAGACCATTTTCTGGATGGAGGCGATAATCGTTCCAGTGATTAAAGGTGTAACCGCCGGTCAGATGGGCGAGCTCATCTGAGGTCGTGGATTGCCCGCGACTCGCCCACATAGCTAAGCACGCATGCGCAAGCGCAAGGAGGCAGGCGAGGATGACCGGCCCAGTGGAGATGAAGCGAAGGCGAGTATTCACGAAATGAGACAGAGCAGTATGGACAGATTATCTGGTCTCGCACAATCTCTGCGTCATTCATGAACGCCGACGAGTACGCTAATTTAGCGCGCATTGAAGCCACGCATTGGTATTACGCGGGCAAACGAGATTTTGCGCGTGGCTGGTTGCAGCGGGTGGGCCCTCTCCAATCAACCGAGGTGTTGCTCGATTGTGGCGCTGGCACGGGATTGTTTGCGGAAGAGATGTCCGCGCATTGTCAGGTGCTGGTGCTGGATGATCACGAAGAAGCTTTACGGTTATTGCGGGCGCGCTTTCGCCCGGAGCAAATTTTTAGTCTCGCGGGTGATCAAGTGCCGCTACCAGCCGACTCGCTCAATTACATCACCGCGCTCGATGTCCTTGAGCATACGCCTGACGACCGGGCAGTGGTGGCTGGCTTTCAGCGTTTGTTGAAATCAGGTGGCGTCGTCTTAGTAACGGTACCGGCCGGAATGGCCTTATGGAGTGATTGGGATGTAGCGCTGCATCATTTTCGCAGATATAATCGAGCGCAGCTTATGGCGCTTTTTCCTGCTGAGCAATGGGAGCTCGTCCATGTCAATTACACCAACGTGGTGGTTTATCCGATTGTTTGGCTGGTGCGTAAATGGCGCCGCTGGTTTTCGCGGGGTGCGGCGGGAGTTCGCCCTGAGGATCAGCTGCCGCCGTCATGGCTGAACACGTTGTTGCGGGCGCTCTTGGTTCGGCTCGCTTATTGGCGGCTGCCCTTTCCGTTTGGCGTCAGCCTCCTGTTAGTGGCGCGGAAACGGTAGGGGCTCGCTGTAGCAGGCCTCTAGCACGACGCCACCCGTAGCATTGAGAAAGATGAGTTGATACCCTGGCAAGGCAGGGCTCGCTGGTCCGTTGTGATACAGACTCAGGCGATAGAGCCCACTCAAGTTGAGCGGCCAGGTCATCAGCTGACTGGGACCGATTGATTGCCCGAGGGCGTTAATGGGTTCAGCCATAACTCGGCTGTTGGTGGCGTCGAGTTGCAGAAATTCGCGTTCAGCGTGATTTACGTGGCGTATGGTGACGCGGGTAATGGTGGCCCGTGCCACTACATTGACGGTAATTAAATTAGGTTCGCTGCTACCGACCCCTACTTGTTTGGTAAAATTTTCTGCCACCAGAAAAGGTTGTGCTGAGCTAGTTTTAGGCACGAGGAATTGATAACCGGAAACAGCAAAGAGTGGTCGGTACTGGGTTTGTAAGTATGCAACCAAGGGCCCCGTGATGTGCATATGTAATTTTTCGGTGAGGAAATCATCTAAGCCCGGCAAGCTAATGATGGCGGAGCGTGGGGTAGCGCTGAGTCGGGTAATGATGGCCTGTTGCTCAGCTACACTGAGTAGCCAAAACCAATGGGTCGCATTTTTCAGGGTCGGCGTGGGAATTCCGCTCCAAAGATTGAAACTGAACATGCCTGGTTGTGAGTAGAGGACATCGGCATGGAGTTGTGCGTTAGTCGTCAGGATGCGTAGAGCGTAGCGAATATTTTCCGGGGGTCGGAGCTCTTCGGCAGCCGGTAGATTAAGCGGCAACGAAGTGTACCAGCGATCGCGGCCTGTATCAAATAACCAGTAAAGTTGACAGCCCAGAGCCGCGAGCGCGCTGGTGGCCAGTACGAGAGGGGCCCAAGTCATACGTCGTTGGCGATTAAAATGGTCAACGGCCTCAGTGAGGCCGATGAGAAAAATTGGGATAAACAAAAAAGTGCCCCAGCCCATTTGGCTTCCCGCTACTGGGTAGGCGTGGAGGAGTTGCCCCATCGCCATGAGGGTCACCAGCCCGATCGCTTGATAGTGAAAACGCCCATGAGTTGTGGGTGAGAGCGGGATTAAAAATAATGGGGCCAGGGGAAGGATGAGTCTGATGACTTGGCCGACCCCGCGAATGGTGAGCCACGCTTCTAGATGGAATAAAAAAACCCCAAAGCTGATGATTCGTAAACTTGCGACGATCGCAGCTAATCGTGAGTGCAGCGTTGGTCGCCAATGCCAAAGACTGACGATACTCAGTGATAGGGCGAGGAGGGGCCAGGACCAGAGAGGTTGCCACGCAAACCCTACCTGGAAATTAACCGGGTGCCGCAGCGGTTGGAGCAAGACGCCATTGATTAGTCCGGTGAGCGTCGTGCCATGGGTGAGGGTTGCCATGATGATCCCGACTCCGGTCACAGCAAAAATAATTAATCCCCCAAGCGCGTCGCGGCGCCGAAAGATTGCCGTCGCTGAGCTCGCTTGAAGGCTAATGACGGCCGCGCTCGCTGCGGAAAAAATGCAGGCCAAGGTGAGCACCCAGGAAGTGCCGAGCAACGGGCGCATTAAAAGAAAAGGCATGACCCCCAAGCCGAGGAGCGCGAGTGCCGCGCCGCGACGGCGTTCTGCCGGTGCTCCAGTCAGGAGGAGCGCGAAAGCACCGGCGGTCGCACACCAGAGTAACCCGACATTTATTTTCGTTAATAGAAGAATCGCTCCAGACAGTCCGAGTACGGCCATGGCTAACCTGGGCTTTTGGCGAAGCAACGCTTCGACGGCACCAGCCAAGCCGATCGCGGTTATTAAGGCGATCAGGCTACCAGGATGGGCCGGCTCTGACGTCATTTGCCACAAATAGCCAAAGGTTACTCCCGTCGTGAACCAAGCCGTCCAATATCGACCGGATAAACGCCACGCAATTAGCCCCGCGCATAAAGCTGAGCCGATCCAATGAAACAGCGTGGCCGCTCGCCCCAGGGTATGGGCGATCGGCCAACCGGATAGCCAGTGGAGTAAATCGTAATACAGGAAGGGGAAAGGGCCGTATTGGGTGAAAACCTGATCGTACAAGCCGCCGTGTTTACTGAAATTAGCCAGACTCAGGAGCACATAACCTTCGTCATCGTACGGCATGAACGTGGTGGCAATCAGCAGCCAACCAATGACGGCTAAGAGTGCCGCCAAAATAATGAGGCCCGGCCAACGCAGCCGGCTCATCAGACTTTCCGCGGCGTGGTCGCCTCAGTTGGGTTGCGGCGAATCAGATAAAGTGGCCGATGCTTCACTTCATCATAAACGCGCCCGAGGTATTCACCGAGAACACCGATGCCAATCAGCTGCACTCCGCCGAGAAATAAGACGATTGTTACCAGCGTGGTGTAGCCAGTCGGCGCCGTTTCAATATTGAGCAGCCGGCGGACAGTATAAAAAACGGCTGCGGCAAAGCCGACGAGCGCGATGAAAACTCCTGTATACGTCAGCAGACGTAGGGGAAGATAGGAAAAGCTAAAAACTCCATCTAGAGCGTAGCGCAGTAATTTGCCCAAGGTCTGCTGGGGTTCGCCGGCGGCGCGCTCTTGACGATCATAAAAAACTTCGCCGGTGGTGAAGCCGACCCAAGAACGCAGACCGGGAAAGAAACGATTCCGTTCAGGGAGTCGATTAAGTGCATCGACGGCCTCACGATCCATGAGCCCAAAGGTGCCGGTGTTGGCTTCGATGGGGAAATCAGTGACGCGGCCAAAAAGACGATGGAAAAGATCCATGCCCGCTCGCCGCGCACCGGTCTCTTGTCGTGAGCGTCGCACGGCACGGACGACATCGAGGCCGGCGCGCCACTGGGCGACTAACTCAGGAATGACTTCCGGCGGATCCTGTAAATCAGCATCAAGGGTCACCAGCGCATCGCCTGAGGCTTGCGCAAGACCGGCTGCGAGGGCAGCCTGAAAACCAAAATTGCGCGTGAGTTCGAGCAGATTAAAACGCGCATCGCGGGCGCTTTGCGTGCGAATGATCTGTGCAGACTGGTCGCGGCTCCCATCATTTACCAATAAAGCGCTCCAAGTAATCGCGGGATGTTTATCAAATAAAGCGGTGAGGCGTCCTAATAATTCCGGCAAGACGGCTTCCTCGTTAAAAACAGGAATGACGAGCGTTACCTGATTAGTCGTGGCGGCGCGAGTCATGGCAGAGTAAGGGGGGCTAAAAAAATTAGAGGCAGCGCCGTCGCCATTAATAAAGCGCTTAAAATGCGGAGCAGATTAGCGAAATAGATTATATTTAAGAATCGCATAGATAGCTCGAAAGCCATCTCGCCAGCCGATTTTTTTACCCTCGGCGTAGGTCCGACCGTAATAAGAAATGCCAACTTCATAGATTCGGCAGTTAGGAACCGCGGCAATCTTCGCCGTAATCTCGGGCTCAAAGCCAAACCGATTCTCCTCGATTACGATTTTCTGCAGTACCTCGCGGCGGAATACCTTATAGCAGGTTTCCATGTCGGTGACATTAATCCCGGTAAACATATTCGAGAGTAGGGTGAGGAAACGATTGCCGACCATATGCCAGAAATAAACGACGCGATGCGCTTCCGCGCCCATGAAGCGCGAGCCAAAGACCACATCAGCTTTGCCGTCGAGGATAGGTTTCAACAGCCGGGGATATTCTTGCGGATCATATTCCAGATCCGCGTCCTGGACAATAATCGCATCGCCTGTCGCGGCTGCAAAGCCAGTGCGCAAGGCGGCGCCTTTGCCTTGATTGGCTTCGTGGTAGATCACGCGTGCCACGAGCGGGGTGATTTCATCGCGGAGAATGTCCCGCGTGCCATCGCTCGAGCAGTCATCGACAATAATGATTTCCATTTCGGCCACTGGAGCAGCGCGGACGGCATCCACAATCGTGCGGATGGTTTTGCGCTCATTGTAGCAGGGAATAACGATAGATAGTTTCATGCGGTATCGGGGGCCAACGTTAGGGGAGGACCGCGCTAACGGAAGCTTGATTTTTGGCGGCGGGCTGGGCGGTTTTGGCTAGCGGATTACCTTGCGGCGCTGTTGCTGGCCGACTGACATGCAGGGACGACTTTAACATCTGCTGTGAGCGACGCATTTCTTATTTACCAGTTTAGTTTAGATGGGCTGTTAACGATTAGCGCCGCCTGGTTGGCGCAGCGGGCGCTCAATCCTTCGTCGGGGATGTTGGGTCAGCTCATCGGTTGGGGGCTAGCCCTCTTATTACTAGTAACGGCAAGCGGAGAAATCTTGAGTGGGCTGGGTGCGTTGGGGGCTAAGGGGTTCTTGCTCGCGCATGCAGGGGCATTTTTTGGTTTGGCGAGTTGGCGCAGAAATAATTTAGCGGACGATGCCTCCGCCTTGGGCGATCTGGCCAGAAAATGTGTAGAGATTCTGTGGAGCGGCCGCTTGGTCGCGGGGCTCAGTGTGGTGCTAGCTATCATTTATATTGGTTTCGTGTTGTTGGCAGTGCACGGGGAGCCCGTAGTTTACGACGCGCTCACCTATCGGCTTTCGCGCATTGGGCTCTGGTTGCAGGAGGGGCGAATTACGCATTTTACGACAGATGATGCGCGGTTAAATTATATGCCCGTAGCGCCGGATTTGGTCATGGCTTGGCTAGCAGGAGCTCATCGCACGGGCTTTGCATGGGTGGCCCTAGCGCAGACGTTCGGTGGTGGTCTGCTGATGGTCGCCACGGCGGGGCTTGCGCGCTGTACGGGCTTGGATCGAGCAGCCGCCCTTGGTGCGGCCGGCTTGCTCTTGGGTATGGCTAATCTTGGGCCGCAGTTCACCGCTGCTTATACGGATTTATTCACAGCTGGAATTTTCACCGCCGCATTTTATCTTTGGCTCATCTCGCTCCAGCGGGGTGAAGGCTCCGTGCTGGGTGGGGCGGGCGTAGCGCTGGCCCTTGGATCTAAGGGTACTTTATTTTATCTGGCACCCAGTGTTCTGGGATGGGTGGTGTGGTGTGCTTGGCGCTATCGAATTGCTGGTCGCGCCTGGCTAACAACTTTTTTGGCGGGGCTGCTTGCCGCTCTCGTGCTGGTGGTGCCTGGATTAATGCGTAACTTCGAGACGTATGGCAATACGATGGGCCCCGCGGCGGCTAGGCAGCAACAACACGGCCCTGAATTATCCCTAGCCGATCACCGCAAAAAATTGTGCCTCAATTTGCACACGACACTCGTGCAATTATTTGAACCGAATGCCCAACCGCTTGGTTGGGGTGGGCGCGCCCAGGCACTGGCGGAGTCACTGGCTGCACCGTTGCCCTCGGCCGATCAATTTTCATTTGATGAACTCGATCGACGGGCGAATGTACAAAAAGTTATTCGGTTGCCAGCTCCGGATGCGGATGTCGCATCCGTTGGCGTGCTGAGTCTCGGTTTGGCGTTCATCGGCTTTTGCTCTGCGGTGCTGCAGCGGCGGCGCCAGGGAGCAAATTTAGTAATTGGGTGGAGCGTGGGCGTGGGGCTGTTTGTGGCCTGGCTCTATGCGCTGCTCCAGTGGCATCCTTATAGTTTTCGATTTTGGGCGCTCGTCGCGCCATGGCTGGTGGTGGTGGCCGCGTGGGGATTGGCATCTCTGCCGCGCTATGCGCGGATCGCCGGTTGGGCGCTAGCGGCCGTAGGCGCAGCTCTGACTCTGGGGCCAAGCACGGCTTACACTTATCAGGCGGGTTGGCCGGCGGTCCGGCAACCCGAGCGAGCTTTGGGTTATACTGTCTACCGTCAGGTGAGGGTCTGGACGCGAGGGCTTGATCAAGTCGGGTCTCCCTTGCGCGTGGCGTTGCCAGTTAACCAACCGCTGGCGGCATTTCTGCGCACAGAGGAAAATCGGCGGATTGAGTTGCAAACGTTGGCTCAATTGCCGGCCACTGCCGAAGCGGCGGTCCAGCATTGGTCCGGCTGGTTGGTGGTGCCGGCGCGACACTTCGCGGGACGAGAGGGACGAGTTGAAAAACGCACCTGGTTTTTTTACGGCGACGAAAATAATTTTTTTAGCCTAGCGGCCTATCGGCGAGTAACGCCTAGTCCTTAGAGCGACGTGGATGTCGCGCCTCCGCCCTTGACGGGGCCAAAGCGATTTCGGCATGGTGGGGAGGTGGAACAACGTCCGTCTCTAGTAAAATTAATCATTGGGCTTATCCTTTTGCTGGGTCTGGCTCTCGGCGGCCTCTGGTGGCTCCAGCTGCACAATTTTAGTCTGCGGTTCGCGCTGGATGATGGCCTGAAAGTACTGCGGGATGCGGGGCCGCTAGTCTTTTTTACCGCGATGGCGATACTGCCAGCAGTGGGTTGTCCGATGATAGCGTTCACCTTGACGGCAGGAACTACTTTTGGCGCCCAGTTAGGTCTGCCGCTCGTACTGCTCTATTGTGGTATCGCGCTAGCGGTTAATTTATCGCTGACCTACTGGTTGGTTGCCGCCGGTTTGCGTCCATGGTTGGAGCATTTAATTGCGCAGACCAAATATCGGGTGCCGCAACTTGAGGAGGCTGATCATAGCGAATTAACTTTGATCGTGCGCATCACTCCGGGCCCGCCTTATTTTGTGCAAAGTTATTTGCTGGGCCTCGCGCGGGTTCGTTTTTTGACCTATCTCTGGGTCTCGTGGGCGGTGGTTATGCCGATGAGCGTCGGCTTTGTCATTTTCGGTGATGCTATTCTGCATGGAAAGTCGCGGCTCGCGATTATCGGTCTCAGTGCTATTGTCGGCTTGTCACTGTTAATTCATTTTGTTCGCCGGCATTATGGCAAAAAAAACTCCTGACCTGACGCTCGATGATGCTGGGCGAATCCGCTCAGTCACTGAGTTTACGCACGAGGTAAAGACGTTGCTCGAGGGCGGGCTGCGTCCGGGGTGGGTGCGGGGCGAGGTTTCCAATCTTCGGGCCCAGGCCAGCGGACATATTTATTTTTCGCTGAAAGATGTCGGCGCGCAAATTAGCTGCGTACTTTTTCGGGGTGATGCGCAGCGACAAACTGTAGTCTTACGGGATGGCTTGCAGGTTTTAGTTTACGGTGAAATCAGCGTCTATGAGGCACGCGGCCAGTATCAACTCGTTGTGAGAGCGCTGATCGAGCATGGCACGGGACGGCTCCAGCAGGAGTTTGAAAAGCTGAAACAGCAGTTGGCTGCGGAGGGCTTATTTGAGACAGCCCGCAAGCAGCCGCTCCCGCTCTTACCGCGGACGGTGGGTTTTATTACTTCGCCGACCGGAGCTGCGGTGCAGGATTTCATGCGGATTCTGACGCGGCGCGGTTGGACGGGGCGGTTGGTGGTGCTGCCGGCAAAGGTGCAGGGTGAAGGGGCCGCGGCCGAAATCGCTGCGATGCTTACGCTTGCAGAGGGTCTCAAAATTTTTGACGTGCTCGTGGTGGGGCGTGGTGGCGGGAGCATCGAAGATTTATGGGCGTTTAATGAAGAATTATTAGTGCGGGCCGTAGCGGCCTGCGGCGTCCCAATTATCTCGGCGGTGGGGCATGAGATTGATTTTACGCTCTGTGATCTGGCGGCTGATGTGCGCGCAGAAACTCCGAGCGGGGCGGCGGAATTAATATCGAGTAACTATCTGCAGACATGTGATCGCCTGACGCGCGCTGGGGAGGGCATGGCGACCGCTATAGATTCTGTAGTCAGGCGCGCGCAAGAAAAGCTGGATCACGCGCGCAGTCGCTTGCGGCTGCTCTCGCCAGCGTCAACGATTGAGCAAAATTATTTGCGACTGGATGATCTCGGTAATCGCTTGGGCGCCGCGACTCGGTCGGCTCTGCAATTACGACGGGAGACGGTCCGGACCGTGCGAGCGCGGCTCACGCAGGCTTCGCCGGAAAAGCGCGTGCAGCAGGAATCGCATCGGTTGCTGTCACTGTGGAAGCGGTTGGAATCAGCGAGTCCTGCTTCAGTGCTGAAACGAGGTTATGTGATCGTCCGAGATGCCGCCGGTCGACCGGTGCCGCGCGCGCAGGGACTTAAGTCGGGGCAAGTCCTCATAAATGAGTTCCATGATGGGCCGGTGCAGGTGCGCACAGAATAGGGCCCGACGGGGGTTGAGCAGTCAGCCGTGTTTGCCAAAAGCTAATTCTTAGCTCACTCTTTTCTCATGACCGCATCGTCTCTCTCCACGCTGGCCCTGCTCGCGACACTCGTTGGGGCGGGCCTCTTAACCGCCGCCGATTCCACTATGAAAGCTAAAGATCAAAACGCCGCGGTCCCTTATTGTGCTCCAGGCGATGAAAAATCTGCTTGTGGGCTCCCGTCGCGAGTCGTGATTGATATGAGCAAGACAAAGGTGCAGCGCACGGAGGCCGAGTGGCGCGCGCTCCTGACGCCGGAGCAATTTAAGGTGGCCCGGCAGCAGGGCACGGAACCGCCTTTTCGAAATGAGTACTGGAATCATCATGCGGACGGAGTTTATTTTGCGGTCGGCAGCGACACTCCGTTATTCGATAGCCGCGATAAATTTGATTCGGGCACCGGTTGGCCGAGCTTCACGAAGCCCGTTGAACCCGCCTTTGTGGCAGAGACGCGTGATAGTAGTTGGGGCATGGAGCGCGTCGAGGTGCACAGTGCGGTTGATGGCAGTCATCTCGGTCATGTTTTTCCTGACGGCCCTGCACCCACTGGCCAGCGTTACTGCATTAACTCAGCGTCGCTGCAATTTATGCCTCGGGCGGCTTATAATGCTTGGGTGGCTAAGAATAGCGCCGCCCGTACGGGCGCTCAGTAAATATTTCTGCCGTTAGCGCGCGGGCTTTTAAGCCAAGCCCCGCGCTCCTTGATTATTTTTTCGGCGGGGTGGTGATTTCCGCGAGATGCTCGGCTTTCCAACGCATTGCCATGAGAATTCGATTATACCCGCTGGGGTGGTCGAAGAAGAAAATTTCTTCCCACTTGCCCGGGGCAAGCTTGCGATATTCAGAGAGTTTGAGCGCCGTGGTCGCAAAGCCATCGGGTTGTCGCGCCGCGTTGAGTCCGAAGATATCCGCTTCCACTTCATTGGTGCGAATGATCGTGTTGCGAATCGGGGTCGCGATGGCCATAAAAATTGCCAAGCCCGCGAGCAGGAGCGGCAGGCCGGCGAAGTCGTCGATTCCGCGCAGTCCCCAAGAGGCGCCGAAACGGCGGCTCGCCCAGCTGTAAAACCAGTGGGTGAACCAGAAGCCGGCGCAGATCAAGAGGGTGAAATCGATGACCATCTTGTAAATATGGTTCAGGACATAGTGGCCTAGTTCGTGGCCCATGACGGCTTGAACTTCTTGGGGTGAGCAGCGGTTCAGCAGGTTATCATTCAGGGAGACGCGAATGGTGTTTAGCGCGCCGCTGACATTGGCGCTCACGCGCTTGGATTGTTTGGAGGCGTCGAATTGATAGACGTTATCCGCGGGTACTCCGTTCGCGCGGGCCATAGATAGAATCGGGTCGCGCACCTTCGCGTCGGTCAGAGCGGTATATTTATTAAAAAGTGGGGCAATAAATACAGGGGCTAGCACCATCATAAAAATCATGAAGAACGGGGTCGCGATAGAGGCGCGCACCCACCAGCGTTGTGGTGATTTGCGGATGCCGAGATAGAGCAGCGAGCCGATTAAGCTGAAGATGATCGTGCCGACCAAAAAAGATTTGAGCTGTTCGGAAAACCAGCCGCCGGGAGTTAGATTAGAAAGACCGAAGCGATGTTCGCGGATGAAGCCTTCATAATAATCCGACGGTAGGGTTAGGCCCCAATTGACCAGGGCAAAGAGAGTGATAAAAAGCAGACCTTGTAGGTAGCGTGCGGTAAGGAGCCGCTCAGCTAAGTTGCGAATTTTTACGGTGACTCCCCAGCGGAGCAGCCCCCAGGTGATGATCAGCGTGAGGACTAGATTCCAGATCTGAAAAATATAGCCGCCTTCAAAATAAGCGTCAGATTGAGCGCGAGCGGCAGCTGGCATGGTGGCCAGCAATTTATTAGTTTCTAAAACGGGATCAAAACTGGCGGGGGGTTGCGCCACGCAGATGGTGAAAAACCCCAAAAGAAGCGAAAGCCCGAGCAAGCATTGGGCGAGGCGTGAGTGGCGCGGTGAGATCATGCACGTTTAAAGCCGGCGGCGAGCTTAAGTGCAAATGAGAAGCGCCGGATTGCCGGCGAGCTGGCCCTTGCCAAAAGAGAGGCTAGCCGCGGAATCCGCGTGCTTATCGATAGAGCCAAAACTTTTTAGTTTCGTCTTGGTAGATTTTCGCGCGAGTCGACCAGTTTTGGATGAAGCTAGCGACATTGATCGTGCGGCCTTCACGGCTGAGAGCGGTGAGCCAAGCATTGGAGCCTACGTGAATTTTAAAAGTGCGGGCCTCTTCGCTCGTTAGGGTGACAAAAGGATTCAGCCGCTGCCAAGTTGCCGCTTGTTTGTGCATATAGAAGGAGAGCTCGGTCGGATGCCACGCCTCCCAATCGGCAATTTGGACATAGACCCCCGTGATGGTTTTACCTTCACGATCGAGGCCGGGTAGCTTCACTAGCTTGAGGCCAGGGATTTTGTAGGCCTCGAGGGCTTTGATAATCTCATCGGGAGTTTTCCTGGGAAATCCGATGCCACGAAATGGAAAATCGCGGCCGATGCCCCAGGTCCAGCCGCTATTCTGTGTGCCGAGCCCCACCATAGCGTAGCCAATGACTGCCTCGTAACTGGGTACGTTAGGGGAGGTCGCGATCCATTTTAATTCAGTGTCAGGCCAGCGCATGGCGCGCGTCCAGCCGCGCATCGGGATTACCGTTAGTTTGCCCTTAGCGCGTACTTCGTCAGAGAGCGGCATGCCCGCGATCGCGCGCGAGCCATCTTTGGCCATGCGGGCAATTTCCCCAATTGTTAGCCCGTGCACGTAGGGCATACGGGGAAAAGCGCCGACGCCACTCATGTTTTCTGGATCAAGCGGCGGGCCATCTACTTTCAAACCTCCGAGGGGGTTGGGCCGATCCAAGACGATAACTTCGACGCCGTAGGTGAAACAGGCATCCATCGCGAGGCGCATCACGACATTGAAAGTATAAGAACGTACGCCGATATCTTGAAGGTCGATGACGAGAGCATCGAGGCCCTTGAGTTGGGCTTTGGTAGGTTTGCGGTTTTTCCCGTGGAGGGAGTAGACCGTCAAGCCAGTGCGCTTATCCACGGTATCGCCGAAATTATCACCCGCTTTAATTTGACCCTCGAGGCCATGTTCTGGCGCGAACAGGGCGGCTAATTTTACGTTCGGCGCGCGGCGGAGAACTTCGAGGGTGCTTTCGCCGCGGCGATTGACGCCAGGGGGATGGGTGAGGAGGCCAATTTTTTTCCCCGCGATAGCGGCAAATTTATCCGCTTCCAAAACATCAATGCCGAGAAGAACTGGGGGCAATTTTTCGGCGGGTGGAGTAATCGTTACCGAGCCGGGGCGACTGATAGCCGGGGGTGGTAGTTTAACGGCCGCCTTGGTGGGTTTGCTGACGCAACCCAAACTCATTGCTAAAAAACCGACCGCTAGCGTGCCGAAAGAAATTTTCACGAAAGGCCGGAGCAGCATAGGCCGTGATTTTTGAAAATGCCTCGACGAGTTGGCGAGGAGAATCGGGAGGCATTGATCATCGTGGCGGCAGTTGATCGAGTCGCACGCGGGCGATGGCGTTGGCGAGCAACTCGGCCGTACGGGGAAGCGCGACGGCGAGTGGCAGGTCAGTTGGTGTGATGGCATGGAGTTCACCATCGGGGGGTAAGCCTAGGCTGCCGGCAAAAACATGGACAGGTTTGCCAAGTCGCCGAGCCGCGTTGACCAGTGAGCCGGGCCCTTTGCCATCTAGCGAAGTCAGATCGAAGCGGCCTTCTCCTGTTAAAATGAGGTCGGCCGCATGAATTCGGCTGGGTAAATTTAGCCAGTCCGAGACGAGGTCATAGCCCGGTACTAATTTTGCACCGTATGCGACCATCAGTCCGAAGGCGATGCCGCCGGCCGCGCCCGCTCCGGGGGTGTGAGCCAGGGTAAGGGGTTGTTCGCACGTCGTGCAGAGGAGGGCGGCGAGACGCGTGGCCTGAGCCTCGAGTCCAGCAATGTCGACGGCGCGTAAGCCTTTTTGTGGACCAAAGGTAGTCGTGGCTCCGCGGGGTCCGAGGAGTGGGTTAGTGACATCGCAGGCGATAAAAATAGGGGGAATTTTTTTCGCGCCTGACCGATCGATGCGCTGAATTTGCGACCAGCGAGCGGGCGTGGGCACTCCGAGATCTGCGCCAGCGCCATCATAAAATTTAAAACCCAGTGCGGCGAGCGCGCCGAGTCCTAGGTCATTGGTCGCGCTGCCACCAACGCCGAGTAAAATCATTCCCGCTCCGGCCTCTGCGGCGAGCCGCACGAGTTCGCCGGTGCCATTAGTGGAGGTTTGCCAAGGGTCGCGTTCATGGGGCGACAGTAAGGCAAGTCCGCTGGCGGATGACAGATCAACAATGGCGAGGGGGGCGTTGATGACGTTGGGTTTATTTTCAACCGCGAGGTGACGATCAATCGCGGTGGGAATATTATTGGCGGTGATGAATCCGAGCCGGGCCTTGACTGGCTGCCCGCGAGGGCCGGTGACGAGAGGGGTACGTATTTCGCCGTGGGCTGCCGTGGTAAGGGTTTCCCCGAAGCCTTCGCCACCGTCGGTGAGGGGGCAGAGATCAAGGTGCCAATCAGAATATTGGGTTCGCAGCGTCGTCGCGGCTACAGCACAAGCTTCGGCAGCCGACAGCGCGTCCTTAAATTTATCGAAGGCGATAAGAACACGCATCGCGAAAAATTCAGGTTCGAGCGCGCCGCCGAGCTGTTACAGCTTCGGCTAATTGCTCGAGCACGGGGAGAGTTTCCTGCAAGGAGAGGCAAGCGTCGGTGATACTTTGCCCATGAACCAAAGCGCGACCTGGCTCGTGTTTTTGGCTGCCGGCGACGAGATTACTTTCGAGCATGACGCCGATGATCGCACGTTCGCCGTTCCCAATTTGGTCGGCGATATCACGAGCTACGGTGATCTGGGCGGCGGGCTCTTTGCCGCTATTGCCGTGACTGCAGTCGATGAGCACGACCGGAGCGGCCGCTGATTTCTTGAGCAACGCCACGGCGGTTTGGACGGCAGCTCGGTTAAAATTTGGTCCGGTGCGACTGCCCCCGCGCAGCACGAGATGACCTTCGGGGTTGCCGGTGGTGCTGAGGACTGCGGGTGCGCCTTCGCGGGTGAGTGAAGGAAAAGAGTGGGGATGCCGAGCCGACACAATGGCATCAACTGCGACCTGCAAATCACCGTCGGTGCGATTTTTAAAACCGACTGGCATTGAGAGGCCGGAGGCGAGTTCGCGATGAATTTGGCTTTCGGTCGTGCGGGCCCCGATGGCGGCCCAAGCCACAAGATCCGCGTAATATTGACCGAGGGTGGTATCGAGAAATTCCGTGCCGATAGGCAGGCCTAGGGCGTTGATATCGAGAAGGAGCCGGCGGGCTAAGCGCAAGCCGGTGTTGACTTGAAAACTGCCATCGAGGTGGGGGTCATTGATAAGGCCTTTCCAGCCAACGACCGTGCGAGGTTTTTCAAAATAAACGCGCATAACGATCAGCAAGTCGCGCGCGAAGCGGGTGGCGACGGGCTGAAGTTGCTGAGCGTATTCGAGAGCCGCCGCCGGATCATGAATGGAGCAGGGACCGACGATGGCCAGCAGGCGGTCGTCATGACCCTGTAAGATATTGCCGATCGTGTGCCGCGCCGTGTTAACCAGCGTCGCGCCAGACTCGGTCAGCGGCAGATCCTCTTCGAGGATGGCGGGCGAGATCAGCGGGCGAGCGGTGCGAATGCGAAGATCGGAAGTCAGCGGGCGCATGAGAAAATGGGATTGAACGGGCCCCCGAGAAAAAGGCACGGAGATTTTAGGGCGGAGCGTAACAGTAAGTCACAAGATTTTCCTCTCGGCGGCGGCTAGATTGCCCGTAAGGGTATGGCATGCTCTCTCTTTGCCAGTTTGGTTATGAATCGCTCCTTGAGCGCGAGCTAGTGCTGGCCGGTCTCGTCGTGGCTGAGAAAGGGCCGGGTTGGGTGCGGGCGAGTCAGGAATTGCCGGCGAAAGCAACGGCACCCGCCGTCGCTGGGCTGGCTGAACCGCCTGCGGTGGCGGAGATGATTTTTCCGCAATTAACCCTCTTGGCTCCCCGTGAATTAAAGGGTGAATCGGTGAATGCTTTAGCGGCGCAGTTAGCTGATTATTTTTTTGAAAGCCTGCGGGGAGAGCGGATCGAGGCGCCTTGGCCCTGCGTTTCTCAAATGGTGCCAGAAGTGGTCGGGCTCGGTCGGCGCGCGAGCGCGGTGGAGAAAGCCTTTGCTGAGTTGTTAAAGAAAAAATTATCGCGCATTGCGAAACTTGCTGTCCCGGACCTGCCGCGGGGTGGTGGTGCGGCGCGCGGACTTTTTGTATTTTTTGCCGACTTTGGCCGCATTTTTGTTTCCCGCGAGGCTTGGCTGGGTGGGCAGCGGCGCATGGCGGATGATGATGCCGCGCCCTCCCGATCTTATCTTAAAGTGGAAGAGGCTTACATTGTGCTTGGTCGTGAGCCGCAGGCGGGCGAGACGGTCGTCGATCTCGGCGCTGCCCCTGGTGGTTGGAGTTACAGTGCCGCTAAGCGTGGAGCTACCGTGGTGGCGATCGACAATGGCCCGCTCAAGGGTGGGGCTTTCGGTAATCCCCTCATTACTCATCGGCTGGAGGATGCTTTTAAATTTCAACCGGCCCCAGGCGAAGTTTACGACTGGCTTTTTTGTGATTTGGTGGAGGAGCCGCATCACGTGATGCAGAATATCGTGACCCCCTGGTTGGCGCAGGGTTGGTGTCGGCATTTCGTGATAAATTTTAAATTTGGCCACGTCGATTCCCTCGGCTTGCTCGCCGAGGTGCGCGCTCCAGACTCGCCCTTCATGCGCCACGCGACCAATTTCCGCATTCGCCATCTTTATCATGATCGCGAAGAATTCACCTTGGTCGGCGATACTCGTCTATGAAACCACTTTCACCTGCTTCATCCCGCGAACTCAATGTCTGTGGCTGGCAAGCCGTCAGCATGCTTTTCGCCCGTCACCCCGCGGAAGTTCGGCGGCTCTTTTTTGATGCCGCTACTGGTAAGCGTGCGGGGGAGCTTTGTTCGCAGTTGGCCGGCCAGAAAAAAGTATATCGCCAAGTGGAAGCGGTCGAGTTGGAGAAAATTGCTGGCACAAAATTGCATGGCGGGATTGTGGCCATTATCGGTGAGCGTCCCCTGAATAAAGTAACGCGCGAAGTGCTGGCCGCCTGGGGGCAGACGAAGGCGCCGCTGTTGCTATTGGATCGCGTGAGCAACGCTAACAATGTCGGAGCGATTGTGCGCACGGCCGCTTTTTTCGGGGTGCAGTCAATTATTGTTCCGGATCATCCGGCCCAAGCCTTACCGGGCGAGGCCGCTTATCGGGTGGCAGAAGGCGGCATGGAGTTTGTTAATTTCTACCGCGTACCATCGCTGCCAGGTTTTTGTGCAGAGTTAAAACGCACCCATTATCTGATCGGCACGAGTTTACGTGGTAACCAATTGTCGCCGTCGGCCGTACGGGAACGCGGACTCCCGCGGCCGCCGGCCATTATTTTAGGTAACGAGGAAAAGGGGATCGTGCCGGAAGTAGCGACGCAGTGCGATCGCCTCGTCAAGATTCCTGGCGTGGAGACGGTCGAGTCCTTAAATGTTTCTGCCGCCGCCGCCGTGCTCTGTTGGGAGTTTTTCGGTCGCCGCGGATAGCGTTAGCGTCCGAGCAACCAATCCATAAAGCCGTAGCGAGTTGCGGGCGTCGGCACGGGGGCGACTCGGTTCATTTCAGGCACACCGAGGACGGGCTCGTAGTGACCAGCTTTCTTATAAAGAATGACGACATCTTGCATGCCCCACGCTTCTTCTAAGTAAGCGCGCATGATAATATCGGGGTAGCGTTGTAGCGTGCGCTGGAGCCATTCAGGTGACGTGACCGCGACACCGTAGTCACCATGCTCTTCTTCAAAATATTTTTGGTAAGCAAAGCCGGTCCGGGCAAATTCTTCTAAGAGGGCGGGCTTATCAATATTTTCGGTCACATTCCGTTGGCCGCGAGCGAGTAGGCTGGTGTAGCAGCGGCCCTGGGTGGTGAAAATAATGACGCCGCATTCACGAGTCCATTTTACAAGACAGTCGAGCGTAGTGAGCCAGCGATCGTGATTGAGGTGGGTGACGAGAGAGCCGACCCAGATGAGGTCAAATTGCTTGGGGAAATGAAGCTGATTAAGATCAGGTTCAGAGTAAACAGGAAGGGCGCCAAATTGCTGAGCGCAAAAATCGACGCCATCACGATCGAGATCGCAAGCGGTGATCTTCGCGTAGCCGTAGTGAGCGCGCAGCCAACGGAGCACGCGACCATGGCCGCAAGGCAGGTCAAGAATTTCTGGGTAATGGGGTTTGTCGCACAAGACCGAAGAAAAATGGATGAGTTCGAGCGCGCGACGCCCGAGGTCAAAATATTGTTCAGTGAGATCGCCCGCCACCATGCCATCGCGAGGTGCGAGGGTGCGGTCGACGGGGAGGGTGCTGAAATCGTAGAGAGGCTTCATGCGAGAGCGCTGACAGCAAGGCGGACCCGTCGCGGGGCGTCAATCGCGAGCACGCACTGATGGTGAGAAACAAATTGGCTGGCGGGGTCATGTTTATCGGTTGAGATAACGGGTGTGAATTTACCCATCTGGGATCAGGGAACCGGGCCGCTGCCATTGCCGCTTGAGGGGACCGTGCGCGCGGCGGTCTGCGTCGTGGGATTGGGGGGCTCAGGGCTGGCGGCGCTCGATGAATTGTCCAAGTTAGGAGTAGCGGCGGTTGGCATAGACGCCGGCTTGGTTGGAGGTGGAGCCGCCGGGCGCAATGGCGGCTTCTTGCTCGCGGGATTAGCAAAATTTTTTCACGAGACTGTTGTGTTATATGGTCGCGAGACGGCGACGGCGATTTATCTGCAAACGGCGGCTGAGATTCAGCGGCAGGCCTGCGAGCAACCTGAGATTATTCACTTAACCGGCTCGTTGCGCGTAGCCGCGGATGCGGCTGAACTGGCTGATTGTCAGTTACAGTTGGCGGCGTTGCGGGCGAGTGGGCTGCCGGTAGAATCTTACGCTGGGCCTGAGGGGGTGGGGTTGTTGCTGCCGACTGATGGCGTGATGCAGCCGTTGGCCCGAGTGCGGAATTTAGCGGCGCGCTGGCGGGCGGAGGGTGGGCAGCTTTATGAAAATTCGCCCGTCAGAAAAATTACAAAAGGCGCGGTGGTGACCGCCAGCGGGACAATTTTATGCGAACGCGTCATTGTCGCCGTTGATGGTCGACTAGAACAAATTTTTCCTGAGCTAAGTCCCCACGTGCGGACCGCGCGTTTGCAAATGCTCGCCACCGCCCCTGCGCGGGAGGTTAATTTCCCTCGGCCAGTTTATCGCCGGCAAGGTTATGATTATTGGCAGCAGTTGCCGGATGGTTGCCTGGCCTTAGGCGGTTTTCGTGATCATGCGGAGGCCGCAGAGTGGACCTTTGCGACGGAGCCTACGGCCTTGATCCAAAGCCGGCTGGATAAATTTTTGCGGGAAGATTTAAAGGTTCGGGCCGCAGTGACGCATCGGTGGGCCGCTTCGGTTGCATATACAACAGACGGACTCCCCGTGTTGGCGGAAGTCCGCGATCAGGTTTGGGCGGTGGGTGCTTATTCCGGCACGGGTAATATTGTCGGTGCCCTCAGTGCCCGGGCCGCGGCGCGACTTGCGTGCGGGCAACCATCAGCCTGGGCTGATTTACTGAGCCAGGCGCGGACCTACTGCGGTCGCAACGGACGGCCGCTCGGGCATTGACAGTCATCCGGCCGCTCGCCACCAATGCCATCCGATGAATTGCTTTGTCGCCAATTTTTACTTTAGCTTTGCGGGTTATTTTACCCCGCAAAACTCCGGCGGCATGTCCCCACGCAAACTCTGATCTCAACCAGAATTAATTTGCAAAGGAGCCGCCCCCACTGGGCGGCTTTTTTGTTTTAACTCCCCACCATGATCCTGCCAAAAAATAATCGTCTCACCGAAGTCGAAGTTGCTGAGCTCACTGTAATTGTAGCTGAGTTTGGCTGCCGCATTCAGCCGATCGTCGGCGATGTGCGAACAATCTACGCCATTGTGGGTGATGAGCGGCACGAATTAATGATTAGTCGTCTCGAGGGGCTGGCCTTCGTTGACCGCGTCGATACCATTCAGTCGCCGCATAAATTAATGGATATTAAGTCTGATTTGGCGCGGCACCGGGTGAAGGTGGGCGGGATTACCTTAGGTGATGAGCTACTGGTGATGGCAGGCTTGTGCACCATTGATCCAAAAAACCCTAATTATTTTTACGAAACCGCTCACGCCGTAAAGGAAGCGGGGGCGCATGCTCTGCGTGGTGGAGTGTGGAAGCCGCGGACGAATCCCTATGCTTTTCAGGGGGACAATCGCTCGCTTGATATTTTAATGGAGGGTTCCCGCCGCACCGGCTTGCCGGTAGATACGGAGGTCATGGATGAAGAGCAGCTGCGTTTAGCGCTGGGGGCGGGGGTGCAGATTTTGCAAATCGGGGCGCGCAATGCCTTGAACTACTCGCTCCTTCGCCAGGTGGGTAAAGCGATTGCGGGTCGAGAAACGGCGGTGCTCCTGAAGCGCGGCATGCATCTCGGCACATTGAGCGAATTTATTTCGGCGGCAGAATACATCGTTAATTTTGGCAATCCCAACGTCATCCTTTGCCCTCGCGGCACCCAACCTGGGTTGGATGGTTATCGTAATCATCCGGATGAATCGATCACGCCGCTCCTGAAGGAACGCACTTGGGCTCCCGTGGTGGTTGATCCCTCGCACTCGGTGGGCAAGGCGACTTATGTGCCGGCCTGCGCGTTGGCGGCGGTGGCGTACGGAGCCGACGGCTTATGTATTGAGGCGCATATTAGCCCGAGTCACGGGCTGGGGGATGATCCGAAGCAGGCAATTACACCCAAGGTGCTTGCGGAGTTGATTACACGGGCGAAAGCACTTCATGCTCTGCGGCGTTCCCCAAAGTCACCTGCTCTTTTGTCATGAAAAAGAAACTCGCCAAAATTCGTGCGTCGATCGACGCCCTTGATCAAAAAACCGTCAAGCTGCTCAATGCTCGCTTAAAATGCGCGCAGCAAATTGGAGAGATTAAGCGCGGGGCGCGCGGCCGCATTTATGTAGCCGAGCGGGAAGCGGATGTGCTGCGCCGGGTGCAAGCGGCAAACCAGGGTCCGTTGAAGCCGGCCGCCGTGCAGGCTATTTATCGCGAGATTATGTCAGCCGCTCTCGCCCTCGAAAAGCCGTTGTGCATCGCTTACCTCGGACCGGAAGCCACCAACACGCACCTTGCCGCTCTGCGTAAGTTTGGCTCGAGCGTGGATTATCGCCCGATGCCAACGATTGCGGATATCTTCACGGCGGTGGAGAAAGGTGAGGCTGATTATGGCGTCGTCCCCGTAGAAAATTCTACGGAAGGCACCGTGCGGGATTCGCTCGATTTATTTGTGGAGACGCCGTTAAAAATTGTCGCCGAGGTGCATCAAGAAATTGAGCACACTTTGTTGTCGCGCGAATCGCTGGCGAAGATCAAAAAGGTTTACTCAAAGGATCAAGCACTGGCCCAATGTCGGCGCTGGTTACAGCGGCATTTACCGCATGCCCAACTCATCGATGTAGAGAGCACCGCGCGGGGGGTGCAGATTGCCGCGAAAGAGAAAGGGGCGGCGGCCGTGGCGCCGCGTCTGGCGGGTGAACGTTATGGGGTGCCGGTGGCCGCGACCCACATTCAGGATCTTAAAAATAATACCTCGCGGTTTGTTTTTCTAGGTCGCGAATCTTCTGGGGCGACCGGTACCGGTCATGACAAGACTAGCTTACTCGTTTCACTTCATCATGAGCCTGGAGCATTGTTGCATGCCTTGCAGCCGTTTAACCGGCGTAAGTTGAACCTGACGCGAATCGAATCACGGCCGAGCCGGTTGCGGCCTTGGGATTATATTTTCTTTCTCGATGTGAAGGGACACTACGATGATCCCGCGATGCAGGCGGCGCTCAAGGAGTTGAGCCGCAAATGTCCGCTCGTTAAATGGCTCGGCAGTTATCCGGCAGCCCGAAAGTAAGTCGCCGGAAGCTGCTCATGGGTTACGTTTACTCCACCTGAATAATTCCGGCGGCGCTCCTCGTTTTGAATACGCTCCCGCAACGCGGGCTGGTTGATAAACAGCATTGATCGCTAGGATGTAAGAAATGGCATTCTAGCAAAGTAGCGGAGGTGACAATCTTATGCTAATATGCAAATCGCTTGCCGTATGGCACTCTCGGCGTATTTAAGTGTCCTAAATTGATCCTCGCTGACAAACGCCCGCAATTTGGCCTATTTCTTACCGCGCTTCATCTCATAATCATTAAGGATATGATCAAGATCTTACCCTCCCTATGACTACCTCTCGCTCGCAGTCTTTGTTTTCGCCGCCCGCCCTTTTGTTAGCCGGCCTGCTGCTGATTCTCTCACCTCGGACCGCGCGTGCGGAATCGAGTCTGACTTTTAAGATGCAGGGCTGGCACGAGGATAATGACCGCATTGCGGTGCACTCCCAATATGGGGCTTTAGAAACCGATCTTTCGGCCTCTACACATTTTAAGTTAATGGGTGTTATCGATTCGATTACTGGCGCGACGCCGACGGGCGAGATGGCGCGTACGCCGGGGGCGGCCACGCCACTTGTTTCGATGCATGATCGGCGCAAAGCATGGGATGCAGCTTTGTCGCATCAATTTGATCGAGTTAATGTTACCGCGGGAGTCGCCAATAGTCGTGAGAGTGATTACGTTTCGAATGGGTTGTCATTAAACACGGTCACTGATTTTAATAATAAAAACACGAGCTTGCTGCTGGGCTACGGTCGGACCGATGACACGATCAATGAAGAGAAAATAGGTTGGACGATTAAGCGGCCAAAAACGGGTGATGATTTTCTGATCGGGCTGATTCAGCTGCTGGATAAAAACACCTCCGTGACAGCTAATGTTTCCTGGGGTACCACGCAGGGTTTTCTGAGCGATCCCTACAAGATTGTGTCTACACGGAAGCTCGACCTTGACCCCGGCTTTTATTATACAGTGCCGGAGAATCGGCCTTCAGAGAAAAATAAGGTCAGTCTCTTTTTAGGCACCAACCATAATGTCGAATCGTGGCATGGGGCGATTGATGCTTCTTACCGCTATTACCATGATTCTTTTGGTATCGCGAGCCACACGCTATCTTTGCTGTGGATTCAGAAAATCAGCGAGCATCTGCTGCTGCAGCCTTCGATTCGTTGGTACCGTCAGTCGGCAGCGGATTTTTATTATACCAATTTGGATGCTGCGGGCATCATCACGCGTTATGAGCCGAAGCTGGGAGAGACGGGTACCGGCAAGGCTCCTTATTATTCTTCTGATTATCGTTTGGCTCATATGCAGACGATTGATGTAGGGCTAAAATTAATTTGGCAGGTCAAGCCGTGGGTGGCGCTTGATGTCGCTTACGATCGTTATACTTCGCGGGGACTTGACGGGGTGACGCGTCAGGATGCTTTTAGTCAGGCCAATGCCTTCACGGTTGGGCTCAAGTTCACTCGCTAATCAATCGATCGGCTCGATGCCCCTCATTGCTGAAATGACCAAGCGGCCGTCCGCTGCCCCAGTGGCTGGCGTCGTGGAGCCGTTGCGTTATTTACGCTGGGCAGCTTTGGGGACTCAATGTGAAGTGCAGTATGTCTGCGCTGATCCGGTCGCGGCGCAGATCTTTGAAGGGGCGGTGGTAGCTTGGGTAGCCGCCTTTGAAGCAAAATACTCCCGCTTTCGTCCGGATAGTTTGGTCTCGCGCATTAACGCCGCAGCCGGTCGTGATTGGGTGGGCATCGATGCGGAGATGGAGCAATTTCTCGAGGTGTGTCATTCGCTGCATTTCATGACTCAAGGGTTATTGGATGTGACGGCATTACCGCTCATGCGGCTATGGGATTATAAGGCAACCGTGCCGCGCGTGCCGACGGCAGTTGAAGTTGCCGCGGCTCGACGGCTCGTTGGTTGGGCCCGCGTAGAGAGGACGCCAGGTCGAGTGCGCTTACCAGAAGTGGGCATGGCGCTTGATTTTGGCGGTTGGGGCAAAGAATACGCGGTGGATATGGTCGCGGGGATTGCGCGAGAACATCAGATCACCTGCGCGCTCGTAGATTTTGGTCATGATATACATGCGATCGGCGCTGCGCCTGGTAAACCCGGTTGGCATATCGGACTAGAAGATCCGACGCGTCCCGGAATTGCCTGCTGGGGTAGCCTTGCTTTAGCCAATCGAAGTGTGGCTTCTTCGGGTGATTATTTGCGCGGGTTCACGGTGGATGGCATTCGTTACGGACATATTATTGACCCGCGAACGGGTTATCCCGTGGCGCATGGCGCGCGGCAGGTAACCGTGATCGCGCCGACTTGTTTGCAGGCCGGCGCTCTCTCTACCACCGCTTTCATTATGAATCCGGCGGATGGGATTAAATTTATTCAGGAATCCATGGGTGCAGAAGGCTGCATTGTGACCGCCCATGCTCGTCACCAAACTCGCGGATTTTTTAATTATGTCGTTACTCCTTAAATTTATGCTGGGGCTAGTTTTGCTGATGGCTGGCTCGGCCACCGCCAGTGCGGGCGTTAAGGTAGGACAACCTTTCCCTGATCTTGCGAGTTATGCGCTCGAAGGTAACCTGCCGGCGCGAGCGGGCCAAGTGGTGCTCGTGGATTTTTGGGCGACGTGGTGCGCGCCCTGCAAGGCCTCCTTTCCCGCGTATTCCGAATTGCAGCGCGAGCTCGCCGGGCGCGGCTTCGTGCTGCTGGCGGTAAGTGTTGATCAGACACCCCGGCCTTATGAGGAATTCCTTCAGCGCTATACTCCGGCTTTTGCCGTGGTGCGTGACGGCACGCAGAAATTAGTGTCGGCGCTGCAAGTGCCCGCGATGCCGACATCCTACCTGATTGATCGGCGCGGCGTGCTGCGCGCCGTGCACAGTGGTTTTTATGGAGCTGAGACCGTGCGCACTCTGCGCGAAGAAATCATCCGTTTATTGGAGGAAAAATTATGAAACGTAATGCCTGCTTACTGCTATTGTTAATCGGCCTCGCCGCACTTTTTTCCGGCTGCACGACCGTGCAGCCATGGGAGCGTGCAACCCTTGCCGACTACACGATGCGGCCTGATCGCGATCCGCTGCACAATACCCTGTTTGAACATATCTATTTTTCTCGCGAGGCCTCCTCGGGTGGTCGCGGAGTGGGCGGCAGTGGCTGCGGCTGTAATTAAATATGTAGTTGGGCTGTTACAGGTGGGGTTAAAACTAACTATTATTAATTCTGTTCGGTTATGAAGCTCACTTCACTCGCTCTTCGTTTGCGTTGGCTGCAATTTCCCACCGGCTTGCTGGTTTTTTTGCTGCAGCGCGCCCCGCTGCTGCGGCTGATGGTTTCAGGGGAAGGACAGCTATTAGGCAACGCTCCAGCTATTTTGCGTTCCGCTTTTGCTTTAGCCGCAATGGGCGCATATAATTCAGTAGCCGGAGCTACTGTTTTTAATGTGGTCGCTACGCCAACAGCAGCGACACCCACGAGTGGTTCGGCCAATGCCACGTTCACAATTAATGGTACCGTGGGTACCGCAATGGACATCGGCATTACGGAGAGCGGGGCGCCGGCTATTCTTAAATCTTGGCGGGTAACCGGAACGCTGCCGACGGGGCTGAGCGTTGTGGGTGGGAATCCAGTTAATGTTGTCGCGCCCTATAAGATGACGATTAGCGGTACACCTAGCGCCTCCGGCACTTTTCCTGTTACCGTAACCGGCTATGATGTGGTGGGTGGAACCGGTGGGAATAATGCGAGAATCACCGTCACGTTTACTATTACCGGTGGAGTGTCCACCGCTCCCAGTATCACAACGCAGCCTGCTGCGGTCACTGTCACCGCGGGAGCGCCGGCCTCCTTCACGGTCGCTGCGAGCGGCAATCCCACGCCGACCTATCAATGGCAAAAAGGCGGAGTAAGTATTTCCGGCGCGACGAGTGCAACTTACTCAATCGCTTCTACTGTTACGGGTGATGCGGGAAATTATACCGCGGTGGCCACGAATTCATCAGGTTCAGCCACAAGTACGGCGGCTACACTCACCGTCAATCCGGCTCTCGCTGCGCCAACGATTACTACGTCGCCAACCGATGTGACGGTCACGACGGGAGCGGTCGCTACCTTTACCGTCGTCGCGAGCGGCAATCCCACGCCGACGTATCAATGGCAAAAAGGCGGCGCAAATATCCCTGGAGCCACGAGCGCTACCTATACAATTGCGAGTGTGGTGACTGGTGATGCGGGTAATTATGCGGCTGTGGTAACTAACAGTCGGGGTAGCGCTACCTCAGCTTCAGCCACGCTGACAGTCAGCGCTGCACTCACGGCGCCAAGTATCACGACCCAACCGCTGAGCCAGACGGTCACGGCTGGCAACTCGGTTACGTTCACCGCCGCGGCGAGCGGCAACCCGACGCCAACCTATCAATGGCAAAAAGGCGGGGTAAATATTTCAGGAGCGACGAGTGCGACGTATACGATCGCCAGCACCGCGGCGGGTGATGCCGGTAATTATGCGGTGGTGGCGACGAACAGTAGTGGGTCTGCGACGAGTACCACCGCTGCACTTACAGTTGGTGCTGCGCTCACAGCTCCGACCATTACGACCCAGCCGGCTACTCAGTCTGTTACCACCGGCGCGAGTGTAACCTTTACTGCGGCCGCCAGTGGCAATCCGACGCCGACCTATCAATGGCGCAAGGACGCGGTGAATATTAGCGGCGCAACCAGCGCAACTTTTACGATCGCGAGCGTGGTCGCAGGTGATGCCGCATCCTATACGGTAGTTGCAACTAATTCAGTCAGTTCCGTCACAAGCTCCGCTGCTACGCTGACGGTCAGCGCCGCACTCGCGGCGCCGGCGGTCACCACGCAGCCCAGCAGTGCAACCGTGGTAGTTGGTGAAGCCGCCTCCTTCACAATCGTTACGAGCGGCAACCCGACGCCAACTTACCAGTGGAAAAAGGGTGGAGTGATTATTTCTGGAGCAACTGGCGCGACCTACACGATCGCAAGCACGGGCCCAGGTGATGCGGGTAGTTATACTGTAGTCGCCACTAATGGTAGTGGCACTGTCACTTCCAATGCTGCGACTCTTACGGTCAATCCAGCCCCGCCAGTTTTGCCGACGACGCAGCTGGTTATCACGGGCAAGCCAGTTGCTCTGGGCATCGTCGCTAGCACTACCGGCACAATTAAGTGGCAGGTGTCCACCGACAGTGGTTCGACCTACAGCGACCTCGCGGACAATGCGACTTACCGTGGCACCACGACTGCGGTGTTGGAGATTCTGCTCGCGACGAATGCGCTCAACAATAATCGCTACCGCTACCAAGTGACTCTCAGCGGTCAAACTACTGCCAGCACCGCTACTACGCTCAGCGTTAAGCCGGCGTATTTACTGATGCCGGTGGGTCTCAAGATTGATTCAGCGAACAATCTGTATGTCACCGACGCGGCGGCGCAGGTGATCGTTAAAATCACGAGTGATTTCAAAATCGCCAGTCTCGCCGGCACCGCCATCGCCATGGGCTCCACCGATGGCACGGGCACCGTCGCCCGATTTAATGAACCAAGTGACCTCGTGATCAACGATGATGGCAGCTTTCTCTTAACGGATACCAGTAATGCCTCCTTGCGCAAAGTGACGACCGCCGGCGTGGTCACAACTTTCGCGGGCACGAGTGGCAGCAAAGGCAGCGCGGATGGCACCGGCGCCGCGGCGCGCTTCTCCGCTCCCGTCGGCATTACCCGCGATGCGGCTGGCAACGTTTACGTGGCGGACCAAACCAATCATGTGATTCGTCGCGTCACTCCAGCGGGAGTTGTCACCACCCTCGCCGGCACCGCTGGCGCTGCGGGCTCCACTGATGGTGCCGGTGCCGCCGCTCGCTTCAATTTGCCCACGGGCGTGGCGATTAATTCTGCCGATGTACTCTACGTTGCTGATTTTGGGAGCCACACTTTACGCAAAGTGACCGCGGCGGGCGTGGTCAGCACTTTTGCCGGTACGGCAGGCACCAGTGGCTCTGTTGATGGAACCGGCACCGCGGCGCGTTTTAATAAACCAAGTGGCCTGGCGCTCGATACGGCGGGCAATCTTTACGTTGCTGATACAGGTAATTCCACGGTGCGAAAAGTTTCTCCTGCTGGAGTCGTCACAACCCTCGCCGGTTTATCCGCGATTGCTGGGTTGAAAGATGGTACGGGTGCGCTGGCCTGGTTCAATGAGCCTGAAGGCGTGACCAGCGATACGGCGGGCAATCTTTACGTCGCCGATACGGGCAATGCTGTAATCAGGAAAATTACATCTGCAGGCGTGGTGACTACGCTCGCGCTTACAGGTACGGCCCCAGTGATTATGACGCAGCCCGCGAGTGTCTCGGTTACGACAGGGAGTTCGGCTTCCCTCAGTGTTACCGCCAGCGGCGATGGGGTCCTCACTTATCAATGGAAGAAAGACGGCACGGATGTAGCTGGTGCGACGACGGCAACGTATGCGGTGAGTGCGACGAGTTCGTCCTCGGCGGGAAGCTATACGGTTGTAGTCAGTAATTTTCTGGGGTCAGTCACGAGTTCTGCCGCTACTCTGACAGTTAATGCCGCGCCCGCCCCAGCGCCTGCGCCCGCTCCCAGCAGTGGCGGCGGCGGCGGTGGTGGTGGTGCGCCGAGCTATGGATTTCTCGCGCTCCTCGCACTCTGGGCCTGGCGCCGTCAGCAGAGTACGGTGGCTTGATGGGTGGTTTAGCTGATGGACATAAAAAAGCCCGGAGGGTTTAGCCCACGGGTTTTTGAAATTGGGTGCAGAGCTTGGATTTGAACCAAGGATCCCGCGGCCGCGGGATTATGAGGCATACTCTTTCATTAAGGTATTCAGGCCGTCGCCACCCTTTTGTCGCTTCATGATGTTCTCAAGGCGGCGTGCATCGCCCAGCGACATCGACTGGCTCGTCCAAATTAGATCCCATGGTCGATACTTAGAGGTCCATTCGCTTGAACCTGCATTGTGTTGGGTCACACGGATCGCGACATTCCCGGTCACGCCGATATAGAGGCGGTCCGTCAAATTTCGCAGGACGTACACTTGATGTCGGAGGTTCATCGCCGAAAAACAAAAAGTCCGGTAGCGGGTGGCCACCGGACTTATTAAATTGGGTGCAGAGCTTGGATTTGAACCAAGGACCTTCAGGTTATGAGCCTGACGAGCTACCAGGCTGCTCCACTCTGCATCAAGAGAGGGGCAACGTGTTAACGGTGGGCTAGACTGTCAAGCGGGCTTTTTTTGCTCCTGCGGACGGCAAAAATACTGGGTCTCTACTAGGCGAGTAAGACTCATGCAATGGCTAGGGGGACAACAGACTGCGTTAATACCTGATAGCAATCAGGCCATGCGGATCGAGCAAAGCTGTTGAGGTAATAAAATCGAGCGCCCGCTTCTCGGGTCAGTGGCTGAATACCTGTTTACCTGTGCGGATGCGTTCGTTTATAATGAGATAAATATTTATCCATGAAATCTGGACTGACCATTAAGCGAATTAACTTTGAGGGACTTGAGGCTATCGAGTTGCGCACGACCGCCCTGCGGCTCGTGGCAATTACGGCGCGCGGGCCGCGGGTGGCTTTTTTTGGCCGACCTGATGGCGACAATTTACTGTACTGGGCTCCAGGTAAACATCGCCGCGGTAAATGGGATTTGCTCGGCGGTCATCGGCTGTGGGCGACGCGACCCGGTGCTGATGAAGCCGAAGAAACTTACGCGGCCGACAATCAGCCCTGCGAAGTGGAGACTCATGCTCGGAGCATTACTTTAACGGGAGCGGTTGATCCGGTGCAGCGTATTCAGCGTGGCTTTAAAATCACGTTACTTGAGTCCGACTGTATCGCGATCGATCATTTTGTGCGCAACGAAAGCGAGATGCTGTGGAGCGGCGGTTTGTGGGCGCTCACTTGCACCGTGCCGACCAAGGAGACGCGCTATTTAGTTCCGCTCGGGGATGGTTCGTCGTGGGACAGCGCCACGATGGTTGGTTTTCGTACTTGGGGTGGCGGGCATGGCGGCGTGGGTTTTGATGATCCGCAATTTCAATTTACCCAAGACGCCTTTGTGCTGCATCCAGCTGGGCGCGAAAATAAACGCATGATTCGGGCGGATGCAGGCATCATCGCCCTGCATGATCCCGTCCAACGCCTCGTTTTTGCCAAGCAGGTAGATTATCAAGCGGCCGGCAATTACCCCATGGGCACCAATATTGCTCTCTACGTCGGACCTGATAATTTTATGGTTGAGATGGAGACGATGGGGCCCGTCGTCACCGTCAAACCTGGGCAGGTGCTCGCTCACCGTGAGACGTGGGTGCTGACGACGGCGAAGGCCGCGCCGACCTCGGAGAAATTGCGCGGGTTGTTTGTGTAAGCGCCGCGCTAGGCTCGCGTCCTGAATTGCGCGGCGCCTGCTAAGCCGCGGTAACTCCCGCCCGGATCGCAGCGGCTACGCCGCTGCAACTCCGGCCCGGAACGCACCTGCTTACGCAGCTGCAACTCCGGCCATCAGCCTCATCAGCGTAGCTTCACTGAAATCATCGCGACTAACTTCGCCGGCGATACGACCTTCGCGCATCACGAGGATTCGGCGGCAGAGCCCAATTAATTCGGGGAGTTCAGATGAAACCACGAGGAGCGCTTTGCCTTCGCAGGCGAGCTCATCGAGCAATTGATAAATTTCAGCCTTCGCGCCGACGTCCACGCCGCGAGTTGGTTCATCGATCAGCAGCACATCACAGGAACGCGCGAGCCATTTGGCTAAAGCGATCTTCTGTTGATTGCCGCCGCTTAAACCAGCGGTGATAGTTTCGAGGGAGGGCGCCTTGACGCGCAGTCGTTTGGTGTACCGTTCAGCGAGAGTTTGCTCAGCAGCGCGCCGCACCCAACCGAACGTGGTCAGGGCGGGGAGGGCGGCGAGACAGGTATTTTCGCGACAGTTCAGTCCGAGAACGAGTCCTTGGCGTTTGCGATCTTCTGGGACGAGACCAACGCCGGCGGCGAGCGCAGTCGCGAGTGAGCCGAGCGGGAGTGATTTTCCTTTAACGGCCAAACTGCCGGTGGCGGCGGGATCGAGCCCGAAAATAGCTTCGACGACTTCGCTGCGGCCTGCGCCGACAATGCCCGCGATGCCGACGATCTCGCCGGCGCGCACGGAGAGATTAATGTTAGAGAATTTTTGGGGCGAGCTGAGCGCGGTGACGCGGAGGCATTCGTCGCCGAGTGGACGAGTCAGGTGGTTGGGCGCCGCAATAAGTAATTCGCGGCCGATCATTTGTGTCACCACTCGCTGCGGCGTCGTGCGGGCGATCGATTCGGTGGCAACGTGGTGACCATCACGCAGGACGGTGATGTTGTCGCAAATAGCGAAGAGCTCTTCGATTCGGTGGGAGACGTAGATCAGCGTGATGCCGCGAGCTTTCAATTCGCGTACGAGGCGAAAAAGCTCCGCGGTCTCCGTGGCGGAGAGCGAGCTAGACGGCTCGTCCATCACGATCACTTTAGCTCCGGTGCCAACCGCGGCGGCGATCTGCACAAGTTGTTCCCGGCCGGTGGAGAGTGTGCCGATGATGGTATCAGGGTCGATGTCGGCTCCGATGGTAGCCAGCATAGCGCGCGCGCGGGCGCGAAGCTCGGGGTGATTTACAAAACCAGCGCGGCGAGGGAGATCACCGAGGCAGAGATTTTCTGCCACGGAGAGGTTCGGGCAAAAGGCGAGTTCCTGATGAACCATGGCGATCCCCAGTTCTCGAGCGACGAGCGGGTTGGTTGGCTGGATAATGCGTCCATTTATTTTTAATTCTCCGCTGTCAGCCGTGTGCACTCCGGCGAGAATTTTCCCCAGAGTGCTTTTGCCGGCGCCATTCTCTCCAATGAGGGCATGGCAAGTACCACGCTCCACGGAGAAACTCACCCCGTCGAGCGCAAGCACGCCGGGAAAGCGTTTGGTAATTCCGCTGAATTCAAGAAAAGGCATGGGGCCCGCGATTAGCCGCAAAAGAGCGCAAAGATCGTAGAGACAAGAGCCGCTATGCCGCCGGAGTTACTCGACCGCGTTGTCTGGCTCAGGGCATATTTCCTTACCTGGAACTTGTAAGAGCCAAAATTGATCAGCATGCCGTGTTCTACGCGCGTGGATTTAAGGTAGCCAAGCAATTGGGCGAGATGCTCATTCGCTAGGGTTTTGGCCGCCTTTAACTCAAGGATCAGGGAATTATCGATCATTAGGTCTGCCAAATAGTCGCCAATCGGCGTGCCGTCTTCATCCCAAACCTGAATGGGAAACTGTTGCTTCACGTCGTAACCAAGCTTGCGCAAACGGTGGGCCAATGCGTTTTCATAAACTTTCTCGAGGTGGCCATACCCATGATAGACATGAACGGCATAAGAGGTCTCACGGACCACGTCACAGAGTTCATTGATCGTTTTCATCAGCAAAATTCTGTGATCTTTGCGTTCCTTTGCGGCAATCCCGCTTTTTACTTCGGCATCCACTTATCCCAGTTTTTGCCGAAGGCATCCACGTTTTCTTTGGTCACAGGGATGAGCGCGCTAACCTCTTTCACGGCTGGTGGGTTTTTCTTGAAGACAATTTTTTCGATCAGCAACTCAACGGTGCGATGACCCCATTCGTAGCATTGCTGGGCGAGCAGCACGGGCACATGACCGCTGCGAATGTAGGCGAGTTGGGCGGGGAGAGCATCAACGGAGACGCATTGCACGGTGCCGGGTTGCCACTTGAGTGCGTTGTCGGTAAAGAGTGGCCAGCCACCGATCATGGCCCAGCCAGTGACATCGGGATTGGCCTGCATGACTTGCTCAACTTTGGCCGCAGCATCTTGGGCCGTTTCTTTATGATAATAAACATCGCGGATCGTGATGCCGGGATATTTCAGGGCTGCTTGTTTTACACCTGCGACGCGTTTCTGGAGGTTGGGGGCATTCGGATTGCCGGCGAGGACGGCGACGACGCCTTTACCCTTCATTACTTTTGCTAGCTCGGCCATCGTTTGTACGCCGCACTCAATATCATCGACTCCATAGGTGACAAAGCGTTTCGACGCGGGGGCGTCGGAGTCAAAAGTTGCCACTGGTACACCATTATTGACGGCCGCATTGATGGCGTCGGTCAGTTTATTGGCGTCGGAGCAGGCGACGGAAATGCCTTCAGCGCCAGCGAGGACGAGCTGCTCAATGGCTTCAGCCTGTTTTTGAGCGTCCTCTTCGTTGGGCGTGCGCCAGTCGATCTTGATGTTAAGATTGAGCTTAGCGCTTAATTCTTTTGCGGCGTCTTGGGCGCCGACGCGCGCGGCTTGGAAGACAGGGTTGCCTTGAGATTTAGCGACGAGGCCAATCGTAATCGTGCGCGGGGCCGCGGCGGCGAGGACGGTGCTAGCGAGGGTAGCGGCGAGGAGAGTTAGGATTTTTTTCATGAGATTAAGAATTAAATTTTTAGAGTGCGGGCTTAGCTGATATCACTGATCAACATGCATAAACAATCAGCTGGCCTTGGCGGTGAGGCGGCGCTTGGCGAGCCACGTGTTAAAATTATCAAGGACCACGGCCGCGATCACGACTGAGCCGATAATGATTTGGCTGTAATTTTGATCGATGCCGAGAATGACGATCCCGCTGCTGATCATTTGAATGATGAGCGCCCCGAGGACGACCCCGAGTGCGGAGCCGCGGCCCCCGCTGAGACTGGCGCCACCGACGACGGCGGCGGCGATAACATTAAGCTCATAGCCTTGGCCGTCGCCGGAGGTAGCCGCGCCATAGTAACCGAGGGAGAGGAGGGCAGCGATGCCAGCAGTGAGGCCCGAGATGAGATAGACGCCCAGCTTGACCCGTTCGACGCGAATGCCGCTAAAGCGAGCGGCGAGTTCGTTCCCTCCGATGGCGTAGACGCGGCGGCCGGCGGCTAGTCGTGAGAGGAAAATCCAGCCGAGGATGAGCACGATGAACATGACTAACATCGGCACGATGCTCAGACCGTCTCCGACCTCGTAACGGACAAATTCCCGGAAAGTTGCTGGAAAGCCGCCGACGGACTGACCCTTGGTGACGACGAAGGCGATGCCGCGTAGAATTGCCATCCCGCCCAATGTGATGATGAAAGGATGCACTCCCAAAGCGACAATGAGGCTGCCGGTGGCTAGGCCGCAGAGTGTGGCCGTGCCGACGCAGACTCCCATGCCGAGCAGTACGCCGACGATGGGCGAAGTTCCGGCGGCGAGGCCTTCGGGCCCGTAATGTCTTAATGCGAGTGCGCCGAGCACTGAGGCAAGTGCGTAGATTGCGCCAACGGAAAGATCGATGCCACCCGAGATAATGACCACCGCCATGCCGACGGCCATAACGGCGGTGAAGCTCGTGTCTTTGGCGAGTTGCGCCAGATTCTGCGCGTTGAGAAATTTATTTTTTTCCGTAAAGGCCGGCGTACGCTCGCCGGCGTCGTTAGTGAGAAAAACTCGCTGGCGCGTGCCGTCGGCCTGGCGTTCAAAGAGGGGAATTCTCACTCGGCCACTGAAGGCGGTCAGGAGGAGTCCGAGCGCCAGTATAACCAGCAATAAGCCGCTTTCTTGAAAACGAAAGAGGGTGCGAAGATAGGATAGCATGAAGATAGACTAGCGCGCAGGCCGGCTGGCAAACTGCATGGTTCTGGTGTCGTTTCGTCAACTATTACTCTGATTCTAGCCAGTTCGTATTCCTCCAGATTTTACGTTATCTTAATGGCAGTCGCTGAACCGCCGCAGGCCTCGCCGATTTTTTAAAGAGGTTAAGTAACAGCTCTGGGGAGGTCTTTGCCCGTGGGCGTCATTAATGAGCCTTCATAAAATGGCTCGTTTAGGTCATAATCCCCATATTTTTAATTAAAAATCATTAATAAAATCTCAAGTTTATTTAATCATATCTTGTTGTCTATTATTATTTAATGAGTTTTTTATCCCAAAATTGGGTTGCCTTTATCTGAGGTGAATAAACGAAGCCTTAAAATTTATAGAATCGGTCTTGCCAAGGGAGAGCGCGGTGTCTGTTTTCAGCGTTTCCTGTTCCTTCAACCTATAACCTAAATTGCAGTTACGATCGCAAGGCGGCCCAGTTGGCCGACCTGTGTCCCGTTACGACATAGATCCCATGAATATCACTCCTAAAGACCTCCTCGATGCCGGCGTTCACCTCGGTCACCAGACCAAGCGTTGGAACCCGCGCTCTAAGCCCTATATTTTCGACCACCGTCAGGGCATTTCGATCATCGATCTCGAGAAGACCCACGCCAACTTAGAGAAGGCGTATGTTTTCATTGAGCAACTCGTCGCTGGTGGCGGCGATGTGCTGCTCGTTGGCACCAAGCGCCAAGCGCAAGAGCTCATTAAGGAGGCCGCTGCGGCCACCAACATGCCTTACGTCACGAATCGCTGGATGGGTGGCACGTTGACCAATTTTGAGACCATCAAAAAATCCCTCGCGAAGTATAAAAAATACCAAGCCATGGACACCAACGGTGAGTTGGCTAAGTTCTCTTCGAAAGAAGAGTCAGCTATTCGCCGCGAGATGGCCCGCATGACGCGCAATTTTGATGGTATCGCTAACATCACCGGGTTGCCTGGCGCGATGTTCGTCATCGATACCAGCTACGAAGAAATCGCGGTGGCTGAGGCCAAGCGCATGAACATTCCTTCGATCGGTTTGGTCGATACGAATTCTGATCCGACCCAGCTCACGTACCCAATCCCAGGCAATGATGACGCTACGAAGTCGGTGCGCATTATCGTCGAGACGATTGTTGAGGCGATCACCCAAGGGTTGGCGCACCGCGAAACCCGCCGGAATGCCCACGCTGAGGCTAAGGCCGCGGCCAACGTTGCGGCTGCGGCTGCGACGGGCGACGAAGTCGATCTCGATAAGGTCGTGATCCCAGCAAATCTCAAGGGCCTCATCGAGGAAGAGAAGCCCGTGGTCCCGCCGCGTAAACGCCCAAGCCGCGCCGGCGCCACCAAAGCTACCGTCAGCACCGACGAGGTTTAATCCTAAACGTTCTCTCACTATGCCCGCTGTTACAGCCAGTATGGTCGCGGATCTCCGCGGCAAAACCGGGGCCGGTTTGCTTGATTGCAAAAAGGCCCTCGATGAAGCCCAAGGTGACTTGGAGCAGGCGCAAACAATCTTGCGCAAAAAACTCGGCAGCAAAATTGACAAGCTGTCGAGTCGAGCCACCAAGGAAGGCCTGATTGAATCCTACATTCATGTGGGCGGTAAAGTCGGGGTGCTCTTGGAGATTAATTGCGAGACCGACTTCGTCGCGAAGACCGAAGATTTTAAAGCATTCTGCCGAGATCTTTGTCTCCAGATCGCCGCCGCCAATCCCACCTATGTGCGTCGTGAGGAAGTGCCTGAGGCCGATTTGGCCAAAGAGCGCGACATCGCTTCTGCGTCGCTGGCGGGCAAGCCCGCGGCAGCCGTGCAAAAAATTGTCGAAGGTAAACTCGATAAATATTATTCGCAGGTCTGCTTGTTGGAACAGCCCTTCGTGAAAAACCCCGATAAGATGATTAAAGACATCCTCACGGAGAAAATTGCGAAGCTCGGCGAGAACATGCAGGTGCGGCGGTTTACCCGCTATCAGCTCGGCGCTTAAGCCTGAGCTCGAGCAATCATTGCAAGGCGCTCCCGTAACGGAGCGCCTTTTTTATGGGGGGACACTTACACCAGAATATCCGTGCCCATCTGCCCCATCCGTGGTTAACTGAGCAAATATGAAAGTCACCCGAGGACAAATTATCACCCGTGGTCTCTCGAATTGTTGTCCCAACTGCGGTGGGCATTCGCTGTTCAAGGCCGGGACGCTTTTTGAACTAAATAGCGGGTGTCCCGATTGCGGTCTTAAGTTTGAAAAAGATGATGGATTTTATTTGGGGGCGATGTCGCTTAATTATGGCGTAACCGTAGTCGCCTGCCTCATCCCGGTGGCTTTGCTCTGGTATGCCGGGGTGCTCAGTGGTCGGTGGGCGGCAGGCTTGGCGATTGGTGGCTCCATCATAGTCCCGGCGCTTTTATACCGGTCTTCGCGGAGTTGGCAGCTGATGCTCTATTATTATTTTTTCCCCCAGCACTTACCGCTGAATCGTCGAGCGCTGAGCGCGAATGAGGACGAAAACGTCTGAGTCGGCTTGCGCACAGCGCGCGGGCTGAAATTGGCCGTGCCAGCCGAAGCCCCAAGGGCGAAGGATGGCGGAGAGGGAGGGATTCGAACCCCCGGGACCTTGCGGCCCACCGCATTTCGAGTGCGGCGCGATCGACCACTCTGCCACCTCTCCGTGATCATACTCTCTTCGTCCTGCCAGTGCCGGGCGGTGGAGAGCTGTGAGAGCGGGAACGTAGGCCCCGTAACTAAAAACGGAAGCCGAAAGTTAAGTGCTAGCCCGCAATCTCCGTTGTACCCGCAATCGCTCGAAATGCTCGAACGCCGTCGCCACCACCCCGTTCGGCCTGGTGCAGCTCAGCCGGGACACCTGCACTTCCGGCTGGGATGCCTGCGGCGGCTATTACGATGCCGACACTGCAATCTGGGGATTCAGCTATAAGCGGCGGACTGATCCGAGGTCTGTGGGCTAACTTTTAATATCAGTTATTGCGCAGCTCGGGCTCATAAAAAAAGCGAGGTCGGTTGACCTCGCTTTGCCGAGCAATTCCTCAGCTTTAATTTTTGAGTGACTTGTCCGGCCACGCGGGCGGCGGGGGGAGAGTCTGCGTTTTAGTTTTTAGCTCTTCCAGAATAACCTCGATGGCCTTGTCGAGCTGTTGGTCCTCGCCCTTGAATTCACGGGTGGGGTCGTTGTCGACGACGATGTCAGGATCAACCCCGTGGCCTTCGATTACCCAGTTTTTTCCGTCTTTGGCATAAGGTGCAAATTCAGGCTTATTGAGCGAGCCACCGTCGGTGAAGGGGAGTGATCCGCTGATGCCGACCACGCCGCCCCAGGAGCGCTTGCCGACGAGTTTCCCGAGGCCGTGTTCGCGGAATCGATAGGGGAAGAGATCACCGTCGGAAGCAGAATACTCATTCATGAGCGTAACTTTTGGCCCGAGCAGCATGCCACTGGGATTGGCGGCGGGAGTGCCATTGCGGCGAATATTAACCAGCGCCAATTCACGGCGCAGACGCTCGATGATCATGGGTGATACGTTGCCACCACCGTTGCCGCGGACGTCGATAATGAGCGCTTGTCGCGTGAGTTGCGGATAGAAGCGGCGGACAAATTCATTCAGGCCTTCCGGACCCATGTCGGGAATATGAAGATAGCCGACTTTGCCCGCGGTCTTTTGCGCGACGTGGTCGATATTTTTTTGCACAAATTCCTCATAGTAGAGCGGGGCTTCATTGCCGATGGGGACGATGGTGACATCCCGCGCACCCTCCGCTACTGGCTTCGCGTTCACGCGCAGCACGACCTGTTTGCCGACGGTCCCGATGAGCGCGGAGTAGAGGTTGGCGATTTCGCTGACCGGGCGGCCATTTACCGCGAGGATGTAGTCGCCCACGCTAACATTGACGCCGAGCTCAGTGAGCGGTGAGCGGGTTTTGGTCTGCCAGTTCTCGCCGGGGAGGATCCGGTCAATACGGTAGGCCCGGCTCGCGGGATCACGCGACACCTGAGCGCCGAGTAACCCGGTTCTAATTTTTGGCGTATCGGGCCGATCCCCGGTCCCAACGTAGGCGTGACCGATGTGCAATTCGGCGATCATCTCGCCGATAACGTAGGTGAGGTCATTGCGCGTGGTGACAGTAGCCGCCAGAGGGGCGTATTTTTTGCGCTGCGCGGGCCAGTCGACGCCGTGCATGTTAGGGGCATAAAAGAAATCACGCATCTGCCGCCAGCTTTCGTCAAAGATTTGTTTCCACTCTGCTTGATGGTCGAGTCGCAGTTCTAAGCCACTGAGGTCGAGTTTGGCGTCGGGCTTGAGTTCCAGTTTACCATTGGGGGTATCGACGATCGAATAGTCACGACCGCTGCGCACGAGAGCCTTTTTGCCGTTAGCGCTGATCGAGATATTATCGAAATTACCAATTTCTGTTTCTTTGCGCTCCTTCAGATCGTAGACGGCTATGACGCTGCGGCTGCGGCTACCGCCGCCGAAACCTTCCCCGCCACCACCGCCACTCACTGGTGCACCCGGTACGCGGCGATAGTAGACCTTATCGCCGAGCATGGTGATATTCGAGTAATTAGAGGCGGCGATCGGTAGACTGATGATACGTCCGGCCAGACCATCGGCGTCGACTTTGACACTTACGATTTTCTTAGCAGCGGGCTTTTTGTCTGCCTCTGGTTTGGCCTCGCCCTCTTTTTTATCAGTCGCCTCGTCTTTAGCGATGGCGACTTCATCGCTCTTGGGGGCGAAGGGCGAAAGCGTTTTTTTGGCGAGAGCTACCAGGTAGATTCGCTCCATGTTTTGGTACGCATGGTTCCATTCCGTGTCCGAATAGATTGGGTTAAAATCACGGGCTGAGGCAAAGAGCAGCCATTGGCCATCACTGCTAAAAGTAGGCTGACTCACCTCATACCAGCCATCCGTAGCGGCGATACTTTTGCCATCGGCTAAGCTATACAGCATAGCGGTGCTCGGGGTATCGGCGGCGGTGCGCACCCAGGTGATACACTGTGAATCGGGGGCCCAAGCGAAGTCGCGGATGGGGGCGTTCGCATTTTCTGCGACTACCGTGACAACCTTGGTCTCGACGTCCACATAGCGCAGGCGTTGTTTTCGGTCGCCCCAGAGCAATTTCTTCGAATCGGGCGACCAGGTCAGGTTGAAATAATAGGTATCACCATTAGTGGTGAGTTTGACAGGCGAGCTTTTGCCGTCTTGCGCGCAGACATAAATTTCAAATTCGCCGCTGGCATCTGAGAAGTAAGCGATCGATTTACCATTTGGAGACCAGGTGGCATCGCGTTCATGCACGCCATTTGTTTGGGTGAGGTTTCGGACCGCCCCTTCTTTAGCGGGAGCAGTAAAGACATCACCGCGAGCCACAACGGTGGCACGTTGGCCGTCCGGAGAGAGATCGATACTCTCAATAAATTTGCTCACGTTAACGAGGGCCGGCCGGGCGGCAGCAAAATCCTCGCGGACCGTAATGGGCACCGCGGCGCATCGGCCCGAGGCGAGCTCGTAGCGCCAAACTTGGCCGGCTTGTTCAAATACGATCGCGCCAGCACCGAGAGAAGGAAACTTTACGTCAAATTCGGTGAAGCGGGTGAGTTGCTTGGTTTGTTTGGAAGAAAGATCGTAGCTAAAAAGGTTGGCGCGACCGGCGCGCTCCGAGACAAAGTAAATTTTCCCGTTTGGGGCCCACATGGGGAAAATATCCTGCGCTGGGTTATTGGTAATGTTTTCGGTTACGCCCGTTTTTAGATCCATGACCCAGATGTCATCGGCCATACCGCCTTGATAACTTTTCCAGGTGCGAAATTCGCGAAAGACACGATTGTAGGCTATTTTAGTGTCGTCGGGTGAATAACTAATAAAGCCACCGCGCGGAACGGGCAGCTGCTGGGGTACCTCACCGTCTAGGCCGACGATGCAGAGTTCACCGAGGAAAGGATTATATGAATGCCAGCGAGAGCGAAACACGACTTCGGCGGCAGTATTGCGCCAAGTCATGACGACATTGTTTGGTCCCATGCGATCAGCGAGATCATCGCGATCGAGAGTGGCTGAAACCGTGAGACGCTTCGGCGTGCCGCCTGTGGCGGGCATAACATAGACCTCAGTGTTGCCGTCGTACTGGGCTGTGAAGGCGAGTTGCTGGCCATCGGCAGAAAAGCGCGGGAAGATCGCGTAGCCCGGTCCGTCGGTGAGGCGCCGGGCCGTGCCACCGGCCGCGGGTACTGAGTACAGCTGGCCGGCATACGAAAAAGTTATTTCCGGGCCATTCGTGGCGGGAAACCGCAGAAGACGGGTCGCAGACTCGTCGATATTTTGAGCGAACAAGCTGCTGGCGCAGAGGGCCAGCAGCACAAGCGGGCGAAGGTATTGCAGCATGTCACCAACGCTAAGCCACGCTGGTGACGATGCAATACCGAGCGTGATGAACGGTTTAAAAAATGTGATAACCGACGTTAAACCCCGCCGGTGACTGTGCGCCCCCAGCGGGATCCGCTTAAACTGATTTGAGCAGCTTGCAGGGGTGGGCGACCATCCGCCTTCGCCGAGGCTACGGCGGACACGGTCGGCGCTAGACGCTTTCGAGGAGCTTATACAAGCGTGCGACCATGGGCGTCGCATCTTCGAGCATGCCGGCGGAAATGAGGGCGTTATCGAGGATTTGCTCCGCGACGAGCTTGGCCTTCTCTGGCGCGGTGGTGTGCGTTTCGAAAAGTCGTTTCATCACTGCGGAGCGCGGATTGATTTCAAGATTTACGCGCTGCGGCATATCAGCGCCGTCCTTATTCATGGCCTTCATCATGCGGCGCATGTGAGCAGTCATGAATTTATCGGCGTTAATTGCCAGAGCTGGAGAATCCACTAAGCGATCGCTGGCCTTAACTTCAGCGACTCGTTCGCCGAGTGATTCTTTAATCCAGGTGGTGAGCGTTTTGGTATCATCGGCGCTGAGGGCACCGTCTGCTTGGGGAAGATCGGTTAATTTCACGTCGCCGTGATCAGCCGCGATGAGCTTCTTGCCGTCAAATTCGCGGACGTTATTCATCACGTACTCGTCGACTGGTTCGTAGCAGAAAAGGACTTCAAGATTACGCGCCTTGAAGGCTTCTAGGTAAGGACCGCTCTCCACGGTGGTGCGATTAGCCCCAGTGAGATAATAGATCTCTTTTTGGTCGGCCCCCATGCGGGAGACGTAATCGGCCAGCGAAGTGTGCTTGGATTTGTCGGTGAGGGAGGATTCAAACCGGAGTAATTTTACCAATTGATCTTTATGGGTAAAATCAAGCGCGGCGCCCTCTTTGAGATAAATACCGAAATTGGCGTAGAACTTAATGAATGATTCGGGCCGCTGAGTGGCTTCTTCGTCGAGGAATTTCAGGAAGCGCTTTGTGATAACCTTATTGAGTTTCTCGATGAGCGCTTTGTCCTGCATCGTCTCGCGCGAGATATTGAGCGGGAGATCTTCGCTATCGACAACGCCCTTGAGGAAGCGAAGCCACTCGGGGAGTAAATCTTTTGGAGCTGCATCGATCAGCACTTTTCGGCAGTAGAGGGAAACCGCTGGCTCGAGGCGGGACATGCCCATTTTCTCGGTGTTTTCCTGCGGCACGAAGAGCAGCGCATTGATGGTTAACGGCGCATCGGCGCTGAAGTGTAGGCGCAAGCTGGGCTCATCGTAAGCGTGGGACTGGAATTTATAAAATTCGTTATACTCTTCTTCCTTAATCTCGCTCTTTGAACGCAGCCAGAGTGCTTGGACGGTGTTAATATGTTTGCCGTTAAGATTAATGGGGAATGACACGAACGCGCTGTAGCGTTCAAGGATTGCCTTGATGCGGCCATCGTTGGCGTAGTCCGCACAATCGTCCTTGAGCTCGATAACAATCTTCGAACCGCGGCTGAGGCCTTCGACTTCCTCAATTTCATAACTGCCGGAACCATCGCTTGACCAGACGTGGCCAGCTTCGCCCGTCTTCCAAGAGTGCGAGTAGACTTTGACGGATTTCGCCACCATAAAGGCCGAGTAAAAGCCTACGCCGAATTGGCCGATGAGATTAGCGTTCTTTTTGTCGCCTTCGCCCAAGGCCTTGAGAAATTGCTTGGAACCCGAATGGGCAATGGTGCCGAGGTTTTCCACCAGCTCGGCGCGGGTCATGCCGATGCCGTAATCCTGAATCGTAAGGGTCTTGGCCTTATCATCTGTCGTGAGATTGATCTCTAGCCCAAGCTTATCGTCGTGAATTTCTTTCTCGGTCAATTGCGTGTGGCGCAATTTCTCTAACGCATCGGACGCATTAGAAACCAGTTCGCGCACGAAGATTTCTTTCTCGGTGTAGAGCGAATGAATGACGATATCGAGCAGCTGCTTGATTTCGGCTTGGAACTCAAATTTTTGGGGAGTGGGCGTGGCCATAAATTAATGAAGAATGAGGCAGGGAAAAGAGTGCTTAACTTACAGGTCGGTTGGAGAAAATCAAGTGGCAGCCACGGCCAGCCGTCTGACGGCCTAGCCGGCGAGGGTGGGGCTGATCGCGCGACGCGGTTACTCGTCGGCGTCAGGTTGTTGACCAAAGAGCACTCGACCGACGCAATAGACAAAGAGGACGGTGACAAAACCGACCGAGAGAATCATCGAAATCCAGCCGCCAGTACTCATAATTTGGTTTCTCCGGAGGCCCGTGCCCAATTTTTCCCGGCTATTTTAATCAGATAGCCGACCAAGACAATTACCCCTAGGCAAAACAGGAAGGTACCGCGCGCAACTCCGCTGGGGTTGGGCCCGACGAGATCGGTGACATAGCTGGTCGGTTTGAATTGGGCGGCCGCGCCCAAGGCAAAATTCCAGCCAAAGACGTTCGCTGCGATAAACATGACAAACACGATCAAGAGGAAGGCGGGCGAGATATATTTGAGAATGAATTTATAGAATAGGGGGATGCGCATCGCCGCGCCTTCGTGGGTTTCAGCCCAGGCGGCCTCGATGCCGATGTACCAGGAATAAACCATAACCAAGATCATGCCTTGAATAAAGATACCCACGGTCCCGATCCAAAAATCCATCGTATCAAGGGCCTTGAGGTCCTTGCTAAACCACCAAACAAGCAGTGTCCCGAGGCCCGTGAGGCCGGCCAGCAGCCCCATGGCTGATTTTCGCTTCAAGCCCAGGCCTTCCTCGAAAAAGGCGATGCCGGGCTGCAACATCGAGAGCGAGCTGGTGATGGCGGCGATAAAAAGCAGGAGATAGAAAATCGTCGCAAAGAAATCGCCCAACGGCATTTTAGAAAAAACGTGCGGCAGAACGTTAAAGCCGAGGCTGAAGGTGCCTTGGCCGGCGATGCCGGCGGCCCCGAGGAACACAAAGGCCGCGGGTACGGTGATCAGACCACCGAGGCCAACTTCGCAAAACTCATTGGCGGACGCCGCGGTCAGACCGGAGAGCACGACATCATCTTTTTTACGCAAGTAGCTCGAGTAGGTGATAACGGCCCCAAAGCCAACGGAGAGGGAGAAAAAGATTTGCCCGGCTGCGGCGAGCCAGAGCTGGGGGTTTTTTAACCCCGTGGCGATGTCTTGGGGGTTCCACATGTAGCCTAAGGCATTGATCACATTCTGATCAGGCTTGGTCGGATCCGGCGTGCCCAGCGTCAGCACGCGGCCCAGAATAATGAGCGCGATTACAATGAGAATTGGCATGCCCCATTTGCAGACGAATTCGATCCCCTTCGACAGGCCGCGGTAAATGAAGAAAAAATTCAGAGCATAAACCAAGATGACGAAAATACCGACATCGTGGAGTCCGAAGTGGAGACTGGCCCCATTGGCCCCGGCGCCGGTGAAGCTAGCGAAAAAAGCGCCATAGTTAACGCCCGGTTGGCTGAAAGTGCCGGCGGCTGCGTTGAGCGCATAGCCGAGGCACCACGCCTCAATATAGACGTAGTACATATAAACCACGACCGGAATAATGAAACCGAGGAGGCCCAGATATTTGCCGAGGCGATGGTGGACGATGACATGAAAAATCCCGGGGGAGGAGTGAAAGCCGGCTAAGCCGCCTTTGCGGCCGATCGTCCATTCGGCCCAGCCAATCGGTATGCCGAGCACGAGTAAGGAGATGAAATAAGCGATCATGAACGCGCCGCCACCATATTGGGCGGCGAGGCCTGGAAAGCGCAGGAAATTCCCTAGGCCAACGGCGCTACCCGCGACGGCTAGAATCACCCCGAGGCGTGAGCTAAAAGCTTCTTTGATGGCAGGCATGCGCGTTAGCAAAGCGAGTTACGCGGAGCGGGCAAACTCCAAGTGAAGCGATCGTTGCTTTCAGCTTTGCTCCGCTCGATTGGATTGTTTGACTGACGCTGATTTGAATCTCCTGGATCGATATCTTCTGCGCGAGTGGCTCAAAATGCTCGCCCTCCTCATCGCGGCTACCATGGGCGTCCTGATGATGTCGGCGCTGTATGATAACTTTCGTGACTTGGTTCAGCTCGGAGTCGGGGCCGGCGATATTCTGCTTTATTATGGTACGCTCATGCCGAGCTATCTTTCCATTGTGCTGCCGCTATCGATGCTGCTTTCGCTCTTGTTTGTCCTCAGCAAACTCCATCGCAATAATGAGCTCACCGCAGTGCGCTCAGCGGGTTTGAATGTTTTTGCTACCACGCGAGCGCTCTGGCTGGCCGGTCTCGTGCTCTGCGGGGTCTCGCTTTTACTCAATGCGCGAATTGTGCCCGCTGCGGTGGAGGCCTCCCGCAGCCTGCTCGATAGTTTTCAATATCGCGCCGAGGCCAAGGCTACGCCGGGTGGATCACTCGGCCTGATCTCGAGCGTGGCTTTTGATAATCAACGGCAGAATCGTATGTGGTTTATTAATCGCTACAGCCGCTTCACGCAAACGGCCTATGGGGTTACGGTGTCCGAGCTCGATAAACAGCGGCGCGAAAAGACCCGTTTGATGGCTCGAGAAGCCCGCTACGACCCTAACCGCCGGGCGTGGACCTTTACGCAAGGTCGCGAGATGTGGTTTGATCCGGAGCAGGGACAGTTGCAGCGGACCGTCGCTTTTACGGAAAAAACGGTGCCGCATTTTACGGAGGATCCTCGGCTCATGCTTTTATTTGACCGCAAGCCAACGGAACTATCCTTCAATGAATTGGGCCGTATCGTAGACTATTTCTCCGCCGAGGATAATCCCAAGGTCGTTCGTTACCAGGTGCGCTATTATGGATTGCTCGCTGATACGCTCGGGCCGCTGATCATTCTCGCGATTGCGATCCCCTTTGCTCTATCGGGCGTGCGGGTAAGCCCGGCGGTGGGAGTTTCTAAGTCGATCGGACTGTTCTTTGCCTATTATTTGTTGGCAAATTTTGCGACCTTGCTCGGCGGCAAGGGCCTGATCGATCCTCTGTGGGCGGCCGTGATGCCCAATCTTACCATGATCGGAGTCGGCACTTATCTCTTCGGTCGGATGCGCTAAGGTTAGGGTAGAAACGGGGGTGGCCAGCGGAGAAATTCTAATCGGGCGATGCGTTCCCAGTTAGAGAAAAGAATGATGGCCCAGACGACGATGCAGTTGATGTAGGCGATAAAGACAGCCGCGCTTCCCATATCCTTGGCGCGTTTGGCAAAGGGGCGCTTGGTGAGCGAAATATCATCGATCGTCCACTCGATTGCTGAATTCAATAATTCAGCGATCACGATGAGAAAGAGCGTCGTGATCATCACCGCCGTCGATACGGCGTTAACCGGAAGAATGACGGCGAACGGCGTTAGGATGGCGACGAAGATAAGGTCCTCGCGGAAGGAGGGTTCGTGGCGCACGGCGGCCCAGAAGCCATCGAGTGCATATTTGACCGACGCAAAAAAATTCCGAACGTCGCGTCGCTTAGTCTCGGGAGGTGGGATGAGATCGCTCACGGTCTGAGTTGAAGACTTCGTAAGGCGTCGGACAAACTAAATTCAGCCGGGTAGTGGTGGCGTGGGCGATCAAAGCTCATCGTTGGGCTAGTCGATGGCGGCAGGCCCGTCTTGGCCGATCAGATATTCTGAGAAGTCATTAATGACATCTTGGTGCGGTCGGTCCTGTTTATAAATTTGCAGGATGCGGGCATGTTCTTGGTCCGTCGTGGGAAACATATGGGCGGGCTCACCCGGCAGAAAAATTGCCGTATAAGAGCGTTTACCATCATCCATGCGTCGGATCAGCAGCATGGTCGGATTAAGGCTAAGATTTGCAGAAGTGCAAATCTGGTCACTGAGTTGCGTTGGTTGATTTAGTTGTTAATCTGATCGGATGCGCATCGCTTTAATTGCTGGAGCAAGTGGCCTCGTGGGAGGCGAATTACTGCGCGCGTTATTGGCGGCACCTGAGTACGATCGGGTGATTGCGCTTGGACGCCAGTCGCTCGATTGCGAACACCCGAAGCTCCGGCAGGTGGCGGTAAATTTTATGGCTCTTGATCAAGCCGCTGGCGAGTTAGGCTGCACAGATGCTTTTTGCTGTTTAGGCACTACCATCAAACAAGCGGGTTCACCGGAGGCGTTTCGCGCGGTAGATCAAACCGCAGTTTTGGCCTTTGCTTGGTTGGCGCAGCGTCATGGGGCGGAGGGTTTTTTTGTGGTCTCGTCCTTAGGGGCGCATGCGCAGTCACGGGTGTTTTATTCGCGGGTTAAAGGCGAGATGGAGGCTGCCCTCGCGGTGCTTGGTTTTAAATATTTAGGAATTTTTCAGCCCAGTTTATTGTTGGGGCCGCGGATGCCCCCGCGGTTCGGGGAACAGGTGGGGGCGTTCGTTCTCGGCTTAGCCGCGCCGCTATTATGGGGGCCATTACGAAAGTATCGTGCGATCCAGGCCGCCGTCGTGGCGCAGGCGATGGTGCGGTGCGCGCTCGGTCAGCGTGGGCCCGAGGTGCAAATATTTCCGTCTGACCACATTCAAGTGCTGGGCACGCGGCAGCCTGATCGTTGAAGCCTTAACTCCAGCTGTAGTTAAAGCTAATGCTGATGCGTTCGGCGGCGGTACGGTTGGCGGCGACCTCGTGGCGTAGCCAGCTTTCAAAAAGTATCACGTGACCAGCCTGGGCGGGGTAGGTGATGTGGGGCTGATTGCTGGGCTTGGCGCGAGTGGTTTTAGGTGGGGCCGCCATAAATTTACTCAGGCGGGGGTCTTCAAATTTTAAGCCAGCGCAATCAGGAGGCGTGGCGACATAATAGGTGCCGCTGATAAAGGAGAGGGGATGCAGATGCAGGCTATGGGCTGCGTGTTCTGGCATAATGTTAACCCAGCAATCGCTCATCGAAATCTTTCGGCCCCTTAGATCCATATCGAGTTGAGCCGCGTAACGACGCACTTGCCGCGTGATGCGGCGCTCGAGCTCTGTGAAAGTGGAGGAAAATTTATGAAGCTGGTTGAGTGAGGCGTAAGACGTGTAACCGCCGGGGTAATTTTTTGCCGACCAACGTCGGCCGGCCGCATCGTAGTCGCGGAGGCTGCGGCACTCGGTGGCGAGATCTTGATTGTAACGTTCCAGTCCTTTGCGCAGCAAAGGCTCCTGGTAGATAAAAGTAGAAAACCAAGCGCGGGTCGGCATGCGAGGAGTTAACTGCTCTAGGGAAAAAAGCGCAATGCGGAAGCCGCCGCCGGTGCTTTGGGAGTTTTAGGGGAGCTTCTTGAGAGCGCAGTCGATGGGTGGTAAAATTCGCTGAAGCGTTAGCGGAGCCTGAGAGAAAAGGATGGAATCGCTCCGGACAAGGCATCAAGCTGCGGAACTATGAAACGACTCGTGCTGGTCGGTTTTTTTCTGGGATTTGTTGGACTCGCCTGGGGGGCAGATAAATTTTGGCAGCAATTAACAATCGAGGAACGCGCGGCTGCGGGTTTAGATCAGCTCAGCGCAGAGCAGCGGACCCGGCTCGATCAGCTGGCCGAGCGTTATGCGAAGGAAGGCGCGCGCCAAGCGGTTGCGGTGGCTCAAGTTAAAGCGAAGGCTGAAGGGAAAGCCGAGGCGATCGCTGAAGTGAAAGAAAAGAAAAAAACTACGATTGGGTTGGCGCCGCGCGAGGACGATGAGACTGAGGTGGTCAGAACACGCATTCTCGGTGATTTTCGCGGCTGGACCGGACATACCACGTTCAAACTCGCTAACGGCCAAGTTTGGCAACAAGAGACTCCCGATAATTGTTTCTTCCCAAAAATGGTAGATCCCGAGGTAGAAATTCGGCCATCACGTTTTGGCGGGTGGAAGCTTACGCTGTTGAAAGAAGGCTTGTGGATTCGAGTGAAGCGAATTCGCTGAGGAATCGGCTGGTAAATTTTAATAAAAAACGAAACACTGACGTGACGATCCGGTCGAATTCGGAATGATGCAGTTTGGGATGAATAAAATAGCCTATCAGTTGCTGTGCTTGATTTTGATCGGGGGTTCGCTGCGGGCGGCGCCGACGGTCCCCGTAGCCCCCGTCGCTGCCGAGGCGCCCCTGCGCGATGTGTTGGTGTATGCGGATGGCGATCGGGTGTTGGGGCGCTTGGTGGAGCGCACGCAATTTTTGATCGTGTTTCGGTCGGACCGCTTTGGTGAGATTCGCGTCCCCGCTGATCAAGTGGTGGTGTTGCAGCCTGATCGGCTAGCGGCTGTCGCGCCCGAGGTGAGGTTGGCGCAGTCCGATGACGAACGTTTTTCGCCTGCACGTTTGACCGCGCAATTGCGGTCATTTTTTGGCCCCTGGCATGGTAAGTTCGCATTTTCTAGCGAAGTGGTCACGGACACGCAGCAGAGCAGTAATTTGGCGGCGGAAATCCAATTTAAGCGCGTTTGGAGAGTCGATGAAGTGCATTTTAAGGGGCATTATGATTTTAATCAGGCCACGAATCTCACGACAACCGATATGCTTCGGCTCGAAGCACTATGGCGTCATGATTTTACTAAGGGCCGATTTGCGCTTTACCGGCCTTCGGCGGAGTGGAATCGCGCGAGCTTTAAGGTGACCTTGCCTAACGATTATCTGTTGCTGCAGCAAGAGGTTGGCGTGGGCCTCAATTTATTTACGACCGAGCTGCGCAAGGTTCGGGTCGGAGCATCGGAGAATTTATTTGATGTGTGGAATACCTCGACGGCGGTTGCGCCGCATAGCTCGCGGACGTTAGAGTCGGCGTTTCTCGAAACGGAATTTGGTTTGCCGTGGCGGATGAATTTTAACCAACGCAGCGTGTATTATTATTCGCTGAGTTCCGCAACAGACGGCTGGGAAAATCATATCGAATTGAGCAAGAAATTTACGGAGACGCTGAGTACCTCGATCCGTCAGGAAATGCGTCGCAATAATCCTGATGGTACCTTGCAAGACTACAAGCGGCTCAAGCTGCTGTTCGCGCTCGATTTTTAATGGGCTGAGGTGGGGACGGCGCAGAGCTCGGGCAATGGGATTGAGTGAGAGTTGGCCACCGTCTGGGCGCGATTAACTCGACTGGTCAGCGCTGTTGCCCGTTCGCGGGGGAGTGCAGTGGCCAGAAATTCTGCGGAGTGCACGCTCGTAGGGGTCGAAGTTTTGGCGTCGGCAGCCGGATTAGTTTCCGTCCAGCTGATCACAACCGATAAATTATTGTCGGTGCGTGCGGCGAGTCGGGCGAACCCGCTCGCGCGGATGGAGCTGGTGGCGGTAAGGAGTCGCGCGGCGGATAAGCCCCCGTCGGGGAAGAGGCGCCGCACGTAAAGACCGGCACTATTTTTCTCCGTGCGGGCTTCGAGCCACGAGATGATGGCCGATCCATCAGCTAACATGACTAGATCCAGTCGGCCGATGGGGTGCCCAAGGTCGAGGGGCAGGGCTGCGCCAAAAGTGAGGCCGCCATCAACGGAGAGTTTTGCTTGCACCCGCGCTACGCCCTGAGCGGCGGTGAACCACGCGATGGCGGTGTGTTCGCCGTGAGTATCAACGGCGGGTCCATTGACTGGGCAGGCGGCGATTCTCCATTCGTCGTGATGCAATGGGCGCGGGGGAGTCCAGCCGACGCCGGTGAACAGGGACACGCCATGATCGCGAATTTCGTCGGCGGTATGACCGCGATAGGTCACAATCGCGCGATCGCCGGGCAGCACGGCGAGGGAAGTTTGGCAGCAGGTACACACATCGGGATCAACGATCCAGTCTTGTTCGGTCGAGCCGTGGGCGGAAAGCAGGCGCGCGCGCAGCCGCATGCTGGGTGCATGAGACAAAGCTGAGGCTTGGGACGAGGGGGCGGCGTGGGCACCGTGTTTAATCCGCGGCGCATGCGGATCATGGAGGTGCGCGCTTTCGAGCCAGACCGCGAGGGTGCGCCCGCCGCTGAGGGGAGCGAGGCTGACGAATTCTTCGCCCAGTGGAGCCGAGGCCGTCCAGGTAGTGCCGCCGTCAGTTGAGCGAGCGAACCAGCCAGTGTAGCTGTGGCTATCCTCCTTAGCGGGGCTTTGAAACCACTGGGCGGTGAGGGCGCCATCGGTGCCGACAATGAGCGAAGCGAAGTCAGCCCAATTTTCCATGAGTAGCGGCGAACTAAAAATGATGGTGGGTTGGCTCCAGGCGGTTGCCGCGGGAGCGAGTTTAGCTAAATAGAGCGCGCGTTCACCCGCGTGGACCCCCGGCCCAGACCAAGTCAGATACAGGGTGTTATCAGGTCCGCGGGCGAGATTGGGTTCGCCGCTGTCTAGCCCCGTCAACACGGGCAGATTCGTGGACGACAGTAATTCCGAGGCGCGGCCGTTCAGACAGCAAAGGCAGCTCCCCAAAAAAACCGTAGCGAATAAGTAGCGAAGATAAGGAATAGGCATGGCGTAAAGGAGCGCGTTCCAACTGAGGTGTGCCGAAAGATCATGGGCTGGTAAATGCCGTGAGTCGAGCCCGCGGCACTCGCGAATTACGCCAACCTCGCGGCCGCGGTGCTAATTTTCTAATTTAAAAACAAACACGGCGCCTTTTTCGGTGCCGACGGCGAGCATGGTGTCGTCGGGGCGCCAGGCAAACTTCGTCGCCGTCACTGGCATTTTAACTTCGGCTATCAGGGGATTTTTTCGCGTCGGCGCCCACAGGCAAAATTCACCACCGAGGGCGGCCGTAGCGAGCAGGCCGTGTTGATTTTGAAAGGCCACGGCACACACCCGCGTGGCGTGGGGCAGGAGGAGCGGCTCGCGGCCTTCGGGGCCCGCGCCCGTGCAGTCCCAAATACAAGCATCGCGCCCGCCACCTGTGGCGAGCCACTTGGAATCGCGGCTGAAACCTAATTCCAGCAATTTGGTTTCATAGCCGCTCATCTGAAGCTCCATGTCTGCCGTGGGCACCCAAAGATGGACCGCGTTGTCGTGACAACCCGCGACTAGCCAGCGGCCGTCGGGCGACCACGTCAGCGCAAGGATGGCATTGCCATAAGGAAGCTCCTTGAGCGCGCCAAACGTTTCTGGGTGCCACAGCGTCACGCCGCCAAAATAAGCTGAGGCGAGCGCGGGTGAAATTTCCGGCTGGGTCGCGGGTTTAATGGCCAGCGCCGAGATCGTCTTGGGGGCAGCGGGAAAAGTATGCGCGATGGAGCCATCGGGGCGGAGGGCTACGAGTTTTTTTCCAGCCGCGGCAAACAGGCACGCCTGAGCTTCTGGCGGCGTTGAGGTAGTCACCAAGTTTGGGGTGAGGACGCGTTCTCCTCGCCACACGAGATGCTCCACCCAAGCAGAGCCAAGTTTAGTTTCAGCGGTTTGGCGGCCAGTCGCGCTATCCCAAAAGCGTACACAGCCATCTTGGCCGCCGCTCGCGAGCAGGGCAGGCGCCTCTTTTGTTGATAGCCAAGCCAAACAATTGGCGCCATTTTCATGGCCGATTAGTTTATGAAGCACCGCGCCGGTGACGGCATCGTAGAGGGTGATGCTGCCGGCGGCAGAGACGACGCCGAGGACCGCCCCATCAGGAGACCAAGCGAGATCGATGACGTAGTCGTCGAGGGTCGCGGTCCAGTGTTTAGTGAAATTCATAAAATCGTTCACTGATTTTTACGCTTAATGGTTCGCAACAGTCCAGCGCTGAGAATTTTCATCCTGCTGAGGTGAGCCTTGCGCTCAGCTAGCGAAGCGCTCTATAGAATAAAAGCATCGGCAGTTCTGTTGTTTTTTCACCCCATATTTCACCCCATGATGCTATCCCCCGTTACGCGTACTGTCTTGGCTGCACTGTTATGGTCCCCGTTGCTGCCGCTCAGTCGGGCGCAAACGGTGACACCGGCTCCGGTGCCGTTAACTAAATTTGTGCCCGCCGATCGCTTTACGGTGCCGGCAGGGTTTGAGCTCACGGTCTGGGCGCAGGCGCCGCAATTGCGCAACCCGACCAATATGGACGTTGATGCGCAAGGCCGCATCTGGGTGACGGAGGCGGTTAATTATCGTGCTCATGCGGGGCGGGATAAAGCCGGCGATCGTATTGTCGTGCTCGAAGATACTGATGGCGATGGCGTCGCCGACTCCAGTCACGTTTTCGTGCAAGAGCTCGGCTTGGTGGCCCCGCTCGGCATCGCGGTGATTGATAATCAGATCATCGTTTCCTGTGCGCCCGACTTGATTGTCTACACGGATGTCGATCGGAATGCTCGGTTTGATCCCCAAGTGGACAAGCGCGAGGTGTTGCTCAGCGGCTTCAACGGCCGCAATCACGATCACGCGCTGCACTCGGTTACATTCGGTCCGGATGGCCGCTGGTACTTTAGCCAAGGCAACACCAGTGCCCATTTTATGGATCGCTCGGGAAAAGCTTTTCGCATCGGCAGCGCCTATGATCCCAATGGCGCGTTTTCGCCCAATCTTTTTAGCTGGAAGCCCATTGAATTAGCCGGAGCGACCAGTGACGACGGCCACGTTTATGTGGGTGGTTATAATCTGCGCATGCGCCCCGATGCGACTAACGTGGAGATTCTCGGTTTTGGTTTTCGCAACAGTTTCGAACAGACGGTAACGTCGTTCGGGGATATTTTTCAAAATGACAATGACGACACCCCGGCCTCGCGCACGGCCCACGTCTTGACGTACGGCAATGCCGGTTTCTTTTCCCGCGATGGTCGACGTAATTGGGGGGCGGACCGTCGTCCGGGGCAAAGCATCATGACGGCGCAGTGGCGGCAGGAAGATCCTGGCGTAATGCCGGCGGGCGATATTTACGGCGCAGGGGCGCCGACCGGCATCGCGTTTTATGAAGGCGATGCATTTGGGCCGGCTTGGCGCGGCACGTTGCTCAGTGCGGATGCGGCGCGCAACACGATCCTCGGTTATCGTCCTCAACCCCTCGGGGCCGGTTTTAGTCTCGAGCGCTTCAATTTTGTCACGAGCAATGCGACCCAGACTTTTGCGGGTATCGATAGTCTCCGCGGCAAGACGAGCGATGAGCTCGCAACATTCTTTCGCCCCTCCGATGTCGTGGTCGGCGCTGATGGCGCTATTTATATTACCGATTGGTTCGATCCCCGTGTCGGTGGGCACGCAGATTTAGATGAGCAACTCGCCGGCGCTATTTATCGGGTTGCCCCGAAGGGCTTCAAGTCGGTGGTGCCAAAATTTGATCTGGCGACAACCGCAGGGCAAATCACCGCGCTGCGCAGTCCCGCGGTTAATGTCCGTGCACTTGGTTATCTGCGCTTGCGGGCGCAAGGGGCGGCGGCGGTGGCGCCGGTGGCCGCGCTCCTCGATGACGCTAATCCTTATGTGCGGGCTCGGGCTATTTGGCTGCTCGCTGAAATGAGCGCAACGGGGCTGGCGCGCGTCGAGTCACTCTTAACCGCTAATGACCCGCAGACTCGTATCGTCGCCTGGCGGGCGCTGCGGAATCAAGGGCAGGCCGTGCTCGTGCATGCTGCGACGTTAGCGCAGGACTCTGCATCCGCGGTACGGCGTGAGGTGGCCCTGGCTTTACGTGATACGCCGCTGGCTGAAGCGCGCGATATTCTGCTGACCTTGGCTCGTGGTTATGACGGGCAAGATCGCACCTACCTCGAAGCGTGGGGTTTGGGTTGCAGTGGGAAAGAGACAGAAATTTACGCGGCACTGGCAGCGAGCCAGACCGAGCAAGATGCTTTGAAGTGGTCACCGGCTTACGCCGGCTTGGTATGGCGGCTTACGCCAGCGGCAGCAGTGGCGCCCTTGGCGGCCCGCGCCCGCGCCACAACTCTCAGCGAGAAAGATCGCCTCGCCGCGGTGACGGCGCTCGGATTTATCCCAACGCGCGAAGCGGTCTTCAGCTTGCTCGATCTCGCGCAGCAGGCCACGGGCATGGTGCAAAAGCACGCGTTCTGGTGGGTGGTTAATTATGGTAAGACGCGCTGGGCTGGGTTGGGCGTCGAAGCTGAACTCAAAGCACGTGGCCTCTATGATCCTGCTAAGCTGGTAATCACAGAAAGTATCGTGCCTGAGCCGCCGGCGACTAAGCTGCCTTCGGTGGCCGCCATTGCTGCGCTCACCGGTGATCCCGTTCGCGGTGCCGCGTTGGTGTCGGCTTGCTACCTGTGTCACCACATCGGCGATCAAGGCGTGGAATATGGACCCACGCTGACTTCATTCGCGAAACTTCAAACTACGGCGGTGGTCATTAATTCAATCGTGAATCCTTCCTCGGATATTTCCCATGGTTTTGAGGGGAGTGTCATCACGCTCAAGGATGGGAAAATTATCCATGGACTGGTGCTCTCGAGTGGCGACCCGCTCGTCGTGCAAAGTCTCGGCGGGGTTACCCAGTTAATTCCGGCTGATCTGGTAAAAACCAATAAGGGCCTCGGCCGTTCGCTGATGATGGGTGCTGATCAGCTTGGCCTCGATGCGCAAGGCGTGGCCGACATCGTAGCTTATCTCAAAAAGCTATAACCGCCGGTTGGATACTTGATCTCCAATGGGAGTCTGGGTTTCCCCCAGCTCCCATCTCCTGGGCAGTCACCGATTTCTGAGCTAACTCCTGGGAGCGGTCCGCGGCGCTTATTTAACTAAGCACGCTTTGAAGCCTTCGGTCAGGGCGGCGCGATCAAGATTTTTCCCGATGAAGATGAGGGTGTTTGTGCGATTTTCGCCGTCACGCCATTCTCGATCAAATTGAGCATCGAAGAGCATGTGAACACCTTGGCAGACGAGGCGCTTGTTGGTTCCTTTGACCACGAGCACACCCTTCATACGAAAAATATCCCCACCTTTGGTTTCGAGTAATTTAGAAATCCAGGTGTTCAGTTTTTTCCCATCAAGTTCGCCGGCGACGCTGATGCCGACCGATGAAACATCCCCGTCGTGACTGTGTTCATGGCGAAAGCCTTGGTCCCAGACGTAGCGAATTACATTACCATCGGGGCCGTGCAAATGGGTCGGTACATCGTGCCCAGTAATGAGCAAATAGTGTCCGGCGGTCGCAATTTTAACGGAAAAGTGGCCCTGCTCATCTTTAAGTTTAAGCCGATGAAGGACCTGGCCGGGCGCAATAGTTTCATCAGGCAGGATGATTTTTTCCCAATCAGAGAAGGTTAAAACTGCCGCATCGCGCGCGGTGTTCAGGTCGGCGGGTGTGAGGCTTTTTAGAGGGAGCAAGACGACATCGAGCTCGTTGTGATTGTGGCCACAATCTTCACCGCACTCGTGGTCGTGGCTGTGGTCATGCTCAGGTCCCCCGTGATGGTGAGCGTGACCAATGGCGAGTTTGTAGGCGCCGGGAGCGAGTTCGTAGGCGCCGGCCCATTCAAAGGGATATTCTGTTTCGAGGAATTGTGGATCGACCTCAATCGCACGCTCGAGATTGAAACCACCGATATCAATGACTTGATTCAGGGGCAGGCTGGCATTGGTCGTGCGATGAACTTTAGCGACTGCGTTGATCGATTTAATCCGCTGCTCGAGCGCAGCGAGTTCGGTCGGGGAGACGAGATCAGTCTTATTGAGCAAAATAACATCAGCAAAGCCGATTTGTTTAATGGCTTCAGGTGAATCGCCTAAGTGCAGGAGGATGTGCTTGGCATCGACGAGCGTGACAATGGCGTCCAAGCGAAACTGCTCCTTCATTTCTGGGTCGGAGAAAAACGTCTGGGCCACCGGGGCGGGATTAGCGAGGCCGGTGGTCTCGATGAGAATAGCATCGAGTCGATCCTTGCGCTTCATCAGCCGGCTGAGAATGCGGAGGAGATCGCCGCGTACGGTGCAACAAATGCAGCCGTTGTTCATTTCAAAGATTTCCTCGTCAGATTGAATAACCAGTTGGTTGTCGACGCCGACTTCGCCGAACTCATTTTCAATCACCGCAATTTTTTTACCGTGCTGTTCCGTGAGGATGCGATTGAGCAGGGTGGTTTTTCCGGCGCCGAGGAAGCCAGTGAGAACCGTAACGGGAATGCGTGAGTCAGACATCAATAAAGGAGGTGAAAGGAAGAAGGTTCAGCAAACTCATCAACGCGGTGTTTGCAATTCCCAGTTCGGGGTTCGCTCAGAAGAGGCTTGGGTTACCAGCCGTAACTACGCTTGATGCGCAATTCTTCGTACAGGTTTTCATCGAGTTCTTCGAGGAAGCGGGAGGGATTAAGCATCATGCCGCCGGGACCGGCGCGACTCGCTACCTTCGGGTAGCTAATATAAAGTTCATTTTTCGCCCGCGTGACCGCGACGTAAAAAAGGCGACGTTCTTCTTCCACATCACCGCTCTCAATGGCGCGCCGACCAGGAAATTGACCATCGGCGGCGCCAATCAGAAAAACGACATCGTATTCTAAGCCTTTGGCCTGATGGACGGTCGTCAGTTTGACGGCATCCTCATTGGCATCGACGTGTTTGTCACTCGTCTCGCCGTTCAGCAAAACGATTTGGGCGAGCAGATCCTGCATTTCCTCGAAACGCGCAGCGAAGCCGACGAGCGCTTTTAATTCCTCAAGTCGATCCACGTAATCGGCGTAGGCGCCTTTGAGGTAATCGCCATACCAGCCTTCGATCGCGACGGTGACGGTGTCGCTCGGCTTTTCGTGGCTCATGGCATCCGCAACTTGGCGCAGTGAGGCGCAGAAATTGGACCAATCATCTTTAGCGTCTTTGGCCACTTTGCTCTTCACGTCATCAGTATTGAGAGCGTCGATAAAATTTTGCTGCATCAGGCGCGCGTGATCGAGAGCCGCGGCGTGGATCTTTTGTGCGCCCTTTTCGCCGACTTTGGGTAATAAAATAGCGATGCGCTGCCACGCCTGCGCGTCACTGGGGTTATAAACAAAACGCAGTAAGGCGATGAGATCACGGACGTGCTGGCGTTCGAAGAATTTCACCCCAGAGGTAATTTGATAGGGCATGCCTGCGCGCGAGAGCGCCAATTGCATTTCGAGGGCGAGAAAATGGGAGCGGTAAAGGATCGCGATCTCCTTCGCCGCGACGCCGTCATCGGTGATGAGCGAGTGGATGCGTTTGAGAATGAACTCGGCTTGCTCGCGGTCGTCCATGGTGGCGACGACGTAGGGCTTAATAGAGTGTTTGCGCGCGGCGCGGAGTTCCTTGTCAAAGTGGCGGCCTTTGGGTTGCGCATTCAGCACGCCGTTCGCAAAGGCCAGAATTTCGGGGGTGGAACGATAGTTGATCTCGATCCGATGGATCACCGTGCCCGGGTGCCGTTCAGGGAACGACATGATGTTTTCAAAATCGGCGCCACGCCACGAGTAGATACACTGCGCATCATCGCCGACGGCCATGACGCAGTGGTGCGCCGCCAGTTTATCCACGATCTGGGCTTGGATAGTGTTGGTGTCTTGATACTCGTCGACGAGGACGTGGCGAAAACGGGCGGCAAAATATTTTGCGACCTCGGGCGCATCCGTCAGCAGCTTGAGCCAGAGCTCAAGCAGGTCATCATAGTCGACGACAGATTGGTCGCGTTTAGCTTTCGCGTAGGCGGTCGCAAACGCGGGGAAGCGGCCGGCGATATCGCTGTACTGGGGGAAATTTTTCGCGACGGTGTCCGCGAGGGAGAGCTGGGTGTTGCGCGCGAGGGAGAGGACGCTGAACAGCGGGCCGGGGCGGGGGTTTGTTTTATCCTTAAAGAAGAGCTTGTCGGCGTGCTCGACGGTTTGCTTGAGGAGCGATTCAGATTCGTCGGCGTCGAGGATGGTAAAATTTTTGGGCAGCTGAATGGCTTCACCGTACATGCGCAGCGCGCGATTGCCGAGGGAGTGGAAGGTGCCGCCCCAGAAGCGCGCGGGTTCGATGCCCGTGAGGTCTTGTACGCGGTGGAGCATTTCCTTGGCCGCCTTATTCGTGAAGGTGAGGAGTAAAATTTCACCTGGCTTGACCCCTTGCGAAAGCAAGTAGGCCACCCGGTAGGTGAGGGTCCGAGTCTTGCCCGAGCCGGCGCCGGCAAGAACGAGGAGCGGGCCAGGCGGCGCGGTGACGGCGGCAAATTGCTCAGCATTAAGCAGGGCCTGAAAGTCGATGGCCGGCACATCAAGCGGTCGGCTGGCAAAATCACTGGGGAGAACAAAATCCATGAATTCAGAGAACAGAAGACAAGGTACCGGGGACAGAATGCAAGCAGGGAGCTGCCCCATTGCGGCCTGCTTGCTGATGGAAGTTTATTCCTTGTTTGATCGCGCGAAACTGCAGGCTAGGCGCAAGCCGTCGGGAGGGAGTTGGCGAGAAATGCGTCTGCAGGTCGGGATTCATTGGCGTTCGAGGAATGAACGGGTTGCGGAAAACATTAAAATGCGGCGGCGGGGAATTGTTATGGGCAATGGGCAACCCCCTGGCTCATGAAGCACAAAAAAGCCCGCCGGGCTGGCGGGCGGGGGCGGTTCGCAGGCGTAAATCGCCTGCTCGCGCTTAAACCGTCGTGAGATCCTTCTCTTTGTGAGCGAGGTGGGTGTCGATGTCCTTGATGGATTTGTCGGTCAGCGTCTGGATTTCTTTTTCGAGACGCTTCTCTTCGTCTTCGGACATTTTGCCGTCTTTTTTAGCCTTCTTAACATTTTCCATGGCATCACGGCGGGCATGACGAAGATTAACGCGGCCCTCTTCCGCCAGTTTATGGGCAACTTTGACAAATTCGAGACGACGTTCTTTGGAAAGATCGGGCAGCGGGAGGCGGATTAAGCTACCATCCACCACGGGATTAATGCCGAGGTTGGCCTGTTGCAGGGCCTTTTCTACGGCGCGAATGAGCCCTTTATCCCAAGGCTGAACTTGAATCATGCGGGCGTCGGGCGTGCTGATGGCCGCGCATTCCTTGAGGCGCATCATTGACCCATAGGCTTCGACCATCACGCCTTCGACCATGGCGGGGGAGGCTTTGCCGGTGTGGATGGTGCTAAATTCGTGCAGCGTGAAATCGATCGCTTTTTTCATGCGGGCCGCGACGTCAGTAAGGATGGATTGGCTCATAAGGGAATAAGGTTTAAGCGCGATAAGGTTTAAGTCGTAAGCTGCAAAGACTGATCAGGGTTTAATTACTGCGCAAGGGGGAGTAGCAAGGGCAAGGACTTACCGTTTACAGCTTAAACCTTAAAATTAATTGTGGACGAGGGTGCCGATTTTCTTACCGAGGACCGCGTTGCGGATGGCGTGTTCAGAGGTAAGATTGAAAACGAGGATCGGCACATTGTTATCGAGGCAGAGCGAGAAGGCCGTTGAGTCCATGACGTTCAAGCGCTGGCGGAGGGCATCGACGAAGGTGATCTCGTCATATTTGACGGCATCATCATATTTTTTCGGATCCTTATCATAGATCCCATCAACCTTGGTCGCCTTCATGATGATATCGGCGTGTAACTCTGAGGCGCGCAAAGCTGCCGTGGTATCGGTGGAGAAGTAAGGGTTGCCGGTCCCGGCAGCGAAGATGACGACGCGCTTTTTTTCCAAATGGCGAATGGCACGTCGCATGATAAACGGCTCGGCGATTTGGTTCATCGGAATGGCTGATTGGACGCGCGTATCGACGCCCATTTTTTCGAGGCAATCCATCAGCGCGAGGCTGTTGATGACGGTGGCCAGCATGCCCATATAGTCACCGGTGGTGCGGTCGACGCCTTGTTTGGCGCCTTGGAGGCCGCGGAAAATATTGCCTCCGCCGATGACAACGCAGACTTGCACGCCGAGCGCGTGGATTTCTTTAACTTGCTCGCAAATATGTTCGAGCGTGGCGGCATCGATTGCTTCGGCGCCTTTACCGCGTAAAACTTCGCCGCTCAGTTTCAGCACAATACGCTTATATTTAATATGAGGAGTAGCGGCAGACTTGGTAGGCATGAGCTGAGATGAAACCGACCGCCAAAAGCGGCGTCAATGCCCGAGATTTATGCACGCTGCCACGGCGATGGTCGGGGTGCACAAGATTGCGGGTGAGCTGGTCGGTAAAGGCATGGCGAATGGCATTGCCACGAGGGAGCTAGCTTCGTTGTCATGACGTCGCTTTCAGCTTTTATTTCTACTTATGAAATTCGAACACTTTGCCCTTAATGTAGCGGATGTCCGGGCGATGGCCCGCTGGTATGTGGAGCACCTCGGTTTTCAAATTGCCCGCAGCCGCGAAGATGCGCCCTTTACGCATTTCCTCGCTGATGAAACCGGTCGAGTCGTGATCGAACTTTATACGAACCCAGCAGCTATCGTTCCGAATTATGCGACTCAGGATCCCTTGGTTTATCATTTAGCCGTCTTTACCAAGGATGCTCGGGCCGAGCAGCAGCGTTTAGAAAAAATCGGCGCTACCCTTTATTTTGAAGACAATCTGCCGGATGGCTCACGGCTCACGATGATGCGTGATCCGTGGGGAGTGCCGCTGCAGCTGTGCCAACGCAGCAAGCCTTTCCCCGGCTTTTGAGGCGATTAACTCGCTGCCGTTTATTTCTGTGGGGATTGTTGCAACTGCGATGGGGTTAGGGCTGTTGGATGAAACCGCAGCGTGCTAATCCCGCCTTTGAACCAGTAGACTTTATTCTGGCGCACGCCGAGGGAAGTTTGGCCGGGACCCATCGGGCCGAAAGCCACCTTGGCGGTGAGCTCTTGCTCGCCATCGATGTAATGGGTCATGCGCTGGCCGTCATAAGTGAGCGCGACCCAATACCAGCGACCGGTGGGATGCACTCGCTGCGGATCGATCAAGGGCTGTCGGATGCGTTCGTTGCCGAGAAAGGTGTCGAGCCACCAGCCGCCGTGGCCATCAAGACGGGTTTCGATCATCACGCGCCAATTGGTCGTATCTTGAATATGCACAAAGCGTTGTTCGGCCAGGCCGCCTTCTTCTGGTTTAAAAAGAATTTCGACGGTGAACTGCGGCCAACCGGCCAGCGGGTTAGTGGGCACGAGGAGGCCGTCATGAGAACCGTTAAAAAATAATGCTGGACCCGGCGGTGCCGTGCGAACTTGGGGTGATCCCATTACCGTGGGCTTATGGGCTCCGATGAGATCCGTTTGCGTAACTGACCAGAAAGTGGGGGTGTGGGGACTTGGTTCGGCCCAAAGGGTTGCGGCAAGAGGCAAGAGAAGGGTTGCGAGATAGATTCTGGAGATCAGCGGCATGGATTGTTTTAAATATATCACGCCATGGGCAACACAAGCGGCTTACGGTCATAGAGTTTTGGCCGGCGGGTTGGCGGTAAATTTCCACTCTTGACCCGCGTAGGGAGGGGGGCTTCTTTCGGCCCTCCTTTGCCTGATGGTGTAATGGTAGCACAGGCGACTTTGACTCGCCTAGTCATGGTTCGAATCCATGTCGGGCAGCCACTTTGCGGGAGCAAATTGACAGACAGACCGGGATGAGAACGGAGTTCGACGACCGGATCCCGCTTGGCGGGAGGAGGGAGAGGGGCCGCGCGAAGCGTGTCCGAAGGGTGGGCGAAGCCCAGCCAATCCATGTCGGGCAGCCACTTTATGAATTAATTTGGCGGCAGTATGCTAAGGAGGTGCTTGCTGGAATGGGGTGCTGCCGAGGTGCAATTACCCTAGCCTTTCGCTGTGGGGGAGCAGCTTGTGCGCAACTTTACTTGCTCGGAAGCGGTAAACAAATTAGTCTGTTCGTAATGCCGCTGTCTCCTATTACCGCTGAGAAAAATCCTGCAGTGGTAATTCTGGTGGTTGAGAATCAGGCGGATGTGCGCAATAAAATCGTCACTGACTTGGCTGGCCAATGGTCTTTGCGCATGGCGGCGACGGCAGCCGAAGCGGAAATTGTCCTTGAACAGGAGTCGGTGCATCTGGTGCTCCTAGGTTTACCGATGGGAAGCATTGAAGGAGGGCGAATCCTGAAGTGCGTTAAAAGAATCGATGAGCATATCGAAATTGTCGTACTGGCTGCTTTTGAGGCTAAGGAATCAGCGCGGCAGGCTATTCGCCAAGGCGCCTGCGATTATATTAGTAAGACCGCGGAGCCTAATATTCTTCGTGAAGCAGTCGCGCGGGCGGTGCGGTTGCGTGATCTGTTTGATCGCGAGGCGAGCAATCATGCCCGCCTCTCCAATCTGACGCAGCAGCTTAACGACACCGTGATTCGCGAGGAAATCGCGCGCAATAATAACCTCGGCTACGCGGGGGTCTTGCACGATATCGTCAATCCTCTGACGGTTGCCAGCGGGTTTTTGGAGGCGATGCAAAAAACCATGGTGAATCAAACGACGCTTACGGCGGAGATGCTGGAGCCTATGAAGCGTGAGCTAGCGCTGATCTCTAAGCAAATTTTCCTCTGCTGCAGCATCACCTCCCGCTACATGAGGATTTTACGACATCAGTATGACCAAGCTGGCGAGTGTTCTGTGAATCGGACCCTAAATGATCTCCAGGTCATTGTAGCGCATCATCGAGAGCTGAAGCATAATCCGCTGGAAATTCAGGAGCTGCAGGAAAATCATACTGTTTTGATCGGTTCCACGGAGCTCCTGCCGGCTTTGCTCAATTTGACGATTAACGCCGTGCAAAGTTCCGAGGCAGCCAAGCCAATAGTCATTTGCGCTGAACCGATTCCGTTACCGCCGGATCCTGATGCATTGCAAGATGGCCCGCAAGATGTGTACTGGGGTCGCGCCACTTTTGATGCTTCACCCCCGACGGTAGCCATCCGGGTGATTGATCAAGGTCGGGGGATTCCGGCCAATATTTTAGCTCATATTTTTGAGCCTCATTTTTCGACCAAAGGAGAAAAGGGAAACGGTCTCGGGCTGCCGATTGTCGCTCGGCTGGTTGAGGTGCATCACGCCCTCATGCATGTCCACACAGAGGTTGGGGCCGGTACGACGGTGACGCTTTACCTGCCCGCGCGCGTGCTGTTGCGGAGTGATTCCATGCAGCCCTTTGCGATTCGGCCGGTCTAGCCCGCCAGATTTAAGGGATGCCGATGGGGCGTGATCGGTCTGGGCTAAGCCTATTCTCGAGGAGCTAAAAATATCGATTGGTGGCTCATCCTCACGGCCGCGCGCTATTTTGTTGAGACGTTAGTTAGGCGCGGTGGACCTGAGCTTGTCGGGCTTCGAAAAATTACTCAGTTTAAATCGATGCCGGCCAAGCGAGCTTTTGTTTATATTCTGCGGTGTGCTGATCGTACCTTTTATATCGGCACGGCTAAGAATGTGCAGCTGCGGTTGGCGGTGCATAACGCGGGGAAGGGCGCGAAATACACGCGGCCGCGTTTGCCGGTGCGGGTGGTTTGGCAGGAGGGGCCGATGAGTTTGACGCGTGCGCTGCAACGCGAATATCAGCTCAAGCAATTGACGCGGCCCAAGAAACAGGCGCTCATTCGGGGCCAACTTAAAGTTCCGCGCCCGCGCTGATTTTCCTGATGCTGCTCTTGAATAAAATTTTACCCCTGTTTTTTCTGCCGGTGGGTATCGTCCTGCTGCTGCTGTTGTTTGCTTGGTGGACCCAGCGGCGCTGGCCGGTGGGTGTGGCCTGCTTACTTCTCTACGCGGGAAGTACTCCGTATGTGGGCAATCGACTCATTGGTTGGTTGGAGTCGCGTTACCCAGCAGTATCGGTTGTCGGCGTAGAATCAGCTGATACCGTCGTGGTGCTCGGGGGTATTCTGGGCGCGCCGGTTAGTTTTGGTTTTACGCCCAACTGGACTGAGACCGTCGAACGTTTTGAAGCCGGCGTGGCCTTGGTTCAATCAGGGAAGGTGCGGCGGCTGGTTTTTACTGGGGCTCGCATGAAGTGGGAAGGGCTTGCCGCCACTGAGGGCGAGGAACTGCGAAAATTTGCACTCACTCGCGGGGTGGCGGCAGAAAAAATTTTGGTGACACGCGACATCGATAATACCGCGACTGAAGCCATTGCGGTGGCTGAGCTGATGCAGCAGCAGGGCTGGCGCCGGATTATCTTGGTCACCACCGGCTGGCACATGCCGCGCGCTGCTCATTTATTTGCTCGGGCGGGAGTTAATTGCCTGATTTTCCCCGTCGATTTTCGCTTTGATCGATCTCGGCCAGTGACCGTCTTGGATTTTGTGCCCAAGGCAGAAGCTTGGCAATTAACGGAGACGGCCCTGCGCGAGTGCTACGGTTATGCGTTCTATGTTGTGACTGGCCGGTGATGCTGGTCAGCAGCTGGGCGATCATTGTTTCAGCTAGTCGCCATCGCCCAAAGTGCAATCGGTTCGGCTGCTATTTTATGCTCTATAATGACTTGAGCGCATAGATATCACTCAAACCCTCAGCGCGCAAGAGACGGGCGAGGGCCGCGCTTCTGAGCCCATGTCGACAGGTGAGTGCTACGGGGCCCGTCACTACGAATTCGCGCAACGCGGCTAAGTCGTGAGCGGGGATCGCCTGAAAATTGTTGCGACCACCCGATGGCGCCATTTCACCAGGCTCGAGGAGGAAAACTATTTTCGTCGTGGGTCCAAGCGCGGTGAGTTGGCCTGCGGTTATCCAGAGGTTCTTGAGCTCGCTGTTCTGCGCGGTGGCGGGTGCGGGGAGCTGATCCAGACGACGGCAAACGGGACAATCGGGCCGAGCCAGGCGTTCGATGGTGAGCGTCGAGCCATCGAGTAAGTTAACCAAACGCGTTTGTTGGGCTGCGGTGCCGGCGAGGCCGAGTAATAACTTTAAAGTTTCGGCGGCTTGCATCACCCCGAGAACGCCAACAGCGGGCCCAAAGACTGGCCCGCCGGCGCAATTCTCTTGAGGCTCGAGCTCGGTCGCGGTGCGACCAGCCCACAAACAATGCAGGCATCCCCCCGTCCCATGCTGGAAAACATCGAGCGTTCCTTCAAAGCGATGAACGGCGGCCGAGATAAGCGGAAGGCCGAGTGCTTGGCAGGCATCGTGCAAAATAAAGCGTGAGGTGAAGTTATCGGTGCAATCTAGGACGACATCGTGGCCGGCGACTAAGGCGCGGGCATTCGTTGCGGTGAGATCGCCTTGGTGCATTTTGATTTCAATCGCGGGGTGCTGGAGCCGCAGCCGCGCGGCCGCCGCGAGCACTTTGGGGGCACCGACCTCGGCCAGCGTAAATAATAGCTGACGATGAAGATTGGAAAGTTCGACGTGACCGCCGTCGACCAAGGTGAGGTGACCGATGCCGGCGCCAGTGAGATAAAGGGCGGCGGGACAACCCAGTCCGCCTACGCCGACCACCAGTACTCGCGCCGCGGCGAGTTTGGCCTGACCGGCTGCACCGACTTCTGGGAGCGAGGCTTGGCGCGTATGGTAAGCTGTGAGCGTCGGATTCGTCGCGGTCTCAGTCGTGCAGTTCACCCATTCGGCGGCGCCATCGGGGTGATGCTCTTTTTTCCATACTGGCAAGCGGCGCTTAATTTCCTCGATGACATGGCGACAAGCGGCAAACCCTGCGGCCCGATGCGCGGAAGCGACGCCAATCCAGATGGCTACTTCGCCGATGCGCAGCGTGCCGGTGCGGTGGACGCAATGGACCTGCGTGCCGGTGTAAAGCTGCTCTGTTTCGGTGATGATGGCTTCACCTTCAGCTTGAGCGAGCGCATCAAACGCTTCGTATTCTAAGTGCGTGACGGGTTGGCCGAGATGATGATTGCGTACGCGCCCTTCAAAAATCACGGCCGCACCGGCCTCAGGCGAGGCGAGGCGCCTCGCTCGATCGGCAGGATCAATCGGGGTGGCGGTCAGTTCAAACATAGCTAGCCTCCTGCGACGGGCGGAATAAAGACCACGTGATCACCAGTGCTGAGCGAAGTTTGCATATCTCCGTAGCGCTCATTGATGGCGACCCGCAGCAGATTGGCGGGAAAGGTGAGGGCGTAGGATTTTTGTAATTCCGCGTAAAGTTCTGCGGGATTACGGGCGGCGGTCGTTAGCTTGAGCGTCGCGCACCCCGCCTGTTCCCGGAGCACGGCAAAAAAACGAATCTGCAATTGGAGGGGAGTGTCGGCCACGCGGAGAAATTAACCGCCGATTTCTGACATCCCTCGCGCAGAAGGAATCAGGTGTTGCGCGAGGCCGTGGCCCCACGGTTTTTCATGCACCGCTTGGCGAATGCAGGTGGCGATGGCGTCGTCGCTTTCGCCGCCGCGGAGCAAGTTGAGTAAATTGATTTCGTTATCCCGTAATAGGCACAGCCGCAGCACCCCGTCGGCGGTTAGCCGCATGCGATTGCAGCCGGCGCAAAAAGGAGCGGAGACCGGGCTGATGAAGCCCAGGGCGCCCTGACCCCCAGGGAGCCGATAGAGGCGGGCCTCGCCATCGAGTTGGCCGCCATTTACCAGTTCTAGCGGACCGAAGGCAGTCGTGAGGACTGTAAGCAGTTCGGCTTCGCTCACCATGCCGCGTTTCTGAAAATCTGAATTATTGCCAAACGGCATCTGCTCGATGAAGCGGACCTGCCAAGGATTATTTAAAGTGAGGCGAGCGAGCGCGACGACATCCTCGCCGTCGTTCACCCCGCGACAGACGACCGCATTGAGTTTAATGCGCAGGCCGGCGCGAGCCGCGGCGGCGAGGCCCGCGTGTACATCACGGAGATTGCCCCAGCGCGTGAGTTGGCGAAATTTTTCCTCATCAAGGCTATCGATCGAGACGTTGGCAGTTTGCAGACCAGCATCAGCCAGCGGTTGCGCCAGTTGGTCGAGCAGTACGCCATTGGTAGTGAGGCCAACAGTCGTGATGCCGGGCGTATTGACGGCATGGCGCACTAGCTCAACCAATCCGGGGCGCAGTGTCGGCTCGCCCCCAGTGAAACGAATCTTACGAAAACCCAAGGAGCCGAACAAGGTGATGAGACGCCGGAGTTCAGCGTCGCTCAATAATTCATCCCGTGGCCGAAAAGTCATGTTCTCCGGCATGCAGTAAACGCAGCGCAGATTACACGCATCGGTTAAGGAGATGCGGAGGTAATCAATATCGCGGTGGTAGCTGTCGAGCGGCATGTTGAAGGGAAGAGAATGGGTTCTGGGCTGACCTCAAATCAAATACGAATCCCGCCAGCGCGCAGTCCATAAGTGACGACCACGCCCAGAATGAGGCCGATGAGATAGCCTTGGGGAAGCCAGAGACAGCAAAGCGCCACGCCAAGGGCTATGCTCATCGCCCGGCCCGAGCTGCGTAGGTCGCGCACGAGTAAGACGAGAACGGCCGCTTCCACTAATAGCACCGCGCCGAGAATGGCGGAGGGGAAAGCTTGCATGAGTCCCGTGAACGCTTCGCTAAAAAATAACCCCGCCACTACAAACAGCGCCCCGTACATCACGACGGCACCACCCGTACGCGCCCCGAGTGCATAATAACCAGCGAGGCCGCCGCAGCCGTGACAAACGGGAATGCCGCCTAACCAAGGGACGATTAAATTAAGGCCGGCATACGTTAGGCCGATCGTGCGCAGGGTGAATGTTCGCCCAGGAAATAAATCGCGCACGGTTTGCTGCGTGGCGATGAGCGAGTTTGAAAGCGAGAGTGGCAGTTGGGGTAACACCAGTAACGTGAGCGCCGTGAGCCATTGATCCCATGGCCACGGCTCAGCGTGCGGGAGAGTGAAGCCGATGCCCTGCGGAATCGCTGACCAATTGACCCGATAGATCAGCGCCCAAATGACGGCTGCGCCCATCACGAGCAACGCCCCCGGCAGGCGATGGCTCTTGCGCCATAGTGCTAGCACTAAAATAGCGGCAATTGCTGCAGCCCAGCTCCCTGCGTTGGCATTTTGGGCGACGAGTTTCGTCGCCACTCGCGCGAGCGAAAGCCCAAGCCCAACTTGCACACCGCGCACCACGCAAAGTGGAATGACGCGACTGAGCCAGTCGAGCCCCCCGCTGGCAGAAAGTACGAGCATCAGCCCGCCAATCATCAGACCAGCCATCTGAAGCAAAGCGCCGGAAGCTTGGCCCGCGATGACCACCACTGCCATGGCCTTGAGCGGCTGTACGGGCATGGGCAAGCCGTAGAGCAAGCCAGTGAAAATTTGAGCGCAACCAAAAGCGATGAGCACCCCCGAACAGTTGAGCCCAGTCGTGAGGAGGATCCCGACGATGATCGGAAGTGAAGTTCCGATATCACCAAACGCCCCGGCAAATTCTCGCCGGTTAAATTGTAGCCGGGCTATCATGTAAAAACTCAGGACGTCGGCTGCGTGAGTTGCGGCCGGAAGCCCGCGATGTGATCAAGGGCTTCGGCAATCGCTGGGGCTAATAGAGGGAGACATTCCGCAATCGCCGTCGGTCGACCGGGTAAATTAACAATCAGCGAACGTCCGCGCACGCCGGCGGTGGCCCGAGAGAGAATCGCCGTTTTAACTTTTTGATAATTCTGCAGGCGCATAATTTCGCCAAAGCCGGGGAGCTCTTTTTCCAAGACCGCTTGCGTGGCCTCGGGGGTGATATCGCGCGGCGAAGGTCCGGTACCGCCGGTCGTCAAAATGAGCGGGCAGTGTTCGTCATCGGCCAATCGGCGCAAAGCCGCCTCCAAGAGTGCGCGATCGTCGGGTAGGAGTACTCGAATCCATTCCAGCGGCTCAGCAATAATGGTGGCCGCGATGCGCTCGATCTCTGGCCCGCTGGCATCGGCGTAAATGCCATTTGCCGCCCGATCGCTTAAGGTGACACGCGCAATTTTCATGCTTTAATTTTTTCGACGACGCGAATGCCTTCGATCGACATGGCTTTATCCACGGCTTTGCACATATCGTAAATAGTAAGAGCGGCAACAGACACCGCGGTCAGGGCTTCCATCTCGACGCCCGTTTGGCCGGTCGAGCGTACCGTCGCGCGGATGAGAATGCTCGTCGGCTCGACTGAAAATTCGAGCGAAGCGCCCGTTAGGGCCAACGGGTGGCAGAGGGGAATGAGCGTACTCGTTGCTTTGGCTGCTTGCAGTCCCGCAATTTGGGCTACGGTGAGCACATCGCCTTTGGGTAAGGCTTGAGCGCGGAGGAGGTCAATCGTGGCGGCGGCACAATGGAGTCGGCCTTCCGCAATCGCTGTGCGGTGGGAGTCAGGTTTGGCGCTCACATCGACCATGCGGGCGTGGCCGGAGGCATCGAGATGGGAGAATGACGGTGAGGTGGGCGCAATTTTCATGGGCAGAAAATAAAATTAACCGGTTGGCCGATCCGTAAATTGGTGGGCGTCGGAGGCACGGGCAAGAGCGCGTTCGCGCCAACGAGGCCACTGCTATCGCCCGAGCTCGCGAGCGGCAGCGGCGTGAGTTCATAGTGACCGTCCACGAGCTCAGCGCGGCAGGGCCAAAAAGTTTGACGCGAATCGACCGAAGGCAGTCCCGCGATGGCCTGTAATCGTCCCTTGATTTGGGGCCGGGGTGTAGTCGTGCCGGTGGCGAGGTAGCGGAGGAGGGGGGCGAGAAACAATTGGAAGACTACCCAGTGCGAAACGGGATTGCCGGGTAAGGCAAAGGCGAGTTGCTCGCCGCGCGTGGCAAAAACGAGTGGTTTACCTGGGCGAAGATTTAACGCGTGGAAGTGGAGCGTGTAGCCGAGTGATTCCAGCAGGGGCCGTGCGATATCGTGATCGCCCACGCTGGCGCCGCCGGAGATCAGCAAAATATCGTGAGCCGGCAGAGCTTCCGCGACTGCGCGCGCGGTGGTGAGATCATCGGTGACGCGCGCCTGGCTCGCAAGTTCAGCGCTTGCCCCAGCCAGTAAGGCGGCGATGAGCGTCGAATTGCTATCCCGAATTTGGGCGCCGGCAGGAATTTGGTCCGGGGCAACTAATTCGTTCCCCGTCACCAGATGAACGCAGCGCGGGGTTCGCGTGACGCTTGGTTGCGTGCAACCAGCCCCCGCGAGCGCCGCTAATTCCGGCGGACCAAGCCGCGTGCCAGCGGCGACTAAGACGGCTCCGGCGCGACAATTTTCACCCCGGCGGCGAATGTAGTGAGGGCCAGGGGCTGAAGTTATCTGCACGATCTCGCCAGAGCGGGTAACTTCCTCTTGTTTAACCACGCAGTCTGCTCCGCTCGGTACTGGCGCGCCCGTGAAGATGCGGACGCATTCACCCGGTCCTACGCTGCCGGTGAAAGCGAGCCCGGCCTGGCTCGTGCCGATTACACGGAGTGGCACCGCGCGACTATTTTGCTGGAGCGCGTAGCCATCCATCGCTGCGGCGTCAAAAGGTGGCGCATCAGTTTCGGCGTGAATCGAAGTGCGCAGGGTGCGACCGAGGGCTGCGCTCAGCGGTACATTAACCGCGGCCAATTGCTGCGCGTGAGTGAGGATAGTTTGCCAGGCTTGGTCAGGCGAAAACATCGCAGCAAAGTTTTATCCCGCCGTGGGCCGGGCACGTTTAGTGGCGGATTTTTTCTTGGGCGCAGCGATCACGATAAATGGCGTGTAGAGGGTCGAGAACTTCTGCGGAAAGCGGCCGATGATTTTAACCCCGTCATCCAGCGATTCCTGTGTTTTGACGTGGCCGACCGTATGGAGCTTGGCCACTACATCATAGCGGTGATGAGGGATGAATAATTCGGCGGGTACGAGATTATCAATGGCCAACTCTTCGCAGCGGCGCAGCAGAACGTCCAAACCTGCCCCCGTGTGCGCGCTGATAAATAAAGCTCCGGGATATTGTGCGCGAAGCCGTGTGAGTGTTTTTGCCTCAGTTGCGTCGGTCTTATTGAAGACCGTAATCGTCGGTTTATCAGCGGCGCCGAGTTCGCCCAAAACCTCGAGGGTGGTCGCGTGATGCTGCGCGACATTGGGGTTCGTGGCGTCGAGAACGTGAATCAGAAAATCAGAGACGACGACTTCTTCCAAAGTGGCTTTGAAGGCTTCGACGAGTTTATGTGGCAGGCGGCGAATAAAGCCGACGGTGTCAGTCGCGAGGAGTGTGCGACCATCCGGTAAAACAAATTGGCGCGTGGTCGGGTCAAGAGTGGCGAATAATTTATTGACCGCGAGAACGTGGGCGCCGGTGAGTTTGTTGAGCAGCGATGATTTCCCCGCATTAGTATAACCGACAATCGCGGTGCCAGGCACGGGGGTCCGCTGGCGTTTGCGGCGTTGGGTCGCCCGTTGGGAAATAACTTGAACAAGCTCCTCTTTTAAATGGGCGATCCGATCACGCACGACCCGACGATCCTGTTCGAGCTGAGTTTCGCCCTCGCCGCCCATTGAGCCTTTGCCGCGTTGTCGGGAGAGATGGGTCCACGCGCGAGTGAGCCGGGGCAGCGAATATTCCATGCGCGCGAGGGCGACTTGGAGCACCGCTTCGCGAGTCTGCGCCCGATCGGCAAAGATTTCTAAAATAACTTCCTGCCGATCGATTACCGCGAGGCCTGATTCTTTCTCCCAGTTGCGCTGCTGACTCGGTGAGAGCTCACTATCGATGACAATCACATCGGCGCCCTCTGCTTTGGCGAGGGCGATTAACTCCGCCGCTTTGCCGCTTCCAATTAAAAATTTCGGCTGCGGCTGGCGCAGGGTGAGAAAAGTTGAATTCGTGATCTCAATATTCAGATTTTCCACTAACTCGTGTAACTCCCCGAGCAGTTCCTCGCCTTCACCCGCTGCCATTTCGGGAGTTTGCAAGCCGACTAGCAGCGCGCGTTGCACCGGTTTATTTTCGAGGGGGAAGTCAGCCATGAGTACCTCTTGAGTACTCAGTGCTCGAACCTAGTCAACTTATGTCAGGGTTTTAAGCGGGGGTATCGCCATGCACGATCGCTCGGTGCGCCTTAGGTAAAAGATCAGGAGGGCTCAGGATTAAGGAGTGATCGCGCTTGGACGGGGCGCAGAGTAGTCGAGGGGGGCTGCCACATTGGCACCTCGGTGCGACAAGTGGCCCATGCTTTGTCTCAGTACGCTGCGTTCGCGTCTAAAACTTAGAGGGGAAAAAGCGGCCGGCAGTTGGAACACTGTATGCAGGGATGATATTACTATTATGGATGCACAAAAAATGACAGTCATGTCGCGGCAAGCTATCCAGGAAGCCCAGAATGAGGCGCGGCGCCGCTCGCACAATGAAGTGGAGGCGTGGCATTTGCTCGTGGCCTTGCTGACCCAGGAGGGCGGCCTGGTTCCAGCACTCGTTGAAAAGCTTGGGCTAACCGTCAGCGCCTTGCAATTGGCGGCTGAAGGGGAGTTGGCGCGGTTGCCCAAAGTATCGGGAGCAGTGGATGTATCTAAAATCTATGTTACCCAAGCGCTCCATGATGTGCTCACGCAGGCAGAGAAAGAAGCCGCGCAGTTGAAAGATGACTACGTGAGCGTGGAGCACTTGTGGCTCGCCCTCATCCAAGCGCCGCAGCCGGCGGGGTTAAAAAAATATTACGCGAGCTTTGGGCTCGATCGAGCTAAGGTTCTCGCCGAATTAAAATTGATGCGCGGCAGCCAGCGCGTGACGACAGATAATCCTGAGGCAACCTATAATGCGTTAGAGAAATATGGCCTTGATTTGGTGGCGCAGGCGCGGAAGGGGAAATTGGATCCGGTCATTGGTCGCGATGCCGAAATTCGCCGTGCCATTCGGATTTTATCGAGAAAAACTAAAAATAATCCGGTCCTCATCGGCGAGCCGGGAGTGGGTAAAACCGCGATTGTCGAGGGACTCGCTCAGCGTATTTTGCGAGGCGATGTGCCGGAGGGGTTGAAGGATAAAATTGTGTTCTCATTGGATATGGGCGCGTTGGTAGCGGGCGCAAAATATCGGGGTGAATTTGAGGAACGGTTGAAGGCGGTCTTGAATGAGGTGAAGCAGGCGGCGGGGCGTATTATTCTATTCATCGATGAACTGCACACGATCGTCGGGGCGGGAAAATCCGAAGGCGCCATGGATGCCGGCAACTTACTCAAGCCGATGCTGGCGCGCGGCGAGCTTCATTGCATTGGGGCGACGACGTTAGATGAATATCGAAAGCATATCGAAAAAGATCCGGCCTTGGAGCGGCGTTTTCAGCCGGTCGTGGTAGAGGAACCGACCGTGGAAGATGCTATCTCTATTTTGCGGGGGCTACGCGAACGCTACGAGCTCCATCACGGCGTTCGTATTCAGGATAACGCACTCGTGGCGGCCGCAGTCTTGTCACATCGTTATATCGCGGATCGTTTTTTGCCGGATAAAGCGATCGATCTGGTGGATGAGGCCTGTGCCATGATTCGTACCGAGATTGATTCTTTGCCGACGGAATTGGATGAATTGCAGCGGCGGGTGCTGCAGTTGCAGATCGAAGAAACTGCCTTACAGAAAGAAAAAGATGATGCTTCTAAGCGTCGGCTCGGTGAACTGCGCAAGGAACTCGCCAACGCGCAGGAGCAGGCCACCACATTACGCACGGTTTGGTCCAAAGAGAAAGAGGCGCTGGGGCGAGTACAGAAAGTGCGGGAAGAGTTGGAGGCCGCGCGGTTGGCCATGGCACAGGCGGAGCGGAGTTATGACCTCAATAAAATTGCTGAGCTCAAGCATGGCCAGATCCCGCAACTAGAAAAAGAATTAGCGCGCGCGGAGAAAACCGGTCCAGCGAAGACCACCCTCGTGAAAGAAGAGGTGTCCGCCGATGAAATTGCCGAGATTATTTCTAAGTGGACGCACATTCCCGTCACCAAGTTGTTGGCCGGGGATAAAGAAAAATTACTGAAACTCGCCGATGAGCTACATACCCGCGTGATTGGGCAAACCGAAGGCGTGCAGTTAGTCAGCGAGGCTATTTGGCGCGCGCGGGCAGGAATTAAGGATCCGCGGCGACCGATCGGGAGCTTTCTCTTTTTGGGTCCTACCGGGGTCGGCAAGACAGAGTTGGCCAAAGCATTGGCGGCGCAACTCTTCGATTCAGAGTCTAATTTAATCCGGCTCGATATGTCGGAATATATGGAAAAGCATTCCGTGGCGCGCATGTTAGGCGCGCCTCCGGGCTACGTCGGCTATGATGAAGGCGGGCAACTGTCAGAAGCGGTACGACGTAAACCGTATTCGGTCGTGCTCTTCGATGAAATCGAGAAGGCGCATCCTGATGTGTTTAATGTTTTGCTGCAGGTGCTCGATGACGGGCACATCACAGATTCTCAGGGCCGCACCGTCGATTTTAAGAATACGGTGATTATCATGACGTCGAATCTGGGCAGTCGGCATTTATTAGATGGGGTAACCGGGACCGAGATTCCCGAGAGTGTCCGTGAATCAGTGATGGCTGACCTGCGCAGCGCCTTCCGGCCGGAGTTTCTTAATCGTGTGGACGAGACGGTCCTCTTTAAACCGCTATCCCTCGAAGAAATTGAGCAGATCGTCGGCTTGTTAATCGCTGATATTAATCGGCGTCTCGCTGATAAACGAGTGACGGTAATTCTCGATGCCAAGGCGCGCGTCTGGGTGGCAGAAAAAGGTTATGATCCCGTCTTTGGCGCCCGCCCGTTAAAGCGTTTTCTGCAACGTCACCTGGAGACGCGCTTGGCGCGCGCGCTGATCAGCGGGGAGATCGCGGAAGATTCTACCGTCACCTTCAAAGTTAAAGGCAATGAGCTGGTGCTCGGGTAAGCTAGAGGGTTGCAAGTTTTCCGAGGGTGAATGAATCGCGAGCGATCTTGCGCAGGATTTCTTGCTTTGCGTTAGCGCGGGTTTGCGTGAGATGAGTGAGGTATGCCCGCTGTGCCCATTCGTTACTTTCATCGTGTCAAACAAGTCGTCGAGACGGAACAGATCTATGGGGAGCGTTGGCTCCGGTGGACGTATGAGAGTACCTTGGGTCGATTGGCCCTCTGGCTTTTGGTAAAGCGGGCCTTGGTTTCGCGTTACTACGGCTGGAAAATGTCTTGGGCGGCCAGCGCGCAAAAAATTCTACCATTCATTATCGAGTACGATCTCGATGTGGATGCTTTTGCAAAAAAACCGTTCGCATTTAAACATTTTAATGAATTTTTTTACCGCGCTCTAAAAAAAGACGCGCGCCCGCTCGTTGGGGGAGAGCAAATCGCGATCCTTCCTGCCGATGGTCGGCATTTTGCGGTGCCAGCTCTGGCTGCTACGGCAGGCTTTTATGCGAAGGGGCAGCAATTTGACCTAGCGGCCTTCCTGGGTGAAGCGGCCTTGGCGGAGGAATTCGCAGGGGGATCGCTCTTGATTTCGAGACTGTGTCCGGTGGATTACCATCGATTTCATTTTCCAGTCAGCGGGGTGCCTGGGGCGGCTCGTTTAATCAACGGCTGGCTGTATTCGGTGAGTCCCATTGCCCTGCGGCAGAATCTGGCCTATCTCTGGGAAAATAAACGCATGGTAACGCTCGTGGATTCACCGGTTTTTGGTCGAGTCGCCGTCGTAGAGATCGGTGCGACCATGGTCGGAAGTATCCTGCAAACTTTTGCCCCGGGTCACCCGGTGGTTAAAGGGGAGGAGAAAGGACTCTTTAAATTCGGAGGATCTTGTGTCGTGACTATTTTTCAGCGCGGTAAAATTATCTTCGATGCGGATCTCGTCGCGCAGAGCGCGCAAGGGCTCGAGGTATATGCGCTCATGGGCGACCGTCTCGGGGAAGCGCCGGGCTGATTATTTTGGCGGTAAGTTTAGCTTAATTCGGTCATTACCAAAAATCTGCGCCCGTACGGCCTAGTCTGGCTCGAGATAAAACGAGCATCGGCTTAATCCGTAAATAAATCAGGGGCTTTTGATTTTTCTCACAGGGAGGCATCGCTTAGGCTTAATTTGCCTAAATTAGCGCCCTGTTCGCAATTTTGTTCAGTGAGTATGTTCGGAGGCTTGCGCTCATTATAATATTCTACTGGGTTGGGCGCACGATGTCTCGTTCCTCTTCCCCGGTATTTCTCGTGGCCAATGGCGACCTACGCCAAACGGCTAATCAAGCCTGCTGGCCCGCGCAATTGGCGGTCGAAAAAAAACTCGCCCTAGCCGTTGCCCAATTGGGTGGTCGGCTCGTGCGCGCGCATCCCTATAAACCGAAGGTAAAGCACGGCTTCATCTCATCGCAAAAAGAAGGGCTCGCCCTGTTTGCTGAGCTCGAGCCGACGGCCCCGCTTATTATTGCGGAGGCGGTTTGGCAATATTCGCATCATTTACTCGGTGGTTTACTGACTCACCGTGGGCCGATCTTGACGGTAGCGAATTGGAGCGGCCAGTGGCCGGGGTTAGTGGGCATGCTGAACCTCAATGGTTCGCTGACGAAGGCCGGCGTGAAATATTCGACGCTTTGGAGCGACAATTTTGATGATGAATATTTCTTAACGGGCCTAGCTCGTTGGTTGAAGACGGGTGTGACGACGCATCGCACGCCACACGTGCGCGCCTACGCCAAGGCGGCGGTACCGGCTAAGGCGAAGGTCGTGGCCAAAAAAATCGCGACGGATCTACGCACGCGGAAGTCCATCATGGGTATTTTTGATGAAGGCTGCATGGGCATGTACAACGCCATCATTCCTGATGATTTGCTTTATCAAGTGGGCGTATGCAAAGAGCGCCTCTCGCAATCGGCGCTCTATTATGGCGCGACTCAGGTGACGAACAAAGAGGCGCAGGCAGTGTTCAATTGGTACGTTAAAAAAGGCTTCACTTTTCACTTGGGCCGCGATGAAGCGACTGAGCTCACTAAAAATCAGGTATTGTGGCAGTGCAAAACCTACATCGCGGCTTGCCGCATCGCTGATGAATTTGGCTGCGAGACGATTGGGATTCAATATCAGCAAGGCTTGAAGGATTTATTGCCGGCTTCCGACTTGGTGGAAGGCACGCTTAATTCCACCGATCGTCCGCCTGTGAAAAATGCCGCGGGTAAAGTCATTCGTCCTGGTCAGCCCATTGTGCATTTCAATGAAGTGGATGAGTGTGCTGGTCTTGATGGTTTGTTTACCAACCGCGTGCACGCCGCGCTCGGCCAGCCCAAAGCGAATACGCTCCATGATTTGCGCTGGGGTGATTGGGATAAATCGGGGACCACCCAAGATTATGTCTGGGTCTTTCTCATTTCCGGCAGTGCGCCTGCTGATCACCACATCGGCGGTTGGGCGGGCTCTGATTCACACCGGCAGCCCCCGATGTATTTCCGATTGGGTGGTGGTTCGTTGCGTGGGATCGCGAAGCCGGGCGAGATCGTCTGGAGCCGAGTTTTTGTGCAAGGGGGTAAACTTAAAATGGATATCGGCCGAGCTCAGGTCATTAGTTTACCGCGGTCAGAAACCGAACGGCGTTGGCAAGAAACAACTCCTCAATGGCCAATTATGCATGCGGTGACCTATGGCGTGACGCGCGATCTGATGATGGCGCGGCATCAAGCTAATCACATTCAAGTCGCCTATGCGAATTCCGCTGCCGCTGCTGATTTAGCGGCTTACACCAAAGCCGCCTTGGCCGCTCAGTTGGGGATCGAGGTTTCTTTCTGCGGCACCAAGGCTAACGGGACGGCTTTTTAGTTTTGGGCGGCCGGAGAAGCCGCCGTGATTTCGAGCCAGAGCTTACCGTCGCCGGCGGTAAGCTTGACGCCAATTTTAGCGCCCGCTTCATCGAGGGCTGCGCGCAGCATGACGATGGGGTCTTTGCTAACGCTCAAGCGGCGCAGGAGGCCTTCGCCTTTCTGTAAGCCGAGCGCGAGGGTGACTTTGAGGCCGCGTCGTTTCGCTGAAAATTTTACCCCATCAGGGAGCGTAACGCCGGCCCGAAGGGGCTTGAGATAAGCATCAACATAATGAACGCCGATACCGGAGCGGTCATTTTTCTCTGGTCGAAGATGCTCAAGGGCAGTGGTGATTTCTGGAGCGAGTTCAATTTTTATCATAAAGGAGATGTGGATAATGGGTGCAGGGCGAAGTGGAGAGTCTCGAGCGCAGCTTGCCATTTGTGGTGGCGGCTCGGAGCAGCGCAGAGACAGCCGGCCGGTGATTTTACGGGCCGCCACGTCAGCACGGCAGCGAGCGGTTGACCTAAGAGAGGCGCTTCGGTGTTCATGGTGTTAATCACGGCAGCGGCATTTTCTTGCCAGCAGCACATGCGCGTATGCCCCTCATAATGAGGGGCTGGGGTGCAGCGCAGACTTTCGATGCACTGCTCACTCGTGCTGGGGCCAAGGGTGATTTGATAGAGAAGTTGAAAGGCAATGTTGCCGCAGGTACTGCCTTCAAAACGAAAAATTGCTTCCGTGCCGCCATCGGTGCGAGTGGTCAGCGTAAGGTTTTCTCGAGCCCAACGTTGCAAGGCGCGCGCGGGAAATGCGTACGGGGAGGGGGGCGTGACGGCATTCATGAGGTCAGTGGAGGAATCGTGCGGAGAGGGCAAACCGCGAGCTGGGATTTCTTGGGCGTGAGCATCCCTGAGGAGAGCATCGTGATCGGGCCCAGCATGGCGCCGGCGTTATTTAAAGCGACGAGCAGGTTCGCGTTTTCGACAATCGGCCAGCCCGGGTAGCCTGGGCAGAGATGTTTTTCTGCACCTAAGCGGCGGCGCGCCTCGGCCAGCAGTGCTTCGACTGTAGCGGCAGCCAAGCATTCCATGAAAAAATAACGATCAGGCTCTTCTGCGGCCCAGCGGGCCGCCGCTTCAGCTTCTGGCTCAGGGCCCGCGCTGCACGCGACCACCGCAAGAGCCGCCGCGGTGGGGAAGCGGGCCGCTGCCAGCGTTTGCACGGACGTATCAGCGCGGATGGCGCAAAACCATGGCTGTGCGTGGGCGGCAAACCAGTCGCGTGCCCAAGCCGCATTTTCGGCTAAGGCCGGCGGGAAGGCGCGCGCCGGCGGAAACCGAAGAAAACGCTTGAAGTCGCGATCACTCACCACGGGGTGCTGGTTTTTTTCCTGCCAGAGAATGCTCACGCCGTTGCCTCCGGCTGCATGCGGATAGGATTAAATTGGCATCCCTGGACAAAGTGATCGAAAAATCCGGGGTCCGTCTCAAGTTCCACGTGGCGGATAGTTTTGACGAGCGCTTCCAATTCGCGGCGTCGGGTAACTGACAAAAGGGCAACACACGCTCCGGCGATGGCGGCATTGCCTATTTGGACAATTTTCTCATCCGGCAAATCAGGGATCAGTCCAATCCGGCGCGCCGCCGTGAGGTCAAGGTGCCGACCAAAACCGCCGGCGAGATAGAATCGATCGAGTTGAGCAAGCGTCGTGCCGTAGGCTTTAGCGACGGTTAGCAGGCCTGCCACGTTCGCGCCCTTGGCTTGGGCGAGTTCGTTGATATCGCTTTCGCTAAAACTAATCGCGGGATTCGCGGTTACTGAAAACTCGCTCGTCCCATCTTCAAAGCGACCGTATTCATTTAAGCGATCAGTGCGCCGCAGCTCACTCAGCAAGTCAATGAGCCCAGAGCCACAGATCCCCTCAGGAAGTCCGTCACCAATGACCTGAATAACCGGAGCCGTCGATTCTGAGGAGAGCGAGATTTTTTCTATAGCACCATCGAGGCCGGGCATGCCGCAGCTGATGGCGCGGCCTTCAAAAGCGGGCCCGGCGGGGCAAGATGCTGCCAATAGTTTTTGGCGGTTGCCGATAAATAATTCTGTGTTGGTGCCAAGATCCATGATGGCCACCAGTTCATCGCTGTGGTGAGGAGCGACGGCGAGTAGGCAGGCGGCGGCATCACCGCCAACGTGGCCGCCGACGATGGGGAGGGCGTAAAGCCGGGCTTGGGGGTGGCAAGGCAAACGCAATTCGCGCGCGGCGCGACTCACGGCCGTCGTCGTGGTTTGGCCGGTGCGGTAAGCATGCTCCGTTTGCGACCAGTAAGGTTTTTGACCAATGCTCCGAACATCCAGTCCCCAGAAAAGATCGCGCATGGTCGAATTGCCCGCGACGACTATTTCATAAATACAAAGCGGATCAATCGGTAGTTGTTCGATCGTGCGAGTGAGATAGCCGAGCAAGGTGCGCTGCAGTAGATGCCCAGGATAATCAGTATCGTACTGGATGCGCGCCATCACATCGGTGCCGCCAAAACGTTGCGGATTTTCGAAGGAAGCCTGCGCTACTATTTTGCCTGACTCTAAATCTACGGCGCGGAGCACGATCGTGGTTGTGCCCAAATCCAGCGCTAGCCCAAGGAGTGGGCCGGTGGAGCGGGCGATCTCCTGTCCGTCGAGGAGCACGCGATCGCCGACGCGCGTCACCGCGGGATCGGGCTGGCTCACCTGCGCCGCGGCCGGTAAATTCATGGCGCTCGCTTCGACTCGCATGGTCGCGCGACGCATGGTCTGGGCGCGAATGGGACCGGCGTCCTCGAGAAGCCGGGCGCAACAAGACAGGCGAAAGGCGCCTCTGAGGTGCTGTTCGGCTTCCGCCGGCGCCGTCAGGCCGGCGCCGCCCTCAATAATTTCCATCAAGCACTCGCGACACTTGCCTTGCTGGCGACAGGAAGAAGGTACCTGAATGCCGAGGCTTTCGCCTACCGCAAAAAGTGACGTACCCGCTACGGCCGACGTCGTCTGTGTATTAATAGAAACAGTTACAGCCATGATGATCGCGACCCGATCAGAGGCCGGGCTGGGCAGGATTGTCGCCGTGAATATAAACGCCCCCGTCAAACACTACCGCCTTGGGCTGGCGGAAATTTTGCACGTCGGTGAGGACATCGTGAGCGGTCAATAAAAAGCGGGCTTTGGCTCCGGGCGCGAGCGTGCCAAATTTTTCAGCATAGCCCAGTCGGGCCGCGCTGGCTCCAGTGGCGCTATGGATAACTTGGGCCGCGCTGAGTCCGGCGCGCTGCATGAGCTCAAGTTCTTTAATTAAACCCCATCCATGCGGCACACCGTGCGAGCCCGAATCGCTGCCGGCAACAATGCGTACCCCGAGTTGGGCCGCGCGATTGAGGCTACGCGCATGGCCGTCGAGAATGCGGCTCAGGTTATCGCGGATTTGATCGCTCCAGGCTAAAGCGGTTGCGTGATCAACTTGATATTGGACGGGAGCAAAGGTGGGCACCCAGGCGAGATCACGATCGCGAAGCTGCGCCAGTTGATCGTCGTCGATAAAATAACCATGCTCAATGGTGTCGACGCGCGCGGCGATGCAGTTGGCGACCCCGTCGTTACCTGAACAGTGCACCATGGTTTGTTGGCCGTGGTGGCGTGCCGCCTCGGCGAATTGCGTGAGCTCAGGCGCAAGCATCTGGGGCTTCGCTGTGACGGCGCCCTTTTCAAAATTAATAATACCGGTTGCGAGCAGCTTGATACGGTGGGCGCCTGCCGCGATGCGTTCGGCGACGGTGGCTTCTGGTGAGCCTTGTTCTTCCATGGGGCGCGCCATGAAGGATCCGTAGCGCCCTTGATGATTGATGGCGGCGCCGGGGGCATCGACATAGGGCATGATGCCTCGGGCGGCCGAGCGCCAACGGGCTTGGAGGGCGAGGCCTACCCCCGCTTTATCACCCGCTTCGCGCACGGCGATTACTCCGAGCGCAACGAGTCGGGCAAGCCGGGCTTGGGCGCGGACGTGTAATTCTGGTTCCGTGAGTTTAAGATACTCGGCTCGTAGCGCGGGATTTTCTTCGCCGCCTTCGAGAAATAAATGAGTGTGGGCGTCGATCAGACCGGGGAGTGCCGTGTAAGTAGGCAGATCAAGATCTGGGGTACTTTGCCCGGGTCGCAAGAGACGGGCGGGCGGGAGGGTGACCGCGGCGTGTAATATTTGGTCGCCGTGATAAACGAGATGGGCGTCTTTAAGGGTAGTCGTATCTTGGCCAGTAAACATTCGGCCAACGCGCAACCAAATCGGACCGGTCGATGAAGTGAGGGCGGCAGCGAAGGTGGCGGGTAAAGTCATAGGTCGAGGTACGGCGTACAGAGTTCCATGATTTTAGCAGCCTGACGAAAACCAGCTTCTTCCACAGATTCGCCGGCAAGCGCGCGCCCGGCTTCGAGGGCTTCCTCAAGTTGTCCTACCAGCGGATCATCTTCTGGCAGAGGGGTGGAATTGGCCTCCACATTAGCGAGCGCATAGTCGAGCCCAACCCGCGCGCCGAGCGTGAGGTAAGCGCGTTCTAGTTGTGCTTTAATTCCTTTCGGCGTGCCCCAGGCAAAATTGGAGAGACCCACTGAAAAATGCAGACCGCGCAAATGGGGGTCTTGATGGCAGAGGCGCATGGTATCGAGGCCGATGTTAACTAAGCCGTAAGTATCCGCTCCGACCGGAGCGAGGCCGGGATCAACAATGATATCATCGAGAGAGCGGCCGGCTTGCGTGATGAGCAAATCGGCAAAGCGCTTAACCGTCGCATAGCTTTGCTGGGGATCGAGGCTCTGGCCAGTGCTACCATCAGGGCGGAAGCATTCTGAGGCCATCACGATGCAGCGCATATCGTGTGTGCGAATCAGCTCGAGCATCGCCGGCAGCTGTTCCCGAGAGGCGGCGAGAGAATTGAACAGGGGTTTACCTCGTGATTTTGTGCGGTCAAAAACGCGCAAGGCCACCTTGTGGTATTCAATGTTGGGATTATCGAAGCTGAGCGGGACGTCGCTGACCGCTTGAATGGCCGGAATAAGTTTCGGTAAAAATTCTAGCATTTCTGGGACGCGTACCGAGACCCGCTGGGTGCCATCGATGTTGAGATTAACGTATTCGACGCCCGCGGCTGCTTGAAGCTGGGCTAAATGTTGAAAACCCGCGACGTCGCGGGCTTCCCAGGCTTTGCGCGCGCGCGCGTAGGCGTTATTAATTAATTCACCAATAATACGCAGAGGCGGAGCAGAATTCATGGAAGCGTGGGTGGTCGTGGAGCGCGGTCCGTTACGGGAATAGGCGTTTGCGCAGTAGGAATGGTCGTGCGATGAGCCAGATGATCGCGGTGGTGCCAGGTGTTAGCCCAGCTCGAGGTGCCGCGGAGATTTTGGTCCTGAAGCACAGGCGCATGCTCGAGGAGGTGATCAGCGCGACCTTCCGATTTCAGACGGTCATAAGCGCGCGACCAGATGCATTCAAAATCCTCCACTTCACAGCGACCTTCCCGCGTGCCCCCGCAGGGACCGTTGCGTTGGTTTTTTGCGCAGGATGATTCAGGGCAAAGAAAAGCGATATCCGGCAGCGAGCAATCTCCGCAATCTTTGCAGCCAAACATCGCGACTTTGCCGGTATGCTCCGCCCACCGCAGCAAAGCGGGTCCTTGCTGAGGATCGCGCGCATTGCCTGTGAGGCGTTGGCCGAGATTCCAGAGCCCGCGGCCTTCTTGAAACATCAGGCCGTGGACAAATTTTGAAAAACGGTAGCTGTAGGTGACATTGGCGCTCGCGCTCGGCTTCACAAGAGAGGCTGCGTAGCTCGGATGCAGGCGCTCGGGATCAGCGAGACCGCTTGTCGGATCTTCGGCGTAATAATAAAATTCATCCGCATGAGCGTAGCGAAGATTGCGCGCAAATTTCCGCCACTCATCAGCTCCGTAGCTCCGCTCCCGTGCGAGGATCTGATCAACTTCGGCAATGGTGTGGACGCCACCTAAGTACCCCCCTCGATAACCAAGGCCGCGGTAGATTGCGAGCTGCTGCGCCGCGAGTTCGAGAAAGAAGGCTCGGCCGTGATCGGGCGTGGCGTCCTGTTCAGCGCAGAGCGCGGCGAGTTGATCGGAGATGAAAACCCCCGGAATTTTCCCAGAGCGGAAAAGCCGGACCACGCTCGGATTGAGTACGTAAACATTGCCGATGAGAGGCACCTCAGTCCAACCGCGCGTGCGTAGCCAAACAATCAGCTCATGCATTTTGCGCGCATCATAACCAATTTGGTTAATCACCCAGCGTGCCCCGCATTGTAATTTCTTTTCTAGTTTGAGTAATTGCGGAATGACTTCGTTTTCGTGCCGCTTGAAGTTGGTGACGACGCAGCCCGGATAAAATTCGGTGCTCCCGAGGTGGGTGGTTTTTTTGGCACCCGGCCGGGTGACATCGAGGCCGGCATTCATTTCCGCGATGAGCGTCAGAAGACCGATTGAATCGAGATCAAAAACGGGTTTGGCGCCACCGTGCACACCGATGCCCGAATAATCACCGGAGAGGGCTAAAAGATTGTGCAAACCTTGGCTCGCGAGATGCCAGGCTTGGGACTCCAGCCCGTTGCGATTAAAATCTTTGCACGAGAGATGAACGACCACCTCTCGGCCGGCGGAGCGGATGAGTTCGCCCAAGGCGGCGGGCGCTAGCTGCGGATTGCCGCCTGCATTATCGGTGATCGAAACCCAATCAATGCCGTCGTGCAACGCGAGCTCGTTGGCGAAGCTGACACTCTTGGCGGCGCGCGTCTCGGCAACGGTGCCGCGGGTTGAGACCAGTTCAACGCCGATCACAAAGTCGCGGGTCGATTCTAATTTTTCGCGCAGAGTCATGATCGGGAGAGGCTGGGATTGGTTTAGCTAGGCCGCAACCCCCATGAAACGAAGAAATAGTTCAACGCTCGACGGAGCATCTGCGCCGTAACCATCGGCGCCAATTTCATCCGCAAACATTTTATTTACGGGCGCGCCCCCGACCGCAATTTTTACGTGAGCGAGCTCTGGTAGTTGCTGAAAGGCATCAATCACCACCTTCATGTATGGCATGGTGGTGGTGAGCAAAGCGGACATGCCGACAATTTGCGCCTGATGTTCGCGGCAGGATTCAATAAATTTTTCCACAGGTTGGTCGACGCCGATGTCGACCACCTTGAAGCCAGCACCCTCAGCCATCATGCAGACCAAATTTTTGCCGATGTCATGAAGATCGCCTTTGACGGTGCCCATGATGACGGTGCCCCGGGGAGGATTATTAACCGCATCAGCCGTCATGAGCGGTTTGAGAATGGCCATACCCGCTTTCATGGCCCGAGCGGCGACGAGCACTTCCGGGACGTAAAGGATGCTATATTTAAAATCTTCGCCGACGACTGCCATACCAGCAATCAAGCCGGAATTGAGCACTTCATCGACAGGGCGGCCCTCCGCGAGGGCTTCGCGGACGAGACGTTCCACTTCTTTGGCGTTACCCTCGTAAAGGAACTGGTTAATTTGGGCGTAATCAGGCATAGCGAGTAGTGCAGTTGTGAACGGGTGCTTTAGAGTTTAGCGGCATCAAGGCAGGCTTGTTTAATCGCCAAAATATTGGCGGTAGGTGTGCCGAAGGGAATGACAGCTGTTCCCATGATGAATCCAGGGAGATCGCGGCCCCGGCTGATTTCACGTGCCGCCACAGCATAAATTTGTTCGGGAGTTCCGGTTTCAATGAGGCGTGGAGAGATATTGCGGCGCAACGCGCGGCCCTGCTCCCGGGCGATGGTAGCCCATTCATCGAAGTCGCACGTGAAGTCGCAGAGCAAATTGTTCGCACCGGTCTGCGCTAACAGGTTGGCGATGGGGGCGGTATTGCCACCAATAATGAGAGGGAGGTCGCGCACGCCTTGGGCCGCGGCCCATTGGACGAGTTCCTGCGTGATGGGCAGAACAAACTCTTCGTACATTTCCGGCGAAAGCAGGTCAGGCGAAGCTTGAGAATCAAAGACCACTAAATCTGCTCCAGCATCGATGTAGGCTTTAGAAAATTCTTTGATGATGCGCCCAGCGTAAGCGAGCACGCTGCGGACCCAATCTGGTTGATCAAGGCACGCAAGAAAAAGGGCTTCGGCCCCGACGAGTGAGATGGCGAGAGAGAAGGGGCCAGAAATTGCCCCGCGGAGCCAGACGTCATTGCCAAGGGCGCGGCGGACATTGCGGGTCGCCGTGATGTTGACGGGTAGGCGCCCGTCTTTGAGCGGATGAGGTACGCGGGCCTGGCTTAAATCATCACCAACATGAATAATATGGTTTCCGGGTTTAATGCCCGGAATGGAAGTGTCCGCACCTTCGTAGAAACTGACTTTGCAGCCCACGGCTTCAGCTTCGAGATTGTAAACATCAACCCCGACTGCGAGGGCGTCAGGCCCGATCGCGGCATACTCGGCGAGCAACGCTTTCGTCAATAAATCAGCATCCCGCGAAATTGCCGACGGTGTGCTATCGATGAACCAAGCTTTGTGTTCATAGATCGCGGGCAGGAAGAGTGGCACTGGTCGGCGTGGGCCGCAACGCAGCACCGTCTCAACTTCAGCACGGGTAGCAGGGGAGTGGGGAGGAAGGATCATTAAAAAAGGGGGATCGCTAAGCTTACCAAATTCCGACCCAAGCGTCTTGGCGCATAGGGCTTGTCTTTATTGGTAGATCGGGCAGTAATGTGGGAATCGGCTTTTCTAATGCGCGTTTCTCGCCCCATTATTGTCACGTTACCCGACTACGGGGTGCGCTTTGCTGAGAGCGCACACGCGGTCGGCTTTCGCATGGCCGAGCGGACAGATCCTTATCATAAATTAATTTATGTATTATCAGGAAAGGTGGCTTATCGGGAAAAACGTCGAGTTGTGCCGGTCGAAGCGGGTGCGGGGAGCATTTTGATCGTGCCGCGGGGGGTGGCGCATACGATTACTGATCAAGCGACCTCGATTTTGCTGCTGCTCTGTCTGAGTAGCGATTTTCTCAATCGGGAGCCTGAGTTGGCGCGGTTGTGGCTGCCGTTGACCCGCGTGGTTGATCGTCAGCTCGGCCTGAGTCGACCGGGCCGGCAGCGGTTGGAAGGTATGTGGCGTCAGGCGATGGTGGAAGCCCAGCACGTCCGTCTCGGTGGGGGGATCACCGTTCGAGCCATGGCTGCGCAGACGCTCGTATTATTAGCCCGGCTGCCCGCTCAAGCCGGCGGGGCCGAGGCCAGTGAGCGGGTGGCGGCGGTGCGGCGGGAAATTGAAGAGACTTTTTATGATGAGTGGGATCTCGATCGGGCGGCGGCCCGTGCGGGGCTCTCGCGTCGTCGGTTCACCGATTTATTTCGAACCGCCGCTGGGCGCACGTTTTGGGCAGTGCTCAATGACCTTCGACTGGAGCATGCGGCGATGCTGTTACAGCGGGGCGAACATTCGATCATGGGGGTGATGTTTTCCTGTGGTTTTAACGACGTTTCACATTTTTACCGCATGTTTCGGCAGCGGTATGGAGCGGCGCCCCGCGCCTGGTTGGCGCGTGCGGTGCGTTGAATAGGCAAAAAATATTCTCCGGCAGCGCTTGCATAATCACGCTCGATTTTAGCTGAAAGATCTCAGCGCAAGATCGAGGTCTGGGCGCGCCAACAAAATCCTTGCGCCACTCGAGAGGGGGCGTATCCATGACCCTTCAGTTTTTAGCCCGGGTGGTGGAATTGGTAGACACGCAGGTCTCAGAAGCCTGTGCCTAACAGCATGCGAGTTCGAGTCTCGCCTCGGGCACCATTTTTAAAGTCCGCTGGCTGTCCCCGGCGGACTTTTTATTTCAAAAATGGAGCTCCGCCTCAGCGTGGGGACGGCCCAAAGGATTAAATGAAAATTCACTGCGGTGATTAATATTCTAGCTGTGAGCACGCGTGGGATTGCCAAAGTCGTTTTCGTCGTTTCACCTCCACGGCGAACCCCCGTGCAGCCCCGCCCTTTGTATCACACTGTCATGGCTAATTATTTAGTAAATAGGCTCGCCTCGTTGCCGGCTCACCATCGGTCCGTGCGGTGGTTGCTTTGGGGTGGATTGAGCGCGTTGGCTACAGTGGCCCGCGGTGTAGTCGCGCCCGAAGCCCCCATCGATTTCAATCGCGATATTCGGCCGGTGCTTTCTGAAAATTGCATCCGTTGTCACGGACCGGATGAGGATAACCGCAAGGGTGGGGAAAAAGGCAAGGGTGGCATGCGGCTCGATACGCGCGCAGGGGCTTTGGCGTTGTTGGATGATCACCGCGCGATCGTGCCGGGCTCGCCCGAGGAGAGTGAGCTTTATCTGCGCGTCATGACCAGCGATGAAAATGATCTGATGCCGCCGCTGAAAACCGGCAAAACATTGACTGACGCACAAAAGGCACTGCTGAAAAAATGGATCGCGCAAGGGGCACCCTACGCTGAGCACTGGTCTTATGTTCCCCCGGTGCGCCCTCCGGTGCCTGCTGTTAGTCAGGCGGCTTGGCCAGCCAATCCAATCGATCACTTTGTGCTGAATCGCCTCGATCAAGAGAAATTGGCACCGGCGCCGAAAGCCGATCGAGCAACCCTCGCTCGGCGGGTCTCCCTCGACCTGACTGGCTTGGCCCCTACGCCGGCCGAGGTTGCGCAGTTCATCGCGGATCAGGCGCCAAACGCCTACGAACGCTTTGTGGATCGCCTGCTCGCGCAAAATACTTTTGGCGAACACTGGGCTCGGCTCTGGCTTGATCAGGCGCGTTATGCCGATTCCGCGGGCTATGCCGATGATCCGCTCCGCATGATTTGGGCTTATCGCGATTATCTCATCCGTTCGTTTAATTCGAATAAGCCCTTCGATCAATTTACTATTGAGCAATTGGCGGGTGATCTGCTGCCGCACCCGACCGAGGATCAATTAATCGCCACCGCCTTTCATCGTAACACCACCACGAATAGCGAAGGGGGCACGATCGACGAAGAATTTCGCAACATGGCTGTGGTCGATCGCGTTAATACCACCATGACAGTGTGGATGGGTTCCACCATGGCGTGCGCGCAATGTCACACGCACAAATACGATCCGTTCACGCAGAAAGATTATTTCCGCTTGTTCGCCATTCTGAATAATACGGCCGACGCCGATCGGCAAGATGAGGCGCCAGTCTTGCCCTTGTTTACATCCGAACGAAAAGCCCAGCGGCAGCAGATGGCCACGGAATTGGCGGCTTTAGAGAAAACTCTCAGCACCCGAACGCCCGCTTTATTGGCGGCGCAACCAGAGTGGGAAGCCGCCTTTGCGCGTCCGCTCGCCTGGCAAACATTGGCCCCTACTGAATTAAAATCTCAGGCAGGAGCTGCCATGATCAAAGCCCCTGATGGCGTGATCACGGTCGCGCGTAAGGGTGAGACTGATATTTATACTTTCACCAGTGCCGTTGAGGCCCAGGCGATGACCGCGCTCCGATTGGAAACTTTCCCTTCTGAGCTGCCGCCACCCCCAGGGCCGGTTTCAAATGCGGGTGAATTTGTCATTACGCGCATTCGCGCTGCACTCATTCCCGCCGGAGCCCATGAGGTAAAGGGACGTTATCTGCGCGTTGAATTGCCAGGCAAAGCCCAGGCGTTGTCTCTGCAGGAAGTGGAAGTGTTTAGCAACGGCGACAACATCGCCCCGATGGGCGCAGCCAGCCAAAGCAGCACGATGGGTGAAGCGGTGGCGAAGCGAGCGATTGATGGTCTGATGCCCAATAAGGCGGCGGCTAAAATTTTGGCGACCCTGACCGAGGCTTCAGTCAATCCTTGGTGGGAGCTTGATCTTAAAAATCTACAGGCGGTGGAGCGTTTAGTTGTTTGGAGTCCCGCTGCCGGCAACGGAGTGAGTCCGCTCGCGGGGGCTCAGGTCACCTTGTTTGATGAAAACCGCGGGGTGGTTTGGAGTACCACCGTATCGCCCGCGCCGACCGCTCGCCTGGAATTAGCGATCAGCGCGGTGCAGCCACTTACTTTTATTACGGCGCATGCCGACGTGACCCAGGATGGTTTTCGTCCTTGGTCGGTTTTAAATACTAAGGCAGGTCGCGATCAAGGCTGGGCGGTGGGCGGGCAGAGTGGTCGGCCGCATACGATCGTGCTTCTGCCTGAAGTTCCTGTGCTGGTGCCGGCGGGGGCTCAGCTGACAGTGATGATCGAGCAATTATCAAAAAAGAAAAATCATACACTACCTAAGTTGCGACTCGCGACAACAGCCGATCAGCGTGCGATCGAGGTTACGCGCGCCCTTGGGCCCGTGGTCGAGGCTCTCAAAGTGCCGGCGGCGGCGCGCACGCCTGCAGATCGCGAAATCGCTACGGCTTATTACATGACGTACGCACCGGCCTTAGCTTCCACGCGGGAGCAATTTCAAACGATCACTAAGCGCCTGGAGCTGATTGAGCCTTACACCACGGTGCCGATTATGAGTGAATTGGCGGGAGTTAAAATGCGCGAGACTCACATCCAGCGGCGCGGTAACTATCTCGACCTCGGCGCCGCCGTCACCCCTGGCTTGCCCGGCGCACTGCATCCGTTGCCGGCCCTAGCGCAGCCCAATCGGCTCGGGCTTGCGCAGTGGATTGTTGATTCTAAAAACCCGCTGACCTCGCGCGTGATCGCTAATTTATTTTGGGAATCCATTTTTGGCCTAGGCCTGGTGCGCACAACCGAAGATTTTGGGTCGCAAGGGGACTTGCCGTCGCATCCCGAATTGCTCGATTGGCTCGCGGTAGAATTTCGCGAGAGCCACTGGGATGTGAAGCATTTGCTACGGTTGATGGTAACCTCATCAACCTATCAACAGTCATCACAAATTTCCGCAGCAGCATTAGCGCGTGATTCAGTTAATCGATTGCTGGCGCGTGGTCCGCGCTTCCGTCTGACCGCTGAAATGATCCGTGATCAAACGCTCGAGGTCAGTGGCTTGCTTAGTCAGAAAATGTACGGCGCCCCCGTACATCCACCGCAGCCTAAATTAGGCGTCGCCGCAGCATTTGGTTCCGGACTCGACTGGCAGACCAGCGAAGGCGAGGACCGCTATCGCCGGGGAATTTATACGGCTTGGCGCCGGTCCAATCCTTATCCGTCCATGAGCACTTTTGATGCGCCGAGTCGCGAAGTTTGTCTGGTGCGGCGGGAGCGTTCAAACACTCCACTCCAGGCTCTCGTAACGCTGAACGATCCGGTGTATATGGAAGCCGCGCAGAGTCTCGCTCGACGCATGGCAGCAGTCAGCGGCTCACCGGCTGAGAAATTAGCGCATGGTTTTGAATTGGTCTTGTTGCGTGCGCCGAAGCCTCCAGAGCAAAAAGCGCTGCTAGCGTTGTACGCCAAATCACAGGAACGCTTTGGCCGTGATTCCGCTCAAGCTTTGGCCGTAGCGACGAATCCCCTCGGGGCCGCTCCGGCACAGATGAATGTGGCCGATCTGGCCGCTTGGACCGTGGTCGGTAATGTCCTTTTCAATTTAGATGAATTCCTCATGAAGCCGTAAGCGGTCTGCCCCCATGAATCCTTACCTCGACTCTCTGGTTCAAACCACGCGCCGCCATTTTCTGAAGGAATCAGCCATGGGCTTAGGCGCCATCGCGCTGAGCTCCTTGCTGGGGCGTAATGCTTTTGCAGCGTCAGCGGCGGCAACCAATCCGCTCGCTGCGCGGCTTCCCCATTTCGCCCCGAAGGCAAAACGGATTATCTATCTGCATCTCACTGGTTCGCCGCCTAATCTTGATCTCTTCGATTATAAACCCGAGTTGGTGAAACGTGATGGGCAGGATTGCCCTGATGATTTTATCAAGGGGAAGAAATTTGCCTTCACTGCTGGTAAGCCCAAGCTGATGGGAAGTCCGCGCACGTTCGCTCAATATGGTCGGAGCGGCCATTGGATGTCCGATGCGATTCCGCATCTGCACACGGTGGCTGACGATCTCTGTATCATCCATTCGATGAACACTGATCAATTTAATCATGCGCCGGCCGAGCTATTGCTTTTGACGGGTTCGCCGCGGCCGGGGCGGCCCTCGATGGGTTCTTGGGTCACGTACGGGCTCGGCACAGAAAATCAAAATCTCCCGGGGTTTGTGGTGCTCATTTCAAGCGGCGTTCAACCGAACGGCGGAAAAAATTCCTACGGCAGCGGTTTTCTGCCGTCGGTGTTCCAGGGTGTGCAATGTCGCTCTAAGGGCGACCCCGTCCTCTATGCGGCCGACCCCGCTGGGTTCACTCGTGATCTGCGGCGCGACAGTCTCGATGCCTTGCAAGAATTGAATGAACTTCAAGCGAGTGCGTTGGGCCATCCGGAGACGCGTACCCGGATCGCCCAATACGAATTGGCTTACCGTATGCAGATGTCGGTTCCTGAGGTAATGGACATCTCGCGCGAAAACCCTGCGACGATTGCGGCGTACGGGGCGCAGCCCGGTGAATCTAGTTTTGCCAATAATTGTTTGCTCGCACGGCGCTTGGTCGAACAAGGGGTGCGGTTTGTGCAGCTCTTCGACTGGGGTTGGGATTTCCATGGCACCTCGGAGTCGGAAGATATTCGAGGTGGGCTGACTAAAAAATGCACCACCATGGATCGGCCGGTGGCTGCGCTCATTAATGACCTGCGCCAACGCGGCCTCTTGGAAGACACGTTGATTGTACTCGGGGGTGAATTCGGGCGGACACCGTTTCGCGAAGGTCGAACTTCGACCGGTGAAATTTTGGGCCGCGATCATTATCCCGATTGCTACACCATGATTCTCGCCGGCGGGGGTATTAAGGGAGGCTTGTCTTATGGTGAAACCGACGAGCTCGGTTTCAATATTACACGCGACAAAGTTCACGTGCATGATTTGCAAGCGACGCTGCTGAATCAATTCGGCTTTGATCATGAGCGCCTGACCTTCAAATTTGAGGGTCGCAATTATCGCCTTACCGATGTGCACGGCAGTGTGGTTAAAGGGATTTTGAGCTAACCCTTCGCCTTGGTCCTTTGGTCAGCTTTAATATTCTGCTGACTGCAGCACGCGCTCGACTCATTTACTATCTTAGTTGTATAAAATCTTACCCAATATGATTACCCCACGCTGTTTGCTCGCGGCTATTTTTGCCGCTACGGTCACTGCTTTGTCTGCGCATGAAACCGGCACGCCCCACGCCGATGCAAGTACGCCGTTACCCGTGCATTTTGAAGTCGAGACGCAGGGCCCGGTGTCGGCGCCGGGTGCCATCGCGCGGACTCCTGCCTTGCTGACCAGCGGTCAAGGCTTCTGGAAATTCGCACCAGCGCGCGGCACGATGCCGGTACCGGCTGAAGCGCAAGCCTTCGTCAAGGGCGCCCACGGAACCATTATCGTCGATCGGGAGCGCGACGTTGCCTATTGGGGGCTAGAAAAAGTGGGTTGGGTCGCCTTCAGCAATCGCCTGACAAAATCATGGATCGTTAAAGGCGACCCAGCGATTAGCTCTGGTAATTTGCATGGTGCCGACATTATGCCGCGGGCGGGTCAGCTGCCACTGGTGATTGCAGCGGACAATGTGGAAGGGGAGATTTTACTTTCCGATACGACCTTCCAGCAGGTGGAGAAATTAAAAATTCCTACGGGCGGACCCTACGCTGACGGCAAGGGCTGGGCCCCCACTGATGCGGCTTTCGGGGATAAAAATACGGTCTGGATCACTGATGGTTATGGTCGGCATTGGTTCATGGATGCAGACCTCCATCCCTTGGCTTATCGGGGAAATTTTTATGGCGGCGATAGTTTGAGCAAGACACCGCACGGTATCACTTTCGATGCTGCACGTGGTGAGCTTTACCTTTCAGCTCGGCCAGAAGCGCGAGTGATTGAATGGTCTCCCGCCACTAAGCAAACGCTCGCGGTGCATCAATTGCCGAAGGGCAGCACCGCCTGCGATACCGATCTCTGGGGTGACTACTTGCTCGTGCCTTGCCTGGATGGTCCTGACAAAAAGCCCGGTCCCCTCTACATCATTAATCTGAAAACCAAGGCGGTGGTCAGCACCATTCGCCCCAAAGAAGATCTGGGCTTTGATTATGCCCAGCATATCCACGATGCCTGCTGGTACATCGTGGGGCAGGGGGCTGACGCTAAAGTTTACATACTCTTCACCGCGTGGAACCCCGGCGGCGTGGCTGCGCTGGAATTAGTGAATGTGAAAGAATAAATCACTGCCCCGTTCCAAATTTTTTCATTCATAAAATGATGTCATTTATTCTGCGGTTTGCCCACGGGATCATGGCTGGTCTCTTTGCATTTTCAGTTACGCTCCAAATTAATGACCCTAATCCCACACCGTGGATTCTTCTCTATGGAATCAGCGCCGTCGCGGCCGGTTTGGCGGCGGCGGGACGACCCTCGCGCTATCTCGCCTTTGGCGTGCTGGCAATTTGTGCTATCTGGGAGATTCAGTATTTGCGCGTAGGGGCTTGGCATACTCCGTTTAGCGCCTTGGTGGCTGAATGGCATATGACAAATGAGACGATCGTTCTCGGCCGTGAATTTTATGCGCTCATTTTAATCGGTAGCTGGATGACCGTGATCGGCTGCACCGCTAGGCGCAACGCGCCGCCCGCTCAGTAATCGCCGGCCGCCCTCATTTGCTAATGAGGAAATTCCCCGGATTGCCCGAGCTTTATGCGCAGTATTTTAAAGTTTTTAATTTTTGCTCATTTAGCTACGGAGCTTTTTGCCGCGCAAGGGCCGGGGGTGACGCAGTCAGAGTGGCACGGTTATGAGCGCCTCGATTTTGTCGTTGCGGGGCAGCCGGCGATTTTGATTTTACCCAAAGTGGCTGCCCCCGGGCGGCCTTGGTTATGGCGAGCGGAGTGGTTTGGTGATCGGCACGCCCCGCAGGTTGCCTTGGCCTTATTGGCCCGCGGTTGGCACTACGCCTATATTAACGCGAGTGATCGCTATGGTTCGCCCGCGGCGATCGCAATTTTTGATGCATTTTATACGCAGCTGCTGCGTCAACACCAGTTGGCGCCGCAGGTCGTGCTCGAAGGCTTTAGCCGCGGGGGACTCTATGCCTTTAATTTTGCCGCGACCTATCCCGCGCGCGTCGCGGCTCTTTACCTCGATGCCCCCGCCCTCGATCTGCGCAGTTGGCCTGGCTATAAAAAATCACATTGGGCCGAGGTGGCTGAGAATTACGGGCTGACCGTGGCGGCCTTAGAGACCGCTGCCGTGAGTCCGCTGGCGCTGATCGATCCGGTCGTCCGCGCAGGTATTCCTATCATTGGCGTCAGTGGTGACGCCGATGCCGTCGTGCCGTTGGCAGAAAATTTAGCCGTGCTCGTTCAGCGCTATCGCGCCGCCGGTGGCCTCATCGAGGTGATCATCAAACCCGGCGCGGGACACTCGCCGCATAGTTTAGCGGATCCTGCGCCGATTGTAGATTTTATCCTGCAGCACCACGCCCCGAGTAGGTAAGTGCGCCGCGGTGTGGTCTCGCCTCAAATGAGGCCTAGCTATTTGATCAGGCTGGGCGATTTTTGGGCTCGGTGCGTAAGACTCACACGTGAATCACTGCTGGAAGGCTGGCGGGCAGCAGCCAACAATTCTCCGCCACGGTTGAAGAAGTACGGTGCCTGCCTACCAGCTAAAAATGAGTCGAGTAATGTCTGCGCCAAGATTACGCTCACCGAGCAATCGTAGGGCGGCTTAATCTAGCCGGGTCGTTTACGGGTGACGATCAGGCGCGGCTGAGCCGATCGAAGGTTTCGCGTAAAGTCAGGCTGAGGCTATCTTGTTGGGCCTGCAGCTTACGATATAGCGCGGCACGATTTTTTTCTGGGGCGCAGCGGGTGCGTTCGTTCACCGCTACCGCGTGGGCGGCGAGGGTTGCCAAGCTTGTCTTATTGCCCGCGCGTAACTCAGCGCACCAAGCCGCTTGAAGCGCTCCGCCGAGGGCTGCCCCTTCATCTTCCATCATAGCAACTACCGGCACGCCAAAAATGTCGGCCATGATCTGGCGCCAGGCGGCGGATTTAGCTCCGCCGCCAGTTAAGCGAATTTCTTTAGGTTTAACGCCGAGAGTGGCGAGGCGGCGCAGGCCGTAATTTAATCCGAGCGTGACCCCTTCCATGGCCGACCGCGCCAGATGCCCGGGGGTGAGCGTGCGGCGATTTAGTCCATAGAGCACGCCGGTGCCGTGGGGAACATTCGGAGTTCTCTCGCCGTCCAGGTAGGGTACGAGCGTGAGCCCATCGGCCCCCGCGGGGGTGGCGCTGACCGCTTGTTCGAGGGCGGCATGGTCCCAATTGAAGAGCGCGCGAAACTGTTCGGTGACCGCCGTGAGATTCATCGTGCACAGCAACGGCAGCCAGCCGCCGGTGGATGAGCAAAAGGCGGCAATTTCACCGTGGGGGTCGATCACTGGTTTCTGGCTAAAGGCGTAGATCGTGCCGCTCGTGCCGAGACTGGCGGTAACGACTCCGGGGGTCACGTTGCCGGTGCCGATCGCCCCCATCATGTTGTCGCCGCCTCCCGCACTCACGATCACCTCGGGAGAGAAACCGTATTTTGCCGCCAGCTCCGGTCGGAGCGTGCCTGCGGCCCCGTGCGACGGAGAAAGTGGCGGGAGCCAATCGGCCAAATTCTGGTCGATGGCACTGAGGACATTTTTTGACCATGTCCGCCGACGTACATCGAGCAGGGCAGTCCCAGAAGCATCACCCGGTTCCATGCAATAATTACCGGTCAGATAAAAATTGAGGTAGTCGTGCGGCAACAGGACGTGGCGCAGCCGCTTATAGTTCGCCGGTTCGTGACGTTTTAGCCAAAGAATTTTCGGTGCAGTGTAACCAGGCAAGAAAGGCAGTCCGGTGGCACGAATGACGGCCGCCGGCCCCCCTAATTTTTTAGTGAGCACGGCACATTCGGCTACCGTCGAAGTATCGCACCATAGTTTAGCCGGACGAATGACGGCGCCGCGAGCATCGAGGGGTACGAAGCCGTGTTGTTGGCCGGAGACGCCAATCGCGCGAACGCGGCGGCGATCAATTTTAGCGGCGACGGCGGTGATGACCTGGTCGAGCGCAGTCGCCCATTCTTCCGGATGCTGCTCCAGGTGGCCAGCCGGCAGACCAGCTAGCAGAGCGTGAGGAGCCCGGGCTTCAGCAATAACGCGGCCCAGCTCAAGATCCAAGACGATGGCCTTGGTACTTTGCGTTCCGCTATCGATCCCGAGATAAAGGCTCATGCAGTGGAGAGAGTGAAGCCGGCTAAGGCCGCCGCAGAGGGTTGGCAGCCGGCAGAGTGCCAGCGGGTCCCTGCCGCGGGGGCTCGTTGGCGCAGTGACTTAGCCGTGCAGATAGGTGTTGAGTAGATTCTCGAGATATTCCTGTTTGCCCGAACGAAGCTTAGGTTCGCCAAGTTTCGTGAGGACCAGTTTCTCGAGAGATTTAAAAGTAGCCTTACCGGTCTCAATCTCACGACCGAAGCCAGAATCGTAGGAGCTATATCGCTGGGTGAGGAACTGCCCAAGTCGGCCGTCGGCAATGATGTGGCGAGCGAGTTTGAACCCGAGCGCGAAAGTATCCATGCCGCCGATGTGCGCGTGGAAAAGATCCTCCGCATCCATGCTTGGACGGCGCAGTTTGGCATCGAAATTGATGCCGCCAGTGCCCAGCCCGCCGGCCTTTAGAATCGCAACCATGGCGAGGGTGACTTCTTTGACGTCGGTATTAAATTGATCGGTATCCCATCCGAGGAGTGGGTCGCCAGCATTGGCATCAATGGAGCCGAGCATGCCTTGCGAAGTGGCGACTTCGATTTCGTGTTGGAAGGTATGGCCAGCGAGGGTGGCGTGATTCGTCTCGATATTAAATTTAAAATCTTTTTCGAGGCCGTAGGTGCGGAGGAAGGCGACTCCACTGGCGACATCGAAATCGTATTGGTGTTTGGTCGGCTCTTTCGGTTTCGGCTCGATGAGGAACTGGCCTTTGAACCCGATGCTCTTCGCGTAATCGAGAGCGAGATGCAGAAAAGCAGCCAGATGATCCTGCTCACGCTTGAGGTTGGTATTGAGCAGCGTTTCGTAGCCTTCCCGACCACCCCAGAAGACGTAGCCTTCGCCGCCAAGTTCTTTGGTCATCTCAATCGCTTTCTTCACCTGGGCGGCGGCATAGGCAAAGACATGGGCGTCGGGGTTTGTTGCCGCGCCGCACATATAGCGGGGATTAGAAAATAAGTTAGCGGTGCCCCATAGAAGTTTAACCCCGGTGGCTTTTTGCAGGGACTTGGCGTGGGCAATAATCTTATCTAAGTTGCGGTTCGATTCGGCGAGCGTCTTGCCCTCGGGAGCGATGTCCCGGTCATGGCAGCACCAGAAGGGTGATTCAATTTTTTGGAAAAATTCAAATGCGGCATCCATGCGCGTCTTGGCAATGGAGAGAGCGTCTTTACCGCTTTCCCATGAGCGCTGCACCGTGCCGGGCCCGAAAGGATCGGTGCCGGTGCCGCGGAACGAATGCCAGTAGGCGATTGAAAAACGGAGGTGTGATTTTAAAGAACGGCCATCGATCATCTCCGTGGGATTGTAGTGCCGGAAGGCCAGTGGGTTTTTGGAACCAGGGCCGGCATAAGTGATGCGCGGAATGCGGGGGAAGTGGGCGGAGGGATTTTTCATAAAAGTGAATTAAAAAATAATAAGCGGAACCGAATGGCGAGCAAACGAAGAGGAATCGCTCAAATTATTTTGATGAAATTTCTCTATGGCTTGCTCGCGGGTGCGTTGCACATGCCAAGTCGGTTCGGACAGTCTTTTTATGACAGGCCCGAGGTGGTCGCGCGCCCAGTCGTCAGTGGATTATTGGATAAGATCTTGCACCAATAGCTCTCGCTCGGGCGCAGTGGGGCCGAAACGAATAGCCTGGCGAACTAAGGCTTCGGCGCGCGCGCCCTTGGCGTCGTCGTTCACGTGTAAAGTGCAGAGCAATGTGTCGGGAGTTACTGGTTCACCAATTTTGATAAGATCAGCGAGGCCAACGGCGTGATCGACTTGGTCCGACACGGCGGCACGGCCTCCGCCCAGCGCCATAATCGCGTGGCCACATTTGAGCGCGTCAACCTCGATCACAAATCCGCGCGCTTCAGCCGGCGCGTGAATAGCTAAACATTTTTTCGCAGTGGGTAATCGTTTGTAATCATCAATCACGCGGGGATCGCCACCTTGAGCGATGCACATTTGCCTAAATTTATCGAGCGCCGCGCCGGAGGTAATCGCCGCAGACATTTGCTTTTGAGCGTCTGCGGCGTTTTTAGCTGCGCCCCCCAAGACCAGCATATGCCCAGTGAGCGCGTAGGTTACTTCCATCAAGTCAGCAGGGCCGCGGCCTTTGAGGCATTGAATCGATTCAATCACTTCGGTCGTATGGCCCGCGGCTCGGCCGAGCGGTTGGTTCATCGCGGTGAGTTGGGCCCACACCGGTTTACCACCAGCCCGCCCAACCGCGACCATCGCACGAGCGAGAGTCAGGGCGTCTTCCTTGCGCTTCATGAAGGCCCCTTTGCCAAATTTTACATCGAGGACTAATGAGTCGATCCCTTCTGCAAGTTTCTTGCTCATGATGCTGGCGCAAATAAGTGGAATACATTCCACCGTACCGGTGACATCCCGCAGTGAGTAAAGTTTGCGATCAGCGGGTACGACCTGCGGAGTTTGGCCAATCATCGCGGCCCCCACTTTTTCCAAAATGGCGCGAAATTCGATCACGCTGAGCATGACGCGAAAGCCGGGGATGGCTTCCAGTTTGTCGAGGGTCCCGCCGGTGTGACCAAGACCTCGACCGCTCATCATGGGAACTTTGAGGCCACAAGCTGCGGCGAGCGGTGCGAGAATGAGGGAAACTTTGTCGCCGACGCCTCCCGTGGAATGTTTATCCACTTTCGCTCCCGCGATTGATTGAAGATCAATCACTTCACCTGAGCGCATCATGGCATCAGTGAGCCAAGCGGTTTCCTGAGGAGTCATCCCGCGGAGAAAAATCGCCATCAGAAGCGCGGTCGCTTGGTAATCTGCAAAACGACCATCCGTTACTCCCTGCGCGAAGAATTTAATTTCAGCTTCAGTTAAGCTGCCGCCATCGCGTTTTTTTATGATGATATCTTGAGGAAAAAAAGAGGGGCTCATAAAATAAATGCGGGATCAGGTGTGCGCGAAGCAGCGTGATTTTTAGCTCTGAGTCTTACACCGCCGGATCGGAGTGAGGGTTATGAGTTAGATCAGCATTCAGCGGATTCTTGATCTGACCTCATGCGTACCGCTCTTCTTTCCAAGGGTCGCCGTTGTTGTGGTAGCCGCGAACTTCCCAGAAGCCGAGCCGATCCTCGGCGAGGAAGGTGATGCTCTTGACGAATTTTGCACCCTTCCATGCGTAAAGTTTGGGAATGATAATGCGGGCGGGGCCACCGTGCTCACGGGTGACCGGGGCGCCGCCAAATTGGGTCGCCACGAGCACGTCGTCATCGAGACAATGCGCGAGTGGAACATTCGTAGAGTAGCCATCGTAGCTCGTGAAATAAACAAATTGCGCCTCTCGTTTCGGTTGAACGAGTTCGAAGAGGGAGGTGAATGCCACACCGCTCCAAGTGCAGTCGTACTTGCTCCAAGTGGTTACGCAGTGAAAATCACTTTCATCGGTGACTTGGGGGAGGGCATTAAATTGGGCCCAAGAAAGGACGGTTGGTTTTTCCACAAGACCATCGACGGTCAGGGTCCAATCCTGAAGGGCAATCTCAGGTTGCACGCCGAGGTCGAGCACGGGAAACCCCGTCGTGAGTTTCTGGCCGGGCGGGAGTCGATCAGTAGTCGCCACCGACCGAGGCTGAAATCCGCGGGCAAGCTGCTTCGCCGCCCATTTTTGCTTGGCCTCAATATAGCGTTCTTTGGACATAAAGAAGTGAAACTAGCGACGGGCTGGGCTAAGTCGAAAATAATTATCGCCAGAGAAAGTTGCTACGAAGATGAGGAATTTCCTGCTGCGCCGCTGGCCGCTTAGTGGCGACTCAGGAGCTGGTTGGCGGTAAAATAGCTAGGGCCTCAGCGACAGACTTGGCTTTACTCCGATAAAATAGAGCAAGGCCCCCTTGGTAAATGAGGGTAATGGCTGCAATGACGCTATAAAGAGCAAAAAAAGCAGTGCGCACTAAGGGTAGAAGGGCGCTTTTATCTAGACCAGCCTCTGTGAGCATTACTTCCATGTCAGGGGTCAGGCTCGCCAAGGCGGTGTCGGCATCGAAGCTACCGAGCCGGCCGGCGCAGTAGACCAACATCACCGCGAGAAGAAATAGCTGGGAGCGTACGAGCAAGGTCAGGCCGGCGGGGTTACGGCGTTTCAAGTGGCGATGTCCGCGAATTTCCATGAGGCCGGCCGCTAAAATGAGTAGGCCGATAAAGACGCTCAGCAGATCTCCAATGGCCAGTGCCAGTAAGGAGCCAAGCGCGGAGATGACGATCACGCTCCAGCCATTGAGTCGCGAGATCGTAAGAATGCGCTGGAGGGTTTTTTCGGCTGAGGAGAGTGCGGGGGCTGGGCATGCGATTTGACTTTGCCATTCTAAGCGCTGCACGGAACCTCTAATTTACCTGTCATGCCACCCCGCACCCCCAAACCTTGGCCCTTCCGGATCGAGTATCCGCCCGAGTTGCCGATCAGTGCGCGTGCAGATGAAATTATTACGGCCATTCGTGATCATCAGGTGCTGATCTTGGCCGGAGAGACAGGGTCGGGGAAAACGACGCAAATCCCCAAGATGTGTTTGGTCGCAGGGTGCGGTGAGCGTGGTCAGATCGCCTGCACCCAGCCTCGGCGGGTGGCAGCTACTTCCGTGGCGCGACGCGTGGCAGAGGAACTCAATGTGTCGCTGGGTCGTGAGGTCGGCTGTAAAATTCGCTTCGCCGATCAGACTTCTGCCGACACCGTTATTAAATTCATGACAGACGGTATGCTGCTCGCTGAGTTGCAGGCCGATCCTGATCTGCGGACGTATGACACGATCATTGTCGATGAAGCCCACGAGCGTTCGTTGAATATTGATTTTATTCTTGGGCATCTGCGTCGACTGCGGTTCCAGCGGCCAGAACTAAAAATTATCATCACCTCGGCGACGATTGACACCGAGGCTTTTTCCAAAGCGTTCGACGGAGCGCCGATTATTGAAGTCTCCGGCCGAGTTTATCCTGTGGAGGTGATTTATGCGCCACTCGATGAGCTGAACGAAGGCCAGGCAAATGCTCCCGTTGAGCTGAAAGGCTCATCAGCTCGTCGGGAAAACTCATCCGACCAGAAGAAAAGCAAATCTGAAGACTATACTTACATTGAGGCCGCGGTGGAGGCGGTGGAGCGCGTGTTGCAGGAAAGTAACACCGGTGATATTTTAGTATTCTTACCGACGGAGCGAGATATTCGTGAAACCCGGGATTTGATTGAGGGGCGTCGCGGGTCGCGAGTGGAAGTGGTGCCCTTATTTGGACGACTGACCAACGCCGAACAGCAGCGAGTTTTTTCATCATCCCAAAAAAGAAAGGTGATCGTCGCGACGAATATTGCAGAGACCTCACTGACCATCCCCGGCATTCGTTTTGTAATCGATACGGGGTTGGCACGCTTTAGTCGGTACACGCCGCAGAGTCGGACGCGCCGGTTGCCCGTCGAACCGGTGTCGCAAAGTAGCGCGGACCAACGGAAGGGACGTTGCGGACGTGTGAGTGATGGGGTGTGCATTCGGTTGTATTCGGAGCAAGATTATCTCGAGCGACCCCGATTCACGCAGCCGGAGATTCAGCGCAGTAATTTAGCGGATGTGATTTTGCGAATGAAAGCCTTTGGGCTAGGGGACATTGAAGAGTTTCCCTTTCTCAATGCCCCGCCCGCCAAGGGTATTCGTGCTGGCTACGCTTTATTGCACGAGCTCGGGGCGATTGATGACGTCGGTGGGCTGACTGAGATTGGGCGAGAGCTGGCGCATTTACCGGTCGATCCGACGGTCGGCCGGATGATCCTGCAGGCGAGTCATGAAAAAGCGCTGCGTGAAGTTTTAATCATCGCGGCGGCTTTGAGTATTCAGGATCCCCGAGAGCGGCCAATGGATTTGAAGGAGAAAGCCGATACCGCCCACCGTCGATTTACGCATCCTGATTCTGATTTTTTAACGCTCCTAGCAATTTGGGAGAGCTATCATGATGAATTTGAGCAGATGACGCTCGGCAAGTTGCGGAAATTTTGCACCGCACATTTTTTGTCGTTTATGCGAATGCGCGAATGGCGTGATGTGTATGGTCAGTTAGAGGATACGTTGCGGGAGAGGAAAAACCTAGCTTGGACATCGGTTTATGATGGCTTGCCCGCAGTGAACGAAAAAGCGGCCCGCCCTCCTGCAAAAAAAACGGGGCAGTCGGCACCGCCTACCGTTTCCGATTTCGCTATAGCTACGCCTGCTTATCGCTCGATCCATCGTTCTATCTTAGCTGGCTTGCTGGGCAATATTGCCACGCGGACGGAGGAGGGGGATTATCATGCTGCTCATGATCGGCGGGTGGCAATTTTCCCGGGCTCGGCGTTGTTTGAGCGAAATGATCCGCGCAAGAAAAGTCCTGCGACAAAATCGCCCACCAACACGGTTCCGGCTAAGCGGGTGGCGCGTTGGCTGATGGCCGCCGAGGTCATGGAGACCGCGCGGATTTATGCGCGGACCTGTGCGCGGATCGATCCGCAATGGATTCTCGATCTGGGGGCGCATCTCCTCCGTATTGCGCATAGCGAGCCTTTCTGGAACGCGGAGGCGGGGCGGGTGTTGGTTAAAGAGCGGCGCCGGCTCTACAACTTGGAACTGGCGACGCGTTCGGCCAGCTACGGTAAAATTAATCCCATCCACGCGACTGAGATATTTATTCGGGAAGGCCTCGTGGGCGATACGATCACGTGGCCGTTTGATTTTTTGGCGCACAATCGTCGCATCCGCGAACACATTGAGACGATTCTCACCCGGACCCGTAGTGCCGGCTATATGAACATCGATGAAGCGCTTTATCGATTCTATGCGCAGTATCTGCTGCCAGTCAGTCGAAGCGATCGCACCGCCGAATCGAGGGGGAGCGTGCTACCAGAAAATTCTCCGCACCTTGGGATTAGTAGCGTCGGCGAAATGGTGGACTTCGTTCGGCATCAACAGATGACCGCGCCTAAATTTCTTTTTCTGAGCGAAGCTGATTTGCGTCCGCCCGCCGAGACCGAACACAGCGCAGAGGCTTTTCCCGCGGAGCTCCCGGTGGATAATTGTGTGCTACCGTTGGCGTATACTTATCAACCAGGGCAAGAAGCCGACGGCGTAACCGTTCGCGTAAATCTGACGGAAGCGGCCGCACTGACGGCGGCGGCGCTCGATTGGGCCGTGCCTGGGCATTTGAGTGAAAAAGTTGAACTGATGCTAAAAGCGCTACCTAAAGAACAGCGCCGTGCTTTGATTCCCCTGACCGAGACGGCTCACCAATTAACTCGAGATTTAGCCTTAGTGAGCGGTCGAATGCCCGCGCCCACGCTGGCCGACGCGTTGGCTGAATTACTTTCTCCACGGTTGGGGGTGCAGATTAATCCAGCCATGTGGACCGATAAATTATTTCCTGATCATCTACGCGTGCGGGTGGAGGTGGTGGATAGTCAGGCTAAGGTGCTGGGGGCTAGTCGTGACTTGGGGGAATTGCAGGCGTTGCTCCATTCGCGTCAGCGAGATGTTAGTCAGCAAGCTGCCCGGGTTGATAATGCGGCGTGGCGGGCGGCGCGAACACAGTGGGAAGGGGAAGCGATGACCGAATGGCAATACGGCGACCTGCCCGAAAAAATTGCGGTGAGTGAACATCATGGCGTGCCGGTTTATGCTTATCCTGGTCTGAAGGCGGTAGCCGCAGGAGTAGCGGTGCGGTTATTTGCCACGCCGGAAGAAGCGGCAACGGCGACGCGCGAGGGGTTGCGGAAGATTTTTGAAATTCAATTACGCTTTGATTTGGGGTGGCTAGAAAAAGATCTTAAGGCGTTGCGGATGTTGGGAACGTTAGCGGTAACGCTGATTACTCCCGAGGCCATGCAAGCGGACGCTTTAGCCTCCATTCGCCGTTGGGTCTGTGATCCGGAGCGGATGAGAGGTAAAGTAAGTCGTGGGAATGAGTCGCATGGCACGGACCAACTTTCCGTAGCGACTTACCTCCTGACCAAGGCAGTTTTTGAGCGAGAGCTTGCTCAGGCTAAGCAAGATTTGCGCGGCCTCGTGCCGAAGCTTGGTGAGTGGCTCAAGGAAGTTTTAACCCTGCGCTTGGCTTTAGAAACGCAACGACCGGCTTACCCTGGTTTAGCGGATGATTTAGCGGTGCTCCTGCCCCCAGAATTTTTGCGGTCCATGCCCTTCAGTCGGCTTCAGCATGTGTCGCGATATTTGCGCGGCATGCAGGCTCGCACTGAGCGTTGGAAGCGTGATGCGGCGAAGGATGCGCAGCGCATGCAAGAACTGGCGCCCTTCGTCTCGGCGGCTCGGCGAATTACTGCCCAAAGCCGCGGTGCTCGCGTTGGATCGGTGGCGGTCGCTCCGTTGGCTGCTGAGGCTGCCGATAATTTTCGGTGGTTGGTGGAGGAATTTAGGGTCAGTTTATTTGCGCAAGAACTGGGTACCGCCGAGCCGGTGTCTGCGGTGAGATTAACGCGAGCTCTGGCAGAATTAGGTGGGTCGCTCATTGAAGATCAGGCCAACAGTTCGGCGAGGCCGGCGCCCGCCCAACCTTTAAAACCGGCTCCGGCTACGTCGGGGAAAAAAGGTACGCCGCTCAAGAGCCTAGGCTCACTCGATCAATTATTTCGCAAATAATGCGGGGCTTTTACCGTTGTTAGTGGGTGGAGATATTATAACCTGCGGGTAATTCATTGCCCTATGAATACGACGCTGACGACTCTGTTAGAGCAGAAAGGTGGAGGTACTATTTACACGATTCCTTCAACGGTGACCGTCGCTGAGGCCGTGCTGGCAATGAACACGCACAAAATTGGCTCAGTATTGGTTATGCATGATCTGCAGCTTGCCGGAATTTTTACGGAGCGTGATGTGTTGCGGCGTGTCGTTGGAGCGAACCTTGATCCCAAGCTTACACCCATTACCAAAGTGATGACTGCCCAGGTGCTCACAGTTGCGCCGACCGTCACCGTGCAAGAAGTAATGGATATTTTTACTGAGAAACGCTGCCGGCATTTACCCGTGATGCAGGCCGGTCGCTTGGTCGGGGTTATTTCAATCGGTGATGTATCGCGCTGGGTGGCCAATATTCACCGGGCAGAAGCCGAATCCTTGCGGCAGTATATTGCGGGTGGGCTTTCTACCTAAAGGAGTTGCTGCTGCCTGATCGCCACGGGGGCAATCATTTCATCGATTGCTTTTCTGACCTGTCATTTGATCGGCAGCGCGAATCTCTATCTCAGGCCAAAGTTTGCTTTTATCTTAAACAACTCAATTCAAACGCGGAGGACGTGAAGCACTCAGGGAAGAATAGTCCTGAGGTTTTAAGGTTTATTTAATGATGGCACCGGCTGAGCATCGGCATCTCGTCTGATCGCCATCAATTTATGAGCTTAATCGATACGCATACTCATCTCGACTCATTCGTCCGCAGCGGCGAGTTGCCGGCAATTTTAGAACGCGCGCGAGCTGCTGGAGTAGCGCAATTGGTGGCTATCGGTACGGATACTGATGATTGGGGGTTATATCGTGACTTGGCCCAGCAGCATGCTGGGCTCGTGCATTATTCGGTGGGCTTACATCCCTGTAACGTGGGGGCTGATTGGGCTGAGCGAGTCGCTCAATTAAGGCCGTTTTGGAGTGGGTCGACTGCGCCCGTGCCGGTAGCGCTGGGGGAAATTGGGCTCGATCGATTTCATTTGCCGAAAGAACCGGTCGAGGCGGCAAAGATTTTTAGTTGGCAGCAGTCAGCATTCGCCGAGCAGTTGGGGACGGTGAAGGCGCTCAATTGTCCCGTCGTGGTGCACTCGCGGGGGGCATTTCCGGAGTGCCTCCAAATGATTGCGGCCGCCGGCGTCGATTGGCACCGCGTCATATTTCATTGCTTTAGCGAAGGTCCCGCAGAAATGACTGAGCTGTTGCAGCGTGGTGCCTATGGATCGTTCACCGGCGTGATCACCTATAAAAAAGCGGAGAATGTGCGGGCGGCCGCTCAGGTGCAGGGCTTAGAGCGGTTGATGATTGAGACAGACGCCCCATTCTTGACGCCCATGCCGCATCGCGGGAAACCCAATGAGCCGGCCTATTTACGGCATACGGCCGACTATTGTGCAGAAATGTTTGGGGTGAGCCCCGAGCGGCTGGCGGCGGTCACGACGCAGAACGCCCGGAATTTTTTCAGGCTAGGCGCTTGAGCACAAAAAAGCCGGTCTGAGACCGGCTGGCTGGACGACTCAGCGTAGGGTCGCGGGTTTAGGCCTCTTCGAATTTCTTCGCGAAGAGGGCTTCGAGTTCGGCGAGCATTTTATCGGCATCATCGCCTGTCGCCAAAAATTTGATTTTGCTGCCCTTCGCTGCGGCCAACATCATGAGGCCCATGATGCTTTTCCCATTCACTTGTTCTTCATCTTTTTCGACGAAAACATCCGACTTAAATTTGTTAGTGACGCGTACGATCATCGCCGCCGGACGAGCGTGGATACCCATTTTGTTTAGCACCAGCAGCTCCTTGACCAGGGTGGCGGCTGCAGTTGGGTCGTTCTTTTCCATTGCGCTAGGGCTAGGTCGTCGGGTTAAAGGGAAACGCTAAAAAGCTGGTCGCGCCCCCCCCTGCAATCTTAAAGACCCCCGTATGCCTGCCTTTGCTATCATTGTACCCTGCCGTTTGGAGTCCACCCGCTTTCCGCGTAAACTTCTCCATTTAATTAAAGGTAAGCCACTTGTGCTGTGGGTAGCCGAGCGAATAACGGCCCAAGCGCCTGATTATCCCCTCTGGTTTGCCGTGGATGATAAATTATTAGCCGAGTGTCTCGAGGGGGCGGGTTTTAGGACGATTATGACCTCGGCCGACCACCCGAGTGGCACCGACCGGATTGCCGAAGCCAACCGGACCGTGCGGGCCAGTTATGTGCTCAACGTGCAAGCGGATGAGCCGCTGGTGAGCGGCGGACAGTTGCAGGCGCTAGCCCGTCTTATTCAGGGGGATTGCCCAATGGCAACGCTCTGCACTCCCTTTAAACGCGTCGTAGATTTTTTTAATACGAATCAGGTCAAAGTAGTCATGAGTCAAACTGGGCGAGCGATGTATTTTTCACGGTCACGAATGCCCTTTTCCCGCGATCTTGGCCTGACGATTGATGATGCTTGGGTGGCGACAAACCCGTGTTTTAAGCATCTTGGGTTGTATGCGTATAAGGCAGATTTTCTCGAAAAATTTGTATCGCTCCCTCCCAGCCAATTGGAACAGATCGAAAAATTAGAGCAGCTGCGGGCCCTGGAGAACGGTTATCCCATAGCAATAGCAGCAACTGATGACCCGACTATTGGGGTTGATACGCCAGAGGACGCCAAGCGCTTCGAGCAGGTGCTCGGAGGTTAAGCCAAAGAAACTAAATCTTCCCGGCCTTCCGTTTCGCTACGAGCTGATAGAAATGCTCAAACAAGGGGTCGGCGTCGTTCGGACCGGGGGCGGCCTCAGGATGATACTGCACACTGAATACCGGCAGCTCCTTATGGCGCAGGCCTTCTACTGTTTGGTCATTTAAATTGATTTCAGTCACGACCGCTCCGCGGCTCTCCAGCGATTTCGGATCGGTCGCAAATCCATGATTTTGGGCGGTAATCGAAACTTTGCCGGTTTCTAGATTTTTGACCGGTTGGTTGCCTCCACGATGGCCGAATTTGAGTTTAAAGGTCGTGCCGCCGAGGGCATGCGTGAGCATCTGGTGGCCGAGGCAGATTCCGAAGATGGGATAATTCGGTAACAACCGGCTAACCGTCTGGTGGATGTAAGGCAGAGCGGCTGGATCGCCCGGGCCATTGGATAAAAATACCGCATCCACGCCGTGTTCGCGCACTTGTTCTGCGGTGGCGGTGGCGGGGAATACTTGCACCTCGAAACCATGGCGGACCAATTTACGGAAGATGGTGTATTTTGCGCCGTAGTCGAAAGCGGCTACTTTAAACTTCTTAGCTGGCGTGAGGGTCGTCCCTCCACTGGTACCGACCGGTAGATATTGAGCATTATGCCGCGCCGGATCATTGGCGCCCCAGAGGTAGGGGGTCTGACAGGTAACATCTTTAACGTAATCGCTGCCAGCCATGTCATGCCAGGATTTGGCGCGCTGTACGGCTTCGGCATCGCTCAAGGGGAGGGTGCTGAGGCAGCATTTCATCGCACCATCTACGCGGAGTTTTTTAGTCAAGGCCCGCGTATCGACCTCACTTATGCCCGGAATATCATACTTTTTTAAGTACTCATCGAGGGACATTTTGCTCCGCCAGTTGCTGACGATGGGGGAGATCTCGCGGACCACTAAGCCGGAGCATTTTGGAGTCCGCGATTCCTCATCCTCGCCATTGACCCCATAGTTACCGATCTGGGGAGCGGTCATGGTCACGATCTGGCCGAAGTAAGAGGGATCAGTGATGATCTCCTGATAACCGGTCATCGAAGTGTTGAAAACACACTCACCGGCGATAGCGGCGTTGGCGCCAAAGGCTACGCCACGGAATATGCTACCGTCTTCAAGGGCGAGAATAGCGGGATTGGTCGCTGGCATTAAAGCCCGACGAAAAGGGCTTCATTGGCCCCTGCCAAGTGTATTAGCGGAAAATTTGCACCGCTGATGGTAACAAGAGGCTGGTGGGGCTTAGTGCGATGCGCCAGAGGGGGGGGGAAATTCCCCCATTTGACAGAGTCTGGAATCCAGCTAGGTCTTGAGTCTACCCATGGCTTACATCGACGACCGCTCCACTTGGTTTGAAGGCCAGGGGCTGTGGCAACATATTCCTGAGTCTGATTGGCAAGACTGGTCTTGGCAGTTGAAAAACCGGTTGACCACGATCGAGCAATTGGAGCGTTACCTGACCCTGACGCCTGAGGAGAAAGCCGGCTGTCTTTTCGCCAAAGAGAAGCTCGCGCTCGCAATCACTCCTTATTTTTTCAACCTCATCGATCGGACTGATCCTAATTGTCCCATTCGTAAGCAGGTTATTCCGCGGAGCGATGAGATGATGGTTTCCTCTGGGGAGATGCTGGATTCTCTGGGTGAGGATGAGCACTCTCCCGTGCCCGGTCTCGTGCATCGCTATCCGGATCGGGTGTTGTTTTTAGTGACCGATCGCTGCGCGGCTTATTGTCGTTATTGTACACGAAGTCGGCTTGTGAGTAACGCGCAGGACTACAATTTTCATCCTGAATACGAGCAGGCGCTCCGTTACATTGAGGCGCACTCAGAGGTGCGCGATGTACTGTTGTCGGGTGGGGATCCCCTGTTGTTATCGGACAAGAAGCTCGACCACTTGCTCGGCCGGCTGCGCGCTATCAAGCATGTGGAGTTTATTCGTATTGGGTCACGCATCCCCGTCTTCTTGCCGCAGCGAATTACCCCCGAGCTGGCAGAAATTTTTAAGAAGCATGGCCCAATTTGGATGAGCCTGCACATTAACCACCCCAAGGAAGCTACTCAGGAATTGAAAGCAGCCTGCGAGCGGCTTTCTTTCGCTGGCGTACCGCTGGGCAATCAGAGCGTATTGTTGAAAGGGGTTAATGATGACGCTGAGGTCATGCAGGCGCTCGTGCACCGCTTGCTCCGCATGCGCGTGCGGCCTTATTATATTTACCAAATGGACCTGATCACGGGCGGGGCCCACTTCAAGGTGGATGTGCGCAAGGGCATTGAGATTATCCGTGCTCTCCGCGGACATACGACAGGCTACGCGGTGCCTCAATATGTCATCGATGCCCCTGGTGGCGGCGGCAAAGTGCCGATCAATCCTGATTACGTTCAGGCGATCACAGACGATGAAGTGGTCTTTAAGAATTTTGAGGGTAAGATTTTTAGGTATCCACTTAAGGCATCGCCGACTCCGGCTGGTGCTGGTTTGATTCTGCCTGCAGAAATCCATCTCTGAAGGGCCGGCAGGAAGCTTTAAAAAGCATTCTGAGTGCACGGATTTATGACACTACGCTTGCTCAATCAGGCGAATTAGTGGGGCGATATAATTTCTTAAAGTATTGATTATTATTTAATTATAAAATTTTAGAATTGAAAAATTTCGCTATTAAATTTTAGCAAAATAATTCCAACGTTTTCCGCCACACTGCGTCTATCCCCGTGATAGCAGTGATCGTTCATAGCGAAGCATTGTTTGTAGTTTTTAGGTGTTTTAGGTGTTTTGGTTATTAAGGGGCCACTCGTAAGAGTGGCCCCTTAATATTTTCAGGGAGGAATTTTTTTTGAAATAAATTCAACGTTTCTAAACTAACACCGTCTTACCCACTGTAATTAGTTTTGAGTTCATAGGTTTGCTTGGTGTTAGGTCATGCAGGGCGTCCCATTAGGGGCGCCCTTCATGATTTATAGGGGGCGCAGGTTGAGGGGCATTGAAACTGCTTCATTAAGCTTGGCCTAGAATTCACCATCCCGCCGGGCCGCGGGATCAATTTTACTCAGCCGAGCTGATTCAGTGATTGACGATAAATAAAGCGTTCTTGAGCCTGCGGGTGCTCGTAGGGGTGTCCTCCGCGGAGGACTGAGATTGCGGCTCGCTCGGCTGCTCGACCCTCTGAACCTGAAACGGATCATACCGGCGAAGGAAACAAGCAAGAGAGTGCTACCGCACTCTCAGTTTCACTTTCGGTGGGTCAATTTTGGGTTGGGCGCCAACTCTATGCTAACTCGGACCCAATGGTTTTATTTTATTCTAACGCTGTCGGCGGCTGCCGTCACTCGTGCGCAAATTTCGCCTGTCGCCGCTCATGACGCTGCTCCGATCGCGCTGGCGCCCCTTCGCGTCACCGCAGATGTCTGGGCCTCGCCACTCGCGCGCATGCCGGCAAGCGTTTCGGTTTATGATGAGACCAGTCTTCGCGCTGGCGCAGTGCGGCATTTTGGCGATTTGGTAGATCAGATTCCCAATCTTACTTGGACTGGCGGTACCTCGCGCCCTCGCTATCTGCAGATTCGTGGCTTGGGTGAGAACTCTCAATACGAGGGCGAGACTCCAGATTCAGCCGTGCGCTTTCTAGTCGATGATTTTGATTTCACGGGCCTAGGTACTATTGGAAGTGCATTTGATGTGAGCCAAGTGGAGGTGCTGCGCGGCGCACAGGCGGGGGCATTCGGAGCAAATGCGGCGGGCGGAGTGATTCGTCTGGTGACTAATGCTCCGACGCCATTCTGGACGGGTCTCGTCGAGAGCAGCGCGGGCAGTGATGCCTTGCGTACGGGTAGCCTCGCTTTGGGCGGTCCACTCGTAGCGTCGCAACCAGAGCAATTCATGGCGCGAGTTGCCTTGCAGCAAACGTCGAGCGACGGCTTTCGACGCAATGTGACGTTGCAGCGAGCGACGAATGCGCGGGATGAATTTACTGCGCGGGTGCGGCTCACGTGGAATCCGCAGCCTCTCTGGACTTGGGCGGCGGCGGCGATCGCGGCTAATTTCAATAACGGCTTTGATGCCTTTGCCTTAGATAATAATGGGCGCCTTACTTATAGTGATCAGCCCGGCCGCGATGAGCAGCGCTCCCTCGCTGCAAGTCTGCGTGGCACATATCGCGGTTGGGCCGCTGCGCGCTTCACGACCGTAACCAGCGGCGTACACTCCCGTTCAATTTATAGCTATGATGATGATTGGACCGCGGCCTCCTATGCAGGGTTCAGTGATCTGCGCCGCGAGCGTTCGGTGATCAATCAAGAACTGCGGCTCGACTCAGAGCCGCTGGCTGCGTCGGAGCAGGGAGATCGCTGGACGCTGGGGGCTTTTTTCTCGAGCACGGCAGAAACGAGTCAGTATGCCGATCAAGATCCTTACAGTCGGCGCGAACTCGCTACGCAATATGACGCGCGCAATATAGCGCTGTTCGGTCAGTGGGGCCACAATTTTACTGCCCGCACGCGGCTCGTGGTTGGGCTGCGTGCGGAGCGCATCGCGCTCACGGGTAACGGCAAGAAAATGGTTACTTATTTTTATCCGAGTGCCGCCGAGCCTATCCTATCGCTCGCGCCTCGTTTTCGCGACGGCTTGACCGGAGGCAAATTGGTGCTCGAACATGAATTGAGTGATCATGAGTTTGCCTTTCTTTCACTGACGAGGGGCTACAAGGCTGGCGGCATCAATATTGATGCGCGGATCGATCAAGCCCTTGATCCACTGACGTACGCCAGTGAGTATCTCTGGCAATATGAAGCTGGTTTGCGTGGACATTGGCTTGAGCAGCAACTGACCGGAGACGTTACCGCCTTTTTGATCGAACGGGTTGATACCCAAATCCGAGATTCGGCTGGGTTTGGGGGGAATTATCGTTTTTTTATCGACAATGGTAAGCGTGCCAATGTTGCTGGCTTAGAGGCCGCGGGAAGCTACTTCCTGACCAAAGCATGGTCGCTACATGGCACGGTGGCGCTGATGCAATCTCATCTGCAGAGCTTCACTCTCTCCAATGGTAATGTGGGTGGCGGACGCACGCTCGCGAATACGCCCCGCTACGGTTATACTTTTTCGACCAGCTATCGTCCCGCGTCGGGATGTTTCGCTTCCGCCGAATGGGTCGCCCGTGCACAGCAATTTGATTCGAATAATCAAAATGAATCTCGCCGCGCCTTTCAGGTTATTAATGCAACGTGGGGCTACGCCTGGCCTGCTTGGACCCTGACGCTGTGGGCCAAGAACCTGCTTAATGAAAATTATGACCAGCGGGTCTTTTTCTTTGGTAATGAGGACCCCGACTATCTTGCAAAGCGGTATGAGGATCGGGCCGCCCCTCGTCAGCTCGGGGTAACGGCGAACTATCGTTTTTAATCAAGCAGGGGCTGATCGCTAAGGTTCGCTGACCCAGCGATCGCGCAAATTTCGTCAAAGGATGTCTCCTTCGTGCTGACTTAAGATATTACTTTTTGGCAGCAGGGGTGTTCACGACTCCTGGGATAGTGCCAGCTTTGATAATAAACATTTCATCAGGCTTCAGGTATTTTTTCGCGACGCTGTTCACTTGCGCTAGAGTCAATGCTTCGATGACTTGCGGGTATTGATCGAGCCAAGTTTGATCGTAGCCACGGTGCAGGGCCATCAACAACGCGCCCGCTAGGCCATCGGTCGTGGCGAGTCCCACTTTGAAGCTGCCTACGAGGTTAGTTTTTCGGTAAGTGAGTTCGTCCGGGGTGATGCCTTGGTTATACCAGTTCGCTAACTGAGCTTTGGCTGAGGCGATACCTTTCTCGAGAAGCGCCGGTGCAAATGTTGCGGTGAGGCGCCAGTCACCATCGCTGAAGGTGTCCTGCGTTACATTGGAATAAATACCATACGTGAGGCCTTCTTTGTCGCGGACGGTCTGCATTAGCCGGCCGGAGAAACCGCCCCCACCAAGCACCGCCGTGGCTACTTTTAGTGCCTGATAGTCTGGATCGCTATATTTGAGTCCGGTGGTTTGGCCGATGACGACAGACACGCTGGTTTTGCCAGGGATAAAAACATTTTGATTTTTAGCGGAGTCGGTTGCGGTCGCTTTGGCGGGATGAGGAAGATCAACTCCACCGGTCCAGCCTTGGAAGCTAGCGGTGAGGGCCGTACTAATGACCGTCGCATCAACATCACCGACGAGCACTAACGTGCAGTGCGCTGGGCCATAATATTTAGCATGGAACGCCCGGATCTCTTCGATGGTAGCACTTGCGATGGCTGCCAAATATTCATCGGTCGATGGCTCGTGATTTGGATGGCCCGCAGGGTAAGCGGCGCGGTTAAAAGCGTCGCCGGCGCGAAAGTCGGTATTTTCAAGTTGGCGCTGTAGTGTGCCCGAGAATTGTTTTTTCGCTTTGGCTAATTCCTCGGCGGCGAGCGCGGGAGAGCGAAGCTGTTCCGCGATGAGTCCAATGACGAGGGCCACATCTTTTTTAAGGCACTTCGCTGTGATGTTCAGCATTTGGGCGCCGGCGCTGAAGGAGATACTCGCGCCCACGCGTTCAAGTTTTTCTGCAATCGCGAATTGATTCTGGGTCGTCGTTCCTTGCTCGAGCAACATCCCCGTGAGAGTGGGAATAGCCACGTTGCCGTCGCCGGCAAAAATATCACCGGCTGGCAATGAGCCCTCGATGGTGACGACGTCATTCACTCCAGTTTTATAAATCAGTACATCAAGTCCTGCGATTTTGGCGCGTTGCACCTGCGGCGCGATTTGGGCGAGTCCGGCTGAAAGCGACAGACTGAGCGTGAGGCCAATAAAAGTGATAAATTTCATGGGGAAGGTATGGTTAAGCATTTATTTCACAGTCGATTTAGTCGCCCCTGCTGGGGCGGTGGGCGCTTGGGGGATGAACCAGCCGGTCGTGCTTTGATCGATGTTGAGATATTTATTGGCTACGCGCAGCACATCGGCGGGCGTGACCTTCTGCAGGGCTTCGTCTTGGGTTACATAAAGCGTCCAATCCCCAGCGGCGATAAATTCATTAATTTTTCCAGCGATGGCGAATGAACCATCCCGTTGATACGCAGAATCGGCGAGCGCCTTCGCAATTGCGGCCTGAACCTCAGTCGGGGTCACACCGTGTAATTTAATTTTTTCGATTTCATCGACGGCGATCTTTTCAACTTGCTCATGACTGGCGCCCGGAGCGAGGGGGATAAATGTAAAATGCAGTGAGGGATCGCGCAGCGCAAAGGGTCCGGTGAAAACGCCGGTGGAGAGATTTTTATCCGTGAGCTCACGATAGAGGCGGCTATTTTTGCCATCCCCAAGAATGGCTCCAAGTATAGCGAGGGCGGGGAAGTCGGGGTGCGTGACAGCGGGGGATTTGTGGGCAATCGCGATGACCCCTAGCTGACCTGGGCGTTTTACGACCACGCGGCGAGGGCCCGTCTGCTCTGGTTCTTCAGTATAAACTTGAGGAATTGGGCGCGGGGCACGGCTGATGGCGCCGTAATGCAGTTTGATCAACCCAAGGGCTTCGGTGCTCTTAAAGTTTCCTACCAAGGTAACGGTCGCGTTGTCTGGCCAATAGAAGGTGTCGTAAAATTCGCGCAATTTTTCGATCGAAACCTTTTCAATATCTGAGCGCCAGCCGATGGTGTTGTGATGGTAAGGATGAGCGACGTAAGCAGCTGCAAAAATCTCCTTAATCAGCGATTGGATGGGGCTGTTCTCGCCGCGTTCAAACTCATTGCGCACCACGGTCATTTCCGGTCGGCGATCGGACTCGCGCAAAAGCAGATTGCGCATGCGGTCAGCTTCCATGCCGACGACCATGGCCAACTGGTCGCTGCCTAAATTTTCGTAATAATTAGTACGATCGAGATAAGTCGTCGCATTAAATTTTGCGCCGGTGCGAGACAGCAGCTGATCAACCGAGTTGCCCTTGGTGCGATTATAATTTACTGAACCCTTGAACATCAGGTGCTCCAGTAGATGAGTTGAGCCTGTGGTCCCAGTTACTTCGTTGCGCGAGCCGACGTGGTAAGTTACCATGAAAGTAATGACGGGCGCCGAACTCTCGGGGATGAGGAGCACCTGCAGGCCGTTGGCATCGAGGGTATATTCATCGATCCCGCCGCGGGATTTTACATAGGTGAAGCCATCCACGGCCGTGGGGGCTGCTGGGAGAGCCAGCGCGGAAACAAGCAAGATGCAGAATAGCTGAGATATTTTAATCATGAGAAGAGGGGGGAGGTTGAACTGTTTAATTGAGCAGATGATTATGCCGCTGCCAATAGGACAAAAGGAGCAAATCATGCGCCGGGCGGTTAGCCGGCCTAGTGGAATTAATATCGGTTGATGACGCCATACATGAGCCAGATGATGGCGGCAGTAACCTCACTAAAATTATGACGTCTTTGGAACTGTTGCAATATACGAAGGTCCACTTCTGTAGTTTTTAGCTAGGGTCTTAGCACGGCAGTATCTTTCTATAATTCCTGCGCAGTAATTTATTTTTTATGATTAAGTTTTTTTCGCTATTTTTAATGATCGCGATCACGGCATGGGCCCAGAGCACCGTTACGGACCCGCGCATCACCAGTTGGTTGACTGATGCGAGTGGCTCCTATGCGCTCTCTACGAATCCGATGCCAATAAGTTAGCGGGTACGGCTTCGTTGACTTGGAGCCGCGGGGTCGGCGTGCAGTCTTCGCCGGTCTATGCTGGGGTGACCCAGGTGCAATTCTCCACCAATTCGGTCTATCTTCGCACGACTGGCTTAGGCTATCACATTATGGGCCCATGGTACGGGAACGCGGCGCACACGCAGAATTTTGGAAATTTTCCAGCGAATCAAAACGCGCTTTTTCAGCTACCGCGCACGCCGGTGGTGCCTTTGGCAAAAACTCTGACTAATGCAGGTCCGATTGGGGTGGGGGTGGATGGAGTCGCGCTCTTCGATAATCGTGATACCTTCGCTTACGCAAATAGCTCGGCTCAGGATGGAAATCCTACGAATGGATTGCGGGGCGATGGGATCTGGAACCGTGATGCTTATATCAACGAAGGCATGACTTTTGATCCGGCTTTTGCTCATCAGGCTGGTTCCAATTATCATTATCACGCCAACACGCCGGCCCTGCGTTTTTTGTTGGGTGACCATGTTAATTTTGACGCTGTGACCAAGGCCTACACCGAGAGCACTGCACCGATTACGAAGCACTCGCCTATTCTCGCCTGGCTCGCTGACGGGCATCCCGTGTACGGGCCCTATGGTTATGCTAGTGCGCTTAACGTATCGAGCGGTCTGCGCCGGATGGTGCCGGGTTACGTTAAGCGTGATGGAACAAATGGTACGACAAACCTCTCGACCACTGGTCGCACCACACTGCCCCCTTGGGCCGCTCTCGCCCAGAATCGGGGGGTCGCGCTTGCCACCAACCAACAAGGACCCGTTGTCAGTGCGACTTACACCTTGGGTCACTATCTAGAAGATTATGATTATCTTGGCGATCTTGGTAAATTGCAGGGGGTCGACTTTGACCTCGACCAATATAATGGCCGCTTTTGCGTCACGCCCGAATTCCCGAACGGCACTTATGCTTACTTTATAACAATTGAAGCGGATGGCACCCCGAAATTCCCTTATATTATCGGCCGCTGGTTTTATGGCAGCCCGACCGGGAAAATTGTCACCGGCATTAGCGAAACCGTCACGGAGTATGATCGCGGCGCGCCCACTGCCGCCATTACGCTGACTGGTACGACCTCGGGTAATGGGGTTTCCCTGATCTGGAATTCAGTTGAGGGCGCTACTTATAAAGTGGAGGCCTCTTCGGGTGGTACGACCTACACGACATTAGCCTCTGCTCTTACCAGCAGCGGGAATGCGACGACCTATGTCGCTACGACCAAGGAAAATTATTATCGCGTCACGCTGACGGCCATCGCGGTCTACGACACCAACGGTCCGATTGGTATGCCTGTCGGCACAACGGTTACATTATCCTATCTTGCTTCTGGTAGCACCGCTACCGGCGCGGTGAGCGCCGCTAGCACCACCCCGACCACGCCCACGACACCTCCCCCTATGCCCGCCCCGACTGTCACAACGACGCCGGCCGCCTCGAGCGGAGGCGGAGGCGGAGCCCCCAGTTGGTGGTTCGGCGGATTGCTCGCTTTGCTCGGTCTACTTCGCCGCCGCGTTAGATCTGCTTGAATATCATCATGGTTTTTCGTCTGGGCTTAACTTGGCTGCTCCTAGTCTCGGCCAGTGGCGCGGCGGAGTTGCGATTGCGCATTAACCCGCGGTGGGGTCAGGCCGCCCTCTCGGTACCTTCGGCGGAATTCGCAACGGCTGCAGGGCAGTCGGTCCGAGTCACTCGACTGTCCGCGTTGTTATCCGATTTTCAACTGCAGCGGGCCGATGGCTCGGTCGTGCGCCTCGAGGGCCAATATGGATTTATCGATGCCGCGAGCGGTCGGTTGGAAGTGTCGCTCGCGGACATTCCAGCGGGAAAATATACTGGGCTCCAGTTATCTATCGGAGTCGGGCCCTACGCTAACCACGCCGATCCTGGGCAATGGTCAGCTGGGCAAGCCTTGAACCCATTGGTGAATAAACTGCATTGGAATTGGCAGGGCGGTTATGTTTTTCTGGCCCTCGAAGGTTTTTGGCAGAACTCCCCCGGGACGTCTCCTGCCGGTTTTTCTTATCACCTCGCAACCGATGCGGCCCTGATGACCGTGCGGTTTTTGACAAAATTTGAAATCAAGGATGTCACCCGAGTAGATCTGGCCTTGGACGTCGCCGCTTTTTTCAAAGAGCGGAAAATCTCTGCCGAAGATGGCAGTGATACCACGCATTCAGGGGCTCATGATGCACTCGCCAGTCAATTAGTAAAAGTGACTCAGCGGGCCATGTTCTGGCTGGACGCTGCACCGCTCCGCGCGGCTGAACCTTATGTCGCGGCGGTCCCCGTCGTTGCGGCGCCGGTGGGCACGCCGCTGGCATTTATTGTCCCGGCGGGATTTCCGCAGCCGATGCTACCCGCCGATAATGCGCTGACACACGAAGGCGTCGCTTTAGGGCGGCAGCTTTTTTTCGACCGCCGGCTTTCGGGTAACGATCGCCAGTCGTGCGCGAGTTGTCATGATCCACGCCAAGCCATGAGTGATCGCGTGGCGTTGAGTCGGGGCGCCGAGGGCCAGCTTGGGCATCGCAACGCCATGCCCCTCTTCAATCTTGCCTGGCATCCGGCCTACGCTTGGGACGCCGCACAACCCACGATCCGCGCGCAAGCTCTAGCGGCGATGACCAATCCGATCGAAATGAATGCTGAGTTGGCCGACGTGGAGGCCAAACTCGCGGACGATCCGCAGGTTGGTCACGACTTCGCTGCGGCCTTTGGCTCTCCCCAAATTACCCGTGATCGTATTGGGCGCGCGCTCGAGCAGTTTTTACTTACCTTGGTTTCAGTTGATGCGCGCTTTGATCGGGCTGCGCGGGGTGGGGCTCCTTTGACGGCTCAAGAAAATCGCGGGCTGGAATTATTTTTAACCGAATACGATCCCGTGCGAGGTAAACGCGGTGGCGATTGTTTTCACTGCCACGGTGGCGGTTTGTTTAGTGATTTTGCCGTGCGCAGCAATGGGCTCGATCGAGTGGCGACGGACGCCGGAGCCAAACTTACGACGGGGCGATCTGATGATCATGGGCGCTTTAAAACACCATCGCTGCGCAATGTAGAACTCACCGCTCCTTATATGCACGATGGGCGCTTCAAAACCCTGGAGGCGGTGCTTGCTCATTATGATCATGGCGTAAAGCGCCCCGCTAATCTTGATCCCAATCTCGCCAAGCATCCCGCGGCGGGCATGCAACTGAGCGCCGCGGACCAAGCGGCCTTGGTGGCTTTTCTGCGCGCACTTACCGATAGCAGTTTCGCAGGCCGCTAGGCTTTACTCAAAGGCTCTGGCCCAAGATTTTTTGGCGTAGGTGAGTGCAGCGCAATTTCGCTTCAGCATTGCGCACTGCCATGCCGTAGGCCGCTGGTTCGCCGACGATGAATACTTTTTTTCGGCCCCGCGTAATCGCCGTGTAGATTAAATTGCGCTGGAGCATCACGAAGTGCGCTTTGAGTAGCGGGACGATGACGATGGGATATTCGCTGCCCTGTGATTTATGAATGCTGATGGCGTAAGCTAGGCCGAGATCACCGAATTCATTGCGCTCAAAGGTGTGCTGGGCGCCGTCAAATTCGGCGGTCAACGTTCCCTTGACGCCATCAATTGCGAGCACCGCTCCAATATCCCCGTTAAATAAATCTTTATCATAATTATTCCGCAGCTGGATGAGCTTATCGCCTGGTCGATATTCCCCACTGATCGTTTTGAGGCTCTGGTGCTGGGGATTCAGCGCAGCTTGCAGGGCGAGGTTGAGATTCGCCACCCCCGCCGTGCCTTTGTGCATCGGCGCGAGAATTTGCACATCATTGATCGGGTGCAGCCACGTGAAGTGCTGAGGAATAAATTGGGTGCATAGCTCCGTGACTTTCGCCAGGCAGTCTTCAGGTGAATTTACGGCAATGAAATTAAGATCACTCCAAGCTTGGGCTTGCGCGACTTCGCTGACGATGGGTGGGGGCGAGTGGTTGCCGTCGTTGATGGCATGCGCGACCGTCACGATGAGGCTTTGTTCTTTTTGCCGATAGACGACCGCCAAGCGAGTTACCGGAATTTGTTCGGTACTGATGAGATCTTTCAGCACATTGCCGGCGCCTACACTCGGTAGTTGGTCAGTGTCGCCAACGAGCAGAAGGTGGGCGCGCACGGGAACGGCTGAGAGCAGCGCTGCGGCAAGCCGTGAGTCGAGCATGGAGGCTTCATCGACAATTAAATAATCTGTCGCCAGGGGATGTGATTCATTGACGGTGAAGCCGCCCTTGGCTCCTTCAAATTTCAACAAGCGATGAATGGTGGAGGCAAAGCCTCCGGTGGTTTCAGCGAGTCGTTGCGCGGCCCGGCCAGTGGGTGCCGCGAGATGAACGCGCACTTTTTTCGCTTTTAGGATTTCGACGAGCGCGCGGAGGATCGTGGTCTTTCCGGTGCCCGGTCCGCCGGTGAGGATGCTAAATTTATGCGCCAGAGCATGCTGGAGCCCGGTACGCTGCAAGTCGTGGAAAGCAAAGCCTGCTTTTTTTTGCGCCCAGTCAAGTGCGGCGTCGATTTTGATCGTGGGCAGGCCAGAGGGTACGGAGTTCAGGCGCTTAACCGCATCGGCAATTTTTCGTTCGGCCCGCTCGTTGGTGGGGAGTTGAAGCAACGCCGTCGCCACGGACTCAGTCGCACTGAGGTTCTGTTGGCTAATAGCCTTGGCAATAAGGAGGGCCTCGATGCGCGCTTCGAGGAGCGTGGCGGATGTTTCAAGCAGGGTGGCGGCGTAGTCGACGAGTTCTCCGCGTGGATAAGCCGTGTGCCCTTGCTCTTGGAGCGTTTCAAGGGCGTAGATTAGGCCGGCGTCAAGCCGGGGCGGCGCGTCATTTGCGTAGCCAAGATTGATCGCGATGCGGTCGGCAGTTTTAAAGCCAATCCCATCAATTTCACGAGCAACTCGATACGGTTCGTTAATGACCACTTGCTTGGCTTCGGGTCCATACTGGTTAACGAGCTTCACGCATTGTGAAGTGGTGACGCCGTAGGTTTGCAGAAAAATATGCACCTCCCTAAGAGTTTTTTGTTCGGCCCAAGCTTCCTTGATTGCCGTAGCCCGAACTTTGCCGATGCCGGGAACCTTACGCAGCTTGCCTGATTCTTCGCTCAGTACGCGGAGAGTATCGGTGCCAAAAGTATCGACGATTTTATTGGCGTAAACTTTGCCGATACCGGGAACGAGGCCGCTGCCGAGATATTTTCGGATGCCGTAGACGGAGGAGGGCAGTTCCGATTTGAAGGCGGCAATTTTAAATTGGGCGCCGTGCTGTGCATGCCGCGTCCATTCGCCGGTCAGTTGGAGCGTTTCGCCGCATTGCACGCCGGGCAGAGCGCCGACCACGGTTACACGATCGGTGCTACTGTCCTCGGTGCCCGCAGTGGCTTGCACGGCTTTAGGGGAAAGCGCGTCGGGGCGCAATTCAGCGATCGTGTAATGATTCTCTTCATTAAAGAAAATGATGCGTTCGAGAACGCCGGTCAGAGAACTGGAGGCAGAAGTGGCCACGGATACTGATTAGATGCACGCAGTTTCGCGGCGAGGCAACTCTTGGCGGGTTGGACTTTCCAGCCAAATGAGTTATCCGAGAGACATGCGCTATTACGAGGATTTGCAGCTCGGGGACAAATTCAACACTGCTGATTACGTTATGACGGCGGCAGAGATCGCTGCTTTTGCCCAGCAGTATGATCCGCAGCCTTTTCACACGGATGCAGTTGCGGCCCGAGCGACTTTTTTTGGGCAATTGGTCGCTAGTGGCTGGCATACGGCGGCCGTAAGTATGCGTTTGATGGTTCAAGGGGAAATGGCGCTCGATGGCGGGGTCGTTGGCCAAGGCATGGAAAATCTACGCTGGCCCCGGCCAGTCTTGCCTGGCGATCGCTTACGGGTGGTGACTGAGGTTCTCGGGCTGAAGCCGGCGCCTTCGCGTCCAGCTTACGGGTTATTGCAGCTCCAGTGTCGGACCTATAATCAAGCGGGCAAATTGGTGCAGGACATGACCGCGACGCTGTTAATCGCCCGGCGGCCAGTGGCATGATGGCCGGCCTTTTGCGCGACTAAGATTGCCCTCCGGCTGCGCTGGCTTAATGCTCGTGGCCATGGAAACGGTCCTCCCTAGTTCATTTTTGCCAGTCATTCAGCTCTCGATCACCCCGGTGATTTTACTTTCCGGAGTGAGTGGCTTATTAATCACCCTGACAAATCGCTTGGGTCGAATTGTGGATCGCACGCGAGCCTTGGCGCGAGATTCTCAAGGTGCCATGGGGGAGGGGCGGGCGCATATTGAACGTCAGCTCGAGATTATGTGGCAGCGGGCGAAATTGTTACGCTTAGCGGTGACCCTCGCCGGTTCGAGTATGCTCCTGTCTTGTGTCTTGGTGGTAGTGATTTTTCTCGATGCTACGATGCACCGCGAATTCGCCCTAGAGCTTGTGGCGGTATTTATTTCTAGCGTACTGCTATTGATTGCCGCTCTCGCCGCTTTTTTGCGGGATATTCATGTCTCTTTACGCGCGTTGCGCCTAGAAGTTGACCGAGCGCGGGGCGCTCAGCGCGTGTAGTCATGATTAATTCGCGTTGGGAAATTTGGTTGGATGGACTGGTGAAGCGGGCGCTGTTTTGGTCGCCGTTTCGATCCTATCTGCTCTACAAATATCGTTATGCATTTACGCCGGCGCAGCTCGCCCGTCTGACTACATTACTGACGGAAGCCGCGGGGGTGCCCGGCGATTGTGGTGAGATTGGGTGTTATCGCGGGTACACGACTGTTTTTTTAAATAAGCATCTGGATATGATTGCGCCGACCAAGCGTTACTGGGCGATTGATACCTTTGGCGGGTTTGTAGCGAATGATGTGGCGCATGAATTACAGATTCGCGGTAAGCAGACTGCGGCTGATCGGCGGGCGTTAGATAAATTTACGATCAACTCGCGGCACTGGTTTGAGCGCACTTTGAACTTTAACGGCATTAGGCGCGTCACCGCCCAAGCAGCGGCGATCCAAGATTTTGATTTTCCTGAGGAAACCGCATTCTGCTTTGTGCTGCTCGATGTCGATCTTTACCTGCCCACCAAGGCCGCGCTCGAGAAATTGTGGCCGCGTCTCAGTCCTGGCGGTATCATCGTGATTGATGATTGCCAGCCCGAGCATGTTTACGACGGCTCCCGGCAGGCTTTGCAGGAATTCAGTGCTGCGCAGGGTCTTGTTTTTGAAGTGCTAGAAACCAAACTCGGTGTGCTGCGTCGGGCGCGCTAATGGCGGGCCGAGTTTCGTTGTAACAAAATGGGGGAGAGGCTGAATAGGTCTGGGAAAATATTAACCGCCCCAGCGCTCTGAAGTTCTTCGGCAGAATGGGTGCCGGTGGTTACACCATAGAAAGTGCAGCCGGCATGGTTGGCGGCTGCTAGATCGTAGGGTGAGTCACCCACGAGGGCAGTCTGTGCGGCTGTAGCTCCCATTATTTTGAGGGCGTGCTGCGTGAAAGCGAGGGTCGGTTTCAGCCAAGGCGTATCCGTGGCTCCGAAATTGCCCGCCAACAGTTCGCTGATGCCTAAATGTTGGCAGATACGGCGTGAAGAGGGGCCATGTTTATTAGTGAAGATGGCCGCCTGCCCGCCTATTTGTTTGATGGCTGTCAGAAGTTCTCGGGCCCCTGGAAGCAGCGCGACGTCATCCAGCATGGTGGCATTCCAGTAGGGACGATAAATTGCTAATGCCTCAGGCAGGCGGTCGGCTCCGACGAGTCGAGTGATGGCAACTTCTAGCCCGCCGCCGATGGCCGCCCGCACCTGGGCCCGAGTCGGCGGGGGTAAGCCGAGTTTTTGCCTGGTGTAAGTATGGCAGCGCTGGATCGCCTGAAAATGATCAAGGAGCGTGCCATCAAGATCAAAGAGGAGGGTGGGGAAGCGCATGCGGGGAACATGTTGCCGCGGGCACGGACTTAATTGCACGGATAAAATCAGTCTGGCGCAGAGGACACGACTGCGCACACTCCACTCATCATGACGCCTTTAATAACCACTAGCCCCGCCTGCGCCACGACGTCGCTGGAAGATGAGGCGTTGGTGGTGCGCTTAACCGGCGATTGGCAGATTACCGAATCACCGCCCAAGTGGAGCCAGATTCTGGCTGCCCATCGGCCACGGCGCGTGGTGCTGCAAGCTGAAGCGCTCGGGGGGTGGGATAGTTCGCTGGCCCTTTTTCTCAGCGCAGCACGTCTATGGAGTGCCGCGCAAGAGGTAGAATTAGTGGAACAGGGTTTTCCACCAGAAGTGGGCCGGCTGGCGGCATTACTGGTTACAAAGCCCCAGGTCGCCGCGCAAAATCCTCGATTGGCTGATTTCGTCGCCGTCGTGGGGGAAGCAACGCACAAAGTCTGGCAGGAAACCAAAGATTTGGCCCAGTTGCTGGGTGAGTGTTTCTACAGCTCGGGGCGTTTTATGCGGGGCCAGGCTCAATTTCGTTGGCGCGATTGCTTTACCGAGATGCAGCAGTGCGGAGCGCTAGCGTTACCGATTGTTGGGCTCATTAGTTTTTTAGTCGGCGTGATCATGGCCTATCAAGGTGCCGTCCAGCTGCGGCAGTTTGGGGCAGACATTTATGTCGCCGATTTGGTTGGTCTGTCGGTTGTGCGTGAGATGGGGCCGATGATGGCCGCGATTGTATTAGCCGGTCGCACCGGCGCGGCTTTTGCCGCAACGCTGGGTAATATGCAGGCTAATGAAGAAATTGATGCTCTGGAAACGCTGGGGGTTTCCCCGATCGATTTTTTGGTCATGCCGCGGATTATGGCGCTTTTTCTCATGATGCCCTTACTGGCGCTCTATGCGAATTTCCTCGGTATCATGGGTGGGTTAGTCGTTACCGCCTCAATTTTGGACATTCCCTCAAGTCTTTACTGGATCGAAACAAAATCGATCATCGACTTATCCGATTTAAGCACCGGCTTAATCAAGGCCGCCACCTTTGGGCTCATCATCGGCCTCTGCGCTTGTTTGCGCGGCTTGCAGGCAGAGCGCAGTGCGGTCGGCGCGGGTCGAGCAGCTACCGCTGCTGTGGTGACAAGCACCTTGCTCATTATCGTATCGGATTCAATTTTTGCAGTCATTTTCAACATTCTCGGCTGGTGAAATTATTGCTCATGTTCCACGCCTGCTCAGCAACCGTCTTAGCTAACCCGCCCGCTACGGCAGGGCGATTTGCATGAACGTCATCGGCAGAAATAGTAAATTTGCGATTGAGGTTGCCGGTCTCGAATGCCGCTACGGCGAGCGAGTGGTGCTCGCTGATGTTTCGTTCGCAGTTAAACCGAGTGAGATATTTTTTATTATTGGCGGTAATGGCTGCGGCAAAAGCACGCTGCTTCGGCACCTCATTGGTTTAAAGCAGCCGGGTCAGGGTCGGGTGAAGTATTTTGGCCGCGATTTTACTCATGCTGATCGTGCCGGCCGGCAGGAACTGCTGCGTACCTTTGGTGTTTTGTACCAAAATGGAGCCTTATGGAGTTCGATGACGTTGGCAGAGAATGTGGCGCTACCGCTTGAGCTTTACACCAAGCTCGATCGCCGCGAACGGGCCCGCATCGTTTCTCTTAAGCTAGCGCAAGTCGGTCTGGCGGGTTTAGAGGATTATTACCCGGTCGAGCTAAGCGGGGGGATGAAGCGGCGGGCTGGTCTCGCGCGCGCACTGGCCTTGGATCCGGCCATTGTGTTTTTTGATGAACCCTCTGCTGGGCTTGATCCCATTACCTCGCTTAAGCTCGACGAATTGATTCGGCAAATCCGCGATACCCTCGGTACGACTATCGTCATCGTTTCTCATGAGCTACCCAGTATTTTTGATATTGCCGACCGTGTGGTTATGATCGACTCCGGCGCGCGCGGCGTGATCGCCGAGGGTGAGCCAAATCAGTTGCGGGAGACGAGTCCGGATCAACGGGTGCGGGAGTTTTTGAATAGACGTGTGGCCGTGGTTCAGCAACAACAGGAGTCCCCTCACCCGTGAAAATGAAACCCAGTCCAGTCACCGTTGGTTTATTCGTCCTTGGCGCATTGCTGTTGGGGGTAATTTCTTTCCTTTCGTTTGGCGGGACCAATATTTTTTCGAAGCCAACTCGCTTTATTATTTATTTTGATGAATCCGTCAGTGGTCTCGATCCCGGCGCCTCCGTTAAAATTAACGGCGTCCGGATCGGCCGGGTCGCCGCAATCAGCGTCCGCTATGACCAGCCGAGCAAAGAAGCGCTTACCCGAGTAATTTGCGAAATCGATCGCAACATTTTGACTAACAGCGCTGGCGTGCCCATTGATTTAACGATTGTCGCCGAACTCCAAGGGTTAATTGATCGCGGTTTACGCGCGCGCTTGAGCCTTACGGGTATCACGGGCTTGCTGTTTGTTGAACTGCGATTTGAGGATGCCCGTCTATTTCCGCCTGACCGGCGTTTCCTTGCCGATCAATACCCCGTCGTGCCTTCCATTGCTTCGCCGATCTCGGAGGTGCAGCAGAGTATTGTCGAAATTGTAGCTAATATTAAGAAGGTCGATTTCGCGACGCTCTCAAAAGAGCTGAAGACGTTGCTGGTGACCACCAATCAGAAAGTGCAGGACCTGGATCTTAAGGCCTTGGCGGAACGCTTAGGTCGATCAGCTGATGCGGTTAATAATTTTGTGAGCACGCCCGACGCGCAAAAAGCTTTTGCAAATCTTAATATCGCTTTGACGGAAACGCGCGCCGTGATGACAAAGCTAGATCATCAAGTCGGCCCCGTGAGTGATGAGTTAAAGAAAACACTGGCGGATGCGCAGGGAGCCTTGCAGTCCCTCAATGCCGCCGCGACCACGACCAGGAATTTTGTGCGCGATCAAGGTTCGGTGGGTGATGATGTTGCGCTGGCCTTGCGTCAAGTTGCTGACGCGGCAGCCGCTTTAGAGCGCTTAGCCGACACGATTGATCGGAATCCCAATTCACTCTTGGTGGGTAAAAAGAAAGCTTCGCTCGAATAGTTATGAAATCTTTGCTTCGCTCCCTCGGTTTGACCGCCCTCGCGGCCACCTTAACCTCGTGCAATTTACTCGTGCCCCGGGCTGACCCCGTGCGGCATTTCACGCTGAGCGCTCCTGCGAGCATTGCCCCGGTGCGACAGGGGACCTTGGTGCGGCCGGTGCTCTTGGCTGGCCATCTTCATGGCCGGCAGATGGCCGTGCGGGTAGCTGAACATGAAGTCATCTATTTAGCCGATGTCCGCTGGGCTGAGTCACTCGATGAGGCTATCACGCAATTGCTGCGCGCCCGTCTCGGCGCGATTGGCAGCGGCGCGACTGTGACTGTAGAAGTGCAACGGTGCGAACTCGACCGTGCGAATGGTAATACGGTGCAACTGGCGGCGACTTATGCGATCTTACCCGCTGACGGGAGCGCTGCGATTGCCCAACGCGGCAGCTTTACGGCTACAGCCCGCGTATGGGAGGAAAAAGATTTTGGAGTCTTAGTGGGACTATTGCGCGCCGCTGTCGGCGAGCTTAGTGAGGCAATTGCCGCCGCTATCGTAGATAAAAAGAGCTAAACTTTTAGGTGGCCTATTCATTGGCGATGCAGCGAATCAGGGGCGGCCAGCGCCCGCAGTGTCGCTGCGGACGCATCCCCTGCTTAGTGACGCGTCCTGCAGTTCAAAAATAGGTATAAAAAAAGGCCGTCGCAGTGAGCGACGGCCTTTGATCGAAGATTCTTTTGACTGAATGAGGGACGCTTACCGATATTCTTCGTTGGTGAGCGCGTTGATGATTTTGAAATTCTCCACGTGGTAGTTGGGGTCAGCCCGGAAGGCTAATTTCACGCCGTGAGCTTTTTCAACGCGAACGAGCAGTTCGGAATCCTCTACGCGGAGACGTTCCAGGATGGAGGGGTGTACATGAACGCGCAGCGCATATTCCTTGCCGTCATTACGGGTCTGGAGTCGACGGGCGACCGCGGAGAGTTTGCGTTGCAGTTCGACTGACATCGTCGTGGCTGATTTCACGATCCCGCGACCGCGGCAATAAGGGCAGCTCGTATAGATGTTAGCGGACAGCGATTCTTGCTGGCGCTGGCGGGTCATTTGCATGATGCCGAGCGTAGAGATCGGTAAGATGTGAGTCTTTGCTTTGTCCTCTGACATAAGCTCGACCATCTTATCATAAACGGAATTCCGGTGGCGGCGCTCCTTCATGTCGATGTAATCCATGATCACCAAGCCGCCGATATTGCGGAGCCGGATTTGCCGAGAAATTTCTACGGCCGCTTCCATGTTTACTTGGAAGATGGTATTTTTTTCATCACCGAAACGTGATTTATGGGAGCCCGTGTTAACGTCGATGGAGATCAGGGCCTCCGTTTCATCGATGACGATTTCACCGCCCGAAGGGAGGGGCACACGGCGCTGGAAGGTTTGCTCGATCTGGCGCTCGATGTTGTAGCGTTCGAAAACGGGGATGGCCTCTTTATAATAGGCAATCTTGCCGCGGGAGCGGGAGGAGATCTGCGCAACGAGTTCCTGGGTGCGTTTGTAGTCGGCTTCGTTGTCAATTAACACGCGATCGATATCCTCCGTGAGGAAATCGCGCACGGTGCGCTCAACAATATCCGGCTCCTGATAAAGGCAGGTAGGCGCGCGATCATTTTCCATTTTCTGCATGATCTCCTGCCATTTGGTGAGAAGCAGATGAAGGTCGCGGACAAAATAACGAGGCTTCTTGCCTTCGCCAGCTGTACGGACGATGACCCCCATGCCCTCTGGGATGGTCAATTCATTGATAAGAGTTTTAAGGCGCTTGCGCTCTTGGGGGTCCTCAATTTTACGCGAAATCCCGCAGCCGTCAGAAAACGGCGTGAGGATTAGGTAGCGACCAGGCAGGGAGAGATTGGTCGTGGTCCGTGGACCCTTCGTGCCAATGGGGCCTTTGGTGACCTGAATGACGATATCTGTGCCTGGTGGGTACATGCTCGGGATGTCCTTGACCGTGGGGAGCGCGGGGCGCTGGCCACCAGTATCTTTCTTTTTATTAACGCGGACGACCTCAACCGACGAGTCGGTGGCGGCGGGGAGCATATCCCAATAATGGAGGAAAGCATTCTTGTTATAACCAATGTCGACGAAGGCGGCTTTCAGACCTGGGTCGAGGTTCTTGATGCGGCCTTTGTAGATCCCGCCAACCATGCGACTATCAGATTCACGCTCAATTTCGAAGCGGTCGAGGGTGCCGTCAATGAGGAGCGCGACACGCTTCTCGAGAGGCTCTGAATTAATGACGAGCTCGCGGAACGAGCCTTTTTCCTTGCGGAAGACGCTCAGAATTTTTTGGAGAATAGGCCGGTTAGCGGCGCGTTCCTTCGATTCATTGCGGAGTTGTTCAGTCGTGAGAGGCTCGCTGTGCTTCTGCGGCGGGGGGTTAGCGAGTTCTTCTTCATAACGTGAGGCGGCATCCTGGGGGGAGCTGGAGTTGGTGGGCTGATCGTTGTTCATGGTGGGGTTGATCCCGGGTGGTTGTAACGGAGCATCCGTGAGCAGCAGGCTGAGTGCAGGAGATTCCGGCAGAGCGGTCCATATCGGGAGGGAGGGAGCTCATGTTAAAAGTCCCTCCGGAAACGATAGACGCTTTGAACCAGTCCTTGCAGCAAGCAGCAGCTGAGCACAAAGGTGCCGCCGTAGCTAATGAAGGGAAGCGGTATACCTGTTACCGGCACTAGGCCGATGGTCATGGCGATGTTAACGAAAACGTGCACGGCAATGAGCACCGTGACGCCCAGCGCTAAAAGTGCGCCGAAACGGTCGCGGGCGAGGCCTGCGATCCGTATTCCGTTCCACAACACCACGCCAAAGAGTCCAATGACGGTGATGCTTCCCAAAAATCCTTTCTCCTCCGCAATCACGGAGAAAATGAAATCGTTATGCGCAATGCCGCGCGGCAGATAGCCGAGTTTGGCTTGCGTGCCCTCGGTCCAGCCTTTGCCAGTGAGCCCGCCAGAGCCGACCGAGATGAGTGATTGGTGCTGATTCCAGCCAATGCCCGTGGGGTCAATCTTGTCGGGGGCGATGAAGGCCAAAACACGTTCGCGTTGATAATCATGAAGCGGCAGCCAAGAGCGGGCTTCATATTGGCCGCGGGCTTCTTGGGGCTTCAGAAAGTTATTGTCCTCCAAGAATGTAGCGTAGCGCCACGTATCGAGTGCTACTAAGCCCACGAGCAGGGCAAACACTCCAACCGCCGCGGTAAAAAACCGCGCCGAGAGATTGGAAATGTAAAGCATGGCGAAGACCATCGGGGCGAGGACCAAGGCGGTTCCGAGGTCAGGTTCGGCGAGTATCAACACCATGGGAATACCTGCCGCAAGAGCCAATTTTATCAGTGTCTGAATGGAGTCACGCACCGTGCCAATTTTAGCCCCGGTCAAAGTGGCGGCGGTCATGATGAGCACTGCCAGCTTGGCACTTTCTGAAGGTTGAAAAGAAAAGGCACCAATCCCTAGCCAGCGTCGGGCCCCCATGCCGCGGGTTTCGCCAATTCCTGGAACGAGGACCAACAATAACAAAACGAGGCTGAAAAGATAAACCCAATGCGACCAGCGTAGCCACAGGCGGTAATCGAGTAAGGCCACGGCGAGATATAAAATTGCCCCAGCGACCAGCCATACGATTTGCTGTTCCCATTGCTCGCGCCCGCTAGCCATTTGGGCGCTATAGATGAAAAACACCCCAAAGGTGGCTAGCAGCACTAGGCAAACGGGCGTCATCCAGTCGAAGCGCTCGCGCGTGGTGACCTTGAAGAAATGGCTCAGATCAATGTTGCGCGAGGCTTTCACCATAAAATAGGTCCGTAGCTAAACATGCGCGGTGTCTGCTGGCAACGGCGCAGTGGCGGCATGATGCGCTAATCCTAGCATAATCCAAAAGGGAATGGCCCCCATGGGGCCTTCGAGCACTACTCCGAGGCAGGCGCTAATCATTACCACCCAGACAGCCGCCTGAAGCGTCATGGCATCAGCGCGTCTTGGATCAGCGCGCGCGGCGCGCGCGACTCGTGCAGTCGAGTGCGCCTGCACAAAATAAATGCCCAATAAGATGGTCAAGCCCACCAAGCCCATTCGGCCGAGGGTAGTCATAAAAATATTATGCGGGCTGCGCGCGGTGAAATCTTCATTGGAGGTCGCATAATATTCCCGCAAAAATCCATGAGCTAAATCGGCCCCAAAGCCCTGGCCGAGTGCGGGTGCCGTCTGCAAGGTTTCTTCCGCGACATTCTTCCACCAAACCAGGCGGAACCGATTATTATCACCTTTGTCGCTGGTCAGGTCATTCTGGTAATTGCGCGTCCCGCTGTAATCAGCAATTGAGACGACCGCCTCATATACCGCGTAGGCCTTGCTCTGGTTGAAGTCTTTTTTTTGTAAAAGCGAATAGGCAGTTATCGTGAGCAGGCCCGCAGCGCTGACTATGAGGAGCACGCGCAGCGGTCGCCAGCGACCGGCCCAGGCGAGCCAGCCGATGGCGACCATCAGGCCGACCATACTGGAGCGTGAGGTTAAGGTTAGCCCTGAAGCCAGCGAAGCCAGAGCGGTGAGCCAGCGCCACCCATTCTCTTGCCAGTGAAATCGCCCGATTGGCAGGAGGATGATGAAGCCTGTGAACAGAAATGTCGCCAGCAGATCGCCCTTATAAAAAATCAACGGCACGCCTCCGAGGTCGGGCAGCGATCTTCCCGCTCGCTTTTCTGATCTTCGCCATCCCGCTTAACGTGCTGGATACCGCAGGATTTTATTTGCGGATCGGTGTCATCGATACGGCGTGGCACCTCGCGCGGTTCATGCACATCGATGTGATTCGCAACGGCACGCAACTCCTCTCGCCCGATGGTAGCTATCAATACGACGTGGCCGCGGCGTGCTCGGGCCTGCGTTCGCTGATGGCTCTGGCAGCGTTGTCACTGCTGTTGGGTTATTTAAATTTTCGTTCGTGGTGGGTGCGCGTTTTGATTGGGCTGCTCTGTTTTCCTTACGCCTTTCTCGGTAATGTCGCGCGAATTTTTTCTATCATTGCCGCAGCTGCTTGGCGGGGGCAGGGCGCCGGCGAAATGACTCATAGCGTGATGGGCTTGGGGGTCTTTGTCATCGTGCTCGGCCTCGTGCAGGTGACGGTGTGGTTGCTGCAAAAGTACCAGCTCGCTCGACCTGGTGATGCAGCAGTGAATAATGAAACGGCGGCGGTCGCGGTTCCTGTACTCAACCGCAAGCTCCTCGATCACAATAGTTCGATCTTTCGGGTTTGGGTGACCGTTACTACGGTGGGTGCGGCGGCACTGGTCGTGGGGTTCGCGACGCACCGGGTGGATGCGCTAGAATTTAATCCGCGGGTCGGCATTAAGCTGGCAGCTGATGGAGTGAATCCGGTCGCGCTGCCGGCTTATCTTGGTTCTGAGTGGGAGGGTCAAACCGCTGATATTTCGGCAATCGAGCACGAGGTATTGCCCGCTGATACGGGATTTTCACGGAAAAATTATGTCTCACTGCAGCGGCCGAACGAGCGGGTGTTTTTGTCGATCGTGCTCAGTGGGCGTGATCGTACGTCAATTCATCGCCCCGAGATTTGTCTCGTAGGGCAAGGGTGGACGATTACCCAGCGCGCAACGCATGCCTTTGCCTGGCCGTCGACCCCGCCGACCTCCACCCTACGTCTATTTCCTGTCAGCGCGGCAGTGCCGGCGACGCTATTGTCAATTGAACGAGAGTTTCGCACGAAGCAGGGCAAAAAAATCAAGGTACCAGCGCTCATGGCTTATTGGTTCGTGGGCTCAGATAAAATTGTTGCCTCCAACACCGAGCGCATCGTGGATACTTCTCTCGATCGGCTTTTCCATTGGCAGGCGCATCGTTGGGCTTACGTGGTGGTACAAACGCTGGCGCCTGATGGCGAGATCGCGGCTCTCGCTCGTATGCAGGCGGTGCTCGACGGTACTTTGGCCACGTTTCAACTGCCCTTGGGGGCCCCAGTTGCAGTTACTAAATAGCCTTTCGGTCGTCTTCTGCGGTATTGCCAAGCGGCGGCTCATTCGTAGTTTGGCCGTCCTTCTGATGTTGAACGCCATCGCCGCACTTAAGCCACTTGCACCACCTGCTGGAGCGGAGTTCTCGCTGGGGGCTTTTATGGTCGCTGCTGTTGCGGGAATTTTAGTTGGGCTGGGTTTAATCTGGTTCCTTACTCGCCAGACTCGGCGTTTATCTGCACAAAGTGCGGCGGCGCATCTCGAACTCGCTAAGCGTGAAGCGGCCGTCGCCGCGCAAGAACTCATCAGTAAAGCCGATGAGGTGATACGCCAGCGTGAGTCAGAACTTACACGCGATCTCGATCGTCGCAAAATTGAAATTGAGCACATGCTTCGCGAAATTCGTTCGCATGAAGAATCCATTGGCTTGCTCGATTATCAATTAGAGCAGCGTCAAGAGCGGCTCACTCGCGAGGCGAGTGCGCTTATCCAAGCGCGCGAAGCGATGCGCTCGCTATCGAAGCGCTTGCGTCAACGGCTCGAGGGTGTGGCTGCACTCGATGGCGAAGAAATTCGCAAGCAGTTGCGCGAGGAAATCACCTTTGAATGCCAGGAGGAGCTGCGCATTTTGCGCAAAGAACTCCTGGAGCGTTCTGAGCAAGACATCGTGCAAGAGGGTAAGCGAATTGTGGTTACCGCGATGCAGCGTCTCGTGAGTAAGCCTAACAATGATCTGACCGCAACGATTGTGCAGCTGCCGTCCGAGGAGATGAAGGGTCGCATTATCGGGCGAGAGGGGCGAAATATCAAATCGTTCGAGGCCGCTACTGGCACCACGCTGCTCATCGATGAATCGCCGCAAATGGTGCTCATTTCTTCATTCGATCCGGTCCGACGAGAAGTCGCCAAGCTGGCGCTTGAGGCGCTACTGAAGGATGGGCGAATTCATCCGGCGAGTATTGAGGAATTCGTTAATCGTGCACGGCAGGAGATGGAGCTGCATATCGCCCAAATGGGGGCTGAGGCGGTGGATCGGCTGAAAATTTCCGGTCTACATCCGGAGAGCATCAAGCTGCTCGGTAAGCTGCGCTTTCGGTTTTCCTACACCCAAAACGTTCTCGATCATTCCATCGAAGTAGCGCAGCTCTGCGCCATGCTCGCATCGGAACTCGGGCTCGAGCCGCAGATCGCTAAACGGGCGGGTTTACTTCATGATATTGGCAAGTCGATCGAAGGCGAATATGAGGGCAGTCATGCGCAAATCGGGGCTGATTTTATTCGCCGCTATGGCGAAACCGCGATTGTGGTTAACGCCGTAGCGGCTCATCACGCGGAAGTTAAGCCTGAGACTATTTATGCAGGGTTAGTGATTCTGGCTGATGCTATTTCCGCCTCACGACCAGGCGCCCGGGCTGAATCGATGACTTCATATGTTGAGCGACTGGAGCGGCTGGAAAAATTAGCAATGGCCATGCCCGGCGTTCAGCAAGCTTTTGCCATTCAGGCTGGGCGCGAGGTGCGCGTGCTGGTGCAGCCTACCATCGTTACGGATGATCAAGCGCACGCCCTCGCTAAGACTTTGCGGCTTAAGATTGAACAAGAGCTTGATTATCCTAGCACGATTAAGATCACAGTCATTCGCGAGCAACGTTACGTCGAAACCGCCACGTAGCGCTGAACGTTAGCCCTGCCGCCAGTGCCCCGGGCATTGCGCGAAATTTCAGTCTTTCAGCCGATCCCCCTTTCAGTCTTTCTTTGCTTATGGCCGATAAAAAAATTCTTGAAACTTTTCCTAATCCCGCGCCGCGGCGTGACTACGTAATTGAGCATACGCACCATGAATTTACTTCAGTGTGTCCGATGACAGGACATCCCGATTTTGCGGCCATCACAGTGCGTTATGTGCCCAATAAAATTTGCGTCGAACTAAAGTCATTGAAGCTTTATTTTCATGCTTATCGCAACGAAGGCATTTTTTTTGAAGCCGCGACCAATAAAATTTGTGATGATTTAGGCGCTGCGCTGAAGCCACGAAGCATGACAATTATCGCAAACTGGAAAGCGCGCGGGGGATTTTCCTCTATCGTGACAGCGACGTGGCAGCCCAAGCGTTAAACTTAGTTATCTGGTCGCGCCGTTCTTGTTCGTCATGTCCTGGGCTGATCGACCAATTTATTTTATCGATTTCGAGGGTAATGCGACCTCCGGCATTATTGAATTTGGGGTCGTCACGCTAATTGGTGGAAAAATTACGGCAACGCGGACGCGGTTTTGCTCAGCAGTGGGCCGCATCAGCCCTGAAGATACTGCCGTGCACGGTTTACGGGCGGAGCAAATAGCCACCGCGGCTATTTTTAAGGAAGAGTGGGATTATTTTTCAGGGCTACGTAGCAGTGGACCGCTGGCTGCTCATTTTGCACAGGCTGAAAATTACCTACTCAAAACTGTGTGGGCTTATCCACAGACTGTGCCGGATTTTGCTCGTCCTGGGCAGGTGACTACCGAGTGGGGGCCCTGGATTGATACTGGGCGTCTCTATCCGCAAATATTCCCGGCGCTCGGTGATGGTAAGCTCGAAGAACTCGTCGCCGCTTGTGGTTTGCAGGTTGAGTTGGATGAATTGGCGCAGCTGCATTGTCCCGTGGGACGGCACCATTATCACGCCGCGCTGTATGATGCGCTCGGCGGTGCGCTTCTCTTACGATCACTTTTAGTCCGACCAGAATTTAAAGCAGCTACGCTGCCTTGGTTGTTGCAGATGAGTACGCTCGATGGTGACAAGCGCAGCGCCTTGCAGCAGGGAAATTTGTGGTAGGCCTCGCCCGCCTCGATTAGTCGAGGGAATAGCGTCTAATTCCGGAAAGCTGGGCAAGGGTACGCAGAACAAAAAGAGGATTTTGGATGAGGTAGCGGCGCCAGAGCCGGCGTGGCTCGGTGCTGAGCCGGAAGAGCCATTCAAGGCCACTGCGTTGCATCCAGCGGGGGGCTTGAGGTACACGGCCTGAGTGAAAATCAAAAGCTGCGCCTACCCCAATCAGGAGGCCTGCGTCTAAGTCGCTCCAGTGTTGCGCCATAAATTTTTCCTGCAGTGGTGAGCTGAGGCCAACCCAGATAATATCCGGCGCGGTGGCAGTGATATCTAATTTTAAGCAGCTCAATTCATCAGCATTAAGATCGCGATAGGGTGGGGTAAAATTACCCACGACATTTAATCCTGGAAAGCGGTCGGTAAGTTTTTTCCGTAATAAATCAGCTACCCCAGGGGCGCCCCCATAGAAATAATGCTTGAGCGCAATCGCGCGGCCCGCAGCGCAAACCGCCAGCATTAAATCTGGTCCATAACCTCGAGTGATCGCGCGATATCCATGCCAGCGCCCAAGCCACACCAAGGGCATTCCATCCGGATGGTTCAGCCACGCGCCATTAAGGGCAGCGCGAAAATCTAGATCATGCCGGGCGGCGTTAATTCCGTAAGCTGTCGCGTGACAGGCGTAGCCTAACTTTTTCTGTCCTCGCACCGTGAGCACGCGCTCACAGGCCGCATCTAAGGCTAAGGCGGAGACCCCAATGCCGAGCACGTTGAAGTACGGTATACCGAGGGAACGACGCGTCATGAGCGATGGCACAATTGAGAAGCTGGCGGCCGCTCTCTTCCCGCGCAATCAGGGAACGTCAAGGGCCGCTTAAAGTTCGTGCTGATCTACGAGGTAGACCAGTGCCGCCATGGCCGCGGCCCCAAGCTCGAGTTCGCGTTTGTTTACCTTGTCGATCGAATCGATCGTCGTGTGATGATAGTCAAAATAGCGCTGTGAGTCGGGCAGTAGGCCCGCAACGGTGGTTCCATAAGCGAGCAGGGGGCCAACGTCAGCGCCACCCGTGCCTTTTTGAAAATTATAAATACCGTAAGGTGCGAATAGTGCCTGCCAGCGAGCGGCGCGTAAATGAGCATTGCCCGCCGGATTTCCGAGGTTGAACCCGTGCGGTTGAAAGCCGCCGTTGTCAGTCTCGAGTGCGAGCAAGTGAGATTCTTTTTTCTGACCTACCGCAGTGGCATAAGCAGTCGCACCTCCAGAACCATTTTCTTCATTCGTAAAAAGAACGCAGCGAATCGTGTGACGTGGGATATAGCCTACCGCTTTTAACAAGCGCAGTACCTCAATCGACTGAATGCAGCCTGCTCCGTCATCATGCGCGCCGGGCGCAATGTCCCAGCAGTCAAGGTGTCCGCCGACGAGGATGATTTTCTCGGGATGTGCATGCCCAGTGAGTTCGCCGATGACGTTGTGAGAAGGCGCGGGTTCAAACCAAGTCGAGTTAATGACCAGCTCAGCGGTCAGGGCTGGATTATTTTTTAGTGCACGACTGAAGTGATCCGCGGCCACAGTGCTCAGAGCTGCTGCTGGAATGCGGGGGACGCCGGGTAGGTAGCCAGTGTGACCGGTGTGGGGGATATCATCGTGGGCTAAGGTGAGCGATCTGACGAGTACCCCGACGGCGCCATAGCGAGCCGCTTCGGCGGGTCCGCGCGTCCGTTGATCGCCAGCTTCGCCGTAGGCATGACCCGTGGCAATGTGGCCCGGATTCATCGGGCGATTAAAAAAGACGATTTTGCCTTTCACATCAGCCGTCTTGAGCTCGGCGAGCGTGTGCAACTCAATGACAGAAGCGCGCAGACCAGTGACTGGCGTGGGGACAGATCCACCGAGGGCGATAGCCGTGAGGGGAATAGCGGTATTCCCAAGTTGAGGATAATAGCGGACACTCTCGGTGGCGCCACGTTCCCAATGCGGAACGACGGCGGATTGTAATTCAGTGCGATCAACACCCGTTTCTTGGAGTAAGGCTTGTCCCCATTGAACGGCGCCGGCGAGATTTTTGGAACCGCCGAGCCGGCCGGGATATTTTGTCGTTAGCTCGCGCAATTGTTCATAAGCGGGACTGTTGGTGAGCGCGGCCGTATAAATAGCACGCAGCATTTTCTCATCTGCACCGGAGTCTTCGGCTGGTGCCGGGACAAGAATAGTTGAAACAAATAAGACGAAAAGAGCCGAACGTGTGGGAAAGTGCATTTCTGCACACTTGCCAAATAATATCGGCGAGCAAGCGGGGAGTCTGAGCCGATGAGTTAAATTGAGCGCAATCAGCTAAATTTTTAGAACCACTTCTTCTTCTTTAGGTAAATTGCCATCACTAAGGTACTTAATAAAGTGAACGTACAGGCATAGTAATAGCCGTGCGGGGAGCGCAGCTCAGGCATGTGGTCAAAATTCATTCCATACCAACCACCGACAAGCACGGCAGGTAAAGTCACGGCGGTGAGTGCCGTAAGAAATTTAATCCCCTCGTTGGCTTCAAAAGCGGCCTTATTAAGATAAATATCAAAAGCCAGCATGAGGCGCTCATGATAGCCAGTGACCGTATCTTCTAAGCGGGCTAGGTTGTCGCGCAAATCTCGATAGTACGGCAACAAAATCACCCGGATCATTTTGCTGTCACCGCGGGCTAGTCGGTCAATGACCTCGCGCTGGGGGCGAATGATTTGCCGCAATTTAGTGAAATCGCCGCGGACTTGCAGTAGTTCGCCTACGAGTTTCTTATCAGATTCTTGGCTCAGGACGATTTCTTCGATCTCCTCTAGCTCGCCATGTAATTCGGTGAGCATCGGCGTGTAGTTATCTACGAGTAAATCGAGTACGGTATGGGCGAGCCGATCGGGACCGCGCGGACCGGGGGTGGCGTTCTTCGCGAGCCGTTCGATCAGGGTTGTGACTGAGCGCAGCGGGGTGCGATGAAAGGTAACGAGGAATTCTTTGCCGAGAAAAAGATCGAGCTCGGTAGAAGCGAATTTGTCTTGTCGGGAAAAATCTACAGCGTGTGTGACCAGAAAAAGATAGTCTTCGTAATCCTCGATTTTTGGCAAACTACTGGGGGTAACGCAGTCTTCGATCGCGAGAGGATGGAATTGGAATACCCCCTCAAGGATGGTTTTGATTTCTTCGTCAGTGGGATTGTCGAGATCGACCCACAAAATGAGTCCTTTATCACCGCGCACCAAGCGCAAGGCCTCGAGTTCAAGGTCGCGGCCTACCAATTTACCATCACTGAAGACAAAAGAATGAATCATAGCTGCGGACTCAGATTGGCTCGGGCTGGGGCTGAGGCAAGCCCAGGGTGCGGTGACCGGCGGGCGATTCCGTTGGGCTTAATCCGCCGCGTTAAGCGGGCCCAAGATTTTATTTTCCAGCTCCTGCACTGTGGCGATAAAGGCGGCGGGCGTGGTGGCGGCAAAGAGTGCCTCGCGATGGGGCGCATCTTTGACGAGGCGACAGAGTGAGCCTACGAGCATAAGATAGTCTCCGGGATTTGATTTAGGTGTCCCGAGGATAAACATGAGGCGGACGTTCTGATTGCTATTTTCAAAATGAACCCCGGTGGTGCTGCGGCCGACCGCGATAACGATCTCTTTGACGTGTTCCGTGCGGGCGTGGGGTATCGCGATTTCGTTGCCGAGGCAGGTGGTATCGAGTCGCTCGCGCGCGAGTAGCTCTTGGTAGAAGCTGGGAAAATTTGCGACGTCAGGATGCTGCTCTAAGAGCAGGGCAATTTCATGGAGCGCTGCGGTTCGCTTGGTGCTCTGCACATCGAGCAAAATACGGGCAGGGTCGAGTAAACTGGAGAGACGAACAGGCATCGGGTAAGCGCTAAGGAATTCCGCGGTCCATGGGTTGGCAAGGCCGGAGTGTAAAATCCTGGACACAAAAAAAGCGCGCTGAGGGGCGCGCTTTTTTGTGCAGACTGGCCGATTTTAAGGAGTGGCTGGTGGCAACTCGCTCGGAGTCTCGCTCGCGGCTATAGCATTAGCAGCTTGCTCCTCATCGGTCTCAACGATGCGGGCGATACTTAATAGTTTGTCGCCTTCTGCGAGGGTGACCAGTCGGACACCCTTGCCACCACGATTTACTTCGCGGATCGTATTGACGGGACACCGCACGCTCTGCCCCTTGGCGGTGAGGAGCATAATTTCATCGGTATCTTTGATACTGAGCGCTCCGGCGAGTTTGATCGAGCCATCTTCAGGCAAGTCGATGGCCCAGACCCCAGTGCCGCCGCGATTAATGAGGCGATAATCTTCAAAGCGCGTGCGCACGCCTAGGCCGGCTTCGCTGGCGACGAGGAATTTTGCAGTATGGTCGACCACTTCGATTACATCGAGGTAGTCGCTATCGAGTTTGAAGCGCATGCCGGTGACTCCCCCGGTGGCCCGGCCGGTGGCGCGGAATAGCTCTTCGTTGGTTTCTGCATCCCGTTCGCGGAAGCGAACGGCAAGTCCTTGGTGAGAGACGAGGATCAGCTCGTTTTCACCCGTGGTGAGTACGGTACCGATGACAGTATCGCCTTCCGCTAAATTAATTCCGATCAGGCCGCCTTCGCGGGTGCAGTTAGCGTAATCAGCGAGCGAGCTTTTTTTGATAACTCCGCTCTTAGTGGCCATCACGAGGTAGCGATCTTCAGCAAAATCCTTCACGCAAATCATCGCGGCGATCTTTTCGCCCTCCGCAAGACGCAGGAAGCTAGAGATTGATTTACCTTTGGCTGTGCGAGTGCCTTCGGGTGTATCATAAACCTTTTTTGCATGGCATTGGCCGATGCTGGTCAGGAAAAGAATATAGTCGTGGGTACTGGCAGTAAAAAGATGTTCGGCGAAATCTTCCTCGTAGGTTTCGGCCCCGATGACGCCCTTGCCCCCGCGTTTTTGGGAGCGATATTCAGCAACGGGGGTTCGTTTAATAAAGCCAAGGTGAGAAACCGTGATGACGCAGCCCTCATTGGGGATGACGTCTTCCATGCGCAGTTCACCGGCATCATCGATAATTTGGGTGCGGCGCGGTGAAGCGTATTTATCACGCAACTCGAGCAATTCTTTTTTGATTAAAGCGAGCAAGCGGGCCTCTGAGCCGAGAATGCCTCGAAGCTCCTCAATCAATTTCATCAATTCAAGATACTCGGCCTCAATCTTGCCGCGCTCGAGGCCCGTGAGTTGGTAGAGGCGCAGTTCGAGGATGGCATTCGTTTGGCGTTCAGAAAGGGGGTACTTCGCCATCAAGCGCACTTTGGCATCGTCGCGATTGGTGGAGGCGCGGATGATTTTCACGAAATCATCGAGATTATCGAGTGCGATGATGTAGCCTTCGAGAATATGGGCGCGATCCTCAGCTTGGCGCAGACGGAACTGAGTGCGTCGCGTGATAACATCACGGCGATGGTCGATGTAACACTCGATGAGTTCCTTGATGTTCATCTGCTTCGGCCGCTTCTTGTCGAGGGCGAGCAAGATAACGCCGAAGGAAGATTCGAGAGAGGTCTTCTGGTAAAGCTGATTGATCACAATCTGGGCCTGCTCGCCCCGCTTGAGTTCAATTACGATGCGCGTATTTTCATCCGATTCGTCGCGAAGATCGCGAATGCCATCAATTTCCTTGTCGCGCACGAGATCGGCGATCCGCAGGACTAGGGTCGCGCGGTTCACGTTATAAGGAATTTCCGTGATAACGATCTGCTCCATCCCGCCCTTCATCTCCTCCGTGTGAGCTTTCCCGCGGGTGCGAACAATGCCGCGACCCGTAGTCAGGTAGGACTTGATCCCTTCGCGCCCGTTGATGAAGCCCCCGGTGGGAAAATCTGGGCCGGGAATATAGCGAATGAGGTCGATAACCGAAATGCTGGGCTGATCAATAACCGCACAGGTGGCATCAATGATTTCGCCAAGATTATGCGGCGGAATATTGGTGGTCATGCCGACGGCGATGCCGGTCGAGCCATTCATTAATAAATTAGGCAGAGCCGCCGGGAGTACGGTGGGCTCGGTGGTCGACTCTTTATAATTAGGCGCGAAATCGACGGTGTCTTCCTCGATGTCTTTCAGGAGTTCCTCGGCAATCGCGTTAAGGCGAGCTTCGGTGTAGCGGTAAGCTGCTGGTGGATCACCATCGACGGAGCCAAAGTTACCTTGTGGGTCGATCAGCGGATAACGCATAACCCACGGTTGGGCCAGTCGCACGAGCGTGTCGTAAACTGATGAGTCTCCATGGGGATGGTAATTCTTGAGCACTTCACCGACGACGCCGGCGCACTTATCAAAGGGGCGATTGTGCACGAGGCCCTCCCGCAACATCGCGTAAAGAATGCGACGCTGAACGGGCTTGAGGCCATCACGAGCATCGGGAAGGGCGCGCGAGACGATGACTGACATCGAGTACTCGATGTAAGCCGTCTGCATGATGTCGGTAATGTTAGCGGAAGAGAGTTTTTCGTTAGCGGTATACACAGGGAAAAGTGAGGGGTGGTGGGGAAGGGGTGATGGGTTTGGTCGCTTGGCTCAATCTATGGCCTATCACCCAGATCCAATTTTAGACGTCCAGGAATTGCACGTTGAGGGCGTTGTCTTCGATGAACTGGCGGCGCGGGGGAACTTCATCACCCATCAGCAAGGTGAACAGCGCATCAGCCTTCGCGGCATCATTGATGCTTACTTTGAGCAGGCGGCGCTTTTCGGGGTCCATGGTGGTTTCGTAGAGCTGTTTCGGATTCATTTCCCCAAGGCCCTTGTAGCGTTGAATGGAAAGACCTTTGCGGCCGTTAGCGCGGATTTGGGCAACAATATCCAACGAAGAGAATAGGTTGGTTTTATTTTCAGTTTTCTGACCGGCATTTTCGGTCATGGTATAGCGTGGTTCGGCGGCAGGTGCAAACGAAGCAGTTTCTAGACCAGCTTGTTCGATGGCTTTCAGAAGCTTCGTCATTTCATTTGATTCAAAAATCTCATGAATGGTAACGCGGCGCTGCGGCTGACCTTCCCGCGCGGTGCTGGCCTCGGCGAGATCGGCGTTCATACCAAATTCGATACTGAACGCAGCGCGCGATTTGTCGTCAGAGAGAAAACGGTGTGACTCTTTATTTCCTTCCCGGATTCGTGCAATATAGCGGGGCAATTCATGAGAGCCCGGGCTTCGTTGATCGAGATACTCGGCGAGTGTGGCGCCGTAGCGGGTGATTCCTGCGCCCAATTTATCAAGCGTGGAGAGGAGCTCCACGAATTGATCGATCGCCGCGGGGGCAAAAATATGAGCGTCGCGGGTGCGCGCAAGGATGATGTCTTCTGATCCAAGCTCGAGCAGAATGCGGTTCAGCTGTTCATCATTGTCGACGTATTGCTCGCGCTTTTTGCGTTTGATTTTGTAGAGGGGCGGTTGGGCGATATAAACATAACCGCGGTCGACAAGCCCCCGCATTTGGCGATAGAGGAAGGTCAGAAGGAGCGTCCGGATGTGTGAGCCGTCGACATCGGCATCGGTCATGATAATGACTTTATGGTACCGGGCCTTATCCACATTAAAGGCATGTTCATCCTCACCTGTCCCGATTCCCGTGCCGATAGCCGTAATGAGGGTTCGAATTTCCTCGTTGTTGAGCACTTTATCGAGCTGGGCTTTCTCTGAATTGATTAGCTTACCGCGGAGAGGCAGAATCGCTTGAAAGAGTCGGTCGCGGCCTTGTTTCGCTGACCCGCCGGCGGAGTCGCCCTCGACAATATAGAGTTCCGTGAGGGCGGGGTCGCGCTCAGAGCAATCAGCCAACTTGCCGGGGAGGCCACCGCTGGAAAGGGCTCCCTTGCGGATCGTCTCACGGGCCTTGCGGGCTGCTTCTCTCGCCCGCGCAGCAGTGAGGGACTTTTCTACGATGCGCTTGGCGATGGTCGGATTGGCATCAAAGAAGAACATGAGTCCCTCATAGGAGACTGAACTGACGATCCCCTCGACTTCGGGGGACAGCAGCTTGACCTTAGTTTGAGACTCAAACTTAGGATCACTGTGCTTAATCGAGATAACGGCGGCAAGACCCTCGCGCACGTCGTCGCCCGTGATCTGCGGATCTTTGTCCTTGAGCAGATTATTTGCCTTCGAATGCTGATTGATCGCGCGGGTGAGGGCACCGCGGAAGCCGGAAAGGTGGGTGCCGCCGTCAGGATTATGAATCGTGTTGGTGTAGCAGAGGACAAGGTCGTTGTAGCTGTCGTTGTACTGCAGCACGACTTCGACGTGAATTTCGACGGCCTTGTCATCGAGCGTGCTGCTCGTTTCTTTGACGATGCGAATGGGCTTGGGGTGCAGAGCAACCTTGCCGGTGTTGATCTGCTTAACAAATTCCTCGACACCATCTTTGTAGAAATAAATTTCTTTCTTCGGTACCGCGGGGCGTTCATCCGTGAAGACGATTTCGAGGCCGGAGTTGAGGAAGGCTAATTCGCGCAGTCGTTGAGCAATACGGTCGAATTGAAATACTGTCGTTTCGCGAAAAATTTCGGCGTCTGGCTTGAAGGTAATATAGGTGCCCGTGCTGGTGGCCTTACCGATCACTTCGAGTTGCTGCACGGTTTTGCCCCGCGCAAATTTCATATGGTGTACGTGACCACCACGCGAGACCTCGACCTCGAACCACTCGGAAACGGCGTTTACGCATTTTGCGCCCACCCCGTGGGTGCCGCCGGAAAATTTATAGCCACCCTGACCATATTTACCGCCTGAATGCAGGGTGGTGAGCACCATTTCGACGCCAGGAATTTTATACTGGGGGTGGATATCTACCGGAATTCCACGACCGTTGTCGCGGATGCTGATGGATCCATCCACATGAATGGCGACTTCGATCCGCGTGCAGAAATTAGCGAGATGTTCGTCAACCGAGTTATCTAGAACCTCGGAAACGCAGTGGTGCAACGCACGTTCATCGGTACCACCAATGTACATGCCCGGCTTTTTTCGAACGGCCTCGAGGCCCTCTAATTTGCCGAGCTTGGAAGCATCATAGGCATCGGCACCTGCTTGGTTTTTGGCTTGGCGGAGGGCTTCTTCAGAGTTGGACATTAAAGATGATAAAGTTGAGTAAAAACATCTTGGAAGCAGAGGCACACGACAACGTTTTTCTATGCAAAAATCAGGGTATTTTTATGAGAAAAAACGATATTTTAAATCATTGAATATCATTGATTAACAACATGATCAAAATGAGTTATTTTTTAGCCCTCTTGGCTGGTCTATTTTCTGTCGAATAACGAGGGTTCTGCGCTGGATGTTTTTGTTTTGTCCCCCTCCCTGCAACAGATTCATTTGACCGTACAGAGCGCTCACGCACAGTGAGCGCAACATGGCCGTATTTAGTCTGGAAAAATTGTTAGTGCTCCAGGAACGCGACAGTCAGCGATTGGCTTTTGAGCAACAGCTCAACGGCGTCCCCCGCGAGATCGCTGCGGTGGAGGCAAAGATCGCGGCTGAGCGAACGGCCATTGAGGCCGCTAAGGCTGAATGGCACGGGTTGGAGTCAAAAAAGAAGCTGCTCGAAATTGAAATCAAGAGTGCCGAGGAAAAGATTGGAAAATACAAGACTCAGCAAAGTCAGGTGAGGAAAAATGATGAGTATCAGGCTTTGACGCACGAAATTGAAACGACTGAGCAGGGCATCGGTAAGTTGGAGGAGCAGGAAATTGGGGTGATGCTATTAAGTGATGAAGCTAAACAACGATTCGCGGCGGCAGAGTCGGAGTTGAAGCAAAATATTTCCGGCCACGAGGCGAGGATTCGCACGCTACAAGAGCGCGCTAAACAATTGTTGATTGATGTCCAATCAGCCCAGGTGGCGGTAGACGCTGCTCGGCCGCTTGTGCCAGAGCCCACCTTAAGAATTTATGATCGGATTGCCCGTAAGCCGGGCCACCCCGTTTGCGTGACCGTCAACGGTGACCGCTGCGGCGGTTGTCATCTCAAGGTACCAACCCATATCGTAGTCCAAGCGCGGGCAGGCCTAGAAATTACCACTTGCGACCAATGCGGGCGTATTGTCTATTGGCAGGCTTAGTTTTGGGGCCAGGTCTTCGCTCCGAAGTTCTTTGATCCCAAGGCGCGGGTAATGCCGCGCCCGCTAAAGATAGTTCGGAGAGGAAAGTCCGGACACCATAGGGCAGGATTCCCCGCGAAAGAGGGGGCGTGGCGCGTTAAGGCGTCGCGACGGATAGTGTCACAGAGAATATACCGCCTGAGGCGATTCACCGCAAGGTGAGGCGCTGCGGGTAAGGGTGAAAAGGTGGGGTAAGAGCCCACCGCGCCGAAAGTAATGACGGCGGCACGAAAAACCCAATCCGGTGCAAGACTAAATAGGGGACTCGGTGGCCCGTCGGATAGTCCCGGGTTAGTCGCACCTCAGCGTGCTCGGCGCAAGTCGAGCAACGGTGGGGCTGGTCACTTTCGGGTGGCCTGAGAGAAATGAAGATCACGTCGCATTAATACCGCGGCGGACAGAATTCGGCTTATCGGCCCCAAAACTAAGTTTTTTAAGCCCACGCGCCACCCCTTCTCGGGTGGCGCGTTTTGCTTGAGGCGCGCCTCGGTACTACGACGGGGGCGGAATTCTCCCTTGACTCACTGGCCTGCCTCTGAGTTTTAGACCCTTCCAACCTATTTAAGACCTATGGCCAACACTAAGTCCGCGATCAAAGCCGCCCGCAAATCCATCCGCAACGCGGCGCGTAACCAAGCCACCAAGACTCGGCTCAAAACTCTCGCTAAGGCCGTCCAAAAGGCTGCTGCTGGCACCGATGCCGAGGCTACCCGAGCGACCGCTATTGCCTACTGCTCCGCGCTCGACCGAGCGGTCAAGAGCAACGTCATTCATCGGAATTCAGCTTCCAATCATAAGGCGCAGTGCGCCAAGTATATTTTCGTCGCTAAAAAGTAAGCTGGTTTTGGCGAATTACTCTGCCCCGTGCGCCTAAACGCCGCGGGGTTTTTTGTGTCCTGTAGGTGGCGAGGCCGAAAGCTGCGGAAACAAGTTGAGCCCGTCATGGTATTTCGTTTTCATCGCTGACACTTGGTATGAAGGCTCGTCTGCATCTTTTGCCCTGGGATCGTCCATTGCTGGGACAAGCGGTGGACTGGCTGGCAGCAGACTGGGCGGGTGCTGGCCCGCTCGATCTCTCGCATCTTTTGGTCGTGGTGCCTACACGGCAGTCGGGGCGCCGTCTGCGTGAGGCTTTGGCCGCCTATGCTGGGGCGCGTGGGCAAGCCGTTTTTTCCCCTCGCGTGGTCTTGCCAGAAACACTCGCAACACTCAGTGCATCACCGGCCGGGGTGGCGACCCGGCTCGCTAGTCAATTAGCTTGGGTCCGAGTGTTGCGCGAGGTGCCGCTTGCAGAATTTCGAGCCGTATTTCCTGTCGATCCTCCGGTGCGTGATTTTGCCTGGGCGCGGCGCTTGGCGGACCAGCTTTTGCATCTGCAATCGACACTCGCCGAAGTCGGCTTGCAGATCGGTGGGGTTGAATCGAAAGCGGGCTCCGATTTTCCTGAAGCAGAGCGTTGGCGGCAATTAGCAGATTTAGCACAGCGTTATGAAGCCGTGTTGGGCACGCATCAATTACGGGATGCGCAGGCCGCTAAATTGGATTTTTCGCTCCAGCCAATTTTACCCCAGGGGATTAAGAAAATTATCATGCTCGGGACGCCTGACCCGCTGCCACTCGCTAGTCGTATTATTGCCTTATTAGCTGATCAAGTGCCGGTCGAAATTGGGGTATTTGGTCCGGCCGATGAGTCAGTCGCGATGCTCTTTGATGAATGGGGAAGGCCGCGCGTCGATATTTGGTCCCAGCGGGAGCTTGGGGGGGCTGACTTTGAGCAGCGGGTGCGACTTTGCCTAGATCCAGCAGCGCAAGCAGGTCAGCTCGTGTCGCTAGCGCAACGTTATGTGGTCTCTGAGGGGGGGCTCGCCCTGGGCATTGCCGATGCAGAGCTCTTGGCTCCGCTTGCGCACGGCCTCAGCTGTGTCGGCGTGCCGGCGTTCAACCCCGAGGGCCGTCCGCGGCGGCAAGATGGTCTCTATTCATTGTTAAATTTGCTGGGAGAATGCGCGGGGAGTGATGCCTTTTCCTCGAGTGCAGCGTTGTTACGTTGTCCGGCTCTGCTTGATTGGTTGGCTGACCAGGGCGGAGCAAACTTTTCCCGTGCCACCTTATTGCGCGAACTGGATGACCTGCAGGCGCAGCATTTGCCTCAGACGCTGGCGGCCGCGCGAAGTTATGTTAAAAATAATTCGCTGGCCGCCGAGGCTTTGAGGCTGGTGGCTGGGCTGCAGGCTGAGCTGCAGCAGGGGGAATTCCCTCAAAATTGTCTGCAGTTATTAGAAAAATTATTTGCCGCTCGCTCCATTCAATCGGCAGAGCCACTGGTCGCCTCGGCTGCGGCGTGGGTCGAGCTGGCCGAGGAAGTAGCGCGTGCGTTGCAAATTTCCCCTGATTTGACATCGGCCGAACGTTGGGAATTTGCCTTGGCGCAATTTGCCGAAAATGTGTGCTTTGCCGAAAAACCGGCCGGCGCGCTCGAATTAAATGGGTGGCTCGAATTATTATGGGAAGACGCGCCGCATCTCGTGGTCGCCGGGCTCAACGATGGCCGCGTTCCGGATGTTGTTACTGGCGATGCTTTTTTGCCGGAAGCTTTGCGTGAGCGTCTGGGGTTGAAGACGAATGGTCGTCGTTTTGCGCGGGATGCTTATTTGTTGGCGGCCTTGGGGGCTGCGCGCCGCACGGTCGGACGGCTGGAAATCTTGCTGGGAAAAGTTTCCTCGGCCGGAGATCCGCTGCGGCCGTCGCGACTTTTGCTCCGCTGTGCGGATGCGGACCTGCCGGCGCGCGTAAAATTTCTTTTTGATAAAATTGTGGCGACGCAAGCGAGTTTGCCGTGGACGCGCGCTTGGCCTTTGCAGCCGCTGGTGGCGCCACCGCTGAAAAAAATACCAGTCACTGCTTTCCGCGATTACTTGCAGTGTCCTTTTCGGTTTTATCTCAAGCGGGTGCGCCGGATGGCCAGTTTAGATCTGGAGAAGGCCGAACTTGATGCGCGTGATTTTGGCAACCTCATGCATGAAGCACTGCGTGTGTGGGGTGATGATGAAAAATTGCGCACCTGTGGTGAAGAATCAATTTTGCGCGAAGCCTTGCTCTCAATTTTGGAGGAAAAAATTCGGGCTCAGTATGGTCGTGAATTGACGCTCCCGTTGGTGATTCAATTTGAATCGGCTCGTCAACGCTTGCGTCAGGCGGCTGCAGTGCAGGCGCAGGAATTTGCCGCCGGCTGGCGAATTCAGGCAGTCGAGCAGCCTTTTAATCTGTCGATTAGTGGACTCATGGTAGGCGGGAAAATCGACCGCATCGACCGTCACATCGATGGTCGCGTGCGGGTGTTAGATTACAAAACCTCCGACACGCCGGTTACGCCTGCGCAGGCGCATTTGGGTCCAGTGAGCTCAACAAGTCCGCTTTGGGCTCGAGTTATCATTAACGGCAAAGAGCGTGCGTGGGTTGATTTGCAACTGCCGCTCTATCGATTAAATTTGGCGCCAGTTTTTGGATCGGCCGTGGAGTGTGGCTATTTTAATTTACCTAAAGGGGTGGGGGCTACGGCGATTAGTGCGTGGGAAGATTATGCGTTGGAGGTACAGCAATCGGCTGAGGCCTGCGCGACACAGATTGTGGCGGCCGTGGCGGCTGGCCAATTTTGGCCACCTGCGGAATTAAAAGCCGTGGCGGATCGCGATTGGGGTAAATTATTTCATCACGGGACGGTCGCTAGCGTGGCTGCGGATGCATTGGCCGGAGGTGGGCGATGAAGGCACCCGGCCATGTTATGATCCTCGCCTCGGCGGGCTCTGGGAAGACGTACGCGCTGACCAATCGATTTGTGCAGCTCTTAGCAGCCGGCGCGGCACCTGAGCGCATTGTGGCACTGACTTTTACCCGCAAAGCGGCTGGGGAATTTTTTGACGAAATTCTGCATAAGCTAGCGCAGGCCGCTGGCAATGAAGCGTCGGCGCACGCGCTAGCCGTCGCAATCGAGACCCCGCGCTTGGGCTCGGCCGATTTTCGGCAGATGCTGCGTGCTGTGGTGGAGGCTATGCCGCGATTAAATTTAGGCACCCTCGACGGATTCTTTGCTCGGATTGTGCGATCGTTTCCTTTGGAACTGGGTTTAGGTGGGGATTTTACTTTGTTGCAAGAATCCGCAGTGCGCCGCGAGCAGCGGCGCGTGCAACAGCAATTATTTGCGGCGAACGGCGAGTTGAGTGCTGCACAGCGGGCATTTATAGAGGCTTATAAGCGGGCAACTTTTGGCGCGGATGAAAAGCAGCTGACACGTCAGCTCGATGGTTGGTTGCATCACTATGCGGAGGTTTTCCTCGAAGTTCCAACCGCCGCGCGGTGGGGTGGGTCATCGCAGATTTGGCCGCAAGGCTCAGATTTGATGGCGCCGGCGGGTGAGCGAGGGGCAGTGGTCAAGCAGTTACGTGCCGTCTTGCCGTGGACTGCGCTAAATGATGGCCAGCGTATTCGTTTGGAGGATTTTCTGGCTGAATTGGTGGCATGGTTACCTGGGGCGCCTTTAGCTTCGCCGCTGGAGTATCTTTTGAAAAATGCGTTGGAGGTTTGGCCGGAGTTGCGCACGGGGCGCGCAGAAGTCCGGATTGAACGGAAAAAAGTAGCATTTGGCTCGGAGGCCAGCGCGGCCTTAGTCGCTGCCATTCGGCTTGTAGTTGGGGCGCAGCTGGCGCGGAATTTAGAGCAAACTCGCGGAATTTTTACAGTCTTAGAGGCCTATGATTTGGCCTATCATGCAGCGGTGCGGCGCAAGGGTCAGTTAACCTTTGCGGATGTGCAGCGGCTGTTACGGCCTGAGGCTGATCGTCCTATGCTAAGTCAAATCGAGGGAGCGGGGCGTCTGTTAATCGACTGGCGATTGGATGCAAAATTTGACCATTGGTTATTGGATGAGTTTCAGGATACGAGCTACACGCAATGGACTATTTTGCGTAATTTGCTCGATGAAGCCGTCCAAGATGCCGAGCAACGGCGTAGTTTGTTTTATGTCGGCGACGTAAAGCAGGCGATTTTTGCTTGGCGCGAAGGCGACGCCCGGCTTTTTCGGCAAATATTCGAGCACTATAATCAGGCGGCGCCTGGGGCGATCGCGGAGCGCTATTTGACTGATTCATGGCGTTCAGGTCCGGCGGTGATTTCGATGGTAAATCGGGTGTTTGGCGATGCTCAGGCTTGGAGTGCCCTAATTCCTGCGACTGCAGCGACTCGTTGGGCTGGGGAGTGGCGCGAGCATACCAGCGCGAAGCCGGAGCTTGGTGGGTATGCTGAATTATTACAGGCGAACGATGAAGAGGGCCGATTCGCCGAGACCCTGCGTATTTTGCAGCAGGTGGAACCGGGGCGCCGCGGTTTGAGTGTCGCGGTCATTGTGCAGAAAAATGATACGGGCGCACGCCTCGCCGATTACCTGCGTCGGATTGGTGGATTACCTGCAGTGGCAGAAAGTGACCGGCAGATAGCAATCGATAATCCGCTGACAACGGCGTTACTGGCGCTCTTGCGTCTCGCCGCACATCCTGGGGACAGTTTTGCGGCGGAGCACATCGCGATGACGCCACTAGCGGCGATTTTGCGCACGGCGGGAATTAACGACCCAGATCAACTGACTACGCAATTATTGGCAGAACTTCACGCAGATGGATTTGCCGCGACGCTTGATCGCTGGTTGCGGGCATTGGAATCAAGTTTGGCGCCCGCTGATAAATTTAGCCGATTACGCGGCCGTCAGTTGGTGGAGGCGGCGCAGGAGTTTGATAAAAATGGACAGCGAAACGTCGCTGAATTTTTAGTGTGGGCGGAAAATTCTACGGTCCGCGAGGTTGATACGGCTGGGGTGGTGCGGGTGTTGACGATCCATGCGGCTAAAGGACTTGGCTTTGAATTAGTAATTCTCCCCGATTTTCAAGGACACACGATGGACGCAATGCGGGAAGGGCTCGCGGTGCAAAGATCAGCTGATCGCCAAATTGAATGGGTGCTAGATTTGCCCAGCGCGCTTTTTTATGAGGCTGATGAAGTTTTGAGTGCACACGTCGCGGCTCGGAGAGCGGATGCGGCTTACGAGGCTATGTGCAAATTCTATGTGGCGATGACGCGAGCAAAGCGGGCGATGTATGTCATCACTGAGCCGGTGGGCACCTCAAAGTCACATAATTTTCCTAAGTTGCTCGAGCAAACATTAGGAGATACCTGGTCAGCTGGTGACGTAGATTGGTATAAGGGATTAACGGCTAAGGAGGAGAAGTTGGCGCCAGCTGCACTGGTGCCGCTTGACCCTGCGAGTGTGCGGCGAGTGGCCCGCTTGCCCTCGCGACGGCCTTCGGATACGCACTCCGTGGGAAAATCAGTAAAATTATTTGCGGCTGCAGCATCGGGCGCCGCTCATTTTGGGACTGAGGTGCATGCATTGTTTGAGACGGTGGAATGGTGGCATAAATCCGGTGCGGCTGCTTGGCTGGCTGCTCGCCAGCAAGAGGGGGCATCAGCCGAAGCCCTAGCGGAGGTTTTGCGCACTCTGAATCACCCTCAGCTCACAACGGTGTTCGAACCGAATGAAAATTATTCTGAGGTTTGGCGGGAGCGAACTTTCGAAGTTATCATTGATGGTGTGTGGTTAACGGGTGTTTTTGACCGCGTACTCGTGGCGCGCGATACGCAGGGGCGAGCAACGAGCGCTTTAGTTATTGATTTTAAGACTGACCGATCTGGGCCGAGTGATGGCGACGGGGTAGCGGTGGCAAAACACGCCGATCAGCTTAACCTTTATCGACGGGTCGCCGCGATTTTAACGGGCCTTCCTGAGGCGCGCGTGGGGTGCTCCTTGGTGCTTACGGCGGGGCCTCGTTTAGTGATGGTGCCGCAATCGGTTTAACTTCACGCTTTACACCGCGCCAGCCCAGTTGCACGTTTCGCCGCTAAACCACTCTCTAACACCATGGGTAATCTCAAAAAGAAACGACGTCTCAAGATGTCGAAACACAAACGCCGGAAGCGCCTCAAGGCTAACCGCCACAAGAAGCGCACATGGCAGAAATAGTTTCCCGCTTATTTTAGCGAATTTCGCCCAGCCCGCCAATCTATGTTGGCGGGCTTTTTATCATATTTAAGATACTTTTAGAAAGTGCTAAGACGTTGATATTAAGTAAGATTTAATATTAGCGAATGATTATTTAATCGATTTTTAAGAGAGAGTTATTGGGTTGTCGTGTTGGGGCTTGCTGCTTTTCTCATTTGTTCAGTAGAAAAGGCTGGGATTTCCCAAGATAATCCCAATTTTAATAACGCATGTTTTTTGCTACTCGTTCCCATTCTTTTTGCGTCGAAATCGGCGAGCACTCTACGTTGCTGGCTAGATTCACGCAAGCGGGTGGGGTTTCAGTAATTGAGGAGCTCAAAGAGCTGCCCACTGTCGATTCCGGCGCTATTTCTGAGTGGATTAAGGGTACCGCGGGCAAGGGCTCGACTGGTTATGCCCATGCGATTTGTGGTATCTACCCTGCTAAGCGGGTGATTCGTCGGCAAACCATAGACCTTAAACGGTTAAAGGATCCGGTTTATTTTAACGAAATATACGCCCAGCAATTTCGATTAGATCCCGAAAAATACACCATGCGGGCACTCAATCCTGCAGATGGATTAGATTACGATACCAGCAAAGGGGCACAAAAAGAGGTGCTTTTTGCAGGATTGCCTTCGGATGATATCATCGCAGCGCAGGAAAGATTGCTCGCCCAAGGCATTTATCCTGAGCGCTTCCGCGGTTTTCTCATCTTCCGATTTTAATGTTATTGTTTCTGCGTTGAAGCAGCAAAACAACAGCAAGGTAGTATCAAACCCCACGATCGTCACCCTCAACAATACGGAAGCGGTGATCAATATTGGCCAGGAATTTCCTGTGCCGAGCTACACTTATAATGAGCAGCGTGGATCGTTTGAAGTTTCCGGTTTTACGTATAAACCCATCGGCATTATCCTGAAGGTCACTCCGCAGGTAAATGCCCGCGGCGTTATTAAGCTAGCCCTAGAGCCTGAGGTCAGCATCCAGAATGGTTCCACTTCTTTTGGTGGCGCCGGCGGCGCACAGATTCCAATTATTGGAACGCGCAAAGTTAAAACTCAGGTTTCCTTGAAGGATGGTTACACCATGGGTATCGGCGGCCTCATCAGCAGCGCGACCAGCCATGGCGGTACCAAGGTTCCTATACTGGGCGATATTCCGCTGCTCGGCCGGCTATTTTCTTCCAAGTCAGTCAATGATGAGGCGACCAATCTCCTGATTTTTATCACGGCTAAGACCGTGAATGCAGATGGGGCCTCGCCCGAAGAAGTGTTCGATCCCCAGGCGGTGCAAGCGATCGGCATGAGTCGGGAGGATATGCCCGGCAATCGGACGCCCAAGGGCGCCGATATGTTTGCGCCAGTCTCGGCTAATAAAAAATAAGCACAGTTTATTGCAAAGACCTTCGACCGGTGGCTACCCCACCGGTTTTTTTATGAGCGGTCGGGTTGGCGCTTAGGTGATGTCAGCGGTTGGTGATTCAGTTTTTTTGACCAAGGTTAAATGCTAATATTTGTTAGCCATTTCTGCGGGCATGTTTAAATTGGAGGGTAATGGCTGGACCTCTAACCTCATCCGCAACGCCGCAATCGCCGCGTGATTTTCAGGAGCTATTTCAGCGCGTAAGCCCGCAAATGGCCGCGCTGGATGTTTTCATGTGCGACCAGGTTGAGCGTTTTGAACCAGAGATTCGTTCAATGGCGGCCTACTGTCTGGATACGACGGGTAAACGCTTGAGACCAACTTTGGTTTTTATTTGTGGCTGGCGCGGCGCTGGGGTCGTGGCGGATGAATTAGTCCGCGTCGCTGGCGTGGTCGAGATGGTGCATCTCGCCACTTTGGTGCATGATGATATTATGGATAAGGCGGACCTGCGTCGGAATCGTCAGACGGCGGCGCGCGAGTTTGGTCCTGATGCAGCAGTGTTATTAGGGGATGCGCTTTTTTCTCAGGCTCTGCACATTGCTTCACAGTTTCCTACGACGGAAGTTTGCCGACTGGTGTCAGAGTCCACGCGAAAGGTTTGCTCTGGGGAAATTATGCAAACGCTGCGGCGGCGGGATATTAATATCTCTCTCGCTGATTATCGCCGAATAATTGATTTAAAGACCGCTGAGCTTTTCCGAGTGTCATGTTTACTGGGGGCGCGCCTTGGTGGCTACCCCGCTGATTTCGTAGCAGCGGCTGATCGGTTTGGCCATCATCTCGGGATTGCCTATCAAATTTATGATGACCTCGCTGATTTTCTTGGTGAGGAGCAACGGATCGGCAAAACGCTCGGCACTGACTTGGTGACCGGCAAACTTACCTTGCCCTTGATGCTACTGATGGAGCGAGTATCAGCCGCTGAGCGCGCGGCCATCGGGGCCGCTCTGCGGGGTGGGCAGCCTTTAGGATTAGCGGCAAGTCGGCAGCGTATGAAGGAAATGGATATTGCGGCTGCCGTCTGCAGAGCGATTGAGGATGAGCTCGCTTGCGCGAGGGCGGCTTTAAAACCCTATGCTGATTTAGCTCCCGTTCCCTTTATGTTACAGCTGGGTGATATGTTGCGCCATCAGGTGGCCGTGCTGGAAACGGCAGCAATTACGGGATAATTTCGATTGCTTGGCTCATACGATGATTTAACCTGTCTACCTTCGAGATGAATCTGTCTAAGGTTTTCACCAAGGCTATCATCACCTCCCCTGAGCGTCAGCAGGAGGCGGATGCTGATTTATCTATTGTAAAACGCATCCAAGGCGGGGAGGTAGCGGCCTTTGATCAACTGATTCTTAAATATCGAGAGCGAGTTTTTGGTATTATTTACAATCTGACCTCAAACCGTGAGGATGCCTCCGATCTCACTCAGGATGCCTTTATTAAGGCCTTTCAGTCTATTAACCGGTTTCAGGGGCACTGTTCATTTTTTACGTGGCTTTATCGTATTGCGGTTAACGGAGCACTTAGTCACCTGCGTAAGAATCGTTTGCGCACTTTTTTTAGCTTAGAAAAGCTCCATGAGGATGGTACAAATGCTCAAATCCTTGATCAGCTTACAGATAAAAAAGGAGCTGATCGAGGGACTTACTTGAAGGAGCTTCAGGAAAAATTGAACGAAGCGCTGCAAAAATTGTCTATCCCGCACCGAACCGTGATTACCCTTTTTGAAATAGATGGCCTAGGCCACGCAGAGATAGCCGAAATTATGGGCTGTACCGAAGGAACGGTCCGTTCGCGGCTCCATTATGCCAAACAATTTCTCCAGGGGGAGATGAGCAAGTATCTTAGTTCTTAATTTTTGCATGTCGCACTTAAATCAACGCCCTAAAGTTACTATTGAGGATCTGATCCGTCTTAAACGAGATGAGCGTCCGGCGGCTGAATTTTGGGTTAATTTTGACCATGAACTGCGCCAGAAGCAGCTGACAGCTTTGCTTAAAAAACGTGCTTGGTGGCAAGAGTTGCCTCAGTTGCTGGTGCGGCGCGCTTATCTTCCAGTCGGCGCCACTGCAATTCTCGCATTCACTCTAGTCTCGGTTAAATATTACCGACCAGCCCCGGTTGCTGAGCTCGCTTTGGCTTCGGTTCAGGAAAATAATTTCACGGCTGCATCGCCGACCGCCAATGAAGTAGTCAGTTCGCCGCTAGCTAATCGCAGTCAAATGGTCACTGCCGTGTTAGAGGCTCGCCCCACTACCGTGGCTGACGCAGCTGCACTGCCTGAACCCATTGAGCTCATGCCACTGCAGACTCGTGCGGTTGCTGCAGAAACTCCTTCGGCTCGAACCATTGCGGCCAATCTTGCTAGCTTTGAGCTCACTGAGCCAGAGCTCGTAAACTCTGTGCGCGGAAGTCGCCTTAGCCCAGCCGCGCGGATTCAGAATGTTGACCTGGTTGTTTCTGAATTAGCTTCGGTACCGACCAATGCTTCCATGCGGAGTCGCATTCTCGCGCAATATGCTGACCGCCCGCTGAGTCGTGAGCCGAGTGCTCCCGAAATTGTGAGGGAGCGGCTCGCTCGCCGATTGGGTAATAGTGATATTACCGATCGTCTTAATCGCATCGGCCTGAGGGGCGACCAAGTTTCGTTGGGCGTGACCCTGCGACTTTAACGCTCCCTTAACCTGCCTCAGCTGGCGGGTTTTTTTATGCAGTCAATCGATGCGGTTGCGCGGCCTCCTGGGTCTCCGCGCTAAAAAATCAGGCGCTTCCCATTTTCTATCCGAAGAGGCTTATTTTTCCGGCACACAAATGCCGCAGGTGTTCACAAAAAAATCGGTACCCTTGTCGTCGACGAGAATGAAAGCGGGGAAATCCTTTACCGTAATTTTCCAGATAGCCTCCATGCCCAGTTCAGGATAATCGATAACCTCAACTTGGGTGATATTATCCTGGGCGAGGATAGCAGCGGGACCACCAATGCTGCCGAGGTAGAAGCCGCCATGTTTTTTGCACGCATCAGTCACGGCTTTGCTCCGATTGCCTTTGGCTAGCATGATCAAGGAGCCGCCGTGTGATTGGAAAAGATCAACATAGCTATCCATGCGGCCTGCCGTGGTGGGGCCAAACGAGCCAGAGGCCATGCCGCTCGGGGTTTTGGCCGGACCCGCGTAATAGATGGGGTGATTTTTGGCGTAATTGGGTAGGCCCTGGCCGGCCGCAAGGCGTTCTTGCAATTTGGCATGAGCGCTATCGCGAGCTACTATCAGTGTACCCGTGAGGGCGACGCGCGTGGTGACGGGATGTTTACTTAGCTCAGCGAGAATAGCTGGCATCGGCCGGTTGAGGTCGATGCGCACAAAGTTCTCGTCCTTAAAAGCCCGTAATTCCGGAGGAATAAAACGTCCGGGATTCGTTTCCATCTGCTCAAGAAAAATACCATCGGCGGTAATTTTTGCTTTGATATTACGATCGGCGCTGCAGGACACCCCCATCCCGACGGGGCAACTGGCTCCGTGGCGAGCGAGGCGGATAATCCGTACATCGAGCGCAAAATATTTGCCCCCGAATTGAGCCCCGACGCCGCTTTGTTGAGCAATTTTTAGCACCTTTTCTTCCATCGCCAAGTCACGGAAAGCGCGCCCGTGTTCGTTGCCGGTTGTGGGGAGTGCATCGAGATATTTAGTCGTAGCGAGCTTGAGGGTTTTTAGGCACGCCTCGGCGCTGGTGCCACCAATGACAAACACGAGGTGATAGGGCGGGCAGGCGGAGGTGCCGAGGAGCGACATTTTTTCGGCAAAAAACTTCTCCAGATTCTTCGGATTCAGGAGCGCTTTAGTTTCCTGGAAAAGATAAAGTTTGTTGGCCGAGCCGCCGCCCTTGGCCACAAAAAGAAATTCGTATTTGTCACCTTCGGTCGCCACGAGATCGATCTGTGCAGGTAAGTTGGTGCCCGTATTGACTTCCTTAAACATATCTAACGGGGCGACTTGGGAGTAGCGTAAATTTTCTGCAGTGTAGCATTCATAGACCCCGCGAGCGAGTTGGGCGGCATCGTTGCTATCGGTCCACACTTGTTGGCCTTTTTTAGCGAAAATGGAACAGGTGCCGGTGTCTTGGCACATGGGCAAAATACCGCGCGCCGCAATCTCCGCATTTTTGAGCAAAGTCAGAGCTACATAGCGATCGTTAGCGGACGCTTCTGGGTCAGCTAAAATGGCAGCTACTTGTGCTAAATGCTTTGGGCGCAGGAAAAAATTAGTGTCATGAAACGCTTCACGGGCCAGATACGTTAAGGCTGTGGGGGCAACCTTGAGCATTGGCTTGCCCTCAAAGGTCGTCGTCGTGATGCCGTCAGTAGAAAGCCGGCGATAGATAGTATCATCTGGGCCGAGCGGCAGGGGATCTTGGTAGACGAAGGGCGGCGTAGGCATAGGGCTATGGCCGCTAATCAACTCAATGCCCCGCTATTCGCAATCTTGAACCTCAAGTGGCGGGCCTTACAAAATCTTAAGCTTCGGTAAATCCTGCACGTCGATATAGCCGACGGGCTTCTGTTGAGCATCCAGCGCGATGAGATCAGAAATTCGATATTGCTGAAATATTTTGAGCGCTTCTACCGCGAGGACTTGGGCGGAGATCGTGCGTGGGTTGCGCGTCATGAATTTTTGCACCGAGTTCTTAAGGAAATCCGCGCCACCTTGCAGGGCGCTGCGGCGGAAATCACCATCGGTAAAGATCCCCGTCATGATGCCATCGGCATCAACTAAGGCCACGGCACCTGCTTTAGCTTTAGTCATTGCAAAGATGGCCGCTTGCACGGTCGTGCTGTTTTCCGGCAGCACGGGACAAGCTTCACCTGTCCGCATAATATCTTTGACGCGGAGCAGAAGGGTCATGCCGAGGGTTCCCGCGGGGTGATATTTAGCAAAATCTTCTCGAGTTAGGCCTCGGCTCTCAAGGAGCACCATGGCTAAGGCGTCGCCGAGAGCGAGTGCGGCGGTTGTGCTGGCGGTCGGGGCCAGGGCAAGCGGGCACGCTTCGCGCGGGGCATGGTAAATGAGTCGGTAATTAGCTCCGCGAGCCAGTTCGCTTTGGGGTGAACCGGTGAGGGCCACGGTCGGCAGGCCAAATTTCTCGAAAAGGGGTAGAAGTTGTAGGACTTCCGCGCTGGCGCCGCTATTGCTTAATAAAATAGCGAGATCGCCCGCTGCGCATAGGCCAAGATCGCCGTGCAGAGCCTGCGTGGGATCAAGAAAACAAGCGGGCACCCCTATGCTGTTGAAGGTGCCGGCTAATTTTTGCGCGATATGGGCATTTTTACCCACGCCTGAAATAATAAGTTTATGTCCAGTGGCTACGACCGCCTCTACCGCCCGCACGACTTTAACAAAATCTTCATTCAGGGCCGTTGCGGTGGCGTCAAGAGCCTCGCGTTCAATGGCAAGGCATTGACGGGCTTGAGCGATAATAGTAGCGGAATCCAGGGGCATCAAAAACTTGTGTTGGGAGGTGGCACCGCCAAACCTAGGCAACGTCCCTTGCCGTTCAATCCATTTCCAATCGTGTTACGTTTTACGTTTCTGCTTCGTTTTCTATCTCTCCTGTTGCTAGGCGGGTTGGCCTTGGAGTGGTCGGGCTGTAGTGGCACTGAGCGTCTTTCTTACGCGACGGAAGTAGATGAGCCAGCCTATCGTGAAGGTCAGGCGTTGCTTAAGTCCGGGCGCTGGCAGGAGGCGCTCAATGCCTTTCTCAAGGTCATTGATCGGCGTGGGGAGGATGCCGCGGAATCGCATTTGGAATTAGGCTTACTTTATTTGCAGCACATCAACGATCCGCTCTCGGCAATTTATCATTTCCGCAAGTATCTCGCTCTGCGGCCCAACAGCCCACAAGCCGCGTTGATTAAACAACGCATTGATGCCGCCACCCGAGAATTTGCACGTACGCTACCAGCGCAACCTTTGGAAAATAAGCTGCAGCGAATCGATCTCGTGGCGGCGCTCGATCGTCTCAAACAGGAAAATGGTGCCCTCAAGCAAGATCTCGCTGATTTGAAAGCTAACCGAAGTGAGGCGGCCCAGACGCCCGCCGCAGAAACGGACCATGCGATCACTCCCGCAGCATCGGGTAATTTTAATTTTTCAGCGGAGAATACCCCCGTCGTACGGACTAGGCCATTGCCGAGCACGGGACCGCGACCCAAGGCGGTTGCACCTAAAACTAACTCCACTCCGGTTTCGCGGCCTAACGCTCAAGCTAAGCCGGCGCTCGCTGCTCCAGTGAATCAGCCGGCGGGGGTGCGACAACACACCGTCAAAGCTGGGGACACATTATTTAAGCTCGCGCAGCAATATTATGGTAGCCGGGCTAAATGGCGCGATATTTTCTCCGCCAATAGAAATGTGATGAAGAGTGAATCTGATTTAAAGGCCGGGATGGTTTTAAGAATTCCCTAGGAGCGAAGTTTTTTGCAGCTTAGGCGCGGGCGCATCGCTGATCGGCGAAGGATCGCACCAATTGCTTTGCGTTCAGGGTGAGTTAAAAACTACCCCGTATACTCCGCCCAACTTGAGCTGGTCTCAGTGATACGCACGCGTTCGACGCGCACCCCAGCGGCAATTGCGAAATCACCTTTTCGATTGGTCGCCGCGAGGGCTCGAGTCAGCTCGTTGTAGACTGTTCGTGCCATGATTTCCGTCGTGGGGTCGGTGTGCGCGAAAGGGATAAGGCGCTCGCCGTGCTTTTCTTGATAGAAGGCAAAATGGGGATCGTCGGTATTGACGGCTAGGGCGTGATCCCAGCTATCGATAAAAACTTGGAGTGCTAATTTCACGGCCTTGAAATCGCAAACCATGTCATTCGCATCAAGTGTGTCTGCCGCTAGGACAACTTCGACGCGTCGACTATGACCGTGGGGGAAGCGGCATTTCCCGGGGTGCTTTGCAAGAATATGGCCACTTTCAATTTCGAAAATTTTGCCGATTCGATAAGTCATAACTTAAATAGTTTTAGAAAAGCCACCGGGGCGCTTGGTGAGGTGAGCATCAAAGCGCATCGCGATGATGCGCAGAAAAAGTCGACCCAAGGGAGTGACGGCGAGCCCTTGGGGCTGGCGAACCAGTAATTGGTCGTTCTCTAAATCAGCGAGCGAGGCTAATTCGGTCGCGTAGGTGGTGGCAAAATCAAGTCCGAGTTGCTGCGAGAGGTGGGCGAAATTAATTTCCTTGCCGCACATAATAGCCGATATGATTAGCCGGCGGTGACGGTCGTCGCTACTGAGGAGGTAGCCGCGTTCAATTGGTAGTCGGCCCGCTTCGAGGGCGGCAATGTAATCGGGTAAGTCTTTATGGTTTTGCCGAAATGCGCCGGATGTCTCGGAAATTGAGGACATGCCAAAGCCGTAGAGTGAGGCGCCCGCACGTGTGGTGTAACCTTGGAAATTGCGGTGGAGGGTGCCGGCGGCAAACGCCAGGGCGAGCTCATCATTCGGTCGAGCGAAATGGTCCATCCCAATCTGGGCATAACCTGCCGCGGTCAATTTCTCGACCGCGGTCATTAGCATAGCGAGCTTCTCTTCAGTTGTGGGCAATTGCGCCCGATCATCAAAGATTTTTTGGGCAGGCTTGATCCACGGAACGTGTGCGTAGCTAAAGACAGCCAGGCGATCCGGGTTGAGGGCGATTATCTCGTCGAGAGTTTGGCTGAATGTCGCCGCCGTTTGCAGGGGGAGACCATAGATTAAATCGACGCTAATTGATTGAAAGCCCGCTTCGCGTAGCCAGGTAATGGCCTGGGCGGTTTGCGCTAAGGGCTGCCAGCGGTGCACCGCGAGTTGTACTTCGGGGTTGGTATCTTGTACTCCAAGGGAGGCACGATTGCAGCCGAGTCGGCGAAAGGCTTCGACGTGCTCTTTAGTTAAACGGCGTGGGTCTATTTCCACCGAATTCTCAGAGTGAGAGTCGAATTTAAAGTGGCGGTGAATCGCGGTCCCTAAGCGATCGATTTCGGCCGGTGGCAAGAAGGTGGGGGTGCCACCGCCAAAGTGCAGCTGGGTGACGGGTCGGGCTGAATTTAGGAGAGGGGCAGTCAGGGCTAGTTCTTTTTCAAGCCAAGTGACGTATTCTCCCGCGGACGCTAGTCGCTTAGTTATGACGGTGGTGCATCCGCAATACCAGCAGAGCGTCTCACAAAACGGCAGATGGAAGTAGAGGGAGAGCGGTCCTTCTGCTGGCTGCGGGGCGGCCGCGGATAAGTTACGATTATCGTGGGCAATTTCGGCAAATAGCGCCGGCCGATCAATCGACTCTGAAAATTGTGGAGCCGTCGGGTAAGAGGTATAGCGAGGGCCAGGAATATTATATTTCCGGACAAGCTCGAGCGCAGGCGCGATCGCGGCTTGGACGGTGTTGCGTGGTGACACCATAAGGCTGCCATCATAGCCAAACGGAGTGGGTGCGACTACGCATATCTTGTCTAAGATTAGGCAGTGCTTGAGGGGAGCGGGGAGAAGCGATCAGGCTCTCCCGTTCGACCGAGAGCAATCAGTGGATTAGCCGGCGAAGAATTTTTGGATCGTCTGCAGGGTAGCGACGAGTCGTTCGATCTCGGCTTCGGTATTATAGAGATAAAAACTAGCGCGAGAAGTTGAGCTGAGTCCCAGTTTACGCATCAGTGGCTGGTTGCAGTGGTGCCCGCCGCGTAAAGCAACGCCTGCTTGGTCGGCCATGGTAACGACATCATGGGCGTGCACGCCGGGGAGATCGAAGCTAATAACACCGCTGCGATGCTGAGCTGGTCCCAGCATGCGAATGCCCGGAATTTCGTTGGCCAGTCGGGCGTAGGCGTGTGCCGCTAATTTCTCATCGTGTTGTGCAATGGCCTCGCGGCCGAGATCGTCGAGATAGTCCATGGCGCGAGCCAGCGCGATGACATCAGCAATATTAGGTGTGCCCGCCTCAAATTTCTGTGGAGCTGGGGCCCACTTGCTTTCAAAGTACTCCACGCTGGAGATCATGCTGCCGCCACCGCGGTAAGGCGGCATAGCCTCGAGTAATGCCTTGCGGCCGTAGAGTAAGCCGACCCCGGTTGGGCCACACATTTTGTGACCGGAGACAGCGAGAAAATCACAATCCATGGCGCGGACATCGATCGGCATATGGCCGGCGCTTTGGGCGGCATCCACTACGGAGATTGCGCCCACTTTTTTGGCGGCGGCGCAGAGCGCGGCTGCGGGGTTGATGACGCCGAGTGTATTTGAGACGTGCGTGAACGCGAAAATTTTCACCTCGGGCGTGAGGACTTGGTCCAGCTGAGTGAGGTCGAGCAGGCCCGTGTCGCCGGCGACGACGGGAAGATAGCGCAGCTTGGCGCCGGTGCGGCGGGCGAGTAGCTGCCATGGCACCATGTTCGAGTGATGCTCCATTTCCGTCAGGAGAATGATGTCACCCGCCTTGAGGTTTTTATCGCCCCAGGCATGGGCGACGAGGTTGATGCTGTCGGTGGTCCCGGCGGTGAAGATGATTTCTCCTGCTTCGGCGGCATTAAGAAATTGAGCGCTGCGCTCTCGGGCCGCTTCGTAGGCAAAAGTAGCCCTCATCGAAAGGGTGTGAATGCCGCGGTGGACGTTAGCGTTGTCGCGCTGGTAATAATTTACCAAAGCATCGATAACACACTGCGGTTTTTGGGACGTGGCCGCATTATCGAGGTAGATGAGCGCTTGGCCGTTAACCTGTTGATTAAGGATCGGGAAATCGGCGCGAATATTCTGCCAGGCGGGATTCATGTGCTTTTAGTCGCTTGGTTTTTCGGTGGTCGCGGGTTGCGCGTCGCCTTTGGCTGCATTGAGAGCCGCATGCCAGCCGAGGGTGGCGCATTTAATCCGGGCCGGGAATTGATGAACGCCGGCGAGGGCTGCGAGATCCGACATATCATCATCGCCGACCTTCCCGGTGGTGACCATTTGGTGGAGATGGGCGTAGATCACTTCGGCCTCGGCGATAGTCTTGCCCTTGAGGTTGACGGTCATGAGCGAGGCACTGGCTTTGGATATGGCACACCCACTCCCTTGGAAACTGACATTGCTAATCCGGTCGCCATCGAGCTGCACGTAGACAGTGATCTGATCGCCGCACATCGGGTTGTTGCCACTCCCGACGCGGTTAGCGCTGGGCAGCACAGAATAATTCCGTGGGCGGCGGTTGTGGTCTAAAATGACGGACTGATAGAGGTCGGTGAGATCTTGCATCGACGAGTGACGTGAATGGCAGAGGCTACGCGGCTGGTCGCGTTTGGCAAACAGAGTTTGTGGGCGTTTAATTGCCCTCAAGTTGTGAAGATGGATGAATGGAGGGTGTGCTGTGGCCAGTGGAATGAGGTGTCATTTTGGCATTGGCCGATGAGCTTTTGGCTGGTTGCTTGGCAAGCAGTTATCCGTTTCTTCCCCTCTGCTTATAATAAACCCCACTCGCGCTATGGAACGTACTATCCGCACTTTCGGCTTAACAGCCTTACTGGCCCTGATCGCAGCTGATCAGACATCGATTTCAGCTGCTGCTGCTGAGCCGCATTATCAAGCCAACTGGGCTTCGCTTGATGCGCGACCAATGCCGGAATGGTATCGTGATGCTAAATTTGGGGTATTCATTCACTGGGGTGTCTATTCAGTGCCGGCCTGGGGTAAAGTGGGTCAGTATGCCGAATGGTATGGAAATTACATCGCAAGCTCGAAACCGGAGCATGCGGTGTGGCGTGAATATCATGCCAAAAACTATGGCGCTGATTTCCCCTACAAAGATTTCGCGCCCGCGTTTAAGGCGGAGTTATTTGATGCGCGGCAGTGGGCAGATATTTTCGCCCGAGCGGGGATTAAATATGTAGTACCGACTTCCAAGCATCACGAAGGGTTTGCGCTTTGGCCCAGTGCTGAGGCCAGCCGGACTTGGGGCCGGCCGTGGAACGCGATGGAGATTGGACCCAAGCGAGATTTGCTCGGTGAGCTCGCTACGGCTACCCGTGCGCGGGGTTTAAAGTTTGGATTCTATTATTCACTTTATGAGTGGTTCAACCCGCTCTGGCTCAAGGATCGCGCCCGTTATGTGGCTGAGCATATGACGCCCCAATTTAAAGACGTCGTGACCCGTTACGCTCCTGATATTATTTTTGCGGATGGCGAGTGGGATATGCCCTCGGCCGATTGGAAAAGTGAAGCACTGCTGGCGTGGCTTTTCAACGAGTCGCCTTCCCGTGCGGAGGTCGTAATTAATGATCGTTGGGGTAAGGAAAGTCGCCACAAGCATGGCGGTTACTGGACGACAGAATATGCCGCCGGGTTAAAAGATGGCACGCATCCTTGGGAGGAGAGTCGCGGCATGGCGTACTCTTATGGTCTTAATCGCGCAGAGCGCGTGGATGATTACCGGCCATCGCGGGAATTTATTTTGGTGCTGATCGATCTGGTCAGCCGAGGCGGTAATCTTCTCCTGGATATTGGGCCGGCAGCTGACGGCACGATTCCTCCTCTCATGGAGCAACGGTTGCTGGAAATCGGCGACTGGCTCAAGGTCAACGGAGAAGCTATTTATGGCACCCGCACGGCCGGACGCTCGTGCCAATGGACGGAGGGTCAGCGGGCTAAGCAAGAGTACGGCGAATTTATGGTTAAATATAATCTGCTCGACCAAGTCGGCCAACAACCGCGGGCTGGGATGGCGGTGAAGCAGGTATTTTTCACCAAAAAAGCTGACGCGCTTTATGCGATTAGTATTGGTTGGCCCGGTGCGCAGTTGGTGTTGCGCGATGTGACGGTCCCTCCCGGAGCAATTGTTACGATGTTAGGTGTGCCAGGCGCGCTCACGACCAGTCTCAATGGGACTACGCTGACGATCACCACCCCTCGGCTTGAGCCAGATGCGGAGCCGTGTCGGCATGCCTATGCCTTTAAAATTACTGGGGCAACAGTTAGCGCTGAAAAGTAATTAGCGAGGGACAGGTCGAACCCGATGCCCGGGCTTGGGTCCTCGCAGATTGCTTCATGACCGTTGCGCGTTAATCAACATGGTCCGCGCTGACGCCATTTTGAAATGGCGGAGAGGGAGGGATTCGAACCCCCGGTAGGCTTGCGCCTACACGTGCTTTCCAAGCACGCGCATTCGACCACTCTGCCACCTCTCCGTGACTGGCCTAAGGGTCGAGTTAAGTTAAAACTCGTCGCTGCGGTCAACGGAAATTCCTCGGCCTTAGCAATCATTCTACTAGGACACATTTTCTAATCAAAACCTCCTTGCATGGGATAACTGGCTTGGTAGCTTTCGTTGATTTTTTACTTAAATGGTCACTGCCAACTCCGAGCTCACATATAACAGCAAAATAGAGGGGGACATCATCGTCACTCGCGCGGATGCGGCTATTAATTGGGTGCGCACCAACTCGATGTGGCCCATGCCGATGGGCTTGGCCTGTTGCGCGATCGAGCTCATGGCCTCGGCGGCGAGTCGCTTTGATATCGCCCGTTTTGGGGCTGAGGTGATGCGTTTTTCTCCTCGACAGGCCGACTGCATGATTGTGGCTGGGACCGTCACCTATAAAATGGCTCCAGTCGTGCGGCGAATTTATGATCAAATGGCGGCTCCTAAGTGGGTGATTGCGATGGGCGCCTGCGCCTCCTCTGGTGGTATGTATCGTAGTTATGCTACCCTGCAGGGCGTAGATCGGATCGTGCCAGTCGATGTTTATGTAAGCGGTTGTCCGCCTCGTCCGGAGGCGCTCCTTGACGCCTTAATGAAGCTGCAGGCGAAGGTCAAACGTGAGCCTGCCGCCTCCCAGCTGCTCCATCCTTAATCTGATTTCCTGAGCGCATGACCACCGACGTCGATCTTACGACAGCCGTTAGCCAACACTTTCCCTCAGCGTTACCGCGAGCGAGCCTCGACTGCCCTGCTTTCAATAGTTCGGCAGCGGAGGTTGCTGCGGTATTAAAGTACCTGCGCGATGCTCAAGGCTTCGATTTTTTAACTGATTTGACCGCAATCGACTGGACGGCAGAAAAATCCCCGCGGTTTACGGTTATTTGGCATCTCTACTCGAGCGAGCAGCACCGCTATGTACGGGTTGCTGCTGACTGCACGAGCGCCACCGAGCCAGTGATGCCGAGTGTGACCGGATTATGGGCTGGGGCCGATTGGCATGAGCGGGAGTGTTACGATATGTTTGGCATTATTTTTACGGGGCATCCTGATTTACGCCGAATTTTGATGTGGGATGGCTATCCTTATTTTCCCCTGCGCAAAGAATTTCCGCTGGCCGGATTACCTGCGGCACTGCCAGATGCAGAAATTTCTGCTGAGACCGGCGCCGGCGTCATCGCGGCACCGATGGCGGGTGGGCCTTTTGTGGCGACACCCGGTCAACCGATGAGCGCCGCTGAACCTCGCGCCAAAGATGAAGCGTGGAATGAGCATTCCGAGAAAACCGTATAACTCTCATGGCCACTGATTTTTCATATCCTGATGCTGCGGCCAAAGCGGCGGCCGTGCCCAAAGAGTTTGGGCCAGAAAAAATGTCGCTATCGATGGGACCATCGCATCCGTCCACCCATGGCGTGCTGCGCATCCAATTTGAACTCGATGGTGAGATTGTGACTAAGGCTGATCCGGTCATCGGTTATTTGCATCGCGGCGATGAGAAGATTGCGGAGAACATGACTTATAACCAGTTCGTGCCATATACGGACCGACTGGACTATATCGCGCCACTCGCGAACAACATGGCCTATGCCATTGCGGTTGAACGTCTGGCCAAACTGGAAGTGCCGGCGCGCTGTCAAGCTATCCGCGTGCTCACGGCAGAAATGGCCCGCGTCTCTTCCCATCTCATGGGTCTAGGTGCCTTCGGTATCGATGTCGGCGCGTGGACGGTGTTTATGTATTGTTTCGAGGAGCGCGAGAAACTCTATAAGCTCTTCGAAGAGCTGACGGGTGCGCGTTTTACCACGAGCTACAGTCGCATTGGAGGTTTAGCCCGCGATGTGCCTGAAGGTTGGATTCAGCGAGTGGATGCCTTTACGGATCAGTTCTTGCCGATTCTTGACGAGGTGCTGTCGCTACTTTCACGCAACAAAATCTTTCTCGATCGTACGGTGGGCGTTGGCGTCATCGGGCGGGCTGATGCCATTGCTTATGGCCTGAGCGGCCCTAACCTCCGTGGCTCAGGCGTGGCGAATGATCTCCGCAAAGACCGTCCTTATAGCGGCTACGAGCAATACGAGTTCGACGTGCCGGTCGGCGCGCAGGGTGATTGTTATGATCGTTATTTATGCCGGGGCGAAGAAATGAAGCAGTCGATTCGCATCATTCGGCAGATTGTGAAGAATTTCCCGCGCGGTGATTGGTATGCGCCGGACGCGCGCAAAATTTTTGCGCCACCGAAGGAGAAAATTCTTACCTCTATGGAGGAGCTCATTAATAACTTCATGATCGTCACCGAGGGCCCGCAAATGCCGGTTGGGGAAGTATATTTTGAAGCGGAGAATCCGAAGGGGGCGCTTGGCTTTTATATTGTGAGCAAAGGGGGTGGGGTGCCCTATCGGATGAAGATCCGCAGTCCCTCCTTCTGTAATCTGAGCATTCTGCCTAAATTATGTGTGGGTAATTTGGTGTCCGACGTGGTCGCCATTTTGGGTTCACTCGACTTCGTGATGGGCGAGTGTGATCGCTAAAAAATTGCCGCGAACCTGACTAACTTACCTGTGATGAATCTCCAGCCGACCACGTTACAAAAAATCGACGAAGTGATTACCCATTATCCGGTGAAACGGAGCGCGACGTTGCCGCTCTTGCACTTGGTGCAAGAGGATTTGGGTTGGATCTCGCCGGAAGCGATGGAGTGGATTGCGGCGAAGCTCGAGCTCCAGCCGATCAATATTTATGAGGTCGTCACTTTTTATCCGATGTTCCGGCAGAAGCCCATTGGCCGTCGACATATCAAAGTCTGTCGAACGCTTTCATGCGCTTTGACGGGCGGCTACAAGGTTTGCGCAGAATTTCAAAAACAGTTTGGCAGCCAGCCCGGGGCTGTGTCCGCCGATGGCGAGGTCACGATCGATTTTGTTGAATGTCTGGCCAGTTGTGGCACGGGCCCGGTGGTGATGATCGATGATGATCTTCACGTTAAAGTGGATGTCGCCCGCGCCCAGCAACTCAGTGCGCAAATTAAAGCCGGCGCGAAAGCCCGGAGCACACCATGAAAAAACATCGCCTGCTGCAAATTCCGCCGATCCGGTTCGGTGTCGTCTTGGGATTAATTAATGGCCTGATTGGTTTGCTGGTTGCGCCGATCATCTTGCTCGCCGGCGGGGTGATTGCCGCCACCGAAGCGCCTCGTCTGCTAGGAATTCCCTGGCTGTTTGTGGGGGCGGGGGCGCTTTTCATGCCACTGATTCATGCCGTCGGTGGTTTTCTCGTCGGCATCTTGCTGGCGATGGCCTATAATTTTGCCGCCCGCTGGACGGGAGGTATTGAATTAATTCTGGAGGAAAAGCCGTAAGGATCGGCCCCGCTCGCTCTTATTTAAAAGCTAATCTTGCGTATGCCTGCTCCTGATCAACACCGCTTAATTTTTGCTCATATCGATGAGCCTGGCTACAGCCATGACCTCGCCTGCTATCAAAAGCATGGTGGTTATGCAGTGATGAAGCGCGCGTTTGCGCGTAAGCCCGAAGAATTAATCGACGAAGTTAAACGCTCGGGACTGCGCGGTCGGGGTGGCGCCGGTTTTCCCTGTGGCGTCAAATGGAGTTTAGTCGATCGCAAGAGCGGCAAGCCGATTTACTTAATTGTTAACGCTGACGAGTCAGAGCCTGGAACGTTTAAGGATCGTTATATTATCCATCAAGATCCGCATCAGTTATTGGAGGGCACGCTCATTGCTTGTTTTGCCAATAACGTGAAGCAGGCGTATATTTATATTCGCGGCGAGATGCTGCTTGGGGCGCGGATTTTAGAAAAGGCTATCGCCGAAGCGCGGGCCGCTAATCTGGTCGGGCCTAATATTCTGGGCACGAGCTACAGTTGCGAAATTTATGTGCACCGTGGCGCTGGCGCCTATATTTGCGGTGAGGAGACTGGGTTGATTGAATCGCTTGAAGGTAAGCGGGCTAACCCGCGGATTAAGCCGCCTTATTTTCCGGCGGTGCTGGGTCTTTACCAATGTCCCACGATCGTGAACAACGTCGAGACGCTCTGTCATGTTAAGCACATCGCCGATATGGGCGGGGAGGCTTATACTAAAATTGGCACGCCCAACAATACTGGCACGCGCATTTTCTGCGTTTCAGGTCACGTTCAGCGCCCTGGCTATTATGAATTTGAGGCCGGCAAGATAACGCTCGGCCAATTGCTGTATGAGGTTTGTGGGGGCCCACTCCCTGGGCGCGCGTTCAAGGCAGTTATTCCCGGCGGCTCTTCCGCGAAAATCCTGCGCTTCGGCGAACGCTTTAAAGGCAAGCGCAAGGTTGGTGCGGAGCTGGTCGACTACGATTGGGGGGTTGAGGATGTCCCGATGGATTTTGATTCGCTGGGGATGATCGGTACTATGGGCGGCTCGGGTGGCGTGATCGTCATGGATGATTCGGTCAACATGGTCGAAGCCTTGGCGAATATTAATGCCTTTTATGCGCATGAGAGTTGCGGGCAGTGTACGCCGTGTCGCGAGGGTTCGCTGTGGATGAAAAAAATCACGACGCGTATGGTGCACGGCACGGCGCGAGCCGAAGATGCCGCGTTGCTTAAAAGTGTGGCCGATCAAATCCCTGGCCGGACCATCTGCGCATTTGGGGAGGCTTGTTCGTGGCCGACGCAAAGCTTCCTCGCGAAATTTGGTGATGAATTTAAAAATTACTCGGAGACCAAACAAGGGTCGCCGGCTCCGGCCACCTTGATCTGAGCCGCATCCGAACGCTTTTCTTTATACGCGCAACTTAGCGATTAAAAATATTTGCAATGATTCAGCCGCTTCCATCCGACCTCATAACCGTCAATGTTGACGGCAAGGATATCGCCGTGCCCAAGGGGACGAATATGATTGAGGCGGCGCGATTGGCGAGTGTGGAGGTCCCGCATTATTGTTATCATCCTAAGCTCACGATCTCCGGCAATTGTCGTATGTGTCTGGTCGAAATGGGTCTGCCGGCAGTTGATCCGGCGACGAAGGCCCCGCTCATGGACCCTGCAACGGGTAAGCAAAAAATTAACTGGATGCCGCGCCCGACGATTGCGTGCGCTACCAACGCTTCCCCTGGGCTGCATATCCGCACCAACACTGCCGCGGTGCAGGATTGCCGCAATAGCGTGACGGAATTCCTCCTGATTAATCATCCGCTAGACTGCCCGATTTGCGATCAAGCGGGTGAATGTAAATTACAGGAGCACTCGACTGCTTATGGCCGCGGCTATTCGCGCTTCGTGGAGCAGAAAAATGTTAAGCCCAAGCGGACCCAACTCGGGCCCAGAGTTACGCTTGATGACGAACGTTGTATTTTGTGCTCCCGCTGCGTCCGCTTTAGCAAAGAGGTCGCGCAAGATGATGTTTTAGGTTTCATCGATCGCGGCAGTTACAGCACCTTAACGTGCTATCCGGGGAAGCAGCTCGCAAATAATTATTCGCTTAACACGGTTGATCTTTGTCCCGTCGGCGCGCTGACCAGTACCGATTTTCGCTTCAAGATGCGGGTTTGGTTTCTTAAGCAAACCCCGAGTATTGATTGCGAATCCTCAGTCGGCGCTAATACAGAGGTCTGGAGTCGCGAAGGCGTGATCTACCGCATCACTCCACGCCAAAATGATGCCGTTAATGATACCTGGATGGCCGATTCTGGCCGAGTACTTTACAAGGCAGTGCAGGCTGCTGATCGACTCAGCCGGGCTTCACTCAATGGGGTCCCGACAACGCAGGAAAAAGCACTGCACGCCGCGGTAGATTTATTGAGCGGGCGCGGCGGTCGGGTTGCGGCGGGCTCGGTCAACGGAGTGGCGGTCGTTGGTTCCGGGAGCAGTACCGTCGAGGAGCAATTTTTAACGCGCAAGATTGCAGATAAGCTTAAGGCTCCAGTGGCTCTCGTCAGTCGGGTGGGTACAGGGGACAAAATTTTAGTTTCGGCTGACCGTAATCCGAATACCCGAGGGGCCTTAGTCACGGGGCTGATTTGCGCTTTGCCCGAGCAAAAACTTTCGGCGCTGAGTGCGGCGATTGAAGCCGGTCAAGTACAGGTGATTCTTTCGATCGGGGAGGATTTAATCGCGGCCGGCCTGACCGCAGCACAACTGGCTAAAGTGGCGGTGATTTATCTGGGGACGCACCAAAATGCTACCAGTACAGTTGCCCAGGTGGTGATTCCCACGCTGACCGTTTTTGAGAAAGCGGGTACGTTGGTTAATCAACAATTCCGGTTACAGAAATTTGTGCGCGCGGTCCCTGGTGTAGGCGGAGTCTCTGATGATTTGGTGACGCTCAGTCATCTCCTGAATGCGCTGGGTGGCTCCACGCTGGGTTCAACGCTCGGCGCCCTTTGGCCGGTCATCGCTGCGGAAGTGAAAGTGCTCGCGCATACCACTTATGATACGTTGCCGAGCACGGGACTGTTGCTCGACAGCGCCACGTGGGCCGGTCTGCCATTTATTGAAGGTGAGACGCTCCACTTTAAGCCAGTTACTGCCGTGGGGGTGAAATCATGAGCGCTCTGCTCCACTATTGGGTGAGTCTGCCGTTAGTGCTTCAGCTGGTCATCAAAGGTTTGGCGGTCATCGGCTTCATGTTTCCCTTCGGCGGGGCGTGTTCGCTGATTGAGCGCAAAATTTCCGCGTGGATGCAGGGGCGCCACGGGCCTAATCGGGCCATTCCTTTCTGGATAGCGTGGGTCCCGATTATCGGTCCCTTGCTCCAACGTTTAGGCGTATTTCATTTAATGGCAGACGGCGGGAAGATGTTTTTTAAGGAGGACGCTATTCCTGGGCACGTGAATAAATTTTATTTTATCCTCGCGCCGATTGTCGCGATGATCCCGGCCTTGACCACCGTGAGCGTGGTGCCGTTCGGCGCATACGTGGATACGGCGGGGCAGCTCGTTCCGCTAGTCTTAGCGGATGTAGATGTCGGTTTGCTCGCGGTCTTTGCGGTTTCCTCGCTGGGAGTCTATGCTCTGATTTTGGCGGGCTGGGCCTCTAATTCAAAATATCCATTCCTTGGCGGCGTACGCGCTTCAGCGCAGCTCATTTCATACGAGCTCTCCATGACGCTCTCCATCTTGCCGGTGTTCTTGTGGGTCAATGCGCCCGGCGGTTCCGGTACGCTTAGTCTGTTTGCTGTCGTGCAAGCCCAATCAGGCCCTTGGCATAGTTGGAGTGGCTTATGGTTTATTTTTACGATGCCGGTGGCCGCACTGATTTTCCTCGTGTCGCTCTTTGCGGAGACCAATCGGTTGCCCTTTGATATGGCGGAAGGGGAGGCGGATCTCGTCGGTGGCTTTCATACGGAGTACGGTTCGTTAAAATGGGGGCTCTTCTTTGTGGCGGAGTATTCTCATATGCTGATCGGTTCTGGGGTGTTTGTGCTGCTTTTCCTCGGAGGCTGGAATCCACTGCCGTGGCTGCCACTGGCAACTTTGGCGGGCTGGTTGGGGCTGGCGGGCCATCCGCTCGTGGTCGGGATTCTCTCGGTCGTGATTTTTCTCACCAAGGTGATGTTCTTTATTTTCCTCTTTATGTGGGTGCGCTGGACCGTGCCGCGTTTCCGTTATGATCAAGTGATGAAACTCGGCTGGCAAAAATTACTACCACTCGCGATTGGTAATTTAATCGTCTACGCGCTGGCCATCGCCTGGGTGCAGGTGAAAAACTAACTCTTGTCATGGCCTACGTCGTCGAACGCAAACCTCTCACTCTCGCCGAACGGCTTTATCTGCCGCAGATTTTCGCGGGCTTGCGAATTACTTTAAAGCATCTGTTCGCGCCCAACGTGACGCTGCAGTACCCGGAAGAGCGTCCCGCTATTCCGCCAGGCTACCGGGGGGTCCCGACGCTGGTGCGTGATCCTCACGGGCGAGAGAAATGTGTTTCCTGTCAACTGTGTGAGTTTGTTTGTCCGCCGAAGGCTATTCGCATTACGCCGGGGGCGGTGCCGGCCGACCAGCCAGACCGGTTGCATATTGAAAAAGCACCGCAAGCTTTCGATATCGACATGCTGCGCTGCATTTATTGCGGCTTGTGCCAGGAAGTCTGCCCGGAGGAGGCGATCTTTTTGCAGAATCAATATTCCCTTAGCGGTTACACACGCGCTGAGCTGGTGAATGATAAAGCCCGTCTTTACGAGCTGGGTGGCACGTTGCCGGATCAGCATTATAAATGGGATAAAAAGAAAGGAGCGGCCGAGCACGGCAACACGCATTGATTCCGATGGCTAACCTCTTATTTTATTTCTTCGCTTTGCTTACCCTCGTCAGTGCGGCGCTGGTCGTGGTGAGTAAAAATCCGGTTAACGCGGCGCTCGGTTTGCTCTTAAGCCTCGTCGGCGTCGCTGGTTTGTTCGTACTTCTGAATGCGGCACTCTTGGCGTTCGTCCTGCTCTTGGTCTATGCTGGTGCTGTCGTCGCCCTTTTTCTTTTCATTATCATGCTGCTGGATACGCGGCCAGGGCAGCAAAAGCCGTTTCAGCGAATGACGCTCATCGCGGCAACGCTCGGTGGGGCTTTGTTAGTCGTCGGCGTACTTTCGTTAAACCAGCGCGCGGCTTTGCCGGCGGGGGGGGCTTCCGTGACGGGGCCAACTTTAAAGCATTATGCCGAACAATTATTCACAACCTATCTGCTGCCGGTGCAGCTCGTGGGTTTTCTGCTCCTGATTGCGATGCTTGGCGTGATCGTGTTGAGTAAAAAATCTGACCAAGCGGAGGAAGGTTCATGATCGCAGGCTTGATGCATTATCTATTGTTGAGTGCGGTGCTTTTTGCCCTCGGTTTTTTCGGGGTACTGCTACGCAAGAATACGTTGGTGATTTATATGTCTCTCGAGCTGATGCTCATTGCCGCGACGCTCGCGCTGGCGGCGTTTTCACATTTTAACGATACGCTCGACGGTAACGTTTTTGTTTTTTTCATCCTCACGATTGCCGCCGCGGAGGTCGCGGTCGGGCTAGCCATCATTGTCGCGCTCTTCCGGAAGCGGGGCACGGTGCAGGTTGAGGCCCTTAATCATCTGCGGCATTGATATGAATCCCGTTTCCACCACTTTGCTTATTCTGCTATTGCCGCTTTTTTCAGCGGCCGTGATTGCGCTGGGTCTGCGGCGGCAAGGAGCATTGGCCGCTGGGCTTTCTACGACGATTGCTGGCGCGATTGCCCTACTGTCATGGCAGCTGATTTTCAGCGGGCAGCGCAATTTTAATGCATCGTGGGAGTGGTTACGCTTAGGCGATTTGGTCGTCTCCCTCGGTTTTAAATTTGATGATCTAGCTGCGCTGATGCTGTTTGTCGTCAGCTTCATCGGTTTTTTGATTCATATTTTTTCTCTTGGTTACATGCGTGATGATGCCGCGCGGGCCCGATTCTTTGGGGGCTTATCCATTTTCATGTTTTCAATGCTCGGCATCGTCCTCGCCGATAACTTGTTCATGATTTTCATTTTTTGGGAGCTGGTGGGCTTTAGTTCGTATTTGCTCATTGGACATTGGCACGAGCGCTCCGCTGCAGCCGAGGCGGCTAAAAAAGCCTTCATCGTTAATCGCGTGGGCGACTTCGGCTTCTTGCTCGGCATCATTATGTGCTACTGGAGCAACGGCACGGTGAATCTCGCCGCGCTCGAGGCGCAGCACGTGCCTAGTACGATGATCGCCCTGCTCCTGTTTTGTGGTGCGGCTGGCAAATCGGCCCAGCTGCCGCTGCAAGTTTGGCTGCCAGATGCGATGGAAGGTCCTACGCCGGTGTCGGCGTTGATTCATGCGGCTACCATGGTGGCCGCCGGCATTTATCTGCTCTGTCGCATCAATGTTCTCATGGTCCCTGAAGCCCTCACCGTCATCATGTGGATCGGCACTGTCACTGCGCTGTATGCAGCGCTTTGTGCCGTCGTGCAGCGGGACATCAAAAAGGTGCTCGCCTACTCAACGCTTTCGCAGCTCGGTTACATGGTCGCTGCTTTTGGTCTGGGTTCGCTCACACTCCGTCATGAAATGGGCGGGGTGGTGCATGAGATGGTCATCGCGACCGGCGTGGGTGCGGCGATGTTTCATCTGACGACGCATGCTTTTTTTAAGGCCCTGCTCTTCCTGGGCTCGGGCTCGGTGATTCACGGCTGTCATCATGAGCAGGATATTTTTAAAATGGGCGGGCTGCGCGCCAAGATGCCGATTACCTTCATCACCTTTACCCTCGGGGTCTTGGCGATCATCGGCATGCCCGGGCTGGCCGGGTTTTTCTCCAAAGATGCTATTCTCTATTTAGCGTTCGAGAAAAATACGGTGGTGTTTGCGGTCTTAGTTTTTACGGCAGTGCTGACTTCATTTTATATGATCCGTGTGTGGAAATTAACCTTCTGGGGTGTTGCCCGCTCGGAGCACGCGGCGCAGGCGCACGAGAGTAGTTTCATCATGACGTTGCCTCTCGTGGTGCTCGCGGTCCTCTCGATTATCGGAGGCTATGCAGCATTTTTTGGTCGGTTAGCCGGAGAAGTCGCGGAGCTTGTGCCAGAGGCAACGGGGGTCGCGCATAGCACAATTTTATTGGTCTCGCTGGGGGTCATGCTAACGGGTGCCAGCACGGCTTGGCTCTTCTATGCGTCGGCTGAAACCGATTCATTGGAAGAGAAGTTTCGACTAGGTTTTCGCGGACTCACGGGTCTCAAGGAATCTTTCGACCGTCTGTACACTTACTACGTGGCTAAAATTCAGCAGCGCTTGGCCATGCTGCTAAATTTTATTGAGCAAATCTTTTTAGCCGGACTCCTCATCCGCGGATTGGGGGGAGTCGTTACGTTGGTTGGGTATGGCGCGCGGTCGCTCTACACGGGCAGCCTGCACACCTATGTTTATTGGTTTTTATTGGGGGCCGCACTCCTCTGGGCCTTCGCTGCTGGTATTTTTTAATCTGTGAATTCTCTGCACGCTCAACTCCTTCAGCTGGCGATCGCGACTCCGTTGCTGGCCGCTCTTATCATTGCGGGCGGCTTACCTAAGCGGTTCGCCGTTAAACTCGCAGGGCTCGCCTTCGTGGTCCCCGCTCTCATCGCCGCTTGGTTGTGGCAACAATTTCCCGCGGAGGGAGGGGCGACCTATCATTACCTCAGCAACTTTGACACCGGTCTTGGTCGATTCGGTATCACGCTCAAACTTGGACTCAATGGCATCGCGCTCCCCTTGTTTTTATTGGCCGCGATCGTAGGTTTAGCGGCCGGGCTCTACGCGCTCCGTTCGGGAGCGGAACGGCTCAAGCTCTACCTTATGCTGCTGCTAATTATGCAGGGCGGCTTGTTGGGCGTTTTTGCCTCGGTGGATATTTTCTTTTTCTATTTCTTTCATGAATTAGCGCTGATTCCTACTTTTATTATGGTCGGGATTTGGGGTGGCCGGGACCGGAATTATGCGGCGATGAAGATGACAATTTATCTAACGGCCGGTGCGTTGCTTTCGCTGCTCGGCCTGATTGCTATTTATGTTAAGAGCGGGGCCCAAAGCTTTGATTTAATCGAATTGAAGGCGGTCCTTGCTCATCAAGGCCTCGCGCCCACCGCGCAAAAATATATTTTTGGTCTCCTTCTGTTTGGCTTTGGCACGCTGGTTTCTCTCTGGCCGCTGCATACATGGGCTCCGTTGGGTTACGGCGCTGCGCCGAGCTCTGCCGCGATGTTGCATGCCGGGGTTTTGAAGAAATTCGGTCTCTATGGCTTCATTCAGATCGCGCTACCGCTACTTCCCTTAGGCGCCCAAACCTGGGCGTGGCAACTCGCTCTGCTCGCCGGCATCGGCAATATTTTGGTGATTGGCTTCATCACCCTTGCTCAGCGCGATCTGAAACAAATGTTGGGCTATAGTTCTGTGATGCACATGGGTTATTGCTTTCTCGGCATCAGCTGCCTTTCCGCGATTGGTACGGGCGGCGTGGTGCTGCTGATGGTTGCTCATGGGTTGTCCGTGGCCTTATTGTTTATGTTGGCCACCAGTGTGCATCATCGCACGCATACCTTTGATTTAGCGGAAATGGGTGGCCTCGCGCAGAAAACTCCCGTACTGGCGGCCTGCTTTGTCGCTGGAACAATGGCGAGTATTGGCCTGCCGGCTTTTGCTAATTTTTGGGGAGAGCTCACAATTTTCGTCGCCCTTTGGAAATTCTCTCCTGGCCTCACGGCTGTGGCGGTAGCGGGCGTGATCATTTCTGCGATTTATGGTCTCCGAGCAGTTGCCCGAATTTTCTTTGGCCCGCCTAGTGAACATCTGCAGCAGGTCATGGGGCAGCATCCGCCTGCTGACCTCGGCTGGGGCGAACGTTTACCCGCGCTCATTTTGCTCGCCGCTCTCCTGGGGCTGGGCTTCTACCCCCAACTGCTCTCGCGCTCGATCAATCAGGCTCTGCCCATTGGCACGGCAAAAATCATTACCGGCTCAGCGCCGACTTCTCCTGCGCAACCATGACAACTGATTATCTCAAAAGCGTCGCTGATTCTAATCAGTGGTGGGCTCTCGGGCCAGAAATAATACTGGCCTGCGCTGCCCTTGGGTTGCTGGTCATGGAGATTGTTTTGCCGAAGAAGGACCACCGCTTTATTCCATTCATCGCAATCTTGGCTCAAGCCATGGTGCTGCTTACGGTAAGCCTGAATTTCAGAACAATTTGGCTCGGTGAAAATCTTTTTGGGGGCCTCATTAAACTCAGCACTTGGGGGCAGGTGGCGCGAGTGTTCTTCCTCGTATCGTCTTTGCTGGTCTCATTTTTGGGCACCCTTTGCCTGCCGCGAACCAAAGTCCCGCGAGTCGAATTTTACCACATTGTGATGGTTGTGACGGCGGCGATGATGCTGTTGGTCCAGAGCAATCATTTTGTGATGTTCTTTGTCGCGCTCGAAACTGTGACGATTGGTTTTTATATTCTCGTGAGCTATTTCCGCGACAATGCGCTGACGCTGGAAGCGGGTTTGAAATATCTCGTACTCGGGGCCTTGAGTTCAGCGATCATGCTTTTCGGGATCGTCTTGCTTTATGGTGCGGTAGGTAAAGTCAGCTTAAATGGCGTCACCCACACGGGCTTTGAGTTTGAGATTCTTAATAATTTCCTGCGGCACCACCCTGATAACTTCTTGGCCATCGCCGGCGCACTGCTGGTGGTCGGTGGGGTTGCGTTTAAGATTGGGGCTTTTCCATTTCAGATTTGGATTCCGGATGTCTATCAAGGAGCCCCGACGCCGGTCACGGCCTTCTTGGCGGTTTCTTCCAAAGCGGCGGGCTTTGCAGTGCTACTGACGCTCGTCAATCAGGTCTTCACCCCGCTCGCGGGCATCTTGGTTCCGGTGCTTTCCCTTTTGGCTGCGGCTACCATTATCATGGGCAATCTGGCGGCGCTCACCCAGCGCAATGCGAAACGACTCATGGGGCTCTCCGGCATATCGCATGCCGGTTATTTGCTCATCGGGGTGGTCGCCTCATTTACGGTGCCATGGGCTACCAGTGCGGTGTGGTTTTATCTTTGCACTTACTTGCTAGCCTCAATGGCTGTTTTTGGGGTCATGGCTTATTTGTCGGGCCCCGATGACACCAACCAAACGTTGGATCACTATGAGCATTTAGCTAAGCAGCATCCGTTCTTGGGTGGCATCTTAGCGGTGGGCCTTGGTTCGCTCGCTGGGATTCCGCCGTTGGCGGGCTTTATGGGGAAGCTGCTGCTCTTTATCGTAGCTTTCCAGGCTGAGCTCTACTCCCTCCTGGCAGTTGCAATTAGCGGCGTGGTGCTCTCCATCTATTATTACTTCGGTTGGATTAAATCTGCTTATTTTGAAGCGTGGCGTCCGGTCTCGACCGAAACGACCCCGATTACGCGATCAGTCATCACCATTCCCACGCTGACGGGGAAATGGATCTTGGGCTTACTGGCTCTGGCGACTCTTTTACTGGGTTGTTATCCGGGCCCGCTGAGTCACTGGCTGCCATTTTAAGTTAATCGGCTCCCGCCTGGCTGATTTTTGAGGCGCGTAGCCCATAATTGTTCGCAGATTTTCTTCGCCTCCAGGGGTGAATATGTTTCGTGTAAACACGTATGAAAGTCACCGGACTCGCTATTGTACCACCCCCTGCGGCGGCTGATCTACCCCGGGTAACCCCCGAGTTGCTGGCTTCCGTGCTGGCGCGTTATTCCCGGAGCAACGAGGGTATCGGGAAGATTATGGAGAAGGTCGATCTCAACAATCCGGATGCGTCGATTGATCGAATTTTAAAATTTGTTGATTATGGCCATGCTTCTATTGGCGGGCTGACGGGGGGATTAGCGATTGCACTAGATGACGTGTCGATGTGGCTCGCTTATAAGATTTTTGAAATCGCTCAGATGGCAGACGGGCAAGAATCGAGTACGCGTTACATTACGATGGAAGCTACGAATCTGCCGACCCCAGGGGAGTTGGGTATTCCCGCTGATCTGGCGCCACGTTGGACGGCCTTGATGGCCAAATCTTTTGCAGCCTATCATGCCGAGTATGATCGGCTAGATCGGGCCGCGCTCGCTGACCCTGGGTTGGTGCGACTGCCCCCCGACGCAAAACCTGCCGTCATCACGCGGCTGCGGAAGAACTACGCGCTCGATCGGGCTCGTTATTTCATCCCACTCGCCACGCGCACTAATCTTGGGTTGGTGCAAAGTTCGCGGATGTGGGCCGCAACGGTGAAGCAGCTCGACTCTCTGCCGATGCCGGAAGCGCGAGCGGCGGCTCAGTTGATTCGAAATGAATTATTAAAATCATCGCCGCGCTTGATGCGCCACAGCGTCGCCGAGAAATCTTATCAAGCTCAAGCGGAACAGGAATTAGCGGTGAGCTTGCAGCTCGGGTTAGCCCGCCTCTCGACTCAGCCACTTGCCGATGACGTATGGGTGAAAGTGGATAATGACTCGCCCCCTTGGTTGCGCGAGGAGCAAACGATGGGTGAAGCTCTCCGGCATCGGACTAATCGTTATGGGTATCAAGGAAAGGCGACGCGGCGGATGCGCGTCAGTTTTGCTTGGAATAATATGGCGATTGCGGAGCTCCGTGATTTGAACCGCCATCGGACAGGACACCGCTACACTCCACTGATTCAGGCCGGCTTTTATTTACCGCCGGAAATCAAGCATAGCGTGCATCAAGCGTTGCTTGAGGAACAAGCTGCCTTGACTCGCGAGTTGATGACGCGGGGCTCAGCCGCTTACGTTTACTCATTATTGCTAGGGGCGCAGACGCCCTTTGAACACAGTACGCAGGCCGATAAATTTATCTACGAGGCTGAGCTGCGGACCGGCATGGGCGCACATTTTCGTTATGCTGAGCATTTGAGCGCCGCCTTGCGCGAATTTTTGCGGGCGGTGCCGACAGCGAAGGACTGGGTGGTTGAAGGCACCGCTGAACCAGAATAAAGGTCAGGTGCGGATCGCTCGTTGGCTGTATTATTTGGTGCGGCGCACGCGTTCTTTTTCCTCTTCGCGCTCTTCTTCCAGTCGCGCTTTCTCCCCGGCGGCCTGTTTGCGAATTTTATCCACCTCATCAAATTTTTGATCAGCTAAAGCGGCGTTGAGCTGCTGCTGCAGAAATATTTCGCGCTCGGCGAGCTTGCCTTGATAGACGCGTTGAATTTCAGCGAGGCGCGCTTTTTTTTCTGCGGTGAGCGGAGCGGTAGTTGGTTCAGATTTAGCGAGCCGTTCCATAGCGAGTTCGTAAGCACTTTTCATGGTATGATCGCTATCATGAAAAATGAGAAATACACCGAAAATATAAAACGGAATCGGGGTAATGGGGTGAAGCGCTCAACCAAAATGGACCCCAAATAAAAGCAGCAAAGCCAGGAGGAGTACGGGTGGCCAGAAACCACCATAGCGCGGGCTCCATTTTCCGGCTAGCCCAGCGAGCATCACCGCGGTCATACCCACCAGCGAAGCGGGGGCTAGCCAGCTGACGACGAACTGGGCATTGTAATACATGCCTGGCAAGGTGATGCCTTGCTGCACCAGCCAATCCATTAGCAATAAGATGAGCGCTGCCGCTGAATTAAAGAGTACACTCCAAGTGGTGAGTCCTACCAAGCCGGTTAGGAGAGCGAGAAATCCAGCCACCAACGCGAGTGAGGAAATCGGAATAATTACGAGATTGGCGAGCAGCGATCCTGGGGACAGCGTTTGAAAATAACCAATTCCTGATGGCGTGCTGGCTAGAAAGGCTACCCAACAGACGGCCCTGGCACTGAGCAGCTCGCGCCCACTCCAATCGAGGTGATGTTGATATCTACGCCAATGAGCTCGGGGGATTAAGGCATAGGGCTGCCAGTGTTCGGTCCATTTTTTACTGAGAGGTATCCCCATGACGACCAACGCCACGACGACTGCGTAAGACATCTGAAATCCCGTGCTGAACAGTTGGAGTGGATCTAGGAGCACAGTCACGAGCGCGGCACCCGCGAGCGCGGCCAAGGGGTTTTGCGGTAAACGAAAAATTTGGGCCGCATATAAAAATGCGATCATCAGAAAGGAGCGCTCGGCCGGTGAACTTGTGCCAGTAATCTGTACGTAAAGCCAAAGCAGTGGCAGGCAAAGTCCAGCGGCGAGACGCTGGGGCAGTCGTAACAGTCGGAAGATGGAGTGAAGTGAAAGCGCGATCACCCCGACATGCAGACCGCTGACGGAAAAAATATGGAAAGTCCCGCTGCGCATAAAAGCGTTCTGCTGAGCCTCAGAGAGAACCGCTTTCTCGCCGAGGAGCATGCCGAGGTAGAGGGAGCGGGTTTGTGGATGATGTTCGAGCCCGCGTTGCAAGATAGCTTCGAGGTGATTTTCGGCGCGGTTGCAGAAATTAATAAACCATCCCGGAGCGCGGACCTCGCGGAGGATACGTCCGCGGGTAAACTTCTGGCGGACGCCAACGCTGGCGAGGTAGTCGTTGAAATTGGCTGCCGCCGGATCGGGTGCGAGTGGCTCGATGAGGCCTTGCATTAAATAATGGCCTCCGCGGCGCGGAGAGAGGCTAATTTTTTTGATCACAGAGAAATAAATCCTCCGGCCAATCAGTTCATGATCCTGAGCGCCTGCTGTAATAATTACCCCTAGCCCAGTTAAACTACGGGCAGTGGGTGGCGGGGAGAATAACTGGATGACCTCAAAAGTTACGGTGACTTCTCGCGGCGGGCGATCAATCAACTCGTGCAATTGCGGATAGCGAGCATGCAGCAAAATGAATCCGGCGAGCCCAGCGGAAAAGCTAAGACTCAGCTGCCAGCTGAGGTGAGCGTAACGGGTGGGGCGGATCGCAAAGCTCGTTGCGACCAGACTCAAGGCGCCAGCGATTGCCATTAACCAACCTAAGCTGTTGGGGGGCGGTGGCCAGAGTTTGGCCGCGGTCACGCCAGCCAGCAGCGGCAGCAATAACCAGAGAAGCGGCGCACGAAGACGCGTAGCGGGCGAGGGCATAAAGGATAGCTGCGCCTTGGCCCAAGCGATCAGTGGTAAGAGTGAATAGTGTTTTGGGCTTCCTTCAAACTTGTTTCTCTGGCTCTTGGGCCACAACCTGCGTCAGCTCATGGCGCGTTCGACCAATAATTCTGATTTCCTCTTTGAGGCTGAGCCGTCCGCGGCAGTCACCCCACTGACGGCCAAGTCGACGGTCCATCAGCCTTTGGCCGCGCGGATGCGTCCACGTCGGTTGACCGAAATTGTCGGGCAGGAGCATATTTTAAAAGCAGGCAATTTGTTGCCCCGATTGATCGCCAGTAACCGATTTGGTAGTCTGATGTTTTATGGGCCGCCGGGCTGCGGCAAAACCAGCCTCGCTGAGGTGATCGCTCGGGAGACGAAGAGCCGCTTTGTGCGGGTTAATGCGGTCATGTCCAATGTAGCCGAGCTACGCGAAATCTTGGCTACCGCTCGCCGTCAGCCCGAAGCGGGGACGTTACTCTTCATCGATGAGCTGCATCGTTTTAATAAATCACAGCAGGACCTTTTGCTGCCAGATGTTGAAGAAGGCACCGTTCGACTCATCGGAGCGACCACGCACAATCCAGGGTTTTATGTGAATCCCCCGCTGCTCAGCCGCAGTCATCTCTTTCGGCTGGAGCCTCTGTCGGCCGAGGCTGTGGCGGGAGTCCTGCGGCAGGCTCTGGTTGATCGCGAGCGCGGCCTCGGCCAGCGTGGCCATTCGGCCGAAGACAAGGTGTTGGCTGATTTAGCTGTGTTGTGTGATGGTGATATGCGTCGAGCGCTTAACGCGTTGGAAGTTGTCGCGCTCAGCCTACCAGAAGAAGCGGCCATCACGGCGCAGGAGTTGGAGCTATTTGCCCGCGAGCGGCGCATTCGGTACGACGCGGATGAAGATGAGCATTACGATACGATTTCAGCATTTATCAAAAGCTGTCGGGGCAGCGATCCGGATGCGGCGATGTACTGGTTGGCTAAAATGCTCGCGGGCGGTGAAGATCCACGTTTTATAGCGCGGCGGTTGGTCATTTTAGCGAGTGAGGATGTCGGCCTCGCGGATCCCCAGGCCTTACCGCTGACTGTCGCGGCGCATCATGCTTGTGATTTTATCGGTCTCCCTGAAGCCGAGCTGACCTTAGCTCACGCCACGCTTTACATTGCGACGGCACCTAAAAGCAATTCAGCGACACTCGCGCTCGCGGCGGCGCACCGCGAACTTAAGGAGCGGCCGGTGCAGGCTATTCCGCTTTCCTTGCGGGATAAAAGCGGGGCGGCAAGTAAACAGGCCGGCCATGGGAAGGGTTATTTATATGCGCACGATTTTCCGGAAAATATTTCTGGAGAAACGTATCTGCAAGAGCCTCGGCAAATTTATACGCCTAAAGCCGTTGGTTGGGAGACGAAGATTGCTGAGCGACTTGCTCGGTGGAGCGAATTGCGGCAGCAGCGGCGGAGCTGACCGGTGCGGAGGCTTGCGCGGAGCATCCCTTCGGTTAGGGTGGCCTAATGAAACATACTTTCGCCTTAATACTCGCTGGGTTTTTAGCCCTCACTGGCTTGTGGGCGGCTCCGCGTCCTGCGGTCACACCAGCAGATCTTCCGGAGGGGGAGCCCAAGATTTTGGGTGCCGTGATTGCACGGGCGGATGGTTCTTTTCTAGGGTTACAGGTGGTGGCGGGTAATTTTAAGCTCTCCTTTTACGATACCAAGAAAAAGGCCATCGCCCCGAACGTTAGTCAGGCGCGCGCTACATGGCCCAATCCACGTGGGCAGGGGGACTTGCGTACGATGCTAAATCTGAGCGAAAATGCCTTGGTTGGGGCTAAACCAGTGCTGCCTCCCTACACCTATAATGTGCGGTTGGTGCTTTTGCAGGGCACCGGCGAGCAACAGCAAGTCGTTGAATCTTTTGTGGTGCCATTTCGGGGCTGAGCGAGCGCAGATTTGACAGCGGCGAGCGCGCGGCAAAGGCTCTCCTTTCACGTTATGGCTACTTCCCAAGCTTTTGATTCAATTGAGACTGCGATTCAGACGATCGCGGCCGGCGGGGTTATTATTGTAACGGATGACGAAGGGCGGGAAAATGAGGGCGACTTGGTGATGGCTGCCGAGAAGGCGACCCCGGAGTTAGTTAATATGATGATTCGCCACGCGCGTGGGCTTATCTGCGTGCCGATGACAGAACCTCAACTGAGGCGACTCGGGGTTAATCCCATGGTGCAGCAAAATCGTGAGGCGATGCGGACCGCTTTCACAGTTTCAGTGGATGCCGCCGAAGGGATCACGACCGGGATCAGTGCTTTTGATCGGGCCCGAACAATTCTATTGTTGGCCAATCCTGAGACCCGTCCTGATGAACTTGTGCAGCCCGGCCATGTTTTTCCGCTTTGCTCACGGCCAGGTGGGGTCCTAGAGCGGGCAGGGCACACTGAAGCCGCGGTAGATTTAGCAGCGTTAGCGGGCCTAAAGCCAGCGGCCGTCATTTGCGAAATTCTCAGTGAAGATGGAACGATGGCGCGACTCCCTGAGTTAGTAGAATTTAAGCATCAGCATAAACTGCCGCTCATTTCGATCGCTGCGCTCATCGAATATCGGCATCAACGGGAGCAGCTAGTCGAAGCGGTGGCGCAGCGGCCTTTTGCTTCCGAGTACGGAGAGTTTCAGTTGCATATTTTCCGGAGTAAAGTTGATGGGCGGCATCACCTCGCTTTTGCCAAGGGCCGGCTTGATGCCTCGCCGACGCTCGTTCGCGTGCACACAGAGAATTTGCTGAGTGATGTTTTTCATGCACAAGGCATGGATAGCCACCGCTCGTTAATGGCCTCCCTCGCTCACGTGGCTAAAGCTGGCCATGGGGTGATTGTTTATATGGAGCAATCGGGCCGTATGCAGGAGGCTCTCTTGGGTGAAGCGCCGTCGACGCCAGGGCTCAGTCGGGGCAATCTTCGTGATTATGGCATTGGGGCGCAGATTTTAACGTCACTCGGCCTGCGTAAGATTCGATTGATGGCGCATTCCCCTCGGCGCGTCGTCGGCTTAGACGGCTATGGCCTCGAGATTGTGGAACAGATTCCGGTATGAAGGTTTTATTCTTAAATTGTAGGTTACTGATTGGCGCTTGCGCGTAAGCTTGAGCGCAATTGTCTCCTCTCAGCTGCCTGTAAAAATTTCATGAGTCTGCTTGTTCCCAATCCTCTTTCGATCAATGGAGCCCCTTTTACTTTTGGGGTCGTGGCGGCACGGTATAATGACGTGCTGGTTGAGGGGCTGCTCGAAGTGGTGTTGGCTCAATTGGGCGCCGCTGGAGTCAAAGCCAAGCGCCTCACGGTGCTGCGGGTGCCGGGTTCTCATGAAGTGCCCTGGGCTGTGCAGGCGTTAGCGGCGCAACGCGGCTGCGATTGTGTTATTGCTCTTGGCGTGCTGATCGCGGGCGACACCAATCATCACGAAATGGTGGGGCAAAGTGTATCCCACGCATTGCAGCAGATTGCCCTCACGACGGGCACGCCCATCATCAATGGGGTGATCGTGGCTAATAATCTTAAACAGGCTCGGGCGCGGTGTCTTGGCGCAATAAATCGCGGGGCTGAATTTGCCGCAGCTGGTCTTGAAGTGGCGGCACTCAAGCGCTCGCTCGGAAAAAAATTATGAATAGTCAGTTTACCCAACGTCGCGAATGTCGCGCGGCCGCCTTTCAATATCTTTACGCTTGGAGTGTGAATCAACCAGCCGCGCTCGGTGACGACTTGCGGTTGTTTTTTGAGCATCTCGAGCAACCTCGCGATTATTATGCTTTTGCGGAGGAGCTCATTCACGGGGCGATCGAGCATGTGGTGGAGCTGGATAGCCACATTAAGGGACTGGCGCATAACTGGGAATTTGAGCGCATCGCTAAAATTGATTTAGCTATTCTACGGTTGGCGATGTTCGAGATGTTGCACCGCAAGGACATCCCCCCCGTCGTTTCGATCAACGAGGCGATTGACCTCAGCAAACTTTATTCAAGTGCGGACGCTAAGCGATTTATCAATGGAGTGCTCGATCGAATGAAGGATCAACTGGGTCGCGATTTGCGCAAGCCATCGACCGAATGAGCCTCGGGCAGAGCCCTCGGCTTGTTGGTCTGCCACCAAGCAATTTTGGGGCGTAACCGGCGGGAGATTTTTTGATGTTTTCACTTTTTAAGAAATTTAAAGCTGGCTTGCATAAGACCGTCGCGGCGCTGGCCGCGAAGACGCATGACCTCTTCGGCGGACGCAAAATTGATGCCGCCTCGCTGGCTGAATTAGAGGAAGCACTTTATACAGCTGATTTTGGGGTCGAGACGACGACGGAGATTTTAACTGAAATTAAAGCCGCCTACCGAAAAGATCCTGAGCTCAAAGGGCAGCAAGCTGCGAGTATCGGGGTCGCGGTGCTCCAGCGGGTGTTGGCAGGGGCTGAGGGTAAGCTGCCTTCAGTCATTCAAAAACCTGCGGTGATTTGTTTAATTGGCGTTAATGGCTCGGGCAAGACTACCACCACTGCCAAGCTCGCGCATAAGCTAAAAAATGATGGCCAGACCGTGATCGTTGCCGCGTGCGATACCTTTCGGGCTGCCGCGGTGGAGCAATTAAAAAGCTGGGCCGAGCGTCTGCAGATCGAAATTGTCGCTAGTCATACAGGGGCAGATTCCGCGGCCGTGGCCTATGATGCCTGGCAAGCGGCTAAGGCGCGCGGTCACGATTGGCTCATCGTCGACACCGCTGGCCGGTTGCATACTAAGGGGAATTTATTGGAAGAATTAGCTAAAATTCGGCGCGTGCTGCAAAAGCATGATCCGACTGCGCCCCAACATCGGTGGCTGGTCGTCGATGGCAGCTTAGGCGCTAATTCTATTGAGCAGGCCAAGGTGTTTCACCAAAGCTTCGGCCTCACTGGTTTGGTGGTGACAAAATTAGACGGTACCAGCCGCGGCGGTGCACTGGCGGGAATTTATCAGCAATTGAAAATCCCTATTTATTTTATCGGATTAGGTGAGCAACCCGATGACCTGCAGCCTTTTTCCGTTGAGCACTATGCGCGGGCTGTTTTTGGTCTGGAAGCATGAGCTTGCGCGGCGTTTTCAGCTTTTGCCTGTTATTAAGCTTTGCGATTGGCCAGCCCATCGTGGCGCCGACCATGCGGCTAAGTTCAGGAGCCGTGCGCACGGATGTGAAAGCAGTTGTGGCAGCTCAATTAAAGGCCTTGCAGAGTCGTGATTTTAACGCGGCTTATATTTACGCCGCGCGTGGAATTAAGGCGCAATTTGACCTGCCATTATTCGCGCTGCTGATGCAACGCGGCTACGCTCCACTCTTAAAGCATCAAACGGTAGAAATGGGAGTGGTTCGTGATAACGGTGCTGGCTTAGCCCAAGTAACCGTCACCGTACTTGATCAACGGCAACAGCGGACCACCTATCGTTATGCACTCGTTAAGGAGGCTGTTGATTGGCGGATTGCCGGCGTTGTGCTGGAGCAGTCGCCTTTGCTTGGCGATACTTAGCAGAGTGGGCGGCTCGCGATTAGAAAATTAAGCGCACGCCAACTCCAATGCCGCGGCCCGGCAGCGGGGCGATGTCTTTAAGAAAGGAAGTGCTGATGCGGGCATCTTGATTGGTTAGATTAGAACCGCGGACAAAAAATTCCCACTCGTTATGCGCTTGGGTAAAGCGGTAGCTGGCGTCGCCGCTGACCAAAGTATAGCCGTCGGTGGTCCTTTCATCAGGCGAGACCCGCGCTTGCTGGAACGAATGGCGCAGGCTGGCCCCGAGGTTCCACGGACCGCTGGTATAGCGCAGCGTGGCCCCGAGGCGAAACGGGGGAATCCGGGGGAGCGGCTCGTCATCTGTGGTTTGCTGGGCGTGCACATAGTCCCCACTGAGATCCAAGTGGAGGTGCTGCTCTTGTGCGTCATGGAGATGAAGGGAGACCTCGGCCTCACCGCCGTAGAAAAGTGCATCTCGGGCGATGAATTGATAGATTGGCAAGAAACCGTCGTCAGACGGAACGGGATAGCGCAATAAGTCCCCAGTCGTTTCATCGAAGTAGCTAGTGGGGTCTTTTTGCTTGAAGATATAATTCTTGAATTGGTTAACAAAGGCGCCAATCGAGCCCGTCGCAAAGCCCGTTCGCTTACGCAGCGTGAGGTCAAGGCCGAGCGATTTTTCCTTACCGAGGCCAGTTGAACCGATCTCATAGGCTCCCGTGCCGCCATGCGGACCGTTCAAAAATATCTCCTGAGCCACCGGCAGGCGTTCAGAGAAGGCGAGGGAGAAGCCTAAGGAATAATCTTTGGCCGGATAATAAACTGCGCCCGCCGACAGGCTCACGCCCTGATCAGAGCGTTTTTCGCCGGTGGTAGCGGCATAGCCATGGTAAGCAGGTAAAAATTTATTAACGGTCCCGAGTGTGATGCTTTGCATCTCATAGCGTCCGCCAAATTGCAGCGAGAGTTGCGGGTGGAGTTGGTAGGATTCTAGAAAGAAAAGCGCGTGATTATAGGATAAGGTTGGCGGGGTAACTACCTCCGCCCCCACCGCAGAGAAATCGCCGCGGGAAGTTTGGAGCCCTACTGTGCCGGTGAGGGCGCCACGGTCTTGTCGCGCTAATTCAAGCCGGCCTTCGTAGGCTTTATTTTTGAAGGTGGTATTGGGCTCACTGGTGGAGGCATCGATTTCGGCGTGAGTGTAATTGGCCAGCCCGAAGCGGAATTTAGCCGATTTGAAAATATCACCCAGTCGCGTGAGTTCCGCCCGCAGATCGGCCCGCTGCTGTTTCATATCGATTAGAATCGGCTCACCCACCGGCACCCCGTAGATGGTGGCGTATTCGCTCACGGCTAAACCGAGACTGCCATTGGGTCCAAAGCGGGTGCCGCCGACGGAGACGCTTTGGGCGGAGCGGGCGCTGTTGACCAAGGTGCCTCGGTCGGCGGGATGAGCCCGATCGGCATAGCCGGGGATGCTGACATCGTCCGTCTCAGAGCGCAGTCCGTTGATTTGCAGCGCGTAGGTTTGGTTACCAGCCCCGAGAGAGATCACCCCGGTGCGCTCGTTGGCGGCCGAGTCGTAGCGGAATTCTGTCCGGCTACGGCGGGACTCACTCGTCGCGGCGGTTGGGATGCGATTATCGATCACATTGACGACGCCGCCTACGGCTGAGCTGCCGTAGAGCAGGGTAGCCGGGCCGCGTAATACTTCGATGCGATCGACCAACAGTGGTTCGATGCTGACATTATGGTCGGGGCTAACGCTGGAGGCATCGAGTGAGCCGACGCCGTTGTCGAGCATGCGCACGCGATCGCCGCCAAGCCCGCGAATAATCGGGCGGCTAGCGCCTGGGCCGTAATAGGTGGCATTGACACCCGGTGTGTTGATGAGCGTGTCGCCTAGAGTGGCTGCACTATTTCGGCGGAGTTGATCGTTCATCAGGACGGCGGTCCCTTGGGCGAGGTCGAAAGCAGATTTAGGATCGGGGCCAACGCTCACGACCATCACTTCAAGGTTGATGGGATGATCGGGTTTATCAGCGGATTGGCTGGGGGCGATTTGGGCGAAAGCCAAACTAGCTAAAATAGAAAATAAGGTGCAGGAATAGAAAGGTTTCATGGGCAAAGTCAGAATTCGTGAACGGAAAACAGCCCGTCGGCATAACGGCCGACAGGCTTTAACGCGGCAGCGATGACAGCGCCGCGGGACGAACTTAACTGAGCGCAGAGGGTGGACCACAGGCCGGCGGCAAGCGATCAGGGTTCACCCCTGATCGCTCCAACGGGCTGACCGGCGCTCCCAGCAAAATCAGCTGCGGAGTAAGGGTTAAATCAACCTGGACTGCAGTCGCTTCGACGCCATGGCTAAAAAGAGTAATCGCGCACGTGTGATCAGCTTGATTGCCGTCGTGGTGCAGTGATCCGTGGAGTTGCGGACTGGCATTAAGTAGACCGAGCAGCCAGATCGCCAAAGCGCAGAGCGCCGCGAGCCAGCGGGCGGCTGGCGTAGGGAGCGGGTCGGACTGAGAAACAGAGGCTGCCATGGCGGTAAGCGTGCTTTTCTTATCTCGTGCTCTTCGTCAAGTGCGGACCTCAACCTGAGAACTGGGTTGATTAAACTAAGGAGGCCCCGCGGTTACGTTGGCCCTCATATGGCCGTGATCGCTTGAGATTATTCAGGTCCTTGCGGCACCTAAAATAAGGCTTTTTGCGAGATCTATTAAAAAACGAAAATATGGTTTTATGGCAGTGCAGTAATCGACTTTGGCAACAAAGACGAAAATTGCTCAAAGGGGTTCGCGGGTACTTGACTGACCCGTTGTGTGCACGCGAACCCCGATATTTTTGCAGGAGGCCGGCTACTCAATAAAAAAGGCGCAGTAAATTCTGCGCCTTTTTTTAAGATCGAGGTTCGTTCAACGAACGCCGCCCATGAGTTTTTTAACCCAAGGGACTAAGGCAAAGAGCACCAAAGTGCAGACGCCCACGGCAAGCGCTTGGTGCCAGAAAAAAGTAGCGAGTTGGTCGGCGTTATCACTTTTGAATTCCCCTGCCAGGACCCCGGCGAGTTTGTTGCCTAATGCAGCGGCAAGAAACCAAATGCCCATTACCATGCCAAGCAGGCGCTGGGGAGCGAGTTTAGTCATCGTAGATAGACCCACCGGACTAAGGAGCATTTCACCCACCGTTTGCAGGAAAAAAAGACCGACGAGCCAAAGCGGTCCGACTTTTCCTTCGGCAGTCAATTTGGCGGCTGGTACCATCAGGACGAAGGAGAGGGCTACGAACAGTAACCCGAGCACAAATTTCATCGGGCTCGATGGTTGTTTTGATCCGAGGGAGATCCAGAGAAAGGCGAAGACCGGCGCGAGTAAGATTACCCAAATAGAGTTAACCGATTGCCACCACGACGAAGGAAACGACTGGCCGAAGATTTCGTTGTGGGTCAACTTATCGGCAAACAGAGAAATAGTCGACCCCGTCTGTTCAAAGATGGCCCAAAAAATTTCGGCGGCGAAAAAGAAGACCAGAATCGCGGCAATGCGTTTGCTGTCGATCGTCGGTTTAAACGCAAAAAATAAGATCGCGGCGATTTGCAGCGCGAAGAGAACATAGACGAGCGCAGGATATTGATCGCTCGCTTTCATCGCCGCAATCAGCGCCAGCGAACCAAGGGCGACGAGCGCTAGTTTCCCCCAGGGGCGACCATGATTGGGTTCGATTGACGGCGCGTGACCGACTTGGGCGAGTCGCTCGCGCTGGAGCACGTACATCACCAGTCCAAAGGTCATGCCGACCCCCGCGGCGGCGAAGCCCCAGTGCCAACTATGGACAGGATCAAGGCCCCAGCTGCTCAGTTGTGCTTTCCAGCTGGTGCTCTGGGCGAGATAACCCGTGACGAGTGGGGCGAGGAAAGCCCCGATATTGATGCCCATATAGAAAATGGAAAAGCCGGCGTCGCGGCGTTCATCCGTCGGGCTATAAAGGCTGCCGACCATCGTTGAGATGTTGGGCTTCAGGAGACCGGTCCCGAGGGCAATGAGAACGAGGCCAGCAAAAAATGTACTTTGGGCGCTGAAGGCCATGGCGAAGTGACCGCAGGCAATGATGATGCCGCCGATTAAGACTGAACGCCGGGCACCGATAAAATTATCAGCGATAAACCCACCTAGAATTGAGAGCAGATAAACGCTCATCGTATAGGTGCCATAAATCGCCGCCGCTTTTTTGGTATCATAGCCGAGGCCGCCGTCGGCCGCCGTTTTTACCATAAAAAGAATGAGCAAGGCCCGCATGCCGTAGTAGGAAAATCGTTCCCATATTTCGGTGAAGAAGAGCGTGGTGAGGCCGCGGGGGTGACCGCCGAGACCACCGGTGTCCATGACGGAGGAGGCCGATGGGGCAGTGTGAGGGGTAGGGGAGGAAGACATGGCCGAATATTTCGGCTAGGAATGGCCGAGAGCGCAAGCGCAGGAAGTGGTTATTCTAAGTCGCAACCCATAAAAAAGGGTGACGCTCATGGTTGGCTGCACACGGAGTCTAACGAATATTGACCTGCGGAAATAGCTCCCTTTTAACTAGTCAGTGCTAACGCCACTTACAGTTGAACTCGGAGCTAAAAGTTATCCGATTCATTTTTCGGCCACGCGGGGGGCTGATATTCGCTTGGCCATCCAAGATTTTGCAAAAGCCGGCCGCGCTTCCGTTTTGTTGACCGATCGTGGCGTGGCGGAGGCGCAGCAGGAATTTCTAGCCAACGCTTTCGCCGATATCCCGCGACTCGTGGTCGGGATGGGTGAGGCTGCAAAATCGCTGGAGGTTTTTGGGCAGGTCTTAGAATTTTTAGCTCAGCACCGTATTACGCGCCAGGGCTTGCTGTGGGTCGTAGGCGGCGGCGTGACGGGCGATTTGGGCGGTTTCGCTGCTGCGAGTTATTTGCGGGGCATCGAGTATCTGCAGGTGCCGACCACCTTGCTGGCAATGGTGGACAGCGCGGTCGGAGGTAAGACGGGCTTAAATCTTGCTGCTGGGAAAAATCTGGTCGGCGCCTTTCATCATCCTCAGGCCGTCTATGTAGGCACTTCTTGTCTGGCGACACTTCCTCCGCGCGAGTTCGCCGCTGGAGCCGCCGAAGTAATTAAATACGGATTACTGGGTGACGCTGCTCTATTTACCCAATTAGAGGAAGCGCCCATGCAGATTGGTAGCCCAGCTTTGCCGGCAATTATCCGGCGGTGCTGCGAAATTAAGGCGGCCATCGTGCGTGCGGATGAGCGGGAGACGGCGGCGGAGGGTGGGCGCGCTTTGCTCAATCTTGGACATACTTTTGGGCATGCGATTGAGCAGGTGACCGGTTATGGCACTTACTTGCATGGGGAAGCGGTGGCGGTTGGTCTAGTGGGGGCTGTGCGGTTATCTCATCGCCTAGGGCTGCGGCCATTAGCTGATATTGCTCGAGTAGAACGCGTACTGTTGGCGCATAAGTTGCCGATCAGATTGCGCACCCCGCTCGCCGTCACTGCGCTGCAAGATGCCATGTCCCGCGATAAGAAAAATCGGGCCGATGGGCTGCGCTTTATTGTTCTCCCGGCCATTGGGGCCGCGGCGACACGCTCAGGGATCGCGCCTGAACTCATCGCCTCCATTTGGCATGAGTTGGGGGCGATTTAAAATTTGGTGTGCTATCCCTGCGCAACTGACTAAGTTGCTGATCTTATGTCAGCTATCGATGAAGGCATTGTCCGCGAATATTTCGAGCAAAGTGGATTTCTGGTCCGCCAAGTGCGCAAGTATCAAGTCCAGGCGCGCCGAAAAACGGGCGACGAAGAGGTCGATTTGGTGGTTTATAACCCCGCTTATTCAGCGCGCAATGCCCGCAAACCGGATTTCTTCCTTTTCGCTAATGAACTCGCCTTCGTGCACCGAGCCATCGTGGTGGTCAAGGGCTGGCACACCGGAAAATTCACCCCTAATATGTTGAAAAGCAGTCCAGAAATTTTCCGCTTTTTGGAGGAGAATGTACTCAAGGAGGTCACGCGATTTTTCCCCGTGGATGAAGAAGAGCCTGGCAATGCCCCGGATGTAACCAAAATCCTCGTCCTGCCAAGTCTCCCGACGGCCGAGCCCTTTCGCTCACAGAGCGTGGCCATGCTGAAGGAACATGGCATCGATGGGATCATCTCATTTCGCTCGATGTTGCTCGATATTATTGAGCGGGTGGAGATTAACAAAAGCTACGGAAAATCCGATACGTTGCAGGTTATTCGGATCTTGAAAAACTACGACCTGCTCAAAGACGCCCAACTCGACTTAATTGCGGAGCGCCCGAGCGGGGCGCGCGCTAACGCTGCCCGCGCATGAGTATTCATCCTACCGCAATTATTGAAACGGGCGCGCAGCTGGGAGCGGGCTGTGAGGTTCATGCCTATGCAATTATTAAAAAGCATGCTGTGCTTGGCGCAGGCGTGGTGGTGCACTCTTTCGCGGTTATCGGCGGCGATCCGCAGTTTCTTAAATTTGATCCGGCCACTATTTCCGGCGTGCATCTCGGAGCCGGCACGATTGTGCGCGAGCATGTGACCATTAATCGCTCGATTCATGCGGGGCAGGCGACGCAGATTGGGGCGCGCTGTTTTTTGATGGCGAGTGCGCATGTCGGCCACGATTGCGTGGTCGCAGATGATGTAGTGTTGGCTAATAATGTGATGCTCGCCGGACACGTAGAAATCGGCGGTTTCACTTTTGTCGGCGGTGGAGCGGCGATTCATCAATTTGTCCGCATCGGCGAAGGTGTCATGGTCAGTGGCCTGACCCGCTTAACCCGTGATGTGGCCCCTTTTCTAATGGTGGCAGAACGAGACGAAGTGCCGGGTTTTAATGTCGTCGGCTTTAAGCGGCGCGGCTTCAGTCGCGAAGCTATCCGCGAACTTAAAGAATGTTATCGAGCAGTTTTTGCCGGGGGTGATCCACGGCGTTTAGCCGCGGCCGTACTCGCGGCGGGAGTGACGAGCACTGAGGCTCGGTGCTTTCTTGATTTTTTTGCCGCAGGCAAGCGCGGCTTTGTGCGACCAACGGGAAGTCCTTTAAGTAAAGATGAGCACGCTGGGTAAACTCGCGCTTACTTGCGGTGATCCGGCCGGAGTTGGTCCAGAGATCGTTGCGGCTTGGCTATCTGCCCAGGGTGCGGCCGCGAAAGATATCGTGGTCATCGGTCCGCTGGGGTGGCTGGCGACGCTGGATACTCCCGCTGAAAAAATTGCGGTTGGCCTTGAGGATTTTTCGGCAACGCCTGGACAGCCGACTGGCGCTGGCGCCTTGGTGGCGTGGGCCGCAATGGAACGAGCCGCCGCCGGTTGCCTCAACGGGGAATTTTCTGGTGTGGTTACTGGGCCTGTCAGCAAGGAGCGCTTGGCCGCCATCGGCTATGAATTTCCGGGCCAAACAGAATTTTTCGCCGCGCGGTGGGGCGGGGAGCCCGTGATGGCTTTTTGTGGAGGTCGCTTGCAGATCGTCCTAGCAACTTGGCATGTGCCGCTCAGTGCGGTGGCCCCATTGCTTGAGCTGAAATTATTGCGGCGCACAGTGGCCGCGGCTGATCAGTTGGCGCGAGTTTTTCCTTCAGGAGCAGCCTGCTCTTCACCCGAAAAGGTTCCCCGTATTGGGGTGTGCGGACTCAATCCACACGCCGGCGAAGGGGGCTTGTTGGGGACGGAGGAGCGTGATTTTCTGAATCCCGCGCTCACCACCCTGCGGCAGGAATTTCCGGGACTCTCGCTTTGTCAACCAGGAGATACTCTATTTGCCCGCGCCTTGCGCGGAGAATTTGATGTTATTATCGCGCTTTATCACGATCAGGGGCTCGCACCGCTCAAGGTGATTGATTTTGATGAAGCGGTGAATGTGACCTTGGGCTTGCCCTTTATTCGCACGAGTCCCGACCATGGCACCGCTTTTAGCCTGGCTGGCCGGGGTCAAGCCAGCGCCCGCAGTTTCACCAATGCGGTGAGCGTCGCGCAGCGCTTGATAAAATCGCGGTTGGGGGCATAAGATTACGCTGTGTCCATTGCTCCCTCTCTCAATTTATCGCCTGAGGGCGTTCGCGAAGGTAATGAAAACCTCGTGCGCCTCACGCCGGAGGCGGGCGCCAAAGTAGCGGCGCTCATCGCCCGTGAAGTGCAGGGCGACTATCTGCGGATCGCCATTACGGGAGGCGGCTGCAACGGTTTAAGCTATAAAATGCGCTTCGTTCCGGAGGCGCGGAAGGGCGACATCTTGGTGCGCACGGCCGGCGTGCCGGTAGTGGTCGATCCTAAAACTGCACTCTATCTGAAGGGCACCCAGCTGGATTATTCGGCTAAAATGGTCGCCGGGGGCTTTAAATTTTCTAATCCCAATGCGAAGGCGAGTTGTTCCTGCGGGGAGAGCTTTAGCGTCTAAAGGGGATATTTCGCTCTAAATAGGTGTTGTCTTCACCCAGCCAAGAAGCGAAAACACACCTCGACCTCCCTTCCTCGCAACCCCCTCATCCTGAATGGCACTTCCTTCCTCTCCGCCCGCTGGCCGCACTCCTTATAATCGCGATAACCGTCGCAACAACGATCCTTTCGCCGCCATTCGCCGCAATTTGCGGATTAAGTCGCCGCAAGTTCGGGTCATTAGCCCTGAAGGTCGCCAGCTCGGAATTTTGGACACCCCCAAGGCCATCGCTCTCGCGATGCAGTTTAATTTGGATTTAGTCGAAGTGGCGGCTGCAGCGACCCCGCCGGTTTGCCGGATCATGGATTTCGGTAAATATGTTTACGAGGAGCAGAAGAAAACTTCGCACGTCAAATCGACCGCCAGTAAGATTAAGGAAATTGAATTCACTCTGCGCATCGAGAAAGGTGATTTCATGACGAAGGTCCGCCACGCCGAGGAATTCCTCGATCATGGTAATAAAGTAAAATTGCGTCTGAAGTTTCGCGGCCGCGAGATGGCTCACACCGAGATGGGCTTTGATGTCATGAACCGGGCCCTCAAAGAGCTGGAGACGATGGGCCTGCCAGATTCGCCTCCCAAGCTGAACGGTAAGCAGATTAACGTCATGCTCTCGGCCTTACCGCCAAATAAACGTAAGCTTAAGTTTCATGTTCGCGAGACGCCCCCGGCGGCGGCCCCCGCGGTTTGATTCATTTTGCATTTATGGCGCGGCTCCCCGCTTTCGGGCTAGTGCCGCTGTTGATCGGTTTGAGCGCTGGGGGTAGCTCAGCGCAGGAATCCTCAGCCACCGCTAAACTTGCCCCTGTCCCGGTATCGCTGGTAGCGCCAGCTGCTCGAATTGAGTCGGCTCCGTTGCGGGTTGCCCCCACTCGGCCGGCGCCATCTCCCGTGCTGTGGGCGGTGACCTCATTACGTAATACCGACTACGTTAGTCTACGTGAAGTGGCACAACGGTTTGCCCTCAAAGCGGCGTGGGCCAAGCCGGAAGTGGCCATGACCCTCAGTGACGCGCGAGGGGTTCGTTTGGCCTTTGAGGGCAATCAGCACGATTTTTATTTTGATAATCTACGGATCTTTTTAGGCGCGCCGGTATTGAATTATAAGGATGGCCTGTGGATCAGTTTACTCGATGCGATTAAAATAGTGGCGCCCCTTTTTCGGCCAGCCGACCACTTCGCTTTTTTGCCGCAGCAGGCGCCCAAGACTATCGTGCTCGATCCTGGGCATGGGGGCATCGATCCCGGCACGGAAAGTAAGCGACTCGGGTTGAATGAAAAAACTTTAACCCTCGAGGTGGCGTTGCGGTTGAAGCCGCTGCTCGAGGCCCGCGGGTGGCGGGTTTTGTTAACTCGCACCGAAGACCGAGAGCTTTCAAGGGATAAAAAAACTGACCTACTGCTGCGCAACGAATTCGCTAATCGGCAAAAGGCGGACGTTTTTTTAAGTATTCATTTTAATTCCGCCCCAGATAATATTGCCGGGATTGAAACCTACGCAATGGCGCCGCGGTCGATGCGATCTACGGGCGACGAGCTCGGTGATGAGATGACCAAAGTTGCTTATCCCAGTAATCGATTTGATTACGCCAACTTGCTCTTTGGAGCAGAAATACACCGGGCACTGCGGGCAACACTGAAGACCCCTGACCGTGGTTATAAACGGGGCCGGCTCGCCGTGTTGCGCATGCTCGACTGCCCTGGTGTGCTGGTCGAATGCGGTTATCTCTCGAATGAAATGGAGGCTCGACGGCTGGCGACCCCTGCTTTTCGGCAGCAGATCGCAGAAGCCTTGGCCGCCGGTTTAGATAATTATGCGGCTGCACTCACAGCCTTGCGCACAAACGCCGGTTTCGCTACGCCCTAATCTTTCCCTATGAAAATATGCAATCGCGGCTCTTGGCTCGCTCTCTCTGTTTCGCTGCTGATGACCGTGGCGGCATCTGCCTGGGATTATGAGGGGCACCGCACAATTAACCAATTAGCGTTGGCAGCGCTCCCGACAGATTTTCCGATATTTGTTCGAGAGTCGGCTAATGCTGAGCGGGTCGCTTTTCTTGCGGGGGAACCAGACCGCTGGCGCAACACCGCTGATTTGCCGATTAAACATTTCAACGGGGTCGATCATTATTGCGATCTGGAGCAGTTGACGGAAGCGGGGCTGACCCCGGCGACCGTGTCGGCGCTGCGCTATGAATTTGCCCTGCAATTTGCCGCGGGGCGTGCCGCTCACGCCGGTAACTTTCCGATGCTGGATTCCACTAAAAACCAAGATCATACTCGCGAGTGGCCAGGTTTTGCGCCGTGGGCGATTGCCGAATATTATGGAAAACTGAAATCAGCATTTTCGTATTGGAAAGCATTTCAGGAAGCCGGTTCGCCTGATGAAATCGCCAATGCTCAGGCTGATATTATTTATGTAATGGGTATTATGGGCCATTACGTCGGTGACTGTGCGCAGCCGCTGCATACCACTAAGCATCACAATGGCTGGGTGGGAGAAAATCCTCAGGGTTACACGAAGTGGGCGGGCTTACATAGCTGGATCGACAGCGGTTTTATTAGCCGATCAGGGATTAAATTTGCCCAACTTGCCCCGCGGGTAGAGGTCGCGACCCCGCTTGTTTTAGCGTCGAGCCCCGAGGGGCGAGATCCTGTTTTTTCCGCGGTGATGACTTACGTGGTTACGCAACAGAAGTTAGTAGAACCCCTTTATGCGCTGGAGAAAAAAGGGGCGCTAAAAATTGATGGAGCCGGGCCGAATGCTGAAGCCAAGAAGTTTATGGAGGACCGTTTGCTCGTTGGCGGGGACATGCTTGCTCGTATCTGGCTAACCGCCTGGCAGCAGGCTGGGCCGGACGTTTATTTGCGTGCCCAATTATTGAAGCGCTCAGTGGCACGCGCCAAGGCAACGCCATGACCACACTGGTTACTCTTTGTTGGGTGGCGCTGGGTGGCGCTTTAGGCTCCGTCGTACGGACTTTGGTGGGGATGGCGTGTACCACCCGTTTTCCTTGGGCGACCTTGGTCATTAATGTGAGTGGGTCGTTGTTGATCGGCTGGTTAATGGCCCGAGTGGGTCCAGGGGAAACAGCCACTTCAGCTTCCTTGCGTAGCCTCTTGATCGCGGGATTTTGTGGCGGCTACACCACGTTCTCTACCTTCAGTTGGCAGACTTTGGAGCAAATGCAGAAAGGGCAGTGGGCTGGGGCACTACTGAACGTGCTTCTCTCCGTCGGGCTATCCTTGATCGCGGTCTGGGTGGGTATTCGCTTGGGCCGCGCGTGAAAGGCAGGCCAAAAAAAACCCGCCGGAAGGCGGGTTGAGTGCGACGGGATGAGTGGGGGGTCACACTTTATCCACGATCTTATCTGCTAGGCCATAGGCGATGGCCTCTTCGGCATTGAGGTAAAAATCGCGGTCCGAATCTTTGGCGACCTTGGCGAATGATTGGCCCGAAGCCGTGGCTAGAATTTGATTCAACTCGTTGCGCAGTTTCTCCATTTCCTGGGCTTGGATATTAATATCGGAGGCGGGGCCCACCATCCGGCCGGTGATCAGTGGTTGGTGGATTAGCACGCGCGCGTGCGGGTAGATCAGGCGGCGGCCCTTTTTGGCGGCGCTGAGGAGAATAGAACCCATGGATGCAGCCATGCCTGTGACCACGATCGTAACGGGAGAAGTGATGAGCTTAATCGTGTCGTACACGGCCATCCCTGCAGTGATCGAGCCACCCGGGGTGTTCATATAAAAAATGATTTCCTTACCCGGTCCTGTGGTCTCGAGATAAAGCAGCTTTTCCGTGAGATCTTTCGCGGTCGCATCAGTGACGGCGCCCCACAGGAAAATTTTTCGTTGCTCCAGGAATTTCTTCTGGATCATGGCGCCCACGGGGGTGGGCGTTGTTTTAACGGCATCCTCGTCCTCATCATCGTCATCACAGCGAGGCACAATCGGGTTCTGGTAATCGCGGGTAGGCTTATAGGCAGACATGGACTCGAAACGTGCACCGCTGTGGCCGTTTTGCGAGTAGTTTTTGCTCACTAAGGTTGCCAACGGGTGGGCGGATGGGGCAGGCTGCTTGTGGTGAAAAATCGCAGGCAACGCCTCTCGGGCAATATCGTCGATCTGCATGCTAGGCGTATTTATCCTGGTACCGTAGAATGGGCAGATGGGCGGATTGTGCGGCTGCAGGCTGAGGAGGGGAAAAGCTACTCGCATTATATCGCACCCGGATTGGTTGATGCGCATATCCATATCGAGAGCTCGCTCTTGCCGCCGGCAGAATTTGCGCGCTGGGCCGTGTGCCATGGCACGGTGGCGACCGTTTCTGATCCCCATGAAATTGCTAATGTTCTGGGAGTGGCCGGGGTGAATTATATGATCCGCGATGGGGCGCGGACGCCGTTTAAATTTAACTTTGGCGCGCCCTCGTGTGTGCCGGCGACAACTTTTGAGACCGCCGGTGCACGGTTGGGTGTTACCGCAGTGACTCGATTGCTAGCGCGGCGAGACATTAAGTTTCTGAGTGAAGTCATGAATTTTCCTGGGGTACTAGCGCGCGATCCTGCACTGATGGCGATGATTTCGGCCGCTCAGCAAGCGGGTAAAAAAATCGATGGGCATGCGCCGGGCTTGCGCGGTAAAATGGCGGCGCGTTATGCAGACGCCGGAATTACGACGGATCATGAATGTTTTACGCTGCCTGAGGCTTTGGCTAAACTAGCTGCAGGGATGAAGATTTTAATTCGGGAAGGCTCGGCTGCACGCAATTTAGCGGCGCTCGTTTCTTTACTGAAGACACATCCAGAGCAGGTGATGTTCTGCTGTGATGATTTGCATCCTGATTTGCTGATGCAGCGTCATCTCGATGAGCATGTGCGGCGAGCTTTGCAGTCCGGCGCAGATCGTTTTGATGTGCTCCGCGCGGCCTCGGTTAATCCAGTCGAACACTATGGTCTAGAGGTGGGCCTGTTGCGAGTGGGTGATGCGGCCGATTTTATGGTCTTCACGGGTTGGAAAAACTTGCGTGTGCGGCGTACCTATTTGCGCGGGGAATTAGTAGCGCTTGAGGGGCGCAGTCGTTTGTCGCGGCAACCCTCGCCTCGGCCCAATAAATTCAAAGCGACGGCGAGAAAACCGGCAGATTTTGTGGTGCCGGCTGGGTCACCGATTAAAGCCAAAACTCATCCCGCTTTGCAGGTGATTGAGGCGATTAATGGACAGCTCATCACCCGGCATCGGAGCGAAATTCCGAGCATGATCAACGGTATGGTGGTGACAGATCTTAAGCGCGACATCCTCAAAATTGCCGTAGTCAATCGCTACAAGACTCAGGCTCCGATCGCTCTCGGTTTTATTCATGGTTTTGGGCTTAAGGCAGGGGCCTTAGCGTCTTCTGTGGCGCACGATTCGCACAACGTAGTCGCTGTGGGTGTAGACGATGTTGCCCTGTGTGCGGCGATTAATCTCGTGCTCAAGTCGCGTGGCGGAATCAGCGTAGTCGGGCGTGGAGAGTCGTCAGTTTTGCCGTTGCCGATCGCTGGTCTGATGTCGGGGCTTGATGGCCGCACGGTCGCCCGGCGCTACACGCAGCTCGACCGGCAAGCGAAGCGCCTCGGCTCTAAACTTGATGCGCCGTTCATGACCTTGTCCTTCATGGCGCTTTTGGTTATCCCCGATCTTAAGATGAGTGACCGAGGTTTATTTTCTGCGCGGCGCTGGGCTTTTACGCCAGTACTCGCTCAATAAATAGAGGCATACGGCGGGGCCACTCTCTCGCTATTTTAAAACACTCGTGGGGGTCGCCCCAAAGGACGTGCGATGCCATTCCTGCCAGCGTTCATGGCCCGCAAAAAGAGGCAGGGAATCAGTAACCGGAGTGTCCTTTACCAATAAGAAATAGCGGGCAAACAATTCATCAGCGGTGCCCCAAGCAAAGCCAAAGGGTGGGCCCGCTTGGAGATCAGGGGTCTGATAATAAAAATAACCGAGCAAGGCACCGCGATATTTCAGCAAAGCCGCGATGCGGTCGCGATAAGCGTTACGTTGCTCCGGCAATAAGGCGCAGATAAAGGTCCGCTCGTAGACGACATCAAATTGGGTGGGGCCAAAATCATGCTGAAAGAAATCACCGGCAAAAATTTGCTGCGCCGAATCGGGCCCGATCAACTGACGCGCGCGATCAATGGCGATCGTTGAGAGATCGAGGGCCGTAACCGTATAACCGGCGTCGACAAAAGCTTTGATTTCATAGCCTGAGCCGCAGCCCGGAATGAGCACGTGGCCGCCCCGTGGGTGAGTTTTAAGGTAAGCCTTTAAATCAGCCGGCACGCCGCCAAAATCCCACGGTGTCTGGTTGCTTAGATAACGTGAGTTCCAGAAATCTGGAGTGGTGGAGGGAAGGGGATCCATTGACGGCTAGTTAATCGTCTCTTAATCGAGGCGGTTAAGCCGTACTTGCCTGAGCTCAAAAGGCACGCCTTCCAATTGAAATCCGATCTGGCCTTCCGCTGGGGTAAATTGGGTGACCTTATTTTGGAGGATACCATTGATGGTAACTTCAATTTGACCATCGCGACAGGTGAGATCGCAGCTGTTCCAGGCACCCACAGGATATTCGCTGTCGGCTGCAGCGTGGATCAGCAGGGCGGGTTTTGCCCCGGGTGCACTCGAAAGTTTTTCAGCAAAGGTGGCTCCAGCCATAGGGAGCAAATCGCCGGCATTTTTATTTTTTAATTGGATTTGAAGGCAGCGAGGCCAGGCGCGGTCGAGTGGACCGGAACTCATGTGGACCAGGATCCCACCGTTGCCAGGCTGGTTCGGCCAGCGCCACTCCGCGTGGAGTCGATAATTTTTGTAGCTCGCCTTGGTTGCAATATAGCCGACTGGTCGGCCTGTGACGGCGAGACTCCCATCTGGCTGCCAATGGCAGACGGCGTCGATGGGGCTGCTTGGGCTAGAAATAAATTCCCAGCCTGCAAAATGAGGGCGGCTAAAAAGCTCATCCGCCGTCGCGGTGCTCCCCGCCCATAGGGCTAATAGGGTTAAGATCGCGCGAGTAGAGTGCATGAAAAGCGCGGCCCTAAATCAGCCCGAGCTTCATTTTCCCCTCTTCTGAAATCATCGATTGATTCCATGCGGGCTCCCAGGTGATGCGGACGTCAGCCGCACTGACGCCAGGCACGAGCAAGATTTTCCCTTTGGCATCCTCGGCGATTGCTGGCCCCATCCCGCAACCCGGGGCCGTGAGGGTCATGGCAACGTCGACCTGAAAGCCACCTTCCGGCGTTTGGGCAACGTCCATGGAATAAACGAGACCAAGGTCGACGATGTTAACGGGAATTTCTGGATCAAAAACTTTGCGCAGCTGGTCCCAGATAGCGGCTGGATCAGGAGCTCCGTCGGCCAGAGTAGCGGCGGTGACCGTCTGTACCGCGACGATTTCGCCAATCGCATCAGCGTCTTTAGCATCGATTCGAAAAAGTCCGGTCGAGGTCTGTACCGTGAAGCTGCCGCCCAGAACTTGATGAATGAACACAGTGTCACCACTGAACAGCGTGTGCTTATCGCCACTGGGGATTTGGGTGACAGTGATTTCTCGAGAAAGGATGCGGTCGCGTTTATCGGTCATAGGAAAATTTTAAAGGGTTACCGCGCTAAAGCTTAGGCTTTAAATTTTTCACGAATAATTTCAGCCAGCGAATCGTGCAATTGGGAGTTCTCTATTTTACCCAGGACTTCTTCGAAAAAGCCGAACACCAGAAGTTCTTGGGCCTGAGTAGGGTTGATACCGCGAGACTCGAGGTAAAATTCCTGTTCCGCATCGATGCGGGCCGAGGTGGCACCGTGAGTGCAGCGTACGTCGTTCGCTTGAATTTCGAGGCCGGGAAGTGAATTTGCTTCAGCTTCATCGCTGAGCATTAAATTGCGATTGCTCTGGTAGGCATCGGTTTTTTGAGCGTCAGGATCAACGACGATGAGGCCGGAGAAGATGGTCTTAGCTTGGTCGAGCAGCGCATTTTTATACAGCAGATTGGAGCTGGTGTTGGGCGCTTGGTGAATCTGCAGGGTGCGTTGATCAAATTCCTGCGTGCCGTGGGCAATCGTCAGGGCGAGCATCTCGGAATGGGCCCCGGGGGCTTGGAGTTGCGAAAAACTTTCGTGGCGGGCTTGGCGCGCACCGGCGTGAAGATTGATCGAAAGGACGCGGGTGTCACGCCGTGCTACCGTGGCGTTAAATTGAAACGACAAAGTTTCGCGGCTCCAATCCTGCATCGCGAGGTAAGTGACTTGGGCGCCGTGGCCCGCGTAGAGATCGTTGCCTCCGCAGGCGAATTGAGCGCCGGCGCCAGTTGAGGAGCGAAAGAAATCCGCGATGGTGACCTTCGCATTTTCCTCAGCGACGACCAAGGTATGGGGAAAGAGTGCCGTGCCAGTGCCGGAGGCGTAGTGGAACACGCCCAAGGGCAGGTCGACCGTGACATTGCGGGGCACGTAGATGAAGGCACCGTTTTCCAAGAAGGCTTCATGGAGGGCGACAAATTTTTCGGACCCTAATTTAGAAGGTTGGGCGAGAAGGTGCGGCCGTACGAGGTCGCTATGCTTGAGCAAAGCTTCTTGGAGCGTGGTAAAAATGACTCCCTGCTGGGCGAATTTCGCCACGAGCGGTTCTGCGTAAACGACTTGGTGGTTGGCGAGTAGCAGGGTGCCAGCCCCGGGGGCCCCGAGGTCTTGTTTGGTGACTTGCTGATGATTGATTGGCGCAGCCAATTGATAACCATCGAGGGAGAGGCCGCTTAAATGAGAGAAGCGCCAGCCCTCATCCATGCGCTTAGGGAATGGCAGAGCCGCGAAGCGGGCGTAGGCAGTGCGTTTACGGTCCAGCCACCAAGCGGGCAGGTGTTGAACACGCGCCAGATGCGCAGCAAAAACTTCGGCCGTAAAGGCGCCGACGGTAGTAGCAGAATGAGAGGTGAGAGAGGCCATGGGATTGTCTGGTGGTCGGGGAGGGTTTAGGCCGCGATCAGAATCGTGGCGGCGTAAAGCGGTTCCTCCTCGTCGGAGTTGATTAACCGACGGAGCCCTCCATTTCGAGGTCGATGAGGCGTTTGAGTTCGACGGAATATTCCATCGGGAATTGGCGGGCGAGGTCATTGATGAAACCATTGACCGCGAGGCTCATCGCCTGGGCCTCCGTGAGTCCGCGTGATTGCATGTAGAAGATCATATCTTCGCTGACCTTCGAAACGCTCGCCTCATGCTGCGTGGCGTTGCGATCACCGCGCACTGAGATGGCGGGATAAGTGTCGGTCCGGCTATTGGTATTAATCAGCAGTGCATCGCACTCGGTGTTATTTTTGCAGCCTTTGAGGTGCTTAGGAATGTGCACCACGCCGCGGTAAGTGGAGCGGCCTTGGCCGACCGAGATAGATTTGGCGATGATGTTCGACGTCGTGTTGTTGGCCGCATGGACCATTTTAGCTCCCGTATCCTGGTGCTGGCCATCGTTGGCGAGAGCGATGGAGAGGACTTCGCCGCGGGCGCGTTCACCTTTTAGAACCACCCCGGGGTATTTCATCGTGAGCCGACTGCCGATATTGCAGTCGATCCATTTAATTTCGGCATCCTCGTGGGCGACGCCTCGTTTGGTGACTAAATTGAAAACATTATTAGCCCAATTCTGGACGGTGATGTATTGGATTTTCGCACCCTTGAGGGCGACGAGTTCTACGACGGCGCTGTGCAGAGTGGAGGTGGAGAATTTGGGTGCGGTGCAGCCTTCCATATAAACCACTTCAGAGCCTTCGTCCGCGATGATGAGGGTGCGCTCGAATTGGCCGAAATTTTCGGCATTGATGCGGAAGTAAGCTTGCAGCGGCTGGGCGACTTTAACGCCGGGCGGCACATAGATGAAGGAACCACCCGAAAATACGGCGCTGTTCAAAGCGGAGAATTTATTATCACCGGTGGGAATAACTTTGCCGAAGAATTTCTTAAAAATCTCCGGATGTTCGCGAAGACCCTCAGTGGAATTAACAAAGATGACGCCCTGCTTGGCGACGATGTCTTTGATGTTGGAGTAAGCGGCCTCGGAATCAAATTGCGCTTCGACTCCCGCTAAAAATTTCCGCTCTTGCTCCGGGATGCCGAGTCGCTCGAAGGTTTTCTTGATGTCATCGGGCACTTCATCCCACGTGCGTTTGGGCTTTTGGCCTTGCGAGAGATAGTAGCGGATTTTTTGAAAATCGATATTCTCCAGATCCTTGGTCGCCCAATGGGTGGGCATGGGTTTATCCCAAAAAGTTTTGAGAGCCTTGAGGCGAAACTCCAGAATCCACGGCGCTTCTTTTTTGACAGAGCTGATGTAGCGGATGGTGTCTTCGCTCAGGCCAGTGCCGGCGTCGAAAGCGTAGTCGACCTTGTAGCTAAAGTTGCCGGCGGTCTGGTCGATGCCGACAACGGGGCTGGCGGGAGCGGGCGCTCCGTCGATTTCAGTGAGAGGTTTCATGGGCAAAAAGGGGAGGCGGCGTGGCGCAACGAAGAGCGGCGTGAATTAAATTTAGGCATTCGCAGCGGCGAATTCCTGTTTTACCCAATCATAGCCCTTGGCCTCGAGTTCTAGGGCGAGGGATTTATTGCCGCTCTTGACGATGCGGCCGTCGTACATGACGTGGACGAAATCGGGGACGATGTAGTCGAGTAACCGCTGGTAGTGCGTGATCAGCAAGATGCCGAGCGGACCGCTGCGGAGGGTATTGACGCCGTCGGCCACGATGCGCAGGGCATCGATATCGAGACCTGAGTCCGTTTCATCCATGAGCGCAAAGTGCGGCTCGAGCATGGCCATTTGCAGAATTTCGCAGCGCTTTTTTTCGCCGCCGGAGAAGCCATCATTGACGGCCCGCGAAGTGAATTTCCGATCGATCTTCAGCAGGTCCATTTTGCTATAGAGTTTCTTGTAATAACCAGACGCATCGAGCTCTTCGCCTTCGGCCATGCGGGCTTGCACGGCGGCACGGAGGAAATTGGCGATGGAGACGCCGGGGATTTCGCTCGGATATTGGAAGGCGAGGAACAAGCCGCTGCGCGCGCGTTCGTCCGGCTGCATCGCTAAGATGGACTTACCGTCGAGGATTACGTCGCCCCCGGTGATAGTGTAGCTCGGGTGGCCGGCGATCGCCTTGGCGAGGGTGCTTTTACCGGTGCCGTTGGGCCCCATAATGGCATGCACTTCGCCCGGCTTGATGGTGAGATTAAAGCCTTTAACAATGGCTTTATCCCCGATGCTAATGTGCAGGTTTTTGATTTCGAGTAGGCTCATGGGAAATAGTCGGGCTCAGTTGGTGCCGTGTGGGCTGGTCAGCGTCGGCGCACAATCTGCGGTGACGGTGGGTTGCGCGGTGCCGGCGGCATCGCCGCGGAAAGTGAGTTCAATACTGGAGGCGTTAAAGCCAGCTGGCAGGACGTCGTGCAGTTTAGCCATGAGTTCGATCGGCAGGTCGATGTCATGGATCTGCCCCGTAGTCTCATCATGAAAATGGGCGTGCTGATGGAGATTCGGGCAGTAGCGAGTGGGGGCCCGCTCGAGGTTGACTTGGCGGATCAGCTGGCACTGCACCAAAGTCTCGAGACAGTTGTAGACCGTCGCGAGTGAGATGGTCGGCATCTGCGATTTTACTCGGGCAAAAATCTCATCGGCCGTCGGATGATCGCGCTTTTCTAGGATGACTTTAAACACCACTTCGCGCTGAGCGGTAGGCCGAAGACCGCTGTCGATAAGACGCTTGGCAAGGGTGGCTGAATTTTCGCTGGGGGTACTCATGAGATGATTATTTCAAAACGAATTGGAATAAGACTGAATTGCAACAAGGATTTAGAACAATTCTAAATCATTTTCAATGTAGGCATATAATATTAATGATGAGTTATTTATATAATATCATATTATTTAATAACCCTGCGATTAGGCCCCCTGGCAAATATTTTGCCAGATAAGCTAGTTAGTTGCTCAGCTGATTTTAGTTAAAATTCAGCTCGGGAGCCTGGATCCGGTGCGGGGATTCCGGGCACTTCCACCCTATTTAGGCCTCATCGTGCCCATTTACGTCGATGGAATTATTTAATGTGCCTGGCATATCTCCGCTCACTCGAGGCCATCCGTGAATCAGTCGGTAGGGGATGAACGAGCCCCGTCGTCAGTTGCGTTAGCGGATACTGCCAAGGGGCCGCTGGCAAAGCTGGCATGGTCGATTGTGTAGATGACATGGCGCACCATCGTGCCGGCCATTTCGGCGAAGTGTTCGCGGTTGGTAAGATGGCCGCCGATTTTTTCCATGGCGCGCCGTGACCGGAGGTTGTTTTCGCCCACTAGGAAAATGACTCGATCGAATTGCGTAAGGGCATGACCGACCATCAGGAATTTTAGGGCAGCGTTGGTCGGGCCACCCCAATAGCGACGAGCGAGGAAGGTCCAGCCGATCTCGATCTCGCCGGGATCGGCCCGCGTACGATCAAAGCGTGACGAGCCGATGAGGTCGTTCGTTGCGGGATTGATTGCAACTAAGGCGCCGCCGCTGGCCAACGCATCATCGAAGAAGCGGCGGAATACCGGTTCCTGCCAACGATCATTCGCCGGATGGACGGCCCAGATGAGCGGGTCGCTCGCGACGGCGTAGAGCGTTGCCCAGTCGTTCACGTGAAGCGGGCGTAACTTAACGAGGGGGTGCAGGAGGGTAGGCTGTAGTGTTTGCACGAGGTCTATGTGAAGGGATAAAGCGCGGGCTCCCGGATTTCTGCTGAAAATTTTAAACGCTGCCAGAAATTATTAAGCAGGATCAGGACGTTGGCGGCCGGTGGGGCGCCAGCACCAGTGCCAGGGTTCGTAGCCGATGCGGTGGCGGTTGCGGCGAGGGTAACTAAGATAAAAACCAAATCGGCCGGCGTTCTTTTTTAACCAGCGAAATGCTGGCGTGCGGGCGAAATGTTCTTCCAGGCTGGGATCCTCAGGCGTGCTGATATCGATCGCACGGCCGGTGTGATGCTCACTACAACCGGGAGCGGCGACTAATTTTAAGATGTCTGCCAACGGAATACCCGCGGCCAGTTTCCGCCGAATGATTGCTGTTTGCCGCGCAATGCTGCGAAAACCCGAGATAGGCCGGAGCGCGATATCATCTTTCGCCGCTGCCGCACGGAGGCGCTGCCACGCGGCTGCCGCACTGGGCGTGAGTCGAATTAAGCGTCGGTCAGCGGTGCGCCCAATCGTGATCAGCGCTTGCGCCTCGCGCTGGATTGGTAACTGGCGCGCTTCGGGATAATCTGCGGAAATCCCGAGGCTTGCCCAAATAGTCGGTAGGGGATCAGGCACCTTTCTCAGCTAGCCAGCGTTCCGCTTCGATCGCTGCTTGGCAACCCATGCCAGCAGCGGTGATGGCCTGACGATAATGATGATCGGCGCAATCGCCCGCCACATACACGCCGGGGGTCTTGGTCTTCACTTGGCTGTGACCAGTCGGGACAAAATAGCCCTGCTCATCGGTGTCGACCGCATCCTTAAAGGGCGCGGTGTTGGGCACGTGACCGATCGCCACAAAAACTCCTTTTACCGGGAGCACGCTCTCGATGCCCGTTTTAATATTTTTAATTTTTAAACCACTGACGGCGCCAGCGGCGACTCCTTCCACCGCGACGGGCACGCTGTCCCACACGCATTGAATCTTCGGGTGAGACGTCGCGCGATCAGACATGATTTTTGAGGCGCGCAGAGCGTCGCGGCGATGCACCAAGTAAACCTTGCTAGCAAAACGAGTGAGGAAGAGCGCTTCTTCGGCGGCGCTATCGCCGCCACCGATCACGACGACATCCATCTTGCGGTAAAAAGCTCCGTCGCAAGTGGCGCAGGTGGTTACGCCCTTGCCGCCGTAAAGTTCTGCTTCGCCGGGAATGCCGGTGAGCCGAGGGGAGGCCCCCGTGGCGATAATAATGATTTTTGCCTTAATCGTGCGATCCGCGAGTTTAAGGGTGTAAGGCCACTGAGCTGTATCGAGTCCTTGCACAGTACCGCTTTCGTAACGCGTCCCAAATTTTTCGGCCTGCTTACGGAGATTTTGCATCAATTGATAACCATCGATGCCCTCAGGGAAGCCGGGGAAGTTTTCCACTTCAGAGGTGGTGGTGAGTTGGCCGCCCGGCAATACGCCCTCAATGACCAGCGGCTGGAGGTTAGCGCGGCCAGTATAAATGGCAGCAGTGAGACCGGCACAGCCGGTACCGACGATCACGACATTTTCAATTTTCTCGGACATATAATAGAGGACTCCAAATGAGCGCAACATTTCGGCCAGCGCAACTCTCGAGATGGAGTTAGGCGAATAAGCGCTGGCTGATTTGTCGCCGGCCGGCGGGCTGAGCCCCGAGTTTCACCCCAGTAAATGATGGAGCAGGCCGAGGCTGACGCTGGCGATAATCACGGGGAAAAGCGCGGCTGGGAAGCGCCGCAGGGCCCAGTAGGCCAGTCCCGCTACGATAATAATAAACCAATCCGGGTGGCCCGCTTGGGGAAAAATCACATGTTGTCCGAACCAGAGCGCGAGGTTAAGCATCACGCCAACCACGGCGGCCGTGACGGCGGTGAGTGCACAGGTCAGGCGCGTTTGGCGTCGCAATTGCTCGATAAAAGGTGCCCCGAGTAAAATCCAAATGAAGCAAGGGACAAAAGTTACCCACGTCGTCAGGGCGGCCCCGAGGGTGGCGGCGAGGAGCGGGGATAAATTTCCGGGCTGCTGCCAGCCACCGAGGAAGCCCACGAATTGGAGCACCATGATCAGCGGTCCGGGCGTGGTTTCCGCTAAGCCGAGCCCATCGAGCATCTGCGGAGCGGTGAGCCAGTGGAAGTGTTCGACTGCTTGTTGGGCCACGTAGGGCAGCACGGCGTAGGCGCCGCCGAAAGTGACTAAGGCGGCTTTGCTAAAGAAAATCCCCTCTTGCGTGAGCATGGCCCCGCTCCCTTGCCAGAGCCCAATCAGCAACACCGGGGTCCACCAGGCGGCCAAGCCCACCAATAAAACTTGGCCGGCGCGGGTCCAGGAAGGGCGCGTATGGGCCGGCGCCGCTTGGGCGTCATCGATGACGGCAGAAGGCGTGGTGGTCGTTGGGCTCCCGTGGCCTGCGGTCACATTGAAGATTTTCTCCCAGCGGAGTCCGCCGAAGTAGCCGATGACAGCGGCACTACTGATGATGAGCGGGAAGGGCGTGTGAAAAAAGAACAGCGCGACAAAAGCGAGGGCCGCGATCGCAACGAGGATCGAGTTTTTCAGCACCTTAGTCCCGAGACGAATTCCTGCTGTGGCGACGAGGGCGAGGACTGCCGGTTTTAGCCCGTAGAAAATTGCGCTGATCCAAGGCACGCTGCCATACGCGACATAAACGTAACTAAGGCCCCACAGGAGCAAGGCAGAGGGCAGCACAAAGAGGAGGCCGGCGGCGATTCCGCCCCAGGTGCGATGCAGGAGCCACCCGCAGTAGATGGCGAGTTGCTGGGCTTCGGGACCCGGCAACAGCATGCAGTAGTTGAGCGCATGCAAGAAACGCGCCTCGCCGATCCAGCGTTTTTTTTCAACCAACTCCGTATGCATGAGCGCGATCTGGCCGGTGGGTCCGCCAAAGCTGATGCAACCGAGTTTTAGCCAGAAGCGCAGCGCCATCCGAAAAGTCGGATGGGCGGGGGTCGCGGCGGGCGGCAGTGATGATGCACTCATGCAGTGGGGAACCGATAAATGGGGGCCTCCTTTACGTCAATGGCCAGAGGGGCGGCGTAAATAATTTTATTATAAAGCGGCTGCTCTCGGCGAAAAAATGGGGGATTGCTCGATGGGGACGCGGGCTCAGATTAGCGGTCAATGAATGATTTATCTCCGCTCCCCCTTGAACCAACCCCGGGACTTTATCGTCATTACAAGGGCAACGATTATCGCGTGCTCGGCTTGGCGCGACATTCTGAGACGCTCGCTCCCTTGGTGGTCTATCAAGCGCTCTACGGCGAGCGCGGTCTCTGGGTGCGGCCCGCCGCCATGTTCATCGAGAGCGTTCTCATCGCGGGGCAGAGCCAGCCGCGGTTTAGGCGCGTCGGCGACTGATCAATAAATGTGATCGCTCGCCGGTCAGGACTGGCGGTCCGCTGAGATTGCTTCGGGTAATTTGCGCTCCCGCAACCAGGCGAAAAGTACGGGCGTAACGACTAAAATATGAACGAGGCTCGATAGCATGCCGCCCACGACAGGCGCCGCGAGTGGCCGCATGACTTCAACTCCAGTACGATCTAACCAAAAAATTGGCAGTAGCGAGGCGATGGCGGTGGCGACGGTCATGACCTTTGGGCGCAAACGCAAACGGGCCCCCGCTTTGATCGCCTCCAGTAAAGCGGCGCGGGTTAAGGTGCCCCCGAGCTCGAGTTGTTTTTTGGCCACAGCTTCCTCGAGATAGATGACCATGATTATACCGGTCTGGATGGCGGTACCGAACAGCGCGATGTAACCAACCCAGACCGCCACGCTGAAATTGTATGCGAGCATGGCTTGAAGCATGACCCCGCCGGTGAGGGCAAACGGGACCGCGAGGATAACATGAGCTGCTTCCGTGATGGATTTAAAAGTCATGATGAGTAATCCAAAAATAATCAGCAGCACTGTGGGGAAGACATAGAGTAAGGTCTGCCGGGCTCGCAGTTGATGCTCATATTGACCGGAGTATTCGATGGTCATGCCTGGCTCGAGGGGGACGTCTTGGGTGACACGCGTTTTGATCTCTTCAACAAATCCGCCCAAATCGCGGTCGCCCACATTCGCCTGCACAAATACCCGAAGGCGGCCGTTTTCAGAGGAAATTTCACTGGGCCCAACTACGCGTTTAATTTCAGCGAGCTCCCGCAAAGGCACATGGGGCCCAGCGGGAGTGGGAATGAGGAGATCACCAAATTTGTCGATGTCATCGCGATCGGCTTGCTCGAGTCTCACCTGTAACGGCCAACGTTCGCGACCCTGGAGCGTAGTGCCCACGGTGGTGCCGCCGAAGCCGGTTTCTACATATTCAAGTAATTGTTGGGCGCGCAGTCCGTAGCGGCTCATGCGATCACGATCGATCGTGATTTCAAGATACGGCTTGCCCTGCACCCGCGAGGGCGCGACGCCGGTGGCGCCCTGCACTTGATTTATCACGCGTTCCACTTCAAAGGCTTTGCGCTGGAGTGCCGCCAGATCATCACCAAATATTTTCACGCCGACTTGGGCGCGAATACCGGTACTCGTCATGAGAATACGATTTTCAATGGGCTGGAGAAAACCCGGCACATAGCCTGGCACATTCATGAGTTTGCTGGAAAGATCGGCGATAATGGAGGCCTTGGTGGTGCCGCTGGGCCACTCGTCCACGGGCTTCAGCATAATGGTAGTTTCGATCATCTCGACGGGAGCGGTATCCGTGGCGGTATCGGCGCGGCCCAATTTACCCGCGACAGAAGCGACGGCCGGATGAGCGCTGATGACGCGATCTTGCCAAGCCATGATCCGCTTCACTTCGCTCAACGACGTGGCGGGGAGCAGAACGGGCATGAAAAGTAGGCTGCCTTCCTGAAGCGTCGGCATGAACTCACTCCCGAAGCCGGTGAGGTGGCGGGAAATTTGCGGAGAGAGCCGCGCGGTGATTGAACGAGGCAAACCGAAGGCCACCAGCGTTGAGCTGATAAGTAGCGCCGCGGCGAGGCCGATTACGATTTTGCGATGTGCGAGTGCCCAGTCGAGCACCGGATCATAAAGTCGGAGCAAATATTTCATCAGCCAATTTTCGCTCTCGGGCTTAAATGGGCCGCGTACGAGGATGGTGCAAAAAACGGGCACCGCCGTGATGGCCAGTAGAACCGCGCCGAGCAGGGCAAAAGATTTAGTTAACGCAAGCGGGTGGAAAAGTTTTCCCTCTTGGCCCGTCAGCATAAATACCGGAACGAAAGCGAATATGATGATCGCCATGGAGAAGACCATGGGCCGGCCTACTTGCGTGGCGGCGGTGAGCGTTTCCTGAAATACCTCGGGTCCGGTCAGGCGCCGGCGAAGCCTTTGCTCCGCTAGCTCGCAATGGCGGATGACATTTTCGGTCATCACGATGCCGGCGTCGACCAGCACGCCGATGGAAATCGCGATGCCCGTGAGCGACATGATATGCGACGGGATGCCGAAGCGATCCATGAGGATAAAAGATATCAACAGGGAGGCTGGCAGGGGCAGCGTGACGACGAGGATGCTGCGGAAATGAAACAAAAAGAGAATGTGCATGAGCGTCACGAGGATGATTTCCTCGGTGAGGGCATGCTTCAGCGTCTTGATCGCTCGATCGATGAGTTCGCTGCGGTCGTAGAACGAGGCGATCGATATGCCGGCGGGCAGGCCCGCTGCCATGGTGGCGAGGCGGGCTTTGACGGCTTCAATCACGCGATAGGCATTTTCACCGTAGCGCATGATCACGATGCCGCCGACGACCTCGCGACCGTTTACATCGAGGGTGCCCCGGCGAAAATCACCTCCAATCTGGATGGTCGCTACATCTCGAAGGTAGAGCGGCTGGCCCCCGCGAGGCGGGAGGGGAATTTTTTCTAGATCGGCGCTGCTCGTAATGAGGCCGATGCCGCGGACAATAAATTCGGCGCCGTTCTCTTCGACCGTTTTGCCGCCTACGTTGAGGTTGCTTTGGCTCACGGCGGCAATGATGTCCCCGAGCATAAGGTCGAATTGCTTTAATTTTAAGGCAGAGACTTCGATTTGATATTGGCGGACAAAGCCCCCGATACTGGCGACCTCGGCGACGCCGGATACGCCGGCCAGTTGGTAACGAACAAAATTATCCTGCAGCGTGCGGAGGGTGCCGAGATTCTGCGTACCCGAAGCGTCTTTGAGGTAATATTGATAAACCCAGCCCAGCCCAGTGGCATCCGGTCCGAGCCGAGCGACGACCCCGGCAGGGAGCATATCGCCAATGGCATTGAGGCGTTCCAACACGCGCGAGCGAGCGAAGTAGGGGTCGATCTTATCTTCAAAAATTACCGTGAGAAACGAGAAGCCAAACATCGACGTCGCCCGCACTACTTTAACTCCAGCGAGGCCTTGGAGCGTAACCGAAAGTCGATAAGTAATTTGATCTTCCACTTCTTGCGGCGAACGGCCTGGCCAGTCGGCGTAGACGATTACCTGATTCTCTGACAAATCGGGAATCGCATCGATGGGGACCCGCTGCAAAGCCACTAAGCCCCACGCGCAGAGCGCAAGAAATGTCGCGAGCACAATAAAGCGATTTTGCAGCGACCAGCGAATAATCCCGTTAATCATCGGCGGATAAATTTATTTTACCTCTTCGCCGCAACTGAGCATCGCCGAGCCAAAGAAAGGATTTTTTAGCTCGGGAGTTCGCTGCAGCCACCGCCCCGTGCCCAAGACGGGCGACATCGGGCACTCAAAAATCCAGATTTTTTCATGGGTAAGCAAATGCTGCGACCGGACAAGATCAGCGAGCGCGGTACTGTAAGGTTCAAAGTCGCGACGCGCCATGCGGAGGTCTGATTGGTCAGGCAAGGTCAGGTCTGCCAGTGGGCCGCGTTTGCCCTCACTGGAATTTGCAAGAAAATCGATGAGCGCGCGTCGCATTGTGGGGAGGATTTTCTGGTAAGCGTCGAAATTATCAGCAGCAAGTGCGGCGGCCCCATCGGCGCTGACTAAGGCCAAGGTGATTAAATGCGTTGAGCTAGCCGTGAGGGCTTTTGCCGGGGTAGCGTCACGTACGCTTGGTCGCGGCGCGATGACTTGCTTCGTTGGACCACCCGTCGCGGCATGAGCCAGTTGAGCTTGGCTATCGAGAATGAGTGCCGCTGCGGTGACGACACGATCGCCCTCGGCTAGGCCCGCGAGTACCTCGGCGAATTCGTCCCCAATTCGTCCGAGCTGAATCGTCCGCGCCACATAACCATGGTTAGCTTGCTCTAGGTAAACGATCGGCGCGCCACTGTGTTGGAGTATAGCCCGGCGTTCGACGATGAGAGTGTCCGGTTGTTCGATACGGACGCGGCCTAAGGCCGTTTGCTCGTGGAGTAAGGTGCGATCGGTATTCGTGAGGACGACTCGCACACTGACAGTCCGCGTGGCAGCATTGAGGTTGGGGTTTATAAAGGCGATGGGGGCGGTTAAGATCTGCCCGGGTCGACTGGGGGTGGTGACTTCAACTTGTTGACCGAGTTGCAGCCACGGTAAGTCGCTTTCGTGTGCATCAAACACAAACCACATGGTGGAAAAATCACCGATCTCAAAAAGCCGGTCATTCGTTTGTACATATTGCCCTTCGTAGGCTGCCCGCGTCACCACGGTGCCAGTCATCGGCGCCCGCACCGTGAGAATTGCGGTGGGTTCTTGGGTGTGTTCTAAGATCGTTATTTCCTCATTCGTCAGGCCAAGTTCAAGTAGCCGTTCGCGGGCGGCGGAACGTTCTGACTGCGTGTAAGCAGAAGTACCTGCTTTGAGACGCTCGAGGTAAACTCGTTGGGCCGTGAGTAACTCTGGACTGTAAATGGTTACGAGGGGCGCGCCGGCGGTTACCTCGGCGCCGACATAATTCACGAATAATTTTTCAACGCGGCCGGGGACGCGTGCAGCCAAAATGCGGTGACGAGTTTCGTCATCAGCGATCACGCCAGCCACGCGAGTGGTGCGAATTAATGGACCACGTTTGACGATAGTTGTTTGGATACCCGTGATGGCGGCGCTCGTTGGCGTCAAGGTGACCAGATCGGGGTCCGCGGCCGTCGCGGCGTTGCCCGTGGGCTGATTGGTCGTAACTAAATCCATTCCGCAGATCGTGCATTTGCCAGGTCGATCTAATTTAATCCACGCGTGCATGGGGCACTGGTAGGGGCTCGTGATTGCGTGAGGGAGGGTTGCCGTTTCGTGTTTTGTGGTCCGGGCTAAATAATAGCCCCCACCTGCTGCCGCTCCCACGGTGAGTAAAAGAAGTAAGCGTTTAATCATAAGTGCTGGGGGCCTAACCGTTTTGATTGAGGGCTATTTTGTAAATTGGACAAAGGACAGCGATAGCGTCATTCATTAATACACCGCTCAGGCATAAATCCCTCAGAATATTGCAGTGCCAGTGAGTGATTTATTCGGCCGCGGTGTATTAAGTACTACTCTCTATGACTATTCCCCCTGATATGTTAACCGAGCGTTTGCGGGCTTGGCGGGTGAGTCCACCCGTTGATCCCGCTTTCCGGCCGCAGGTTTGGGCGCGTCTGCGTCGATCAGCTCACCCAAGCTGGGCGGATTATTTACGGCCTCATGCCATTGCCTGGTTATTTTTTGCAGTCACGGCCTGTGGCATCGCCGCCTATACCGGTCGAACCGCCGCAGTCATGCGCGCCCGCGCGGATCGTGATACATTGGTAAACACCTATTTAGTTGAGCTCGACCCTCGGGTGCAGGCCGAAATGTTAATGATTCAGCCATGAAGTATTTAGTCAGTACATTAGCGCTGATTGTGCTGGGGGCGGTCGCCTTAGGATTGATTTGTTATCGATTGAGCTGTGATCCGGCGCTGCATGTCGCGGCGGAAAAAGGCGACGCGTGGCATTGGTTGCGGCAGGATTTTCATCTTACAGAGCAGCAGTTTGCGGCGATTCAAGTCGTGCACCAAACTTACGCTGGCAGCTGCGTTGAGCACTGCCGGTTAATTCAAGAGGCAACTAAAGTGCGCGATGCGCTGACGGCTAAGATCAGTTCGCCAGCGGATCGAGTAGCCGCGGAGACGGCCGTTAAAGAATTACGATCAGTTTGCGAACAAGCGCTCACCGGTCATGTAAAGAAAGTGGCCGCGCTGATGTCTGTCGAGGATGGCCGCCGTTATCTGGCGCTGATGTTGCCAAAAATTGCCGCATTTGATCATGCCACCGCACCTGATTTGCAGATGAATCACGCACATTGAATCATGGCTGCTGATCCAATTATTGGCGCCAGTGATGAGGAGCTAATGAGCCGCTTACAGAGTGGGGAGGAAGCGGCTTTAGCCTCGTTGATGGCGCGGTGGGAGATTCCAGTGAAACGTTTTATTTTTAGGCTACTGGGCAATGTGACTGAAGCAGAAGATCTCGCGCAGGAAGTTTTCTGTCGAATTTTTACCAAACGATCGAGTTATCGGTCGGGTGCTAAATTTTCCACTTGGTGTTACGCGATTGCCGCAAATTTAGCCAAGAATCGCTTGCGCTGGTGGCAGCGTCATCCGGTGCATTCAATCGATGCGTGGATTAACGCCGGCGGGGAAATTGCAGATGAATCACGCGGGGGGGCCTCCGCCGCGCAGACCGCGTTACGGCAGGAGCAAATTTTAGCGGTGCAGCAAGCGGTGGCGGCGTTGCCTCTCGATTTGCGCACCGCGCTCATTCTTTTCGAATATGAGGGGCAAACTACAGCGGAGATCGCTGAGGCCTTAGACTGCACGCCCAAAGCAGTGGAGAATCGACTCTATCGTGCACGGCTGTTGCTCAAGCGTGCTTTATTTTCTGCGCACTCAGTGGCGGCGGGCAGGGCCAGCAGGTCGCTTGTCGGTTAAGCACGACGCGATTTCTGCGCGTGTTTTTTATAATAATGATGGAGACCCATAATGATTTCATGGAGTCGAAGCAAAAACTTCCCGCAGTTGAATGCTATCAATGCGCCGATCTTTTGTCTGAATATCGGAGACGATGATCAATTTGTCGCCATCGCGAATCCGGCCCAATTTTAGAAGTGAGGCGGTGGCCCGCTCGATCGTTGCCTCAGGATTGCTAAAGGGGGTGAGTAAAAAAGGCTCTACGGCTCGAACGATGCGCAAATGGCGCATGGTTTCTACGCAATCGGTAATCGCGAGAATTGGCGCGTGGGGTGGCCGGTGAGCGGCAAGCCCTGAAGCATTAGTGCCGTGCCGGGTAAATACCACGATCAGCGAGCGAGGAATTTCGTTAGCCAACACCACGGCCGCCCGAAATACTTTCATGCGCTCGCTAATAAACACGGCTGGCTCGGGAATATCCGTTGTCTGCTCCGCCTCAATTCGGCGCGCGATGGTGTCGAGAATCCGCACGCACTCGAGCGGATATTGCCCGATGGTCGTTTCCCCTGAGAGCATGACGCAGTCGGCCTGCTCATAAACCGCGTTCGCTACATCCGTGATTTCCGCGCGGTTGGGCATGGGTTGAGTGATCATCGATTCCAGCATGTGCGTGGCAATGATGACAGGTCGGCCGATCGCCAAACAGGTGCGCACGGCGCGGCGCTGAATGACGGGCAACTCTTCCAGTGGCACTTCGATGCCGAGATCGCCGCGGGCCACCATCAAGACGTCGGTCGCTCGGATGATGTCATCGAGGTTATCGATGGCGGACTGGTCCTCAATTTTAGCGACGATGTGTGCGGGGGAATTTCTCTCCTTTAAGAAGAGCCGGAGCTTTTCAATATCAGAGGCTTCGCGAACAAAAGAGAGCGCGATAAAATCAACCCCCTCTTCGATGCCGACGATCGTGTCGGCCTTATCTTTTTCGGTGAAAGAGGGGAGATTAACATGCACCCCCGGCAAATTGATGTGGCGGCGCGACGTCAGTGAACCCGGCGTGAGCACGCGGCAGCGAATGTGCGCCTGATCTTTAGTGAGGACCTCGAGGCGGATGAGACCGCTATCAACGAGGACGGTATCACCGATCTTGATGTCATTAACGAGGTCGCGATAATTCACATCAACGGAGCGGATTTCTTCGCCGTTATCGCGTTCGGCCCCAGGTTTGACGGTGAAGTCAAAAATCTCTCCGATCCGGAGCTCGAGCGGTACCGCTAAATCGCCGGTCCGGATTTCGGGACCTTTGATGTCCATCATGATGGCTACTTCGCGTCCAGCCTGCTGGGCCGCGGCGCGAACGCGGCGAATGATCAGGCGCGTCCAGTCATGCTTAGCGTGGGCCATATTCAGCCGAACGACGTCGACGCCCGCGGTGATAAGTTTTATCAGCATGGCCTCGCTTTCCGTGGCCGGCCCTAGGGTGGCAATAATTTTGGTGCGCCGCAGGGAATTGGTCGAAGGCATAGCGTCAAAGGTCAGCAGCAATTGCGCCAACCCGCAAAGACTATTACCCGCGCGGCCTGTCGGCAGGGTGGGCCAGTTGCTCGTGCTCGTCGCAGGCAGAAGGATTTAACCCGCTCAGCGCCGCGGCGATAGCCGATCGAAGGTCCGCGGTCGGGAGCGCCGCCGCCGCGGTGTTACAATTGCGCGAAGGCCAAAATTAATTCGGCGGGCTCGGATATTTTCGGCGTGCCTTGATCCGGCGGGGGCGTAGCTTCGTGAGGTAATATTTTTCGTTGCTGCTCATTAGCAATCATTCCCAACCCCACTTAGTCTCATGGATCTCGGCCTTGTTGGTTTCTGTCTGCTGATTGTCATCGGAATTTATTTCTATAATAATCCGCTCAAGCACGGTCCGTGGTTTTTAAGCCGTCGCTTCATCAATTGGTTTCCTCTCGGGATGACCTACGCCTTCCTTTACATGGGGCGCTATAACTTGACCGTGGCGAAAACGGCACTCGGCACTCTGATGACGAATGAGGAATTTGGGCTAATTTTTGCGGCGGGCACGGGAACTTATGCCTTATCGTTTCTCGTGAACGGACCGCTGGTGGATAAAATTGGCGGAAAGAAAGGAATAATTATTGCCGCGTTGGGTGCCTCCCTGGCCAATCTGGCGCTCGGGGTGGTTACCTGGCTAGTGGTGACCGGCCGATTGCAGATGCGATTAGTCGGGGTGTTCTCCCTCCTCTACGCGCTCAACATGTATTTTCAAAGCTACGGCGCCGTCTCAATTATTAAGGTTAAGGCGAACTGGTTTCATGTGCGGGAACGTGGTTTATTTGGGGCTATTTTTGGCACGCTGATATCCTTCGGGGTGTATTTTGCGTTCGATTGGGGCGCCGCGATTATCAAAATGACCAAGGCCAATGCGCTCGCGACCGATCATTGGCTGCCCGCAATGATTCGCCGCTTATTTATGCCGGCGGGCTTGGGTGTCGATGCCACGTGGGCCGTATTTTTCATCCCCGCAGGGATCTTACTTGTCTGGGTGGCTTTGGATCTTTGGCTAATTAAAGATACCCCCGAGGAAGCCGGTTTTCCGCATCTCGATACGCACGATGCCTCGTCGGGTCACATGCATGAGGAATATTCGACCCGCGATTTGCTGAAGAAAGTTTTCTGTAATCCGCTCATGTTGATGTTCGCGGGGGTGGAACTCACTTCGGGGGTGCTGCGTAATGGGATCATGCAGTGGTATTCCGTTTTTGCTCATGACGTAAAACAGGTCGGGGCGGAAGGCATTCTCGCTAACTGGGGCCTGCTTTTGTGTGTCTTCGGCATCGTCGGAGCTTTTGCGGGTGGATTAATTTCTGATAAATTATTTCAGTCTCGACGGGGTCCGCCGGCGGCGATGTTTAGCTTGTTTATGTTTTTAATGGCGGCGGTGATGGCGATGACGATTTTTTCCAATCCGCTGGTGGTCGGGATCGCGGCTTTGCTCATTGTGGGAGCTGTGACTGGCGTTCACTCGTTAATGTCCGGTACGGCCGCGGCCGATTTTGGTGGCCGTAAAGCGACCGCTACCTGCTCAGGCATTCTTGATGGCTGTGTTTATTTAGGCAGCAGTGTGCAATCAATCAGCGTGGGCTATCTCTCCGGCTATAGCTGGCAGTGGTGGCCCATTTTCCTGATGCCCTTTGCCCTGCTTGGCAGTGTGATTGCTTGGCGTATTTGGCATGAGTTGCCTGATGCGACTCGGAAATATATCGCCGAACACGAGCAACCCGCCACGAAGTGAGCGCCGCGCTGGATCCCCTCTGCCGAGTGGCAGGGTGGAGCCGGCTTCAGGTAAATTCGTAAAAAGGGGTGCTCGCACCGGCTCCGACGACCGAAAAGCCGCAGCCCCGCGCCGCAAGTACCGCGCCGCAAGCGGTTGCTACGGCCTCGGGAGAGTTACAATCTTGGCTGAGGTGAGCGAAGAAAACTTGGCGCCACCGGGACTCAGTGATGGATTCAAGCAATTCGCGTGCAGCGGCATTTGAAAGATGGCCGTGTCGCCCACTGATCCGCTGTTTGGTGCTCCAGGGTCGTTTCGTGTCAGCTTCAAGCATTTGCGAACAATGATTAGCTTCGACGACCAACACATCAGCTTCCCGGATGCGCTCTCGCACGTGCTGCGGCGCATGGCCGAGATCGGTGAGCCACGCTAAACTGCGCCGCGGCGAGAGCAGGTCATTTTCACCGTGAGCGATAAAAAAACCCACGGGCTCTTGCGCATCGTGCGGCACCGCAAAGCTGCTGATTTCCAGGTCGCGAAACTTAAAAGTGCTCCCCGTTTCAAAAAGCTGCCAAGATACCCGATGCTTAAGCCCCTCTTGGGCTTTGGTCGCAGTGGCACGATTCGCAAAAACTTTAATTTGAGGATGTCGGGCCAGTCCCTTCAATCCCGCGGCATGATCGCCATGTTCGTGGGTTAAGAGAATGGCATCAATGGATTCCATTCTTTCTCCCAGATTTTCGAGCATGCCAGCCAATCGTTTTGCTGAGAACCCTGCGTCAATCAGGACGCGCGTGTTATCGGTCTGTAGAAAAGCGGCGTTACCGCTACTCCCACTGCCTAGAATACTAAAGCGCATTGCCATGAAAGGGGATGAACGGGGGTCCACTGAACTCGCGCAATCGTTATTTTAATCACGAGCTCGCTGGGTCGTGGGGGATTGACGCCGAGGAAAATCTGACTTCGCTTGCACGCCATGCCGTCACCTGCCTCCACGCCTGCCTCATTTGCCGCGCCCACCCGTGGGCGGACGGGGACCGTTTATATTACGCGGCAAGTCCACTTTAATTCTGCGCATCGGCTCTATAATCCCACTAAGAGCCAGGCGTGGAATGAAGAGCACTATGGGCTGTGCACCAATCCGCACTGGCACGGCCACAATTATGTACTCGAGGTGACTTTACGCGGCACGCCTGACGCTGAGACGGGGTACATCATGGATTTAGGTCAGTTGAAGCAAATTTTGCTGCGGGCGGTCGTCGACAAGTGTGATCACCGCAACCTTAACGAAGAGGTGGATTTTTTGCGCGGGGTGAATCCCTCCACGGAAAATTTAGTCATCGCCTTTTGGCATGAGATTGCACCGCACATCACGAGCGGACAATTACATTGCGTGCGTTTGTACGAAACGCCGCGCAATTTTGCCGAGTATTTTGGACCCGATCCGAAATAATTATTTTACCGCGGTTAACGTCACCCGCGGACCTACCAACCAAAAACGACCCGTTCTCCATGAAACAGATGTATCTTCACCGCTCGAGCAGCGGTCAGCCAGCGCTAGTTAAGCGAAAGTACGATCAGAAATTCCGCGCCTCAGCCGCCTATCGCGCGAGTATGCCCGACATGATGGAGGTCGCGCATGAGGCGATTCAGGGGGCTAATGTGCCCATCCAGCAGGTCGGGATTCATAACTTCAAGTTGCCCCTTAAGTATCGTACTAAAGCCGGGAAAATTCTCACGTTAGAAACCAGTGTGACCGGCACAGTGTCGCTCGAGGCTGAGCTCAAAGGGATTAACATGGGCCGCATTATGCGGTCTTTTTATGAACATAAAGATGCCGTCACGACGGGCGAGTGGATGGGCAAGATTTTAAAAAGCTATCTGCGCACGGTCGCGAGTAAGGATGCGCGGTTAAAAATTTCTTTCTCCTATCCGATGGTGCGCGATAGTTTGCGCAGCCGCTTGGCTGGCTTTCAGTTTTATAATGTAGCTTTTGAAGGCGTGATGACCCGCGATGGTCGCTATCGTCGCTTCATCCATTTTGATTTTGTTTATTCATCCGCGTGCCCTTGCTCGGCAGAATTAACGGAGCATGCGCGCGATCAGCGCGGTGCGTATGGCGTATCACATTCCCAGCGCAGCAAGGCGCGGATTACATTGGAGGAAAATGACGGAAAGAAAATCTGGATCGAAGATGTCCATGCGCTTTGCCTGCGCGCCTTACAGACGGAGACCCAGGTAATGGTGAAACGCGAAGATGAACAGGCCTTCGCTGAGCTGAATGGAGCGAATCTCAAATTTGTCGAAGATGCCGCCCGCTTACTTTACCAAGCCTTTGATGCTGATCGACGGATCAAGGATTTTCGCATCGTTTGTTCCCACCTCGAGTCACTGCATTCCCACGATGCGGTAAGCGTGATTTGCAAAGGGGTCAAAGGCGGGTTCACCGCTGACTTTATGGACTTCGGCGCGCTGGTATGCTGATCGAAGGTGCTCGGTCATGGGTAAGAGATTATAGGCCGATCCGCTGGTCAGCTCCCTTGCGCTCTCATTTCGCTGTGCGATCGGCCCCAAAAAGCCCAAAGCTGTGCGCAGGGTCCGAGCTTAAAGCTTAGGCTATAAAACTGAGAGTTACTTCTCCCGCCTGCGTAATGAAGATTTTAGGTTGGATTTACCGATAACCAATAACCGCTAACCAGTTACACCCCATGGCCTCTAAGCTTCCACTCATCCTCATCACGGGCGCCTCCCAGGGCATTGGCGCCGCCATTGCCCACGTCTTTGCTGGGCAAATCCCTGGGGTGCGATTGGCTTTAGTGGCGCGCAGTGAGCGAAATCTGCAGCGCGTCGCCCGCACCTGCCTGCAAGCAGGGGCAACCGTAGAGATTTTCCCTTGTGATGTAACTGACGAAGGGGCGGTCGCGGCCATGGCGCGGGCGGTGCACAAACATTTTGGTCCCGTCGATGCACTCATCAATAATGCGGGTACCTTTACGATGGCACCCTTTGTGCAAACCACGGTCGCAGCGTTTGATCGTCAGATTGCGGTTAATCTTCGAAGCCCATTTTTAGTCACGCAGGCCTTCTTGCCGGCGATGCTCCAGCGGAAGCGCGGCAGTATTTTTTTTATGAGCTCAATCGCGGGGCGCGGTGCCTATCCTAACGCCGCCGCTTATTGTGCGGCTAAGTTTGGGGTTACAGGCCTGGCGCAGGTTCTACGCGCCGAGACCAGGAATCGCGGGATTCGCGTCTGCTGCCTTCACCCCGGAGCGACCTGGTCGCCTTCTTGGTCAGGGAGTGGCATTAAAAAGGAACGAATCATGCCGGCAGCGGATATTGCGCGGGCGGTTTACGATATTTATAGCCTTGGTCCGCGGACCGTCGTCGAAGAAATTGTGCTTCGGCCCCAGCTCGGGGATCTCTAATTACAGCAGTGACTGCTGGGCCCCGGTGGCCGCATTGAGGCCCACGGCGTGGTAGCCTTTCGGGGTCAATATGCGGCCCTGGGCGGTGCGCTGGAGGTAGCCTTCTTGAATCAGAAATGGTTCATGAACTTCTTCCAGTGTTTCAGTCTCTTCGCCCACCGCGATGGCGATCGTGCTCATGCCGACTGGCCCCCCCGCATAATTTTCTGCCATCACACGCAGCATGCGTTTATCCATTTCATCGAGCCCCGCTGCATCAATTTCGAGTAGTTCCAGGGCGGCAGCCGCTACGGCTTGAGTGATCTTCCCTGCTGCTTTTTCAGAAGCGAAGTCGCGGCAGAAGTTGACGAGATTATTCGCTATGCGCGGGGTCCCGCGGGCACGGCGGGCGATTTCCTGCGCGCCGCCAGTGTCGATAGCGACCTTCAGCAGTCCACAACTCCGCAGCACAATTCCCTCGAGCGTGACGCGGTCATAATAATCGAGCCGCGTATTCAGTGTGAAACGCGAACGCAGGGGAGCGGTGAGCAGGCCGGAGCGAGTGGTGGCACCAACAAGGGTGAATTTGGGAATGGAAAGTCGGACGCTGCGGGCGTTGGGCCCTTGGTCGATCATGATATCGAGCCGGAAATCCTCCATCGCACTGTAAAGATATTCTTCCACCGTTTTTGGGATACGGTGAATTTCATCAATAAACAAAATATCGCCTTCCTCCATGTTGGTGAGGAGGCCGGCCAAATCGCCGGCTTTTTCAATGACTGGGCCAGAGGTCACTCGCACCGTGCGGCCTAGTTCGTGGCCGAGAATGAAAGCAAGGGTGGTTTTGCCGAGTCCTGGCGGTCCCGAGAGGAGAATATGGTTGAGGGCTTCGCCGCGGCGCTTGGCGGCGCCGACCATCACCTGTAGGCGTTCCACAGTCTTGGGTTGCCCGGAAAAATCACTGAAGGACAGCGGGCGCAGCGCAGCCTCGGCGGGTGAGACCGGCGCGGTGAGGGCGCTCGTCAAAAAGCCTGTACCAGTGGCCGAGGCGGGCGTCGCTTTCGACTTTTGGGGCTCGATTTTAGATTGGGCCACGGAAAAAGAGGATTAGCATTCTGAGCGGAGCGAAGGGTTCAGTGAAATTAAGATTTCAGAATAAAAAAGAATTATTTCCATTCAACATCCGCGCCGAGGCTCCGAAGATTTTCGACGAAATGCGGGTGGGCGCGTTTGATGGTGTCAGCATTTTTTACCACACTTCTCCCAGGGATACTGGCGGCTACCATGTAAAGTGCGACTGCGGCGCGGATGATGTAAGGAGCTTCAACGGTCGCGGGGTGAAGTGGGCGGGCCCCAAAAACGGTAATTCGGTGCGGGTCACTGACGACCACGTGGGCGCCAAATTTAGACAACTCCGACATCCACGTGAAGCCACCTTCGTAAACTTTATTCCAGAACATCACCGTCCCTTCAGCTCGCACCGCGAGTGCGATCATGCACGGTAGCAGATCAACCGGAAAATAAGGCCACGGGGCCGCTTCGATTTTAGGCAGCAGATTCGAGGTGAAGGGTTGTGTGATGACGAGTTTTTGGCGCCGGCGGACGATCGCGGTGTCGCCCTGGTATTCGATTTTGACGCCCAACTTGGCGAACGAGCGGTTGATCAGGTCAAAATGGTGGGGGAGAGAATTTTTAACCCGCACTTCGCCTCCAGTGATGGCGCCAAGCGCCAGAAATGTAACCACCTCATGATGGTCGGTATTGATCGTGATCGTACCGCCCTTTAGCTGCTTAACCCCTGTTACCGTCAGTTGGCTGGTGCCAAGGCCCGTGATTTTTGCACCCATCGTGACGAGGGCAGCGCAGAGATCTTGGACATGAGGCTCGCTCGCTGCATTGAGTAGCACCGATTCGCCTTCCGCCAGCACGGCGGCCATGACGAAATTTTCCGTCGCCGTTACAGACATGTAATCGGGCCAGTGGCGGCCGGCGCGAAAACGACCACGCAGGGCCATGGTTAATTTGCGCTGATGAGAAATTTTGGCCCCTAATTTCTCGAGAATTTCTAAGTGCGGGTCCAATTCACGAATGCCGAGTGAGCAACCCTTGGCGTTGGTGGGCAGCGTGATTTTCTTCATGCGCTGTAGCAGGGGCGCGAAGAGGAGGACGGCGGAGCGCATCCCGGCGGGTAATTCGCCATTGAGGCGACGGGCATCGAAACTCGAATGATCGATACTCATCGTGCCAGCGGCGCGATCCCAAACAATGCGTGAGCCTTGTTCCGTGAAGAAATTTACGAGCTTCTCAACATCCGTAATAAAGGGGACGTGCCGTAAGGTCAGCTTGGCGTCGGTGAGCAGGGACGCGCAGAGAATCGGCAAGATAGAGTTCTTATTGCCGGAGGGTGTGATAGTGCCGCTCAGGGGTTTGCCGCCGTGAATGATGAGATCAGCCATCGGGTGAGATTAGAATTGCGAGTTGAACGAGGCGCGCTGCGGTCAGCGACAATAAAAAAGCGTCTACCGTAAGGCAGACGCTTTGAATGCGATTCGCGCGGGGCGCGTTGGCAAGAGTTAAGTGACTTTAGACGCCACCTTGGCTCGATCCTTGGTCGCCACCCCCACGGTAGTCGCCGCGAGATTGGCTGCGACCACGACCACCGCGACTGCGGCGGCGTTGGCCATCACCAGTACCGCTGCCACTGTGGGAACTGCGTCCGCGATCACCACGGTTGCGGCTGTAGGCGCGATCCCCGGATGGCGCCGCGGCAGAAGCCGAGGTGCTGGAGGAACCCGTGAAGAGAGATTTCAGCCAGCTGAAGAATCCTCGCGATTGAGCTGGTGCTGCAGTGCGTGGAGCTGCTGGAGCATCCGGCGCGGCGGGACGAGTCGAGCGATTTTCGCGCGGGGCCCCACCGTAATTAGACGGTGTTGGTACATAATTGTAGCCGGGACGCACGTAGATGAATTTCTCAGGAATCGAAGCTGGATCAAACGGCTCTTGGGCTGGGCTCGAGGCGCGCCGAGGTTCTTCGCGCCGGGCTTCTTCCCGACGAGGACGATCGTTGCGTGACTCGCGGGCAGGTCGGAATCCCTCGCTTTCCCAAGTTTGGGCAGGCGCAGTTTTCTGTTGTTCGGGCTCGAGAATATTTAATTCAGCAGGCTCTTCATTGGCGACTTGGACGGGAGCGGCAATAACCGCGGCAGGGGCTTTGACAGGGGCAACCGGAGCAGCCGCAACTGGCGCCGGGGCGACAGGGGCAGCAGACTCAGTTACAGCCACAGGTGTTTCCACCGGGGCGAACGGATTTTGGTATTCACGCGGAGCGGTCACGACTGCAATTGCGGTCGGGGTGTACGCGGCAGAGGCTGCGGTAGGGGCAGCAGGGGCACTCGAACGCTTAGCTTTCCCGCGGGCTAGGCCAGAGCCGCGCGTGGAGCCGAATGAGGACTCGGCGTTTAACGCCGGAGTGGTCGCAGATGCTTCGGCAGGAGCATTGGACGATTCTGTGGATGACATGTCTATGTTGTTGGTTGTAAGCGCCTGCCAAGAGTGGCGGCGCAGGGTTGTTGATGCCAGCTGGAGCTCGAAAATCTCGCTCAACAGCGGCAATAGCTGGTCAAAGTCGCGGATAGGCCCTAGCAGGGCAACTTAATTTTTCCTGGGCGACGGGCTTGCCAGATGGGGAAGTGGCCCTCAAGCTAGTCTTCATGGACAAACTTGAGGAAATTTTTCGTATGCAAGATGCACTCAATAAGCGCATTGGAGTGAATTTACCACCGCCCACTGACGAAGAAAAGGCAAAGTGGATTCTTAACTACACTCGCGCCATGCAGCAGGAGACAGCTGAGCTGATTGATAGCGTGCCATGGAAATGGTGGGCAAAGTACCAGAAGTTTGACGAGCAGAACGCCAAGGTTGAGGTCGTCGATCTTTTCCACTTTCTCGTATCACTAGCCCAAACGCTCGGCATGACACCTGACGATGTTTATCAAGCGTATCTTAAGAAAAACGCGGTTAATCATCAACGGCAGGAAAGTGGCTACGTCAAAAAAGACGAAGCGGATTCCAAGCATATCTAAGAAGTGGGCGGCTTAGATCTTAGGAAAGTTGCGGTAGGCAAATATCCTCAACTAAGATCATGGGCGGTCGCGCAGCCCGGCGGCGTAAGCCTCAAAGACCTGCTTAATTTCGTCACGAACGCGGCGAAATTGGTTGAGGATTTCTTCCTCGGTGCCGGTCGCATGAGCAGGGTCAGCAAAGCCCCAGTGGTGCCGATTTAATTGACCGGGAAATAATGGGCAGGCCTGATCAGCATTGCCGCAAACAGTGATCACCGTGGTGATACGGTGGGTCAGAAAACCATTCATGTGTTTTGACCGGTGCTGGGAGATATCAATGCCGATCTCCTGCATCACTTGAATAGCTTTCGGGTGCACATAACCAGCGGGGCGAGAGCCTGCACTATGGACGACAACGAGATCGTCCGCCGCTGCGCGCAAGATGCCTTCAGCGAGATGGCTCCGGCAGGAATTTCCCGTGCATAGAATGAGGACGATTGGTTTGGCTGGCAGCGTCATCGTTTGCAGTTAAATAAATTAGAGAGAGAGGGGAAACCAGCGTCGGCGCAGCCAAAAGGCTACGTGGACGAGGCCAATAAGAGCGGGCACTTCAATGAGGGGACCAACCACGGCGGCAAAGGCGACGCCGGAATCCAGACCGAATACAGCAATGGAGACAGCGATCGCTAGCTCGAAATTGTTACCCGCAGAAGTAAAGGCGAGGCTGGCTGATCGCGGGTAATCTGCGCCCATTTTCTTGGCTAGGGCGAAGCTCGTGAGAAACATGATCGCGAAATAAATCATCAAGGGTACCGCGATGCGAAGGACATCCACGGGAAGTTTAACAAAAGCGCTTCCCTTGAAGGTGAACATAACAACGATGGTAAAGAGCAGCGCACTCAAGGTTAGCGGGGCGATGCGGGGGATGAATTTTTTATCATACCACTCTTCACCCTTGAAGGGAACGAGCGTGATCCGGCTGAGCGACCCAGCAGCGAAAGGGATGCCTAAGTAAATCATGACGCTCCAAAAAATATCCAACATCCGCACTGGCACGACGGCGCCGGTCAAACCGAAATAAGGCGGGAGTACGGTGATGAAGACCCAAGCGTAGAAACTGTAGAGTACAATTTGGGCGATGCTGTTGAGGGCGACTAGGCCGGCCGCATATTCAGGACTACCTTTGGCTAGGTCATTCCAGACGAGTACCATGGCGATACAGCGAGCGATACCCACCAGGATAAGCCCCACCATATAGTCGGGGTGGTCACGCAGCAAAGTAACGGCGAGCAGAAACATCAGGACCGGTCCCACAATCCAATTCTGGACCAGCGAGAGGGTAAGAATACGAGGATTGGCAAACACTTTAGGCAATTGAGTGTATTTCACTTTCGCTAAGGGTGGATACATCATCAAAATGAGCCCAATCGCAATCGGGAGGTTAGTCGTGCCCATAGTGAGTGGGGCAAAAAAAGCAGTGGGGTCGGTGATGACGAATTGGCCGAGGATGACGCCTAGGCCCATGGCTATGAAAATCCAGATCGTTAGATAGCGATCGAGGAATGACATTTGAGGGGCGATAGATTCTTGCATAGCAGTGGAGTGTTAACGGGCTAAGTGGAGAAATTTGCGCCGTGGCACAATGGGTGCGCAGTCGCAGTTGAGGTGGCTTGCGAGTTGCGTTAGTTTAGCCAAATCCCGCCGTAGCAGCGGTTCCTCAGGGATCGCATCCTGTAAAAAGTGCAAATGGGCGACCAGTGCTGGCGAGAGCGGGGTGGCTAAGGCATAAATACGCCAAAGGCCACTTTGCTTGGTCGTTACTAGACCATGGCGCCGCAAATAGGCGAGGTGGCGAGATATTTTAGTTTGGGGTAACCGCAATAAGGCCTCGAAATGGCAAACGCATAATGGTCGCTGGGCGAGCAGGTTGATTAAACGTAGGCGCGTGTTATCGCTCAGGCAGAGATATAAGTTTATCAATTTCAAAGCAGACCGCCAAATTGTTTTATATATTTGCTAAAGCAAATATATAAATAACCCACATCGCTTTATGCAGTGCGGGGTGCTTGTTTTGGTGATTACCAACTTACTGGGTAGGCGAAAAACTGGGGGCTTGCTTGCTGAGTGTGGGCGCCTCTGCATCATTGTTCTATCTCATGAAACTTACTGATCTCAACCGCCAGGGCGGTATTGGCGCCAATTCACTGCTTTTGCAGATCGGCGATTTGAATATTTTAGTCGACTGCGGACTCAATCCTAAGACGCCTGGCCTCGGGGCTTTACCCGATCTCAAATTACTGCGCGACGTCCACCTCGACTTAATTATCATCACGCATTGTCATTTGGATCATATTGGCGGCCTGCCTGTGGTGATGCGCCAACACCCCAAGACTCCCGTGCTTCTGACGCAGTCGAGTCGCCTGTTGATCGAAAAGATGCTGCATAATTCTGCGAACGTCATGCAGAAGCAGAAAGAGGAAGATAATATTCCCGGCTATCCACTTTTTACCCATCAAGAAATTGAGGGTCTCGTGCATCGTTTTAACGGTCTCGATTTCAAGAAGATTAAGAAAATCAAGGGCAAGCGGACCGAAATCGAGCTCATGTTTCACCCGTCAGGTCATGTGGCGGGCGCCACCGCAGTTGAGATCCATCATGGGCTGCGCAAAATATTTTTGACCGGCGATGTGTTGTTTGAACATCTGCGCACGCTGAAAGGCGCGCATTTCCCCATCGGCCATTTTGATACATTGATCATCGAGACCACACGCGGCATGACCGAGCGCGCTTATGGCAAGGAGCGCGTTCATGAAATCGCGCGCCTGATCGACTCGATTAACGATACGATTGCAAATGGAGGTTCTTTTCTGTTGCCCGTGTTTGCTTTGGGCCGGATGCAAGAACTGCTCGCGGTCTTTCACGATGCGCGGCGCTTCGGTCGGTTGATTGATTGCCCAATGTTTGCGGGCGGCCTCGGTATCGGGCTCTCAGAATTATTTGATGAAGTATCGCGAAAAACGAAAGACGTGCAATTTGATCGGCGAATTTTAAAGGACCTGAAGTTGGGCAAGCTGCCGCGCAAAATCACTCCGGGTCAGGAGCCACACCAAAAGGGTCTCTATATTGTTAGCTCCGGTATGTTAGTTGAGCGCACGCCGAGTTATGCGCTCGCCTCGGGCTTGTTGGGCCACGCTCATAACACGATTGGTTTTGTCGGTTATTGTGATCCGGACACGCCGGGCGGAAAATTATTGGCTACCAAGCCTGGGGCGAATTTCCTGTTTTCGGCTCTCGATGTTAAGACTAAGGTAAAGGCACGCGTAGAGCGCTTTGAGTTGAGCGGACATGCTGAGCGAGGCGAGCTATTGGAATTTGCGGTGCAGACCAAAGCCCGGTGTATCGTTTTGACGCACGGCGATCCAGATGCTCGCGATTGGTTCAAATCCCAACTGGCTGAGCAATTACCTAAAGCCAAAATTCTCGATCCGGTGCCGCTGCACCTTTATGAGGTCTGAGCAAGTTAGGCGGCTGTCTCTCCAGAAAGCTAACTGCCTCTCCGCCGGTTGAACGGTGAACTGGACTATGCCGGCAGGGCCTTCGCGAGAATTTCTTGCACTCGACTCTTGGCGATCAACGCCCAGCTTTTCTTTCCATGGCCACTCCTGAAGCCCCCAAGATTATCTTCTCCATGCTCGGCGTCTCGAAAAAAATCGAGCGCAAGGAAATTCTCCGCGACATCTCGCTCTCCTTTTATTACGGCGCTAAAATCGGCGTGCTCGGTCTTAACGGTTCCGGCAAATCTTCGCTGATGCGGATTTTGGCGGGGATCGATACTGAAATTGAAGGCCGCGTGCACTTTGAGCCGGGCTACACAGTTGGTTTTCTGCAGCAGGAGCCGGCGCTTACCTCAGGATCGACCGTGCGCGCATGCGTTGAGGAGGGCGTCAAGCACCTCACTGATCTGACTGCGGCGTATGATGCGAGTTGGGACGAGCTTTCCGCCGCAGAGAGCGATGCGGAGAAGGATGCTATTTCTGATAAACAGGCGAAGTTGCAGGAGAAAATTGATCACCTCGGCGCGTGGGATGTCGCGCCCCTGATTGAGCAGGCGATGGATGCGCTCCGTTGTCCGCCAGCTGAGGCGATCGTTGATCATCTCTCCGGAGGTGAACGCCGGCGTGTTGCACTCGCACGTTTGCTGCTACAAAAACCCTCGATCCTGTTGCTTGACGAGCCGACTAATCACCTTGATGCCGATTCGGTTAATTGGCTCGAGCAGCATCTGAGTCGTTACGAGGGCACCGTCATCGCAGTTACGCATGATCGCTATTTTCTGGATAATGTTGCCGGTTGGATTCTGGAACTCGATCACGGATCAGGCCTGCCTTTTAAGGGAAATTATTCGTCATGGCTTGAGCAAAAGCAGGCCATCGCGGTGGTTGCAGAACGCACCGAAAGTAAGCGGCAGAAGGCGATGGCGCGTGAGTTGGCTTGGATTAGGCAGGGCGCTCGGGCGCGCCAATCCAAAGGCCAAGCCCGTATCAACGCTTATGAGCAAATGCTCAATGCGGATGTCGCTGAGCAAGAAAAGCTTTTTGAAATCATTATTCCACCCGGCCCTCGGCTGGGTGCGCTGGTCGTTGAGGCACAGCAAGTGGCCAAGGGGTATGGTGACAATTTGCTTTTCGATCAGCTTAATTTTTCTCTGCCGCCAGGGGGCATTGTCGGTATCATCGGCCCGAACGGTGCGGGTAAGACGACGCTGTTTAAATTGATAACTAATTTAGAAAAACCCGATGCGGGCGCATTTCGCGTGGGGGAAACGGTAAAAACCGCTTACGTCGAGCAATCCCGCGATTCTTTAGAGGGTAACAAAACGATTTGGGAAGTGATCAGCGACGGCCAAGAAATTATGACGCTTGGCTCGCGGGGAGTAAATAGTCGCGCCTATTGCGCGCAATTTGGCTTCACCGGAGCAGATCAACAAAAAAAGGTTGGCGTGTTGTCTGGGGGCGAGCGCAATCGGGTTTTATTAGCACGCGTTCTCAAGAGTGAGGCTAACCTGCTCTTGCTCGACGAGCCAACTAATGACCTCGATGTGAATTCCATTCGTGCCTTGGAGGAAGCGTTGGAAACTTTTGCGGGTTGCGCTGTTATTATTTCCCATGATCGCTGGTTTCTTGATCGGGTCGCGACCCATATCATGGCCTTTGAGGGTGATAGTCATGTCCACTGGTTTGCGGGCAACTATACGAGTTACCTCGAAGATTTTAAGAAGCGCAAAGGCCGCGATGCCGATCAGCCTCATCGAATTAAATACCGGAAGCTAACGCGCTAACTGGCGCTGGCTTAATCCGCTGCTCAGCGCGTGGGTGTGCCTGATCGGGTTTTAATCAAAGCCAAAGAGATCCGACATATCGCGTCGCTCTTTTTTAGTGGGCCGGCCGAGGCCGCGCTGGCGGGCAAGTTGATGCTCAAGGGCGGCTTGTTTGGCGCGGGCGTATTCAGCCGATGGCGTGAGGTCGGTAATGAATTCTGGAAGCTGTTTAGCGGAGACCCGCGAAGGCGGTAGGGCGACAACTTTCAGGGTGCGGGTAACTGCCCCAAGGTGAATCGTCACCGTATCACCAATATGCATTTCTCGACTAGGTTTGGCGACAAGATCCCCCATGAGGACCTTCCCGAGGCGACACGCTTCCATGGCAAGTGGGCGGGTTTTAAAAACTCGCACGCTCCAGAGCCATTTATCGATCCGAGGATCATCCATAGATTACAGTAGATTATGAAATTAAAGCAGGGCCTTTTAAACGTAATCACGGTTGCGGCTTGGGCACAAGAATTGTGGGATAAATAACCTCGCGGATTGATTTGGGCTGATCATGGACTAGTCTGTTAACCTAATCATGAAGTTACTCGCTCTACTTGCTTTGAGTTTTATTTTTTCTGCTATGAATATTTCAGCTCAACCTTCCTCTGCGTCACCTACGGAGTTTGCTACCATCGGGGGTGGCTGCTTTTGGTGTATGGAGGCCGTCTTTCAGCGAGTCCCCGGTGTACTGCACAGTGTTAGTGGTTATTCAGGGGGGAGAACCGAACACCCGACTTACGAAGATATCTGCAGCCATAGCTCGGGTCACGCTGAAGTCATTCAGGTGGAATTTAGTCCCGCGGTCATCAGCTATGAGAAATTACTGGAGATTTTCTTTGAGGCGCATGATCCCACCACGCTGAATCGGCAGGGGGCTGATCACGGTGACCAATATCGCTCGGTGGTGTTTTTCCATAATGAGGCACAGCACCAAGTGGCGGAACGAGCCAAGCGCGCCGCCCAAGCTGGCTATCGTGACGCCATTGTGACCGAAATTGTTCCGCTTAAAAAGTTTTGGCGCGCCGAAGATTATCATCAGGATTATTTTAATCAAAACCCCAACGCCGGTTACTGTACTTTTGTGATTAAGCCGAAAGTGAAGAAGCTGCAAAGTAAGGGCGTGATTAAAGCAAATTGATGCGCAGTGAGCCTCGGGTTGCGGCCCGATGCAATCGTTCGCAATAATCTTCGCCGGTTGAGCTGAATCGGGCCCCCACGCCCTCGCTGGACATTCTGGAATTATTCATACACTGCGTGGGATGCCTCCAGACCAGTTAGCCGCCGATTTAGGTGCCGTTGTCACCGTGGATTTTGTACGTCACCGCAATGCGCTACTTGTGCGGGCAGAATTTACCTCCTTGTTTACCGATTATTATCTGCATCTGGCTGACCAAAACTTGCGATTCACCCCAGCGCAGGCGGCTATTTTTAAAGAAGCGCTCGTGGCGGGCGTGCTGCATGCAGCGGCGCGCCCTTTAAATGAGCACTTGGCTTGGTCGCTCAATTTTCAAGCGCCGCTCCTCAATGTGTTTCTCGCCGTAGATAATGAAGATTGTACGATTACTGGGCGGCTTTTTACAGAAAATGTTAAGGTCGCCCCGCAAAATACTTTCTACAGTGAAAGTGTACCGCGGCGCGGCGCCGAAAAGCGTCGGAGCGTCGTTAATTTCTTAGGGGATGATCCTTTGTTGGCGGCCACTGATTTTTATAGTCAAAGCGAACAGCGTCCAGTGCGTTATTTTCACCTCGGTAATGATGAGTATGCTTTGTTGGTCTCACATCCTGACTATGAGGCACTCTGGTTTAACGCTGTCGCGGCGGCGGACATCAGCACGTTGGCTCAAGTCGAAACGTTGACGCGGATTGATCAACGGATCTACCGCTGGCACTGTGGTTGTAATCAACAGAAAATTCTGGGTGCGATTGCCCCCGCTTTTCGCGCGGATCCCGTGGGGATTTTTGGCGAAGCTGAATCAATTCGCGTGGAATGTCCGCGCTGTGCGGCTGGTCATCTGCTGACGCGCGAGGCGATGGAAGCCTATTTAGCTAGAGGCTAAGAGCGGCTAGCCACGGATAATTTATCGCACCCGCGCTGACCTATTTTTATGATGAGCATGTGGGAGATTATCGGTACCGTGCTGGGTGTTATTGGCGTCGGATTGATGATTCGCCAGCAACTGTGGGGATGGCTGGTTGGTTTAGTGCAGGTGGGGATTTACGCGTGGGTATTTTATGGGGCTAAACTTTATTCCGATACGATTCTGCAGTTTTTCTTTTTTATGATTCAGGTCTACGGCTGGTGGCACTGGTCACGCCGAAGCACGCCGGGCTCTTCCCCTCAAGAAGCGTTGCCGGTGACGCAGCTCAGCCCCATGGCGCGAGCAGGCTGGGTGGCGGTGGGCGCCGGACTCACGGTGGTTTGGGGGTGGGGCATGCATCGCCTGACTGATGCGACCTTGCCGTGGTGGGACGCCTTCATTTTGATTTTTAGTCTCATAGCCCAGTGGCTACAGGCGCGAAAAAATCTGGAATGTTGGCTGGGCTGGCTGCTCGTCAACACGGTAGCCGTGGGTGTTTATTGGGTGAAGGATTTGCGGCTGACGAGCGGGCTATACTTGATCTTTTGGTTGATGTCGCTCTGGGGTTGGCGCGAGTGGCGCCAAGCATTAAAAAACTCAGCATGAAACGGGTCGCTTTATTTGGGCCGGAGTCCACCGGGAAAACGCAATTAGCGCAGCACTTGGCCGCGCATTTTCAGGCGCCGGTGATCGCGGAGTATGCGCGTGAGTTTTGGGATCAACACGGGGCGATCACTTTGGCAAATATTCCGGCCATCGCGCGCGAGCAATGGCGGCGGGAGGACGCGGCGGCGGCGGCGGCGCCGCGTTTATTACTTTGTGATACTGAGGCGCTGACGACGGTGCTTTGGAGTGATTTGCTTTACGGTACTTGTCCGGCGCAGATTCGCACCGAAGCTGAGCGTCGCGCTTCAGGCTACACGCTCTATCTTTTGCTAGATATTGACGTGCCTTTTGCCCCTGATCCGCAGCGATCTTTCCCTGATCTCGCTGATCGCGCTCGCTGTTTTAATTTATGGCGTGAAGCGCTAGACCAGCGGCAATTGCCTTATAAATTAATCCGCGGTGCTTGGCCCACGCGTCAGCAGCAAGCAATCGCGGCGATAAATCAGCTCTGGTCAAAGACTGGCGCAGCTCGCTGAGACGGACTGCATCTCAGCGGGATGAAGTGCATCTCTCAGGGTTAGGCAGGCTCAAATATAATGAGGATAATGAGGTTGATACATATAATCTTTAACATGGGCGCTAAGATTGATGGGCCGGGCGCGACGAGAGAGGCCGCGTTCAAAAACAACTTCGGCAACCTCCACGGCAATGGTGGCAGAGACCTCGCGGATGCGTTTAAGATCAGGATAAATTCGGCCGAGGGCGAGATCGCCCGCGGTAACGAGGTTGGCTAGCGTGCGCGCCGCCACTAAAAACATTTCGTTAGTTACGCGCGTAGATTCACTCGCAATAACGCCGAGGCCAACGCCGGGGAAAATATAACTATTGTTGCCCTGCCCGGGAACGTGGGTGACGCCATCAAGTGTGACCGGGGCAAACGGGCTACCACTAGCAAAAATAGCGCGTCCCTCTGACCACGTATAAGCCTGTTCGGCGGTGCACTCGGCTTTCGACGTGGGGTTAGAGAGAGCGAAAATAGCGGGCCGCTTTTGCTGGCGGGCCATCGCTCTAATCACGGGCTCAGTGAATGTCTGGGGCATGCCAGAAACACCAATGAGTGCGCTGGGCTGGAGGGCTTCAATCGCCTCTAGCAGCGAAGCGAGGGGGGCGTGTTCGTGGGCGAAGCGTAATTTATGTTCAACCAGATCCGAGCGACTTTTTACGATGAGCCCCTTCGAATCGACAAACCAGCATTGGCGGCGAGCAAGCGCTTCGGGTACTCCCTCGGCCGTAAGCGCATCGACGATCAAATCCCCGATCCCGATGCCAGCCTCACCCGCGCCAAAAAATAGAATGCGTTGGTCGGTGAGTTTTTGGCCCGTGAGTCTCAGGGAGGAATAAAGGCCGGATAACGTTACCCCCGCGGTACCCTGAATGTCATCGTTGAAAGTGCAGATCTGATCTTGGTAGTGATGCAAAAGGCGAAAAGCATTGGCGTTGCCAAAATCTTCGAATTGTAAACACGTGGCGGGAAATATTTGCTGCACCGCTTCGACAAATTCTTCGATGAATTCATCGAAGGCGGGGCCACGTTCCCGAGTTTGGGTCAAGCCGATGTACAGCGGATCATCGAGCAAGGCTTGGTTATTAGTCCCAGCATCAAGCATAATGGGGAGGCAGGCGGCCGGGGGCACACCGGCACAAGCCGTGTAAAGGGAAAGCTTCCCAACCGGAATACCCATGCCGTTTGCGCCCAGATCGCCGAGTCCGAGAATGCGTTCGCCGTCGGTAACAACAATCATGCGAACATCAGCTTGCGGCCAATTTTGCAAAATTTGTTTTATTCTCCCTCGATCTTTGATGGAAATGTAAAGTCCGCGTGGGCGTCGAAAAATCAGTGCATATTTTTGGCAGGCAAGTCCCACCGTAGGAGTATAAATCAGCGGCATCATTTCATCAAGATGCTCAGTCACGACGCGGTAGAAGAGGTTTTCATTCCGCTCCTGTAATGAAATGAGATAAATATATTTTTCGAGGTCGGTCGATTTGCGGCGAAGATTACTGAGCACGCGGGCTAATTGTTGCTCCTGTGAGGTAATGCGGGGTGGCAACAAACCACGCAAACCAAGGGCGTCTCGCTCCGCTTCGGTAAAGGCCGTTCCTTTATTAAGTAAAGGATCATGCAGGAGCTCGACGCCCCGTTTGCCGTGCAGGTGGAGTTGGCTTTTCATGCCGTCAAACTAGCGCCCAGGCGCGCATGCCTGAAGGTGATTATGGCGGCGCGCAAGGTTCAGCACCCGAGGCAATCGAGATCAGGGTTTATGCTAATATGATAGAAGTGCTGAGCATTGAGCAAAAAATGAGTGGCACTGCGCGTGGGCCTAGCTAGCTCTGCCTGCGTGACTGATGATTATCTACAACGCTTTGGCGGTCTCGCTCGTCTCTATGGCGCCGCGGCGCTGCCCCGATTGCACGATGCGCAGGTGGCCATTATCGGTGTCGGGGGCGTTGGTTCCTGGGTTGCCGAGGGCCTGGCTCGCTCCGGTATCGGCGCCTTAACCTTGATCGATCTTGATGATGTTTGTCTGACTAACGTTAATCGTCAGCTCCCCGCGCTCGATGGTAACATTGGTCGGCCCAAGGTAGTCGCGATTGCGGAGCGCGTGAAATTAATTAATCCCGGTTGCCGCGTCACTGAGCAAAGCGAATATTTTACCGCCAAAACTGCCGATCAGTTGTTGGCCACTCGCTACGATTGGGTGGTGGATTGCATCGATTTAATGTCCAATAAGGCACTGATTATCGCTGAATGCGTGCGGCGGCGGTTACCAATTTTAACGGTGGGTTCTGCTGGTGGTCGTCGTGACGCCACGCGGATTGTGGTAACGGATTTTGGCGGTGCGCATGGCGATGAATTATTACGGCAGGTGCGAAAAAAATTACGGCGCGATTACGGTTTCGCGAAAGGCGAGGGGCATGACTACGGAATCCCCTGCATTTCCTCCCAAGAAAAACCTGTCTACCCTTGGGCTAATGGAACCTGTGCTACGGAACCAGAAGAGGGATCAAATCTCCGGCTAGACTGTGCCACTGGCTTTGGCACCGCTGTCTTTATCACGGGTGCGTTTGGATTTGCCGCAGCCGGCGAGGTGGTGCGGCGAATTGCCTTGGGAAAATAATCGCCTCATTGGCGCGTGAATCCTGCGGCCCTAGCGGCAGCTGATTGTCTTTAGATTTTTAAAAATCAGGCCGGCAACGGCTGGCGGAGTAGCCAGCGAATGACCTCAGCCGCGCCGTAAGAATCGCGATTCGCTGGTAGAAAACGGGCTAAATTGGCCACATCATCTCCCGCCGTGATGATCGGATCTTCGGTGCCGCCAGCGCGTTCTTGCCCGAGGCCCACGGTCGCCATGAGGCCATTGCAAAGACATTTGCGCCCGATCGTATCCTCCCGTTTACCGCCTTTCTGCACATAATCATCGGCGGGCTCACCGGCGCAGCGATACCCAATGGCCCCATCAGGTTTACGAAAAGGTTGCCGCAAGTAACCGAGATCGCAGATGCGTTTACGGGCAAAATAGTGAGCCTCTTCTGATAACGTGCCTAAGAGCTGCAGTACTTTAAAAGGAAAGCCGGTGGGTGAGGCAAGGGGATCGGTAAAAACGCGCAGCGGTTCCGAGCGACATAATTGGAGGATTTGATTTTTTAATTGGTGGGCGACTCCTGATTCTTCGCAAAAAGCAAAAACGGTGCCGAGTTGAACGCCCGCCGCGCCGAGTTCTTGCGCAGCCGCCAATTTTTCCGGCTGTGCGTAGGCTCCCGCGAGCCAGAAGGGCAGACCGATTTCTCGGATTTTAGCTAATTCGGGAATGTCACGGGGCCCATAGATCGGCTCGCCTTGGGGGCTTAATTGGAGCGCACCGCGCGGCGGGGCGTTGTGGCCGCCGGCGACCGCTCCTTCGACAATGAAGCCATCGACGCGTCCATTGGATTTACGCGCTAGAGTAAGGGCAAGCGTAGCGGAGGAGATGATGGCGAGAAATTGTGGCCGGGGTAGCGCGGGCGCTGGACCCTCAAAAAGGGTGCGCGGGTCAAAGTGAGACAAGCAGTCGTCTTCAAGAGCAGCGCCTAGAATTTCAATTTTTAATTCGGCCGGCTCACCGCGGGCAAAATGATCCAAGACGCCAGGAATTGAGCGGGGAATGCCGGCGCCCATTAATATATAATCCACTTGTGCCAGCATAGCGCCATAGACCGAGGCCAAGGTTGGCATTTGAATTTTTTCTAGAAAATTAATGCCGACCCTTCCGGAATGACCTTCTTTGGCGAGGAAAACTTCGGTGAAATTTGCCAGCACCGTGAGTTCGGTCAGAGCCGAGCCTGGGTGCAAGGCTGGGAGCGGGGATAGCTTGAATGGAGCGGTCGCCACTTTCCCGCCCGGTATATAATATTGCTGCCAGACCCGCGCGGCCAGTGCTGGTAAGGGAAATTGTGCGATGGCGCGAGCTAAGTGACCAGCGGGGTCGCCTTGCTGCAATTGTCGCACAAAGACGCTCGCGAGCGCCGTGCCCGATACGACTCCCAGTTGGCCAGCTTGCGCGACGGCTTTCGCCAATCGCCAGCCAGATACTGCCACGCCCATGCCGCCCTGAATAATAATAGGATTTGCCATAATAATTTCACGTCGGTCCAACTGCGTGGGAAAGGCAAACGTAGCTGCAATACAGACGATTCGTTGAAAATGGGAAGGCGGTATTTTCGCGATAGGCGTTTTTTTTGACTTAAATCAAGTCGCGTTAAATTGGCGAAGCTAGGGGCCGCCCACACGGCTAGCCAAAGAGTCGATTAAAATTAATCTCGATCTGTCGGGTCAGCACTTCAAGGGAGAGACCGCGGATTTCCGCTAGCATCTCATAGGCCACCAGAATATTTGCGGGATGGTTGAGCGCAGGTTCGCCTAATTCGGCGCCCAATCTAAAGCGATTGCGCGCGGGTGGCGGGGCCTTGGCTGGGGCGTCCGTTTCAACCAGCAAACGGTCAATCGGCAGGTGTTTAAAATTATTTAAACAATCCGTTCGCAGGGGACCCATCAGCTGAAGATTGAAGGAATAATAAGCCCCAAGCGCCGTGAAAATGGGGATCATTTCGGCGGGACCAGCATAACCATGCAGGAGAAATCCGCGCGCGGGCCGGGCTGTTTTTTCCAGCAGATCCCGCAAGGCGCCCCAAGCTTGCACGCAGTGAATCGAGGCCGCGCGATTTAATTCTGCCGCTAACGCGAGTTGCGCGGCGCAGACTTCTGCTTGCTCTGACAGGGCCGCGACCCGCAAGCCAGCGAGGCGTGGATCATCAGGCGCTAGGCCATCAATAATCCAGCGATCTAAACCGATTTCCCCAACAGCACTGCGCGTGTTCAGCATTAATTGGGTGCGCAAACGGGTCAGCCAAGCCGATGAGCGGTTGCCGCAGTCCCAAGGATGGAGCCCATAGCTAGGTCGGATCCAATCATATTGTTCAACGAGGGCTGCGATGACTGGCCACTCTGCTTCATTGGTCCCGTTGACTACGGCACTGCGCACATTGAGTCGGCGCAGATCTGTATCGATGACAGTGCGATAGGGAACCAGTTCATCAAAATGAAAATGTTGATGTGCGTCGTAAAGTGGAGCCACGGCGGAACTATCAGTCAGTAAAATCACGACGCAAACGACTAATACCAGCATCGGTAAAACTTTAGCTATTTTTAGCACGCAGGAAATAAGCGCGCGCGAGCTTCTAAACCAAAGCTAACGGAGCCGTAAAAAGAGTCGTTATGAAAGACACCGATTAATTTGTGCCATGCCAGACCAACTGCTCATTGATCTCCCTGAAATCAGACTGCCGCGCGACCTGGCGTGGCGGGTTAAGTTCATTGAAGCCGTTGAGGCTCACGTAAAAAAACTTGGGGTAGCGGGACATTTTCAAGCACCACGCTTTTTTGGATATTATTTCGTGGGTCGCCATCCAGTGGTGTTGGCGCGTAATTGGAAGGTCACCCTTGAGACTGCGCCGCTCCTGCAAAAACTGAGAGGTGTGTTGGAGCGATTGACTGAGAATCAATTCAGCATCGCCACCGAAAGTGATGCAACGGCGCCGGATTATTTATTAGTGCATGATCGCCGTGATGGTGCGTGCTGGCTCTGGGGGTTTGAGCAAGGCCGTCGCTTTGTTGAATCTTGCGAGCCGGTGGCAATCAAAGGTTGGGCGGTGGAGGATAGTGAAGCTAGCGGGCCAGGAAAAAAATCGATCGATTCCTGATACGCGCTGATGCTGGTCAGCGAATAAAGATAGTCTCCGTAGTCTGAAATAGTGCGTGAGCGAGCTTCGTCCAGGTATCTTCAGGGCCGCGAGATTTTATATGAGTACCCACGGGTCGCTGATCAGCCGCATATTTTGCTTTAGCTTTGACGCTGGCCAGTCGAGCACGGCGATCCGCTTGGGCCTGCATACGGGTATGCTGGGCGGTGGACGACTCCGGTACCTCTAGTTCTTTGCCCGCTGGGTTTTGGTTAATGTAGCTGATACTCAGGGTCAGTTCTTCGGCGGTCGGGGGGCGCTGCAAAATAGCTACATAGAGCGAAACAATCCGTTCTTGGTCAGTGGTGAGCTTGGTGAATTCTGGTCGGTGGGTTAGCTGGCGCGCTGTTTCGATGACGAGGGGGCTGTTCATCATGAATAGTGATTGCTGGGGTACGGTCGTCGCATACCGTTTACCAGAGGGCGTGTCCGGGTTAGGAAAATCGAACTGCGTCAGCAGCTCAGGCGGGTTGCGACGATCGATGTAGGTGTACAAAGAGCGCCGCTGTCCGAAATCATCACTGGAAGCCGCAATCGACTTACCGCCGATGGTGCGATCTAAGGTGCCGGCCGTGGCGAGCAGCGCATCATAAATTTCCTCAAAATCGAGACGGTGAAGATTCGCCCTCCAAAGATATTTATTCGCGGGGTCGACAGCTACTGCAGCAGCATTAGAATCGCTGCTCTGTGCGTAGGTGTGGCTCAGTACGATGGTACGTTGAAGTTTTTTAATGGACCAACCTTCTGCGCTGAAACGGTCCGCGAGCCAGTCAAGTAGTTCGGGGTTGGTGGGTGCTGAGGCCATGTTGCCGAGATCATCGGGTGTGTTGACGAAGCCGGCTCCAAAATGTTGCTGCCAAATTCGATTCACTAAAACTCGCGCCGTGATGGGGTTGAGGGGATCTGCGATGGCCCGCGCAAGTTGGAGTCGACCCGATCCTTCGTTCCACGTGGCGCGGTGCTCAGGCTGAGGCGATAAGGTTTCTAAAAAACGACGGGGCACGGTTGCGCCGTAATTTTTCGTTTCACCGCGAACCAGAACGGTATAATCATGAGCTCGCGGCGCATCTAAAACTACGTTGGCTCGGGCTGGAGCCCCGGGATGCTCGATCTCTAAATCACCCAGCTCGCGCTGCAACCGGCCTTCGGCGCGGATTAATTCGCGCCGCATTTGCGGGTCTCGGCTGCGTGCGCGGCGGAATTCGGCATAACGTTGTCCGAGGTCGGTTTCCTTTTTTTGTAAGGCCTGCTCCTGAGCGAGATAATCGAGCAAAGCGGGCGTCTGCGGAATTTTAGCCAACAAGATCGGTTGCTGCGCGATTCGCGTGGGTTCGATGCTATTAGCAAATACACCGTACAGAGAATAATAATCCTGCGTAGGAATCGGATCGAATTTGTGATCATGGCAGCGAGCGCAGGCAACCGTTAGCCCGAGGAAAGCCTTCGTTGTGACATCGATTTGGTCGGCGATCACGTCATCCCGCCGACCATTAAATTGATTACCTAGAGTCAGGAAGCCAAGGGCCGCGAGTCGCTGCCGGTTGATGGGCAGTTCTAACTTTTTAGACTTAGCTTGTTTCTCCTCTGCTACAATGAGGCGGTCGGCGGCGAGTTGTTCGATGATGAATTGGTCGTAAGGTAGGTCAGTGTTGAAGGCGTCGATGACGTAGTCGCGGTAGGTCCACGCGTACGGATAGCGCGGATCGTCGCGTTTAGGCGCGTCGCCTTTGGTGTCTGAGTAGCGCGCAACATCGAGCCAGTAACGGGCCCAGCGTTCACCGTAATGAGGGGAGGCCAGCAATCGATCGACAACTCGCTCATAGGCAGTGGGGGAATTGTCGGCGAGAAATTCTTGAATTTCTGGCTCGGTCGGCGGCAAACCGATCAGATCAAAGGTTACTCGCCGAATGAGGGTGCGTTTGTCCGCAAGGGGATTGGGGTGCAGGCCGACCGCTTCGAGTTTCGCGCTAATAAAATTATCAACGGGCGTCTGAATCCAGGAAGAGTCCTTGGCAGTGGGTATTGCAATTTTCTTAACCGCTTGAAATGCCCAATGGGCTTTGCCTACTCCGCTGTAGCTGTTTCCGCTGGAAAGAATCGTGGATGCTCGCGGATCGGGTGCGCCGCGGCGCACCCATTCGGTGAGATCGGCAATCTGCTGATCAGGCAGCTTGCCCCCATGCTTCTCAGGTGGCATACGCAGATCTGGATCAGTGTAGCGAATAGCTTGGATGAGTGCGCTCTCCTCGGGTTTGCCTGGTATGAGCACGCGGCCCGATTTGCCGCCGCGCCGCACGGCTTCGCGCGAATCCAGTAGCAGATCGCCCTTGATCCGATCAGCGGTGTGACTGTGGCACGGGAAACATTGCTCGGTCAGAATCGGGCGAATTTTGGTTTCGAAGAACTGCTGGTCGGCCGCGGAGAGGGTTGCAGTTGGGTCGGCCGCGCGGGCGAATTGCAGTCCAGCCAAGCAGGCCAGTCCAACCATTAACTTAATGGAGGGCCTAAGCTGATACTGCTCGTGAGGCCAATTCACGCGAGGATAGGTTTAACCACATTGCCCGCCACATCGGTGAGACGAAAATCACGCCCGTTGAAGCGATAGGTGAGCTTGGTGTGGTCGAAGCCTAAGCAATGCAAGATCGTCGCATGCAGGTCATGGACATGGACTTTATCCTGCACCGCGGCCGAGCCGAATTCATCGGTCGCCCCATGGACGATACCGCCCTTGACGCCGCCACCTGCCATCCAAACCGTGAATGCTTTGGCGTTATGATCGCGGCCAGGATTTTCGCCGCCATTTTTATCTTTCGTCGGCTTGCGGCCGAATTCACCGCCCCAAATAACGAGCGTCGTATCCAGCAGGCCTCGCTGTTTCAGGTCGGTCATCAACGCCGCGAGTGGCTGATCAATCTCGCCTGCCTTGATGGTGAGGCGCTCTTCAAGATCTTGATGGTGATCCCAGCCAGTGTGCCAAGCTTGAACAAAACGCACACCCCGTTCGATAAGTCGGCGGGCGATGAGGAGTTGTTTGCCGGTCTGGGTCTGACCATAGGCGGCGCGCACCTCAGCGGTTTCTTGATTAATGTCGAACGCATCAGTGGCCTCGGCCTGCATGCGGAAAGCGATTTCATAGGTAGCTAAGCGGGTATCAAATTCAGCATCCTTGGGCAGATTTTTAGCTTGGAGCTCATTAAGTGCATGAATGAAGTCGAGTTGGCGCCTTTGCTCGGCTTTGGAAACGTAACTGTTGCGAATATTTTGAATCATTTGCTGCACGTTCTGCGCCGAGGTATTGACGCTCGTGCCTTGGTATACGCCCGGGAGGAAAGCGGCGCCGTGGTTAGTAGCGCCACCGATCGGCAGTCCGCCACTCCGCAATGAGATGAAGCCGGGTAAGTTTTGATTCTCAGTCCCTAGGCCGTAAACGGTCCAAGCTCCGAGGCTAGGTTTCGTGATGCGGAGCGAGCCCGTGTTCATGAACACGGTGGCGACTTCATGGGCGGGAATATCCGTGTACATTGACCGAATGATAGCCATGTCATCGACATGCGCCGCGGTTTTTGAAAAAAGTTCGCTGACCTCAACACCAGCTTTACCATAGCGCTGAAATTTAAAGGGTGATCCCATGGCGACGCCCTCGCCGCCGATGGTTTTATTATTCATCTTTGTTAGCAGTGGCTTGGGATCCCAGGTGTCGATGTGGGAAGGCGCGCCTTGGGCAAAAATATGGATGACCGCTTTGGCTTTGCCTGGAAATGGTGGGGCGTGCGGGGCTAAGGTGTTGGTGGGCCGTGCGGGGATTTGGTTTTGCGCCGCTCGCAGATCGAGCGGATCAAGCAATGAGGCTAGGCTCAGTGCCCCCATGCCTAAGCCTACTCGGTTGAGGAATTGGCGTCGGCTGAGGAAATAATCCTCGGGATTAGTCGAAACGCCATGACAGTGATGAGCTGGATGAGGGAGGGGCATTAAAGAGGTCGCTGGCCTAATGACGCTCCGCCCGCCTGCAAGTTTCTGTCGTGGTATCCCCGGACTGTTTAGGCGCTGGAGCTGGCGGCAAAATTACAGATTTTTTCCCGCACACTGCGCAAACCGTTTAGGCGGGTGGGGGAGAGATTACGTGCGAGCCCCAGTGCTTCGAAGAGGATCGGCTCTGTGGCAGAAACTTCTATCGGGGGCGCGTCGCTATATAAATCACAGAGCAATTTTAATAGGCCTCGAACGAGGGGTGAATCAGCATCGCTGCGAAAGTAGCAACGCCCCTCCCGCTGCTCGGCCACAATCCACGCCTGTGAAATACAACCTTGCACGCGGTTAGCCTCAGTGCGTTCAGTCGCGGCGAGCGGTGGACTGCGGCGGGCGCCATCGACGATCGCCGCGAGACGTTCCTGCGCATCTTCAATGATGGCATAATCTGCAATGAGCTGCTGCTGTTTTTCGGCGAGGGTCACGGGGCCAAGCAAAGCCAGCAGATTAACTCGCTAGGCCCAACATGGGCATCGGGCAATCGAGCGTCGCGGCGATCGCACGATAGAGTTCGCCCTCTTCTCGAGTGATCGTGCTATCGCTAGCGATAACGTGGCCGGCAGCCACGAGCACGCGTTGTTTTATTGGCCAAGCGCTCACGGCGAGTTTGTCGAGAGCAGGATCTAGCTGCATTAGTCCGCTTGCGTCGGAATCTAGCAAAGTAAGCTGGCTGCGAAGTACTGGAATCTGCGCGGCGCCATCAGCAAAAGCGACGGAAGTATTTTTTGGGCTGAGGTGCGCCAAGGCAGAAAGGATGATCGCAATTTCGTGGCGAACCGCATCGAAAGAATCAAACTGCAACTGAGGTCGTGGATTGGTCGCGAGAGCGAGCTGGCGCTGGAGCATTTTTTGCAATGCGTATTCAAAATGTGAGACGCCATTATCCGCGTGCACGAGCTCGTCGATGGTGGTCGTAAAGCGTTCAAGCGCTATATTTTTCAGCTCCCGCAGATGAGGCAAGGCCAGTTGCAGGAGCGGTAGCCGAGCCTCAGGAGCGAGAACGCGTAGATCGGTATCTAGGCTGGCCAATTCCTTCGCAGCGTCGGGCCCTGCCTGTTTTTTGACGAGTGCCTGCTGCTGATTACGCGTCGCTTGATTTTCGCTGAGCAACAATCCGTACACCAATAGCTGGGCTGTATCGGCCTTGCGGGTCGCCTCGCGCAGGGAGGAAGGAATCGCGGCGAGGAGTGTTTGGGCTTGGCGAAAGTGGGCTTCGGTGAGTGCTCCGATATCAGCAACAATCGCCACCGGCTTGAATGGAAGTGAAGTGGGCGGCTTAGCTGTTTGGCTGCGGCTAAGCGGGCTGCCGCCAAAACCAGCGGTGGCGGAGGATTCATGCGCGATATCAACTGTGATTGGCGGGGAGAAAAGCGCGCCATCCCAATGAGCTTCAACTGCGCGGATGCGCTCGTCCAGCGGCGGGTGAGTAGCCCAGAGCCCGCTCAAACTGGTTTTAAAGGCTTGGGCGAAAAAAAAGTGACCAATCTCCGGCGCGTGCTGGTCCGCAATATTACCCTCCAGTGCATAGCCCCCGATTTTTTTCAGGGCGCCACTGATGCCGTCGGGGTTACGAGTGAATTGCACGGCCGAGGCATCAGCGAGAAATTCTCGCTGACGCGAGACAGCCGCTTGGATCAGGCGCCCAAAGAAATAGCCAATATAGCCAATGATGAAGAGCGCCAAGCCCACCGCGATAAAGGCCATAACGCCGCCTCCTTTTTTATCATCGCTGCTACTGCGCCCGCGGCTTTGACCAACCGATTGTAAAATGCCGCGACCAATGAGTCCGATCACCAAAATGCCAAACACAATAGCGGTGATGCGCACATTGAGGCGCATGTCGCCGTTGAGGATGTGGCTGAATTCATGCCCAATCACTCCCTGCAGTTCATCGCGGGATAATTTATCAAGGAGTCCCCGGGTCACCGCAACTGCGGCATCACTGGTCGTAAGCCCAGCCGCAAAGGCGTTGAGGCCGGCCTCATTCTCCAGCACGTAGACGACCGGCATTGGAATGCCGGAGGCGATCGCCATTTCTTCAACGACATTCAATAGGCGTCGTTCCTTGAGATCGGTGGTATGGCCACTCACAAGTCGTCCGCCAACGAGTTCAGCAACGGCGGCGCCGCCCGCACGCAGTTGCGACCATTTAGATAGGGAGGCGATGCCCACGACCACGGTGGTGGCCCCCGCCGTCCAGGCTAAAAGCAGCGGATCCCACCAAATGAGAGCACCATGATCGGGGGCCTGATTGAGAAAAAAGACTGCAGCCGCATAGCCGGCTACCACAGTTCCCAGCACCGCCAGAATAAATAACAGCACTAGCCGGTGGGTCCGCTTGCGCGCCTGGGCTTGGGCTGCAAAAAAATCCATGATTGGCGGGTGAGCTGCGAGCTAAGCTCTCAACAGCTCAGCCGTAAAATTTACTCCGGCGATTTAGCTAAATTTGACCTGCGGGGCCTCACGTTCTGCAGCATTTTCGATTTGAAATAGCTGGGCCTCCGTAAAATTAAAAAGGCCGGCGATTAAATTGGTCGGGAAGGATTCGCGGGACGTGTTGTAGGTCATCACTGAATCGTTGTATGCTTGGCGCGCGAAGGAGATTTTATTTTCGGTGGAGGTCATCTCTTCGGTCAATTGCATCATGTTTTGATTAGCCTTGAGGTCGGGATATTGCTCAGAGACGACCATCAAACGGGACATGGCTCCAGCGAGACCCGATTCCGCCGAGAGCAAGCCTTTCATTGCGCCAGTATCGGCAGGATTGGCCGCTGCGTTCTTGGAGGCGGCGTAGGCCGTGTTGCGAGCCGCGATCACCGCTTCCAACGTGCCACTCTCATGTTTCATATAGCCTTTGGCTACTTCCACTAAATTGGGGATCAGGTCGTAACGGCGTTTGAGCTGCACATCAATTTGCGCGAATGCGTTTTTGAAGCGGTTGCGTAGACTGACCAAGGAATTGTAATTACCGGCGACCCATAAGGCCCCGACGATTGCAATGACGAGGGCGATACCAAGAATGATTAGAATCATAGAAGTGGGGATTGAACTGTGCGTGCGGTAAGCTGTCGGAGGGTTGCGTGGGGGGCGAGAAATTTCATCTTACAATGGCTGCTTATCATTCTATCTCCTGGAAATATGCCCCGTGCGCGAGGCTTGCCAGAACGATGCGGTGGCGCACTATACAATTATCCATGATGAAGCTAAGTTGTCTTCGCTATCTCTCTGTCGCACTCGTGGCCGGGCCGCTCGCCGCTCAAGTGGCGGGCCCGAGCCCTTTGGTGGATGCGCCCGTAGCCGCCTCGACGGTACCGGGCCGTTGGATGGTTGCAGAAGGTCGTGCACAGGCAGCTTTGCAGGCCGGCTTCTCCGTCACAGCCTCAGGGATTTATCGGGATATATTACAGGAGGAAAGTTTGCCTGTGGAGGCTCGGCAAACGGTGACCCTCGCCTTGGTGACAGCCTTATTAGATGCTGGTGATACGCTTGAGGCTGAAAGAATTTTACAGACCTACACGGGGCCGCGCTCTTCGACCTATCAATTACGCGCTGGGCTAATTGCGTCGCTTGCTCGGCGGCTGCCACAAGCGAAGGCGGCACTGGCCGCCGGCAAAATTGAAGCTCTCATGGCTCCAGATAAAGGATGGTGGTACTTTCTTCAGGGGCAGGTGGCAGATGCAGAGGGGAATATTTTGGCGGCTAATGGATTTTACGAGCAGGCGATCAACGCGGCCGTATCCGCTTCGGCGCGCGCTCGCTTTGTGCTCGGCCGAGAGCAGGCCTTGCTGCGGCGCGGTCCATTGGATGAGGCGCGGCTGGTTAATTTGCGCAAGACCATGGAAACTTTTCAGGGTCGGGCAACTGGCTTTGATGCGGTGCGATCATATGCCGCCGCGCTTTCTGCTTTGGGTCGCGCGGTTGAGGCGCAAGCCGTCTTGCAACGCCAACTCGCGATCATCCCGCCCTCAGAGCGTAATACCGCTGACCAATTTCGACTCATGCTTGGTTTAATCGCGGGTGAATCCAGCACCGCCGGTCGCCAAGCCTTTAAACAATTGCTCCGCGATGGCCAAAAAAGTGAAACCCAGCGTTTGGCGCTTCAACTGTTAGCTCGAGGAGGTAAATCTACAGTCGAACGTGAGCAATTGCGTCGTGATCTCAGCGATCTCATTAACGCGCCGACGCCGCATCCTGTGATTGAAGATTTGTTATTAGTACGGGCGCAATTGGCCTTGGTTGATAATGATTATGCTCGAGCGGAAGAAGACGCTCGGGCTCTACTAGAGCGCTATCCAGGCTCACCGCTCAAAGCGACAGCACTCGGGGTGCGCTTGGCTGTAGCTTGGGATCTTAAGCGATATCGCGCCGCTGCGGATGTGGTGGCTCAGCTACGCGCCGTTACCAAGGAAGGTCGCGACCGGGCTGAGTTAGGAGTGCTTTTAGCAGAGGCATTTTTTCGTGCCGAAGATTATCAGAATGCAGCAGATGCCTATGATGCCGCTTTGCATGATGTGCCCGCCGTCGTGCCGCCCGGAATTTTACTTTTTCAGCGCGTTTTATCAGCTATTCGCGCAGATCGACTCGTAGAAGCCGCCCAACAGCTGGATGCTTCCGCGGCGAATCCCAGCTTTGATTCGGTGAATCGTTGGCAGGCAGAGTGGAATTTGGTTAAAGAGTTGCAAATCCGCGGGCAAACTCCCGCCGCTTATGCCCGCATCAATCGGTTGCTAAGCGAAGCGGGGACTGGCGTGCCCGAAACTTTGCGCATCCGACTGATGTGGCTTCGCGCGAAGTTAGCTTTTGATAATAATCAATTGGATGCGGCGCTGCAACAAACGGATGTCTTGTTAGGGCGCTTGCAACAAGCAGAGCCATTCGATCCAGCGTTGCGCCGCAACGTCGCCAGTATGGCGCAGCTGCTGAAGGCCCAAGTATTCCTCGCGCGTAATCGAGATCGGGAGGGGTTTGTCGTTCTAGAAAAATTACGTACTGATTATCGCCTGACCGCCGCCGCTCAGTATTCTTATATAATTCAAGCAGGCTATCTGACCCAGCGCGGTGATATGGCGGCCGCGCAATTGGTGCTCGTTAGCTTCGTCGATCATCCCGATTACAAACGCAGTGAATATGCCCCGCTGGCCTTATATGAGGCTGCTTTAAATTTAGAGCGCCAGGGTCTCGATCGACATTTACGCGATGCCTATGAGAAAATGCTAGAGCGCCTGATTCGTTATTATCCTCAGGATGAGCTCGTATTTTATGCACGGCTTAAGCAAGGCGATCTGCTCCGCCGCTTAAATGATATGGGGGCCGCGCGGCAGGTATATGAATACCTCGTTAATAATTACCCTGCGCATTCTGATATTCTCCTGGCTGAGATTGCGCTGGCCGATTGTCTTTTTGCTCAAGGGGCGAATAGCTTAACTAATTATGAAAGCGCAGCGGCGATTTTCGAGCGGGTGCGCGATTTGCCTTCAGCCCCTGTCGATTTACGCGCCGAGGCGGGTTTTAAATGGGGCTATGCCTTGGCTAAGCATGCCCAACCGGCGAAGGCGCAGATTATTTTTTGGTCGGTGGCCGACGCCTTTCTGCTTGATGCAACACAAGCCACTAAATTGGGCGCTAAGGGCCGTTATTGGGTTTCTCGTGCTTTGCTCGAGCTGGCCCAGCTCCATGAGGACGCAGGCAGAATCGACGAAGCTCAGCGGGGGTATCAGTTGATTTTAGATTACAAACTGCACGGCCTCGCCCAGGCCCAAGCGAAATTGGCGCGCTTTCGTTTGCCTAGTGGCAGCCGCCCCTAAGCTTTGGCATTTACGCCTTTCCTTAGACGCACATTATAAAAAATAAAATTCATGAGCCTTTTTAGTTATCGTATTTTCGCTCAAGGTGGCCCTGTCCTCGGGTTGTTACTATTGCTGGGCTTAGTCGCAGCCGTAATTTTTATTGAGCGCACGCTGTTATTGCACCGCGGGCAAATTCGTTCGACGGAATTTCTGAATGGCATTAAAAATCTCCTGCAGAAAAATCGATTAATGGAGGCCTTAACGTTGTGTGAAGAGACGCCGGGTCCAGTGGCCAAGCTAATCAAGGCAGGTTTACGCCATGCTGCCGATGATGAGCCGGCGCTCCGCTACGCTGTGCAGGAAGCTGCTCTGGTGGAGATTCCTGTGCTGGAGCGGCGCATCAACGCACTTGCCGCTATCGCACAAATTGCCCCATTGCTTGGTCTGCTCGGGACTTTGCTAGGTATGATTAAGACGTTCTGGCTCTTTAACCAAGGGGGGAATTATGCGACGCCTGTCGTGCTGGCGGGTGGTATGTGGGAAGCGCTGTTGAGCGCCGCGGCTGGTCTGGTGGTCGCTATTCCGGCACACCTCGCTCGACATTTCCTCACTGGTCGAGTTCGCGCTCTCGCCCATGATATGGAGTGGGCCGGCAATGAAGTAATGCGATTTTTACTACGGGAATATCGCAATGGGGCCGGTCCATCAAAATGATAACTCGTCCGTTCGATTTAGAATCTCGGTTGAGCTCGCCACCGCGGGATTTCGATTTTTTTGCTTGGGTTAACGTGGCCGTTATTGTGCTTTTTTTTGGTTTGCTGGGCTCCCGCTTCGTGCTCGCGCCGGGTTTGCCAATCGGGGTTGGTGCTGCCGGTACTTTTAATCTACCGGCGATTGGTGCATCTGGCCAAAGCAGTGCGGCTACATCAGTAGTCGTGAGCTATCGGGGGAATAATGTGATTTTATTTGAAGGTGGTATGTATGGGCTTTCTGATTTGCGAAAGCATCTCGAGCTGTATGCGCAAAGACATCCCGGAGCGGTGATGCTGGTGCGCGCCGATCGACAGGTATCAGTACAGGATTTTTTTTCCCTCTGCGACATGGCGCGTGCTGCGGGCTTTGCCGGAGTTCAGGCCGCTGCTGAACCACAGGCTTCGGTGAATCCGTTGCCCTAACGAGCCGCATGAGCAGGAGAAGATTTGCAGTCCAGTCACGAATTTGGCTTTGGCTTAGCGGTGCACTCCTTGTGACACTGCTCTGGTGGGCTCGAACGGGAATGCAATTGCCGGTGGCGGCCCCGCGCCATGAGATCACATTGCCTTTTGTGCGTTTGGCTGGGGTTGGATTAGGATCCGATGAACAAATTATGCGCGAACGATCTGAACTTTTCGACTCAGCGCCGCTTTTTTTCCCTACGGAGTGGAATTTCAGCCAACGGCCTCTGCCAGCGAGCATGCGCAAGCAACCTGGGCAAATTTTTGAAAGCTTTGGTGCAAATTTGACTATGGGGGAGCAGGATTTGAAATCCTACGGATCTAACTCCAGCCCTCCAGAGCGTCTTAGTGATGTTCTAGCGCAAGGGAATGCTGCTCCTTTTGTTGGGATGGGCCAGCGTGATACAATTCACGATGTATTAACCCAGAGGGGCATATACATCGAGGTAGTTAATCTAGCAGATGGTAAAACACTTATCATCAATCAGGATAATGACTTAAGTAATATTAATTTGAATATTAAGCCGATGGTTTTTTTAGTCGCAATCAGTAATTCTGGCCTCATCGGTGACCCCATTTTGGTGCCAGAATTGGGACGAGAGGACGTCGATGACGAGGTTGCGGCGTTTTTCCGCTCCTACCTGGTGAAGTCCTTTCGTCTAGGTGAGCGTTTGAATGCGGGACGTTACCGGGTGGTTATCGGACCGTAGGTTTTTTTAGGATTTAGCAAGAATCTAGTTGACGGCGAAATTTGGCAGCTATTCTCTGAACCTTCTTTTCAATTTTGGCCTGTGCCTTTGTCTGCCCAGATAGCTCAGTTGGTAGAGCACGTTCTTGGTAAGGACGAGGTCGCCGGTTCGAATCCGGTTCTGGGCTCCAGGGCAACGTCGATGATCTCCGACGTTAATAAAGATCAACAACTTCAACCACTAATAACCTACTCCTACTCCACATGGCTAAAGCAAACTTCGAACGCAAAAAGCCGCACGTTAACGTCGGCACGATCGGCCACGTCGACCACGGCAAGACCACGCTGACCACCGCAATTCTGTCAGCCCAAGCCCGCAAGGGTCTCGCTGAAATCAAAACTTACGCGGATATCGCGAAGGGTGGCACAGTTCGTGACGCCTCTAAGATCGTTACGATCTCGGTCGCACACGTAGAGTATGAGTCAGACAAGCGCCACTATGCGCACGTCGACTGCCCTGGACACGCCGATTTCGTTAAAAACATGATCACCGGCGCCGCTCAGATGGATGGCGGTATTCTCGTGGTCTCCGCTTCTGATGGTCCAATGCCTCAGACCCGTGAGCACATCTTGCTGGCTCGCCAAGTCGGCGTGCCGAATCTCGTCGTTTTCCTCAATAAGGTCGACCTCATCGATGATCCTGAGCTTCTCGAGCTCGTCGAAGAAGAAATTCGCGACTTACTTACTAAGTATCAATTTGACGGCAAGGCCGCGAAGATTGTCCGTGGTTCTGCCACAGCTGCCCTTGAAGGGAAGCCTGAGGGATTGGCTGCTATTCAAGCACTTATGGAGGCTATCGACGCCGACATTGCTGAACCACAGCGCGAACTCGACAAGCCTTTCTTGATGTCAGTTGAGGACGTCTTCTCGATCACTGGTCGTGGCACTGTCGCTACTGGCCGTATTGAGCGTGGTATCTGCAAACTGAACGATGCAGTTGAAATCGTTGGCCTCAAGGACACGACCACGACTGTTGTTACCGGTATCGAAATGTTCCGCAAGCTGCTCGATCAAGGGCAAGCAGGCGACAACGTCGGTATTCTTCTCCGCGGTATCGATAAAGAAGGCATCGAGCGCGGCCAAGTTATTGCCGCGCCAAAGTCGATCCTTCCTCATAAGAAGGCCAAGGCTGAGATTTATGTTCTATCGAAGGACGAGGGCGGCCGTCACACGCCGTTCTTCAATGGCTATCGCCCTCAATTTTACTTCCGTACTACGGATGTAACTGGTATCGTGAACCTTCCTACTGGTGTTGAAATGATCATGCCTGGCGACAATATCGCCGTGGAAATCGATTTGATCGTTCCCATCGCCATGGAGAAGACTCAGAAATTCGCTATCCGTGAAGGCGGCCGCACTATTGGTGCCGGTCGTGTCACCGATATCATCGCATAACGCGTCTTTAACCTCTTCCGACCGACACTGCCGGGGCTCCTTTGGGGGTTCCCGGCTGTGTTGTCTAAAAGAAATAATCACAGGGGTGTAGCTCAACTGGTAGAGTAGCGGTCTCCAAAACCGTTGGTTGGGGGTTCGAGTCCCTCCGCCCCTGCCACTTTCGCCCAACTTATAATATGGCCAATCCATTCCGCAGTGTCCGCATCTTCTTCGGCGAATTGGTCGCTGAGTTGCAGAAAGCTAGCTGGCCCACCGGGACCGAGCTTAGAGATTCAACGATCGTTGTGATTGTTGCCTGTTTGCTGCTAGGCTTGTTTACGAGCATTAGTGACTTCGCGCTTTATAACGTTGTCGATGCCGTCACGGAGCTCATTAGCCGTTAATTATCCTCCGATGACTGTTGAAATTTCTACGCCAACTAGCGCCCAGTGGTTCGCCCTCCACACCCTCTCTGGTCAGGAGAATAAGGTTAAAAACTATATCGAAAAGTTTAAGAAAGCTGAGGAGCTGAATGACTTTATCTTTGAGGTTTTGTTGCCAACTGAGGTCGTATCGGAAGTAAAAGGCGGGAAAAAATCGACAAAGGTACGCAAACTTTATCCAGGCTATGTATTTATCAACATGTGCCTGTATGACCTCGAAAAACAGGTCATTATTAAACCATTCTATTTTGTAAAAGACGCAGCGGGCGTTATTGGTTTTGTCGGCGGTGATAAACCAGCTGCCCTTCGCCAAACTGAAATCGATGATATTAGGGCTCGTATCGAGGCTGCTTCAGGCAAGGAGGTGCCCAAGGTCACGTTTGATGTCGGTGAGGAAGTCAAAATTACCGATGGAGCATTCGCCAATCTCACGGGTCGTGTGGATGAGGTCGATCCAGCCCGCGGTAAGCTTAAAATTTCTGTCTCTATCTTTGGGCGCTTTACGCCTGTAGAACTCGAATACTGGCAAGTGCAGCGATCGTCAGAAAGCTAATCTACCTGCCTAATTCATTATACACTAATTACTTTTCGTTATGGCAAAAAAAATCCAAGGTTATGTTCGTCTTCAACTTCCTGCCGGTGCCGCCAATCCGGCGCCTCCGGTTGGGCCTGCCCTCGGCGCTCAAGGCGTCAATATCATGGGCTTTTGTAAGGAATTCAATGCCAAGACAAAAGACCAAAACGGAATGATCATTCCGGTGGTTATTACGGTCTATGTTGATAAATCCTTCACCTTCATTCTTAAGTCCCCTCCGGCATCCGTGCTGCTGAAAAAAGCTGCAGGGATCGCGAGCGGTTCCGCTAAACCCAATATGGATAAAGTGGGTAAGGTGACGAAAAAGCAGATTCTAGAAATCATCAAAATCAAGAAAGCTGACCTCAACGCCAATAGTGAAGAAGCCGCAGTACGCATGATCGCTGGTACGGCTCGTAATATGGGCATTGAAGTTATCGACTAATTTTCCTCAACCACCAACTCACCGCGGGAGTCTCACTCGAGACGTCTGCACCGCAAGGAGTCAAAAATGCCCGTAAAACAAAGTAAACGTTATCGCAGCGCGGCCTCAGCCGCTGATCTCGCCAAAGAATATCCGCTCAAGGAAGCAGTGGAGATTCTCACTAAATTCCCTAAGGCTAAATTCGATGAGACTGTCGAATTATCCTTCCGTCTAGGAGTCGATCCGGCCCAGGGCGACCAGATGGTGCGCGGCACCACGCCGCTCCCGAACGGCTCCGGCAAGAAAGTGCGGATCGTTGTTTTTACCGATGATCCGGCTAAGGCGCTTGCCGCTGGTGCAGACACCGCAGGTTTAGCTGATGTGATGGCTAAAATCAATGAGGGCTGGCTTGATTTCGATGTAGCGATTTCGACCACTGAGGCCATGAAGCAAGTGCGGACGTTAGCTCGCGTACTAGGCCCCAAAGGTTTAATGCCAAATCCGAAATCTGGCACTGTTACCGATGATATCGTTGCTGGCATCAAAGCCGTCAAAGCCGGTCGTGTTGAATTCAAAGTTGATAAGACTGCCAACATTGGAGTCGGCGTCGGTAAGCGTTCCTTTACGGTTGATCAAATTACCGAAAATGTGACCGCTGTTCTTGAAGCTGTTGGCAAAGCCAAGCCGGCGGCCTTCAAGGGCCACTATATCAAGAGCGTCACGCTTTCATCCTCGATGAGTCCTGGGGTGAAGCTTGCAAGCGGTGAGTTTAACAAATTCTAACCCGGAAATAATCGTACCATGAGAGCAGAAAAGAAATATTTGATCGATGAAGTTACCGGGCATCTGAAGAAGTCCGACTATGTCATCCTCACCAACTTTACAAAGCTAACTGTCGCCGATGCGGCCGAGCTGCGTAAGCGCCTATCTCCTGATAAGGCAGAATTTCATGTGGTTAAGAATAGTTCGTTTCGGGTTGCGGCCAAGGCTTTCGGCCTGCCGGACCTAGACAAATCCTTAACCGGTCAGACCGCGGTCGTTGTTGGCGGGAAAAACCCTGCTGGCGTAGCCAAAGTGCTGAAGAAATTTATCGAAGAGAAACAGAAGCTCGAAGTTAAGGTGGGCGTCTTAGACAAGAAGCTCATGACAGCTGCTGATCTTTCCAAGCTCGCTGATCTGCCTTCGTTTGACGCGCTTCGCTCAATGTTCCTCGGCTTGCTCACCATGCAAGGCGCGGCCTTTGTTCGTGTTCTCGACGCTAAGGTCAAAAAAGAGCAATCATCTGCCCCTGCGGCCTAACTTTTATTTATATTTAACCCTTTTTTCTCGGTGCAAACTGAGAAAGCAAAATATCCAACGAAGTAGGCTAGGGGATACGTCCCTTAAACGTGTTTCACTCATCGAAACCGCTAGTCGCTTTAGGAGAAAATACCATGAGCAACATCACCAAAGACCAAGTCATTGAATGGCTTTCTGCCCAGCCTATTCTAGAACTCGCTGCCCTCGTTAAAGATCTCGAAGGCAAGTGGGGCGTTTCTGCTGCCGCTGCCGCTGCCGCTGGCCCTGCTGCTGGCGCGGCCCCCGCTGCTGCCGCTGAAGAGAAGACCGAATTCACCGTTGTCCTCGTTGAGGCTGGAGCCAATAAGATCGGCGCAATTAAAGAAGTGCGCGCGATCACCGGCCTGGGCCTCAAAGAGGCTAAGGATTTGGTCGAAGGTGCACCCAAGCCAGTCAAGGAAGGCGTTAACAAGGCTGAGGCTGAAGAAATCAAGAAGAAGCTTGAGGCCGCTGGGGCCAAAGTGGAACTCAAGTAACCACTTGGAGATTTCGTTCCTTTATCATCTCAATTCACCGGAACAGGTCGCGGCCAACCGCGACCTGTTTTCGGCTTTTTTCGTCTTGTTCTTTCCGCACAGCGCGACCTCGCGCGTGTGCGCCGCATAATTGGTTATTCATTCATGAATAGCTAAGTCTCTGTTTTTTAAAGTTCACCTCTACACGGGAAATTCCATGGCCGACCGCACTCATACCGAACGCATTAACTTCGGCAAACTCCGCGAAGTCATTCAGCCGCCCAACCTTATTGAGCTGCAGATTAGCTCCTATCTTGAGTATCTTCAAAAAGATACCCCAGAGAAGCAGCGCAAGCCTTACGGCCTAGAGGCCGTCTTTAAGGAGGTTTTCCCCATCCATTCTTACGATGAGCGCCTAACCCTCGAATACGTTTCCTATACAATCGGCGAGCCGAAGAGTTCTGAGATCGAGTGTTTACGTGAGGGCGTGACTTACGCCGTGCCGCTCTACGTCAAGCTGCGCTTGCGCGAAGAAGATTTTATTAAAGATGAAGAGATCTTCATGGGTGATATTCCCATGGTTACCGAGCGTGGATCTTTTATCATTAATGGTGCTGAGCGGGTTGTTGTTTCCCAGCTTCATCGTTCACCTGGTATTTGCTTTGAGGTTGCGACGCATCCGAATGGTAAATTGCTGCATTCTTTCCGCATAATTCCTGATCGCGGTACATGGCTGGAGGTGCAATTTGATAATAACGATTTGCTTTACGTTTACCTCGATCGTCGTCGTCGTCGTCGCAAATTTCTTATCACGACCTTGCTGCGTTCCATCGGTTTCAGCAACGATCTCGATATTCTCAATCTGTTTTATACTATTCAGGATTTGAAGGTCAGCAAGGCCCTCGACCTTGAGAATGTGTCCACGCTTGTTCTCGTCGAAGATGTGATCGATGCCCAAAAGGGTGTTGTCTTGGCGCGAGCCTTTGAGCCGTTAACCAAGGCAATTGTTCGCACTTTCGAGAAGCACGATATTAAGTCTATGCGGGTGATTGATACGACTGCTGACGAGGGCGCCATCATTCGTGCACTCAAAAAAGATCCTACTCGCAATGAGGAGGAGGCACTGAAGGAAGTTTATAAGAAGCTTCGCCCAGGTGAGCCGCCAACCCCTGCTAACGCCAAGGCTCTGCTCAAGCGGCTGTTTTTTGATCCAAAGCGCTATGATCTCGGCCGTGTTGGTCGTTACAAAATCAATCAAAAACTTGATTTAAAGATGGATCTTGAGAACCGTATTTTGGACAGCGCCGACATTGTGGCTGCTACCAAATATTTGGTGCGCTTGAAGAAAAGTGATGGGATTGTCGATGATATCGATCACCTCGGTTCGCGCCGTGTGCGCACCGTGGGCGAATTACTCGCCAATCAATGCCGAGTTGGTCTTTCTCGCACGGAACGCTTAGTACGTGAGCGAATGACGCTTTATGACCAGAGCGTGGACTCGATCACACCGCAGAAGCTGATTAATCCAAAGGCTCTGACGACGGTTATTCGTGATTTCTTCGCTCGTAGTCAGCTTTCGCAATTTATGGACCAGATTAATCCTCTGGCCGAGCTTACACACAAGCGCCGGTTATCTGCGCTCGGACCTGGCGGTCTGAATCGCGAACGCGCTGGCTTTGAAGTGCGCGATGTTCATCCTTCTCACTACGGTCGAATTTGTCCGATTGAGACACCGGAGGGCCCGAATATTGGTCTCATCAATTCGCTTTCAACGTATGCCCGGGTTAATGAATTCGGTTTCATTGAATCACCCTATCGCGTTGTTGAAAAAGGCCGCGTCTCCGACAAAGTAGTCTACCTCACGGCTGACCAAGAAGAAGGCAAGACCATCGCTCAGGCTAATGCTGAAGTTGATAGCAAGGGTCATTATGTCGGTAAGGTTACCGCGCGTCATTCAGGCAATTTCCTGGAAGTTTCGGCTGAAGAAGTCGATTTGATGGATGTCTCGCCTAAGCAGGTGGTCTCTGTTGCCGCTGGGTTGATCCCCTTCTTAGAACATGACGATGCTAATCGCGCGCTTATGGGCTCGAACATGCAACGCCAAGGCGTGCCACTTTTACAGACGGAAGCCCCGTTTGTAGGTACTGGTCTTGAGGCTCGGCTCGCCAGTGACTCGAAAACAGTGGTCATTGCTGACGAGGCTGGGATCGTTGCCTCAGTCGATGCCAAGCAGATTATTGTCACCAAGGATGGCGAATTGCCCCGCCACCCTAAGCATGACCCCAAAAATCATGTTTTCGTATACGAGCTGCGTAAATTTATGCGCTCTAATGCTGGTACCTGCTTTAGTCAGCGCCCTATTGTAAAAAAGGGCCAAAAAGTTAAAAAAGGTGAGTGCATTGCAGATGGTCCGTCAACTGACCATGGCGAATTAGCTCTCGGGCGCAACGTGCTCGTCGGCTTCATGCCATGGAATGGTTATAATTTCGAAGATGCTATTCTGATCTCCGAGAAAGTACTCAAGGAGGATATTTTTACTTCAATTCACGTCCAGGAATTTGAGGTTATCGCCCGCGACACTAAGCTTGGGCCGGAAGAGATCACGCGCGATATTCCTAATATTGGGGAAGAAGCATTGAAGCATCTCGACCATAATGGCGTCATTCGTATCGGAGCTGAGGTTAAACCTGGCGATCTTCTCGTCGGTAAAATCACTCCGAAATCCGAGACTGAGCTCGCTCCAGAAGAAAAGCTGCTGCGCGCCATCTTCGGCGAAAAAGCTGCTGATGTTAAGGACACGTCACTCATTGTACCTTCGGGGGTGAATGGGATTATCATGGATGTGAAAGTTTCGACCAGCCGCCTCGATGCGGAGCGCGATCGTCTCTCTCCGTCTGATCGCCGTCGCCAAGTAAAGCAGATCCAGGAAGACTATAAAACGCAGATGGATAAATTGCGGGAGCAATTGACCGAGGCGCTTTCTAATATCTTGCTCGGCGAAAAAATTCCGCTCGATGTAATCAACGGCCAAACGGGGGAGATTATTATTCCCGCCAACCGTAAAATCACCAAGACGCTGCTTCGTAAGTTGGCGGCTGTGGCGAAGCATATCGAAATCGATCCTTCCCCCGTTCGCATTAAGATCATGGAGATCATCGCTTCCTTCCAATCAAAATTCGATGAGCTGGAAGGCGATCGTGAACGTAAGATCGCAACTATTGAAACGGGCGATGAAAATGGCCCGGGTGTTATCAAGACGGTAAAAGTCTATATCGCCACCAAGCAAAAACTTGAGGTCGGTGATAAGATGGCTGGCCGTCACGGTAACAAGGGTGTGGTCGCTAAGATCGTCCCTGAGGAAGATATGCCATTCTTGCCTGACGGAACCCCCATTGAAATCTGCTTGAATCCACTTGGCGTGCCTTCACGCATGAACGTCGGCCAAGTTCTTGAGACTCACCTCGGATGGGCCTGTAAGAAATTGGGCATCAAGGTGGCTACCCCCGTATTTGACGGTATTCCTGAAAGCAAGGTGCGTGGCTACCTCAAAGAAGCTAACCTTCCGATGTCCGGCAAGAGCCCGCTCCATGATGGTCGCACTGGCGAGAAACTCGATCAAGAGGTGGTTGTGGGCTACATTTATATGATGAAGCTGAACCATTTGGTTTCTCACAAGATTCACGCGCGCGCCGTCGGTCCTTACTCGTTGGTTACGCAACAACCTCTGGGCGGCAAAGCTCAATACGGTGGTCAGCGCTTCGGAGAAATGGAAGTGTGGGCGCTCGAGGCTTATGGCGCGGCGCATACGCTGCAAGAGCTCCTCACGGTCAAATCTGATGACGTCAACGGACGCACCAAAATCTACGAATCGCTTGTGAAGGGCGATAATACCTTGAGCGCCGGTACGCCGGAATCGTTCAATGTTTTGGTCAAGGAAATGCAAGCCCTTGGCCTCGATATCAAACTCGCTAAGCGCACTGCGCTTGGCGAAGCCCTCGGCGGCAGTCGCTAACCTTTAACATTATCCTCGGAGCAAAAAGCACAATGAGCACTGAACACGCCCGTGAAGAAGTCCGGTCCGTCCTTGGTTCGGACGAAAATCCATTCGACAACGTTTCAATTACTGTCGCCTCACCTGAGACCATCCGGTCTTGGTCGAAGGGTGAGGTGAAAAATCCTGAGACGATCAATTATCGCACTTTCAAGCCTGAACCAGGCGGTCTTTTCTGCCAAAAGATTTTTGGTCCAGTGCGTGATTATGAGTGCGCCTGCGGTAAATACAAACGCATCAAGTATAAAGATGTCGTCTGCGATCGCTGCGGCGTTGAGGTTACTATTGCCCGCGTCCGACGTGAGCGAATGGGCCATATTGAATTGGCTGTTCCCGTTGCCCATATCTGGTTTCTCAAGAGCATGCCAAGTCGGCTTGGTCTGTTACTCGATATGACCGCACGCTCACTTGAGCGCGTGATTTATTATGAGAATTTCATGGTCACTAATCCGGGCAAGACACCGCTCTTGCTCAAGCAGCTGCTGACGCAAACAGAGCACCAGCAGGCCGTAGAAGAATACGGCGCTGACGCTTTCACTGCTAAAATGGGTGCGGAGGCTATCCGTGACGTCTTGATCCAAATTGATATGCCAGCTGTGGTTGCTGAACTGCATGAGACCATGCGAGCCACTCGCTCTAAGCAGATTAAGAAGAAACTCTCCAAGCGGCTTAAGGTCATTGGTGGATTCATTAATTCCAAGTCCCGTCCCGAATGGATGGTGCTCGAGGTGCTTCCAGTTATACCGCCCGATCTGCGGCCGTTGGTTCCTCTCGAGGGGGGGCGCTTTGCGACCTCCGATCTTAACGACCTTTATCGGCGCGTTATTAATCGCAATAATCGTCTTCGCAATTTGATGCAGCTCAAGACGCCTGACGTTATCATTCATAATGAGAAGCGTATGTTGCAGGAAGCGGTCGATGCCTTATTTGACAATGGTCGTCACGGGCGCCCAGTAACAGGTGCAGGTAATCGTCCGTTGAAATCGCTATCTGATATGCTGAAAGGCAAGCAGGGACGGTTCCGACAGAATTTGCTCGGCAAGCGTGTGGACTATTCTGGACGTTCCGTGATCGTCATCGGACCAGAGTTAAAGCTGCATCAGTGCGGTCTGCCCAAAAAGATGGCCCTCGTTCTTTTTGAACCGTTTATCATTCGCCGACTGAAGGAGCTCGGTTTCGTGCACACCGTTCGCGGTGCTCGTAAGATGATCGAGAAAAAGTCCCCAGAAGTATGGGATATTCTCGAGGAAGTTACTAAGGGTCATCCGGTGCTGCTTAATCGTGCGCCGACCTTGCACCGTCTCTCGATTCAGGCGTTTGAGCCTGTGCTTATCGAGGGTTCTTCTATCCGCGTCCATCCGCTCGTCTGTACTGCATATAATGCAGATTTCGACGGCGACCAGATGGCGGTTCACGTTCCCTTATCACTCGAGGCAATCCTCGAATGTAAGCTGCTGATGATGTCGACGAATAATATTTTCTCGCCGTCCTCTGGTAAGCCGATCCTCACCCCCTCTCAAGATATCGTCCTAGGTGCTTATTATCTCACCATTGAGCCGCGCACAAAGCCTGCTAAGGGCGTCCGGGTGCCGTTACTCTCTGGCCTACAAGAAGTGCTTTATGTTAAGGCCGATGGGGCCCTCAAGATGCACGATTGGATTGAGGTACCGAATCCCGACTTTAAGAAGGACACTGTTTACGGTAACAAGGAGCGTAAGGTGCTGCGTACTACCGTGGGCCGCGTGATCTTTAATGAAATCTGGCCGCCCGCACTGGGATTTATTAATTTTCCAGTGCCAAAAGGTAAGTTGGGTGACCTAATTCTCAATACCTATAAGGTTGCTGGTGATCGTGTTACCGTGGAGACGCTCGACCGCTTGAAGGAACTGGGCTTCCAGACCGCCATGCAGGCTGGTATCTCAATCGGTATCGACGACATGATTATCCCGGAAAATAAGAAGGAAATTGTGCATGATGCCCGCAAGAAGGTCGATGAGGTCGAGTCCCAATATAAAAAGGGTATTATCACCTCTGGTGAGCGCTATAATAAGATCATCGATATCTGGACCGGTGCCACTGATCGCATTGCGAAGGCTGTCTTTGCCAAGTTAGAGAATAACGATGGCAAGCCTGAGGTTAATCCTGTTTACATCATGATGGACTCAGGCGCGCGCGGTAACAAGCAGCAGGTCCGGCAGCTGTGCGGCCTGCGCGGCCTTATGGCTAAGCCATCTGGCGAAATTATCGAGCGCCCTATCTTGTCTTCGTTCCGTGAGGGGCTTACGGTTCTCGAATACTTCATCTCCACGCACGGTGCCCGTAAAGGGCTCGCTGATACCGCACTCAAGACGGCTGACGCTGGTTACATGACTCGCAAACTTTGCGATGTAGCTATGGATGCTGTCGTCACTGAAGAAGATTGCGGCACGCGTGATGGCATTTGGAAGAAAGCTATTTTCGAAGGCGAAACTATGCTGGTGACATTGGCGGAGCGTATCGTTGGTCGCTTCTCGGCCGATGATATATTCGATCCGCTTAATCCGACTAAAACTATTGTTGATGCCGGTGAGCTTATTACGGAGGAATTCTCCAAGCGGATTGAAGATTCTGGTATTGAGCGCGTCAAAGTGCTTTCTCCGCTCACTTCTACTAGTGAGCAAGGGATCGATGCCAAATCTTACGGAATCAATCCCGCCACGAATAAAGTGGCGAAAATTGGTGACTCCGTTGGGATTATTGCTGCGCAATCTATTGGTGAACCCGGCACGCAGTTGACCATGCGTACGTTCCACATTGGTGGCGTCGCATCAGCTGGTTCCAAGAACCCTGAGATCAAGGTTCGTAACTCTGGTATCGTTAAATATCGCGGTCTCCGGCTCGTGCAGACAGCCGAAGGTTTCAATATCGTTCTCAACAAGACTGGTTCACTTCTGATTATTGATGACAATGATCGCGAGCTGGAATCGTACCCAATCGTGGTAGGCACGTTCCTATCCGTCACTGACGGAGCGAAGGTGACCAAGGGCGATACCATTGCCCAATGGGATCCTTACAATATTCCCGTTCTCTCCGAGAAAGCTGGTACGCTTCATTTCAAAGATATGATTCCAGGGGTAACTGTGAAGCGTGAGCTTGACGAGTCTACTGGCCGCATCGCGACTGTAGTCATTGAACATAAAGAAGATCTTAATCCGCAGATCGAGGTTCGTGACGACCATGGAAAGCCCGTTGCCGCTTATTCGATTCCTACGGGAGCACAGATCTCTGTTGCGGAGAGTGATATCATCACTCCAGGTGCTTTGTTGGCCAAGACGCCTCGTCAGGCCTCTGTCACCAAGGATATCACTGGCGGTCTTCCCCGTGTAGCTGAGCTATTTGAGGCTCGCCGTCCGAAGGAAGCTGCAGAAATGGCGCGTATTGAAGGCGTTGTTTCGTTCGAAGGATCAATTCGTGGCAAACGTAAGCTAGTAGTCCGCCATGAGGAAGCTGGCTCCGAAGAAGAGCATCTCATTCCGCACGGAAAGCATATCATTGTGCAGGCGGGTGATGTTGTTCACAAGGGCCAACATTTGACTGAAGGCTCAGCTGATCCACACGAGATTCTTGAAATTCTCGGACCAACAGCCCTGTACGAATTCCTTATCGGTCAAGTGCAGGAAGTTTACCGTCTTCAGGGCGTATCGATTAACGATAAACACATTGAGGTTATTATCCGTCAGATGCTCCGCAAGGTGCGTATTTCTGATCCGGGTGATACGGAATGGTTCTGGGGCGAGCAAATCGACCGAGTTGCATTCTTGCGTGAAAATAAGCGGATCGATGCGGCTGGTGGTAAACCTGCTGAAGCTGAGCCAATCCTCTTGGGTATTACCAAAGCCTCTCTCGAGACGGAAAGCTTCATTTCTGCTGCTTCGTTCCAAGAGACGACTCGCGTCTTAACTGACGCATCGACGCTTGGAAAGGTTGATCATCTCAAAGGCTTCAAGGAAAATGTTATCATGGGTCACTTGATTCCTGCTGGCACGGGCTGGCCTGGCTACAAGAAACTTAAGGTGACGCTCCCTCTTGGGGGAGAAATTCCGATGGACGATGCTCCGAAGACTGTGGCTGCTGCCAGTTAAGCAAGTGCCACCTAAAAATCTAAGCCGCGGACTTTCGTCCGCGGCTTTTTTGTTTTTAAAATGAGGCGAGACACTGGCTAAATTTTTTATGAAAGATCTGAATCTAATCACAAAATTCGTATTCAGCATTGCTATTTTAGGCGCGCGCTCCGGGCGAAATAGCTGAGTTTATCTAAGCCGTAATTTTATATTTTGCCGCTCTTAAATGGATATCATTACTGTGATGCTCTTTTTAGTTACAGAGTGTAATGACAGGCGGAGTTAGCGTAATATCAGCAGGGCATTGCTTTCAGATTGATGCGGGGCTGAACCGGAAAAGAGCAGGTCTCCTCGGATCTATATTCCGATTTAAGTTTCAGCAGAATTAAGAAATTCGGTCTTGCGGTGCTGGATTAAGGCAAATTGTGAGCAACTTTCCTTCATTTTTCTAATTTAGCACTTGAAGTGCAAGTAATTGACATGTTTTTCTTAACGTTCGGTTCATCACTTACAATCTTAGCAGCTAATTTGCTGAGGTCTAGGAGGGATAAATACTGGGTTATTTCCGCCTAGGATTTATTTTTCTATCTAAAGCGCGAAATAGTGCTTGCGGGGGGCTTTGCCTCCGGTAGGTTCCGCGCCCCTTTCCCCTTTTTCAAACCTTTCAACACAACACATGCCAACCATCAACCAACTCGTGAGAAAAGGACGTCGCCGCATTGTCGCGAAGTCTAAGGCTCCGGCGTTGCAGGGTAATCCCTTCCGGCGCGGCGTTTGCGTGCAGGTCATGACCCGCACACCTAAGAAACCTAATTCGGCTATCCGCAAGGTCGCCAAAGTCCGCCTTACTAACGGCGTTGAGGTGATTTCATATATCCCTGATGAAGGGCATAATTTGCAGGAGCATTCTATTGTGCTCGTGCGAGGCGGCCGCGTGAAGGATCTTCCAGGCGTTCGCTACCATATTGTCCGCGGTACTCTCGACGCTACTGGCGTTGAAAAGCGTCGCCGCTCCCGCTCCAAATACGGCGTTAAGCGCCCGAAAGCCGTTAAGGCCTCCTAAACCTCGTTCTTTTTTTAAGCCGCCATGTCACGTCGCCGTAGAGCTACCCATCGTCCTCCCGTCTCAGATGTTCGCTATAACAGCGCACTGGTGACGCACCTTATTAATGTTATTATGAAAAGCGGCAAGCGTACGCTTGCTGAGCGTATTGTTTACGGCGCTTTTGAGCGTGTAAGCGAGAAGCTCCAAAAGGGCGATCCGGTCGATTTGTTAATGGGCGCAATGGAAAATGCTCGTCCAAAGCTAGAAGTTAAGAGCCGCCGCGTCGGTGGAGCTACGTATCAAGTCCCTGTGGAAATTTCTTTTGAGCGCCAAGAATCATTGGCTCTTCGTTGGATGGTTAACGCTGCTACTGGGCGTAAGGGCACGCCGATGCGCGATGCTATTGCTGCCGAAATTATCGATGCCTACAATAATACGGGATCGGTAGTTAAGAAGAAGGAAGAGATGCACAAGATGGCTCAGGCGAATCGTGCCTTTGCTCATCTCCGCTGGTAAGGAATTATAAGCATGTCTGCCTCTGCATCACCTAGTATTGTTGTCGTTACCGATAAAGCGAATGTATCGCCGGTTAACTCCAAGGATCGTCCTTTTCCGCTCGAGTGGACTCGTAATATCGGAATCGCTGCGCATATTGATGCGGGCAAGACGACCACGACTGAACGAATTTTATTTTATTCTGGGGCAGTCCATAAGATGGGCGAAGTTCACGAGGGGACCACAGTCACCGACTGGATGGAGCAAGAACGTGAGCGCGGAATAACGATCACAGCTGCAGCTATTTCATGTGCTTGGAATGCATCTTGGGGCCCTTGGAAAGGCATCAAACAGCGCATTAATATTATCGACACTCCTGGGCACGTTGATTTTACCGCTGAGGTAGAGCGCTCGTTGCGCGTTCTTGATGGTGCGGTGGCTGTATTTTGCGCCGTGGCTGGGGTGCAACCGCAGTCTGAAACCGTTTGGCGTCAGGCTAATAAATATAAAGTCCCTCGCGTCGCCTTCATTAATAAGATGGACCGCACTGGCGCTAATTTCTTTCGCGCTGTCGAAGAAATGCGCGAGAAACTCAAAGCCAATGCGCATCCTCTCTTCCTGCCCATCGGCGCTGAGGAAAATTTTACCGGACTGATCGATTTAGTGCAGCAGATCGCCTATATCTTTGACGACACGACGGACCAACTCGGAATGAATCCGATTACGAGTGAGATTCCTGCCAACATGAAAGCGCAGGTGAAGGAGTACCGTGATAAATTGATCGAGGCTGTCTGCGATTTTGATGATGTCATTGCCGAGAAATATCTCAGTGGTCAGGAAATTTCTGTGCCTGAGTTATTACTTGGCGTTCGCAAGGCCACCATCTCCCTTCAATTTACCGGAGTGATCCCCGGCTCCGCCTTTAAGAAGAAAGGGGTGCAACGCCTCCTTGATTGTGTAGTTAATTATCTTCCAAGCCCTATCGATGTTCCGCCGATGCAGGGTCAGGATAGCGACGGCCAGCCTGTGCAGGCCGTAGTTAACGACAAGGGCAAGCTCGCTGGACTGGCCTTCAAGCTTTGGACCGATCCCTTCGTTGGTAAGCTCGTATTTTTCCGCGTTTACACCGGCACTCTGCCCCGAGGGATGGCTGTTTATAATCCACGAACTCGCCGGAGTGAACGCGTTTCCCGCTTGGTATTAATGCGCGCTATCGAGCGCGAAGATATTGATATGGCTTACTCGGGCGATATTTGTGCTGTCGTTGGTGTTAAAGACGTTATTACCGGCGACACGCTCTGTGATGAAGATTTTGATATTCGCCTAGAGCCGCCATCTTTCCCTGAACCGGTTATTGCGATGTCTATTGAGCCCAACTCAAAGGCTGACCAAGAAAAAATGGGCATGGCTTTGCAGCGCTTAGTGGCAGAAGATCCTACCCTTCGTGTTAAGACGGATCAGGACACTGGGCAGATCATTATCGCCGGCATGGGTGAACTGCACCTTGATATTATCCGCGATCGCATGAAACGCGAATTTAAGGTCGAGGCGACTTCGGGTAAGCCGCAAATTGCCTATCGCGAAACAATCGCAAAGGCAGCCGATGGTGAAGGTAAATTTATCCGTCAGTCTGGCGGTAAGGGACAGTATGGTCACGTTGTGATTAAGCTTGAGCCAAACGTTAAGGGCAAGGGCGTTGAGGTAATCAATGAGACCGTCGGTGGTTCAATTCCTAAGGAATTCATCAAGCCTGCGACCGAGGGCATTTTGGAAGGCTCTAATAATGGAGTTGTTGCTGGGTTCCCGGTTGTAGACGTTATCATTCGTATCACGGATGGTTCGTTCCACGAAGTTGACTCGTCTGAACTCGCTTTCAAAATGGCAGGTATCTTCGCTTTCAAGGACGCGATGAAGCAGGCTGGGCCTATTTTGCTTGAGCCGATTATGGGTGTCGAGGTTACGACCCCAGAAGAGTACCAAGGTGACCTTTTGGGTGATATCAATCGCCGTCGCGGTCAGATTCAAAGCATGGAAAATAAGTCAGGGGCCTGTATCATTACTGCCCATGTTCCTCTTGAGTTACTCTTCGGCTACGTCACAGATATTCGCTCCTTATCAAAGGGGCGTGCTAGCGCGTCCATTACGCCTTCTCATTTTGCGCAGGTTCCTAACTCGCAGCTCGCCAAAATTGTCGAAACCAATGCGAAGGGCCCTGCTCGCACCTAATTTTCAACCCTCGTTCTTTATATTGCCATGAAAGGCCAACGCATACGCATCAAACTCCAAGGCTACGATTATCGAGTTATCGATCAATCCGCCGTGGAAATCGTGGAAACCGCTAAGCGCTCCGGCGCTCGCGTCTCGGGTCCCATCCCGCTTCCCACTCATATCGTAAAACTTTCGGTTAATCGTTCTCCGCACGTCGACAAAAAATCGATGGAGCAGTTTGAATCTCGCACGCACAAACGCCTTATTGATATTCTTGAGCCAACCGCTCAGACCGTCGATGAGCTTAAGAAACTTAACTTACCGTCTGGCGTTGATATTACTATTAACGTTTAAACATCACTTTTCACCATCTTAGCAGCCAGCCGGCTAATCCCGGCCCTTGTTAAAGTAGGTCTAAACAAACGGCATTCTAATGCCACCTACCACTTAGCCCATGATCGCTACACTATTAGGAAAAAAAATCGGTATGACCCAGGTCTATGACGCTCAAAACGTCTTGATCCCGGTTACGGTTGTGGAAGCCGGCCCATGCCCGGTTGTTCAAATCAAGACGATGTCGTCTGACGGCTACAATGCTGTTCAACTTGGCTTTGGTGCCCAGAAGACAAAAAACGCGTCTAAAGCGGAAAGTAACCACGCTAAGAAAGCTGGTTTAGACTCCACGCCGCGCGTTTTGAATGAAGTCCGTTTGATCGAGGCTCCTGAGGTTAAGCTCGGTGACGTCATTACCGTCGCGATCTTTGCCGAAGGCCAGATCGTCGATGTGATCGGCGTGTCAAAGGGCAAAGGCTTCCAAGGCGTCGTGAAGCGCTTTCGTGTTGGCGGTGGTCCTGCGGCTCACGGCTCCATGTTCCATCGTCGAATTGGCTCGGTTGGTATGCGCCAGACCCCTGGCCGAGTGTGGAAAAATCAGCGCATGCCCGGTCATATGGGTAGTCAATTCCGGACGGTGCAAAATTTGCGAGTAGTGCAGATTATCGCCGACAAGAACCTTATTCTCGTCAATGGCTGCATTCCTGGAGCTAACGGCGACGATGTCATTATCCGCGCCGGCAAAAAAGCCAAGAAGGCCTGATCATCGGAGAACGTTATCACATGAAGCTCACTATTTTTACACCTGACGCCACGCAAAGTCGCGAGGCTGATTTTAACCTTCCAACGTTTGAGGGCAACAAAGGCCTGCAAGCTGTCAAGGAAGTCGTGGTCGCCCATAACGCCAATGCCCGTCTTGGCACACATTCTACTAAGACGCGCGGGGAAGTTCGCGGTGGCGGCAAGAAACCATGGGCCCAGAAGGGGACTGGTCGTGCTCGCGCTGGCTCCATTCGTTCTCCTTTGTGGGGCGGTGGTGGCGTTGTATTTGGTCCTAAGCCACGCGATTATTCCAAGAAAATTAATGGCAAAGTTAAAAGCCTAGCTTTTAACCGCGCTTTATTTGATCGCGCCCTCGCTGGTGATATCAGCGTTATTGAAGCCTTCGTTTCAAAAGAAATGAAGACCAAAGCAATGAACGCAGTTATTACGCGCATTGCCCCTAAGGGTAAGGTCCTCATCGTAGATGATCCTTTTACAAGCGAGACCACTCGCGCCGCGAGCAATCTTGCTCGGGTTACACTTCAGGCGGCCGCTAAACTCAACACCCTCGATCTTTGCACTTACGCTAAGATTGTTGTGTCGACTAAGGCCCTTGAGAAAATCATCGCCCGCGCCAATGGAGCCCAGTCATGATTAACGCCGACACAGTCCTCAAACATCTCCGTCTTACGGAGAAGTCTAACAAACTCTCGTCTAACTACGGGCAATACACCTTCGACGTGTTCTCGTCTGCGACCAAATATACGGTGCGCGAGGCTATCGAGCAGACCTTCAAGGTTTCCGTTACCCGCGTGAATATTATTAACCGCAAGGGTAAACCAAAAAAATCTCGTCGCGGACAACCTATCACTACTTCCGATAGCAAGCGCGCCATCGTCACCCTAAAACAGGGTGATAAGATCGAACTCAGCTGAGCCCAGGAGATTAATCCACCATGGCCTTAAAATCTTTCCGTCCTCTCACCGCGTCCCTTCGGTTCACCACCCTGAACCGTCCGGATGATATTTCTACTAAACGCCCTGAGCGCTCCCTCGTCGAGTCGAAGAGCAAGACTGGCGGTCGTAATGCCTATGGTCGCATCACATCTCGCCGTCGCGGCGGTGGTCATAAAAAGCTTTATCGTATTATCGATTTTAAACGTACGAAACTCGATATGCCTGCTAAGGTACAAGCGATCGAGTATGATCCTAACCGCAGTGCATTACTAGCCTTGCTTGCCTACGCTGATGGCACAAAGAGCTATGTGTTGGCTCCGCAGGGTTTGAGCGTGGGCGATACTATTTATAACGCGCTGAAAACTGACACTAATGATTTTCGGCCCGGAAATTCGTTCCTTTTAGCTGCTATACCTCCCGCTACCAAGCTGCATGCTGTTGAGCTTATGCCTGGGCGCGGCGCTCAAATCGCTCGTTCCGCCGGCACTTCAGTCGAGCTGATCACAATTGAGGACGGTTACGCGCAAATCAAGATGGCTTCAGGGGAAACGCGTCTCGTTAATGCCCAGTGCCGGGCTAGTATTGGCGAAGTTTCTAATGCTGATCACAGCAAGCGGAAGCTCGGCAAGGCAGGTCGTAACCGTTGGCTCGGCCGCCGTCCTCGCGTGCGCGGTGTCGCGATGAACCCTGTAGATCACCCGAATGGTGGTGGTCAAGGCAAGTCCAAGGGTGGTGGTGGTCGCCAGCACTTGGTTTCTCCGTGGGGTCAACTTGCGAAAGGTTTCCCTACTCGTCGCCGGACTAAGCTCTCTAGTTCCTTCATTCTCATTCGCGCCAACGGCCGTCCGCCACGCGGCAAGAAATAATCCTAACGACTTCGTACCATGGCCCGTTCCATCAAAAAAGGTTTCTTTGTCGATTACCATCTTTTGGAGAAAATCCAGAAGGCGGCTAAGATCGCCGGCACCCGCAAGCCCATTCAGACTTGGAGTCGTCGTTCGACGATTACCCCTGAATTCGTCGGTCACACTATTAGCGTTCACAACGGCAAAAGCCATATAGCCGTATACGTCACGGAGAATATGGTTGGCCATAAGCTCGGCGAGTTCGCTCCCACGCGCATCTTTAAGTCGCACGGTGGCATGACCCGTAAGGAAATTTGAGGCCTCGGCCTAACTGGAACACCATCATGGAAATTCAAGCTCTCACCCGCAACGCGCACATGTCGCCTAAGAAGGTTCGCGAAGTCGCACGCCTTATCCAGGGCCGTGCCGTCAACGAAGCGATCGACTTTCTCACGCTCATCCCGCGCAAATCTTCTCGCTTGCTCGTTAAGACACTCAAGAGCGCCGTGGCTAATGCGGAGAATAATAATAGCATATCGGCTGACCAACTCGTGGTACATCGTGCCTTGGTTGAGAACGGGCCTGTCTTAAAGCGATTCAAGGCGGGCGCTCGCGGCTCAGCTAAGCCACGCGTCAAGCGGATGTCACATCTGCGCATCATTCTTTCCGACGGCAAAACCAACTAATTTTTTACCATGGGACAAAAGACTAACCCTACAGGCTTCCGCCTCGCCGTCCGTCGCAACTGGCAGTCACGCTGGTTTGCGCGTAAAAAGGATTTCGCTAAGCTCCTCCATGAGGATCAAGTCATCCGCACTACGCTAATGGAAAAGCTGAAACAGGCTTCCGTGCCCCGCATCTTCATTGAGCGGGCCGGTAATCGCGTTCGCGTTAAGATTTTCACCGCCCGCCCTGGCATTGTCATTGGTAAGAAAGGCCAAGAGGTCGAGACGATGAAGCTGCAGTTGGCTAAACTTACCGGCAAGGAAGTCTTGCTGGATATTCAGGAAGTGAAAAAGCCTGAAGTGGAAGCCCAATTAGTCGCCGAAAACGTAGCGCTGCAACTTGAACGTCGTATTGCTTTTCGGCGCGCTATCAAAAAGTCCATTCAAATTGCGATGTCTCTCGGGATTGATGGAATTAAGATCCAGTGCTCCGGTCGCCTCGGTGGTGCAGATATTGCCCGCCGTGAGTGGCAGCGCCAAGGCCGCATCCCTCTACAGACTTTGCGCGAAAATATCGATTACGGATTCGCTGAAGCCCAGACAGTCTGGGGAAAAATCGGCGTTAAATGCTGGATCTGTAAAAAAGACGAAGCCAACTAAACTGTTTACCCGGCCCTAAGCTTATAGCTCAACGCCAACCGCTCCCATGCCTGCTCTCTCACCCGCCCGCACCAAATACCGTAAGTCGATGAAAGGCTCTCGCGCTGGCAATGCCAAGCGCGGCAACACTCTCGCTTTCGGTGAATTCGGCCTACAATCTCTGTCTCGCGGTCCAATGACCGGTCAACAGATTGAAGCTGCTCGCGTTACCATTGCCCGTCATCTTAAGCGCAAAGGTAAGCTCTGGATTCGGATTTTCCCGCATAAGCCCGTAACTAAAAAGCCGGCCGAAGTGCGTATGGGTCAAGGTAAGGGTCCGGTTGAATATTACGTTGCAGTGATTAAACCAGGCGCGGTGCTATTTGAGTTGGCCGGTGTTTCACTCACTGTTGCGCGCGAAGCTTTCCGCCTTGCCGATGCTAAACTGCCTTTTCGCTGCCGTTTCATTGTCCGCGAAGGCTTTGCCGCTTAATTTTACAGGAGAACGACTGTCATGAATTCCAAAGAAATCCGCGATCTCGCCCCAGCTGAGATTATCACTAAAATTCGCGAATCGCGCGAAAAATTACTCCAATTGCGACTGCGCAAGCACACTGGTCAAATTGAGAAGCCTCACTTGCTCCGCGAATACCGCAAGGATATCGCCCGCCTAGAGACAATCTTGAAACAGAAGCAAACTCCGCAGGTCGCTTAAAAGCCTAGCGCCAACCGCTTATTATCATGTCCACTCACGCCCGCCAAAATCGCCGCAAGACCGTGATCGGTTTCGTCAGCTCCAAAATGGGCGACAAATCAGTCAAGGTTACTGTTCCTTACAAGACGCCACATCCGCTTTATCACAAGGTGATCAATCGTAAGACTGTCTTGCATGTGCATGACGAGAAAAATGAAACCAAGATCGGGGATAAAATTGAGGTCATGGAGACCCGTCCCATTAGCCGGTTGAAGCGCTGGCGTGTCATTAGAATAGTTGAGGCCTCAGTTGGGCTTAATTTAACCGCGGTTTCCGAGCAAGATGTCGCCGCTGCCGTGCCCACTAAGACCACTAAATTGAATCAGGCTGCTAAAGCCTAATTTATTTCCAGGAGACACTACCATGATCCAGATGCGTTCTATTCTTGATATTGCCGATAACACTGGCGCGCGCCGCGCGTCTATGATCGGCAAGATCGGGCATCCTTCCCGCTACGCTCACGTTGGTGATATTATCACTATCAACATTAAAGAAAGCAGTACTGACGCTACGGTGAAAAAAGGAGAAGTCGTCAAGGCTGTCATCGTACGCACGCGAGCCCCGCTGCGCCGCGCCGACGGTAGCTATCTCCGTTTTGACAGCAATGCGGTAGTTATTATCGGTGAGGATGGTAATCCTAAGGGCACCCGCATTTTTGGCCCAGTCGCTCGTGAGCTTCGCGCCAAGAATTACATGAAGATCATTTCGCTCGCTCCGGAGGTCCTCTAACATGCAGAAATTCCATATCAAACGCAACGATGCTGTCATCGTCATCGCCGGTTCTCATAAAGGGAAGCAGGGCAAAGTTCTCGAGATTCGCGCGGGTAAAAATCGTGCAGTGGTCGAGGGAGTGGCGATGATTAAAAAGCATCTCAAAAAGTCCCAAGAAAATCCACAGGGTAAAATCGCTGAACGGGAGGGAACGATTCATGTGTCAAATCTTATGTTGCTCTCTCGCTATGAGCAGTCGAAACGCACTAAACTGCCAGCTGCTACTGTGGCCAAAGCATAAGCTCACAGGGATCCAGATCATTTATATTAACCATTAAGCATCCGGCTCGGAAACCCGGTCGCACTCATGAGCAAACCACTCACACCTTTACAAAAACACTACGTCGAAACGGTTATTCCCGCTTTGACTGCCGCGCGCGGGTATACAAATAAGCATCAGGTGCCTAAGCTTGATAAAATCGTTATCAATACTGGCATTAGCTCAGAGGCCGACAAAAATATCATTGCGGAAACTGCCCGTGATATCGGCCTGATTGCTGGTCAAAAGCCCGTGCTTAATCGTTCGAAGAAGGCTATCGCCAATTTCAAGCTTAAGCCCAATCAAATCACCGGGTGCCACGTTACGTTGCGTGGTGAAAGCATGTGGCATTTCTTTATGCGCCTGCTCGCCGTGGCATTACCGTCTATTCGCGATTTCCGCGGTGTACCTAACAAATTGGATGGTCAGGGCAATTACACCATCGGCATCACTGATTTCACTATTTTTCCAGAAATCGTTGTTGAAAACAATAAACGCCAGATGGGGCTTGATATCACTTTTGTGACTTCGGCTGACACGGATGATGAAGCTCGCGAATTTTTAAAACTTATGGGCATGCCGTTCCGCCGGATCGATCCAGTGCCTGCCAAAACCACCGCTGCTTAACCTTATCGAGCCATGCCGAAAACCTCTGCCATCGAACGCAACAAGAAGCGTATCCGTCTCACTGCTAAGCATGCTGTCAAGCGTGCGGAGCTGAAGGCGATTCTTGCTAATCCCACTACTACCGACGAAGAATTTTTCGCCGCACAAAAGAAGCTGGCCAAGTTACCCCGTAATTCTTCAAAAGTACGCATCCGTAACCGCTGTTCGCTCAGCGGTCGCCCGCGCGGCTTTCATCGTCGTTTCGGTGTGTCTCGTATCACGCTTCGCGAGCTCGCGCTTGCCGGCAAAATCCCTGGAGTAACCAAATCCTCCTGGTAAAAACATTTTCCCGCCGGAAGTCGGATATGATTCGACGGGTAACCTAACCTCCATCCATCCATGACCGATCCGATTAGTGATTTTTTGACCCGTCTCCGCAATGCGTCGAAGGCAGGACTCGCTGAGTGCGTTATGCCGCATTCTAAACTCAAGGAAAGCCTCGCCGGCATCCTTAAAGCCGAAGGCTTCGTGCGTGCAGTCACCACAGGAACTGAGGAGCGCGGGCATAAAACCCTCATCGTAACGATGAAGTATGTTGATAGCGCTCCGGTCATTACTGGCCTCAAGCGTACTTCAACACCTGGCCGGCGTATTTACACTGGCTACTCTGAAATTCCGCGCGTGCTTAACGGCCTCGGGCTTTCGATCATTTCCACTTCCAAGGGTCTCATGAAGGACCAGGACGCCCGCCGCCATAAACTCGGCGGTGAACTCGTCTGCACCGTCTGGTAAGGAGAATAACCACCATGAGCAGAATCGGCAAACAACCCGTCCAAATTCCCGACAAGGTCAAAATCGACATTAAAGATACTACGGTGTCTGTCGAGGGCCCCAAGGGCAAAGTCTCCAAGACTTTTGCCTCCGTCGTTAAGATTGAAAAGAAAGATAACACTATTTGCGTATCTCCGCTTGATGAGACCCGTTTTTCTCGCGCGATGTACGGTACGGCTCGTTCAGTAATAGCCGGCATGGTTAAGGGCGTTAGTGTTGGTTATCTCAAAGAGCTTGAGATCCAAGGGGTTGGTTTCAAAGCCATCCTAAAAGGCAAGCAACTTGACCTCGCTTTAGGTTATTCGCACCCAATCCTTCACGATATTCCTGAAGGGATTAAAGTTACTGTTACCGATCAGACCAAATTAAAAATTGAGGGCGCCGATAAGCAACTCGTCGGTCAAGTTACCGCCGAGATTCGCGCTTACTATCCGCCAGAGCCTTATAAAGGCAAGGGCGTGCGTATTGTCGGCGAGTACGCTGAGCGTGTCCGTCGTAAGGAAGGTAAGACCGTCGCCTAACCGCACCACCACCCATGAAAACAGTTTACAAAGCCCAACTCCTCCAGAAGCGCAAATGGCGCATCCGAAAAAAAGTGACCGGTACTGCCGTGCGCCCTCGCCTGAGCGTGAAGTTCTCTGGCAAGCATATCTATGCGCAGGCGGTCAACGACGATACGGGCACGACGCTCGTATTTCTTTCCACGCTTGATCCCGAGACGCGGAAATCAAAAGTGAAGGGCAATGTTGCCGGTGCTAAATCACTTGGCTCAGCTTTTGCAGTCAAAGCTAAAGCTGCTGGCATTACCGGAGTGGTTTTTGACCGTAATGGTCGTCTCTTCCACGGTCGCGTCAAAATTTTCGCTGATGCTGCCCGTGAGGGTGGTCTACAATTTTAATCTCCGCTCATGAATTACAATTCAACCAGATCGTCTTCCGGCCCGCGTTCCAATAAAGAAACTGCCGAGCCCGGTATGTACGAGAAAGTCGTCTTTATTAATCGCTGCGCCAAAGTAGTTAAAGGTGGCCGCCGTTTTAGCTTCTCTGCTTTGTCCGTAGTGGGCGACGGCAAGGGCAATGTCGGTATCGGTTACGGCAAGGCAAACGAAGTGCCAGATGCGATCAAAAAATCCACGGAGTCAGCCAAAAAACGAATGGTATCGGTCAAGCTCAAGGGCAGTACGATTCCGCATGAGGTCCTTGGTGAATACGATGGGGGTAAGGTGTTTCTGCGTCCGGCCTCCACTGGGACTGGCTTGATTGCTGGCGGTGGTGTTCGGGCGGTCCTTGAGGCTGCTGGCGTCCATAATGTTCTGACCAAGTCGATGGGTTCTAAAAACCATATTGCTGTCGTTCATGCTACTTTGAACGGCTTGCGCCAACTTCGGCTCGAAGAAGATTTCAAGGCTCTGCGGGCTTAATTTAATTAATCAAACTCCGAGTCGTGCTTCATTTCTGAAGTACGGCGTCCTAATCAGGAATTACTATCATGCGTCTCCACGATCTCAAAAATGTCCCCGGTGCTGTGCACCGCAAGAAACGCGTTGGCTGCGGCGAAGGCGGCGGTCACGGCAAAACATCTACCCGCGGCGGCAAGGGCCAGAGCGCTCGCTCGGGCAGTTCTATACGCCCCGGTTTTGAGGGCGGCCAGATGCCCCTTTACCGTAAGTTGCCACATCGCGGCTTCAATAATTACGAATTTCGCACCAGCTACGCTGTTGTTAATGTCGGCGACCTTGCGCGGCTTGACGCCACGATTACTGAAGTGAACGCAGAGGTGTTGGCGCATGCCGGACTCGTGCGCGCGGGCATCAAAACGCTTAAGATTCTTGGCGATGGTGAAATCACCCGTGCCCTCAAGGTAACTGCACAAAAATTTACGGGTTCGGCCAAAGCTAAACTCGAAAAAGCTGGCGGCCAGGCTATCACGGCCTGAGTGGGGAAGAGTTAGCCGTCACTCGTTTCTTGCGTAACCCGCCCCTGATCTTCTAAAATGTTTTCTGCCTTCACGAACTCCCTGAAGATCCCTGAGCTTCGCTCACGGATCCTTTACACGCTTGGGTTGCTTTTTGTGGCACGAGTTGGTGCCCATATTCCGCTTCCAGGTATTGATCCGAAGCCGCTACAGGCATTTTTTGCTGATCAAACTGCCAATGGGGGAGGTGCCCTGGTTGGCCTTTATAACATGTTTACAGGTGGGGCTCTCGTTAAGGGGGCTGTCTGCGCTCTTGGCATCATGCCTTACATTAGCGCTTCGATTATTTTCCAGCTTTTGACTGCCGTGGTGCCCATGCTTAGCCGCTTGCAACAGGAGGGGGATGTTGGCCGTCAGAAGCTCACTCAATATACACGATATGCGACTGTCATTATTTGCTTAGTGCAGGGGGTTCTTTTGATTCTAGCGCTCGAAAATCCTGCGCGGCTTTTCTCTGGATTTGATGTAAATCATTACGGACAAATTGTTATCGTTAGTAAATTTTGGTTCATGGTGCAGTCCACCATCTTCATGACCGCGGGCACGATGCTCCTTATGTGGCTTGGCGAACAGGTGACTCAACGAGGTATTGGTAATGGTGTATCATTGTTGATCACTGTTGGAATCTTGGCTGATATCCCCGGGGCAGCTTATTCGACTTATCAACTTTTCTTTGCCCCGATCGGCGTCGCCAAGCTCGGTCTTCCGCAGGGGGTCATGATGTTGGGTCTCTTTATTATTGTTACGATGGGTATCATTGCAGTCACCCAAGGGCAGCGTAAAATACCGGTTCAATATGCGAAGAGAGTGGTCGGTCAAAAAGTATATGGCGGCCAAAGTTCATTTCTCCCGCTGAAGGTAAATTATTCTGGGGTTATGCCGGTAATTTTTGCTAGCGCGATTTTGCTCTTCCCCCAGCAGATTATGTCGCAAGCAGGCGCAGCTTTTAATATTCGCTTCCTGAGTGAATTTGCTGCCGATCTCCTGCGTGGTCATCCGATTTACTATATCGGCATGGGTTCACTGATTTTATTTTTCAGTTATTTCTGGGTTTCAGTAATGTTTAAGCCGATTCAAATTGCTGATGATCTCAAAAAGTATGGCGGCTATATTCCTGGAGTTCGTCCCGGTGAACCGACGGCTAGTTTTCTGGATTTCATCATGACTCGGCTCACTTTGGCTGGGGCTATTTTTCTGACGATTATAGCTATTATTCCAGATGTACTACTATTTGAATTATCAGTACCGCCACGCGTTGCTTATTTCTTTGGTGGTACGGGCATGCTGATCACGGTTGGTGTGATTCTCGATACGATGCGTCAGATTGAGACTTTCCTTTTGCAGCGTCACTATGATGGCTTCCTCAAAAAAGGTCGCATTCGTGGTCGCACGACTTCGGCTAATGTTGCGATCGGTGAAGCAGCCAGCGATAAATCAGTTATGCAACTAACTGCGGTCATGGTTATTATACTTTTAGTTGGTCTGACCGCATGGGCCGTCCGTCACTTTGCTCTTTAATACTTTACTTCGGTGAACAGGGCTGAACACTCCAGCCCCTTTTCCAATTTCGCTTCGGCGAAAGCGAAGGTCATTCTCCTCGGTCCATCAGGCTCGCATTTTGCGAGTTTGATTCTCCTAGGTCGTTCTTTGAATCTTGAGCACGTCTCTCCTGCGTTTTTTGTGCAACAGGAGATTTCGCGACGCACGTCACTGGGCCAACAAGCCCAATTGGCGATCACGCGCGGCTTTGCCGTGCCTGACCAAATTCATCTCGCAGTAATGCGTAAGTGGTTTTGGGCGCGCAAACCCGATGCGGGATTTCTTCTCGAAGATTTCCCGGCTACGCTGCTCCAAGCGTTGGTGTTCGATGAGTGGCTCGAAGCTCGCGGTGAGACTATCACTTGCGGCTTTGCGTCTAATCCGTTTTCCGCGGAACCCGTCTTCACCCACTACCGCACTAACGGGCTTCTGTTAGAAGCCATTCCTGCTGCTGCTTAATGATTCCGATAAAAAACACGGAAGCCATCAAGCGGATGCGCGAATCCTGCCTCATCGCCGCGACGGTACTTGCGCGGCTGAAGGAGCAGGTCCGTCCCGGTATCACGACATACGACTTGGATCAAATCGGCCGCGATCTCATTGCCTCGTTTGGCGCTCGCAGCGCCTGCTACGGCTACCAGTTGCACGCTCAGCGCTATCCAGCCTACACTTGCCTCTCAGTTAATGAAGAGGTGGTTCATGGCATCGGGTCCCTGAAGCGCGTCCTGCGTGACGGTGATATTATTTCGCTCGATGTCGTTATTGAATATAACGGCTATATCGGCGATAATGCTATTACGGTCCCAGTCGGCGCCATTGCGCCCCAGACCGCTAAATTACTGGAAATCACTGAATCCGCTTTGCGTATCGGTATCCAGCAAGCGCTACCCGGTAATCGAATCGGTGACATCTCTTACGCAATCCAAACCTTTGTTGAATCTCATGGTTTCAGTGTTGTGCGAGATATGGTTGGCCACGGAGTGGGTTGCGCGATGCATGAAGAGCCGCAAATTCCTAATTTCGGCCGGCGCAATGCAGGTGAGAAAATTAAACCAGGGATGACCCTGGCGATCGAACCAATGGTTAATTTTGGCCGCTTTGAGGTTAAAACCTTACCCGATGGTTGGACGGTCGTAACTCGCGATGGTTCACCATCTGCTCATTTCGAACATACGGTGCTCACTACTGATTCTGGTCCGGAAATTCTCACGCGTCTTTCCACCGCTTTTTAATTTATACTTTTTATTCACTCTCAACTCCTAACTCTTAACTAAAACATCTATGCCTCGTCTCCTCGGCGTCGAACTCCCCGCCAAAAAGAAAGTCGGCTTCTCCCTCCGCTATATCTATGGCATTGGTCCCGCTCGGGCCGATCTCATCATTGAGGCCGCTGGCCTTGATGCCAACATGCGCGCCTCGGACCTTTCCGAGGAGCAGCTGAATAAAATTCTCCATATTATCACCGATAATAAATGGGTGGTGGAGGGCGATTTGCGCCGTGATATCGCTGGTAATTTAAAGCGCCTTCAGGCCATCAATTGCTACCGAGGTATCCGGCATCGTCGAAGCCTGCCTGTACGCGGTCAGCGCACCAGCACCAATGCTCGTACCCGCAAGGGCCCGCGCAAGACTGTTGGTGTTACCAAGGTCAAGGAAGCCTCTAAATCTTAAAAATAACCTCCATGTCCGAAGAGAAATCTGCTCCCAAGAAGGAAAAGCTGCCTAAAAAGGCCGCCGCTGCTGCTGTCGATGCCGCCCTCGCGGCTTCTGCCGCTCCTGCCGGCAATCGTCCTGATGTTCCCGCTAAGGGCGGCAAGGATAAAGCCCCTAAGGCTGAATCTGCTGCACCTGTAGCTCCCGTTGAATTAGTCGGTGGCGTACCTAAATCCGTCACCGCTGAGGATCTCCTGAAGGAGGAGCTATCTTCTGTAAAGGTCCGCAAGGCTAAGGGATCAAAAAATATTACATCTGGCATCGCTAACATTGCGGCCACGTTCAATAATACGATTGTCTCAATTACAGACGGAAAGGGCAACGTCATCTCGTGGTCGAGCGCTGGTAAATGCAATTTTCGCGGTTCGCGGAAATCGACTGCCTACGCTGCCCAGGTTGTGGCGCAAGATGCCGCTCGCAACGCTATGGCACACGGTCTGAAAGAGGTGCAGATTCGGGTGAGCGGTCCTGGTCTCGGTCGTGATTCAGCCATTCGTGGCCTTCAGGCAATTGGCCTCGAAATTTCCTCTATCATCGACGTAACCCCGGTGCCACATAATGGCTGCCGTCCCCGTAAACGTCGTCGCGTATAATCTGTCTTTTAACCCGCTAACTATTTTTTACCATGGCTCGCTACACAGGACCATCCACCCGCATCAGCCGTCGTTTCGGCCAATATATCATTGGCTCGGCCAAGGTGCTCGAACGCCGCAATTTCCCACCCGGACAGCATGGTCCGAAATCACGGCGCAAGCTTTCCGAGTATGCCGTCGGCCTCGCTGAAAAGCAGAAGCTCCGTTTTATTTACGGACTTTTGGAACGCCAGTTCCGCCGGACCTTCGCCATTGCTAAGAAAGAACGCGGTGTCACCGGCGAACGTTTTCTCCAGTTGCTTGAGACTCGTCTCGACAGCGTGGTGTACTTGCTGGGCTTTGCAAAGAGTCGCGCAGCGGCTCGCCAGTTGGTTAATCACGGTCATGTTCGCGTCAACGGCCGCAAGGTCGACATCGCCAGTTACTCAGTATTGCAGGGCGATGAAGTTGAAATGAAGGCTGTTAATTCTTCCCGTCAACTCGCCACTCGGGCAATTGAAGAAAATCGCGCGCGGGTTGTGCCGGCTTGGCTAACTCGTAATGATGAAGCCCTCAAGGGCGTTGTTACTCGCTTGCCTGCCCGTGACGAAATGGAGCCTTCGATTAACGAACAGCTTATCGTCGAATACTATTCACGCTTCTGAGCCTTTCAGGTTCATTTTGCCAAGGCTCTGCGAGCCGCGGCGGATACTCTCCTACACTCATCCAGTTCCAGTCTCATTCAACTATCATTCCTGCCATGCCCAAGCGCCTCGGAAAGTTCGAAATCCCCTCCAAGCTCACTAAAATCGAGGAGGGTTCCACCAATACCTACGCCAAGTTTATCGCCGAGCCTTTCGAGGCCGGTTATGGACATACCATCGGTAACTCTCTTCGCCGTGTTCTCTTGAGTTCAATTGAGGGCAGTGCGATCAGCTCGATTAAAATCGAGGGAGTGAACCATGAATTCCAAAGTGTGGATGGCGTGGTCGAAGATGTGACTGATATTGTCCTTAATCTTAAAAAGGTCCTGATTCTCTCGGAGAAACGTGAGACGCTAAAATTACATCTGAAAGTTAATCGCGAAGGCCCAGTGACGGCTGGCGATATTCAGGCCGATGCTAACATCAAGATCGTCAATCCTGAGCAAGTTATCTGCACCCTTGATACAAAGCGCACATTTGAAGCAGAGATTGAGATTAAAACCGGTCGCGGTTATTGCCCTGGTGAAAATAATAAAAAAGAAGAACAGGCGATTGGGGTTATTCCGATTGACTCTCTTTTCTCCCCAGTTCGCTTGGTTCGCTACTCGGTCGAAAATACCCGCGTTGGTCAGATTACGGACTATGATAAGCTTGTGCTGGAGATCTGGACTGATGGCCGGATTACACCCGATGATGCACTCAAGCAATCGGCCTCGATCCTTAAACATCACCTAGATGTATTCGATCGCGTCTCGCAGGAAAACTATGAGTTTGAGAGCGTCGCAGCGGAAGTTTCCGAAGAGCAGAATAAGCTCCGCAAGTTGCTTAACATGTCGGTGAATGAAATCGAACTTTCGGTTCGTGCTGCAAATTGCTTAAATAATGCTAATATCACCACTGTGGGTGAGTTAGCCATGAAGACGGAGCAAGAGATGCTCAAGTATCGTAACTTCGGTAAAAAATCACTCAATGAGATTAAAGAGAAGCTTGAGGCACTCGGCTTGTCTCTCGGCATGAAGTTCGACGAACGTCTACTCGACACCAAAAAAGAAGCCTAATTCTTTGAGATCCACAGAAAGTAGTGTGGGGTGAGCAAGAGCCCCTCATGCTACTTTTCCCTATCTATTATTCATTACTTAATTTGGCTCTCGCGCCGTCCGCTGCCGCCCAACGCTGCGACCGGATTGCCGATCGGGGGCCGATAACCTAAAAAACCAATGCGTCACAATAAACATCACGCCTCACTCGGCGTAACTCGCGAGCATCGTAAAGCGATGCTATCTAACATGGGCGCCAGCCTGATTAAGCACGGTCGTATCGAGACCACGCTGACCAAGGCTAAAGCGCTTCGTCCTTTTATTGAGAAGGTCATTACTAAGGCCAAAAATGCAGCGGCTGCGGCGGTAAAGGCCGATGCGATCCATTTGCGCCGTATGGCGCTTAAGGATATTCGCGATGAGGCGGCTGTGACACTCCTCTTTAACGAAAAAGCGACTCAATTTGCTAAGCGTTCTGGTGGCTACACTCGGATTTACAAGCTTGGTCCACAACGCATTGGAGATGCGGCCGAAATGGCCATCATCGAACTGATTAGCGCTGAAGACGAAGGTTACTCTAAATCTCGGGGTAAAAAGAAAGCTGCTAAAAAACCCGGAGTTAAGAAAACCGCCTCGGCGGTTGAAGTTGCTCCGGAAGCGCCAAAGTCCTAATCTTTAGGCGAATTTCTAGAGCCAGTTAGGAGAATTTCAAAAGCGTCGACCTAACGGTCGGCGCTTTTTTATTTCCTCTTGGCTCTCGCGCTACTTGGTGTGAACTAACATCCGTAATCATGCCCCTTAACTTCACCTTTGATCTCATTTCCTATGGAGTGTTGGTAATAGGTAGTTTTGGCTCTCTGTGGCTTTATTACGATCAGAGAGATCGGCAATTTTATGATTCTGAGCGCCGGAAAGTCACATTTCACTGTATTCGTTGTGATCATCTTTATACGAAGAAAAATGGCCACGAGTTAGCGCAATGCCCGCGTTGCGACTATCGAAATACCCGCTTAAAATTCTAATAAATTAGGTGGGCCGCTATCAATACGGGGCATTTTTTTAATTTCACTTTAAGGAAATCTGTTTTAGTTTTTTATATGGCGCAGACAATTGCTGTTCTCGATTTTGGTTCTCAGCTGACGCAGGTCATCGCCCGTCGGATTCGTGAGTGTCAGATCTATTCAAAAATCTATCACTTTAGCACTCCCGCGGCTAAATTGCGTGAAGACGGGGTGGTCGGCATTATACTCTCTGGTGGCCCCCAGAGTGTTTATGCTAAAACTGCGCCCCATCCAGACGCTGATATTTTTAAGCTGGGCGTACCGGTGCTCGGTATTTGCTATGGAGTTCAACTCATGGGCTACTTTCTCGGCGGCAAAGTCGCACTTAGCAAGGCGCGCGAATATGGTCTTGGCCAATTAAGCATCAAGAAACCCGGGAAACTTTTTTCCGGTTTACCCCGAAAGCTTCGAATTTGGAATTCCCATGGGGACAAGCTTACAAAATTACCGCCAGGTTTTGTGGCGACCGCAATTTCTGAAAACTCTCCATTTGCTGGAATTGAAGACCGACGTCGGGGATTTTATGGCATCCAATTTCATCCAGAAGTATTTCATACAGAGCGCGGGGTAGACATAATTCGTAATTTTCTGGTTGGGGTTTGTCATGCTAAGCAGGATTGGACGACCAAGGACTTCATTGTTCAGGCGGTCGCTGATATTCAAGTGAAGGTTGGTAAATCTCGTGTGCTGCTTGGTCTATCGGGCGGGGTTGATTCTTCGGTTGCGGCGGCGTTGTTGCATAGGGCCATTGGCCGTCAACTAACGTGTGTATTTGTTGATAATGGATTGTTGCGCAAAGATGAGCGAAATTATGTAGAGGCGCTCTATCAGCGGAATTTTAAAATCGATTTGCGAGTCGTTGATGCCTCCGCTCTTTTCATTAAGCGCCTCAAGGGGGTTAGCGACCCTGAGACTAAGCGAAAAATTATTGGACGAACCTTTGTTGAGGTTTTCGAGAAATCGCTAAAATCAATCGGCGGTGCGCAGTTTTTAGGGCAGGGTACATTATATCCCGATGTCATCGAAAGTGTTTCTATTGCAGGGAATCCTGCCTCGCTGATCAAAACTCATCATAATGTCGGAGGGCTGCCTGAACGAATGAAGTTGAAGTTAATCGAGCCGCTCCGGGAGTTATTCAAGGATGAGGTCCGTCAAGTGGGGGCGGCCCTTGGGTTGCCGAAGGAAGTGGTTTGGCGTCAGCCCTTCCCTGGTCCTGGATTAGGCGTGCGCGTGATGGGCGATATCACTGCGGAGAAATTAGAAATTCTTCGTAATGCTGATGCCGTTTTACAAGACGAGATGATGCGCTCAGGCTATTACTGGAAGGTCTGGCAGTCATTTGCGGTTTTTCTTCCAGTAAAAACCGTTGGGGTGTTTGGTGATGAACGGACTTATGATTATGTGATTGCTTTGCGCATTGTGGAGAGTGTCGATGCGATGACTGCTGATTGGGCAAAGTTACCTCATGATTTGCTGCAAAAAATATCTAGCCGGATAACTAATGAAGTCCGCGGGGTAAGTCGGGTGGTGCTTGATATCAGTTCCAAGCCTCCGGCGACCATTGAGTGGGAGTAAATTTTTGGATGCAAAGTTCGCATTGGCGACTCTTGGCTTCCTAATCAGGCTAATGAAAACTTGGTTATTGATTTTTATGGCCTGCGTGGTCGGGCTGACCCCGGTCGCGGTGCGGGCAGAAAGTGTTGAGCAGATTATTAACAGGGCGCGGGCTTATCTCGGTAGCGAGAATGCGCTTCAAGCGATCCATACGATTCATTTTATAGGCGCATTAGAAATCGATGCTAACGCGCGGTTGCCGGCGGATATTATATTCCAAAAGGACTATCGGCAGCGCATCACGGTAACTTTCCCCAAGTATATCGAGACCACAGCGCTTGATCATTATGATGCCTGGCAAAAGCGCCTTAACCCAGCTGATCCGATTCATTGGCAGCTTAGTTTATTGGACGGAGCTCAAGTAAAGCGACTCCGCGCTAATACGTTAGAAAATCTCAGCTTTTTCTCAGGCCTCGACCAGCATGGTGGCCTGATTCAGTTGGCAGGGGTGGTTACAGTTGATGGGATTACATGTGTGAAATTATCTTTTATTCATGCGAGCAATATAATCTTTCAGCGCTATTTTGATCGAACTACAGGTCGTCTCGTAAAGACTGAGACCGAAAGCGGTGGGGAAATTCGCGAAGTGGGGGAAATCATTGTTCGCGGTGTTCGTTTTCCTAAAAAAGTTATCAATAAATCTGCTAATGGCCAGGCTACCACCATCGTTTTTGATCAGGTTATCTTAAATGAGCGGATTCCGGTTAGTGAGTTCGCTGTGCCGGTGGTGCCTACGCAAACACATTGAGTCAGTCAGAGTGACGCTGGGGTGGTATTAATTCTACCAAGGGTTAGGTGGAAATCTAATGCCTGCTTTTCAGTAGCGAAGAACAGCGGCTTTGCTTTGCAACAGGGCGAATTTCTGTTCTTTTAGTTTCTTACCTCATGCAAAAGACCGCCCTGCTTAAGATCGACGACAAAGAAATCGCCTGCCCAGTTATGACCGGGACAGAAGGAGAGTTGGCCATCGACGCTCGCAACCTGCGCAAGGACAGCGGTTATATTTTTTATGACCAAGGTTATGGTAATACTGGCTCCTGTGAGAGCGCGATTACCTTCCTGGATGGCGACAATGGCATCTTGCGTCACCGGGGCTACCCTATTGATCAACTCGCAGGTCGTAGCGAATACGTAGAAACTGCTTATTTGATGATCTACGGTGAACTGCCAAATCAGCAGCAACGTACGGCCTTTGGTCAGCGCTTGCGCGAGAATGCGGCCATCGAGACGCAGATGCAGAAAATTTTTGAAGGGTTCCCCAAGGATGCACCGCCGATGGCGATGTTATCTTCGATTGTGGGTTCACTGGCGGCGCATTACCCGCAATTGGCCACCAATAATTTCGAGAAAGATCTGCAGCAATTTGACCTCGCGGCGGCGATGGCCATTTCAAAAATTCGTACGATTGGTGCGATGATTTACCGCCACTCGCGGGGCTTGCCGTTTTTGCACCCCAAGGATTTGCCGTTTTGCGATAATTTTTTGCACCTCATGTTTTCTGAGCCCTATCAAGATTACGTCTTGGTTCCAGAAGTTACGAAGGCGCTGAATCTCATTTTGCTCATGCATGCTGATCATGAGCAAAATTGCAGTACGTCGACGGTTCGTATGGTGGGTTCGAGTGGCGCCAATTTATTTACTTCGCTTTCTGCGGGTATCAATGCGCTATCGGGTCCACTGCACGGTGGCGCCAATACGGCAGTCATGCAAATGCTACAGTCTATTCATGATGAGCATGATGATGGCACGAGATTTATTTCGGCGGCCAAAGGTGGCAGTAAGAGCAACCGACTTATGGGATTTGGGCACGCGGTTTATCGCAATTTTGATCCGCGGGCGCGGATTATTGGCGAAGCTTGCAGCGTGGTGCTCGCCAAATTAGGCAAATCGGATCCGCTGCTGGAGATTGCTAAAAATCTGGAACAGGCTGCGCTGAAAGACGATTACTTCATCTCGCGGAAGCTCTATCCCAATGTCGATTTTTACAGCGGGATCATTATGCGGGCGCTAGGCGTGCCGACTAACATGTTCACCGTCTTATTCGCTATGGGTCGAGCGCCAGGCTGGATCGCTAATTGGCGCGAGGTCGCCTCGAATCCCAAAGGTCGTATTTACCGCCCTCGGCAAATCTACGTTGGTCCAGTTAAGCGCGATTATGTGCCTATTCAGCAGCGTGGCTGAGGCACCGGTCGCCGCCGAAAGTTAAGCCGCGGTGTCGCTCTTGGGCGGCTGGGTATTTTTCGGAGGTGGCGATTTAAGGATTTGGTCAAGCGTTAGACCTGTAGCGACTTGGAGCCCCTTCAGGAGTCGCCAGAGAGCATACATCATCATGGCCATGCTGGGTATTGAGATGCCGAGGAGACTGACCCAATGCATGCGGGCTAGTTCCTGATTAAATATTTCGGTGCCCGGTACGCTTCTGATAATCAAGCGAGCGAAGCCGTAGTTGAGCGCGGCGCTGAGCAAAAACGACGCGGCCAATAAATGACTGGCAGATCTCATTAAGCGCTGGAATTCGAGCTGCATTCCGCGCTCGTTGAGGGCGATCTCTACTCGCTCAACATCGATGACTTGGGGATTGTAGAGCATCTCATGAACGAGGGGTTCCTTCGCCTTCATGGAGGCAAGTACGGCGATCCCGATGAGGGCTGGCAGCGCGCCATCTTTCACCGCAAACCAAAAACCATCGAGATTCATTAATCCAAACCCACCTGAGATCAGAACGCTGCTAAAGCCGATAATAGAAATGAAATTCATTCGTCGCCGGCGAAAAAAATCATGGATGCCGTAGGCGAGAGGAAAGATCAGCGCGACAAGTAAGCCTGCTTTGGGGCCTAGGAGTTGATCGCTGCTGCACCAGGACATAATCGCGGTGGGCAGGCCAACATTGCAGATAAGATTCAGTAGGAGATTCTCGGGTTTAGGCTTAGAGGGAGTCGCAGGCATGGGCTTGAGAGAAGGGTAACGAGGTAAAACGGAAAGGAAGAAACTACGCTAATGGTAAATTTCCTGATTCCCAGTATTCTTAATTTCAGTATTATATTTCTTAGATGATTCTTCTGGGCGTAAATATTGATCATGCCGCAACTTTGCGACAGGCGCGTTACCGACCGTTCGGCGATGCTGTGGGCGGTAATATTGAGCCGGACCCAGTAGCGCTAGCATTGCGATGCGAGCAGGCCGGTGCGGATGGAATTACGATTCATCTACGCGAGGATCGGCGTCATATTCAAGAAAGTGATGTGCGGCGTTTGGAGGCAGTTAAAAAAACTCGCTTGAATCTTGAGATGGCTTGTACCCCGAGCATGACTAACTTTGCTTTGCAGTTGAAGCCGCACTCGGTGTGTCTCGTTCCAGAGAGTCGTGAGGAAATCACGACAGAAGGGGGGCTCGATGTGGTGAAAAATTTAGAGCGAGTGGCGCGGGTGACGGATGCCATGAATGCGGCCGGCATTAAGGTAAGTCTTTTTATCGATCCGGATCTTGAGCAAATCGAGCTCGCCGCTCAGTTGAAGGCTACCTGGGTTGAGTTGCATACGGGGGCTTATGCCAACGCCTATTATAGTGCGGGAAGAGCGGTTGAGTTTGGGCGTTTAATTACGGGTGCTCGGCAGGCGCACGGTGCTGGGCTCATCGTTAATGCGGGGCATGGGATTAACTATATTAATATCGCGGAAATTCGCACCCTGCCACATCTGTATGAATTAAACATCGGTCACAGCATCATGAGTCGTGCTTTATTCAGTGGTATTGATGAGGCCGTGCGCACGATGAAAGTGCTGATGAATCCTGGCCGGTAGTGCGATGCGATGTGTGAATCCTGCTGGATCAACCTTCTATTTTTGGATGTTAATTTATGCGCTATTCGCTTCTCGCTGAAGGCGACTGAACTATGAATATCACCCTTCCCCCTGGCGGTACCTTGATTGGCCTTGGCTGTGACCTTATTGAGGTTGAGCGCATTCAGGCCATATTAGCGAAGCATGGTGAGCGTTTTCTGAAACGGATTTTTACTGAAGAAGAGCAAGCGTACTGCAACACGCTCAAATATTCTCACAAACACTACGCGGCGCGCTGGGCGGCGAAGGAGGCGGTTTCGAAATGTTTTACGACCGGCATAGGTGAGCACCTCGATTGGACTTCGATCTCAGTTTATCACGGGGCGCGGAAGGAGCCGTTGGTGCGCCTAGATGCAAAAGCGGCGGCGCTTCTCCAGGCAGTTGGCGCGACGCATGTGTGGCTGACTTTATCACATACGGAGAGCCATGCGATGGCAGTGGCTGCATTAGTGTCTCATCGTTGAGCGCTGCAGGGTGGCCGCCTTATATTGGCGTTAGGTTTTAGGGTCTGACCCAAGTCTGGGTGGTTATTGCTTTTCTCTATCGGCAGCGCTGCGTAGGATCATGGAATGGTTCAGCCGGCATCAGTCCCTGTTTTAAGTTGTGCGGAGTCTCAGGTATGGGAAGCAGGTCTGCTTAAAAATCAGGGACAGGAGTGGTTGGCGATGCAGGCGGCGGGGGAGGGTCTGGCAAAGGCGCTCGAGCGAGATTTTTTAGAGATTGGTGGATTGCCCGCGGCGCCGCGTTTGTTGGTCTTGGTGGGGAAGGGGCACAACGGAGGTGATGCTTTATTGGCGACGCAATTTTTGCTTAAGATGCGGCCCGCCGGGACCGTCGATATAGTGATAACTTCTCTGCCGGCTACTCTGCGGCCACTGACGGCACGTGCATTGACTGAGTTACGTCTCACTGGAAACGTACGGGTGCGCGACGTTACTTTGATTGAATTGAAGGAAGAGCTGGCGAGTTACGATGTATGTTTAGATGGAATTTTTGGTTTTCGATTTCGACTTCCGCTGGATGAGGCCACTTCGGAATTGTTGGCATGGGCCAATACGCATCCGCGGATTCGCCTGCGCGCGGCGGTGGATTTACCCAGCGGATTGAGCGAGGTGAATGCACCTAGTATTTTTCGCGCAGATTTTACCTATGCTACGGGGATCGTAAAGTCGGTGGTGCTGCGGCCGACTAATGCGCATTGGGTGGGGCGGGTTCGTTTGGTTGATCTTGGGTTTTTCAAAGCAGCTGATGTATCATCCGCCCCCCTAAATCGGGTGTTACAGCCAGCAGTGCTTAGCCAATTGACTCAATGGCGGTCACCCCATTCGGACAAACGTGCTTTTGGGCATCTCTTGGTGATCGGTGGATCACTTTTTTATCCAGGTGCAGTCCTTTTGACGGTTCGCGCGGCTCTGCGTAGTGGCGTGGGCTTAGTGACTGCCTTTGTTCCTGAATTTCTAGTGCCTGAATATGCTGCGCGTTATCCGGAGGCTATGTGGGTGGCTTGCCCTAGCAACGCCGCTGGAGGGTTAGCCTCGAGTGTGCTTCCCTTGGTGCGTGCGCGGTTAGCTCGAGCAGATGCTGTATTAATTGGGCCAGGCTTAGGTGCTGAGCCAGCCACCATTGGTTGGGTGGTGCAGTTGGTTCAAGAGTTGAAGGTGCCAGTCGTGCTGGATGCTGATGCCTTGCGCCCTGAAGTGATCGCGGCGGCCATGCCGGGATCACTGATTGCAACGCCACACCAAGGAGAATTTCAACGTATTGCCGCGGGGCTAACTTTGCCGGAATATTGTAAAAAACATGCGGCGGTGGTGGTGTTAAAAGGTCCGCGCACGCAAATTTGCAGTCAGTCTTTCGCGGATGATCAGCTCAGCAGTGGCGGCGCGATTATCTATCACTCGCTGAGTGGCGGGCCTATTTTGGCGCGCGGGGGTAGCGGGGATATGTTGGCGGGTCTGATCGGGGGATTGCTGGCACAGAAGCCTTCAGACCTATTGCTGGTAGCATGCCAAGGAGTGGTGTGGCATGGTCGTGCTGCTGATTTACTAGCTCGCGCTCGGGGCCAGGTTGCCGTAGAGATTTCCCAACTTCTAGAGCAGCTTGGGCCGGCGCTCACCCCACTGCATGATTGATTTATTAACGGAGCGTCAGGCGTTCATGGTTTTGAACGACCTGCCGAATATTGGACCGATCACTTTGAATCGCCTCCTCGAGGAATTCGGCGGTGATCCGCGAGCAATCCTCGATACGAATCAACGCCGGCTCGAATCTGTGCGCGGCGTAGGCCCGGAGACGAGTGCTGCTTTGCTCAACTGGCGCACGCATTTTGATTTACCGCGGGAAGAGGCCTGGCTCATCAAGGCAGAGGCAGCTTTTATCACCCCGCGCGATGCAGGTTATCCGCGCTTATTGCGGGAGATTAATGATCCGCCGATTGGGCTTTATCGCAAAGGTGATTATTTATTTGAGCAGCCCTGTATCGCGGTGGTGGGTAGTCGGCGGACGACACTATACGGGCAGGCCATTGCAAAAAAATTAGGTGCCCAGCTCGCTCAACTTGGATTTTGTGTTGTGAGTGGATTGGCTCGCGGCATCGACACGGCGGCGCATGAGGGGGCGCTTTCGGTTGGGGGGAAGACGGCGGCGGTGCTTGGCTGTGGCATCGATATTGTTTATCCACCAGAGAATCTTGATCTTTACCGGAGGATCGCAGCCACTGGCGCGGTGTTATCAGAATTTCCGTTTGGTCGAAAAGCAGATCGACAGTCATTTCCTATGCGCAATCGCGTGGTCTCCGGTATGAGCGAAGGTGTCGTGGTGGTCGAAAGTGATGTGCAGGGTGGTGCCATGATCACGGCGCGCTTTGCGGGGGAGCAGGGGCGCTTAATTTTTGCAGTTCCAGGGCGCATTGACCAAGCGACGAGTTATGGGTGCCACCAGCTTATTCGTGATGGCGCGACGCTGCTCACAAGTGTGGATGACATCGTGTCTGAACTGAGTTACCTTAACGGGCTGCATCCAAAAATAGCAGCGCTGACGGATGAGCCGAGTCTGCTGGAGCAGCTCCTGCCGCAACTGGATATGTATGAGAAAAGGATAATTGAATCTTTTAAGGGAGGCGCGTTGCTTGGGATTGATGCGATTACCGCACTCACTGGTTTTACAGTTCCAGTGACGGCGGCGGCCTTAATGGGTTTAGAGCTAAAAAAGCTCGTTTCCAAACGAGCTGATGGCACCTTCGAAGCTCGCTAGCATAAGTTAATTCTATTTTTTATGAAAATTAAATGGCTGGGATTCATCGGAGCATTTTTATTTTTAGGGGCTCACAATGTCGGAGCTGCTGAGGCGATAGCGAAGCATGCCATTACCCATGAAGATGTCTGGTTGATGAAGCGTGTTGGCGCACCTGTCCCAAGCCCTGATGGAAAGTGGGTAGTTTTTTCAGTAACGGAACCTGCTTATGATGCAAAAGAGCAGTGGTCAGATCTCTGGTTGAAATCGCTCAGCGATGGCGCTCCGGCTCGGCGAATTACTTACAGCAAGGCCGGTGAAGGTGGGGCCACTTGGTCGCCAGATAGCCGAAAATTAGCCTTCACGGCTAAGCGAGAAGGAGACGAAGCGGGGCAGGTTTACGTGCTTGATCTAGCGACTGGAGGTGAAGCCGAGCGTATTACCATGCTATCGACGGGCGCCAGTGCGCCTAAGTGGAGCGCAGATGGTCGACGCTTGCTTTTCGTGAGCAATGTTTATCCCGGGGCCGAGGATGATGCTGCTAATAAAAAAGCGGCTAAAGAACGCAAGGACCGCAAATTTAGTGTACGGGTCTACGAACAATTCCCTCCACGGTTTTGGAATCAGTGGCTGGATGATCGGAAGGCCCATCTTTTCGTGCAAGAGGCACGCTCTGGCGCGGTAGCGCGAGACTTGCTGGCTGGTACTCAGCTAGCGGCCAGTCCTGGTTTTGGCGGTTCATTTGGTGATGATGGCCAAAATTTAGAGGCGGAGTGGACGCCAGATGGAACTGCAGTTATTTTTACCGCACTCATAAATCGCGAGGCGGGGGCGCGGGCCTCGGTCAATTCGCAAATTTTCCAAGTACTGTTGAGTGGGGGTGAGCCCCAGCGCTTGACCAATGATAATTATAGCTACGGCCAGTTGGGGTTTGCTCCCAATGGCGATCAATTAGTCTGCGCCGTTGATTTTAATACGGCAGGCAAAATTTATGATATCACGCGGCTAGGCAGCTTTTCTTGGCCCTGGAGAAGTTCTACCCCCAAAATTATTACTGATTCGTTCGATCACTCGATTTCCCGTTACGCTACGCCGGCTGGAGTAGATCGTATATTCTTTACCTTCGAGCAGGCCGGTTTGGATAAGTTATATTCTGTGAGCTATGCGGGCGGAGATGAGCGTGCTGAGGCATCACCTGTGGCCGGGAGCATTGGCGCGTTGCGGGCGGGCGGTACGGCATTAGTGGGACTATGGGAAAGTGCGACGAGTCCGGCCGAGGTATATTCATTTAATGGGTCGCCGACAGCGCTCACTCAGATCAACGCGCCCCAGGTGGCCGCGATCGACTGGTTGCCGCTCGAGCATTTTACCTTCAAGGCGTTGGATGGCCGCGAAATTCATAATATGATTGTGCGGCCAGCGGGCTTTGATCCGGCAAAGAAATATCCACTCTTTGTGGTTATCCACGGAGGCGCGGCCAATATGTGGCATGACGCCTTTGGGTTACGCTGGAATTACCATTTATTAGCTCAGTCCAACTATGTCTTATTGCTGACGGACTATAAAGGTTCGACTGGCTACGGTGAGGAATTTGCCCGTGCGATTCAATGTGATCCGCTGAAGGGGCCCGCCGATGAAATCAATCAAGCGGCCGCTGAAGCGGTAAAGCGTTATGCTTTTATTGATGGTTCACGCCTTGCAGCGGGCGGGGCTAGTTATGGTGGCCATTTGTCTAATTGGCTGCAGGCAACCACCACGCGCTATAAATGTATTATTTCTCATGCCGGTGAGGCGGACCTCATGATGCAGTGGGGAACGAGCGATAGTGTTTTTAGTCGTGAGGTGAACAGTGGCGGTCCTATTTGGGGCGACAGCAAAGTATGGCGGGAGCAAAGCCCAGCGCTGCAAGGTGGTAACCGCGAAAAGGGGACGGGCTTTACGTCGCCAATTTTAATTACGGTTGGCGAACAAGATTACCGCGTGCCGATGAATAATGCACTGATGTGGTTTACTTTAAATCAGCGCTTAAATGTCCCCAGTCGGTTGCTCGTATTTCCTGAGGCCGGTCATCATATTCTACGCGGAGAGGATAGTCGCTATTGGTATGGAGAGGTGCACGCGTGGTTGGCCAAATATCTCAAATAAGGCGGGGTGACGCATCGGCCAGTCTCATCGCTTAACCCGGTGGCCAAGCCAAGGAGCGCTGACCGAGTAAGTGTACATGCAGGTGTGGCACGCTTTCGCCGCCGTCACGGCCTTGGTTGATGACGAGGCGATAGCCAGATTCAGCAATGCCCAGCTGCTTGGCTACATTGGAAGCGGTGAGTAAAAGATGCCCAAGAAGAGCTTGATCACTCGCGCTGGCATTACCGATGCGTGGAATGAGTTGTTTGGGGATGATGAGCACATGAATGGGCGCTTGGGGGGTCACATCATGAATGGCGATGCAGAGTTCGTCCTCGTGCACAAATTTTGCGGGAATTTCTCGGCCGATTATTTTTTGAAAAATAGTTTTCATGGCAAAGCTGCCGGTGGCTCGTTTCCGGCGAAAATTTACAGGAACAGCAGATTGAGCGTAGCGTGCCGCAGTGAGCGAGCGGCGGCCAGTTCTCGGATGAAAGTGAGTGTTTCATCGTATTCGCGGCGGCGGCGCTCGGTCCAGCGTTTGCTGGGTGGGCAATGAGCCGTGCGCAGATTAGTGATAAGCAGGGTCGATTCGGAGTAAGCGGCCAGTTGTTTTAAGCCCTGCATGACGCTCGCACGCGTGAACAGTGGAGTGGCGCCGGTATAATCAGCGCTAGCATCCCAGTGAAAAAATCCATGCTCCGATTGAGCGGAGCAGAGCCGTTGGAGTAAGAGAGCTGCTGCTTTAACAAAGGCGGGGTCGCTGGGCGCCCGTTCTTCGGCTTCGCCCAGAGAGGTGCTGATGGCCTCATCAATTTGTTGTGCCAGATAGAGATCGTGCCCGGTCAGTGGGGCAAAAAGGGCGTTAAGAAAATGCAGCCGGCGCAGTTGCAGGGGGCGCGTCATTTCTTGGCTTTCACGGTCGCGGGTTGGTCGTTGGGGCTAAGATTACTGATTTCATCGACGAATTCAGAGACATCGCGAAATTCTTTATACACTGAAGCAAACCGCACGTAGGCGACTTGATCGGTCTTCCGGAGACGCTGCATGACATGTTCGCCAATTGCGCTGGTCGGGACTTGATTGTCGTAGAGGGCTTCGACGGCATCGAGCACATCCTCGATGAGCATGGTCATTTGCTCATTATCAATCGGACGTTTATGGCAGGCGGCGCGGACGGCGCGAAAAAGTTTATCACGGTCGAAGGGCTCTTGGCGGCCATCGCGCTTAACCACTACCATGCTATCGCGCACCAGGGTTTCTGAAGTGGTATAACGATTACCGCATTCGAGGCATTCTCGCCGGCGACGGGTATTATTGCCATCGCGGGCAATGCGCGAATCGATTACTTTATCGGCGATAGAGGTACACTTAGGGCAGCGCATGACTTTAAGGCAGGGCGAGGAAATTTTGAAGAATCCGCATACCGCCTTCGGTGGCGATGGACTCAGGATGAAATTGGACACCGTAAATAGGGAAATGTTTATGGCGTAGGCCCATTATTTCTCCTTCGGCGGTTTCGGCCGTGATGGTTAGGCAATCTGGCAAGCTAGAGCGCTCGACTAAAAGGGAGTGGTACCGGGTCGCAGTGAAAGGTGAGGGCAGCCCTTTAAAAATATCAGTCCCGCGGTGCTGAATGGGCGAGAGTTTGCCGTGCATTTGGCGATCGGCGCGGATGACTTTTCCGCCGAATTGCTGGCCAATGGATTGGTGGCCAAGGCAGACGCCGAGAATAGGCTTTTTACCGGCAAAAGTTTTTATCAGATCGAGACTTACGCCGGCTTCACTCGGGGTGCATGGTCCCGGAGAAATCAGGATGCGGTCGGGGTTTAATTTTATGGCATCGGTAGATGACAGCTCATCGTTACGGAAAATGCGCATAGCAACCCCCAGCTGGCCAAAATATTGAACCAGGTTGAAGGTGAATGAATCGTAGTTGTCGATGACCAGCAGCACTTTTGATCAATCTACCTCGTAATTGACAGAGGGTCAAGACCGCGGACAGGGTGGGGGTACCGTTATGAGACGGATCCTCGGTCGCCCGGTACTGCAGTAAGATGAATTGCTGCTCTAGCCTAAGACTGACTTATTATAAAAGGCCCAATGCTTCCTCCCTTTAAACTCCTCCAAACGGATCCCTCGACCGCTGCCCGCCGTGGTCGTTTGAGTACATTGCATGGTCAAATTGAGACTCCGATTTTTATGCCGGTTGGTACGCAAGGGACGGTCAAGGCTCTGACGCCGGTGCAGATTCAGGAGACGGGTGCGCAAATTATTTTAGGGAATACTTATCATCTGAATTTGCGCCCAGGCTCTGAGTTGGTGCGAGATCTCGGTGGTTTGCATAAATTCATGGGATGGGATGGGCCAATTTTAACTGATAGTGGCGGATTTCAGGTTTTTAGTTTGGCTAAGCTCCGCGAGATTCGTGACGACGGCATTGCGTTTGCGTCACATATTGACGGCCAGAAACTTTTCCTGGGGCCGCGCGAGGTCATGACTATTCAGGCTAATTTGGGGTCAGACATTGCCATGGTCATTGATGAATGTCCGCCTTGGCCCTGTACTCGTGAGGAGTGCCGTCTAGCCATCGATCGCAGTCTGCGCTGGGCTCAGCAGTGTAAACAGATCGCCACAGATAATAATTTCCTGGGATCGGGGCATCATGTTTTCGCAATTATCCAGGGTTCGACCTTTGATGATCTGCGGCGCGAGGCCGCGGAATCGCTGGCGGCACTTAATTTTCCGGGTTATGCGGTAGGTGGTGTCAGTGTGGGCGAGCCGGAGCCCGAGATGTTGAAGCAAGTGGCGGCCACCATACCCTTTATGCCAGCAGACAAGCCGCGCTATACGATGGGGCTGGGGACACCGCCACAGATCCTCAAGATGATCGCGCTCGGGGTTGACCTCTTTGATTGTGTGCACCCCACGCGCGTGGCTCGTAATGGGGCGGCCTTTACCCCAGATGGCTTGATCAATTTGCGCAACGAGCGTTATCGCACAGATCCTAGGCCGCTGGTTGAGGGATTAGATAATTATACTTGTCGGCAATTTTCCCGCGCTTACTTGCGTCACTTGGTCATGGCGGGTGAAATTCTCGCGAGCACTTTGATTAGTCTGCATAACGTGCATTTCTATCTCGACCTGATGGCGCAGGCTCGAGCGCACATTGCGGCTGGCGATTACGGATCTTGGCACCGCGCTTGGATCGAGCGCTTTGAGGCCGGTGAGCGCGCCGCTAAAAATGCGGTCGCGGGTTGATGCTCAGCGCAGTTTATCCCATCGAGCTAATAGATCTGTTTTTAACAGCGTAGTTTCGGTGGTCTCGGATAAGGCGATGACTTGAGTCCCCGCGCCAGCTCGGCCTAACAGTAAAATCCACCGATCGGATTGGCCGGTAACGATGCGAGGAAAGTTAGTCGCGATATCTTTTTCTTTGGCAAATAATAGATAGCGAGTTCCCTGGGGGAGCTGGCGGGCCTGTTCAGCTAGCCGCACATCCCATTCGGCATCGAATTCGAATCGTAAAGATAGCTCATCCTGCTGATTAAGCGTTACCAAGACTGGTGCACTAAGTCGGCGCTTGTTGATAGTGATTACGCCAGCCTTGAAATGGATTCTGTGTCCCGATCTTGGGAAATCCCAGAACTCAACAAGGTTATCATGCCATGATTCAAGCACTGCTGGATCATGAATATGGGCGATATCGCTATCTAATACATTCGGATCGAGAAGATTTCGGCCTAGGCCAATTGAACCAGTGAAGCCAAGGAAGGGGAGTAAAGTAGGGCCGATATCCAAAGTTGAGCCGAGGCGGGGAATGCTCGCTCCATTTTTAATTTTTGGGTCAAGGATCAGGAATAAATTTTTTCGGATGCCCCGATCGAGTAAGGCGGTGGCCTCATTAGGCATAGCGATGTGATCAGAAATAATAACAATAACAGTATCTTTACCCCAGGTTGAAGCTTGGACGCGCCGTACGAACTGAGCGATGTGATGGGCGGAGGTTTTAACCGCGGTCAGCATTTGATTACTGCCATCACCGTACGGAGAGAGTGCATCTGTTTTTGAGGGCAGACCGTGGGGAGAGTGTGTATTAAGAGTTAATAAAAATAAGCCAAATGGCTGGTGGTTGGCTGCGAGCTCTGTGTAGCGATCATAGGCGAGGTCAAGTAGGCTATCATCATACAAGCCCCAGCCGTTAATATAAGTGGGGTCTTTGAGCTTAGGTTCTAATTCTGTTCGGCCCAAGACCTCATCAAAATGGTGGCTGTGCAAAAACTTCCCCTTCCCGCCAAAATTTAAATCAGCTCCCCCCATAAAAGCTAATCGATAGCTCTCTTGGTGCAAGAGATCGCTCAGACCAATTGCTCCAGGCAAGAATGTATCCATGCCTGACATCGAGTTGGGGTGTGAGGGAGTAATCAGCGGAATAGCGCAATTGCTAGCCACAAATCCTCCCATGGTAAACCCAGTGCCAGGTAACGAATCAATGTTAGTAAAAGAAATTCCGCTTTTCTCTAATTGTTGCAGTTCAGGCACTAAGCTTGGGAAAAGTTTATTATCCAAGTAGGTGCGTTCTAAGCTTTCTCCATAAATAAAAATAAAACTTTTCGGCCGTGGTGCGATGCGCTGGATTATGGGCCGGTGATAATTTTCGTAGAAATCTTTTGCAGCTTTGGTCGGCCAATTTAACTGCGCTAAATTCTTGATAGCGGGGTGGCATGAGAGGGCCCCAATGACCAATATGAAGGCAGCACTTAAAAATCTAGGGCGTATCAGGCTAAGTTGCCCCCAGCGGGTGCTTTTTTTGGCCAAGAAAATGAAAATGAGTAGACCGGTAGCTGTTAGCAGCACACTGGGTAAGCGGTCATAAATGGCCCCAGCATTTAAGAAGCCATAATACAGGTGGAAGATCGTCGCGCCATTAATACCATTCCCCGTAATATTATTTATCGCTAGCCATGCAGCAGAAAGCGCGAGATGAAGGGCAACTATACCTGTAAATATGAGGTGAGTGCGGAGGCTTTTCTTGGTAAGAGTGAAGCAGATAATGCTGCTGCCTAGTAGCAAGTGGCTGGTGAGAAGGAGGAAAATCACTGAAAATAAATAAGATGATGCGACTTGATGAGAGATGGTTAAGTTAGAATTTAACCGAGTCGCTTAATCAGCGTGACGAAAATATTCACGATGGGGTTACAGGTGATAGGAAATGAATACAATTTATTGCTATTTATGTGTGCGTGGGGGGGGGGGCGTCAAGTCATTGCCTGCATTGTATTCATATTTTGACGGAATTTTAGAACGATAGGGTCCCGTACAGCTACGCGAACAATCGCCACAGAATATAACGCGTGATGGCCTGCGCTGGCAGCCTATGACTGCAGGCTCGCCAAGGTGCTTGGGCTCTCTTTTACTGGGCCTTCCTCTTATTATGCGCATTCTCATCACCGGTGGAGCGGGGTTTTTGGGCAGTCATCTTTGCGACAAACTTCTCGCGCAAAAACACGAGATCGTCTGTCTCGATAATCTTTTCACGGGCAGTAAGGCTAATATCGCGCACTTACTGGATCATCCCAATTTTGAATTTGTACGGCACGATGTGATTGATCCGTTCAAGTATGAGGTGGATCAGATTTACAATCTAGCCTGCCCGGCTTCGCCGCCGCATTATCAGTTCAATCCCATCAAGACCACCAAGACCTCAGTGATGGGGGCGATTAATTGCCTCGGTCTGGCCAAACGGGTGAAGGCTCGGGTCTTTCAGGCGAGTACCTCTGAAGTTTATGGTGATCCTTCGGTGCATCCCCAGCCTGAGTCCTATTGGGGTAATGTTAATCCCATCGGGCGTCGCTCATGCTATGATGAAGGCAAGCGTTGTGCGGAAACGCTCTTGTTTGACTATCATCGTGAGAACAAGGTCGATATCCGCGTGGTTCGTATTTTTAATACCTACGGTCCGCGGATGCACCCCAATGATGGGCGAGTTGTTTCCAATTTTATCGTCCAAGCGCTCAAGGGTGAAAATATTACTGTTTATGGCGATGGCCAGCAGACCCGCTCCTTTTGCTATGTGGATGATTTGCTTGAGGGATTTGTGCGCTTAATGGAGCAGACGGACACGGTTGGACCGGTCAATTTAGGTAATCCCGGGGAATTTACGATGCTCGAGCTAGCTGAGCAGGTGCTTAAGCTCACGAAGAGTAAGTCTAAGATCGTCCACAAAGCGCTCCCGGCCGATGACCCCAAGCAGCGTCGTCCCGATATTACCCTCGCCAAAAAATATCTAAAGTGGGAGCCCAAGGTACCGCTGGCACAAGGGCTCAAGCTGACGATCGATTATTTTAAGACCAAGGTCTGAGGGAGCGCGCGTCCCAGCGGGGCAAGTGGTTTGCTAAATTTTTGATTCGAAGCGATTTGCGGGAAGGGGCAGGTGAGCGATTTGTCATTTGCCAACCCGCTGTTGGCGGCTAACAATTATACTTCTTTTCATGCTAAGCTTCATCCTTAAGAAATTCTCGGGCCGCCACCATCGCAAGTACGTTGAAAAATGCCGCCCGGTCGTCGTGCGCATCAACGAATTTGAGCAACAATATCAGCGGCTCAACGATGAGCAGCTCCAGGCTAAGACCGCGGAGTTTCGGGCGCGGGTTCAGCAGGGTGAGACACTGGATCAAATTCTCCCCGAAGCTTTCGCGGCTGTTAAAAATGCCGCGCGTCGGCTCTGTGGGCGTAAGGTGCTGGTTTGCGATCATGAACTTACTTGGGACATGGTACATTTTGATGTGCAGCTGATTGGTGGAATTACGCTGCACGAAGGTCGGATCGCGGAAATGGCTACTGGCGAGGGCAAGACGTTAGTCGCAACGCTGCCGCTTTATCTTAATGCGCTGACGGGGAAAAATGCGCAGCTGGTGACCGTTAATGATTACTTAGCGCGCCGCGATTCTGAGTGGATGGGGCACTTGTATAATTTTTTGGGTATCACCGTTGGTTGCATCCAGCAATCGATGCACTCCGAGAGCCGGCGGGAGATGTATAACCGCGACATTACCTACGGCACCGCTTCGGAATTTGGGTTCGATTACCTGCGCGATAACGGCATGGCCACGCGCAAGGAAGATCAGGTGCAGCGCGACCATTTCTACTGCATCGTCGACGAAATCGATTCCATTCTCGTCGATGAGGCGCGCACGCCTCTCATTATTTCAGGGCCCGCGCCGATTGAGCGCGAACAACCCTTTACCCGATTGCGGCCTGGCGTGGAAGAGTTGGTCAGTGCCCAATTGCGGCAGATCAATAATCTCGTGAAGGAAGCGGGCGATATTCTCGCTAAGGCTGAGGCAACTCCCGAGCAGCGGCAAGACGCGGCAATGAAAATGCTCCAGGTTAAATTGGGTATGCCGAAGAATAAGCAACTTCTCCGGCTGCAAGAAAATCCAGAATGGCGTAAGCTGCTCGATAAAACAGACGTCGAGATGCACAGTGATTTTAACAAAGACGAGCTCTACAAATACAAGGAGCAACTTTTCTTCACCATCGACGAAAAGAATCATCAAGCCGATTTGACCGAAGTGGGCCGGACTAAGCTGCGGCCGGATGATCGAGACGCTTTCGTGCTGCCAGATCTCGCCACTATTTTTATCGATATCGAAAAGGATGCGACGCAGACGCCTGAACAAAAAGAGCAAGCCAAGCGAGCGGCGCAGCAGCGGTATGAGGTGGTCTCAGAAGATATTCACGCGCTATCGCAATTGTTGCGGGCCTATTCACTCTACGAACGCGACGTCGAGTATGTCGTGCAGGATGGCAAGGTAGTGATCGTCGACGAAAACACCGGGCGTATCATGACGGGACGACGCTGGTCGGATGGTCTGCATCAAGCCGTTGAAGCAAAAGAGAATGTTAATATTGAGCGTGAGACTCGCACGTACGCGACCGTGACCATCCAGAACTATTTTCGAATGTACGAAAAATTAGCGGGCATGACGGGTACCGCGGAGACGGAAGCGACAGAGTTTAGTGAAATATATCAGCTCTCGGTGACTCAAATTCCGACGAATCAGCCGTGTATCCGCATTGATCGGAACGATTCAATTTTTAAGACCCGGCGCGATAAGTACGCCGCAGTCGTTAAGCAAATTCAGGAAGCGCAAGCGCGTGGTCAGCCTGTGCTTGTGGGTACGGTGACGGTTGAGCAATCGGAGGTCTTGAGTCGTATGCTCAAGCGCGCTGGCGTCATTCATACCGTGCTGAATGCTAAATTTCACCAGCAGGAAGCGGAGATTGTGACCCGCGCTGGGCATAAGGGGTCAGTCACGATTGCCACCAATATGGCGGGTCGCGGCACTGATATTAAGCTGGGTGAAGGGGTGCGCGAATTAGGCGGACTCTTTGTGGTGGGCACCGAACGCCACGAATCTCGACGAATTGACCGACAATTACGTGGTCGTTGCTCTCGGCAGGGCGATCCTGGGGCGACTAAATTTTTCCTCTCGCTGGAAGACGATCTCATGCGACTTTTCCTGCAAGGGAACATTGCCTCGCGGATCATGGAAGGGGCCATGGCGGAAGGCGAAGAGTTGGAGCATTCGTTACTCAATCGCTCCATTGAGTCGGCGCAGAAGAAAGTAGAGCAGCAGAATTTTTCTCAGCGAAAGCGCTTGTTGCAATATGATGATGTGCTCAACAAGCAGCGCGAAGTGATTTACGGTATTCGCAATGGTGCGCTGCACAGTGATCGCCCCAAGGAAGTTATTTTTGAAATGATCGAAGAGGAGTTGGCCGCGCGATTAGAAGCAGCCGGTTTTGGTGAAAAAGGCGGTGCGACTGCAGCTAATATTGAAAGCCTCATTGGTTGGCTTAATTCTCATTTCCCCGTCAGTGCCAAGGTAACAGAAATTTCTGAGCGCGCAGATTTTGATAGCTTGCTCAAGCAGTTGGTCGAGCGCATCAGCAAGGCTTACGCGCTAAAGGAATCGGTCGAAGATCCAGCGGCTTTGGGGGGCTTGGAGCGTTACATCGTGATCAATGCTATCGATCATCACTGGCAGGAGCATTTGACCGAAATGGAGGAATTGCGTCGATCAATCGGGCTGCGCAGTTATGGGCAAAAAGATCCGCTTTCAGAATACAAGGGCGAGGCCTTCCGTTTCTTTGAAGAGTTGATGAACAATGTTCGTCTGCAGATTTGCACGAGCCTTTTCCGATCTGCTACTAATCGGGACGCCTTCGAAAATCTTTTTTCAATTCTCTCGCGCTCGGCTCGTTTACAAGGTCCGGCTTCAGGGCCCACTGCCCTTAATTCGGCGGTGCAAGCGGATGCGAGCCCAGCGGGTGCGAATGCCGCGCCTGCTGAGAGCGAAGTGAAGCTTCCTTCGGTCACGATCCGCCGCGATACCCCGAAGGTGGGTCGCAACGATCCGTGTCCGTGTGGTAGCGGAAAGAAGTACAAAAATTGCCACGGGGCTGCCTAAGTCCCATGACGGTTGCGCCGATTCCCGCGCTTGATCCCTATGAGCCGAGGCTGACGCTTTGGCAGCGGCGGCCGCATTTGGGTTGGAGCTTGGCGGTATTTGGGCTCACGGCATTTTTAACTTTCGCGGCTTTCCCCCCGATCAATATTGGCGATGCCGGCTATGCTTTCGCTATCCCTGCTGTGTTGTGGGCGTACCGCCGTCCGTCTTTTTGGATTTACGCGCGGACGGTGCTAGCGGCGCAGGTGGTAGCGTGGGTGGCGTTACTTGGTTGGTTGCACCATGTGACAGTGCTAGGGCCGCTTTTATTAGGATCTTTCGTCGGGCTTTTAATCGGGAGTTGGTATTTGGCCGTATGGTGGGTAGTGCCGCGTTTACGCGGCCATCAGGCGGCAGTGCGGATCATCGCCTTGCTAGGGTTGGCGGCGCTGTGGGTTATGCTTGAGTGGCTGCGAACAGTAATTTTCGGGGGCTTCCCGTGGCTGACACTCGCGGCTAGTCAGTGGCAACGGCCGCTGGTATTGCAGAGTGCAGCCTATGCGGGGGCCTGGTCGGTATCTTTTATTTTAATTTATTTCAATTTAGCCGGCGCCGCCTATGCGCACCGCATTTTTTACGAGGGATTCTCAGGCCTGCGAAAACGTAGTCCAGAGTTCATGGTCGCCTTGATGTTATTGGTGTCGGCCTCATTTCCCTTTTTAGCTGAGACCATGGGGGCGCAACGGCAGAAATTGGCGCGAATAACTCTGGTGCAACCAGGCATCCCGCAAAATGAAAAATGGGATAGCGCCCGTGCGCAGGAGGTTTTGCAGACGATCGAACAGGTAACCTTTGAGGCGCAAAAGGCGGGGCGAGGGGATTTTATCTTATGGCCGGAGTCGGTGGTGCCATGGCCGCTATTTCGTGACGCCAATGTTGAGCCGTGGTTGGCCTCCGTCGCCAAGCGAGCAGGACGGCCATTACTCGTAGGCACGGTCTACACCGCGCTGGGCTCAGCGACCGAGCCAATTTTGTGGTATAACGGGGCCTTCGTTGTTGAGCCCTTGGCAGGCGTGGCGCGGGAAGGCTATGCAAAGCGCAAGTTGGTGCCCTTCGGGGAATATATTCCGCTGCGACCGATCTTGGGATGGCTGGATAAATTAGTGCCGATTGGGGGTGATTTTCAGCGCGGCACGGAGGCGCGGCCCTTGCTGGTGCCGGTGAGATCCGGTCAGGTGCGGGTGGGCGTGCTGATTTGCTATGAGGACATTTTTCCTGAATTTGCACGTGAGAGCGCGTTGGCGGGCGCCGAAATGTTGGCCGTGTTGACCAACGATGCTTGGTTCGGCGAGGGCGGGGCTGCTTATCAGCATGCGGCCTCATCCGTCCTGCGAGCGGTAGAGACCCGGCGCCCGGTCTTACGGTGCGGCAATAGTGGCTGGAGCGGATGGATTGACGAATTTGGCAATATCCGGGCGACACTCCTTAATGAAAAAGGCAGTATTTATTTTCGTGGATACCAGACGCTCGACGTGACGCGTGATCTTCGCTGGCGTGACCGATTGAGTTTTTATGCGCAGCACGGTGATTGGTTTTTACTGTTCTGCGCTGGGTGGGCTGTCGCCAGTTATTACCTGGTGCTTAATCTGCGTCCGCCGCGTTTACCGACGGATGGGGTGGCGGCTTTTTGACGGACAGGAGCGCGCGGTGGGTGGGCGCCGCCGGATCGCAGGACTTTAATTGATGGAAGTAAAGAGAACGCAGACGGCCATCGGGACGGTGGCGGTTTGGCCAGTGGCGGTTAGCCGGCCGGTCTCAGGATTAACTTTGAAGACGACGAGATTATTGCTGTCGCGATTGGCGCAAATCAGCCAAGCGCCATCAGGTGATAGCGCAAAATTGCGGGGATGCGCACCTCCGCAGGGAACAATTTCGATAGGCTGTAAGGATCCATTGCGAGGATCGCGGGCAAAAACGGCGAGGCTATCGTGACCGCGGTTGGAGCCATAAACAAAGCGTCCATTGGGGTGTAGACGAATCTCAGCGCAGGTATTTTCGCCGGTAAAATCCTTGGGCAATGTTGAGACGGTATGAGGATTGCTTAAGTGGCCGGTCGCAGGCGTACACGTGAAAGTCGTGATGGTACTATCCAGCTCATTGATAACGTAGAAAAACTTTCCATCAGTGGAGAATTTACTATGGCGAGGGCCCGCGCCTGGCGCTGTGGGGAAATCGCCGGCGGGAGTCATCGTTGCCGACTTCAGTTCGTAGCAAAATACTTTATCAAGGCCGAGATCGCAGAGATAGGCGAAGCGGCCATCGGGGGAAACGGTTACTGAGTGGGGGTGAGGTTTATCTTGGCGGCTTTGATGCGGCCCCAGGATTCCAGTCAGGATCTGTGTCCCCGCTGGGGGTTTAATTTGGCCATCGTTTGCGAGGGGGAAGGAGGTTACCTGCCCGCCGCTATAACTAGCGAGTAGGAGGGTCGTGGCGGCCGGATCGAGTCCGAGGTGCGCACCACCTACGCCACCGCTGGGTTGCCGATTGAGGAGCGTCAGTACGCCTGTATGGGCATCGATGTTGAACGCGGTTGCCCCGCCGCCGGGTTTTCCGCGTACCGTATCGCTTTCGCTCAAGGCATAAATCACGCGGCCATTTGGGTGTAGCGCGAGGAAAGTTGGGTTAGATAATTTTGCGGCCAGCACGGGAGTGCTGAGTTCACCCGTGGTGGAGTTGAACTGGAGAGAGTAGACACCTTTACTTTCTCCTTTGGGCGGAGTGTAGGTGCCGATGAAGATAAGCAGTGAGGCGATGGGCAAGAGCATGAGGGGGTTGACCCTCAGCTCATCGTGAAATGGCGTAGTTTGGCAAGTTCGCTTCGCAGACCTGGACGAAAATCAGGATGGGCGATGCTGATGAGGGCCTCCCCGCGCTCACGCAAGGTGCGCCCATGCAAGTTGACCGCGCCATATTCCGTGATGACCCAATGCACGTGGCCGCGAGTGGTGACAACTCCAGCCCCGGGACTTAGTTCGGAAACAATCCGAGAAACTTTACCCCCCATGGCGCGCGATGGCAGGGCGATGATCGGTTTGCCCCCCGGTGAAAGTGCGGCGCCGCGAATAAAATCCATTTGTCCGCCAATCCCAGAAAAAATGTGATGGCCGATTGAATCGGCGCAAACCTGGCCAGTAAGATCGATCTGAATCGCCGAATTGATTGCTACCACCTTGGGATTTTTTCGTATAATTGCGGTATCGTTAGTCCAGTCGCAGGGATAAAAATTCACCAAGGGATTATCTGCCACAAAATCGTAGAGCCGCTTAGTCCCGTTGATAAAACTCGTGACGATCCGGCCTGTGCCCACTTTTTTAAAACGGTTCGTGATGACGCCAGCTTCAACTAGGTCAACGACACGATCGGAAAACATCTCGGTGTGAACACCGAGGTCATGCTTGTTAAACATTCGCGCCAGCGCCGCATCAGGAATAGCGCCAATCCCCATTTGGAGAGTCGAGCCGTCGTCGACTAAATGGGCGATGAGTTCGCCGATGCGGGTATCAATTTCACCGGGGGCTTCGAGGTGATGCTCGGCAAGGGGGCGATCAGTCAGGGTAAAATGATGAACCCGATTTAAGGGTACCAGATTATTGCCGTGGGTGCGCGGCATGCATGCATTGAATTCAACAATGACTGATTCGGCGGTTTCGGCCGCCGCCTTAGCTCCATCGCAGGAGGTGCCAAGGGAGCAATGACCATGGGCATCGGGAGGCGAGAGGGTGAGTAAGGCCACATCAAGTTTAACTTGGCCTGAGAGAAAAAGACTGGGGATATCTGAAAGGAAAATAGGGATGTAATCAGCGCGCCCCTCAGCGACAGCCGCGCGCAAGGGTGGGCCGGTAAAAAGTGAGACGGACCGAAATTCACGTTCACGGCCAGGCGCCGCAAAAGGGGCTGGGCCCGCGGTGTGGAGATGATAGATCCGCACATTTTCGAGGTCACGGCGGGCGGCGAGCGCTTCAATGAGGGCAGTGGGGGTGGCCGCAGCACCATGAATGAAGATATTTGCCCCGCTCTGAATCGGAGCGACGGCTTCGGCGGCAGTAACCGCGCCTGCCGCCCAGTTGGCGTTAGGTAAATTCATGGATGCAAGCTTAGGCCAAAGCATGGGTGGTGGGCTCTTAGCTGCAAAGCTCTGACACTACGCATCCCTTGGCTATTTTTGGCCGCGGCTTGTCCTTGGGACTTAAGCGGGAGCGAGAGCGGCTTTAAAATGCCGGCGACACATTGCCACGTAGCGGTCATTGCCGCCGATCTCAACTTGTTCACCCTCTTGCACGCCCCGGCCATCGGGGCCGATGCGAAGGTTCATGGTAGCTTTGCGACCGCAGTGACAAATAGTTTTTAATTCAATCAGGCTATCCGCTAGAGCTAGAAGGGCAGCGCTGCCGGGAAAAAGCTGGGCTTGGAAATCTGTACGGAGGCCGTAGCAAAGCACGGGGATGTTGAGTTGATCAGCGATATCGGTGACTTGTTCAACTTGGCGGCGGGTGAGAAATTGGGCTTCGTCGATCAGGACGCAGGCGACAGCTTGCGGTTCGGTGCCGCCTCGTGGCGTGGTGTGTTCGGTGTAGACGTGCGTAAAAATATTATCGTCGGGCTGGAGCGTAATTGCCTCTGCTTCGAGCCCGATCCGAGATTTAACGCGGCCGAGTCCGGCCCGGGTATCGATGGCTGGCATAAAGAGAAGCGTGCGCATGCCGCGCTCATGATAATTATAACTCGACTGAAGCAGTACCGTCGATTTGCCCGCGTTCATTGCCGAGTAGTAAAAATAAACTTTCGCCATGTTGGTAGAGCTAGCAGACCCCTGGTGCGTGGCCAACAAAAAGCCCCGCGGATGAGGCGGGGCGAGGGTGCTGGCGTGGAAGGAAATACTTCAGCGCATGCGGGCAAAGGTCTTCGACAGCAATTCAAGATCGCTGGCGTTTTTGGTCTTTTCCCGGGTGTGGGTGATCAGTTTTTGCTCGAGAGCATTCTTAGTCGGGCGGCTTTTATTTTCGTAATAAATACCGAACTTGCCGGGCCAAGGATCTAGTGCGAGGCGGAGGGCCGCAAGCTCATCGGTGGGATCGTGCCGGGCGGCATCTTCGGCCGAACCGTCATTTTTCTTCAGGTCAATCGTTTGGAATGAACCGCCCTTGCGAGGAATCGAGGCGTCGAAGGCGCCTTCAAAGAATTCCACGCATTCCGACAAGATTTCTACCACCGAGAAGCCGTCGTGCAGCGCGGCACGATGCATCATCTCAACCATGTGGTTCACTTGCGTGGCATGGCTGCGGGCGATGAAGGTGGCTCCGCTATTAATCAGCGTGCGCATTGGATTGATTGGTTGATCAAAAGCGCCCCATGGATCGGTCTTAGATTTGAAGCCGATGGGCGAGGTCGGGGAGGTTTGTTTCTTGGTCAGACCATAAACTGAATTATCCATAATGACATACGTCATGCGTGGATTTTTCCGTGCGGTGTGAACGAGGTGATTACCGCCGATGGAGAAGCCGTCGCCGTCGCCGCCAAACACAAAAACATGAAGATCATCGCGGCCGAGGCTGATACCAGCGGCAAAAGGCAGGGAGCGGCCGTGAATATAGTGGCCGCCGTGCGTATTGACGAAATAGGGGAAGCGGGAGGAGCAGCCAATGCCGGCGAACGTGACAATTTTTTCCTGCGGATAATTAAGTTTCTCGAGGACTTTATAAAAAGAGGCGAGTACGGCAAAATCGCCGCAGCCGGGGCACCACGTAGGGTGGTCGGCGACGAGGACTTTTTTAGTGAGGGGAGCGCGAGGAGTCCCTGGCGCTGAGCTGACGGCGGGAGAAAGAGTGGGAGCGGACATAAATTTATATTTAGAGGTAAAGGGCGCGGGTTATTTCTGAGTGGGGAGAGCGGAGGCGAGCAGGCTTAGTTTCCGCATGCCGACGGTGGTATCGGCGAGGCCGAGTTTTACCGCGACGCGTTCGACGATTTCGCTAACCTTGTAGGTCAGACCGTCCGTCTTGGTGATACTGCTGATGGCCGGATTGCAATAACGGGAACGCAGTAAGGTCGCCAATTGACCGTAACCGTAGAGACCCTCGTCGTTGATTTCGACGACGAGAATATGGCGGTAGCGGGCAAAAATTTCTTCGAGACCACCATCGAGTGGGTGGATGTGTCGAATTTGGATATGGCCGACGGTAGCGCCAGCGCCGCGGAGGCGGCCGAGGGCTTCTCTGATGGGGCCGTAGGTGCAGCCCCAGCCGATGAGCAAGACATCGCCGGACTGATCGCCAAACAACTCAGGTGCAGGGAAGGTTGTGGCGACGGACTTGATTTTCTCCCGGCGCTTAATCGTCATTTTGGTGTGCATCGCAGGGCTGGCTGAAGGATGGCCATGCTCGTCGTGCTCCAGGCCCGTGACGGTTGGATATTTGCCTGAGCCGATGACGGACCCTGGAGGAGCGTGCCGTTGGGCTTGATCGAGCGGGTAAGGCTTGAAGCTAGCGTCACGCGGACTGAGGTCGGGCTTTTGCTCGATCATCAGTTTGGGGAGATCGGGTTCGTCGAATGCTTCAATGCGAGTCGCGAGCGCTTGGTCGGTGAGAATAATGACCGGGGTGCTAAATTCGCGAGCAATGCGGCAAGCCTCGAGCGCGATGTAGAAGCAGTCTTCGACATTTTTTGGCGCGAGCACGACGCGAGGGCAATCGCCATGGCTGCCGTAGATGGCTTGGAGTAAATCGCTTTGCTCGATATTCGTCGGCATGCCGGTGGAAGGGCCGCCCCGCTGCACATTGATGACGATGAGTGGCAGCTCGGCCATGGTGGCCCAGCCGAGAGCTTCCATCTTAAGAGAGAGACCTGGGCCGGAGCTACCGGTGATTGCGAGATTGCCACCGTAGGAGAAGCCGAGGGCGGTTGAGGCCGCGGCAATTTCGTCTTCGCATTGTACGAAGATGCCGCCGTATTTGGGCAATTCGGTGCGCAGCGTCTCCATAATAGAGGACCACGGCGTGATGGGGTAGCCGGCTCCGTGGCGTACGCCAGCAGCGATGAGGCCGTAGGTGAGAGCGGTGTTGCCGTCGGTGGTGATTTGGGGGCGCCCGCCCACTGTGGGGGTCGGTGTTTCGAGACGGAAAAGAATATGCGCCAGATTTTCTGCGGGGTAGGCGTAGCCGGCGTCGAAGGCGAGGAGGGCATTGCGAACGATGTCCTCATTTTTGCCGCCAAAGCGCTCTTTAATGAGCTGGCTAAGCTTAGGTACATCGAGGTCGAACATGCGGGCGAGCAAGCCGAGGACGTAAATATTTTTCCCCTTTTCTTTGCTAGAGCCGCCGACGGCTTCGACCGTAGCGCTCGTCATGGGAATACCGACCGCGGTGATTTCTTTATCATCGGGGTTCGGGGTGACGTGGTCGGAGTCGTAAAGCAGCACACCGCCGGGCCGCAGGGAAGAGCGGTGGCTTTCATAACTGTGCTGGTAGAAAGCAACGAGCACGTCAGCGCGATCTCCGGCCGAAAGAATTTCGCCGGAACCGATGCGCACTTGGAAAATGGAAGGCCCGCCCGAAATCGTGGAGGGGATGGTCATGTAAGTCATGACCTCCTGGGCGGAGCGCCCGGCGAGGCGGGCGAGAAAACCGCCGACGGCCTGAATGCCGTCTTGAGAATTACCGGCGAGCCGAATGACGACGTCGGGAATAGTGAAAAGAGGAGCGTTAGAGCGAGCGGTCGCGCTAGCGGAGGAGGGAGGAATTGGGCTGACCATCGGGACACTCTGCGCTCATTAAATCAGCAGGTAAAGTCTGCGGTTGCTGAACTTTATGATTTTTTTATTTAGCAAAAAAAGACTGAGCAACGAGGGGTATAAGTGAAATATAAGGAGGCGCCGGATTGAGATTTGATCACCTAATGCCAGCCGTAATTAGGAGGAGCGCGCAGAAGCTTCTGCCACGGCAGTTTAGCCAACGCCGGCTTTACTAGGGGCCAGGGAAGGTAGGGCCTGGGGAACCCGCTTATTCCCAACCGATGGGCCGACCCCGGTTCTCTTGCTCGAGCCAGCGCATCAGCGGTTGATAATATTCTACCATGGCGCGCGTAGAAAGTTCTTCGCCCGTGGCCTCTTTGAGGATTTTGCGCCAGTCTTCAGTTTTACCGCGTTCCATGATTTTTCGCAGAAAATCTCCGACCGCTTTATTGTCAGCATAATTGCAGCTTTGCGGTGGCTGGTGCAGAATATTTTTGGCGATGTAGTCGTTGAGTTGATATTTAAAAACCTGCGCGATGGCGTAGGAATAATAATAACAGGGAGTGTCGTTAATGTGCGTTTTCGTTGCTGCATCGCACCACTCTTCGCTGCGTTCGCTCGGGGGTTCGACTCCTTGAAAATCACGTACGTATTGCCACCAGCGCTGATTCCATTGATTGGCGGGCAGGTGTTTGGCGTAGATATCGGCTTCCCAGTGAGCCATCACGCCAGAGGACCAGAACATGAAGGGAATGCCGGGGGCGAGGGCGTTGCTAAGCAGGAAGGCATTTTCGTCGACTTTGAAATTAGCTGGTAAGACGCCGAGTGATTTCAGGTAAGGGGCCATGCCTGCAGCTAGGGCTGTTAATTCACCGAAGCCCTCATGGAAAGCAGGGTTGGCTCCCGTCCGCAGCAGCATGGGAACTTCAGGGCGTGTGTAGCTATTGAAATAATAGATGTGGCCAAACTCATGATGAGCGGTGGTAAACCACCAGGGATTGGCTTCAATGCTTTGGAGCGAACGCACATCGTCATTCAAATCCAGGTGCCATGCGGAGGCGTGGGTATTTTTTTTGCGTGGGCTGCCCGCGGGTACCGGGAAAAGATCCGATTTGGTCCAGAACGATGCGGGCAGGGGCGCAAAGCCTAGGCCGACGTAAAATTTTTCAGCGCTGTGTGCGATCCAATCAGGCGAGCGATCTTTAAAAAATATTGTCAGATCAGCGCCATCGGCGAGGCCGCCCCATTCCTGGGACCAGCGATTATTGAGCCAATGCGCCGGAATGCGTCGGGGTACTGGCTGGTGATATTTTTCGGCTAACTTGTATTTCACCCACGTATGGAGTTGCAAATAGAGGGGCCGAAGATCGCGCATGAAGTCCGCATTCAGCTGCAACATCTCTTCCGTGGTCATGCCATAGCCGGCAACTTGGAGGGCGAAGTAGTCAGGGTAATCTAGCTCTTGGGCGACGCCGTTGCGAAGGTCGCGCAACTTGATTAGGCCCGCTTTTAAGGCTTTGCCTGATTCTTTGGAAGCGGCCCACACAGCCTGACGCGCTTGTAAATCAGTGCTTTCGTTGAGCAGTTGATCGATAGCATTTACCGTAATGGACTGACCGTTGAGTTTGAATTCGAAACTGTTGAGGGTGGAAGCCTGCGCAACTTCAGCGGCGATGCGAGCGCTGACAAGCTGCGGATTAGTCATCGGCCCTTCGGCTGCGTTGAGTAACAGTTGCTCAAGCTCGCGCACGGTGAGTGCGTTGAGATCGCGGCGTCTGAGTAGGAGGGCTTTGGTCTCGTTGATAATGGTGGGATTGCCGAGGAAGGCAGCGCGCGCCTTGCCGGCGGTTTCGGCCGAGGCATCGTGCACTGGAGATACATCAGTCGCAGCGTTCCAAACGGCATTAGATTCAAGCGTGACCATCGCCTGGTAGCTTGAGTTAACCAGCGTCAAGAAATGGTCAGCTCGATCTTGAGTGGGATTTACATCAGCGGCGCGGGCCAGCGAAACGATGAGCAGAAGGAGGAGGGCGCTCGAGATACAGTGGAGGGGGCGATCGTATTTAAGCATAGTGGTAATCTTAAGTTATCGGTGTATTTGGCGAATCTCGGGCGCATCACGGCGCGGGGATACTCAGGCTTCTAAAGTTTTTTCGGGAAGCCACCAAGCCCAGACTGCGGCGCCGAGGGCGAGAAAGCTAGAGGCGAGCAGGGCGAGTCGGAAATCACCCACAGGGGCAGCCCATCCGAAAATAATGGAAGCAGCGGCTGCCGCGAGGCGACCGATATTGTAGCAGAAGCCTGCGCCCGTGGTGCGAAGAAGCACGGGGAAGAGCGGCGGTAGATACATCGTGAAAAGACCAAATACCCCGGAGAAAAATCCGACTAAGGGAATCCAGAACCAGGCGAGCTCCCCGAAGCCCCGCGGGACCATGAAGGCACCGGCCATGCTGGCAAAGAGGGCCCAGAACATGAGGGCGATGGAGCGACGATTGCCGATGCGGGTCGCGAGCCAGCCGGCAAAATAATTTCCAACAATCGAAACCGCAATCATGACAAAAAATGCGCTGGGAATGAGTCGACCAACTTCCGCGGCGGGAGCGTTAGCAGTGGCGAGGATTTTTCGTAAATGCTGTGATTGCCAGAAAATGAATAACCACCAAGCGGATAGACTGAGAGCACATACCCCGGTGACATGGAAGGTGGTCCGGGCGAGTGCTCCGCGGAAAAGATCACGGACCCCAGGATTTTTATGCTGCACACTTTCTTCGGCACGTTGCCACGTGGCTGGCTCTGGTACGTGGCGGCGGATCCAGAAAACTAAAAGCGCGGGTAAAACTCCGACGAGAAATACGTAACGTTCGGCCGGTGGGTGCGGTAGTTGGGCGAGCAGCCAGACCACAGCGGCGGCGATAAGAATCCCTAAATTAACGCCACTTTGCAGAACGGCGGCGAGCCATGGGCGCCAGGCGCGGGGCCAAGTTTCCGCGAGCAGTGAAGCCCCGACGGCCCATTCGCCACCAATCCCTAAGGCAGCGACAAAACGAAAAATCATGAGTTGCCACCACGTTTGGGCAAAAGCGCACAAGCCGGTGCATAACGCATAAGTTAAAACGGTCAGAGCCAGGGCGCGACTGCGCCCGAGTAGATCGCCGAGGCGGCCAAAAAAAGCTCCGCCAATCGCCCAACCAACGAGAAACGCCGCTTGAATGTAGGCGCTCTTTTCTTTGACGGCGGGATCAGCCGCGCTCGCGACACCCAGCAAGTGCACCACTAACGGAGCGGCGACGAGGGTGTAGAGGTGCAATTCTAAACCGTCGAACAACCAACCTAACCATGCGGCGATGCCGGATTTCCATTGCTGCGGGGAGATTTCGCTGAGGCGAGTCGCTTCAGGCGCCGGGGCGGGGTGCATGCCCGCTGAAATTGCCGGCTGACTGGGGGGAAGCCAGCCCGAAAAAACTAGATTTTAACCGGATGGACTCGCTGATTGTCTGTGATGCGATCACCTGGGTAGAGAATGACTTCGTCGTCCGCGTTTAATCCCGTGAGCACTTGGGTCTCAATCCCACTTGAGCGCCCAATTTGCACGGGAATCAGTACGGCGCGGCCGTGGCGAAGGGCATACACGGCCCAATTATTATTCTGACGAAACAGCGCTGACACCGGTACTTTGAGCACCTGAGGCTCTTCCCAAATCACAACGCGGGCTTCGACGCGGAAATTATCGCCAAGCGTTGGTCGAGCGGTGAGTGGGGTAATAATATCCGCGACCACGTTGACGCGTTGTTCTTCCACCCCAAGTGCAGAAATTTTTGTAAAGGCGGCGGGCTCGACGAGTCGTACCCGCGCTTCCAGTGGTTGGGGGCCGCCCCATTGCTCAAGCTCAACCCGAGTGCCTGGAGTAAGCGCCGCGCCGTCGCGAGAGAGTAGTTCAATGACCACTTCCAGATCGCGCGGATCACCCACGTCTAGAATCGGGGTGCCGGCGGTGATCGGACGTTGGCTTTCCTCGAACACGTGCAGGACTCGACCGGTGTTTGGCGCATGCACTTCAACGAGGGACGTGCCACTGCCGAGAGCGGTCTCCGCTAATTCGGTCTCAATAGACCGTAACGCACCCTCAGTGGTGATGAGATCACGAGCTGCGGCTGTTTCACGTAATTGAATCGTTTCGAGGTCCTGCGGCGAAATTGTTTTATCGGCAAACATCTGCGTCATGCGGCGAAGTTCGTTGGTAGCAAGAGCGTGCGCGGTGCGACTTTTTTCGAGGGCCGCGGTGGCGGCGGTGCGGCGCGTTTCCGCTAAGGCACGACTGCGCGGATCGAGGGGCGAAGCGGCGAGTGGTTCGATAACAGCGACAATGGAGGCTGCCGTAATTTCTGCGCCGGGCTTAAAGGGTACGCGCCGCAATTGTCCGGTGACTGGAGAAGAGACCACGTAGCGTTGGCGAATGCGCGTCTTGCCCTCTTCACTCACCGTGGCGCGGAGGGGACCGTTGATGGCGCGGGCTGTTTCCACCGTGACCGGTTGGGGGCGCAGCCCTAAGGCGAGTAAAGCCACAAGCGCGCCGACACCGACGTAAGGTAGCCAGCGAAATACCGGCGCTTTTTTAGCGATAGAAGTGGGGGAATTCATGAACAAATGAGAAAGGCTTGAGGAAAATAAGTTGGGCTGAAAATGCAATCGGTCTCAGGTTGTAGTCTGCACGTAGCACTGAAAAATCGCAAATGTGAGCGAGTGATTGGTTCGCGAAATTGGGCGGATGCCGGATATCATTCGGGTGCTTTGAGGGTGGCGATGAGATCGAGTTGTTTGAGTTTACGCAAAACGAAGAGGGCCGAAAGCGTGGAGGCGATCAGCACGACAACGATGGCGTAAGTGTAAGTGTAGAGCGTGAAAACGAGCGGCAAGCGGATGGTCTCGGTGTTGACGGAGCCGACAATTAAGGTGGTCAGACTCGTGCCGAGAATAAGACCGAGGGGGACAGCGAGCACTGAAAGAATCGCTAATTCTACGACCAGAATAGCGCCCACTTCACGCTGGGTCATGCCGATGACCCGTAGAGTGGCAAGTTCACGGGCCCGTTCGGCGAGAGAGATCCGAGCGTTGTTGTAGATGACGCCAAACGCCACGATGACGGCGAAGGTTAAATAAATACTCTGCAGTAGCCCCATGCTGGTGGCGGTGGTCTCGCGGAAACTTTGCCGCATCGTTTCTTTGATGGCGACGGAGCTGACTCGCGGAATTTCTTTGAGCGCGGCAAGGAAGTTGGCGCGTTGGGCTGAATCGAGGCCGATGCTAGCGCCGGTGATGACATCACCTTCCCCGAGAAAACGATTAATAGCCTGGAGATCCATATAAGCCGCAATACCGGTAAAATCTTCGGCTAGAGCCACGATTGGCATAGGGCTAATGGGCTGACGGCCCTCGAGGGCCTCGAGCATAATGGTGTCGCCAATTTTCGCGCCCAGCACATCGGCTAATTTGGCCGATAGGATTACGCCGTGCGGCGGTGCGTAGATTTCGTGCCCAGCGCTATCGATGGCGCGGCTGTGACGCCCACCGGGCAGGAGACTGCGCAGTCCAATTTGGCGACTGCGTCCCTGGAAATGTACCCGCACGGCAGAATTGCGGGCGGATTCCAAGCTCATGACGCCCGGCAATTGAGCTAATTCATGAGCGAGTCGAGCGGAAGAAGGCTCAACCAATACAAGATTGAGATCCTGACGTTGCACGACATCCCACTGGAAATCGAGTACCTCGCTGATCCCCGCCTTGAAGGTGTTCGGCATAATCATCAACGCGGTGGCGAGGGCGAGGCCCGTGATGGTGAAGAGGGCTTGGGTGGGACGTCGCTCAAGATTGCGCAGCGCGATGCGGAAAGAATGGGAGAGAAATGTGGCTAGGCCGATTCGCTCAATGAAGGCCGGACGAAAATGAGCGGGTGGTTCGGGGCGCATCGCCTCAGCAGGGGGGAGCTGCACCGCTTTGCGGACGGCGCCTAATACGCCAAGTGTGACTGCGCTGAGTCCAACGGTGAGGGCAATCCCGACGGCAATGGGATCGAGTCGGAAATGCAGATCGGGAAAGCGGTAGAAAAGTTGGTACATGTCCACGAGCTGGTGGCCGAGGCCAATGCCCCCGATGACCCCGCCTAGTACGCCTGTGGCCACCATGACAAAAGCGAATTTTAAATAATGGATGACGATTTGATAATTCGTGAAGCCGAAGGCTTTGAGGATCGCGATCTGCTCGCGTTGGAGCGACAGCAGGCGGCTGAGCACCGCATTAGTCATAAAGGCCGCTACGCCTAAAAAGATCACGGGAAAGCCAATGGAAAGAATAGTGAGTACCCGAATTTCATCAGTGATGCGGATATGGGAGGGATGATCTTCGCGACCCATGGCCCCGAGGCCGCCGTAAGGGCGCAGCAGGCGGTCGAGGTCGGCGATAACGGCTTGCGCGTGGGCGCCAGGTGCGAGCGTGAGAGCCACGCGGTTAAAAGCACCGTAAAGGTCCCAGGCGGTGGCCACTTCCTTGTAGGGCATCCAGAAAATACCAAAGGTGCGGGCATCCGGCAGGGCGGCGCCAGGGCGTGACTCAAAAATATATTCCGGTGAGAGTACAATCCCGGTGATGCGGAAAGCTTGGCGCCGGCCGTTGAGCAATGCGGTTAGGGTGTCGCCGGGATTGAGGTTGTTAGCTTGCGCAAAAGCTTCACTGACCAAAATCTCGCCACGAGAGTTCGGGGATAGCCAGCGACCCCGGCGGAGGAAAAGGCGATTTAGCTCAGGGGCGCCGACATCTGGCAGAGAGCGCACGAGGCCACTCGCTGGTTCTGTTCGTCCGAGAAGATCGAGAGTAATCGGTACCGCGAGATTTGTCTGAACCGTCGCAACGCCGGGTAAGCTGCGGATGCGTTCGCTGACATAATTAGGAGCGCGTTTGAGGCTAGCGCCGATATCCGCAAAATGATTGGTCTGATAGTATTCAGCACGAGTCGATTCGAGCGAATAGATCAGGCTTCGCGCCATGATGAGCATCGCAAGGCCGCAGGCCATAACGAGTGACACCGCGGCGGCTTGGCCTTTGAGGCGCCGTAGGTCGCGGAGAAGCTTTCGATCGAGATGCGCGAGCATAGCCAACAGCGGGTGCGAATTTACCAGCGCAACGTAGAGGGAGCGACGCGGGTGGCGTTCCGGTGTTCGCTCAGGACGCGCCCGTCAGAAAAATGAATGACGCGGTCGGCCATGTCAGCCATGACGGCGTTGTGGGTGATAACAATCGTGAGTGTGCCGAGCTCACGATTAACGCGTTCGAGGGCTTCCAGCACGACGATGCCGGTGCGAACATCTAGAGCGCCGGTGGGTTCGTCACAGAGCAACACCTCGGGGCGTTTGGCGATAGCGCGAGCGATCGCGACCCGTTGTTGTTCGCCGCCGGATAATTGGGCTGGGAAATGATCGAGTCGGGCGCTGAGTCCGACCATAGCTAGGGCTTGCTCCGGCGGCAAAGGATCGCGCGCAATCTCCGTGATGAGGCCGACATTTTCGCGGGCGGTTAAACTCGGAATCAGATTATAGAATTGAAAAATAAATCCGACCGAGTTGCGCCGGTAGCGAGTGAGTGCTGATTCATCGGCGTGGGTGAGGTCGGTATCGCGGTAACTGATTTCTCCGGTGGTGGGAATATCGAGTCCACCGAGTTGATTGAGAAGGGTCGTTTTTCCGCTGCCGGAAGGACCGAGGAGGACGACAAATTCGCCCGCATAAAGATCGAGATCAACGCCCGCTAAGGCGCGGACTTGAGTCGGGCCTTCGCCGTAAAGTTTCGTGAGGCTGCGCACGCGAAACATCGGCGGGGAAGGCGCTGGGGAAGCGTGGGCGGTTGGCGAGAGGAGAGGAGACAAGTGGATGCGGAGTTAATAATGCAGGGTGAATAACCTGCCTCATTTCATCACGAGGGCAACTGCAAGCGCGTCAGACGGCAGACAGTAAGGAGCTGAGGTCGAGCGGTTCGGTCACCATCGCTAGTTCTCCTTGGGGGGTGCGGGGCCATAAGGCAGCGGGGCGATCCCAGTAAAGTTCGACGCCATTCTGATCAGGATCACTTAAGTAAAGTGCTTCACTCACGCCGTGATCAGCCGCGCCCTCGAGTGGAATCTTGGCGTTTTGGAGTCGGCGCAGGGCGTCGGCGAGGGCGGCCCGGGTCGGGTAGAGGATGGCGGTATGATAAAGCCCCGTACTGCCAGTCGGTGGTGGTAGTCCGCCCTGACTCGTCCAAGTATTAAGACCAATGTGATGGTGATAGCCACCAGCTGAAATAAAGGCCGCCTGGGTCCCGAAGCGCTGCATCAAGGTGAACCCGAGTACCCCCACATAAAAATCAAGCGCGCGTGGTAGGTCAGCGACTTTGAGGTGAACGTGGCCAATGCGCACCGCGGGATCCATGGTAGAAACTTGTTTACTCATGCAGATTGGTTTTTGGGGCCGACTAAAAACGTCAAATCACTCTTCCCTACCTCGGCCCTAGAGGCAGCGGTGGCCTAAGTCTTCGCACTGTTGTCGCACTTGATGTGTGCGCGACGGCGTTGGGCGGTGTAATTGCGAATCTGTGCGTTATAATTGGCATTAAACGGAATTTTTCCGTTCTGCGGGTTTTTGACGGCTAAGTCTTCATCCGCCGCTGCGGTGGCGATCAACAGCAGGAGCTCGGCCTTGGGCGGGAGTCGACGCGCCGGAAAGCCCGCATAGGCGGTCAGCCAGTGAAGAGTTTTTTGCCAGGGAGTCTGAATGGAGTCACTCACGGCGGCAGGATGCGCGGACTCCGGCGATAGAGTCAACGGGAGTTCTGGCTTTTGATTGTTAAATGAAGAGAAGGTCCTGAAAGCCGTAAAAATGTTTTATGCTGATCTAGAAAGTGTTGCGCAGCAGAATCAGTAATATTTTTCGGGTAATTTAAAATCCCCCGAGCTTTGGGTTGCACCCCGAGGGCTGGTTCCTACGTTCTTCCGTTCTCATGGCGCTTTTAAGTCTTTTGGATGTCTCGCATGCCTTCGGCGGTCCGCCGGTGCTCGATCACGTTAATTTCCAAGTTAACAGTGGCGAACGCGTCTGTCTGCTCGGGCGTAACGGCGCGGGTAAGTCCACGCTGATGAAATTAATTGTGGGCGAAATTAAATCCGACACCGGCCAAGTATTTCGTCAGCCTGGGGCTCATTTCGCCCGGCTCGTCCAAGAGGTTCCGGCTAATCTGACGGGGAGTGTTCATGATATCGTCTCAGCCGGCCTGCGTTCGGCGAGTGCGCACGAAGAAGATTGGGAGCGGGAAGTGCGCTTGGAGGATTTGATCAATCATGTCGGACTCGATTCTCAGGCGGAGTTTTCGGCTTTGTCAGGCGGTTTGAAGCGTCGGGTATTGTTGGCGCAGGCGCTGGCGAGTCAGCCGGATTTGCTGTTGTTGGATGAGCCCACCAATCACCTTGATCTCGCCTCCATCCTGTGGCTCGAAGAATTTTTATTGCAGGAGAAAATTGGCTTATTTTTTGTCACGCACGATCGCGCTTTTTTGAAAAAACTAGCAACCCGTATCGTGGAGCTCGATCGCGGTATTATCACTAATTGGGATTGTGACTATGATACCTTCCTGGTGCGGCGGCAGGATCGCCTAGAGGCAGAGGAGCGGACGCAGGCGCTCGCCGATAAAAAGCTCGCCCAAGAAGAGGAGTGGATTCGCCGCGGAGTAAAAGCGCAGCGTTCACGCGCGACGGCGCGCATTAATCAATTGCATGTCTTACGCGCGGATCGCCGAGCCCGGCGGGCGACGATCGGCAATGTCAACATGCGGGTTAATGAAGCGATCCCGAGCGGCATGAAGGTCGTCGACGTGGAGAAAATGACTTTTGCGTACCCGAATGGTAAGCTGCTAGTGAAGGATTTCACTACGACGATTATTCGCGGAGATAAGATCGGTCTCATCGGGCCCAACGGCGCGGGCAAGACGACGTTGATCAAGTTGCTCCTTGGTCAGCTCGCGCCCACCAGCGGAAATATCAAGCACGGTACTAATCTTGAAGTGGTCTATTACGATCAGCTGCGGGCGCAAATTGAGGATGACAAAACCGTGGCCGATAATATCGCGAATGGTAACACGCACGTCACGATTGAGGGGCGTACTCGTCATGTGATTAGTTATCTGCAAGATTTTCTGTTCACCGCTGATCGCGCCCGCACACCGGCGCGCGTGCTCTCGGGCGGTGAACGCAATCGGCTGCTCTTGGCGCGATTGTTTACCAAGCCAGCGAACGTCCTCGTGCTCGATGAGCCGACGAATGATTTGGATGTCGAAACGCTTGATTTGCTTGAAGATCTTCTCGTGGAGTTTCCGGGTACGGTGTTAATTGTTAGCCACGATCGGGAATTTTTGGATGAGGTTGTAACTAGTTCGTTCGTATTTGAAGGCGATGGGGTTATTGGCGATTACGTCGGTGGCTATACCGATTGGCAGCACGATAAGCAGAAGCAGGCGTTGGCTGCCGCCAAAGGAAGCGCTCGCCTGGTCGAGGGCGCTGGCGCAAAGGTAAAGAATTCCGCCAATAGCGCTGGTGCCGCACCCAAGGCTAAAAAACTTTCTGGTAAGGAGCAAAAGGAGCTAGAGACGCTTCCGGCCAAGATCGAAGCACTGGAGCAAGAGCAGGCGCAATTGACCGCGCGGCTGGCTGATCCGGCTTTCTATAAAAAAGAACCGCAGAAATTTGCGGAAGTGAAAGGTCGGCTTGATGTGCTCGAACGCGAACATGCCGTCGCCTTTTCGCGATGGGAAGAGTTAGAGGCGCTGCGGGGTAAGGAGTAATTTTACTCCGCCTTTTTTGCTCTTACCTGGAGCAATTAAGTTTTCAATTCAGGCAACGCTTACAACAGCGTCAGCACCCGATCAGCTCAACTTACGGGAGCATCGCCGCCGCGATCGCGGGTTCGGCGCCGATGGTGCCACTGAGTTTTTTGAGATAGGCGGGCTCGCGCGTTGCGCGGATTCCCGCGTTAATTTGGGCGAGGCGTTGCTTAATCTCTAGACGCGTTGCGACATCGGCATAATTGGGCCGAGTGAGGAATTTCTTGAGATACTTGGCGTGACGTTCGCCGAGTTGGGCATCGATCGTGCGCTGCGCTTCAAGACGATCGCGGTACCAGTCGCTAGCGAGCAGTGATTCGCGCGTGAAGAGTTCTCTGAATAGTGGGTCGGAGGCTGGCCGACCTTCCCAGGTGCCGTCGCGCATCAAATGCAGAAGGGCGCGCAAGGGCGGGCACGCCGTCTCAATGGAGCCATCAGAGAAATAATGTAGGGCAGCATGACGCATGGCGGCGACAATGTTGCTTACGCCGTCGGCAAACACCGCGAGATCTTGTTTTTCTGGCTGCAAAAATTCTTCGTCAAAGACGCTGCTGGGATTGCCGAGCACGCGACCGCAGTAGGTGGTCACAAAGCGTGGGGTGATGCGCCAGCCGAGTCGGCTGGCGAGCACGCGTTGGCCGTCATGATCAAAATCCTCGCAGCGTTCAAGATGGCCGCCGGCAATCAAAGCAGCGGGCTCGCGTTCGGCGGGGGTCATCCGGCACCAGATTTCGGGAACGAGGAGACTGATATCATGATCAACTCGGTGATGCGGGCCCACCCAACCAGCGGCGGTTGAAAATACGGGTAGTCCCGTGAGAATGTAAGAAGTGAGGGCGGCGTTGAGATCGTAAATCGGCGGAAGGGCATTGAAAGGGCCCTTGGTGAGCGCTCCCTCGGAGCCTACGCCAGTGGTCGATGGTGATTTACCAGTGAGACTGGCAATAAAATCCATGAAGGCCTCGGGGACTTCTTGATAATGGATAGGGCCAAAAACACAGAGTGGACGAATACCCGACTCCGGCGGGTTGAGTCGGCGGCCTACGAGCACGGAGCCAACCGGGAAGGGGGCCGCGGCATCCGCGGTGAGTCGGCGGTAGAGGCGAGCACCGGTTTGCGCGAGGTAGGTGGCGCGAGGGTCTTCGAGGTCAGGCCTGTCTTGAAGGTAGCGCGGATTTTTTGAAGGCTTGCCTTCGACTAAGCGAGGGAACGCCGGCGAGACCATGAAGTCGGGGCTGCGCGCAGCGGTAAAGGCGCGGAAGGTAGCCTGCATCACATCCGTGAAGGCCTCGAAGCCCAGGGCGTCTTCAATGACGGTATTCGCGGCGGTGCGAGTCAGTGGCTCGTAGTTGGAGAAAAAATGACCGCCTCGGCTGAAGTCTCGCTCAGTGCGTTTATCGTAGCCGCGCACAATCGCATCATCAGGTCGCTGAAAAAGGCGGAGCTCACAGTTGTGAACAAATTTAAGCGAAGGCTGGGTCACCCAGGCGGGTAGGCTGGGTACTTGGTCGCGTGGGGCGACCGTCGAAGCGGTGATATCATCTTCCACCTGAATTTTTTCAGCAGGGAAAAAATCCGAACGAAGAGTGAAAGTGCGCCAGCCGCCTTCGCGGGTATAACCGACTCGCAGGTAGTGCGTCAGTAATTTGCCGGCGCTGTACTTGAGCTCATTGCCAGGGCGGGCATTGATGGTATCGACGCTAAAATGCTGGCGCCAGTCCTCTCCCCACTCTGGTTTGTAGAGTCGCTTGAGGTGCAGCACGAGGTCGCGGATCGAGCGTGGAATCGAGGCCAGCCAAGTGTTGAATTCGTCGGTATAGTCGGGGCTCCGGCTGAGCAATTTGATGACGGAGCCGAGCGAGCGCTCGGGGCTTAATATGCCGCGAGCACGCACCACGTTGTGGAGGGGATTGCGGAAGCGTTTAGTATAGTCCCGTTGTAGAATCGTTTCGACGACATCAAGATCGTGAGCAAGGTCGCTGACGAATACGGGGCCGGTGAACATGGCATCCGCGATCGGTTTAGAAATTTCTGATTTGCCGCCGCCCGAGACGGTGCACGGTTTGTGACAGAGGAGGCCTTCCGCGGCCGTACCACGCAACAGCCAGCGTCGGCTGGCTTCGGGTTTGAACATTTCGACCTTATAGCCCGAGGGGAGCACGTAGGTGAAGCCGGGCAAAAGTTTGATGCTCTGAGCGATATCAGCGGCGTCATGCCAGCTGATTATTTGAGTGCGCAAATCGAAGCGGGCGTCAGCGGGGACGTAACAAATATTAGAGAAAACTTGATCGCGGGCCCAGCCGCCTGGTTGCAGCTCTGCGCGGTCGCCGAGGAGAACGAGCGCTTCAGCAAAGGTGTGGTTTACTTCGGGAAGGTTGGGGTTGAGCTGAAAGTTTTCTCCTTGATCGTAACTGGGGAAAACAATCGCGCCGCCAGCGTGTTCTTCTTCGGCGCCACCCAATAAGTTAGCCGCAAAGCTCAACTGGGTTTTTACCTCTTTCTTGCAGTAGCCGAAATAATTATCAGAGATGAAAGTAAGAATGACGCCCGCCGCGGTGCGCGCCGTAAGTTTGAAGGCGCCGCCATCATTATAGAGCTCATCAGGTTGGACCCAGCACATGCCATCGCGACGTTGCCGATCGGTAGCATCGGCGTGGGCGGGGAGGCCGAGCTCGCGCTTGGTCAGGTTATTCAGATGCGGGGCCAGAATAATACAGCCCGTGTGACCGGTCCAGTGAGTGGGATCGAGGCCGGCGTCATTTTCTGGTAGATGGGGATCCCCTGCATTGCCGAAAATGCTTTCAATGAAATCCAGATTAGCGACGAGGGCGCCTGGGACAAAGAAACGAGTTTCCATCGCCCGCACTGGGCTAAAACCGGGTACGGCTGGTACGACGACGGGGCGAAGGTGGAGCGAGACGAAGCACTCGGCTGGTTTGGGCGCGCCGGCGGTAAAAGGGAGGCGCAGCAATTCGGCCGGCGGGTTGAGGGCGTGAGCCAACAGCCGACCAAAAACAGCCGCGGGCACTGCCTTTTTATCATCAGGAATAGGGAGGCCGCCTTCCGCGACGTGGAAAATTCCGGAAGTGGTGCGGCGATCGCTGCGGGGATTGTGCAGGACGCCTTGGCGCACGCGCACCGAGGCAAGAATGCTGCTATGATGTTCATCACACCCTGGAGGCAGTGACAACGCGCGCGCTAGGCCGGGGCGATCAAGAACCAAGGTAGTGGCCGGCAGTCGTGGGGTGAGGCCAGTGTCTCCGAGATAGTCGGTAAGAAAATCCTGAATACGCTGGTCAACGGGGCAAAGGTGACGAGACAGCGCGCGGTCCTTTTCGCGGCTAAGTGTTAAGAAATGGTCTACTAGACTGGAAAGTCCATCGCCCGCTGGAAGGGTCACGCTGGGCTGGCCAATCTCGTGTAGCTTAAGGTTAAGGTACGCCAATAGCTGTGGATCAGCGGGGTCGGGAATTGGTGAAAGCTTCTGGGGGTGCGCAGGCATGGAACAGAAAAGTGATGCCAGTGAAGTGGTCGATCGCATCGCTGGCAACGCGGAAGCTGTTTTCTGGTTAGCTGAGCGGGAAATATGTCACAGATTATGGTGGGGCCGTTTGGCTTTAGGCCTGGAGTAAGGGGAGCCTATGGGACTTGGCCGCACCTTCGACGGGGCACTTGCAGGCAAGCGGCGGGTATCAGCTAAAATTTTATCGAGCGGCGTAATGATCACCCGATCGGGTCATTTTAAACGTGTCGATGGTCCGCATAAAAATTTCTTCCGTAGTCCCATGCGCAGAAATTTTCACAAGGAGACCGCGACTTTGATAGTATCCCAACAGACGAGGTGAATGGCTCGGGTGGGTTCCTTGCATGAGGCGCATGGCGTCGAGGCGATCTTCGTGTTGCTGCGTGAGCATCGTTTGGCAGTCGTCACAATAGCCGGTAATTCGTGGCGGGCGCGCTTTGACGTGATAGGTTTTTTGGCAAGTGGGGCAAACTCGTCGCCCGAGCAGGCGCAGGACAATAAGCGACACCGGCAATTCATAAAGGATGACGGCATCGAGCGAGCAGTCGTTATTTTGAAGAAGATGATCGAGGGCTTCCGCGTGGGCCACGGTGCGAGGAAATCCATCAAGGATGAAGCCGGCTGGACAAGTGAGGCAGTGGCTGCGCGCTCTGATTAATTCCAACAAAGTATCTGCAGGCAGGCGGCGGTTCAGGGCGGGTGGGGGAAAAAGGCCGTGGATGATTTCGCTCGTCGCCAGTGCGCAAGCGCCGAGGGCAGCGCTCAATAATCCTGCTTGGGTTCCTTTGCCGATGCCCGGTGGCCCGAGCAAAACAATCCGTCGCGGCGCTCCAAGTCGCGCCGGTAAGGTGCGGCAGACAGCGGCGTCGCCTTGCAACCAAGCAGCGTGGTCACGGGGGGCAATCATGGGAGATAGCGGATGATAGTTACTATGCACCTGATGTGAGTAGCCGGCACGGCATAGATTGCCGAAAGCCGCGCATCTTTTGGCGGTGGTAGTGGTTGCTGGTAGTCGAAATTTAAGGTGGTCAGGTCGTAGTGAGCCGCTTTCGATGAGCGCCTCCTTTATGCTTAACCGCCAACAATACTTCGTTCGTGAACACGTCGGATTACTCAAACTCAGTGATCGCTATGATATTTTAGACCCAGATTCGAAAATGAAAATAGGGGAGGCCCGGGAAGAGATTAGTCGTTGGGTTAAGTATCTGCGTCCGTTGATCGGTAAGAATATCATGCCGACGCAAATTGTGGTTTACGCTGGGGCTGAGCCCGCGGACCAGCAGTTGCTTTTTTCAATGCGCCGCGGGAGTTTTATGTTCTTTCGGGCTAAGGTAGAAATTAAGGATGCGCAGGGTCAGTCCTTGGGTTGGCTCAAATCAAAATTCGCATTTTTCAGAAGTGTTTTCCAGGTTTGCTCCGCTGACGGGCAGGAGATTGCGACGGTGAAGGGGGACTGGTCGGGTTGGAATTTTCGCTTTCTCAGCGGTGACACTGAGCTCGGTATTATCACCAAGAAATGGACCGGACTCGGGCAGGAGCTTTTTACCAGCGCTGATAATTATTTAATTCGCATAAACGGAGCACCTGATCCGACGATTAATTTACTGCTCTTAGCGGCGGGGCTCGCCGTGGATACGGTTTTGCATGAGAACAAATAGCTCTGCGTTGGCTTTAATCAGTTTGCGTGCAGCTCATCGCGTCCAACGGCTTAATCTGGGGGGCGCCTGTGTGGTCCTGGGGTTGCTGTTAGCGTTAGTTGGCTGTCAAAAAAGTCAGTCGGCGCCGCGCACCACGAGTCCCGTGGTAAGCAATCGCGCTCCCGTGGTTATTAACCTGATCGAGGATCAAGAAGCGCGCGAAGGTACTCCTTTTCGTTTCGTTATTCCGGCTAATATCTTTAGTGATCCGGATGGAGATCAATTAACCTTATCGGCCGCTTTGGATAATGGGCTGCCCTTGCCGCGTTGGATTACTTTTGATCGGCTTACCCGAGTATTGGCCGGGACCCCGACGGCGAGTGATGGTGGGACGATCAATCTGCGACTGAGCGCGCTAGATCCAGCGCAAGCTTCCGCCGCGACCGCTCTGCGGCTTAAGGTAAAAACGATCAGTGTCATTCCGGCAGATGTGAGTGATAAAATTAATATCTTGGGTCTCTGGAGTCCGGTGGCGGTGTCGACGCCGAGCGATCATCCCGCTTCGCCGATTATTGCTGGCTATGCGGTGTTGCCGCTAGGGGCCGCGCGGAGTGAGGGCATTGCGCTGACCGCCTGGGCATACAGTGGGGTGGATTGGGAGAAAAATCCCACGGGGGCAGACACCATGCCCATCGATATTATCCTGCTTGAGCAAACGACAGATGGGCATTTGCGGATAGCAACGGATAGTTATGTTGATTCACCACGGACGAATGGGGGTAACACGCTCATCGTGGCCGATCTAAATCACGACAATATCGAAGATTTGGTTTTCCTCGCCCATAATGAGAGTCCTTTTATTGCTAAACCGAGCACGGTTTTACTGAGCGAGGGTCCCCAACATTTTCGTCGTGGGTCGATCGCGGATCAGGTGATGGCGCACGATGCCCAATTGGTCACCCGCCGGGGCGAGCCGACCATCGTCACCATGTCCTTTGAGACCGCTTTTCCATTTCGGAGCTTATTTCCTGCAGCCCTGCGTAATCCTTATTATACTTGGACCCCGACTGGTTTAATTACGCCGCATGAGCTGGTTGTGCCGGGTGGGGGCATGAGTGCCACCGCCGCGGATTTTGTGGGGGATGGATCAACCGTGCTGGTAGTGGGCGATAGTGCACCCTTGAACTATACGGCGCAGGATTTTGCCGATGTGACCAAACATGACCGAAATTTATTTAGTATCAGATTATTTGATTGGACGACTGATCAACTAACCCCGCGGGGCGATCCACTACTTCCGTATTTTTCGGCGCGGACCGCTTATCAAAATAAGAGCAGTAATTGGGGGCAGTGGGTGACGCATATACCGCGAGTGTGGGCCGATGATTTTAATCAAGATGGGCAGGTAGATATTCTGGCAGGCACCTCGATGTGGCCTGAGGGCCTCGCGATGCTACAGCTCTTGCAGAATGATGGTAGCGGCCGAGGCTTTACCGATCGCACCGATGATCTCAATCCTGAGTATAGCCCCGTGGGTGGAGAGGTGGATTATTCGATGCAGCGCCGGTCCATTGATCGCAGTGGTATTAAGACTTATTTTTTGGCGAATCACCCGGATTACTCCGCCCAACCGATCACTAACGCATCGAAGGTGCTAGTGAATGATGGCACCGGGCATTTATATCAGGCGCTGAGTGCAGAATTTAATCAGTGGAGTACGCAGGTGCAGGTTTTATTCAGCAAGCGCTACTCTTATACTTTTAATCAACCTTGCCGTTTTATTGCTTACGCTAATGCGCAAGGGCTTTGGAATTTTTTGGCCTTTGCCCCGGTGCCTGGAGCCGGTCCAGGTTTGCCGGCCCGGGTGGTGTTAGCGTCGCTTGCGACAGAACTAGACGTGCTCAAAATTTATCGTAAGCCGGTGGTGGTATCGCAGCGCAATCAGAGTCGAAATATCCGGACCTTTGCGGGAGATGATATTATATTTCGCGAGAGCAGCGATCCTGATGCCACAGTCGATGGTAGCGGTGGGGAAGATGTGGCGGTCTATCCGTTAGCGCGGTCGGCCTACACGATTATTAAAATGGGCGAAGAGTTCAAAATCACCCAGAAAGATTTTCCGGCGAAAAGCGATCTGCTGCGCCACATTGAACGGGTCCGGTTTAGTGATTTAACGATTGATCTGTCGACGCTGTAGAGGGTGTTGGCGCAGAAGATCATCATTTGACATTTTTGCTCAGCGATCAATAACGCGCAGATGCTGTGCAAGGTAATCCTGTGGCTGGGACTGATGGCGCCAATGGGCTGGGCGGCCTCTCGCCCTGAAGCTTGGGCGGCGCGGATCAAAGCGGGCGAACAAGGCGAGCTCACTGCTCAGCTCAGTCTAGGCTATGCTTACGCGCAGGGGGAAGTTGTTACCAAAGATCTGCCGACTGCGATCAAGTGGTACCGGGCCGCAGCGAAGCAAGGCGACCTGTCGGCTGGTTTTAACTTAGGCATGCTCTACCGCTTTGGGCTGGTGCCTTTGGATTATGCGATCATGGCTGATCTATATCGGTTGGCGGCCGAACAGGGCGACGCCGTTGCGCAATTTAAGTTGGGGATGGCCTATCCATTTCTGACAACTTTGGATCTCAATAATTTTGTTGGGCAGGTGAAATCAGCTCATGCTGAAGCGCTCATTTGGTTACAAAAAGCGGCCGGACAAGATCAACCGGACGCTCAGTTGCTTCTCGGCGAATGGTATGCAGAGGGTAATTATGTAGAAAAAAATCCGGTGAAGGCGGTGCAATATTTCAAGAAAGCTGCGGCTCGCAATAATTCAGAAGCTCAATGGCGTTTAGCGCAGGCTTGCCTCGCCGGTGAAGGCACGCTCAAGAATGAGGCAACCGCTGCCCAGTGGATTCGGCTCGCCGCGGAAGGCGGTCATCGTAAGGCCCAGGCATCGTGGGGCAGCATCCTCTTCGATGGTCGACAGGGCTTAGCAGCCAACGAAAAGGAAGCCGAGAAATGGTGGCGGCGAGCTGACGAGCCGCCGCCGCCCCGCCCATTTCGCACGGTGACCGAGTTTTTTGATTGGACCGATAAACCGGCGCCGCTGGATATCGTGCAAGCGCATGCCTGGTTTAATTTAGTCGCTAGCAAAAATTACCAACTAAAAGGGGAGGGCGTGCTGATGACCCCTCAGATTATTTTGGGGCTAGTGGAGCAAAATATGACCGATCAGGAGAAGCGTCAGGCGGAGGCGGCCGCGCAGCGACTGGCCGAAGAATTGCCTTAGCCGCGCGGGCTTTGGGCGGTGGGTGCGAAGTCTCGACTGACTTTGTTCTTCATATCGATGCCGCGGACGCTACGATAAATCAGGGGCAACCTATTATTCTCAGAATTATGATTAAGCAGCGGCCGGCGACGGAACGATTTTTTCTAGCGATAATGCTCAGCACGCTGAGCATATTATTGGCGCTGCCATCCTTAGCCGTGGCTGAAGCCGCGCCGGCTCAGCTCCGCGTTGGGTTGATTGATGAGGTGCAAGAACTTTACCCCGACACCGTATTGGTTGAGCCGGTCCGGCAGCTCACGGTCCACACTGCACGGAATGCGCTGGCCGGGGTTTCCATCATGATCACGGGACTCTCTGGTTCGCCGCGCATTCAATTCGGGGAATCATCTCCTGACGGATCAGCGACGCCGGGCCTGCGGTGGCTGCGCATGATTGATGTGCCGGTGCTCGAGAATACGGGTCTCGATCGAAATACCGAAAAATATAGCGGAAAAATAAATCCTTATGTTATCCGGCGGGCGCCTTTTCGTGTTTATGATCCGCTGGAGCCGGTGCATTCACCGCTCACGGTCAGTTCAAGTTCGCTAGCGCTGCGGGTAGAAGTTCCGATTACCGCGACGATGGCCGCGGGAACTTATCGGCATCAACTTAAGCTTACCATTGGTGCGCAGGTAGAGGTCTTAGAGCTTACAGTCGTTGTGCATGCGGCACTCGTACCGCCGGTGAATCAAGCTACGTTGGCCTATATTAATTGGCACAGCATTGATAATATTTGCAGTGCCCATGGCGTTGAAAAATGGAGCGAACCGTTTTGGGCAATGCTCGCCCAGTATGCTCAGCTGATGGCGCATGGTCGGCAAAATGCTTTTTGGTTTAATTGGGCTGATTATTTTACCATCGATGCAAATGGCGAGGTAGTGGAATTTCGGCGCGATCGTTTAGAGCGCTATTTGCGGGTATTTCTGGATGCGGGGCTGACTACAATTCACGGAGCCCCAATGTTCGGTCGAAGAAATTGGACGTCGACGGATATGCTCTTGTACGTGCCCACGGCGGGCGGGCAAGAGGTGGTGGCCGTGTCACCCAAGGGGCAGCGCATGTTGACACAAATGGCGGAGCGAATTGTGGCGATGATGGCTGCGAATCATTGGGCCGGAGCATGGGTCCAAGGTGTCTTTGATGAGCCAGAAGATGCTTTTGTAGAACGCTACCGCGTCTTGATCGCTTTATTGCGCGCCGTTAAGCCGGATATTAAAATTCTTGAAGCGACGATGACGTTAAATGTCAGCGGGCTCGTGAATATTTGGTGCCCGCAGGTGCAGGAGTATCAAGCGCACCAAGATTTTTTCAGGAAGCGCCAGGCGGCTGGTGATCAGGTGTGGGTCTACACCTGTCTTTCTCCGGGCGGGCCGTGGTTAAATCGTTTGCTCGATCAAGAGCGTTTACGGCAAGTGTACCTTGGCTGGGCTTGTGCTAAATATGATTTGCAGGGATTTCTTCACTGGGGCGGAAATTTTCACACGGCGAAACCCTTTGAAGAGCTGGTCCGTTTTCATATGGAAGGACAATTTTTGCCAGCGGGTGATTCACATATTTTTTATCCCTTACCGGCTGGGCCGCTTGCGAGTCATCGATTTGAGGCGCACCGCATCGGGCTAGAGGATTATGAATTGCTGACGCAATTAAAACGGCGAGATCGCGGTCGGGCTGAGGCAATTATCTCGGAAGTGCTGCAAAGCTTCGATCAATACCGCAAAGACAGCGTAGCCTATCGAACCGCGCGCCAGCATTTGCTCGAAGCGCTTGATGGTTTAAGTCGCCTGTAATTCTCGCATTAATGCTGCAAAAAATATTCGATGAGAATTACGGCTGATAAATTATGAATTGCCTCGGCGCTGACTTCAAAATTTCTTGCTGGTCATCATCAGGTTCACAACAACTCGCCGTTTAACGTCTGTGGCACTGCTCAGTGTTTTGGTCGTGTATGGATTGATTGTCGACCCGTCAACTGGGTCGGGGGGCTTGCCCTGTTTGTGGACTCTGCTCTTTAAACACGAATGCTGGGGGTGCGGGCTCTCGCGGGCTGGCGCTCACCTCATCCGCGGACATTTTACGGAAGCTCTGACTATGAATTGGCTCATTATCCCAGTGGCCGGGCTTATTACTTGGCAGTTGGCTAAACCATTTTTATTTGTATCAAAAATAATAACCTCAGTTAAAAAATAAATCCTATGGCCGAACTCAATGCTCTCGAACTCGCAGAAATGTCCAAGTCGCTCACGGACACCCAAAGAATGATTTTTAATCAGCAATACTCTTCTGATAAAAAAGACCGCGGCACCGTTGTTATCTTAGCTATCTTGGGCTACGACCGCTTTTGGCTAGGGGATATTACCTTGGGCGTTCTGAAATACCTGACCCTCGGGGGCTGCGGAATTTGGTGGCTCATTGACCTCTTCACCGCCTCTGGTCGCGCCGATGACTTTAATCGCCGCAAGGCACGAGAGATCATCGACGGCATTCAAGTTTCCGCCAGAAGCTGAGCGGTCGCGCTGACAGGTAATCGTCTGCTATCATAGCGGATGATTACCTGCGCGGATAGCGTGGGGTCGTAAAAATGACCCAGCTAGTAGACATCTTGCCTACTTTCTCTCCTCAGATATCCGGCAAGGTCACCCTCATCTTGCGCAGGAAGTAGCCTCGCGCGCGGGCTATCTTTGAAGCAATTCCTTCGCCATATACCAGAAAGCTTTCGTTCCGCGGGTTTTCCCAGATATCGACTGTCTGAGCGTCAGCATATCTCTGGCGAAAATTGGTTTAGCGAACTCATTTTGCTGAGCAGAATAGAGGTGGGCCATGTTCCAATCAGCAAAGGTTCTCGCTGCGATGTGGTTCTCACCTAAAAATATAATATCTGTGTGTCGTGGGTCTTTGCTTATGCGTTGATACAAGTCATGCACGGCTCGATGAGCTGGATGAACTCCTGACCGTAATATAACAAGTAGCCGGTGACCGCATTGGCCTGATTGTAAGTCCTAGATTTCAGCCGCACCGCAGAAATATTTTTTGAGCGTCATCTCATGCCGCGTTGTCGAGGAGTGGATAAGTTTGTAGTCCGCCGCAGCGCGAGGCTGGGCTGGCCTTATGTTAACCAAATCGTCTTTTAATTCGGCGATCACCCACCCGCTCGGAAGCATACCCGCGGTTCGACGACCCTCTGCTCGCTCTCCGAGCAGAGCCAGTTAGGGCTGCGACGGTGGCAGGAGCGAAGCGATAGCGGGATCGTTAAGATTCTCAGCGGTCGCAATCCGAACGCCGGTATCGACCAACGCAGGAACTTTTTCCCCTTGGAGGACTTGGATGATGGTCTTCACGCCTAAGTAGCCCATTTTTACGGGGTCTTGTAGCACGAGACCGTGCAGGTCGTTGCGTTTTAGCGCCGCGGCGAAAGTTTGGCTATTGGCGAAACCTACCAGCTGTACTTTACCGCCGCCGAGACCGGCATCGTGCAAGGCTAGCAGCATGCCCGCCATGGTGGACTCATTGGGGGCAAACACGCCATTCACTTGCGCCCCGAAGCGATTGAGCAAATTCTGCGAAGCGACAAGCGCGGTTTCCCGCGTAGCCCCGCCATGTTGGTTGGAGGAGATGACTTTTATTTGAGGGAAAGCCGTTTGGATTTCTTCGAGAAAACCAGCCTCGCGTTCTTCACAACTGGCAGCGCCGACTTGCACGCGCAGAAGAATAACATTGCCGCGACCATGGAGCAAGGTCCCGAGGCGCCGTGCGGCGAGTCGACCTCCTGCGCGATTATCGGTCGCAATAAAGCTGACCAAGGAAGCAGACTGTAGCCCAGAGTCTACGACGACAACAGGGATGCCCGCTTTCATGGCCTGTTCCACGGGGGCGACTAAGGCCCGAGCGTCGAGGGGGGCGAGGACGATCCCGCTGACTCGGCGGCCAATAAAATTCTCAACGACCTGGATTTGTTGGTCGCGGTCATCTTCGCGGAGCGGGCCTTTCCAGATAATATCAACCGCCAATCCTGAAGCGCGCAGTTCAGCTTGGGCCTGCAAGGCCCCCGCGTGAATCATTTTCCAATATTCATGCGTCGTGCCCATGGGAACAACCGCGATCGTATAGGCTTTGGCTGGGGCCGCATGAACGCCGAGGGCGAGACTGAGCCCGGCGAGGAGAATTAAGAAATAACGAAATGCACGCATGAGGGGTGAGGAGTTAGTAGAGAAAGGTAAGAAGGGGAAAATCGGTCGCCGGCAAAATTTAATCGCGCTGCTCTTCCGTCAGTTTGGCGCCTTCACCTTCGGGGAGGCCGTCGCGGAAAGTGCCGAACCAACGATCAAAGGGAATCGTGCTTTCACCGTAATTGCACTCGAAGTACCGGTGGTGAAGATAGTGGAAATAAGAGCCTGTCGGAAGTTTGCCGTTCAAGATCGGACCTTCGAACCCATGATGGCCTCCGGCCGGCCCGAGCGCGGCGTGTTGCAGATTAAATAAGAAATGAAACGGATGCGACGGTACGATCCAGTGAATAAGCACGACGCTCAAATAGAGCATCGTCTCCACGGGATGCATGGCCATGCCCGACCAAGGATTGGGATTAATGTTTTTATGGTGGAGATAATGCACGGAGCGGTAGAGCGGCTTCCAGTGAATGAGACGATGCACCCAGTAAAAATGAAATTCGCGCCAGAAAGGGATGAAGAAAAGCCAGAGCACAAAGTAACCCGGGTGGCGGCTCCATTCGAGGCCAGGGATGTGGTGATTGGCGTAGAGCCAGAGGGTGCCGACTTCATAAGCCGTCCAGATGAGGCCGGCCACGCCGCAAGTCCAAAAAATATTGTCGTACACTTGGTCGCGAAAAAGGAACAGGCGGCTGTTACGAGCTGGCCAGTTGGCGTCATATTTTCCCTGCGTGCCTTCGCGTTTGAGAATATAAAGATGCAGGTAGTAGCCACCGTAGTAGAGCCACATAAGGACCAGATTCCTGACGTAAATCTGACCGATCCAGTCGGCGGAAAATTGCGTGCAGCGCGCGATATCCGGTTGCGTGAGGAACCACGAAACGGCCGAGATCGCGAGCAGGAGGACATTGATGGGCCACAGAAATCCTGGATAGCTCACCAACCAGCGGCCGACGGCAGCGAGGCGCAGCGGCCAAATGAAGAGTGGTGCGTAACGAATCGGGTAGGGCGGGCGCCATTCCCCTTTCGCGTTGCGCGCGGCGGAGGGGAGCGGGGCTGACTCAGGCGGAGGGGGCTCGACTGACATTGCGGCGGAGCTTGGCGAGCCTGTGTCTCAAGGCAAGAACTCGCCGCAGTCTCCGCTCAAGTCACGAGATAAAATAATACTCCCCTAGGAAGATCCGACGCGTTTTAGAATTTTTGCTCGAGGGCGAGGCTGAAGAAAGGGGCGGCACGCTCGGATTTGAGCTCATAGTTCCGTTGATGATAATCAGCTTTGAGCATGGCGACGGCGCCCAGGGTTGCGCGCAGGCTGGTGTGGGGGCTGAAGCGCCAGGCCGCGGCGGCCCCGAGCCGGAAGGCTTGATAATCAAGGCGGGTACGGTTGAGCGCCGGCTTCTTTGCTAGACTGGGCTGGGGGTCAGTGGTGACGTAATAGGTCCCGAAATCCGCTTCTGCGATAAATTCGACGGCGAGATTGTCTGTCATCTGCCAACTCGCTCCGGTGCGCGGAAAGCCCAGAAATATTTTCCACTCGGGCGAGGCCTGCCACTCGAAACTTGCGACGGGGAGGACGCGGCCGTGATCACGTGACAACGAATTATAGACGGCTCCGAAGCCGGCGCTAAAATCGTTGCTGAATTTGCGATTGGCGACGGCCAGCGTGCCGACCCCAAAGCCGCGCGAGGTGAAGCGAGTGCCGGCATCATGTAACCCCGGGCTAACGCTTCCAATGAAAGTCCAGGCGGGGTCTATGATGCGAACTACCGTAAGGCTGGCCTTGAGGCTCTGCAATTGAGCTGGGAGCGGCGTGGACGAATCGAGAGTTAACGCATGATAGTGATAATTAAGCCCTGCGCTGAGATAGGTGCCGACTCCGATCGGTGGCAGCGGTAGGGAAAGATTCGCGCTGGTCTGCACGACCGAGAAGCCCCCAGCTCTCAGAGATACATGACCGGTCGTGGCGGCATCTAGCTTGAGAGAAATCAGCGCATTGGCGGGGCGGCCACTGGCTGGCGCGAGTTCGCGGGATTGTCCACATAGCGAAAGGGTGGCGCTAACCAGCAGGGCAATGAGGGTAATTTTGCGATAATTTAAATGATTGTGCAGCATCGGGAATAGGCGGTTTTGCAAGTTACGCTTCAACCGCCACAGTGGATGCCGCAAATATATTTTTAGATTTTTATTATGCGAGGTAGTCGGGTTAAGCCATCGGAGGCATCAGACTGGCCGCGGGTTGGCCTGGCGGAATTTTCCAGGTGGCAGGCCGTGAAATTGCCGAAAAGATCGATTAAAGCTGACGTCGGGTATAATTAGCTTTGGTGGCGGTACGCTGCAATATAGCCCCAACAACTTTACTGATTACTCCAGTCGATTGAGTCAGGCCGCTGGCCAAGAATGGCGCATTGATGTGAATGGCCAATCAGTGACCTTTGCCACCGCGTTCACGAGCGTGGGTGGGAAGCTGATCAAATCGGATAGTAATCCAGGTGGGGTACCCGCGACGCTGATCCTCACTGCCAACAATACCTACAGCGGCGGGACGACTATCAATAGCGGTCGGTTAAAGGTGGGTAGCGGCGGAAACACCGGTTCGCTCGGCACCGGCGGGGTCATCAATAATTCTATCCTTGAATACGATCGCCTGGATCTGTTGGAGGAAAGCAACGCCATTTCTGGCGGTGGCGAATTGACGCAATCGGGCTCTGGTCGGCTCGTTCTTACGGGAGCGAACACCTACGCCGGCGTCACCACGATCATTTCTGGCAGTGGCGGTATTCAGGTAGGCAAAGGTGCCACGAGTGGCAGCTTGGGCGCAGGGGGAGTGGTCAATAATGCCAATTTGTCTTTTGCCCGCAGCGACGTCGTGACGTATGCGGATGTGATTTCTGGCACCGGCTCAGTGACGCAAGCAGGTACCGGCACGCTCATCTTCTCTAACAACAATACTTACGCTGGCGGTACGCTCATCTCCAACGGCACGCTTCAGCTCGGCAATGGCGCGGCGGCCGGCATGCATGGTTTAGGCGATGTAGTTAATAATTCCCACCTCATTTTCAATCGTAGCGACGGCGGGCACTATGATCAGGTCATTTCAGGCACTGGCGATGTGACTAAGGCGGGAGCTGGTACGCTGATTTACACGAGGGACAATACCTACTCTGGCGGAACCATCATCAGCGATGGCGCGATCCAAGTGGGGCGTAATTCCTACGATCCCGCCGATCCCTATGAGCTGATCACCAATACAGGAGGAACCACGGGTAGCATCGGTGCAGGGCCCGTGCTCAATAATTCCCACCTGATTTTTAATCGGAGTGATAATATAAGTTACACCGGTACTGTTACCGGCACTGGCGATTTTATAAAAAATGGTAGCGGCGCACTAACCATCTCGAGCAATGCCAATGCATTCAGCGGCGGAGTTGTCATTAATGCCGGCAAGCTACTCGTGACCAATAGCGCTGGTTCCGCCACAGGAAGTGGCGCAGTTAATGTAAACAACGGCGCTGCTTTTGGGGGGACCGGCTTGATCAGTGGTGCGCTCATCATCAATGGAGGGGGTTCGGTTTCACCGGGATCTAGCCCTGGCCAACTTCAAGTGGGAAACGGGACAACCTTCGCGAGCGGTGGACACTATGTTTTTGAAATTAACAACACCGCTGGCGCTCCGGGCACCAACTGGGATCTGCTCAGCATTAGTGGTGGCCTCACAATCAGCGCTACGGTGAGCACGCCGTTCGTGCTCGATCTTGTTTCACTCAACGCCGGCAACACTAATGGCTTGCTTGCTAATTTTGACCCCACGCTCGCCTACAGTTGGAAATTTGTGACGACGACCACTGGGATCACCGGCTTCTCGGCTGGGGCATTTCAATACAATGCGAGCAATTTTTCCAATAGCCTCGATATCGGCCATTTCTATGTGTCGCAAGCGGGCAACGATCTTTATCTGAACTTCACCCCAGTACCTGAACCAACCACGTGGGTGCTGTTGTCACTGGGCTTGAGCAGCGTGTTGCTAAGCCTCCGCCGGAAATCGCGGGCTCGCTTAGTCGAGTAACGCGGTTCTGTGCCGTGCGGCTGATCCAGCCTTAAGGTGCGCTGGCGTTCTCTAATTGCGCGAGTGCCGCTGGATCTAAATTAAGACGCGTAGCGGCGAGTAAACTGATCAACTGCTCGACGCTTGTTGCACTGGTAATCGGTGCAGTGAGCCCCGGGCGGGTCAGCAGCCAAGCTAAGGCAAGCTGTGCGGGCGTTGCCTCATAACGTTCAGCTAAATCGAGCAATGCCGCAATAATTCGAAAGCCTCGGGGGTTGAGAAATTTTTCTACCTCAGGACTGCGTTTACTTGGCGCGAGCGTGGCATCGGCACAATATTTCCCGGTCAGAAAACCACTGGCGAGTGAGCCGTAGCAGATGACCCCAAGCTGCTCCTGCTGGCACAGGGCCGCGAGCGAGCCTTCGAATTCAGTGCGTTCGCAGAGATTATATTTGGGTTGGAGCGTTTGGTAGCGCGGCAGTTGCTCCTTTGAGCTTAATTGTAAGGCGCTGGCCAAACGCGGTGGAGTGATATTCGAGGTGCCGATCGCGCGAATTTTGCCGGAGCGCAACAGGGCGGCATAGGCGGTTAAGGTTTCTTCTAGCGGAATAGCGGTATCATCGAGGTGCGATTGATAGAGATCGATCTGCTCAACTCCTAGCCGCTGCAGTGAGCCCTCAACTGAGGCCAGAATATGTTGGGCGGAAAGTCCCGATTGGGCCGGACCCATGATGCCTCCGACTTTAGTTGCAAGAAGTACAGAGGAACGTCGGCCACTGCGTTTTAGCCAGCGGCCAATGATGCTCTCTGAAAGTCCCGGAACGCCCATCCAGAAACGGCCGTAGATGTCTGCGGTGTCGATGAGGTTAAAGCCCTCATCAACGAAACGATCGAGAATCGCCCAGGAGGTAGCCTCATCAACCGTCCATCCGAAAACATGGCCACCGAGCACAAGCGGGGCGATGGCTAGGCCAGTATTCCCTAGCGGGCGGCGGGGAGTCATCGGTTATGGAGTGAGGTGAGCGCGGGATTACGGGAGACTTATGTTATGATGGGTTGATCAAGCACACAAGCGGGAGCCGTAATTTATCTGAAAAAGAAAAAGCCACCGGCCGAAAGGCCGGTGGCTTGAAGGTCATACGCTTGAGGCGATGATTATTTCTTATTAACGACGTTGTAAAGTACAGCGGCGGCAATCAAGCCGACCAAGCCGTTATTACCCAGGCCGCTAATGATTTTCGTAACATTACCAATGGCATCCACACCAATGAATGGAACCGCGGTTCCAAACACTATCTGGAGCACAACAGCAACGGCGAGCAGGGCTACACCGAGTTCCGTAATCTTCCGACACATAGCAATAATCGTATCGATAATCATCATGTTATTATTGGGGGTTGGGGTATGTTAAGCAAAAGCGCTTAATACCCTATTTCGACGCTCTCAGGCCCAAGGCGTTCAAATATAATATCAGTCTATTAATGCTATGCAGTAGCATTAATCATATATGCGAGAAATTAAGATATGTAATAAATTTAATATCAGCATTTTATGTATTATCTCATTAATTGTTGTATTCAGCCCAAGCTTCTTTTTTTGAAAAAAGAACTCGCTGGAAGGAGCTAGAACTAGACTGAGCGAGCGTGTTGGGGATTGGCTGTGGCGGCAGTGCCGCTCAACACCCAACCGTTCAGCGCCGAGTAATGTGCGCTACCATTAAAATATAAAAACAAAGGACCAAATCGAAGAGCAGGGTCTGCAATGACAACGGCAGGGTGTAGACCAGTGCGACGACTGGAATCCAGAGTGCCGCATTGGCAATGACCGTGGGCAAAATATGGCGCCGGTACCATCCGCCAGCTCGTAGATCAGCCCAGACTGGCGCGCTCCGCAGGCTGGCGCGATTGAAGGCAAAGCTCAACACCGTGAGTGGCACGGCATAGAGTGGGCAGTAAATAATCTGATCCAGCAGAACTTTAATGGCTACGGTTTTCAGGTCAGTCCCAGTGCCTACAAAATGAGCCATCAAGCGGTACCAAACCTCAATTTCGATGCCCTTGTAGGCCCAGAAAAGCAGGAGAAAAGCACAATTCTTTAATTGATAATCAGCCCGTAGCTTAGGATCGCGGCGCAGATAAAGAATGGGGAGTAGGCCGCCGCAGATCGCCGTGGTGATGATCGGGAAAAACCAACCGAGGTGTTCGCGTAATCCCGCTAAGCGTTCGAGCGCCGCATGGCTCGGGGCGTGCTGATAGTAGGCTGCGACCAGCACTAGGCCGATGAGCCACAACGCCAGGCCGGGTCCCAGATTAGCTCGACCCGCGCGCCAGCCGGCCCGCCAGGGAGCTTCGGGAGTGGGGCGCGAAGCGGTGGAATGATCGACCATCGGGAACAGCGTGGGGCCTACGGGAGGCAGCCCCGTCGTTTACTTCGTCGCTGTTTCGCGATACTCGCCGAGGGCGCGATAACGATCATAGCGCTCGTCGAGTAATTGTTCGATCGGTTTGGGGGTGAGCTCAGCAAGGTGGCGCTCTAGCGCAGCCTTTAGGGCATCAGCAGCGGCAGCGGGGTCATTGTGCGCGCCCCCGAGAGGTTCGGGAATAATTTCCTCTACCACCGAAAAATTCTGTAAATTTTCAGCGTTAAGTTTCAGCGCTGCGGCCGCTTTAGGGGCATGAGCACGATCTTTCCAGAGAATCGCCGCACAGCCTTCAGGCGAGATCACCGAGTAATAGGCATTTTCAAAAATCAATACGCGATCCGTTACCCCGATCCCTAAGGCGCCACCGGAGCCGCCTTCGCCCACAATGACGGCGATGGAGGGGACTTTTAGCATGGCCATTTCACGAAGATTTACCGCGATAGCTTCCGAGACATGCCGAGCTTCAGATTCAACCCCCGGATAGGCTCCGGGCGTGTCGATGAAGGAAATTACGGGCAGGCCAAATTTTTCAGCGAGCTTCATCAAGCGCAGGGCTTTGCGATAACCTTCGGGCTGGGGCATGCCGAAATTACGCAGGAGCTTTTCCTTAGTATCGCGCCCTTTTTGCTGGGCGATGATCATCACGGAGCGCCCATTAAAGAAGGCCGTTCCCCCGATTAAGGCTTGGTCATCGTTAAATTGACGGTCCCCGTGCAGCTCTTGGAAGTCAGTGCAAAGCGCCGTGATATAATCGAGCGCGTAGGGTCGTTTAGGGTGACGGGCTACTTGCACCCGCTGCCACGGTGTGAGGTTCGCGTAGATCTCTCGCTTGGTGGAATCGATCTTGGCCTCAATCGTCGCCAGCTCGGCGGTCATATCGATATTGTTTTCGAGCGATTGCTGATGCAGGGCTTCGAGTTGCTTTTCGAGTTCGCGCAGGGGCTTTTCGAATTCCAACAAATAGACGGGTCGATCCATACCCCAACGCTAAAAGCTCGAGTGGGCGACTGTCAACGCGGGTCACCCAATAGTGGGTATATCCTTTGCAGAAAATTACTTACAACAATGCCGACTCTACGCGCAGGCGTGTGCGGTCTCTGCGTTGAAGGGTTCTTTCCGTGGGTTTCAAATGGCCTGGGGATAATCCCGACCCACTGCGAAACACGGCGCGCGGCCTCTATAACCCGTCTTTGGCCGTCTCGGGATTTTTTAACTGCTCCTTCCAACTCTGAATCTTGGCTTGGGCCCCAAATTTCTCAGCGGTGGCTTTATCGCCTTTCTCCATCCAAATCCGAGACAGCGTCGTGTTGATGAAAAGATCCTCCGGCTGAATCGCGTGGGCTTTTTCGGCGGCATCTCGCGCCTCATCAAAACGGCGTAGGCTAAAATAAATCTCAGCAAGCGCATGCCAGGCGGCAAAGGAGGTGGGGGCGCTGGTGGTGGCGCGGCCAAGTTTGGCCAGCGCCGCCTCATTCTCCCCCATGGTGTAATCAAAGGTCGCCTCTTCGATCAGGGATTGCAGTTCGGTAGGATTCAAGGCGCGCAACGTAACAGGCTTCGGATAAAAAGAAAGGCCGGCGTTGTCGCCGGCCGAGAGGAAAAATCTGGCTTAATAATTAGGCCTTCGGGGCGCTGCCTACAATGGCGAGGGTTAGTTTGATTTCTGGGTTAACCTTATCCTCCATCTGGCCCGCCATGATCGCATAGTCGCTTCGGTTGATCGTGAAGCTGCCGCGAATGACGAGGAGGTCCCCACCGATTTCTGGTTTATTTAGACGTTTGCCGAAGGCCCCGGCTAAGTGAGTGAGCTTCACTGGCACCGTGAGGGATTTGGTGACGCCATTGAGCGTAAATTTACCAGCAGCCGTGGCGGTCGTGGTCGTGCCGCTGGTCTGGACGTTATCCAGTTTAACCAATTCAAAAACGATTTCGGGGTGAACAGGAGCGTTGAGCCATTTCTCACCCCGGAGGTGATCCGTCATCATTGAATTAGAGACAGTGAGCGAGGCGGTCGCGACGACGATCTTACCGCTAGTGGCGCCTACGTTGGCGGGGTCAAATGAGACCATGCCGGACACACCGCTGCCGTTGCCAGAGATTGGTTCAAGCAGAGAATCCAGGCTAAACTGGATCGCGTTGACGCCCTTCGGATCCTTGAAATCAAAGGAGATGGGTGCGGCGTTGAGCGCGCTGCTGAGGACGAGACTGATGAGCAGGATTTTTTTCATGATAATGGATTGGGTGGGTTACGATTGAAGAAAAATGAGGCTGCGCTGAGTCCGCCGGCTAGGCCGATGCTGGCGAGAAGAAAATCTATGCCAGGGACGAAACGTTGCTCGTATGTAACATAGTGGATGCTGGTGATCTCATCGATATGCTGAACTGGCACTTGGTTTTTGGTCCAACCGCGGTGGGCGCCCAACAAAAACCAACAACTAAAGCCGCCGAGCAGTGCGGCCGCAGCCAGCAGGCGAAATGCAGTCCGCATTCGAGTTGGGCGTGAGCTAGTGATGCGGGCAGCCATTTCGGCTGCACAGGAAAGCTAGAAATAGATGGGGCGCAAGTCGCTCCAACCATTATCCTTAATTCACAATATCAGCATCGCATCGCCGTAGCTGAAGAAGCGGTACTCGTGGGCGATGGCCTCGGCGTAAATTTCTTTTAGCCAAGCGACTCCTTCGGTCGATTCAGGGGCGAGGAAAGCTGCGACCAAACAGAGCAGCGTCGAGCGGGGTTGGTGAAAGTTTGTGATGAGGGCATCCACTCCGCGAAAGGCGCGGGGTGGGTAAATAAAAATCTGCGCCTCGCCCGCAAAATCTGCGCCTGGCTGGGCCTCCGTTGAAGCGCGGGAAAGATAATCTTCGATGGTACGGACGGAGGTGGTGCCAACGGCAATGCGGCGACCCTGCGTTGCGTGGAGCGCTTGCGCCGTGATTTTCGGCATTTCGTAGATTTCACGATGGATGGCGTGATCTTCAATATTGTCAGTGGCAATCGGACGGAAAGTGCCGAGGCCGACATGCAGCGTCACATCGGCCGTACTGATTCCCTGAGTGGCGAGTTGGCTGAGCAATTGCGGGGTGAAATGAAGTCCAGCGGTGGGGGCCGCGGCCGCGACTTGGTGGCCGCGATCAGCATAGACGGTTTGATAACGCTCGCGATCAATCGAGCGAGCATCGTCGTTGTCGCGTCCCGTGATGTAAGGCGGCAGGGGCATTTCGCCGATCTGGTTGGCGATCGCGAGGATGTCGTGGCCGCTGGTGGTGAAGGCGACGCGCACGAGTCCGTCAGCCGTTTTTTCCAGGACTGTTCCCGTGAAAAATCCCTCTCGGCTGAAGGTAGCGCCCAGGGGTAATTTTTTGCCTGGCCTGAGTAGGCACCACCATTGATCGCTCGCTTGAGCCTGCGGGGCGATCGCTGGTCGCAGTAAGAGACACTCAACCTGCCCCCCGGTTGGGCGCGTGGCATGCAAGCGAGCGGGGATGACGGCTGCATTATTGCGGAAGAGGCAGTCACCCGCACTCAGGTAAGCGGGTAGATCGCGAAAATGCCGGTGCTCGATCGTGTGCTGTTGTCGATGGACGACGAGCAGCCGCGAATCATCGCGCCGATCGACCGGTTGTTGGGCGATCAGGCGTTCGGGGAGGGAATAGTCAAAAAGGTCAGTCTTCAAAGCAGGCCAAAAGAATTAACTTTCTCGACTGGATTAGAATTCAAGCTGCTGGCAATCTTTCTCGATGGAAGAGGCTCCCTGGAAAATCGCTCTGCTTTGGCTGCTGGCCGCCGCTTGCCTTTTTCCTGGGGTCACTCCGCCTACCGCCCTCTTTGCTGGGTTGATTTTTTCTGTGGTGATCGGTCGGACCGATTCTAAGCGGGCGGCAAAAATCCAGAAATATCTCCTGCAGGGCTCCGTGGTTGGTTTGGGGTTCGGCATTCAATTGAGTGCCGTCCTGCAAGCTGGCTCTACCGGGTTATTTATCACGGCTGGTTCTTTAGTTGCGACGATTGGACTCGGCCTACTTTTGGCTCGGTGGTTGCAGGTCGAAGCGACCACGGGGCGGCTCATCTCGACCGGCACGGCGATTTGTGGCGGGAGTGCCATTGCGGCCATGGGTCCGGTCTTAGGCGCCCAGCCGCGCGAGCTGTCGGTCGCATTGGGCTGTGTCTTTGTGCTCAATGCGGTGGCGCTCTTTGCGTTTCCTGCAATTGGGCATGCGCTCAATCTATCGCCTGAGCAGTTTGGTTATTGGGCGGCCATGGCGATCCATGACACCAGTTCGGTGGTGGGGGCTGCCGCCCGCTATTCACCGGAAGCTTTAGCGATCGCGGTTCCGGTGAAATTAGCTCGAGCGCTCTGGATTTTACCCCTCGTTGCCATGGCCGCTGCACTGATGCGCAAGCCGGGGAGCAAAGCCTCGTTACCTTGGTTTATATTTCTCTTCATCGCGGCCTCAGCAATCGCATCGTTTGTCCCCGCCGGTGCGGTGGTTTACCCTTGGTTGGTGATCGGGGCAAAGGCCGGACTAGCCGCGACATTATTTCTCATCGGGGCAAGCCTATCGCCTAGTCTGCTCAAGACGGTGGGGTGGCGGCCTTTCGCACACGGTATCATCCTGTGGCTGGCAGTGAGTGTTCTCTCACTGTGGGCTATCCGGCATTGGGGCTAGGGTAATGCCGTCCCCAAGGGGAGAGGGGTGGAGCCGACCCCCGCTTCCCGCTAGGAACGGAGGTGGGTTGGCCACAAAAATGCTTGCCTCGCTGGAGGCAAATGCGCCGAATGCCGCTCCAGTTTTCGCCGCTTTAGCTCAGTTGGTAGAGCGACTCATTCGTAATGAGTAGGTCGTCGGTTCAAATCCGACAAGCGGCTCCAGTTTGATTTTACGGGGTTAAGATTTGGGATTGTTAACTATCCCTGTTTAGCGGCGAGAGCTATGACCACATCGTAGTTGAAGTGGACGAATTTATAGATCGCCTCCTCGAGTATCCGTTCTTGGTCGCTGTGGGCACCGTAGCCCTTATGGCCGTCCTCGCTGTCGATCATTGGACCAATTCCAAAGCACTGGATACCGCGGGCGCGTAAGTAGGCCATATCCGTCGCGCCAGTGCTCATGATTGGCAGGGTGATGACTCCGTAGTGCCGTTTGATCATTGCCTCAATCACCTCGAAGGCATCCGTGTGCAAGCTGGATGGCGGTGCGCCTGGCCGAGTGTGGCCTGGGGCCACCTCTACGGTGATGGCGGGATCATTGATTAACTGCCGCATTTGTTCGAGGAAGCGTGGCATCTCCTCATCGGGCAGCGCCCGCACGTCCAGCGTCGCTTCTGTCTCCGAGGGGATGACGTTCACTCGGTAGCCGCCACCGATGATATTGGGCGAAATTGAAGTGTGCAGCGTCGAATAATATCTGGGCTCGTGCACAGCGAGATGTTCTTGCGCGGTGCCCGCTTCATCGCCCTTCAGAATCAGGCGGTAGCGAGCGGCATCCTCCTCGTTACTAATCGTGGCCAGTCGCTCGAAGAAGGTACGAGTGGTTTCGTTGAGGCGCATGGGGGTTTGCCACTCGGCAATACTGACAATGGCGCGGGCGAGATGGACGACCGCGTTCGAGCGCAACGGCACAGAGCCATGACCGGCCACTCCTCGGGCGATGAGCCGAATGCGTTGGGGGATTTTTTCCGTAGTCTGCACCGCGCCGTACTGCACTTGGCCTCCGGTGCGAACGACACTTGCGCCTTCAGCCAGACAGAACTCGGCATCGATTTCTGCCCAGTGCTCTTTTACCATGAATTGGATGCCGAACTGGGTTGATCCTTCCTCGCCGGCCTCGGCCAAGAAAATGACATCACGGTCCAGCGCCACTTGGTTCCGTTTGAGCAGCAGCATGGTCATTAAGCAGGCGGTCACGTTGTCTTTATCATCAACCGTGCCTCGCCCGTAAATGTAGCCGTCCTCGCGGGCGGCTGAGAATGGTGGGTGTTTCCACTTCTTCGGATCAACGTTGACCGTGTCGGTGTGGCCCATGATGAGCAACGGACGCTTGGAGCCGTTGCCGCGCAGTCGGGCCACGAGGTTGGGCCGATTGGGATTGGTGGCGAAAACTTTGTTTTCAATGCCCGCGGCATCGAGCACGCTCTTGAGGTACTCAACAGCCAGGCGCTCGCCGCCCGGAGGATCCGAGGTGTCGAGGCGAACCAGCGCAGAAAAATGACTCAGGGACTCTTCATTAACCGCCGCCCAATTCGCTGTCCCGGTAGGCTCGGCCGCTGTCAGCTTTGAATAGAGCAAAAATGCAGCAAGACAGACTAGGCGGTAAAAGGGCATATGAGATTTGGTTAAGGTGGGTTTTATAAAATAGATCCTGTCAGGAACTGTTCGAGCGAAAGAAAAACCACCAGGGTTTAGGAGATGATTTAATTATCCACAATCTGGTCATCTGTGAGCGGGCCTTGTAGTTTGCGGCGGAGGCGCTGGTCTTGAATTTCAGCTTTAAGCGAGTCAGCGAAAAGTTGCAGCCGGCGGCGCGTCTCGAGCGTTTCTAGCAGTTGCTGTTTGATGGCGCTATCTTCGCAGAGATTGAAAGCCGCAATGTCTGCAAAGGCATCAATATCATCAATGCTCTCGAGGAATTGGGTTATGCCCTTCGGCGCTGGCGTGCCCAGCCGCCGGCGCAAATTAATGAGGCGCATAACTTCTAGGCGGAGAATTTCCAGTTCCGCCTGATTGGATCCAGCAGTGGTGACGATCGGTTGGACGGCGATCACTCGATAGGGCTCTTCTCTGATAATCGATTTCACTTCCACTCGGCATAGTCCTTGGAGGATGAGGTTCGAGGTGTCATTTTCTCCTTTCTGGCAGGCACGGATAATGCCGACAGAGGCGATGTGGTGCAGGGGCTCGGGTTGGCCGGATTTTTTTCGCCCCTGAGGATTCAGTCGAGCGATGGCGAAAAGCCGATCCTGCGCAAGGACGTCACGCAGCATTTCTTGATAGCGGGGCTCAAAAATATGGAGCGGAAGCAATGCCTGTGGAAAAAATACTGTATCGGGCAGGGTCATCACCGGAAGGGTGGCGGGCACATGCAGGGTTTCCATGGTAGCTAGCGTAGGAAAGTTCGGCTAATTTTCAACTGGGCTCGTATCCAAGATTTTCGGCGTCGGTAGGCTTATCGAGAAGATCCTAAATTCAAAGTGAGCCACGGTGGGACATTTGCTTGGCTTGGCATGCGCCTTTTTGGCGCAAAATCGAGTTAATGGGGTAGGTATAGAAAGATTTATAAAATCATAATATATTATCATGCAGGTATATAATAAAGATTAAGGCTGCAGGCACGCGCATTGCTTAGAGATGCGCATGAGTAGAATTTTAGGTATCGATCTAGGCACAACAAATTCCTGCATGTCTATCATGGAGGGTGGTGAACCCGTGGTTATCCCGAATGCTGAGGGCGCCCGGACCACACCCTCTGTTGTGGCATTTACTAAGACTGGCGAACGCGTCGTAGGCCAAGCTGCCAAGCGTCAGGCTGTGACGAATCCGAAGAACACCGTGTTCTCCGCCAAGCGTCTCATTGGCCGTAAATTCACTGAGGTCAGTGAAGAGGCGAAGAATTTGCCCTATAAAGTGGTCGCGGGAAAAAATGGCGATGCTTACATTGAGGTGCAAGCCGGCGACAAAACCGAGCAGTTTGCTCCGCAGCAAATTGCCGCGTTTGTCTTGGGCAAGTTGAAGGCGGACGCCGAATCTTACTTGGGCGAAAAAATCACCCAGGCTGTCATTACGGTCCCCGCTTATTTCAACGATGCTCAGCGTCAGGCGACTAAAGACGCGGGCAAAATTGCTGGCCTCGAAGTCTTGCGCATTATCAATGAGCCAACGGCCGCGTCGCTCGCTTACGGTTTAGATAAAAAGAAGGACGAAAAAATTGCGGTCTTCGATTTGGGCGGCGGTACGTTTGACGTGTCGGTTCTCGAGATCGGCGACGGCGTTTTTGAGGTCAAGGCCACTAATGGCGACACTCACCTCGGCGGTGATAATTGGGACGACACCATTATCAGCTGGCTCGTAGATGCCTTTAAGCAAGAAAACGGCATCGATCTCCGCAAGGACCCGATGGCGTTGCAGCGCCTGAAGGAAGAAGCGGAGAAGGCGAAAATCGCGCTCTCCTCAGCGACCACCTACGACATCAATTTGCCCTTTATCACGGCAGATGCCTCTGGCCCTAAGCATCTCAACATCCAGCTCACGCGGGCGAAGATGGAGCAAATCTGCGAAGCGCTTTTCGCACGTTGCGTGCAGCCCTTTAAAAATTGTCTTAAAGACTCCGGCGTCAGTTCGGATAAAATCGATGAGCTCGTGCTTGTTGGTGGCATGACGCGTATGCCGAAGGTCTTGGATATTGCCAAAACGCTCGGGGGTAAGCCTCCTCATCAAGGCGTCAATCCTGACGAAGTTGTTGCGATCGGTGCCGCGATTCAGGGGGGCGTCCTTAGGGGAGATGTGCGCGATGTGCTCCTGCTCGATGTTTCGCCGCTGACGCTGGGCATCATGACCGCTGGCGACATCGCCACCGCAATGATTCCGCGCAACACAACGATTCCGACCAAAAAGACGCAGACCTTCTCTACCTATAGCGATAATCAACCCGGTGTTGAAATTGTCGTCCTGCAGGGTGAACGCCCCATGGCGCGGGATAATAAGAATCTGGGTACCTTCAAGCTCGACGGCATTCCGCCGGCGCCGCGCGGGGCTCCCCAGATCGAGGTCACTTTTGACATTGATGCTAACGGCATTCTCCATGTTTCCGCGAAGGATCTTGGTACGGGTAAAGAGCAGAAAATCACTATCCAAGGTTCCTCGGGTCTCTCGAAGGAAGAGGTGGAGAAAATGACCAAGGAAGCTGAGCTAAACGCGGCGGAAGACGCCAAGCGTAAGGAAGCGGTGGAATCCCGTAACCAACTCGACACCACGATCTATCAACTCGAAAAAACCCTGAAAGACGCTGGCGATAAAATCCCCGCGGACGTTAAGGGTAAATTTGAGACGGCCCTGACTGAGGCCAAAAAAGAGTTGGAGAGCAATGACCCGGCGCGGATGAAGGCTGCTTTGGAGTCCTTGTCCAAGATTGGGGCTGAGCTTTATCAAGCAGCGCAGGCCGCCGGTGCCGGTGCCGCGGCTGATCCTGCGACCGAAGCTGCGGGCGCAGGCGCCGAAGCGGAGCCGAAGCCAGCTAAAAAATCCGAAGGCAAAGTAGTCGATGCCGATGTCGAGATTGTCGACGACGAGAAGAAATAATTTTTTACGCTCCCTTCGGCTTTTGGGCTGAAGGGGCGCGTCATTAATCCTAGTAAGATAATTCAACCCCGAAACAAAACCAATATGGCTAAAGTAAATATCAAACCCATCGGTGATCGCGTGCTTGTGCAGCACATCGAGGAAAAAGAACAAGTCCGCGGCGGGATCATTATCCCGGACAGCGCTAAAGAAAAACCGCAGGAGGCTAAGGTCATCGCCCTTGGCACCGGCAAGAAAGATGAAAATGGCAAGGTCACGCCCTTCGAAGTGAAGGTCGGCGACAAGGTCCTCATCTCCAAATACGGTGGCACCGAAGTTAAAATCGATGACCAGAAATTCACGCTGGTCCGCGAAGATGACATCCTTGGTGTTATCGGCTGAGGCTTTCGCTGATTATTAAAAAAATTAAACCTTAAAATCTCTACATATCATGGCAGCTAAACAACTCCTGTTCGACGAAAACGCTCGGCAGAAAATCCTCCGCGGCGTTGAAGTCCTTTCTCGCGCGGTTAAAGTCACGCTGGGGCCTAAGGGTCGCAACGTCGTCATCGACAAAAAATTCGGCTCACCCACCGTCACTAAGGACGGCGTCACCGTCGCTAAGGAAGTCGAACTTCCTGATCCCTATGAGAACATGGGCGCGCAAATGGTGAAGGAAGTCGCTTCCAAGACCTCCGACAGCGCGGGCGATGGTACCACTACCGCCACCGTGCTCGCTGAGGGCATCTATCGCGAGGGTTTGAAGAATGTTACCGCCGGGGCTAATCCGGTCTACCTTAAGCGCGGCATCGACAAGGCCGTAGCGGCCGCGGTCGCTGAGCTCGCGCGTGTTTCCAAGAAGGTCAATGACCGCGAGGAAATCCGCCAAGTTGCCACGGTCTCCGCCAATTGGGATGAGACCATCGGCAATATCATCGCTGATGCGATGGATAAGGTCGGCAAAGACGGCACCATTACCGTTGAAGAAGCTAAGTCCATCGAGACGACCCTAGAGGTCGTTGAGGGCATGCAATTCGACAAGGGTTACCTGTCGCCTTACTTCGTCACCAACGCTGAGAGCCAAGAAGTCGTCCTCGAAGACGCTCATGTGCTGATTCACGAGAAGAAGATCAGCAATCTGCAGGAAATGCTCCCGCTGTTGCAGGTCATCGCCAAGAGCGGCAAGCCCCTCCTGATCATTGCTGAAGAGGTGGAAGGCGAAGCCCTCGCGGCTCTCGTGGTAAACAAAATTCGTGGCACGCTCAATGTGTGCGCCGTCAAGGCCCCTGGCTTTGGCGATCGCCGCAAGGCCATGCTCGAAGACATTGCGATCCTCACCGGTGGCAAATGCATCACCGAGGACCTCGGTCTTAAGCTCGAGAACCTCACCCTGGCTGATCTCGGCAAGGCCAAGCGCATCACCGTGGACAAAGAGAACACCACCATCGTTGAAGGTGGCGGTAAAACCTCTGAGATCCAGGGCCGCGTTAAGCAGCTCCGTCGCCAAATCGACGAAACCACTTCGGACTACGATCGCGAGAAGCTCCAAGAGCGCCTCGCTAAGTTGGCCGGCGGTATCGCCGTCATCAATGTGGGCGCCTCGACCGAGGTCGAAATGAAGGAAAAGAAGGCTCGCGTCGAAGATGCCCTCCACGCCACGCGCGCGGCGGTGGAAGAGGGGATCGTTGCCGGCGGCGGCGTCGCTCTACTCCGTACCATCAAGGCCATCGAAGCGCTCAAGCTCGAGGGTGATGAAGCCTTCGGTGCGCAGATCGTGCGTCGGGCCATTGAACATCCGATTCGCGCGCTCTGCGCTAATGCGGGCGTTGATGGTGGGGTCGTCGTCAAGGAAGTCCTTAGCTCCAAGGGTAACATTGGCTACAATGTTGCGACCGATGAGTTCGAGGATCTCGTTAAAGCCGGTGTGGTTGATCCCACGAAGGTCACGCGCACCGCGCTACAGAATGCGGCTTCGATTGCGGGCTTACTGCTCACGACCGAGTGCATGATTACCGATCTCCCGGAGAAATCCGCTCCAGCGGCTGGTGGCGGTCATGGCCACGGCGGTGGCGGCGGTGGCATGGGCGGCATGGACTACTAAGTCCCGGCTCTCGTCTCACTCAAAACTCTCAAGGCGCGCTCTCCGGAGCGCGCCTTTTTTTTGCTGATGCACGAGTAACCCGGTCCTGAGGAGGAGGCCTCGCATCGAGAATCATCTCTCGATGCTCCTTCCTGAAGGAATCATAAAAAAAGCCCCAGCGAATCAATCGCTGAGGCCGATATCGAGAGCGAGGTCTCGTGCCCCTGAAGCGGGGTCTTCTTGCTTATTACTTTTTGGGGGAAGCCGCTTCGATCTCTTGGATTCGCTTTTCCAAGTTATTCATCTCGTTGACAAGGCGCTCTTCCATTTTCTTACGATCAGAGCTGTTCACGATGCTCATACTCGCCGCATCACGGACCACATTGGCTGGGAGTGAGAGCAGGCGGGTGATCAGGCCCTGATCCTTGAAGCTGCTTAGGTAGAGAGCGGTGATCTCGTGGGAAAGCTTCATGGAATCATGAGCGACCGCTTGGGAAGTGAGTAGCTGCGTGTTGAGTGCCTGATTGCGCGACATTTCGGCGGTGAGTACGCCGCCGACTTGAGCCGAGATGCGCTGGCTATAGGCGTTGATCGACTCCCGGGTGAGATTTTGGTCTTTGGACATCTCTGCAAGAATGGGGGATATTTTCTCTGCCATGCGGCTGGAGACTTTATCCACCTGCTCGTTCTGCAGCTTCTCAGCTTCCTCTGGAGTCTTCGGCAGTGGGCTGTTCGGCTGGATTTTGTGGGCGATGGCTTCGGCCAGTTGGTTGACCTTCTCGGCGTTGATTTTGGCGAATTCCTCATCCGTCATCAGGGCATCCGCTTGGCGCTTGGCGATCGCGTCCTTCAAGAGTTGGTTAACTGATTCGATATGCCGGCGGGTCTCTTCAGCAGAGGCCTTGAGTTCAGCATTTGTTTCCGTGCGGAGTCGGGTCATTTCAGTCTGCTGCTTAGCGGCAAGTTCACTGACTGTTTTCTGATAGAGCCAGAAAGCTGAGCCGATAACGAGCGCGGCGGTCAAAGCGATCGCCGGAATTTGTTCTTTGAGTTTTTGCCACATAGGAGGTTCGGGTTGAATGAGTATCGACATCACTAGCAGAGGAATGTTCAAAAGCAATGCCGCCCTTGGGGCTCACCTCTACTCACCATGAGCCTAAATCGTTATGAACAGGCAGTTTTTGATTATCTCGAAGCTCAACTTGATGAGCGCCGTCACTGGCAAATGAAGATTACCGAGAGTGGGCGGCGCGCCGAACCGCCAGGGGTCTTGACGCGTGAATTAGAACGCGAGTTGTGGGATTATTTTGTCGAGCGCACCCCCCATGTGCCGCGTTGGCGTGATCTCAACTTGGTTGGTTTGCGGCGGGTAAGCTTTTTGAATTTAGCTGAGCATCTATTTCGCCGGTGGGGGCCGCCGCCTAAGGTCAAAAAACCTGCTGAAGGGGCACGTGGCAGCAGCGCCGTCACCTAGAATTTTCATGGAATTTTAATTCCAGTATTTACAACGCGAAACAGCGGATCCATTGGTTGCTCACCAGTCATCCACGCGATGGAAAACCCTACAATTGCGGTATCCCACTCACCGCAGCATCCGGTTAAGGTAAGAGCGAAAACCTACGTTCTGGATACGAACGTATTGCTGCACGATCCCCAATCGATCTACAAATTCGAGGACAATAATCTCGCGATTCCCGTCGAGGTTCTTGAGGAGCTCGATGCGATCAAGAGCGAGCAGTCCACGGAGCGGGGCCGTAATGCCCGGCGCGTGCACCGCATTCTGCAGGAGCTCCTGCCGGATTCGCATTCGATGCATGAGGGGGTCAAGCTACCGAATGGCGGAACACTGTCCGTTATTATCAATCGCTATCTGGTGGAGAATAACTGGTCTTCGCCCGCGATGCAGCGTTTGCGGGCGGTCCTTTCGGATTTTACCAAGAAAGATAATCGGATCATCGCTAGCGCTCTCTTTGTGCAAGAAACGCACCAGCCTCCGACTATTTTGGTAACGAAGGATGTTAATGTGCAGCTCAAGGCGCGGGCGGTGGGTCTCGAGGCCGAGGATTATCTCAATGATAAGGTGCCGGCCGCGGATACCGATGAGGGAGATTATCAAACGTTGCCCTTGGATATGTACGAGATGCAGCGCTTTTGTTCAGAAGGGGAGTTGGAGCTGTCGGCCGAAGTAGGCGCAAAGCTTTATCTCAACGAATACGTGCTGCTCATGACGCCAGAGGGCAAGACGATGCCGGGTCGTTATTATGGAGATAATTTAGTGCGCCGCTTGCATCTCCCCGATTTTGTAAAAGCCCCGGGCGGGATTCCCATTCGCCCACGCAATCTTGAGCAGCAATTCTTTGTCGATGCGCTTATGGATGAAACCATTTCCTTGGTGACCTGCTTTGGGAAAGCTGGCACAGGCAAAACCTTGCTCTCCACGGCCTGTGCACTTTTTCAGACTACCGATGAAAAATCGCGCTACGATGGGCTGTCTATTTCTCGACCTGTTATTTCCCTAGGCAAAGATATTGGATTTTTGCCGGGCACGCTGGAGGAAAAAATGAAGCCGTGGTTGCAGCCCTATCACGATGCTTTGGAGGTTTTGATCCCAGCAAAGCCAGCGAAAGAACCACAGTTCGCACAGAAAAAAGCGGGTAAGAAAAAGAAAAAAAAGAACGACGAGGTGATGGCGATGATGTCACAGCCGCAACCGGTTCACGGTGGCGGTTCCGCTGGCCATCATGGTCCGCCGGCCATCAAGCCTTATGAGCGGCTTATTAGTAGCGGGGTGGTGGAGATTGAGGCTCTCTGTTTCATTCGAGGCCGTTCGATTGCGCGGCGTTTCTTTATTTTGGATGAGGCTCAGCAACTGACGCCGCATGAGGTGAAGACAGTGATCACCCGTATATCCGAGAGTTCTAAGCTAGTGTTGATCGGTGATCCTGCGCAAATCGACAATCCATACGTGGATTCGCGCAGCAATGGACTGGTCTATTGCCATAATCGCATGAAGGGTCTGGCGCTGGCAGCTCACGTCAAGCTGACCAAAGGAGAGCGCTCAAAGCTGGCCGAACTGGCGGCTGATCTACTCTGATGGGTTAACGACGGGGTGCTCATCGTTGAGTCGAGGGCACCAGCAAGCCGTCGGCTTTTTTACTCTAGCTCATCACCGTCTTCTGGATCCACGACCGTTTCACGGCTAGTTTCGCTCATCATGCGCGGCGCCGTAAAAGGATTGGTCTGTTTATGCTTGGTCAAAGATTGCTCAATGAAGGCCAGCAATTCTGAACGTCCCGTTTTGGTGGTCGTGGAGGTTGCGAAGATCGGCGGCTGCGCGTCGGTCGATTTAGCCATGGCTTGCTTAAATTTATCCATAGCGTTGCGCGTGTGCTGCGCGGCTTGTTTATCAACTTTGGTAAACACAAGCGCGAAGGGAATTTCATTGGTGCCGAGCCAATGCACAAATTTGAGATCCATCTCTTGCGGAGGGAGGCGTGAGTCAATCAGGGCAAACACCCGTTGCAGCGTGGGTCGTTGGCTGAGATAATCGCGCACGGCGGTATTGAATTCAATACGATCAGTCTTGGAAACCTTCGCGTAACCATAACCAGGGAGGTCGACGAGACTCCACGTGTTGTTGATCGTGAAAAAATTGATTAGCTTGGTTTTGCCCGGCAAATCAGAAACGAGGGCGAGATCTTTTTTCTCGGCGAGTAAATTGAGCAACGAAGATTTCCCGACGTTCGAGCGCCCGATAAAGGCAAATTCAGGAAGCACGGCGCGGGGGCAGGCGGCGAGGCTAGGGGCACTAGTGGCGAAAAGGGCGGATTTAATTTTCATACAGTCAAAGGGCGAACGGGCAGTTTGACCGAAGGATTGTCCAGACCGCAAGTGGCATGGTCAGCTGATTAATCACTTGGGTCTGCCGTTAAGCACGAATAGCCCAACGCAATTTCGCCGAAGTACTCCGTGGATTCGCCCGACGTTCCGCTGGGCTTGCGCGCATGACCTCCTCATTAGTGGAGGTATAAATTCCCGTCCGAACGCCTTCGCGGAAGGCATGTTTTACCCGCCGATCCTCCCCTGAGTGAAAGGTGAGGATCGCCACGCGACCACCCAGGTTAAGGCAAGAGGGTAGGTGGCGCAAAAACAGGTCAAGCACGCCGAATTCATCATTTACAGCGATGCGGAGAGCTTGAAACACACGGCGCACACTATCGTCGTCGGTTGCTTGGTCATGGCTCGGTTTAGCCTGCAATAAAATCTCTCGAATAGCGTCAGCCAGCTGCCGCGTGCGGATGAATGGGGTGAGCGTGCGGCGGATGATGAGCTCACGGGCTAATAACTCAGCGTGGGGCTCATCCGCATGTTCAGTGAAGGCGGCGGCCAGTTTCGTTTCAGTCACTCGGGCGAGCCAGTCAGCGGCGGAAGGTGGGCGCGATGGGTTCAGGCGGAGGTCGAGCGGGCTGTCGATTTTGAACGTGAACCCGCGGGTCGGATCATCGAGCTGCATGGAGGACACGCCGAGATCAGCCAGGATTGCATCTGCGCCGCCTAGCCCGAGATTTGCCAATACTTTGGGGAGACCGGCAAAGTTTGAGCGGACAGCCGTAAAAATATCCTCGCCGAAGCCGGCGGCACGAAGGCGGACCGTCGTTTTGGCATGTTCTACAGGGTCAACATCAAGGCCGATAAGACGCCCACCAGGGGCCAGGCTGGCCATTAATTCGCGGGCGTGACCGCCGAAACCGAGGGTGCAATCCACGGCGATCTCACCTGGCTGGAGGGCGAGTGCCTCAAGAATTTCGGCAACCATAATTGGTCGGTGGCTACCGGCGGGGGTTTTGCCGGCTGCCAGCACTTTAGCCACGTCGTCGCGATAGCGCTCGGGGTTGAGCTCTTTGTATTTATCTTCGAAGCGTCGAGGATTTTTCCCGGCATAGCGCGGGCGCCGCTGATGCGGTCTAGCTGGCTGGGCAGGAGGAACTGAGGGAGGTGGTGGCTCAGACATACAAATTTGAGGTGAGCAGCAATCCGGCTAGCTGCAATACAGAGTCAGAGCCGTTAGGCCTCGGCGCGGAGCTGCTGCAGCAAGGCTTGGATATAACCAAAGCAGAAGGCAAAGGCCTTATGCCCTTGGGGATCCCCTGCGATTTGCGGGACGTGATCCGGCATGATCATTCCGCGATAACCTACCTCTCGGTAAGTCCGCAGTGCGCGGGGCATATCCATGTCTCCTTCATCGGGGAAAGTTTCCTGGAATTTGAGATAGCCGCCGCGGATATTGCGAAAGTGAACGTTAAAGATTTTCCCTCGTTGGCCAAAGTAGCGAATGACGTCGTCAATTTGTTCACGCGGTTGGGTGAGCATTTCCGCAACGGAACCTTGGCAGAAATTGAGCCCATGATAGGGGCTGGGGACAGTCTCCACAAAACGCTGCAGGCCTGCCACGGAGCCGAGTACGGTATGAACGCTGCGCCAGCCAGTGGCCGGCATCGCCGGATCTTGGGGGTGCAAGGCGATTTTCACCCGAGCTTCTTCAGCGACGGGCACAACTCGTTTTAGAAAATATTCAATCCGATCCCAGTAGATCGCTTCGTTGATGGGGCCGGCTGCAGTGAGTGGCGGATCCTGTTGGGCTGCAGCGTAGTCAAAGGTGCTGCGGCTGGCTCCGCCGCGTCCGGCAGTGCGATCAGTTCGGACAACCCCAATAAAGGTCAGGTTATATTTTACCATCGGGATGCCCACGGCTCCAGCATGGCGAATCATCGTGCAAATATTCTCAATCGCGCGTTCACGCTCGGGGTCTTTCGCTAGTAAGATTTCCGGCAATTCAACTTTGGAAATTTCCCGCGAACTTAGCGGTAGGGGTACGCCGTCAAGGGTGATGCCGAATGACTCAACATGGCGGCGCAGACGGGTGAGGGCATCGATTGACCAAGCATCCATCTTGGCTTCGAGGTGGCCGCTGCAAATATGGTTAACTCCAAATGCGGCTAAAGCCTTCAGCGTATCCGCTGAGTGGTCGTGTTGGTGCCCAGCGTGAAATAAAATAGGCGACTTGGGGCCAGGGGAAGTCGGGGCGACTGTTTCGGCGGTCAGACCGGCAGCCCCCGTCAGGCCTAGCGCGGCGGCGCGAAGAATGAAATCCCGCCGGCTATTGTTTTCAGCTGGGCCTGCAGCAGGTGAAATCATTACAGCAAGCGCAATGGGCGAGGGCTCAAGCAAGGAGCGAGCGCCATGGCAGTGATAAGGACAGACACGCTATTGATAAAATCACTCCTGAGATTTTTCGTCAGGAGTGATTATGGTGAATAGCGATCTAGCTTTGAGGCTAGATCGGGATAAGGCCGGTCACTGACAAGCTTCGCACTCTTCGCCGTTCTTCATGGCTTCAATCGAGCACGCTTTTTTCTCTTCAGCGGTGAAAGATTTCTTGGGCGCAGGAGTAGCGATATTATTTAAAGCTTCGGCATCGCGGGTAGCGGTTTCGGCCTTAGTTTCACCTGCGGCTCCCCGGACATCTTTCTTGGTGATGAGGGTGGCTTTTTCGATGCCAGAGGCACCGAGGCTGCGGAGATAATACGTGGTTTTGAGGCCAGCATGCCAAGCGGAGCGGTACATATGGCTGAGCACCTTTAAATCAGGGGCTTTGAGCCAGAGATTTACGCTTTGCGATTGATCGATCCATTTTTGCCGGCGAGCCGCTGCGGCAATGACCCATTTAAAGTCTACACCGAAGGCGGTGAGATATTTTTCTTTTAGGTCAGCCGGAATGGCCTCGATGTCTTTTAACTCACCGTCGAAATATTTAAGCGCATCGCTCATCTCTTGGTTCCAGAGGCCGCGGCTCTTGAGATCGCGGACGAGGAATGGGTTCAGCACTACAAATTCGCCGGAGAGGTTAGATTTAACGTAGAGATTTTTGTACGTGGGCTCGATGCAAGGAGACGTGTTGGTAATGTTCGAGATCGTCGCGGTGGGGGCGATAGCGAGAACGTTAGAATTGCGCATGCCTTGCGAGGCGATCTTGGTGCGGAGAGCGCTCCAATCCATCTTACCACCGCGGGGTACTTGAATGGGTACGCCGCGCTCTTGTTCGAGGAGATCAATGGTGTCTTGGGGCAAGAGACCGCGATCCCACTTCGAGCCCTTGTAGGTTGAGTAGGTGCCGCGTTCAGCTGCCAGATCCGCCGAGGCCTCGTAGGCATAGTGCGAGATTGCCTCCATGAATTCATCGTTGAATTCGACGGCCGCCTCAGAGGCAAAAGACACTCCCTTCATGTAGAGGGAATTAGCGAGACCCATGACGCCGAGTCCGATTGGGCGGTGGCGTTGGTTGGAAGTCTTGGCCGCAACGGTCGGATAGAAATTGATATCGATGACGTTATCGAGTGCCCGGACGGCGACGCGAATGGTATCGCGCAGCTTTTCGTGATCGAGCGAGCCATCGGCCTTGAGGTGTGAGTCGAGAATGACTGAGCCAAGATTACAGACGGCGGTCTCGTCGTTGGAGGTATTGAGCGTGATCTCGGTGCAGAGATTGCTCGAGTGAATGACGCCGCAGTGATCTTGAGGCGAGCGCACATTGCACGGATCCTTAAAGGTGATCCAGGGGTGGCCGGTCTCAAAGAGCATCGAGAGCATTTTCTTCCAGAGCTCGAGGGCCTCAATTTTATGGGCTTGAATTTTACCTTCCTCACCAAGTTTCTCGTAGCGCAGGTAAGCTTCTTCGAATTTACGGCCGTAGAGATGATGCAGGTCAGGGGTCTCGTTCGCACGGAAGAGGGTCCAGGTGCCACGGGCTTCCATGCGCTTCATGAACAAATCGGGAATCCAATTCGCCGTGTTCATATCATGGGTTCGCCGGCGGTCGTCACCGGTGTTGCGGCGGAGTTCGAGGAATTCGAAAATATCGTTGTGCCAAGATTCGAGGTAGGCGCAGCCAGAGCCCTTGCGCTTGCCGCCTTGATTGACCGCGACGAGCTGGTCGTTGTGGAGCTTGAGGAAGGGGATAACGCCTTGGGATTCGCCGTTGGTGCCCGCGATATGCGCGCCGGTGCCGCGAACGGAGGTCCAGGAGCCGCCTAGGCCACCCGCCCACTTGGAAAGTTGGGCGTTTTCAGCAATACCACGGTACATGATAGACTCCAATGAGTCATCCACGTAGTAGAGGTAGCAGCTTGAGAGTTGGGAGTGGAGCGTGCCAGAGTTGAAGAGCGTCGGGGTGCTGCTGCAGAAGCGGCGGGATTTGTAGAGTTCGTACAGACGAATGGCCCAATCTTCGCGGCTGCGCTTCTTCTCTTCAAGGAACAGGCCCATCGAAACGCGCATCCAGAAAAATTGGGGAGTCTCGAGGCGCTTGGAGCGCTTACCCGTCTTGTCGATAATGAGGTAGCGATCGTAGATAGTCTGGACGCCGAGAAAATCGAGTTCGAGGTCAGCCGTTGGATCGAGCGCGGCTGAGATTTTGCTTAAATCGTATTCCTTGAGCCGGGGCGTGAGGCGCTTGATGGCGATTCCGCGATCGATGTACGCGGCGAAGGCTTGTTGGTGGAATTTTTTAAGCGCTCCGATGCCGTCGCGGACGATATCCCAGCCGAGAACTTCTTCGTAGATATAGCTGAGTTGGATCCGGCCAGCAAATTTGGCGAAATCGGCATCTTTCTCGATGAGCGTCTTGGCGTTGAGAATAATGGTGTTGTTGAGGTCGCCGAGCGCGATGTTGTCGAATAGGGCGCGGCGCAATTCAGCTTCGATTTGATCCGAGGTGAGGCAGAGATCGAGGCCGATGGAGGCAAACTCGATACGCTTCTTGAGGTCGAGGCCATCCCACAAGAATGTGGTGCCGTCAGCGCGAGCGACCACGACCATAGAATTTTGCTGAGCCGGAGGAGTCTCGGGAGAAGTTTCGGCCACGGGCTCAGCGAGCCGGGTGGTGGCGCGCGCAGCGCGATAGAGAATGTAGTCCTCGGCGACCTTGTAGTGGCCAGACTTCATCAGCTCCTCTTGGACCATATCCTGAACTTCTTCGATATGGAGAAAGGCCTGTTTCACCTGGAGGGCTCGCTCCGTGATTGCGCGGGTAATGGCGGTAGCTGGAGAGGGATCTTTTTGCAGGGAGAGAAAGGCTTTCCGGATAGCGATCTCGATTTTGCCTTCGTTCCACGGCACCACTTGATGGTTGCGGCGGATGAGGCGGACGGAGACACCATGCGTTTCGCGGGAGATATTGAGCTTGGAGGCGCGCTTAAGCAGGAGGCTCTTGGCGACGTCGTGGGCGTTATTGTCGACGAGGGTTTTTTCGATGAGCACGTAAAGATCGTGAAGGGAGACGCGGATCGGACCGCGCTCGAGGGCTTTCTTGGTGAGATGTGAGGCAACTTCGCGCGTGACATCGGCCACGAAGCGTTGGTTTTTCTCGTTAAAAATATCTTGTTCACCCTTGGCTTGGAGCAGATTAGCCAGCGAACGACCAACGGTGTCAGCGACCTCGCTCAAGTCGAACCGCTCTTCGCCGTGGGGGCATAGTACTTGAACTTCAGGAACCGGGACTGACTCATCGCGCAGAATATCGCGCCAGTTGTAATTGGGTTTCTGATCTTTGGGGGCAACCGTAAGTTTTTTAAGGGCAAGGTCTTGCGCTATAGAAGGGGTATGCATGAGAAAATAAATACGAGAAGATTAACCGAAAAAAGGGGCCAGCAACTCAGAGTTCGTCGTCGCTCGAGCCGTGCAGGGCAGAGGATTTTTGATATTCTGTGACGCGACCTTCGAAGAAATTTTGTTCCTTCTTGATGTCCATCATTTCAGCGAGCCAAGGCAGAGGATTTTTAACGCCCGGACTAAGCGGGGCGAGGCCGCAGCCTTCGAGGCGACGGTCTGCAATATAATCGATATAGGTCAGGAATTCTTCGATGGACAGACCCACGGCATTCACAGGGAGGCAGTCGCGGATGAAATCTTTCTCGAGGAGAATGCCTTCTGCCATCGTCTGGCGGAGCTCTTCTTTAAACTCAGCGGTCCAGATCTCACGATTCTCTTCGATGAGATCCATGAACAGGTTCCGGAATAGCTCGATGTGATTGGATTCGTCGCGGAGCGTGTAGCGGAACATCTGGCCGATGCCGGGGAATTTATTTTGGCGATAAAGTGCCAGGACCATGCCGAAGAGGCCGTAGAATTGGGTGCCTTCCATGCATTGGCCGAAAGTGAAGATGTTTTTTGCCAGCAACTTCTTGTTTTCTGGCTTCGTCAAATCGAGGTCGCGGCGGAGATCACGCGAGACCTTATTGACGAATTCATTCTTCTTCTCGATCGACTTGATATCCTCGAACATGGCCTCGCACTCGTGCGGGTTGATGCCCAGGGAGGAGATCATGTAAAGGAGCGAGTCCGCATGAATGTTCTCTTCATGGGCGTGACGGCCCAGGACCAGCTTCAGCTCAGGAGCGGTCACGAGTTCACGGACGACGTGTTGGATGTTATCACCAACGATGCCCTCGGCGGCAGAGAAATAGCCAATGCCCATGCGGATGATCCAGCGTTCGATGTCGCTGACGGTTTTCTCATCGCGCCACTGTTCGATGTCTTTGCCCATCGGCACATCCTCTGGCTCCCAGTGGTTCGCCTTCATCGTCTTGTAAAGATCGTAGGCCCACTGGTATTTGAGCGGGAGAATATTGAAGTAAGGCACCTGGCGACCGTTGATAACCTTCTTCGCCGCAAACGCGGCCTCCGCCTTGTCTTGATCGAGAATGAACGACTTATTGCCGACGGAGAATGATTTTTGCATAGCGGTGCGCAGCTGAGAGAGAAACTTTGGAGAAAAACGGTGTGTGCCCCGTGGTCTAGAGACGGCCGAAAGCCTCTGGTGACACCCAGTCACCAAAACCTCCCAACACGTTGTCGACCACCACAGGATGTGGATGCCCGGAACCTTGACCACAACTAATGGGAATCGCTCTAAACCTCGTCAATGAATATTGATGTAGAAAAATAAAAATAAGGCTCTTTTTTGTGTGGACATGAAAAACGCGGCTATCTTCGGAGTTATTTTTTTTAAATAAAAACCAGAAAACTGTTTTCTCCTCTGAAAAACGAGGAGAAGGTCATGGCAAAAATAGTAGGAAATATTTTCTTGACGTAGAAAAAAATGTCTCGCGAGAAATTTTTTTTTAAAAAAAATCAGACAAAAAATATTTTGCCGCGTAAAATATCAGGGTTCGTGCCGACGTTGAGTACTCATAAATTGTCGGTGGTTTTTTTGAGTGCCGGGAGAAATAGCGCCGCGTTTTTCTGAGAATCGCTATAGACCTCATAATTATTATAGGCAATACACCCTGATTTTAATTGCGTGGAGGTGAGTGTAATGCCGCCTGCTGGTGGGGAGTATGGTGGCGCTTGCTCTCCTTCCGGTAAATAAACGCTGCAATTTGGCTGGGTGTCGGCCGGCGCGCCCGAGATCAGCGCGTGGATCACCCTTTATTCATGAAATTCTCGCTGGGGCGCAGGCTTGAAAGTAACGCCGTACCGTGTGTCCTCGTGAATGCTGCTATGCCGATCACTTTAGGACCTTCAAGACCCTCTCGCGCGACTCATGCGATCACCCCTGCGGTCGGATGGCGTCCGCTTGGCATGGGCTTGTTACTTATTTTTTTGGTCGCGCTTATTTATTGGGCTAGTGTGCAGGTGCCATTTCAGTTCGATGACGAACCAGCTGTAGTCTATAACCCAACGATCCGCCAATTGTGGCCGCTGGGGCCGGTTTTACAGCCGCCGTTAGATGGAGCCGGGGTGACGGGGCGGCCGCTGGTCAACCTATCATTAGCGATTAACTATGCGTGGGGTGGGCTAGCGGTCCAGGGGTACCATGTTATGAATTTGCTGCTGCATGGGCTGACGAGTTTAACGCTCTGGGGCGTCTTGCGGCGAACGCTACGTCGGCCGGCGGTGCCGATCTTTTATCGAGAGCACGCC